>BNJS01000832.1_pt1 | contig 1081891 bp, 1122 predicted proteins | sample 8540461 | NCBI WGS metagenome assembly BNJS01 (sample SAMD00202454, study PRJDB9452) | human saliva metagenome | isolation source: human saliva | place: Japan
GTACACCTGCAAACTCTATCCGGTACTATCGCTAATGTAGATCATTACATCCCCCGCCCCATGACGAAGGAATAAATACATGGTACTCATAAGCCCCGTTACCAGCCAGAATGATGACTTACAACGCACCATCGAGCAATTACATTATCAGGGCGCTGAGGATATTCTTGTTAATGCCCCTCAGCAGAGCGCTTACGGCTACCAAGTAGGGTATAACCATCCCGAGTTGCAGTACACGCTTGATGGTAAACGGTACTATGTTCTCTGGCTGACTGAAGAGAGCAAGCTCGCGCAGTATAAGGCACAGCGTATAGCTGCTAATGACCCAGAACATGGAGGGATAGAAATACGTACTGTGCGGGAATACGATGATCCTGCAACGAAGACCTTTATCCGTTCCGCATCCTAAATTCTTACGTAGCGATAACCGACAGAATAGAGCATTATGAATCCCCACTACACGTTAGCTAACGGTGCATATGAGCCCACTACCTACGAACTTGGCTATATTTATGCGGATCTGCAGGATATCGCCCAGGCATATATCGACTGGCAGCAAAAGCTAGGCTATCGCATGCAGTATGAGGTTGTTGAATCGGGCGGGTTAGCTGCGGCGATGTCGTACCTTGAGCCGCTGCGTCGTATCAGTGATGCTGTTGTGTTTACTGAGTGCGAAAATTATTGGGTCTCGGTTTTGACAAATCGTGTGCCGAGTAACGATGTAGATTCTATTGTGCACACAACCTCTCGACTACTGAATACTACCGGTGTGCTGATCTCAAATGTTCCGAATCGGTACCCTATAGCTTCTCATGCTGATTCTCGGGTGAATGTGCGGGGTCGTCGCCGGTTTGAGGTTCTTTTTCAGCCTGATAATCCCGGCGATATTCACACGGAACGGGCTCGACGATGTGTTGAGGTTAAACGTGAGATGGGTTCTCGGTGGCGTTTCGTTCATGAGGGGCTCCCAATTAACTTTGAGCAGGAAGAAGCATATAAGGTTGCGCGTATTCCTGACCGCCTCAGTGCGGATATGCTGATCGATTATGCGCACGCTATGCGAATTAACCCATATGATGAGAACTTCTACACGGGTCGTAGCGTGACGGTGTATCGGTACAAACCAGAGTTTGAGGTAGAAGAGAATAAGAAATTTATTGTGCCTCATAGTTTTGCCGAGGCACGCCACTATTTTGGGTATGTTCCTTCTGATGGCACAGCCCCGTTGGAACCATCGGATGAGACACCTGCCGGGTGGGATACCCGTTCAGTACTTGAACGTATGCGTTCACACCTCCCGCTAACCGTTGATGCAGTTGAGGTCATGGGTGAGGACGCCTGCGCAGTTTTATCTGGGAAGGATTGGGCACTTCAAGTTAACTGTAGCGGTGTTCTTACCGCAGCAGAGGGCTCTGTTCCCAAGGGACCCCAGCCTCAGGATAATCATTTTCCGGATAGTCTGGGGCAAATTCAGGGAACGGTAATCACTGAGGTTTCCGGTTCAGAAGACGGGTATAACCCCGTGATAACACTGCGTGCTTCTGATGGTTCCCCGTGGACTTTAACCCTGCAAGCGGGCGCGGTGAACGATCCATGGGAGCTATTTGCTCATGGCGAGCGTATTGCTGGCTTTTCGTGGCAGGATCACCAGGCTTGGCAAGCAGGAGATCTCACCGAAGGGTAGCTTATATAGAAGGTGACTTTTCGACATAGCCATCGGGAAGTCACCTTTTTGCCGTCCCTATCATGTTCCTGCGGTTATCCAGACGGAAGCTGAACGGCGTTCCGGCTGGTAAACTGATGGTGCTATACGTGCGGTATAAAACCGCGCAGTCACCGTGTGAATGTGCCCCAGGCGTCTGCCGTAAGCACGTACCCTAAGAGAGGGTTTCTTATGATTATTGGACACGCCGCCGGCGCCTACGACCTGTTCCATTACGGGCACCTCGAAATCCTGCGCAAGGCGAAGGAAAACTGCGACTACCTTATCGCCGGTGTCGTGCACGACGACGTTCTTGAACAGACCAAGGGGCGCCGTCCCGTTATCCCCATTGATGAGCGTGCCGCAATCGTCAGTCATATCGACTATGTGGACGAAGTCTATATCGAGACCACCCCCGATAAGATCGAAAACATGGCACCAGAAGCCCTTTAACGTCTTCTTCAAAGGCGACGACTGGAAGGGAACCCCGCAGGGCCTCGCCCTCGAAAAACGCTTCGCAGAGGTCGGCGTGAGTGTCCACTACTTCCCCTATACGGAGCACACCTCAAGCACCAAGCTCCGCAAAGTTGTTGACCTGCTAGAAGCTGAGCACGACCTGCGTGTTGAGATGCGCCGCTTCGCCGAACTTCTTGGTGACCGTGCCTATCATGAGGCGGTAGTCGCCGCTAAAGCAGAGACCCCCGTGGGAGCGGCAGAAGCCGAAGCATCCTAAAGCCCCATCGGTCGTTAGCATTCAGTACCCAACATAAAAAGGCTCTTTATTCGAATAAAGCGGGTTTTTCGCCGCTTCATTCACATAAAGAGCCTTTTTAGCAGGTAGACTAGCAGACCAGTAATTAACCCTGCTGAGCGGTCCACTTCTCAGCCGAGGTACCAAGAACCTTGAGCACGCGACCAACCTGAGGTTCGGCAGCGGCAGCAATCTTCTTGCCCACCAGCGGAATCGAGCAGGAGACCTCACCATTGACGTCCACACGTGCCTGGCTGTCGCTCACAGGAGTGAGGGTCTGGGTAGCCTGCGCGCTTACAGGCATACCGCTAACCTTAACCTCGGTGTTCACGGTGCGGGTGCCGTCGGCAGCGGGTGCGCTCACCTTATCGGTCTGGGTCATACCCACACCGTTAGAGACGAACTTCTTCGCAATATCCGGCACGCGGTCTGCGGGGATGGTGCGCTCTGTGGTGATGGTGTACTCACCGGCGGGGTCACCGTCAAGGTTGAAGCTGACGAAAGTAACACCAACCTCGTTGCATACAAAGCGTGCGAAATCTTCGCTGGCGTATGCTGCCGCGATCTGCTCAACCGACACGTTGACGTCGTTGGACTCTTGAACTGCCATATTTTCTCTTTTCCTTCCATGGCGCGTGCGAAGCCCCGGGTATCCTATCCGGAAGATAAGCGCTCCGAGGCTTTCGTACCTAACAGGTAACAGCCTTCGTGGCTGCACAACTTGAGTGGAACACCCGCGCATATGTGCGGTCTTCTGCCTCATATAGCGGCGGATGCTCCGGTGTAGCCTTACGTCTGAAAACTCGGCGGATACATGTGCACTATATCGCCGATAGCTACTTAGATTCTACTCGCTGGGTGTAATAGCGTTAATTCGAGCCATTTCTTGCTTACCCGCAGCGTGAGCACGTGCTGCCTGCTTGAAACGGGCTATATATCCCTCAGCACGGCGAGTCCTCCCCGAAAGCAGGTTATCGAGCCCCTGCGCCAGCTGTCCCGCTGCGATACTCGGGTTCGCCACATAGGGCTGTGCCGCATGAAAAAGTGAGGGATTTTCAAAGGCTAGAGTAAGCTTATCGAACAGGTCTGCGCGGCTCTCAACGATAACGGCGCCGCCCTGCTTCTCCATCATGGTAACGAAAGGGACCTGGTGGTTATCGACAACTTCATCAAACTCAACGCGGCGCGGTACAACGAGGGGAATAGCGCCGGTAGCACGCGCATCCTGAATAGACCCCGGGCCACCCTGAACCAGCACAACCTGCGCCTTGGCGTATAGGCGTTTGAGGATGCCTGCGGGCAGAAGTTTAACGTTATCTGCCCCTTCAACGGGAGAGGTATGGCCGTGCTGAATGAGGCATCGCACCTGAGGGTTCTCCACCAAATAAGCCTTGACCCACCGTAGCAGCCGATCAAAGGTGTGATAGTCGGTTCCGAGAGAAACCACAAGATCATAAGTATCCGCCGGAAGACGTGAGGGAGCCTGGGCGAGAGTGAAGCTCGCCGGATCGAGAATAATACTATGCCCCGCAGTATGGGGCACATTCTGAATAGACATATATGTCTGATCCTAACTCTAATCGGTGAGTGCGGAATCGGTCAGCCTAAAGAGTGGAAGTAGGCCAGCTAACCCCGAGTGGTTGGTAAATCGGAAGAGTTTCTGCGATTGACTCCGGTGGTTAGTCGAAGGTAATGCTCGCCCGCAGATGTTGTTATCAGTTTGTTATGTATTAAGTATATACGCGCAGACGCAGGATTAAAGTAAAACTTCACGGTCATGAAAGCGGTAAAAATTATTAATCCCACGCCCGCGCATATAATGCGGTGCTGCGCCCTAGAAAATCGGGTGCAGAATCGTCGAATCCGGAAAATTCTTCTGCTGTTCCTCATTCTGAACGTTAAAGCTATCGGCCAGAATATAGAGCATTTTCCCCGTCATCGTCGGCAGTGTTGGGCGGTCATAGCACTCAATGTACATGGTCTTGACCCGAAACAGCTTTGCCGCCACGAAGAACGGAACCGCAACCCCGGCCCCCGCAGACACCACGGCCTGCGGTTTCTCCTGAGGAAGAACCTTCAAGGCCAAGAAGAAATTCCGAATAGCGTTCTTAATATTGCGGGTCGTAGGGTAGTAGGCCCAATGCACACGCTCGTTCTCAAGCGCCGCCTGAACATCGGGCTGTTTGAAACTCACCCACACTCGCTCGTAGTTTTCCCATGCAGAAGCGGTCTCGGTCAGATGCTTCAAATGCCCGCCGCTGCTAGAGACGAGAAGTAACTTTGCGGACTTATCCGACGAATTAGTCATCGCTTACCCCTTCCTTCTGCGGTTCCATAAATACTGCGATGCTCACGGTATTTTCAAGAGTCTGCAGGTACGAGAAGAGCTCGCGCAGCTTTGCCCGGTTAGTATCTTTGTTCACCGGAATCAGGCACAAACGAGTGGCATTGCTGAATCGCACAACCTGCGGAAGCGTAGCAGAATTCCCCAAATCAACCACAACGGGAATGGAATTACCCGCAACATACTTCTCGGGGTTCTGCAGCGAGTGACTGTCTTTGAGCGACTTGTAGTCGATAAAACGCACCTGATCGCTTGGCAGCGCGGTGTAGAGAGCCTGGTACATACGGTAAGCGAGTTTGCCGGATGCAGAACTGAGGGTAATACCGGCATAACCGGCCTTCTTGAGGTCACCATCCGTAGCGCCTACACGGTGCAGCAGCAAAAGCGCTCCTTCGGTGTCGTTCGGCTTGAGCTCATGCGAATCGATACCCATTTCCTTGAGACGACCAGCGTAACCTAAGGTACGCATCGAACGGTCATAAATGTATGCTGCAGCAATACCCACCAGCAGACCGAAGGCACCGCCAACGACAGTCAGAACCATGGGGGAGAGTCCCTTCTGGCTCTTTGGAACCTGAGCCGAGGATACAACACGACCGCCCTCCTGAGAAATCAGCTCAAGCTGAGAAAGGCGTTCACGAAGCTGAGTAAGTTCGGAAGCTGGGATGGTATTGCTATTTTGTGCTTCGTCAATCTTCTCATTGAGCTTCTTGCGCCGGTCCTCCACATTAGCCTTGAGGCCTTCACTGCGCACCTCCAGATAGGCTTCAGCCACGGCATTTGCGTAGTCAGCCGCTTGCTGGGCGTTAGGCAGAGTCACCTCAATATCCAAAACGGCCGACTGCGAAGTACCCGTTACCTTTGTGGCAGCCATGAGCTTATCAACGTCCATCGCCTGGTAGTTAGGGCCCTCTTGGTTAGCCTGAGCCTTGGTGATGGCACGCCCGGCAACCTGGCGGGAACTTGCCGCACGGGACTCGGTGTTAATATCGACCTTCAAGGAGTTCGCGCTGCCGGTTCCAGAAAGGTCGTTCACGAGCGGATAAACCACCACAGTTGATTTCGCGGCGTATGATGCAGGCGAAATCACACCGTAAGTTCCCGCAAGAATCGCCATCACCACGATCGGAATAAGAACAATGAGCTTATGGCGCCATACGCGCTGAACCTGCTCAAGCAAAGATGCCGAAGGCTGTTTCTCGGAAGTGCTCGAATTTTCCATGGTGTTCTCTTTCTGAACGATAATCCTGGGTCGTTCGTGGTTTGTGATCGGTGTTGTGTTGTGAGAGTCTGTCGTATCTTCAGAAGACTCGCCGGGGCTTCGGCGTCTGTACTTTCCGCTGGTGTCGCCTGAGTCTTAGCGGCGGGCTGCGCGGGTATCATGCCCGTGGGTGTATCTGGGGCACCATTCGCGGTAGCCTGTGCAATCGCAGGAAGCCTTGGCTTCTTCATGGCTTGCGCAGGCTGAGCTGGCTCGGGAGATTTATCGGCTTCAGGCTGTGCAGAATCCTGCGGCAGAGCATTTCTGAGGGTACCAACCGCAGAATCGGGTGAACCCGGCTCATCACCAGCCGCCGCACCCAGGAATATTGGCACGGTTGGCGATTTTTCGATATGCGGTGTTTTCCCCGTCTGGGGGTTGCTGTGATCCTGCGACGATGCGTTAGCCTGCGGCGCAGACTCTTGTTCTCTCCCCATGCGCGGAGTTTGTCCCTTCTCGTGAAGTTGTTCGTGGTGAACCGCCGTTCCCTCGGCGGGAGGCGTAGCTGACAGATGTTTCTCAGCTGCGGTATGTTGCTGAGAGGGCGCATCCGAAGACTGCGCCGGTGGTGTTTTGGAAAGCGCCGCAGTAACGGCGGAAGCAATGCTGGAGGAGCGCTGAGGATGCTGCGGGGAAACCCCGACGAGCTGAACCATCGTTGCCCCGTGGGCAAGCGCATCATTCAAGCGCTGTGCATCGGCACCGGAATCGGTATACTGCGGGAACGCCTCACGTCGCCCCTGAGCAATGGCGGCACGCACCGCCGAAAACTTGCTGGGGGAGCGAACGATCGCCATCACCGTGGTAGGCGCGTTTTCCGGGGTCTGGGCTGCAACAACTTCTTCCGCGGTTGCGGGCTTCTTGCGTGCCGAGAGGAAACGTTCAACGCCCAACGGCTTGCGGAAGCGCTTCAGCAGGTAGCCGTAGCTTGGAACCAGAAGAACCAGGTACAGCACAAGAGCTACTAGGCTTTGCCCCAGAACTGCAAGCGGAATAAGGGCGCATACGGTCGGTACAGCACCGCCAAGGATGAGTGCCGGAGCCATTTCCTTGACGGTAGCGCGAATACCCACCAGCTTGAAGACCTGGTAGCTTGCCAAGAACGTATCAATCAGCAGCGCCGCCGCCCAAGCGGTGACGGCACCATAGAGCCCCCATAACGGAACCAAGGTAAGGTTCAGGATAATCGCCAGAACCAGAGCGGAGAGCTTATTGAGAAGCTGCCAACGGCTTTTACCGCTCATAAGCAGAACCGATTGCACGCCGCCCGCACTCATCGCGAGCATCGCCGCCGGGCAGATAACCCAGAGAATACCGGCGCCAGACTCGAAACCTTTACCAAAGAAACGCAGCAAAACCGGGCCGAAGAAAGCAAGTGAAAGGTAGAAAGGCCAGGCTAGGGCGGTGAGCACGCGGGTGGTCGCAAGGAAGATTTCACGGGCACGAACCAAGTTTTGGGTTGCCAGAGCCGCGCTGATCGATGGTCCAGTCACGATGCGCCCGGTGTGTTCGACCATAGTGCCAACACGCACACACCGGTTTACCGCGCCGTAGACACCGCCCGCGGCCGGTCCGAGGAATGCTGCGATAACCAGCACATCAATCCATTCGAGTGCGGTCTCGACAATGGCGGCAACACCGCGGGCAGATGAGAACATCCAAAGGAACGCAGCGTTTCTTCCGGGGCATCCTGATGCTCGTTCGTGGTGGGCGGCGTATCCTGGCTCATTTCTTCGGGAAGAGGGCGGTTGAGCAGGTATGCGGTGACCGCCGTGGTGATAATCACCGGAATAGTCCATGCCCACACTAAGCCCATCAGAGAACCCGCGAGAATCACCGCAAGAGCTACGCCAGCTAGGCGAAGAGTCGGGAGCACCACGTTCTGCAGGAGGGTGAATGTCACTACCTGGTTTAGACCGCGTAACGCGCCGAACCCCACCGTCATGGCGGCGGCAATTATCAGGAACGGAGCGCTCACCCGTAGAGCGGTGGCGTATTCGTCGCTTCCCGGCATGATCAAGCTGTACACCAGCGCTGCGAGGGCTACAACAACGGCAAGAAGTACTGAGGGGAAAAGAGCGAAGCGGATAAGCTGGGGGAGCGCAGAGTATCGTCCCAGGGCACGCTGTGCGGACATCGTGCGTACAAGCCCGGTATCCGCGCCGAAGACTGAGAGCGAGGTTCCGATCGCAAAGAGTGCCATTAGACGGAAGAATTCACCGGCACCGGCTGCGCCGATTCCGTTTGAGACCACGAGGGTTGTAACGAACGCAATACCGGCACCGTACATCACACAGAGAGAAGCCAGCGAGCCGCTGCGCGCTAAAGAAGCATGACGTGCCATTAAAGCTCCTCTCTGTAATATCGCGCACGAATGCAGGCCATGGCGCTGAGCAGAAGAACGCTGAGCTGTGCCACATCGAAGCTGTAGAAAATAATGACAACACAGCTGCAGACCGGAATGGAATGCAGCCAGAATCCGGCGGGTGTGCGCACCTTCAACCCTTCACCCAAAATACTGAGAATAAAGAGGGCATATATAGCAAGACCCACAAATCCGAAACAGAACATTAGAGTCCATAGATACCCCTGAGTACCCATCGAAACACCCACGCTCAATTCCATACGGGGAGTTCCATACCCCACAATGGGAGACTCTAAGGACGCTGCCCAGGTTGAGCGGTACAGCGCCGCGCGACCGCCGGTCGAGTCAGAATACTGCTGACGACCCAAAATAGCTGCCACCGTGCCGGAGGCAATTAACGCGGTCACCACCCCGACAACCATCACCCCGGCCGCCGTTACCAAGCCCCAGTAGCGACCAATAATCAGGCGAATAATGACGTATGCAGTCGCAAAACCCAGACCAATGAACATACCGCGGTTACTGGTCGCAACGAGCGGCACGACCGATGCTCCGAGGACGATCGCCAAAAAGATGCGCAGAAGCCACGAGCGTGTGCGAGCAAAGAATGCGAACATCACGGGCGTAAGCACGGTAAAGGCAAGACCCCAGCTATTGGCGTAGGGGAAAGGAGCGGCGGGGCGCACGTAGGGTTCGGGTGCGCCCCAAGGGTTTTGAACCTCCGCGAAGGGTGGGAGCATATAGTCTTTCACCAAAGAGTTCGACATGAAACTCTGTGGCACGACGTAGCTCATTGGTGTTTGAACGCGCACTTCCGGGAAGAGCACGCCGCCCCATCCGAGTACGACAACCGTAACCCACAGGGCAGTTAAGCTGCCCAAGAGCTGATTGATCGAGATACTTTCTTTAGCGTTGAAATAGTAGAGCGCATACACGCCCGCGTTGAGAATATTGACGAAGCGCAGCGTCCAGGCGATATAGTCTGTCACATCTTCTAACGAGACGGTACAGACAATCACCCAGAAGATGAACGCAGCCCATATCCAGAGCGAGCGGGGCACTCGCACGCCGCCGCGGATAGTCAAGTAAATGACCATCGTTACCGAAAGCACCAGCGGCACGATCTGAAGCAGCCCCAACGCCCAGAATGCCGGGAACCCGTAGAACAGGGTGAGAAGAGGCCACGCAGGAAGACGTTTACGGGGTGCCTGTGCGGATGCACCGCCCGCCGCGGGCGTAGACGCGAGCTTCCTTGAAGCACCGAGGGTTGGAAGAGCTAGAGCAGTAGACATTACAGGCCTCTTCCTGTCTTCTGAACGAGATCAAGAAGCAGCTGAGGTTTCACAATCCCCAGTGCTACCACGTATGCCGCCCAGGCACGTAATTGCTTTTTATCGCGTTTAAGGGCCGAGCGGGCGTAGGAACGAGCAAGATCACGGTGACCGAGCGCCGCATGCACAAAAGCTATCTGCCCGGCAATACGTGCCAGTCCACGCGGGCTACGCTCAAATTCGGGGAATTTTTGCAGTATATAGGTAAGCCCGTCCGCCATAGCCTGCCACTTACCGGCAAAAAATGAGGGACGATCCCACAGCACCAGAATAAGCGGTTTCTGCACTGAAAAAACGTCGCCGTAGCGGGTTGCTCGTAAGAGTAAATCGTAGTCTTCGCCGTAGGAAGCTGGCAGCTCCTCATCGACTAAACCGAGATGGTCGGTCACAAGGTCTTGCCTCGCATAGAGCATAGCGGAAGGATGAATCTCCGTAATGCGTGAGAGCAGAAAGTCATCGAAGGATGCACGCTTAGGCGCCAGCCGCTCAATATCACGCCCACCCGAGCGAACGGTGATACCCGAAGAAACCGCGACCGCCTCCGGGTGAGCATTCCACAGTGCGAGTTGTTCGGTCAGCTTGGTGGGCATCCAATAATCGTCGTCGTCGCAGAAGCCAATAATTTCTCCAGTGGCAGTAAGAATCCCGCTGTTACGACCGCCCGCAAGACCGCCCGTGCGTGTGTTTGCTATCGTAATGAGCTTCCGATTTTCCGGAACCTGCACGTCTTCCAGCAGATCGGGCTCTACCCGGTCATACACCACGACAACCTCGATAAACCCCGCATAATCTTGATCGAGAATAGAGCGTACCGCAGTGCGCAGAGTTTCGGGACGTTTACCGTTAGTTGCGATCACGGCGCTTACGGCGGGAGCTGAAGATTCAAACTTCATGGTTATGCCTCCTGCGAGGGGGACGATGCGGGGGTTGCGAGCGTGACGTATTTACGGCGCATAGACAGCAAAACGGTCGCCGCGTTTGCCAAGAAAAGAAGCGCATAGACGAAGACGAAGATCACGCCAAAACCCCAAAAAATGTAGATCCAGCAGAGCGTACCGGCGTCCATATGCAGATTGATGAAGGAACGGAGGTTACCCCCGGTCGAAGGTGCCGCAGTTTTACGGTTTTTGCGCAGCTGCTCAGCGAGAATCTGACTCATAAAATGTCCGGCGGTGAGTACTGTGAACGCCATGGGCAGTGCCCAAAGAATCCAGCCACCGGGAAAACCATCGGCGGTATGTGATACAGAGAAGTACTCGGGAAAACGGATGAAAACCTACCAGCGTCGCTAGGTGTACGGTGGGTACTCGCATGGAATCTACTACATGGTCAAGCCATTCTCCTGCTGGTGAGGATGCGCCGGTCACGCGGGCTACCTGCCCGTCCGCCGAATCAAGCCCGTAACCGAGGGCAAACAGAAGCGCAACGATAACGCCTGTCAGGATTGTTGGGGGAGCGGTTAGAAGAACGATAACACCTGCCGCTGAGATAGCTGCGCTGACCGCCGTAACGCCGTTGGGCGTAATACCAAGAGAGACAGCGGCAGCAGCGAAATAGCGTGCAATCCTGCGGTTTACCCATCGGGTGTATGCGGGAACTCCAATACCTGGTTTTTGCGCCTGCTCAAGCGCTCTCAGAGTATCCGAAAAGCCGGGGCGTTTTGCTGTGCTTGGCGTAGTGATGTGACCCATGTGAAGAATCCTAATCGGTGATCAAAGTTTGAGGTGGTGCCGCGGGTGATGACGACGTTTGCTGTTACCTAAGCCCGCCGGAAGACATGCGATCTAAAACCGAGTGTCCGAGCAAAAAGTAAGTCATAAAGATTATAGAAATAAAATGCTCTAAAAAGTAGGACTTTGCCAGGCGCGCCTTATTTTGCTGACTCTTAGTCAAACATTGAAGACGGTATCGCGCTGAAAAACGCCCCCGTAGCCGAATACTCAAATCCAGCTACAGGAGCGTTTATGCAGTCCCTACAAAGGGGCTAGGTGATTACCAACCGAATCCGTAGTCGTAGAATGCACGACCGAAGAATCCGTGGGCATAACCGAAGCCACCCATGTAACCAAAACCACGGTGATCGTAGTTGTAGGCTACGCGTTGGTTACGACGACCGTAGTAGTCGCCGTTACCATAGTTGCCGTAGTACTCCGGGTAGTACCAGTACCAGACCTGAGGGCGGTGCTGCTGACCGTTATCCTCCTGATTCTGCGCTTCAGGAAGGGGGTTCTGGTGCTGCGCGGTGGAAATAACCTGCATATCGAAGCTGATGTTGTTGCTCCAGTGCGAGTTAGCGTGAACCTCAACGGCGATTGCGTTGCGACCTTCGCGCAGGTACTCAGCAGGAACGTCAACTGAGAACAGCTGAGCGTTCTGGCTTTCCGGACGCTGGGTTGCGGGGGTGTTAGCCGAGATACGACCCTGCGGCATGTTCTTACGAGCAACTTCCTTGCCGTTGACATAAACCACAGTACCGTCATCTGCGTAGGTGGTGAGCTTCAGATACTGCTGAGCCTGTTCCTTCGTGAGGGTAACGTCCTTACGGGCGTAGATGCTCATCGGAGTACCAAAGAAGGTATTCACCTCGGTCTCAACGTTCACCGAGCCAGCACCCAGGGGAGCCTTGCCGCGAGACCATGCGCCACCGAGCCATGAACGAGTTTCCATTCGCTTTCGGCGCGGTCGCTGCCTACGCGGTAGACCCATGAAGAACCGCTATCGACGAGAACCTGATCGCCCTGGGGCTTCTGCTCCTGCTTCGGATCCTCTTGTTTGGGCTGCTCTTGCTTGGGGTTGTCCTGTTTAGGATCTTCCTGCTTGGGCTGCTCCTGCTTCGGGTTCTCCTGCTGCTTAGGCTCGTTCGGCTTCAGATCATCGTTGGGATCAGCGGGCTGAACCTGGTCGTCTGTCGCAGGGTTTTCCGGCTGAGGCTGTTCATCCTGTTTAGGATCTTCCTGCTTCGGGTTGTCCTGCTTGGGCTGTTCCTGTTTAGGATCGTCCTGGATGGGGTTTTCCGGCTGAGGCTTGACGATATTCTTATTGTCATCCTGCTTGGGATCATCCTGTTTAGGCTGCTCTTGCTTAGGATCTTCCTGCTTGGGCTGCTCTTGCTTGGGCTGTTCCTGCTTGGGATCCTCTTGCTTGGGGTTGTCCTGTTTAGGATCTTCCTGCTTGGGCTGTTCCTGCTTGGGATCCTCTTGCTTAGGATCGTCCTGCTTAGGGTTTTCCGGCTGAGGCTGCGGATTCTCCTGCTTGGGGTTCTCCTGCTTAGGCTGCTCAGCCTTCTTACCAGATACAGCAACCGAAGTAGAAGCAGAGTAGTTACCGTTTGCATCAGCCGCACGCACGAAGTAACGAGCGTTGTCGGTGTGCTTTACCCGGTAGCTGGTGCCGTTCACAGTAGCAATCACGCGATCGTTACGAAGCACATGGTAACGTGCACCCGCCTCGCCAGATGCGCTCCAGTTCAGCTGATCGTTATCACCGGATTGAGTAACGGTCAGGTTACTCGGAGCAGGCGGGGGAGTAACATCGCGTGGTGCGTAGCGTACGAAGCCAACAGATTCCTGCTGCACACCATTTTCACCTAGGGAGCGGTTCAAATCGCCGCCAACCCACAGTACACCATTGGAGTCCACGAAGGATTCCCAGATGCCGTGACCACTCTTACCCTTAAGGGTAGGAGCGAACTCGGGGAGAGTTTTACCGCTGTCCTTATCGAACGCAGCAACCAAACGGATGCTGTCGGTCACGGTAGAACCACGCCATGCGTAGTCGTGGGTGCCGCTGCCCTGGTACAGGAAGTCACCACAGTGGCAGGCGCCGTAGATGTTATTACCGTTGAGATGCAGATCCTGGAAATCACCGCCGTTGCGGGTAATACTCGAGCTCAAACGGGTCATTGGTTCGTTCTTAGTGTACTGAGAAATCATGTGCTCAGTACCGCCAAGCCATACGGAGCTGCCAGCATCCTGAACGTCAAAGTGGAAGCCCCACACCCTTTTCTCGCGGGTTTGTGGATCCGGAAGGTATGAGGGAGTGACCTCCCATGTTCCGACCTTCTTGGCGGAATCGAGGATACGTGCCACACGGAATGCGCGTTGGTCATTCATCTCGGTGAAGTAACCAGCGGCAAATACCTCGGAGTTATCTGCCGATGCACTCATACCATTTACTGTTCCGTTGAAACGCGGGGTCCACGTGCGATCAACCTGGTTGGTGGAGATCTTCACGCGAGCAGCGTTACGGGAGTAAACCTTATTGGGGGTTCCTGAGCTCTTGAGGTGGGTGAAACGTACCGCCCAAGTACAGGTAATCTCCCTGAGCTTGCAGAGTCTTCACAGCAAGAGCTGAACCGGAAACATTATTTTCAACCTGCAGGTTCAGTTCGCGGTCAAGCTGTCCGGTTGCGGGGTCAAGCACCGCAAAACCGGGCACCTTTTCGCCGTTAACCTCGGTGAATTCGCCGCCAACGGCCAACTTGTTGTTCGGCAGAGCCTCAAGAGACTTAATTTGACCATTGAACTTCGGCTTGAAGGTCTGTACCAGTTCACCAGTATTGACGTTAAAACCAGCAAGATAAGACTGATCCACATGAGCACCGGCTGCAGACTCCAGGTATGCAAAGTCACCACCGGTGAAGACAGTGTCGCCTACCTGAGTAATAGCCTGAACGTAGGTGTTCATTTCGTTGACGTTACCGGTTCCGGACTTATCGCTTGTGCGCCACTTCCATGGCATAGAACCGCTCTTGGGCAGTGCGCGGCGGTTACTTGCCGCGGTACCGTTATCGCCAATAGCCTGTGCACCCATGTTCTGCTGGGTTAGCTTCGGGCGCAGGTAGACCTGAGTGAAAGCGAAGGGAGTAGCGTTGGAACCGCTCGGGCGGTACAGATATGAGTTGCTTGCGCTCTCATTGCGATTTCCGTTAGCACGAACATCACGGCTGTAGCTAAAGCCAAGCTTCCATCCCTGCTCACGCTGCTCATCAAAGTTCAGCACCGAGTAGGTACCATTTTGCTGGATATGACCCTCGGTCTTGTCGAAGTGGGTACGATCCCTCTGCATGTACTGGGGGTTATCCGCGCTGACGTCAATATTGGACCAGATATTGTTGCTTCGCAGAGCCCAGGTCCAACGCTCGGTCTGATCACGGTGCGCCGTGATGTTCTGCCATTCCGTGCCGTCAGTATTCAGGGCGCGGCGGAAGCGCACGCCATCTTCAAGATCCTGCGGCTTCTGACCGTTCAGCAGCTCATCAACAGTGGTGGAGGGCAGCTGTACCGGAGTCATTGCGTCGTCACCCTCAGGGCTGGTGTACAGCTTAGATGCAGCACCTCGACCGTGGTAGTTCTCGGTCCAACCGTCACGGCCGCGACCAATCAGAACCCAACCGCCGCCGTTAGTCTCCTGGTCGCAGTAGAACTGCTGTGGAGCTGACATCGAAGGGGTGTACAGCCAGTACTTACCGGATTTTGCATCCTTGTTGACTTGTTTAGCTTCATAACAGGAAGCGGCTGCCTTGTCGCTGGAGGAGCCGTCGTGAACGACCGCATCCTCAGCAGCGTAGGCTACGGGACCTACCGGGGCTAGCCCGGAAAGTCCAAGCGTCAGGGCAAGCCCTACCGCCGTAGTCGCTTTTCTAGCAAATTTCATGGTTTTATTGCACCTCCGTTGAATGCTGAATACGTATTGAAGGAGTGGAATAAACACGGGCAGACACCGAAGGATAAAGTGGCCTTACGATGCCTGTAGGTACGACGTACCATGTGCTTAGCAATCGGGATTGTTAGGGAAGTCGTGTTGGGCTATTTTCCACGTGCCGTCAGATTCGACCAGCGTATATATATTGAGAGTCCGTTTGCCCCCGCTCTGGAGTTCCCGACCCGCGCTGTCTTTGGTCTTGACTTGGGAGGAATCCAGGCATACCTCGACGAATCGTGCACGCTTGCCCTGGTAGGTTCCTTCGGCAACTTTGGGGCTGCCGACGACCGTGCTGGTACCCTCGTAATGCCAACCGTTCTGGGCATACTCGGCAGCGGATGCCGCGTATTCTTCGGCGGCATTGTCTACAGCTACCTTGTTGATGGAGTCCATGGTTGCTCATCAACAAGCTGCCGGGGTTGACCGGAATCTGATGAAGCAGTATCTGCTGAACCTTCAGGCGCGCTTGGAACAGAAGACATGGTCTGCTCATAGGAGTTTACGAGACCGTTGACTTCTTTAACCTCGGCCGCGTCAGTCGAGACAGTTTTAGCGTCTTTGAGTTGCTCTGCCTGGGGATAATTTTCGTCCTGCGCAGGAACTTCAGCCTGTGCAGATTCAGAGGAAGTAGCAGTTTCAGAAGAAGGGGCGGAAGAAGCGCTAGATGCGCTGGAAGCAGAAGATGACGAGCTTGCTGAAGCTGAGCTGCCAGGGCTCGCAGTCTGTTGATCTGATGGCTGAGAGCATGCCGCAAGGGGGGACTATCAGAGACAAACTCAGAAGTAAGCCCGTTGCTGCCCGTCGCTGTTTCGGAAGTGAAGAAAACGTACGAAGCACGATCTTTCTCGTTCAGTTGTAAGGTGGTTGGTTATCGGTAAAGTGAAGGCACTTCTGCCAACAATAACGACAACCCACCCTTTGTGTAATTGTAAGTGAGTGAATTGCTATTGCCGACGGGAGTACCCGTTGGTTTTTATTATTTTCCATGGGGCTACACCGCGCCATGAAGGCACAGAACTTTCCGTGGATACCTATAGGCTAGCACAGCGAACGAGAGTTGTGACCGTGGTGAGGTCACAATACTCGCGGATAGTCCGAGGGGTGGACAAATACTATAAGAAAACCTAATAAATATTTTATGAACCCTTATCAAAAGAAAGGTGTAAATGGTTGTTTCGATACAAAGTTGATAGTTGTTCTCGTGTATAGAAATTTACTCATAAAATACCTATAAAACTTCTGAGGGGGTAGGTTTTGGTAGCTGAGTCTACTTGAAAGATACTTAAAGCTCTTAAATTTATAAATATGCACTCAATATACGTTCTGAGACTTGGCACATACTTTACCTATCAAATAAAAAATAATAGTATATACCCCCAGAAAACAGGTTCCCTGTGATAACAAGGGAGAAGGGAAGCGGGCAAGCCTTACTATAAATTTCCTAGCCACAGCCTTAAAGTCAGGATTTATAAGGGGATATACCTTAAGGACACTCTCATGAACAGTTAAAAATATGCATTTCGCATGCCATCCTCAAAAATATGAGCAGATAGGAACCGACGAACAATAGATTTTATCGTGAAGGCCCGCCCCACCGGCTGTAGTCGAGGAGATAGACAAAAAGCCTGAGCGAGATACCCCTACGGTATAAGATAGACGGGTACCCAAACGCATCAACGTGGCAATATAGAGCGCACGCGTTATTGGGAGGCGCCGCCTTGATAGCCACCGCATCCGGTAGAAGGAGTATCCGTGAAACTAACTGGACTGAGCCGTCTTCTGGCAGAACAGCCCTCCTACCGTCATATTCTTGAAGCCTGCGATGTTCCCGCTGCGGAACGTCCTGTCCAAACCCTGATTGGCGCCGTTGCCGGTGTACAGGCACCCCTTATAGCTGATCTTGCCGTTGCAGTACGGCGCCAGTCCAGAACCGGAAAAACTCCGCTGACGCTCATTATTACACCAACCGAGCGACAGGCTGAGGATACCGCGCATGCCCTGCACTCATATTTGCCTGATCACCATATCGAGAGCTTTCCCGCGTGGGAAACTCTGCCGCATGAACGGCTTTCGCCACGTAGTGATACCGTGGGAAAACGTTTGAATGTTCTGCGCTCTATAACTCATCTTGAAACGCCGACTCCACAGGTTGTTATAGCCCCGGTACGCGCGGTCATTCAGCCCCTCGTGGCTGGTATTGAGAACCTGGAACCGGTAAGCCTGGCACGCGGTGAAGAATACTCTTTCAAAGACGTTATTAAAGGTCTAACAGATGCCGCATACTCGCGTGTAGATCTCGTAGCAAAGCGTGGTGAATATGCGGTTCGAGGCGGTATTATCGACGTCTTTGCACCTACCGCACAACATCCAGTTCGCTTGGAATTCTTCGGTGACGAACTTGACGAAATACGTTACTTCTCAACGGCAGACCAGCGCACTCTAGGGCAGGAAGCAGACCACCCAACGCACGTTACTTTACTCCCATGCCGTGAGCTTCTCATTACCCCGGAAGTTATGGGACGTGCTGCCCGACTCAAAACGGACTATCCGGCGGCATCGAGCATGCTTGAGAAATTGCGGGAGGTATCTATGTCGAAGGCATGGAATCTCTAACCCCGCTTCTTGTCGATAAAATGCAGACTCTTGTGTCTCTGCTCCCTAAAGAATCACTCATTATTTCTCTGGAACCTGAGCGGGTGCGTGCCCGTGCCGAAGACCTTGTGGCAACCAATGAGGAGTTTTTAGCGGCCGCTTGGGATGCTTCCGCCGATGCGGGCTCGCGTGCGCCTATAGACTTGGGACAGCTTCGGGTCAGCGACAGCGGGTTCCGCACGATTGCCGCGACCCAGCAGGAATCTTTGGACCGTAACCTATCCTGGTGGGAAATCACCGAGCTTGTCGATAGTGTAAACCTTCTCAACAATGCTCTCGGCGACGACATCCCAACTATGACGGTCGCGGCACAGGCTCCAGCGTCCTTCACCGGCTCGGTAGAACAAATGCTTCACGAGGTTGGTTCGCTGGTTCGTGACGGCTGGACGGTACTGGCGCTTACCAATGGGCGAGGATCCACCGACCGCCTCATCGAACTTTTCCGTGAGAGTATCTCAGGAGAAGACCCAATTCCGGCCATACGCCGGGAAACCCTCGACCGGGGAACGGAAGGCGCTCTACAGCCCGGAGTCGTCGAAGTTTGTGAGACCCCAGCCTCTGCCGGATTTTTAATTCCTGAGGCGCGCCTTGCTGTCTTGACTGAAGGTGAAATTTTGGGCAGGCGCGGCACCTACGCGCCACGTGGCGCGAGCGGCAAAAAACTCAAACCCCGTAAACGACGCAACGCCGTCGATCCTCTGGCGCTAACCCCTGGCGATTATGTCGTTCACGAACGCCACGGTATCGGTAAATTCATTGAAATGGCTTCGCGCCCAGTCGCTGGAGTGTCCTCAAAACATGGGGAAACCCCTTTGAAAGAATACCTGGTGATCGAGTATGCGCCTTCAAAACGCGGGGGAGCCCCTGACCGCCTCTTTGTACCCTCCGATCAGCTGGATCTCATTTCGCACTATGTGGGAAGCGAAACCCCGACCCTCTCTAAAATGGGCGGGAGCGACTGGGCTAAGACAAAGAACCGCGCACGTAAAGCAGTTAAAGAAATCGCCGCTGACTTGGTGAAACTCTACTCGGCGCGGCAAGCTTCGCGCGGTCATGCATTCTCAGAAGATACTCCCTGGCAACGGGAACTTGAGGAATCTTTTCCTTATAATGAGACTCCCGACCAGCTTACCGCTATTCACGAGGTTAAGGCGGATATGGAGAAGGAAATCCCCATGGATCGCCTGATCTCCGGGGACGTCGGCTTTGGTAAAACGGAGGTCGCTATTCGGGCGGCCTTCAAAGCCGTGCAGGATGGTAAACAGGTTGCCGTACTCGTACCCCACAACCCTGCTGGCGCAGCAGCATTTTGAGACTTTTACCGAGCGTTTCTCGGGATTCCCCATCAAAATTAAGGTGCTATCGCGCTTCCAAAAAGCTAAAGAAACCCGCGCTATCGTGGAGGATATTGCCTCCGGGAGTATAGATGTGGTGATTGGTACCCACCGCATCCTCTCGGAAAACGTGAAGTTCAAAGATCTTGGACTCGTCGTTATTGATGAGGAACAGCGCTTTGGCGTGGAGCATAAGGAAAAGCTCAAGCAGATGCGCACTAATGTGGATGTGCTTGCCATGAGCGCCACCCCAATTCCGCGCACGCTTGAAATGTCGCTTACTGGTATTCGGGAAACCTCAACGTTGGCGACTGCGCCGGAAGAGCGGCATCCCGTGCTCACTTTTGTGGGGCCGCGTACTGATGCCCAGATTACTGCCGCTATTCGACGCGAACTTATGCGGGAAGGGCAGGTATTCTTCGTCCATAACAGGGTGGCGAATATTGATACTGTTGCCGCCGAAATCGGTAAGCTCGTGCCGGAGGCACGCATCGCTACGGCGCACGGGCGTATGAGCGAATCCCGGCTTGAGCAGATTATCGTGGACTTCTGGGAGCGACGCTTCGATGTTCTGGTGTGTACAACCATCGTGGAAACCGGGTTGGATATTTCAAACGCCAACACCCTGATTGTCGATAACGCCCAGAATTATGGGCTGAGCCAGCTGCACCAGCTGCGCGGGCGTGTGGGCCGCGGGCGTGAACGGGCTTATGCTTACTTCCTGTACCCGACGGATAAGAGCCTTGGTGAGGTCGCGCATGAACGCCTCAAAGCAGTAGCAACCCATAACGAACTGGGTGCCGGTCTGCAGCTGGCCATGAAAGACCTTGAAATTCGCGGCGCCGGAAACCTGCTCGGCGGCGAACAATCCGGGCATATCGCGGGTGTAGGCTTTGACTTGTATCTGCGTCTCGTGGGAGAAGCTGTAGCCAACTTCCGCGGCGAACAGGAGAACACCGAGGTCGAGGTTAAGGTTGATCTTCCCGTCAATGCCCATATTCCGCATGATTATATTGATGCGGAACGTCTACGCCTGCAGGCATACCGCCAGATAGCCTCCGCAGACACCGATCAGAAAATCGCGGAGGCACGCGAAGAGCTTCATGACCGTTACGGTGCCTTGCCCGAACCCGTAGAGAATCTGCTTCAGGTGGCGGTGCTGCGCCGCGAAGCACGGGAAGCAGGCATCCACGAGATTACTGCGCTGGGACCGAAACTGCGTGTGGTCAGCGATGAACCGCTGCCGGAATCACGGCAGATGCGCCTCAAACGTGTGTATCCCGGCTCAACCCACACGCAGCCGAAGGGTCTGAGCACGTGGCTGACTCTGGTTCCGCGTCCTAAGACTCTGCCGGTCGGTGGCGTGGACCTTATTGACGGTCTATGTTGGAATGGTGCTCGAAGTTCATTAACTCTATCTACTCGGCAGACCCGAAAGCATTGGAGGACTCATGATGTCATCGGCACCTACCCCGCGCACCCCGAAAGGCTGGATGCGACTTCTGCTGAGTATCGTGGGATGGGCGGCGCTAGGCATTGTCACCTTAGGCACGATTGCTTGGGTCTTTTTCGGCACATACGGGTTAACGATGTACTTCATTGTAGTGGCGTACCTGCTGATCGCGGTTGCTTGCGGTGCACCTGCCCTCCTGTTTTATGTCGCCCATCGAGCTAAGGTTCGCAGCGGAGAATTTGGCACGAGCGGACCGGTAAGGTTTGGCAGCAAGGAATAGCGTGGGAGCAACATACTGCCGGATGGTGTCACATTTCTTATAGACTGTGACACCATCCGGCAGATAAGAAAAACTATAAAATGGGGTACTTCAGTTACTTCTGTACCTTATTCTGATCCGTAATCTTACGGGTTGTCTTCGAGGGCAGCAGATGGAACACAACACCAAAGAAAATTCCAAACGCAACGAGGGCTCCGGCATACAGAACCGGACCGCCTTCGGGGTAGGTGCCCAGCAGGTAGAGGGATAGAAGCAAAAATACGAAGCAGCCGATGAACAACACTGCGTTCTCAAGATGCCTGCCCTGCCCGGAGTAGGCGGGAGGTTTCGTCGTTTTAGCCATAATTTTCCTTCATCTGTAGCGACCTGCATTGGGTCGATGATGTGTGTGCTTCACCCCGGTTTCAGTGCCCTATAAACCTTTATAAACCGAGAAATCCTTTCTCAAGTATAGTGTTTTTACCCGCACGAATGCACACTTATGACACTGCGCAACTTCAAAACTATGGTTCATGACGTTACCCAGCAAATATAAGACTCTCGTAGGCAGCAAGATGTATCCGTAGCGTTTCTCGACGACTCTGTCGCTCCTGCAGGCATCACGGTACCTACTCGGCACCAAAAATCGGCATTTAATATCCTGGAGACGACGGCGGTTTCGGTTGAGTATTTCAGTGTGATAGCACACAATGAAAGTGTGACTTCAACAGTGAACTATGCATCCCAACGAATCGTGATACTAGGCGCTGGGCCCGGCGGCTATGAGGCTGCGCTTGTGGCAGCATCATCAAATGCTGACGTAACAATCATCGAACGTAATGCTCTAGGCGGATCCGCAGTCCTAACCGATGTGGTACCTTCGAAAACGCTTATCGCTACTGCAGATATGATGACTCGTTTCTCTGATGCTGGGCGATTGGGGATCGAAAATACCAAGGGCAAAGCGCCGCAGCTGCAAGTAGATATGAACCGGGTGAATAGCCGTGTTTTGGATCTAGCGCATCAACAATCCGCCGATATTAAACGGGCCCTTGCCTCCGCCGGGGTCAAAATTATCAGCGGCACCGGTAAGCTTACCGGCCCGCATACCGTCGCGGTTACCGATAATACCGGGCTGGAATATGACCTGCATGCAGACTTTATTCTGCTTTCAGTCGGGACACACCCACGTGAGATGGCGACCGGGCAGCCTGATGGGGAACGGATTCTCACCTGGACACAGCTCTATAATCTGCGTGAGGTACCTCGCGAACTCATCGTGATTGGTTCGGGTGTTACCGGTGCCGAATTCGCATCTGCCTATAACGGGCTTGGCTCCCAGGTGACCCTAATTTCCTCGCGAGATCGTGTGCTTCCGGGCGAAGACGAAGACGCCGCGCGTGTGCTGGAAGACGTCTTTGAGCGCCGTGGTGTTCGGGTAATGCCGCGGTCGCGTGCGAGCGCCGTGGAACGCACCGACGACGGCGTGGTGGTGACTCTCTCCGATGGACGCAAGGTTTCTGGTACGCATTGCTTGGTCGCAATTGGTTCTATTCCCAACACTGAAGGACTGGGTCTTGAGGCCGCTGGTGTAGAGACCAATGAGCCGGGATATGTGGTTGTCGATGCTGTTTCACGCACGTCAGTACCGCATATTTACGCTGCGGGAGACTGCACGGGCGTGTACCCGTTGGCTTCCGTAGCCGCTATGCAGGGGCGCATAGCGATGGCGCATCTTTTGGGTGATACGGTGCATCCGCTTCGCACCGATCGAGTGGCAGCGAATATTTTCACCACCCCGGAGATTGCGACCGTGGGTATTAGTGAGAAAGACCTTGCCGCCGGGGTTTACCGAGGTGAGGCTGTCATGCTTCCGTTGACTACGAATCCGCGCGCCAAAATGATGGCGTTCCAAGACGGCTTTGTGAAGATTTTTGCCCGTAAGCACTCCGGTACTGTGATTGGCGGGGTTGTGGTCGGTCCGCGTGCATCCGAACTTATCTATCCTATTGCGCTGGCTATCGAGAAGAAGCTGACGGTGGATGATTTGGCCGCTACCTTTGCTGTATACCCGTCTCTATCCGAGGCGATTTCTACGGCATCGCGGCAGCTTCACACCCGTGTTTAGTTTTTTTGCATAGCTCTTGATATAGGTTTGAGGGGCGTGACTCATATAGAGTCATGCCCCTCAAATGCATACAGTATTCAGGTTATTTAGTGCTGACCGCGTTCATATCGACGTCGCGGGTTTCATGCGTGAGCAGGATGAAGAGAACACTCAGCAAGGATGCACCTGCTAGGTAGTATCCGACGGCCCCAACACCAAACTTCGTATTCAGCCATACCGCCACGAACGGGGTCAAGGCTGCACCCAGAATAGATGCCATATTGTAGGCGATACCGCTGGCGGTGTACCGCACATTGGTGGGGTACAGCTCGGGCAGGTAGGCGCTCATGGAGCCGAAAGAAAGCCCCATCAGGCACATTCCGATGAACATGAAGATGGTAACTGCGGTGGTATTGGCCTGTGCTCCGGTACCCACGACGGAGGGTGCAATAAATAGGGTGAAACTACCGCCGAAGACAGCCATAGCGATAGTGGTCCACAGCTGCTGTTTGCGGCGACCGTATTTGTCGGCTAACCATCCCGAGACGGGAATAAAGAGCGCAAAACCAATGATAGAGATGAGCTGAATCTCCAAGAACTTGTGGTAGGGGATGCCCAAACCACCCGCATTAACCTTTCCAATACCGTAGGAAAGAATCCATGCAGTCATCAGGTAGAACAGCACGTAGCATGCCACCATGATAAAGGTACCCTGAATCATGGGCCACCAGGCAACTTTGAACGCCTCAACCAACGGGGTCTTGACCTTCTCATCGTTCTCGACGGCTTTGAGCAAAGACAGGGGTTTCTTCGAGCTTGAAACGCACATACAGACCCACGGCAACCATGAGGATGGAGAGCAAGAACGGAACACGCCAGCCCCAAATCAGGAAGGGGTGATCGAGGTTCTTACCGTCTGTGGCGGAGTTGAAGGTAATCCAGCTGGTCAAAAGCAGCATGAATCCGTTAGCAAAAACGAAGCCAATGGGCGCGCCCAGCTGGGGCCACATAGCTGAACGTGCGCGCTTGCCTTCTTCGGCATATTCGCTGGCGAGCAGAGCCGCACCCGACCATTCGCCGCCCAGGCCTAGACCCTGGCAGAAACGCATAATGGTTAGCATTGCCGGTGCCCACAGACCAATCTGATGGTAGGTGGGCAATAAACCGATGAGGAAGGTCGCTAACCCCATAGTGAGCAGAGCGCCCACGAGTGTTGCTTTACGGCCGATCTTATCGCCGAAGTGACCGAAAACGATAGAACCCAGCGGGCGGGCGATAAAAGCAACGCCGAAGGATGCGAAGGAAGCTAGCAGCTCAGTGGTAGGGTCTTTGGACGCGAAGAACAGAACCGGGAAAACCGCTACCGCTGCGGTGGCGTAAATATAGAAGTCGTAGAATTCGATGGTGGTGCCCACCAGAGAGGCGATAATAACTCTGCTCTTGGGGGTCGTATTCTTAACCTGCGTGCTGTGCCCGGCGGAAACGTCGGGCGCGTGTGTGCTCATCGTGAACAGCTCCTGAAAAGGGATAGTAGCGACTACGCTCGATGCTGTGAGTGTAGATTTTCAACTTTTATATTCTACGCCTCGCGATGCGGTGCCAACATCCTGTATTCATCATCTGGACTATTCAGCTGTATTTCAGCGTTCGAGGATGAAAAAACAGGAACACACGAAACAAACCGCCGGATGCGTATGAGAGAACGCATCCGGCGGTTATAGGGTATAGAGTCCCGTCAGAAGGCTATTTGATGGTGGCTAGAACGGCACCTGCGGTGACGGTATCGCCCTGCCTTCAAGGACAGCCCGGAAATCTTACCGGCCTTATGCGCGTTGATAGGCTGTTCCATCTTCATAGCCTCTAGCACCAGGATCAGATCGCCTTCAGCGACCGTGTCTCCATCGGCAACGGAGACCTTCACGATCGTACCCTGCATGGGGCTTGTCAGATCGTCGCCGCTGACCGCATTTGAACCGCCGCGAGCACGGGACTTACGGGTCTTCGATGCGGGCTTTGAACTGCTCTTGGCAGGAGTACCGCCCAGTTCAGGCAGAACAACCTCAAGACGCTTACCATTAACCTCAACGACCACGGTTTGACGTTCGGCATCGTCATCATCCACACTGCCGGGAGCGCCGGAGTAGGGCGAAATGGTGTTCTTGTAATCGGTTTCGATCCACCGGGTGTGAACCTTGAAATCTGCTCCTGCTGCGGGGGCGAAATCGGTTTCGTCCAGAACTGCGCGGTGGAAGGGAACCACCGTCGGAAGGCCGTCGAGTGTGAGCTCGTCTAGGGCTCGGCGAGCGCGTTCGATTGCCTGCTCGCGGGTAGCACCAGTCACGATGAGCTTGGCCAGCATCGAGTCGAAGTTGCCGCTGATAGCATCGCCTTCTACGAATCCGGAATCCCAGCGCACACCGGGGCCGGAAGGAACACGAAGTTTTTCGATGGTACCCGGTGCTGGCATGAAGGAACGCCCTGCATCTTCGCCGTTGATGCGGAATTCGAAGGAATGACCGCGCAGCTGGGGGCTCTGCGGATCGATTTTCTCGCCGCGGGCGATGCGGAACTGTTCGCGCACCAGATCAATGCCCGATACTTCCTCGGAAACCGGGTGCTCAACCTGCAAGCGGGTGTTCACCTCCAGGAAGGAAATCGCTCCGTCCGGGGCAAGCAGGAACTCGCAGGTACCCGCACCCTGGTATCCGGCTTCCTGCAGAATCTTACGGGATGCTTCATAGAGCCGGTCGCTTTGTTCTTCCGTAAGGTATGGGGCGGGGGCTTCCTCTACGAGCTTTTGGTTACGGCGTTGAAGAGAACAATCACGGGTCGAAACGACTTGCACATTGCCGTGAGCATCGGCCAGGCACTGGGTTTCGATATGGCGCGGGGAATCTAGGAAGCGCTCAATAAAACATTCTCCGCGGCCGTAGGCTGCGACCGCTTCCCGTACGGCGGATTCGTAGAGCTCGATAATATCGCTGCGGTTGCGCACAACCTTGATGCCGCGACCGCCGCCACCGAACGCTGCCTTGATCGCGATGGGCAAACCATGCTCGTCGGCAAAGGCGAGTACTTCATCAGCAGATTCTACGGGGTCCTTGGTCCCAGGTACCAAGGGGGCACCCACTTTCTGGGCGATATGGCGCGCGGCGACTTTATCGCCCAACTGGGTAATAGATTCGGGGGGAGGGACCAATCCAGGTTAACCCGGCATCAATGACTTTTTGGGCGAATTCGGCGTTTTCTGAAAGGAAACCGTAGCCGGGATGCACCGCATCCGCGCCGGAACGAATAGCTACCTCAATGAGCTTGTCCATCACCAGATATGACTGGGGCGCGGTCGCCCCTCCTAGAGCGTAAGCCTCGTCTGCGAGTTTAACGTGCTGGGCATCGCGATCCGGTTCTGCATAAACGGCGACGGTCTCTAAACCTTCGTCACGGGCTGCGCGAATAATACGTACCGCGATCTCGCCGCGGTTAGCAATAAGAATTTTACTGACCGGACCGGTATGGTGTCCGGGAACAGCTGTAAAGTTTTTGATGGCTTTTGCCGGGTTGTGAGTCACTGAGGCTCTCCTTTTTATCCTGCCGAAAGCATAGCGAGAAAAGCTGAGAATGGCGAATATATAGCGCCGAATGACGCGAAAAATATAAGAAAAGTGAGGATGCTTATACCGGGTTTGGGCTTAGCGATCGTTAGTCTGATGAGGACTTCCAGAAAAAGCTTATCGATATCCCATATTGTGAGAGCATTTCTTTGAGTGCATTCACCGACAGCCCAATTACCGTATGTGGTTCCCCGCAGATGCCCTGAATAAAGGCAGCACCATATCCGTCGAGGGTAAAGGAACCCGCTACATGAAGTGGCTCACCCGTGGCGACATAAGCATCAACCTCTGCGGCGCTCATCGGCGCAAAGTTTACGGTAGCGCTGCGTACCTGCTGAACGGCGGGAAGCTGTTTATCTTTGGTCTCACCGATCCCATCCCGTAAATCTATGAGGCAATGCCCGGTGTGGAGCACCCCGCTTCGACCACTCATCGCAGCGATGCGCTCGCGTGCTTTCTCAGGGGTATGCGGTTTGCCGTAGGCAACCGATTCAAACTCAAAGACCGAATCGCATCCGAGTACAAAGGCGTTTACTATACCCTGGGCGGCGAGAGAATCAGCAACCGCGCGTGCCTTTGCCTCCGCAAGAATGCCGGAGACCTCCGCCGGGGTTAGGTCAGTGCGGCTCTCTTCGCGGGCGCGTTGGGCAGCGCTGGCGAGTACCGCATCCTCATCGACATCAGAGACATGAATATCGAACATAATGCCGGAGTCTTCAAGGAGCTTTTTACGCGCGGGTGATGCGGAAGCCAGAATCAGGCGCGGTGCGGGCTTTGATGCCGAATGCGACGCACCGGATGGAACAGAAGATTGGGAAGTCATATCTTTATTTTAGAACGAGTATCAAGATTGGTCTTCATACGAGAGAACGACCTCCGTACCATACCGATGCGCTGCATACCCTATGCCGTAGCCAAGAACCGCCTAGGACGCAGCGGTAACCTTGGCAGAACTAGGCGAGGTATCCTCGCCACGAATCAGCTTCGACTGGGCGGCTTCCACAAGATCCTGCGGCACAAACCCGTTAGCGCTGCGCGGTGCATTGTAGATCTCGGCGCTGAGGATACCCTCGCGCTTAGAGACAATCGTGGGAACCAAAGCTTGCCCGGCAACGTTCAAGGCGGTACGTCCCATATCAATAATCGGGTCAATCGCCAATAGAAGACCCACTCCATCAAGGGAAGACCCACAGTCGAAAGGGTCAGAGTGAGCATCACGATAGCGCCCGTTGTACCTGCCGTAGCGGCAGAACCCAACACCGACACCAGAATAATCAGCAGATACTGCGAAATATCCAGGTGCACCCCGTAGAATTGCGCCACAAAAATAGCTGCCAGCGCGGGGTAGACGGAGGCGCATCCATCCATTTTGGTCGTAGAACCCAGCGGCACTGCAAAGGATGCGTATGCACGCGGCACGCCGAGATTACGTTCGGTAACGGCCTCAGTTATGGGCATAGTGCCCATCGAGGACCGCGATACGAAACCAAGCTGCACTGCAGGGCCATACGCCCGAGAAGTACTGTTTCACAGAGAGCCCGTTGAGCTTCACGATCAGGGGATACACCACCAGGAACACGAGGAGCAGACCCGCATACAGTGCCGCAATGAACTTCACCAGCGAGCCCATGGATGTCCAGCCGTAGGCATAGACGGCATGCCCGATCAGCCCGATCGTGCCCAGCGGAGCGAGGCGAATAATCCACCACAGCACCTTCTGAATAATGGCGAGCGCGCTCTTGACGATATCGATAAAGGGCTTAGCCGCATCGCCCACCTTCAGAGCCGCAATACCGATAGCCCCCGAAATCACGAGCATTTGGAGCACGTTAAAGGAAACCGAAGAAGTTATACCGGAGTCGGTGGTTTTCGTGATGACCTCAAGCCCTAAGAAATTGGAGGGGATAATCCCGGTCAGAAATGCTGTCCATGATCCCCGGGTGCTGGTGCTGCCCGAGGCGCTTACCTCGGCACCCACACCAGGCTGAACGAGCAGCCCCAGTACGATACCGATGGAGACCGCAAAAAATGCTGTAATAGCAAACCAGATAAGAGTCTTAACCGCTAAACGCGCCGCATTCGTCACCTGCGAGAGATTCGAGATTGAGGCAACGACGGCGGTAAACACCAGCGGGATCACCGCGGCCTTAAGGAGAGTCACATAGGACGTGCCGACAGCGTCTAGAGTGGCCATGAGCCAGTTGGGGTTATTTTTTGCATCGCCGCCGAGGGCGAGTGCAACGTACCCGAGCGCGATGCCCAGAATAAGGGAAGCTATAATTTGATGTCCGAAAGAAGTAGCCCAGCTGGGAAATCTAGATTTTTGCGGTGTTTCATGTGTAGTAGGCATGGCGTTACTGTAGACCCGTAAGAGAGAACAGCGGTAATTAGTGTGACGAACTATGACTGTATGACATAGCGTGACCGTGCAAGCGCCACCGAAAAAGACCCGAGGCACGTATTATTGCTAATTTTTATCGGCTCAGAAAAGCCTTTGTGCGAGGCGCGCTTGGTATCCTGAAAAGAGCCTGTTATCACCGAGACAGGATAGTGTGAAGGAGAAATGACCCGTGAGCGGGGCCGAACATCAAACCGCAGATGCCGCAGACGTAGAGTATCCGGAGAATGCACAGGACAATCAAGACCTCAAGTCCCCTCTGCACGCGGTACCGGTAAGAAAGCGCTCGCAGTGTTCGGTGCCGGTGCCCTTTTGGCAGGCGGCGGCATATTCGCCTATAACTCTTTGCACCAGAGCGAGGAAGCCTTCAGCGCGGACGGTGAAGAATACGCTCAGGTTTGTCAAGACTCCAACACCGGGCTGCGCGTTGAGGATGAGCAATGCGAGAGGGCAGAGAAAGAGGCTGGGAATACTTCTTCGGATTCCAGCTCTGGTTCTTCGGGCGATTCTCATTCCGGAACTCAGAATTCCGGTAATTCGGGCACGACACACCATTCCGGTGCAAACAACGCGTTCCTGTGGTATTACCTAGGGCGCCGTAGCGCCGGTACTACCTCCATTCCCGCCGTGGGATCATCTCTGAGCGGCGGCAGCACCACACGCCCCAATTCGGGAACGGTATACAGCGGTCTTTCCCGCAGCGGCGGCGGATTTGAATCCTCCTATAAGAGTGCTAAAAAGACTTCCACCTATTCCTCGGGCAAGGTGACGGAATCGCGCAGCGGCGGCAAGACCACGACCTCTAAGGGAACGGGGCTGACGGGGAATAACTCGGGCGGTAAGGGTGGAAGCAGCTCGAATAATAAAGGTGGCGGCTCCGGGAGTAAAGGCGGCTTTGGCGGAGGCTCGAAGTCCGGAGGCGGTACCTCCGGCGGATAGCCCGCCCCGCGTATTTTCTCAAAGGGATACAAACACCCGGCCGACGTATCTTATCTATCTATACCTGCGCGTTGCTCTATACGCCCCGCAGATGAGAATTCTCTACAAGTTCCTATACTGCACATCGTACTCAGCGGCGGTGTCTTATCACGAAAGATAATATGAAACGCGAAGAATTTCCGGTGGGACGCCCCGGCTGGGAACAAACCATTATTGACGAAGGTCTGACCTATAGCGTCGATGGTCCACACGATCTGCAGCATTACTGGAATGAGTATGCGGCCTATGTTTTTACACCCGCAGAAATGACTAATCTGCGGGATCAGGCGCGTGAGGTTCATCAAATGTGCCTGCGCGCCATTGAGCGTATGGCATCTGGTGCCTACGGAACGCTCGGTCTTCCCGAAGCCGCCTTTAACATGGCTAAAGAATCGTGGAACCGCCACGAACCGGATTTCTACGGTCGCTTCGATTTCATCTACTCCGGGGTGCCCGGCGATCCTCTCAAACTCCTGGAATACAACGCCGATACCCCAACCGGCATCGTTGAGGCCGCTATCAGCCAAAAGACATGGGCGAGCGATCAACGCCTCGACACCCGCGGTTACGTACACTGGGGTGAAATTGGTGAGGCTTTTACCGAACGCTGGCGGCAAATGTTTGCGCATGATCTCTCTCATGGGCGTTCGCCACGACTGCACTTAGCGAGTGTAACCGAAGAAATCGATGTTAACGACGAAGACTATAACAACCTCTGGCTTATAGCCCATGCCGCCAATCGTGCGGGACTGACCACGAAGCTTATCCGTATCGACGAGGTTATTTTCGATGAGACCCTAAAAATCTGGAAAGACCCTGAGGGAGAGCGCATCGAGAACCTTTTCAAGCTTTATCCCTGGGAAGATATGGTGACCGATAGCGAAAGCGGTTACGATAAGCTGCTCTTCGCCTACCACGATATGATGAACCGTTGGATTGAGCCCGCATGGAAGATGTTCCTGTCGAATAAGATTTTGCTCGCCGCTCTATGGGATTTATACCCCAACCATCCCAACCTCTTAGAAACGCATGTAGGTACGCGAGGCGGTCTGAAGAACTGGGTGCGTAAACCGATATTTGGTCGCGAAGGCGATGGCATTGAGATCAATGCTCCCGATTACGATGTCTTTGTGCGTGATGAGGACGATGACCACTTTATCAACGTACCTGAAAGCGAATTTGTATACCAGGATTTTGTTGCCCCGCCGGTGTACTCGGGGATTATTAACCGCACTAACCTGCCGATGCTGGGCATCTGGATGGTCAATGGCGAGGCAGTCGGTATGGGCATTCGCGAATCGGACAGGCCTATCACCGACTACGAATGTCGTTTTCGCCCCTCATCTCGTACAGGTCAAACCGAACCTTATTCCGTAGCTGGTGCATCGCGTTTGACCACACTAAAACCCGTACACTTTGCTGTATATTCGTAGGTTTATGTACGATACGCAGCAAAATATACGGGTTTTAGCGCCAGCTCTCTAGGGTTTAGCTTTATTCCCCAGTAAAGCGCAGGGGTTTAATCATCGTCGTCGTCATCCTCATCATCGCTATGGGGCATGACCTCATCGGTGAGGGCGCGGCGTAACGTATCGAGCCCTACCGAACCGAGCATAAGAGCCTTCGTGTGGAACTCACGTAAAGACAACCCATCACGAAGCGCATCGTCTCGAAGTTGAAGCCACAAACGTTCACCCTACCTTATAGCTGGGCGCCTGCCCGGGCCACCCTAGATACCGCAAGAACTCAAAACGGATAACGCTCTCGGTACCCTCTAGATTGAGTTTCAAGAACTCGTACCCCAGCTCAGGAGTCCACAAGGTACCTGGTTCAACCCCCAGCGGTTCAGCCCAAGCATCGGGGATCGGAAGCTCACAGTGCACGCCAATGTCGAAAACCACGCGGGCGGCGCGCATCCGCTGACCATCCAACATGCCCATACGGTCTCCAGGATCGGTCAAGAACCCGAATTCTTCCATCAGACGCTCAGCGTAGAGCGCCCAGCCTTCACCGTGCCCGGAAACCCAGATCAGCTGCGAACGCCATTTATTCATGCTCTCACTCATGACCAGCGCAATAGCCGTCTGCAGATGATGCCCCGGAACGCCCTCGTGGTACACCGTCGAAGTCTCGCGCCACGTGCCAAATGTATCGTCGCCCTTAGGAACAGACCACCACATGCGCCCAGGGCGTGAAAAATCGGGGGAGGGGGCAGTGTAATAGATACCGCCCTCATGGGTAGAGGCGATGCGGCATTCCAGACGCAGCATTGGGCCGTCAAGATCAAACTGGGTACCTGCGAGCTCGTGCACTGCGCGGTCCGAGAGCGACTGCATCCACTCGCGGAGCGCATCGGTTCCGTGCAGAGTGCGTGACGGGTCGGCATCCAGGATCTCTTTTGCGCGTTCAATTGATGCTCCGGGCTCGATCTCTTCGGCAACCTGCCGCTGCTGAGCGATAATGCGGTCAAGCTCCTGCACACCCCAGGCATAGGTTTCATCAAGATCGACAGAAGCCCCCAAGGATGCCCGAGAATGCAGGGCATAGAGTTTGCGGCCGACCGCATCCTGCTGGGGAGCTGCCGGGAGCAGCACCTCGTGCAAGTACGTCTTGAGCGTGGCGTACCCATCTTTTGCCGCTTTAGCACCCTCGCCGCGCCTGCTCGGCAAGATCCGGTACCGCCTGAGTAATCTCGGCGGCAAGCTCATCGAAGAAACCGTCCTCGGCGATATACTCAGCGATCTGCTCGATAACAATCTCTATCTGTCGACGCGGTGAGACATGACCGGCAACCCGGGCCGTATGCAGAGTCTGAACGAAACCCGGTGATCGCCTGCGGAACGTTGAACAGACGTCCCGGCAATATTAGCCCAATCCTGCTCGGTATTTCGCGCCATCAGATCGAACCCGCCGCGAATCTCTTGAGGAACCGAAACAATGTTGTTTAACTGCCAGCCGCCCAGCCCCGCACGGTGGCTCTCAAGACTAAGCCCCAGACGCTCCTGCATGGCATCAAGAGTCACAAGATCAACATCGTCTATGGGAATGACCTGATCAAGTTTCTTGAGGGTCGCGCGCACTAACTGGATATAGGCTTCCTCCCCGGCGGGGGAATAGTCGCGAAATTGAGTCGCGACACCCGTGCGCCCCTGCTCCGTTGCAATGACGGGATCTAAATCTAGAACCGCTTCGTAGAATTCGTTGGCGATGTGATCGACGTCGGTCAGCGCTCGCTTTGACGCGGTAAATCTCCGGAATTTCGTGGTGAATGCTCATACTTTTCATACTAACGTAGCGTGGCATACAGCACGGCATTATTGCGCTGTATGTCCAGTACGTGAAGCGCCGAAACTTGCGTGCGCCGCATACGCCGCGACGGCGGCTGAGTAATCCTGAGATTATCAGCCACCGTCGCGTGAGGGGTACTTAAGATAATTACGATGCAGCGGAGTCAGAACCGCTGAAATACGCGTCATCGAGCTCTATCGTCCCGGGCACCCGACCGTCACGAATACCCAAACGATGGGCAATTAGACGGTTCATGAGCTCGTCGCCCGCGATAAGATCCACCAGAATATGCGGGTACTTGGTGGAGCATCGAATGTACTCATCGTATGCATCATCACCGAAAGTTCCATCCGTGATAAACGCACCCAGTTGACCGCCCAATTGCTCTAGAGAGAGGTACAGGTTGGTAATATCCTGTACGCTGACCGCACCGTCGGCTGAACGCTGAGCCCGCACATAGAATGCGCGGTCGCGTTGCCCACCAGAGGGGTAAGCAATAACCTGAACACCCTGTGAAGCATCCGCACGTTCAGCCGTATATCCGCGTACTGAGAACAAGTCTGCCGCAATATCGGTGAAACGGTCCTTCGTCACCGCCTGTAACTGGGGCTGAAGAAGAGCACGTTTGAAGACATCGCGGTAGCGCCTTTGCGCATCCTGCACAGCATTCTTTGCGGCTTCGACGGCGCTGAGAGCGTCCGAAGGTGCATCCGACGATTGCTCTACACCGGGTGTCTGAGACGGTACCGGCGCAGGTGCCTGGTAGGCGGGGGCAGGCTGGGTGAAAGACTGTGCAGAAGCGTAAGCTGCCGAAGAAATACCCGAACCACCCTGCGCCTGGGCAATGTTCTGCGGGGTCGCCTGAACGGGGGCACCATAGCCCGAGCGAGGACCCGACCCGTAATGCCCGCGTGAATTCTGGTAGGAATAGGAATCCTGAGAATGCTCTCGCTTCTCATACGGTTTACGGCCAGTATTGAGCGCAGCCGCAATATCCTCGGGAAGTTTGTGCCGAAGTGCCTGCTTCTGAAGCGGTACGATACGCGCGGCAACAGTCTCCGGAATACCGTTGGGGAAGCGATCCAAAAGCTCTATGGCGCTCTGCGTGAGTGTGTACCGTTCGGGATCCTTGCGAGAAAGCCTACCGCTCTGTCCACCGTGAACCTGCAGATAGCCTTCCTGCTTCAAAACCTGAACCGCAACCGCGTACCGGTTGCGCACGCGAGGGAGTCGTATTGGAGCGATGCGGCGCTAAACGAGCCTGCAGATACGGCAAATCCAGCGTGTCCTCAACCTTCGCGAACAGGTCGTAGAAATTGATATCCGGGTTGTCACGCACCAAGGTCAGAATGTCGAAAAGCATATGATGCGGATGCGGAATCTGCTCTGCCGCCGCGGGATCGAGGAACGCACGGCGCATCAACTCGTCAATCGAGCCGTCCTCTACGCTACTAAGAGCATCGGCGTAGGCAGACCCCACCATGAAGACCTCTTGCTCATCTTCATCTCCCTCTTCAAGGTAACGATGCGCCAACAGCACGTCATAAACATGTTCGCGTCCTTGCAAATACTCAGGAGAGTCTTCGTCTGCAAGCTGCTGAATCTCAGCATCCTGGGCAATAGCACGATCCACATCGGCCAGGGGCAGCTTCGCGTTCTCGCCTTTGGCGAGTACCGCATCCATGATGACGCGCCCCATACGAATGAGAAGTTTCTCATGGTGTTTAAGCTGATCCACCGTGAGCAGGGAGACGGGAGCATCATCGAAAATATCGCTGAGTGCTTGGGCAGGTACCCCGTGCGGGAAACTGTACCGCAGATTCTTACCCTCGGTCGTGAGCGCATATGCGATCTTATCGTGGTGCTCCTTAGGGCGCAGGTAGCCTGCATCAAGAAGTCCACGCACAGATTCGGCGCATGATGTCTCAAAAAGCTGCTGTTCCAGTTGGGTGAGACCGTACCATCCCTGCACAAAGCCACATTCGCGCATCACAAGCTCACGAAGTTTACTCTCTGTAACGCTCAGATGCAGCGGAATAACCGATAGGGCAATAGGAGCAATATTGCGCACATTAATTTGAGCCAGCAGTCGCGGATAGTAATCTGCATATAGAACAAATGCGTGCCAATAATGGGATAGAAAAGATCCTCTAGAATTTCACGCTGTTCGTCCTCAGGGCGCTGAAGAAAATCAAGCCCACGTTCGCTCAAAGAATAGAGCAAATTTCCCGGATGCAGATTACTGAGCGATACATCAAGATAATCATGATTTACGAATGCGACAATAATTTTGTCAATCGCATCACGAAATAACACGGATTTACCCACCGCAATATAGCGCTGGGTCATGGTGAAACCTATTTCAACCCCAACTGGAGTGTAAAGTTCGGGAAAAAGCAGTTTCTGTCCGTGCTCATGTGCTCGTTCAAATTGGCGCAAAAGCGCTAATGCCGCTCGAACCGCAATATCACGGCAATCATCGCGGTACTCCTCTGGAATATCATCCCAGGAAAGCGCTTTAAGAATGTTATCTACCGGTGTTTTCTCATGCCGAAGCATGTTCGTATTTACGATGGTCACAAGTACCCCTGTTGATATCTATATTTACTGTTCTACTAGTATAAACGGGAAAAAGGAATAAGTGTATTCATCCAAAAGGATGAATTATGGCAGGAAGGTGCGCAGAACTGCTGATCTAGCTTTGCGGTCTATTTATACAGGATTCTGCTGTCCTTCGAAGGTGTCACTCATGAGAATCCTGCGGAATCCCGCGGGAGAAGTACTCTTCATCAATTCTGTAGGTGCATTCTCCCGGAGTATGAATGACCCCCACACGGTGTCGAATCATCAGTGAAACTAAACGGTCACGGTCAACCAGAGCAATGCGGTTGCCACCGGGAAGGGCTTCCATTTGTTGCGGAACCTGCGCAGCAAATTCTCCACAGGTAACAAAAACGCCCTGTAACCCATTGTGTAAAAGAACTGCTCCAGCAAATTTTTGAATATCGCTGAGGGTTACTTTTGATGATCCGCAATAATGTTTTGCTTGAACATAGATAGGCGGAAAACAAAGTTCTTTAGGATAGTGTACAAGAACATCAATCCCGTGATCGTTAGGGCCGCCTATAACTGCTGCATGAAAAGTCCCTAAAGAATTAAAGACATCTGCCACAATATATTCAAAATATGTTGGTGAAACAGCATAAATACGTTCGATAAGATCACCGGCAAAATCTGCCGCATATGCCGCCTGAGCCAAAATAAGATCGGGATGCGCATCCCGCAAAGACGCACCGGGACTCAACGGGGTGGTCATCGGGGTATACGAACTATGTTCGTGTTTATCTTGGGCTGGGGTATCGTGGGAATCCAGTTTGTCTGGATCCTTAGGAGCGCTTGCATAAAGCGGAGTAAAAAGTTTTTGGAGCTCATATCGAGCGCTTTGGGGAATGACGCTGCCGCGGCGCCGAATCTGCGCCGTTAGAATGTCGGCACCGGAATCGCTGAGCAGATAGCGAGTTTTTGAGGTTGTGGTTTTGGGAACGACCAGCACATAGCCCAAGCGAGCCATCGCCTGGAGCGTAGCCTTGACCTGGTGCATAAAAGCATCGGATTTGAGATCCTGAAGTTCTTCTTTGGTGCCTAAAGCGTGTGTTTGTTCAGAGAGGGACTGCGATATATCCGCCACGGTGCGGGGGACTGCACGGCTAAGCCGCCGCAGAGCCGGCAGAAAAAGAATCTCAACGGCCTCAAGCGGCACAGCATAATTTTTGTATTCTTTAGACATACCTGAACCACCTTTCGGGCATTTTAGTGTGGTTCGCTATATATACCTAGTATATAGGGCATCTAAATATCTTCCAGAGAAGCCATACGTATTTCTCTTCATATACGTCGAGCCTCGTACGTTATAGCGCACGAGACTCGATATTTTGCCGCAGCGAAGGCAAGGTTACATCGGGCGAGCCCTACGCCACGATCCCGGACCGGGACGCAGCGAAGCCCCCAGCCGCTGACGCCGGTTAAGCAAACGAGAAGCCGCCGTCAGAATCGAATTGTGCTCCTGCTGAGCCTGCGAACTCTGATATGAAGCTACCAATACGGTGAGTGCGGCAATCTCCTCAACCGTCGGATTACCCTTGATAACACGCAGCAGAGGCTGCTCGGAAGATTGTGAATCATCCTGAATATCCGCAGGATCCACGGTATCAGCATGCGGGGCAGCCTCCGAAGCGCCGTCCTGCGGTAAAAACCTGATCAGCGGACTCTTTTGGGGAGTCGTAGGAGCATCCTTCTTCTTCCCGAAGGAGAAATAATTCAGCGGATTGTAGCCTGCCACAGGCGCCTCCTGACAATAAATAACCGATAATGCAGTATCTTGGTTCGAACTCCGGTCAGTACTGCATCACAACGTGAACTAAGAGCGGTCAAGAACTACAGCGGAATATTCCCATGCTTCTTCGCTGGCATAGCGGCACGTTTATCATGTAGCGCGCGAAGAGAAGAGATAATACGCACACGGGTCTCATGCGGAGCGATAACCTCATCCACATACCCCAACTCGGCGGCCTGGTACGGGTTCAGAATCTCTTCCTCATACTGCTCAATCAGCTCAGAACGGCGCTCCTCAACATCTTCGCCAGCCTCCGCAGCTGCGGCAAGATCACGACGATAAAGAATATTGACCGCACCCTGACCATTAAGCACACCCACCTGGGCGGTAGGCCACGCCATGTTAATATCGGCTCCCAGAGTTTTTGACCCCATCGCAATATATGCGCCACCAAAAGCCTTGCGGGTAATGATCGTAATGAGCGGTACAGTCGCCTCCGCATAGGCGTAGAGCAGTTTAGCACCGCGGCGAATAATACCGTTGAACTCCTGATCCGTACCCGGCAAGAATCCGGGAACGTCCACAAACGTCAAAATCGGAATATTGAAAGCATCGCAATTACGCACAAAACGCGCAGCCTTCTCAGCGGCGGCAATATCGAGACATCCCGCAAACTGTGTAGGTTGATTTGCCACAATACCCACTGTGCGACCCTCCACACGGGCATAACCAATCATGACATTCGGGGCGAATAACGCCTGAAGCTCGAAGAAATGCCCATCATCAACCACGGACTCGATCACATCGCGCATATCATAAGGCTGATTCGCAGAATCGGGGATGAGAGTATCAAGATCCAGATCATCCACCACGACCTCAAACTCCTGATCATGATCCAACGGCAGCGACTCTGACAGGTTATTGGAGGGCAAGAATTCCAAAGCTCCCGCACGAAATCGAAAGCGTCTTCTTCATCTTCGGCAAGGTAGGCACTCGTGCCGGTCATTGCATTATGCTGACGGGCGCCGCCCAAGGTTTCCATGTCAACCTGCTCACCGGTGACCGCCTTAATAACGTCCGGACCCGTGATAAACATATGTGATGTTTTATCGACCATCACAATAAAATCAGTGAGCGCGGGGGAGTATGCGGCACCACCTGCGCAGGGACCCATAATAATTGAAATCTGTGGAATAACGCCCGAAGAACGCACATTCATCCGGAAAATATCGGCAAACAGCGCCAGAGAGGCCACCCCCTCCTGGATGCGAGCCCCGCCGCCATCGTTAATGCCGATCACCGGGCAGCCATTCTTGAGGGCAAACTTCTGCACCTTCACAATCTTCTCGCCGTTCACCTGCGAGAGCGAACCACCATACACCGTAAAATCTTGAGAATAGATAGCGACAAGACGCCCATCAATGGTGCCGTAGCCTGAGACTAAGCCGTCACCGAGTGGTTTTTTCTTGTCCATACCGAAAGCCGTGGTACGGTGGCGCGCTAAGGCGTCAAACTCTACAAAGGAACCCTCATCGAGAATCATGTCGATGCGCTCGCGTGCCGTATTCTTACCGCGTGCATGCTGTTTATCTACAGCGGCCTGCCCGCCGGGGGCAAGGGTCTGCTCGCGACGAGCATAAAAATCGGCGAGTTTACCGGCGGTCGTACTCAAGTCGTATTCCTGAGCGTTCTCAGACATGTATTCCTCGATTCGTGCGGCACGCATCATGCGTAGAGGGGGTGTTTAGACGTGCGGTGTCGATACGGATAGTAGGTTTTCTCAGGCTAGAAAAGCTACCCTAATCAACTATAGTGTGCGGGGCGGTCATGGTGCCAGGTACCCGCGTATTTTCGTCATATGTGTTGCCTCAGATTCCTATGCTCCATCGGGATAAACCCGCCGGTTCGTTGCCTGGTGAGGGCACAAAGCGGCGGGTCGAAAACGGTGCTGAGGGGTAAAACTAGCGGATGCTGCCCAGAACCGGGTTCCATTCGCCGATAGTGTAGGACTCGACGGCACCGCCAATTTTCATGGGGTCGTTCTTGACGATGGTCTCGGCGGCATCAAAAGAATCAACTTGAGCGATCAGGAGAGCACCTACGGACACCGAGTCTTTCAGAAGCGGACCGGAAACTACGATCGTACCTTCCTGAACGCGTGTAGAGAGGTATTCACGGTGCGCCGGACGATGTGCATCTTGAAGGGCTGGGTCTCCGTAGACGTAAGAAATGACATAGTATGCCATGGCGGGTTCCTTTCCTGTGGTATTTACCGGTGGTTATCTGTCTCCAAGGGTACGCGCAGGGCGTAGACCCCAGTTACTCTACTATCTCACACCCGTATGAGAGCTCAGCATCACGAAGTACAGAGTGTACAAGGCTTCGAGCCACTATGATGGTACATATGTCGCTACCAGACCAGAGGCCTGCAATCCTTGATCCGTCCCGTATTCTTCCCGAAGCACGTGAGGCAGGGTACAGCTTCGTGCGCGTTTACGATGTTGTCGATACGACGAACACCGAAATTGTTCGGCGCCTTACACGCGGGGAACCGTGCGAACGTACCGAATTGGGGGAACTGTCGGTTTTTACCACCCTTTATATGACTGCCGGAAAAGGACGTATGGACCGCGCGTGGACAGCTCCTGCAGGTACTTGCTTAGCCACCAGCATTGTGGTGCGCCCTCATGCTGGTGTTGGGCAGCAGCTGCCGATTACAAGCTACCATTGGCTGACTATGCTTGCCGGGCTAAGCGTGCTTGATGTCTGGCGTGAACTGGGGCTTGATGCCGCCTGAAATGGCCCAATGATCTGGTCATTCAAGGTCGTAAGGCATGCGGTATTCTCGCCCTGCTTCTGAGCGAACCGGCTCAAGTACCGGAGGAGAAAAGGCAGATGAGTATTGTCGTGGGGATTGGGCAGAACCTGAATATGCGTGAAGACCAGGTGCCTGTACCGACCGCCACGAGCGCTCTTATCCAACGCGGTGAACCCGTTGATAATCATGTGGTTTTGAACCGTATGCTGACCATTTTTGCCCGTCGCTATCGTGAGTTTGTAAGTGTTGGGGGAGACCCCCAAAAAACTTTGTTGTGCGGACAGTCTCTGCTTGATCAGGCACGTGCCGCCACGGTGACGCTGGGAGCCGAGGTATCGGTGCACCTTCCTGATGGACGCATCGTCACCGGGGTCGCAACCGATCTTGATGCTCAAGGGCGCATCCTAATCCGTGATACAACCGGTGCCGTGCAGGCCTATTCCGTAGGAGACATTGAACATTTGCGTCCGGCGGATGGAAGCTACGGTAATTTTTATCCTGCCCACAGACAGGAAGATTCTCCAACGCTAACACCGTCTGAGATAACCCCTAATACTTCTGCAAAGGCATAAGCATGAAACTGCGTGGCAAACTCTACCCCGGCGAACAGACCATTATCCTAACGAGGGCTCATCCCGGCGCTCTTGTGGGAACCTTTGTCTACCTGCTGGTGGCCTTTACCTCAGCAAGTTTTGCCTCGACCGCACGATCATCGGGGCTGCTCTTCTGGGCGGGCAGTGTGGTAGCTGCGGTTACCGCTCTGGTGGCTCTTCGCAAGATATGGCGCTGGTCTGTCACACGGTACGCTATCACCACGCATCGCATCATGATTATTAAAGGGCCTGATGCGCCGTAAGGCTGACATATCCTTGCTGCTTGACGGCATGGGAAATCGTTGGGTTTCGCAGAGTAGCCTGGGCGCTTGGATGGGGTACGGATCTTTCCATGTTGATTATGCAGGAGGGTTTTCGGCACCAGCTTATGCACCTTCCAAACCCCGAACGGTTCCGGAATATTGTCGAGCATGCCTGGCAGGACTACTATCCGTTACGTGTTAGTTATGTTTAGGGTCTAGCGGGCGAGATTTTTGCCTGGTAAGGGTAGAATAATGTGGGCAAGCATACTTTTTATGTCTGCCCGGAAGAGCACACGGGTATTCTTAATGTGAAATATTGCACCCGAATACAGTGTGCTGCATATATCCAGGGGACAAGGAAGGAGAACTCAACGCCTATGACTCATGAGAGCCTATCTGGCGATAGCGTTGAGGCTACCCCGTATAAGAATCCCCGAACGTTGGGCCCTGAAACCCAGATGCTGAATCTGCGTATTCTGCAGAACCTAGCGCAAAATAATATTTACCGTGACGAAACCTCAAAAGAAGGCGTGCGCGTGCTTGAACGCGCTCTGCTGGGAGAGGGCCGCCGGTATAAACCCCGAGAAGCCGCTGCTGCCGCGCAGATGAGCCTTGAAGATGCTCGCCGGATCTGGCGCAATATGGGTTTTCCTGATATTCACGCCGCCGATCCCCATTTCACGGAACTCGACGTCAATATGCTCGAAGACCTGGAGAATCTCAACCGAACGAGTCTTGTTGCGGAAGAGAGCATTGTCTCTTTGACACGGTCTGTAGGGCAGCTGACCGACCGCATTGTGGCGTGGCAGATTGAAACGCTGGTGCACGACATTATGGATCGTGACGGTGTAGACGATGCGCAGGCACGCCGTCAGCTTCTCTTCCGTCTTGCAGATCTCATGCCGGTTCTCGAAGAACTCGCGCTCTACGCTTATCGTCGTCAAATGTACACGGGTGTTCTTCGTCTCGCTCTGCGCGAGAATAAAAAGCTGGGGCCGGAGCCAGCTCAGCTCCCCCTCGTGCGGGGTGTAGGTTTCGTTGATTTGGTGTCGTATACCTCCCTGGTTCGTAACCTGAGTGCCCCCGAATTAGCGCGTCTTATCAACCGTTTTGAACAAAGCTGCCTCGACATTATTGCTCCGAGCGGCGGGCGCATCATTAAGACTCTAGGCGATGAAGTTTTCTTCCTCACGGAGGCTCCCGAGGCTATCGCCGAGATCAGTCTGAAACTGGCGGAGCAAATCGGAAAAGACCCTGAACTGCCAGAAGTGCGTGTAGCATTTATTTGGGGCGAGGTCCTGGCGAATCGTGGAGATGTTTATGGTTCGAGCGTAAACCTTGCTTCACGGCTGGTATCTCTCGCGGAACCTGGTTCTGTGCTGACCGACAGCGAGACCGCCGAAACACTCAAAGAGTATGGCGACCGCTTTACTCTGACGTACCAAGGCACACGCAACGTGCGTAGCTTTGGTAATGTAGACCCTGTGGCGGTTACGCCCGGCGCTAGTTACATAACGGAGAACGATACATCATGGCAACTCCCTTGAACCTGACCCTGCGCACCGGTGGTGCGACTCATCGTGGGGCTCATCGTGACAACAACGAGGACTCGATGGCTGTAGCGGGGTCTCTATGCGTGGTGGCCGACGGTATGGGCGGTCACGAAGCGGGAGAGGTCGCATCGCGGTTGTGTGTACGTCAGCTGGCGTATTCGCATTTTTTTACTCGACCCGGCGGTATGAGCGAAGAAGAACAAGAAAACTACCGCCAGCGTGTCGAAAAGATTAAACAGGACTACCAAGATAAAAATTCAAAGCAGCGTCATCGTCGTTTAACAAATGAACTGAACCATGAAATTGTGCGTGCCCTTGATCGCACACGTGAGATTTTGGGTGAAACGAACGACAGTATTAAAGATGCGCTCTCGCGTTCAGGCGGTACCACCGTAACCGGCGCGTGGCTTACCAATATAGGTCAGCAGTACCTGTGGGTTGTCTTTAATATTGGCGATTCTCGTACATACCGGTTGATGCGTGAAGACGATGGTATTCACCATGCTGAAATGGAACGCCTGCCGGGCAACGAGGGCAATGTATCTCTTGAGCAGGTCACTACTGATCACTCTGAGGTTCAATATCTGGTGGATGAAGGGCAGATTACTCAGCTTGAAGCCCTAACACACCCGCGCAGAAATGTGATTACCCGTGCACTAGGTACAGGTAATTTTTGGGAACCCGATTTTTGGGTGCTTCCCGCACGAGCGGGCGACCGTCTGATGCTCTGCTCGGACGGTCTTTCTGGCGAGCTTTCCCATGAATATATGGCGCGTGTTCTTACCTCTATACGTCACCCGCAAGATGCCGCCGATGTGCTTCAGCATGAGGCGCTGCGCTCGGGCGGTCGCGATAATATTACCGTGATTGTTGCTGACGCCATAGAAGCGCAAGACTAGTCTTTCCCCGTGACATTAACCGGCGCATCGGGGAAAGCGAACGGTTAGACTAGTGGGGTGACTGAAAATCTTGCTGAAACTCCCGCATCCCTTGACCGTGCCCTCAAGGCGCTAGATTCGAGCGCTGAGCTGACCGATACTATTCGCGCCGAATATGCCGAGCTGACCGATACTATTCGCGCCGCCCGGCATGACTACTATCAGGAAGATGCCCCGACTCTCTCGGATGCCGAATATGATAGGCTCTACCGCAGGCTTGAGCAGATTGAGGCACAATATCCCGCGTTGATTGCTAACGATTCGCCTACCCAAGAGGTAGGTGGAGAAGTCAGCGAGGCTTTTTCGCCGGTAACCCATCTGGTACGCATGTACTCTCTTGAGGATGTTTTTTCTCTTGAGGAGCTTCGGGCATGGCTAACGAAAGGCCGAGGAAAATACCCGTCTTCTCACCGGTGCCGCACCGCAGTGGCTTACGGAGCTGAAAGATTGATGGTCTTGCGGTCAATCTGCTGTATCGTAACGGTGTATGGTGCGTGCGGCTACTCGTGGTGACGGCACTACGGGTGAGGATGTAACCCATAACGTGCGCACTATAGCCTCAATCCCGCAGAAATTAGCGGGGGAGAACCATCCGGCGGAGCTTGAAGTACGCGGCGAGGTTTTCATTTCATCGGCAGACTTCAAGAAACTCAACGAAAAAATGGTGTCTGAAGGGAAGAACCCGTTCGCCAACCCCCGAAACGCTGCGGCAGGATCCCTGCGTCAGAAAGACTCTGCCGTGACCGCTGAACGCCCTCTGAGCATGTATGTTCACGGCGTGGGCTCGCGGACCGGGCTAGACGTGAACTCCCAGTACCAAACCCTACGAGCAATTGGCCGCTTGGGGGCTTCCCTACCAGTCCATACAGCAAACTTTTTACTTCAGTCGATGATATTCTTCGGTATATTGCCGAGTACGGTGAAAAGCGCCATTCTCTGGTGCACGAGATCGACGGCATTGTCATCAAGGTCAATGACTTTGTAGCGCAGACTCAACTGGGGTATACATCGCGAGTGCCGCGCTGGGCTGTAGCGTATAAATACCCGCCCGAAGAGGTTAATACCAAGCTTCTCGATATTCGCGTGGATGTTGGGCGTACCGGCCGCGTAACTCCCTATGGTGTGATGGAACCCGTGCTTGTCTCGGGCTCTACCGTTGAACGCGCGACCTTACATAATCAGGATGTGGTGAAGGCTAAGGGTGTGCTTATCGGAGACACAGTGGTTCTTCGTAAGGCTGGCGACGTGATTCCCGAGATCGTGGGGCCGGTGGTTGCTCTTCGTAACGGTCATGAACGCGAGTTCGTTATGCCCACCGAGTGCCCTTCCTGCGGTACGACGTTGGCTCCCGGTAAAGAGGGCGACGTCGATATGCGCTGCCCCAATTACCGTTCCTGCCCGGCGCAGCTGACCGAGCGCATCTACTACGCCGCGTCGCGGGGTGCTTTCGATATTGAAGCACTCGGCTTTGAGGCGGCTAAGGCGTTGACAGCTCCCGCCGAGCCTGAGCAGCCTCCGCTCACGAGTGAGGCGTTCCTCTTTGATCTCACCGCCGAAGATCTACGCGATGTGAAAATTCGCCGCGAGAAGAAGGTCAAGGGGGTGGGTACCGGCAAGTTTGAGCTTGTTCCGTACTTCTATACGAAGCCCACGAAAGCAAAGCCAGACCCTGTTCCTACGAAGAACACACAAAATCTCTTCGTAGAGCTTGAGAAAGCAAAATCGCAGCCTCTCTGGCGCGTGCTTGTGGCCTTATCGATTCGCCATGTGGGGCCAACTGCGGCGCGAGCCCTCGCCACCGAATTTGGTTCTATGAATGCTATCGCCCAGGCTGACCGGGATAGGTTAGCGGCTGTTGATGGTGTGGGCGGCGTTATCGCCGATTCGATTATCGAATGGTTTGCAACGGATTGGCATCGCGAAGTTCTTGCCCGTTGGGCGGCCGCCGGTGTGCGTATGGAAGATGAGCGTGACGAGTCAATAGAACGCACGCTCGAAGGCGTGACCGTGGTTGTGACCGGAACCCTTGTGAACTATAGCCGTGACAGCGCGAAGGAAGCGATTATCGTGCGGGGCGGGCGCGCCTCCGGGTCTGTGTCTAAGAAGACCCATTTTGTGGTTGCCGGAGCCTCTGCGGGGTCAAAACTCGATAAGGCCGAGGCCCTGGGAATTCCGGTTCTTGATGAAGACGGGTTTACGAAACTTTGGCCCAGGGGCCCGATGCGCTAACACCGGGGGAGTAGGACTCTTACTCCGAGTTATCTACCAAATAACGGCGAAAGGTCACGCTGTAGCTGGTATTTGGTGTGGGGCAGCGCAGCTGCATGATGTACTGCGATGAAGGGTCTGAACCTGGTAATAGAGTTGTTAACGCCCGAAAATAGCTCTATATGGGGTGACATAAGCACATAGTCTCCCCAAAGACCGTACAGATATGCTAAGGCGCGCCATCGCGCCGTAGAGCTGTTAAGTGGGTTGGACTCATGTCGTCATGAACCCTTAAAACACGCCGCAAGCGAAAAATTTTTTAAAAAATTTTTAAATGGGTGCAGGGTCACTATTACGAAATGATAAAGCCTACCCCCGGAAACAGAATATAGAAGAGTCGTTCTTGTATGCTTCCTTGGTATGGCAATGGATGAGTGGGAATCGAGGTTTTAAAAGTTTGAACTTAACCTACCCTGAGTTAATTTACCTGGGAGTTCCCTGTGAGAACTCAGAACGCTTGCTGAGAGCATAGGAGAGGTTGGAATCTTGAGTTTTCTCAGCTATCTTTATCTGCAGAACGATTCCTTTATTGGGAGTCAATCAGAAATTTAGTTTTGGGACCGGAAACCCCAAAACGATGCCCGGTTCTACCGCACGTCCCCACGTGAGGATGCGCCTCTGCCGTCTACCCCGCAATACGCGACTATGGTGGAAGCGTGAATCACGTGGATAGCCGCTCACATGGTAGAGCCTCGACAAGTAATCAATTTGTTAAAACGGGTGAGCGGTAACGCTATGAAGCTCCGGGGACGGAGTGAGCGTGGATGGCCTTATTTGGAGCATTATGAAGAACACTTCCGCAATCCGCCGTACTGTTGCTGCTCTCGCTATTGGTGGTGCAGCTGCAGCCGCTGCCGCGCCTGCTGCAAACGCAGCACCGGCATCCACCTGGGATGCTCTGGCACAGTGTGAGTCCGGTGGTAACTGGGCAACCAACACTGGCAACGGTTTCTACGGTGGTCTGCAGTTCACCCAGCAGTCCTGGAACGGTGTCGGCATGTCCGGTTCCCCCATGAACGCTTCCCGTGAACAGCAGATTGAGGCAGCAGAGCGTCTGCTTGCACAGCAGGGCTGGGGCGCATGGCCCGCATGCTCCTCGAAGCTCGGTCTGTCCGGTAACGCAACCCCCTCCTACACCGATCCCGGTGCAGCTCAGCAGGAGGTAGCACCTCAGGCACAGGCTCAGCAGTCCTACTCCGAGCCCGTTCAGGAAGCAGCACCTGCAGCTCCCGCACCTACGACTCAGGCTCCTGCTCAGGAAGCTCCCGCAGCACCTGTTCAGGAAGCAGCACCTGCAGCTCAGGCACCCGCAGCAACCGCTGCTGGCACCTACACCGTACAGTCCGGTGATACCCTCTCCGGTATCGCTGCTCAGCTCGGCGTTGCTGGTGGTTACCAGGCAATCGCAGCTGCTAACACCGACGTTGTCTACAACGTTGACCTGATCTTCCCCGGTCAGGTTCTGAACATCCCCGCATAATTTAGGGAGTTCACCTTAACGTAGACATATGAGCCCCATCTTCCTTCGGGAAGGTGGGGCTCATATACGTCTAGGCACGATACTGCCCTTTACACTTCAGACTTATGAATGCCAGAGCGAAAATCTATTCTGTGCAGGCTATAGGTTTGGAGTCCCTGCAAATCTAAAAACTCTCTCGCTAGATCACCAATACGTCAGCATACCTGCGAGCCGGCGGGTACACTAGATAGAGAATTGAAAGTATACCTAACGGAGAATCATGTCTGCCATCACCACCGAGCAGGTTAAACACCTTGCCGAACTGGCACGCATCGAGATGACCGAGGACGAGCTCAACGCTATGGCGGCAGAGCTCGATATTATTGTCAGCTCGATGGAGCATCTGTCTGAAACCGTCACCCCAGACATACCCCCGACCAGCCATCCGATTTCGCTTCAGAACGTCTTGCGTGAAGATGTTGTGGGGCAGACCCTCACCCAGGAAGAGGCGCTTTCAGGTGCCCCCGATGCGCAGGATGGCAAATTCCGCGTGCCCGCAATTCTCGACGAAGACTAAGGGGAAGACGTGAACGAACTTATTGTGCTCACTGCGGCTGAAGCCGCTCAAAAACTTGCAGCCGGTGAGATTTCTGCCGTTGAGCTTACCCGGGCGCATATAGATCGCATTGAAGCAACCGATGGCACCCCACTCAGCGAGAACCGCGCTGACGGTAAAAGCGGTCTGAACGCTTTCCTGCACATCAACCGTGAGGAAGCCCTGGAGACCGCGCAGGCTGTTGATGCTGACCGTGCGGCAGGTCAAGAGCTGCCCGCGCTCGCTGGTGTACCCATCGCTGTTAAAGACTTGATCGTCACAAAGGGACAGCCCACCACCGCTGGATCGCGCATGCTTGAAGGATGGATGAGCCCCTATGACGGTACCGTAACTCGTAAGGTGCGTGCAGCACGCATGCCAATCTTGGGGAAGACTAACCTCGACGAGTTTGCTATGGGTTCCTCGAACGAGCACTCGGCATTCGGCGTAGTTCGTAACCCATGGGCGCTTGATCGTGCCCCCGGCGGCTCTGGCGGCGGATCTGCCAGCGCTGTTGCGGCTTTCCAGGCTCCCTTAGCTCTTGGAACTGATACAGGTGGATCTATTCGCCAGCCTGCCTCCCTCACCGGTTCTGTAGGCGTAAAACCGACTTACGGTTCGGTATCCCGCTACGGCGTAATTGCTATGGCATCTTCACTTGACCAAGTAGGTCCCTGCGCCCGTACCGTGCTCGATACCGCGATGCTTCACGAAGCTATCGCTGGCCACGATCCCTTGGACTCTACCTCTTTGAATGAACCAGTCGGTCCTTTTGCGGCTCAGGCTCTTGAGGGTGCCAACCCTGAATCCCTCAAAGGGATGCGCATCGGCGTTATTAAAGAACTCGGTGGCGGTTCCGGCAGTGGCTTCCAACAGGGCGTTCTTGACCGTTTCCACGACGCCCTAAAGCTGCTGGAGAAGGCTGGGGCTGAGGTTGTAGAAGTTTCGCTTCCTTCAGTGAAGGAAGCGATTAGCGCTTACTACATGATTATGTCCTCCGAGGTATCTTCAAACCTGGCAAAATACGACGGTGTGCGGTACGGTCTGCGCGTTATACCCGAAGACGGCCCCGTGACCATTGAGCGCGTCATGGCGGCTACCCGCGAAGCTGGTTTTGGCGACGAGACTAAGCGCCGCATCATTTTGGGTACCTATGCGCTTTCAGCGGGTAACTACGATGCCCACTACGGTGCGGCATTGCGCGTGCGCACTCTCATTCAACGCGATTACACCGCAGCTTTCGAGAAATGCGATGTGCTGGTTTCTCCGACTTCGCCAACGACCGCCTTCAAACTGGGAGAGAAAACCAAGGGCGACCCTATGGCGATGTACTTGGGCGATGTGGCAACTGTGCCGGTAAACCTTGCAGGGGTTCCTGCGATTTCGCTCCCGGCAGGCGTTGCTGACGAAGACGGATTGCCAGTGGGCATACAGTTCACCGCCCCCGCACGCGAAGATGCACGCCTGTACCGGGTGGGTGCCGGTTTGGAAGCGCTTCTGAACGATACCTGGGGTGCGCCGTTCTACACCCGCATTCCCAACACCGAAAATCTGATTAGCGACTTTGACTTTGGGGGTACCAAGTAATGAGTGAAGAAGTCCTCAGCTTCGAAGAAGCCATCGAGAAATATGATCCGGTGCTTGGTTTTGAGGTGCATGTAGAGCTCAACACAAACACTAAAATGTTCGATGCCGCTCCGAACGTTTTCGGGGATGAACCGAACACCAATATCACCCCGGTCTCGCTTGGGCTGCCCGGTGTGCTTCCCGTGGTGAACAAGGTGGCAGTTGAATCAGCTATTAAGCTGGGTCTTGCCCTGGGATGCGATATCGCACCTATCTCGTATTTTGCGCGTAAAAACTACTTCTACCCGGACTCCCCGAAGAACTTCCAGACCTCGCAGCATCACGGTCCTATCGCTGAGAATGGCAAGCTGGATGTGGAACTCGAAGACGGAACCGTCTTTACCGTCGAGATTGAGCGCGCACATATGGAGGAAGACGCCGGTAAGCTCACCCACGTGGGCGGTGCCGACGGGCGCATCCAGGGCGCGGCATTCTCGCTGGTGGACTACAACCGCGCCGGTGTGCCGCTAATCGAGATTGTGACCCGCCCGATTGTGGGTGCCGGCGAACGTGCGCCCGAACTGGCACGCGCCTATGTTGCAGCGATTCGTGAGATTGTCAAAGGTTTGGGTATCTCGGATGCTCGCATGGAGCGCGGTAACGTGCGATGTGACGCAAACGTGTCGCTCATGCCCAAGGGGAGCGAGAAATTCGGTACTCGTTCGGAGACGAAGAACGTTAACTCCCTGCGCTCGGTGGAACGTGCGGTACGCTATGAGATTCGCCGTCACGCTGCTATTTTGGAGCGTGGCGAGAAAATTCAGCAGGAAACCCGCCACTGGCATGAGGATACCCGTGAGACTTCATCAGGGCGTCCCAAATCTGATGCCGACGATTATCGCTACTTCCCGGAACCCTGACCTGGTGCCCGTGGTACCCGAGACGGCGTGGGTTGAAGAGCTGCGTGCAAGCCTGCCCGAGCCTCCTGCGGAACGTCGCCGCCGGTTGAAAGGCGGAGTGGGGATACTCAGATGAAGAGTTCCGTGACGTGGTCAATGCCGGTGCTCTTGACGTTGTTGAGCAGACTATTGCCGCTGGGGCTAGCGCATCCGCTGCCCGCAAGTGGTGGATGGGTGAAATTGCCCGTAAAGCTAAGCAGGCAGAAGTTGAACTAACCGATTTGGGCGTTGAACCTGCAACGGTGGTGGAGCTTGAAGCGCTGATCGGCGAGGGTAAGATCAACGATAAGATCGCCCGTAAGGTTCTGGAGCATGTGCTTGCTGGCGAAGGTAAGCCTGCCGAGATCGTTGAGGCTCGCGGTCTTGCTGTGGTCTCTGACGATGGTGCGCTCACCGCCGCCGTTGAGGAGGCTTTGGCGGCCATGCCGGATGTTGCCGATAAGATTCGCGCCGGTAAGGTTCAGGCGGCCGGTGCGATCGTTGGCCAAGTCATGAAGGCTACCCGGGGCCAGGCGGATGCGGCTCGCGTGCGTGAGCTTATTCTGCAGGCCTGCGGTGTGGAAGGCTAAAACCGATCCAACCCAGATAAGGCTCTCTGCTTGAGGGCTAAAAAGGCTCTTTATGTGAATCAAGCGTTTGAAACTCCGCTGTATTCACATAAAGAGCCTTCTTACGATGCAGCATGGGGAGGCAAACTAGCAGATATGCGGTGCGTTTCAACCCTTATACGGTAAAGTAGTGATGAGCAACATAGTGGGTGAGGGAGAGGAACACCAATGAAGGTTATGCGCAGCCTAAGACCCGGAACCCTTGTCATGCTTACAGCGTTGACCCTTATCTTGTCGGCCAGTTCGGTTCTTGAGAGCGTCATCATCAACACTTTGACTGATGCGGTCACATCTTATGACCGCATCCTCTTTGCGTGGATGCTTGCGGCTGTCCCCACATATCTTGTTGTTGATGCGTTTCTCCATTATGTACGCCAGTACCGTGCCGCTCTTGCCGGGGTGCAGATTCAGAATAATCTGCGTGCAGAGCTGTTCCGCCGCATCGGGCTTTCTCCCGTAGCGCGGCTGACGGGCAGGAGCTCCGAATACTATTTCGCAGTTCACGAGTCAGCTTGAAAGCATTAAAACCAACTATATTGACGTTATTTTCTGGGGCGGATACCTCACCGCGCAGCTTATCTTCGCCATTGTGGCTGCTTTTATTCTGAACCCGTTCATGGCGTGCGCTGTTCTTGCGCTGAGCCTGCCGGTGGGGTTGATGCCGGTGCTGACTCGAAAACGTATTGGCGCCGTGACAAAAGCTTATGCCTCTCAGACCGACGCGTTGAACGAGGTTAGCGGTGATACGATCCGCAGCGCTTTGGGGTGGAAGATTCTGGGCGCATACTCATTCGTGGCTAAACGCTTTTCTGAAGAATTGAGTGAATGGTACGTGGCGGCGCGGAGCTATCAGCGCACGCAGGAGCGTGTAGACGCCGTCAATAGTATGTTCACGAAACTTCTGTATTTGGGAACGTGGCTTGCCGGTGGGGCGTTGGTGCTCTCGGGGCTATCGAGCGTGGGCGAGGTGGTCGCTTTTGCCCAGTTGACCGGTATGATCTGTATGCCGCTGTTTATGTCTACAGGTTTGCTGACCCAGTATTATGCAGGTCGTGAGATTATTCACAAGATTGATGCGGAAGTACCCGCTGTGGAAGATGACCGACCGGGCGAGCCTCTCACACTGGACGCATTTACCTATCGTGACGTCAAGCCGTTGGGCGAAAAGTCGGCGGGGTATGGTGTGAGTTTCATGTTTGAGACGGGTAAAAAGTATTTGGTGATTGGCGCATCCGGCTCGGGCAAATCTACGCTTTTCAAACCTCTTTTTGGAAATCACCCCGAATACAGCGGAACTATTGAGGTGCACGAATCGGCGCAAGTGCGCGATCTGCGTGAGATTGCCGAACAGGATATGCACGCTTCCTTGGGTCTGCTTGCGCAGGACAGCCATCTGCTGCACGATAGTCTGCGCGAAAATGTTCGCCTGTACGATCCGTCGGTGCCGGATGTGCAGATTCTCAGGGCTTGTGAGCGCGCAGGTCTGGGCGAGTGGGTTTCCACGAAGGGTCTTGATTATATGCTGAGCGACGATTTGAGGTCGCTTTCCGGCGGGGAGAAACAGCGTATCTTACTTGCACGTATGCTCCTGCACGAACGCTCTTTCTATATTGTGGATGAGCTTACCACTGGGTTGGACCACGCTACGGCGGGACGGGTTGAGCGTGCTCTTTTCGAGAGCATGGAAGGGTTTGTTTACATTACGCACCGTACGGTTCCCGAGGTTTTGGCGGCGGTCGATGAGGTGCTTGTCATGGAAGACGGCGAGCTTGTAGCCTCCGGAACCTGGGATGATGTGCACGCGGCCGCCCTAGAACGCGGGCTTGTGGGGCATTCCTGACAACCTGCTAAAAAGGCTCTTTATTCCAATAAAGCGTATTATTCGCCGCTTTATTGGAATAAAGAGCCTTTTTTGTGCCCCTGAGGAAGGGGACACATTGGAAGGGTATACCCGCTTATTCGGTAATCCCTAGGTGTGTGAGGATGAAGGCGTAGTCCCACGCGATCTCACGCCAGCGGGCTGGAGCATGCAGATTCCGAGCGCGCGAGGTACCAAATCTGCGTGCGGAAGGGTATACCCGCTTATTTCGGTAATCCCTAGGTGTGTGAGGATGAAGGCGTAGTCCCACGCGATCTCACGCCAGCGGGTATACCGCCCGGAACCGCCTCCATGTCCGCCGGTCATGTCGATCTTCAACAGTGGGGTGGGGGATGACGGGTCGATGGTTTCGCGCAGTTTTGCAATCCATTTGGCGGGCTCCACATAGAACACGCGTGTATCGTGCAGGCTGGTTACTGCCGCGATGGCGGGGTAGCGCACGGGGCGGATGTTCTCGTAGGGAGTGTAAGACTTCATGTACTCGTACACTTCCTTATCTTCAATGGGGTTGCCCCATTCTTCCCATTCCAAAGCAGAAAGCGGCAGGTCAGGGTCAAGGATGGTGGTGAGCGCATCCACGAAGGGAACCTGGGCAATTGAGACCGCATATTTCTCAGGAGCCAGGTTCAGCACGGCACCCATGAGCAGCCCGCCCGCAGAACCACCGTAGCAGGCGATACGCGCAGGATCCGCCCACGGCTTGGTCGCCAGGTAATCGGTGACATCCACAAAATCAGTGAATGAGTTCTTCTTGTGCAGCTTCTTGCCGTTGAGGTACCAGGTGCGCCCCATCTCGCCGCCACCGCGAATATGCGCAATCACGTACACCACCCCGCGGTCCAGAATCGACAGTGTGGGGATGGAGAACATGGGGTCCATCGAAATTTCGTAGGAGCCGTAAGCATACTGAAGCACCGGATGCGGCTGCGTCAGGTCAAGATCGGCACGGTGAATCACCGAAATAGGGATGAGGGTTCCATCGGCGGCGGGCGCCCAGTCACGGTAGGCACGATAATCCTCACGCTGATAACCCCCAAGCACCGGGGTCTCGCGGCGCAGAAGCAGGGTCTGCGACATGGGGAAGTAATCGTATACGCGGCGCGGAGTTAGGAATGAGGTGTAGGCGATACGGATAACCGGGGAATAGTTCTCGGCACGCAGCACGCCAGCGGTGTACAGTTCCTCATCGAACCCGGCAGGCTCCATGAACGTGATGCCTGCGGGCTTCTTGCGGCGCCATTGCACGGGCAGCTGCTCCCGCGGGGCAAGGAACAGGCGTGTGGTCGTATCCGCGCGGGCGGTCACCACCAGGTGGGTCGCAGAGAGCGTGAACCCTTCAAGGCGAACATTTTCGCTGTGGCGAATCACCGGAACCCAACGCTTCGAATATTCCTCTAAAGATTCGCCTTCCTGCGGCATATCGGCGAGCACCAGCTCCGAGTTCAGCGCCTTATAGTCGTGCTGAATCAGCAGATGGGTTTCACCGGCAATCGTGATCGGCTCCGCCTGGTACTCAATGCGTGCATCCCTCGGAATGATCACGCGTGGCGGGCTCTTCGGCTCGGCAATAGGCACCAGGCTAACCTCGGTGAAACTCGGAGTTGCCGCTGGAGAGTACGATGGATGAACGGTCGGCGCTCATTGCAGAGCCCAGCCACATGGTGGGGTCAGTTTCCTCATAGATCAGGTGGTCTTCGGTGTCCCGCCCCAATATCGTGCACATACACGCGGTAGGGCCGCCACGAATCGTCCGGCACCGTGTATACGAGCTGCTGCGCGTGGTTGATGAAGAACGACCCGCCGCTAATATTCGGGATGGTATCGGGCAGGAACTCGCCGGTTTCCAGGTTGAGGAAGCGCTGCTCGTAACGTTCGTCGCCCTTCTCATCAACCGAAATGCTCAGGAGCTTACCGTTACGTGAAGGCTGGAACACGCCGAGTGCGAAGAACTCCATGTCTTTGGCATACTCATTGCAGTCAAGCACCACCGATTCGCCCTCCAGCGGCTCGCCGGGCTTAATAACCGGGGGAGTGTAGCGCACCACCTCGTCGCCCTCATGCAGGGCAGGGTAACGGTAGAAAATCGGGTACTGACCGCCGGGAACCATGCGGCTGTAATACCACCAATCGCCGATGCGATTCGGAACCGTCAAATCTGTGAGCAGGGTGCGGGACTTGATCTCCTCAAAGATGCGCTCGCGTAGAGGCTGCTGATCCGCTGTGACGGCGGCGGTGTAGTCTGCCTCCGCGTTCAGGTAGTCGAGGACTTCCTGATTTTCTTTATCGCGCATCCACTCGTAATGGTCGATAAAAGTATCGCCGTGATACTCACGAATATGCTCAACTTTTTTAGGGATGGGAACGAGGGGAACTTCTTCTGCCGGTGTGGTGTTCGATGCGTCGCTCATGGGGCTCTTTTCTCGTAGTAGTCCTGGATAAATATGCTTGCTATCTAGTGTAACGAGGCAGTACACATATCGTCCTAGAAATCTCCGAATTGAGGTAGCCCGCATGTCGCGGTTGTCTCAACCTGTGTGGCTGATTTCTTTGAGATTAGGGGAACATATATTTATCCCAGTATCCTGCGGCAGGTTCGATCTGTTCGACAATATCTACCCATAATCCTGAAGGGTCCGAAAACCCAAAACGGCGTTGCCCATAAGGCTCATTGGTTAGAGGATAGGTTATGTCGAGTCCCTGAGCTTTGAGATCGTTATAGGTGGCGGTGGCATCTTGAACTTCAAGCTCAAGGCACATCCCAATTCCGTTGAAAGTTTTCAGATCCGGGAGGTGCAGAAGGGTGATCGGGCGTCATGAACGCGATAGATGTGGCTCCGTCTTGAGAAGCAAGAAGAGTAAACCACGAGCTGTCAAAGATAATCTGGAAGTCAAAATAAGACGTCCAGAAGTCTCGGGAAGAGTCTTTCACGGGGGTAACGACGAGGGGGTAGCGGTCGATGAAATTCATGTATTCCTCCTACATATACGGGTAATTAGGATCCAAAAAGTTTCACATACTCTAGGTATGTTAAAAATATCTGGCATACTTTGGGTATGTCAATATAAAAGGGGAAAGCTATGGAAGGACAGCGTGCCGCCCAGCGTGAAGCTACTGTCTCAGCGCTTGTAACCGAGGCTCGCCAAAGGTTTGCTCGTGATGGCTATACCAGCGTGCGGATAGACGATATCGTCTCTTCGCTTGGTATCACTAAAGGGGCTCTATATCATCATTTCAAAAATAAGAAAGACCTATTCCGTGCTGTCGTCTGTGAGGTGCAGCAGGATGTAGGGTATCAGATTGAAGATGCAGCTCGGTCGTGCGCCACCCCTTGGGAAGAGTTAGTAGAGGGCAGCAAAACTTTTATTCTTGCATCAATAGAACCAAATGTGCGGCGGATCATGCTAGTAGATGCGCCTGCCGTTCTGGGGTGGCATGAATGGCGGGCGCTCGATGAATCGTCTTCAATGGTGCTCTTGGCTGACATCCTCAAGACCCTTATGGAACAGGAAATTGTTGCAAAGCAGCCGGTGGAGCCTCTGTCACATCTGCTTTCTGGCGCGATGAATGAGGCAGCGCTGTGGCTGGCCGAAACCGACTCCCCAGATGCTTTAGAAGACACGATGAAAACCTAATGAGGCTTCTTGAATCGCTGCGTATTTCAGCTTGAAGGTGTCCTGTGCGATCGTTCTGCTAGATTGCGTAAATTGATCTGAAAGAGCAGATTTGTGCAGCAGCATGATGATGCGATTCATTATTCAGCCTGCCTTGGCAGTACGCGCCACGAGCAGGCTGAATCTTGTTGCGCCCCGTTGGTTTTAGCCGTGCGAATTCCGTTTCCTCAGCGTCGGGCTGTCAGCCAGTTTGAGCCAGATAACTCCCGCGATAATGACGGCGAGCCAGAAGGCTTTTGCTGGAGTGAGCACTTCATCAAAGAACACCGGTCCCAGCAGGGCGGCTCCCACGGAACCGATACCTGCCCAGACTGCGTAGCCGATTCCAACATCGACCTTCTTTAACGCGACGCTCAGGAAGAATAGCGTGCACAAGAAGAACACTAAAGCAATGAGCGACCACGCAAGATTCGTAAATCCTTGGCTGCCGTTCACGCTCAGGGCGTAGCCAACCTCAAAACCGCCAGCCAGTATTAGAGCGCCCCAGGCTCGACTTTTCTGCCGATTCTGTACAGAATCATCTGAATTTCGTGAAGTCATGAGAACACTTCCCTTCAAAGTCTAAAAATTTTAGAGAGAGCCAGCGAGGTTAAGTCCGATGACGCCAGCAATGACAACCAAGATACCCAGGAGTTTGCTCCATGTGAGCTGCTGACCCAAAAATAGAGCCCCTACGATCACAATTCCCACCCCAGATGCGGAGGTCCAGATGGCGTATCCTACCCCCACATCAAAGCTCAGAAGAGCTAGACTCAGAAAATAGGTTCCCTAATGCGCCAGCAATAAGAGTCGTAGCGGTCCAGGGAATGTTTTTAAAACCCTGCGCCTTACCAGCCGCGATACCTACCGTTACCTCAAAAACCACGGCAATGGCGATAAAAATCCAGCTCATGGATCAGTCCTTTCAGATATAACAGATAAAAATTATTCGAGGTCGGATGTGTGCCCGCCCGAAATCTCTAAAGTACCGCGCAAAAGGTTCATACCTATCCGGAACCGGCAGAGCACGGTAAAACTGTGCTCGCATATCATCGGTGATGCCGAAAAGAGCGTAACTGGAGCGGTAATCGAACCCCCAGCTGGCAGCCTCTTCACGGTCTGCCGCAACGTATATGGCATCAACCCCGCAGTTTTGCGCGAAACGGTAACACAGCCCGCAGGGCTCACCCGTGGCAAGAAGAACGGTTCCTGAAAGATCGGAACATTTGAGTTGTGACATGGCATCGCGCATGGCAACAACCTCGGCGTGTGCGCTCGCATCACCGGTTTCGTAGACACGGTTAAACCCAAAGTTAGAAACAGCGACTCCGCTCTGAACAACGACGCCCACAAAGGGCAGACCTCCGGAATCAACGTGCTGAATGCATTGGTGAACCGCCTCAACCATGATGGTGTGTAGCGTTGTAGGTTTAGTCATTGCGTTTCTCCTGTGCGGGGTCGCGGCTACTCAATATATTGACGGTTTTCTTAAGCTGGGTGGCGCTTGGAACACCGACCACAAGATGGTCGTTAACTCGAAAACTAGGAACCGACGTAATACCAACCACTTGTGAAGCGTAGTTCTGATCAGCGGCGTGTTGGATCCGGCGTGCCTCACTCAGCAGAGCCTGTTGTACCTCATGGGCGGTGAGTCCGATCGATACGGCAGCATCGATAATGACCGCATCGTCACCAATATTTTGGTCCTCTTGGAAGAAAGCCTTGAATATTGCGTGCGAGTATTCTTCGCCAAGGCCATGTTCTTGGGCGAGCTGAAGAACCATGAAAGCCTTCTGTGTTCGTGGCTGCGGCGATACGCTGGGAAGAGAAATTGGAATGCCCACCTGATGCGACATCGGATAGACGGAATCCTTCCATATTCGCGGTAGATAATCGTCTTCCGGGCGCAGCGTGGGAATGGGCTTCGGGCGAAGCTCAAATGGGCGAATAACCAGGTTCACATCGCATTCACGTTTGAGTTCATCAATTGTGCCTTCCACCAGAAAACAGAATGGGCACACATAGTCTATGAAGACTTCGACGGTGGTACTCATAGCAGCTCCTTTCGTAGAAACACTCTTATAGATGTATGCACATGCATGTATTTAGATAAAAATTACCTCACTCAGTAAAAGAGGTGTGTTTAGGCGATTAATCTGCCAACTTTTTGGAAAGCTGAGCTTAAGGACGGGCCCTCTAGATGAGGGAATTGTTGGGTGGCATCCTTCAAAATTTCTTGAATTTTCGCTTCGTAAGCCGTTTGGATGTGTGTTACAGTCTCAAGTCCGTGGTCGGTGATAACTGCAAAGATGCCGCGTGCGTCATCGGGGCAGGTGTCTCGAAATGCTAGATTTTTGTCCTCCATGCGTCCCACAAGGCGGGTGACAGAGCTTTGATTGAGGCCAAGTTTCTGAGCGAGTTCTGTAATGCGCAACTCGTGCGTGGGGGAAGCGTTGATATGCTCAAGTGCACGATATTCGGTTAGTCCAATGTTGTGCTGCGCTGCAAGCCATTTACCGATGGAGGCATCAATAGCACTGACCGCTGCCGCGACTTGCTCCCAGGATGTCTTTAGAAGCGGCGATTGGTTACTGTGTGCCATGCGAACCTCCTTGAGCTCTTGGCTGTACTCGCCAACAGTACTTTTAATTCATGTACATACATGAATATACGACGTGTAGTTATATATCTCAAGAGAATTCTGACAAAAATTTATTACCACCATGTGGGAGAGATGGAATTTCATTATTGTTCTGCGATGAGAAAACAGAATTATAGTGCAGCGGCGTATCTGTCGATGCCATTCTAGGGATGTGTGCAGTGCCCCTTGATAGACAGCTCAACTTTCGTTTCACTATGCTGAAAGGTGATGCTGAACTTTCAGCGTCTTTCACAGCTCATACAAGGAGGAAAAATGGCACAGATTGCTCTCGTCACCGGCGCAAGCCGCGGTATTGGTAAGGCGACCGCGGTTCGACTGGCGCAGCTGGGGTATCACGTGATTGCGCAGCACCGCGCGGAAAACCCGGACTTCAGCGAGGTAGAGGCTGCCGCATCCGAGCGCGGGGTAAAAGTAACACCTGTACAGGCTGATTTCTCAGATCCCGCAGTCCGTTTCTGCCTTCCTGGACTCACGTGAAGGATGCGCTGGGTGGGGATACCCTCGACGTTGCGGTGCTCAACGCAGGTGTTGGCACGCAGGGAACCTTCCAGGAGCTCAATGGAGAGGCTCTGCGTAATCTGCTGCAGATCAATACGGTTGCCCCCTACGAACTTGCTGCCGGGCTGGTGCCGCTCATGAGCGCACCGGGCGGGCGTTATATTTTCACCGGGTCGGTGCTGACTCGCTACGCGTTCCCTGCCATGACGGGCTACGGCATGAGTAAGATTGCACTGGAGTACCTGGTGCGTAATATGGCGGTTGAGCTTGGACCTCAGGGGATTACGGTGAACCTTGTGGCGCCCGGCGTGGTCGATACCGACATTAACGCCGCCTGGCTGCGCGATAATGCGGAGGCAGCCGAATTCGTGAAATCCGGCAACGCGATGAAGAAGGTTACCCAGCCTGAGGACGTAGCAGAAGTAATTGGTCTGCTGACTCAGAATGCATCGCAAACAATTACCGGGCAGATTATTGACGTCTCGATGGGCGATAAGCTCTAAATCCTGACGTCCGCGAGCAGGTAGGATTTGGCCGAGCAGGCGGAAAAAATTCCTACCTGTTCCGGACAAAAACCACCTGCTCGCGGCAAAACTTTATGGTGTGAGAGGCACACATCTTGAGGAGTCACACATGTACGACTTTAAACGCGAGGGTTTTCCCGGTTTTCCTCTAGGGCAGAAGATTGAATTCTACGGGCAGAAACTCCCGGAGCCGAGGATGGTAGTTACCGATCTGCCGGGCACAGACAGGAGCATCCGTACACTTCATAGTCGTCTCGCTCTTGAAGGCTCAGAACATAGTAGTATCGCATGCCAACTCGGAGAAGACGACCTTGTTTCTCTGATTGAAATTTCATGGGCTGATGGCGATGAATTCTCTTTTGAGGGGCTGCCTCTGGCTGAGCTTTCCGCCGAAGAACTCGTGGCTCAGCTGAGAGAACGGGGCATAGCGGCAGAGGTTGGTTCCGTGACGGTGGAACTGCCGGAACTTAATATTTCTTTCTTCTTTTTCGAGGATGTTCCCCGTACGATCTCCTGGCAGACGCCTGAGGCTTTCTAGCATCTCTCAGTACTTTTGCGTATTCAGTTGTGCGCGGTGTCTATACCCTCCCGAGCAGGTAGGATTTGACTGAGCGAGTAGAAAAATCCTACCTGCTTGTACCAAAAACCACCTGCTCGCGGGTTATGACGGGTTTTATTCACCAGTTTCCAGAACTCGTTTGAGGCCCGCCAGCACAAACGACCAGCCCCGAGGTGAGCCCACATTCTGCGCCGTAACGGGAGAGTCTTCTAGGCGGTCGTGGGTGACCGTGAGTTTTGTGGCACCATCCGTCCACGGCTCAAGCTGCCAGGTAACGCGGCTTGCCGGTTCGTGTGCCGCATCGGGAAGATAAAGCGAGCGCCACTCTACGACGAGAAGCCGCGGTGGGTCAGACTCCAGAATCGCGCCGTCTCCCCAAACTTCCCGCCCATCTGGGGAAAGGTAGCGCAGGCGGCCCGGCTCGTCCTCGGTGACTTCAACCCGCGAACCAAAGAAATACTGGGAAGTGAATTCGGGCTGGGTGATCGCCTCCCACACGCGCTGCGGCGGGGTGTTTTGAATAATTACCGAGCTGATAATCCTCTGGGGACGTGGGGGAGTGTTTGGGTTGTCGGCGGTGCTCATGATTCTTCCTCCTCTAAATTCTTCTGCAGGTCAAGAAGTGCTGAACTTTGGTGGGCGGTGTATTTATCGATCCAACGGTCGTGGATGCGGCGAATCGGCACAGCGTTGAGGTAGTGGAGCTTTTGGCGGCCTGAGCGCTGTGTGATCACAAGGTTTGCTTCTTCGAGGATGCGCAGATGCTTGGCCACTCCGAAGCGAGTCATTCCCAGACCTTCTTCAAGCTGTCCCTGGGTGAGGCCGCCAGCGGTGTAGAGCTTATCGAGCAGCTTTCTGCGGGTGGGGTCTGCGAGAGCTTTGAAAACTGCGTCATCATCCATAACACGAGAATATGTGACTATATAGTCACATGTCAAGGGTGGGAGGTTATTCTGGGTGCACACAAGCAGCAGATTTTTGGCTGAGAAGGTGAGAAAATCACCTTCTCGGCCAAAAACCACCTGCTCGCGAGAAGGGAAAGGTCAGAGCAGGTTCGTGCGTGCACCGGAGCGGATGCGTCGCGCAGCGGCATGCACTAGGACAAGCCCCGCGAGTGCCCAAAGTACGCAGACTAGCACCTCAGTCACAACTGTTGAATCCATCACTTCAGAAGAGCCGCTCACCAAAGCAATCGTTCGCCCGCCGGGAACCAACGTACACAATGCCGCCAGCCACGCCGGGTATGCATCTACCGGCACGATCACACCCGCACTGATAGGCAGAAGCGCTCCTAAGATAGTTCCTCCCAGGTATGGGTCCGAGAGATACAGTCCCAGCCCAGCGGCAAAAACACCCAGACATACGCCCGCTATGAGAGCCAGGGGTAAGAGCGTCACAGAACGCACAAGCATGGACAGGCTGCCTTCAAGTGAACCACCGAAACCGGCATAGGCAGCTGCAACACCCAGGTTCGTGATGCCAGTGATCAGAGCTAAAAGCACGGGCATTGCAGAGACTCCCAGCCAATAAGCCGCATCAAACCGTCGGGCGGTGCACACCTGCTCGAACACTCCTAGCCAGCGGTCGGTCGCCGCGCGTGCCACAACGCCGGCCGCCACGCCGAGTACCACGCTTGCCAGGGCAGAGGCGCATGCGATCCGCACAGGATCAGGTGCGGAAAGATCACGTCCTAGTAGAACGCTGAACAGCACGCTCAACCCCGGCACGATCACAAGGGTGCTGAGCGCCGTACCAACCGTGGCGAAGGTGATGGATGAAGACCACCCAACCTTGGCGGTACTGTTCAGGCGATAGAGAAAGTTCGTTCGTTTAAACATCGCAGCCTCCTAGATTGCGCCCAAAGTGCCATGCACCGTTGCCGCGCGCAGCGCTCGCCTACCCAACAGATATGCCGCGAGCATCCAGAGGGCTGTGACCGCACAGGTTTGCAGTACCACGCCCAGAAAGTCACCGAATGAGTTCATAGGCATCTGCCCAAGCAGAACCTTCACGGGTGCCTGAATCGGAATCAGCGTGCCGAGCGCATCAAGCCAGGCAGGCGCGGAACTCTCGGTAAAAAGCACCCCGGAAGCCACGAAAACCGGCACGAGCAGCAGCTCCTCATAGGCGATAGCGTTCGGGGTCGCCACAAAGAACCCTGCAATCACGAAGGTCACCGCCAGACACGAGATCCACAGCAGCGGAAGACCCACCAGATAGCGTGCACCCACCTGAGCAAAGTCCGTAAAATCTACCGAGAAGGTGCACAGCGCCCAGAAAACCCAGGCCAATGGCAGGGCGGCAAGCCCAAAAATGGAGGCAGTTGAGACCACCGCTGCGAGCGCCCGCAGCGGGTTCACGGCACCATTGAGCAGATACACGAACGTTCCCCGGTAGCGCTCAAAGTTGAGGATTCCGGCGGCAACAATGCACATGTTCCAGGTACCGATAATGCCCGCGCGAGTCCAGGCGAGGGTCGCATCTACTGGCCAGGCACCGGCGGCGAGCGCCTGCAGGGCCGTTGCTCCAAAGGTGCTCAGCAGCAGTAACTGTAGGAAGTAGGGAACTGTGAGAAATTGGCGCAGGGAAAAGGACATCAGGCGAAGTTGCCGGTTCATCGTTTCAGTCCTTCCGCCATAGCCAGGTATGCCTCTTCGAGGGTGGCTGGGCGAGTATACAGCGGTGTGAGCATCTGAACCTCACGCTCAGTGAGAATACGGGTCAGCAGAGCCTCTGCATGTTCGGTACTGAAGGGGTGCGACCCTTCCGAAACAGAACGTTCATTCCAGTACACGGTGATCTCCCACTCGCTACCGTGCGGGGTCAGCAACAGTGTTCCCGCATCGCCCAAAGACCGGGCAAGTTCTTGAAGCACCGGCCCGGCATTCGCACCCACACGCCCCACGGTGGTAGCGGAGATCCCGGCGTGCGCGGTAATATCCGCCACCGTGCCCGAAACCGCCATACGACCGGCACCGATGACTGTCACTCGATGCGCTAACTCCTCAATCTCGCCCAGCAGATGGCTCGTGAGTAAAATGGCGGTGCCGTCATCAGCGAGGGAACGAATTAGCTGGCGTATCGTCAGCGAAATATCTGGGTCAAGCCCGTTCGTCGGCTCATCCAAAAGCAGCAGTTTCGGCTCGCCCAGCAGTGCCCGTGCGATGTGCAGACGTTGTTTCATACCGCGGGAAAACTCCTGTACCTTCTTCGCGGCGACATCTGCAAGATCGACCCGTTCCAAAGCGCTCGCCACCTGGGTACGGCGTTTGCGCGCGCTAACTCCGGCAAGGTCGGCAAAGAAGAGAAGATTATCGCGGGCGGATGCTCGCGGATAGAACCCGGTATCCCCGCCGAGTGCAAGCCCTAGGGACGCGCGCGCACGCTGGGGGTGCGCAAGCGCATCCACCCCGTCGATGCGCACAGTTCCGCTCGTGGGAGTCAGCAGTGTTGCGCACATCTGCACAACCGTTGTTTTCCCCGCTCCATTGGGACCGAGCAGAGCATGAATTTCGCCGGAACTTATGCTGAGTGAAACATTATCGACAGCGGTGAAAGCGTGTTCACCCTTGCCAAAGGTGCGGCATAGCTGTGCCGCGTCAAGAATTGTAGACATTGTGATAAAACCTTGCGGTGCTTAGTCACCCGAAGCCTCTTGAGCATGGTGTTCGCACGCCTGCAATATGTGGGACGGGTGAGATGAATAGTCGTGAGAGAGGCACTTCTTTAGTGCCTGAATAATCCCAAGTCACCGACTGCAGATGCGGAAGGTATAACAATAAAACCCTCAGAACTTTGGTGTCCCAAGCGCTCACTATGCGCTTCTGAAATGTATCGAACCAAAGCAGGGTTATTTCTAAAATTTTTAGAGCCCACCATCTGGGCGGGCATTCCGCGAGCCGGTGCGACTTTAGCGGGAGGTCATACCTCATCACTCCTAGATTCAAGGTTTCCATCAGTGTAGCATGGCTCACGATTGCCTACGCTGATGGTAATTTAGCGACGGCTAACGGCAGATCACATGGCTTTAGCGGTTCGGGTACAACATAGGCACGGTCACAAGCGCATAAGTATTGGTGCTTCTCCCAAACAACAGGCTGTCGCGAAAACAGTTCATAAAACGTCATCTTTGCAACAATGTGCCGAAAACACGCATCCCGCTTGACCGTGTGCGCTTCCTATGAAACTCTAGATGCAGGTCATGAGAGCCAGTGATAAGCCCCAGCTAGCTGGCCGGCAACCCTCCTCCGCGGTGGGGTGCCCTGGGTGAGGACCAGGCGTTGAACACAAAGTACAACGCAAGCGCGGGACCGATGTGCCCGATTCTGGTACATCGTTTTTTCGTTTGCAGAGAAGAAAACCCAAGAACTCTGTACCGAAATCGGCATGCGGCCCCCTGAACTATCACAAGGAGCTTCGCATGAGTAACACTACAGTCCCGACTCCCGCCAACCCCGCCGGTTGGAAATTTGAAACCCGCCAGATTCACGCGGGGCAGGCACCGGATGCCGCAACGGGAGCTCGGGCGTTACCTATCTACCAGACCACCTCGTTCGTCTTCGAGAACGCAGAACAGGCCGCTAACCGTTTCGCTCTAGCCGAGCTTGGGCCTATCTATACCCGTCTGAACAACCCCACCCAAGAGGTTATCGAAAACCGCATCGCATCCCTTGAAGGGGGAGTAGGGGCGCTTTTGCTGGCTTCAGGTCAAGCGGCTATTACCTATGCGATTCTCAACATTGCGGGCGCGGGCGACCATATCGTGGCTTCCCCTCGATCTACGGAGGAACCTACAATCTACTGAAATATACGCTTGCCGACCTCGGCGTTGAAACTACGTTTGTTGAAAACCCGGACGACCTGCAGCAATGGCGCGATGCGGTTCGCCCCAACACGAAACTCTTCTACGGAGAAACCGTACCTAACCCCCGGAATGATGTGCTCGACATTGAGCCTATCGCCCAGATCGCTCACGACAATGGCGTTCCCCTAATCGTCGATAACACTGTTCCCACCCCTTACCTTGTGCGCCCCATCGAATTTGGTGCGGATGTGGTAATCCATTCCGCCACAAAATATCTGGGTGGGCACGGCACCTCAATCGGCGGCGTTATCGTGGACTCCGGGAATTTCGACTACGGAGCCAATCCCGAAAAATTCCCCAAGTTCAACGAGCCAGCACCTGGCTACCATGGTCTAGTTTATGCCCGTGACTTGGGCAAAGACTCCGCTTTTGGTGCGAACCTTTCCTATATTCTCAAGGCGCGAGTTTCGCTTCTGCGCGACACCGGGGCGGCGATCTCTCCAACCAACGCCTTCAACATTGGTATCGGTCTGGAGACCCTTTCGCTGCGTATCGAACGCCATATCGAGAACGCGACCAAGGTCGCAAACTGGTTGGAGGAGCATCCGCTGGTCGATCAGGTGATCTGGGCCGGTCTGCCTTCCTCGCCCTGGTACGAGCGAGCCCAAAAATACCTGCCGAAGGGACCGGGCGCCGTCGTGGGATTTACTCTCAAAGACGCAGACCTGGAACAGACCCGCACCTTTGTGGACGCCCTGCAGCTGCACTCCAATGTGGCGAATATCGGCGATGTGCGCTCGCTTGTTATTCACCCTGCATCCACCACCCACTCGCAGCTTTCCGAGGAAGAGCTAGAGGCAATTGGGGTGAGCAAAAACTTTGTGCGCCTCGCCGTAGGGTATCGAAAATATTGACGATATTATCGCAGACCTTGAATTGGGCTTTTGCAACTCTGAACGCCTAACCTGCACCGCCGCGACCGGGCTGCACAGTAAGTGCCCGGTCGCGGTATCGGTTTCTCGCCTGCCATTACCAAAACTACCGGTTACCCGAGGAGAAAACATGACGGAAAATACCGTACACGCCACCTATCTGTCGCAGCTGCAGTATCCCAGCGCTCAGGGGTACCTGCGGCAGATGGCGATCGGTGATTTTACCCTCGAAAACGGTACTGTGCTTCCACAGGTAAACATCGGCTACGAAACGTGGGGAACTCTTAACGAAGCTGGGGACAACGCGATTCTTATTCTGCACGCCCTCACCGGCGACACCCATGTCTCGCGCGGGATTCCCACATCGGATATGCCTGCACCCAGTATCCGTGCGGTCGAAAGTGATGGTTGGTGGGAAGGTATTGTGGGGCCGGGCGCGGTGGTCGATACTACCAAGTATTTTGTGATAGCCCCCAATATCTTGGGCGGATGCTACGGCTCGACCGGTCCGGCAAGCATCGTACCCGAGGGATACCCGGGCGCCGGAAAACCCTGGGGGTCACGCTTTCCTCACGTCACTATTCGCGACTCGGTACGAGCCGAAGCCGAACTTATCGCCCGGTTGGGGATTAAGAGTTTTCACCACGTCATCGGCGGATCGCTCGGCGGGGCACGCGCTATCGAATGGGCGGCAACCTTCCCCGAGATGGTACGCGGATGCGCGGTCATCGCCGCCGGCCCCGCCGCCACTGCCGAACAGATTTCCTGGGCGCACACCCAGAACCTCGCCATCCGTGCTGATGCCAATTTTGCTTCCGGCGACTATTACGGGGGAGCGGCACCCACAGCCGGGCTCGCGCTGGCGAGGCGCATAGCCCATACCACCTACCGCAGCCCAGCAGAGTTGGAGCATCGCTTTGGGCGGCAGGCAAACCGCGGCGAATCCACCGACGGCGGGTCCATCGGTGAGAACCGCGGACGATATGCGGTCGAAAGCTACCTGGACCACCATGGCGATAAGCTCGTTGAGCGTTTCGATGCCAATAGCTACCTTGCCGTGAACGAGGCGCTGATTTCACACGATGTTGCACGCGGGCGCGGCAGCCTCTCGCATGCGCTTGCGCTCAGCGATTGTAAGTGGACTATCGCCGCCGTAAGCACCGATCGCCTGTTTTTTCCCGCACGAATCGTACCGTCTGGCGGAGGCGCTGCCGGTTCCCGTAAAGGTCGATATTATCGAATCCGACCACGGACATGACGGTTTCTTAGTCGAATCCCGCCAGTTGGAGGCGATTCTCGCTAAGGCTCTCGGAGTCCCGGTTCCCGAGCGAGAGCGCGCTGTCGATGAAGAAAAATCCTTTCAAGATATAGCTGCTCTTTTCGGTTCGCCTCTTGAAACACAAAAACAGAACTAGCTTTCGTTTTTATATATCCGAACATAGAAACCGTACATAAAAGCCTTGTGAGGACTATATTTCGGCGTGAAATAAGTCCCCACAAGGCTTTGTGTACGGTACCGATAATTGTGAATGGACGAGGTTAGCACCAGGTCACATTCTCGGGGTCAAGGCCGTGGGCGCGGGCATTCTCGTAGATGATGTCCCGCAGCCAGACAGCCAGTCCCGCAGCGAGCTTCTCGTAGTGCTCGTTGAAACGGGCGTCCTCAACATAACCGCGTGCCAGAATTGCGTGCTTGGCGGGGGTTACCTCGAAGAAGAAAAGTGAGGCGCGGTGCCGCTCGGCAAGCGCATTCGCTTCCTCACTGCCCGGCTGCACGCCACGAGTGAAAGCCTCGACGAGGGCTTGCTCAACTGCGTCAAGCTCCTGCTTGCCCTTCACCCAGTCGGTGCGGCTCATGGCCGCAGTACGGCGTTGGTATTCAGCCCAATCGTCGGTGTGCCCGTAACGCTCCTGCGCTTCTTGCTCACGTGCGGGGCTGAACCCGTCGCCCATAATTTCTGCTTTTTCTGCAGCGGTGAGCTGTTCGTTCTTAGGTGCCATTGCATCCTCCAAAAGTTGATCTAGTGTTGTTAGCATGCGCTCATAGGCGGCCATTTTGCGCTGGAGCATATCTCGCTGGGCGAGTAGATGCTCGGTGCTGTTCGCTTCGTCCTGCAGTACGCTGCGAATGGCTTCAAGGCTCATGCCAATGGCGCGATACCCCATAATGACGGTGATGCGCTCAAGATCGGCATCACTGTAGTAGCGGTATCCGTTGAGCTCATCGTGCGCGGGGCTGATCAGACCCCGCTGTTCCCAGTGGTGAAGCGTGCGCACGGTCAGCCCGTGCAGGGATGCAGCCTCTCCCACGGTGTACTCGTGCTGCCCGCCATCTGGTGTAGTGTTCGCGTCCATGTTTTTACTGTAGATCCTGACGTTGGGTGAGGGTCAAGCCTTGAGCGGAAATCTATTTCGGTTGTTTATGGCAGGCTCCTCGGTAAGATGAAGATATGAGTGAAAATACGTACATTGTCGAATATTCCCGACCCGAGGATGAACGCGCCGGAACCCACCTGGTGCTTCTGCTGCACGGGTACGGTTCGCATGAGAAAGACCTGCTGTCGCTAGCTGAACATCTGCCGCAGGAGGGATATCACCTATGCTGGGAATGCGCGCCCCGCAGCCGGTAGGCACCCAGTTTTCGGCGGACACAACCGGTGCCCACATTCCCGCCGAGGCCACAGGTTACCAGTGGTACCCACTGGATCAACAGCTCAATGCGGATGTGCGGACCATAGAACAGGCCAGCGACTACGTCCTGGAGTGGGTCGAGCAGCACGAATCACACTATGCTTCGGTCGCGCTGGTGGGGTTCTCGCAAGGCATGGCGGTGGCGACTTCTATGGTGCGGCATCGCCCAGGAAAATTTGCTGCACTGGTGGGGCTCTCCGGATACGCGGTCGAATCAGACTCTCCCTATTTCAAGGATGACGAGCTCAAAGCCACCGAGCTGCCCGTTTTCTACGGCAGGGATCAGGAAGACCCTATTATTCCGCAGCCCTTCGTGGATTACACCTACGAGTGGATTCGCGCGTACACCGACGGCATCAAAGTTCTGTATGCGGGTGCCGGGCACGGGGTAAGCGCCCTGGAAATACGGCACGTAGGCGAGTTCATCGACGTGAAGGTGCTGGGGCACGCGCCGCGCATCCGTGCCGAGAAGGTTGCGGATGCCGCAGATAATGCTGGGGTGTCAGAGCAAGAATCTGCCGACTAAAAGAACCTGAATAACGCATCTTGGGTTGTATAACGCACCATCTGGCGGTGCGTTATACAACCCAAGATGCGTTATTGCGGGAAGGGAAAGGACAGAAAACCTAGTCCCGAGCCACCTGCACACTTACCCCGTTGAAGCTCACCGTATCGCCCGGATGCAGCTGCTTGCCCCGCGCCTCCTCAATCTGCCCATTGACCTTTACCAGCCCATGCTGGATTACTTCGCGTGCCTGCGCACCGTCTTCGACCAGATTGGCCAGCTTCAAAAACTGTCCCAGACGAATCATTTCGTCACGAATATAGATTTTCTCCATGTCACCAGTGTATCGGCGGGAGGATGCCATGTGCGGCAGTCATACTAACCCGCCATGTGTTCCCTCATCTACACGCTCTAACTAAACACTGTCTACCGTTGCCCAGAAACTACACGGCAAGACGGGTACGCAATGATACCCTAGTATCTTGTACTTGTGACCGTATATCCCGGCGCTTACCGCGCGCGGAAGAACACTGAACTCACGCACGCCACAGCCGGTGGCGGGGCATAAAGGAGTAAACATGGCAGAAAAGTCCACTCTCGATAACGTTATTGCGCTCGCTAAGCGCCGCGGCTTCGTCTTCCAGGCGGGTGAAATCTACGGCGGTTCCCGTTCCGCATGGGATTACGGTCCCCTTGGCGTGGAACTGAAAGAAAACATCCGTCAGCAGTGGTGGCAGCGTTTCGTGCGTTCACGCGCAGACATGGTCGGGCTGGACTCTTCGGTAATCCTGCCTCGCCCGGTGTGGGAAGCATCCGGGCACGTGGCAACCTTTATGGACCCGCTGGTGGAATGCCTCTCGTGCCACAGGCGCCAGCGCCAAGACCACCTGATTGAGGCATTCGAGGCTAAAAAGGGGCGTGCACCTGAAAATATGGGTGAGGTTGTCTGCCCGAACTGCGGCACCCGCGGCGAATGGACCGAACCGCAGAACTTCTCAGGTCTGTTGAAAACCTACCTGGGGCCTGTCGATAACGAGGAAGGGCTGCACTTTCTGCGCCCCGAAACCGCGCAGGGCATCTTCGTGAACTTCAACAACGTGGTAACCGCGGCCCGTAAACGTCCGCCCTTCGGTATCGGGCAGATCGGTAAGGCGTTCCGTAACGAGATCACCCCCGGCAACTTCATCTTCCGCACCCGCGAATTCGAGCAGATGGAGATCGAATACTTCGTTCACCCCGACGAAGCAGATAAACACTTTGACGCATGGGTTGAAGACTGCTGGAACTGGTTTGTTGACTTGGGTATTAACCCCGAGAACATGCGCCGGTTCGATGTTCCTGAGGACGACCGCGCGCACTACTCGGCGGGCACCATCGACATTGAGTACCGTTTTGGTTTCCAAGGCGGCGAATGGGGCGAACTCATGGGTGTGGCAAACCGCACCGATTACGACCTGGGCGTGCACAATGAACACTCGAACGCGAAGCTCGAATACTTCGACCAGGCCAGCGGTGAACGCTACGTACCCTACGTTATCGAGCCTTCCTTCGGCCTGACCCGCTCCATGATGGCGTTCCTCGTCGATGCTTACGTCGAGGATGAAGCCCCGAACACTAAGGGCGGCGTCGATAAGCGCGTGGTGCTCAAACTCGATCCGCGCCTGGCGCCCGTGAAGGCTGCCGTTCTGCCCCTGTCGAAGAAGCCCGAACTCTCCGAGCCCGCCCACAAGTTGGCATCCGACCTGTGCGGTGCATGGAATATTGACTACGATGAGGCGGGGGCTATCGGTCGCCGCTATCGCCGCCAAGACGAAATCGGCACCCCGTTCTGCATTACCGTAGACTCGATACTTTAGAGGATCAGGCGGTCACCATCCGTGAGCGTGACACCATGAGCCAGGAGCGCGTGGCACTCGATCAGGTGAAGGCATACCTGGCGGCGCGTCTGGCCATATAGATTCTTTTCAATATGTACATGGGCGGGGTTCTCTGCAACAGAGAGCCCCGCCGGTATTTTCACTTAGTCACTAGGATCTGGTGCAGAACCTAGCCGATACGTACAATAGTGAGAACCCTATCCTCGCGGTAAAACCCGCGCATCCTGTGGAAGAAAGGCACCCCCATGAACACCTACGAGTTTCGTCCATGGCGCGAAGGCGACGATTTAGAGCTTCTGCAGGTGTGGGGAGATCCGCGAAGCGAGCAGGAGGCGCAGCAGCGCGCATCGTTCGGAGAAGCCTCTGATACCCCCTTCAGTCGAACCCTCGTAGTCACCGATGCGGGTGTGCCTATCGCCGCCGGCGTGGTGACTGCGTCGCTTCTGCACCCACAACGCCTGTGGACCTATCTTGAGGTTGCCGAAGGGCACCGCCGCGCCGGGTTAGGTACCGAGCTTTTAGACCGGCTGCGTGAGATCGCCGCCGAAAACGGGCAGGTCCCGAACGTCCGCGTGAAGCTGGCACCATTTAGCACCGGCGAGGAATTTGCCCAGGCAAAGGGCATGAAAATGATTCAGCGCTCGCGCCTGATCCATATTGATGCGGGCGCGATTCCGCCAGTGCCCCTGCGTGAGGATGAGAACGGCAAACCCACTCAGGCGATTGAGGATTTGGCGACCGGCTCGGTTGAACTGACCTCGAAACTTTGGGAGTTCTACCGCGATTCGCATGATTGGGATGCTCCCGCCGAGGTCGGGTTAGGGACCGTAAACCGGTATTTCCTCTCGGACGAGGCACGCGCCTTCGGGGCGTTGGTACTGCGCGATAACATTCAGCAGGCTGAGAAAGAGGGGAAGAAAGGCGAAATCATTGCCTTTGCGGTGAGTTATCACCCCTTTGAGACTGACCCTGCCGCCGCGCTGGTCGATGAGAATACCGCGACTGAGATTTTGCTCGGATATGACATGCAGAACGAAGGCGCGGTCGAGGCTATTATGCAGCTTCTTTCGCTATTGACGGCGCAGTACCCGGTGTTGGTTGAGGTAGACGACTCGATGACCGCTCTCGTAGAGGTAACCGATGTTCTTCTGCGTGCCGGAACCGCGAGCGTGGAAGGCGACCCAACCTATATTTACGCAAGCGATTATCCGGGTTCCGCTTCCTAAAGATTAAGGCACCGACTATGCCGCAGAAAAACCGCACCATGAGGGCACGATAGCCGTATGGCACCCTGCCCAGTGCGCCTGTCGTGAACCGGGGTATGCGCATCCGTGCCGATTTGCGTGTGTATGCCACAATATAGAGGTGAATTCTGAAGCCTCCCACCTGAAATTACCGCCGCTGAAACTCGGTAAACTGACCGTTGAAACGCCCGTGGTGCTCGCCCCGATGGCGGGTGTGACGAATAAGGCGTTCCGTCGTCTGTGCCGCGAGTACGGCGGTGGATTATATGTGACCGAGATGGTGACGGCGCGTGCCCTCGTGGAGCGCAAACCCGAGTCGATGCGTATTATCGAACACGATGCGGATGAGCAGATTCGCTCCATCCAGATTTACGGGGTAGACGCGGTTAACGTGGGTAAGGCTATTCGGCTGGTTGTAGAAGAAGATCGTGCGGATCATATCGACTTGAACTTTGGGTGCCCGGCGCCGAAAGTCACAAAACGCGGCGGCGGTGCGGCGCTTCCATGGAAAACCGATCTCTTCACCGCGATTGTGCACACAGCGGTCAAAGAAGCATCGCGCAACGATATTCCCCTGACCATCAAGATGCGTAAAGGTATTGATGATGACCACATCACGTTCCTTGAATCCGCTAAGATCGCCCGGGATGCGGGTGTCGCCGCCATAGCCCTGCACGGGCGCACCGCTGCCCAACACTATTCGGGAACAGCGGACTGGGACTCCATCGCACAGCTTCGCGAGGCAATTCCAGACGTTCCCATCTTAGGCAACGGCGATATTTTCGCCGCCGAAGATGCCGTGCGCATGGTCGAACAGACCGGTGTGGACGGCGTGGTGATTGGGCGCGGCTGCCAAGGGCGCCCGTGGCTTTTTGGCGATCTGCAGAATGCTTTGAGGGTAGCACCGAGCGTATCCGACCTACTCTGAGTGAGGTTGCCGCAATGATTTACCGGCATGCCGAGCTGCTTGTTGAGACTTTTGCGGATGAGTACAAGGGACTGCGTGAGATCCGTAAACATGTTGCCTGGTATTTCAAGGGTTACCCGGTGGGTGGTGAGCTGCGTGCCAAGATGGCGACCGTGCCTGATTTAGAGACTTTCCGTGAACTGCTGGGGCAGCTTGATCACAGTATTGGGTATCCGGGGGCTGCGGTTGAAGGTTCGCGCGGCCGGGCTGGGAGCCCGAAGAAGCCTCATTTGCCGGATGGGTGGCTTAACTCCCGTATTTTAGGGGATGCTGAAAGGCTTGGACTCATGGAGGCGGAACTCGATATCTCGGGCGGATAATCGGCAGGGATTTGTCGTAGTTTGATAGAAAGCATTGCGTCTGGGCGAAATAGTGCTTATATAGGTAGTAGAAAGGTGCCGGACGCACAGGAAGCAGGAACGGAGGAGCGATGACTCGCATTGCCGAAGAGGGGCAGGAACGTTGGGAATGGAACCTGCCCGCAGGGTACACCCCTGACGATTCGGAACGCTGGGTGCCCGAAATACATCCGTTTCGGGATCGTACCCCCTTTGAACGTGATCGTGCCCGTGTGCTTCACTCCTCTGCGCTGCGGCGTCTAGGCGCTAAAACTCAGGTCATGAACCCGGATACTGATGATTTCGTGCGTACCCGTCTCACCCATTCCCTTGAAGTTGCCCAGGTTGGGCGTGAAGTAGGCGGGATGCTCGGATGCGATCCAGACGTAGTTGATACTGCTTGCCTCTCTCATGACCTGGGGCATCCGCCCTTTGGACATAACGGCGAACGTGCTCTGAACAAGCTCGCCGCCCATATGGGCGGGTTCGAGGGCAACGCCCAAACCCTTAGGCTGCTCACCCGCCTTGAACCGAAAGTGATCGCCGAACATGACGTATCTGCGGGTCTGAACCTGACCCGAGCATCCCTGGACGCCACCTGCAAATACCCGTGGACGCGCACAGACGCACCACGCCGCGCAGACGGCACCCAAACCCACAAATTCGGTGTCTACGAGGATGACCTGCCGGTCTTCGAATGGTTCCGTGAGGGCGCGCGTGACGCCGGGGTAGAGTCCCAGCGCAAATGCCTGGAAGCGCAGGTTATGGACCTTGCCGACGATATTTCATACTCGGTGCACGACGTTGAAGATGCGGTCTTCGGCGGGCATGTGCAGTTGGAACAGCTGCGCGAAGCAAAGCACCGGCAGGCTGTCTTCGACATGACCCGCCAATGGTATCTTCCAGATGCCACCGACGAACAGCTGGACTCAGCGCTTTGCCGCCTAGAGACCCTGAACCGGTGGGTTCCGTGCATGACCGGTTCACGCGCCTCCTTAGCACAGTTCAAGGGACTTACTAGTAAACTTATCGGTCGTTTCGCCTGGAGCGCCGTGGAGGCGACCCGCGAACGTTACGGGCGAAACGCCCCGCTAACCCGCTATAGCGCCGAACTGATCGTACCGGAAGATACCCGAGATGAAATCGCTGTCATGAAGGGGATCGCAACCGCATTCGTTATGACGGTGCGCGACGCCCAACCCCATTACGAACACCAGCACGAAATACTGGGTATCCTAGTCGAAGCACTATACGAAGATTCCCAGCGTGCATACCCTCAGTACATCGACAGCATCTTCAGAACGGACTACGCGCAGCTGGGGACTCATGACGACGACGCACGCCTGCGCCTCGTCATTGATCAAGTGGCATCCCTAACCGACAGGTCGGCGGTTGCGCTTTACACCCGCATCAACGGAACCCCCTGGATGCTGGGAGAGAAGCCCTTGTGGTAGCCGCAGCCTTCCACGCGGCAAAGACAAGACAGAGACCCCGTGCATAGACGGGCATGAAATACCTTCTAAAACTGCTATTACAGCACGGTGCAGCAGAAATGAGACGATGGCTGGACTAATCCGCAAAGAAGACATTGATGAAGTACGCGCCCGTACCGATATCCGCGAAATCGTTGAGGGATACGTAACCCTCAAAGGTGCAGGTATCGGCGCGTACAAAGGGCTGTGCCCGTTCCACGACGAACGCACGCCCTCCTTCAATGTGCGCCCGCAAATGGGCACCTACCACTGCTTCGGATGCGGAGAATCCGGTGACGTCTACTCCTTCGTCATGGCGATGGAACACACCGGGTTTACCGAAACCGTTGAACGCTTAGCGGCGCGTATCGGATACACCCTGCACTATGAAGGTGGAAACCCGCGAGACAGGTACGAAGCAAGCTTGCGCCGTCGACTTCTCGACGCACACAAAATCACCGCAGAGTTCTTTGAACGCAGCCTCTACTCAGCGAACGCAGGGGAAGCACAACGCTTTCTCGGAGCTCGCGGGTTCGACCCAGCCGCCACCAAAACCTTCGGGGTCGGATACGCCCCCCGTGGCTGGGACAATCTGCTCAAACATCTGCGTTCCCAAGGATTTACCGACGAGGAACTGCGCGCTACCGGTATGTTCTCTGAGGGAAACCGCGGCCTCTACGACCGTTTTCGTGGGCGCATCATCTGGCCCATCCGCACCGTAGCGGGCGAAACCATCGGATTCGGGGCACGCCGTCTCTTTGACGACGACCAAGGACCCAAATACCTCAACACCCCCGAAACACCGCTATACAAAAAATCGCAAGTGCTCTACGGCATCGACCTCGCCAAACGTGAGATGACCAAAACCAAACAGGTCGTCATCGTCGAGGGCTATACCGATGTTATGGCGGCACACCTAGCAGGCATCAAAACCGCCGTAGCAACCTGCGGCACCGCCTTCGGCGCGGGGCACATCAAAGTGGTACGCCGCATGATCACCGATGACGGCTCCGGCGGAGAAATTATCTTTACCTTCGATGGCGACGCCGCGGGGCAGAAAGCCGCGCTCGCAGCGTTTGAAGAGGATCAGCGTTTCGTGGCACAAACATACGTGGCGGTCGCCCAAGAAGGTATGGATCCGTGCGACCTTCGCCTGCACAGGGGCGATGCGGCGGTACGATCCCTTTATCGCCTCTCGCCGTCCGCTCTTCGAATTCGTCATCGACACAACCCTCAAACACTTCGACCTGACAACCCTAGAGGGGCGTGTGCTGGCGATGCGCGCCATCGCGCCCATTATCGCCGGAATCAGGGACCGCGACCTGCGCCCGGCCTATATGCGTAAAGTCTCCGGACAGCTCGGTATGGAACTTGAGGAAATACAGCGTGCGGTTGCCTACGCCCAGCGCCATCCGCAGCAGAAAAAGCGGTACGAACCGGTGGCTCAGCAGTCCCAAACGCCCCGGTACGAGCAGGTACCTGGATATGGTCAGCAGGATCTGCAGAACTACTCAGCTCAACCGTGGAACGCATCTGCCGGAAACCCTGCGCCTCAGACAGAAAGGCCCTCGAACCCCGGAAATACTATGCCAGACACTCACAGCGATACTAGCGTGGCAAATACCGGCGGGGGAGAGCCAATACTCGCCCCCGACCCTGCCGATCCCGTGGCGCGTTTGGAAAAGGCCGCACTTGAAATCGCCCTGCAGCATCCTCATTTGATGAGCGTATCCCAGTGGCAGGAATTCGCCCGCGTAGAATTCCGCTACCGTATGCACCGTGAAATTTCTCGAGGCATCATACACGCGGCCTCCACGGTAGCGCCTGCCGCCGGGGTTGAATGGCTCAACGTAGTGCGTTCTGGTACTATCGCCGAGGTACACCCCGCGATCGCCGAACTGAGTGTAGCGGCGCTGCCCATAGCCCACGAAGAGCACCTCCCCAGGTTTATTGAGGGTACTCTCAACAGCCTCTTTATCCACCAGATCACCCGACAGAAATCCGACCTCATGATGCGCCTGGAGCAGCTCAGTTCGGCCTCTGACGGTGAAGAGTATGCGCACGTGCAACGAGAGCTTTTAGAGCTTGAAATGCGCCGCAGAACACTCACAAAAAACTAGTAAGGTACATCACTATACCCTAAGTTGCGGAGGCAACAAACAGCCGGTATAGTTATTACTCGTTGCGGATAAACGCCGTAACGGGATAATCCCCCGTAGCTCAATTGGCAGAGCATTCGACTGTTAATCGAAGGGTTACTGGTTCGAGTCCAGTCGGGGGAGCTTATTAAAGGGCCTCAGGTTACACCAGAGGTCCTTTCTCTATATGTTGACTGGAACCAGTAACCCACTTCGCCCTGCGAAAGCGCTGGGGCGCTTCCTATCGGGCTTCGTCTATTTCGAGTCCAGTCGGGGGAGCATTTAAAAGCCTCGGAGTTTCACTCTGAGGCTTTTCTCATAGGGTGACTGGACTTTGAACAGTAACCCGCTCCATATTTTCTCAACGCTGGGGTCTCTAAATACCCTCACACAAGAACCCTCTCGCGCATCAAACATCTCTGTCTCGAACACTATATGAATGCATACGCATAAAAGTTTTCGAGAATTTACACAGTACACGGTAGAATGCGAAAGATACCCTACGCACCATAAAACCGTGTACTGCCGCCTTCTGAAGATTTCGATGGGAGCAGAAAAACCATACGGTTTGGTTGGTGTGATCGCTGGGGCGGCTGTGTAACAACACACCTGCGGTAAGAATAGAGCTAGAATAATAACCGTGGGGTGCTAAACAGAAGCTCCACACAGAACAATCACGGAGAGGTGGGCATGACCACAAACACTAATCCCCAAGGCATACGAGCAGGCATTGCAGGGATTAAGTCAAGTATCGCGGGTCTCTTTGATGCCGCTAAGGTACTTAAAACCCTAGGTATTAACCAGGTCAAAGACGAAGTCCAGATTGCAAAGCACGAGCTTAAGACCAAAGGCGTCGCTCTTGGCAAAGGTGCAGCGTTCCTCGCCGTCGCAGCTGTTTTTGCGTGCTTCATGGTCATCGCTATTATCGGTCTGCTTATCTTCCTCCTTGGACAGCTTGTACCTTTATGGGCCTCAGCGCTGATTTGGGCAGGCGTCTTCCTTATTATTCTCGCCATTTTAGGGCTTATCGGATATAAAAAAGTTACAGCCCAGCTGCCCTTTGCTCCCGAATCGGCAATCTTCGGCGTTCTCTTTGATCTCGGCGTGCTTCGTGAGAGGCAGCGCAATGACAGCCTCCCGTTTGAAACAAGAGCAGGCTGAACGTGCAGCGCGCAAGCAGGCAGAGCGTGAGGCCGCAGCAGAGAAGGCACGCCAAGAAGCTGAGGAGCGTAAGGCACGCGGCGAAGAAGAACCCAAGCCGCTCACCATTGAGCAGATTCAGCAGCGCACTAAAGAACGTCGCGCACACCTTGCAGCTTTGCGCGATGATATGCAGAAGTACGCACAGAATGCTCAATCCTTCACCCAATCAACCGTAGACTCCGCAAAGACCGGTGTGCAGAACGCGCCCAGCAGCGCGGCTACCGTTGGGCGCAACATGGTCAGCAACGCATCCAAGCCTGAGGTTGTTAAGGCTCGGTGGAAGTCCTTCGCAACTCTGGGCGCATCGCTCTCCGCAGTCGTACTCTTCCTCCGAAAGATTGTGCGACGCTAACGCAAGTACCTGCACCACAAACTCCGTATATTGGCCCGTCACCTCCGCGGTGGCGGGCCATTTTTGAGGGCGTATAGAGGCGACTCTCAGAGAACTCCAAGGCCTATTTATGCTGAGGAACGCGATAACACCCGATAAAATAATGAAGAACACCCCATACACCTGAGAAGTCAGACCAAGGAGAACAGGCGATGCAGCAGGCAAAGAAGATCCTGATCGGTGCTGAGACCTATCCCCCCGATGTGAACGGCGCGGCACAATTTGGGCACCGCCTAGCGACCTCTATGCTCAAGCGCGGGCACGAAGTACACGTGGTTGCCGCAAATCCCAGCCGTGGACCTAGCTACCGAACCGTAGTAGAGGGCGGCATCGTCGAGCACCGTCTGCGTTCGCATTTGCCCCCCACTCATGAAACCAACCGCATCTGTATTCCCTGGGAAATCCACGCCGAGGTGGGTCGTATCCTTGACGAAGTTAAGCCGGATGTTATTCATGTGCAGTGCCACTACATTATCGGGCGCGCATTACTGAAGCAGGCACATAAGCGTGGAATTCGAGTTATCGCCACCAACCACTTTATGCCCGCAAATTTAGATCCATTCCTGCCGTTCCCGGAACCCATCAAAAAGGTGTATGCGCACATTACCTGGGCGGATATGCGCCGTCTTTTCAAATATGCGGCGGTGGTGACAACTCCGACTCAGATCGGCGCCGATGCGATGCGAGATCTTGGAAGATTTACTCGCCCCGTCATGCCCGTTTCTAACGGCATTGAAATCAGCGACTACGAACTTGCTGAGGGTGCAGATTTGGGCAAAGCACCCGGCGAACTGCGTGTAACCTTCGTGGGTCGTCTTGCTGAAGAGAAGCACGTGGATGTGCTTATTGAGGCGCTCTCTCTTCTCCCCGAAGACCTTGACCACGTTCGCCTTGATATCGCCGGAGGCGGCGAGCTTCGTGAAACCCTCGAACAGAAGGCACGCGAATGCGGTGTTGAAAACCGAGTAACGTTCCGTGGGTTTGTTCCGGACGAAGAACTGCCGGGTGTTTACCAGAGGGCGGATATTTTCTGTCAGCCTGGGACCGCAGAGCTGCAGTCGCTTGTCTCCTTGGAGGCTATGAGCGCCTCCACCCCCGTAGTCTTGGCAAACGCTCTAGCGCTTCCACATCTCGTGGAAGAAGGCGTTAACGGATACCTCTTTGAGCCTAATAATCCGCAGGATTTGGCGGATAAACTTACAGCAATTCTTCGTCTACCTGCCGCTGAACGCGAGCAGATGGGGCGTGAGAGCCGCCGTATTGTGGAATTCCATAGTGCGGAGAATACCTGGCGCACTTTGAGGAATTATATGTATCGGATGCCCCCTATGAGCGTTTTCTTGCTCAACGTTCTGAAAAATAAGGTGTGTCTAAGATTCGCCAAAACTGTACCCCTCAGGTACTCTAGAGACGTGGCTTACGCGCTAAGCCTCTAGGGGAGTTAGCTCAGCCGGTTAGAGCAGAGGACTCATAATCCTTTGGTCGTGGGTTCAAGTCCCACACTCCCTACAGACCCCGCTCGGTATGACTCATTTATTACATGTCGCCGAGCGGGGTCTTTTCGCTTTATATCGGGGTTCGAGTTACGCGAGTTAGAACAGAGAGCATAAACACGCTACATTAGATACGAACATTTGAGAGATAAAGTGTTTGCCAGCTACTTTTGAAAAGCACCATTTTCCTCTCGGAACCCTGTTAGAGACTCCGGCTCACTCAAAAGAGGAATAATGACCACCGATAAATCCTGCATGAGAGCGCTACACGGTTTATATGAGCGCCGCTTTCTGCGTTTTGCCACCGCGTTTACCCTCGCCTCTGTTCTTGGCGTGGCGGCACCCGTTCTTGCGCCGGTGCCTACATACGATCACGGCTCGGCCTCCTGACAGCGGCTCGCGCAGATCAGCAGGATGTTCCTTCGCCCCATGTTCGCAATCTTATTTTTGTGCTTCAGCTCAAGGAAGACGGTACCTTTGAGGGGCACTTGCTTCTCGGAGATTTTAAAGGTGAGATTGGGCAAAGCGAGCTTCAAGACCTAGATACCTATCTGGAGGCCGTCAAAGTTGATAACCAAAAGGTAGAGTCCGATATTCATTCGTATCAGCCGTATTTTGTGGGTAAAGATGCTCTTATCCCGAAAGAAGCGCAGGGTCGGCACGTAGCATTTACTGCGAATAGCATCGACCAGGTTAATAGAGACCTCGAACAGCTTCTCGGAACCAAGAATAATTCCATCTCTTTCAGTGAGTCCACAGGAGAAAATCAAGAGCTTTTATCAACCGCGAATGTGCATATTGATTGTGCCGGTATTTGTGATGCGAGCATGTCATCCCCGCCATTGGGGCTTGTGGCAGCGCCCGCATCCTGGGGTAAGAGCGGCGACGAAGCTCTGTACAGCGTCAACGAGGCAGCAAAATACGATTCTGGTACATCTTCGGTTGTTAGCTATACGATGAGTCGCCGAGTGGTTCCTGAGAAATTTTCAAGCACTTTCTACATCAGCTCCGAGTCTTCTTTGAGTGCGAGCTTCCAATATACCTTTAGCCCGCTCGACGCAATGCTTTTTAGCCGGAGTATTAATGAGATCTTTGGTGCCTCTAATACAAAGACCGGCGAGCAGAATATGGAGCGTAATGAGCAGGGCATAGGGCGTACCTTTACTACCCGGATCAGCAATATCAAAGTTCAAGATTTCCAACGTTTGCTCAACAACTATATGCCCGGCAGCGAGGTAAGTCTTGAGAAAGGGTGAGAACGACCAGCTGACGTTGCGTGCCAAGCTCGTTGCGGATGCTAAAGTCACCGATAGATTCAGTGGCGACAGTGAATATATTGTGGTGGCGCCGGACGGTATGGCGGTTGTAAATCCTCCTGCTAATACTGTTGTAGATCAGTCCGATGGGGCAATTCATGTGCGCGCCAAGGGTATTAACACCGCCACAATGGAAATTCATATGCAGAAGGCCCCCCGCAACTATAGGCCAATTATGATTGCTGGGATTGTCGTAGCATCCCTGCTCATCGTAGTGCTGATCTCTATTCCCCATCGTGGTGACTCGTCGCGTGAAGAAATTAGAAGAAGAATAAATACCTTATTTTCTGAAGATATGACGAATTATCGTGAGTAGAGGCGAGATTTAAGGTAGGGTAAAAAGTAACCTCGCATGCACACGCGAGACATCGCCGATAAACACACGGAGTACTGTTGCTCCAGCGCCTTCTTCCTGGAATAAGGCTTAGCCACGAGATCTTCAGACTTATCTGGTTTCTTGAAGCAACGTCCCGAGTGTATATCGGCTTGTTGCATAGGAAAATCCGAGATAAGGATCAGATGATGAGTGAGAATATTCCGCAGTCCGGTCAAGGTCAGCCACAACATCCTCAAGGTTATGGCAATGACGGGTACCAGAACCCCAACCCCGCTCAACCGTATGGGAACCCTAATATGCACCAGTCTGTACCTCCCCAGGAGCAGGGCGGACAATACCAGCAGGATCCTAATCAGTTTGGAAACCCGGTTCCGGGTGCTCCGAACCAGCAGATTCCCCAGCCGAACGGGTTTAACCCGCAAAACCCTGCACAGCCCTCAGGGAGACCCACATGCTGGTTTCGCCCAGCCAGCAGCACCGGCAGCGCCAAACCCTTTCGCTGAAGCTCTCAAGAATGTTTGGGGCAGCTTCCTTGATGTCTTTAAGAGCCAACCGGGCGACGCACATAAAAGACTGCAGGACAGCCAACCTTGGGGATGGATTATCGCTGTAGCAGCACAGTCCTTCGCAGGCTCTTTGGTCATTACGCAGCTGGTCAGCGGTCTTCTTGGGCTTTTCTACATGTTCCGCGGATCATTCTACGGTAGCCGGGGGAGCTCCTCTCAGGGAGGAAACTTCGGGCAGACCGTCATGATTTTCCTAATTTTCTTTGTCGCAATTTTTGCGATTCACGTTCTGCGCGGCTTGCAGCTCATGCTGACCGCTCGTATCGGAAAAGTTCAGTCGAGTTTCAACGACTGCATGAGCGCGGCAGGTGTTGCGGCTCTTCCTTTGGCTGGCTCCTATCTTCTGCTCTACCTCTTTGTTCTTCTCACGATGGGTACAAATGGGAAGAACTTTGCAGAGAACCCCATCCCTGACGATATATCTTCTGGTAGCAATCTTTGCGTTCTCGATTGTGATCGGTGAGTCTCTTATCTACCTGGGGCTGAATCGCCTGGGTCGTTTTGAGAAATCGCCTGTGTTAATGCACGCTCTTCTTACAACTGCATGGGTTCTTGTGGCCATCATCGTATACAACATTGCGTTCCAGATGATGCCTAACCCCATGGCATCAAGCCTCTAGGAGCATTGTAAGATGAGCCAGCTACTACAGCAGCGCTCGTCAAGACGGCAAGGAAGACTTGGGTTCCTTGCCGTCTTTCTGACGGTTCTAGCGCTCATTATGTCTGCCTGTGGTGCAAAAGTTGAGACAAATCTCGGGCTTGAAAATTCAGAGAAGGGCTCCCGCACCATTACAGTGTCTTTCAGCTTGAAAGATAATAAAGATTACCTCAAAGGCGACGTTAACGCTCTTGACGCTTCGATTAGAAAACACAAACCTCAAGAACTTGATTACGAGGGCATTCGAACCGAAGGTGATAACGCTCAGGCCACCTTCAAAGTGAATTTTAATAGCGTAGATGAGTACCGCACTAAAGTCTCCGCTATTTTGAGAGCTTCGAGTTTTGACAAAGAACCTCAGATTCTGATTAGCAACAGCAAAGACGGCTTGGTTCAGGGCGTTGAAGTATCCGAAAACTTCACCTCGCAGGACCTTATCAAGTGGCTTCCCGAAGCACTTGTAACAGACGGCTTGGTCGAAGCAAAACGCAAAGACAACGTCCTGCAGTCAAGTGGGAAAAACAGCGTTACCTTTGAAGGTCGCGAAATTAAAACAACAGAGTCCTCTAGCGAGGTTCAAGCTAAAGACCTCAAAGATAATGGGTTTGATGAAGTTGTGATTGCAGTCGATAAGAAGGACGGTAAATATAACGCCAAGATTGTCTTTCTCGCAAAAGAGATCATGGTACCTGACCGGGTAAGTGCTGTAGACACTTATCTTAACTCGGTGAAACCTGAGGGAGCTGAGCTTACCAAGGGTATTGACGAAGAAATCGCCAAAGTCTTACCGGAGCTTACCGTCCACGCAATCTGGTAAAGATGAAAGCGGTCGCAACTTAAAATTTACTGCCGATTCTTTCGAGGATCTCAATGCTAAACTTCAGAAAATTCTGGGTACTCAAGAGACCGCGTTAGAAAGTTCCCAAGAAGTTAAAACTGATTCTTCTGGGGCGAAGATCATTGAGCATGTAACAGGTTCAGTTGATTGCAGCCGTGTGTGTTCACCGGGAACCAACTACGGGGTGAAGTTTAGCTTCTCTGACGACGGTAAAAATTTTGACCAGGACTACGGCTCGTCGAATAGCTCAAGCTCAAGCGCATCCGCGTCGGATAGGGTAATAAAAGTCAACCTAAAGAATTCGCGCACGATTCAGCCTGAAAGCCTAAACGTGACTTCTGCGCTGGGTATGGACGGTTCTGTTGAAGCGAAGTTTGAACTTGCTTTTAAGAGTTCTGATGTCGCGCAGGCTGGGGATGCCCTTAAATCTTTCGTTCAAGGGTCTGATGAGGCTCAAGCGACATTTGAGGAACGTACTGACGGCGATAATACGATATATTCAGCAAGATACGAGGCAAAGATTCTGCGGAATTCAATACCCGTATTGGTAATTACCTACCCGGTTCTGAAATGACGATTCATCATCCTGGCGGGGTTAATCTTTTCGGGGCAGACTATACGGTTTCGCCCAAGTTTAACCTGCAGGAGCGTTTTGGTCAGCTACAGCCCAAAAACTACGATTTCAAGTTTGAGCTCCCCATCATGAGCTCGGTTAAAACCGATGCTCTGCAGGGAAGCAACTCTATGTTTGGTCACCAAGATTCACATCTCTCTGGCGACGGGCGTAACGTTACGGTTAATAGCTCGGAGGGTTATGTCAATACCTCATCCCTCACCATTCCAGCGCATGGGTTTACCATGACGGACTTTGTGGTGGATGCTATTTTGCTCGGTCTGCTTCTGCTGATTCTGTTGGTGCTCTTCATCTTCCGCAAGCGCATTCGTCGCGCAAGCCAGAAGGCACGCGAACGCCGAGCTGCACAGCAAGCGGTGCAGCCGACAGCAGCCTACACAGCTTCAGACTCGGATGTTCTCAATTACGGCGACGATTCGCCGACCGTTGCATTCTCGTCCGGAAGCTCCTATGCGGCTGAAACGGACGGTACTATTCCGCTGCCCGCCCAACAGGCTCCTATCCCGAAGCACGCTGCAAAGTCACAGCAGAAACCCATTTCGGGTGATAGTGATCAAGACTTTTTGCAGTAGTGCCGTGCCATAACGTATAGCAAAGCAGAGACCGGTTGGTCAGGCACACAGTGGGCCCCGCATCGTGCACGATGCGGGGCCCACGACTATATAGGTAATATTTCAGGCTTTGAAACTCTCGTCAACGGGAAGCAGTATAGTCGGTTCTGCTGGTCCTAACAGAAGCATAGGGTTAATATATTCTGCGTTTTTGCCGCTTCCGTTCTTGTGGTCGCCGCCGCGCCGAACGCTCCAGTAAAGGCATGTGGTAGAGCACCGAGGTTTTGCGGGATGCGCATCCACCCGAGCGATAACCTGCCCCGCCTGAACGTGAGTACCGACTGGCAGAGGATCGGTGACGGGCTCGAAACTCGACCTGTACCCGTTCGGATGCTCAATGACTACTACCTGTCGATCGACGACAGTTCCCGAGAAAACTATGGTTCCAGGCGCTGGAGCGCGCACTTGGTCCTGTTCTGTTGCCTCAAGATCGACTCCGCGATGCCCTGCCGACCACCGCTGACTTGGCTTGATAAAGGCATGAATGACATGAGGTTTTCCAGATATAGGTGAAATCCATGAACGCGCAGAAGTGTGCATGATCTGGAGGGGACCGTGTCGGTACTTTATACCGCTGACGTGTGGCCCGAGGCCTAAAGATAATGCCGCGGTAAGGACTATGATCTGGATCGTTAAAACCCGCAAGAATATTGGAGAAGGTACCCGGACTTTTATAGGACGCCCTGAGCGCCAGCATGCTAGAAGAAACAGGGGAGTACGCTGCAGCGCAGATACAAAGTGTCGTCTGGACATCGTAAAAATACGTGCCTGTGCCGCCAGACCCGCGCGGTGCATCCACGCCCCTAACCAATCACATATCATTCTTCGAGCACACCACAGTCGAAAACGCATAAAGATATGTACAAGGCTGTACTGTGGAAAACTTACCCTTTCGGGACATTTTTATTCGATATCCACAGACGGTATTTAGCGTTTTCGTGAAAAACAGGTGAGACGGCTCAGCGTTTTTCACAAACCTCCAAAATATGAAGACTCGTGATTCTACGGATTCAAGTGAGGTAGTAGCAAAAATTTTTTTATAAAAAACCACGCTTATCCGGGCGAAAAGCTCACGGTACTAAAGACTTAAGACCCAAATATCAGGTACAATCTTCTATTGCAGTGTGCCTAGCCTGGTAACGGAAAGGCCCGCTGACGACGCGTGGCGTGAGCACCTGGAACCTAAATACCAGGTGATAAAAGACCTTCGGTCCGCTTAGAACAAGCGGTCAGGGCTTGAGACACGGGGCAACCCGAATGTCTAATCGCCACTAGGATAAACCGATAACTACTATGCGCGCGTGTGGCTAGCCCGAGATGGGAGGTCAGCGCGGCACCCTGATATAAAGGAGACGACATGCCCGTCGTAACTATGCGTGAGATGCTGGATTCCGGCGTTCACTTCGGTCACCAGACCCGCCGTTGGAACCCCAAGATGAAGCGTTTCATCCTCACCGAACGCAACGGCATTTACATCATCGACCTGCAGCAGTCCCTCGAATTCATCGATAAGGCTTTTGAGGCTGTTAAATCCACCGTTGCACACGGCGGCAACATTCTGTTTGTGGGTACCAAGAAGCAGGCACAGGAAGTTATTGCTGAGCAGGCTACCCGCGTGAATATGCCCTTACGTTAACCACCGCTGGCTTGGTGGTATGCTCACCAACTTCTCCACCATCTGCTAAGAGCATTGAGCGTATGAAGGAACTTGAGCAGATCGACTTTGACGATGTCGCAGGTTCTCGTTACACCAAGAAGGAACTGCTCTTGATGCGCCGCGAGTTTGAGAAGCTCGAAAAGACTCTGGGCGGTATCCGTAACCTGAGCAAGGTTCCCTCCCTCGTCTGGGTTGTTGATACCAAGAAGGAGCACCTGGCGGTTAACGAGGCTCAGAAGCTGGGCATCCCCGTGGTAGCTATTCTTGACACCAACTGTGACCCTGACGAAGTCGCATTCCCCATCCCTGGTAACGACGATGCAATCCGTTCCGTCAACCTGCTCACCCGTGTGGTGGCAGACGCTGTCGCTGCAGGTCTCATTGAGCGTAATGCTAAGAAGACCGGTAAGGCAGAGGCTGCTGAAGAGCCTATGGCTGCGTGGGAGCGCGAACTGCTAGAGCAGCACGAGGCAGCTCAGGCGGCTGAAGCTAAGTAGACTTTAGCTTTTCCACGATGGGAAAAGCAGTACGGACGGTACCTACCCTGTGGCGGGTAAGGTGCCGTCCGCTCATAGCTCATGGGCGTTATCACGCCTACATCTTAAATTAAGGAAAAAGAGGAGTTCACATGGCGAACTACACTGCAGCAGACATCAAGGCATTGCGTGAGAAGACCGGCGCAGGTATGCTCGACGTCAAGAAGGCTCTCGATGAGGCTAACGGCGACCAGCAGAAGGCAATGGAGATTATCCGTGTGAAGGGTCTGAAGGGCGTCACCAAGCGTGAAGGTCGTGCAACCGCTGAAGGTCTGGTTGCAGCTCGCGTAGAAAACGGCGTTGGTTACATGGTTGAGGTCAATTCTGAAACCGACTTCGTGGCTAAGTCCGAACCCTTCATCACCTTCGGGCGTAACGTGCTGGAGGCTGCTATCGCGGCTAACGCATCCACTCTGGAAGAGCTACAGGCTGCATCCTTCGAGGGTAAGACCGTTGAAGAGCTCACCACCGATGCTGCCGCCCTGCTGGGTGAGAAGGTCGTGGTGCGCCGCGTAGCACGCGTTGAAGGCGAGAATGTGGCAGTTTACCTGCACAAGACCTCTAAGGACCTGCCCGCACAGGTTGGTGTTCTGCTTGCTGTTTCCGGCAATAACGTTGATGAAATTGCGCACGACGTAGCAGTCCACATCGCAGCGATGAGCCCCAAGTACCTGGACTCTGAGTCTATCCCGGCTGACCAGGTTGAAGCTGAGAAGCGTGTTGCACGTGAGACCGCAATCGCTGAGGGCAAGCCCGAGAAGATTCTGGATAAGATCGTTGAGGGTCGTCTCAAGGGCTTCTTCAAAGAGAACACCCTGCTTGACCAGGACTTCGCAAAAGACACCAAGAAGTCTGTGGCACAGGCTCTCTCTGAGGCTGGCGCAACTGCTACCGGTTTCGCACGTTTCCGTGTTGGTGCCTAGTTTCTAGGAGCTTTCCTCAAGCAGCCAGCCTTTATCTGAGCTATACGCTAAAGTCGGATGCTTGCCCTGTGAAGGGTGAGCATCCGACTTTTTTGCATAAATATTGTGCAGGTCGCGCACCTAGCGAAAAGAAAGTTCCAGAGCCTATTTTCTGTATAGATCATCTTGCAGATACAGTGTTGACCTGAGGTTTTATAGGGTTTTATATGCCCGGAGCATTGAGTCTCTCAATCTCTACGCCTTCTGGTATGCCGAATGAGGGAGAAAAATATCGAAGGGTGTACCACAGACAGTGTTCCCGTAGCGTATCCTTGATAAGGACTATTGAGTGTTCACCCCGTTATCAGCATAAGTTTTATCCGTTGGAGGGTATTTATGACCGACTCGCACACGCACCCAATCCATCGAGACGACACCGGTCGTCGCCGTGTTCTACTCAAGCTCTCAGGCGAAGTTTTCGGTGGGGGGAGAAGTTGGTATTTCGACCGGGGTTGTGCGTAATATTGCACAGCAGATTGCAGCAACTGTGGGTAAGGTAGAGACCTCCATCGTGATTGGCGGCGGTAACTTCTTCCGTGGCGCCGAGCTTTCACAGGCAGGTATGGATCGTTCCCGCGCAGACTATATGGGCATGCTCGGTACCGTGATGAACTCTCTGGCTCTTCAGGATTTCTTGGAGCAAGAAGGTATTGATACCCGCGTACAGTCTGCTATTACTATGCCGCAGGTTGCAGAAACCCTATATTCCTCGCCGCGCTATTCGCCATATGCAGAAAGACCGTGTGGTTATTTTTCGGCGCCGGTGCTGGTCTGCCCTATTTTTTTCGACCGATACCGTAGCTGCCCAGCGAGCCTTGGAAATTCACGCTGACGAAGTTTTGGTAGCAAAAAAATGGTGTGGACGGCATCTACACTGCCGATCCGAATAAAGACCCTCAGGCTGAGCGCCTGTATAACCTCACCTACGATGAAGCTATGCAACGCAATATTCGCGTGTTGGATCAGACCGCATTCTCCCTATGTCGCGATAATAACGTGACGATGCGCGTCTTCGGCATGCAGGGCGAAGGTAACGTAACCCGCGCTATTCTGGGGGAGAAGATGGGTACTCTTGTAACCCGCTAAAGAAACGTTATGCCGTTATACTCCTCGCATTAGAAGTCGTTCAACGGCTTAGCCATAAGGAAAAAACGGTGAGAAATCGCCCGAGATAGTCTCGGGCGACTAAACTATAACTAGGTCGCGGTTTGCACCGTTTGGTGTTTCCCGTAGCCGTAGCTACCAAAATCGGCATGAGCCGACTTCCCCTATAAAGGAGATTCCGTCGTGATCGAAGAAACCCTTGCCGAAGCCGGCGAGAAGATGGATAAGACCATTGAAGCTGTCAAAACAGAATTCGCCAAGGTCCGCACCGGACGTGTGAACCCTGCGATTTTTAGCTCTATTACCGCAGACTACTACGGCGCGCCGACTCCATTGCAGCAGCTGGTGTCGTTCAACGTTGAAGATGCCCGTACGGTTAAGATTGTTCCATTTGATGTGAGCGCTTTAGCTGCTATCGAAAAAGCAGTACGTGACTCTGACTTGGGTGTAAACCCCAGCAACGACGGTGCCGCTATCCGCGTGGTTATGCCCGAGATGACCTCTGAGCGTCGTAAAGAATACATAAAATTGGTCAACCACAAAGCCGAGGAAGCTCGCGTTTCGGTACGTAATGTGCGCCGCCATGCTAAAACCGTCATTGATAAGCTTGTGAAAGACGGCGAGATCGGTGAGGACGACGGTGCCCGTGCCGAAAAAGAGCTTGATGCCCTCACTAAGAAACATGTAGATACTATCGATGAGCTCTACAAGCACAAGGAATCTGAGCTGCTTGAGGTTTAAGGCTCAGAGATGAACACACGAGAAGATACGGGGGATAAGAAGAGCGAAACAGCCCCCGCCCCAGGGAAAACAGCATCCCGAGCGGGGCGCAACTTACCCGCCGCTATCGGCGTAGGCGTAGCATTCGGCGCGGTGCTGACTACAGGGCTTTTCTTTCCTCCGTTTCTTGTGCTTCTCTGCGCGATCTCTACCGGGCTGGGAAGCTGGGAGCTTGCCTCCGCACTCAACAAAAAACGCGACTACAATTTACCCCTAACCCTGGTGACGGTGCTGGCTCCGATCCCCACAGTCTCAGCGTATATTTGGGGGTTCACTGGTTTGGGGATCTCCTGCGTTGCTGTCGCCCTAGTACTTGCTTGTGTCACCTTGGTGGTACCCAGGAAACGTACAGCCTCACGGTATAAAGTTTTGAGGGGTCTCATTCTAATTTTGGGATGGGTACCCTTGACCCTCGGAATTTCGATGGTGTACTTTAGCACCGAGCGCGGTTGGGCAGGCATCCTGATGATCCTTCTTATGGCCGTCAGCAACGATACTTTCGGGTATATTGCCGGTGTTATATGGGGTAAACATCCTATAGCACCTACCATTTCGCCAAAGAAGAGCTGGGAGGGCTTTGCCGGTTCCTATCTTGGGTCTGCCGTGGTAGCGTGTATTGCTCTAAGTATTTTGGGGCAGAAATGGTACTGGGGAATACCGCTCGCTGCGGTCATGGTTATCGCCTCTACGGCGGGTGATCTTGTAGAATCTGTTTTTAAACGTCGAATAGGCATCAAGGATATGTCAAATATCCTGCCTGGGCACGGCGGCATGATGGATCGTCTGGACTCGGTACTTTTTGCGGCCGCGGTTGGGTGTTTGATTTTTACCTTTGTGCTTCCTCTCTAGAGCGGAACACAGGATAGCGAAAACTTTATGCGTAGGGTACGCACACGAGCTGCTCACGTCGTGTGCCCTGCCTGATGATAAGGAGAATCCTTGGCAACGAATACTAGTCGTACAGATAACGGCTTCGGCCGTGCGGCAGAACTCGAACCTGGTTATAAACGAACCGAGGTCGATCGTCTCTTTGCTCGACTAGCCGAGGATTACGAACAGCTAAGCGGCGCCGTACAGCAGCACGCTAATATCTACACGTCGCGGCTTATTCGCCAGGTTGTTTTTCGTACCGAGCCCGGCGGCTATGCGGTAGGGGACGTCGATCGCGCCCTAGAGCGTATAGAAGAACGTTTTGCCAAGCTGGAACGCAGCCGTTATATCGAACAGTACGGTTTAAGCAATTGGGAGCTGTCCCTCGTAGACGCGGGTGAGCTTCTGGCACAGCGACTAGAGCGGCCGGATGGTGAACGCTTTTCGCCGCCCCTCTAAACGCAAGCACGCCGGGTATTTTGTGGGTGATGTTGATAAGGTATGCCATCATATCTATGCTCAACTCAATAGCGAAGAACCGCTTGATACATCCGTTATTCGTAACGCTGTCTTTAGGTCTGCGACCGGCTCGGTGAGCTATGAAGAAACCCAGGTCGATGCCTTTATGGATCGCTGTATCGAGCTTATCCAAGATCTGACCTAAGACGTTGCTGGCAGCCGCAGAGACTTTCTGAGACCGTACCGACAGCATGCGATACTAGTAAACATGAAGTTTGGTTCCTCTACCCGGGTTGGGGGCTCCCGCGAAACCCTCACTGATGCTCTTAAACATGGACTTTGCGATGCTCGAAGGGTTACTTTACTCGGTTCCACCGGGTCTATCGGCACCCAAGCAATACAGGTTATCGAGCATCTTGCGCGTCTTGCGGGCACCACCGTCGATGCTGAGGATGCACCGCTGAAGGTTGCAGCTCTCAGCGCCGGTTCACGCTCCCTCGAATTATTAGCACAGCAGGCGGTTCGGGTACGTGCCGAGCTTGTTGCCACCAGCGGCACGGCGCAGGATGCACAACGGTTGCAAGAATACCTTGATGCGGCCGCCCGCAGTGTGGGCATTAGCGGGTACAGTCCGCGCATCGTCTGGGGAGAACGTGCCAGCGTTGAGGCGGCGGCGCATCCGGCGGATGTGGTGCTCAACGGCATTACCGGATCTATCGGTTTAGAACCCACACTGACCGCCCTCAAAGCGGGGTACCGGGTTGCCCTTGCGAATAAAGAATCTCTGATCGCGGGTGGACCGCTTGTGCGTGCTGCCGTTGATGCCTCACCGTTAGAAACCCCGATGGTTCCCGTGGATTCGGAACATTCGGCTCTTGCCCAAGCATTAGCCAGTGGCACCGACGCCGAGATAGACCGGCTGATTCTCACGGCCTCAGGTGGACCTTTTCGAGGATATACCCGTGACATGCTTCAAGACGTTACCCCACGGCAGGCGCTGGCGCATCCTACCTGGGATATGGGGCTGGTGGTCACAACCAATTCGGCAACGATGGTGAATAAGGCCCTTGAGGTATTAGAGGCACACCATCTTTTTGGGGTTGATCTTGACCGCATTGATGTTGCGGTACACCCGCAGTCGATTGTGCATTCGATGGTTCAGTTCGTAGACGGCGCGACTATCGCCCAGGCGTCCCCGCCGACCATGCTTCTGCCTATTGCTCTGGGACTGACGTGGCCGCATCGCATTCCGCAGGTAGCGGCTCCCTGCGATTGGACTCAGTCGCAAACATGGTCTTTTGAGCCGCTTGATTCGACGGCTTTCCCTGCTGTGCAGATGATTAAAGAGGCGGGCAAACGGGGCGGAACCTTTCCCACCGTTTTTAACGCCGCTAATGAGGAAGCGGTTAGCGCTTTCCACGCCGGTAAAATTCGGTTTACCGATATTGTGGATTCCGTGGCGCGTGTTTTGGAGGCGCACGCCGCCAGTAGCGAGGTTACGGCAGAAGCCGACATGAGCTTAGATGCTGTTCTGAACGCCGAAGCTTGGGCACGCGCATACGCTCGTGAGCTCTGCGCCACGAAAATGCCGTCATAACCATCACGAAGGTTTTCCCCACGCGGCGCATAACCTGAGCGCCACGTACCCTATAATTTCACAGCTTAGGGGAGTACCCTAGAAACTTCGCGGGAAACCGCTTGAGAACCCGTACCTTTTGTTGCGAAGGAGAAACGTGGAGATTCTGCTCTACGCCGCAGGCGTCATCATTATGGCGATAGCTATTGCACTGTCTATTGCTCTGCATGAGGTGGGACACCTGGTACCTGCGAAACTCTTTAAGGTGCGTGTACCGCAATATATGATTGGTTTCGGCAAAACTATTTTTTCGTTCCGCCGCGGTGAAACTGAGTACGGGTTTAAAGCTATTCCTTTAGGCGGATATATTTCGATGATCGGCATGTATCCGCCTGCGCCCGAACACGAGGAGCGTGCGAAACGGGCGATGGAGCATCCCACAGAGGGGAACGCCGAGGGTACCACTGGCGTGGAGGAAGAACACGAACCCGAGATCGAAACTCTTCGCGCCGGAACTACCAGCCCTTTTGGGTCTTTGGCGAATGCGGCCCGTGAGGCTGACTTAGAGCGCCTGAAACCCGGAGATGAAATCGTCTGTTTTATAAACTTCCCGTGTATAAACGCATGATTATCATGCTGGGCGGGCCTAGCATGAACTTGCTCATCGGGATCGTATGCACCGCCATTCTCATCTGCGGTTTTGGAACCCTGTCTGCAACTAATAAAGTGGCATCGGTTTCCGATTGCGTGCCAAAAGCAACGATCACCGAAGACCGTATCTCATATTCCGAATGTACTGACTCTTCGGCACCGTCTCCCGCGAAAGCGGCAGGACTGCGTAAAGATGACCGTATAGTTGCTATCAACGGCAACCGCACGAGCACCTGGGAACAGGTTTCTTCTAACATTCGTCAGGCAGGGAATAATACCGTAACCGTCACCATTGAACGCGATGGTTCTGAGCAGCAGCTCACCATGACCCCAGCGCTTTTGGAGCGTCCAGTCGTGGATGAAAAGACCCGAGAATATGTGCGTAACGACGATGGGTCGTTCAAGATGATGACCGGCGGCTTTATTGGTATCTCACCAACTTCGGAGATGGTTCCAGGCTCGTTGGGCGATGTAATGCCCAATGTGGGCGACACGCTGGGACGTATTGCACATTCCATGTGGTCGCTGCCACAGCGCGTATGGGAGCTGGGGGTGAATCTCTTCTCGAATCAGGAACGCGATGCGAACTCCCCAGTATCCGTAGTGGGGGTAAGCCGGATTGCTGGTGAAGTGGCCTCGACAGACCGTATCGATCTGAAAGCAAAAACTGCGACCTTAGTCTCGCTGATAGCCGGAATGAACCTGATGCTTTTCGCCTTCAACCTACTTCCGCTTCTTCCCCTGGACGGAGGGCATGTTTTTGGTGCCCTGTGGGAGGCAATTCGACGTGGTTTCGCCAAGCTTACCCGCCGTGCCGATCCCGGTCCGTTTGACCCGGTCAAGCTTCTGCCGCTTACCTATGTTGTAGCGGGTGCTTTCATTCTGATGTCCATTGTGATTATTGCCGCCGACTTTATTAAACCCCTGCGGCTGTTCTAAATGGTGGAGCAAGCTATGCACCGCATAGCGTCTAGTGAGGATCGTGTACGCAAACGAATTGTGAGCGGGACTACCGTTTTTTCATCTCATCGTGATATTGCTCGCGGTTAGGGTATCCGTATTAGTGGTTCTGCGCGCGACGGTGGCACAATAGGAAGCTGAGCGGCGCATCCCGCGCCCCAATTTTATGACATTTGGAGGATTGCCTTGTCGGTTAGCCTTGGTATGCCGAAGCCTGCCCCTGCGGTTCTTGCGCCCCGTCGCAAGACCCGTCAATTCAAGGTAGGTACCGTGGGCATCGGTTCCGAATCTCCCATTTCGGTACAGTCTATGACGACCACCAAGACCCACGATATCGGTTCAACCCTGCAGCAGATTGCCGAGCTAACCGCCGCCGGATGCGATATTGTGCGCGTGGCATGCCCGACCGATAAAGACGCTGAGGCACTACCCATCATCGCAAAGCAGTCTAATATTCCGGTGATCGCGGATATTCACTTTCAGCCCAAGTACGTGTATGCGGCTATTAAAGCCGGATGCGGCGCGGTGCGTGTGAATCCCGGTAACATTCGTAAATCGATGACCAGGTAAAAGAGATCGCCGAGATGGCTTCCGATCACGGTACCTCTATCCGCATCGGTGTGAATGCTGGTTCGCTCGATAAACGTTTGCTTGAAAAGTACGGTCACGCTACCCCGGAGGCGCTGGTTGAGTCCGCTGTGTGGGAAGCCTCTCTTTTTGAAGAGCACGGGTTCCGCGATTTCAAGATTTCCGTTAAACATAACGATCCGGTGGTTATGGTTGAGGCATACCGGCAGCTTGCCGCACGCGGCGATTGGCCTTTGCACTTAGGCGTAACCGAAGCAGGTCCCGCGTTCCAGGGAACCATCAAGAGTTCGGTAGCATTCGGCACCCTCCTCTCTCAGGGGATTGGCGATACAATCCGTGTTTCGCTTTCGGCCCCTCCGGTGGAAGAAGTCAAGGTAGGAACCAAGATTCTGGAATCCCTTAACCTGCGCCCACGCAAGCTCGACATTGTGTCATGCCCCTCATGCGGACGCGCCCAGGTGAATGTGTGGGAACTCGCCGAAAACGTGACCAAGGGCTTGGAGCATATGAAGGTTCCGCTTCGCGTCGCCGTGATGGGATGCGTGGTGAACGGTCCCAGGCGAGGCACGTGAAGCAGACTTAGGGAGTGGCATCCGGTAACGGTAAGGGACAGATCTTTGTGAAAGGGGAAGTTATTAAAACCGTTCCCGAAGATCAGATCGTGGAAACCCTTCTTGAAGAGGCAACCCGTATTGCTGCCGAGATGGAAGCCTCGGGGGAGTACGTGCCCGAAGGCGCCCCCGCTGTTACCGTCAAATAGTACGGCTGTACCTCGTCCGTAGCGTTGAATATAAACGCGACGAGTCTGAAATCTCTAAGCGCCTCGCCTTCAACGGACGCGGGGCGCTTTAGCTGTGACACATTCAAAACCGCGATAGCTCTCTCGTTAGATAGAATCGAAAGCGTGCTCAAAAAGTTTTTTTCTCCTCATCCGCCCCCCAGGTGGTGGCTCTCGATCGGCGCGATGCAGATGCCCTCGAAGAGCTTCTCTATGCGGATACGCTGGGGAACCTCTACGCTATTGAGCATTACGATATTTACGGGCTGCCGCCAGCATCGGCATCCGGAGCACGCATGACGGGGAATAAGCTGCCAGCACAGTATCGCGGGTTCGTGGGGATTTACGAAGATGGCATCTTGCTGAGCGCGCTGTTACTGGGCAGCAATACCGTTCCCATCTGGTTACCCGACGACGATCGAATGCGCTCACATGCCGAGGTTCTTGCTCACCTCATTTACCGTTCTCGGGGCAGCATTGAGTCTCTTTTTGGACCCAGTGAATGTGTGCTTCCAATCTGGGAGCACTTGAGGAAACGCCTCGCGAGTCCTTTCTCTGTTCGGACGGTACAGCCGCTACTGTACCTGCCCCCAGAAAAAAATCTATTCTCACTCTATTCGGCCTCTCTGCCTGAACTGCCCGGCTATCTACCCTCGTTACAGTCGGTTCCAGAGAGCCCTGGAGGATATGTGCGTTGTACTGTTCTGTCAGATTACGATGATGTTCTGCCTGCCGCAGCCGCTATGTTCCATGAGGAAGTCGGTATTGAACCCATCGCACGGTACGGCAGCAACTACAGAAACCGTGTACGGTCGATGGTATCTGAAGGCAAAAACGTGATTGTCACTAACGATCTCGGCGTGGTGGTTTTCAAAGCTGATCTGGGTATATCGCATCTGGACGCTGCGCAGATACAGGGCGTTTGGGTGCACCCCGACTATCGCGGTCTGGGACTTGCGGCTCCGTTTCTTGCTGCGGCCTGTGAGCTTTTCCGAGAGAGGCACCCGCATCTGAGCCTCTACGTTAATAACTACAACGATCGGGCACTTTCCTCTCTATCAGCGCACCGGATGGGAAGATATTGGGCAATATTCGACCATTATCCTTACTCGTTAGCGTCTGAAAATATACACGTTGGTCTTTTATACCAACTATGCTTCGCCTGTGAGCGCGGAAACCTATAGACTTGTTATATTATTCATCGCCGTTCGCCGCCGCTTTCGGGTTAAGGAATGTGGGATGCGGTGAAGGTCTAGCATCAAATCCAAGGAGAACACACATGGTACTTCGCTTGTCCAACCTCTTCGTGCGGACCCTGCGTGAAGATCCTGTAGACGCTGAGGTAGCAAGCCATAAGCTTTTAGTGCGCGCAGGTTATATTCGTCGTGCCGCTCCTGGCGTGTATACCTGGCTGCCCTTGGGTTTGAAAGTTCTGCGCAAGGTAGAAAATATCGTGCGTGAAGAAATGAACGCAATTGGGAGCCCAAGAAGTTCTCTTCCCGGCATTGTTGCCGCGAGAACCCTATGAGGCAACTAACCGGTGGGAAGAATACGGTGATAATCTCTTCCGCCTGCAGGACCGCAAGGGTGCCGATATGCTTCTGGCGCCCACCCATGAGGAAATGTTCACTCTGTTGGTGAAAGACCTTTATTCCTCCTACAAGGATCTGCCGCTGTATATTTACCAGATCCAGAATAAGTACCGTGACGAGGCGCGACCCCGCGCCGGTTTGTTGCGTGGGCGCGAATTTGTCATGAAGGATTCCTACTCTTTTACTGTGGACGACGAAGGCTTGAATGAGGCTTACGAGGCCCACCGCGCCGCTTACCAGCGTATTTTTAACCGCTTGGGATTAGACACCGTCATAGTGACCGCGCAATCGGGTGCTATGGGTGGTTCACGCAGTGAAGAATTCCTGCATCCGACCCCTGTAGGTGAAGACACCTTTGTGCGTTCCGCCGGTGGCTACGCCGCAAACGTGGAGGCAGTCACCACTGTTGTGCCTGCAGACATTGATTTCACGGATACGCCCGCAGCTATCGTGCTCGATACCCCCGAATCTCCCACGATTGAAACCCTCGTGACCCAGATGAATGACTTGCACCCTCAGGTGACCGGCGGTGAACTCACCGCTGAACAGACACTCAAATGTTTTGTGGGCGCAGTCATTACCCCCGCCGGGGAACGTAAACTCTTTGCCGTGGGTGTACCTGGTGACCGCGAAGTCGATCTGGGACGCGTCGAGGTTAACATTGGTGCGCTCATGGGTATCGGTGGCGAGATCGAGGTTGAGGCTGCTTCTGAGGAGGATCTAAAGAAATTCCCGCAGCTCGTCAAGGGCTATATTGGCCCGGGTCTTACTCTCGATCAGCCCTATGCTGGGTGAGAATACCGAAGAGCGTCAAACTGCTACCGGTATTCCGTTTTTCGTTGATCCGCGCGTGGTTCGCGGAACCTCATGGGTGACCGGCGCTAACGAGCACGGCAAACACGTGGCAAATCTCGTTTACGGGCGGGACTTTAGCGCAGACGGTACTTTGGAAGCGTGTGAAGTACGTGAAGGCGACCCAGCACCGGATGGTTCCGGACCGCTTATTGCCGCACGCGGCATTGAGATGGGACATATCTTCCAGCTTGGTCGTAAATACGCCGAGGCACTGGGCCTGAAAGTACTCGATCAGAACGGTAAACTCCAGACCGTGACGATGGGATCTTACGGCATTGGCGTAACACGCGCGCTTGCCGCAATTGCTGAGGGCAATCATGACGAGAAGGGTCTGATCTGGCCGCGTAACTTGGCACCCGCCGATGTGCACATCGTCATCACGAATAAAGACGCTCAATCCCACGAGTACGCAGAAACCTTGAGCGCGGAGCTTGAAGGCGCCGGGGTGCAGGTACTTTTGGACGACCGTCTGAAAACCAGCCCGGGCGTGAAATTCGGCGATGCAGAGCTTCTGGGCGTACCCACCATCTTAGTGATTGGTCGCGGGTTCAAAGACGGTACTTTGGAGCTCAAAGACCGGCGAAGCGGAGAGGCACGCGATATTGCCGTATCGGATGCGGTGCGCGAAATCCTCGCCGAGATCCGCTCTTAGGTCCTATTCCCAGGCATAGACGCGTTCATCATCCTCGACAAGATTATCGAGAAGAGAAGGAAGATATGGCGTATAAACCTAAACGGTCCGGTAAGAAAGACGGCGCCCCCAATGCTCGCTCCCGGCGTGCCGCATCACGAACCGCCAAGGGTGTAACTCGTCCCTTCGAATCCGCAGGGGTCAGAAAAAAATCGGTACCGGCAAAAATCGGGACACGCTCTCTACATGAGGACGAGGTAAACGAAGCTATCAAACCTGTGCTCAGCGAGTTTTCGTTAGTGCTTGAAAGGATTAAGATCAGCGGTCCGGCGAGCTAACCGAACGGTAGAAATTACCGTGGACTATACGGAAGATCGGACAGATTCTCTTTCTCTGGACAGCCTTGCGGAAATCTCGGGGGCTATCTCACAGGCTCTGGATAAAGCTGATGAGCACGATGAGTTCTTCCCCTACATGTTGGAGGTTTCCTCTCCTGGAGCTACCCGAGAACTCACCGAGCGCCGTCATTGGAAACGTGCTCGCACCCGACTTGTGGCGGTGACCCAGACAGACGGCACGGAATACGTGGCTCGTCTTGACGAGATTACGGACGAAGGCCCTGTGCTTCGGCGTAAGAAACAGACTAAGAAAGGGCAGAAGCAGACGTACCATGACGCTATGATTGTGCCCTGGGAAAATATTGGGCACGCTAATGTTGAAATTGATTTCAATTCTACTCAAGAGACTGTAGAATAGGTACAAAATAGGCTTTCTGTTTGTTTTTTCACACTCAACAAACATAAAGCAAACCGTTCGGGAGCCGGGGCGCAGAAAAAGCGTCCCGGCGCCGTGCTACAGGGAAAGGCTGAAGAGCGTGGACAACAATATGACGATCGACTTAGGCGTTCTGCATGCACTTGCAAAGCAACGAGGTCTCGTTTTGGAGGAACTGTTCTCGCTGGTTGAAAATGCTCTGGTGCTTGCCTATATGAAGCAGCCCGGCGCCATTAAAGGCTCCCGAGCCGTCATCGACCGAACTACCGGCGACTTCGCTATTCTTGCGCCGGAACTTGATGATGACAACCAGAAAATCGATGAGTTCGATGATACGCCCAATAACTTTGGGCGCATTGCTGCGGCAACGGTGCGTCAGGTTTTATCGCAGCGTCTGCGTGATGCCGAAGATGCATCCGTACTCGGTGAATTTAAAGACCGAGAAGGAACCTTAGCATCCGGCGTTATTCAGCAGGGGAATAACCCCCGTATGGTTCAAGTCGATTTGGGAACTATTGAGGCCGTACTCCCCGCGAACGAGCAGGTTCCCGGAGAACAATATCCCCACGGAACCCGTATTCGTGCATATCTCTTAGAGGCGCGCCGCGGGCAGAAAGGGCCCTCGATTGTGCTCTCGCGGTCGCATCCGAACTTGGTGCTTCGCCTATTTGAGCATGAGGTTCCAGAGATCGCCGACGGATCGGTCAAGATTAACTCCATTGCTCGCGAGGCAGGACATCGCTCGAAGATAGCGGTAAGCGCAACGAACCCCAGTATCAACGCTAAGGGTGCCTGCATCGGTGATATGGGCGCTCGCGTGCGTGCTGTTGCCGCTGAACTTAACGACGAGAAGATCGACATTGTTGATTACTCGACGGATCCTGCGGAGTTTATTACGGCTGCGCTCTCGCCCGCTAAGGTGACCGAAGTTATTATTGCGGACCCCCGCGAATATTCTGCTCGTGCGATTGTCCCCGATGAGCAGCTTTCGTTGGCAATCGGGCGGGAAGGCCAGAACGCGCGCCTTGCCGCGAAACTAACCGGCTGGCGTATCGACATTTTGGCAGAGTCAAAATATGCTCAGATTCGTGCCGAAGAAGAGGTAGCCGAGCGAGTAGCCCGCAGCCTTGATTTAGACGAAAACGAGTAATAACCGGTATTCTAGTAGGAGTACCCTGTAGCCCCTAAAGGGTCTTTCCGCATTCGTGAAACCGAATACGGACGTGACCCAGATGAGGGGCTACACTTAAGATGTGCGTTTGGCGCGTGCACCCCAGTGGCGTGCCTAAACGACTGTGACAGTTTTGATGGGGAAGAGGGGAGAGCAATGAGTGAACCTCTCCGTACCTGTATTGGCTGTCGCCTCCGCGATAATCCGCGAAATATGCTCCGTATCGTCCGTTTCGGCGGCGACGGAGAACGGATGCGCATCCTTCCGGATGTGCACCGCACCTTGCCCGGTCGCGGTGCGTGGCTGCATATGCGTGAATCCTGCCAGCAACAGGCTTTTCGTAAAAATGCTTTCGCCCGCGCCTTTAAAGTTTCAATTGCTCGCGCAGACCTTATGGTTTTGACCGAATACTTCGCTCAGCGCAAGCCCGAAACTACGGGCTATGAGTGAAACTCACATCCCTATAAGTCAACGAGTTTGACGACTTCTTGAAGATTACGAAAGCGAGTCAGAAAACTGATGGATATCTAATGAGTGCCGCGACATGAGTACCCATCTGTGCTCACACCCCGGCAAATTTATGCCCACGCGTGTGTTAGGCGTAACCGAGAGCCTAGTGCGCGCATACACACATCATTAGTGTTCGCACCGTCCTGGTGCGAGCCAGGACAGGAGAAAATTTGGCTAAGCCTCGCGTACACGAGATTGCTAAAGAACTTGGTGTAACGTCAAAAGAAGTTATTGCAAAACTAGCCGAACAAGGCGAATTCGTAAAGGGCGCATCCTCGACCCTTAACCCGCTCGTGGTTAAGAAACTGCGTGAAGCGTTCCCCGCCCCCGCTCAGGCACCTGAAAAAGCTGAAAAACCAACTAAAGCGTCAGGGAAGTCTGCAGCTTCCACAGCTACTAAAACTGCTAGTGCTAAGCCCGCCGCTCCAAAGAAGTCGGCGGACGCGAAATCTGCCGCTAAACCTGCGGCGCCGAAACCTGCCCCTAAACCGGGTGCAAAACCTGCAGCTAAATCTGCGGCTCCCAAAGCCCGGTGCCAAGGGCGCCGCTAAATCTTCTTCGGGTCCTCGTCCGGGCAACAACCCCTTCTCCTCACAGCAGGGAATGGCTCGTCCAGAGGCTCCGAAGCCTGCTGCTCCAAAGCCCGCACCGAAACCTGGTGCATCGGCTCCAAAACCGGGCCCGAAGCCTGGTCCTCGTCCGGGCAACAACCCCTTCTCCTCACAGCAGGGAATGAAACGACCCGAACGCGGCGAACAGCGTTCTGGCGGTCCTCGTCCACCCCGCGGTCAGCGTTCAGGCAATAATGCCCCTCGTCCCGGCGGTGGGGGCAACGGTCCCCGTTCCGCATCGGGGTCGCGCTCGCACGCGCCTCGTTCCGGCGGCGGCAACCGTCCTAGCCCGTCCATTATGCCGTCCAAGGTTTCGAACGTCGGTTCCGGTCCCGGTGCACCCAGTGGCGGTGGCGGAGGTGGTAACCGTCGTGGCGGAGGCGGCTATAACCGCGGTCCTTCGCGTCCGGGTCCGGTGGCCGTGGAAATGCACAGGGTGCTTTCGGCCGTGGCGGTTCCAAGCGTAAGAACCGTAAGTCGAAGGCAGCCCGCCGCAATGAAGTCGAGCAGATGAACGCGCCCGCACCCGGTGGTGTGGTAGTACCTCGCGGCGATGGCTCGACTGAGGTTCGCCTGCGTCGCGGCGCGTCCATTATGGATTTTGCCGAGAAGATTGGCGCTAACCCGGCTTCGCTAATTACCGTGCTCTTCCACTTGGGCGAAATGGCTACTCAGACCCAGTCGCTCGATGAAGAAACCTTCGAGCTATTGGGTGCCGAGTTGGGGTACGTCGTAAAGATTGTGTCTCCCGAGGACGAAGAACGCGAGCTCTTGGAATCCTTTGACATCGACCTTGAAGCCGAAGCAGAGGCGGAAGGCGATGACGTTCTTGAAGTGCGTCCTCCGGTTGTGACTGTGATGGGTCACGTTGACCATGGTAAAACTCGACTGCTGGACGCTATTCGGAATACCAACGTCATTGAGGGTGAAGCTGGCGGCATTACCCAGCACATCGGTGCGTATCAGGTACACACTACCGTCGAAGGTGAAGACCGTGCGATTACCTTTATCGATACCCCCGGTCACGAGGCGTTTACCGCTATGCGTGCCCGCGGCGCGAAGGTTACCGACGTTGCCATTCTGGTGGTCGCTGCGGATGACGGCGTGATGCCGCAGACCGTTGAGGCCCTGAACCACGCTCAGGCAGCTGATGTGCCGATCGTCGTGGCTATCAACAAGATCGATAAGGAAGGCGCATCGCCCGATAAGGTCAAGGGTCAGCTGACCGAGTACGGTCTGGTACCTGAAGATTACGGTGGAGACACCATGTTCGTGAACGTTTCGGCTCGGAATGGCACGAATATTACCGAACTGCTTGAAGCCGTAACCTTGACTGCCGACGTTCTGGAACTGCGTGCTAACCCGAATAAGGAAGCTCGTGGCGTTGCTATTGAAGCGAACCTGGATAAGGGTCGCGGTGCGGTCTCCACCGTCTTGGTGCAGTCCGGTACTCTGCATGTGGGCGATGCGATTGTCGCCGGTGTGGCACACGGTCGCGTGCGCGCAATGTTCGACGAGAACGGTCATGCAGTGAAAGAAGCCGGTCCGTCCCGTCCCGTTCAGGTTCTGGGTCTTTCGACCGTGCCCCGTGCGGGAGATACCTTCCTCTCGACCGAAGAAGAACGCACCGCACGCCAGATTGCTGAGAAGCGTGAGGCCGCAGACCGTAACGCACAGCTCGCGAAGCGTCGTAAGCGCGTAACCCTCGAATCCTTCGATGCCGCTGTGGCTGAGGGCAAGATGGATACCCTCAACCTGATTATTAAGGGTGACGTCTCCGGTGCTGTTGAAGCTCTGGAAGAGTCGCTCATGAAGATTGATGTGGGCGGCGACGAAGTTCAGCTGCGCGTCATCCACCGCGGTGTAGGGTGCTATTACTCAGAACGATGTGAACCTGGCAACCGTGGACAACGCGGTGATCATTGGCTTCAACGTTCGTCCTGCAGAGCGTGTCTCTGAGCTTGCAGACCGCGAGGGCGTCGAGATGAAGTTCTACTCGGTCATCTACCGCGCGATTGAGGAAATTGAGCAGGCTGTCAAGGGCATGCTCAAACCCGAATACGAAGAGGTCGAACTCGGCTCGGCGGAGATCCGCGAAGTGTTCCGTTCCTCCAAGTGGGGTAACATCGCAGGTTCGATGGTCAAGAACGGCATTATCAAGCGTAATTCCAAGGCACGCCTGGTACGTGACGGTGTTGTGGTGTCAGAAGACCTCACCATCGAGTCGTTGCGTCGTTTCAAGGACGATGCTACCGAAGTACGTGAAGGCTTCGAGTGCGGTATTGGACTCGGTTCCTTCAACGACATCAAGGAAGGCGACGTCATCGAAACCTGGGAGATGCGCGAGAAGCCGCGCGTCTAAGACCCGCAGAAACGCGCCCGCTCCCTCGTATCTCGCTTCGTTCCGGTTTTGTACCGGAAGATGCGGGATGCGGGGCGGGCGCTTCCCCTATCTGTACTTGACCACAAGGAGAAAACTATGGCTGATGCAGCACGTGCAGCCCGTCTCGCCGACCGTATTAAGGTGATTGTGGCGCAGGCGCTTGAACGCCGAGTCAAAGACCCCCGCCTCGGTTTTGTGACGGTTACCGATGCCCGGGTCACGAATGACCTGCAGCACGCAACCCTGTACTACACCGTATACGGTTCTGAAGAAGAACAAGAAAACACAAAAAAGGCGTTGGAATCCGCTAAGGGCATTTTGCGCTCTGAGGTGGGAAAAAATATTACCGCGCGTCTGACGCCAACCCTCACCTTCGTACCAGACGAAGTACCGGTTAACGCTTACCACCTCGAAGACCTCTTAAAGAAAACCCGTGAGCGCGATGCTGAACTTGCTGCCGCATCCGCAGGGGCCCAGTACGCGGGCGAGGCAGACCCGTACAAGAAACCTGAGCAGGCCGAAGTAGAGGAAGACTAATACAGTGGCGAAAGCTCGGGAACGTGGACCGTCAGGTCTACTGGTGGTGGATAAACCCGCTGGCATGACGAGCCATGATGTAGTCTCGAAGATCCGCTGGATTGCCGGTACGCGGCGTGTTGGTCATGCAGGTACTCTTGATCCGGCGGCGACCGGTGTATTGGTCTTGGGCTTGAATAAAGCGACAAAGCTTTTGACGTATTTAGTTGGTCAGGATAAAACTTATGAGGCTCGCCTGGTGTTAGGGGTCGCAACTCTGACAGAGGACGCTGAGGGAGAGCTCACCGGGATTGCTCGCGCGGAGGCTGTGAGGGCTCTGACTCGGGAGAAGATTGAAAACGCTGTACGATCTTTGACGGGCGATATTATGCAGGTTCCCTCCGCCGTTTCGGCGATTAAGGTTAAGGGCGTGCGTTCTTATGCTCGGGTTCGTGACGGCGAGGATATTGAACTTGCCGCCCGAAAGATCACGATTCATGAGGCCGCTATTCATGAGGTGCGCGATAGCAAACTTGATACTCGACTATATACTGTTGCCGAGGGGCTTGATATTCCTGCGTGTGTACCAGTTGTTGAGGTAGATATTACGGTTTCCTGCTCTTCTGGAACCTATATTCGTGCTTTGCTCGTGATGTGGGTAAAGCCCTGGGCGTTGGGGGCCATCTGAGTGCTTTGAACCGTATACGTGTAGGGAATGTGTATCAGCGTGAGGCGTTTGATTTAGCTGAACTCATGAAGGAACGCGAGAACGCTGATGGGCCGCTAGACTTACCTGTACTTTCTCTTGAGGAGGCGGCACGTCGTCTGTTCAACGTTCGGCAGCTTTCGACGCAAGAGGCGACCGATATTTCATTTGGTCGACGCATTACAGTCAGTGAGGAAGGCTCAGATGCTCTTGTCTTAGGCACACAAAGCCCGGAATCTCAGCATGCCAGTACCGAGGGGATAACTGCCGCATTTGCGCCGGATGGAACGTTGGTGGCCCTCATCGAGAATATAAAATTTCGGGGATCCCCATGCGCGGCACCCGTGCTCGTATTTGAAGCAGGAATTGACTTCTCGCGGGAAGCGGGGGAGCGGCTATGATCGCTGGTTTGGACTGGTGGTTCTGGATTACTGTGGTACTCGGTACGCTATCGTGCCTGGCCTCTTTGGTACAGTATTTCCGTGGTTATGAACCCGATGACTATTCACAAGGTCCGATGCTTGTTCTTGAAGCGTTTTTAGTGGTGTACCTGGTAGGGATCGATCATCATGCAGGCTGTGGGACCGGGACCTCGTGGTGACTGGCTGGAGTATTACGGGTACCTCGTTACTGCCATGCTTATTCCCGCCGGCGCGTTCTTCTATTCTCTCAGCGAGCGTACGCGATGGGCGACTCTGCTACTGGCGGTTCCAGGGCCCGTGCTCATCGTGATGGTTCACCGAATGAATATGCTGTGGTATTACTATTAGACACAGGTTTTACTCCACATAGCTGGGGCACAGAGCCTGAATTATAGAGCAAGTACGCAAGCATCTAGAGACACCTTCTGCGCACACACCTTGGGAAGGACACGATGTGAATAATACTTTGAACCATTTGGGTTCCCGCACCACAAAAGGCAATTCTAAATCCGATGCTGTTTCCTCAGCTGGCCATGCCTCCGGTCCGGGTAAAGTTATCGCTGTGGTGTACGGGATTTTTACATTGTCGGCGGGCGCTCGCGCGTGTTATCAGCTGATTCGTAAATTTGATGAGGCGCCTTTGGCGATTCTGCTTTCGCTTCTTTCCGCAATTATTTATGCTATTGCTGCTGTTTCTTTAGCAAAGCGTGGAGAACGTGCTAGGCAGCTTGCGGTTATCACCATCGTAGTGGAGCTTCTTGGCGTCCTTGGCATAGGAGTTTTCTCGTATGCCGCTCCGCAGTTTTTCCCTTTAGCATCCGTGTGGTCGCATTTCGGGCAGGGATATGGGTATATCCCCTTGGTACTGCCGGTGGTGGGGTTGTGGTGGCTGTACCGGGCAGCGCATCGCACTACGAACAGGTCGCAGAATTCTCGGTGAGGATAGCGAAAACTAAAAGGAGAGAACTATGACTCGTGATAAGAACTCGCAGAAGGCCGAGAAAAAACCACTTTCAACCTCTGAACCGGTAACTCAGCCGCAGCCGGTGATTTCAGCGCAGTCGGAGTATCCGCAGAAAGCGCGCACTGCGTCGGCTCAACAGCCTGCACAGAAAATCGGATCTGAATCCAGTGCTCAGAAATCTGCTCGCGGATCAAAAAATACTGCCCCTGCAGGATCGCAGAAAACGACGGCCGTGCGTACGGTGGAGGACGTCGCCAAGCCTCAGAACCAAGGGGTTTTTCGCGCTGTGACCGCACTTTACGGTGCTTTGGTTATGCTCTATGCGGGGTGGCAGATCTTCTCTGGCGCCCGTGCTGTGCCAGAGAATGATGCTCTGGCGGCAAATGCTTCTCTGGAATCAAATTATGCGTTTTTCGCCGCAATATACTTCGGCTTGGGACTCTCATTCCTCGTTATCGCCGTGAAGTTCAAGTGGGTCAATATGCTGGCGATATCCTGTCTGGTGGTTTTCTTAGGCGGCGTGGGACGTATTATGTCGTGGGCTACCCACGGTACCCCGCATTGGTCGCTGATCGTGCTGATGGTGACTGAGCTGGTCATTCCTCCATGCCTGTTGATTTGGTACGCCTGGATTAATAAGTCCAATAAGATTCGGCAGGATATGCTTCAAGCTTCGCAACAGGGGAAATCCTCTCGTTAGCGTTGGGTCTCGAAAATCCTTCAGGTTTATCGGGGTGGTAATTCTACATACGTCTTCAGACTGGTTTAGGATGTATAGGTACATTATTTCTTACCAGGAGAGCCCGTGACCCTCTATACCGAGTTGAGCGATATTCCGGCGGATTTCGGTCCGTCCGTAGTGACTATCGGCAATTTTGATGGCGTGCATATTGGTCACGCTCGCGTTATTTCACGTGTTGTCGAGGTAGCGAATGAGCACGGGCTCGTTTCGGTTGCTGTTTCGTTTGATCCGCACCCTATGCAGGTGCATCATCCTGAACTGAAGCATCAGGAAATTATGGGTCAGGGGTCAAGACGTTATTTCATGTGCCAGCTTGGCCTGCAGAACTACCTACTGCTGCATTACGACCTAGAGTTTGCGAAGCAGAGCCCCGAAGAATTTGTGAAGTCCGTCTTTGTTGATACCCTGCGTGCACGTTATGTCGTGATCGGCGATGATGTGCGTTTTGGGCACAAGAATTCGGGCGATTTAAACACAATGCGCGAACTGGGGAAGAAATACGGGTTTGAGGTCATCGTGGTTGATGATTTGATGGCCGATGAAAAAACTCGATGCTCTTCAACCCGCATCCGCGAATATTTGAACGCGGGGGACATGGAAGGTGCGGCTCGGCTGCTTGGTCGTCCGCACCTGATGTACGGGGAAGTCGTGCACGGCTTGGCGCGTGGGCGTGAACTGGGGTTCCCTACAGCAAATTTGGAGCTGGAGGCGCGCGGCTTTATCCCGGTTGATGGTGTGTATGCCGGATGGTTGACCGATGAATCTGGTGAAAAGCATCCGGCGGCTATATCCGTGGGTACAAACCCAACCTTCGACGGCATTGAAAACCGTCAGGTTGAGGCGCATGTTATTAACCGTCCTCAAGAACGTGTTGAGGACTTTGACCTTTATGGGCAGCATGTGGTCGTGGAATTTGTGAAGCACCTGCGCCCTATGGTTGCGTACCATGGCATTGATGCTTTGATCGAACAGATTAATCAGGATGTTGCGCAGGCGCGCGATGTGCTTGCCGCCGGGTCTTACGCTTAGGTAATAAGACTCTGGCGTTTTCTGTCGTCTGTAATCTTATGAAGACCAAAATAAAACATAACTGATTCTGCAACTTTCATGTTTATCGTGAAGGTTTAAAATATTTTTTATATTAATTGTATAAATGTATAGATAAACCGCACCTTGAGAATTTAATTGTAATATTTTTGTTTACTTCGAGAGAAATATCTAATTTTCTCTCTTGTTGATGTGTGCATGAGATACACTAAAAATTGCAAATTCCCGATAGCTTTATTGATGCATGCAATATATCTTGGGTCTTTGGTGACATAAGATTTAGTAGAGAATAATCTACCTGGAGAATATATCCCTGACTTATTGCGTAAATCAGGGATGACAATCACCTACTCAACACAAAGGAATATTGTGAATACCTCGAAAACACTGTCCCGGCGTACCTTGGCAAAGGCACCGCCTGGGCTGCCCCTGTTGTACTAGCCTCCTCCGCTATACCCGCATATGCGTCCAGCGTGCCGGATTGTTCATGGCTTGCGACTCAGAATGTTGTGGAGACGAGCGTTTCTAACGAATTCTCGGACAATGGTAATCCGAATATTACCGTCGCGGACTGGGGGAACCAAGGGGGTGCTGGTGTATCTTATAAATTTGCCGATACATATGACAATGGTCGTAACCCTTATGCTGTTAATACACCCATTGAGAGAAACCCTTACCATGATTTCACCTTTACCTACCGCATCACAGAAGATTTGCGGAGCTTTAAGGCGAGTCCTTGGATTAATCAGGCAACTCCAGTGGGTGAACAAAATGCAAAAAATAATGCTGTACTCGATACCCAATTTAACGGTGTTGGGTATAAAGTTACTGGTGCCCAACCTATCAAGCAGGGAACCTTTGGGTGGGGGAGCTTCAACTACAGAAATATTGATGGCATGCCGTCAAAAAATACGGGGTCTTACGGCTGTTATGAGGACCGCAAGTTTTACCCTTTCTCCCGTTCCCAGGCACGTTCTGTAGTTGAGGGTAGCCGTTGGCGTGGACAGGTGTATCTTGACTTCGGACTGTAAGTGCAGGAACGGTTATTACGGTGACTATTCGTGTGTACTCGCTTCAAGAAATGTCCGCCTCGTACATTAATCAGCGCTACTACAACAACAACTGCAATTCAACCTATAACGGCGGCCCCAAACGTTGGGCTGGAGATAACGACCAAGTTGGCGTGGTGGGCGCATACTCGTATGCACTCAAAGATTCCCGTGTTGCCGAGTGCAGCAGTTCTGCTAATAAGCATGCGGTGCCGATCAGCGGATACTGGGCTTTCGGCGGTAACTGGACCCAAGAGTAATATCCTCCAGCAAAGCTATGCACCATCAAGCTGTTTGGCACTTATATAAAGAGGGCTAGTGCAGCAGTGCATGCTGTACATGGAATACGGCGGTATTGCAATAACGCGATGCCGCCGTATTCTTGCGTCATGAGACCGAGCTCAGCGGCATTTATGCAATGAGAATGCAGGAACTCTCTTAGGGAGAGTATCTTATGAAGGGTTCCGACGAAGCGGGTGCTTAAGAGAGAATATAAGCATGAAAAAAATGAACGTCGAGTCTTTCAACCTTGATCATCGTGCCGTTGTGGCCCCCCTATGTGCGGATTGCAGACCGCAAGGAATTGCCCGGTGGAGATACCCTCATCAAATACGATGTCCGCTTCACTCAGCCTAACAAGGGCCATCTTGAAATGCCCGTCGTACATTCGATCGAGCATATGAGCGCCGAGCACATGCGCAACCACACCGATAAGCTCATCGATTTTTCACCAATGGGATGCCAAACTGGGTTTTACGCCCTCACCCTGGGGCTAGAGCTGCAGGAGTTCTTGCCCATCCTGGAAGCGACTCTACGAGATATTCTCACGGCTACCGAGGTGCCCGCCGCGAATGAAATACAGTGCGGTTGGGGCGCTAACCACACCCTTGAAGGGGCGCAGAATGCTGCACGTGAATTCCTCGCCGCACGTGCTGACTGGGAGCAGGTGATGGCGGCGTGAGCGAACAGCATCACTCTGGCGAACAGGGGCACTCCGAAGAAGCTGCGCAGATGTTCCCCACAGACTTTACGCCGGCGGATATTTTTAACGAAATGTATGCCGACCTGGAGAACCTGAACGACCTCATGATGAGCTTCTCAAACGCGATCGTCATTCAGGTTGCGATGGATGAAGAGCTAGCCCCGTTCCTCGCAGCGACCGAGCAAGCACAGCCCTCCTTCACTGAAGGCGTAGCAAAATTCTACCCACGTTATCTTATGCTTGAAGAAGATCAGGTTCCCCTTCTGCTGGTTCGCTCCAAAATTGGGTTAGTCAATGCCGCATCCGCCGTCACGGAAGCTATCAACTACGCGACTAACTGTTTGGGGGTTATCAGTGCAGGAACCGCCGGTGGTCTTGCGCAGCACATCAACGTTGGAGATATAGTACTGGGGTCAAATTACCTGTACACCGATGCCGACGCAACCATTTTTGGATACGAACGCGGGCAGATTCCTGGGATGCCCGTATCCTATGGCGATCGTGACTCGGACTGGGAAGAGGCGATTGAAGCGGCGCTTTCAGCTCTTAAATCGGCACAGGAGGAAGGTTCCTGGGCGGTGCACCAAGGGCGGATGCTTGCGGGTAACTCATTCGTGACTGAGTACAACGTGAAGGACACCCGAGAGGCCTTCGATACGGCACTCAGCACCGATATGGAGACCACAGCGATCGCGCAGATCTGCAGTAACTATGATGTGTCTTTTATGGCGGTACGCTGCATCTCTGATTTATGCGGCCCAGCAGCAGATCAGGAATTTCATCTTTCGGTCGATGTGGTGGCTCCCCGCTCGGCACGATATGCGCTGCAGATTGCCGCTGAGCTCTGGACGCAGCAGGAATTACCCGCTCTTGAGTTGAACCTTGAAGACTAAGTGGACGGATCTGCTTAAGAAGACCATAATGCTTCAGGCCCCAAGTGCTCAGACGGTTGCACAGAAACACTCATTACAAGAAAAAAATTCCGAGAGAATTCACATTTAAAGCCGTCATAGCGTATGGTTAACACAGCAATAACGTACTCGTGACTCAGGAGAGCACCATGAAAATCTGCCCGACCTTAGCCTCTGCGGCTGGTCTTCTTGGCGGTTACAAGGTCGCATCTACAACCGGCAACCGGCCTCTTGGTGGTGCCGTGCTGGGTCTTGCGGGTTTTATTGCTTTCAAGAACTGGAAGCGTAAAGCTGGAGTTGGGCGTGCTACGTTCCTCACCGGCGTTTACCTTTCTGCCTTCGGTTACTCCCATCCACTCGCCAAGAAAATTGGCGCGTGGCCGGCAGTCTATACCGTGACTGGCGTAACCGCTCTGTTGTCGCTCATCGTAGGACGTAAGCGTAAACAGAAATAGTCTTCAACAAGACGGCGGGTTGGCTATCGTTGCCAAACCCGCCGTCTTTTTGCGTTACGGTTCACCGCAACTAAGAAATCGCAAGGATGCACGGGGAGTACGCTGGGCGCATCCCACAACCTCGATAGGGGAGGTGCACGGCATACGGCAACAAAAGCCACACCGCAGAACCAACCAGAACACAAGATTTTCGAGAGGTTACACCGCTAACCCGCGAGGTGAGGAAAAATGAAGAATAACGCTAACTCTGCGGCAACCACCGCAAATGGCGCTATCTCCACCGAGGATGCGCCCCAGCTATCGCGCGGACTCTCCCTGCGTCACATCATGTTCATTGCGCTTGGCTCGGCAATTGGCACCGGACTCTTTTACGGCTCCGCCTCCGCTATTCAACTGGCGGGCCCCGCTGTACTACTCGCCTATGTGATTGGCGGAGCTGCCGTTTTCATGGTGATGCGCGCTATGGGGGAGCTCGCACTGGCACACCCCCGTATCTGGCGCATTCTCGGAATACGCAACCCGGTATCTGGGACCTTGGGCTGGGTTCGTCACCGGCTGGAGCTATGCTCTGGAAATGGCGCTCGTTGCCATCGCGGATGTGACAGCATTTGCAGTATATATGAAATTCTGGTTCCCCCAGTCGCCCTCGTGGATCTGGATCGTATCGGTGCTGCTCATTTTGCTCGCCATTAACCTTGCCAAGGTGAAAGCCTTTGGCGAGACAGAATTTTGGTTCACTATTGTCAAGGTAAGCGCTATTATCGCCATGATTGTGGGCGGAATTATTCTGCTTTTCGTTGGTGTGCAGGCACACACCTCGGCGAAGCCGTCCGTTACGAATCTGTGGGCGCTTGATGGTGGTTTTATGCCCGAAGGGTTTACTGGTTTCCTGGCATGTTTTACCGTGGTAATGTTTGCCTTTGGCGGTATTGAGAATATCGGTATTGCGGCGGGGGAGGCGGAAAACCCACGCACGTCGATTCCTAAGGCTATTCGTACTGTGCCGTTCCGCATTCTGATCTTCTATGTGCTGACTCTCTCCGTCATTATGTCGCTCTACCCTTGGTACTCTGTCACTAAAGAGAACTCGCCTTTTGTGCAGATCTTCGAGAACCTGGGAATTCCGGCGGCAGGATCAATCCTCAACGTGGTTATTATTACCGCCGCCGTGTCTGCGATGAATGCCGATGTTTACGGTGCCGGGCGTATGATGTACGGGCTGGCAAAGCAGGGGCTGGCCCCGAAATCATTCGGCAAGGTTGCAAAAAACGGTGCGCCCTGGATGACGACTCTTCTGATGATCGTGGTTATGGCGGTGGGCGTGATCGTGAATATCGCGTTCGAGAATGCTTTTGAAGTAGTCGCTTCGCTGGCAACATTCGCGACCGTTTTCGTGTGGGTTATGATTCTGCTGGCGCACATCGCCTATAAACGTGGGGGATACGAAGACGAAGTGCAGCCCGTGCGGCTTCCTCTGGTCGTCAGCTATATAACGCTTGCGTTTATGGCGTTCATCGTCGTGCTATTCGGATTCTTCGATGACACTCGTTTGGCTCTTGTTGTTGGCGCTATATGGTGTGTTTTCCTTCTCGCGTACTATCGCCTAGCGGTAGCGCCACGGTTGGCAAAGAACGCAAAACTGGCGATCACGTCTGATGCTCAGGATGGATAAATGCGGTATTGCGGGCGGAAATGCTAGGCCTAAATACGGAATGTGCTGCGGCGGTAATCTTTCAAAATCCGTAAAAGTAGCGTAGAATATGTTAAACGCGTGTCTGCGGTCCGCGGCAGAAGACGTGAGGGGCATACGCCCAAAACCCCGGCGACATACGGTCGTACGGGCAGCTACGCGGCACTAACTCTAGGAGTTATACAGTGGCATTGGATCCCGCTATCAAGCAGGAAATCATCAAGGAATACGCAACTCACGAGGGTGACACTGGTTCTCCCGAGGTGCAGATTGCAGTTCTGTCTCGTCGAATCTCCGATCTGACTGAGCATTTGAAGTTCCACAAGCACGATCACCACTCCCGTCGTGGTCTGATGATCCTCGTGGGTCGTCGTCGCAATATGCTAGGCTACCTCAAGGATATTGATATTGAACGCTACCGTTCGCTCATTGAGCGTCTTGGTCTGCGTCGCTAAGGTTTTCGTACCTTGCAGTAACGCTAAGCGGGCGCATCCTCCGTCGCACGGCGGGGGATGCGCCCGCGTTATCATGTACGGAAACCCGTCCATTTTTCAGATAAACAGTTTATAAAGAGTGCTCGTTCCAGGCACGCCCCGGTGCGGTCCTCGGTAGCGAATTACGGAATACTCCTGTGCACAACAGAGGTTCAGGGTACGACGTCCGTGGTTTCCTATCGAAGGCCGATAGATTGGGTGAAAACGGCGACGGGCACACGAACACAGAAAGAAGGAATCGTGGAAGGTCCCGAAATCCAATTCTCTGAAGTAGAAATTGACAATGGTATTCATGGCAAACGCCATGTACGTTTTGAAACTGGCCGTCTCGCCAAACAAGCGGCAGGATCCGTGCTCGTCACGATTGATGACGAAACAACGCTGCTTTCAGCAACCGCAATTGGTAAATCTCCCCGCGAGGGCTTTGACTTCTTCCCGCTGACCGTAGACGTTGAAGAGCGCATGTACGCCGCCGGTAAAATTCCCGGTTCGTTCTTCCGCCGCGAGGGACGACCCCCGACTGAGGCGATTCTTGCGGCACGTCTAATCGACCGTCCGCTGCGCCCCGCTTTTACCAAGGGTATTCGTAACGAAGTGCAGGTTGTCGTAACCGTTCTGACCATTGAGCCAGACGAAATTTACAATACCTTTGCGATTAACGCAGCATCCGCATCAACCGCGTTATCGGGTGCGCCCTTTAGCGGGCCTATCGGTGGTGTGCGTATGGCCCTTATTGATGGGCAGTGGGTGTGCTTCCCCAAATACTCTCAGCTGGAAAACGCCGTATTCGATATGGCTGTGGCCGGTCGCATCGTGACTAAGGCCGACGGCAGTGAAGACGTTGCGATCATGATGGTAGAGGCAGAGGCAACCGATAACTCCTGGAAGCTTATTAAGGAAGACGGCCATACTGCCCCCACCGAAGAGATCGTAGCCGAAGGTTTGGAGGCTGCGAAGCCCTTTATTGCTGCTCTGTGCAAGGCGCAGACTGATCTTGTTGAGCGTGCCGGTAAACCCGATCTGGAGCTTCCCTACTTCGGCGGGCATGGTGAAGACGTTGACGCCGCCGTGAAGGACTTCGCGGGCGAGCGCCTCGTGGAAGTTTACTCCATCGCGGGTAAACAGGACCGTGAAGCCGCTGCCGCAGAGCTTGAAGCCGAGCTGATGGAAGCCCTCACCGGGGAAGGTAAAGAGTTTGAGGAGCGCGCTAATGAAGTTTCAGTGGCGTTTGCGGCTCTTACCAAACACACCGTGCGCCAGCGCATCCTCACTGAACAGGTGCGCATTGATGGTCGCGGACTCACCGATATTCGTCAGTTGACCGCCGAGGTTGAAGTACTGCCGCGCGTGCACGGTTCGGCGATTTTTGAGCGTGGCGAAACCCAGATTATGGGCGTGACCACCTTGAATATGCTAAAGCTGGAACAGCAGCTCGATTCGCTGTACCCGGTCACGTCCAAGCGTTACATTCACCACTACAACTTCCCGCCGTACTCTACCGGCGAGACCGGCCGTGTTGGCTCGCCCAAGCGCCGCGAAATCGGCCACGGTGCACTTGCGGAACGTGCGCTTACCCCGGTGCTGCCCTCGCGCGAGGAGTTCCCCTACGCGATCCGCCAGGTCTCTGAAGCTCTGGGCTCGAACGGCTCCACGTCGATGGGCTCGGTCTGCGCTTCGACCCTGTCGCTGCTCAATGCCGGTGTGCCTCTGCGCGCGCCCGTTGCAGGTATCGCAATGGGTCTTGTCTCTGATGAGGTTGATGGCGAAACTCGTTACGCCGCCCTGACCGATATTCTGGGTGCCGAAGATGCCCTAGGCGATATGGACTTCAAGGTTGCCGGTACCAGCGAATTTGTGACTGCTATTCAGCTGGACACCAAGCTCGACGGTATTCCTGCATCTGTGCTGGCGGGTGCACTGACCCAGGCACGCGAGGCTCGCCTGCACATTCTGGATGTGATCACCGCAGCTATTGATGCCCCCGATGAGATGAGCGAATTTGCGCCGCGCATCATCTCGGTGAAGGTGCCGGTCGCTAAGATTGGCGAGGTTATCGGTCCGAAGGGCAAGATGATTAACCAGATTCAGGAAGATACCGGTGCCGATATTTCGATTGAAGACGATGGTACTGTCTTTATCGGTGCAACCGACGGTCCTTCGGCTGAGGCTGCACGCACCGCTATCAACGCGATCGCGAACCCGCAGGTTCCCGAGGTCGGCGAGCGCTACCTGGGTACCGTTGTGAAGGTGACCGATTTCGGTGCGTTCATTTCGCTTACCCCCGGTAAGGACGGTCTGCTTCATATTTCTGAGATGCGCAAGCTCAACGGTGGTAAGCGTGTGGTGGATGCCGAAGACGTTGTTTCGGTGGGGCAGAAGGTGCAGGTTGAGATCACTAAGATTGACGATCGCGGCAAGCTTTCGCTCTCCCCGGTGATTGATGCTGAGGATGCCGAGTAGAAACTCTCCCCGATATAAACCGCACCTTGACTAAGGAACTTGCTGGTTTTTCTGTCGGATAAGCAGCGCCAGCTCGTCCTGAGACTCCTGAGGGTTGTTCTCATGATGGGCTGGCGTTTACTCTGACTTGTACGGCTCGCTATATACATTTGGTTTGCTAAGGATTATTCACTGATGCCTATTTCTCTTCCCGTTGCGCGCGATGAGATTACCGCTGAGCTCGACTATGAACGCGGTCGCCTGGTTTACGAGGGCGTAAATGGTAATGAGGTTCGCCGATCGATTTTGCCCGGTGGTGTTCGGGTGATAACGGAGCGGATGCCTGGCACCCGCGGCGTTTCTCTCGGATTCTGGGTGGGGGTCGGCTCCCGGGATGAAGCACCCGGTATGTTGGGGTCTACCCACTTTTTGGAGCATCTGCTCTTTAAAGGAACTCCGTCTCGAACTGCTTTTGATATTGCCCAGGCATTCGATGCGGTGGGAGGCGAATCAAACGCCCTCACCGCGAAGGAACATACCTGCTATTATGCGCGTGTACTTGACGATGATACCCCGATGGCGGTTGATGTTCTGGCTGATATGGTGAGTAACGCTTTGCTCGATCCAGAGCATCTGGAGCAGGAGCGCGGGGTGATTCTGGAAGAGATTGCCATGGACCAGGATGATCCTACGGACGTTGCCTTCGAGAATTTTGTGGAACAGCTTATGGGCCAGAACCCGCTGGGTCGCCCGATCGGTGGTACTCCGCAGGAGATTATGCAGGTTCCGCGGGATGCTGTGTGGGAACATTACAAAAAGTATTACACGCCGAATCGCCTCGTCATCTCGGCGGCTGGGTCGCTGGAGCACTCGCACATCGTAAACCTTGTGTTGGATGCGCTCACCCGCTACGGCTGGAACCTTCCTGAGGGTGTGGCTCCGGTACCGCGCCGTGTGCGCACGGAGAGCGGTATTGTCCCGTTTTCCAAACTGCACGAGGTGCAGAAGGGCTTTGAACAGACCAATATTGTGATGGGGTGCCCGAGTATTATCGCTGGGGATGAGCGTCGCTACGCGATGAGTGTGCTGTCGAGTGCTTTTGGGTCGGGCATGTCTTCGCGGCTTTTCCAGGAGATTCGCGAAAAACGCGGGCTGGCGTACAGTACGTTTGCGTTCTCGGGTGCCTACTCCGATGCGGGATATTTCGGCATGTACGCAGGGTGCTTGCCCGCTAAAACCGAGCAGGTGTGTGAACTCTTGCAGTATGAGTTTGATAAGTTGGTGTCCGCAGGAATTACTGAGGAAGAACTCAGTAAAGTACGCGGGCAGCTGGCCGGTTCAACTGTTTTGGGCAGTGAGGACTCGGGTTCTCGGATGTCCCGACTGGGCCGTGCCGAACTGGACTCAGGCAAGTTCACGAGCACCGATGAGCTATTGGAAAAAATTCGTGCGGTTACCCTTGACGATGTACACGACCTTGCCAGGTATCTGGGGCAGCAGCAGATGATCACTACGATTGTGCGCTAACGCCCTTTATTATTCCCGCAAACCCCCGCAGCGCGTAGACGTTCTCGTGTCTGATGACGAAAACGTCTGTGTCCCTGCGGGATTTGTTATACGGTGGCATGTAATGCTGTATGAGTATGGGGTATTCATAGAGAGAAGACTGGGGAGGAAAGAAGCTTATGCGAGACCTATATATTGACGTATCGCACGAAGTACTTGAAGATCTGAAGGTCCGTTTGCGGGGTGCACGTTTTCCTGTTGTTCTAGATGAACAGGAGAATAACGCAGGAATCTCGGTCGAGTTTATGAAAAAAATCTCGTGGACTATTGGCTTACCGAGTATGATTGGGCGGCGCATCAGAAAATATTGAACTCGTATCGGCATAGCATCTATACAATACAGGGCAAAGAGCTGCACGCTCTTCATGAGCAAAGTCCACAAAATCTTGGTACAGTTCTGCTGATTCACGGCTGGCCCGATTCTTTCTTACGGTATATTCCGGTGATTCATCCTCTCGTTGAGGCGGGGTATAACGTTGTTGTTCCCTCGCTTCCCGGATTCGCTTTCTCGGAACAGCTGGAAAAACATACTGTCGCAGATATTGCCGAACGGCTCCATACGTTGATGGAACAGTTGGGTTATGAGCACTATGTGGTACACGGTGGTGATTGGGGAGCCTCGATTGGTCAGCAGATGGCGTTGCGTTATCCGCAGAGTATCCTGAAACTGCACTTGACCGATGTCCCGTTTTCAAACCAGTATTCTCTCGATAAGAGCACGCTTTCGGATGCAGAACAAGATTATCTGAACCGGGTTGCGCGTTGGTCGCAGGTTGAAGGCGGTTACTATATGCTGCTTTCCACAAAACCTTTGACTGTTTCTTACGGCTTTGCCGATTCACCAGTATTTTTGGCTGCTTTTATGGCGGAGAAAATGCAGTCGTGGAGCGAAAACGGGATTTCATGGGATATTATCATCGCAAATACGATGCTGTACTGGATAACGAATACCGGGCACTCTGCCGCAAGGATATATCAGGGAGGCTTTGGGGACCGGGAATATACAGCGGGGTAGGGTAGAGGTTCCAACCGCATTCGCGATTTTTCCCGCACGATATCAGTAATCCTCCACGCGAATATGCGGAACGGTTTTTCAATGTTGTCAGGTTTACATATCCTGAGCGCGGCGGGCACTTTGCGACCTTGGAGGAGCTGGAGCTTTTCGTTCAAGACCTACTGAATTTCTGGCAGCCTAATCGGGCTGGTCGTGATCTTTTACCGATTATCTTGCGATGCAGCAAGATATGCTTCCGCATCAGTGCAAAGCATATCGGCAGTGTAGTCCTCCGATAAAAGAATCCGCAGAGCTTTCAGGAGGCGGGATTGCCCTTCACATGCGAAGAACAGCTCGTACTGGGCGCGGGCGACGCGGGAAGCAAGATCAACTTGAGAGTATGCGGGGCTGCTCAATTCACCAAGCGTATCCGCGAGAATGCTGTACTTCTGCATGAGCCGCTCACTGTCGGCAAAAATCTCATCGTCAGACGTGCGAAACAGCTCATGCCAGTCAAGCTTGGGAATACCGACTGGATTCACCACATCCTCCGAGCCTATTTCCTGAAGGAAGGAACGCAGATCATCCACTGGCCAGGTGACGGATTCAAGAAGACGTATACCAAGGTCCGCGAAGAATGCCAGATCTTTACCCTGATCTGCCAGCTCGCGGCAGAGGTCCGGTAGTTTAAGCAGACACGCATGCCGATCAAGGTAATCTTGAAGATCACGTGTGAGGTCTTCAACCGAATAATCTTTTCCCACAAGCCCCTCAATCGCACAGGTAACACGCCTGCGCGGGTCTGGCTCAAAATACGAGCTGTAGTGGGCATTGACGATTTTCCACAGGATGCGAAGATCGTATCCTGCCAGGGTCGTATCTCTTGGCGCGGCAGTGGATATGTGATGGGAAGTTACCGCCTCATCGAAAGCTTCTAGAAGGACAGAATATTTGCCCATAAGCCATTCGCTCTCCAGAAACTTTGGGTTTGTTCGGAGCTCGGCAGGATCGCGTGGAGCTGCCATATCTTCGGGCTCTAAACCCCGCATAAAAGCCCTAACATCCCAACCATGCTTTGGAGACCGCGCAAGCAGACGAAGACAGAGACTTATGTAGAAACTAAAGTCTTCTCCACGCTCTACAAGCTCTTGAAGAAGAGACTCTAATATATCGTGTGAGGTTTCCTGCTGTGACTCCATAGAATCCCTTTGATATTGGGTATAGGGGCGGTGCTTTTATGATAGAGATTATCGTGTACAGCTTTCACGAGTTTCTCATGAGGAGATTCCTCCCTGTTTCACTTTATCCTTGTGCTAAGGTTGAGAGAATTCGCGAAAGGAACCCCGCTATGTTCACTATCGTTGTCCCTCCCGACTATACCGAAGAACTACAGCAAATCTGCGGTCTAGATGCATCACAACGTGAGAAACTTATCAGCCTTTTAGCATTGGCGTGGCTTGACTGGAAACAGCAGCACCTTTCAGCGCTTGAGGTGGCTGAGGATATTGTGCGTATAGTGCGTGAGCAAGAAATATTCTCCCACGCCGAACGTCTCCAGCAGTGGGCAGAGAGCATGGACGAGATGTACCTTGAGGAGCTCGACGCCGATAAACCGTACGATATTGTACAACCGCTTTTCTACCGTGCCCGGTTTGCCGCCTCTTTATCGTATGCTCAAGACGCTCTTACGGAGGATAGAAGCCTGGATTATCTGCTCTACGAGTACTCCTTCTCACAGGAGACCGATACGGATCACCTGATGCTTGATGCCTTGCGGGTAGCTCGTCAAGGCTCTTAGCGGTAGAGAACTTTCTGAGAGATTTTTAGCGACATCACCGTCTAAGAGACAACTAACATCACCGCTGGCGTATTTTCAGCATGTCAGAGAGAAAACCTATAACTCATGATGAACTTCGAAGATTTTGATCAAGCTTATGATTGGTTTGCGCCGCGTCATGAGCCGATACCATTCAAGGAAATGACTAGAGCCCAACTGCGACAGGTCGTTAAACTATTCAAAGAGGATCAAGGGCCAAGGACCGCGTATGTTGCAGAGTATCTAGGCTCTACAAGTGGCAAAGATTTTCCTACTCTCAGTGATTTAGAACAGCTGTTGCGGTTGGGGAGGGAGTCCTTAGATAGGACAGGGCCGCAGATGGATGATATTTCTGGCACTTTTTTCAGCCTGGCCATTGATTTTGCTTTCTGCCTGTGTACATTCTTGCAGAAATACCGGAGTGATGTGGAATGGGCCGCGTCGAAAACCTCGAAGAAGACACTTACATATAATCGGCCGTTGATAGCTCGTCCTGATTACGAGGCTTCAGAAGGGTATATTGATGGTCTGCAATTTTTCTCTGACTCGTTGAGGTCATCTGTTCGACGGGGGAAAACGGTGGACGATGTGATGAGGCAGTTGAAACGTTCAATAAAAAGGAATTTTGACATAGATCTCAGCTAACGCCTTCAGGCAGCAGGAGGGAAGACACATGCCAGACTTCAGTGAGATGATGCGCCGCAGCCCAACCATCAAGGAGTTCTATTTTGAGTGGGAGGGGCTGCAGATTTTCGGAGCGATTGATATCACGGATGTCCCGAAGGAACTGGAAATACGGTTCACGTCACCGCACCCGGCTGGAGAGGTAGCTTTACGATTAAATGCCTTTGGCTGTAAGTTTACCCATCCAGACGGAAAGCTATCGGAGAGAATCAGGCTGGTTCATGGTGATGTGAACCCGACACAGGGCGACGAGAATTACGCCCGAATACCTATTCATGGTGCCACTCAAGAATCATCAATCCTTGTGTACAACGAGTATTTAGCTGGTCCTCGGGGACTCACGGATGTAAAGCAACTAGAGTCTTTCACCGGTGATAGTGGAATGCTAGTTGAGCGCTGTGAAAACAGCATTTTGTTTCGCTGCAATTCGTGGAAACCTGCCGATAGGAAGGCTTTTGCTGATATGCAGGGGAGTATTACTTTGTTGTACTAATGTACTAAGCAAGCCAAAGCTGGATCCCGAAGACGTCTTGACGAAGCGGAATAGATTTAGCAGGTCATGCAGACGTACACATGATAGTACTCCAGGTACGTGAAGTTCTTGAAAGGTTTAATTACTTTCAAAACTCCCTTCCTCCAACCTGCCAGTATCAAAACGGTTTGATTTTCTTGACCCGTAGTTTGAGGCGTGTGGATTCAAAAGGTTTTAAAAACGCCACCAATACACTACACGTACGATTTCCTCCTAACTTTGTGCCCGAGCAACCGCCTCCGTCAGAATACGGGCGTAGAGCATCTGCCCCTTAACCTCCGGATGCACGCCGTCCGAAGTCATCAGGCTTGGATCGCTCCGCACCGCCTGCGTTATTGCACCGTTCCAGTCTGCAATATAGACGCGGGAAGAATTTTTCTGCGCAAACTCACGAATCAGATTATTTGAAGAATCAATCCAGGTGAGGGTTCGCGGACCGTACCCCGTTGCGAGCACCAACTTCGTGTCTGCCGGAAGCGCCCGCAAAACCTCTTCAAGCTGACCGGGCATCAGCGTCGAGTTAGCGGTTACCGAGAGTACTAAAACTTTCCCAATTTTTCCCTGCGATGACCAGGATTTAACCATGGGCAAAGCCTGAACAATGGTGCGTCCCTCCGCCGCATCGATCGTGGCGTCTGGCATCGCATCATAAATATCGGGCTCTGCAGAAAGCACTACAGAATCGCCGATCACGGTCACCTCAGCAGAATTTACCTGCGGATATTCATCCGGCACCGCAGAGGCCGCAGCGCTAGGATTTGCTGCTGTCGAACTTGCTGTTGGCGAGGCGCTCGCATGTGCTCGTTGTTCCTCACGCGCTTTTAAACGTTCCTGGGCGCGCTTTTTGCCTTCTTCAACGGCGCGTTGTGCACTAGTTTGATCAGGGAGCAGTTCGTACCGCGACGGCGGTCGCTGAGCCTGCGCCCATCACAAGGACTAAAGCAATAATGGGTAGAGCACGATACCTGCCGTAACGAATGCTTCCAAAAAATTGTGCGAACGAGCTACGGAAACCATATCGCCGTACTGGAGTTTCAAGGTAACGATAAGAAAGCTCAGCAATAATGACGGTAACCAGCAGAACGACGACGTTCCACAGCGGTGAACGATCCACGCCCAGAAGATAATGCGCCATAACGGCAAGCGGCCAGTGCCAGAGGTAAAGTCCGTAGGATCGCTGCCCAATCCAGGTGAGGGGGCCGAAAGATAGTACCGAACGTAATAGAGACGATGCCCCGGCGAGCATATCCGGCAGGATTCCTTGAATAACTCCAAGTGTCAGCAGCGAAGCGCCGAGGAGCCCCCAGGGGATAGTGCCCGGCGCCTTCTCAGGCATAAGAAGAGCAAGCGGAATGAGAGCAACCAAGCAGAGCCAGCTGAGAATTACACGCAGGAAAGTCACCGCTCCAAAGGGTTGCGCCACTCGATATATAACGTGTTTATCACGAGGTGGATAGAGCGACCACGGGATAGAAAAAGCTAGTAGAACGCCTAGAAGCAGACCGTAAACATGGGTATCGGTACCGTAGTAAATACGGCTGATGGGCGCTCCAAATGCCAGCATAACCGTGCCGCTTGTTAAGGATGCAATGATAGCTATAAAGATAATGAGGCTGAATCGTCTCCACCGTCTGCCGAGGATAACACCCGCCGCCACCAGGAGAAGAGGCCAGAGCAGGTAGAACTGCTCTTCAACGGCAAGCGACCAAAAGTTCGTGAAAAGTTCGGGAGAAGTCTGAGCAAAATAGTCGTTACCGCTGAAAATAGAGAGCCAGTTAGATGAGAATGTGCCTGCGCCAGTAAGTTGTCTGCCCAGATTGACCTGTATATCGCCGCCTATGGCTAGTGCGATGGGACCGGTTACTAAAATGAGTAGCGCGATCGCGGGAAGGAGCCTGCGAGCGCGGCGCTTCCAGAAAAGGAGTAGGCTGATACGCCCGGTTGTCGCCCCTTCGCGGAGTAGGAGGGCGGTGATCAAATATCCCGAGATGACGAAGAAAATATCGACCCCGATCATACCGCCCGGCACCGAAGTAGGCCAGAGATGATACACAATTACCAGGAGTACGGCGATGGCTCGCAGGCCGTCGAGCCCGGGCAACATAAAAGAGCGGTTAGCCTCATGGGGGCTGACCGCGGATGGAAAAAGTTGCTTCATGATGTGTTGTTACTCCGGGGTGATGAAAGAGTGAAGAAAAATACTGTTTACTAGTATAAAAGTTTATTTGTTAGATAGAGACGTTTGGAGCCATCGGGAAGTTTTGTGAAATTTAAGAAACGCGGCTACCAGATATTTTGGTATCTATAAGGGTGTTGTGCTGGTACTTGAGCGTTGATGGGGTTTTAGGACATAAGCAACATAGTGTCTCGATTCGTGCTGTACGCCACATGCGATAATAGGGTAGAGATAACTGGGCTATTCGTAATTTTTGGAGGCAACAGAATGGTAGAAGCAACGCAGACTAAAATACGGCGGGTGGCGGTTCTTGGAGCATCGGGGCGTATGGGATCGGAAGCGGTCAAGGCTATTACCGATGCCCCCGATTTTGAATTAGTTGCCGCTTTAGGGCGTGAAGATTCTCTCGAAAAGCTCGTCGAAACTAATGCTGAGATTATGGTTGATTTGACCGTGCCGAGCGCTACCGAGACGAACGTCCGTTTTGCCGTAGAGCACGGAGTGCATGCTGTTGTGGGTACTACCGGCTGGACTGAAGAACGTGTGGAATCCTTGCGTGAGCTTCTTGATGAGCACCCGCAGGTGGGTGTGCTGATTGCACCGAATTTTGCGTTGGGATCCATTTTGGCGACGGAATTTGCGGCTAAGGCGGCACCGTATTTTGAATCGGTTGAGATTATCGAGATTCACCACCCCAATAAGGTGGATGCCCCTCGGGAACAGCCGCTCACACAGCACGTCAAGTTGCGGCTGCGCGAGAGGAAGCTGGGCTTGGAAACAGCCCGGATGCTACCGAGAGTGATCCTCTGGGGTCTCGCGGCGGTAAAGTTGAGGGTATTAATGTGCATGCGGTGCGGCTTCGCGGCATGGTTGCGCATCAGGAAATTCTGCTGGGCGACCCCGGACAGCTTTTGACAATCCGCCACGATTCTTTCGACCGCGCATCCTTCATGCCCGGTGTGCTTTTGGGCGTTCGGCGGGTCGCGGCGCATCCGGGGTTGAGTGTTGGACTCGATAAGTATATGGATCTGTAGATCGTGCGGATACCGACTCCAATGACCTCAGAACAAGAAACGGTAAAACCCGTGCGGGGCGCCTCATGGCTGACATCGTTGAGATTATGGGTTGCGATTGCCTGTCTCTTATTAGTCTGTACCGTGCTTCTGCTGCCTCTGCCGCTGGGTATTCGTGCGTCAATACTGGGCGTGCTGATTTCAGCGGAGTATTTACGCTGGTGGATGCGGGCGGTAAAGGTAAAATCTTTGCGGCGCTCACGGTGGCGCTTTTAGGGCTATATCTGCTGTTTACGGCACAGCGTGGGGTCGTGCTCATTGCGTCGGGGAATATCGCAGGTATTCTGCTCGGGGCGGGACTATTGCTTTTGCCCGCAGTGGGTGCATGGGCGCTTGTGCGCGAGGTGATATTTGGTGCGCGTATACAGCGGATGGCTCAGGAGCTTGATGCCCAGGGTAAACTTCCCGAAGATACGCTGCCGCGAAGTCCTTCCGGAAGGGTTGATCGTGAGGCTGCTTCAGTAGAACTTGAAAAATTTGCCGATGTTCTCGAAGCAAATCCGGACAGCTGGGAAGCCTGGTTTAATCTCTCGTGCATGTACGATGTCTGCGGTGAACGTAAACATGCCCGCGCCGCTATGCGAAATGCGATTTCTCTGCGCCGCGGTCGTGGTGTGACCGACCTGAAATAGCGTGGTTGTTAGGGGAGTCCATGCGTGATCATGAAGAGTGCTTGAAGTTGCGTTTTGAGCTCAAGAACGCAGAATTCCATAAAAAGTGAAAATTTTTCGGGACAGAAGCAAAATTAATGTAGCGTAAGAATAGCTTAAGATAGTACTCTGGGGTGTATGGCTGAGAACGTGATGAACCCCGGTACTTTTGTAAACCCGCCCTTTGGGCGTCTGCTCACGGCGATGGTAACGCCCTTCGCTCAAGACGGATCTGTGGATGAAAAACAGGTTGCACATCTGGCGGAATACCTCATTGACAACGGTCATGACGGGTTGATTGTATGTGGCACCACAGGAGAATACTCGACCATGACCGATGATGAGAACGAGCGAGTTTTCGCCATCGTCAAAGAAGCTGTAGGAGACCGTGCTTCTATCGTTGCTGGCGTGGGCTCGAACGACACCGCGCACACCATTGAACTTGCCCGTCGCGCCGAAAAGGTTGGTGTTGACGGTTTGCTTGTGGTGACTCCCTACTATAACAAGCCCACTCAGCATGGCGTTTACGCGCACTTTAGCACCGTAGCAAAAGCCACCAGTACACCCATCATGCTCTACGATATTCCGGGGCGTGCCAGCATCCCGATTGCCCCCGACACCTACCGTCGGCTGGCAGAACTTGATAATATTGTTGCTGTTAAGGATGCGAAGGCTGACTTTGGCGCCGCAACCGACGTTATGGCAACCACAGATTTGCATTACTACAGTGGTGATGATGGTTTGACTCTGCCTTGGATGGCAGTAGGAGCCGTAGGCTTAGTTTCAGTTACCGCGCATGTGGCACCCATGCTCTTCCGTGAGCTTATTGATGCCGTTGTAGCGCAGGATCTTGTGAGTGCGCAGCGCATTAACCTGCAGCTCGTGCCCATTGTGAACGCCACCATGGGACGAGCCCCCGGCGCCGTTGCTGCCAAAGAAATCCTGGCTTGGCAAGGCGTTCTTGGCACACCTGTTGTACGCCTGCCTCATGTACTTTCCGAACCCGAAGTGGTGGAGGCTATCCGAGCGGATCTGCTTTCCTCCACTATCGCGCAGACTCTTAAAAACGCATAAGACTTTCTGCGGCTAGTTTCGGGCGGACCCAGCGTGACTCGTATGTAGCGAGAAGATCACGCGGGTCCGCTTTCCGTGCAGAAGCGGAACGTGAAGGCGTGGACCCCTCCTCTAGAGGCGAGATGCGTCCACGACCTTTAGCGAACGGACTCTCAGCCTCTCAAGCCGCATGAGCAGCACCCGCGAAGCAACCCGATACGCTTCGGAGTTTGATACTCACGGCGGGTGCGCCCTTAGACGACACGAAAAATAGAATCATAGAAAACAAGGAGATACGCATGAGCGTTTTTGAAAATGATCTGCCGGCGCCTCCCAAACTGCAGAAAGACACCCTGCGCGTGGTGCCTCTCGGTGGTCTGGGTGAAGTCGGTCGAAATATGACCGTCTACGAAATCAACGGCAAACTGCTGATTGTAGACTGCGGTGTGCTCTTCCCTGAAGAGTCCCAGCCCGGTGTAGACCTAATCCTGCCCGACTTCAGCTATGTGGTCGATCGCCTGGATGATGTAGTCGCCATGGTTCTCACTCACGGGCACGAAGACCACATTGGGGCGGTACCTTATCTGCTTAAGAAACGTCCCGATATTCCCTCTCATCGGTTCCGAACTCACTCTCGCGCTGGTAGAAGCGAAGCTTGCCGAGCATCGCATCAAGCCTTATACGCTCACCGTAAAGGAACACCAGATCGAAAAAGTTTGGTCCTTTTGAATGCGAGTTTATCGCGGTTAACCACTCTATTCCGGATGCACTCGCCGTATTTATCCGAACCGCTGCAGGCACCGTGCTGCACACCGGAGACTTTAAGATGGATCAGCTTCCACTGGATGGGCGCATCACCGACCTGCGTCACTTCTCGCGTCTGGGCGACGAAGGTGTGGATCTATTCCTGCCTGACTCCACAAACGCAGAGGTTCCCGGGTTTACACCCCACCGAAAAAAATATCGGACCTGTTATATCGAGCGTATTCCGCGATGCGCCCAGTCGCATTATCGTGGCCTCGTTCTCCTCGCACGTTCACCGCGTGCAGCAGGTGCTCGATGCCGCAGTCGAGCGCGGGCGCAAAGTTGTGCTGGTCGGACGCTCCATGGTGCGCAACATGACCATCGCTGAGAAACTGGGTTACCTCAAGGTACCCGAGGGCGTTCTTGTAGATTTGAAGAAGGTCGATGAATACCGCCCCGATGAGCTTGTACTCATGTGTACCGGTTCGCAGGGCGAGCCGATGGCGGCTCTGTCGCGTATGGCTAATGGCGATCACAAGGTTCAGCTTGAACCGGGCGACACCGTCGTGCTGGCTTCATCGCTAATTCCAGGTAACGAAACCAGCGTGTACCGCATCATTAACGCCCTGATGAAACTCGGCGTGACTGTTGTGCATAAGGGCAACGCGAAAGGTTCACGTTTCCGGGTCACGCGGCGGCGGGAGAGCTGCTGTACTGCTACAACATTCTGGAACCGAAGAACGTGATGCCTGTTCACGGCGAGGTTCGTCACCTGATTGCTAACGGGGAACTGGCAAAAGAGACAGGTGTTCCTGAAGAAGGCGTGCTCCTGTGCGAATCCGGTACCGTTGTGGATCTCAAAGACGGCGTAGCGAAGATCGTTGGCGAAGTTCCCTGCGAATACCTGTACGTGGATGGACGTTCTGTCGGTTCGGTGACTGAGGACGATCTTAAGGCACGCCGCGTTCTGGGTGAAGAAGGATTCGTCTCTATCGTGACGGTCATCGATCGTGCTACCAAACGTGTGGTAACCGGGCCAGATATTCATGCCCGCGGTATCGCCGAAGACGATTCGGTCTTCGACGAGATCACCCCCAAATTACCGCCGCCCTTGAGGATGCGCTTCACCGCGCGCCCGAGAAGGTGCATACGGTACAGCAGCTTCAGCAGATTGTGCGCCGTACCATTGGTGCATGGATCTCCCGCCGCCTGCGCCGTAAGCCCATGATCGTCCCGGTGGTCGTTGAGACTAAAACGGATGAGGAGCCTAAGCCGACGGTGTAGCGAGCGCATAGCCCACGGCGAAAGGCGGTGCGGGCACGCTCTGTGCGAACGTACCCCGCACAATACACGACAAACGGGGCCGATAGCTGCTTGAGCGGTCGGCTCCGTTCCCGTGTACGGTAGCATATGAATACTATGGATGCGTATCACGTTCTTGCCCCGATTGCATCGGTCGCGAGAGAATGACGGCATCTAGCCCCAAGCACATGGAAGGTTGCTAACCTAGTAAATATGGCTTCACGGAGTAATCAAGGGCGTAAAAGCAAAACCGGATCAGCCAAGAAAACCTCGGCACGCGGCTCCCGAGGCACGTCTAAGCGCGCGAACACCCCCGAAACCAACCCCGTAGCAAATGCTATTGCGAAAGTGTGGTTAGGCATCGCCCACACGGTGGGCGGCGCTGTGCGTGCTCTTGGGGTGCATCGCACAAGATTTAGATCCACAGGCACGCCGCGATGGTGGAGCGCTCTTCATTCTGCTTTTCGGCATTATTACGGCTGGGGTCGAATGGTATAGCTGGCGCGTCATGTCTGCACCGGTCATTATCCATGCCCCAATCTCGGCATGGCACACCATGCTGGGCGGCGTTTTTCGGTCAGGGTGCCATTTTGGTACCGATTCTGAGCTTTATCTTGGCATGGTGCGTTTTCCGTACGCCGGATGATGTTCGCCGCACCAACCGAGTCTCGCTCGGCCTGCTGCTCATCCTTATTGCAGCGTCGCTTTTCTTCGCGATGAACGCCGGATACCCCAGTTTTTCGGGCGGTTTTGAGGCTGTATGGGTCGGGGGTGGCGCCATTGGTGCGCTTCTTGGACCTCTCATGCAACGCATAGTATTTGTGCAGTGGCTCGTTATTCTGGCTCTCTTCGTCATGGGGCTCATGGTATTGACGGCTACTCCGGTGCGTCAGGTTATTCCGCGACTTACACATCTCGTTCGCATGGCCTTGGGCGAAAAGCCGGTTGCCTCCACCGATGACGACCCGACCATCGCATACCCGCAGGACGGCTATGATGCGGATTCCACGGCAGCGACTCAGACAGTCGATTTGAGTGCCTCGGAACATGATCGTAGCTATCTTTACGGTGATGAGGAAGAACGCCGTACGCCTCGCGGCGGTATCTTCGGGTCAATTAAGCGGTGGTTCGGATTCGGCCGTTCCCAACAGGCCGATCAGGGATTGGATGAATACGTTGGCGATGAGGCATTCGCCAGCCCCGTGGTTAATACTCATGAAGAGTTTTCCGCAACCTCTGCGGATGCCCCAGCGCCGCATTCTTCGGCATCGTCTCAGGGTAGGTTGAGCCGCCTGCCCAAACGCCGCACCGAGAACACCGTGTTCGATCATGAGGCTTCGGACGCGCCCTCGGCACGCCTGGCTCAGGCGCAGCGTGCCGCCGTTGAACACGGTCGTGTGGCACCAGATGCGCTCTTTGATGTAGAGGCTTTTGATGACACATCGGTGCAGCCTCTCGTGCCCGCCGCATCCGAGCAGAATGTTGCGACAAAGCAGATAGCAAGCCCTCAGACGCAGCCTGCTCAACAGTCACAGCCGGAAGCAGTGCAGCAGCAAGGTACATCGGCTAAACCGCAGCAAAGTAGTGGTGCATCCCGCATGCCGCAGACGAAGCCGCAAGCTACGGTCAGCGGAGCAGCGGCTGCCGGTACGGGGGCATCACGACCCCTGCAAAACAACACGCGCACCGCGCATACCGAGCAGGCCCGCCCCGAACAATCCGTCGAGTCTTCGCAGGGCACTTATAACCTGCCCGCAGAACAGATGCTGGTGGCGGGTCCCCCTGCTAAGGAATCATCCGAAGTGAACGAACACGTGGTCGAAGCACTGACCAACGTTTTAGAGCAGTTTAGGTTGATGCGGTTGTCACCGGATTCTCGCGCGGTCCGACCGTGACCCGCTACGAGATCGAGCTGGGTGCCGGTACGAAGGTTGAACGTGTGACCGCGCTGAGTAAGAATATCGCCTATGCAGTCGCCAGCCCGGATGTGCGTATCCTATCGCCTATTCCCGGTAAATCGGCGATCGGTATTGAGATTCCAAATACTGACCGCGAGACGGTATCTCTGGGCGATGTCTTACGGTCCCCGCAGGCTCACTCGAACCCGCATCCGATGGTTATGGGCGTGGGCAAAGATGTCGAGGGCGGTTTTGTGCTTGCGAACCTGGCGAAAATGCCGCATATGCTGGTTGCGGGTGCAACCGGCGCCGGTAAGTCTTCGTTCGTGAACTCGATGATCACCTCGATTCTTATGCGTTCTACACCTGATCAGGTGCGTTTGGTGATGGTGGACCCCAAACGCGTGGAGCTTACCGCCTATGAGGGAATTCCGCACCTGATTACGCCTATTATTACTAACCCGAAGAAGGCAGCAGAGGCGCTTCAATGGGTAGTACGTGAGATGGATGCACGCTATGACGACCTGGCGCATTATGGGTTTAAGCATGTGGACGATTTCAACAAGGCCGTACGCGAGGGCAAGATTCAGCCTGAGCCGGGGAGTAAACGAAAAATTCACGAGTACCCGTACCTGTTGGTTATCGTGGACGAGCTTGCCGATTTGATGATGGTTGCCCCGCGTGACGTTGAAGAGGCGATTGTTCGTATTACGCAGTTGGCGCGTGCAGCTGGTATTCACCTGGTGCTTGCAACTCAGCGTCCTTCGGTTGACGTGGTAACCGGTCTGATTAAGGCGAACGTTCCTTCGCGTATGGCGTTTGCGACATCATCGGTCACGGATTCGCGTGTGGTGCTGGATCAACCAGGCGCTGAAAAACTGATCGGTCAGGGCGATGCGCTCTTCCTGCCAATGGGTGCCTCGAAGCCGATGCGTGTGCAGGGTGCGTGGGTCTCTGAATCCGAGATTCATGCGGTTGTTGAGCACGTGAAGCAGCAGGCTCCGACAATTTACCGTGAAGATGTTATGGTCTCAGCCGCGAAGAAGCAGATTGATGAGGAAATCGGCGATGACCTTGATGACTTGCTCCAGGCGGCTGAAATCGTGATTACCACGCAGTTTGGTTCTACCTCAATGCTTCAGCGTAAACTCCGCATGGGCTTTGCGAAGGCGGGGCGCATTATGGATCTGCTGGAGTCTCAAGGCATAGTTGGTCCTTCTGAGGGGTCGAAGGCGCGCGATGTGTTGGTGCGCCCAGACGATCTGCAGAATACCTTGGCACGCATCCGGGGTGAAGAGGTGCCCGAACCCGTTGAGGAAACTTTTGAAGACCCGTATGCGCAAGCGGTGAACCCCGCAGAGCCTGCCGAATATGCGGTGGAAGAGAGCGATGAGGGCTCGGAGGACGCCTGGCAGCTCACGGGGCGGTAACCCACCAACAGTCGTATTCAAAGTGTTCTCATCATCCTAGAGAGATTCCCGCTTCTGCTGGCATATCGTGCTGCGGAAGCGGGAATTTTTCTATTACTGCGAGCCCAAACAAGGATTTATCGGAATGCCATTCTTATAGGAACGATACCTCGTATACTGGAAAGATATGAGGCAAGGGCTACGCTCTGGGAGTTACTTGCAGCCAACAACGAGTCGTTGGTACCAGACTGTAGAGAAGGGTAACAGTGAGTCAGGAATCAGTATCGGCGGTATCGCAGACCGAGCGTCATGTATCTAACTGGAATCTGCCGAATATTCTGACGGTTGTGCGTATTATTGCAGTTCCTTTTTCGTTGTAGTGCTCCTTGCGGGCGGAACATTCGGAGCTGAAGATGTAGCACAGCGGTGGCTTGCTTTTGCCCTCTTTATCGCCGCGATGATTACCGACTGGGCGGACGGTTACCTGGCTCGAAGCCGTAACCTCATCACGAGCTTTGGGAAGATCGCTGATCCTATTGCTGATAAGCTCCTCACCGGTGCGGCGTTCATTACCCTTTCTTGGTTGGGCGAGCTGTGGTGGTGGGTAACCGCTGTAATTCTCCTTCGGGAGTGGGGAATCACCATCATGCGTTTTTTCGTTATCAAATACGGGGTTATGGCGGCAAATAAGGGCGGAAAGATCAAAACCGTTTTACAAACCATTGCTCTCGTGGTGATGCTCTTACCCTTAGGACTCCTCGGCGAGCCTTGGTTGGTTCCCGGATGGGTTCTTATGGCGGCGGTAACCGCTATTACCGTCTGGACAGGGGTAGTTTACGTGCGTGATGCTCACCAGCTTCGCCAGATATGGCTGGCGCAGCATCCCACACAGTCATGAGGCTGGGACATTCTAGATGGATTGTCCCGGTATTTTATACGATGGATATATCTCGTTGGGAGGAGCACTTATGGGCGTACTCAAAACGGTACCGCATAGTGCGAAGGAAGCCGCTCAGATACTTCACGATGCTTTGGTCGGTACAGGTCTGACAATCGCCACGGCGGAATCTCTCACCGGAGGAGACGTTGGGGGTACTATCTGCACCGTTGCAGGAGCCTCGGAATACTACCGCGGCGGGGTTATCTCATATGCGAGCGCGGTCAAGGCATCCGTTTTAGGCGTAAATGAGGAGCTTTTAGCTAAGAATGGTTCCGTTGATCCGGAAGTTGCCCGGCAGATGGCGCAGGGAACCGCACGAATCTGTGGAGCTGACTATGGGGTTTCGACCACTGGAGTTGCAGGGCCAGAGTCGCACGATGGTAAGCCCGTTGGTACCGTATTTTTGGGTGTGCACACTCCAGAGGCAACCTATGCCGTACAGCGGCACTATGAGGGGGATCGGGTACAGATTCGCGCCTCGGCAACGGCGGATGCAATTCTCCTGCTGACCCAGGCTGTGCACGGTACTAAGGACGCATCGTAGCCTTATCTAGAGGTCAGCTGAAGTATCTTTTCACGGGATACTTTAATCAAGTTTCCAGGGATTTCCCAGGTGCATGGGAATAAAACTATAGCTTGGTAAGTTTGAATATATACTAGCCAGGCTCATATAAACGGTACAGTACCCGAGGCTAGCCGAGAACTAAAAAATGAGTTAGGCTTAATAACTGTAAGAACCGGACACTGGTTGACCTACGTACGAGGAGAAACAACGCATATGACCAAGAAGCGTGTATCTATTAATGGTATTACCCGGTGGAAAGAAATTAACCCAGCTCCGCAGCAGGTAGCTCCTGTTGTGGAAGAGGCAAAGACTGTACCTCTGCGCCAGGCTATTGGCGAGGTTCTTCGTGACGTTCGTCAGCGCCAGGGTCGTACCCTACGCGAGGTTTCACAGAGCGCACGTGTTTCCCTGGGTTATCTCAGCGAAGTTGAGCGTGGGCAGAAGGAAGCTTCTTCGGAGCTTCTGGCATGGATTTTGCCAGGCGCTTGATATCCCGATGTACCAGATGCTTCGTGAAGTTGCCGACCGTATGGCAATTCTAGAGGGCGTACACGTTCCGGATACCGTTCCCGCCGAGCTTGCTGAGCAGTACCGTAACGATTACATGATGGCTTCGCTCTAAGAGACCTATGTGAGCGAACCGCGCATCCGTTATGATGCGCGGTTCGCTTTTTTATGCACTGACAACGGTAGAGGTCTACTTTCGCAGGGGACTCTGATGAAGCATTCTCGTGATTTTTCTCGGATATGCTCTGAAACAGGAGAGCGTAAGGAGGGATGATGAAACTCAGCGAGTTTTGGACCAATATGGACTACGAATTCGGTGCTGGGTATGCCCGAGTTTTGGCGGGAGATTTGGTGCTTGGGTCGCTTGGGAATATGACGGCTTTAGAGGCACTTGAAGCTGGGGTTGCACCGAAGGATGTTTGGCTTGCGGTCTGCGAGACACAGGATATTCCGGAGGTTCGCCGTTTGGGACCCGACCGTGAACCGCGCAGGTAGCCGAATCCATGAATTGCTGCGGAATAAGTCCGGTTTAGGGGTTGTTGCGACGCTATATGTGGAGACTCTGAGATAGACACGGCGAGCATAAATTCGAAAAAATTTGCCGAAAATTTGTGCGATTTATAGGATTTTGTTCGAGTCATGCTAATCTATCCACAGAGTAAAAATATCTGTACTTTCTGGGGGATTTTTCCACATTCTTCCGCCGCCGGTCTTAAAGTGTCAGGCGGACTTCGTAGAGTAGTGTGCAGAGGGTGGCGAGAAGCACCTCCCGAAGAATCATTGAGACCTTCTATTAATAGAACGAGGTAACTAATCGTGGCAAAAAACAGCAAGGCACAGGGCGTCGCTCGTGTTCCTGAAGAAGGCCGTGCCAAGGCACTTGAAGCCGTAATGGCTAAAATCGACAAGGATTATGGTAAAGGCGCGATTATGCGTCTAGGCGATAAAGAGACCGTGAAAACGGAGGTTATTTCAACCGGCGCTATCGCTTTGGATGCTGCTCTCGGTATCGGCGGACTGCCCCGCGGCCGTGTGATCGAAATTTATGGTCCCGAATCTTCCGGTAAGACCACTGTCGCTCTGCACGCTGTAGCGAATGTGCAGAAAGCGGGCGGTATAGCGGCGTTTATTGATGCTGAACATGCGCTCGATCCGGTCTATGCTGCCAAACTCGGCGTTGACACCGATGCCCTCTTGGTATCGCAGCCCGATACTGGGGAACAGGCACTCGAAATTATGGATATGCTGGTTGGCTCCGGCGCTGTAGATATCGTTGTGGTCGACTCTGTAGCGGCTCTCGTTCCCCGCGCCGAGATTGACGGCGATATGGGTGATTCTCATGTGGGCCTGCAGGCGCGTTTGATGAGCCAGGCTCTCCGTAAGATTACAGGTCGCCTGGCATCCACCGGCACTACAGCAATCTTCATTAACCAGCTTCGTGAGAAGATCGGCGTGTTCTTTGGTTCTCCCGAAACCACGACCGGCGGTAAGGCCCTGAAGTTCTACGCCTCGGTACGTATCGATATTCGACGTATTGAGACCTTAAAGGACGGGGCGAACCCCATTGGCAATAAAACTCGTGCCAAGATCGTGAAGAATAAGATGGCTCCTCCCTTCAAACAGGCCGAGTTCGACATTCTGTATGGTGAGGGTATCTCCGTTGAAGGCGGTATTCTTGACCTCGCGGTAGAGCATGACATCGTCAAGAAGTCTGGCGCCTGGTTTACCTATGATGGCGAACAGCTGGGGCAGGGGCGCGAGAACGTGCGTAAACTGCTCAAGGATAACCCGGAATTGACTGAGGAACTACAGTATAAGGTCCTCGTAAAACTCGGAATTATCGATCCTGAAGGCGAGGAATCTTCGGAAGAAGCTGAAGCCACATCGGTTGAAGCCGATCCTCTCGACGAGCTCGCAGAAGAATTCTAAATAAGATGGCGTGTGCCGCGCATCCACGATAGCCTAGCTTTGAGGATACGCGGCACACGCTCTAGCATATCTGCGAACACTACACCTTTGAGGCGTTGTACCTACAGGATTACAGCATCGAACCAGCATAGGAAGGCGGCATGGGTAACAATTGGTTGGCGGATGCCTGGGGTGATAACCCGTTGAGTGATCCTGCGATTTCTGACGCTGAAACAATTTCTGATGCTGCAGAGGGCAAAGCCACAGGATTCTCTGATTGGCATCCCGCCGCACACGGGCATGTGGAAGACAAACCCGACCCCGATTCTGCACCCTATCGTTCTTCCTCATCGCGCTCGTTACCACGCACACGAGGGGGAAGGGCGGCAGCTCAACATGATGCAGAACCCCGTACACAAAACGCTTCGTCAAAAACCCTCAGCAGGGCGTACATCGGGCGCCCGTAAGAAGCGTCGAAACCCGGACTGGAAAAAAGGATTCCGGCGCCCCAAGAACACCGAAAAATCGCCCTTCGCCCCGGCTATTGGGGCTCATCGTGCAGAGGAAGAACATACAGAAAAAGTACGGAAGAAGAAACGGTCATCAGGCCCATTATTTCGTGAGGGGAGTGCCCTCAACGAACCTTTGAGCACCGAAGAAGAAGCTCTTATTCGAGGTATCGCTGCCGAAGAAAAGACGAATGTTCCGGGCACCAATCGCTCAGGACGTTGGAAACAGCGCGAAGAGCCAGATCCGTACACGCGAGCAAAGACTCTGGTTTACAATCAGCTGGCGTATTCCGCTAAATCCCGCGCGCAGCTGCAGTAAAAAACTTGCCGATAAAGGGTTTGAGGAAAGTCTTATAGAGCCGCTGCTCGATAAATTTGAGGCGGCTCACCTGATTGACGATGCCGAGTATGCGCGTTCCTTTGTGGAACAGCGGGGAAAACATAAGAAACTTTCCCGAACCGCTCTGCGCCGTGAACTCAAAGAGCGAGGAATTACCGGAGAACTTGCTGAAGATGCGCTCGCTGCACGCACGGACGAAGATGAGCATCGGGATGCGGCGGAGCTCGTGCGCAAAAAACTGCGTCCTTCCATGAACTTCTCAGATCGTACCGAGAAGGAGAAAATCATGCGTCGGCTGGTAGGTATGCTGGCACGTCGAGGATATTCTTCATCCGTAGCGTTTTCGGTGGTAAAAGAAGAAATCGAGAGGTACCGCAGCGAGCAGGAAGAAGACTGTTGAGTATTCTTCATCAGAAGAGTATCCAACAGATACGAGATAATCTATGTAGCCGTTACAAGAACACTATGCCTACAGGTTCTTACCCGGAACGGAATTAGTTGGGATTTTACGCTTGCCGTCGGTGAGGCAACTGAACATGCCGTCTAACCTATTTTTCGAGGTTCTTACCGTAATCGCCAAGGCGCTGGATGAGATCGTAAAGCGCAGGGTCTTGGGTGTTCCCAAGAGTAAGCAGGATGCGCATTAGCTCAACACCCTGGCGGCAAATGCGGGGAAGAACCCGCGCCCGAGTTCCGTCGGCGTAAAGTTCCAAAAGCGTACACACCGTAATAGCTGCGCACACCGCGATGTCTTCTGCAAGCCTGGCATCTAAAGGTATTTCACCGAAGAGGACCGTATAAAATTTAGGAAGCTCCTGTTCCCTATCTACCCGGTAAAGCGGGTACTGGGGCGACGAGGGAAACCCGAGCATCGCCTCCACAAAAGGGAATCCGCGATGGTGAATACAGGTTCCCTCCGTATCAAAGGCGCGGGTGCCGATACCGCGAGAAGGTGCCGTATCGGCCGGGGAGTACAGCACGTTATGCGGCGAAAAATCTCCCGACGAGAGCATATAGACCTGCCCGCGGCTACGTTTAAACTGCTCGGGTACCGGCGGGCGTTTGAGGAAAAATGGCTGAGTAATGCGATGGAACCGGAAGATTAGTTCTTGGAGATCGTTTGTAGGTTCTTCGGCATCTTCGCTCCGTTCTGCTGGGAGATCGGGATATAGGCGTTGAAGCCCCTTCTCGGCAAGTTTCGGGGAGGGCATTGCCCCCGGGAACTGTGCCCTGCGGTCCGCCTTCGCGAGCGACGCGCGATATTGATCGACGGTGTCGTCAAAAATTCTTGTCGGGCGAATTCACCCCATACTGCCGCGTAAGCCGCAAAAGCGCGTGCCGTATTGTTCTGGTTGAAAAGCTGCGTGGAGGTATCAGCTATGAGGGAGTTTGCAACGGGTACCGACCCTTCAAAAGCCACGTCTTCGAGTGCTAAGCAGCGTAGATCATCATCAACACCGTAGAGGGCAGGGTAGATATCTGGAACCATTTCATCGAGGGCAACCGCACCGTATTTTTCCCGAAGGTATCCAAAACCGCCTGCGTTAGTCGCCGAGTCTCCGCGGCGATAACGTTTTAAGATGACAGATTCGGGCTGCCAGGGCGTATGCGGGTTAGATCCATAGCGTACTCGCAGCACTACCGAGCGCATTCCGGTTGAGAGAATCGTCAGCGAGAAGGGAATCCGATCTCCGATAGCCGGTAGGGTTGCCGCCCACGAAAGCATCTTGAGAACACTGACCCGGAACGCCTCAGAATCGGCGGGGGAGTGCGTGGGCGCGGGATGGTATTCCGCGATGGCACGCTCAAGAATAGTCGCGAGGGGATCATCAGGATACTGGCCGGAAGAATTACTAAGGGATACCTGCATAGAGCCATTATCCACCATCCGCTACCCTAATGGCGTGAGCATGACCCTAAATGATTTTTCTGCTGAATCCGCAACGTCCGCCAAACTCCCCGAACCTATGAAGTTCGCACCTTTGGCTGTCAAATGAACGTTCACGATTCTGAACGTATGTCTGGTTTGCTAGAAGCGAACGGGTATGTACGCGCCGCCGAGGGAGAAGAACCCGACCTCGTGGTGTTTAACACATGCGCGGTGCGCGAGAACGCATCGAAATCGTCTCTATGGACATTTGGGACAGTTGGCCTCCGTGAAGCGACGACACGAAGGCATGCAAATTGCTGTAGGCGGATGCTTGGCCCAAAAAGACCAAAACACTATTATCGAAAAAGCCCCTGGGTAGATGTCGTGTTCGGCACCCACAATATTGGCTCGCTCCCCACACTCCTTGAACGCGCCCGCCACAATCACGAAGCGCAGGCGGAACTGCTCGAATCGCTTGAGGTGTTCCCCTCGACCCTACCCACGAAACGCGATCATGTGTACTCGGGCTGGGTGTCAATCTCCGTAGGATGCAACAACACTTGTACCTTCTGCATCGTGCCGTCACTGCGCGGTAAAGAGAAAGACCGCCGACCTGGCGATATCCTTGCCGAAGTTCAGGCGCTCGTTGATGACGGTGCGATCGAAGTAACTCTGCTGGGGCAGAACGTGAACTCCTACGGCGTGGAATTTGGGGACCGTCAGGCATTCTCCAAACTATTGCGCGCCTGCGGTGATATTGAGGGGCTGGAACGAGTACGGTTCACCTCACCGCATCCGGCTATGTTCACCGACGATGTGATAGAAGCGATGGCAGAAACCCCGAACGTCATGCCTGTTCTGCATATGCCGCTTCAATCGGGATCGGATAAGGTGCTCAAAGACATGCGCCGCTCATACCGATCCAAGAAATTCTTGGGTATTTTAGAGAAGGTGCGCGAGCGCATTCCGCACGCTGTCATTACCACCGATATTATTGTGGGATTCCCTGGTGAGAGCGAAGAAGACTTCCAGGATACGCTACGCGTGGTGGAGCAGGCGCGGATTCTCGTCAGCGTTTACCTTCCAGTACTCAATTCGCCCCGGCACCCCGGCGGCGACTATGGAAAACCAGATTCCAAAAGATGTTGTGCAAGAGCGCTACGAACGCCTAGTGGCTCTGCAGGACCGTATCGCGGGCGAAGAGAATCGTAAACAGCTGGGGAAGACCGTTGAGCTGATGGTTGTCGCCGAGTCTGGGCGTAAAGCGCAGCAGACGCATCGTCTGGCGGGCCGCGGACCGGATCAGCGCCTCGTGCATTTCTCAGTACCTGCCGGGTGCGAAGAGCCTCGCCCTGGAGATATGGTGACCGTTCCTATCACTGAGGCAGGGTCATTCCATCTGATTTCAGATCCCACCGCTGAGCAGTATCAGCTTCGCCGCACCCGAGCCGGGGACGCCTGGGACCGTTCACAGGCTGAATCCTGCGGTGCCGGAACTACCCAAGTTTCGGGCGGTCCTGTGGGACTTGGCATGCCTACTATTGGGCCTAAGTCTTAGATACTGCGGGGCGTGCGCGCGGCCTCATATTATATGTAGACCCGTACAATAGACCCATGACGTACCCCTTAGAACCTCCTATTATCGCTATTGTCGGTGCCACCGGTACCGGTAAGAGTGCGCTCGCAATTGCTCTTGCCCGGCATCTTGGCGGTGAATGCGTGAACGCGGATTCCATGCAGTTCTATCGTGGTATGAATATCGGAACCGCCAAGATCACCGCTGAGGAAATGCAGGGGGTTCCTCATCATCTGCTCGATATTTTGGATATCACGCAGGAGGCTTCGGTAGCGGAATTTCAGCATCAAGCTCGGCAGCTCTTTGCGGATATTAGAGCGCGCGGTAAGCACCCTATTCTGGTGGGCGGATCCGGTCTCTATGTTCGGGCGGCTCTCGATAAACTCGAATTTCCCGGTACGGATTCGGCGGTTCGGACTCGGTTGGAGCAGGAAGCCGCCCAGCAGGGGATCGGTGTTTTGCGCACACGCCTGGCTCAGGTCGATCCTGACTCTGCGGCGCGTGTTCACGACGAGCGGCGCGTTATCCGTGCCCTCGAAGTTTTTGAGGTGACGGGGCGTCCCTTTTCTGCCTTCATGCCAGTACGCGAATATGTCTCACCCGCCATACAGATTGGGCTGGATATGGATCGTAAGCGTCTGCACGAACGCCTGTACCGGCGGGTGGTGAACATGGCAGAATTAGGGCTTTTAGACGAAGTACGAACGCTGGAACAGCATGGTCTACGCGAGGGAAAGACCGCCTCACGTGCCATCGGGTACGCCCAGTTTTTGAAGGTTTTGGATGTGCAGTCCACCGACCCCGATTCCGCGTTGAGTGCGACGTATACTCTGCACGATGCGATCGAAGACACCGCGACGGCAACCCGACAATTTGCGCGTCGTCAGATAACCTGGTTTCGCGGGGACGACCGCGTACACTGGTTTGACGCCGAATCGAAGAACCTGCTCAGCCAAGCGCTTGAGGTCGTGCATCAGGCGAGCCAAGGCTGTAAAGGACCGAAACCCGCTTAAGCAGCGCATCCTCTGCGGTAAACCGGTAGAATTTACAGAGATTTAGTCACGAAGAACGAAGGGTAGAGAACGAGCATGACCGATGGCGTATCCACGTGGGGAGAACTAGCCGGGCGTACTCTGACAAAGGGGCATGGAACGGGTAATGACTTTATATTTCTGACCGACCCAGCCTCTGAGATCCCGCTCGATGCTGACCTCATCGCGCGTGTCTGCGATCGTCATTTTGGAATCGGTGCCGACGGCTTTATCCGTGCAGCGTATACCGAAAATTTCAGGACCGGGCAGAATCTGCTGGAAGAGCATCCAGACGCTATCTGGTTTATGGATTACCGTAATGGCGACGGCTCGATCGCCGAAATGTGCGGGAATGGCGTGCGTGCATTCGTCGATTACTTGCGTACTGAAGGGATGATTGACCTTGAGGTGGGTGAGACCGTCAAGATTGCTACGCGAGGCGGCGTCAAAATCGTGGCGCGCACTGAAGAAGGATATGCCATTGATATGGGTCCGTGGAGTTTTATCCATGGAGACACAGCACGCGAAAGTGGTGAAGATTCGCATGTTTCGGCGCGTGGACTGATGACTCCCCGAGCCGGTCTGTCGATTTCGATGGGTAACCCCCACACCGTGGTGATGCTGGGTCAGGAAGGCAAATTGGATGGGCTCGATCTGAACAGCCAGCCACAGGTAAATCCAGCCCCGGAAAAAGGGACTAACGTTGAGTTTGTGGTTCCGGTTGATCTAGAAACGTCTGACGAGAATAAAAACGTTGGAGCCATCAGGATGCGCGTATACGAACGCGGCGTAGGTGAGACTCTATCCTGCGGGACTGGCGCATGCGCGGCTGCGGCGGCAACCCGTTTTTGGGGTGGCGAAGAGGCGCCCGATGAATGGCTGGTTCATGTTCCCGGCGGCACGCTCGCAGTAACCTTCGTCCTAGGCCCCGACGACCTCGAACACGTCGTTCTAGCAGGGCCAGCTCAGACGGTTGCCAAGATTGAGCTCCACTAACCCAGGATTTTTGAGAACTTATGCCCGTCAATCTTCTTCTGAGGCGAAGAAGCTGGCGGGCATTATCGCGTGAGCATCCACCTGAAGCCTTTAAGAACCTTTGGAAGAACGCACAACCTCCAAGATACGGAAACCCCTTCGACATGGCATATCGAGATACCGAAAACTCGGGTCCAAAACGTTCGGTGAGCTGTGCATCCAGCCATTTTTGCAGGGAATCAGAACCCAAATTCTTTTGAACCACCAGATAGGCCGCACCGCCGGGGGCTAGCCGCGGAAGCCACGTGAGCAGAATATTGTGCAGAACCTCTTTACCCACGCGAATCGGAGGATTGGACCAGATAGTATCGAAACGTAACGTGGGATCTATCTCATCGGGGGTGCTCACCGAGACGTTATGCAGTCCCCAAAGCGCGGGCATTCTGTTCCGTAAGCGAAAGCGACCGGGAATTGACGTCAATCCCATAAACCTCAGATTGCGGAGCAAGCATAGCTAAAGATAATGTGATGGGTCCCCAGCCGCATCCAATATCGAGCATATATTTTCCGTGCGGCTCAGGTACTTGCGCTAAAAGAACCGCAGTTCCCTTGTCTATTCCCGAAGGACTAAAAATACCGTTCGCGGTCGTCACGGAAACCTGACGCCCCGCCAACTCAACCTGAACCGTTCGAGGTTTGAACTCGGCCTCGGGAGACGAGGAAAAATAATGCTGTTCGCTCATGAATCCAGTGTACCCGGCTGCACCCCGCATCATCGCTGCTACGCTGATGCGCCCACAGCGAGAGATACCCGAAAACCGCGACAACTGCGGCATGCGACCGCTAAAATAGAGGAACATATGAAATTAACAGATACCTCTTTTTCCAGCGAAAAGCTGCCCAGTGATGAGCAGCTACGCCGAACCGTAGAACGAGTCCTGGGTCGTGCAGACTGCAGCGGCACAGACCACTATCTACCCCGAAAAGCACCGGTAGCACCGCACAACGCCGCGTGCTCGATACCCGTGCCCGAGAAATTTCCGATAATCAGCGGGAACACTCAGAATTTGACGGCGAGCAGGAAGACCTCGCCGAACGCCGCGCTTACGCCGAGTCGCCGGGCTTTCTACCGAGCTCGATGATGTGACCGAAGTCGAATACCGTCAGCTGCGCCTAGAACGCGTGGTTCTCGCCGGGCTATGGACCGAAGGGACCGTCGAAGATGCTGAGAACTCCCTGCGAGAACTCGCTGCACTCGCCGAAACCGCAGGATCTGAAGTGCTGGACGGGCTAGTTCAGCGCCGCCTCAAACCAGACCCCGGAACTTTTCTTGGCTCAGGAAAAGCCCTCGAACTCAAAGACATTGTTGAGGCAACCGGTGCTGATACCGTGATCGTCGATTCTGAATTAGCACCCTCACAACGACGAGCCCTCGAAGATATCGTCAAGGTCAAAGTGATCGATCGTACCGCCCTGATTTTAGACATCTTTGCTCAACACGCGAAATCTCGTGAAGGCAAAGCACAGGTCGAACTTGCCCAACTCGAATACATGCTCCCGCGTCTGCGCGGCTGGGGCGCATCCCTGTCACGCCAGGCAGGCGGGCGTGCAGCATCCGGTGAAGGCATTGGTTCACGCGGACCTGGTGAAACCAAAATCGAGATGGATCGCCGCCGTCTGCGTGCCCGTATGGCAAAGCTCAAGCGAGAAATAGCCGCTATGGCGCCCGCACGTGAAACAAAACGCCTAAGCCGTAAACGCAACAGGGTACCCTCGGTCGCTATCGCGGGGTATACGAACGCAGGTAAGTCGTCGTTGCTGAATCGTCTGACCGATGCCGGTGTTCTGGTGGAGAACGCACTCTTCGCAACCCTGGATCCGACCGTGCGCAAAGCACAGACTCCGGACGGCATCGGCTATACGCTTTCGGACACTGTAGGATTCGTGCGCTCGCTACCCACCCAGCTCGTGGAAGCATTCCGTTCCACGCTCGAAGAGGTAGCCGATGCAGACGTGATTCTGCATGTGGTAGACGCATCTCACCCAGACCCTGAGGGGCAGATTCGCGCCGTGCGTGAGGTTATCGCAGATTTAGATGCTCGCCGTATACCCGAGATTATTGTGCTCAATAAAGCGGATGCGGCTGATCCCTTTATCCTCGAACGCATGCGACAGCGCGAACCGAACCACGTCATCGTCTCGGCGCGCACAGGGGAGGGCATTGACGAACTCAAGCAGAAGATCGCGGATACAATTCCGCGGCCATCGCTTGAAGTTAAAGTTACTGATCCCCTACAACCACGGTGAAGTTATTTCCCGTCTTCATGCCTGGGACGCGGAGATTAAGAGCACTGCGTTTGTCTCAGATGGAACCTTTGTCACCGCTTTGGTGCGTGAGGATGTCGCCGCAGAACTCTCTGACTATGTGATCGATGGTGAGCTTCTTGAAGTGCTTGAACTGGAGCTTCAAGAGTCTGCATCTGAGCCCAGAAGCCGTCTGTGAACTCGCGTAATGAGAGCGTGAGCGCCCGTGACCGATAATATTACTGCGCCCACCGGGATGGAGCTTGAAACTCTGCCCGGTGCAAAAGCCCGTGTTAGATTTGCTCGATCGTGCGATTGAAAAAACGGGCGGGCAAAAACGCCTCGGACAACGTAGGATGGCAGCCCATGTTGCGCAAGCTTTCGACCTTGAGCGGCATCTCCTCGTGCAGGCAGGCACCGGAACCGGTAAATCCCTCGGATATTTGGTGCCAGCCCTGCATCATGCGGGTGCAAGTACAAAACCCATTATCGTGGCGACCGCAACCCTGGCCCTCCAAGCGCAGATCGTAAAACGAGACCTTCCAAAACTTATGGAGGCGCTCTCTTCTGAGCCCGAATCTGAAAGCTCAGGTCGCAATCCTCAAGGGCAGGAACAACTACCTGTGCCTGCACAAACTCGACGGCGGATACCCCGAAGAGGAACCCTGATACTCTCTTCGACATGCCTCAGCGTAGTACGTCTCGCATCGGTGAAGAGGTGCTGCGGTTAAGGTCCTGGGCGGAAAAAACCGAGACCGGCGACCGCGACGAGCTTAAACCCGGTGTATCGGATCGTGCCTGGGCGCAGGTATCCGTGAGCGCCTCAGAGTGTTTGGGAAAACGCTGCCCCCTCGTTGAGGAGTGCTTTAGTGAGCGGGCGCGCCAAGAAGCATATGAAGCCGATCTCGTGATTACTAATCATGCGCTGCTTGCCATCAACGCTTTTGAAGGTTTAGGTGTACTTCCCGAACACGATATCGCTATTATTGACGAGGCGCATGAGCTCGCAGATCGCGTGACCGGCGCGGTGACGGATTCCCTTTCTGCTTCCTTAATTAGACGTGCCGCTCGCGATATCCGCAAGAACTCCAAAGCAGACTCCAGCGCGCTTGAACAAGCCGCCGGTTCTTTAGAAACCGCATGTGAAGGTGTTTCTGAGGGCTTGATAGAAAGGCTCGAAGGGCGACTTCTGAACGCACTCGCGGCTGTAGCCGATGCCGCACGGGCGGCGCTTTCCGACTCTAAGAGCGACAATAAAGAGGCGGATGCCGGGCTTCAGATGGCTCGTTCACGTGTTTCTGAGGTACATGATGCTGCAACGCGCATTTTAGAATCTGCCGAACATCGCGAAGTGCTGTGGTTATCACGCCAGGGCGGTTGGGAAAACGGACGATATACCGCAGCTTCCGATCAGGATCCCGCCACACTCCACGTTGCTCCTTTGAATATCGGAAGCCGTTTACGTGAGGGGCTTTTTGAGGATCGTACCGTTATTCTTACGAGCGCAACGCTTACTGTGGGGGAATCCTTCGATGCAGTAGCCGGCTCCCTGGGGCTGGCTGGGCCGCAGGCTCCGCGCTGGGAAGGTCTTGATGTAGGCTCTCCGTTTGATTATCCGCGGCAGGGCATTATGTATGTGGCTTCCGATTTGCCCAAACCGAGCTTTGGCGTGAATCCTCAGCAGCTTGAACGATTACGCGAATTATGTGAAGCTTCTGGTGGTGGGGCTCTGGGGTTATTCTCGTCGAAGCGAGGTGCCGAGCAGGCGGCTGAATATGTACGTCAGCACACGGATTTGAATATTCTCTTGCAGGGAGAGTCCTCATTGCGGGCTCTTGTCGAGGAGTTTACTGAAGATATAAATGCTTGTCTTTTCGGCACCATGAGCCTTTGGCAGGGAGTGGATGTTCCCGGAGACTCCTGTCGTCTGGTACTGATGGACCGTATACCGTTCCCGCGCCCAGACGATCCTCTCGCTCAAGCGCGTACCCGTGCCGTGGCAGAAAGGCGGGAATGGGTTTATGGCTGTTTCGGCATATCATGCGGCAATCCGCATGTCTCAAGGAGCAGGGCGATTGATACGTTCCGTCCACGATCGCGGGGTAGTGGCGATCCTTGACTCTAGGCTGGCGACTCAGCGATACGGCGGGTACCTAATGCGGGCGATGCCTAACCTTTGGACCACCCAGGATAAGAATGTTGTTTTAGGCGCTTTGGAACGGCTTTACCAGAGTATTGACTAAAAACAATAAGATACGCGGGTTTAATACACGTTGTATTCCGGTACTGGTGCCGAGACATGAACGTAGCGAAGCGTCCATAGATGTAATGTGGGAAAGGGAGGGCACCGTTCGATGGTACCCTCCCTGATGTATTGTGCGCTTATGGCTGCCTATAGTAATTAGTTAGTCTATCGGGGCAACTCGGATACGGTTCCCATCTAGATCACTTGCTACGAAAGTCATCCCAAATACATCACGATGGGGCTCTTCCAATATGACAACCCCTTGTTCCACCCAGGCTTGGTACTGCGTGAGGATTTCTGCATCGGAGCCCTTGAGATTTATACATACCTCAGACGTACGTGTTGAAGTTTCATGAAGAGTATTGCTTGCTCCGGTCCACAACGCTAGCGAGACTCCCGGCGCTAAATCCATGGTGACATAGCGTGGCGAGGTAAAACTGACCTCAAGATTTAGAATGCTCGTATAGAAGGACACTGAGGCCTCGATATCCGATACATAGACAATAAAAACGATCTCACGGTCAATCATTGTGCTGTTATTCCTTCTGGACATGAGACGGCTGAATACGCAGGAACGGAACCTCTAGCGTTGTGTCTTTTTGAGAAAAAAACGCGCGCAGGTCAGAAGGTCCCCGTTAGATGCTTCGCAGAACAGAAACTACTTTACCCATCACCGTGGCGCGGTCGCCGAGTATGGGCTCATATTGGGAATTTCGGGGGAGTAGCCAGGTATGACCATCTACTTGGCGGAATACTTTGACGGTCGCTTCGTCGTCAAGAAGAGCCGCAACAATGTCTCCATTATCGGCGGTGTGTTGTTCACGTACAACAACCCAGTCACCGTCGCATATGGCGGCGTCAATCATCGAATCCCCTTTGACGCGAAGCATGAAAAGCTTCCCACTGCCCACGAGCTGGCGGGGGAGAGAGAGAACATCCTCAACGGATTGCTCAGCCGTAATAGGACCACCAGCAGCAATGCGACCTACGAGGGGCACGGGAACCATATCCTCATCGCTCACCTCAAATGTAGGCAGCTCCGGAAAATGGGCTGAAGCGCCCTCAGACTCTATATCGTCAAGAATCTCGATGGCACGCGGTAGTTTTGGATCGCGGCGAATATATCCCATCTTCTCAAGACGACCGAGCTGATGAGTCACCGAAGAAAGTGAAGCCAATCCAACGATATCGCCAATCTGACGCATCGAAGGGGGATATCCCTTCTGCTCGATTTCTGTACGAATCGCATCCAAAATTTTCTGCTGACGCGGAGTCAGCGGAGGGCGCTGAGCTTCGGGTGTCATGCGGAGCCTTCTTTCTAACTATTTACGCACGCCATGGTTCCTGGAGTATTGACTGGATCCAGGTAAGCATAACGATGAACCGTCTCGTTCTCAGTCTAAAGCATCAGAGGGAAAACTTCAAACAAATATTCTATGATCCTCGAATATAATCGAAGAAATATTTAGTAACTTTCTACTAGACTATCGAAACTAGATTCGATATAGTTGGTGTCTACGGAAGACATATTCGATAAAAGTTGAGGTCTTTTCGGTGAGGTGTTCTAGTTCAAGCTCTTGCTATGCAGGGGTTATCGGTCTTCGAAGTACTTCGGTATTTCTAGAGCATCTTGAGAGAATCCGAAAGCAAAATATGTGCTTTCTGCAGGAATATGAACTCATGCCAACCGCATTATGAGCACTGAGAATGGTGTGTAACGGCGAGGATATGAACTGGTCACACACCAGCGGAAAGGAAAATACTATGGCAGCGGCTACTTCTTCCTCCCGGATTCCGGCGGGGTTAACTCGTTATTCACCCAGCTCGTGTTCGACAGGGACTCTTATCAAACACGTTCACACTATGCTTCACCGAGCCGTTCCCGTATGTCTCATCCTCGAGCTGACTTCTTCCTCAATCACGTGCTGTATACGAGACTTCATTCTCAGCTACACCACAGAAAGTGAACGTCACATCTTCCTCTCAGACTCAGCAGAGCGTAAACGGTAAAACATCAAGCGGACAGCGGCGGGTTCCAGAAAAAAACTTAAAAGGTGTGTCGGTGGTTAATAAGCGCAATCCCTCATATTTTCACACGTGCTATGCATCGCTCTAGGGCTCTGAAAAAAATTGGGTTTTTTGGCATTCCGCTGATAACGCTGGCGGCCCTTGTCGTTCTTGGGGCGCTCATTCTTATATCGCCGCATACAGCAAACGCTGGAAATAATCTCACGGTGCAGGAACCCGATACGTGACCGTTCAATCTGGAGATACGCTCTGGGATATTGCACAAGAGGTAGACCCGAAGACTGATCCACGCGACACCATGGTGCAGATCAGTAAACTTAATGATCTGCAGGGTTCAACTGTCAAAGTCGGGCAGCGTCTAGAGGTTCCAAACGTGCAATAGCAGGTGTAGCTGTCTCTTGAGCTCCTAGAAACTGTGACTGTATGCATGCGTTGTAGGGGCTGCGGTTCTCTGCTCTCATTGACTAATGTGTGATTATTAGCAGGTAGCTTTTAGAAGAGAGAGACCTGTATCGCGTAAAGTCTTTTTTTGACATATGGTGCTCAATACAGGCGACGTAACATGCGGTATGCGATGATAGCGTGAGATTAGGGGCAGAAACCTTGGAGTTTGTACCCTAGAGATACATGACATTTGTATGCTCGCCCGGTTGTTCGTCTGGAATCCGGTGGGAGCGGAACTAAAGGAGTCTCTATGCCCACACGTCCCACCGTAGCTATACTTGGCGAATTCGGCACATATGGCGAGCTCCAGCAAGCGTGCGAGCGCGTCGGTGCCCAAGCGTTCGTTACCACAGATCTCAATTCTCTACGAGACGCTGATGGTATGGTGATTGCTGGCCATAAGAAATCTCTCGAAACATACGAGGCTGTGCGGAAACTCCACGGTGGTCGGGTGCTTGGCAGGCGCGTTGCAGGCGGCCGTCCTGTCCTCGTTGCCGGGGCTGGTTTTGGGATGCTGTTTGAAATTATCCGAACCGTGAACCCAGAGCTTGGAGACCTTGATATTTCTGCACTAGGAGAGTGGCCGGGTGCTGCACAAGATCTAGCCACCGCTGGGGCTCATCCAGGATGTTATAGGGTTGAGGCCGCTGTGTCCAGTAAATTTTTACAGGATCTTCCTGAACCCTTGAATTTCAAGGCAGAGGATGCCGTGTTTACCTGGGATTTTGACCAGAGTATAGACTATATGGAGCCGCCTGCTGTCAGTTGGACTGATGCAGATCCGCGTTATATTGCAGCTGTCGAGAACGGTCCTCTCACAGCAATTCAATTTTGTCCGGTAGCTTCGGGTGCTGCAGGTGAAGAATTTCTTCGCCGCTGGGTTGCGCATCTTCCCGTCATGAACCGTTTGTAGCATCATAAATTTTACGAAAAACTGCGAAGGAGCATCACATGTCACCTCTATACTCCGGACTTATTCTTATGACTGTTGGGGCATTCTTTGCCGGTGGGGGTATATCTTTCCGTAAACAGGGCATATCTCTTGGCGCGCAGATTGTGCTGTGGATTATTGCTTTAGCCCTCTTTGGGTACGGGGCATATGTAACTTTCGTATACGGGTCACAGGGATAAGAATATGGGTACTCTAGAACTTCTTCCCGCAGTCGATATTGCTCAGGGGCGTGCAGTGCGCCCCGTAGGTGGTCGCCTCTCCCAACAGAGTGAGGGTACAGATCCAGTGGAAGCGGCTCTATCGTGGCGCCGCGCGGGGGCACGATGGATTCACCTTGTTGATCTGGATATGGCGTTTGGTCGTGGTAACAACACCCGCATCCTTCGAGAGGTTATTGATCGAGTTCGTGCGACAGCTCAGAATCCTATCAAAATACAGGTCAGTGGCGGTGTTAAAGATGAACGTTCTTTGGAATTCGCCTTGAGTCTTGAACCCGATCGCATCAATGTGACGTCGGCGGCGCTGCAGCATCCGGCATGGTTAGAGAAAACACTAGGGCACTATGGTGAGCGGATAGCTCTGGGTTTGGACGCTCGCAATGGAACCGTTGTAGCACGTGGGACCGAATGGTGTGGCGATTCCGTGCATAACACAGTGCGATGGCTGCAAACTGCGGGAGCATGCCGGTATATTGTGACAGATGTAAGCCGAGATGGTGCTCTCTCAGGGCCTGGGCTACAGCTGCTTCGTGAAGTTCTCAGTCTCACTGAGCATCCCGTTGTGGCTTCGGGAGGTGTTGCTTCTCTGGAAGATATTCGCACTCTTCGTGCGCTGACGAATCAGGGCTTGGAAGGTCTTGTCCTAGGGAAGGCACTGTACGTCGGCAATTTTACTTTTGAGGAGGCTCTTAAGGCGGCTAATGATGATGCCTCATAACCCACAAGAACAACGGAATCTGTCTGAACCCAAAAGCGTGCAGCTGCACGGCGCGCGTTGCCAGAGCATATTGCGGCTCAATTGCGCAGCGCTGGGAGGCAAACTGATACTGGCGGACAGCCCTGGAAAGGGAGGAACCTAGGAGAGGGAACGTCACAAACCCATCAATACTATGGAGACGATGGCTTGACGAACCCAGATTTAGCCCGGGTTCTGACCTCTTTTGAAGCTGATGAAGTTGATGAGGCAGCAGTTGTTGAAGCGTTGAGTGAAGTGCGAATATTTGCTCCGATTGTTGCTCAGCTTTCACAAGCTCATATAACCCATGATGGTCTGGTATCTGATAAAGAAGCTGACATGGCATTAGTTAGCTTGCAGGCTCCAGATGGTCGAAAAGCTCTTCCTGTTTTTACGAGTGTTGATGCTTTGACGCAGTGGCACCCACAGGCTCGCCCGGTTGCAGCCTCTATGCGTAAAACGGCATTGAGTGCTGTGGAAGATGATAACCAACTCATTGTTGTGAATCCTGGTCAGAACCTCACCTTTGTGGTACGTCGCCCCGCTGTTTGGTCTTTGGCGCAGGGGAAACCGTGGATCCCTTCGTATCTCAACGACGAGGTACTAAATGAACTAAAACGCCTTATCTCTACACAACCCGCTCTGGTAGATATTCAGTGTGATACTGGTGATGGCGTACAGGCACGCACAGGCACGGGGAAGATCCTAAGGGGCGGAGGTGCCGGTCCTGAACTTGCGATTAAACTTGCTGTTCTTCCCGGACTTACCCGCGAACAGCTCAATATGGTAATTCAGGATTTTCAGCGGAGTCTGGCGAGCAGCGACCTTATGTCACAGGTGGTTGATTCTGTGCAGATTAAGCTTCTTTCTGCTTCATAGATCTGTGTAGGCTCAGTTGATGATGTCTTGGTGAACTTTAGAGAGTGTGAGATTCTAGAACCATGAGTAATATAACGAATAGTTTTCAATTTGGCGCATCATCAAATGAATCTGTACCTGTACACGGCGGTACAGAGCTAACTGATGAACAAATGCATGCCGTTAGTGAACAGATGCGGGATATTGCCGATGTGCCAGCCGTTGAGATTATCGGTGCTGCGGCTGTCCATCTCATGAGCGCTGCAGCCGTCAAATGCGGTCTGGCTGCCGAAGATAATGCTGCGGAGTTACAGGACTTGGATGAGGCACGCAAACTTATTACTGCATTGGCGGGGTTTGTGACGGCGGCGGCTCCAGAAATTGGTTCGCAGCATGCCGCCCCGCTGCGTGATGGGCTGCGGACGTTACAGCTGGCGTTTCGGGAAGCATCGTCAATCCCAGATGAGCCGGGGCAGGGGCCTGGCGAGAAATTTACCGGTCCTGTGTACTAATTCTGCGTGCTGAAGTACCTTGAACGATCCGTGAATGTAAATCTTCATATGTTCGCCACACAGGTTTTCAGATAAGATTTTGCCTTGTGCGGGGTAGCGTAATGCGCATAGTCGTAGCTGCCCCTCACGGCAGGTTTACTGGGCTGACTGACCGGCTTCACAGGGATAAAACGGGAATATAACGAAGAAGGTTATCCTTCTTGGCATTTTCTTGTGAATTAGCTATAAACCCGGTAGACTAGTGTACTGTTTGCAAGTGGAGTATACTCCCACCCGCATCCGCCCGCATATGGTATGAGGCAGACGGGTTAGATAACCGAATTTTCGGTATTCGATGTGTGCCTTCGCTTGTAAACGGCGAGGGCTTTTTTAGTGCTCGCCACGGATAATATTCACGGGGAAACCCACAGAGCACAGGAGCTACTCATTAGCGAACCACGCATAAACGATCGTATCCGCGTTCCGGAGGTCCGACTTGTTGGCCCCGGTGGCGAGCAGGTAGGCGTTGTTCCTCTTAAAGATGCCTTGCGTCTTGCTGAGGATGCCGAACTCGACCTTGTCGAGGTTGCCCCGAACGCGAAACCGCCCGTTTGTAAGCTCATGGACTACGGTAAGTACAAGTACGAAGCTGCGGTCAAGGCTCGTGAATCCCGCAAGAAACAGGTTAACGCCGTTCTGAAGGAAATCCGTTTCCGGCTGAAGATTGATACCCATGACTATGAAACCAAGGTTGGGCACGCTCGTCGTTTCTTGACCGGTGGGGATAAAGTCAAGGCCATGATTCAGTTCCGAGGTCGTGAACAGCAGCGCCCCGAGATGGGTGTGCGTCTGCTTGAGCGTTTGGCAGAAGAACTGGCTGAGGTGAGCACTATTGAGTCTCGTCCTCGTCAGGATGGACGCAACATGGTGATGGTTCTGGCACCGCTTCGCGGTAAAGCAGAAGTGCGCCGTGGACAGAACTCAGGCAACCGCAAGGGTCGCGAGCGTCTCGACACGACTACGGCGAAGCCCGTTAGTAACTCATTGGCAGATGCTATGCCTGCCGAGTTGAAAGCTCAGGCTTCAGCCGAGTAATAGAGCCGAAACACAGCTTGGGGGCGCCCCTCGTGGAGGTGGCGTCCTTGAACTTTGGGTTCGGTGCGGCGGGTTAATCCCCGATCGTAATTCGTCCTTGGGGGAGGGCACTCTTCCCCCTCAAGCTACTCCGCTCGCGCGGGGATGAATGTAAGGAGAACGGCAGCTATGCCGAAGCAGAAGACCCACTCTGGTGCTAAGAAGCGCTTCAAGCTCACCGGTAGCGGCAAGGTTAAGCGCCAGCAGGCGAACCGCCGCCACTACCTGGAGCACAAGTCCTCTCGTCTGACCCGTCGTCTGGCATCCGACCAGATTGTTACTGGTGGCCAGGCAAAGGTTGTTAAGAAGATGCTGGGTAAGTAAGCTACGCTTACAATTCGCCTAGAGAAGCGGGAAAACCCGCATCATAGACCAAGACTCGCTCCTGCACGGTATAACATGATGGCCGTTCAGGACATAAAGACGAAGGAGACACACGTGGCACGTGTGAAGCGCGCGGTTAACGCGCACAAGAAGCGCCGTACTATTCTCGATCGTGCATCCGGTTACCGCGGTCAGCGTTCGCGCCTGTACCGTAAGGCTAAGGAGCAGGTCACCCACTCGCTCGTATACAGTTACGACCACCGTCGTAAGAAGAAGGGCGATTTCCGTCGCCTCTGGATTCAGCGTATTAACGCTGCATCCCGTGCACAGGGGTTGACCTACAACCGCTTTCATTCAGGGCCTTAAAGGCTGCCGGTGTTGAGGTTGATCGCCGTATGCTGGCTGAGCTCGCTGTGAACGAGCCAGCAGCTTTCAACGCTCTGGTTGAGATCGCTAAGAAAAACCTACCTGAGGATACCTCGGCTCCTAAAGCGTAACTGAGAGCCAGGTAGATACCTGCAGCAGTGCGGGTATTAAAGCGTAAACGGTCGCCGTGTCTCATGACGGCGACCGTTTTTTACTTACATAGAAATCCTGTAAAACGCAGCCCCACTTCAGTGTGCGCGGGGGAGCGCATCGGTTACCTTTTGCCTGTACCCTTAAAGGGTGAATTTTCTAGAACGCATAAGTTCCCCAACCGTGATGTCGAATCCGTATGCTGATCGTGTACGTGACATCGCCAAGCTGAGCACTCGTCGTGGTCGTACCAAGAAAAAACAGTTCATGGTCGAAGGACCCCAAGCCGTGCGTGAGGCACTGAAAGCTCATCTGCAATCGCCGGTGTTAGACGCCGTATACGTTACGGAAAGTGCTTATGAGCGTCACCCCGATATTGCTGAACTTCTGGAACAAGCGCACGGTACCCCTACACCTGAGGAAGGCCGCCGTGTCTTTATGCGTGTCGTGACCGATGAAGTCTTGGCGGCTATGGCGGATTCCGTAACCCCGCAAGGTATTATTGCCATTTCGTTCATGGTGGATACTTCGTTCTCTGTCTTATGGGGTGAAAACGCTCTCAACCCTAAACTTATCGCTGTACTATCCAGGATTCAGGACCCTGGGAATGCGGGTACTATTCTGCGTGTGGCGGATGCGGCAGGGGCCGATCTCGTTATCACCACGAAGGGGTCGGTTGATCTTTATAACCCCAAGACAGTACGTTCAACGGCAGGTTCTCTCTTTCACGTTCCCATTATTCAAGGTGTTGAGCTGGAAGAATTTGCCGAGGATGTAAAATCTCAGGGAACCGTTGTGCTTGCCGCCGATGGGTACGGTACTGTAAATCTTCAAGACCTTATTGACCACGCGGCAGTTCTTCGCGCTGGTCTTGACGGTGAAGCTCCGGCGGGGGTAAAAGGTGCTTTTGACCTTTCTCGCCCTACTATGTGGCTTTTTGGAAATGAAGCTCAAGGGCTTAGTGCTGAGGAGAAGTCTGCGGCTACGATGCGCATTGCAGTTCCAGTGTATGGCGCGGCTGAATCGCTGAATGTGGGTACTGCTGCAGCGATATGCCTCTATGCTTCGGCAATGGCACAACACCAGACTCGATAGCTTCCGGACCTATTGGCTCACTAAAATAAGAACTTTTGAAACACAGACATGTATTGGAGAAAGAATGTCCGCTCATTCTGGTCACACCGGATCAGGCGCAATTTTTGCGGCTTTAGGCGCAAACCTAGGCATTGCGGTTCTTAAGTTTATTGCCTACCTTCTGACCCGTTCATCTTCAATGTTGGCCGAGGCTATTCACTCGGTGGCAGACTCGGGTAACCAGTTACTTCTGCTGGTAGGCGGCAAAGTAGCGCAAAAAGAAGCAGACGAAGAGCACCCTTTTGGTTACGGGCGTAACCGCTATATCTATGCCTTCATCGTATCTATTATTATCTTCGCGCTTGGCGGCCTCTTCGCTCTCTACGAGGGGTACGAGAAATGGCATGACCCTCACGGAATTACGGAGTGGCAGTGGGTACCGGTTGCGGTACTTGTAGGTTCTATTCTCCTGGAAGGTAACTCATTCCGCGTTGCTATTAAAGAATCGCGCGAGATAAAAGGACAGCAGAGCTGGCTTCGTTTCTTACGTACCTCAAAGAATCCGGAGCTTCCGGTACTTCTGCTGGAGGATGCGGGCGCACTTTTTGGCTTGGTCTTGGCTCTTTTCGGTGTGTCGATGACTTTGCTGACCGACAACGGTCTGTGGGATGCCGCCGGAACTTTGGCTATCGGTATACTTCTGGTTTTTATTGCTATATTCCTTGCTTCTGAGATGAAGTCTTTGATTCTGGGGGAGGCTGCTTCCCCGGAGGATCTCGCGAAAATTCGTGCTGCAATCGAAAACGGGGATCAGGGTCGTGTTATTCATATTAAGACTGTGCATCTGGGACCTGAAGAGATTTTAGTTGCGGCTAAGATCCGCATTCATGATGCTGATACGGGAATTACCGTTGCGAATGAGATCGACAAAACTGAAGAACGTATTCGTGAGGCGGTACCGGCGGCACGCGTTATATATCTGGAGCCGGATGTTTACCGTCCCAAAGCGCAGGACTCCACGAGCGTATCCCATTAGCCGGTAGAAAGCCCGGACTTATAGATCTTCTTGGTCTGCTGGAATGCTTATTCTCGAAAGGAACAGATGTCGGAATATTCCGTTCAAGTGGTGGGTGCTGCTATTGTAGACAGCCTTGAATCACCCTCTTGGATGCTTGTTGCGCAGCGGTCTGCACCCGAATCCCTTGCGGGTTTATGGGAGTTTCCGGGTGGCAAGGTTGAGCCGGGGGAATCTTGCGAGCAGGCGCTGGAACGTGAACTGATGGAAGAACTTGGTGTGAGCGTACATCTTGGTTCTGAGGTACAGGGAGATCATCCGCAAGGCTGGGTCTTAAACGAGAAGGCTGCTATGCGGGTGTTCCTTGCCGAGATTAGCAGGGGTGAGCCTTTACCACTCCAAGATCATCGTGAACTTCGATGGGTTTCGGTGAAGAAGCAGAGCGGTCAAGATATTCTTGATTTACCCTGGATTCCTGCCGACTTGCCTATAGTGCGGGAGCTGCTGAGCATACTCCATCAGAGCTGAAATATAACGGTGCGTCTTGTGAGGCATTTCCAGAGCGTAAAGGCATAAGTATCCGTTATTTCTGTAAAAAATGAAAGGTTAACGGATATTTCTTTCTGAACAAGCGTTGGGTCCCTTGTTATTATGCAGACATTCTGTAGGTAAACTATGCCTATCCCAACACTACACTTATGGTGTGCTAAGTCTCACACGATCCTGATGGGGCGTGTAACCCAGGGAACCTTTAGAGTTAAATTAAAGAAAAGAAGTTTTGTCTAATCTAACGTGGTGACGAATTATGGTTCTTGATGCACAATCATGGGGAATATTCATTGGTAACTTCCTCATCGGTCTACGGGAAGGGCTAGAAGCCGCGCTTGTCGTGGGTATCCTTATTGCTTATGTGCACAAGACCAAGCGTAATCACCTTCTCCCACCTATTTGGATTGGCGTTGCAGCCGCCATCGCTGTTTCGCTCATCTTCGGAGCAATCCTGACCTTTGGACCTGAAACGCTGACCTTTGAAGCTCAAGAAGCCATCGGTGGGTCTCTCTCGATTATTGCGGTTGGATTTGTCACCTGGATGGTGTTCTGGATGGCGGAAAACGCTCGCGCCCTCTCTGCAGAACTTCACGGAAAACTTGATGCGGTTCAAACTAGCTCATGGGCCGTGATAGTTCTCGCGACTCTCTCAGTAGGGCGTGAAGGTCTTGAAACCACGCTCTTTATCTGGTCTGCCACTCGCGCCGCTACTCAAGGCACTGAGATTGGTACGGTGCTTCCCGTCATTGGTGCCATTGTTGGTATCTTGACGGCAGTACTCATCGCGTGGGCTATGATGCGCGGCGTTATGAAGATCAACCTTGCGAAGTTCTTCACCTGGACCGGCGCCTTCCTCATTATTATTGCCGCTGGTGTGCTCTCCTATGGTATTCACGATCTACAGGAAGCACGAATACTGCCGGGACTGAACAATATAGCATTCGCTTCTCAAGACTTTATCGAACCGGGCGGTTTCCTTGCCACGATCCTGAAAGCAGTCTTTAACCTTTCAACCACTACCACGTGGGTCGAGGCTATAGCGTGGGTGCTGTACGTGGGTATCGTTATGCCCCTCTTCTTCTGGAAACAAAAGCGAGGTCATACCCCTTCGCGTAAAGCTGCTGATGCGCCTCAAGCATCTGGCATGGTGCACGTATCGAAGGTGGCTAATAAAATCACTGGTGAAACTGCTTCTTCCTCCAACTCTGCAGGTATTAAGACCCCTACTTCCGATGCCGGATAACTGATTTTTCATATTTCTCTGTCCCCGAACAAAGGAAAACACAATGCGAAAGTCCCTATACTCCGCAGGTGCCCTGCTGTCAGTCGGCGCTATTGCGCTGACCGGGTGCACGCCCAATAGCGCGAATAACGCCTCAGGTGGTTCTGGCGGAACCGCTGACGGTTCTATCTCGGTTACTTCAACCGATACCGAGTGCAAGCTTTCTGCCACCGAAGTTAAAGCTGGTAAGGTTACCTTCAAGGTAAAGAACGAAGGCTCGAAAGTGACCGAGTTCTACGTCCTAGGCTCCGACGGACTGCGCATTATTTCTGAGGTCGAAAAACATTGGTCCCAACCTTTCTCGTGATCTCACTGTTGAACTTCCTGAAGGCTCGTATAAGACAGCCTGCAAGCCCGGTATGGTTGGCGACGGCATCAAGGGTGATCTTAAAGTTGTCAAGAACGAGAGCGCTCAGCCCATCTCTGCTGATGAGCAGGCTATGCGCGATACCGCAGTTACGCAATACTCTTCATACGTGAAAGACCAGGTCGAGGCGCTTAAAACCGATACTGACGAGTTCGCCAAGCTCTACCAAGAAGGCAAGAACGAGGAGGCAAAGGCTAAGTACGCGGCGGCCCGTATACATTACGAGCGCATCGAGCCCATTGCGGAAAGCTACGGTGAGACCCTAGACCTCAAGCTGGATGCGCGTGAAACCGACCTTGAAGAAGGTAAGATTCAGGAGTGGACCGGTTGGCACAAGATCGAGAAAGACTTGTGGCAGCCTAAGGCAGATGCCAACGACGGAAAAGAATACAAGCCGCTTACCACTGAAGAACGTAAACAAGTCAGCGAAACGCTCGTGAAGGACACCCAAGAGCTGTACGATTATGTGCATTCGGATAAGTTTAAGCTTGATGCCTTCCAGATCTCCAATGGTGCGAAAGAACTCTTGGACGAGGTTGTCAACACCAAACTGACCGGTGAGGAAGAGAACTGGTCACACACTGACCTCTCCGATTTCCAGGGTAACGTAGATGGTGCGAAGGTGGACTACGAAAACCTTCTGCCGATTCTGCAGAAGAAGAACCCTGAGCTTGCCAAGACTCTGCAAGAGAAATTCGACGCCGTGCAGAAGATCCTGGATAAGTACAAGCAGGGCGACGGTTTCAAGCCCTATGACGAGCTGAGCAAAGAAGAAGTCCGTGAGCTCTCCGATGCCGTGACTGCGCTCGCAGAGCCTGTCTCGCAGATGACTGAGACCGTGGCAGGCGGTGAGTCCGCTGAGGGCAAGAGCGATGATACTTCTTCTTCGAAGCCGGCTGCGTCATCTGAGTCCTCCGCTGGAGCTTCGCAGATGCTTCCGAGCCAGCGGCAGGTACCTCATCGGCAACAGCTAAGTAACGTATCAGCATTTCAACGTACAGATCCTGATCACACAGGGGATTGATGGCGTTGAGAGACGCTGCCTAGACGCTGAGCCGTCCGTGAGCGTTTCTACATTCGCAAGATAATCGCGGATACAGAGACACTTGCGGGCGGTCGGTTCTCAAATACTCAACTGACACACAGTTGTCATATAATCTCCAAAATATTTAGGGAGAATATCTCATGCGTGAAGAAAAGACACCCACGACACAGGTTCAGCAATCCCACACTGCTGACCAGTCAGACGTATCTCGTGGTACCAGTCGACGGACTCTGATGACGGGCGCAGGTATAGCGGCTGCCTCTGTGGCAACTGTAGGCGCTCTTGCTGGATGTTCCGCAGAAGACCAAAAAAATGCTGAGGCCTCGGGTAAGTCTGCTGTTAAAGACTCATATTCTTTCTTTGGTGAGCATCAGAGTGGTATCTCGACAGATGCCCAAGACCGCATGTATTTCGCGGCTCTCACTCTTAAAACCACATCGAAGGATGAGATCAAGAAGCTTTTTAAAGAATGGTCAGAAGCATCGCGTAAACTCATGGCGGGAGAAATCGTGGGGGAGGACTCCTCCTATGAAGCACCTCCAAAAGATACCGGCGAAGCTATGGACCTTTCTGCTGGGCATCTAACTATCACCTTTGGCTTGGGGCGATCGTTTTTCGTGGATTCAGAAGGCAAAGATACGTACGGGTTTAAAGATAAACTTCCGCCCGCCTTGGTAGACATTCCCAAGATGGCGGGAGATGTCATAGAACCCGAGCGAAGCGGCGGCGATCTGTGTATTCAAGCCTGCGCTGATGATCCCCAGGTGGCTTTTCACGCCATCCGAAACCTAGTGCGTATTGCGGCGGGTCGTGCCGTCGTGGCGTGGAGCCAGCTCGGATTTGGGCGTACCGCATCCACGTCAAGTACGCAGGATACCCCGCGCAACCTCTTCGGGTTCAAAGACGGTACCAACAATATTAAGGTTCAGAATCCAGAGTTGTTGGAAAAGCATGTCTGGGCTTCAAAATCTAATTCGGAGGGGCACCCCGAATGGATGGATGGCGGTACCTACCTTGCGGCACGCCGCATCCGCATGATTATCGAGACATGGGACCGCTCCCGGCTTCGGGAACAAGAAGAAATCGTGGGGCGCACCAAAGTAACAGGCGCGCCGCTGTCAGGCGGTGAAGAATTTACCGCTCCGGATTTTAATATGAAGGGCAAATACGGTCCCATTATTCCCGATGATTCGCATATGCGCCTGATGCATCCAGACCAAAACAACGGGGTGCAGATACTTCGTCGTGGGTATAACTACACGGATGGCTCTGACGGGCTGGGGCACCTGGATGCCGGTCTCTTCTTTATCGCTTTTATCTGTGACCCTCGCACGCATTTTATTCCTTTGCTCAGTACCATGACGGCATCGGATGCTATGAGTGAGTATCTGCGGCATACCGGGAGCGCGGTCTTCGCTATTCCGGCAGGAGTTAAAGACGAGAACGATTTTATAGCATCAAAACTTTTTAACTAAGCTCCGTATTCAACCTTTAGCGGCTGGTCTACGTTCATATAGCGGACGTTGGCCAGCCGCTATGCGTCATATTGTGGAAATTTAATTTGTTTCCGTAAGCCCTCAGGGTACTATTGAGCTAGAAATCACATATACATCGTGGGAGACAATGATGACTACTCCAGCACCTCAGTACGATCCGAACACTTTTAGACGTGATTCAGCCCCGTCGGATACTCAAGCGATTTACATCCAAGAAGGCGGCGAATCGCACGACAGCCTATTTAATTCACCATCGAAACACCCTAAAATTTTCCGTCTTCAAGAAATCATGATTGTATCGGCGCTTTTGTGCTTTCTTCATGGTGTTATCTCAGCTTTTGCGCCAAACAACTTCAAACCGCTTGAAGGCCTTCCGGAATTTGGGGTTTGGGGCGGTCTCGTGCTTCTAGCCGTGGCAGCGGTCGTTTATCTATGGGTTTATTTCACCATTCAGAAAGGTAAACGCATCGGTCTTACTTTTGGACTGATATTTGCGATTTTGGGCGCTTTTATCGCTATTATGTCGATGATCGGCAATATTCTTAACTCCCAGCATTACGGTCTTGTTCCCATCTATGCTGGCTGGTTTATCACGAACGTCCTATGGATTCGTTCCGCTTTTGACCCCGCTGTTAAAGAGCTCCTCGTCTAAATACATAAATGACGACATAATTCCTGGCTGCATTCACAGAGGTGATGCGGCCAGGATCTATTTAAATTTAACGCTGGTTGCGCTGAGATTTTGTGGAAGGCTTTCGGCTACTCTGATCGGGAGAATGTTCCGTAGTTTTTCATGCCTAGGGCCTATAGACACAAGCTATCGTGAAAGAAGACTCCAACTGCACTAAACTAGAAAGATAGCGCGTGTCTGCGTGCCCTGCGGCGCGCCCGCCTGGTGAGAACAATGCACAAATGCAGAGAAGAGTAGTTATGACCGATTCCGTGCAGGAACATGAGAACGCGCCCGAATCAGCGCACATTCTTGCCCGTATTGCAGAGGTTTTAAAAGAGAACCCTGAGAACGGTTTAGAAACCGTTCGAGAAGCCTTCGAGGCAGAACGTGAACGCGCGCAGAAAGCTCTGCGTGAGCACGCGCAAGACTTTGACTCGCTCAAGGAAGTACGTCTTGGGATTCTTTGGCGATAAAGGCAGCTTTAAGCCTTGCCAACCGGCAGATGCGTGACCTTGAAAACCAGCATAAGGGGCCGGTCGGTAAACTTTTGGGACAGGCGCGTGCGGTACTCACCGAGGCTATTGAGGCCCGTACCGCAGAACTTGAGGCAGAGCGCGAGGCGCGCATCCTTGCGGAAGAAGCGGTAGATGTAACCGCTGCCACAGCACGCCATTCATTGGGCGGGCGTCACCCTGTTGCGTTGATGCAGGAAAAAAACTTACCGATATTTTTCGTGGGTATGGGCTGGGAAGTCGCCGATGGGCCGGAACTAGAGTCCGAGTGGTACAACTTTGATGCCCTGAATATTAAAGCCAGATCATCCAGCACGCGAGATGCAGGATACTTTCTATGTAGAGCCTAAAGAAACGCATCTTCTTTTGCGCACCCATACCTCTCCGGTACAGATGCGTTCCATGCTTACCCGTGAGCTGCCACTGTACATTGTGTGCCCTGGTCAGGTTTATCGCACGGACGAGCTTGACGCTACACACACTCCGGTATTCCATCAGATTGAAGGCTTGGCAGTCGATAAGGGACTGACCATGGCTGATCTGAAGGGAACTCTCGAATATATGGCGCGTGCAATGTTCGGTGAGGACGCGAAGATTCGTTTGCGTCCGAACTTCTTCCCCTTCACGGAGCCTTCTGCAGAGCTCGACCTATGGCACCCCCACGCGAAAGGCGGACCCCAGTGGATTGAGTGGGGCGGTTGCGGCATGGTGCATCCCAATGTTTTACGTGCCGCAGGCATTGACCCCAATGTATATTCGGGTTTTGCGTTCGGCATGGGTATTGAGCGTACCCTCATGTTCCGTAATAATGTCCTTGATATGCACGACATGATTGAGGGCGATATCCGTTTCTCTGAGCAGTTCGGGATGGAGATTTAGACATTATGCGTATACCCCTATCATGGCTGCGCGAATTTGCGCCTGTCCCTGCGGATGCTTCGGCTGAGGACGTTCTTGCAACTCTCGTGAAGGTAGGTCTAGAGGAAGAGGATGTGCATCGTCCTACCGATGAGATTTCCGGTCCCATCGTGGTCGGTCAGGTGCTTTCACTGGAGCCCGAAACTCACTCCAACGGCAAGACCGTGAATTGGTGCCAGGTGCGCGTAGTTCCCGAAGGACAAACACAGACTCTCACCGGCAAAGGCATTGAAGAATCCGGCGTGCAGGGTATTATCTGCGGTGCCCATAACTTCAAGGTCGGCGACAAAGTCGTAGTAACTCTTCCCTGGCGCCGTACTGCCCGGAAACTTCGCCATTACCGCCCGTAAAACCTATGGACATAAGTCTGCCGGTATGATTGCTTCTACCCGAGAGCTGGGGATTGGTGAAGATCACGGTGGTATTTTGGTACTCTCTACGCTGGGTCTTGACCCGGACCTCGGTTCCGATGCGTTGGAACTTTTGGGTCTGCATGACGAAGCAGCAGAGGTTAATGTGACTCCCGATCGCGGATATGCGTTTTCGATTCGCGGTATTGCCCGTGAATATGCGCATGCGACCGGAACTTCTTTTAACGACTTCGTTCTGGAATACGGCGCTCGCGCCCCCAAGGCTAACTCTGAAGGCATCTCGGTACGTCTAGAGGATTCCACGCCAATTCACGATAACCCGGCAACTGTACGCTTCACCATGCGCCAGGTTAATGGTGTGGATGCAACCGCGCCAGTACCCACGTGGATGGCTTCACGCTTGCGCTTAGCGGGTGTGCGTTCTATCTCGCTGCCGGTTGATATTTCCAATTACGTGATGCTTGAGACTGGTCAGCCGCTGCACTTCTATGATGCCGATAAGGTACAGGGAGAAATCGTGGTGCGCCGAGCAGTCGCAGGGGAGAAGCTGACGACTTTGGACGGCGTTGAACGCGACTTGCATCCAGAGGACATTGTGATTACCGATGATTCTGGCGTTATCGGCCTTGCTGGTGTCATGGGTGGTGCTTCTACCGAGGTCACGACCGAGACAAAGAATATTCTGATTGAGGCGGCACGCTTTGATGAAGTTTCCATTGCGCGTACCGCGCGCCGTCATAAGCTTATCTCTGAAGCGTCTAAGCGTTTTGAACGCGGGGTAGATACGAAACTTCAGCCAGCGGCTGCCCAGCGTGCAGTTGAGCTGCTTGTCGAGCTCGCAGCAGGAGTTGCAGATGCGGGGGTGACCGATGTCGTGATTTCTCGCGAGCCGGTGGTCATCGACCTTCCCCAGGATTACGTGGCGAACCGTATCGGGGTGGAGTATTCACCCGAACAGATCGTCAATACTCTCACAGAAATAGGATGTGAGGTTGAGGCGACCGCGACGGGATACACCGTAAAAGCTCCTTCGTGGCGTAATGATTTGCTGGCTCCGGAAGATCTAGCGGAAGAAATTGCTCGTTTGGATGGATACGAGAATATTCCGTACACTCTACCCGTCGCTCCCGCAGGTCACGGATATACCCCAGAACAAGCCGCCCGTCGGCGAGCTGCTAATGCGCTCGCGGCAGCTGGGTTGACCGAGGTTTTCGCTTATCCCTTCGTCTCGGAGGAAGCGAATAATCTTTGGTCTTCGCCAACCGCCGGCGAAAAAGTGAACTCGGTACGGTTAGCGAACCCAATTTCTTCTGCTGAGGGATGGCTGCGTCGCTCGCTCCTGCCCGGTTTAACAGAGGTTTTGCAGCGGAATCTCTCGCGCGGTTTCAAAAACTTGAAGATTTTTGAAGCTGGCCGCGTTTTTATTCCTGGTGAACGACAGGGCTCCGCTAGTATCCCTCCTTTGGGTGAACGGCCCAGTGATGAGGTTCTTGCGGATTTGAATGCGGGTATCCCCGAGCAGCCTGTGTATTTTAGTGGCCTGTTTGCTGGCGCTGAGCACGAGCCAATGCCTGGCACTCAGGCTCGTGCCTATGACTGGCGCGATGCGCTGGATGCGGCACGCCTCATAGCGGATGTTTTAGGTGTTGAGATTGTGATTGCCCAAGGAACCCATCAGGCATTCCATCCTGGACGAACCGCGCAGCTCCGCACACAGGACGGACAAACTATCGGTTATGCTGGCGAGCTGCATCCGAAGCTCCTGCAGACCGAGAATCTCCCTGAACGTACCTGTGCTTTTGAGGTGAACTTTACTGAACTGTTTGCTTCCCGCTCGGGTGTGCCTCAGGCATCGCCTATTTACGGTTATCCGGCAGCTACTCAGGATGTTGCTCTTGTGGTCGATGAGAATATTCCTGCTTCTGAGGTAGCTCAGGCTCTTCGTGATGGCGCTGGGGAATTGCTCGAAGATTTGCGAGTCTTCGATGATTATCGTGGTCAGGGTGTCGAGAGCGGTAAGAAATCATTGGCGTTTGCTATGCGCTTCCGGGCACCTGATCGCACGCTCACTGCTGAAGAAGCAAGCGCTTCGCGTGAGGCAGCGGTTGCTGTTGCTGCGGAACGCTTTGGGGCTGTGGCGCGTGTGTAGACACACTATGGCATAGTTCATCACTAGCGCCCCTTCGCCCGTTACACGGATCAGAAGGGGCGTTAGCTATGTATTCATACGAGTCGTGTACTTGCCAAGCTGTAGGTGAGCGTTAGAAAATCGTCACTCTGTGAAGGTTCTATCACGTCTTAACTTTCCGTAAGGCTAAGGCACCGGTACCCTAGTACAGGAAACACGATAAGGAGAGCGCATGACACAGCGTGATGACGAATACGAAGACGTCGATTACGAGGGTACTGAAGAATCCAGGGATGATTTTTTCGGCATGAGCGATGCCGACGATGAATACTACGAAGAACGACCCCACATCAACTGGGTATCGGTATTTAGCGTACTTCTGGCTATCGTGGTTGCAATCGTTCTGTGCGTTGTGGGTGTTCGTGCGCTTTTCTCCGCGAATCAGGACGCGGAATACGAGGGCAAAAGCTGGGTTATTGAAGGCAGTTACGTTGATTTGACCCCCGATTTAGAAACAGACTCGAATGTAGCGCAATATAAGGGTAATCTGCCGAAGGATAACCGCATCGACGGCATGAAATATCGCTCAAACCTGAAGGACACCTATGAGGTCCATGCGGGTGAAAATATCGATTTTCCGTGGTACGCAGACTGGAACCTATGCGCAGGATTTCCCCCGTGAGGTAAGTGCTTTAGTCGCAGAGACCTCTGACCACCAGATTGAGGTTGTGCGTACCGGTGAAAAAGGAAGCGTTAAAGCGATTGAGCAGGGCAGTGTAGGTCAGCAGTACCTCGTTGGCTGGGGTAGTTTTGCGCTAGCTCTTGTTGTGTTGATCGGTGGATGCGCCTTTGGCATATGGTCTAATCGCCGCTCTCGTGTTGATTATGTAGATGTCGACGGATTCGAGGAATCTGACGACTATGAAGAGGACGATGAGGGCTACATCGTTGAGGAAGAATCTTCACAGGACGATGTAGAGTCGCGGCAAAGTAGCACAGTAGTAGGCGGAACCTGACCTTGTAGAATATGCGAGGTCAGGTTCCGCTTTTGTATGCGGGAATAGAGGATATAAAGTCCACAAAGTATGCTAGAAACGTAAAAGTTTTCAAATAAAGTTGCGCATAATCGATATTTAGGTCGCATAATTATGTGTATATGTATTATCTTTGAGTATTGAGAGCGGTGCGGTACCTCGTGGGGTCCGTGACTAGACTCAACCTGTGGTTGGAACCGAAGGAAGTAGAAGACAAAATGCCTTTCCCCTCGACAAAAATCGCGCGTCAGGCACGTATCGTGGAATTGTTGCAGACCCGCCGTGTACGTTCTCAGGCTGAGCTGGCGCAATATCTTACCGATGACGGTATGAAAGTTACTCAGGCTACGCTCTCACGTGATCTTGTAGAAATTGGTGCTGAACGTATTCGTGATGAGGGCGCTGGTCTCATATATGCTGTTCCAAACTATCCTGCGCGTCGTGGGGGAGGGGCAGCTCCCGATGCACGCATGATTTCGCTCTTTAAAGAGCTGCTTATCACGGCGGAAGGCTCGGGCAATATTGCGGTTTTGCGTACCCCACCCGGTGCCGCGCAATTCCTAGCGTCCTCTATCGATCAGAGCGGCTTAGAGGCAATTCTTGGCACAATAGCTGGAGACGATACCGTAATGGTAATATCCCGCGATCCTGCTGGTGGACAGGAACTTGCAGCTAGTTTCTTGGCATGGTCTACAAACTAATAAAAGACTTTATTGAATATTCAGATACGTTGAATGCCGTGTAAAGCTATGGTTTGCACGAGGCGGTGGGCGCAAAATTGAGACGTGATGGTTTGTTCCCACTGCCTCTGTGCTATTCAGCGGTTGATGCTGCCGCAGCGAGAAGTTCTTGCATACGCGGTAGGTCGAAGAACCGGGCAACATCCGCAGGGGTTTGTGTACCTAAAGACGCATTGGCGCCAGCATCAAGAAGCAACTGAGAGATCGTGAGGTTATCGCGGAATACCGCGCAGACTAACGCCGTTTGCCCACGGTCATTGAGACGATCTGGGTCTGCACCCGCTTTGAGAAGAACGCGCACGATTTCTTCATGCTCATGGTAAGCGGCAAGGATGAGGAGGGTGTCTCCGTGGGAGTTTGTGAGATTTACCGGTATGCCTTGATCGAGGAGCGACTGGAGCGCAATAGGCTTATTATTGCGGGCAAGGTCGAAGATCGAATTGAGGAATTCGAGCTCTTGGTCTTTTAGTTCGGGGGAGACCTGAGATGATGGTGAAAAGTTATCGGTCATGGAGGCTTCCTGCATAGGAGATTATCGTTTATTTTGATTCATTCATAAATACTATTATGAATTCATCAGAATACAAATTTGTTGAATAAATGTGACAGGTAAAAAGCTCGGTTTATAGGTATGCTGTAAACTTTGCCTGAGATTGACGGGTTTAGAATGGAGAAGGCTAAACAAACGCCATATTGTGCTGTTAGCACTACCCCGAGTTAGAGCTTTTTCATGCTACGCAAGAACATACAACAGGAATAAAGAAACGATGCCCGTTACTGTTGAGAATGCCTCCGCCCCTGAACCGACAACATCGCACAATATTGCACGTCTGCTCGCAAGCCGCATACACGAGAACACTCCAGCGCTAGTATTTTCAGCCTCCTCGAATATCGCTACGGTGACATATCGAAAACTGGGGCAGGCGGCGGCTCGGGTACAGACACATCTGCGAAAATGTGGTGTGAAGGAAGGCGATCGAGTAGCGCTCTCTTTGCCTAATGTTCCCCTGATGCCCGCTCTATACTATGGCATTCTGGCAAGCGGTGCTCTCTGTGTTCCGTTAAACCCTCTGCTGAGTGGTGCCGAGCTTGAACATCATCTGCAGGATAGCGGCGCTACCATGCTCTTTGCCTGGGAAGGAACTCGCCTAGCAGCTGAAGCACACCAAGTGCCCCTCGTGTGCGACGGAACCGTGCATCTTGAGATATTAGGCGGCACGAGTGCAGACCCTCAATCTTCATTAGCTTCCTTTGGAACAGACCATCCGTCTGAACCAGAACTCAAATTATGCCCCGTAAGCCCGGCGGACCCGGCGCTTATTCTCTATACCTCGGGAACCACAGGAAAGCCCAAGGGTGCGACCCTAACGCACGCTAATATTCTGAGTAATGCCCAAAGCTGTGCTCAAGTGTTCGGATTTACCGCTGAAGATATCATATTTTTGGTGGCTTACCTCTTTTTCATGCTTTTGGGCAAACAGTCACCCTCAACGCGGCATGCGCTGCTGGCTCATCCATCGCTCTTTTGCCAAGGTTCACCCCCGAAGAGGCAATCAAACTCATCGACCAAGCCGATGTGACGGTTCTTGCAGCAGTACCCAGCATGTATGCTGCGCTTATAGCCGCACTCGAAGAAACCCGTCTAACGCTCGCCAACTGAAAGGACGCATCCGATTTGGTATTTCTGGAGGCTCGCCCCTGCCCGCATCTGCGCACAGTGCATTTGATGCGTTAATTTCCTGTCCTATATATGAAGGGTATGGGCTGAGCGAAACCTCACCAGTTGTCAGTTTTAATCAGGCCCAGTTTGGGCACGTAACTGGCTCCGTCGGACGTGTGCTTCCGGGAGTGCAGGTGCAGATACGTGACGATGAAGGTCGGTCTTTACCTGCAGGAACTCATGGGCAGCTTTGGGTTTCGGGCGAAAATATCATGGCGGGATACTGGAATAACCCTCAGGCTACGGACGAGGTTTTCGACGGTACATGGTTTGCCACCGGAGATATAGCTCGTCTGGATAACAACGGCAATATTTATATTGTGGACCGCATTAAAGACATGGTGCTGCGTAATGGGTATTCCGTTTACCCTCGTGAAATAGAGGATGTTCTTCAAGCGCATCCGCAGGTTCGAGCCGTTGCCGTTATTGGTCTTGATGATGCGCTCGTTGGCGAGGAGATTACAGCTGTTGTCGTCTCTCGCGGGCACAAGGATGATGAATCGCTGATTCAAGAATTAGATACTCTCGCGCGTGAGAAACTCGCTGCCTATAAGTATCCGCGCCATTATCGAATTGTAGATTCCATGCCGTTGGGGCCCACTGGAAATCCTTAAACATGAACTACGTGCCATGTTTATCGAAAAAAGGTAGAATTCTTGAGGATGTCAAAGCCACCGTGCCGCATTAATTCTGCGGCGAACATACATCGACTGATCCCAAAACCCGCTGACCTCCGAAAGAGAGAGTAATGAACGTTTCTGCGCTCGCATCCATGCAAGAGCTTATTCCGGCGGCATGCGCAACCATTCAGGATTACCCACATCAGGGAATCCTGTTCTACGACGTCACCACTCTCTTTGCAAACGCTGAGGTTTTTAAAGAATCTATTGACGAGATAGCACGGCTTTTTGAAGGTACTTATGACGTTGTCGCTGGTGTAGAAGCCCGTGGTTTTCTTATGGCTTCAGCGCTTGCTTATGCCTCCGGCAAAGGCATTATGACGGTACGTAAGGCCGGTAAGCTGCCCCGTGAAACATACCGCGAAGAATATGAGCTTGAGTATGGTACTGCAGCTATCGAGATTCACAGTCATGATTTCGCACCGGGAACCCGCGTGCTTCTACTCGACGATATCTTGGCAACCGGTGGCACGCTGGTGGCTGCCGCGAAGCTTATTGAACGTGCGGAGCTGAAAGTAGCAGGAATTGGCACTTCTCTTGGAGCTCAAAGGTTTGGGCGGGCGTGAAGCTCTGGCGCAATACCGAGTAGAAACTTTAAGTGTAGTTTCTGAGTAACGTCCTGCCTCAAAGCACATAGACATAGCTTTTGAGCGTGCATATAACCCTGTAAAATAGATACTCTGTTTTCGGCATCGCCGTAAATCGTGAGTTAATCGGCGTTATGCCGTTAAAGGAGTTTTTATGCCCGCAGAAACATCTAAGAATGTTTCCGAGAATGTTGCTACACGTGTCTTTGCGCAGCAGCTTGCCCAAGAACGCGAACATGTTGCAAAAATCTATGCACGACTAGATGATTTACGGGAAGAAACCTCACAAAAACTCGCGGATGTTCGCAAGAATCAGGCGGTTGGTGGGCATCAAAACCGTTCCGAACGGGACTCTTTTGCCACCCATTACGAAGATCGCCTGGCCCAGCTTAACGCAGTGGATGCGCGGCTTGTTTTTGGCCGTCTTGACCTTACAAAAGACGGAGCCGATGAGGTTCGGTATATCGGCCGTTTAGGAATTATGGATAGCGACCAGAAGCGGCTTTTGATGGATTGGCGTGCCCCCGAGGCCGGCACGTTCTATCAGGCTACAGCGTTTAATCCGTTAGGGGTTCGGCGTCGGCGGCATCTGATGCTAGAGGGACGTACCGTCACCAACATCGAAGATGAAGTGTTCGACTCCGAATTGCTTCAGGATAGCGACACTTTGCATGGTGAAGGTGCGCTTCTCGCGGCTTTAAATAAGAAACGTACCGGGCGGATGAATGATATCGTCGCGACCATCCAAGCCGAGCAGGATGCGATTATTCGTTCCGAGTTGCCCGGCGTTCGGGTTGTTCAGGGCGGACCGGGTACCGGTAAAACTGCAGTTGCTCTGCATCGTGCGGCATATTTGCTGTATACAAATCGAGAACGCCTCGCTAAAGCGGGTGTATTAGTGGTAGGGACCGTCGCATTCATTCATGTGGTACATTGAGCGTGTTCTGCCTTCTCTGGGCGAAACCGGAGTGGTCATGGCTTCCTTGGCAACACTGTACCCTGGGCTTCGCGCTGTACCCGAGCACGATCGTCGTATCGCTGCGCTTAAAGGGTGATTTGCGCATGGTAGAGGTAATCAAGAAAGCAGTTGAAGATCGCCAAAAAGTTCCTGAGCGGGAACAGCGCCTCAACGTTGAGGGCACTGATGTTGTTCTTACTCCACAGATGGTACGTTCAGCACGTTCTCGGGCTCGTGCTACTGGAAAACCACATAATGAAGCTCGCGAGACGTTCGTCAAAAATTTTTGCTTAAGGAACTGACGAGCGTGCTGGACGATCAGCTTTAATCAAAGCCGCCGGTCGCATTGTGGACCGCCCTTATTTACAAGATGATGTGCGTGCTTCTTTGGATGTACGACGTGCTCTTAACCTTGCCTGGATGCCGCTTTTCACCTGAAACGCTGGTGCGTTCCCTGTTCTCGAAACAGCAATATCTAGAGTCCGCAACTCAGAATTTTTACTGAGGCAGAAAGGGAACTTCTCAAACGCCCTGCCGATGCTCCTTTGACTGAGGCTGATGTTCCTTTACTGGATGAAGCTGCGGAGCTTCTCGGTGATTTCTCCCGGGTCACGGGTGCGGCAGCAGCAGCACACGCAGAGGCTGAGCATCGAGCTAACCTTGAGAATGCGTCAAAAGCACTTGAGAATGTGCATCAGACACTCGCCGATATTGGTGCAGACGGCGTTGTTACGGCCGAGCAGATCGCCGCTCTCAACGAGGTAGGTATCAATCGTATGACTGCTGCAGCTGCGGCACAGGCGGATCGCACCTGGGCCTATGGGCATATTGTTGTGGATGAAGCGCAAGAGCTTTCGCCTATGCAATGGCGTTTGCTGATGCGACGATGCCCCATGAAATCGTTTACGGTAGTGGGAGATATTGCGCAGGCGTCTTCAGCCTCTGCCGCTTCATCGTGGTCTCAGGCTCTTGAACCTTTTGTGGGGGAACGGTTTACTCTTGATGAATTGACGATTAACTACCGTACCCCGGCACAAATTGCGGATGCGGCGGTCGCCGTTGCACGCGAAGCCGGGTATGAAGTGTCAGCACCTCGTGCTGTGCGTGAAGGACAATGGGCACCTTTTATCCATCGGGTGCCCCGGGAACACGTGGTTGCTGAGACTGTCCAGCGCGTGAGTGATGAGGTTGCCCTAGGAGATGGGGCTCTTATCGGAGTAGTCTGTTCCCCCGCCCAGTACACACAGGTGGCGCGTGCAGTTATGGAAACACATGCGGATCGTACAGGAACCGCTGAGGACGCCGTCGAAAATCAGGTTCTTGTTTGACTCCTTGGGAAGCTAAAGGGCTTGAGTTTGATGTTGTCATCATCGTGGAACCGCAGCAGCTTCTTGACGATGCACAAGGTGCTGTAGGTGATCTATACGTATCAATGACTCGCCCCACACAGCGGCTTCATCTGGTAGGAACCTCAATGCCCGCAGGTCTAGGTGCTGAAGCAGCCGGATCTGCCCAGTCGTAAAGTAGACCCGTAAGTAGTGTTGGCATGTATCGCAGGTAGCGACGTAGTGCTAGGCTATAACTATCAATCCTGGGTGTACTTACTATGTGCAGGCTGTATTCTGCGCATCAAATATTTTTACACCGTATGTCATGGAACGGAGAACATAGAGAACCATGTCTGCCGACATCCTTAATGCGCAGCACAATGACGACACGTTCGAGAACATCTGGCAGGAGCTCAAATGGCGCGGACTCGTGCATGTGAGTACTGACGAAGAGGCACTCGAAAAAGCATTGAGCGATGAAAAGCTTACATTCTATACCGGGTACGACCCTACCGCCGCATCCTTACATTTGGGGCACCTTGTGCAGCTTTTGGTAATGCGTCGTCTGCAACTTGCCGGGCACTACCCCCTAGGTCTGGTGGGCGGTTTTACTGGTCTGATCGGAGACCCCCGGCAGACATCGGAGCGCGTACTTAACTCCCGAGAAGTCGTTGCTGATTGGGTTCAATCTCTACGGTCTCAGATTGAGCGTTTTCTTTCGTTTGAGGGCGAGAATGCGGCTCGTATGGTGAATAATTTGGATTGGGGCGGGCAGCTTTCGGCTATCGATTTCTTGCGCGATATTGGTAAGCATTTTCGTGTGGGTACGATGGTCAAGAAGGAAATTGTTGCTAAACGCCTAAACTCTGAAGAAGGAATTTCTTACACTGAGTTCTCGTACCAAATCTTGCAGGGCTTGGATTATCTTGAGCTTAACCGTCAGTACGGATGCACTTTGCAAACCGGTGGTTCTGACCAGTGGGGTAATCTCACCAGCGGCACCGAGCTGATTCGCAAGGTCGAGGGAAAAACCGTTCATGCTATTGGAACCCCTCTGATTACAAACTCTGATGGCACGAAGTTTGGTAAGAGCGAAGGCAACGCAATTTGGCTGAACCCCGAGATGTGTTCTCCATATGCCTTTTACCAGTTCTGGCTTAATACCGCTGATGCGGATGTAATAGATCGTTTGAAGGTCTTTACTTTCTTGACTCGTGCGGAGATTGGCGAATACGAGCATAAGGTCGAAGCCGAAGCGTACAAGCGTGAAGCACAGAAAAGGCTTGCTTATGAGGTTACGGCCCTTGTTCACGGTGTTGAGCCTACGGAACAGGCCATAGCGGCTTCGGAAGCTCTTTTTGGCAAGGGAGACTTTGCGTCCTTGGACGAGAGCACTCTTCAGGCTGTAATGGATGAGCTGCCTTCGGTTGAGCTCTCTTCGGATCGGCTGGATCTGATTACTGCGCTTACGGAGCTTGGTTTTGCCTCTTCCAAGTCTGAGGCGCGACGTATCCTGAAAGAAGGCGGCGCATCTGTCAATGGTGTGAAGGTTCAAGGTGAAGATGCCCTGATCTCATCTGAGCAGCTTTTGCACGGTAAGTATGCAATCGTGCGTCGGGGCAAGAAAAACCAGGGTGCGATTACCGTAGTATAGGGTTTACTATTCCTGATTTACCACAGGATCTTGAAGGGTTTCCACACAGTTCGATGTATGGGAACCCTTCATTTATATCTTCAGTGCGGCGGCCTAAAGAGAAAAGAATATTTTAGCGATTCGAGTTTTTGAGGTGGCATGACGGGAATACGCGCTTTTTAAGAACAGTGAAGAGCTACGTAGTTTCGGGGTCTTTTGCGCCCCCAACCAGCGCTTTAGAATTTATAGATATCTGACTAGTGTTTTTGTGAGTGTTCTATCTCATCACCCGTTGGGTTGCGGTGGTGGGTGTGGGTGTGTATAGTTGTATGAGTCGCCGCGGCGAGGACTTCATTTCTGGTTGTGATCCGGGTGGGGTTGGTTGCGGTGATTTATCATGTGATGACCGGCTGATGATGGTCTCTGCATGCGTGTTTGTGTGTGGTGGTGTTGTTGGTGTGGTGTGTTGTTTGAGAACTCAAGAGTGTGCTTTGTTCAATACGTTTTTGGCACAACTGTGTGTTGTGTTGTGATGATGTGTATTGGTGAAACGGGATGTTGTGACAGTGCGCTGGTGCCCTCGTGGTGGGGGTGTTGGTGTGCGGGGTTGATACCGTATATGTTTTTTGATCTTATTGAGGTCATGTTTTTGGTGTGGTCTTGTAGTTCTGAAAAATTTTGTTGTGGTGTCTGCTGGTTGGGACATTCGTGTGGGGCGCAGAGTATGGGGTGCGTTGGTGTGCCTGGTGTTGTGTGTCCTGATTGTTTTTTGTTTTGTCAGTAGTTCATTGTTTTTTTGAGAGTTATGGGATCATGCGTTTGCTTTTTGTTTTTGTAACGGAGAGTTTGATTCTGGCTCAGGACGAACGCTGGCGGCGTGCTTAACACATGCAAGTCGAACGATGAAGCCTAGCTTGCTAGGTGGATTAGTGGCGAACGGGTGAGTAATACGTGAGTGACCTACCTTTGACTCTGGGATAAGCCTGGGAAACTGGGTCTAATACCGGATACGACCAATCTCCGCATGGGGTGTTGGTGGAAAGCGTTATGGAGTGGTTTTAGATGGGCTCACGGCCCTATCAGCTTGTTGGTGAGGTAATGGCTTACCAAGGCGACGACGGGTAGCCGGCCTGAGAGGGTGACCGGCCACACTGGGACTGAGACACGGCCCAGACTCCTACGGGAGGCAGCAGTGGGGAATATTGCACAATGGGCGCAAGCCTGATGCAGCGACGCCGCGTGAGGGATGACGGCCTTCGGGTTTGTAAACCTCTGTTAGCATCGAAGAAGCGAAAGTGACGGTAGGTGCAGAGAAAGCGCCGGCTAACTACGTGCCAGCAGCCGCGGTAATACGTAGGGCGCGAGCGTTGTCCGGAATTATTGGGCGTAAAGAGCTTGTAGGCGGTTGGTCGCGTCTGCTGTGAAAGGCTGGGGGCTTTAACCCCTGGTTTTTGCAGTGGGTACGGGCTAACTAGAGTGCAGTAGGGGAGACTGGAATTCCTGGTGTAGCGGTGGAATGCGCAGATATCAGGAGGAACACCGATGGCGAAGGCAGGTCTCTGGGCTGTAACTGACGCTGAGAAGCGAAAGCATGGGGAGCGAACAGGATTAGATACCCTGGTAGTCCATGCCGTAAACGTTGGGCACTAGGTGTGGGGGACATTCCACGTTTTCCGCGCCGTAGCTAACGCATTAAGTGCCCCGCCTGGGGAGTACGGCCGCAAGGCTAAAACTCAAAGAAATTGACGGGGGCCCGCACAAGCGGCGGAGCATGCGGATTAATTCGATGCAACGCGAAGAACCTTACCAAGGCTTGACATATACTGGACTGCGTCAGAGATGGCGTTTCCCTTCGGGGCTGGTATACAGGTGGTGCATGGTTGTCGTCAGCTCGTGTCGTGAGATGTTGGGTTAAGTCCCGCAACGAGCGCAACCCTCGTTCTATGTTGCCAGCACGTGATGGTGGGGGACTCATAGGAGACTGCCGGGGTCAACTCGGAGGAAGGTGGGGATGACGTCAAATCATCATGCCCCTTATGTCTTGGGCTTCACGCATGCTACAATGGCCGGTACAGAGGGTTGCGATACTGTGAGGTGGAGCTAATCCCTAAAAGCCGGTCTCAGTTCGGATTGGGGTCTGCAACTCGACCCCATGAAGTCGGAGTCGCTAGTAATCGCAGATCAGCAACGCTGCGGTGAATACGTTCCCGGGCCTTGTACACACCGCCCGTCAAGTCACGAAAGTTGGTAACACCCGAAGCCGGTGGCCTAACCCTGGTGGGGGGAGCCGTCGAAGGTGGGACTGGCGATTGGGACTAAGTCGTAACAAGGTAGCCGTACCGGAAGGTGCGGCTGGATCACCTCCTTTCTAAGGAGCTCAACTATTGTTTGGTTGGCCATGCTGCTCGCGAGTGTCGGGTGGGTGGTTTGCTCATGGGTGGAATGTCAGCCCCTTTTTTGTGTTGTTTGTTTTGTTTCACGGTGTTGTGTATACGTCATCATTATTTTTGTGTTGTTCGGGTGCGTTCTTGGGTTTTCGGGTTGCACGCTAGGTGTGGTCTGAAGTGGTGACTGGCTGGTGCTGGTGCTGGGTTTGTTCTCGGTGTTGGTGTTGGTGTGGTTTGTTGTTTGAGAACTATATAGTGGACGCGAGCATCTTCTGGGAACTGCACGGTTGTGTGGTTTCTTGATTCTTCTTTTTCTTGATTGTGTGTAAGTTGTTAAGGGCACACGGTGGATGCCTTGGCATCAGGAGCCGATGAAGGACGTGTGAATCTGCGATAAGCCTCGGGGAGCCGATAACTGGGCGTGGATCCGAGGATTTCCGAATGGGGAAACCTCGCTCATCTTTTGGTGGGTGACCGCTGGTTGAATGTATAGGCCAGTTGGGGGGAACGCGGGGAAGTGAAACATCTCAGTACCCGCAGGAAGAGAAAATAATAATGATTCTGTTAGTAGTGGCGAGCGAACGCGGATGAGGCTAAACCTGTGGTGTGTGATAGCGGTTAGGTGTTGCATCATGGGTGTTGTGGGAGTTGTTGTGGTGGTTCTAACTGGTCACCGGCGTAGTGCATGATGGTAGGCGAACTGGCTTGGAATGGTCGACCGTAGTGGGTGAGAGTCCCGTAGTTGAAAGTGTTGTGTGTGCGTGGTGTGACAATGTCCCGAGTAGCACGGGGCTCGTGGAATCTCGTGTGAATCTGCCAGGACCACCTGGTAAGTCTAAATACTTCCTGATGACCGATAGTGGATCAGTACCGTGAGGGAATGGTGAAAAGTACCCCGGGAGGGGAGTGAAATAGTACCTGAAACCGTGTAGCTACAAGCCGTTATAGCCCCCTTTGTGTGGGGTGGTGGCGTGCCTTTTGAAGAATGAGCCTGCGAGTTAGTGTTTTGTCGCGAGGTTAACCCGTGTGGGGTAGTCGTAGCGAAAGCGAGTCTGAATAGGGCGTTGTAGTGGCAGGGATCTAGACCCGAAGCGGAGTGATCTATCCATGGCCAGGTTGAAGCACGTGTAAGAGCGTGTGGAGGACCGAACCCACCTAGGTTGAAAACTGGGGGGATGAGCTGTGGATAGGGGTGAAAGGCCAATCAAACTCTGTGATAGCTGGTTCTCCCCGAAATGCATTTAGGTGCAGCGTTACATGTTTCTTGCTGGAGGTAGAGCTACTGGATGGCCGATGGGCCCGCGAGGGTTACTGACGTTAGCTAAACTCCGAATGCCGGTAAGTGAGAGTGTAGCAGTGAGACAGTGGGGGATAAGCTTCATTGTCGAGAGGGAAACAGCCCAGACCATCAACTAAGGCCCCTAAGCGTGTGCTAAGTGGGAAAGGATGTGGAGTTGCTGAGACAACCAGGAGGTTGGCTTAGAAGCAGCCATCCTTGAAAGAGTGCGTAATAGCTCACTGGTCAAGTGATTCTGCGCCGATAATGTAGCGGGGCTCAAGTACACCGCCGAAGTTGTGGCAATCAGTCTTTGTGGCTGGTTGGGTAGGGGAGCGTCCTGCACGAGGTGAAGCTGCCACGGGAGTGTGTGGTGGATTGTGTGGGAGTGAGAATGCAGGCATGAGTAGCGAATCACGGGTGAGAAACCCGTGCGCCGGATGATCAAGGGTTCCAGGGTCAAGTTAATCTGCCCTGGGTTAGTCGGGGCCTAAGGCGAGGCCGACAGGCGTAGTCGATGGAGAACGGGTTGATATTCCCGTACCAGTGAAGGACCGTCCATACTGATATTGTGATGCTAACCATGCCGATCACGGTGTCATGAAGTTTTTCTTTGTGGTGTTGTGGGGTGTGTGGGACCCAAGCTTTGGAGGTAAGCGTGTTAACAGGTGTGACGCAGGAAGGTAGCCAAGCCACGCGGTGGTTGTCGTGGTCTAAGCGTGTAGGATGGTTGGTTGTTAAATGCGCCGGTTGTGTGTCTGAGACGTGATGGGACCCCTTGTTTGTGGGGGATTTGGTGATCCTATGCTGCCGAGAAAAGCATCGGCGTGAGGTTTTAGCTGCCCGTACCCGAAACCGACACAGGTGATCAGGTAGAGAATACTAAGGCGATCGAGAGAATCATGAGTTATGAACTCGGCAAAAATGCCCCCGTAACTTCGGGAGAAGGGGGCCCTGAGCGTGATCTGCCCGTGCGGTGGGGAGCGTGTAGGGGTCGCAGAGACCAGGGGGAAGCGACTGTTTATCAAAAACACAGGTCCGTGCGAAGTCGTAAGACGAGGTATACGGACTGACTCCTGCCCGGTGCTGGAAGGTTAAGAGGATTGGTTAGCCCTGTGTGGGCGAAGCTGAGAATTTAAGCCCCAGTAAACGGCGGTGGTAACTATAACCATCCTAAGGTAGCGAAATTCCTTGTCGGGTAAGTTCCGACCTGCACGAATGGAGTAACGACTTCCCTACTGTCTCAACCATGAACTCGGTGAAATTGCAGTACGAGTAAAGATGCTCGTTTCGCGCAGCAGGACGGAAAGACCCCGTGACCTTTACTATAGTTTGGTATTGGTGTTTGGGTTGGCTTGTGTAGGATAGGTGGGAGACTGTGAAGCATGGACGCTAGTTTGGGTGGAGTCGTTGTTGAAATACCACTCTGGTCAATCTGGATGTCTAACTTCGGGCCATGATCTGGTTCAGGGACAGTGCCTGATGGGTAGTTTAACTGGGGCGGTTGCCTCCTAAAGTGTAACGGAGGCGCCCAAAGGTTCCCTCAGCCTGGTTGGCAATCAGGTGTTGAGTGTAAGTGCACAAGGGAGCTTGACTGTGAGAGTGGCGACTCGAGCAGGGACGAAAGTCGGGACTAGTGATCCGGCAGTGGCTTGTGGAAGCGCTGTCGCTCAACGGATAAAAGGTACCTCGGGGATAACAGGCTGATCTTGCCCAAGAGTCCATATCGACGGCATGGTTTGGCACCTCGATGTCGGCTCGTCGCATCCTGGGGCTGGAGTCGGTCCCAAGGGTTGGGCTGTTCGCCCATTAAAGCGGTACGCGAGCTGGGTTCAGAACGTCGTGAGACAGTTCGGTCCCTATCCGCTGCGCGCGTTGGAGAATTGAGAAAGGCTGTCCTTAGTACGAGAGGACCGGGACGGACGAACCTCTGGTATGTCAGTTGTACCGCCAGGTGCATGGCTGATTGGCTACGTTCGGGAGGGATAACCGCTGAAGGCATCTAAGCGGGAAGCCTGTTTCGAGATGAGTTCTCCTGGCACCCTTTTGGGGTGTGTGAGGGCTCCTTAGAGATGATGAGGGTTGATAGGCCGGGTATGGAAGCGTTGTAAGGCGTGGAGTTGACTGGTACTAATAGGCCGAAGACTTATTCACACTAGTAAGTTGTTTGTGGTGTTTGCGTTCGCTGTATAGTTTTGAAACAACAAGCCTGGGCCCCCGTTTTTGTGGGGTGGGTTGTTGTTTGGTGGTTTTGCGGTGGTGATAGCTTGGGGGAAACGCCCAGTATCCTTTTCGAACCTGGTGAGCTAAGCCCTGTGGTGTTGATGGTACTGCATCTTGGTGGGTGTGGGAGAGTAGATGGCTGCCGCAATAATAATTTTGTTTAGAGGTAAGTATGGGTGGGGGTTTCCTGTGGGGAGCTTTCGCTCATGCTTTTTGTGTTTAATGGTGGTTTTACCAAACAACCCCAACCCGGTAGCCCGCCTTCTACGAGTAGATGCAGAAGACAAAGCTATCTTGTGATCTAGTATCTCTAGGGTATCGGTCTATGCCAACCTGTACTAGAATATAAAAGGTGCATTTAGCACCCTGAGATTATCTTCCATAATTTGTAGCGAAGATTCTGTGTCTGATCCCGCCTTCCCCTTTGAGGAGATTCATGTCTGAGACCCCCAGTCTAAAAATAAGCAGGGTGCTATTGGTGCTTCCACTGCGAAAAACTCCCAGAAGAGCAACTACCACAGTAACGCTCAACATTCTGATGGGGCTGGGGCAAATCATAAGGATAGCGATGGAGGACGCCGAAACGACTTGAAAAACCCGAATAAATCGCATCGTTTCGGTTTTCGGAGTAAGTCACCTAGGCAGCACGCGTATAAGGCAGAGTCTCAGGAGAACGTGCGATCTGTTGACGGTCGGGCGGGTTATCGTCCTGCCAAGCCAAAGGCGCCTGAGATTGACAGTGATGTAACAGGTCGTGAATTAGACAGTGCTACAAGCCGTCAGCTTCGCGCGCTTGAGTCTAGGAATGCCGCTACCGTTGCAAAACATCTTGTTATGACTGGACGATATCTGGAGCTTGATCCCCAGTTCGCGCTTGAGCATGCTGTTGCTGCGTCTCGAAGCGCAGGACGTATTTCTGCGGTACGTGAAGCTGTAGGTGTCGCCGCATATGTCGCTGAAGATTACGAACTAGCATTACGCGAATTACGTACGCATCGTCGCATAAGCGGCTCTCTGGATCATCTTGCGCTCCTCGTAGACTGTGAGCGCGCTCTTAACCGTATTTCTAAAGCTCTTGACATGATAGAGGAAGCTAAACGCGAAGAGCTTCCTGCCCAGGTTCGCGTTGAACTCGCCATTGTTGAATCTGGGATATATGCAGATCAGGGCAAAAAATCGCAAGCGATATCGGCCCTTCAAATTCCGCAGCTAAACCCAAAACGTGCTTTCGAATACAGCCCTCGACTCTTCACAGCATATTCCGAGGCTCTAGATAATGCAGGACGAAGTCAGGAAGCAGAGCAGTGGGCACGCCTCGCGTTCAGGGCCGAAGCCGCTTTGGGACAGGGTGAGTTCGCTGAGCCTGAGATTTTCGATATTTATGGTGAATCCGAGCTCTTTGAACCTGAGGAACCTGTGCTAGAAGACCTCGAACAACAAAGCAATACTGACGAGGGAACACAGCCAGAGAAGGAAGAGGCATATAGTTCTGACAAGTCAAAGAACTTGGCGGTTGCATCTTCTGAATATGAAACGAAGCCTTCCCAAAATGAAACAGAGCAGTAGAAACTATCTGTTCCTCGCCTGAGGCTACTTGCTTTGTCTATAACCAGAAAGAATTGAACATTATGACGAGCGAACCCCTACTAGCTCAGTACGATGCCTTACTTTCAGATCTCGACGGGGTAGTATACGCTGGACCCTACGCTATTGAGGGAGCGCCAGAAGCCTTAAACCGCGCTGAAAGCAGTGGGGTTCCCGTCGTCTTTGTGACTAATAATGCCTCGCGCTCCGTAGAATCTGTAGCGACTCACCTGCAAGATTTAGGCGTGCGCACGCAGGCGGAACGTGTTGTCAGTTCTGCCCAGGCTGGCGCGGCTTTATTGGCTCAACATGTGCCCGCCGGGTCTAAAATTCTGGTTACCGGTACTGAAGCTTTAGCAGATTGTCTGCGGGCTGTCGGGTTGGAGCCTGTATCATCACAGTCCGACAACCCTGTTGCCGTGGTTCAGGGTTTTAACCCGCAACTCAGCTGGGAAGATTTGGCAGAGGCAGCGTACACTCTCGCTGATCAGAACATCTTATGGGTTGCCACGAACACAGACCAAACTATTCCTAAGGAACGAGGGCAAGCACCCGGTAACGGTTCTTTAGTAGCGGCGGTGGGTATTGCGGCACGTCGTACTCCGATGGTAGCCGGAAAACCTGAAGCCGCTATTTTTGAGACTGCGGCTCAATCAGTAAAAGCCTCAAAGCCCGTTATTGTAGGGGACCGCCTTGACACCGATATTCTGGGAGCCAACAAAGCTCATATGGCGGGTGCACTTGTGCTGACCGGCGTGCAGACATATCAGGATGTTATATCGGTGGTCCCTGAACAACGTCCCACATATATTTTGCGCACTCTTGATGATTTCTTCGAACCATATCCGCAGATCGAAATTCTCCATGAGGACCACGCGATTACAGCGCATGGACCATCATGGACTGCCAAGGTACAGGGAAATAATATCTATTTAACCGTCCAAGGCTCTTTCGCGCCAGAGGGCTTTTCCGGCAGCGATGCGGAAGCAGAAGCCTGGCGCGTAGCCTGCGCTGCCTGGTGGGCGGCGCATCCGGAGCAGGCTGTGACCCCGAATATTCAAGGCCTTCCCGAGGTTTAACTTATGGGTAAGAAACAACAAAACTCTACAGAAAATGCTGATAGCCATGAGTCCCTTGAAGAAGCTGATTACCAGGAGTTTGAAACACAGCTGCAGGCTGTTTTAGCGATGGATCCTGTAGAGCGTATTCGGGCCTATGGAACCTTAGTTGATAACCTCGAAGATAATGTACGTTTCTCCCGAGAACCCGGGGAGAACTCCTAGGTGCGGCTCGATAAATTTCTTGCCGAGCATGGGCTTGCTGCATCTCGTACTTTAGCGGCAAAACTTATTGATGCCGGGTGCGTGAGTGTTAATGGGAAAATTGTGTATAAGGCATCGCAGCCTGTACATCGTGACGATGATGTACTGGTACAAGAAAGCCCTCTTACAGAATATGTGAGTCGTGCCGGGCATAAACTTGCTGGTGCCTTAGATATTTTTACGCACATAACTGTAGCCGGTCGTCGTTGTCTGGACGCAGGTGCCTCTACCGGAGGATTTACCGACGTACTCTTGCGCCGTGGGAGCTTCACATATTGCAGCAGTTGACGTGGGTCACGGTCAACTTGTTGAGTCTTTGCGCATGGATCCTCGAGTTGATGCTTATGAAGGTCTTAACGTGCGTTATCTAACTCCAGAGGATATTGGGGGCTTAGTTTCCCTAGTTGTCTCTGACCTATCATTTATCTCGTTGACGTTAGTCATAGATGCTCTTGCGCAGGTGACCGAGGAAGATGGGACTTAGTGCTCATGGTGAAACCACAATTTGAAGTAGGAAAACATCAAATTGGGCGTGCAGGAGTGGTTACAGATCCTCAAGCACATGCTTTCGCCGTGCGTAAGGTGCAAGACTCGGCTCAATCATGTGGTCTTCGCGTGATAGATACTGTGCAAAGCCCCTTACCCGGGCAAGATGGTAACGTCGAATTTTTCTTATGGTGCAAGAAGCAGAAATAGCAAACAAATCTTTTTATCGAAATAATATTCTAGAAAATATGTTCCAGTATAATGGGAAATTCGGCTATACTAAAGAAGTAGTCGTGGGATAATCCGTAAATAATGCCTGCTGTGAGGAGGGTAGAACGTGTCAATAACAGAAAATCGTAAAATTCTAGTCTTTGCGCATACTGGCCGCAAAGAAGCACGGGATGCAGCCCGCCAGGCGTGTAAACAGCTGCATCGTGCAGGTCTAGTGCCCGTGATGAACCGTTCTGATCTGGAAGCCTTGACGGAAAATTGGGACGATCCGGTGCCTGTGCAGGTGGTGCATGAGAGTGTTGCGCTTATTGATATTGAGCTTGGTATGGTCCTCGGCGGTGACGGTTCTATCCTGCGTGCTGCAGAAATGGTGCGACATACAAGCATTCCGCTGATCGGCGTGAATCTGGGACACGTAGGATTCTTAGCGGAATCGGAAGAAAGTGATCTGCAAGAAACTGTAAACCGCATCGTCAAGAGCGAGTATGCGGTCGAAGAGCGTATGGCAATCGACATTGAAGTATGGCACGAGGAGAAACGTGTTCATACGGATTGGGCGCTTAATGAAGTAAGCGTTGAAAAAGGCAACCGCGAGAAGATGATTGAGGTCATCATTGAGGTAGATCGTAAGCCAATAAGCACATTTGGCTGTGATGGTGTGGTGATAGGTACGCCCACGGGATCCACCGCATACGCATTTTCAGGTGGGGGACCGGTAGTCTGGCCTGAGGTAGAAGCTATATTATTGGTGCCGCTTTCAGCACATGCCCTTTTTGCACGACCGCTAGTAGCATCTCCGTCTTCTATGGTAGCTGTTGAAATGATGGCTCATGGTGCATCCGGTGTGTTGTGGTGCGATGGACGACGTATGAATGATCTGCTGCCCGGTTCCCGCATTGAGGTGCGTAAATCTGAAAAACCAGTGCTTTTGGCACGTATCCACCCCGCCCCGTTCTCTGAACGGCTGGTTCGTAAGTTTGCTCTGCCTATTCGAGGATGGCGAGGCCCAACCTCTGAGAAGGAGCGTGAGGTGTGCGATGCCACTATCGGTGAAAAAAACAGCTCGCAAGATCCTCATTGATTTATATCTGGTACTCACACGGAAACCGAATGTTTGGGGTGCTCCAACAGGAAGTCGGTCAGTGCAATAGAGCCGCACATAGCTCGCGTATGTGGCACGACTCCAGCCCCTATGCGGTAAGGACTTTAAGGTAGACGCATCGTGATTGAAGAAATCCATATTCGGGACTTGGGCATTATTACTGATGCTCGATTACCCTTGCAGCCCGGGTTGTCGGTTCTAACAGGTGAAACTGGTGCCGGTAAAACTATGGTCGTTACGGCGCTTGGTATGCTTCTCGGGGCGCGTAGTGATGCTGCAAGTGTGCGTCAAGGGGCAAAGAGCGCCTTAGCGGAAGCCATCGTGCGCCTACCTCAAGAACATAAGGCTTTGACCCTTGCGGAAGAAGTGGGCGGAACAGCTGACCCGGTAGATGAAAAAACAAGCGAACTTCTCTTAGCTCGCACCGTTAATGCTTCTGGGCGTTCTCGGGCACATGTAGGAGGATGCACCGCGCCTGTCGGTAAGCTTTCAGATATTGGGCAAACTCTTGTAGCTGTGCACGGTCAGTCGGATCAATTGCGTCTCAAGTCTGCCAGTGAGCAACGTCGTGCACTAGACCTTTATGCGGGCGAAAAGCTTTTTGACCTGTTGGAGAAGTACCAGCATACCTATGAGCGGTACCGAGTCGCAGCCGCTGAATATAAAGAGGTTCGTGAGAATTCTCGTGCACGAGCATTAGAGGCGCAAAGCTTGCAGGGGGCGCTTGAAGAAATAGACTCCGTAAATCCACAGACGGGTGAGGACGAAGCGCTAAGAATGAAAGCATCAAACTGATGAATGTTGAGGCGCTTCGTACCGCAACCGGTGTTGCAGCGGCGGCGCTGTCGGGCAGCGAATATACGGAAGGCACAGAGGCAAATGTACTGAGTCTTCTGGACGCGGCACATACATCTCTTTTGGGACAAGCCGATGCCGATAGCGATATAGAGAATTTAGCTCAACGGGTTAACGAACTTTTAGTTCTGGCGACTGATGTTGCCACCGATATTTCTACCTATTCGACCTCGTTAGATTCTGAAGGGCCTGAACGCCTAGCGCAGGTACAGGAGCGTCGTGCGCAGCTGAAAAATTTGACGCGAAAATATGGTGCAGATATTGCGGAAGTCCTTGAGTGGGCTGAAGAATCTCGTGAACGCCTGACTCGCCTTGTTGATGATCCAGCGCGACAGGAATCTCTGGAACAAGAGCTTACCGACCTGCGTCAGGCTTTAGGAGAGCAGGCAGCTCAGCTTATGAAAGCGCGTCAAGAAGCCGCTTCGCGTTTGGCGGATTCTGTTAGTGAAGAACTAACCGCGCTTGCCATGCCGAATGCTTCTCTTGTTGTTGAAGTTGCCGAGGCAGATAAATTTTCAATTCATGGTCGTGACACAGTGACCTTTATGCTTGCTCCGCATCGTGAGGCAACCCCTCGTCCACTTGGGAAAGGCGCCTCTGGAGGTGAGCTTTCACGCGTAATGCTTGCGTTGGAGGTTGTGCTGGCGGAAGTGGATCCGGTACCCACCTTTATCTTTGACGAAGTAGATTCGGGCGTTGGCGGTAAGGCTGCTATTGAGATTGGTCGCAGGCTTGCAATGCTTGCCCAGCATGTACAAGTTTTGGTGGTAACTCACCTACCACAGGTTGCGGCTTTCGCGGATCAGCATATTTTGGTCCTTAAAAATGATGACGCATCGTTATCGAAAGTACAGGTACTTTCTGACCAAGAGCGTGTTGTAGAACTCGCTCGTATGCTCGCCGGACACGATCAGTCGGAAGCAGCCCAAGAACACGCGCGGGAGCTTTTACGCGCAGGGGGTCAGCTTGAGTAAACAGGTGCTGAAAAGACAACGGTCATAGCTGATATATCTGAGGAGCATTCCAAGGATATTCGGTAGTATTGGGTCGCAGATATTTCTAGAGGCCGTTGTGGTGTAACACGGTATTCAGCGGTAGATGAAGCGTTTATTATGGCGTAAAAACTGCGCGAAATACGGGAAAGAGCTCATTAAATCTAGGGAAGAGAAAAGCTCTCGTCCGTTAGTGTTCTATTGGATAGGGGAAAAGAAAATGGTAAGCTTGAATTCCGTGGTGAATGAAAATAATAACGCTCTTAACGCGTCCGCTAACGGTAAGGTAACCCGCCAAATCTTTGTTACGGGTGGTGTTGCTTCTTCTCTCGGTAAAGGTCTTTCAGCTTCTTCTCTCGGTCAGATTCTACGTTCTCGTGGTCTATCGGTCACGATGCAGAAATTTGACCCGTACCTTAACGTAGATCCCGGTACCATGAACCCTTTCCAGCACGGCGAAGTCTTTGTAACTGACGATGGTGCTGAAACAGACCTTGATATTGGGCATTACGAACGCTTTCTTGATGAGAACCTTGACCAATCCGCTAACGTTACAACCGGTCAGGTGTACTCGACCGTTATCGCAAAAGAACGTCGCGGAGAATATTTAGGCGATACCGTGCAGGTTATTCCTCATATCACTGATGAAATCAAAGCACGTATGCGTTACGCCGCCGAAATCGAAAACGCGCCCGATATCATCATCACCGAAATTGGCGGTACGGTAGGCGATATTGAATCGCTGCCCTTTATGGAAGCGGCACGCCAAGTACGCCGTGACGTTGGACGTCAGAACGTGTTTTTTCTCCACGTATCTTTGGTACCCTTTATCGGCCCTTCCGGCGAACTCAAAACGAAGCCTACTCAGCATTCCGTTGCAGCATTACGTGGTTTGGGTATCCTGCCCGATGGCTTGATTTTGCGTTGTGAGCGTGATGTTCCGGAATCGCACCGCGCCAAAATCGGTAACGCCTGCGATGTTGATACTGCCGCCGTTATCTCATGTCCCGATGCCCCCAGCATCTACGATATTCCCAAAACCCTTCATTCCCAGAAGCTCGACGATTATATTCTGGAATACTTCGGCATGACTGCCCCTGAGCCAGATTTCACGCAGTGGGATCGTTTGTTGGATGCGGTACACCGCCCCTCCGCCGACGTTAACATTGCCCTTGTGGGTAAGTATATCGATCTTCCCGATGCATACCTCTCGGTTTCTGAGGCTCTGCGCGCCGGGGGCTTTGCGAATAATGCAAAGGTCAATATCAAATGGGTCGCTGCAGACCTATGCGCCACCGATGAGGACGCAGACCATCAGCTGCACGATATGGATGCCATTTTGGTACCTGGCGGTTTCGGTATTCGCGGTCTAGACGGCAAGATCGGCGCATTGAAATATGCTCGTGAACATAAGATTCCTACTCTGGGTATTTGCCTGGGGCTGCAGTCCATGGTGATTGAGTACGCTCGAAACGTTTTGAATCTTTCTGATGCATCCTCAACCGAGTTTGACCCGCAGACAACAATGCCGGTCATTGCCACGATTGAAGAACAAAAGCAGTTTGTGGAAGGCGCAGGTGATTTGGGCGGAACCATGCGTTTGGGTCTGTACACAGCTAATCTGGTTCCCGGTTCACAGGTTGCTCAGGCCTATGGCGAGACCGAAGTGGCGGAACGGCATCGTCACCGGTACGAAGTTAATAACGAGTACCGTGAACAGCTTGAGAACGCGGGCTTGGTTATCTCCGGTACTTCACCGGATTCCTCGCTCGTGGAGTATGCTGAGCTCCCCGCTGATGTGCATCCTTACTATGTGGCGACTCAGGCGCATCCGGAGTACCGTTCGCGTCCTACGCGGCCGCATCCGCTTTTTGCGGGGCTGGTGAAAGCAGCTCTCAAACGTAGCGGTAAAGAGTAAGAACTTTCTTTATAAGAAGTCGCGGACTGCCGATGTAGTCCGCGACTTTGCTCTGTCAAAGGAAAATAGAAACGTCAGCGCTGTCAGCTGATAGCTCTGTCCTTAAGGTTCTGACTCTGGCGACCACACGTATGCAAATTAGAATAGGGATATGAACACTTCAGAGAACAAGAATCCGCATCGAATAGATCCTATGTATGCTGATGTGATCGATGCTCCCTCAACGCGAGAAATCCTAAGCCGTGAGGTGCAGTATAGCGGATATGTTCTCCAAGCAGCCGTGGAGCACTATGATCTTGACGGGCACGGTACCACTTTAACGCGGGATGTTATCGACATGCCGGGTTCCGTTGCGGTTGCCGCGTTGAACAACCGGAATGAGATTCTGCTTCTGCGCCAGTATAGGCATCCCGTGCGTATGAACCTCTGGGAGGTTCCCGCAGGACTTCTTGATATTACTGGTGAAGACCCTCTTCATGCAGCCCAGCGCGAACTCGCGGAAGAAACCGACCTTGGAGCTCATCACTGGCGCAGCTTGATCGATTATTACACGACTCCGGGAGCCGCTTCGGAAGCGGGTCGTATATACCTTGCCCAAGACCTGTACGAGATTCCTGAAGCAAACCGTATAGTACGCAGGGGCGAAGAAGCGGAGATTACCTACCGGTGGGTTCCGCTTGAACAGGCCGTACGCCTTGTGCTCGCGGGCCAACTACATAACGGTTTGGCTATTCAGGCTATTCTTGCGGCATATTGCGCGGTCGAGGGACTCGACAAGAGCAATTGCCCCTGCGAGATAGCCGCCGATACCTGGGATTTTCACCCTTACTTGGGAGGGCGCCGTATCCGACCCGAAACTTTTAAACACGAGGAATAATTCGCTATGGTTTCTCAGCACCTGAGCGAAGGAATACATCGTATAAGTCCGCTTGAGCGGGATATTGAACAGTATCTTATTCACCTGCGAGTTGAAAAAGGCAGCAGCGAGAATACGATAGCTTCGTATGCACGCGATTTAAGGCGGTATGTAGAATTTATGGCATCACGCGGTATCATTGATGCCCACCGAATTCGCACTGCCGATGTGCGTGCCTTTATGCGTGAACTTGCCCAACCGACACTGCCGCGTGCGGAGGAGAACAGAGATTCGGGGTATCCCAGCAAAAGCCAGGGAGAAAAACTATCTGAATCTGATACCCGAGCAGAGGAACTCGAAGACACCCTGGAATCTTTGGCGGTTTCTCTCTATGCTTCGGATCAAACAAAGGCTCCTTCAACGAGTACGCGTGATGTCACACTGCCTCTGCCGCTGGGCCCTAATTCAATTGCACGTACCATGGCTGCAGTTCGTGGCGCGCATAGTTTCTGGCATGCTTCGCGCATCCTGGAGACCGATCCCGCCGCTGCCGTGAAACCGCCTAAAAATGTGAAGCGATTGCCCAAAGCCGTGTCCGTGGAGCAAATGCAAAAGCTCCTTGCCATACCCAGTCTTAAGACTCCTACCGGCCTGCGTAATCGAGCGATACTTGAGTTCTTATATGCTACCGGTGCGCGCGTGAGCGAGATGCTGGCAACAGATCTGGACGATATACACCTGGGCGAAAAACCCCGCGATGAAAACGGGGAATTTATTGCCGTGCCTGGGTATGTGCGTCTTTTCGGCAAAGGGGGTAAAGAGCGTTTAGTACCTTTGGGATCCTACGCGCAGAGGGCGCTGGAAGACTACATTGTGCGCGCTCGCCCCAAGTTTGCGTCGCACGGCAAAGGTACCGCTGCGCTTTTTCTCAACGGGCGGGGGAGTCGGCTGGGTCGACAGGGAGCATGGCTTATCCTCAAAGAAACAGCTGAGGAGGCGGGGCTGAGCTCTGATTTTTCGCCCCACTCTATTCGACACTCGTTTGCGACGCATCTTGTACAGGGCGGCGCCGATATTCGCGTGGTTCAGGAATTATTGGGACACGCCTCGATTGCGACTACGCAGGTGTATACCAAGGTTACTCCGGAAGGGATGCTGGAGGTTTACCGGATGGCGCATCCTCGTGCACATGAGCGTACTTAGTAGGTGATTAGTAGAAGTAGACTGTGGGGAATAGCTGCGCGGAAGAACGACGACACTATGTCTGTATAGCTATGCCGACAAATATGCGTTTAAAGAGAAAATACGCCAATAAGATACTATAATTTAGCTTATTTATACGATTTACACTCTAAAGATGTAATATTTATGCTGTTTGTAACAGACATGTAAATATTCTGTTGCAATGGCATATTTTAGTCAGAAAACACCCGCGTTAATGTTGCTGTAGGTGTAGCCTGTATAACATCCTGAATCCGGAACAATAAAGTTCTGGTCGGTATAGACACACAGCACCGTGCGTCCCCGGCGCGAAAGGAAAGAATTAATGAGTACGGAATCCGCAAAGAAACCGTTCTACAAAGACCCAACCCATATGCTCTACCTCTCGGTGATTGCCGCTGTGATCCTTGGGTGTATCTTGGGAATGACCGTTCCCGATTTTGCAAAAGAGCTGCAGCCCATCGGTACTGGTTTTATCGCTCTCATCAAGATGATGATCGCCCCTGTAATTTTCTGTACGATTGTGCTGGGTGTAGGGTCTATTGCTAAGGCAGCAACCGTCGGCAAGGTCGGTGGATTGGCGCTGCTGTACTTCGTACTCATGTCAACCTTTGCCTTAGGGAATTGGCCTGGTTGTAGGTAATATTATCGAGCCGGGAAGCTCGCTGCACTATGACCCGGCAACAACGAAATACACGCTTCCGAATTCGTCTGAAGGACATGGCGGTGACAGCACTGTCTCGTTCCTGCTCAACATCGTGCCGACTTCTTTGCTTTCGGCATTGACAAGCGGTAATATTCTGCAAACCCTTTTCGTGGCGCTTTTGACCGGCTTTGCCCTGCAGAAGATGGGACCGGTTGGCGCTCCCATTCTCAAATTTCTGACCTACTGTCAGGCGCTCGTATTCCGTCTGCTCATGATGATTATGTGGTTAGCGCCTGCTGGTGCGCTTGGTGCGATTGCAGCTGTTGTAGGTTCTACGGGTTCCCGTGCGATCTCCTCAATGTTTATTTTGATGGTGGCATTCTATATCACTTGTATTCTCTTTGTCGTAATCGTTCTGGGCACTATTCTCAAGCTCGTAACCGGTGTGAATATCTTTACCCTGTTGAAATATCTGGCACGCGAATATCTCCTCATCTTCTCAACATCCTCGTCGGAGGCAGCGCTGCCGCGTCTTATCGCCAAAATGGAGCACTTAGGTGTTTCGAAGCCTGTTGTAGGCGTTGTGGTTCCTACGGGGTATTCCTTTAACCTGGATGGCACCGCAATTTACCTGACGATGAGCGCCCTCTTTGTCGCGGAGGCTATGGGGACTCCACTTGCGTTAGGCGAGCAGATTTCTCTGCTGGTCTTCATGATCATTGCTTCGAAAGGAGCTGCCGGTGTTTCGGGCGCGGGGTTGGCGACCCTGGCAGGCGGTTTGCAGTCGCACCGCCCCGACCTTGTTAATGGTGTGGGTTTGATCGTGGGAATCGATCGCTTCATGTCTGAAGCACGTGCGGTCACTAACTTCACAGGCAACGCAGTGGCGACGTTACTCATGGGGAAGATTGTTAAAGAGGTAGATATGGATCGTGTTCATGCGGTGCTGAAAGGGGAGATCCCCTTTGACGAATCCACCATGGGCGGCGAACTACACGGTGACCAATACGTGGATAATGCGGTAAGTCAAAAATCTCCCACCAAACAGATGTCCGTTGTGGCTGAACCAAAGATTAAAAATACTGTGACGCTACCGGAAGATCAATAAGTTAAAAAGTATGCGGGGAGGTGTATCTGTTTCTAGGAGGAAAGCGCCTTCCCGCATATTGCAAGGTCTGATTTAGCATGAGAATTACATAATGCTGTGGCTTATGGTGAGCGGGGCCTCTAGAATTCCCGAATTATTTGGTTTATAGACCTGAACAGAGCGCGATGTAACATAATTCGTACGTAAAGCGAACTCACAAACCTGCTGAGCGGGCGTGTGTGGGGTAACCTTATACATGAAGAGAAAATTCGTTGACGAAGGTGAAGATAAGTTGACCGAAGCACCGGCACAAGAACTCGGACCAACCGGCCGACCCCTACGTGAATATCCCGATCCTGCGCCTATAAGCCAACATGGTCCCGCCCGCATCATCTCAATGGTGAATCAGAAGGGTGGCGTAGGAAAGACGACCTCAACCATAAACCTTGGTGCTGCACTTGCGGAGTGTGGTCGTAAAGTGCTCCTTGTAGACTTTGACCCTCAGGGTGCCCTATCCGCTGGTTTCGGTACAAATCCGCATGAGCTTGAGCTGACCGTGTACAACGTGATGATGGATCGTAAGGTCGATATTAACGACGTTATTCTACCGACCGATATCGAGAACATCGACCTTCTTCCCGCAAACATCGACCTTTCTGCGGCTGAAGTTCAGCTAGTAAACGAAGTTGCTCGCGAGCAGGTACTCGCCTCAGCCCTACGTAAGGTACAGAATGAGTACGATGTTATTCTGATTGACTGTCAGCCCTCGCTCGGCCTGCTAACCGTAAACGCATTGACAGCATCGCATGGCGTTATCATCCCGCTTATCTGCGAATTCTTTGCCCTACGAGCTGTGGCGCTTCTCGTGGACTCTATCGAGAAAGTGCAGGATCGCCTGAACCCCGATCTAGAAATTACCGGCGTTCTTGCGACCATGTTTGACGCCCGCACCATCCATTCTAAAGAAGTGCTTGCACGTATTATTGACGCTTTCGGAGATAAAGTCTTTGACACCGTGATTAAGCGAACCGTTAAATTCCCGGATGCTACAGTATCGGCAGAGCCTATCCTCTCATATGCCAGCAACCACACAGGGGCTCAAGCTTACCGGCAGGTAGCCCGCGAACTTATTTACAAGGGCGGAGCCCGATAAGATCCTGGATCCCATGTGCCTTGACACCACCTATAAACCTTGAAGGTATGGTGTCAAGGCACGTATAATATGGGCGGTACATCCTGTATCTTTCATGATCTCGCAGGTTATCCTGCAATCCCCAGTAAAGGAAATCGGTCACCTATGACCAAAAATGTCGCTGCCGTGAGGGTACCGACACCGCATGAGACGCCTGATGCCTCCCAATTCGGTGAACGGTGCCGGATTCACGCTTAATTTACCGAATTTTGAGGGTCCATTCGACCTTCTCCTAACACTGATCACACGTCGTAAGCTCGATATTACAGACATTGCGCTTGCTGAAGTAACCGACGAGTTCCTGGAGTATCTGCATGCCTTATATTCACAGGGCACCGAACGCGCATTAGATGAGGCAAGCGATTTTTTGGTAACGGCCGCGACTCTGCTAGAGCTTAAAGCCGCCCGGCTACTCCCGCAGAATCATGAACCGCTAGATCAGGATGTGGCCCTTCTAGAAGCGCGTGATTTGCTTTTTGCTCGGTTGCTTCAGTATCGCGCCTACCGTGAGGTAGCCGCTATTTTCGCTGATCGTTGGCGCGAAGAGACCCAGCGCTTTCCGCGGACCGTGGCGCTGGAACCTGTATTTGTGAAGGCCCTTCCAGAGCTTGTTTTCAAAGGGGGAGTGGAGGAATTTGCGCGTATTGCAGCGCAAGCATTTGCCCCAAAACCTTCGACTAATCTAGAACCGAATCCGGCTGATGTTGCTGAGGAACTGAATGAGCACCTTCACGGCGCCTCAACAACGATTGCACACGAAGAACAATATATTCTGGATGCACTTCTTGCGTATAAACCGACGGTATCATCGGTAACATTTTCGGCACTGGTGCATGATGCTCAGGGACTTGACATTGCAGTTGTGCGTTTTTTGGCGCTCTTAGAACTGTATAAAGAGGGCGCGGTAGACGTACATCAGGATGCGCCGCTCGCCGAGATTTCGGTACGTGCTACCGAATATGCGCGTGCTTTTGTTCCTGCTGAACCGGCAGTTTCAGCACATGATACAGGGCAGGGCTACAGCCCAGAACATCGCGATAGCCCGGATGATCTTACCTTTTCAGAGAGCGTTAAAAACGCAGGGGAGGAGACCGCATGAGCGAAGAATCCTTCAACTCTGCTGGTAAGACAGCCGCGCAGCAGCAGGGGAGCCGATTTGAGGATGAATTCACCGAGAATGATTTAGCGATGGTGAACCTAGGCTACTGGGATCCTAGTGCCGATACTGAGACAGACAGTGAATCCGGAGAAGAATCTGATCGCGAAAATGCCTCGGTACCCGAGCAGACTTCTACTGATCAGGAACACAAAGCCGAGACTGAGCGCGATTCTGATAAAAATATAACGTCTTCGGATGCTCGGCATCCCGCGAAGATAACCCGGGCGGTTGCCGCTGATGCAGAGGAATTCTCGCGCGTTGAGCTTATTCCTGGGGGCGTGAAAAGCGCTATTGAAGCTATTCTTGCTGTTGCTGATACTCCTGTAAGTGTGCGCGAACTCTCTGCTGCCCTGATTGTCAATGAGCGCAGTATTGAGCACGCTCTTGACGAGCTTTATCGTGAATATAACGGTGACGATTCGGAATATGGTGAAGACACTCCCGCCCACGAGCCGCGTGGTTTTGAGCTTCGCCAAGTTGCCGGTGGCTGGCGGTTGTATTCTCGCGCCGATTTTGCTCCCTGGGTAGCGAGGTTTGTGACCCGTTCACAGAGCGCTACCCTGAGCAAAAGCGCATATGAAACCCTGGCAGTTATCGCTTACCGGCAGCCGGTTACGCGTGCCGCAATAGCCGCAGTCCGAGGAACAAACGCGGATGCATCGGTACGTCAGCTGCTACAGCGCCAGCTCGTGCGCGCGGCCGGTAAAGAGGGGGGAACCGGCGCGGTTCTTTACGAGACCACGGAACTTTTCTTGACAAAATTAGGTCTCAACTCTCTGGAAGAGCTTCCCGCGCTTGCGCCTCTTTTACCTGATGAAACCGAGGCAGCGGTGCTTTCTGACAGCCCCTCTGAACACGGTAATCGTAACTAACCCTATCCGCCCGCGGACTAAATCTAGGAAGCGGTGGGCACCAAAATCTTGTGAAAACTTCAGACGAACGACATAAGGAATAAGACTATGGCATATGGAAACTCTCACGGTAAAAACCCCGGGTCGCGGAAACCTCGACCCGGCGCGAAACGTAATGGCGTGGGCGCTAGCTCCTCAACCCGAGGCGGTAAATTTAGCGGCAAAACTTCAGGCGGCGGAAAGCCTAAAGCCGGTACATCAGGGTCTCCACGCGCCGCGCGTAGCCACGGCGCGGGTGCTTCCAAGCGGGATAGGCGGGCACCGCATCGCCCCTATCGTTCCGGCGAAGCTTTCCCACATGAGCGCGGCGAATACAGGGTAAATAACTACTCTGGGCCACATCGCCCACGCCGTCCCCGTAACGCGCCTGTGGATCATTTTGATTTCTATGATCACGACGGTGTACGCCTGCAAAAATTGATGGCGCAGGCAGGTGTTGCATCGCGTCGTGTATGTGAAGAAATGATCACGGAAGGACGAGTGACCGTTAACGGTGAGGTCGTGACCGAGCTGGGGGTGCGTGTTAATCCTGCCGATGTGATTGTGCAGGTTGATGGTATGACCGTGCAGACTAACGAAAAGCTCATCTACATGGCGTTCAATAAACCTGCTGGCGTCGTTTCCACGATGGAAGACCCCGATGGCCGCCCCTGCATTAAAGATTTTCTACGTGACTCTATGAATGAGCGTGTTTTCCATGTGGGACGATTAGACGTGGAAACCGAGGGTCTGCTGCTTCTTACTAACGACGGCGAGCTCGCAAACCGTTTAACACATCCTTCGTATGAGGTACCCAAAACGTATCTGGTGCAGGTGCGCGGTCCAGTAGAATCAGGTATTGGCGCTGAGCTGAAGAAAGGTATTCGCCTTGAAGACGGCGTATCGAGGGTGGACTCCTTTAAACTTGTGGATTCGGCGCCCGGCCATGTGCTGATTGAAGTGACCATTCACTCGGGCAAGAACCGTATTGTGCGCCGCCTCTTTGAAGCCGTGGGGTATCCTGTGGAGAAACTTGTTCGTGTGCAGATGGGTCCCATTCGTATCGGATCGCAGAAGCAGGGGACTGTTCGTAATCTTTCTAAAGTCGAAATTGGGCATCTGCTTGCTTCGGTGGAGATGTAATGACAGAAACAACTATGACCCCCATGCTGGAAGGACCGGTCCTCGTGGTAGGGGCTGGCCTATTGGGTGCATCTATCGGGCTAGGTTTGCGTGCTGCGGGGCTTGAAGTTTATCTGCAGGATATTTCGCCCACCGTTGAAGCCGTCGCCGAAGATATTGGAGCAGGAACCCGGCTCGATACCCTTGAGCCCGATGAGCGTGAGTCTTTCACCCCGCAGCTGGTAGTTGTGGCTTCTCCGCCGGATATAGCCGGAAAACTTTGCATACAGGCATTGCGGGAGTATGCGCCTAGCCCCGGATATGCGGGCGCTACCGTGACCGACATTGCCTCCGTTAAAGTACAGCCTTTAGAACAGGTACTCGCCTCTGATGCTGATGCTTCACGATACGTTGGTTCGCACCCGATGGCTGGGCGTGAAAAGACCGGCCCGGTTGCGGCGCGTGGGGAGCTTTTTCAGGCGCGTCCCTGGATTATCTGCGAACATGACGATGCACGTATCGAGTGCGTGCGATTAGTGCGCGCCCTTGCGGTAGAGCTTGGCTCTTTCGTGACGACTCTTAGCGCTGAAGAACACGACGAAACGGTTGCGTTGATTTCCCATCTGCCGCAGGCTATGAGCTCCCTGCTAGCGACTCGGCTGCAGGAAACTCCCTTATATGCGCTTGGTTTAGCGGGGCAAGGGCTTCGCGATACGGTTCGCATCGCTGCTTCCGACCCCTGCACTCTGGGTGCAGATTTTTTTGCGGCGAACGCAGCGCCTATCGTGAAAGAGCCTCTATGGTGTGCGAGAAGATTTCAAAACCGTCTGATTGAAACATTGGAAGATCCTTTGGCATCGGGCGCCAGGCTTGATCTTGCGCAGCTGATGAGCGAAGGCAACGCCGGTGTGGCGCGCATCCCCGGTAAACACGGCGGAGTTCCGACGGCTTTTGCGACCCTCACCGTTTTGGTTGATGATGAGCCCGGAACTTTGGCACGGATGCTGGCAGATATTGGCGACTTGGGGATTAACCTTGAAGATTTGCGGCTGGAGCACTCCACGGGCGCGCCCGTCGGCATGGCTGAGGTCTCGGTAAACCCGGCAAAACACGACTATTTGGTAGACGGGCTTACGGAACGAGGCTGGAAAGTCGTAAAATAGCTGGCGTTCCTCAGCAGTTACCCCTCCCGTAAGCCTGGATATTCAAGATTATTTTGACACTCAACATGCGGGACCCCTCGCAGACAGAAAGTAATGTTATGCATGAGAACCCTAAACTTACGATCGCGATCGATGGACCGTCAGGTTCTGGAAAATCATCGGTCTCAAAAGAAGTCGCACGCCATTTCGGGTTAGCGTATCTAGACACAGGCGCTATGTATCGTGCCGCAACCTATCGTGTACTTCAACTCGATATTGATCTTGCTGACCAAGATGCTATCGGGAAAGCTGTGCAAGAAATGCCTCTCGTCTTCGGAACCAATATCAAAGAAGAAGAAATTTTGATGGGCACCACCGATATTCGCGAGGAAATCCGCACTGAACGAATTTCTGGTGCGGTCTCTGCCGTAGCCTCTGTGCCTGCCGTTCGTGAATACCTCATCGAGCTACAACGCTGGACGATCAACCAGGCGGTCAACGGTATTGTGGCGGAGGGGCGAGATATTACAACCGTGGTGGCACCGGATGCAGATGCACGCATACTGCTAACCGCATCGGAAGAGGTGCGCATGGCACGCCGTGGACTAGAGAACACCGAAAAATCAGGAGAGTCCGGCGACCTTACGCAGCAGATCTCTGAACGCGATACCCAGGATTCTAAGGTAAACAATTTTATGGAAGCCGCCCCCGGTGTAACCCTGGTAGACAGCTCGGATCTGGATTTTAACGAGACCGTATCAGCAGTTATTAATGCTGTTAATGCACAGGTGAAGGCGAAACGACAGGCATCACGGGATGCCTCTGCAGGGACCGAGACCGCATAAAATACTTGAAAAGACAGCGAACATACTAGTGAGAAATTACAGCTGCTAGGACAAGCCTTAAGCTGGCGTTCGCGCAGAAGAAAGGACGGCGCATGGTTGAGAACGACGCTACCCGCGACGACTACGAAGACAAATACCTAGGCGGCGGAGAAGATGACCTCACCGAACGTTTAGCCGATATTGACGACGAAACCGCAGAAGCGCGTGCGCAGGCTCTTCTGGAAGGACTCGACGACTATGACCTTGATGAAGAAGACCGTGCCCTTCTTGGCGCTTGGGGCTTCGACTTTGACGAAGAAGACGAACAATTCGCCGATCCTGTAGTAGCTATCGTGGGGCGCCCCAACGTGGGAAAATCCACCATTATTAACCGCATTCTGGGGCGTCGGGAAGCCGTGGTAGAAGATAAGCCGGGCGTGACTCGCGACCGCGTCTCCTATAAAGCCGAATGGGTTGGCAAACGCTTTACCCTCGTCGATACCGGCGGCTGGGAGTCCGATGCTCGTGGTATTGATGCTCAGGTAGCGGATCAGGCGGAGATTGCGGTTGAGCAGGCCGATGTTGTCATCCTCGTTGTGGACGCACGCGTGGGAATTACCGCCTCAGACGAACAGATCGTGCGTATGCTTCGCCGTGTCAAGAAGCCCATCATTCTGATGGCAAATAAGATCGACGATTCCCACTTGGAACCGGAAATTTACAGCCTGTGGTCGCTGGGCATGGGACAGCCCTTCCCGGTTTCGGGTTTGCACGGTCGTGGTCTGGCGGATGCCCTCGATGAGCTTCTAGAGGTTATGCCCGAACACTCCCAGTATGCGCAGCCGGAGGCACCGGGCGGACCTCGCCGTGTGGCACTTATCGGCCGTCCCAACGTGGGTAAATCCTCGCTGCTGAACAAATTAGCGGGTTCCGAACGTGCCGTCGTGAACGATCTCGCGGGTACTACACGCGATCCTATTGATGAGGTTATTGAGTTGGGCGGCTACCCGTGGCGATTCATCGATACGGCGGGCATTCGCCGTCGCCAGCATATGGCGAAAGGCGCCGAATTTTATTCCTCACTCCGCACCCAGACAGCCCTGGAACGCTCCGAAGTCGCAGTCGTACTTCTGGATGTTTCTGAACCGCTGAGCGAGCAGGATGTGCGCATCATTCAGACCACGATCGACTCCGGTCGCGCTATGGTGCTGGCTTTCAACAAATGGGATACCCTCGATGAGGAACGCCGCGACATGCTCGAACGCGAAATTGACCGCGACCTGGCACATGTGAAATGGGCTCCGCGCGTGAATATCTCGGCAAAAACCGGCTGGCATAAAGATAAGCTGGTTCCCGCCCTGGAACGCTCGCTGGAATCCTGGGATTCGCGTATTCCAACCGGGCGACTGAACGCTTTCTTAGGCGAATTGGCGGCGGCGCATCCCCATCCGCTGCGTGGTGGTAAGCAGCCGCGCATCCTGTTCGGCACACAGGTGTCTTCACGCCCGCCGAAGTTTGTGCTCTTTACAACCGGGTTCTTAGACCCGGGGTATCGGCGTTTTATCACGCGCCGCCTGCGTGAAACCTTTGAGTTCACAGGTACGCCGATTGAAATTTCGATGCGCGTGCGCGAACGCCGCTCTCTCGGGGATCGTCAGGGGAAACAAAGCGAAAAAGGGCGGCAAGGGCTCACGCAAACGCTAACGTGCTACCCAAACGTGAACGAGCATAACTACCCCACCCTTTATATCTTTGGTGAGGTGCTTATGCTTCCCCTGGCTAATTCGTCGCGCTCATCTAAAAAGGTACGTTTGCGAGTAACTGGGCGCGTTGCTCAGCCGTCATTTTGTCTACCCGCGCATAAGGAAGCCAGCGGAAATTTTTGATCCCGGTCTTCCGGAAAATACTCTGTTTGAAAATTCTGACGGCGGGCGCTCGCATGATGTATTTGTATATGGGCAAGGGCATACCGAGCGGGGTTACAAGAACGATTTCGGTATCGTGATTCAGCGTAGTAACAAGCCGGTATTCGCTGGGCTGTGTGTACAGCAGATCTTTGGCGTAGACTTTATCGATAAAGCCCTTGGTCATGGCTGGCATAGAATCCCACCAGATAGGGAAGATAAAGATCAAGCGGTCTGCGGATTTTATGTGCGCCTGATAGTCTGCTACCTGGTCATTAATGGGATTACCGCGACGCCAGTTAGCAAGGTCTTCTGCTCGCATGACCGGGTCGAAACCGTCGGCATGTAGATCAAGAAGATCGACCTCGTTGCCGCGTGCCTCAAGTTTATCGGTTATATTCTTGCATAGGGCAGCGCAAAAAGACCGCTGATGGGGGATATTACGCCAAGCCTCGGCAGTGTAGGGATGATCGAAAATAATGAGGTTTTTCATGATGCCCTCTCTAAAAATCTGTAGCGTCTGTGAAGAGTCAGTGTGTTTTAACACTGTCATCGCAGTAGCCCATATGCAAGCAGGGCTTTGGCAGGAATCCAAGCATTCTGAAGAGACGCTATGTTCTCAAAGTTCCCTTAGTCGTCTGCGTGGAATATATATTGAGCGGCAGCGAAAAATCCAGTATTTTCGCGTTTTCTAAGTTGCACGGGGTGAGAACCTGGGGTATAGTTATTCGAGTGTTCGCAGGGATTTCCTGGAAACACGGTACATAATAGTGTGATGTACATCGGGTTGTGGCGCAGCTTGGTAGCGCACTTGACTGGGGGTCAAGGGGTCGCAGGTTCAAATCCTGTCAACCCGACGCAGAAGACGCTCTAATCGGTAAAACTATCGATTGGAGCGTTTTTTTATATTGGGTTTATCGTATATCGCTGTTTTCTGTCTACAACGCCGTTTTTTGTTAAGCTCTGCCGTGGTACGGGTAATCCCCGTCTTGGTTATTGAGCTGCTACTCTCGTATTTTTTTACCGCATCTGAACATTCTTTAGATCTGTGAGGGCGATGTCGCTGCAAGCTCCTTCTTGGATAGATTATTTCGCGAATCAATATCGTTTTTTGTCTCGATTCGTATACTTGCGTATTATGGCTTTCACTAGGCAAGAATACGCTTTAGGTGAAAGTACAACTATGATGTTCCTGTCTTTGAGTGGGAATACTTGCGAATTATTCTGTCGATAGTGGTATATTTTGGAGTGGATGAGGTGTCTACAGCTGGTCTGCCAAGGTAAATTCCTTGACACTACAAAGAGGTACTGGTAGCGCAGTGTGGAAGCAACATCCGCACACACTGGCTTTCATAGCCAAAAACCACAGAATCGCAACCGTGGATCTTGGGTAAAAGTTCATGAACCCACGTTAATCCACATTAGCGGTACGCAGTGACCACTAAGAACCGCGTATGTCGCGGAAAGGAAAAACCATGTGGCAGCAGGTATATGACCCGCTCAATTCCACTATGCTCTCAGCACTAGTAGCGGTAATCCCCATTGTCTTCTTCCTCCTTGGACTAACCATTCTCAAACTCAGCGGTATCAAAGCGGCGATTATTTCTCTCGCACTCGCACTCGGTATCGGAATCTTCGTATTTGGGCTGCCAGTAGGCGCTGGAGCGGGCTCAATCCTTTATGGTTTCTTGGCTGGCCTATGGCCTATCGGCTGGATCGTGCTCATGGCGGTGTGGCTATACCGCATTACAGTGCGTTCCGGTCACTTCGACATTGTTCGCTCCTCTATCTCGGCCATCTCCACTGACCAGCGTATCCAGATGCTGCTGATCGCATTCTGCTTCGGTGGATTTCTCGAAGGCGCGGCAGGGTTCGGTATTCCGATCGCAATTTGTGCGGCTTTGCTGGTCAGCCTCGGGTTTAACCCGCTCAAGGCCGCAATGTTCGCGCTGGTTGCTAACGTTTCATCCGGTGCATACGGTGCTATCGGTATTCCGGTCAGCACCGGCGCCGAGAAAGGCAGTATTCCTCTGGCCGAATTATCGGCAAATATGGTTCCTGTGTTGCAGATTTTTGCGATGCTTATCCCAGTGCTCATGGTCGTTATCCAAGACGGGATACGCGGGTTACGCGAAACCGGCTTGGTGGCTCTGATCGTTGGTGCCGTTTACTCTGGCGGACAATCCCTGCTGCTACTGACCTTGGGAAACCCTGAGCTGGTTGATATTATTCCGCCGCTTCTATCATTGATCGTTTTGGCTCTCATCATGCGCGCATGGCAACCCAAGCATATTTTCCGTGAGCCTACCGCTCCCTCCCTGGAGGAAGTGCAAGCACAGGCGAGACCAAGCATACCTCCGGTGAAATATTCAAGGCTTGGAGCCCATTCATCTACCTGTCCGTCGCAATTCTGCTCTGGTCTACGGTCCTAAAACCGGTATTCGCTAAAGCAGCTAAAGCAGGGGAGAGCGATGGCCCCCTAGGTTTCACTAATATCCTTGTCAATGTTCCTGGTATTCATGGGGCGATCGAGCAGGTGGCTCCTATCGCTAAAAACCCGACCCCTGTGAAAGCCGTCTTCACCTGGAATATTCTGGGAGCCTCGGGTACCGCGATCCTTGTGGCTGTTATTATTACCGTGCTGTTCTCCTCCATCAGCTGGAAGGCTGCTTTCGAAGAGCTGGGCGGTGCTTGGAAACAGCTGCAGACGCCCATCATTATGATCTGCCTTGTGATGTCAGTTGCTAACGTGATGAACTATGCGGGTATGATCTCTTCCATCGCACTGGCCGTTGCGACGGTAGGGACGTTCTTCCCACTCTTCTCGCCGATTATCGGCTGGATCGGTGTGTTTGTGACCGGTTCGGTGGTTAACAACAATATTCTCTTCGCGGGTCTGCAATCGACTACCGCTCACCAGATCAGCGTGAACCCAACCCTGCTGGTGGCATCAAATACCGCCGGCGGTGTGATGGCGAAGATCGTCTCGCCGCAGTCTATCGCTATTGCGGCTGCATCTGTGGAAAGCTCTGGGCAGGAGTCGAAGATCACCTCAATGGCGATCAAGTACAGTGCTATTTTGCTGGTGCTGACCTGCGTGTGGGTATACCTGCTGTCGCTCGTCGTCCACTAGCACATACCCCCCCCGGATGCGCCAGTCTTGTGCCTCGAACGAGGTATGAGCTGGCGTATTCTGTATGTAAGTGGGAGGAGGTTCCTCTTGTTTATCCTTGAGCCTTGGCTGTCTTACGGATTATGACGATGAGATAGTAGAATTGGTGCTTGATTTACCGACTACCTTCGAGAAAGAGGAAATAACAATGTCTACCTTGGCAAGCGTCGTCACGGTCTTCGCATTCGTGTCCATCGCTATTCACGTGTATATCTGGATTCTTGAGACTTTCCTGTGGACTAAACCTCGGGGTCGGAATACCTTCGGTACCACGGAAGAATTTGCCGAAGCCTCCAAAGAAATGGCTGCAAATCAAGGGCTCTACAATCTCATGCTGGCCTGGATTGCAGCAACCGGCCTGTTAGCGTTCTGGGTTGGTGGTCTGCCTCAAGTTGGCATCGCCTCATGTTTGCCGGTCTAGGTTCGATGGCCGTCGCGGGAATTTATCTCTTCGCGACCTCACCGGATAAGCGTAAACCCGCGCTGATTCAGTGTGTACCGCCAATCCTATCTCTCGTACTGCTTTTCACGATGGTGTCATAACACAGAGCTTCACGAAATAAGACCGAGCTTGCAACATGATAGAGGTTTCTGCTTTCGCCTTTCAGCAGGCGAGGCAGGAATCTCTTCGTTTTAACCAAAACCCTTTATATCTATGAGCCCCGGCGCAATTCTCCTTCGGGAGTGAATAATCCTGATGATCCACGCCGGTGTGAGTCCAGTAGGTGCGCATCCACCATACCAATGGCACTCATTAAGGCGTAACAGCTGGTTGGACCCAAAAATTTGCCTCCGAGCTTCTTGAATGCTTTCGACATAGCTGCAGAGACATCATTTTGCGTAGGAACCTCCTCAAGAGTTTTCGGAGTAATAGTGCTTTCGGGAAGGAAAGACCAGATAAAAGCGGGTAAACCAGGTTCAACCCATAACCCGTTCGGAAGGTGAAATCCCGCTAATGACTCGTCTCCAGCAGCTGCACGCTCGCGTAGGTTAAGAGTTAGTCGTGCGTTTGAGACCGTGGCGCGAATCTTGAGGTTGTTCCGAATAATACGTTTATCGTGGAGTAGCCGTTCGACATCATCGTCTGTAAAGGCTGCAAGTTTTTCAGGAACAAAATCGGCAAAGACTTCTCGAAACACTGGCCTTTTGACTAAGACCGTATACCATGAAAGACCGGCCTGAAACCCTTCGAGGCACACCCGTTCAAGCATCCCGGTTTCATGGGTGATAGGTATGCCCCACTCCTTATCGTAGTAGTCGCGTTCAAGATCATGACGTACCCAAGCAGGATATTTTCGGTCTGCGCTCGTTTCGACTTTTCCAGAAGCGACAGCGTTCGCAGAATTATCTGACGCCATGGCTACCTCCTAATATCGTAAATATGTACTAGTATAGTATATAGAGATTCAGTTGGAAGGCAACTATAGAATATTATTTCGATAAAATAGTCGAGAGTCTAAAAGAGTCGACCCTCGCGAATTTCTGCAGGTTCTTCGAGGTTTAGAAGGAACTGTTTGCGGTCGAGCCCGCCTGCGTAGCCGGTGAGCTTGCCATTAGACCCCAAAACGCGATGGCAAGGGATGATGATTGAAATTTTATTGTGCCCAACAGCTTGTCCGACCGCCTGTGCGGGTGCTCCCGGTCCCACGGCATGTGAGATGGTTCCGTAGGTTGTGGTGTATCCGTAGGGGACTGAACATAAATATTTCCCATACCATGAGCTGAAAATCTGTTCCCTCAGGCGCTAAAGGAATTGTGAAGGTTGTACGTTTGCCGGCGAAATACTCTTGCAGTTCGCGAGTGGTGTGCTTAAGGATGCTCGCTGCAGGCGCTGGTTCGCTGTTTGCAGCGATTGCCGAGGGGCCTGGAATAAACTCACCGAGCTCGTCTGGTATAGGAAAATGTGTCTGTTCCTCATACCAAAGCCCGGTAAGAGCTTTGGTGCTTGCTGCAAGATAAAGGCGTCCTACTGGGCTGTCGATGAGGCTGTGCCAGCGCTTTGCTGTGTTGTTAATGGGCTCTTGTGGTGCTTTAGGTTTCTTCTCGCTCATGACAGCTCCTTTGCGTTTTTACTTCCTTAATCATAAACTCTGCCGCGAAAACATGACGTAGAAAAACTTTACATTGCATATTATTATATAAAAATATGATATAAAATACATAGTTGTTTTTAAATTTTTTAGTTATTTTGGGTAAAATAAAACTTACATACTCACTCTTTCACTCATATATTCGGGACCCAAAGATGACTTCCTTGACTTACCCGCAAAAAACTGTGGGCGCGCATACCGTACATTCGGTGCCAAACCTAGATTACTGGCGTAATTTAGTTCTTGACTATCTTGATGATAGTGATGACATAAATCTTTATTTCGCTGCGCAAAAACTCAACGTTTTAATACCTGAAGACCCGGTAGGTTTATATGGACTAGCTTGCGCTCAACGGTATAGAGGGGAACTTAATACCGCATATTTTAATGTTATCCAAGCACGTCGACGATTGGCATACAATTCCGGGTTTCCCGTAACCTACGAGGAAGCTCTAGAACTTGAAGCAGCTATTGCCGTCGATCTGGGACATATTGCAACTGCGATCGATCGTTATGGGGAACTCATTGAGTTGAACCCCTTAGAACCTAACTATGTATCGGCTCGCGCAAAGTTATTCGATACCGCTGAGAACATGACGGTTAGCGCGCATAAGCGACGGCAGGGACAGGACGATTCCTCTCTGGCTGATGCGCAGACCAGCCTGTTTTTGCGCGCTGCTGAGGCACACGCAATTGAGCTTGAGGGTAAGCCGGTTTTCGTTTCCTACGAAGCCGCTCTTGAAGCGTCCAAGGCGCTAAGGGCGCATTCGGGATATTCAGCGGGCACCGCAAAACCTCAGAATGCGATATACCGAATTGCAATCCGCTGTTACCTATGCTCTCCGTAGAAATTTTTGTGCGTTACCAATGGTGGCAATTTTGTCTTTACGTTCTGTGCGGAATGACTCTGCCAGGATCGGTCATGAACAATATTGCAAAAGATATTGCAGAAAAGGGGAGCGCCGGAGTTTTCTCTGGAATATTCACGAGTATTATGATGATTTCTCTCTTTATTCTTGTGGGACTTTATTTTTTCTACCCCGTAGGGCATAAATACAATGCTCGTCGCGTGCGTAAACGTGATGCAAAACTACGTGCAGAGATGCTTGAAGAACCTGAGGGCATCTCTAGTTAACCCTGCGAATCCTGCGATGATAGACTCGTATCCCGTACACTTTCCTGCATATCGTACGCTTTTACCCTACGAAGATGCGGCAAAGTGTACGGGATATTTCTATCCTTCTAGGCGTATCACCTAATCATCTGAGACGCTGACTGCTTTTTCGATAGGTTTGATACCCTAGACATGCGCAGTGCTGAAGGGAGTGTGTAGATGCCCATACGTTTTTCTAGCGAGCAGGAAGCCAGAGACTATTCTCAGAGCGTGCCGGTTCTCCCGCTTTCGACGATGCGCGTGAGTATCAGTCCTGATGCTCGTAAACACAAGCGGCTATTTTTTGCCCCGGTTTATTATATAGATATACAGTTTGAGACCAGCCAAGAGACCGTTGTTATTGGTGGGTATGAGTTCTATGACCGTGCGTTGACCATGTTAGACACTGATCCTGATCACGTGCTTATTGGTGATAATGGGCCACCTTTTCTGATGGGCGGTGGTTTCCCAGGTGTGTATGCAGGAGAACTCAGAGATGCATATCATGTCCCAGAAGATTATTTAGCTTTAACCAGCGCAGATTGTGAACGTATTATCGCGACCGTTGCTCCGAACGAAATTCCTATGCTTCGTACTTGGATGGCTAGAGTTGTCTCTTAAAACTCGAATAGCATTTATCTTGTCTTGGGTCGCTCAACTACTCGACGGCGTAGTCTGCCAACGCTGTAAGAAGAGAGAGCTCAGATTCCGAATAGAGATTGCCGGTTTTCAATCCATATCAAGTGTGAAGGTGCTGAAATTGAACTCTGTCAAGATTTCAGGTGCACTGTGCGATGACGTGAAAACCTATTGGAGGGGTCTGTTATGGAATCGATGCGCCAGATGATGACGGTGCTCCAGCGCGCGATTCCTGATGTGGGCGTGTGGTGGCCAGCCGAAACAAAGTTCGAGATCCTGGTAGGCGCAGTATTGGTGCAAAATACCACGTGGACGAACACCGAAACCGCATTGGCAAACCTGCGTACCCTCAACCTCCTCACTCCTGAAACACTTGCTGCAGCTGATTCGGCTGTGGTGCAAGACGCGATCCGACCCTCAGGATATTGGCGCACTAAAACCGTCTATCTGCAAACCGTCACCGATTGGTTCCTCACTACTGATACCCTTGCTGAATCCATGGGTGATGCACAGTTGAGGGCTTCGCTGCTAGGGGTGAAGGGCGTAGGCGAGGAAACCGCTGACGACATTTTGCTGTATGCCTATCACCGAGGTGTGTTTATTTACGATGCTTATGCGCGTAGGCTTCTCGCAGCGGCTGGATGGGGAGACTACGCTACCTATGTGAAAGCACGCAAAGCGTGCGATGAACGCATCCGTTCTGAAGTATTGAGCGTTGAAGAGTATGCACTGTTACATGGGCTAATCGTCCAAGCAGGCAAAGCGGCCCGAACCGCGGGAGGATGGCAAACCTATTGGCCTGCTATTGCTGGTAACTAGGGTTGTTCTCATACCTGATATAGACACGTGCTGTAATTACCCCGTACATTTTCCTGCAATTTCGTAGGGTAGAAGCGTACGATATGCGGCAAAATGTACAGGATACAGTAAGAATATAAAGCCCGCACTCTTTTGCATATCTCGAACAGCGGTGCTGTGCGTTTTACGCAAAAGAGTGCGGGCTTTATGTACGAAGAAAATTCTTAGGAAGTCGGCACGTCCTCATCCACCCAGTCGAGGGTACGTGCCACGGCCTTCTTCCAGAGGCGGTACTGGCGGTCTACCTCGGACTGCTCCATGGCAGGCAGCCACCGCTTATCCTCAGCCCAGTTTTCGACAACGTCTTTCTCGCCGTCCCAGAAACCGACCGCAATACCGGCTGCGTAGGCGGCACCCAACGCAGTAGTCTCAATAACCTTCGGACGGATCACCGGAACCCCCAGAATATCTGCCTGGAACTGCATCAGGAACTCATTTCGCGGTCATACCGCCATCCACACGCAGCTCGGAAAGCTTCACACCGGAATCGGCGTTCATCGCGTCCAACACCTCGCGGGTCTGGAAAGCGGTTGCCTCCAACGCCGCGCGCACAATATGCGCCTTGTTTACATAGCGGGTTAAGCCCACGATCACGCCGCGTGCGTCCGAACGCCAGTGCGGTGCAAACAGACCCGAGAATGCAGGAACCACATAGCAGCCACCCGAATCCTCAACCGAGGTTGCTAGTGCTTCGGAATCAGAGGCGTTGGTGAGCATGCCCAGGTTATCGCGGAGCCACTGAATCAGCGAACCGCTCATCGCAACCGAACCCTCTAGGGCATAAACGGGGTCAGCGTCCCCAATCTTGTACGCCACGGTCGTAAGAAGGCCGTTATCTGAGAATACGGGCTCATTTCCGGTGTTCATCAGCATGAAGTTACCGGTGCCGTAGGTGTTCTTCGCCATGCCCTTCTCGAAACAAGCCTGCCCGAAGGTTGCCGCCTGCTGATCGCCCAGAATACCGGCAATGGGTGTGCCGCGCATCAGACCGGTGGGGCGACCATAGCCGTAGACCTCAGATGAAGACTTGATTTCGGGGAGCATACTCATGGGAATGCCCATATCGGCAGCGATCTGCGGATCCCACTCAAGAGTACGAATGTTCATGAGCAAAGTGCGGGATGCATTCGTAACGTCGGTTACATGTACACCGCCATCAACGCCGCCGGTTAGGTTCCACACTACCCAGCTGTCGGTGTTGCCAAAAAGCAGATCACCACGTTCGGCACGCTCACGAGCGCCGGGAACGTTATCAAGAATCCACTTAATCTTGGGTCCTGAGAAGTAGGTTGAGAGATTCAAGCCCACGATGTCATGGTACTTACCCACGCCGTCATCGCCAGCGAGCTCATCAACAACTTCTTGGGTGCGAGTATCCTGCCAGACAATTGCGTTATAGACCGGCTCACCAGTGTTCTTTATCCCACACCACTGTGGTCTCACGCTGATTGGTGATGCCCACTGCGGCAATCTCGTGATGGTTTACCTCACCGTTTGCCATCGCCATTGCAACGGCTTTACGCACGTTATCCCAAATCTCAACGGGGTTGTGTTCAACCCAGCCTGCCTTGGGGAAAATCTGCTCGTGCTCAAGCTGACCCACAGAAACGATCTTGCCCGCCTTATCGAAAAGGATAGCTCGGGAACTGGTGGTGCCCTGGTCGATAGACATAATGTATTTACGTTCAACATCCAAAGTTGCCGAATGCAAGGAAGTAGTCATGAGTAACCTCACTTAAATGGTTGGGGGCGCATGACCGCGCCATAACAAGGAATAATGGGTGATGCCCACTCACCAAAATATCTTTAAACCGTGTAGTGGTTTCTAAAATCCCAAGACTGCAGGCACAATCAAGCCAGCCAATACGCCACCGATGATGGGGCCCAGAATCGGAACCCAAGAATATGCCCAATTCGAGCCGCCCTTACCGCGAATAGGCAGAACAGCATGGGCCATACGAGGGCCAAGATCACGCGCAGGGTTGATAGCGTACCCGGTAGGTCCACCTAGACTCATGCCGACAGCTACTACAATAAGTGCCACGGCCAGTGGACCCAAGCCGGAAGGAGTCTGTCCGGAGGCAACAACCCAGCCAACAAGTACGAATGTACCCAGAATCTCCGTCACCAGGTTCCAACCATAAGACTTGATCGCGGGACCGGTCGCAAAGATACCCAGACGATTACCGGGCTCTTCATCAAAGTGCTTCTTATAGGCCAAGAACGCGGCAACAGCACCTAGGAAAGCCCCAAGAATCTGCGCCACAATATAGATCGCAATGTTTTCCGGAGTTGCTGGAACACCCTTGGCCAAATCTTTACCGGCCGCCGCTAAAGCCAAGGGTAACCGCCGGGTTAAGATGCGCACCCGAAGGCCCGGAAAGATAAACGGCCGCAAAAACCGCAAATCCCCAAGCAAAAGTAATGACAACCCATCCGGCGTCCTTCGCATATGATTTGGGGAGTGAGACACCGGCGACCACGCCAGCGCCCAGAAGAATCAAAATGAACGTTCCAAAGAGCTCAGAAGCAAAAAGCCCAAGATGGGTAGCAACACCATTATCTCCCACCAGCAGGCTTACCGCCTGCACAGGAATGGTTGCAGCCAAGAGAGACATATTTTTCCTTTCGTCGCCGTACAAGACATCCGCACTAGGGCACGTTACCGGGTAGCCCGGTCGCGCCATTGCGGATGCGCCATGACGGTGCGTTTGTGAGGTAGAGGAACCCTACGGAATACAACATATCGTAGGATTCCAAAATTATGGGTGGTGTGCCTGCTGGAAAAATACTAAATCAAACAGGCATACCATGCAGGATACGGCAATGATAAATGCCGTATCCTGCGGCAGTATTGAGCGAAACTCTGAGCTTCGCACAAGTTTTAGTGGTGCTGTACGTTGAGCTTCCTGCGGGGAGCCACCGGGTCTACAGCCACAATCTTGGCAGACGCCTCAGCATCGGTAGAAGTGGACTCTGCCTCGCGAATAGCTTTTACCCGTTCGGTGTAGAGTGCAAGTTCGCGCGCGACCTTCGCATCATCCCAGTTGAGTTCGGATCGCATAATCTCAAGGATCTCAGGGGCCGCAGCCAACCCGCGATCACGCTGTTCAAGGTCTAGACGCACGCGGCGAACCAGTACATCCTCGAGGTGCAGGGCCCCTTCGTAGCGAAGAGCGAACACGACATCGGCGCGTAAGAACTGCGGTGCATGTTTAAGAGGTTTGCCAAGATCCGGATCAGCATCAATAAGCGCACCAAGATCTTCAATCTGCGCGCCATAGCGTTCCAGCAGATGGGTAATACGGTCTTCATCCCAACCATAGCGTTGCGCGTAACGGTCACGGCCCGCCTCAATAGCGCGATATCCCTCGGCGCCTACCAGCGCGATAGTCTCTGTCACCGACGGACGTTCCTGAGCACGATCACCGAGTGCAAAATCAACCGCATCCGCCGCCATTACGCGGTAGGTAGTCAGCTTGCCGCCAGCAATGGCACTCATACCGGGGGCAACCTCCGTGACAGTATGTTCACGAGACACCTTGGTGGACTGTGCACCATCACCTTTAACCTTCGGCTGCAAGAGGGGGCGCAGCCCCGAATAGGTACCGATGATGTCGTCGTGGGTCAATGGATTAGCAATCAGCTTATTCGCCTGCTCCAGCACATAATCAATATCCTGACGCGTTGCCACAGGACGCTCGCGATCCTCGGTATACGGGGTATCAGTCGTACCAATAATCCAGTAGCGCTGCCACGGGATAATGAAAAGCACTGATTTTTCGGTCTTCGTGAAAATACCGCTAGTAGCCTGGATACGATCACGCGGCACAACAATGTGAATACCCTTAGAAGCGAGTACTTCAAGGCCGGCATCCGGGTTTGCCAGAGATTCGGATTCTTCGGTCCAGACCCCGGTGGCGTTAATAATGTGCTTGGCTTTGACCGTGAGTTCCTGTCCGCTTTCAAGATCGGCCAGTCGCGCACCTACCACCTTGCCAGAGGTGTCTTTATCAATACCCACCACCTGGGTACGTGAGGCAGCCAGGGCACCATAACCGCTGGCGGTGCGAACAACATCAACGACCAAGCGGGCATCATCTACACGGGCATCGTAGAACTGAATAGCGCCGGTAAAAGCGGAGTCTTTGATATCTGGGAAGACTGTTTTGGTGCCCTTTTTTGTAAAGTGACGCTGCGAAGGAACTCCCTTTTTACCACGCGAACCGATATATGCGAGAGCATCGTACATGCCAATACCGATAGCGGAATAGGAGCGCTCAATGACCGGCGTCTTCAATGGCCACAAAAAGGGCTGCGCGTGCACAAGATGAGGTGCAATTTTTCGAGCAACAGTCCGCGTTCCTTGAGAGCCTCGGTTACGAGTTTGAAATCTAGGTTATAGAGGTAACGTAGGCCACCGTGAATAAGTTTTGAGGACCAAGCGCTGGTGCCCGCAGCCCAGTCTCCGGCCTCCACAATACCTGTACGTAGGCCGCGAGTCGCCGCATCAAGGGCAATACCGGCACCAGTAATGCCGCCGCCAATTACCAGAACATCAAGTTCAGTACCGCTGCTCATCTCAGCTAGGGCACGTGCACGGGATTCTGTTGTTAGGTGCGAGAGTTGCGCAAATTGTTGAGAGCTCATAGGTATCTTTCTTCTTGTGAGTATGGAGGCCGGACTACATGCCGAACCGAGGACGTATTGCTCTCAAGTAAAACTTAGTGGTGAAATAATTACCAAGTGGAGTGAACGGATTTTCACTTAAGGTTAGGAACGAATGAACGAACGACTCAGCCAAACCTATGAGGTCGCGCAGCTGTATTACATCCAAAATCTCACAATGGATACTATTGCATCCCGCCTAGGAGTTTCACGCGCAACTATCTCGCGTTTACTCAAAAATGCGCGCGAGACAGGCATGGTGCAGATTCGCCTCGACGACTCGTATAGAACCCGACATGAGCTCGAAAAACGGTTGGGGGAGCGGTACAAAGTTCGCGTTACTCTTGTGAATACCAAGCAGGATGCTACCCCAATCGCTAGGATGAGCCAGGTTGCGCGTTCTGCCGCGCAAATTCTTGATTCGCTAGTCGATAACGGCACAAGCATCGGGGTGGCCTGGGGCGCAACTCTCACAGAGGTTTCGCGGCATCTGCCTAAACGACCACTAGAGGGGGTGAGCGTGGTGCAATTAAATGGGGCAGGGAATGCGCATCATTCTGGAATACCATATTTAGGCACGCTATTGGGACGCATGGTAAGCGCTTACGATGCTTATATGATTCATTTTCCGGTGCCCGCATTCTTTGACTTTGCCGATACCAAAGCTGCGATGTGGCGCGAGCGGAGCATCCAGGCAACACTGCAGGTACAAAGCCGGGTCGATGTAGCAGTTTTCGGTATTGGCGCTTTCGGAGGGGCTATTCCCTCACATGTGTACTCTGGCGGGTACTTTGATGCGGCAGAACAGCGCTTACTGCGTGAGCAGGGAGTGGTCGGCGATATCTGTACGGTGCTTCTGCGGGAGGACGGAAGCTGGAATGACCTTGAGATTAACCGTCGGGCATCCGGCCCCAGCCCTCAAGAGCTTTCCCGCATTCCTCGTCGTATATGCGTAGCCTCCGGAACGCACCGTGCGGCAGCGCTGAGAGGAGCGCTGCGTACGGGCGCTATTACAGACCTGGTGCTCGACGAAAAACTCGCCCGAGCCGTGATGGAGAAATAGTGTTTAGGTTTCTTGTTATGAGCCGAACGCTTCTTTAACGGCGTGCTGAAGCGCATCACGAACCATTACTAGAGCCGGATTCTTCGCCGACTCTGTGCGGACTGCGGTAAAGATCTTGCGTGAAGGCTTACCCGGAAGATCTACTGTGCGAATACCCTTTGTGTTAGAGAGGCTTGAGAGTACGAATCCAGGCACTATAGTGGTTGCGCAGCCTGAACGCACCAGGTTTGCATTAGTGATCATATCATTTGCGCTGTACCGAATATCTGGTTCGAACCCTACAGTGCGGCACTGATTGATAGCCCACTGACGTGATGTATTCTGCTCCATCTCAAGAACCCAAGGCAATTCGTTGGCTTCTTTGAGAGATTTGATGCTGGATTCTTCGGGGACGATAAGACTCAGGGGATCCTCTACCAAAAGCTCAGAGTGCAGGTCTGGATACTCGGGGATAGGGTGGTGCGGATAAGCCTCTGAAAGAACCATGTCGTACTCGCGGCTTCGAGTGAGTGAAGTTCCCGTCTCTGGGTCGATCTGTAGAACGTGCAGAATTAGACGCGGTGCATGTTCTTCGAGGTATTTGATAGCGCGGGGCAGAAGCGCAAAGGAAGCGGATTGGAAGATCGCCAAGCGCACGGTTCCTGCTGGTTCTCCTGCAAGGTTTGCTACTGCTGTCTGCATGCGGTCTATCTCGCGCAATATAGTACGAGCACTATCGACCATGACAAGACCGGCGTTCGTGAGCTGAACGCGCCGCCCAACACGTTGTAATAATGCTGTACCTGTATCTTTTTCGAGGTTTGCAATTTGCTGTGACACAGCAGATGGGGTCAAGCTGAGAGCATCCGCAGCAGCGATAATGGTGCCGCGTTCGTGAATCTCCAGAAGCATTTGCATACGCCGGATATCAGATACAGACATAAAGTCTCCTTAAATTAGCGCGGTCGTGGTTGGTTTAGTGGAATAAGGATGCGCTGTTCGCATAGGTCTTGCTGCCCCTCATTTTGCGGAGTACTAGGCTGCCTGATGCGGTATCTTAAACCACCTTAAGCTTTTCTTCATGGTATCGAAATAGGTACTTTCTGTGTCGCAGAAACGACGGACGCAACGATAAAGTTTTCATAAACATTTTGGGATGTCATTCTCTTGTAATAAATGAACTCTGTTCGTTTTGTCCAGTACTAAGTACTGTATTTTGATTTGCAAACAAGTCGGGTTTAAGGCCGTAAATCTTTAAGGTTTAAAGTGCTTGTTGAATGTTGGATGAGGTGGGGTTGGATGGTAGTTGTTTGGCTTGTAGTGCGCTCAGGCCCTTCCGCCTATTTCATGGGGCTTAGTGGGGATTTGTGGCCGCCAAAAATATTTAGATATTCTAAAATATTATTGGCAAAAACATTCAGTTTTTCTAATGAGGTATTCAATACCCTTTTGTGGTGAAATAGAGACATCAATACGCTTCGTGTGCTTATAGCACACCGTAGTTAGTTAGGAGTCAAGGATGACGCATCCTTTCGCATCTGAGCATTACCAGAAATTGGCTCAGGACGCTCGTGCACTCGTTCGTCAATGGGTGACTGAGTCTCAGTCCATTAAGCCAACTTATGCTGCCAAGCAACTGGCTGGTGTTTTGAAAGACCCAAAGGGTCTGCCCTTTACCGTTGGATTTGTCGATGGCGTCATTCGCCCTGAGGACGACAACGTTTCGGGTCGTAACCTATCTCGTATTTCTGGTCTAGCTCCTTCCTTCTTGCCGTGGTACATGAAGTCCGCCGTTGGCTTCGGCGGCAAGCTGGCCGGTAAGATGTCGTGGCCTACCGTTCCTGTGGCGCGTCGCGTATTGCGCGAAATGGTAGGTCACCTGATCGTCGATGCTTCCGAAGAGAAACTGGGAGATGCCATCGCAGAACTTACCAAGAGTGGTAACCGTTTGAACGTTAACCTGCTGGGTGAGGCAGTGCTGGGTGATAATGAAGCCGAGCATCGTCTCTCTGAGACTAAGCGTCTGCTCGCTCGTGACGACGTTGATTATGTTTCTATTAAGGTATCTGCTGTCTCTGGTCCTCATCAGCACTGGGCATTTGACGAAGTTGTCGAAGAAGCAGTTCGACGTTTGACTCCGCTGTATGAGCTGGCCGCATCCTCTTCCCCCAAGAAGTTCATTAACCTGGACATGGAAGAGTACAAAGACCTCGATATGACCATTGAGGTCTTTACCAAGATCCTGGATCAGCCTCATCTGAAGGATCTTGAAGCAGGCATCGTGCTTCAGGCATACCTGCCCGATACTCTCGCCGCAATGCAGCGGTTGCAGGCATGGGCAGCGGAGCGCGTTGCTAACGGCGGTTCTTCCATCAAGGTTCGTCTGGTTAAAGGCGCCAACCTCTCCATGGAAATCGTGGAAGGTGTTATGCATGGTTGGCCTGTTACCACCTGGGACACCAAGCAGGCTGCAGACACCAACTACAAGCGCATCCTCGATTACGCGCTGCGTCCCGAGCATGCGAAGAACATCCGCCTAGGCGTTGCCGGGCACAACCTCTTTGACGTTGCGTTTGCGCTGCTTTTGGCTGAAGACCGCGGCGTTAAGGATCGCGTGGAGTTCGAGATGCTGATCGGCATGGCCGAGCAGCAGGCAGAAATCATTCGCCGTCGTGTGGGACACCTGCTTCTGTATGTGCCCGTGGTGAACCCAAGGAATTCGACGTTGCTATTGCATACCTGATTCGTCGCCTAGAAGAGAACGCATCTTCCGAAAACTTCATGTCGGGTATTTTTGATCTCGCAACTGACGAAGAAATCTTCAAGCGCGAAGAAGACCGCTTTATGCGCTCACTGAACTCGGTCACTGATGAGGTTCCGGAAGGCAAACGCCATCAAAACCGTCAGACTGAGAATGCAGATAACGTCTTCGTGCCCGCAGGTCGTTTTGAGAACACACCCGATACCGACCCATCGCTGTCTGGCAACCGTGAGTGGGGCCGAGCAATCCTTGAGCGTTCCAAGACCACTCAAATCGGTATTGCTACTTTGAAGGAAAACGAGCTAACTTCTGCCGCTGAGGCTGAACAGCTTGTTGCTGATGCTGAAGCATCGGGTAAGGTTTGGGGTCGTCTCTCTGGCGCTGAGCGTGCTGCTGTACTGCGTAACGTTGGTAAGGAAATCGCCCTGCACCGTGCCGAGCTTCTGGAAGTTATGGCTGCTGAGGCCGGCAAGACTCTGGATCAGGGTGATACCGAGGTTTCTGAAGCTATCGACTTTGCCTACTACTACGCAATGCTTGCTGAAGACTTGGAAAAGATTGACGGTGCTCAGGTGCAGTCGGTTGATTTGACTGTGGTTGTTCCGCCGTGGAACTTCCCGACGGCTATTCCCGCCGGTGGTGTTCTTGCCGGTCTGGCTGCAGGTTCGGCTGTTATCTTCAAGCCTGCAACTATTACCGCACGTACTGGTGCTCTGATTGCTGAGATCATGTGGAAAGCAGGTGTTCCCAAGGACGTTCTGAAGCTCGTCAAGGTTGTTGACCGTGAGGCTGGCAAGGTTTTGATCTCTCACCCCGAGGTTGATCGTCTGATCCTCACCGGTGGTTACGAGACGGCAGAGCTCTTCCGCTCCTGGCGCGATGATCTTCCGCTGTTTGGCGAGACCTCTGGTAAGAACTCTATCATCGTGACCCCCAACGCTGACATCGATCTTGCTGTCAAGGATGTTGTATACTCGGCATTTGGACACGCAGGTCAGAAGTGCTCCGCAGGCTCTACCGTCATCTTTGGTAGGCGCTGCCGCACAGTCCGAGCGTTTCCGTCGTCAGCTTCTTGACTCCGTCAACTCTCTGCACGTGGCACATCCGCAGGATATTGAAGCTCAGATGGGGCCTGTTGCACAGAAGCCTGAAGAGAAGCTTCTGCGTGGTTTGACTACTCTAGGGCCGGGGGAGCGCTGGCTCATTCAGCCTAAGGAACTTGACGATACCGGTCGCCTATGGAGTCCCGGTGTTCGTGAAGGCGTTAAGCCTGGATCTGAGTACCATATGACCGAGTATTTTGGTCCGATCCTGGGCATCATGACCGCGGATACTTTGGAAGAAGCTATTGAGCTTCAGAACGCACCGGATTACGGCCTCACCGCTGGTCTGCATTCGCTGGATGCAGAGGAGCTTGAGCTCTGGCTCTCCAAGGTGCAGGCAGGTAACGTCTATGTGAACCGTGGTATTACCGGCGCTATCGTCCGCCGTCAGCCCTTCGGTGGCTGGAAGAAATCCACTGTTGGTTCTGGTACCAAGGCAGGCGGTCCTAGCTATCTCATTGCACTGTCCGACTGGGAGCGCACCGAGGCTACCGCAACCGCTGTTCCTCAGTCAGTTGCTGTACGTGAAGTTCTGGCAACAGCAGATAATGCCGATTTGTGCACCGCAGAAGATTTCGCCTTCCTGACCCGTTCGGCATCCTCGGATGCTGAGGCTTGGGAGAGCGAGTTTGGTTACGGCTACGATCCCTCGAAGCTTGGCGTTGAGCGTAACATTCTGCGTTACGTTCCCACTCAGGTTCTGGTACGTGCTGACGAATCCGCCTCTGTCGCAGAGGCTGTTCGTGTGGTTCTTGCTGGCTTGGCTGCGGGTGCGCCGATGGCTCTGTCTGTGGGCAAGGATCTGCCGGTCGCTGTACGCGGTATTCTCGAAAACAAAGGCATCAAGTACCTGGTCGAGTCCGATGAAGCATGGCGCACATACTTGGCTTCTAACGCTAAGACTCCGGTTCGCGCTCTGGCTGGTACTCCGCTTGAAGGTACTCGTATCCGTTACATCGGTGATGACGTCAAGTCCGTGTACACGGCCCTGGGTGGTCGTCCCGATGTTGCTGTGTACTTCCACCCCGTGACCGAGGCTGGTCGTATCGAGATGCTCCCCTTCCTGCGTGAACAGGCCGTTTCGATTACCGCACACCGCTTCGGTAACCCGAACCCCTTCTCAGAGAGTGTTATCTCCTCTCGATAAGTGAGGTTCTAGCCTGAGTTGGGCTAAATAGAATGAGATGCCTCGTCTCTGCTATACGTAGAGGCGAGGCATCTCACTATATTCTGTCTGGTTTTCAGAGTGTGAAGTTTTAATGAGGTACGTTTTCAACCTTATAGAAATTGCTTCTAAGAACCCATGACACGATTCGGAAAAAACGTGCTCAACATTACGTATCTATGAGATAATTTGTGTATTGCCTCTCGTGTCCCACACCGTGAGAGGTTCGCACAGAACCGTGCGTAGCAAGAACACACTGAAAGGAAATCGCTGCTATGAGCAACGTTCCCGCAGAACTTCTGTACACATCTGATCATGAGTGGGTTTCCCCCCTTTCGGCTGAAGGTACTGTTCGCGTCGGTATTACCGATCATGCGCAGGATGCGCTGGGTGACGTGGTTTATGTAGACCTGCCCTCTGTCGGTGACTCCCTCGATGCTGAGGGTAGCTTTGGCGAGATTGAGTCCACGAAGTCCGTATCCGATCTTCTGTCACCAGTTGCTGGTGAGGTTGTCGCCGTCAATGAGGCGCTGGCTGATGACCCCGCACAGGTGAACTCCGATCCTTACGGCGAGGGCTGGCTTATCGAACTTCGTCCTGAAAATGCTGATGATGTGGCAAAGCTTCTTTCAGCGGAGGCCTATCAGGCTGAGTTGGACTAATTACTGGTACCTAGGCGTAGATATATATCCGGTGATTACCGCCAAAAAGACGGTAATCACCGGATAATTTTGTAAAATGTGACGAAAAATAAATACAAATAATTCTAAAAATTTATCAATACCTATACTTATGTGTCGCGTGGAAAAATAAGGGTTTTTGGATGAATTGGTATTGTTTTACTACTTGATGGTTAAAGTTTTGTAATCTTTCGGCATCGAAAATGCCGTTATTCGGCGGTTTTCTAATGGAATTCTGAGACGGAACACTATAAGATTGACTCAAAGGTTCAGTGTTTATCATTTTGTGATAAATTATCTGAACCTCACTCACTCACAATACAAAAGAACAAGTAACGCCGTCTGCGAAGAAGCCGATTAGGTACTATGCAGCACGCCGAGGCGGTCTGCGCATCGGCGTAACTTTGACGAGCACAATTTCTCAAAGGAATACTATGAACTCCCGCATTGATGACAATCTCGCTCGGGCAGAGGCTCTAGTAGAGAGCGCTGAACGTGGCAAAGATAGTCGTGACCCCCGAGATATCAAGAGCCGCACTATAGGACAGGTTTTAAGTCAACTGGATCTTGATTTTCCGGGGATCAGCGCCTCTAAGATTCGTTTTTTGGAGGAGCGTGGTTTGGTCCACCCCAAACGTACCGATACTGGGTATCGAAAGTACTCCCAAACCGACATCGAGCGCCTGCGGTATATCTTGACGATGCAACGCGACTACTATATGCCGCTCAAGGTTATTCGTCAGCATCTTGACGATCTTGAGGCTGGTCGCGCCATTAACTCTGTACCTGCACCCGTTTCGGACGAGATGTTGGACCAGGTTTTGGGATCCACCAACGTTGCGGAAGGGCGTACATACAGTATCCGTGAGCTTGCAGAGTACTCGGGTGCTTCTGCTGAGCTTATTCGTGAGCTTATTGACTTCGGACTTCTGGATGACGAAGCAGATGCGAAAATACACTGAATATGATGTGCTGATCGCCCGAGCTAGCGCTGAGCTTATGGGACATGGCATTCAGCCCCGTCATCTGAGAGCTTTCAAATCTGCAGCAGACCGTGAAATCTCTCTTGTTGAGATCGCGGTAGCTCCTTTAGCTTCGCGCCGTGATGCAGCTTCTCAGACGCAGGCCCAAGAGCGAGCCGATAAGATTCGCAAACTTTGTCTGCAGTTGCATGCAACCCTTGTAGAGTCTGCAATGCCGACGTATAACTAGGGCTTTCTGTACGCATGTAGTTAGAAACTTGCGCTGGCTTCTGCCTCCGTAGATGGAGCAGGAGTCAGTCCTGCCAAGAAAAATATCACTCAATCTCAGTGTTGGATGCGTGAAAGTTTGATCGCTTTTGCGCATCCATTTTTTAAGGTTTGTTGCGGATATAGTGCTCAATATGAGTGGGGTTTACCTGTTTCCATGACCGTATTCTAGGCGCGCTCAGACGTTGTATGGGCGGAGAATAATCTACTAAAGCTCAACTCCCACCCTGAAGATGTGCAAGTTTTATGCTAAGGGAGAGATAGGTTAAACTATAAAGGCTGCCGTAGCTTTCAGAAGGCGCGGTTCCTCTTTTATCCCGTAATGTATTTGCTCTCTAAACGTGTAAAAACTGCTGGAGCTTAGTGCCCGGTATTTCCGTGCATTTGAACGGGTAACAAGGTAGGATAACAAACAGAAGTAACCCGTTCGGCTACGGACATCGGATAAGAAGGAGGTATTGCCAATGGCGCGATATAGCGTCGGTGACAAGACCACACCAGGGAATACCTCAAAAACTGGATCTCGTTCTTCTGAGGCTTACCATGATATGCATGGTACAGCCGAGCAGCTAGAAGGGTTTGAAGTTCTTCTTCCGATGGCACCGCCTCCGCGTGGTGAACAGGGGGTTCTTTTTAAAGATCCTGTATCAATCGTCGACGAGAACCTAGGGTACCGCGGGTCTGTTGCCAGGAAAGCTGCCGGGATTAGCTATCGGCAGCTTGACTACTGGGCTCGTACGGAGCTTGTGGTGCCTACTGTGCGCTCCGCCTCAGGGTCTGGGACTCAACGGCTCTATAGTTTCCGCGATGTATTGGTTCTCAAGATCGTTAAGCGCCTTCTCGATACCGGAGTATCTTTACAACAGATTCGTACCTCTATTGACCATCTTCATACTCGGGGGATCGAGGATCTTGCAGGAATCACCCTGATGAGCGATGGAACCACCGTTTATGAGTGTACGTCGCCGAGCGAAGTTATTGATCTCGTACAGGCTGGCCAGGGTGTCTTCGGAATTGCTATTGGGCGAGTCTGGCGTGAGATCGAAGCGAATCTGAATGGGCAACCTGGTGAAGAGATGCAGACGGTATCGGACGCGGAAGACGAACTTGCCGCACGCCGCGCCCGTAAAGCCTGACGTGCACTAAACCTCAATACTCTAGTAGAGTGGTTTTAAAGACATACGCTGTGGCACCACATATGCGTGATATACACGAGTGTAAAGATTATTGGGAAAACTTGCGATCGAGAGTTATCGAACGCAAGTAATTTCGATAAAATAAGAGTGCACTCATTCAATTGTTGAACTTATAACTTCGGAGCGCCATGCCTAGAATTGTCAGTGTTAGTAGCCTCAAAGGTGGCGTGGGTAAGACCTCCATTGTGTTAGGTCTTGCATCAGCAGCGTTGCACGGTGGGCTCAAAACCCTTGTCATAGATCTCGATCCCCACGGGGACGCTAGTACCGGACTTGCCGCGGAAGGCGGGTGCCCGGACATTGCCTCTATCCTGCTTACCCATGACACCGATGCGCTCACCCGCCTTGTGAGCCCGTCAGCTTGGAATAGCCTGGTGGGTACACCTACGCTACTCACGAGCAATCCTATAGAGGGCGGCGAAATTCATGTAGCTCGTGGTTCGGCACGTTCGGCTCTTCTCGATACGAAAGAGCCCGCGCCCTTCATTGAACGGTTGCAGAACCTTATCGAAAATACTGGGAGCACATACGACCTAGTCCTCATCGACTGCCCACCGTTTTTAGGGACCCTTACAGCAACTGGATGGGGTGCAAGTCAGCGAGTGCTTTCGATTGCGGAGCCTTCACTTTTCTCCGTGGCGGGTACTGAGCGTACCCTCCGTGCGATTGTTAGGTTCCAGAAAGACGAGAATAGTTCTGTTGAGGCTGCTGCCGTTGTCGTGAATAAATTACGTGCCGACGATCCCTGAGCACAGCTATCGGTACGAAGAATTGAAGGCACTCTTTGGGCAGCTTGTTGCTGAGCCTACGTTCAACGAGGAAGCTGTTATTCAACGTGCTCTTGGGGCAGCACATCCGATTCACTTCTGGCCCGACGAAGAAGCTGTGGAGCCCTCCATACGATTTACACGTCTGCTTGCCGGACTCATGGCAGCACTGTAGAGCCTAGAGACGGATGTCCTGTGCCCCGGAATAAAAAACCCGGGGTATAGCGTTGTAACGTACGTATCAAGACTCAGTAATCTTTATTGCAGGTGAGGGACTATGAGTATCAAAGAGCTCGAAATTATTGATGGCGTAGCACAGTACGACCTTATCGTCATCGGCTCGGGATCGGGGAACACCCTGATAGGACCGGAATGGGATAACAAAAAAGTAGCGCTTATAGACGGCGGTACTTTTCGGCGGAACATGCCTGAACGTTGGGTGCATCCCCACGAAAATGTTTGTGTACCCGGCAACTACTGCGCAGAAAGCACGTGAGCTCAATAAGTTAGGTATTGAGGCTGAAATTACTGCAATTAACTGGGCACAGATACGCGATCGTATTTTCCCTCAGCGCATCGATAAGATTTCTGCTGGTGGGCGTGACTGGCGCGCTGGTCTACCTAATGTGGATTACTACCCCGAATACGCTCATTTTGTTGATGCTCACACAGTGCAGACAGAGTCCGGGCAGAAACTTTATGGTCGCCAGGTTGTAATTGCTGCGGGTTCGCGGGCGGTTCTTCCTGCGGTTCCCGGTATTGACTTACCACAGGTTCATACAAACGACACGATCATGCGTTTGGAAGAGTTCCCTCAACGTCTTGTGGTGCTTGGCGGCGGGGTTGTCGCCGCTGAGTTTTCGCATGTATTCTCTGCTTTGGGAGCACAGGTTTATCAGGTTGTTCGTTCTAACCGTATTCTCCGTGAAGTAGACACAGAAGTTGTAGACCGGTTCATAGAAGCTGCCTCTCACCAGTGGAATATTCTCCTAGAGCGCTCCCTTGTTGAGATACGCGAGAATGGTGATGGAACCGTTACTGTCGTGGTTGAACACGACGGCCAGGTAGAGGAGATTGTTGCGGATGTTGTACTTGCCGCAACTGGTCGTCGTTCCAATAGCGATACTCTTAAAGCATCCAGTTTCTTTGACGTCGATAGCCGCGGGTTTATTGGAACCGATAAATACCAGCGTGTGATGTATAACGGTTCTCCCGTACCTGGAGTATTCGCGCTAGGTGATGTCTCCTCGCCATTCCAACTCAAGCATGTGGCGAAACCATGAGGCACGGACCGTTCAACATAACCTTAGCCATCCCGATAGCTTTGTTGCCAGCGATCATCGTTTTGTCCCTGCTGCGGTTTTCAGTAATCCGCAGATAGCAACTGTGGGGCTCTCGGAAGAGAACGCCCGGAAGCTGGGGGAGCGTGAGGGCTTCGAAGTTACGGTGAAGAGCCAGAACTACGGCGATACCGCTTATGGATGGGCTATGGAAGATTCCGTGGGACTGGCGAAACTTATTGCCCGCAAAGACACGGGACAGCTCTTAGGCGCCCACCTTGTAGGGGAAGAAGCTTCAGTGTTGATCCAGCCGCTTATTCAAGCCATGAGCTTCGGGTTAGGCGTGAAAGACATGGCCCGTGGTCAGTATTGGATTCACCCTGCTCTGACTGAAGTTATAGAAAATGCTCTTCTTGGGCTAGATGTAGATAACTAGTTTTCATATATAAAGCTGTGGGGCCCTCCCCAATCTTGGTGAGAACCCCACAGCTTTTAGCCTCTTTTCGCATTCAAGAGCTACGATTCTTCCGAAGAGATTCGTGGAGCTTTTTGTTGTTTTCTGAATCTCCGCGCACGTGCTCTTTACCATCAGGGTATGTACGCTCTTTATCTGAAGGTGTGGCTCGGGCTGGCTGATGCTGAGATAACTTTTCCGCCGCTTGCCCTTTAAACTCTTCAAGGCGTTCAGTCGCTTCGACCTTTAGATCATGAAGTTTTTCTGTCTTCTCTGTTTTGAACTCTTGGAGCCTATCAGAAGCTTGCTCGGCGTAGCTTTGCAGACGTTCGAGTTTATTATTAGCGCTTTCCGAAACACGGCTATAGATGTCATCCACATAAGCAGAAAAATCCTGCAGAATCTTAGCCCGTTTGAGCTTTTGAGAAGGTGTTAAATAGCCGTCCGCCTCCGTCAAATCCTTACCCATAATGCGGAATTCGCGAATAGCTTCTGCGCGAGATACCAGTTGATTAGCCTCGTCAATAATGCGCTGGATCGCGGCACGCACGGCAGGATGCACGGCGGCCTCCGGTATGGAAAGGGAACGCGGAAGCCCCAAATGTTCAAGCTGATCGGGGAGAGTATCGGGATCGAGAGTGACCAAAGCCGCGATAAAGGGTTTCTGATCTCCCACGAGCATAGCCTGAGATACCAAGGGAGAAGTTCGTAGATGGTTCTCCGCAGTGCCGGGAATAACATTCTTGCCCCCGGCCGTCACGATGATTTCTTTTTTGCGCCCCACAATTTTGAGGAGCCCTTGATCATCGAAACGGGCTAGATCACCGCTCTTGAACCATCCATCGTCAGTGAAAGACTGGGCATTTTCAGCGGGATTTTTGTAGTATTCCTTCATCACGCCGATTCCACGCAGTTCAAGCTCGCCATCTTCGGCAAGACGGCCTTGAGAACCTGGCAGGAGCGGACCAATAGCCCCGATCTGAAAATTGCTGATGCGCCCGGCAGCAATCGGCGCACATGTTTCCGTGAGACCATAACCCTCAACCACTCGGACTCCTACCGCATGGTAGAAATGATTCAAACCGTGGGGAGAGAGGCCCGCCTCCACAGACTGCGTAACGTAATTTACCGCCCATAGCGGCACGCAATTTTGTGTAAACTAGCTTATCGTAGAGTGCATATTGTGCCGCCAACTTGAGGGGGAGTCGTCCAGAAACTTTAGCCTCAGACCAAGCGATGGCGACCTTAACCGCTCGCTTAAAAAGATTTTTCGTTTATGGTTCCGCCACGAGCCGCCTTAGCCAATGCTCCCTCATAAATCTTTTCAAAGACACGCGGTACCACCAGCAACATGGTGGGCTTAAAACTATCCAGATCAGCCGCAAGATTCTTGATGGTAGGGGAGTGCCCAACAACAACCCCGGAATCCAAAGCAAGAACCTGAATAAACCTTGCCAGAACATGCGCTAAGGGCAGGAAAATAAGGGAAGAACTACGCGGATTAGCGATCTCCGGCTCCGCGATGCGCGTGTTAAGACTCAAATTAAGAAAGTTTCCGTGCGTGAGCGCACATCCTTTAGGCTTACCTGTTGTTCCAGACGTGTAGACGATGGTTGCAAGCGAATCGGCATGGGCATGTGTGCGGGCCGCTTTAAGTTCGGCATCGGAGACATCTAGACCTGCCGTGATGAGTGTATCCAGATCTCCATTTTCAATAACCCAACGATTTTTAATATTGAGCGGGTGAAATTTATGCGCCTTATCAGTAATCTGAACCAGTTTATCGTTCTCCACAAAAATTGCTTGTGCCTCAGAATGCGATAAGGCCCAGGCAACTTGTGCGGGTGCGTTCGTCTCGTAGATAGGTACCGATATGGCTCCGGCATACCAGATAGCAAAATCTATTAAAGCCCACTCAAAGCGGGTGCGGCTCATAATACCTATGCGATCACCAGGTTTAACGCCATGCGCAATGAGTCCCTTGGCTACGGAAACCACCATGTCATGGAACTGATGTGCGTGAATGTCCTGCCAATTGCCAGGCGACATCTGCCACCGATACAGCACGGGATTTGAGGTGTCGGAGGCATGGCGTTCCACAATACTGGTGAGATTCAACGCTGGATCTACCATAGCTTCTGCGGGTACGGAGACAATTTGCATACAAGGCCTTTCAACGCTGTAGCTTGGATTATGCTTCACAGTCAACGACAAAATCTTGTATCACGGATAAGACAAGTTCCGCGTCGTAGTCTAGAGTCGGCACATGGTAACTGTGAGTCAACCATTTAAAGTTTACCGGTGCTGAGCAGTGTTCCAGAAAATAGCGGTGCGAACTATCTGAAACAACATGATCATGAAGGGAACGCAGATAAAGCACCGGAGCTCGTAGCAAGGGTATCAGCTCACGAGTCTCTCGGCCCAAAAGGTGAAGCTGCCGTACAGAAACGGTAGGAGTTCGCGGATATGCACCTTCATCAACTCCAGGACGGGCAATGTCAGATCCCTACAGATTTGAGCGAAGGAAATATAGGGGCAACTCGGTGTGCCACTTTCATCATGGGGTTTACATCCACAAAATAGGGGTTAATGAGCACCATGCCTAGAACATCATGCCGAGCCGCTAAATTGGCAGCAATGCACCCGCCCATAGAAATACCGATTATGATAACTCGATAGCCTGCATTGAGGAGTTTCCAATATCCTTCTTCGACACCGTCAACCCACTCTTTATACTCGGTCGCCACCATGTCTCGCCAGTGTGTGCCATGCCCAGCAAGACGAGGCATCTCAACAGGGTAGCCGAGCTTAATAAAGTGATCTGCTATAGGTCGCATACTGTGCGGGGATCCTGTGAAGCCATGAATGATGAGAAGGCCAACATCACCCTCATAGAGTTCATGGTCAGCCGGATGGGAAATAGGATCGTGGTTGAACTCCGACTCTAAAGAGTTTTGCACACGCATTGTCGAGGGCTGGATGGCAAGCTCACGACGCTGATGCGCCTGACGGCGGATACGGCGAAACGGTTCACCTGCATTCTCGAAAATACTCATGGCATCCTTTCAACAGTACGCTCTCACTTTGAGACTTGGAACCGTTCAAGAGTTGAAATAGGTTCGTGGTCAATTATTACCTACAGCTCTGGGATAACATCGTCTGAGCTACGCTAAGAGCGCGAAAACGATAATATTCACAGATAACTATCAGACAAAAGTCACCTCGGCGTCGGGAAAGAGGATTTCGGCACGGTACTGCTAAAACCGTTACAATCTAATCACGTAGAGGTTTCGCATTGTTGCCGTCCTCTCGTGATATGTGCTCGCTAACCACATCCGTCATATACGGGTACGCGTGCCTATCCCGCATTTATTGTTTTATGACGGAAGAGTTTATGACCCTCGCCTACAGCACCCTCAAATTTCTTAGTACACCCATTCTGCATAGTCTCTATCAGCATGAGATTATCGGGCTTGAGAACATACCCCAGGGACCGGTCATTATTGCAAGTAACCACCTAGCATTTTGCGATTCAGTTTTTATACCTCTTGCGCTCGATCGCCCTATTAATTTCTTGGCGAAAAGTGATTACTTCACAACATCCGGTGTCAAAGGTCGCGCTATGGCTAAATTTTTACAAGCATGGGTCAGCTTCCCATGGATCGTTCCGGTGGAGTCAAAAGTCAAGAATCTCTTGCCAGAGGCCTTCGGGTGCTAGAATCAGGCGGCATACTGGGGATCTATCCCGAAGGCACCCGCAGTCCTGACGGGCGTGGCTACCGTCCCAAAGTTGGAGTAGCAAGGTTAGCCCTTGAATCTGGAGTTTCCGTCGTACCAGTAGGGCAGATTGGTACGAACCTGGTGCAGCCGCTGGGAACAAACAGGCCGCACCTGCGCAATCGCGGACAAAAGATAACGATCCGTACAATTTTTGGAAAGCCGCTAGATTTCTCCAGCAGAAGTCACGAAGCGCATCTTTTCTCCGTACAGCGTGAGATTGCGGATCGTGTAGGTGTAGCTATTCGTGAGCTTAGCGGGCAAGAATATGTTGATGTGTACGCGGATGCGGTGAAAAAACTCATGGCGTCCGACAGCTTAACCGCCGAACAGGCTGTAAACCGTCTGTGTGCAGAGTGCCCATAAACTTATCTAAGACTGCGCCATATGCTCAGATACGGCATTTTAGGAAGGTACAATAATCTTTATCCTTTAACGCCGCGTCAGCGTGCTGAACCATACAGAAATTCTGGAGTACACACCCATGAGCAACGCGAACCATAACCACCAGCTTGGCGCAGATTACGGGTTGGATACCTGGCGGAATCTGCATATAGATCAGCAGCCTACATGGGCAAATCACGCTGATTTTGACGCAACTGTTGCCGAGCTGAGCTCTCTGCCCCCGCTAGTTTTTGCTGGTGAGGTAGATTCTATGCGCGAACAGCTGGCGGAAGTAGCCGAAGGACGTGCGTTCTTGCTACAGGGCGGTGACTGTGCTGAAACTTTTGAAGGTGCCACAGCCTACAAAATCTCTGGTCGCATCAAAACTCTTCTCCAGATGGCGGCGGTTCTTACCTACGGCGCTTCGATGCCTGTGGTGAAGATGGGTCGTATGGCTGGCCAGTTCTCAAAGCCACGTTCCTCGGATACGGAAACACGCGGCGATGTTACTTTGCCTTCCTTCCGGGGAGAAACCGTCAACGGTTTTGAGTTCACGCCTGAAGCTCGTGAGCATGATCCTAAACGTATGCTGCGCGGCTACCACACCAGTTCCGCCACCCTTAACCTTGTGCGTGCTTTTACAAAAGGTGGCTTTGCAGATCTACGCGCAGTACATCAATGGAACCGCGGGTTTACTTCAAACCCAGCGCATGAGCGATACGAACAAACAGCTGATGAAATCGGTCGCGCCCTCAAATTCATGGAAGCCTGTGGAGTTGATTTTGATGCGCTCAAAACTACCGATATGTATGTGGGGCACGAGGCTTTAGTCCTTGACTATGAAAGGTCCCTCACCCGCATCGATTCACGAACCGACTTGCCCTATGACACCTCAGCCCATTTCTTGTGGATTGGTGAGCGAACTCGTGGGATTGATGATGCGCACGTGGATTTCCTCTCTAAAGTGCGTAACCCCATCGGCGTAAAACTTGGCCCACAACCACCGCCGAAGATGCACTGGCCCTTATCGATAAACTTGACCCGAATCGTGAACCCGGCCGCCTCACTTTTATTACCCGTATGGGGGCTAAGAATATTCGAGAGAAGCTGCCTCCTATCGTCGCAGGGGTACAAGCTGCTGGTGCACAGGTTATCTGGGTAACCGATCCTATGCACGGTAACACAATTTCCGTTCCTTCTGGCTATAAGACCCGCCGTTTTGACGATGTACTCGATGAAGTTCGCGGTTTCTTCGAGGTACATGATGCTCTCGGCTCATTCCCTGGCGGTATTCACGTTGAGATGACCGGGGATGACGTTACTGAATGCCTAGGTGGCTCAGACGCTATTGATGAAGAAGCCCTCGCTGATCGTTATGAATCTCTTTGCGATCCCCGGCTGAATCACTCGCAGTCGCTTGAAATCGCGTTCTTGGTATCCGAGTATCTCAGGAACCGATAAGCAATCTAGTTTTAGCTTTATGCTGAAGGTCGCATAGAACTTTACAGAGTTCTATGCGACCTTTGCATATGGGATTACTCTATAATCCGCCGAAAAGCCTGGAAAAATCTTGCCACCAGGCGGCCTGCAGCACTGATGTGGCGAGCATCCAGCCCGTAAAACCAGCCGCCATAAAGAGAACGACCACCACTAACGCGGCGAGGCTCCACGCTGTAGCTGAAGGTGGCTCGGCAAGAGACTCGGTAGGGAATCGAGGATCAAGAACGTGCCGACGTTCGCGCTCCTGCGCTTGAGAATCCCAGCTTTGTTTAGAGTCTAGAGAGGAATTTTGCTCCTGGTTTGCTTGGACAGGAACACTTGAACCCCGGTGATCATATATTCGTTGCGGATCTGCATAAGCAGAGAACGATTCATTGTCCAGCTGCTCTTTGGACATAGACTTTTCTTGCTGAGGAACGTGCTGAGTGGAAGGTGATTCTGATCGTGGTACTGGCGATGGCTCTGGTCGTAGCGCGTTATGGAGATTCGCTGGTGCACTAGGGGTTGAAGATGGGGGAGATATTAGGCTCTCGTCGGGACCATGTGGTTCTGGGCCAATACCTATATGCCCTTGTTCATGGACAGCAGGGGAGAGAGGGACACCAAAATCGTCAATTACCGAATTCTCTGCATCTACGTCGAGAATCAAATCTACCGCGCTGCCGTACGCGCTAATAGGAGTATCACGCACCATTTGCGCCATGCCGCTGCGCTCAGCAATATCACCCACCTCATCCCAAAGCGCAAGCTCGGAAGGCTCAAGATGCGGGGAACGCCATGCACGATCTTTAGGATTCATCCGCTGGGCTATCTCGGATAAAGCAGTGAAAAGTTCCGTGGCGTCCTCCGGGCGTGCATCCGCTTGTTTACGTGTGCACCACCTGATAATCCCCGCTATATCGGGGTCGATTCCCGGAGCTACTTCCGTAATTGGAGGCATCTCAATGTTGGCGTTGTGGTAGAGAACCTGTTGATCGTTGTGTAAACCGGTAAACGGTAAACGACCGGAGAAAATACGGTACATCATAACGCCCAGCGCAAAAATATCCGCTGGAGCACCAACACGTCCTTGCGGGTCTAAAATTTCAGGCGCCACATAGGCGGGGGTACCCATAAGAACCCCAGAGTCATATTGGTCATTGCGGCGCGTAAGACCAAAATCTGCTAACTTAATGCGCCGCTGAGTATCTAAAAGAATATTCCCCGGCTTCATATCGAGGTGAACATACCGATGCGCATGCACCTCTGAAAGCCCCTCAACAACGGGAAGCAAAATTTCAAGACCTTCCCCCATAGACAGCGCTTGGCGAGAGCGAAGGAGCTGGCTGAGCGTACACCCATAAACGTACTCCAAAGCGATATACATAATGCGCTGCCCCTGAAGATACTCGGTACCTGAAGACAACACACCTACTGTGTGACCCCCGCCAATTTTACGCAGAGAGCTTTCCTCACGATGGAATTTGCCTGTTCTCCGCTTGTTCGGCAAGTTCGGGCGTAAGCACTTTAATAGCTACGGGATTATTCGACCACAAGTCAGAAGCGTAATAGACTTCACTCATGCCTCCGCGGGCTATCATTCGTCCCATGAGGTAGTGCTTTTCGAGCACTTGACCGGTTAACCGCAGCGGCTGCTTATGATTCGTCTGGGGAGCAGGACCGGGCACAGAGGAACCGGAATTAGGCTGTGGAGTATGACTCATAGTGATAAAAATTTTAGGCGATGCATTTGAATGATGCGACCCTATTCGTCATGTCGGAACCTAACCCTCAGCAGATTTTCAGGAAAGGTGTATACCTGTGATTTAGTCGTAGGCTAGATGTGCACGCTACTTGCAACACACCAGCTTGCGGTACGGAATAAGTGGTAATTGATTAGGCTCTCTGGCACTCTTAAAGGGTGACTAACGAAAATATTGCTCAGACCTTTGCCCTTGTAGGCGAGTGGGTCACTATTCCAGAGATCGCTGAGATCCTCGATCTGAAGATCACTCGCATACATAATCTTCTTTCTGACGGGTCTTTGATAGCCTTGCGTGATCCCGAAACCAACGTGCGTAAAGTCCCCGCACTCTTTTTGAACGGGAACCGCGTCTTGGAATCTTTAAAGGGAACTCTAGTCGTACTCAAAGACTCAGGGTTCAGCGATGAAGAAGCAATCGTCTGGCTATACACGGATGATGACTCTCTTCCTGGGCGCCCTATTGATGCTTTGAAAGACGGACGCAAGACAGAGATCCGCCGTCGCGCACAGGCGCTTGCCTGGTAAAACAAAACTAAGAAGAGTTTTTATCAAGATCGAGTTCCAACGGTACCCGAAAAATATATAGTTATGCGGCGCATCTAACAGCTTGGATGCGCCGCATCACCATTTCTCTCTAAGCTTTACGGTGCAGCGCCTTAGCCGCTATCGCGCTGAGCGCGCAGCGTATCGGCTCGGATACCGGCAGCGCATGAAGAGCAGTATCTACAGCTTCTGACTTCTGAGCGATAAGCTCTTCGACATGCTCTAGAGTCCCAGAATCTATCATAAGCTCTCGGATTTTAGAGATTTGCTGGTTCGTGAGTTCCGGGTTCCCTAAGGCGCCTTCAAGCATCCTGCGGTCTTCAGCAGAGATATTTTGTGTTGTTAGCGCTATGAGAACGGTGCGTTTTCCCTCACGAATATCATCTCCGGCGGGTTTGCCTGTGGCGCTAGGTTCTCCAAAGACACCAAGTTCATCATCACGAAGCTGAAATCCTTCTCCCAGCGGAAGTCCGAAAGCACGATATTTCCCAAGAATCGGGTGGTCTTGATGCGCGATTGCGGTGAGTGCTAAAGCCCCTCCTAAGACGAGTGGGTGCTCACAGGAGTACTTTGCGGATTTGTATTGAATAACACGGTGAGCACGAGCGAGGGCGTTCTCAGGAGTCTCTGCTGGAATAACTTCGGAAAGCACATCAAGGTATTGGCCAGCCATAACTTCGGTACGCATAGTATCGAAGATATTTCGCGCTTCGGTGCCGGATAAAGCACCTTCTCCGATGGATGAGAACATCTGTTCCGACCACGAAAGGCACAGATCACCCGCGATGATTCCACCGGTTAGTCCGTAGTTGAAAGTATCGCCCACCCATGAGTTCTGGATGTGCTGCGTTTCAAACTTTTATGTACTGAGGGCTTTCCGCGGCGTGTATCAGAGCGATCGATAATATCGTCGTGAATAAGAGCCGCTGATTGAAAGAGCTCAAGGGCAGCCCCTGCTCGAATAATAGGGGTAGGAACCGACCTTTCGAGTATGGAGTCTCCTCCAGCACCTCGCCATCCCCAATAGCTCAGAAGAGCCCGGAGACGTTTCCCCCCGGAAGAGAGCGACTCGATAGCTTCAAGAAGGGGCAGCGCATCGTGAGATATAGCGGTCAGCAGAGTGCGTTGTTGTGCGAAAAATTCTGACATAGTAGCTTCGACTGCGCGTAGGTAAGCTTCTTGCTCAGACTTAACGCCGTCGCTGAGATTTTCAGGTTTCGGCTGTTCTGTCATGTTTGTGTTCCTTAGGGGAGTGCGCGCGAATACTCCTCTAGAGTAAAGCACCGGTTGATATTTGCGAATATTATAACCTTCCTGAGGTCTGAGGTTTCTATGATGTAGAATACAAGTACTAATTGTAGAATATATATGCTATTATATTGTGAATTGGGAAGGAGGGGTATGAACCAACAACAGGGGCGCGTTGTTATGCATCTTGATATGGACGCTTTTTTCGTTAATGTGGAGCTTCTGGAGAGCCCCGAATTACAGGGTGTACCTATCATCGTTGCTCCACAGGGGCCTCGCGCCGTGGTGTGTTCTTCCTCGTATGAGGCTCGCATATATGGAGTTCGTTCTGGCATGCCCCTTTCACGAGCTCTTTCTCTATGTCCTGCTGCTGTGGTCATGCCTCTTCGCGGTAACTATAGGTATTATTCGCAGGCTGTTATGGATATTTTGCGTGCAGAAAGCCCGTTGGTAGAACAGGTAAGCGTGGACGAAGCTTTTGTGGATCTCACGGGTGCAGTTATCCATGGAACGAGTCCTGTAGATATCGCTCAGCGTGTGCGTTCACGAATTGCGGAGGAACTTCATCTACCAAGCTCGGCAGGCATTTCCGTCAATAAACTTATTGCCAAGATGGCTTCGACCGGTAGTAAACCTAACGGGCTATGGGTGGTTCCTCCCGCAAAAGTCCGTGAGTTTTTAGATCCACTTCCTGTCTCAAAACTCTGGGGTGTAGGGTCTAAAAGTGCTGCAGCCCTCGGTAAATACGGTATTACAACAATTGCTGGTTTACGCGAACTCGACATAAGCTGGCTGCGTGCACGGTTCGGACGAGCTGCTGGAGAACACCTTTGGGCTACATCTCGTGGGCTCGATAGCCGTGATGTTGTGCCTATCGTGAAGAGAAAAGTATAGGCGCTGAGCACACATTCGGGACTGATACTACGTCGGGGTATGAGATTACAGATGCTTTGCGCTCGCTTTCGTTTAAAGTGGGTATACGTTTGCGCCGTGCACGTAAGCTGGCAGGTTCTCTCAGCCTCAAAATTCGGTATGAAGGATTTGAGACTCATACGAAATCTGTGCCGTTGTCGGTTTCTTGCGATTCAGGTATGGAAATTTATCGGGCATCTCATGCTGCACTGCGCGGGATGGGGCTTTTGGCCTTTTCTGCTGAGCAGTCTCAGGAGTATGCGACACGCGCTATTCGCCTCATTGGTGTTCGCGCTGAAAAACTTGAACGTAGTGAGCTCGGAGTGCAGTATCCACTCTTCGACGATGCAATACTGTTAGATTTAGAGGCAGGTTCTAAACATCTTGAAGATACTGTGGGTGATGATAAGTTCAGGGTCGGTGCTTGGAATGGAATCCGCAGTGCTCCTGACTGGAGCGCAGTGGAACATGCTCTCGATAGTATTCGTCAGAAGTTTACTGATGCAGCCGTTTCTAGTGCTTCTGATCTTTCATATATTCACAAGAGCAGCCCAGAAAAACAGAAAACTTCTTAGGGGGAGCGCTCTGGAGTATAGGGGAGTAAAAAGTGGAGGGAATCGAAGAATCTGGGGTAGAAAAATCTGTCCTGAGGTGAATCTTCCCATAAAGAGCGTAAACAAGACCATATTTGGTTAGAGAAGAAAATTTTCACGCGAGCGGTAGGTATCTTAAAAAAGGATTGCGGGGTAGTATAAAAGCAACGGAGTGTTGTAGGTTTAGGATAGACGAATAAGCACTCATGTCACCGGTTCGTTCAAGGAGAATGAAATGGCACTTTCTGAGCGTGAACAGAAGGTTCTCGACCAGCTCGAAGAACTGATGAGCGCTGAGGATCCACATTTTGCGTCATCAATGTCATCAACGGGTAATACAGCTCCCGTATTTAGTGCCCGACACATGGCTCTCGGCATTTTAGGCGTGTTAGCTGGGTTGGGTATTATTATCGGTGCCGTTGCCTCAAAGATGATATGGCTGGGCATTATTGGATTTATTATTGCTGCCGGTGGTGTTTATTTGGCGACAACGAGTAAGAAGACTCCGGTGGATTCGTTCTTAGGAGACAAGGCGCAGGGAGCAACCCAAGCTCGCCAGGGAAGGTGCGGGTTCTTCTGAAAAATCTACAAAGCAGTCGAAGTTCATGTCTCGCCTCGAAGAGCGTTGGGACGATCGTAACCGTGGTGAAAACTAACTTTTGATGATTTAAATTTTACTAATAAGTTTAAAGAAACGTCCGAGAGGGCGAGTGGTTTTTGATAAACCACTCGCCCTCTTTTGGTGCTTAAAACTAAGGAAAAGCTGTGTTCTTTCTGAGAAAAATCCTCATGAGGTAGGAATAGTGGAGCAAAATGGAGTAAAGTGGAGGGGAAGATAGTTTCAGGGGTAGACATGCCTAATTGGAGTCGCGGGATATTCCGCTTGTCAGGAAAGGGGTGCCGCATGTTTCTTGGAACATATACACCCCGCCTGGACACCAAGGGGCGCATCATCCTGCCAGCGAAATTTCGCGATGAGCTATCAGCTGGTCTCGTGCTAACACGCGGTCAGGAACGCTGCCTATACGTGTTTCCTGTCGCCGAGTTTGAGCGTATCCACGAAACGATGCGAAGCTCTCCGCTTCCTGGGCGGCAAGCACGTGACTTTATGCGCATGTTCCTTTCGGGAGCTTCTGATGAGGTGCCTGATAAGCAGGGACGTGTAACGATCCCGCCTGTGCTGCGTGAGTATGCAGGTTTGTCGCAAGAGCTGACTGTGATTGGTTCAGGAAGTCGTGCGGAAATCTGGGACTCCAAAGCATGGGAAGAATATATGGCACAGACAGAAGCAGAATTTGCGTCGTTGGACGAAGATCCTTCGCCCCAATTCTGTAATGACTATGTCACCACACAGTTTTGTTGCCCCAAACGTAACCTGTGATCCGCTGTGAACGACCGCTAGAGCTATGGGAAGGAGCATCATGAACGCCGAGTCTCACTCACTTACCGGCGTGGTTGCCCCAACGCACGATGTTTCGACATCCCCCAATGCTGTATCTGGCGACCCTGGATATCGGGAAGGGCTTTTGGGGCAGCTTTCACAACGACAGGCACAGGAACGCCATGTTCCGGTTATGCTCGAGCGTTGCCTGGAGCTGTTGGAGCCCGCTATTTCGCGTCAGGATGCGGTTGTCATTGACGGGACTTTGGGTATGGGGGGTCATACAGAAGCAATGCTTGAAAGGTTCTCCAACCTAACGGTTATCGGCATAGACCGTGACGCACAGGCACATGCTATTGCTGCCGAACGTCTGGCGCGTTTTGGAGATCGCTTCGTGCCTGTGCACACCGTATATGACCATATAGAAGATGCGATGTCTGCAGCGGGAGTCACCTCTGTAGATGGCGTTCTTCTAGATCTAGGCGTGTCTTCGATGCAGCTGGACGAGCGTTCCCGTGGGTTCGCGTATTCCTATGATGCACCTTTGGACATGCGCATGAACGGTGATGATGAGCTAACTGCCCGCATCGTTGTCAATGAGTACAGCGAGAATCAGCTGCGTCGCATCATCAAAAACTGGGGTGAGGAGAAATTCGCTGCCCGTATTGCCCAGCATATTGTGGAACAGCGAAAACACACACCCTTCACCACGACTGGGGAACTGGTAGCTGCCATTCAGAAGGCTGTACCCGCTGCAGCACAGCGCAAGGGCGGTCATCCGGCTAAGAGAACTTTCCAGGCTTTGCGTATCGAGGTTAATCATGAGCTAGAAGCTCTTGAACGGGCGGTTCCTGCGGCTTTGGATGCTCTGAGACTCGGCGGTCGTTTTGTCGCTATGAGCTATCACAGCCTTGAAGACAAAATCGTCAAACGTGCTTTGACCGAGGCTGCTACGTCGAAGGCCCCTAAAGGCTTTCCCGTGGAGCTTGACGAACATCAGCCGACGATAAGAGTTATCACCCGCGGTGCAGAGCCGCCTACAGAGGCTGAAATCGCCGAAAACCCGCGTGCAGCAAGCGCTAAACTGCGTGCCGGAGAAAAAATCAAAGTATCCAGCTGAATCTCTAAGACAGCTTAATTTAACTCTCCCGGCACATCTACCTAATTGGCATAACAACAGATACAGACTTGAAAGAGCAGGATATGACCCCTCCGCAACACTCTCCGAGCGTTACCACTCCCGAAGCGCCGACTGTAACCGGCGTAGAGGAGACGCCCCGCACTGCCACTCAGCGCAGGGGAACTCGGAACGCTAATTTGCGTATTATCCCTGAGCATAAACCTGCTCAAAAACATCCAACGCGCCGGGGTGTACCGGGGCGGAATAAACCTGCGTCAAACGTGAAAAGCCGTGTTTCTCAAATCCAGGTTCCACGTACTTCCGTAACTTCTGATACGCACGCTCGAATTGCTCATCGTGCACAGAACCGGTTGTCGGAACATGTAACCGCATACGCTGGTCCGCGCACTGGCGGTGCTCAGCATCCGCGTACTATCGGATACCCGGCGAAATCTGCATACCCAGCTCGTTCGATTGCGGCTAAGAGCTCACGAGTAAAAGCTCAGGCTCGGGAGACTCGTCGTGTACCGCTTGCCCTGTCACTGGTACGTCCGCGAAGCTGGAGTCCTGTGGCGTTGGTGGGTGTATTTGTTGCTATTCCGTTGACCTTGGTCTTTATCTTGATGCTCAATATCTTGATCGCAACCCGTCAATACGACCTTGTGGACTTGCGTACCCAAGAGCAAACACTGACCCAAGAGAACCAAGCCCTGCAACAAGAAATTGGGTACCAACAGGCTCCGCAAAACTTGGCGAACCGTGCAAGCTCGCTGGGTATGCATGCGACGGATATTCCGGCAACTTTGGATATCAACAGCGGGCAGATTAACGGCACGGCTACTCCTGTAGCGAAGCCTAAAGATGATGCCCCGGGCGCTCGCAACCTCGTGGATGCCCCCGCCGTTCCCAGTCAGGGGAGCCGCGCTTCGACATCTGCAACACCGAGTGCAGCAACGTCTGCATCGGCGGATAAACAGCAACCGGCTTCGAGTGCGTCTGCTTCATCGTCGGCGTCTGCAAAACCCTCGGCATCCACTAACCCTTCAGCATCTCAACGATAGTATATTGGTGGAGACTGGAACGAACTGTTTAAGAGTTTGAAAGGACACCTTTGAGCTTTCATGAGAATGCGCCCGTGCCGCCCGAGCCTCAACAGCTTGGGCGTCGCGGGTTTGTAGTGGGTGCTTTGGCCACTGGCGGCTTGGCGGCCGTGGGTGCACGGCTTCTCTATCTACAGGGGTTTGATCCACAGCATACTGCCGAGAAATCGCGTGAGAAACGCATGCGCTCTCAGACTGTTCCAGCGGTTCGAGGTCAGATTCTCGATATTAACGGAGTGGTGCTTGCTCGAAGCGTGCAGCGGTACAACATTATTGCGGATCAGACTATTGTTGCTTCGTATAAGCGCTACGATAATGACCGCGATACTAAGAGTGAAATCACTCCAGAACAGTTGGTGTATGAGCTAACCGACATTCTGCATACCGTTGACCCTACGATTACCGACGAGTTTATCAAGTCTAAGCTTGACGGAGACTCAAAATATGCCGTCGTGAAATCAAATGTCACCCCTGAGATATTTCGCCGTATTGATGCTCTAGGAGCCCCGTTCCTTTATGGGGAAGCCATCTCTGAGCGCCTGTACCCAAACGGACCCGTGGGCGGCTCTGTTGTGGGTCGTTACCGTATTGTTGATGAGGCAACCGGTAACGAGAACGAGACGATCAAGAAGAATTTATCTGTAGGTATTGAGCGCGTCTTTGAAAAAGATCTTGCGGGCGTGGACGGTCAGCGTACCTACGAAATTAGTGCCGATGGTGTGCGTATTCCTGTTACTAAAGAAGAGGCGACCGATGTAGAAAATGGGAAGAACGTACGTTTGACCATTAACCAGGACATCCAGTATTTCGCGCAGCAGATTGTCAAAGCGCGTGTGGACGAGCTCAAAGCGGAATGGGGCACCGTTATCGTTATGGATGTGCGGGATGCCTCGATTTTGGCAATGGCCGATTCTACGATGATGGATCCCGGCGCTGAGAAAGTTAAGAACGAGCAGGATACAAGCCCACGTGCTATTTCCCAGGTTGTTGAGCCTGGCTCGACTGAGAAGATTCTGACTGCATCAGCTTTGATCGAAAGCGGCATTACGACCCCTACCTCGGCGTATGATGTTCCGGAACGTTTGGTGATCAACGGGCAAACATTCACGGACGCCTTTGACCACCCCGCACAGCGCCGGACTTTTTCAGGTATTATTACCGATTCAATGAATACCGGAACGGTACTTGTCGGGCAGAAACTCCCCAAGGAAGATCGCTATAACTGGCTCAAAAAATACGGTATGGGGGATTATACGGGTATTGAGCTGACTGGCGAACAGCAGGGGGCTAGTAACTGATTGGCATGAGTGGGACGGTCGTCAGGAATACACAGTTTTTCTTCGGGCAGGGTATTGCCCAGACCCCTCTACAAACCGCCATGATTTTTTTCAGGCACTCGGTAATAACGGTGTGAAACTTAAACCGCGCATCGTTGACGCTTTGATTGATGCCGATGGTACGGTGCATAAACGCGATGTGGAACCCGGCACCAGGATGGTGAGCGAAAAAACTGCTGAACAATGTCGAGAACTAATGGAGAATGTTGTACTTCAAAGCCATGCGAAAACAGCCTCTGTCGAAGGGTACCGGGTCGGCGGTAAGACGGGTACAGCTGAAGCTCCCAGCGATAAAGGCGGATATGACGGATACACCACATCCTTTATAGGTCTTGCGCCTATAGACAACCCGCAGTTTCTCGTAAGCGTTACTCTGCAGCGCCCTCAGGGTGATGTGCGTAGTGTGGGAGCAACAAGCCAGTTCTCACAGATTATGGAGAAAGTACTGCACACGTATAACGTGCCTAAATCCACCACAGATCCAGTAAAAATTCCTATTTTTGCGGATGGAAAATCTAACGGGTAAGTCACATGCGGTCACCCGACCGTGTAGAACTTATTACAATAGGAACGTACCTTGGCGTTGATCGAGGACGATAACAATAAAAATCTCGGCGGCAAGAAATGCGTATGACCGTCAGGAAAGAAGGATAATGGACAGCGAAACGCGCTTGGCTCAAGACGCTCGTCGCACCTCGCACTTGGGAGGCGATGTGCAGAGTCTGCGACCTCGGAATCCACGAGGGAGCACGGTTACTGAGCTCGTGGAGCATCTAGAGGCTTTAGGTGCGCATCCTGTTCTAGAACATCAAAGCTCTGAAGAAGATGTGCGAGGGATCAGCATGGATTCTCGTGCAGTTCGTCCTGCAGACCTATATGTTGCTCTTCCAGGCGCGAAAGCTCATGGTGCACAATTCGCGCAAAAAGCGCTGGAGGCCCAGGCTCACGCTATCCTCACGGATACTGCAGGCGTTCGGATGATTCGGGAGGCAAATCTTTCTTTAGATAGGTGCTCCCTGCTGGTCTGTGACTCTTTACGTCCTGTTATAGGATCACTCGCCGCTTTGATCTATGGGTCACAAGATTACAAGGGTCTGAATCGCTACGCTGTCACAGGAACCAATGGAAAAACGACGACTACCTACATGCTGGAGTCGGTATTCCGAACTGCTCTCAAGGCTAAGACCGGTCTTATCGGTACTATCCAAATTCTTGTTGATGGTGTGAGCGTTCCTTCAGCTCTAACCACCCCAGAGTCTGTTCACGTTCATTCTCTCCTTGCGATTATGGGGGAGTGCGGCGTGTCTCATGCAGCAATGGAAGTTTCCTCGCATGCTATCGACTATCACCGTGTGGATGGTGTAGTTTATAAGGTCTCTGGGTTTACAAACCTCACCCAGGATCATTTAGATTTGCACGGCACCATGCAGAATTATTTTGATTCTAAAGCACAGCTTTTTACACCCGAGCGGACTGAGCGCGCTGTCATCACTGCCGATGACGAGTGGGGCGAGAAGATGCTTCGCCACGCCCAGATTCAGCTGGGGACAGGTAATGCTGTTCGGCTTGTTACTGAGTACGGCATGGGTCTAGCCGAGGTTCCAGCTGAGTTCGGTCCGCTTGATTGGGCGGTAACCAACGTTGAACGTGATGGGTTAGGGCATCGTTTCACGTTGGCTAACGGCGCGGGAGACACCATTCCCTGTTGTACCCATCTTCCGGCAGATTTCAATGTTTCAAACGCCGCGCTCGCCGCGCTGATGGTATATATTGGTGCTTCTGAGGAAGAACGCATTATCCTACGACCTGCCCTAGCTGATGGCACGGCACTAACCCCTATAGTGCCCGGGCGTATGCAGCTGATTTCTCTGGCACCGCATACTATTGTCGATTTTGCCCACAACCCTGACGGGCTCACTCGGGCGCTTGAAGCCATGGACCGACCAGGTGGTGGGCGAGTCATCATTGTTTTCGGGGCAACAGGCGAGCGCGATCATCTCAAACGTCCCCTAATGGGAGAAATTGCTGCACAGCACGCCGATATTGTGATTGTGACCGATGACGATCCGCACGGTGAAGACCCCGCCCCAATTCGCGAGGCTGTTGTTGCCGGGGCTGAACGAGCTAATGCCGAAGGTGCGCGAGCATCCCAAATCCTTAATCTTGCTCCGCGAGAAGTGGCGATTGCTCGGGCAATTGAACTCGCAGATGCGAGAGATGCTATTCTTATCGCCGGTCGTGGACATGAAACGGCGCAGGATGTTGCCGGTACCGATGTGCAACTTGACGACCGCGTGGAGACCGCGAAAGCGCTTGTCTCTAACAACTTCGAAATTCTTCCGGATTATCGACGCATGCTTGAAGAAGCATAAGGAGCATAGATGATTAAGCTTTCCGCCGCCGAAATTATTACGGCAACAGCGGCTCACCGCTCGGCTTAGCCAGGCGTGAGAGCGAGCTAGGTGCTACCTTCGCGACCACCGATTCGCGTGAGGTTATACCAGGCACCCTATTTGTTGCTAAGCCAGGTGAGGTGACCGACGGACACAACTTCGTGTCGGGAGCCTTCGACAAAGGTGCTGTCTTAGCGCTTGTCGAACGCCCTGTTAAAGATGAGCGGGGTATTCTGTACCCCAGCATCCAGGTTGATGATGTGGTTCTCGCCATGGGTAAGATCGCACAGTATGCTGTTGAAAAGATGCGGTCTCTAGGCGATCTTACGGTTATTGGTATTACCGGTTCTGCGGGGAAGACCACCACAAAAGATTTATTAGCAGCGATCCTAAGTTCTCAGGGCGAAACTATAGCCCCTGTAGGTTCGTACAACGGCGAAGTTGGCGTACCTTTGACTGTATTCCGCGCTGACGAAAGTACTCGCTACCTTGTGATTGAGATGGGTGCCGATCATGTGGGGAATATCGAATACCTGGCAAATATTGTGCACCCTGACCATGGTGTGATCTTTTAAAGTTGGCACCGCACATGCTGGCGAGTTTGGCGGGGTCGACAACATCGAACGTACTAAAGGGGAGCTTGCCGAAGGTATTCATACTGGCGGAACCTTGATCCTCAATGCTGATGATGAGCGTGTTGCACGCATGTCAGCTCGCGCAAGTGTGCCGGTAACCTACTTTGGGGTGGGGGAGAAACCGCAGTACGAACGCTATACTGCCGCTTTGGGGCTGCATACTAATGATGCTGGTTGTCCGGAATTTACTCTTCGCCTTCCCGACGCCAGCGAATATGAGATTTCCTCCAAACTCATTGGTGAGCATCATGTATGCAATATTCTGGCGGCTGCTACGGTAGCCTATAACGCTGGTGTTCCTGGAGACGCTATTGCCCATGCCCTCAATAACACCGGTGCGCTGTCTAAATGGAGGATGGCTCGTACAGACCGCGCAGACGGTGTGACTGTCATCAACGATGCGTATAATGCTAATCCCGAGTCAATGACAGCCGCTTTACGCACTTTGGCCCAACTGGGACGAGGCGCGAAGCCACGACGGACTTGGGCAGTTTTGGGGGCTATGCTCGAACTGGGCGAGGCCTCTTTGGAGGAGCACGATCGACTCGGTCGTCTGGTGGTACGCATGAATATATCAAAGCTTATTGCGGTTGGTAATGAGGCGAAACCAGCCTACAACGCCGCGCATCTTGAAGGTTCATGGGGTAACGAAGCTACCTGGGTAGAGACACCGCAAGAAGCACTAAATATTTTGCGTGCAGAGTTACGTTCTGGCGATATTGTGCTGTTTAAATCTTCAAATGGCGCTAAACTAGGTTCTTTGGGCGATGAGGTTGCCTTCTGCACCGAGACCTTTGGCGAGGCTCAAGAACAGGCTCCAGCTTGGCTGAGTGCTGGCGATTTTGTTGAGGTGACGGATTTAACGGGCGCCGCTCTGAGCACGGTATCAGCTGGTAGTTCTGCAGCGCAACCTCGACGACCGCCCTAGACCGTAGCCATCTTCACGAAGGAACACATTAACCATGATTACTGTGCTTATTGCTGGAATCCTAGGGTTTATTATCTCCTTCTCAGCAATACCGCTCTTCATCAAGCAGATGCAGAAGCTCAAGTTGGGGCAGCTGATTCGTGAAGAAGGCCCCGCCGCGCATCAGCATAAGGCGGGGACGCCCACGATGGCAGGTCTTATTTTTATCCCAGCCGCCGTTGTTGCCTACTTGCTTGCGTTGCTGATTAACGCTGCAGTTTTTGGAACCTCGCCGGTTCCTAGCGCGACGGCTTTATTGACCCTCGGGTTTACATTAGGAATGCTCGGAGTCGGTGCCGCTGACGATATTATGAAATTTCGCAACCAGGGGAACGAAGGACTTACCGAGAACCAGAAGACTATTGGTCTGCTGGCGGTGACTCTTCCTTTTGCGTATTTGGTGTTTCAATTTCCTAATGCGGTGGGAGTGACCCCCGCCTCGACGGCGATTTCGTTTGTGCGTGATCTTCCGTTCGACTTCATGGCTGCTGGGGCTATAGGCGGTACTATCCTCATGGTGTTGTGGATTACCCTGATTTCTCTTTCGGGCACTAACGCCGTGAATTTCACTGATGGTCTCGATGGACTTGCGGGTGGCGCAACGATGACCATCTTTACTGGCTACCTTGCCATGACTATCTGGCAATACGTACATGCCTGCAGCGGTGGGGCGGGAAATGCATGCTATGATGTGCGGGATCCAGGGTCGCTGGCACTTATTGCAGCCGCACTTGTTGGTTCCCTCGCCGGGTTCCTATGGTGGAACGTTTCTAAGGCACAAATCTTTATGGGAGACTCTGGTTCTCTTGCTTTGGGAGGTGCACTGGTCTCCTTCGCTATTTTCACCCGTACCGAGCTCCTGCTTCCCATTATCGCGCTTGTGCCGGTTCTGGAAGTGTTTCTCGGTGATTGTGCAGAAAGTTGTCTTCAAAGTTAGCCGTAAACGTTCTGTATCTGTTGGCGATAAAATTCCTCATGCCTACCGTTTCTTCCGCATGACTCCTTTCCACCATCATCTTGAGAAAACCGGTGCAAACGGAAGATACTCCATAGATAAGAAGGGTCTTGTCCCCGGCTCTGTCAGCAGTGGTGAAGTGAACTCGGTATTCCGTCTGTGGATTGCAAATGCGCTTTGTGTGCTGGTTGCTCTTGCAATTTTCTTTGGAGATTGGTTCTCACAGACGTCTGGAGTGATTCACTAATGCCTGACGCTAAGAACTCGCAGCGGGCCTCCACATATCAGGCACAGCGTGCCCAATATGCAGATGCTATCGCTGTCAATCCAGTCGTCAATAATCCTCGGCTTGCTGAGCTCACTACCTGGGACGGGCCTTGGGCGGGGCTGAAGGTTGTCGTGATAGGCCTCGGCACCAGCGGCGATGCTGCAGTGGATGTGCTGGCCCAGAAAGGTGCCCACATTACCGCTATTGATGCGCAGGATACGCAAGAAAAGCGAGAGCGCATCCGAATTTACCAAGAGGCCTATGGAAACGTGGCGGGTTTATTTGGTGAGGAATACATGGAATGTGTGCCTCGTGTCGATGATCAAGACCCGGATGTTATCGTGACTTCGCCAGGAATTCGTCCAGATAGCCTGGTCATGCTCGATGCTTATGAACGGGGTATCCAAATTTGGAGTGAAATCGAACTGGCATGGCGTCTGAATCAACGTCAAGGTCGGGTTACTCCAAAGTGGCTGTGCCTGACGGGAACCAATGGGAAAACTACGACCGTGGGCATGGTCGATTCGATTCTTAAAGCAGCCGGTAAAAAATCTCTGCAGGTTGGGAACGTGGGCATGCCAGCAGTCTACGCTGTTGCCGACGATGAACCCTATGAATTTTTTGCGGTAGAGCTTTCGAGCTTTCAGCTGCATTGGACTTCTTCACTGTCGCCATACGCTTCCGTGGTGCTTAACGTAGCGGAAGATCACGTCGATTGGCACGGTTCCTTTGAGGCTTACAAGGCCGATAAAGCACGTGTGTACGAAAATACTCAGGCAGCGTGTATTTTCAATACCGATCATGCTGATACTTTGCGTATGGTTGAAGAAGCAGATGTTATAGAAGGTGCCCGTGCCATCGGTATTAGCTCAACCGAGATCCCCTCAGTCTCCATGTTGGGCTTGGCGGAAAACATTATTGTTGACCGTGCGTTTTTGAAGAATCGATACAGCGAGGCACTTGAGCTTGGTGTTCTTGAAGATTTAGCGCCCGTTCCCGGTCAAGCTCCCGCACAGCACACCGTGGAGAATGCGCTAGCCGCTGCCGCATTATGTCGTGCTGCAAATATTGCTCCTGAGGCTGTGCGGGATGGACTGCGTTCTTATAAGCCTGGTGCGCATCGTAATCAGACGGTGCTTTACCGCGATGGAATCCAGTGGGTCAACGATTCTAAGGCTACTAACCCACACGCCGCTAACGCTTCAATGAGCGCTTATCCTTCGCTGATTTGGATTGCTGGAGGTCTTTCTAAAGGGGTGGAGTATGATGATCTTATAGCTCAGCATGCTTCACGTTTGAAGCAGTATTAATCATTGGCACTGATACGGCGGGACTTAAAACATCTTTGGCGAAGTATGCAAGCCATGTTCCTACCTATAATATGACGGCTTCGGCGAATGATCCCTCTGATGGGGTTACTGTTATGGAAGCTGCCGTAGTCAAAGCAGAAGAGCTAGCCGCTGAGGGTGATACAGTACTCATGGCGCCTGCCGCTGCTTCGATGGATCAATTTAACAATTATGCCGTTCGTGGTAACGCTTTTGTGGATGCGGTCAAATCTCATATTGTCGGTATCTGAAGGCATATTGATTGCTCTGAAACGATAAACGCCGTGTAGACTTTTCTGCTGTAGGAAAAATCTATTGAGTTTGTCGTGTTAAGACACAGAAGAGGAGAACGCATGAGTAATGCACCCGGTCAGACTCACTCGTCGGCCCGTGGAGGCGTAAGTCATGCACAGCGCCAGGGCAGGAACGGCTCAACGAGGCTCGGTTCTTTTCTGCATAACGCTATCTCGTCTCTTTATAAGCGTTCCGCATCGCGCGATTTAGCGGATGTGCCGCGACTGATTCTTTTAGTATGCGCTGGTCTCACAGTTTTTGGCGTGATCATGGTACTGTCTGCATCATCTGTGAGCATGATTTCACAGGGAATGTCCCCTTTCTCACAGGTAACCCGTCAGGTAATGTTTGCCGCTCTAGGCGCCGCTGCATTAGGGGCTATAGCAGTATTGAAAGTACAGCGGTACCGCAAAATGTGGGTCGTTAATATCCTCTTAGCCCTGGCGATTCTTGCCCAGATTGCTGTTCTTGCTATTGGTACCGATATTAATGGCAACCGTAACTGGATTAGGTTCAGCGGCATTCAGATTCAGCCTTCGGAATTCTCTAAACTCGCTATTGTGCTGTGGATGGCGATGGTCATGACTCGGCAGGGCAGTAAACTCAAAGAGAAGACATCTCGTGCAATTTTTCCCGCACTTTTTGGACTCTTGCCTTTGATGCTGCTTATTCTGGCAGGTAAAGATCTCGGTACCGTGATCGTCTACGCCTTTATCTTCTTGGGCATGGTATATATTGCGGGCGCAAACCGTAAGACTATGGTATGGCTTTCGATTATTCTGATCGTGAGTGCCGTAGTGGGGTCAATTTCGAGTTCAAACCGTCGTGAACGACTGATGAGTGTTCTCGGTGTGTGCACCGGTTCTGTCTGTGATCAATCTCAGGCTGGCGGGGTTGCGTTGGCAACCGGTGGGTTCTGGGGCGTTGGTCTAGGACAATCCCGCCAGAAGTATAACTATTTGCCCGAAGCACATAACGATTACATTTTCGCCATTATCGGCGAGGAACTGGGGCTTTTGGGCACGCTTACCGTAGTGCTTTTGTACCTGGGCCTGATCTATTGTGCGTTACGCATTATCGCCCGAACCGCAGACCCGTTTATTCGTATTGCAACGGGCGGTATTATCGCATGGCTTTCCACTCAGGCTATTGTGAATATGGCGATGGTTTCCGGTATTCTTCCCGTGATTGGTGTGCCGCTTCCCTTTATTTCATACGGCGGTTCATCCTTGATTTCATCAATGCTTGCCGCAGGTATGCTCTATGCTTTTGCGCGGCAAACTCCACTTGTAGGTGGGCCCATACCGGCCGCCGATTTAACGAAACAGACACCTCGCGAAGTGCGACGCGCTAATGAAGACTGGAAGCGACGACTGTCTCTTCAAGCCATCGTTGAAGATGAGCGGCTTCAACTGCAAGAAGCCGGTGGAGCTCTTGGTAAAGATTACTGGGGTGGGGGCTTACTGCGTAGAGTCAAAGAACTGCCATCCTGGTTGGGCATAACCCAGCGACAGCGTGAGCATACTCGCAAGACGTATGAGCAGCGCGCTCAAGCACGTGCCGATCGTGCTGCTGAGCGTCGCCGTGAGGCGGAGCATCAGGAAGCTCTCGCTCATGAAGAGCAGCGTATTCAGCGTGAACGGCAGCGACTTCGTGAGCAGCGGTTCCAAGAGGAACATCCAAATGGATTGCATACCCATGAACGGGTTCCTCAATTGCGCCGTAGGGAGATGCGCATCCTGCATCTCGCCCCTCGCAGGGCAAGCAACGGTCAACCCCTGCAGACCATGAAGACACAATTCCCCTGCAGAACCTGCAAAAGCGCACAAACGCCAATCGAGCGCGTCACCGTTCTTCGTCATCGGGACGTTTGCCAGCCGGGTTGCGACCTTTGCATCCTCAACCGGGTTCCCAAACATCTTCTTCAGGGCAGCCTTCTGCGGGAACATCACGTCAGATACGTCGGCAGCAGCCTTCACAGAGTCAGCAGAACCCGCGAGGCCGTAAACCTGGCCAGGGTGGTTCACGCTCATAGCCTCTGAAATAGGGAAAGGAGGAATACCAGGCTCGGGACGTGGGTATATACCCGACTTCATATTCTTTCACTACGGGGTTAGTCCTGCTATGTCGTAAAATGAGGTGAATGTATTTGTTGGGAGTTATTATCTATGTCTAAGGCACCCTCTGTGGTTCTCGCTGGCGGCGGCACCGCTGGTCATATTAACCCGATGCTTGCTATAGCACGCGAAATCCGCCGGATTGAGCCGGAAGCTAATATTCTGACTCTTGGCACCAAGGATAAGATGGAAGCTCAATTAGTTCCTGAAGCTGGATTTGATATTGAGTTTATTCCGCGTGTAGCTTTCCCCCGAAGTCTATCGCTTAACGCATTAACCTTTTTACCAAGATTCGCAAAAGCGATTTCGCAAACCCGTAAAATTCTCAAAGATGCGAATGCAGATGTTGTAGTAGGCGTAGGTGGTTATGTGTGTCCGCCAGCATATCTTGCCGCTTTTTTCTCCCGCATTCCTGTTGTTATTCACGAGGCTAATGCAAAGCCCGGTTTAGCAAATAAACTGGGTGGTCCTCTAGCGAAGTTTGTGGGTGTGGCTTTCTCCAACACCCCTTTCCCTCGCGCCAAACTTGTGGGTATGCCCATGAAAGATGAGATCGCGCATCTGAACCGTCGAGCGGCACGAGCACAGGCGAGGCATACTCTAGGTCTTGACCCCGATAAGCCTGTTCTGATTGTGACGGGCGGTTCCTTAGGCGCACAAAGCCTTAATAACGCCGTCGCTGAGAACATTACGAATTTTGAGGACTGGGGTTTTCAGGTTTTGCATATTACTGGTAAAGGCAAAGCTATTGTGGATGATTCAGGCGAGCCCGTTACAGCCCCAAATTATCGTCAGATTGAGTTTAGCCACGGCATGCAGGATGTTTATGCCGCAGCCGATCTTTTGATAGTCCGTGCTGGAGCCGCAACCGTAAGCGAAGTTGCTGCGGTGGGTGTACCCGCAATTTTTGTTCCGCTCCCGTTTGGTAATGGTGAACAAAGTCTCAATGCTCGTTCTCTGGTTATGGCAGAAGCCGCGCTTCTCATCGAAGATAAGAAAATGACCGGGGCGTGGTTTGCCCGTGAAATTCCATCGTTGATGGCTGATGCTCAGAAGTTAAAAGAAATGGGTCGTCGAGCATATAAATTGGGCATTCGTGATGCCGCACATGTTATGGCTGAGGCAACCCTGAAGGTGGTTAAATAAATGTCCGAACTGATGAACCTTAACATGGTGCTTCCTGAGCCCCTGAACCCGCCGTTTCCCGCGCGCGCATCTCTGCAGGAGTTGGGACGTGTGCATTTTGTAGGGATCGGCGGTGCCGGTATGAGTGCTATTGCAACGTTGATGCTGAAAGCTGGTATTCCCGTAAGCGGCTCTGACCGAGCAGAAACGGCGACTATTCAGGCTTTACGTGAAGCGGGCGCTCGTGTTTATACTCCCAAGATGCTGCGAATATTCACGATATTGATACCGTTGTTATCTCAACGGCCATTCACGAAGATAACCCCGAACTGATTGCGGCTCGTGCTCAGAACCTTCGGGTATTGCACCGCTCTGAGGCTTTGGCTGCCGCTATGGGAGCATCACAGGTTGTAGCGGTTGCTGGCACGCATGGTAAGAGCACAACCAGTTCCATGATTGCCGTCATGCTGGATAAGTTAGGGTTTCACCCGTCTTTCGCGGTAGGAACAGTTATTGCAGGATACGGCAGCAACGCGCGATTGGGGACCACTGGTGAAGGCTCTTGGTTTGTAGCAGAGGCTGACGAATCCGATGGGTCTTTTGTGCGCTACCAGCCTGCGATCGCAGTGGTTACCAACGTTGAACCTGACCACTTGGATTTCTACGAAACTCCCGAACGCGTGTATGAGGCGTTTAACCGTTTTGTTGCCTCTATGGCCCCTGGGGGCGTCTTGGTGACATGCTGGGATGATGAAGGCGCTCGTGCGCTTGCAGAACGTGCGCGCGATGCTGGGATTGAAGCGGTAACTTACGGCCAGTCTACTGAGGCTGATCTACGGGTTTCACGCATTACGAGCCACGGCTCAGAGTCTTCGGCAACACTGCGCTGGTCTTTCGAGTGCGCGAGTAAACATTACGAAGGCGAACAGGATGCTCAGCTGCGGGTACCCGGTATTCACAATCAGTTGAACGCAGCGGCAGCTTTTATTACCGCTCTTCTCGCTGGAGCACAACCTGAGGACGCGGCCGCCGCGTTATACGGCTTCGGAGGAGCAGATCGACGTTTTACTCTGCGTGGTGACGTAGCGGGTATTAAAGTCTTTGACGATTATGCTCATCACCCAACAGAGGTATTCCGTGCACTTGAGACCGGCCGCACGGTTGCCGATGGGCATAACCTCTATGTGGTTTTCCAGCCGCATCTGTTCTCACGCACCCAAGAATTTGCCGCCGATTTCGCGCAGGCTCTTTCGAAGGCTGATCGTTCGTATGTACTGGATATTTATCCTGCCCGGGAACTTCCGATTGAGGGAGTCACGAGTGAACTTATCACCGGTGCTGGATTTTCTGAGGTGCATTATGCGTCGGATGCAGCTGCAGCCATTGAAGATATTGCTATGTGTGCTGTTCCAGGCGATATTATTATGACCATTGGTGCAGGTGATGTTACCGCATTAGGAGAGCGTATTCTGCATGAGCTACATGCCCGTTACCCTAAGGAGTAATAGTGGCTAAAGGACGTCAAAGAGCGAAAACCGGGCACGGAAGCGTTTGCAACCTCGCCGATACGTACTCCGAAGTTACCGGTTGTTCGCGGCAAAAAGAAAGCTAAACCTGCTGAAGATACGTCAAAATCTTTTGAAGGTATGAGCCCTCAGAACCAGACGAATCCTGTTGAGCAAGAAACTCATACCGAAAGTAAGAGCCAGACGGGTTCTTCCCGTGCAACGTATTCTGAATCTTCAGAGCTCAAGGACCGTGATATACGTCTGGATGCAGGGGAATCTGAACCGGATGAGTTGGATTCACAATCGGCGAAATCTACGTCTAGTACCTTTGGCCGATGGCGTCGTGAACGTGAGAAGGAACGCCAAACCGAGATAGCGCGGGAACAGGAGATCCGCGAAGAGCAGGGGCGTATCGCCCAATTACGCAATGACCCCGGGCTCGACGGGCTTTTGGCAGAAGACCAAAGTAAGAGTCAGACTTCGAAGCGCCGACGTCCGCTCACTCGCTTGCGGAAAATCCTTTATGGCGTTGGTGCGTTTATGCTTGCTGTGCTTCTATATATCGGTTTGGTCTTTTATTCTCCGCTGCTCTCTGTTCAGACTATTCGAGTTGAAGGCGCTTCGCTATTGGATAGCGTGCAGGTTGAGCAGAAACTGGAACCACTCAAGGGCACGCCGCTGACTCGTATTAATGATCAGAAGGTGCGTGAACTTATCGACCAGGAGCATGTACTGCGCGGCGTGCAGATTGAGGCGCATCCTCCGCATGAACTAGTTGTAACCCTCAAAGAGCGTACCCCTGTTGCCGTCATTCATCAGGACGGGAAATATGTGGTTGTTGATAGTGAGGGAATCAAACTTCGTGAAGTTGAGAATGCTGATGGAATCAATGTTCCGCTTGTCGATGTTGGACAGGAAGTCCCCCAGGACTCTGCGGCCTTCCGCACGGTTGCAAATGTGCTCTCTGCTTTGCCCTCGTCAATCCTGACACAGGTGAAGGAGGCACGGGCAAGCTCAACCTCAAATATTAACTTAACCTTGAAGGATGGGGTTGTCGTACAGTGGGGTACAGCTGAAGAGAGTGACCTTAAAGCTAAGGTTTTAACCAAACTGATGGAGGCGGTACATGAGGACCAGTCAAAAACCGCACAACAAGGACAAGCTACTAATAAAGTAAACACTTATGATGTTTCTTCGCCGCGTGTTCCGGTTACTCGTTAGCCTTTAACCTTATGGTTAAGCATCGGGTAAAAAGATAGATTTTTTATAAAAATCTATAAATAATGCACGTCAAATACCTCAGGCAACTAGGAACCTGGTGAAACTGTTGGTATCCTTGCAGATAAAGTCACTATGAGGTTAGGAAGACTAAGGTTCTACTTGAACCTTTGGGTTTTTCTAGAGATTTACACGAAATAATCGAGGGATAAATGGACGCTGGAACTCCCCAGAACTACTTGGCAGTCATCAAAGTCGTCGGTATCGGTGGCGGTGGCGTCAACGCAGTCAACCGTATGATCGAGGTTGGCCTGCGAGGCGTAGAATTCATCGCTATTAACACAGATGCTCAGGCACTTTTGATGTCTGACGCTGACGTCAAACTTGATGTTGGTCGTGAACTAACTCGCGGTCTCGGAGCGGGCGCAAACCCCGAGGTCGGTCGTCAGGCTGCTGAAGACCACGCCCAGGAAATCGAAGAGGTTATCAAGGGCGCAGACATGGTCTTCGTGACTGCAGGTGAAGGCGGCGGCACCGGTACCGGCGGTGCTCCCGTTGTAGCACGTATTGCACGCTCTTTGGGTGCCCTCACGATCGGCGTGGTAACTCGTCCCTTTACCTTTGAAGGTCGTCGCCGTTCGAACCAGGCGGAAACCGGCATTGCTGCACTTCGTGATGAAGTAGATACCCTCATTGTGATTCCGAACGATCGTTTGCTCTCTATCTCTGATCGCAACGTTTCGATGCTTGACGCCTTCAAATCGGCAGATCAGGTTCTTCTCTCCGGTGTGCAGGGTATTACCGACCTGATTACTACTCCGGGTCTGATCAACCTTGACTTTGCAGACGTTAAGTCTGTTATGCAGGGGGCTGGTTCGGCTTTGATGGGCATTGGCTCTGCCGCTGGTGAAGACCGCGCTGTTAAAGCCGCCGAGCTCGCTATCGCATCCCCACTTTTGGAAGCATCCATTGATGGGGCACACGGTGTACTCCTCTCCATTCAGGGCGGTTCCGATCTCGGTCTATTTGAGATTAATGAGGCTGCACGCCTGGTCCAGGAAGTCGCACATCCTGACGCAAATATTATCTTCGGTGCTGTGATTGATGACGCCTTGGGTGATGAAGCACGTGTGACCGTTATTGCCGCTGGATTTGACGCTGTCAATCCTGAGACTAACACCAACGCTAACAGTTCAGCTTCGGCAAATGCTCAGGCGCAGCGTACTCAGCAGGCATTCGGCGGCTCTGCGCAGGCCGCTCCTGCAGCTCCCGCATCAACCGGATATGGTTTCGGCGGTGCGCAGAATGGTACTCAGCAGAATGATGTTCCTGCCGCGGCTGGCTTTGATGTTGATCTACCGCCCGTCGTGGAAGAGTCCCCGGCGCGGCGCGATACCCTCGATGTGCCCGACTTCCTGAAGTAAGTCGCACACATCCTTTTTAGACATAAGGGAGCCAAGGACATATACGTCCTGGCTCCTTTGTGTATGCTTTGACCTTATGACAGCAGAAAGAACCATGAGTACCCTCAACCCGTTCTACTCCACAGGAACTTATACCAGCGGCCCATATACCGTGCATATCGGATTTACTTCACGGTCGGCCGGTAATTTGGGGCTTCATGTTAATGCGGGCGAGCCCCATACCGCAACGCTGAAAAACCGTGCTGATGTACAAAGTCTCTGCGGTTCGGCTCCTTTCCTCTACCTCAATCAAGTACACGGTGCAGATATTGTATGCGCCGATCATATTCTGAGTACACAGATTTCTCCGAATGACGAGCGTGGAGCATATACGTTGAAACGTGCCGATCAATTACGCGAGCAGGCTCCGCAAGCAGATGCTGCCTACAGTACAACAGGTCAGCCTCTAGCTATTATGGTTGCTGACTGCATTCCACTCGTGTTCGTGGGAGAGAAACCTACCCCACATGACGTGCCCATTATTGCTGTGGCACATGCAGGCGTCCTGGGCTACTTGCAGGAGTTATTCAACGCACAGTTGCGACGATGCGAGAGCAGGGCGCAACACAGATTCACGCGTGGTTAGGGCCTAGTATATGCGGAAGCTGCTATGAGGTACCTGAAGATATGCGCGAACATGCGACACAGCAGATTCCTGAAACGTACGCTCAGACAAGCCAAGGAACACCGGCTTTAGATTTGCCAGCGGGAGCGATTGCTCTCTTGAATAAGCTGAAGATAGAGGTTTCTACCGACTTGGCAGCCTGCACTTATGAAAGCACCAGTCTTTTTTCGCATCGAGGATTTATGAATCGAGGTGAAGCACCCGGACGTATCGCTGGGCTCGTATGGGTGACGAAACCTTCCTAAGATCTTAAAATCGAAGAAGAGCTGAGTATGAGGGTATATCGGTAAAGGGGACTGATGATGAGCGAAGAACAGACATTGACGTACACCTCGGAACGCGCGCAGCAGCTTGCGGATAACTACGCACGGGTTATGGCGCGCGTCCGCGATGCTGAAGCCGATACCAGTGGTGTGCGCACCGAGCATAGCCCTACAGTTCGCCTTGTCACCGTGACCAAGTTTTTCCCTGCCTCTGATGTAGCAGCGCTTTACACCCAGGGGGTACGTATTTTTGGTGAGAATCGTGATCAAGAGGCGGCTCCTAAAGCTCGTGCTCTTCGAGCCATCGAAAAACCTGCCGACCCCGCTTACTGGACGTTTATTGGGCAGTTGCAAACGAATAAGGCAAAGTCCGTCGTAAAATATGCCCATCAGGTACAGTCCGTAGATCGTTCGTCTCTGATTGATTCTTTAGCAAAAGCCTATCGCAACCAAGTAGCTCGCTATGAGACGGGGGAGCAGGATGCCCCAGCGGCTCTATCCCAAAGGAGCTCTAGAATGTCTGATTCAGGTTTCGCTTGAAGCGCAGGCAACGGCCGGACATGCATCGGAAGGGGCGCGTGGTGGAACGGACCAAGACGAGATTTTAGAGCTTGCTGAGCGTATCGAAGCTCAAGAAGAATTACGCTGTGGGGGTATTATGGCGGTGGCGCCACTGGGTGCGAACCCCGACGAATCCTTTGAAAAACTCTGGGAATTGGCGCAGGGTCTGCGCGCCGAGTTTCCGCATGCAGATCAGATTTCGGCGGGTATGAGTGCAGATTTAGAAGCCGCTATTCGCTGGGGGTCTACGTGTGTGCGGGTAGGAAGCGACATCATGGGGAAGCGAGATTACCCCTAGATTTTTTACTAGGTTTTGTTGTGCAAGGCATGCAGCAGATGAGAAATACGCTGATAGGATTTTCAAGCGCTGGTAGAATGTACACCTGTGAGGGATGGTTGACGTCGTCTTTAAGAATATGCATCATCGTCAATAAAGCCCGTGGGAATACCCCCAAAATTCTCTGTGAACATATATAATCGGTGTCGAACCGACAGCGTGTGCGGTGCTATTTCCCACGTTAGAATCTCAGGTATCGGTGGAGCGAATCTCCCGCATATATGTGAATGTACGACTGCGAAACGAGAGTAAAGAATGGCGAAACAAGGCGGTGGCAAACTTGCCAATAGCCTCGGTTCTTTCTTCGGCGTGACTCGTTATGGGTCGGAAACTGAAGAATTATCGGAAGGTATGCAGGATGTCCATAGTCATGATTCGACGGATGAGGCATCTATTCCTTCTGCTGAAACTCCCGCTCCATCACCTGGAACCCGGCTGAATGCATTACCCACACCACCATCTGCTAACCCTGACACCGCAGCTATGCCGCAGGCAACGGGCGCTGCGGAGCCACTATCTGTAGAATCAGAAGCGATTACGGCATCGTCTGCTTATCAAACTTCAGCTCAGCGGCAAGAAACCAACCAGTTTGCCGCGACTTACACGCCAATCCCACACCGGGAACAGAAAACTAACCGAGAGGAATACCAGGTGCAAAATCACTACGAGACCGACGAGTACCCCTACCCTTCCTCCGGCTACGATCAAGTTCATGAGCTTGATGTGAATTCTTACGGCATTGACGAGGGTCTTGGTGCCGGATACCCCTACGAGGAAGATGAGGACGAATTGCGCCGCATTACAACAATCCACCCCCGCTCATACAACGACGCCAAAATTATTGGTGAAGCGTTTCGTGAGAATATTCCTGTGATTATGAATGTCGCTGAAATGAGCGATTCGGATGCTAAACGTCTTGTGGACTTTGCCTCCGGACTCGCATTCGGGCTCTCAGGTCGCATTGAACGTGTGACCGGGCAGGTATTCTTGCTAACCCCCGAAAACCTAGAGGTACTGGGGGCTGACACGACTCCGGCACCGGGCGCTTTTGAGGCTGAGGGTCCCGTTTCCTTTTGACCAGGGGTAATGCATGGGGTACATCTTCGCCATCATTACCATAGCCCTGCATATTCTCTACATTGGGTTGCTCTTGCGGATGCTTCTGGACTGGGTGCGTGTCTTTGTGCCGGGGTGGCGTCCGCGAGGGATTGCCCTGCTGTGCGCCTCTGGAGTGTATGCTCTGACGGACTGGCCTATGAACCAGCTTCGCAAGGTTGTACCGCCACTGCGTATTGGTAATTTCGCCCTTGATACTGGGTTTCTGATTCTGATTTTAGGCGTGGGACTTTTATTGTCAGTGATGACCTCTTTGACACTAACTTTTTCACGCTAAATAACAGTTATATTTCCTGGTCAAAGCATAAATTTTTCTGATATGCATAAAGATGTATGAAGCAATAACGGCGAGGCAGACTTTCCGTCAGGAAATACATTTACTATGATGGTAAGAGGTTCTCTGCGCCGAATTCCTGGAAAATCGGGTCTTGAAGTGTAGAGAAGAGTAGAATAATGGGCGGTACCCTAGCCAGCACCGTAAGTTTACTTTAATAAATTTATGGGCATCCCAAAACCTATTCACAGATAACTTTATTCCAAAGGAGATAAGCTGTGGCTATCACCCCCGAAGATCTGATTAACAAGAGCTTCAAAATTGTGAGAAACGAATCCGGGTACGACCGCGATGAGGTTGATAATTACCTTGATGAGCTTGTTGTTGAGCTCCGCGCGCTGTACACCGAAAACGAATCCCTCAAGCGTAAGCTTGCGGCCGCCCAGTCTGGTTCGGCAACTCCGGCGACCAACAATACGTCTTCTTCGTCTGCAACGGCTAAGTCCGCTGCACAGGATAAGACCAGCACCCCAGCACCCGTAGCTGCTGGCGGCGCTCAGGATGCAGCAGGTCTGCTTGCCATGGCTCAGAAACTCCATGACGAATACGTCTCTCAGGGTGAAAAAACCCGTGCAGAACTCGTTGCTAAGGGTGAGAAAGAAGCTAAAGATCTGGTGGCAGCTGCACGTTCTCAGCGTGATGAGGTTCTTTCCAAGCTCACCGATGAGCGTGACAGTTTGGAAATCACCGTGGAGTCCCTGCGTGGTTTTGAGTCGCGTTACCGTTCGAAGTTGCAGGAACACCTCACCTCTCAGCTTGAAGAGCTGAAGACTCTTAAGTCTTTTGAAGCAGATGCTCGCTAAGCTCTGAGTTTCGATACCTTTTTTAAACACCGTCCGCATCCGTGGCAAGAAGAACTTTGCTACTGGCTTTGCGGGCGGTTGTTTATACCTGGCTTAAGATAAGCTAGAGGAGGGCGAATTCAGGTACAACATCCGCCGCCCCGCTCATTGCCCTTCACCGAGGAGATACATGGAATCTGAAGAGACCACTGCGTCTGCCGCTGGTTCAACAGCATCGCATAAATCTGTTACGCGTATACTCTCATCACGCGGCGCATGGGTAGTCGGGATTCTAACGGCTCTTACTATTTTTTTCATTGACCAGGGCACAAAACTTCTGGTGGTTACCAAGATGCAGATTGGGGAGCGCATCCCCGTGATCGATGGTCTTCTGTGGTGGTATTCCATCAGGAATTCTGGCGCTGCCTTTTCTCTCGGCGAGAATGCAACCTGGATATTTACGGTTATTATGGCGTTTGCCGCTGCAACCGTCCTTTACCTCTTCCGAAGGACGCGGGCTCTGAACTGGACCCTTGCCCTTGGAGGACTGCTAGGCGGTGTTCTCGGAAACCTTTTTGATCGTCTTTTCCGTGAGCCAGGATTCGGTATGGGACACGTGGTGGACTTTATTTCGGTGCCTAACTTTGCCATCTTTAATATTGCCGATTCGGCGATCTGCGTTTGTATGGCTTTAATCGTACTGCTTAACTTCCGTGGCATAACGCTGCTTGGTACACGTGCTAAATCCTCTGCGAAGAAGGTTTCCGCACTATCTACCCACGTGAAAACTCAGAAGATCTCCGAAGGGGAATAATTGACCGATAACGTTGCGCCAGCAGGCATAACCGCCGAGTTCGATGTTTCTGAGGCTCTAGTAGGTATGCGATTGGACGCTGCTCTCGCCGGTGCCCTTGAGATACCGCGTACCCGCGCATCCAGCTGGATTCGCGACGGGCATGTGCGTGTGGTTCAGCGTGGAAATGAGCTGAAAATCGGTAAGTCGCATAAACTTTCTGCGGACGAAACTGTAATTGTGAATGCGCCTGCTCCGCGTGACCTTGCCGATATTCAGCCCGAAAAGGTAGATGGCTTCGACATAGTCTATTGCGATGACGATATTGTAGTAGTCGATAAACCTGCTGGCGTTGCCGCGCATCCTTCTCACGGGTGGCATGGGCCCACTGTTCTTTCGGCTCTTCTGGGAGAAGGCGTTACCGTGGCTACCTCCGGGGCGGCGGAGCGTCAGGGGATTGTGCACCGGCTGGACGTCGGCACTAGCGGGCTTATGGTGGTGGCGCGCAGCGAGCGGGCATATACCGAGCTTAAACGTGCCTTTAAAGGATCGTACCGTTGAGAAGGTATATCATACCCTGGTACAAGGACTGCCGGATCCTCTCATGGGGACTATTGATGCTCCTATCGGCAGGCATCCCGGGCATGAATGGAAATTCGCCGTTATTGAGGATGGACGTTCTTCTATTACCCACTATGAAACTTTGGAATCTTTCGGGTCTGCCTCTCTTGTTGAGGTGCATTTAGAAACGGGACGGACTCACCAGATCCGTGTGCATTTCTCGTCATTACGGCATCCCCTTGTTGCGGCGACCTCACTTATGGAGCCGACCCCCGGTTTAGCGCCGAACTTGGCCTGACCCGGCAGTGGTTGCATGCACATCGCCTAGACTTTACCCACCCGGGAACTGGAGAGCACATTAAGTTTGAGAGTCCCTATTCGCAGGATTTAGACTATGCACTTGAGGCTCTCCGCACCGGGAACATTACTAGAGCATAGCTAAAATTCAGTCAGCACACTAAGAGACCAACAACCACAGCTAACGAGGAGAAAACGTGGCTAAGAAGGGCTTCGCGCATCTGCACGTGCATACCGAATATTCCATGCTGGACGGCGCTGCCCGCCTAGGCGATCTCTTTCAATACGCACGGGAACTCGGAATGGACTCTATGGCCACTAGCGATCATGGGTTCCTTTTTGGTGCTTTCGACTTTTGGCGTCAAGCGAAGGCCAATGACATTAAACCCATTATCGGTGTGGAAGCGTACCTGACTCCCGGAACCCACCGTACCGACCGTTCACGTGTGCGCTGGGGCGATGGCTCTCGCGACGATGTTTCCGGTGGTGGTGCATACACCCATATGACTATGTGGGCGGAAACCACCGAGGGCATGCACAATCTTTTCCGCGCATCATCTGTTGCCTCTCTGGAGGGTCAGCTGTACAAGCCGCGTATGGACCGCGAAGTATTGCAGACCTACTCTAAAGGGCTCATCGCCACGACCGGATGTCCTTCCGGAGAAATTCAGACTCGTCTGCGCTTGGGTCAGTACCAAGAGGCAGTCGCAGCGGCAGCAGAATTCCGTGACATCTTTGGCAAGGACAATTTCTATTGCGAGGTCATGGATCACGGGCTTGATATCGAGCGTAATGTGCAAGCAGATCTGCACCGTCTGGCCAAAGAGCTTAACCTGCCGTTTGTCGCGACGAACGATCTGCACTACACTCGCCAAGAAGATCACACCGCGCACGCTGCACTTCTGTGCGTGCAGTCCGGTTCGACCCTGACCGACCCTAAACGCTTTAAATTCGATGCTGACAACTTCTACCTGCGCTCGCCGGAAGAGATGTATCAGATATTCGGCGATGTTCCGGGTGCCTGCGAGAATACTCTTGAAATCGCCGAACGATGCAACGTCGAGTTCAATACCAAAGCGAACTATATGCCAAACTTCCCTGTACCCGAGGGAGAGAACGAAGAATCCTGGTTCGTGAAGGAAGTTGAACGAGGACTGCACTACCGATTCCCCGATGGCGTGCCCGATAAGGTACGTGAACAAGCGGAATATGAGGTAGGCGTTATTACCTCCATGGGGTTCCCCGGATACTTCCTGGTGGTGGCTGACTTTATCAACTGGGCAAAGAACAACGGTATCCGTGTGGGCCCAGGGCGTGGCTCCGGCGCAGGCTCGATGGTCGCCTACGCCATGCGTATTACCGATCTGAACCCGCTCAATCACGATCTGATTTTTGAGCGCTTCCTCAACCCCGACCGCGTGTCGATGCCCGACTTCGATGTGGACTTTGACGATCGCCGCCGCCCCGAAGTGATCGACTATGTGACCGAGAAATATGGTGAAGACAAAGTCGCACAGATCGTCACCTTCGGAACTATTAAAGCGAAGCAGGCGCTCAAAGATGCTTCTCGTGTGATGGATCAGCCCTATTCGGTAGGTGAGCGCCTCACGAAGGCGATGCCGCCGGACGTTATGGGTAAGAACATTGCACTTGCCAATGTGTATAACCCCGAAGATAAGCGCTACTCCGAAGCGGGCGATCTGCGTGCACTTATCGAGGACCCGGTCGATAAGATTTACGGCGAAGTCTTCGAGACCGCAAAAGGTCTGGAAGGTCTGAAACGTCAGTGGGGCGTGCACGCCGCAGGCGTTATCATGTCGAGCAAAAACCTGACTGACGTGATTCCTGTGATGCGTCGCGAGGCTGATGGACAGGTTATTACCCAGTTTGATTACCCCACCTGTGAGGGTTTGGGCCTTATCAAAATGGACTTCTTGGGTCTTCGCAACTTGACGATTATTTCTGACGCACTAGATAACGTCAAGATGAACCGCGGCATAGAGATAGACCTTGAAAACCTAGAGGTTGATGACAAAGAGTCCTACCGCCTACTGGCGCGTGGTGACACCTTAGGGGTATTTCAGCTCGACGGTGGCCCGATGCGCAGCCTGCTTAAACTCATGGAGCCTGAAGAGTTCGAGCATATTTCCGCCGTGCTTGCCCTGTACCGCCCTGGACCTATGGGTGCGAACTCGCATACGAACTATGCCCTTCGTAAGAACGGTAAGCAAGAGATTCAGCCGATTCACCCCGAGCTTGAAGAGCCTCTTGCCGAGATTCTTGATACTACCTATGGCCTGATCGTATATCAGGAGCAGGTGATGGCGATCGCCCAGAAGGTTGCAAATTATACGCTGGGTGAAGCGGATCTGCTGCGTCGTGCGATGGGTAAGAAGAAGAAAGCTGAGCTGGATAAACAATATGAGGCTTTCCACGATGGCATGATTTCTAACGGGTACTCGGAGGGCGCAGTTAAGGCCCTGTGGGATATTCTGCTTCCGTTTTCCGATTACGCATTCAACAAAGCCCATACTGCGGCATACGGTTTGGTATCGTACTGGACCGCCTATTTGAAGGCGCATTATCCGCAGGAATATATGGCGGCTCTGCTAACGAGTGTGGGCGATAACAAGGATAAGCTGGCTCTGTACCTCAACGAATGCCGTGCCATGGGTATTACCGTGCTGCCCCCAGACGTGAACGAATCCACCCTGACCTTTGCGCCTGTGGGGAAGGATATACGTTTCGGCATGGGCGCTATTCGTAACGTGGGCGCAAACGTGGTCGACGGTATGATCGCAGCCCGCGAAGAGAAGGGGCACTTCGAGTCTTTCAACGACTTCCTGAAGAAAGTTCCACTGGTTGTGTGTAATAAGCGCACCATAGAATCGCTGATTAAGGCGGGTGCTTTCGACGAACTGAAACATACTCGCCGTTCGCTTTCGCTGGTACACGAGTCGGCAGTGGACGCGGCGGTCTCCGTAAAGCGCAAAGAAGCAGCAGGCCAGTTTGACCTCTTCGGTTCCCTGGGCATGGACGATGCACTCGGTGACGATCTTTCGGTGACAGTTCCAGATATTCCCGACTGGGAACGCCGCGAGAAACTGAATTTCGAACGTGAAATGCTGGGCCTGTACGTTTCCGATCATCCGCTGCGCGGTCTGGAACGTGCGCTTTCGGACGCGGCAACCGCATCCGTGCACGATATTATCGATGAGGACTCGCATATTCGCGACGGCGAAGTGGTAACAATCGCGGGCATGCTCACGAGTGTTTCGCGGCGTATTGCCAAGTCGAGCGGTAACCAGTATGCGTCGGTAGAGCTTGAGGACTCATCGGGCGCTACCCTGACCGTCATGTTCTTCTCCCGGGCATATGAGACGATGGGCAATGCCCTGGCGGATGACCTGATTTGTTCTATTAAGGGTCGTATTCAGCGGCGTGATGACGGCAGCGTGAATATGAGCGCTCAGGAAATGCAGATTCTTGAGCTGAGCGATGATGGTCGCGGCGCCCCGATTACGATTTCGGTGCCCGAGTACCATGTGACGGAGGATCGTCTTAAAGAGCTGAAGGACGTTCTGCGTGATCATCGCGGGAATGTGGATGTTCGGATGCTCCTGCGCACTCGCGATAAAGAACAGCTGGTCCTTCTGGATTCGAGTGTGCGAGTCGATCCCAATCCCAGCCTCTTTGGTGAGATTAAGACGATTTTCGGTCCCAGCTGCATTCGCCGGTAGGGGAGAAGCCCTCAATATCTAGCGGTATGGGTATAAGGCTTATTCAGGAGGGGTAATTCCCGTGGATAATCCTTACCGAAACCGTTAGGTCAGCTCTTCAGAGATCTACACGGCGGGCTAATGCTGGGTGTTAAACCATCGTGGGCGTGGCTAGGATGGACACAAGCCTCTGACGGTTCTCTTGACGGCATCGGTAAAATAAGAATGATGATGCTCGACGCGGGTGCTGCACAGTGCCCACCTGAGGAGACACCATGTATTGCCCGTACTGCAAACACACAGACTCTCGCGTAGTAGATTCGCGAACTACCGACGATGGTGCGGCTATCCGCCGTCGTCGTCAATGTACCGCGTGCAGTCGGCGTTTTACAACCGTTGAAACAACCACTATTTCCGTCATTAAACGCTCCGGTGTGACCGAGCCCTTCGACCGTTCCAAAATTGCTGCCGGTGTGCGTAAAGCCTGCCAGGGGCGTCCGGTGGGTGAAGACGATTTGGCAAAACTTGCTCAAGAAGTCGAAGAGCTTATTCGGGCCCGCGGACTCGCCGAAATTAACGCGCACGAGGTGGGACTTACCATCCTTGAACCGCTCTCCAAACTGGATGCGGTAGCCTACCTGCGCTTTGCTAGCGTTTACCAAGCGTTCGAGAACCTTGAAGACTTTGAATCCGCGATCGCTCTTCTGCGTGAGGACCGCGTGGGAGATGCCGAGCCTCCAGAGGATGCGGTAGCCTCTTCGGATAAAACTTCCCAAGACAAACGAAATAAAGACGCGAAGCTCGCGAAGAAAAATACCGCCAAAACTACCAAGGCTCGCTCTGGGAAATCAAACGAGAGTAACCCGCTTCAAGGTACATTCCTCTAAGCACCAGTTGTTTAACCCCGCGAACAGATAATATTTTGACGAAACAGGGCTACCTGTTTCGTCAAAATATTCTCTGTTCGCGCTTTATGAAGTTTTACAGGGCTTTAGAGTTCGCCGCGCCGCTGACGTTCGGAAGGCATTCCGCCAGCCCAAAGCGCAGCACCCACAATGCCAGCATTATTGCGCAGAGTCGCCATCACCATAGGGGTGCGAATCTCGTCCTCGAAGTAGGGCATAAATTTCTCGGGGTTCTTTGAGATGCCTCCACCAATAATGAAAAGGTCGGGGGAGAACAACGCTTCAACATGCTGGAAATACCGGCGCAGACGCTTTTTGGCGTACTTCTTCCACGAAAGATCATGAACTTCGCGTGCTCGCGCGGATGCGCGGGATTCCGCATCATACCCGTCAATTTCAAGGTGTCCGAGTTCGGTGTTCGGCACCAAAACCCCGTTGTTAATCAGGGCGGAACCAATACCGGTTCCTAAAGTGATAACGGCGATGAGCCCCGTCTTGTCTCGTCCTTGCCCGTAGGTGGCTTCGGCAAGACCTGCGGCATCAGCATCATTAATGCCGTAAACAGTCCTTGAATCCAGGGCGTCGCTGATGAGCTGCTCAAGGTCGGTGTTAATCCAGGTGGGATCAACATTTGCAGCTGAGAAAACCACACCATTCTTCACGACGGCGGGGAAATCGACGCCGATAGCAGAATAAGGCTCTGGCGCTATCTCACGTGATTGAAGCTCATCAACAATCTGGCGTGCCACCTGTGCGATAGCCTGTGGGGTTGCTGGCTGCGGGGTGGGAATACGAAAACGCTCGGATACCAGGTTACCGGTTCGCAGATCGACGATACCGCCTTTCATACCGGTACCGCCAATATCAATACCGATCATCAGGTCTTTGGGGGTGGGCGCCGGAACATCGACGTATTCTACCGAGTTTTCGACCGGAGGAATTGCAGCAGTAGTCTCGTTCATAGGTCTCTCTTTCGTCGTGTCTGTGTTATTGGGAGGAAACTAAGGCAGGGTGAGAACATCCACGCCGTCTGCTGTGACAACCATGGTGTGCTCAAATTGGGCGGTGCGTTTGCGATCGCGGGTGACCACAGTCCAATCGTCATCCCACAGATCCCATTCGATCGTGCCGAGGGTCAGCATGGGCTCGATGGTGAAGATCATGCCCTCTTTGATCTCCATATCATAGGCGGGAGCTGCATCGTAGTGAGGAATAATAAGGCCCGAGTGGAATTCGCGCCCCACGCCGTGCCCGGTATAGTCACGCACTACACCGTATCCAAAACGCGCCGCATATTTTTCAATCACGCGACCGATAACGTTGATCTGACGGCCCGGTTTAACCGCCTTCATCGCACGGTTGAGGGCTTCTTCAGTACGTTCGACCAGCAGACGGGATTCTTCATCGACATTGCCCACCAACAAGGTTTTATTGGTGTCGCCGTGCATTCCATCAAGGTATGCGGTGACGTCAAGGTTCAGAATGTCGCCGTCCTCAAGTTCCGTGGAGTCTGGAATGCCGTGGCAAATAACCTCATTCAGTGATGTGCATACCGATTTCGGGTAGCCGCGGTAATCCAGGGTGGAGGGGTAGGCACCGTGATCGCAAATATACTCGTGGATCAGCACATCGATCTGATCGGTTGTCGTGCCCGGGACGGCAATCTTTGCCGCTTCCACAATAGCGCCTGCAGCAACCTTACCCGCTGCACGTACTCTCTCAACCTCTTCAGGGGTGTACATATTTGAGTCGTTGCCCTCATTGGGGGTTTTCTTCCCCACGTATTCGGGGCGAACAATATCTGCCGGTACAGTGCGCATGGGGGTGACAACTCCGGGGGTCAGGCACCCTATGGGCGCGGCACCCGGTTCTGCGGGAAGATTATGAGAAGTAGCCATAAAATTATCTTACCGGCAGAACACAGGTGTATCGCTAGGTACCCCATACAAAACCCGAACCTTTTTCCATATATGCAGAATATTTTTCGCCATGCGTGCGCAGGGCCTTAAAGTTGACGAAAATTGGTGAAAGACGGCGCATGAGGATATAAAAGGTGCTACCGTGAAGGACATAAAGAACCTGCGTAGTTTTCTGTCACCAAAACGCAGGCATGCTGAAGGAGAATAATGAGCATTACCGAAGACATCACCCCCGGTCCGCACCCGGTGCAGTACTGGTATAACACCTTTACCGGGCAGGTAGAAGAAGGGCAGCAAAGCAAGATTACCCACCTATGGGGTCCTTACGCGACGCGCGAAGAGGCCGAAAAGGCCATGGAAACAGCGCAGAAGCGTAATGAAGAATGGGATAACCAGGACTAGCCGATTTCCGCGCAAATCTATAAGAGCCAGACTCACCGCGTGTGAGGCTGGCTCTTGTGCTTTGTAGATTTTCCGCTGCTCCCTAAGACGGTTTTCTGAGGAGATCCTACTCAAAAGTGTGTTCTTGGGCGGGGAACTCACCCGAGCGCACCTCGGCGCGGTAGGCACGTGCCGCATCTTCAAGAAGCGAACCGATCTGCGCGAATTGTTTGACGAACTTGGGGAGTTTGCCCTCGCGCATTCCCATAGCGTCTTGCCAGACAAGCACCTGACCGGTAGTGACGTTGCTTGCGCCAATACCGATAGTAGGAACTGCGCCCACCGCCTGATCAACGCGGCGCGCGGTCTCTGTAGTCACCATTTCAAGAAGCACACAGAATGCGCCAGCTTCGGCGAGGGCGCGTGCATCCGCAACAACGGCATCGCTTTTTTCGCCGCGGCCCTGCACCCGGAAACCCCCGAGAGCATGCTCCGACTGCGGGGTGAAACCGACGTGTGCGACAACCGGAATACCTGCACGAACTATGGCACGAACCCACTCGGTCATAGCGGCGTTGGCCTCGATTTTGATAGCGTGTGCCCCGCCTTCTTTCATGAGGCGCGCCGCCGATGCGACTGCTTGTGCGGGAGACTGCTCATAGCTGCCGAAGGGGAGATCGGCAACTACCATAGCGCGGGATGCGCCGCGTGCTACTGAGGCTACGAGCGGAATCATCTCGTCAAGAGTAACGGTGAGAGTGGACTCATATCCGTAGACGACATTAGCGGCGGAGTCACCGATAAGAAGCATATCGATTCCCGAGCGGTCAAAAATCTGGGCTGTTAAGAAGTCATAGCAGGTGAGCATTGAGAACTTTTCGCCCGCAGCTTTGGCTTGCGCGAGGTGGAGGGTACGCACTTTCTTCACCGCTTCAAGGCTGAAAGGCTTATCCCCGGTTCCTGTGGGGGCGGCGCTCGTCGCGTTGTGCGGGTGCTGTGCAGATGCGGCAGACGCGGATGGTGCGTAAGGGGGCGTTTTCGTTCTCGCTCATGGGGTCTATTTTATCGTGGTTGCTCCGGTAGCGCTGGGGAGCGGTTCGCTGATAGATAACGCCTGATGCTATGGCATACCAAAACACCCATCATCTGATTTAGTACAGGGCGCGTAATGGAGAGTAGTCGCCTCTGACAAGGGACTTTCGCCAGCCCCAGCGCCAACCGTGACGTTCTGCGTGGAAGAGGAAAACGGTATCTTGTGTGAGAGCAGGGGACCAGTACACGAGAGGGTCGGTACCGGAGCCTCGTTTCTCAGCGGCGAGCGCATCACATTGGAATTGTTCAAGACAGCGTTGTGCTTGGGCTTGCAGTTCGGCTGAAGACTGGGTCAGAGCCTCCGTTACAGTCGAGAGAATTTCTTCATGCGTAAAGGCTGAGAATTTTTCGTGATATTCAGTGCGGGCGCGGTGGTGCAGCCCAGATGCGGATTTCATGAGGCGTTCGCACTCGCGGACCATCTGGCTAAGCGACATCATCTCGTAGAGTTGGGGTACCTGAACATGTGCCTGAGAGAGGGCGGCGCGAAGCTCTGGGCTTATAGGCAGAAGGCGACCGAGCGTGTACACGTTGGTGCGGGCAAGATTAGCCGAGATAAGTGTTTCGGTAGTGGTGCTCAGGAGGGCTCGCGCATCGTTTTTAGTGTCTGTGGAAAATGCGTATCCGAGAGCTTTGACACTATCGAGAGTAAGCTGTGTTGCCTGTACTAGCGCGGTGATGGGGTCTTGTGATGGCACCGCCGATTGTAGCTCGGTGAGCCTTGCACGATATTCGGTAAGTGTCTGAAAATGCTCTGATGCGTGGTCAATATCAATCTGCTGAAGCAGACGCTCAAGGGTTTTCAGCGTTGGGTTCAGCTGTGATTGTGCGGAGTCGAATGCGTCCGTGAGCAGAGTGAGGTGTCGATAAATCGTCTGGGCACCTTGGAGGTATCGTTCATTGTGTGTATTCTCGTGCAGTGTTTGGGCTAGGCGAAGGTGCCTATGTAGAACATCAAATGGGAATGAGGTGATGGCTGGATAGCGTGTCTCAAGATCGTGAATTTGGCGCGATAAAGCCTGTTGGTGCTCTCGAGCACGGTTGGCGATATGCTCGAGTTTTTCATCGGTGAGATAACTTTCGGGAACGGGCAAATAGGCAATGCTCAAGAGTACTCCGAAGGAACAGCTGAGAGACTGCGCTACAGCGGTTTTGAGGGCTTGATCGTCTCTGTGTACCGTGGTCGCGAAAGCATAATATGCAGCGTGCATATTCTGGATGAAACTATCGGTATCTTCCAGATAGTCACGACTGACGGCTTCGCTGACTCGAACTTGGGCTATCTGCGCCCGTTCTCGTAGCAGCTGAAAATATTGGGCGGCGTATACAGCTTCGCGGTACCAGGCGGTGCATCTGTGCATGAGTTCCGCCTGCGATAGCTCGAAAATTGAGGGGTGAGCGTTGGCAGGGGCGAATCCTTGGGGAGAGAGTGCTACTGCCGAGAGCGCATACGGATCGGCCACGATAAACTCGGGCTCATAGACTCCATTGGGTAAAGGACAGGGCTCTTTGAAAGAAGAGATATAAGAAATAAGCCAGATGATACTGAACATAACGAGCATGAAGGCGCCGCTGAAAATAAGATACTCCACAATTATTCCTTCCTGGTTTTACGAAGGGCAGCTTCGCCACTTTATACGACGTGATGAACCGAGTATCAGACTTTCAGATAGTCCGGTCGTGGGCAGTCTGGCTCCTCCCACACCTTATGCCAGGGTACAAAAAAGTCATCCTTATACAGGGAATGATAAAACCAACTAGGGTTTTGCAGCATCCAGTAATGATATTCCTCTGAATCGGGCTGCAGTCTGCTGCGCTTATCGCGTTCGAGCATACGCTGGCATTCGTCATATGCCGCATACATTTCGGTGTCAGATACAAGAAGCTCGTAGCTCAGCGCCGTCACAAACCGTTTTTGGCTTGGGGAATCTGGTGTCATATCGGGGAAGTAGCCGTCGTATGTTTGCAGTATTTCCTCTCGCGTATGCCGTAATTGTTTTACTAGGTTTACCAGGTACTCTAAAGAGCCCGATAGATCATCTTCATCCTCCAGAAGTATTTGGCAAGCATACTGATTCAGCATAGCCGTGCAGAGCTCATGTGTATTCAGCGGCGCGTATTCCCCAGCAAGAAGGAGCTTTGTGCAACCGTATTCGCGTCGTATCTGCGTTATGCATAGGCGTTGAATAAGGCGCTCGCAGCGTGTATAAGACTCCTCTGAAAGTACCGGCTTCAACTCGGCAAGAAGATCTATGCAAAAGCTCGTTATACGGTCTCGAATCTCATGATTCTGCGGCAGGTCAGCGGGTGCTTTGCCGGTTGTTGCTAGAAGTTCTTCGAGCTGTTCGGCACGGTTACTAACAATTTGCTGATAAACGGTTACGGTGTTCTTCGGCTCCGTGTTGCGCCGCTTCAAGAAGTTCGACGGCAGTCTGCGTTTCGGGAGCGGCACGACAGTACTCCTCGCATGCGTCAAGGGCTTCTTGCAGCGCCGTCAATATAGTCCTAACGCCGCATATTGCACGCTGAATTTCGTGGTGCAGGTAAGTTCGTGCCGCATCCCCGCGAATATGCGGATGTTCGGCGAGTTTATGCTGCGCTGCCTCTAGAACCTGTGTTGCGGCGGCAAGCACCGCACAAGCAATCTGTTGGGGAAAAACACTGTTCTTATGCTGCGATAGTGCGGTGGAAAGACTCTGTTCGGTTTCATCACGGATGCCGCAAAGTTCTTGTACCTTAGCTTCTTGCCCTTTAAAGATTTTTGCGGATATATTTCGCGGTTCTTTCCAATCTCCAAGTATCAAACCTGTCTGACGTATAACACCCCGAGAGTATCCGAGAGCGTCGGTACTCGCCTGACGGAGTTTCTGCGGTTGAGAAGATTTAGCATCTAGCGCGTATTCATATCTGTTCAAGGCCGTGTAGGCTCGCAGAATGTCAACACGGACAGCTTCAGAGTAGGCATCGTCCAACGCGGGTTTTTTGAAGGTATCGGGGCGGATAGCGATATTGAGGTAAATACGATGCGCCCACCGTACGTACAGTTCATGCCGGTCGCGCAGTTGGCGAGGCGATAGAGCCCAGGTAATTTCGTCGAGTTTAAACGGGTTTTTGGGAGTCTCTGGAACCGGGGTAGGATTTCGGTTCCGGAACTTGTCTATGACCCATAGGATTGGCGTGAGGGGTATAGCTAGAAGGGCGCATACGATAAATCCAGCGAAAATGAGAACAGGGAATTCCTAAAACGATAAAACATACGATGTACATGAACGCTATAGCTATCAATCTGCATATTTCTGCAATGCTCATGTGTATTTCCTCTGGAACGTATTCAGTGATTTCGTGGTTGGGATGTCCACAAAACTTTGAAGTGATGGGAGTCACCAGTAACTTCTATCTTAGGCGACTCGCCGGACAGCTCAGCGCCCGTTAGCGTGAATTGAACGTGAATTTTGTGGGAATAAACTACTGTGTGCATATGAAGCGGGATTTTTTGGGTCGGGAACGAGAGAGGTCTACTTTCTCAGCCAAAAGCCCGCCTCTTGTGGTTCAGTTTTTAAGGCTGGGTAAAACGCGGAACATACAACAACAGAACTAAGACGCCTACCTGACCCACAGAATTTACATAAACGAAACCTGAACATCAGGCGTTTGCGGGAAGAAACCGATAGTCTAGAAAGAGACATAAAACCGTGCCAGCGCACTCGCGTCTTGCGGCACCAACATATGCGTGAGCACGGCATCACTCACCGCCGAGTCAGCTACCGCCCGGAACACAGGGAGATATCTATGGACCGTCAACAGGAATTTGTACTGCGCACCATCGAAGAGCGCGACATCCGCTTTATTCGGCTGTGGTTTACCGACGTGGTGGGAACCCTCAAATCCGTAGCATTAGCCCCAGCTGAGGTTGAAAGCGCCTTCGAGGAAGGACTCGGCTTTGACGGTTCCTCTATTGAGGGTCTTTCACGCGTGTACGAATCCGATATGCTGCTTCAACCCGATCCCTCCACATTCCAGATATTGCCTTGGCGCGGGATTGAAGACCATACCTCCCGCATGTTCTGCGATATTCTTACACCCGATGGTGAGGCGAGCGCATCCGACACTCGCGGCGTACTCAAGCGAACCCTCAACAAAGCTGCTGAAATGGGGTTCACTTGCTATACCTCGCCCGAAATTGAGTTTTATTTGCTCAAATCTGCTCAGCTGGGTGATGACGGTTTTCCGGTACCGGTAGACTATGAATCCTATTTTGATCACACTACCCGGCGGGATTGTGCAGGATTTCCGTCGCAAAGCGGTGACCATGCTTGAAGAGGTTGGTATCTCGGTGGAGTTTAGCCACCATGAAACTGGTCCCGGACAGAACGAGATCGACCTGCGCCATGCTGATGCCCTGCAGACCGCCGATAATGTGATGACGTTCCGTACCGTTATCAAAGAGGTTGCGTACACGCGGGATCTTTACGCAACGTTTATGCCCAAGCCTTTCACCAAATATGCCGGCAGCGGTATGCACACCCATTTCTCGCTTTTCGAGGGCGATACCAACGCGTTCTTTGAGGCCGGGGCTGAGTATCGTCTCTCAAAGACGGCACGGCACTTTATTGCCGGGGTGCTCAAGCATGCCCCGGAGTTTACCTCGGTCACCAATCAGTTCATCAACTCATACAAGCGGCTGTGGGGCGGCGGGGAAGCACCCAGCTACGTTTCATGGGGGCACAATAACAGGTCGGCGCTGGTGCGTGTACCGCTCTATAAGCCAAATAAGATGCAGGCGGCGCGCATCGAATACCGCGGGCTTGATTCGGCCTCGAACCCTTACCTGGCATATGCGGTAATTCTCGCCGCAGGGCTCAAAGGGCATTGAGCACGAGTATGAGCTTATGCCTGCCGTGACTGAAGACCTTGCCGCTATGACAACCGCAGAACGCCGCGCTATGGGCTACAACCCGCTGCCTGCTTCTCTGCGTGAGGCTATTAACCGTACCGAGGACTCCGAGTTTATGGCAGAGGCTCTGGGGGAGCAGGTTTTCGAACAATTCTTACGCAATAAGCGTGCCGACTGGGAACAATACCAGGCGCAGGTCACTCCGTATGAGCTCAAGCATAATCTGGGTATTCTCTAGCGGATAGGCGAGTTTCGGGAGGGGACCATGCCAGAGCAGCAACCTACTGAAGGCACAGCGGCGGCACCGGCGGATGCGGAACGTCAAGAACACGCACGCAGGCGCACGCGCATGGTCGCCGCCGGGTTCTACGATGCCGCAAAGAGCGAGCGCTGGCTTGATTCCCCCGAACTCGCCCAGGTTAATACGGATGCCCTCTTCGCCGGGCTGCGCTGGGCACCCTCGCCGGATATCGCGTTACCTTCGCTGGTGAGGCTTATCGAAAAGCACCCCGCAACGGCGGAGCGCGCGAACCGCGGGGATGCCGAGTTTAGCATGTTCCGGCTTTTGGGCTCTTCGCAGGCGTTGGGCGATTTTCTGTACCGCAACCCGCATTTGATCGACCAAGTTCTCGACAGCCACGGGCTAGACTCTGAACCTGAGCTCATCGCCACTCAAGAGCCCAGCACCGTTCAGGCGGAGGATATCGAGCCGCAGATAGATCCGCACGATGTTGAAGAAACCCCGCATATTCGCGGGTACAGCGGCGCTGCCGGGGGTAAAAAGCTCGACGATATTGATGAGCCTACGGCCCCGTTGGCAACCGCATACCGCACGGAGCTGTTGGAAGCGGTGGGTGCAAATCCCGACGATGAGCGGCCGCGCGCATCACGTGAGATGACGGGTAAAGACGGGTATACGGCACTGCGCGTGGCGTACCGTGCCGCACTCACGAAAATTGCGCTTGTTGATGTGTGTTCGCCCGACCCTGTGGAACTTATGCCCACGGTTGGGCGGCATCTTGCTGATCTTGCCGCCGCCGCTCTGGAAGGAGCGCTCGCGATAGCCCGCACCGAAGTTGCCGAGGGTCTGGGTGGTGGACTGTGCTCGGCACCCGCGCGGGGTGCATCCGTAGATGCCCTGGATTTGGCGATTATCGGTATGGGCAAATGCGGGGCGCGCGAGCTGAACTATATTTCTGATGTAGATGTGGTGTATGTGATAGCACCCGTTCCCGCCAGTGAACTGCCCGAGGGAGTAGGACCCCTCACCGAGCAGGACTGTGCCCAGATCGGTACTGAGCTGGTGCACGCGCTAACGAAGGCGATTATGGCGCCTGCCTCCGAACCACCGCTGTGGGAGGTGGACGCGAACCTGCGCCCCGAAGGCAAGGACGGGCCGCTGGTGCGCACCGTCGAATCCTATGTGCGGTACTACAAACGTTGGGCTGAGAACTGGGAGTTTCAGGCGCTTTTGAAAGCCCGACCGATCGCTGGGTCTGCGCATTTAGGCGAAAAATACGCGCGCGCAATCGAGCCGTTCGTGTGGGAATCAGCCGCTCGGGATTCCTTCGTGGAATCTGTGCAGGCTATGCGCGCTCGCGTGACCGATAATATTCCTGCCGCTCAGCTGGAACGTCAAATAAAACTCGGTCCCGGTGGTCTGCGCGATGTTGAGTTCACAGTTCAGCTTTTGCAGCTGGTGCACGGGCGAACCGACCCTGCGGTGCGTACCAAATCTACCCTGGATTCGCTTGCCGCACTTACCCGTGCCAGTTACATTAGCCGCTCCGATACCGAGGCATTCTCACGCGACTACAAGAAATTACGTCTGCTGGAGCACCGTATTCAGCTTATGCACCTGCGCCGCACCCATCTGATGCCCGACCGCGCCGGGGAACAGCGCGCCCTTGCCCGCTCCCTAGTGCCCGCCGAACGTATGGGAACGCTCTCGGCTGAGCAGATGCTCAAGGCTTGGCAGAAACTCAAACGCAATGTGCGTTCCCTGCACGAACGTATATTCTTCCGCCCGCTGCTGGCCGCAGTCTCAACACTGAGCCGCGATGAAGTGGCGCTTTCTGACCAGGCGGCGCAGGACCGTCTGGCTGCTCTCGGCTACCGCGACCCGCGCGGAGCCATGCGGCATATCGAAGCGCTCACCAACGGGGTCAGCCGCCGCGCTGAGATTCAACGGCACCTGATGCCCGTGCTCTTGGGCTGGTTTGCTGAGGGGGTGGATGCAGACGCCGGGCTGCTGGGGTTCCGCCTGGTCTCAGAGTCTTTGGGCACCACGAGCTGGTACCTGCGTATGCTTCGTGATTCGCCCGCCGCAGCGGAGCGGCTATGCCACATACTCTCAAGCTCACGGTATATTACCGACCTGCTGGAAGACGCGCCCACCTCCATCACCTGGCTTGATAAGGTTGCCGACCTGCAGCCGCTGAGTGCGGGCGCGCTCAAGGCCGAAATTACCTCGCTCCTATCACGACATGAAGATTCTGCGGACGCTATGCGCGCGGTACGGTACCTGCGCCGCCGCGAGATTCTTCGTATTGCGATGGGGGACGCCCTGAACCTGCTGAGCGTGCAGCAGGTGTGCACCGGGCTGGCGACCGTGGACGAGTGCACCATCGGCGCGGCGCTAGCCCTGGCGGAACGTGAAGAGGTCAACGCAGGGGAGCGTGACGAGAAAACCACGCCCCAGAAGAGCGACGCACCGCAGCACGATTCTCAAGATGCGGCGGGGGAGAGCTCCGAAGACGAGCAGCGGAACCCGCTACTAACCGAGATCACGGTAATTGCGATGGGTCGCCTGGGCGGCGCAGAGAACGGCTTCGGTTCCGACGCGGACGTGATGTTTGTGCACCGGCCTGTGGAGGGGGCTGACGAGGGTGAAGCTCAGACGCAGGCGAACCGCATTGTGAACCGGCTGATGCAGCTGATTAAACAGCCGGTACGCCCGGCAATCCGTGCCGAACGCCCGCTTGAAGTAGACGCGGATTTGCGCCCCGGAAGGTAAGCAGGGGGCACTGGTGCGCTCGCTGGATTCGTACCGCGCCTACTATGAGCGCTGGGCTGAGACCTGGGAGTTTCAGGCGCTCTTGCGGGCGCGCCCGATCGCCGGTTCTGAGGACTTGGGGCGTGCGTTTGTTGAGCTGATTGACCCGTACCGGTATCCCGCGTGAGTTCACGGTGGAGCAGGCGCAGCAGGTGCGGCGCATGAAGGCGCGCGTGGAGCATGAGCGCATGCCGCACGGGGCGGACCGTACCCGGCAGTTGAAGCTGGGGCGTGGCGGGCTCTCGGATGTGGAGTGGCTGGTTCAGCTGATTCAGCTGCAGCACGCCCATAAGGTTGAGGGGCTTCGCACGACTTCGACTTTGGAAGCGCTGGACGCCGCCGTGGAGGCTAACCTGGTGGCTGCCGAGGACGCTGAGGTTCTGCGGGATGCGTGGCTGCTGGCGACCAAGATTCGCGGCGGCAACGTGCTGCGTGGCGTGCGCCAATCCGATCTGCTGCCGACCCTGCGCGATGCCCTGGAAGCGGTAGCCCGCTGGAGCGGTTACACCCCGGGCAGCGCCCGCCAGCTGGAAGAAGATTATTTAAGGGTTACCCGAAATGCCAGGAAAGTCTATGAAAGGCTTTTCTTTGAGGGATAAGGGAATAAAAAGGAGTGTGTAACGTTGAAATATGAACAAAATATTCCAGGTTATATGAGGAATTATTTAAATAATAAATCTAAAAGAAAATATGTGGAAGCTACATCGAGTATCTTAGGGAAAATACTAAAAATATCCCCCTTATACATGACTGTATTAAGTGCTTTTCATGTATTCTCATGGGCATTTTTTGTATCTTCAGGAAACATAGGGGATATTTCTTTTATACTTCAAAAGGAAGGAATATCGGGTGGTATATCTCGAATGTTTACATTAATGGTACCGCACATCATGATGCTGATAGTAGCTTTCAATAGCCCAATATAGTATTGATAGTTTTATATATTTTGTCAGTGAAGTTCGGGATTCGGGTTTTATAGAAAAATGGGATCATTAATAAAATTAAAAATTTTTTTATAGCTGCATTTCAGGTTTTTTTGTTGTTTTTTCTTGCTCTGTGTTCAGTGGCTATACTTTATCTGTACGTTTTTGAATAGTGAATCTGCAAATAATTTTTTTCTTTCGATGAATCTTTTAATTATTGGATTAAGCCAGAAAATATTATTCCCTCAACTAATAGTTATATGTATATTATCTGTAATTCCTATACTATTTTTTGTAAAATATAAGAGGACAGTCATAAGGTATTACTTTATAGAATAATTTTGTGGGCGGTTATTTTCTCTATTTCGGTAGTCCCATTTTCTATGTTTAGTGGTGCATATTCTAAGGGGTATGGGACTGAGTGTATCTCTCTTGAGGTTGAAGATAGTGTTATAAAGGCCTCAGAGATGAATAATGCAGAAGGTAAAGAGGGTAAATTGAAACCCTCATGGAGCTATTCAATCAGGTGGTAAAAGATATTGCTGAGATACTGAGATGAAGTAAAGGGAAATAATAGATTATGTGTTTAGCTAGTTATGTCTATTCTGAAGATAAAGGACTATTTGAATATTATGGTTTTTCTCTATTCGAGAATTATATAAAGATACTGAAGGAAAAACCCGAGTAAAGAGTGACTTATTGATTAATAAGAACGGTGAGGGGAAAAGTGGATTTCTTGTATCTATCAAAAAATCTTCTATTGCAGGTAGATATCTAAGCAATCCATTATGTTTTAAAGGCGAGTCTTGAAGTGTGAGCTTAAAGTTTCCATTTTCGAGAGGAAAGTTTTGATTTTTTTTAGATTTAATCTAGTAAAGTTGTAGCTGGTAAACAGTTTCCTGCTTCTATGTAGGATGGCTGATTTATGACCCTTGCAGAATAAGGTTTTATTTTATGTACTAAAGTGACTGAAGGTATCCTGATGAATGAATTTCTATCTTGTTGTTTATTCCCGTTATGATAACAGACTGTTAAGTATCTGGTTTTAAAATTATTCTTACCTCAATAACGAGGATAACCCTATAAAAGCTTTTTCCTATAACGGCTCTGCCGAGCAGTTTATCGAAATTTTCGACTACGTCGAAGCGCATCGTGAGGAAGCCATGACTACCCGTGCTGGGCATGAGTTCATTGTGGTTTCACCTCTTTCTGAATACAAGTCACTCTGAGAAACTATGTACCTGATGAATTCTCCGACGAATGCTCGTCGACCTCATGGATTTGATAGCCCATCTTGAGCAGCATATTCACAAAAGCAGGGAGCGGTTTCTTTATCTGAGGGTATTTGAACCGCTCTTGGATAAAGAAACCGCTCCCGTAAATGGGCAACGACTCTATGTATATGTCCCTGCTGAACGTTACACCTGTTGCCCGCTTAGATTTTGACCGATGGGGTTCTCCGTAAGATATTGCGGAGCGGCTGCCAATGAGGCTTCCTGCACCAAAACCTGTTGATCCTCAGGGCTCGTTGGGGAAGGCCAGCGACCATTAATCTGACGAAATACCAGCGCACACATAACCCGTTCACCTCGCAGATACCGGGACGTAAATGCAATCTTACGCTTATCTGCTGTCTTGAGAACCAGCCATCCACCAGGATGCCCCGAGCTATACGCATACGAATCAATCTCGTGAAAAGGGATACGGGTAACTTTGCCGTACCATGTGCACTGCTCAATATAATCTACGCCGGTTTCAACATACTGACGTTGGCCCATGAGAATTGCCCAGATGCCAAACACTAAGCAGATTCCAATAACCCCAAACGCCATATATGGAGGCATCGGATTACTGCCCGAGATCAAGGCTGGGGTGATAAGGGCAAAGAGCACTCCCACAGCAACAAGGAAGTAACCACAAAATCTGTACCAACCGGGCAGCTTTGCCCTGATCGTTCCATCGGGTTGAGGCTTTACCTGCGCGGCATGTTTTCTATAGAAGTAGCCGCTAACCGCACCGATACACACCAGAAGAATCGCAGTAATAATAAAAGTCATATATCCATAATACGTGTTCAAAAACTGAGGAAGGGGAGACCAGATACTTGCGGACCGACCTTAGAGCAAGGTTTTCTTGCCCACCTCCGAGTCTCTTGACGTTGTAGGCACCGTATCCGTCACCTCCGCAAGCCCCGAGCTTTCGGAGTCTTCGCAAGGTACTGCTGAGCGGCTCTCATGGATGATTCCTCTCCCAAGACTCGTTGTTCCTCCTGGTTGTATGGGAGGGCCAGCGACCATTAATCTGGCGAAACGCCAACGCAGCAATCACCCGTTCACCCCGTAGAAAACGAGAGTTAAACGCTATCCTGCGTCTATCCGCCGTCTTAAGAACCAGCCAACCGCCAAGGCCCGCTGGACTATACGAGTACGAGTCAATCTCATGGAAGGGAATTCGGGTCACTTTGCCGTACCAAGCGCGGCGTTCGATATAGTCCACGCCGGTTTCAATGTATTGGCGCTGACCCATAAGAATCGTCACGATACCAAGACCGAAGGTCATAGCAGGAAGCCAATCGCCATGTTTAGGGGCATAGGATTGCTGCCTGAACTTAAAATAAGTGAAGCAAAGGCTAAGAAGACTCCTGCTGCAATGAGAAAATAACCAAACGCGATGTACCAGCCGGGCAGCTTCGCTCGGACGGTTCCATCAGGCTGAGGTTTTATCCGCGCGGCATGTTGTCTGTAAAAATAGCTGCTTCCCGCACTAATACCTATCAGAAGAACCAACGTAGCGATAAAACTCATACCATCATCATACGTGTTCAAAACCTGCGGATTGGTGCAGAAATAACTGGAGAAACCGACCCAAGTGCATGGATACCTGAGCTTTATTGCTTTCCTATCAAGCTTTCTGTACATTATACTGTACAGGGAGGGAAGGTGTTTATGAAAACCATGTCTTACACCGAGTCGCGGGCTCGGTATGCTGAAGTACTTGACCACGTTGAAGATCACCGTGAAGAGGTTATTATTACACGTGCCGGGCATGAACCGGCAGTCATCCTCTCATTGTCTGAGTACGAATCTCTTCAAGAGACTGCCTACCTCATGCGTTCCCCGGCTAATGCACGTCGTCTTATGGAATCCATCTCCCGTCTTGAAGCTGGTCTTGGGTCTGAGCATCAGCTGGTTGAGGAATAGTCGTGAGAATTATTTTTGACGATTCAGCTTGGGACGATTATCTCTGGTGGCAGATGCAAGATCGGAAGGTTCTCAAGCGCATTAATCTACTGATCAAAGATGTTGAGCGAAATGGTAATGAAGGTATAGGGAAGCCTGAAGCTCTCAGACATCAATTTTCAGGCTGGTGGTCACGCAGAATTACTGATGAACACCGTCTCGTATACAAGCTTACTGATGACTCTATTGCCATAGCTTCATGCCGATATCACTATGGAGCGTAGAAGGGTTGGGTGTTGCCACAAGATTCAGAATCTTGTGGCAACACCCAACCCTTCGAGGAACGAAAACCCAGATAGAGCCCGCCGAAAACCTACCTTTTCACCTGCTCCAGCGCCTCACGCTGAGCCTTGGCGATGCGCTTCTCAGAGACCGTGTACGCCGTGCCGAGTTCCTGGGCGAAGAAGCTCACACGCAGCTCCTCAAGCATCCAGTTCACGCGGGCGAGCGCATCGGGAATAAGAGTCCCCTCAGGCAGCGACTTGACGGCGGAATCGTAGGAATCCTCCAAATCCTGCACCGTGAGCATGAGCTGATTATCTCGGTTCAGGTTCGGTCCCCAGCTTCGTCAAACGTATCTGCGCGGCCTTCAGATAGCGCGGCAGGTGAACCAGCTGATCGTACCCGGTGTTCGCCACGAATCCGGGGTACACCAGATTATCGAGCTGCCCCTTCACATCTGAGACGGCGTGCATGGTGCTCAGCGAGGTTGCTTTCTTAATGGCTTTGCGCAGCGCCGCCGCCTCTGAGAGGATTTCGGCAACCAGTTTGGTGACCTCAAAGACGGTATCGATCAGCTCGGCGCGCACATGCTCGAACAGCTCGCGGTATTCGGCGCGCGTGAAAACGGGCGTATGCGGAACCAGCTTGTCGAGTGCGGCAACCGTGCAGTCCCGAATCAGCTCGTCAATCGAGCCGTGCGGGTTCTGTGTGAACACAATCTTCTCTTTATTTGACAGGTGATCGCTCACGTACCGTTCTGGTGAGGGCACCTGCAGCTGCAGAAGACGAATAATACCGCGCCGCTGCGAATGTACCTGCTCGGCCTCGGTGGGGAAAATACGGATGCCCACGCTCGTTTTTTCGTCCACCAGCGCCGGGTATCCGCTGACCGCCTGGGTCGCAATAATGCGCTGTACCTTGCGCGGAATCTCCTCGCCAGGAAAAGTCGGTCAGGCCCGTGGTTTCACGGATAGAGTCTTGAGAATCTGCGCCCTGAGCGGCGGTTTTCCCGGGTTTTGCGCCCGATCCTGCGCTGTTTTCCTTCGCGCCCTGCTGCGCTGAACCGGTTCGCGATGAGGTACCCTGGGCGGAGTTCCCACCCGCGAGCGCCGCCATCTTCGCCACCGTATCTTCAGAAGCGCCCAGCGAATCTGCCAGGGCTGAGCGTATCTGCGCATGAAGTTTTTGCTGCAGCTCACGAATATCTTTGCTTTCGCCCAGAATCTTATTGCGGGCATCGCGCACCTGGAACGTGAACTTCAGATGATCCGGCACGGAGTCCCAATCGAAAGCATCCGGCTCAACCACCACGCCACGCAGACGGCGCAGCACCAGCGCGAACGAGGGCAGAAGCTCGTCAGTCGCGGGGGAGTAGTCCGCCTCTAAAGACTCCAGCGCCATGCGTGCAACATCCGGGGCGGGCACAAAATTACGGCGAATCGCCTTCGGCAGCGACTTAATGAGCGCCGTTAAAAGTTCGTGGCGCATCCCCGGAATCTGCCAGCGGAACGGCTCGGGGGTCAGCTGGTTCAAGAACAGAATCGGTACCTGAACCGCCACGCCGTCGCGTTTTGCCGCATCCGTGCGGGCACCGCCCACCCCCGCCCCCGGGGCGTATTCGTACCGCAAATCCAGGGTGAGTTCGCCGCCGTCGGTACGCTGCACCCACTGGCGCGGGAACTGCGAATCGTCATAATCGGCGGCATCCTCATTAATAAGGTTTTCCGGGTTGAAATCGAGCAGGTTATCGTTCTCTAAACGCGCGTGCTTCCACCATTTATCGAAGGACCGAACGTCCGTCACATGCTCGGGGATGCGCGCATTATAGAACTCGAAAAGCACGGCGTCATCCACTCGCAGATCGCGGCGGCGCAGGCGGGCCTCAAGCTCCTCAACCTCAGCCAGGGCACGCAGGTTGCGCTTGTAGAACTTGTGCTGGGTGCGCCAGTCGCCCTCCACCAGGGCGGAACGAATAAAAATCTCACGTGCAGCGGCGGCATCTACCCGGGAATACTGCACGGGACGGTCGGCATAAATCGTCAGCCCGTACAGTGTGCCCTTTCGTATACGCCACGGCGGCACCCCGGCTTGCCGACCAATGCGGCTCGGAATACTGCTTCTTCAGCAGGTGCCCGCCCACTTCTTCAACCCACTGCGGCTCAATCGCGGCGTTTGTGCGCGCCCACAGCCGGGAAGTCTCCACAAGCTCGGCAGAAAGCACCCAGTCAGGGTTCTGCTTGAAAAGCCCGGAACCTGGGAAGATAGCGAATTTTGTGCCGCGCGCCCCCAGATATTCGCGCGGGCCACGCGGGGCTTTGCCGTAGGTTTTCTCACGCTCCTCTTTAGCGCCCACATGCGAGAGCAGGCCCGAAAGCAGGCTCTTATGAATCTCAACCTCACGCCCCGACGCGTCAATATCGCGCCCGTTCGACACGCGGATATTCGCGGTGCGCCCCATCTCACGCAGCTGGGCGAAAAGATCCTGCCACTCACGAATACGCAAAAAGTTAATAAACTCGCGGTGGCACATCTTTTCGCAGCTGCGAAGAGGAAAGCTCAGCCTGGCGCTCATTAATGTACTGCCACAGCAGCAGGAACGACGAAAAATCAGATTTATCGTCCGTGAAACGGGCATGCATCTCATCGGCGGTGCCACGCACCTCAGCCGGGCGTTCACGCGGATCCTGAATCGTCAAAGCAGCGGCAAGAACCATCATCTCTTTAGCACAGTCACGACGCGAACCCTCAATAATCATGCGCGCCAAGCGCGGATCGACCGGGAACGCACTCATTGCACGCCCCGTAGCGGTCAGCGTCGAGGTAGCACGATGATGCTTCCCCCTCTTATCCGTGCGCGCCGGTTTTTCAGAAAGCGCCCCAAGCTCACGCAGCAGATTCACGCCGTCATTAATCGCGCGTGATGCGGGCGGCTGCACAAACGGGAAACGCGCAATATCGCCGGGCTCACGCACCACGCCGATCGCAATCATCTGCAAAATAACGGCCGCCAGGTTCGTGCGCAGAATCTCCGGGTCGGTAAACTCGCTGCGCGACGCGAAATCCTCCTCAGAATACAGCCGAATCGCAATACCATCGCTCACACGGCCGCACCGCCCCGAGCGCTGGTTCGCGCTCGCCTGCGAAATCCGCTCGATCGGCAGACGCTGCACCTTCGTGCGCGCCGAATACCGCGAAATGCGGGCGGTACCGGTATCGATCACATACTTGATACCCGGCACCGTCAGCGAAGTTTCCGCAACGTTCGTCGCCAGCACGATGCGCGGCCGACTCCCCGGCGTAAACACACGATGCTGCTCCGCGAGAGACAGACGCGCATACAGCGGCAGAACCTCATAGTTCATACGTGGGGACTTGGCGACCAAAGACTCCAAAGCATCGTGAGCATCGCGAATTTCACGCTCGCCCGAGAAGAAAATCAGGATATCGCCGGGCGCTTCCTTCGACAACTCCTCAACGGCGGCAAGGATTCCATCGGTTGGGTCACGGTCTTCGTCGCCTTCATCTTCATCAGCGTAGTCGTCCCCATCGAGCGGGCGGTAGCGAATCTCCACCGGGTAGGTGCGCCCCGAAACCTCAATAATCGGGGGAGCGTCATCGGGAAGAATCTGCTCGGCAAGCTCACGTTCCTCATCGCTGAGAGAATCGTCTACCACACCCTTACCTGGCACGAAACTCGGTGCGAAATGCCTCGCGAATCGTTCAGGATCAATGGTTGCGGAGGTAATAATGACCTTCAAATCGGGGCGCTTCGGCAGAATCCGCTTCAGATACCCCAGAATAAAAATCAATATTTAGGCTGCGCTCATGTGCCTCGTCAATAATGAGCGTGGAGTACTTGCGCAGCAGCTTATCGTGCTGAATTTCGGCGAGCAGAATACCGTCCGTCATGAGTTTGATAGCGCTGTTCTCGCCCACCTCAGAGGTGAAACGCACCTGGTAAACCCACGGTCTCACCAATTTTTCTGCCCCAGTTCTTCGGCGATGCGCTCCGCCACCGAACGCGCGGCAAGGCGGCGCGGCTGGGTGTGCCCAATCATGCCTTTTTCAGCAAGACCGAGTTCCAGGCACATCTTGGGCAACTGCGTGGTCTTACCCGAGCCGGTCTCGCCAGCGACAATGATGACCTGGTGATCACGAATAGCCGTCTTAATGTCTTCGCGGCGCTCGCTGACGGGCAGTTCTTCGGGATAGGTAATCTCAGCGGGAATCAGCGGGTTGTAGGGACGCTGTTCGGGCCGGTCCCGGTGGTTCTTGTGATGCGCGCGTTTTTGCGGGTTTTTGGAGCGTGAAGCGTTATTTTTACGCGAGGAATTCTTGTGGGAAGTATCCCGCTTTGCACCTGGCTCTGCTGTGGAAGCATCGCCGGGTTTCTCATCGGATGTTTGGGATGTGCGCGCGGGCTTTTGAGGTGCGCGCACCGGCGCCGCATGAATGGCAGCCGCCATGCTCGCCATACTGGGCGCGGTTCGAGTGGTCTTAGGAGTATCTGTGTGTTCGGTGGGTTTCTGCTCAGACATATCGTTACTAGTTTACTCTTCTGTATTTGGTGCCCAAGAAAGCCGTATTTTCGGCGAAGTCTTGTGTAATCTTGGAGCAGATACTAATAACCTCAAACACAGAGGCGGATCATGAAAATAAAACTGCGGGCTTGGCGGGAAGATGATGCCGCAAGACTCTATGACATATACCGTGCAACGCCCGATCTTGTACATCAGATGCCAGCTCTCGGTGGTGTAGAAGATGCGCGAACTCTCATCTGCGAAGAGCTTCTTCCGTCTTCTGAACACATAGCATGGTGTTTGGAAGCTGATAACCAAGCTGCCGGGTGCGTAGGTTTCAGATGTATGGGGCGCCAGCCTTCTGGAACCTGGGATAGAGCTTGGGTTTACTATTGGATCTCGGCAGAAACCCGAGGGCTCGGTATAACAAGTCGATGCGTGCGTGCGGCGTGCGACTGGGCACAGAATATAGACGCGTTGGATGATAGCGCTGCATCACCCAGAAAACCTGCAGAACAAGCCAAGATCAGCTACGATTTCTCAGCTCTTACATCCGCAAGGTCCCCACGTGTTCGTCGTTTAGAGCTTGGGTACCGCACCAATAACCCGGCATCAGCGGCAGTGGCGCGCCATATAGGGTTCGTGGTTGAAGGCGTAGAACGTGAAAAGTTCTGCTACAACGGCGTGCTCTATGATGCCGCCATAGCCGCGCGTCTTCACAGAGACGTGGACCATATGCTGGCAGCCACCTCATCGTCTGGAGCATCAGCAGCCCTATAAAGATTCAGGATCGTCTTCTTCCAGAGAACACGTGGAATCTAAGGAACAAGCACCACTTTGCCGCGCACATGACGGGAGCCCACAAGCTCATGAGCTTTCGCTGCCTGCTCTAGCGGGAAAGTCTGATCCACGTGAACTTTCACAATCCCCAGCGACATGAGTCGGGCAATCTCACCCAGCTGATAACGGTCGGGGTGCACCGTCAGCCACTCTGCCGTAAACCCGCGTTCGCGTGCAGTCTCTAAAGGATCGGGGCTTGTGAGGGTCACGATTCGACCGCCCGGAACCAGCACATCCAAGAATCTATGAAGGTTTGTGCACCCGTAGAATTCAGTACCACATCAAGGGTAGGACCGAGAACCTGCCGGAAATCCTGGGTTGTATAGTCGATAAATTCTGCGCCCAAAGACTGTATAAAATCACGGTTTTTCTCAGAAGCCGTGGCGTAAACTGTAGCGCCAGCGTTGAGGGCAAGCTGAATCGCGAGATGACCAACACCGCCGGCGCCCGCATGGATTAGCACGCGCTCCCCGGCAGAAAGTTTCGCAACCTCAAAAAGTGCCTGGTATGCCGTCAAGGCTGCCAGGGGAGCGGCACCCAGCTGCTCATCGGGAATACCTGCAGGTGCGTGCACAAGCTGATGGGCAGGAGCCAAAACGTATTCGGCATATGCCTTACCCGGATGCGGAAACTGCACCAGCCCGAAAACCTTCTCGCCTGGCTGGAATCCCGTGTAATCGCCCGCCGTTTCACAAACCAAACCGGCGACATCCCATCCTAAAACGGCGGGTTCTTGGTCAAGATTAATCAATGATGCCGCAGGGCCCAATCCCTTGCGCGTTGTAAGGTCTATAGGGTTAACACCAGCGGCGGTAACTTTGAGAAGAACATGCCCGCGAAGGGGTGAAGGCATAGGAGCCTCTGTAAAATGCAGATTCTCGGGCGCACCCCATACGGTGAGCTGTACCTGGTGCATGGTCATGATGAACCCCTTCTGCCGTGACGATAACGGTTGGAAACATTCTCTCAAGCGCAAGTCACGGGGCAAAATAGCATGTCATAAAAGGCAACTCTCACACGTGCCGTTTTCGTGAGCGAGTATGTGCATATCTAGTTAAATTGAAGCCCTATAAGTTCCTGTAGTAGAGAGCTATCAGCGCCGTGAGGGCTTATTGTCTAACTATAGAAACCCGGGAACCCTAGTATTACGCAATCTTCTGAATGAACGTTTCAATCTTTCCCGATAGTCGGTAAAGCATCTGGAGGTTAATAAGAACCACAGCGCTCAAGACCACGGTCAAAATAACTAATTTGAGGTAATCGATATGCTGGGTAGCAAAGATAGCGTATAAGGTAATAGCGTTAAGCGGCATCGTAAATACTGCGGTCCTGCTGCCCGGTGCCCATCCCGGAAAGATAAATGCCTCACGGATATGAAGGATAAGATGCAGAATATAAGCGATAAAGATAGCTGTGACGGTCTCAATGGAATCAAATATGACCCCGCTAAAAAGGATCAGACAAGCAACAATAAATTCTTCACCGATCATGGCGGCAATAGCTGCGGTTGAGGGGTAATGGTCTTGCCCCGCTATAAACATTTCGTCGTGGTACCGGTTATCGCTGGAGTACTTCGCGATATAGCGGCGCACGAAGATGATCTCCTCAAATTCGTGCACCATGAAGAGAGCGATCGTAATAAATGCAAAAGTGCCTATAGACATCCTAGCCTCCCAGGTTCCTGCATAGTTTCGTTTCTCCACGTCATTTCATGGTACGGTTCAGCGGGCTAATTGTCAGTGGTTCAATAAAAATGGCCTGCCCCATCAAGAACGAGGGGTAAGCCAATAAAAAGTGCCATTACATTAAAGGGTGAGGAAGAATGGTTCGAGTATGCGAGAACAGAGGAGCCGACCGAAAGCACGCAACGCTACCTTCGACTTTTGGATGTATATAAAGCCTACCCGCTGAAGCAGATAGGCCCGTAAAAAGTGCCCTTGAAAGGATTCGAACCTTCGACTTCTTGCTCCGGAGGCAAGCGCTCTATCCACTGAGCTACAAGGGCTGACATATGAAATTTTGGCGACCGCCTTGGCACCTCGACCGAAAACTAGGCGTTTCAGCCGCATACGGCGCACAAGCGAACCTCTATATCCTATCAGATGTTGCTAGAATATGTAGCTATGACTCCCGAAGAATTATCAGCAGCAATTGCTCAAGAACTCGATAAAACTATCGCATCCGGTCAGCTTACCCTCGCAGATAACGCAGAGCTTCCCCTCGCGCGCGTGGAACGCCCGAAATCTCGCGAACACGGTGACTGGGCGACTAATATTGCGCTGCAGCTCGCCAAGAAAGTTGGCAAGAATCCTCGCGAAGTAGCAGCTGTTCTTGCCGATAAAATTGCCTCAATTCCGGGAGTTTCAACGGTAGATATTGCCGGTCCAGGCTTCCTCAATATAACCCTGGATGCGGCTGCGGCAGGCACCCTCGCCGCCACTATCGTCGAAGCCGGGAAAACATACGGAACCAGCGATAAATTCGCGGGAAAAACCATTAACCTTGAATTCGTCTCGGCTAACCCCACCGGTCCTATCCACTTGGGTGGAACCCGCTGGGCGGCCGTAGGTGATGCGCTCGCCAATATCCTCGAAGCCGAGGGCGCAAATGTGGTGCGCGAATACTACTTCAACGATCACGGCACTCAAATTGATCGGTTCGTCAACTCGCTTCTTGCTGCAGCCAAGGGAGAGCCTACCCCTGAAGACGGCTATGCGGGCGCCTATATTACCGATATTAAAGATCAGATTCTCGCCCAACGCCCAGACGCGCTCGACGCCGAAAACCCTGCAGAAGTTTTCCGTGAAATCGGAACCAAGCTTATGTTCGCGCAGATTAAAGAGTCTCTGCACCGTTTCGGCACCGACTTTGATGTCTTCTTCCACGAAAACTCGGTATTTGAATCTGGCGAGGCCGACCGCATCATTGAGCAGATGAAACAGGATGGTCAGCTTTTTGAATCCGAGGGCGCGTGGTGGATGCGCACCACCGACTACGGCGATGATAAAGACCGGGTGGTCATTAAATCGGATGGTAATCACGCCTATGTTGCTGGAGATATTGCGTATTTCCGCAATAAAATGACTCGTCCTGAGAACCCTGCGGACATAGCCATCTATATGCTTGGTGCAGACCATAGCGGCTACGTGGGACGACTCAAGGCTATCGCTCAAATCTTGGGGTACCGGACCGAGCAGATCGAGGTCATGATTGGGCAGCTGGTGAACCTTGTCAAGGACGGCAAACACGTGCGTATGTCGAAGCGTGCCGGTAATGTCGTCACCCTTGAAGACCTTGTAGAGGCTGTGGGTGTGGATGCGGCACGTTACGAACTGATCCGCTACTCGGTAGACAGCACAATTGATATCGACCTTGATCTGCTTGTGCAGAAGAGCAGCGATAACCCTGTCTACTATGTGCAGTATGCGCATGCCCGCACCACGGCTGTAGAACGTAATGCCGTCGATGCTGGGCGTGCATCTTGCCGATGGTGTGGACACCGGGCTTCTGAATACGCCCGCAGATACTGAGCTTCTTGCAGTGCTGGGGCAATACCCAGCAACCGTGCGTACCGCAGCGGAATTCTACGAACCGCACCGTGTGAGCCGATACCTGGAAAACCTTGCGGCGGCCTACCACAGCTGGTATGGCCTCTCGCGCGTGGCTCCAAAGGGCGATGAGCCAGTGACTGATCTGCACCGTACCCGTTTGCTTCTCAACAACGCAACACGTCAGGTACTCGCCAACGGATTGGGTCTGCTGGGGGTCACCGCCCCCGAGCGTATGTAACGCCGAACCGACCGGAAGCCGCGTACCCGCCAAGACGATGACGGGAGTACGCGGCTTTTGTCTATCGGTTTCATCCGCTATCTGAACACCACCTATGAGCAGCATCGTGGCAGCAAGGCGTTCCGATATAGTGGTGATGGCATCACGAATCTGTGACCGTGACACAAGACCCGAGGACTATGCATGAGCGACGCACAATCCCTGTACGCCCCCGACTGGCTTACCTGCCCCGAATATCCGGCCGAGCTGAACCGTACCATCTGGACGGACTCATTTCAGCGTAATCATGGGGGAGAGCTAACCATCGACGGCATTGCAGCGAGTGATCTTGTCAAAAAGTTTGATACTCCGCAGTACATATTTTCGGAAGATACATTCCGAGCTAGGGCACGCGGGTACCGCCAGGCATTCGAGGATGCTTTCGCCCGGTATGGCGCGCAGGTGAGTATCTACTACGCGGGAAAGTCATTCCTGTGCACGTCCGTGGCCCGGTGGGCGCATGAAGAAGGTTTGTGTCTTGATACGGCGTCGGGAGGGGAACTGGCGATTGCCCTGCGGGCTCAGGTTCCCGGGCAAAATATTGCGCTGCACGGTAATAACAAGTCGCGCGGCGAGATTGCGCGCGCCATCAAACACGGGGTAGGGCGTGTGGTGGCAGATTCCGTTGACGAGCTTAAACTCATCGCGGATGTGCATGCCGAGCTGAACACAGAACGTGCCGAAGCGGGGCAGGAGCTGTATCCGGCGGTTCCCGTGTTCATTCGGATTACGCCCGGTGTACATGCCTCCACCCACGAATCTATTGCTACGGCGCATGAAGATCAAAAATTTGGGATGTCGCTTCAGCCTGGAACCGCGCGTCTTGCCGGGTTAGATGCCGATGAACTTGAGTATTGGACGAGTACCGAGAATGAATCCTACGCGATGCTTGCCGCCGGTATCCTCACCGCCACAGATTCCCTGGATTTTCGGGGGATTCACTGCCATATAGGTTCGCAGATTTTTGAAGCTCAAGGTTTCGAGCAAGCGGCAGATACTGCCCTCACCTTTATGCATGCCGTGAACCAGAAATACGGTCTTAGCCTGCCTGAGCTTGACCTGGGTGGCGGCTACGGTATTGGCTATACCGAGGCCGATACCCCGCGCAGTATTGAGCAGATTACCGTCTCTATTGCGGATGCGGTCGCGTCAACCTGCGAGCGTCTTGGCATGACGATTCCGCATATGTCTTTTGAACCTGGCCGCTCGATTTCAGGCCCCTCAGGGATAACGCTCTACACCGTCGGCACCATTAAAAACGTGAGTATTGAGGATGAGCACGGTCAGATTCGAGTACGCCGGTACGTTTCGGTGGACGGCGGTATGAGCGATAATGCGCGCCCGGTGCTCTATGACGCCGACTATGCGGTAACCTTGGCGAACCGCGCCCCGGCGGGAGAGCAGGTGCTTTCTCGCGTGGTGGGTAAACACTGCGAATCGGGTGATATTGTGGTGCGGTATTGCTATCTTCCTGCTGACCTGCGTGCGGGGGATATTCTCGCGGTGCCAGCTACCGGTGCGTACTGTTATGTGCTGGGGTCGAATTATAACTATCTGAGCCGTCCGCCGGTTATTGCTACGTCGGCGGGGGAGGCAGCGCATCCTATTATTCGTCGACAAAGCGAAGATGAGATGCTTGCTCTAGACACGGGTTTCTAGTATGGGCACTGAATCTTTTCCGCATGATGACCCCGCATGGCGTATGTTTGGGTAAGAAGCTGCTTGTAATATAACGACACCCCCGTAAATGGCGGTAATGTTGGCGTCTTGACCGCGTCCAGGCGCCGCTCTCTTGATACAGTTGATGATGACGTCGCCCGTTCGTACAGGCGCGTTCACCACTCGGTCAAAATGTAGGAGATAACGTGACTGACACCATTAAGGTTGCTCTGCTCGGCGCTGGGAACGTTGGTTCTCAGGTAGCGCGTATTTTTAGTGAGGATAGTGCGGTTCTCAAAGAACGGATAGGGGCACCTGTTGAGCTGATCGGTATTGCCGTGCGTGATACTGCGGCTAAACGCCACTGGGATGCTAACCCCGCACTGTACACTACCGATGCAGACGCCCTGATTGACGCTGCCGACGTGGTGATCGAGCTGACCGGCGGTATTGAACCTGCACGAACCCGCATTCTGCGCGCTCTAGAGGCAGGTAAATCGGTGGTTTCAGGGAATAAAGCGCTCCTGGCAAAGCACGGTGTTGAGTTACAGGCTGCTGCCGATAAGTCCGGTGCACAGCTTTCCTATGAGGCGGCGGTCGCCGGTGCAATTCCGATTTTGCGCCCCCTGCGCGATTCTTTGGCAGGCGATACCGTCACACGTGTGCTGGGCATTATGAACGGCACCACCAACTACATTCTGGATCAGATGGATACCACCGGCGCAACTTTTGCCGATGCACTCAAAGACGCCCAGGAACTCGGCTATGCCGAAGCAGACCCCACCGCTGACGTTGAAGGTCATGATGCCGCATCAAAGGCTGCTATTGTAGCCTCATTGGCGTTCCACTCTGATTTCACCATTGATGACGTTCACATAGAGGGTATTACCGCCGTAAGCGCCGATGACGTTGCCGCCGCAGATGCCGACGGCTACGTGATTAAACTCCTGGCCATTTGTGAGCGAGATGGTGACGGAGTCAATATCCGTGTGGCTCCTACGCTTATTCCGCGGCAGCATCCACTGGCAGGTGTTCATGGCGCGTTTAATGCCGTGTTTGTACAGGCACAGAACGCAGGCGAGCTGATGTTCTACGGCCCTGGTGCCGGTGGAGCACCGACTGCTTCCGCCGTTCTGGGTGATTTTGTGTCGTTAGCGCGCCGTCTGGTATTGGGTGGTCCGGGTGTGCCCGAGTCCTCTTACGCGCAGCTGCCTGCTACCGGATTGGGCGACATTATCTCCCGCTACTCGGTAGGCATGCTGGTTGATGACAAATTGGGCGTGCTCGCAAACATTGCCCGTATTTTCGCCGAACACGGTATTTCGGTGGATTCTTTGCGTCAATCTACTCCGCGGGATGGCGCCGCACAGATTCGCCTGGTGACTCACTCTGCCAAAGACTCTGACCTGCGCCGCGCGATCGCGGTGATCGACGGTTTAGATACTGTGCGCGAGATTATTTCCGTGATTCGCGTCGAGTCCGGTAAATAGATCAGGAAGACTAGAATTTCAGCGCGGAAATTCTCAAGTCCGCGCGAGTAAAACCATCAGCAGAAAGTAGGAGAATCCCATGGCACATGTGTGGCAGGGCGTCATTAACGAATACCGCGACCGTCTTCCGTTCGGGGACGAGGTAAAACCGGTAACTCTAGGCGAAGGCGGAACCCCGCTGATTCACGCACCGGCGCTGTCAGCGCAGACTGGCAATACGGTATACCTCAAATTCGAGGGGATGAACCCCACCGGGTCTTTCAAAGACCGTGGCATGACGAGCGCTATTACCGCCGCTAAACGCGAAGGTGCGAAGGCTGTTGTGTGCGCTTCGACTGGTAATACCTCAGCGTCGGCAGCGGCATATGCGCTTCAAGCGGGGATGCGCTGCGCGGTACTCGTGCCGGACGGCAAGATTTCGATGGGTAAACTCTCGCAGGCAATCGCCCACGGCGCTGATATTATTCAGATTGACGGAAACTTCGATAACTGCCTCGAAATTGCCCGTAAACTCAGCGAGAATTACCCAGTATTCTTGGTGAACTCGGTGAACCCCTACCGCATTGAGGGGCAGAAGACCGGTTCTTTTGAGGTCGTCGACACCCTGGGAGACGCCCCCGATTATCATCTGCTCCCGGTAGGGTAACGCGGGCAATATTACCGCTTATTGGAAGGGATACAAGGAGTATTCAGAACCCTATACGAACCGTGACGGCAAGGTCCTGGAGCCGGTCGCCACCAAGCGACCCATCATGTGGGGTTTTCAAGCAGCTGGCGCGGCCCCGATTGTTGCAGGGCACCCGATTGACACTCCCGAAACGATTGCGACCGCAATTCGCATCGGCAACCCTGCCTCATGGGAGAAAGCTGAGGCGGCACGTGACGAATCCGGCGGCGTGATTGAAGCTGTCACCGATGAGGAGATTCTTGAGGCGCACCGCTGGCTCTCTTCCCGCGAGGGCGTTTTCGTTGAGCCCGCTTCAGCCGCTGGTGTTGCGGGTCTGCTCAAGAAACATCGCGCTGGTGAGGCTCCCGAAGGCAAGACCATTGTCATTACGGTGACAGGTCATGGTTTGAAGGATCCGCAATGGGCGCTGGAACCGGTCAACGGCGCGAAGGTTGAACCGACTAAGGCAGCCTTCGATGTTGTGGCTGTGGCAGATATTCTTGACCTGAACTAACCACCCTATAGCCTGTTAACCGATAGGTCGATGCGCCCTTGTCCGAGAAAATTTTCTTGGGCAAGGGCGTCTTATTCTGTCCGTAACCCGCTCAATGCTAGGATAAATTCTCGTAAAGTAAGTGACATTAGTGTTGTTCCACCGCTTAAACAGCACGGTATGCGCTCCTAACATCCACATGCATCCGAGGTTTCCATGTCGAATTCCGATACCCCTATCACATGCGCAGATATTCCTGTCGGTAAAACCGTCACCGTCAAGGTTCCGGCATCAAGTGCTAACCTCGGGCCCGGCTACGATACTTTAGGCTTGGCTTTAGGATTTTATGATGAACTTAGGGTTGAGCGTATTTCTGAAGGTTTAGAGTTTGAGCTTTCCGGCGAGGGCAGCGAGGCCGTACCGCGCGATGAAACCCATCTGGTGATTCAGGCGATGCGTTCCACTTTTGAGAAGGTCGGACTTCATGATTTCCCAGCCCTCAGGCTGACGGCACACAATCGTATTCCGCATTCACGTGGCATGGGCTCATCTGCCTCCGCTATTGTTGCGGGCGTTGCGGCGGCCTCCGGGCTGCTTCCCGGGCACGCTCAATTGAGTCGTGACCAGATTCTTCAAGTAGCTTCAGACCTTGAAGGACACCCCGATAATGTGGCGCCTTCGGTGTATGGTTCGCTGTCAATATCCTGGGGCGAACTGGGGAACTGGCGCTCGCTGGTCGTACCGGTTCATTCTGCCGTTGTACCTATCGTAGCGGTGCCCGATTATGAAGTTTCTACAAAACTTGCGCGTTCGCTGATTCCTGCCGAGATTCCGCATGAGCAGGCTGCGGCAAACTCAGGTCGTGCCGCTTTATTGATTCAAGCCCTTTCGCAGGCACCGGAGTATCTTATGGATGCAACCGTGGACTATCTGCATCAGGGCTACCGTATTCCTGCGATGCAGCCGAGTGCGGCGCTGGTCGCCTATCTGCGTGATCGGCAGCTTCCCGCCGTAATTTCGGGGGCCGGGCCTACCGTATTAACCTTCTCCCGTAGCTGTGAAGAAGTCGCTGCAGCACAGCGAGCGATCGCTGAGTTTGAGGCTACTCATGAGGGGAGCGAATATGAGGGGCGTCGCCTGTCATGGCGCGTCATGCCCCTTGAAATCGATGCAGAAGGTGTTATAGTTACACAGTAAGGTGTTTTTCACCTGCATGGTTTATCGTGTTTGTTTTATCTCCCGGTCGCACGAAGAACCGCCACATCCGGGAATGGAAAGTATTTTCTTTGAACCACGTCTTTTTGTGTGTTCGCGTATGCTTCTTCTTCCGTGGGGAGCTCGCGAGGAAATATTTTTCTGTGGTTATGTATTTTTTGCCTCACTTCACAAGGACTTTGCCGTTTCTTGACCTCACGTAACGACGGTTCGAAAGTGAGTGCCTCGGATATACATGAGGCAGTATAGCGTAGCGCGATACCGCGCAGTATGCGGTATGTAGTTTCTACACTGTATGCATGATGAGAAAAACCCGATCCTCAATTCTGAGAGGATTTTCTGGGTGTCCCTGACTAAAAGGATAAATCGTTTGGCAAAGAACATTGTCGTGATCGAGGATAATGGCACCGGTTCCGGTGACGCTTTCTCCGAATTCAGCGGCTTGAAGGTCGCACAGCTTCGTACTCTCGCTCAGCAGCTCGGTATTCGTGGATACCTGAAAATGAAGAAGGCTGAGCTTGTGGAAGCGTTAACCCTGCATCAGCGCGGCGGCACCACCGAAGGTGCCGAGGCTGCCTCGACTCAAGAAAGCACGAAAACTTCTAAAAACACCCGCTCAAAGTCGCAAGATTCTCAAGCGCAGGATGAGACTCCGGCACAGAAGCGCGCGCGTAGTCGCAAGGCCGCTAAGGCAGCTTCTGAAGAAGCCGCTAAACCTGATGAGGCTTCCTCAACAAAGAAATCTTCCGAAGAAGCAGCATCTGGCGAGAGTACCGAGACCCCCGAGCACGAGGAACGTACCACTCGCCGCACTCGAAATTCACGATCTCGGAAAGACCGTGAAGCTAAGAACGGTCGCGGTCCCCAAGAGGGTAAGAATGCGGATTTGCCTCCCTTAGATGTGAAAGCAGAACTGGCTTCTGAAAGCATCGGTTCGCGTTCTGCACAGCGTGATCTTCCCGAGAATTCCGCCGATTTGAAAGCCACAACTTCGGACGGCTCTACTACCCTGGACTCCATTACGGCGGCTCTGGATATGACTTTCGGCTCTGAACCTGAGAAGCCGACTAAACGTACACGCACACGCGAGCGGAATAACCGTCGTAAGGGCGAAGAAGAGGCCGAAGAGCGCACTAGCCGCCGTAACAAGCGTGACCGTTCTGAGAAGAATGAGCGTTCCGAGAAAAACGATCAACGATTCGAAAAACAGAATCAGAATCGTGAGGAGCGCACTAGCCGCCGCAATAAGCGTGACCGCTATGAAAAGAACGATCGTCGTAACCGTCGTGGGGATTCCGATGAGCCTCAGGTGAATGAGGACGACGTACTGGCACCGATTTCCGGTGTTCTCGATATCCTCGATAATTATGCTTTTGTGCGCACCTCCGGCTATCTGCCCGGTCCGAACGATGTCTATGTATCCCTGGCTCAGGTTAAGCGTTACCACATGCGTAAGGGTGACCATATTCTGGGCGCTATTCGCGTGCCGCGCGAGGGAGAACAAAACTCGCGCCAGCGTTTCAACGCGCTTGTGAAGGTAGAGGCTATTAACGGGCAGCCTGTGGAAGAAGCTTCCAGCCGTCGTGAGTTCTCGAAACTTACCCCGCTGTATCCCAAGGAACGTCTGCGCCTAGAGACCACCCCGAAGAAACTGGGTACCCGTGTTGTTGATCTGGTATCTCCGATCGGTAAAGGTCAGCGCGGTCTGATCGTTTCGCCGCCAAAGGCCGGTAAAACCCTTATGCTGCAATCGATCGCGAACGCTATTACTGCCAACAACCCTGAGGTTTACCTCATGATGGTTTTGGTGGATGAACGCCCTGAAGAAGTAACCGACATGCAGCGCACGGTCTCCGGCGAGGTTATAGCTTCAACCTTCGACCGTCCTGCTGAGGATCACACCACCGTTGCTGAGTTGGCTATCGAACGCGCTAAGCGCATGGTTGAGCTGGGTTACGATGTCGTCGTGCTGCTGGATTCCATGACTCGTCTGGGGCGTGCCTACAACCTGGCGGCTCCTGCCTCCGGTCGTATTCTGTCCGGCGGTGTCGATTCTGCCGCTCTGTACCCGCCGAAGAAATTCTTCGGTGCCGCTCGTAACATCGAAGAAGGTGGCTCGCTTACTATTCTGGCGACGGCTCTGGTAGAGACCGGCTCGAAGATGGATGAAGTTATCTTCGAAGAGTTCAAGGGCACCGGTAATATGGAACTGCGTCTGTCACGTCAGCTCGCGGATAAACGTATTTTCCCGGCGGTGGATATTAACGCCTCCGGCACACGCCGCGAAGAGAATCTGCTCTCTCCGGACGAAGTTAAGATTATGTGGGGTCTGCGCCGTGCTCTGGCCGGTATGGAACCCGAGCAGGCTCTAAATATTCTTACAAACCAGCTTCGGAAGACCGAGAGCAACGTTGAATTCTTGCTGACTGTTCAGAAGAATGGGCTGCGCCTTGTGGATTAGCAAGGTAACCGTCTCGTAGCGGTTATCGCACAGCATTGTTCGCCCCGTACCGCCCAAGAGATTGTGCGGTACGGGGTGTGCGGTGCCTAGACCCTGTAATAATGAAGTGAAGATATACGCGAGTTCAGGAGATCGGCGCGTATACAAAGGTAAGAGAGCAAAAATGTTTGAGTCTATCCAGGTGCTCCTTGACGAGCACACTGAGCTTCAGGAGCAGCTGGCTGACCCCGCCGTTCAGGCAAATCAGGGGAAGGCTCGCCGCGTGGGGCGGCGTTATGCGGAACTCACCGGTATCGTGACCGCATATAACAAATACAAGTCCTTGGCGGATGACTTAGAAGCGGCGCGTGAAATGGCCTCAGAAGACCCCGATTTTGCGGCTGAGATTCCTACTCTTGAGGCCGAGCTTGAAGAAGCCCAAGAGAGGCTACGCCGTCTTTTGATCCCTCGTGATCCTGATGATGGCCGCAACGTTATTCTTGAGGTCAAAGCGGGCGCGGGCGGCGATGAGGCGGCTCTTTTCGCGGGTGATCTTTTGCGCATGTATCTGCGTTATGCCGAGCATAAGGGCTGGAAGACTGAGGTTATTTCCTCCACCAGTACCGATGTGGGTGGGTACAAGGATGCCCAGATAGCAATCAAGGGAACCTCCAACGAACCTGCCGAAGGCGTATGGGCACACATGAAATATGAAGGCGGCGTGCACCGAGTTCAGCGTGTTCCCGCGACTGAATCGCAGGGGCGCATTCACACGTCGGCTGCGGGCGTGCTCGTATTTCCCGAGGTTGATGAGCCCGAAGAGATCGAGATCAGTCAGAACGACCTGAAGATTGATGTTTACCGTTCTTCCGGTCCCGGCGGACAGTCTGTGAATACAACCGACTCTGCCGTGCGTATTACTCACCTTCCTACGGGTATTGTTGTGGCTATGCAGAATGAGAAATCACAGCTGCAGAACCGCGAAGCTGCAATGCGCGTGCTGCGTGCCCGTTTGCTGGCGCATCAGCAGGAGCAGATCGACGCTGAGAACGCCGCGCATCGTGCCTCTCAGGTGCGCACGATGGACCGTTCGGAACGCATACGTACCTACAACTTCCCCGAGAACCGTATTGCCGACCACCGTACCGGATACAAAGCATATAACTTAGACGCGGTTTTGGACGGCGACCTTGATCCAGTTGTGCAGTCTGCCATCGAAATGGATGAGGCTCACCGGCTGGAACAGGTTGGCCAAGAGCAGGAATAATCCGAGGCAACGCAGAAGTGACAGGATTACGGGTCACCCCAACAGCACACCGCGGCGAAGGGCTTGATGAAGCCTTGCGCCGCGGTGCTGACGTACTGCGTCGCGCTGGGATAGAACAATATCGGGCAGACGCCGAACTTCTTGCCGCATATCTGTTAGGTACTGGCTCTCAAGGCATTCAACGCGGTAGCTATGGGGAATCCTCAGTAACTCGTGCGGACGTGCAGCGGTTCGCCCTGATGGGGCGTAGGATTACGCCACAAGATTCAGTACGCTATATGGAACTGCTAGAGCGCAGAGCTCAGCGCGTTCCGTTGCAGCATATTACGGGGGGTCGCACCTTTTTATCACCTGGAGATAAAGGTAGGTCCGGGTGTTTTTATCCCCCGTCCTGAAACTGAGCTTCTAGTGGAGGAAGCTCTGCGGGTCTTGGCGACATACGAGTCTAACGCTCGCCCTCGCGTCGTGGATTTATGCACGGGATCCGGGGCAATCGCCGCAGCGATTAAAGAAGAGAATCCTCAAGCAGAAGTTTTTGCGGTTGAACTTTCCGAGCAGGCTCTCCTCTGGGCACGCAAGAATCTTGCTCCTCAGAACGTACACCTTATTCCGGGCGATATTCGTACCTCGCTTGAAGATCTGCCCGGATACTTTGACTTGGTGCTTTCAAACCCTCCATATATTCCTCCCCACCGCAAACCCCAGGCTCCTGAAGTCGCCGAGTATGACCCGCAAATGGCGCTTTATGGCGGGGGAGAAGACGGCATGGAAATTCCTCGGGAGGTAATCGCTCGGGCTCACTATCTTTTGCGTCCCGGCGGTTTCTTTATGATGGAGCACGATGATTCACAAGAGACCCGCGTGGCTGAGACATTAGCGGCACAGGGGTATGTGAGCATATACTCAATCCGAGATTTGAACGGCAAACCCAGACACACCGCGGGATATAAACCCCAATAGAGAGCGGTATATTCGGGCGTGACCACTCGCTTATTGCGTAACCTTGTCACACCATCCACCGCCTCGTACCAAAACATGAGAGAATAAGGCACGTGAACGCAAAGCTGTACCCAGTAACGACTGATACCGAGACCACGGAGGCCGTCGAAGCCGCTCGTGAGGCATTGAATGCCCACGAAACTATCGTGATTCCTACCGATACCGTCTACGGCATCGCCTGTGATGCTTTCTCGCATCAGGGCGTTTCGAAGCTTCTGGCTGATAAAGGCCGTTCCCGTACCATGCCTCCGCCTGTGCTGATATTCGACCTTGCAGCTCTTGCGGGCGTTGCTGACGAAATCCCCAAACGATGTATATGATTTGGGCAATAAGTTTTGGCCCGGAGCCCTAACGATTATTCTATATTCCTATCCATCGCTGACGTGGGATTTGGGCGAAACCCAAGGGACGGTTGCCGTACGTGTGCCCGACGATAAGTTTGCGCTCAAGCTTCTGACTGAGCACGGTCCATTGGCGGTGTCTTCGGCTAACAAGACAGGACAGCCTGCGGCAGCTAACGCCGAAGAAGCGCTTACTCAGCTGGGTGAGGACGTCACGCTTGTTGTGGACGATGGTCCTCGTCCTGCACCGCAGGAAGACGGAAGCGTTGGCGAAAGCAAAGCCGTCCACAATTCTGGACTGTACTTCGACCCCTTATGTTGTGGTTCGTGAAGGTGCTATTACCGTTGAAGAGCTTCGTGAGGTTGTGCCTTCAATCGTGACCCGTAGCGAGCTCAATGCTCGTAACGATGAGAAAGATAAGCAAGAAACCTCCACTCAAGAAGATACTGAGCAGAAACCTACCGGTCAGGAAGACCTTGATGAAGCATATGACCAGTGGGACGCAGAGCATTCCGGCAGCGGCAAAGAACCGGAACGGGCAGCATCACCCGGTAGCCGGTTCCATTGCAGATATGTTGTTGGGCGCCGTTAATACCGCAACCTCGCTTGCTGCCGATAAAAAGCCTGAGGTTGATCAAAAACGTTCGCGCGGATACCGCAACAACACACCTCAGCCGGTCAAGACAGCGCAGGCTCCAGTTAAAGCCGGTATCGACGGATGCTGCTCGCGCCCTTGTGCACGGCGAGGCGAAATCAGAATCTTAGAGGGCAGATAATTCTCACAAGAAAATACTGTTATTCAAAAATGGGTGAGGGAATCGAGATACTAACTCTCGAATCCCTCACCGTTGCTTATTCTGTGTAGAAAAGTGTAAGGGCCTGTAGCTAGGCGTTCTTAAACCGCTTATCTTTCTTTTTACCGAGTGCAGTATGGGCATTGCGCAGCACTTCACGCACTCGCGGCTCGGGTAGAAGACCATTTTCACGAGCCCAGGAATCGTCGAGCTCCTGTCCAAACCACATGAGCTCGACTTTGCGAACGGAACCTTGGAACCTATCGTTCATCATTTCGGAGACCGTATACCCGGTCTTAACCGCCAGATTGCACAGCCATTCAGGCAGGTGCACGGGCTTGCGGCGACCGGCATCCGCCATGGTAGAGGCTACCGTCTCGCCTTCCCACGGCTGCAGCACGATAGAGGGCAGCTCACCCTCAAAGGAGCCGACTTTAACCACAAATTCAGCCAGTGCATATGAGCTCGATACGGGGGATTTGCGGGTTCCTGCACCTGCTACAGAAGCTAACGGGGAAGAGGCTATTTTGGCGAAGACCTCGGTAGTGCGGCGCCCGCGCCCCTGCACGCTGGTGGCACGCAGGATGCACAGCTCAACAGGTTCAGAGGTTTCGCCATGCGAGACCTCGTGGAACGTATCTTGCAAGTCTAAAAGAGCTTCTTCACCCAAGGCTTTTGAAAAGGAGTATGCGCTAAAGGGAGCTGTGTATTCGCTCGCATCAAGAACAGATTTTGCGCCCTGAACTGCTGCCGAACTGAGGTGAATAACTCGGCGTACTCCGGTACGGTGTGCTGCTATAGCGATCACCGCCGGTAACAGAGCATTAGCACCCACTAGCGCAGGTACGTCTTGCATATTGGGGGCAGCAAGACTGCTGCGTTAACAACAACCTGAGCCCCGGCAAACGCATCCGCTAGGGAGTCGATGATGCCTTCAAGGAGCTGAGCTTCTTCGATAATAGTTCTTGAGTCGAGTGCTCGGGTTGCTAAACGGGGTGCCTCAATGGGATCTACGCTGATTCCTTCGGCATTTAGTCGTGCCACGATGGACGACCCCACGAAGCCACTTGCACCGATAACTTTCCATTTAGACTCGGACACGTCTTTTCACCTTTCTCACCCCAAACTGTTACGGAGTGTGTATTTCAACTTTCGCATATTCGGTGGTGTTTAAGAAACAGAAATAACGTTTTCGAGTAGTACTTCAGGGCAGAAGAGAGCAAAAGCATAGTCGTGGCACAGGAGCACGTGGCGGAGCTAACTTTTTGGCCTCTAGTCGAAACTGAAGCTGGAACGTAATGTTTAGCTATAGAGCTTTCGACAGGTAGAATAGCTATCTTGGGATGTCTCATATATCCGTGTGTTTATAGGTCCGCCTGAAAAGTGCGTGCTGGGGGAGGAAGCGTCGATGCCTGATGAGAGCGAAAACTCGGTGAGTGCGCCTGTCTGCGGTGTGGCACAGCTCGGTAGGCCGCGTGTTGTAGCGGTTGTTGTGACCTATAATCGTCAAGATTTATTACCCATTACCCTCGCAGGTATCGCCGCAGGGCAGGTTGTGCCGGACGCCGTTGTCGTGGTTGATAACGCCTCTACCGACGGCACGGCCGAGTATCTAAAAAACCTAAGCTATTCACTTCCGCTCGATATCATCACATTGTCTCAGAATATGGGAGGTGCGGGTGGATTTGCCGTTGGAATCGACCGCGCGTTAGCGCGCCATAATCCAGATCTTGTGTGGGTTATGGATGATGACACTGAACCAACCGAAAACACCCTGCATGAGTCTGTTCAAGCATGGGAATCATATTCGCCGGACCGCAGCCGTCGTCCCGCCTTGATAGCTTCACGGGTTGTGTGGACCAATGGGGAAGACCATCCCATGAATACGATGCGCACTATGTTCGGTGCTGGCTCTGGGCGGCATCGTCGTGCACAAGCGGTGGGGGGTCGGCCTATACGCAGCGCCTCCTTTGTATCTTTGGTGATGGACGCTCAAGTTATTCGTCAGAATGGCGGCCTACCGATTGCGGATTTTTTTATCTGGAATGATGATTTTGAATTTTCGACCCGTCTTGCACATCATCGAGATGCCATTGCTGTACCCGCCTCGGTGGCTCGTCACCACACGAAAACTTTTGGGACGACGAATGCGAAGCCGGGCCCACGATTTTATAACGATGTTCGCAATAAATTGTGGGTTTTTCACGCGAGCCCGTACTCTGAGCCCGCTTGAGAAGTTGTTATATGGCGGGTCGGTAGCAAGACTTTGGGCTTCGACGGTTCTGCGTACGGACGAAAAATCTATCTATTTGGGTTATTTCCTGAGGGGTATCAAGGATGCGCTGCATGCCCCTCGCCTTAATCGTGATGTGCTTCGCGGAGTGTACGACCTTGAATTTCCCGGGCATTATGGTATCCAAGAAAACCATGATTCCTTTGGCGCACCACATTCTCAGGCGGAGTTCTCTGTTCTGATGAGTGTTTACGCTCGGGAATCTGCTGATCATGTGGAGGCGGCTATTGCCTCGAACGCTCAGCATCAGACCCTTCGGCCTGCTGAACTGGTTTTGGTTCAGGATGGTCCGTTGCCTTCTGAAGTGCGCGAGGTCATTGACCGTTGGGTCGAACGTAGCAGGGCGGGGGAATGCGCTCCTATCGTCACAGTCAAGCTGCCTCAGAACGTGGGTCTTGCCGCTGCACTCAACGAGGGGCTGAATGCTTGTTCTTACGGCATCGTTGCCCGAGCGGACTCTGACGATATTTCGGAGCCAGACCGATTTGCAACCCTAATTCCGGCGCTTATCGAGAGCGACTGTGCGGTGATGGGCTCTGCCATGTACGAAGTTGATGCGCAGAATACCACAGTAGAGGCTACCCGCCAGACGGTAACTGACGCATCTCGGTTGGCTGACATGATGCCTTCGCGCAATCCCCTGTACCACCCAACGGTGGCTTTCTGCAAAGACGTTGTTCAGCGTTTAGGAGGGTATGAATATGTACCCGGGGCCGAAGACTGGTGGCTGTGGTCGCGGGTTATCTCAGCCGGTTATAAGATTGGTAATGTGCCTGAGCCATTAGTCCGTTATCGTGCGGGTGCAGGTGCCTACACACGGCGGGGCGGACTTAACGCCTGGAAACAGGATTGGGCGATTCAACGTCGACTATATACCGGGCACGCGATCTCAAAGCTCGGGTGGATTAAGAATATGAGCGTTCGAACGGCGTACCGGTTTATTCCGGAGAGTACGCGCCGTAAGGCATTTCGAGCGCTCACCGATATACGGCCTAGTAGGAACGTAGAGAATAGTTTGCAGGGGAAGGACGCATAAGTGGAGAACTATCCCACGACTCAACCGATTGCGGTGGTGGATCGCCAACGCCCCTACACCCCTAAAAGCTGGTGGCTTCTCGTTCAGATTGCACTAGATTCCGTAGCCTGGATTATAGGGCTTGTCATCGCGTTTATGCTGCGGTACAGCCTGCTTTTGAACCAGAACTCTGTCTTTGATGTGATTGATCTTCAAAGCGTGGCGCTCAGTATGGGGTTTGCGATTATTCTGCAGATTCTTGTGGGCTACGGTATGAAGGTGTACCGAGGCCTGTATTCTTACGGTTCTTTCGAGGAAGTCTGGCGTACGGGCGCAACCGTAGGTATCGTCTCGGTGGCGCTTTTCCTCTTCAGCTACGTAGACGAAGCTCTCGGACTAGTACATGTGCCTCATGGTGTGCCGCCTATTTCGGTGGGTATTACATTGCTATTCATGGCGGCGATGCGCATGGTTAAGCGTATTTATGTTGAGCATAAGACTTTGCGTAATCTTGATGGTGAGCCTGTTATCGTCTATGGCGCCGGGTTTACGGGTCGCACAGTTATCGAAGCTCTTATGCATGATGACTCTGCATATATGCGGCCTGTTGCGGTAGTGGACGATAACCCTCAGCTACGCGGTATTAACATTCACAATGTGCCGGTTTATAACACCGGTAAAGAACTGGATGCGGTCATCAGGCGCTATGCCCCTAAGAAAATGATTGTCGCTATCACCAATATGCCGCATGATCGTTTCGACCGGGTCTGGGCACGCATGCAAAAACACGGAGTCGAAGTAACTCGTGTAGCGAGCGCCAGCGAAAAGCTCTTCGGCAACAACGTGGTAGAAACCGACGATAACGAGCTCATGAAGCTTATTCGCGGTGAAATCAACTACGATGTCGATACTGAAGTTTTGCGCAGCTACCTTCAAGGTAAGCGGGTCTTGGTGACCGGCGCAGGAGGATCTATTGGTTCTGAGCTATGCCGTCAGATCCACGAATACGACCCTGAGCTGCTCATGATGCTCGATCGTGACGAAACCCTGCTGATGGAAACAAAGCTCTCGATCACTGGCGAGTCCAGCTTGGATGATGAGCGTATTATTCTCGCGGATATTCGTGAGGGGGAAAACTTGCGTAATATCTTCCTTGAACGAAAACCGCAGGTGGTTTTCCACGCCGCAGCTTTGAAGCATGTTTCTGCACTGGAGGCATACCCTGAGGAAGCATGGAAAACAAATTCGCTGGGCACCCTTAACGTTCTATATGCTGCGCAAGCGGCGGATGTTGAAACGTTTGTGAATGTTTCAACAGATAAAGCTGCAGATCCTAAGACCGCCTTGGGGCAGTCAAAACGAACCGCTGAATGCTTAACCTCGTGGTTTGGACAGCAGACGGGGAAGACTTATGTATCGGTTCGATTCGGTAACGTTTTTGGCTCGCGCGGCTCTATTAAACCTCTGTTTACGCAGCAGATTCTCAATGGCGGTCCCATTACACTTACTGATGAGAACGCTACCCGATACTTTATGCTCATCACGGATGCTTGCCTGCTGGTGATGCTGGCAGGGGCTATTGGTCATCCGGGTGAAGTTATGGTGCTTGATATGGGTGAACCTGTATATATCTACGATGTTGCACATGAGATGCGTAAAGCCTATGAGCGTTACGATGTTGATATTGTAGTGACCGGTCTACGTCCTGGCGAAAAATTGGATGAAACCCTCTTTGGCGCTAATGAGCAACACACTCGAAGCACTCAAAACAAGTTTATTTCTCACTCAACGGCACCAGCTCTCAATCCTGAGGATTTGGATTATGAGCAGTGGATTCAGAATTATGAAGCGCATCGTTCATATGAGCGTCATGGATTTACCCGTGTGGTAGATCCGCGTCAGGGTCGTCTTCTGGAAGAACACAGGAATTAGCCGTTTTTGAATATTGAACGATGAAATTTTGCCCCTGTTAACGTCTGCGTAAGCACGTACTACGGATGAATTTCGTCTTGTAGAACGAGTAGCGGGGAAGTAGAATCCCAAATTACACCCTGTTACGAGGCTTTACCGTCTAGAGGAGAGACATGAACCAGGCATCTCTGGTGCTTATACTAGCGTTTGTGTTAGGAGCGCTTCTGCCTTTTGCGGTACGCCCCCTGTTGCACGCGCTAAATATGGTTGATATACCCAATGAGCGTTCCTCGCATACGATTCCGACGTACCGGGGCATGGGGCTGGCAACCGCTAGCGCTACCTGTTTGAGCTTCGCGGTCGCTACCCTCATGGGGTGGACTGTGAATCTCCCCATCTCGTTAACTTTTTTGGCAGGCGGCGGTCTTGCTTTGCTTTTGGGATGGACCGAAGATGTCTACGGAGTCAGCGTTGCCAAGCGTGCCGGGATACAGCTTGTTATAGGGCTCGGTATTGCGCTTTCTCTCGCTATTATTCAAGAGGCATCATTGCTGTGGGTTCCTGTAGCGGGGCTCTTTATTGCGGGGTATATAAACGTTACAAACTTTATGGACGGCATCAACGGTATCTCCGGATGCCATGGGCTGGTTGCTGGGCTTGCCTACGCCTATATGGGTGGCGTAAGTAGTTTGCCGTGGATGACGATAGGCGGTCTGGCAATTGCAGGTGCCTATACGGCTTTCCTACCTTGGAATTTACGCACGGGTCACAATGTTTTCTTAGGTGATGCTGGGTCTTATTTCCTGGGTGCCTCTCTTGGAACAATTGCCGTTGGTGCTTTCTATGCTGGAATTCCGTTCCTTGCGTCGATAGCCCCGCTTCTGGTTTATCTTGCAGATTCTGCGATGACTCTTATACGTCGTATGGCTGCTGGGGAGCAGTGGTACAAACCGCATCGAACCCATGTGTATCAGCGTCTGACTGACGTTGGATTGGGGCATATCAGCGCAACAATTATGGTGAGTTCTGCGACTGCGATTGTATGGGCTTTTGTACTCTTTGCCTCAGATCTTTTCCTAACAGGTGCCTTTTTCGCTGGTGTTGGCGTTCTTGCCCTTGCTGTAGCCGTCATTGTTTTATACCTGCGACTTCCCGAATTGCTGGATACGCGTCTGCAGCCTGCCGAGCAGGGGCACGCTAATTCCAAGCAGAATATTGCAACAGAGACGCAGAAGTCTGAGGGCTTACAGGAGTGAAACAACGGCGGCTAAATTCGATTCGGAGGGCTCTGTGGAACCCAAAATTTATCCATAGTATAGGTAAGAAAGACAATAAGCAAAATAGGGTGCAAGGCTTTTCCTGGAGGCTTTTAGCCTATCGCGAGACCGTAATGTCTGCACTGGTTTTAGTTCTTTGTTTACCGATTCTGGGAATCATATTGGGCATTCGCGGGTCGGCGGGATTTATGGTTGGGTTTCTGGTAGTCTATATATGTTTCACCATGGGCGTAGCAACTGCTCTGGGGGCACACCGTATAAAGATTGGGATTCCTCAGGCTTTGCTTGTAAGTTATGTGGTGAAGGTGTTACTCATGGCGATGGTGCTTTTACTAGTACCTATGCCAGAGGCACTTAAACACGGTTGGACGCTTGGTGGTGCCGTCATAGGAGCGGTACTGTGGTTAAGTGTCGAGGCTGTAACCATTATGAATTCAAGGATTTTGTACTTCGATCCTGAGTCTTAGCACACACAAAGGCTTACTCAGAAGTAGATAGGGAAATTTTTGACCGATTCTGAGAAGAAATGGTGGGACGGAGATAAGAAACTCCGTACCACAGGAGAACTGGTATCCGGCGGTGGACTATCCGGCGGCGTGATGTCTGTTTTGTATCTTATTATCGGCATGGCTTTTTGGGGATTGGTTGGCTTTGGAGTTGACTGGCTCCTCAATACCCGGTGGTTTGTATGGGTTGGTGTTCTGATAGGTGCTTGCGGAGGCATCTACCTGGTATATCTGCATACGAGCCGCTCTAAATAAATAACCTAAAAGTTTTAGGTTTTGCACACATTCCATCCAGTTAGTTGAGCATAGTTTTGCACCAGCAAGTAGCCAGCTAACGGCAAGAAAGGACTTGCTTTGAACGAGAACGGGTCTGTACTCGCAGAAGGCTATACGCCGCCGACACCGGCCGATATGCATCTGCCTGACTTCTTCCAGGTTGATTCTCTTGGGTTCGGCTTTGGTAAACAGATGCTGCTCGTCATCCTGTCTGTCGTAGTCGTCTCCATATTCTTTATGATGGCTGCACGCAAGCGTGCAATGGTTCCGGGTAAAGCCCAGTTCATCGCAGAATCAGGCTATCTCTTCACCCGTAATTCACTTGGCAAAGACCTGATTGGTGCACAGCATTTCAAGCCTTTCGTGCCCCTGCTCTTTACTTCTTTCTTCTTTATTCTGATTAATAACCTTTACGGTTCAATTCCCCTTATCCAACTTCCTTCTTTTTCTCACCCAGGCAGCGCCTATGCATTGGCCATCGTCGGCTACCTTACCTGGGTTGGCGTAGGTATCAAGCGCAAGGGACTGGTTGGGTTTTTCAAAGATCTGACGATGCCGTCCGGAGTTCCGGGGTGGGTGTACGTTATTTTGGTACCGATTGAGTTCCTCTCGAACCTTATCATTCGTCCCGTGACTCACGCGCTTCGTCTTTTCGCTACGATGTTCGGCGGTCACATGGCAATGATGGTGGCAGCATCCCTAACTCAGTTCCTGGTGATGAGCGTCGGCGGGGCTGCCGCTTTGGGTGGTATCGCCTCTGGAGCGTTGGGTCTATTCCTCTACTTCCTGGAACTGATGATTCAGGTAATCCAGGCTTATGTCTTCACCCTGCTCCTTGCGGTATACCTGCAAGGGTCGGTTTCCGAAGGACACTAAAATATAGGTTTTCGTAACTGGCTACCAGTTGCGAAGAAAGCAACCCGTTTTACGGGTCGAATACACATAAGTAGCTCTGTAACTTCGGTATTTTCACTGAAGCACACACTGTTGAAAGGAATCAACATGAACGTTATTGGTTACGGCCTCGCAGCTATTGGTGGCGGCATCGGCGTGGGTCTAATCTTCGCTGCCTACATGACGAGCGTTGCACGTCAGCCCGAGTCCCAGCGTACCCTGCAGCCGATGCTGTTCATGGGTTTCGCGGTGGTTGAGGCTCTGGCGATTCTGGGCCTCGTTCTGGCATTCATCATCTAAGCTCAGATATAGCTGTTAACGAACCAACCTAAAGAACAGGAAATCCCTCAATGACTTATCTGGCAGAAGGAGGGGGGCGCAGAGCACAGCTCTAACCCTCTAATTCCCAATCTCTGGGAATTGGGCATCACCGTCGTTGGGTTCGTGATTCTCTATTTCATCGTTCATAAATACGTTGTCCCGGCGTTCGAGAAGATCTACCAGGACCGTAAAGAAGCAATCGAGGGTGGTCTTGCCAAAGCTGAGAAAGCTCAGGCAGAGGCCGCGGCGGCTCGCGAAGAGTACAACCAGCAGCTTGAAAGCGCTCGTCTGGAAGCTCAGAAGATTCGCGAAGAAGCGCGTACCGAAGGCGAATCAATTATCGCAGCGGCTCGTGAGCGCGCAACCGTTGAGGCTCAGCGTATTACTGATAATGCGCAGAAGACTATCGAGGCTGAGCGTCTAGCTGCTTCAGTATCTCTTCGTCATGAAGTTGGTACTTTGGCGACTACTCTTGCAGGAAAGATTGTGGGCGAGGCCCTTGACGATGATGAGCGATCGGCCCGCGTGGTAGATCGTTTTCTTGCTGACCTTGAAACCGAGCAACAGAATGCAGGTGCAACTCGGTAATGGCAGGAGTATCTACTGAATCACTGAGCAAGGTGGAAGCGGTTCTTGAAGCCAACGCTTCGTTGAACCCACTCAACTAGCTAGCGAGCTTTTCGCCGTGGTCGATGTACTTGACCACGATGGCGGTTTGCGCCGTGGTTTGACCGACTCTTCGCGTGAAGGGAAGGATCGAGAAAATATTGCACAGGCTATTTTTAGCGGCAAAATTTCTTCTCAAGCACTCAAAGTGCTGACTACGGCGGTAGCACTGCGTTGGTCTCAAGAGCGTGATCTTGCAGACGCGCTTGAGAAGGCTGCGGTACTCGCATCCATCGCCTCCGCTCAGTCTCGTGGTGGTGCTGATGCCCTTGAAGAGGTTACCAACGAGTTGCTGACGTTTGTGCGCAACGTTGATGGTACCCCCGAAGCGCAAGCGGCGCTGTCCGACAACTTGGCAAGCAAAGAAGCAAAGAAGAAGCTCGCTGTAGCATTAGGCGGTCCAGCCGCCACTGCGGAAGGCGTACTTCTTTTGGAACGAATTGGTAGCGAATCCCGTGGTCACCATGCCGCTCGCCTCGCTGATGAATTCGTGGAAATCATCGTCACGCGACAGAACCGTTACATCGCAAAGGTAACTTCTGCAGTAGCGCTGTCGCAGGCACAGCTTGAACGCCTGAGCCGGACCTTGAACAAGATCTATAATCGTCAGCTTAAACTCGACGTTTCTATAGATACAGCTGTTCTAGGCGGTATGCGCGTACAGATTGGAGATGAGATTATCGACGGAACCGTTGGTACCCGTCTTGATGATCTTGAACGTGACCTTCAGGCGTAGAGATTAGCTGAATATTTCTGCGATACGTCGCAACGGTGATTTAGAAGATACCTTGGGAAGAAGACAGTTTTTAGATATTGCTCCTTCCCACGAAGCAAGTTTCGGTTGTTCCAAGAGGATCAACCACAATTAGGAGAGCAGGGACATAAGATGGCCGATTTGACCATCAATGCCGACGATGTCCGTAACGCGCTGAACGAATTTGCAGCGTCTTACGAACCCGGCAACGTAGAACGTGTTGAAGTGGGGCGCGTTATAGCAGCCTCCGATGGTATCGCGCGCGTCGAGGGCTTGCCCTCGGTGATGGCGAACGAACTACTTCGTTTTGAAGATGGCACCCTTGGACTCGCGCAGAACCTTGATACCCGCGATATTGGCGTCATTATTCTTGGCGACTTTACTGGTATCGAAGAGGGACAGCCAGTTCACCGTACCGGTGAGGTACTTTCGGTTCCGGTGGGCGATGCTTACCTTGGTCGTGTAGTCGATCCACTAGGTAATCCTATTGACGATCTGGGTCCTATTAAGGACGAAGGGCGCCGTGCTCTTGAACTGCAGGCACCTGGTGTAACGCAACGTAAGTCTGTGCATGAGCCCCTACAGACCGGTCTGAAAGCTATTGACGCTATGATCCCGATCGGTCGAGGGCAGCGTCAGCTTATTATTGGTGACCGTCAGACCGGTAAAACTGCGATTGCAGTCGATACGATTCTGAACCAGAAGGCTAACTGGGAAACCGGTGACCCCAGTAAAGCAGGTTCGTTGTGTTTACGTGGCAGTTGGACAGAAGGCCTCCACCATTGCTGCTGTTCGACACACCCTTGAAACCAGGGGAGCGTTGGAATACACCACGATCGTTGCTGCCCCCGCATCTGACGCAGCAGGCTTTAAATACTTGGCTCCCTACACCGGTTCTGCCATTGGTCAGCACTGGATGTATGGCGGAAAGCACGTCCTGATTATCTTTGATGATCTTTCAAAACAGGCAGAAGCGTACCGCGCTGTGTCGCTGTTGCTTCGTCGTCCGCCAGGGCGTGAAGCATACCCCGGTGACGTTTTCTACCTGCACTCTCGTCTATTGGAGCGTTGCGCTAAACTCTCTGATGAGTTGGGTGCAGGGTCGATGACCGGTTTCCCCATTATTGAAACCAAGGCAAACGACGTTTCTGCCTTCATCCCGACCAACGTCATTTCTATCACTGACGGTCAGATCTTCCTACAATCCGATCTGTTCAACGCTAACCAGCGCCCCGCCGTTGATGTTGGTATTTCCGTCTCTCGTGTGGGTGGTGCGGCGCAGACCAAGGCTATGAAGAAGGTCTCCGGTACTTTGAAACTGGACCTTGCTCAGTACCGTGCTATGGAAGCGTTTGCAATGTTCGCCTCCGATCTCGACGATGCTTCCAAGGCACAGCTGACCCGCGGCGCCCGTCTTACCGAGCTGCTTCGCCAGCCGCAGTACACCCCGTATGCGGTAGAAGAGCAGGTTGTCTCCATCTGGGCAGGTACCAACGGTTACCTTGATGATCTTGAGGTTTCTGACGTTCTTCGCTTCGAGGCAGAGTTTATTGACTATCTGCGTCACCGGACCTCGGTGTTGAGCGATATTGCCGCATCCGGCAAGCTTGAGGATGAAACCCTAGATGCCTTGAAAGCTGCCGTTGCAGATTTCAAGAAGGGATTCCGCTCGGAGGGTACCAGTCACCTTGTTGATGCAGGTCATGAGGAGCATAAAGCGGCTCAGGATCGTGACATCACTCAGGAAACCATCGGTTAGCGATTAGTCCTAGGTGTTAGCCCCGCTCTGAATTTTCAGAGTTATGGGCGGGGCAGATGTCCAGGAGAAAGGAAGCTCTATGGGAGCCCAGATTAGGGTTTACCGACAGAAAATTGCTTCGACATCGTCTATGCAGAAGATCTTCAAGGCGATGGAGATGATCGCGACCTCCCGTATCAATAAGGCGCGTCGGAGCGCTCAAACCACGGGTCCTTACGCAAACGCGTTGACCCGCGTTGTGACTGCTTTGGCAACGCAACAGTCCGTGCAGCATCCTCTGATCCATCGTCCCGATACCTTTGGCAAGCATGAGCATAACGCTCTGCAGTCTTGGTGATGACGAGTGATCGCGGTCTTGCAGGTTCGTATTCGTCGTCTGTGCTGAAGAAAACAGAAGAGCTTATCGAGAGGCTACGCGGCGAGGGGCGCGAAATACAGCTGTACTTGGTAGGGCGTAAAGCGAAGTCTTATTTTGAATTCCGGGAACGTCCCTATGAACGTGCTTGGGAAGGACACACCGATAATCCGCATATTGATACCGCAGTTGAGATTCGCGATGTGTTCTTGGAGGAGTACGAAAAGGGACATGAAAACGGCGGGGTAGACGATCTGCATATCGTATACACCGAATTCAAGTCCATGGTGACTCAAGAGACCAAGATTCTTCGTTTACTTCCTATTCATGTGGCAGAAGCAACTAAATTGGGCGAGGAAATCGTACCTGACGAAGAACTGTCTTCGGCCGATTATCAGCAACCCGCATCCTTTGAATTTGAGCCTTCTCCCCAGGAAGTATTGGATGCGCTGCTACCGCGTTATATCGCTTCTCGTATCTTCGCGTGTCTGCTCCAAGCCGCTGCAAGTGAACTTGCGTCGCGTCAGCGTGCGATGAAGACTGCGGGCGATAACGCTGAGACTCTAATCAAGAAGTACACTCGACTGATGAACAACGCTCGTCAGGCCGAGATTACTCAGGAGCTCTCTGAGATTGTGGGCGGCGCAGACGCTCTCGCCTCCTCTTAAGAACACTGCTAACTCGAAGCTATCTACTTTCAACTTTTCAAGGTAAGTGAGAAACATGACTACTACCACCACCCAGGGCGCAACGGGGCGTATTGCCCGCGTGATTGGCCCCGTGGTTGACGTTGAGTTCCCCGCTGGTCAGGTGCCGGATATCTACAATGCGCTGACCACTGAACTCACCCTCGACGGGAAAAACCTACACCATCACCTTTGAGACTGCTCAGCATTTGGGTGATTCGATTGTTCGTGCCATCTCTATGCAACAGACTGACGGTCTTGTGCGTGGGCAGGCTGTCCTAGATACCGGGGCTCCTATCGCTGTACCCGTGGGCGATGGCGTGAAGGGGCACCTCTTCAACGTTCTTGGTAACGCACTAGATGTGCCGAACTCCGATATCGATGCTGACGCATACTGGCCTATTCACCGTGCCGCTCCCGGCTTCGCAGAGCTAGAGGGATCGACCGAGATGCTAGAGACCGGTATTAAATCTATCGACCTGCTCACCCCTTACATTAAGGGTGGTAAGATCGGTCTGTTCGGTGGTGCTGGCGTTGGTAAGACAGTGCTGATTCAGGAAATGATTACCCGTGTGGCGCGCAACTTCGGTGGTACCTCGGTGTTCACCGGCGTTGGTGAGCGTACCCGTGAAGGTAACGACCTGTGGGTTGAGATGGAAGAAGCAGGGGTTTTGAAAGATACTGCCCTTGTCTTCGGACAGATGGATGAACCCCCGGGAACTCGTCTGCGTGTGGCACTCACCGGCTTGACTATGGCGGAATACTTCCGCGATGTGAAGAACCAGGATGTGCTGCTCTTTATCGATAACATCTTCCGCTTTACTCAGGCAGTTCTGAAGTTTCGACTTTGCTCGGCCGTATGCCCTCTGCTGTTGGCTATCAGCCTAACCTGGCGGATGAAATGGGTCTGCTTCAGGAACGCATTACCTCGACTCGCGGTCACTCCATTACTTCGATGCAGGCAATCTACGTTCCTGCAGACGATTACACCGACCCTGCACCGGCGACAACCTTCGCACACTTGGACGCGACTACCGAGCTTTCGCGTGAGATTGCATCGCGCGGTCTGTACCCGGCAATTGACCCGTTGACCTCGACCTCTCGTATTCTTGATCCGCAGTACATTGGGCAGGAACACTACGATACGGCTATTCGCGTGAAGGCGATCCTGCAGGAGAACAAGGACCTTCAGGATATTATCGCGATTCTGGGTGTTGATGAGCTTTCCGAGGAACAGAAGGTCGTTGTTTCACGTGCACGCCGTATTGAGCAGTTCCTTTCGCAGAACACCTATACTGCAAAGCAGTTCACCGGCGTTGAAGGATCCACTGTTCCGTTGAAGGACACCATCGAATCATTCCAGATGATCTGCAATGGCGATGTAGACCATATTCCTGAGCAGGCGTTCTACAACATCGGTGGCATGGATGACGTGATGCGTCAGTACGAGGAAATCAAGGCACAGACCGGAGCCAAGTAATTATGGCACTAACAGTTGAAGTTGTTTCTCGCGAAAACGTCGTGTGGACTGGTGAAGCTTCCTATGTACGGGTGCGTACTACGAACGGCGATTTGGGCATTTATCCCGGACTCATCCCCACCTGTGCGCTTCTTGCGGAGGACGGAGAACTTCTGATTCGACCCGTCAATGGTGGTGAACTCACCACGCGTTTGCATGATGGGTTCTTGACCGTCTCAAACGATAAGGTAACGATCGCGGCAAAGCATGCCGAGATCGCTACCCCTACGACGGGTAAGAAGTAAACCGTTAATAAGGTAAAAGCCGGTACAACCTATTGTTGGTTGTACCGGCTTTTACCTTCCCGAATACTTGAGTTTTAGAGTCGCGAAGACCTCTACAGCGCATAAATGTTGGCTTAGAAAAGCCGATCTGCTGCGTCGTCGATACCGCGCATCGCATCGTAATCGAGAGAGATGCAGCGGATACCGCGATCTTCGGCAAGAGTCCGTGCCTGGGGCTTGATCTTTTGTGCAGCAAAAACACCCTTGACAGGTGCCAGTCGTGGGTCGCGGTTGAGCAGATCGAGGTACCGGGTAAGCTGTTCAACCCCGTCAATATCACCCACGCGCTTGAGCTCTACAGCAATACTGATACCGTTGGAATCTTTCGCCATAATATCCACGGGCCCAATGGCCGTAGGGTATTCACGGCGTACTAGAGAGTAACCCTTGCCGAGCGTTTCAATCTGTTCTGCAAGAAGACGCTGCAGATCGGCCTCTACACCGTCTTTGATGAGTCCGGGATCGGATCCTAAATCATGGGCGTGCTCATGGATAACTTCGTACACGCGGATGAGAAGGCGGTCATCACTTTTAGCGGCCTGCACCGTCCACAGCTGCTGCACATCCGTATCAAGATCTTCACGGGTGCTATCTGGAATTTCGTCATAGTCTGCGACAAGGAGAGAGCATGGCGGGCTCATCCAGTTTAGCGGCTTATAGGAACCACCATCGGAATGGATAAGCACAGAACCGTCATTCTTCACCATAAGTAAGCGGGTAGCACGGGGGAGATGGGCACGCAAACGCCCTTCGTAATCAACAGAACAGTCAGCTATAACGATACGCACCCCATCTACTCTACCGAGGAAGAGTATGACATGCCAGCTGTAGAAACCGCTGACTGACGCATCATAGCGGATAAAAGATGGGTAACCGCATTGCGCAGTCAGACTGAACGCTAGAATAGAAAGCATGGCACGCAAGAATCACCCCGGTAAACGTTCCTCGGGCACAACCTCCAACAAATGGACGCGGTCTGCACCCGGTGGACGTGATATATCTCGTATTCTTGACCCGGCGCCGCGTATTGAACGTGACCGTTTTGGTGATTGGCTGGTGCAGTACGTTCCCGCCGTAAATGCTCTGAAAACCTATACGTGCCCGGAATGCAACTGTCCAATTTCCGCCAAGAACAGCGCATCTTGTTGTATGGCAAGAAAGCCATACACTGGGGCGTTCTCGAGCTATTGATGAGCGCCGCCACTGGCACCAACATTGTTGGCGTACCAGACGCGCTAGAACTATTACGAAATCGGAATACCTATCGTGGGCGCGAAGACCTGTTAGAACGAAGAAAGTGACACTATGGCGACTGAAGAGTCCTCTGGAAAACTCCGAGAGTTTGATCCCTCACGGTATGTTTTCACCCAATCTGATCAGCCTGTTCTCATTAAATCTCGTACGGTACTTCCCGCGCGCCGAGAGAACTTTGAGGTCACAACCGCTGACGGAAAACGCCTTGTGGGTGAACTGGCACTTCCCGAAGGGGAAATTAAAGCTACTCTCGTGACTTTTCACCCGCTTCCAACGCACGGCGGATATATGGATTCGCATGTGTACAAGAAGGCTTCATTCCGTCTGCCAGCGCTGGCAAATATTGCGGTTCTGCGGTTTAACACCCGCGGTACTTCTTCGATCCGCGGTACAAGCGAGGGAGTGTTCGACGGAGGATTTGCTGAGAAAAAAGATTTTGACGCGATCTTAAAATATGCCGTGGAACGCCAGCTGCCGAATATCTGGTTAATCGGGTGGTCTTTCGGTACGGAACTTGTGCTCAAGTATGCCCCAGAACATGCATCAGAATTTGTGGGGGCTATTCTGCTTTCTCCGCCTCTACACCGAGTGCATCCCGCCGAACTGGACGAATGGAATAAAATCTCAAATCCGCTCTATGCCTTTATCCCGGAGTTTGACGATTATCTACGCCCCACCGAAGCGCGCGAGCGTTTTAAATCAATAGCCCGCACTCAGGTCGTGCCTTTTGAGAACTGTAAACACCTTTGGGTGGGTGAAAAGTCGGTAAACAGCGTGATCAACGCCCTTGTCTCAGCGGTGACGGGTCAGCAGACCACACTTCCTACCGAATACAACGGCCCGGTCGCAGAAGAGATTACTGAACCATAATCTGTCTCACTCCGTCTATACGAAGGATGCGCCTGCCGCTTTTCTCAACGGCGGGCGCATCCTTATTTCTAAGAAAAAGGGTTTTTACCGATGGTCTTGGCGGGGAATAAAGACTTCCTTCACCAGAATCAGTAGCGATGCGGCAACAGGAATCGCGATAAGCGCGCCCAAGACGCCCCACAGCGCACCGCCTGCAGCGACAGCAATAATAGCGACACCGCCGGGAACCGAAACAGCCTTTGACATAATACGCGGCGAAATTACGTACGCCTCAATCTGCAGGTAAATGAAAATAGGCGATCGCAAATGTGACAGACATTTGCCAGCCCTGCGTCAGAAAAGAATAAGAGACACCAGAACAAGCGCCGCTACGCCGCCAACCAATGGGATGAAGGCCAAAATCAAGACGAACACAGCCACAAGTTGAGGGAATGAGAACCCCAAGATAATCATGGTGATAAGCGCAAAGGTTGCGTTGAGAACAGCGACAACTCCCTGCCCCATCACATAGTTACCAACGGCACCCGTGATACGTTCGGTAAGTTCCTCAACACGTTCCCGCTTGGAAGCCGGAGCCAAACGCGACCCCCACGCCTTAATAGTGCGCATTGATGAGAGGAAATAGAGCGAGAGGAACAGCACAATAATAGTGCCGGTCAAAATCTGCGCAATTGTGGAACCCGCAGTAATTAGGTTGCTCATGAATCCGCCGACCGCAGAGCTTGATGTAAGAGACTCTAGGAACTTTGGAACGTTGTTATTAACCCAGTCGTTAACATGCAGAACGTCATCAATGCGTTTGAAAGTATCAGAATCGATGAAATCCTGATAAATAGCGGGTGCCCGATAGACAAAGCTGCTGGCCTGTGCGCTGATAATAGGCACAATCCACACCACAAGTCCGCTAATGATGGCTGCGAAGGAAAGAACCACAATCACCACACCGGCACCGCGTTTAACGCCGAAACTCTCAAGTTTACGAACAATGGGGTCAAGCCCAAGCGCGATGAAGATAGCGCCAGTGACCCAGCCGACAAGCGCGCCGACATTGGTAAAAGCGTAGTAAGCCAGCAGGGCCAGACCAACACCAACCGTCGTCAGGAAACCGAAAGATACAGGATTATGCAGCGGTGAGCTTTTTCTCATAAATATGAAGTTCAGAAGCCCTCATCGACTTTTGGAGCGATGCGGGGAGGAAGAGAAGCTTTGCGGCGTTGTGAGCGTGCCTGACTGATGCTATCGGTCAAATCGCTGATGGTACCCGTAATATGTGAAGTCAGGGATTCGCGCTTTGTAGACGATGCGGAACCGTCCTGTTCAAACATGTGTTCTTCCTGCTCCGGCTTTTTTTCCGCGGAACCCGGGGAACTGGGGGAGGGTCTGCTGGGCTTGCGGATTCGAGCTATCGGACATAGTCTGCCTTTCATAAAGCTTACCTGGCTATTCTACCGGGCATCTCTGAAAACTGTATGCGCTCGCAACATTCTTGAGGCAGAAAGCTACCGAGTAAGCCTATCTGAAATTTCGCGCACCTCGAACGATTGCCGAGAATCCTGTAAAACAGCGGGTCGCGCGGGATAATTAGGGAGTACGTTAAATTTCTCTGAGGCTCGCAAAGGATTCTCGATGACAATTCCTCCAACCCCGAACCAACTGCCAACAAACCCCCAAAGCTCAGCAGAACAAATTCCCGCGTCGGTACGTAGCGCTCCAGTGCTTGGCGGTCACGATATCAGTACTTCTACACCCACTGCAGCACAAAGCAATTCGGCGAAAAGCTGGCGTTTCGATGTTGCAACACCTGAAGATTTTCAGAAGTACGTACAACTGTCTACTCAAGGCGCCGTGATCTTTGGGCTATATGCCCCGCATTCTCCAGCGTCGCTTGAAATGCTAGACGCCGTCGAAAACCTAGTCAATGCGGCGGAAGGTGCGATGCTGCTTGCCGCCGTCGATATTACGAAACTTCCGGAGGCTGCCCAAGCGTTTGGCATGGACGGCGTACCGGCAGGTTTGGCCGTTATCGCCGGTCGCCCGGCCCCTCTTTATAACGGTCAGATTAGCCCGCAGGATCTTTCAGAAATGTTGAAACAGGTCTTGCAGCTTGCCGTGCAGTATCAGCTTCCCGGTGGATTTGAGCCTGCTCCTTCGGCTGAGGAAGAGAAAACCCTGCCGCCGCTGCACACTAAAGCACTGGAGGCACTTGATGAACGCGACTATGAAGGAGCACGAGCCGCCTACCGCGAGGCTTTGACAGAGAACCCGGGCGACCATGATGCTAAAGTTGGGCTTGCTCAGGTTGATTTATTAGCTCGCGTGGCAGATTTGGATCTTGCCCAAGAGCGTGAAGCAGCTGCATCCGACGCTCTCAACATTGAGGCTGCCTTTAACGTTGCCGATCTTGACGTTATAGGCGGGCATGTTGAAGATGCCTACGCACGACTGTTGCGACTTTTTAAATCTGTTTCTCCGGAAGATAAGAGCCGAGTACGTGAACGTCTTGTGCAGCTCTTTGACGTTGTGGGTGCTACAGATCCGCGAACAGTCAAAGCACGGGCTGAGCTGACGATGGCAATTTTCTAGACCCCATAGAAGAGAAAATAAGGCGGGATGTATGTAGCTTGTGACGCATCCCGCCTTATTCGCACCTTCAACGTGAAGGTAATAAAAAATACTCTAGTAATCCTTATAGTTCATGCTTTAAAAAGTTTAGAGAATTATTGATGATATAAGCCCCAAGATATGGTTCTGAAGTATTCCCAAACTGGTACCGTTGTATGTATGAAAGAACACAATTCTGTGCCTGGGACGGCACCCTGAGGACTACGGCTATTCACCAGAGAATACACAAGCTGGTACACCGACGTATGATGCTGGCCAGTCAATGACCAAACAGAGTTATGCAAACGCGCAGCCGGGGAGCTTGCCTCAAGTCACCCGTGAGGCTCTTAGTCACCAACCTGGTGCGCACCTGTTAATGCCATCGAAATTCATGGTTTGACGAAGGCGTTCGGTATGGCTGTTGCCGTTAATCGCATTAATCTTGCTATTCCTACCGGCTCTTTTTACGGTCTGGTAGGGCGCAACGGTGCCGGTAAGACGACGACTATCTCAATGGTTTCTGGTATGCTGCAGCCCACCGAAGGCGTGGCGTTGATTAAGGGAACCGATATGTGGCAGAACCCTTTGGAAGCCAAAAAACATTTGGGCGTTCTGCCGGATGGCGTGCACCTTTTCGATAAACTTACAGGTGAACAGCTTATTACCTATTCGGGGTACCTGCACGGTCTCGAACGTGACACTGTTGCCGAACGTACCAAGGATCTTCTGCAGGCTATGGATTTAACCGATGCAGCAGGTCGCGCGGTCGCCGACTATTCAGCAGGTATGACCAAGAAGATCGCCCTCGCAGCAGCGCTGATTCACGCCCCTTCAGTCTTGATCTTGGATGAGCCCTTTGAAGCGGTTGATCCGGTTTCAGCGGCTAATATTCAGGATATCCTCAAAGGATTCGTCGCCTCAGGCGGAACAGTTATCCTCTCCTCGCATGTTATGGACTTGGTGCAGCGTTTATGCGACCACGTAGCCATTATGGATGAGGGACGGATTCTCGCTGCAGGTACGGTTGATGAAGTGCGTGGGGAATCTACTTTGGAAGAACGTTTCATACAGCTCGTGGGCGGACGCACCACCTCGGAAGGACTGTCATGGTTGCGCACCTCGTCTCACTAAAATGGCGGTATGTGCTTGCCTCGCTCAAACGTAGTGTGTGGGCGATTATTGGTATTGCTTTTGGCGCCCTGTACCTGCTTGGCACACTGACTGGTTTGGGATTCGCTTACGTTGGTTTAGGGATTGATGGTAGTTTAGATGGTCCTGCACTCGCCCTATTCCTCGGGTTTCTTGTATCTCTTGGCTGGGCTCTTATCCCCATTGTCTGGACTGGCCTAGACGGAACCCTTGATGAAAGCCGCTTCGTGTTATTCCCGCTAGAGGCTAAGACGCTGCAGAAGGGGCAATTCTTCGGTGGGTTTATAGGTCTTCCAGGTATAGCGACGATTATCCTAATCCTTCTGGGAACCCTCGGATTTATTGGTAATCCTGTGGGATTAGCAGCCTATCTGCTGAGCATAGTGTTGGGGCTGGCTTTGCTGATGACAGTGGCGCGCCTTGCCAATCAGCTTGGCGTTTATTTGAATGCTAACCCCCGTATTGATCTGATCTTCAAGATTATTCTGGGCGTGCTGTTGGTAAGCTCAGGTTTTATCTTCAGTGGAGCTATATTCTATGTGATAGATCATTTCCAGGAGATCGCTCAGAACGTTCAATGGTTGGGGTATACGCCTTTCGGGTCTGCTTTTGCGATTGCATACCATGTGGCGGCGGGTAACTGGGCTCTAGCAGGTCTAAGTCTGGTACTTTCCCTCATATACCTGGGTGGTGCTTGGGTATTGTGGGGTCGTAGCCTCGAACGCTCAATGCGTAATGTCAGCGGTGAACAAAAACGGGGCAAGGCTAAGAACCTGACGGCAGGAGATATTGGTATTTTTGCGAGGTTCCCAAACACTGGTTGGGGCGCTGTGGCCGCACGTACCATTCATAGCTACTTCAAAGATACGCGCATGACTTTGCTGATCGCCATGACTGCCATGCTCTATGTACTCTTTGCTCTCGTGATGCCGCTCTTCACGGGCAGCATGGGGTCTCGTGGTGCAACGACGGGAATCCAGCTCGCTAATTCCGGGGCTGGACCTGAAACGCTCTTCGGCTTCTGGGTTTATTTCTGCAATGTCTTCACAGGATTCTACATAGCGTATATGGTCTCGTACGATAACACGGCTTTTAGTCTGCACGTGCTCTCGCCTCTGCGTGGGCGTGATGATAGGCTTGGGCGTGCACTCGGACACTCCATCGTAATGCTACCAATCGTCGTGGTGATGTTCTTTATTATGTGCGCTGTCCACGGGCTTATAGCCTATTACCCGGTCGTGCTTTTGCATCAGCTGGGAGTCTACGCAGGAACTGTAGGGTTCGGATTAATGCTTGATACAGTGCTTTCGCCACCGGTCGCGCCTCCTGGAGCCAACCCCTTCAAAACGCCTAAACAGCCAGACGGCTTTGCGAAGCAGCTTTTGCTGATGGGCAGCATGATTATCTGCATGCTAATCGCTCTTCCCGGTGGGATTGGCTCGTTCATCTACATAGTCGGCGGCAAGGACGACATGGTGCTGATTATCTCTGGCGTTATCCAGCTGGTTATCGGTGCTGCACTATTCATTATCGGAGTTTCTGCAGGTGGTAAACTCTACGATCGCCATAGCTCGATGATGCTTCAGCGGGTTGCAAAGTTCAATACGAACTAGAACCTATAGAGAATATGGGGGCGGCGTTATGGGACAGTTACACGTATGTTTCCAAGCGTCGCCCTTGTTCTCTATGGAATAACCATGCATCCCTTCCCGTTGTTACACTAGTCTCTACAATAGAACTAATAGAACTAAGACGGCGAGAACATACTTGAAGGAGAGAACATGAGCTCCATTGAAGGCGTTGAAGATCCCTTCGGTCCTGAGACAGCGGGCGGTACCGCATTACTTGAGCGGGAAGAAGCCCAGCTTTCTGAGCCGGGCGACCATGAACGCTTCTCGCATTATGTGCGTAAGGAAAAAATCATGGAATCCGCCCTTACCGGTGAACCCGTTCGCGCGCTGTGCGGTAAGGTGTGGACTCCTGGACGCGATCCGCAAAAATTCCCAGTCTGCCCAACCTGCAAAGAAATCTACGAGGGTCTTAAGCCTGGTAAAGATAATTCGGATAACGGCGACAAATAACGGAAGTTTCGCTCCGGAATATGCAGAAGTATGTGCCTGTATCCCCAGCATGGGGTGCAGGCACATACTTTATTTTTGGACTCAAACAGACTTCGCACTGGGCAAAATAACTAAGCGAACCCTCGCGGACGTATCACGACACGGTGGTAGAATTTATAACCTGTGTTTCTGCAGGAGCCTTTGTACACAGGAAATACTGAAGCAGAGGTAAACCAGAGAAAATATGGGGGAGAAGAGCATGAGCGAGTACGAAGAGCCTACATTGTTTGACAGCATGGTTAAGCCAAAGCTCTCCCCGGCATACCCCGATCGTGCCCCGTGGGGTACTTCCGTCAGTCTGCGTGCCTGGCAGGCCGAGGCGATGAAAAAATATTTTGAGACGAACCCTCGGGACTTTATGGCTGTAGCAACCCCTGGTGCTGGCAAGACAACCTTTGCTCTCACCTTGGCACGTGAACTCTTCGATCGCGGGGTTGTGCGAAAACTTACCGTGGTAGCACCCACCGACCACCTCAAGAAACAGTGGGCGGATGCCGCCGCTAAGGTCGGTATTCCGATCGATCCTAACTTCAAAAACGCCGATGTTCACGTTGGACGCCAGTACAAGGGCGTAGCGCTCACATATTCGCAGGTTGCTAATAAGCCGCAGCTGCACGCCCGAAATACCGAAAATGACAAGACTCTTGTTATCTTCGACGAAATCCACCATGCAGGTGATGCTTTATCTTGGGGCGATGGTCTGCGTGAGGCTTTCGATGAGGCCACACGCCGCCTTGCGCTGACCGGTACACCATTCCGATCTGATGCCTCACCTATCCCATTTGTTACCTATGAGCAAGACCATGAAGGTATTCGTCGATCGCGTGCCGATTACTCCTATGGTTATGGCCCCGCTCTGAAAGACCACGTGGTGCGGCCAGTTATTTTCATGGCATATTCCGGACAAATGCGCTGGCGGACCTCCGCCGGAGAAGAAATGGCGGCGAATCTAGGGGAAGGATTCACTAAAGATATTACCGCCCAGGCATGGCGCACCGCACTTGATCCTCAGGGTGAGTGGATTCCCACAGTGCTCTCTGCGGCCGATAAACGACTCACCGAAGTGCGCCGCACTGTTCCTGACGCGGGAGCGCTCGTCATCGCAACTGACCACGCCGATGCCAAAGCCTATGCCGAAAAACTGCACAAGATCACGGGGGAGAAGCCGACCGTAGTACTTTCTGACGATCGTGAAGCATCCGCTAAAATCGACGATTTTCGTGAAAGCAACAAGCGGTGGATGGTCGCGGTACGCATGGTGTCCGAAGGGGTGGACGTACCCCGCTTGGCGGTGGGTGTGTATGCTACCAGCACCAGCACACCTCTCTTCTTCGCACAGGCGATTGGCCGTTTTGTACGTGCCCGTAAACGTGGGGAAACCGCATCTGTCTTTCTGCCGTCTGTGCCGCAGCTGATGATGCTTGCCAATGATATGGAAGTTGAGCGTGACCACGCTCTCGATCGCCATACCACCGACGACGATATCGATCCAATGACTGAAGGGCTGGACGATGAAGCGCTCGAAGAAGCAAACCGCGAGGAACGGGCTTCCGAACAACTAACGCGCGGTAAATTCGAGGCGATTGGTTCGCAAGCTTCCTTCCACGGCGTGCTCTTCGATGGCTCCGAATTTTTCGTCAGGTGGTCTGGAGATCGGTTCGGAAGAAGAACAAGACTTCCTCGGTATTCCCGGTTTGCTGGACGCCGACCAGGTGGGTACTCTGCTTCGTGCACGCCAGCGTGAACACGCATCCCGCCGCCCAGCGACAGCAGCTCCCGCAATTGTGGATCACCGCCAGCTTAAAAGAGATGCGCAATAAACTGGCGAAAAAAACGTGGCAGCCTGGTCTATCCGTTCAGGCAAACCACACGGCGTTATCCATAATGAGCTGCGTAAAATTTGCGGTGGTCCCGCAGTTGCACAGGCATCCGCGGAACAAATTCAGGCTCGCCTGGATAAATTGGCGGATTGGTTCGTGGGCAGGGAACTTGTAGAATAATCTCTCGCCTGGCTAAAGCGCTTCTGCGACGGTAATACCGTCATCCTCCATATCGGCGATAACATCATCCAGTTTGTCTTCATGAACCGGCGCCGTGAGGTCAATCAGAACGCGAGTTTCGTACCCGGCGTCTACTGCATCCTTTGCCGTCGCTAGTACACAGAAGTCGGTCGCGATCCCGACAATATCAACATCTTTAACATCATGTTCGTCGAGCCAATCGGCGAGCGGGGTGTTAGGTGCCTCATCTTCCAACGATGCTTCGGGATCGTGCTCACCGGTCATCACGGAATCTTCGGCAGCTTGAAGACCCTCGAAGCCCGAATATGCCGCCTCATACTTGCCTTTGCGGAAATATGCTTCGATATAGTCGGTATCAAGATTCGGGTGAATCTCTGCCCCTTCGGTGTTGGCAACGCAGTGTACGGGCCAGGAATTCACATAATCTGGGGTATCTGAGAAATGATCACCGGGATCAATGTGCCAGTCTTGAGTTGCCACAATGGCATCGTACTGGTGGTGGTGTTCCTCAACGTATTCGCTAATTAGCGATGCCACGTTGGCGCCTTGCTGTGTTGCAAGGGCTCCGCCAGGGCAGAAATCATTTTGAACATCGACAATAATAAGCGCTTTTGCCATGTGTATAGTCCCTTTCTTGGCAATATCTGGATGGGTTGTGGCTAGATGAATTCGGTGGGAATAACGGGTTCGCCTTCTGAAAGGCGACGAGCGGATTCGGGAAGTTCCGCTAGGGATGCGCTATGTCGTTTGGTTGCGGTGCGTACCGCCTCTTCGCCAGTAAAACCGGGCAGGAGCTCGCCAGAAACCACAAAATCGCGAATAAGGTCGCGAGTATTTTCGAGGGCAGCGGGATTGTTCCCCGTTCCGATAAGCTCAGCAGTAGCGATGCCCAAGGAATTGTGGCGGCGCGCAGCTTGCTTTGCACCACCTAGAGAACGTTTGCCAGCAGAGGTTTTAGCGACGGGTTCCAGCTCGCCAGCAGTATTTTCACGTTCCACCAGCTTGTACACCATTGCAGAGGTAGGGGCACCGGAACCGGTTACCAGCCTGGTGCCCACACCATAGGAATCTACCGGCGCGGCGGCTAAAGAAGCGATAGCATATTCATCAAGATCACTTGTCACTGTAATCTTGGTGTTGTGGTTGCCCAAAGAATCGAGAAGTTCACGCACGCGCTGCGCCGATGCTACCAAATCACCTGAGTCTAGGCGGATTCCGCCGAGCTCTTCGCCCGCGAGTTCCACGCCAAGGCGTACCGCATTCTCGACATCATAGGTATCAGCAAGAAGGGTCGTGCGTGCCCCTAACGATTGCAGTTGCGCTTCAAAGGCTTCACGCTCAGAGTCGTAAAGAAGGGTAAAGGCGTGGGCGCTGGTACCGAGAGTGTGAAGCCCATAGCGCTTGCCCGCTTCCAGGTTAGATGTTGCAGTGAAGCCTGCAATAGCAGCGGCACGTGCCGCCGATACAGCGGCACGTTCGTGCGCACGGCGCGAGCCCATCTCAATACAGGGACGGTGGCCCGCCGCCGCAGTCATACGTGATGCGGCAGATGCAACAGCTGAATCATAGTTCAAGATAGACAGCAGGTAGGTTTCTAAGACGCAGGCTTCTGCGAAAGTTGCTTCAACCTGTACAACGGGGGAGTGCGGAAAGAAAATCTCTCCCTCGACATAGCCTCGAATGTTGCCGGTAAACCTAAAGTTCTCAAGGTATTTTAGGGTTTGCGCATTCACAACATTGCGAGAGGCTAGAAAAGATAGATCTTCGTCATCGAAGCGGAAAGACTGAAGCCCTTCGAGAAAGCGTCCTGTACCTGCGAGCACGCCGTAGCGGCGGCCCGCGGGCAAGCGACGTGTAAAGACTTCAAAGGTGCAGCGGCGATGCGCAGTTCCAGAGGCGAGCGCTGCCTGGAGCATCGTAAGTTCGTAATGGTCGGTTAGAAGCGAGGTAGTTGCCATATGTCTCATTTAGTTGTCTGTTAGGCAGGTTACTACCTTTACGGGATGTGTTGTCCGCGACATAATGTAAATTTGACTTTAAGATATTTATGATTATTTGAACGGAATCAATCCCGCGGGAACAAAGCCCCCACGAGTATAATCTTATGCATGACCAACAAGCTCACCCATCTTTCCAACCACACTGTGACGGCTGTTCTTGCGACCGATACTCTAGATGCCACTGAGCTTGATGCGACGATTGACGAAAATCTTGAAACGCAGACGCCGTGGCAGGTAATCGTCTGGAACGATCCCGTTAATCTTATGACCTATGTTTCCTATGTTTTTCGCGCTCATTTCGGGTTTAGCCGTCGTCGTGCCGAGAAACTGATGCTCCAGGTGCACAATAATGGCAAGGCTGTTGTGTTCACCGGTAGTCGTGAGGATGCGGAAAAGCATACTCAGGCCATGCACGCGTGGGGTTTGATGGCGAGCTTTGAAAAGGCGGAGAACTAATTTATGGCGCAGGGTTTTCGACATACACCGCATGGCTATGCCGCTCGATTTGAGAAGGCTGAATTTGATCTTATTCGAGATCTAGCCGAAGACGTGATTGCTCTTCTGGAATCTCCGGATTCGGAAAATCATGATCCTCTTGAAGCTCTCATCGGTATTGTCGAGAATCCCAGCATCCCAGACGATCCAGCGGTGGCACGAGTACTGCCTGCAGGAAGTAGCGATCCTGAGGCGGCGCTGGAATATCGCCGGTACACCGAACAGGATTTGCGCGCCACGAAGGTGGCAAATCTGAGTCTCCTTGCTTTCGATATTGAAGCGGGAGACATTGTGCTTAGTGATGAGCATGCGCATGCGTGGGCGTCTGCACTTAACGATATCCGTTTAGTTTTGGGAAGCCGTTTAGACATTATCGATGAAGAACGTGCAGACCAGGTGCACCATCTCACGGACTGGTCAAAGGTTGAGAACGACGACGATTATTTGGCGGTCGTGTACAATTTCGTGACCTGGGTACAGGACTCGCTTATGGTTGCGATGCTTGATTCGATGGAAACCCCGCAGTCTTAGAAACGTGCTGATCAGAGACAAGATAAGCGCATCGCACGATGCCTTCCAGATTAACGAGATCCAGTACCGCATGCGATATGAAACATCACTGCCCGAACCTTGATGTGGCCCATCCTATAGGGTGGTTTAGGACTCAGAGACGGCTATCTAGAACAGGACAGTATCTGTAACACCTTAGAATGAAAATAAAGTACATCATATGCTGAAGGAAAACAGGTAAAGTTCGTGAGCGATAACTTAGATACCTCAAATCCATATCGTACCCGCACCCCGTGGGAACCCCCGCGCCACCGGCTGGTCCAACATCAAGCGCACCCATCGGAGTTTTTTTGACTCCGGGGTGGGTGGTCTGACCGTTGCGCGCGCTATTATGGATCAGTTGCCGCATGAGCGCATTATTTATGTAGGCGACACCGCTCATGGACCCTACGGCCCGCTCAAAATTGCCGAGGTTCGTGCTAATGCCCTGCGCATTATGGACGAGCTTGTTGATTCCGGTGTAAAAATGCTGGTTATTGCGTGCAATACAGCATCTGCCGCCGTTCTCCGGGATGCGCGCGAACGCTACACCCGCCACTACGGTATTCCCGTGATTGAGGTAATTCAGCCCGCCGCGCGTCGAGCACTAGCCGCGACCCGCAACCGTAAGATCGGGGTTATCGCCACAGAGGCAACGGTAACCTCACGCGCTTACGAAGATACATTTGCGATTACCCCGAACCTTATGGTGCAGTCTGTCGCATGTCCTCGATTCGTCGAGTTCGTGGAGAAGGGCGTGACATCCGGACCCGAACTTTTGCGTACTGCCGAAGAATATCTGCAGCCCCTTAAAGATTCGGGAGTAGACACGCTGGTACTTGGCTGCACTCACTACCCTTTGCTGACGGGCATTATTTCCTACATCATGGGGGAGGGCATAACTCTTGTGTCTTCGGCAGATGAGACCGCCAAAGACGTTTATCGGGCACTTCTTACCGATAATATTGAGAACCCTGACCTTGAAACGAATCCGCATCATGAATTCTTAGCGACCGGCGAATCTGAGACTTTCGAGAACCTAGCGCGCAGGTTCTTGGGCCCAGAAGTTCACAATGTGCGGCACACGGCATCTGTGGCAGAACGATTCCCCACAGGCTCTTTGGCGGCTCTTCCCGCACCAGCAGGCAGCGAAAAGGCCACTACGAAAGACACCAACTCCAAAGAAGCCTCAGGACTGCCTTCCGTCACGATCGACTCAAGTCTTGCTGCTTTCACACACACCGAATAGGAAACACCCCGTATGCGCTTGACGATTATCGGCTGTACCGGCTCGTTTCCCGGACCAAATTCTCCGGCGAGCTGTTATCTGCTCTCAGCAACCGACTATGCTGGGCACACGTGGCGTGTGCTCATGGATATGGGCAACGGCTCACTAGGTGTACTTCAACGGTACATTGACCTGGCTGAGATTGACGCTATCCTGATATCGCATCTTCACCCTGACCATTGCATTGATCTCTCCGGTTTGCATGTCGCCGTGAAATGGGATCCCCGAGGCTGGCCCAAAGGTAGGATTCCTCTCTACGGGCCTGCCGCCATTAACGAATATCTTTCGGCAACGCACGGGCTTGACCCAGACCCGGGCATGAGTACCGAGTTTGAATATCATACTTGGGACGAAGGACATAAAGTCGAAATCGGTCCTTTCACAGTTGAGCCCTTTAGGGTGCTCCACCCCGCTAAAGATCCTTACGCGCTACGTATTACCTGCAATAGCCGGGACGGCAGAACACTTTTTGCCTACTCCGGTGATACCGACACATGCGATGGGCTCATCAAAGCTGCCCGCGGTGCCGATCTTTTCCTGTGCGAGGCGGCTTATCAAGAAGGACGTGACGATGCGTTGCGTGGTATTCACCTGACCGGTAAGCGCGCCGGTGAAGCAGCTCAAGAAGCCGGGGTACGCAACCTTTTGTTAACGCACCTGCCAGTGTGGAATGACCCCGATATCGCCCGTGCCGAGGCACAAAGTGCATTTGACGGGCCGGTAGGCGTCGCCGAGGTTGCAGCAAGCTATCGCGTGCATCCTAGGCCAGCGCCCACGCATCCGCCAACCTCAACCCTGAACGTTATCGAACTGCTCGATCCACCCATGTCAAACATATCTCTTCCCCCGGAAGAAGAGTAGGAGAACTATGACTTTTGTAGCCCGTGCCGATGGTCGTGCCCTCAACGAACTGCGCCCCATCATCATCACTCGTGGGTGGTCAAACCAAGCCGAAGGGTCTGCGCTGGTAGAGTTCGGCGATACCCGGGTGCTGTGCACCGCATCCTTCACGGAAGGGGTACCACGCTGGCTCAAAGGTGAAGGAAAAGGTTGGGTAACCGCAGAGTACGCTATGCTTCCGCGTGCTACAGGAACCCGGTCTTCGCGTGAATCCGTCAAGGGAAAGATTGGCGGTCGTACACACGAAATTTCCCGTCTTGTTGGGCGATCCCTGCGTGCCATTATCGATATGAACGCGTTGGGAGAAAATACCATTGTTCTGGATTGCGATGTTCTTCAGGCAGATGGCGGAACACGTACCGCTTCGATCACGGGTGCCTATGTAGCGCTCGCCGATTCTATCGCGTGGGCACAGCGTAATGGCCTGCTTTCACCCAGTGCTAAGCCTTTGAAAGACTCTGTGTCAGCTATTTCCGTGGGTATTATCGACGGTGCTCCCATGCTTGATTTGCCCTATACCGAGGATGTGCGCGCTGAAACTGATATGAATGTGGTCGTGACTGGTTCCGGGAAATTTGTGGAGGTTCAGGGTACGGCAGAGGGCGCACCGTTTGACCGTGATGAGCTGAATGCTTTGCTCGACCTTGCCTTAGAAGGCACCGCCGAACTTGCTCGGATACAGCGTGAATCTCTTGAAGAGGGGTAATACTTTTATGGTTAAGGTTGTCTTAGCGAGTCGCAATCAAGGTAAGCTGCGCGAACTTCGCGAAATTTTGCGTAACCGTATTGTTGGGCTGAACGTGGATACCGATGTGGTCGACGCCGCCAGCATCAATGCCCCCGATGTTCCAGAGACCGGGGTAACATTTGCCGAGAATTCATTGCTCAAGGCACGTGCCGTGGCAGAATCTACAGGGTGTATCGCTATTGCCGATGATTCGGGTCTTTCCGTTGAGGTTCTTCACGGCGCTCCCGGCATTTTTTCGGCGCGCTGGGCAGGGGAGCATGGGGACGATACCGCGAATCTCACCCTGCTGTTGAAACAACTTTGTGATATCAGCGATGAACACCGTGCCGCTAAATTCTGCTGTGCCGCCTCCTTAGCTGTTCCTTCAGCGCTCGGTGGGTATGAAACAGTTGAGTACGGCGAGCTTCCTGGAACGCTTTTGCACGCACCGCAGGGGAACGGCGGGTTTGGGTATGATCCTATTATGATGCCGGTGGAGCTTAATGGTGACAACGCGCTTTATGATGGAGCCTATGCGGACCAGTCGTGTGCCCAGATCCCGGCGGAGATCAAAAATTCAATAAGTCACCGGGCGCGTGCCTTTGAAGCATTAGTTCCGCATCTGCAGCAAGCTCTTGAGCATAAATAATCATGCGTCCTATGAGGTTCTTTCATAAAGACACATGATCGGAGTGTTTTAGCTCATCAATCGGGTATGTACGACATCTTCTGAAGAAAGAACGTTGCGGTCATCTCTTTCTCAGCTTCGACCGTGAAGATCGTATAAAACGATTCTGGTACAAGGCACAATGGTAAGTAATATATACGGCAACAGATATGCTTTGAGGCCCTGATGATTGTTCTCTTTGCTGTAATGATTATTCTGCTGATTCCCGCGCTGTGGGCATACTCTTATATCTGGCGCGGGCTCAATCGGCGTGTTATCGCCGCTGTTAAAGTAGTTGATCCAGTGATAACTCTCGGGCCCTATGCCATGGGATGCTGGGGGCTCTTAACAGCATGGGTGGGCATCAATATCTGGGCGACAGGTACCGCAGCACTGGTTGGAAGTATCGTAACTCTGAGCGGCGCAGCTTTATGCTTTCTCTGGGCAGGGTTTTGGGTCTTGATGCACTGTTTGGGCGGGCAAACCCCCGGTAAACGGCCCCTTTGGTGGCGCGAAGCAGTTGCCGCAAAATATGCATGGCGCAATCTGGAAAGGATGCCCGCCTACTTCGGTGGACGCACCAGCATTCTTCCGGTGCAGAACCCGCGCATCGTCAAACCCTATTCAGGATCATGGACTCGACCGGTGGGAGCAACTCTGGAAGGTTATCTGCCGGATGGAAAATCCCGTGAGGGTTTTGACGAATATGGGCGGCCTATGCCCCGTATGTACCCTGTAGGACCGGAACCAACTATTTTTGAAGTTGCACGCTGGGGCAAATCGGTAAGCGCCGATAGGTTGCTTTACACTTTTCTGCCTACAGCACCCTTTGAACGGTTACGTTTGGCCGGTACTATTCGCGGTCCGTTCACCTTTGCGGGAGAAGTTCCTCATGGAGCCGTCACCAAATGGCCGCGTCGTTCCGGCGCAAACCGCGCTTTTGGGAACTACGCCAAGCTGGGGGACATCACGGAACGTCGGGTAGAGCTCTTGATTGACCACCGCCTTATCGCGGCTTTGCAGACAACCCGTGAATGCTATGAGCGCCGACATAGCTGGATGCTCGCGTTCACCGATATTATGCCCAATGATCTTCTTTATTCCACGACCGACGATGGGTTCTTGCAGATTACCTTCGGTACCGTCGCTGAAGGGTACGAGGAAACCGTGGATTTTTACCTCGACGCAGAAAGATACACCCACGACTTCGCCGTCAAGTAGCGCGCGCCATGCGTGTGCGTAAGATCCTGAAGCAGACAAGCGCCGAACTGATGGACTGGTACTTTGTGCCTAAGATCAGCGAATTTCCACACGGTCCTGTGACTAACGAACTGCCGGAAGAGTTCTATTTCTCGTCCAATATTATGGTGACTAATAGGCATGAAAGCTCGGCGCGGGCGACCGGCGAAACGCATTAGAAACTTCAAGGGTACGATTTCCTTCGTGAAGAGGAAACCGTACCCTTGGTAATTTACTGGCGGATGTCACACCCTCGGGAATCTCGCCCTAAAGTCGTGACGTCTGGTCGTCCCACAACAAGATGCCTTCAAGCCCTTTGAGTTTTTCTTCGTGGGCACGTCCGTGGTGACCGCAGAAGAACAGTTCGCCCCCGGAAGGCAAGACCGCACGAATATATGCCTGAGAACCACACACATCGCAACGATCGTGGGAATTCAACGTACGCGAATCAACAGATTCGAGAGTTGCATGAGCATTCACTGAAAATCTCCCTTACTGAAGTTCTCATAGGTTCCTAGAATTGTCGTAACTCTATCCAACCACACATACCCTCGGTGCCATACCTTCGCCCCGAGCCTTTCGCTCTCAGCGTCCAGGATGGGCTACACATGAAATATCCGTGACGAGAGTGAACACAAGTTACCTGCGGTGCACGATAGAATAGACTTACGAAGAAAACCATTTCGAAAGGGAACATCTTGGCTGCTTCGAACTATACTGCCCGACACCTCTCGGTTCTCGAAGGTCTTGAAGCGGTGCGTAAGCGCCCGGGCATGTATATTGGTTCGACCGATTCCCGCGGTCTTATGCACTGCCTCTGGGAGATTATTGATAACTCTGTTGATGAGGCTCTTGCCGGTTACGGACAGTCAATTCAGATCATTCTCTACCGAGACGGTTCTGTTGAAGTACAGGACGACGGTCGCGGTATCCCTACCGATGTTGAGCCTCGAACCGGGCTTTCCGGGCTAGAGGTGGTTTTCACGAAACTCCATGCTGGCGGCAAATTTGGCGGCGGATCGTACACGGCATCGGGCGGTCTGCACGGTGTGGGCGCCTCGGTGGTGAACGCGCTTTCATCACGTCTTGACGTTCAGGTAGATCGCGGGTCAAAAACCTATCAAATGTCCTTTCGACATGGGCTACCGGGCGTGTTCGATTCCGGGCGCACTCCTAAGCCTGAAGACTCTTTTACTCCTGCAGATGAGAAACATCCTGCGCTTCAGATCGTAGGGCGCGCCAAGCGTGGTGTAACTGGAACCAGAGTACGGTATTGGGCTGATCCGCAGATTTTTACCCCGGATGCGCGTTTTAGCTACGAGGATTTGGTGGCACGTGCCCGCCAAACTTCATTCCTTATTCCCGGGCTGCGCATTGCTATTCGAGACGAGCGTCGCATCCCTGGAACTCCGGGTGAGTTTGGCCCTTACGAAGAGGTCTTTCAGCATGACGGCGGCATTAGCGAATTTGTTGAATTCCTGGCCCATGACTCTGCCGTGACCGATATTTGGCGTTTTAGCGGCAGAGGCTCTTTTACGGAAACCGTACCCGTTCTAGGCTCGGATGGGCGCTCTAAACTCACCGAAGTTGACCGTGAGTGCGAGGTTGATATTGCTCTGCGCTGGGGCATTGGCTACGAGACGACAATCCGCAGCTTCGTCAATATTATTGCCACGCCCAAAGGCGGAACCCACGCCACGGGGTTTGAACAAGGACTTCTCAAAACATTCCGCAAGCATCTTGCCGACAACGCTCGAAAGTTTAAGGTTGGCAACGACAAGATCGAGAAAGACGATGCGCTCGCCGGTCTTACCGCCGTGCTGACGGTGCGTCTTGCGGAGCCTCAATTCGAGGGGGCAGACAAAGGAAATTCTGGGAACGCCGGCTGTGCGGCAGATCGTCTCTAAAGTAGTTGGTGATCAGCTCAAGGCTCGGCTGAACTCTACGGCACGCGCCGAGAAAGCACAGGCTGCAGCTCTGTGTGAAAAAGTTGTGTCTGAGATGAAAACCCGCATCTCAGCACGTATTCACAAGGAAACTCAGAGGCGCAAGACCGCCTTGGAATCTTCCTCAATGCCAACAAAACTTGTGGACTGCCGCTCAACAAACGTAGAGCATTCTGAGCTGTTTATTGTGGAGGGTGACTCTGCACTGGGTACCGCCCGCTTGGCGCGATCCTCGGCCTATCAGGCGCTTCTACCGATTCGCGGCAAGATTCTGAACACTCAGCGTGCTTCGGTAACAGATATGCTGGCGAACGCCGAATGCGCGGCCCTAATCCAGGTAATTGGTGCCGGTTCTGGGCGTACATTCGAGCTGGAGGCGGCACGCTACAGCAAAGTCATCATGATGACCGATGCCGATGTTGACGGTGCTCATATTCGTACCCTGCTTCTTACTCTCATGTACCGGTATATGCGCCCGCTCATCGAAGACGGTCGTGTATATGCGGCTGTACCACCACTGCATCGTGTAGAGGTTATTAACCGAGGTAAACCGAACGAGATGGTGTATACCTATTCAGAACGTCAGCTGCATGAACTGCTGAGCCAGCTGCAGGCTGAGGGTAAGGGCTATAAAGAGCCCATTCAGCGCTATAAAGGTTTGGGTGAGATGGATGCCGACCAACTTGCCGAAACTACGATGGATCCCCGGCATCGTATGCTACGCCGCATCCGAATTGAAGACGCGGAGGCAGCTGAGCAGGCTTTCTCGCTCCTGATGGGGGCGGAGGTTGCTCCGCGTAAGGAATTTATTATTGCTGGTGCGCATCAGCTCGATCAGGACAATATTGATATTTAGCTTGCACCTGTGAACAATCTGACGCAGGAGAGTTGAAACCTCTTTTTGACAGATATTTGACGCTGCAAATATTGGTGATTATACTCACTGTGTCCTTCTTCATAAATCATGTATGACTATAAGAAAGGTGTCTCTCCTCATAATTTGGGGGAGTCACCTTAGTACGTGTAAATTGCTGACCTTCGATTTCTTGGAAAGTTTTAGGAAAGGCATCACCAAGGCGTGATGCTTATCTTGAAATTTCTCCCAATATCTACGGGTCAAAGCGCATAAAAATCAATAATTGTGTTAACTACCTTTATAGGTTCGTCAAGCCATGCACACCTGAGTGTAAAACTTGCCTGGTTCATGCCGTTTTTAAAACGCGTTACCTTACCTATGTAAGACATCCTGAGATATGTGCACCTGACTTCCGGAGGTGTGCTACGCTCCCGGGCGTGTCTGCCAACAGTAGACTTTACACATTTTAGAAAAGGATCATGTACATGGATCCCCTTGACATTGGGCGGTGGCAGTTCGGTATCACGACCGTCTACCACTTCTTTATGGTGCCCCTAACCCTCGGCTTGGGTATGGTCGTCACCTTCCTGTACCTGCGCTATATCTTCACGAAAAAAGACGAATACAAACGTATGACGAAGTTCTGGGGAAAGCTCTACCTCATCAACTTCGCAATGGGTGTGGCAACCGGTTTAGTGCAGGAATTCCAGTTTGGTATGGCTTGGAGTGAATACTCGCGTTTTGTGGGTGACGTCTTTGGTGCGCCGCTAGCTATGGAAGGTCTTTTTGCCTTTTTTATCGAATCAACCTTCCTGGGGCTTTGGATCTTTGGATGGGACAAACTCAAGCCCAAAGTTCACGCCCTATGCCTCTTCATGGCGGTTCTCGGTTCTTGGGTATCCGCATACTTTATTCTGGTGGCAAACTCCTGGATGCAGCATCCGGTAGGCGTTGAAATGGTCGATGGCCGTCCCCGCATGACTGATATTTGGGCTGTTCTCACAAATAACACCGCGCTTCTTACCTTCCCCCACGTGATCTTTGGCGCCATTCAGGTCGCCGGTGGATTCCTGGTCGGTATTTCCTGGTATAAGCTCTGGCGCCGACGCCGTGACGGCATTGACATCGTAGAGGATGGCAAGGTTGTAGTTGGAGATGCCGAAGTTGGCGGTCGTGATAAGACCGACTACAAGGTTTGGTTCCGTTCCCTGCGCATCGGCGCGATTGTGGGTCTCATCGGGTTCTCTGGTGTGGCTCTTAGCGGTCACGCTCAAGCTCAGCTCATGATTCATCAGCAGCCCCTTAAAATGGCGGCTGCCGAGGCGGCATGCCATGACGGCACCGGTTTCTCGGTTCTTTCTATATCTTCTCTGGGGTCTCAAGACTGCGATAAGGTGCAGGCAGTGCTTGAGGTTCCCGGTGCACTCTCATTCCTAGCCCACGAAGATTTCACCACCGAGGTCAAGGGCGTGAAAACTCTCATGCCTGAATACGAAGCTAAATACGGTACGCATCTGGCGGATAACCCCCTCTACGGTGAGCGTGCCGGGCAGAAGATCAACTATTTGCCCCTTATGGAAGTCACCTACTACGGATTCCGCGGCATGATCACGCTTGGTGGTATTGGTGCGCTTTCATACGTCTATGTATTGTGGGTTACCCGCAAGAAGGGAACCGGTACTGTTCCCGAAGCCAAGTGGCTGAAAACCCTGGCTTTGTGGGGAATTTGGGCTCCCTTCTTCGGCAACGCCCTCGGTTGGATCTTCACTGAAATGGGACGCCAGCCCTTCGTGGTGGCGCCCAACCCTGAGGGTGACCCGTCCATCCTCATGTTCACGGCGGCAGCGGTTTCTCCGGGTGTGAGCGGCGAAGAAATCCTGTTCTCGCTTATCGCCCTAGGAACGGTATACGGCATCCTGATGGTGGTCGAAATTTACCTGCTGACTAAATATATAAAGGCCGGCGTGGTAGCCGCTATGCCCGAACTCGTGCGTTCTGAACACGAGCAGGACGGCGAAAAGAGCGGTCACGATAAGCGCGATGTCTTGGAGTTCGCCTACTAGGCGGGTAAGGATTCTAAACGATGACCTTCGACTTTAATATCTTTGCCGGGCAGCCACTGCTGCCAACCATCTGGTTCGTCGCTATCGGTATTTTCTGGATTGGCTACCTTATCCTCGACAGTTTCGATTTGGGCGTAGGTATGCTCATGAGCGTCTTCGCCAAAAACGAGAAAGAGCGACGCCTGCTTCTGAACACGATCGGTCCCGTATGGGATGGTAATGAAGTTTGGATCGTTACCGGCGGTGCTGCCACTTTCGCGGCGTTCCCGTTATGGTACGCATCCCTATTCTCAGCCCTATATATTCCACTAACTTTAGCGCTGCTTGCCCTGATCTTCCGAGTGGTTGCTATTGAGTATCGCGGTAAGAAAAACGATGAACGATGGATTCGCGGTTGGACTATCGCTCTCTCGCTATCATCATTCTTCATCGCTTTACTGGTAGGTGCGCTTCTTGCGCTGACCTCCATTGGCTTACCAATTAATGCCAACGGTGACCGTGTAGGCGGTGCCTTCGCCTGGGCCTCCTGGCCCGTGCTTCTAGGCGGCCTCTCTCTTGTAGGGTTTGCCCTCGTGCAAGGACTTGCCTTTGTTGCCTTGAAAACCGATGGAGATATACGCCACCGCGCACGCACCGCCCTGGTGCGTTGGCTTCCGCTTCTGCTTTTGCCTATCGTGCTCTGGGTACTGTACATGCAGGTTACAACCGGTAACGGTATTTCCTGGCTATGCACTATTCTTGCCGTATTTGCAGTGCTCTTTGCGTGGATAAGCGCCCGAAGCTCACGCGAAGGCCGTGCCTTCGCAGGTCTGAGCCTCTTCATGGCTTTTGGCGCGCTGGCGATTTTCACCGCTCTTTTCCCCAACGTACTACCTTCAACCTTGGACGCGGCTCATTCGCTCACCATTGCAAACGCCTCAAGCTCGGAGTACACACTGGAGTTATGAGCGTTGTGAGTGGATTTGGATTGCCCGTTATTATCGTGTACCAAATCTGGACATACTGGGTGTTCCGCAAGCGTTTGCGCGTTGAAAATATCCCCGATGCCCACGATGCTAGCGAGCTGGTGACGCACCCGAACAGGGCGTCATAGCCAAGAATGTACCCGGTAATCGGGAGGGTACAGAAGTATTTCCGGTGCTTTCAGCAACATATGAAGGCACCGGAAATACTTTAAAACCGAAAGCAGACAAGCCCGCCACCAGTGTCTAAACTAGGAAACACACCGGAGAAAATATCCACACTCACTTTAGCGGTAGGGAAGGAACGAGACGTGAGCCCACGCGCCAATAAAACACAGCGCAACAACGATAAACGTCCTCCGCTAGGACCAGACGCCCGTAAAAACCTAGGGGTTTTCGGGCTTATCACCGGGATACACACACTGGCAACCGTGATCTTCAGCGCGGCGCTCGCATCCCTCATTGCCCGGGCAGCCCACGCCGGATTTACTGCGCTCGCCGCCGAGCACGAGCATCTAAAGGCCGCCAGCGATCCAGAAACCTATCGCGCTCTCATCGAATTCTCGGGTGACTCACAAGCGAAACTCGACAGTACCAATGGATGGCTTCTAGGACTAGGCAATCTTCTTGGCACCGGAAACGCCGCCATAACGTGGGGGCTAATCGTTACGGCGCTGATAGCGCTTGCTGTACGTGCAGGCGCTGATTACGCGCTGTCCGTAAGTGCTCAGCGTGCAGCCGTAGGAGCCAAAGCAAGTATCCGCCAAAAACTTGTGCATCGTGTCTTAGCCACAGGAGGGGCAGACACCCCTGAAGGTACAGGCGCAACCGCCGTTCTGCTGGCGCGGGGACTGAACGCTCTTGATGATTATTACACTAAAACCCTGACTGCCTTTGTCTCGGTCGCCGTAGTGCCCGTTCTGCTGTGGCTTATTGTGCTCTCATTGGATATCACAAGTGCCCTCGTCCTAGCGTGCACCCTGCCGCTTATTCCCATCTTCATGATACTTATCGGTAAAACCACACGTGAAGATACAGCCGCCGCTCAAGCCGAGCTGCACCGTCTATCAGACCATATTCTTGAACTCATCCGTGGGCTGCCCGTATTGATCGGGCTGGGGCGTGAACGTGCACAAACTCGTGCCCTTAGGAAGCTGGGTGAACAATACCGCGAACGTACCATGCAGACGCTTCGCAGCGCATTTATGTCTTCGCTCGCTTTAGAACTTATCACGACCATCTCGGTGGCGCTGATCGCCGTGCTTATTGGCGTGCGTTTGGTACAGGGCACACTCGGACTCGATACCGCAATCCTTGTACTCCTGCTGGCTCCTGAATGCTACCAGCCTTTGCGTGATGTAGGTGCAGCCTACCACCAATCTGAAGACGGCATAGCCGCACTTCGATCTGCACGTACAGTCCTTGACACTCCTGTACCAGAAGCCTCTGTGAGCGCTTCCTGCGAAAAAGTATCGACGACTCCCGAAACACCCGAGCACCTTGTGATTGAGAACCTCTCGGTCACATACCCCGGACGTACACAGATCTTAGACTCAGTAAACCTGAATATTCCACGTACTTCGAAGCGCCCAAGCGCGGTAGGAAAACAGCGCGGAGCGTTAGTAGGCATTCTGGGAGCATCAGGATGCGGTAAATCAACGCTCCTCGGAGTGCTTTCTGGGAGCGTCCGCGACGGACTGGTACCAACCGGCGCATCCGAACCGATTAAAGTAACTGGCCGCATTATAGGTGCCGGAAACACCCTGAGTATTCCGCAGAATCCTATTTTCGCCGCCCCCACGGTCCTGCACGAGATGGCGCTCTATGCCTTCAGCGCCGATCGCAGCGAAGAGGACTATGCGGCTAAACTTCTCACGGGGGAAACACAGATACGCCCCTCAGATCGTGAACGCCTAGAGAACTATTTGTGGAATCTCGGGCTCGAAAACCTGAGCGAACTCAGCCCCGAATCGCTCAGCGCGGGTCAAGCGCGCAGGTTGGCATGCGCCCGCATCTTAGCTCGCATTGATGCCCTCCACCGTGCAGCCGATCACCATCAAAATCTCCAGATTACCGTTCTAGTAGATGAACCTACCGCCCACCTGGATGCACACGCCGCCCACCTTGTAACTCAGTCCCTGGACGCACTCGCAGAACGCGGAGTAACCGTTCTAATCGTGACCCATGAAACGGAACTTACCGAGTACTGCGATAGCGTGGTGAGCGCATCAGTAGTAGTCGAGGGGGCACATGCGGAATCACCGCATGAGCAGACATATCGGTGGAATATCGCCCGGAACGAGGCACCTAAGATTATCCCGACTGCAGACCAGCAGAAGCAGGACTCAGCCGGTACCTCTGCCGTGTATCGCCCAATGTCAAACAACGCTCCCTGAAAAGACGGTTCGAGAAAACACAGAACATACTGTCGGAGTCGTGAAAACCCTCAAAACACTGCGGAATCTTACGGGGCTGGGCATATTACAGGGGCTGCCGCCAGTAATTCTTGCCGCCCTCACTTCCCTTGCCGCAATTTCTCTGACTGCGCTCTCAGGATGGCTTATTGTGCGTGCAGCCGAAGGTCCAGCCATGATGTTCCTCATGGTAGCTATCGTGGGCGTGCGCTTCTTTGGTTTAGGGCGTGCCTGTGCTCGATATGCCGAGCGTTTGCTCACCCACGCCAAAGTCTTAACCGCAGCGAATACTTTGCGTGTACGCGCGTGGACCGGCGCCTATCTTAATATTGGCAGTGTGCGTGCCCTACTTCGCGGTGACGCCCTGTTGGAAAGGCTTATTGGCGGAATAGATGAGCTACGCGACAGCATTCCGCGTGTTCTTATTCCACCTGCCGCACATATACTTGTGATGGTAACAGCCCTAATAACCACAATTGTTGTGCTACCTCAGGCTATTGTTCCCGTAGCGCTCGCAGCCTTGACATCAACAATTCTTGTGCCATGGGTTGTTACGCGCGCGGACGCTCACGCTGAGGAAACCACACGGGAAAGTACTGCGGAGCTTCTGCGTTTAGGCACCGGTGTGCTGAGCGCCGCAGAAGATATTCGTGCTAACGGGGTTGCGCTGAGCATCGAGATTGCTACAACACATTTGAATGACCACAATGTCGTCGCATTGACTCGCACCTCGTATGCCCAAGGTCTTGGTAGGGCGCTTGTGACCCTGAGCTGGTTCGGAGCAGCACTGTGGTGCGCAATTATTGCGTATCCGTTAGCGATATCGGGAACGGTAGGTGCCCCAGAATCTGCCGCCGTAGTTCTCATGTGTACGGCAATGATAGAAAGTTCCGTGCAGCATATAGAAGCGGTGCGTTCCTGGTCTTCTTTCGCCACCCTGTTGGCACAGATTGCTCCCGGTATTGCGGACGAAAATAGTGTTTCAGACCTTGAGGAACAGGATACATCTCATGTTGGGTGTGTTCGCGAACCTCAGGGGCAGGAACCTGCTCTTGAACTTGTTGATGCTGCCGCTCGGTGGCCGAGCATGGACAAGCCTGTTTTTGAGCATCTCAACGCTACGGCGCATACCGGAAAGTGGACGGGAATTACCGGTCCCTCAGGTTCGGGCAAGAGCACCGTGCTGGCGACTCTTTTGGGGTTCCTGCCGTTGGAAGCTGGCGAAATTCGCTCCTACGGAAAAGCGCTGGGGAACGATCAGCTTCGAGGGTATGCGGCATGGTGCCCGCAGGCTGCGCATATTTTTGAATCTACTCTTGAAGGTAATTTACTCTTGGCGCGCGATCGTGCTGATCGCCCGAGTGAAGAACAAATGATAAAAGCTCTGCAGCGTGTAGGTTTGGGGGAGTGGTACAGCACCCTGCCGGAAGGTCTGCACACCCGTGTTGGTGCTGGCGGTGGGTTCCTTTCGGGAGGCCAGCGGCAACGTCTTGCGGTGGCTCGTGCCCTGCTCGTGGAATCTCCGGTGCTTTTGCTGGATGAGCCTACCGCGCATTTGGATTCTGAATCAGCTGCGGCGCTTATGGCTGATCTGGACACGGCAACTCGCACCAGCGGAATGGCAACTGTTTTGGTCTCGCACCGCCCCGAAGACATTGCCCGCTGCGATGCGGTTGTGCCCCTGGGCTGAAACAGGAAAAACGGTCGAGGTTTATTGCTAGGCTGAGCTTGTACGTATTTCCGCCTCAGAGAATGGAGAGCATCATGATTGACGAAACGATGAAAACACTTACCGAAGAATTAATTTCGCGCGGTACCAGCTACGATATTGATTTTCTGAAGCGGGTGTATGCCGATGACCTAAAATTTGTGCGGATTCTACCCGATAATACCGTGCAGATTCTCTCGAAACAGGACAATGTCGATTTCTTTCAATCCCTCAAAGACAGTGGGGCCGCACCCCTGAACACAGCGCACACCATACTTTTTGCCGATTCTGACGGTGAAACTGGAACTATTGTGCTCAAACGCAGGATGAGTCAGGGAGCGCAGGAGCAGGATTTTCTATTCACTATCACCTGGAAAAAGCGCAGCGAAAACTGGCAGATTGTTCAAGAAATTGTGGCGTTATTGAGCAAGTAAACGGGGTACGCCTTAAAAGCAGGTTGCGGTGATAATATCTCACCGCAACCGCTGTTGAACTATTAGGAATCTTCGTCGTTCAGATACGACTGAGCCACCTCATAGAGCTCAGGAAAATCTGGGGAAACACGTTTCCAAGCCTCAAAAGCCTGATCATTGTGCCCCATCTGCTGGTACAAAACGCCTAAATTCAGCTGTGCTCGCGCATACTGATCGGGAACACTGGCAGGTATTTTCTGATAGGTACTTAGAGCCGTGGTCAAGTTACCATGCAGGTGCAGGAGCACGGCGCTATTGAACTGTGCCATGGAATAGTGCAGAACATCTATTTTAGGAACTTTGCTGTATGCCGCTAAAGCAGACTCATCCTGCTCTAAAGCCTCGTGCACAGATCCGATATTGTACTGTGCTACGGCATAGGGCTGAGTCTCACTTTCGGGAACCTTCTGCCATGCCTTAATGGCCTGCTCATGCTGGCCTTGACCGTCGTAGACAATGCCTATATTTACATGCGCGATGGCGTACTGATCGGGAACACTTTCAGGTACTTTCTCCCACGCTTCACATGCCTGATCGAGCAGACCCTGTTCGTAGTATTGTGCGCCAAGATCTACCTGTTCCTGGGCGTAGCGTTGCATCTCTGCATGAGGCTGATCGACCATGATTTCCTTTCCTGCACCAGGTGTTGATGAGCACCTATTTTGCCGGGGCTTACCCTCAAGCAAAAACTGTTTTCTCTAACTATACGGGAAGGAGCCTCAGCGCGAAGATAAGCGCATCCTTCATATCCTAACCACCGAAGGGATTCAGGCTAGGCGCAGCGTTTAGGCGGCAACAGATTTCTTCATCAGGATATCCGTCTGCTGGTCGTTACCCAGCTGAAAAATATGCGTACCAAAGGCGATAAACCCGTTTTTCTCATAGAAGCGCAGGGCTCGATGATTATGCTCCCACACCCCTAGCCACACATAGCTTGCCTTTCGGTCTTCTGCCACACTCATGGCGTGATGGTAGAGGGCCTGCCCAACACCATGTCCGTGATAGCTGCTCAACACGTAGATACGCTCAATTTCGAGTGCGTCCGCCGCCTGTGGTTCGGTTTGTGCGTGTGCAGTATTGAGCTTGAGGTAACCCACGACGTGCCCGTTTACCTCGGCAACGTAGAAGAACGAATCAGGGTTGCTGAGCTCCCGAGCGAGCTGATCTTCTGAGAACCGTTCCGCAAGGTAGCGATCCATATCTTCGGCTTTGTTAGCCTCTGAAAATGTTTCGATGAACGTATCACGGGCAATGCCGCGCAGAATCGAAACGTCGCTGATAGTGAGGGAGGTAATCCTCACGTTATCTTAGCCTTCCTGCTTTTGCCCGCTGTCCTGCTTCTTCGGTTCGGAAGGGGTCTCTTGGTTTTTAGCGCTCTCGTCCTGCTGCTCGGTTTCGCCGCTACCCTTGGCTTTTTCCTGGTTCTCGGCGATGATACTCAGGTTGGTTTGTGCCATCTCGTATTGCTCCGCAGCAGACTCGGGGAATATTCTTCCAGACGGCAACTGCCTCGTCCGTTTCACCCAGTTTGTAGTAGGCACCACCAATATTGAATTGGGCTTTGTAGAAGTGCTCAGAAGCATCCTTGGGAACACGTTCCCACGCCACTAGGGCATCGTCGATATTGCCCTGTTCTTCGTAGATAAGTCCGGTGTTGTATTGGGCTACCGCGTAGGGCTCAGAGGCGCTCGCAGGAATACGCTCCCAAGCCTCGACTGCTTTCGTCGGTTTGCCCTGCTCCACATAGGAAGTACCGATGTTGTACTGTGCTGAAGCGTAGCGTTCCGGTAAGCTCTCGGGTACACGCTCCCACGCAGCAATAGCATGTTCTAGCTTTCCTTGGCTGTCGTACACCATGCCCAGATTCATCTGCGCGGTCGCGTACTGTTCGGGAATGTCGGCAGAAACGGTCTCCCAAAGTTCGAGAGCCTGCTCTGTCTTGCCTTGGTTGTAATAGGTTACGCCCAAGTTATTGAGAGCCATCGCGTACTGGTCAGGAACGGTGCTGGGTACCTGCTGGTAGGCTTCAGAAGCCTGTTCGGCTTTACCCTGCCCTTCATAGAGCACGCCCAGGTTGTTGAGTGCTTTCGCGTATTTTGCGGGGGCTGCATCGGGCACATTCTTGTAGGCTTCAGCGGCCTCATCCATTTTGCCCAGCTGTGCGTATGTGGCACCCAGGTTGTATTGCGCGTGCGCATAAAGATTAGTGACATCCTTGGGAACACGCTGGTAAGCTTCGATAGCTTCATTAACGTTGTTTTGCTGCGCGTAGGTCACGCCTAGGTTGAACTGCGCCATTGCGTACTGCTTTGGGGCAGCAGAGGGAATGTTCTTCCACGCTTCAAGAGCTTTATCAGTTTCGCCCTGTTTAATATAGGCAGAGGCAAGGTTATTGTGCGCCTTGGCGTATAGTTCGGGAACATCTTTGGGAATGCGGTTCCAGGCTTCGACCGCCTGCTCTACCTTGCCCTGGTCTCGGTAAACGATACCGAGATTGTTTGAGCTGTTGCGTAGGCTTGCGGGTTCTCGTCGGCAGAAATTGTGCCCAGGACGTCGATAGCTTTATCGAAAGCACCAGCTTTGTAGTGCTCCTTGCTCAGGTTAAGGCGCTCCTGCACGGTCATCTGCTCTAACGGGTTCTCTGCTTCGGTCACGGTGATCTCCATAGGCGGTGTCTGTGGAATTTCGGGCAGGGAACAAGCCTCTGCCTGAAACGCATATATATAAGAGTAACGGTGTGCAACCTCTGTGTGAAGTTTGACGCCCCCGTAGAAAGATGAAGATTAGAATAAGTTTTTGCCGGTAGACATCATGTTTTCACGTGGAGGAATAACTCTCGTGCAAGCTCCATGCTCCTTTACTCCTTGTTTCTAAATGGGTTCTGAGAGATACGAACCTTGCTTTTACCACTACCTTGATCGAGCAGGATGCGGAAGAAATCTTGGTCCTTCGCCGCACCAGGGGAGAGCCAGATCTTATCGATATGTGGCAGTACAGGCTCCTCATACTCGACGTACATTTTCTGTTCTTTACGGTCGCTGTGAATCTTCTCGTCACGAAACTGAGTAATGTACATAATGCGGCATTCCTGCTCCTCTTGGAAAGCAATATGTTTCACTAGATACTGTAAGGGGAGAAGAATAAAACGGATGGCTTCAAGAATTTTCTGTTTCTCTTCTATACTGTATGTATGAGATTCTTCTAATTCTTTGGAGATGGGTTTAAGTATAGATAAGACAGAGTTATTTTTATTATCTTCTCCATCCTCTGTAAATAAATATTTTTCGACAATTTCCTCTTTTTTTGGAATTGATTCATAATATTTTTCCCACTTTTCTTTTGCTTCCCCTTTGTATTGGCGATAGAAGGTGGATTTGTCCCGTTGGGCTAAAGTCCAATACCCGGTCTCAGGATCCAGGTAAATGCAGCGGTAGAGTGTAGACTTTCCTATTAATTCCTTATTATTATTGCTTTGTGGTTTTTCTTTTTCCTTGGAACTATCTTGTCCCGAATTGCTAGATGGATCTATTGAGGGGGCAGCTATAAATTCCAGGGTATCTGACTGGTTGCGAAAAAACTCTTTCTTGAACACTAAGCTAACACCTGTTGCCTCCTGCCCATCCTCTTTTCCGTAGAGGCGAAACTGGTTAAGACTGTCGTGATTAAAGGTAAAACAGCTAATGAAGGTTGCAGTGTCATTCGTATGTATAGTTTCTGAGATACCTTGCTGAGCCCAATATTTCCCGAGAACTAGCCCTTCCGTCGGGTCATTAACACCACGAATAGTGCTGAGCCGGAAATGTGACGGCTCTTGTTTTTTTCTCTTGTCTCCAAAGAGGGTAAAAGCTGTTGATGCTCGACTATAATGTGCAACCTGTGACTCAAAATCTGGGATTATCTGAAGAGATTTTAGGACTTTGTCAGTACTTTTAGCTATGTTACGCAGTTTTTTTAATAACCTCTGGAGGACACTCATGGATCCTGTACCCCCGTTCACCCTCATAGTAGAAAAATTCTCGCGCATTGCGGTATGCTTCTTTTGCTTTATCCAGGTTACCTTGGTCTTTATAGGCGACTCCGAGGTTGAGCTGTGCTTTGGCGTAGGTTTCGGGGTTGTCGTCGCGGTGGATAGCTGACCAGGTGGTGATGGCTTCATCCCGGTTGCCTTGGTCTTTATAGGCGACTCCGAGGTTGAACTGTGCTTTACGTAGGTTTCGGGGTTGTCGTCGCGGTGGATAGCTGACCAGGTGGTGATGGCTTCATCCCGGTTGCCTTGGTCTTTATAGGCGACTCCGAGGTTGAGCTGTGCTTTGGCGTAGGTTTCGGGGTTGTCGTCGCGGTGGATAGCTGACCAGGTGGTGATGGCTTCATCTAGGTTACCCTGGTCTTCATAGGCGTTACCGAGGTCAAGCCGCTCTTGCGCGGTCATCTGCTCCCGGGGCTTAATCGGTTCGGTCACGCCTGTTTCTCCTTGACAATGTGGCTGGAAAAGTCTTAGGTCTCAACCTAAAACTTTATATTAAAAGGTAGCAGTGTTGCCCCGGCTGCGCAGGAACAGTACTGTAGGGCGCTAGTGTTTATTCACCAGAGCAAGGTTGTTTTGTGCTGCGGCGTACGCTTCGGGGTTGTCCTCCCGGCGCACGTTATGCCACACGGCGATCGCCTCATCAAGCTGCCCTAACGGGGCGTAGGTGAGGCCCATGCTCAGCTGTGCCCTAGCGTAAACTGAGGGGTTGTCCTCCCGGCGCACGTTATGCCACACGGCGATCGCCTCATCTATCCGCCCTTGATTCTTGCACGTAGAACCAATGTTGAACTGCGCCTGGGCGTAGGTTTCTGCGTCTACCTCGCGAAGCACGCCTCCCCAGCTTTGAAGGGCCTCATCTGTCTTGCCCATAAGCTTATAGGTGTTGCCAAGGTTGAACTGTGCGTTAGTGTACGCTTCGGGGCTGTCGCTGAGCTGCACATTCCTGAACGCGGCGGCGGCATCATCCAGCCGCCTCATACTTTGATAGACGGTGCCAAGGTTGTTCTGCGCCCACGCATAGGATTCCGGGTTGTCTTCACGAACAACACGGCTGAACGCGGCAACAGCATCATCAAGCCGCCCCATGTTCTTATAGAGAATACCTGCGCTGTTCTGCGCCGAAGCGTAGGCTACAGGGTTATCACGGCGATGGACATTGTTGTAGGCGGTCATCGCTTCACGAAGATTCCCCGCATCCTCGTAGACGTCACCTAGAAAGTACTGCGCCCAAGAGTACGCCCCAGGATTTTCACCTGCTGAAACCGTAGCGAGGATATGAACGGCATCATTCAGCCTGCCCGCGTCAAGGCACTCTACACCAAGGTCAAGCCGCTCTTGCGCGGTCATCTGGTCCCGGGGCTTGTCCGGTGTTGCCACGTTTTTCTCCTCGGGGTTAGTGAGATAAAACTTATGTGTTACCTAAAATCTCACTTTTAAAGGTAGCAGTGTTACCTCTTATGTAGAGGTAACACTGCTGCAGTATTCCCCACAAAAGAGCAGAAAATAACAATAGCGTTATGTCAGCACAAAGCTAGAACAACTTTTCCCCGTCAGACGCCATTTTTGCTTGCTCGGTGATAGCCGCATAGTTGGGGCCTACCGCGCCGATCGCCTGGGTAAGGGGCACACCCGAGCCGTCACGTGAACCGTGCTCGGTCGGCAGGGAGCGTGCTACACCGCCCGGCGTGCCAGCCTTTGCGGGACCAATGCCAACCCACGCCAGCGCCAGCTTCGATTCTCCCGTCAAGAAACGATGCGCCCGCACCCCGCCGGTCGCGCGACCCTTCTGCGGGTACTCCGCCAGGGGAGTGACCTTCGCACTCGCCATACCATCCTGCCCATTCGTGACGGTCACAACCTCTGCGGCAGAACCCGGGGCGGTCACGCCGAGCGCAATTACCGCATCCTGTGCGCCCAGCTTAATACCAGCGATACCGCCGCCCGCGCGACCCTGCGGACGAACCTTAGCCGCATCGAAGGTCAGAAGTTTCGCTTCCTGGGTGACTAACGTTAGGGCGTTATCGTCGGAAGAGCACACGGTTGCGGCAATAACCGTATCCTTCGGCTTGAGCTTGATAACATCCCACTCCGTCTGGTTCAGCGGATACTCCGGGTTCACGCGCTTAATCACGCCGTTCGCCGTTGCCAGTGCAAGTACCTCATTCAACGGCACAAGCCCCACCAGCTTCTCACCCTTTGCTAGGGCAACAACCTCAGTAGCTTTGACGCCCGTAGTCAATACGGGAGTTCCCGAAGAATCATCGAACACCACCAAATCCATGACCGACAGGCGCACCATGCGCCCCGTAGAGGTCACCGCACCAATCTCGCCCCGCGCCGTCGTAGGAACAATAGACGTGAAGACGTCATGTTTAATACGTTTGCCCGGATCAACCAAAGCCTCACGCATTGGTTTACCCACCGTGCGCCCCAGTATGCCGGATGCCGTCAGCAGCACCCAACAGGGCTCATCGGCAATTTCAAGCGCCAACCCGAGGCTCTTCTTCGCCTTTGAGGCACCGTTTGAGACAGCCTCAATCGCAGACTGCATATCGTCTTTCGTCTTCAAAACGGTACGGCGATCGTTGCCGTACTTCTCGGCAACCTCGGCAAGCTCGTCAGATACCAGCTCACGCAGCGCAGAATCGGAACCCAAAATTCGCTCCAGTTCAGCGATCTCCTGGCGTAACTTATCACGCTCAGCCTCAAGCTCAATACGGGAATACTTTGTAAGCTGGCGCAGACGCAGCTCAAGAATATAGTTCGCCTGAACCTCCGTCAGATCGAAGACCGCCATCAACTTCTCACGAGCCTGCGCGGTTTCATCCGAAGACCGAATAATCTCAATAACTTCGTCAATATCAACAATGGCAATCAGCAGACCATCCACCAAATGCAGACGATCCTTATGCTTACCCAGACGGAATTCGGTGCGGCGGCGCACCACCGACAGACGATGATCGATATACACTCGCAGAAGATCAAGCAGCCCCAGGGTCTGCGGCTGCCCATTCACCAGCGCCACATTATTAATGCCGAAGGAATCCTCCAAAGGCGTGTGCTTATATAGCGAGGCCAGCACAGCCTGCGGATTAAAACCGTTCTTAATCTCAATAACAAGGCGCAACCCGTGTTTGCGGTCGGTCAAATCGACCACATCAGAAATACCGGTCAGTTTCTTGGCGTTAACGCCGTCCTTGATCTTTTCAATAACCTTTTCGGGGCCCACCATATACGGCAGTTCAGTCACCACAATGCCCTGTTTACGGGGGGTCACCTGCTCAATAGAGACCTTGGCACGGGTCTTGAATGTGCCGCGCCCGCTTTCGTAGGCATCCTTAATACCGCTCAATCCCACAATCGTGCCGCCGCTGGGCAGATCAGGGCCGGGAATGAACTTCATAACCTCTTTGAGCGTGGCATCAGGATGCGCAATCAAATGCCGCGTACCCGCAATAACCTCGCGCAGGTTATGCGGAGCCATGTTCGTTGCCATACCCACCGCGATGCCGGTCGTACCATTGACCAACAGGTTAGGGAACGCCGCTGGCAGCACGCCCGGCTGCATGAACTGGTTATCGTAGTTCGGCACAAAATCAACAACGTCTTCATCAAGATCCGCAGTCAGCGCCATCGCAGCGGGAGCCATGCGTGCCTCCGTATAACGGGCAGCCGCCGGGCCGTCGTCAAGCGAACCAAAGTTACCGTGCCCATCCACCAATGGCAGGCGCATCGCAAAAGGCTGCGCCAAACGCACCATCGCATCGTAAATAGCGGCATCGCCGTGCGGGTGCAGCTTTACCCATGACCTCGCCGGTCACACGGGCACTCTTCACATGCCCCTTATCCGGGCGCAGCCCCATCTGCTGCATCATGTAGAGGATGCGCCGCTGCACCGGTTTCAGCCCGTCGCGCGCATCTGGCAGAGCACGCGAATAAATAACCGAGTAGGAGTACTCCAAAAAGCTGGATTCCATCTCGGCAGAGACATCAATATCGACAATATTTTTCGACAATATCAACCGGGTAATCTTCAACGGCGGACTTGCTGCGGCGTGCCATTTCTCTCCTTGAGGCGCACAATAATGCGCCCAATGTGGGTGGGCGTATTCGTAATTCTATTCTACAGGTAGCTTAGAAAAAAATCCGCCCAAATGCCCGTCAAAAGTAGCACAGGCGGTATGTAAAGCACTAAGGTATAAACTACAGTGTCTAACAACGGCACCACACATGCGCACACGAACCTGCCTTATTACCTATGACCCTAAGGAGTCTTCATGACAGCGACCGCATATGATCCGCGGGAAAAGCTCACGGCCGATATCGAGCGTGCAGGTTTCTACCCAGATCTAGTGCGTGACATCGTTGATGAAGCCCTTGCCGGTTTAGAACCAGAATCCCATTTTGTGCAGGTTGAAACGCATTTCAGCCATAATAATTTGCATCGCCATATCACGGTTTTAGTTGTTAGTGGATCTTTGCTGATTCTAGCGCATTTAGACGACCAGCACCTTGAAGAAGAAGGGCAGCAGACCGTAGCACATGTGGGCGTTGAAGCGGTTAAGCTGAGTTCTCTGCGTGCCGTCACTATTAGTTACGGGTACGATAATCCGCAAGCATACAAGCCCGGAACGGTTCCCACCGAACTTTCGATGCAGATAGCATGGACGGGTTCGCTACACCTGGAACTGGCACCCGCTACCTGCCCCGATCCGCACTGCACCGCAGATCACGGGTATAGTGGTGACGCCAGCCGAGAAGATTTAGCATTGCGCGTCTCGGCAACAGCGGACGGCCCCGAAGCTATCCTTCAAGCGCAGCAGTTTGCCCGCGCCCTACACCGTGCACATATTCAGGTGAGCGAAAGCCGCTGATATGTCTGAATACCTCGATTACGCTGGAAATCCGGTGCCCCCGCCACCCGCCTATGGAAGCAACAGTGTGGCAGATGTTTTTGAATCGGCAGCATCATTGGTAGCGCAAAGAAGCTTACCGCGTGCTCAGCATCCGTTGGATGATGAACCAGGTTTCAGCCTGGACGCAGACCCGCTCAACCTGGCACAACGACTAACTGAAGCTGGGGCTGACCCAAACGGATTCCGTAATATCTGCCTGATTATGGTCGATGGTTTGGGAGAACAACTGCTGCAAAGCTACGGATCTTATGCGCCTTATCTAAAGAAAACAGTTTCTTTAGGGGCATTGGATGCGGCATTCCCCACCACGACTGCAGCGTCGCTGGGCTCGTTGGGCACCGCCTCCGCGCCGGGGGCTCATGGGATTGCTGGCTATGAGGTTCGCAACCCCACGACGAATACCGTGATGAACCATCTTTCGGGGTGGGATAAGAATGTTGATCCGCACGCCTGGCAACCCCTGCCCACCGTTTTCGAGCGGTACTGTACCGATAGGCGCGTGGTGACGATTTCACTGGAGAAATACCGCGGGAGTGGGCTCACCGAAGCAAACTTGCGCGGCGGCGAGTTTGTAGGCGCAGCCGACTATAACGCTCGTATTACTTATGCCTGCGAACTTCTGGCCTCGCGCACACCGACCTTGATATATCTTTACTGGGGAGAGCTTGACCAAGCGGGGCATCGTTACGGTGCGGGAAGTGACGAATGGCTTGAACAACTTGAAGAACTTAACCTGGCACTGCGCCGCCTTGCCGAACGTTCCCCGGCGTGGGCTGGTATTTTCCTCACGGCCGATCACGGCATGGTAAATGTTCCGCAGGAAAACCGCATCGACTATTCGGCGACCAAAGAACTACTGGAAAATGTCGCTATGACGGCAGGGGAACCGCGAGCAGTGCAGCTCTATCTGCACGATACTTCACCGGATGCCCGTCGCCAGAGCGCACAATGTTGGGTTCGGCACTGGGGTGAGCATGCTTGGGTGCTAGATTCGCATGACCTGTATGAGCGGGGCTACTACGGCACGGTAATTCGTGATGCAGCGCGAGAACGAATTGGCGATCTGATCGTTTGCGCTCGTGATGATTATGCGCTCTACGATATGCGCCGCCAGAAGGAACGCGCACTTGCCATGGTGGGGCAGCACGGTTCGCTGACCGATGCGGAGCGTCTTATTCCTCTGCGGTATTTGCCGACCTCGTAGCTTCAAGGACGACAGGCTAAATTGTCTGTGTCTTCAGGAATCCTAGTAAGAGATTACTACTATTTGCGCCCGCCGAAAAGGATATCATCCCATGCGGGAATGCTTCGGCGCTGCTTCTTCGAAGAACTAGTCTTGTTCCCGTCACGATTGCTTTGGTGATGCTCGCCTTTGGGATCCGAAGTGTGATGAGCATGCTCGGGCGTCGAAGGAGCAGAGTCGTCGCTGTCATGCTCATCAACGGATTCAACTGACTGCGGTGTATCCGGTTCAGGCTCATACACTTCCGGCTCTTCCACCACGGGAGTAACCGGGCGTACCGAGCGGGCACGTTCGAGAAGCTCATTGAGTTTACGTTCGTCACGGCTTTCGCCCTTCAAAGAAGAGGTAGGCGCATTAACGTGTACCGGAGTCGTATGAGTAGTCACAAGCCGCTGCTGCACCGGGGCGGTTGCCTCCGGATGCTCTTCGTGCTCTTCATCTTCGCCGTCTAAAGAAGTTTTCTTAGCCGCAGCTGCCACCGCAGCCGGGCTTCCCATCAGGAAGTATGCTGCCTCATTTGATGCGTACAGCCCTTGATTAGCCGGGTTGTAGGTCCAACGAGCGGGGAACCGTACCTTTTCAGGCAGGTGGGAGCGTGCCTCGTCGGAGAGCGCAAAGTCGGCTTCAACCCGCCACTGCCCGTTTTCTTTCTGCCGAGTTTCCCAATCCTGGGTGGCATCCTCAAAACCGTGCTGGTGCGCAATCTCGGCAATACGAGCCGCGAGGGTGACAGGAATTTGTCCTATGCCAGAAGCTGAATCACGTCGTCCCACTTTCACGTTTTGAGCGGCGCGAATAATGTGCGAGCGCTCCGCCACGATAGGCCACTCGTACCTGCGCACGCGCTCTGGTTCCCAGCCGGATTCTTCAGCAATTTCTTCTACGCTTGCACCCTGTCGGAAGCGAGTTTGAATATCACGCGGACCGAAAGACCCCTTAGTACCTCGCCCGCGAAGCGGCTGGATGCGTCGTGCCTTAGTGATGCTTGTGCGCAGATTCGCGTCAATTGGAAGGAGAAACCTAGTGCCGTCAGCAGACTCAAGCACCAGATTTTCACCGTCATCATGTACGCCAATCAGACGCAATTCAAGCATAAGAACCTCCAAATTCATGGGTGGGGCAACACCACAACCATGCCGTTATGCCGGTTTAAAAAACATAAAGTTACCTACCAAGGGTACCGTGAGAGCCGCAAAAACGGTAGTAAAACCCCCAAAACATCGTGAAAAAATCCTAAATTGATATCTTCCAAGAGGCCTTTATGACGGCTAAAAGTTCACTAACTGCGTCCCGATTAGACAAAATGGGTATCAATAGTGAACAATACCTGCATGCCGCCGTCGCATAACACGCCGATATGTGATGGGGTACTACCTATTTAGACCACCGTGGGCGGTAGGATTTTCAGCCCACCAAAAACGACGGAGCGTGATAGTTTGGCAACTGATTACGATGCACCCCGCAAGCAGGATGACGAACAGAACGAAGAATCCTACGAAGAGCTGAACGCGCACCGTTCGGAGATGCAGTCCGGGGCGGTGGATGAGGATGAGAATACCGCGGCAGAAAGTTTTGAGCTGCCCGGTGCAGATCTCTCCAATGAAGAGCTCAACGTAGTGGTTCTGCCCGCACAGGAAGACGAATTCACCTGCGCATCCTGCTTCCTGGTTCGTCACCGCTCGCAGATTGCGCGTGAAGAAGACGGTCTGCTGTACTGCGTAGAATGCGAAGGATAAGAAGCTAAACCATACGACTCAAGGGCGGTTTCCTCAGGGAGACCGCCCTTTTAGTTGAGAAGAGAACTAGCCGTTTAGAATCTCGGCTATTTTTTCGGGATTACGGGTTGAGGCAATCCAGTAGGGGGTTGGATCGGCAGGGTCGGTAATATCGATGCGGATTTTTGGTGTAATCCAGCCGCGAAAACACATGTATGCGCGCCCATCAAGGTCGGGACCAGCCGCAATACGGGCCTGTTCGCCACGAAATGCTTGTGTTTCACCCACATAAGCACGCTCAATACTTGCTCGCCCCACACGAACCCAATCCTGCGATATTTCAATAGTGGGTGCAGAAAAATATAAAATCCACCCGAGAAGAAGCGTAACAACGACAGCAGCAATAATACCCACCGGAATACCAATAGGAGCGCCCACCAGGTAAGATGCACCTCCGGCACACAGCGTGAGAAACCACATGCCAGGTCCAGGAGAAAGACGCTCATAATAGAGCGTATGAGGTGACGAAGAAGCCATCGTAATAGTCCTTCTAAGCTTGTTGGGTACCTGTTCAGATGGCGTCTAGAAAAAGAGTGTGTGCACCATCTGGGCAGAAAATCATATTCAACATTCTAACCGAGGTTATTTTCTGCGCACTCCAGCACCGTGCAGTACTTATGTGAAACTCCTGTACGCTAAGGAGAGGGACAGAGATGACGTAGCCCCGTATGTTCGGTAGAGTGAAAGACATGATTAATCCCATTGATGTCCAGATTAAAATGCTTGATGCAGAGCTCCCAGCACCGTCTTACACCAATCCTGGTGATGCGGGCGCAGACCTGCGTTCACGAGTAGATTTTTGCACTGGCGCCTGGAGAGAGCACTTGTACCTACCGGTATTGCTATTGCTCTTCCCTGAAGGATATGTAGGGGTTGGTGCATCCGCGTTCGGGGCTTGCTACTAAACACGGCATCACAATTGTTAACGCACCGGGAACTGTCGATTCTGGGTATCGCGGTGAACTTATGGTGACGTTATTGAATACGGATCGTGCAAAGTCTTTCCAAATCAAGCGTGGTGATCGTATTGCCCAGCTTGTCATTCAGCGTTATGAACACGCTAATTTTTGTGGTGGTAGAGAACCTTGACGAAACCGAACGAGGATCTCAGGGATTTGGCTCAAGCGGCTTGAAATAATCTTTTACCGCGTAATTCGGCAGATAATAGACTTTAATCGCACAAAGAAATATACAATATCTGCATACAATATGAGACGCACTAACATCTACCAGTAAGGGATATTCAGTGTTTGGTTTTGGCAAGAAAAGCTCTGACGATGAGCGTAAGAAAGCAGAAGAGAAAACTACTAAGGTTACTTCTAAAGACTCCAATAAAGAAGATGCTGAGCTAACCAAAGCTAAGTCTAAGTCCAGCCTTAACAAGGTCGATCGTGATGATGAAGAACCCGAGGTAGTTATCTACGACCGTTCTGAAGGCCCCCACGATATTGGTGAGGTTGATGATACCGAAGAATACATCGACCTTGGTGCTCTATATATTAAGATGCTTGACGGCCTAAATCTGCGTCTTGAGATGGACGAAGGTACGGGAGCTGTAATTGCCGCAACCTGTATTCGTGCTGGTGGAACCCTCCAGATTCAGGCGTTCGCAGCGCCTCGTAGTACTGGCATATGGGATGATATTCGGCATGATCTTGCCGAGTCTGTAGCATCGCAGGGTGGAACCGCCGAAATGTATACGGGTGAGTTCGGCGCCGAGATGCTGACCCGCCTTCCCGCTACGACTGAGGACGGGAAACGAGGGGAGCGCATCGCACGATTCGTTGGCGTCGATGGCCCTCGATGGTTCTTACGCGGTGTTATCTCTGGCGAGGCTGTTCTAGGCAATGAAGAAGCTGCTGAAGCGATTGAAGAGGTCTTCCGTACCGCTATTGTCAATCGTGGCGACGACCCCCGCCCGCCACGTGAGCTATTACCCATGACGATGCCGGAACAGATATATACCTTAGACGACTCAGATGATGAAGAGCAGGAACCTGAGGAGCAGGAGAGTAGTCGAGAGACTGAAACGAAGAAAAAGAAGAACGAGGATAAACGCGAACTACGCCCAATGCCTCGTCGCGGACCCGAGATTACAGAGATTGGGTAATGCCGCGCATAGATAACAGCCACGCTGCACCCGGTTCGGGGACTTCTTCTCAAGTTGAGGCGGAGTACCCCGAACGTTTTCGTGTTCGCCTAGCTGGCCGTATCGATCAGGTGTGGATTCCTGCTGTTCACGATAAACCGCTCTACCAAGCAGAACTTATCGTGGCGAAATCAAAACCGCTTCAATGGGCCAGTCCTCTAGCTCTGATTGGCATGCCCATTGTTGAGCCTCCTGGCGAAGACTTTGACGATGAGCAGGAAGACTCGCAGAATGCTGAGACCATTATGTCTGATGGAGACCAGCAACAATCAGTTTTGGGGAAGAACCCCATGACGGAGAGTTTAGAAGTGCGGTTCCCCTCACGTCCGCCGTTTTCTGTGGGAGAAAGAGTAACCCTTATTTGGCATGGGCAGCGTGTGGTTCCTGGTTTATTGGCGGGGTGCCTGCTGCGGTGCTCTGGGGTTATCTCAACGCACACGTACCCACCCGTGATTTACAACCCCCGATACGAGATTGTTCCCCAATACTTCTTAGAAAAGGATCCTCGACGTGGTTAATACTCCACATGACCCTCAGCATTTGAATAACCAGTATGCCTCTGACGGTACCCAGAGTGCAGAGACAAACTCAATATCGGGGCAAGAAGCATTAGGTAAGAGCCTGGGTGTTTCTTTGGGAGGCAATATCCGCCGTACAGAGTCAGGTCATGTGGATGTGCTCCATGCAATTGGTGGGTGGCGTGGACTCGTAGAAACTTCTCTGCCTTCATTACTCTTCCTTATCTTCTTCACGGTCACCAAAGATTTAAACTTAGCTTTAGTTATCGCGGTAGCAGCTGCAGGTATTTTTACCGTGCTGCGCCTTGTACAGCGCAGTAAACTCATACCTGCGGTGTCGGGTATTGTGGGTGTTGCAATTTGTGCTTTCACTGCTTTTCGCACAGGGAACGCCGCCGACTACTATTTGCCGGGGTTTTGGACGAACGGCATTTACAGTGTTGCGTTCATCGTTTCGATTATCGTGGGTTGGCCTCTGGCGGGGCTCATTTTCGGGTATATCAGGGGAGAGCAACTTGCCTGGCGACAGAAACCCGAACGTTTGAAAGCCTATAAGTTGGCAACGTGGATTATGGCGGCTGTCTTGCTGTTGCGACTTGCGATCCAAATACCGCTTTACTATATGAACGCTACCGAAGTCTTAGGTGCTATGCGCATCGTTATGGGGCTGCCTCTGTACGCGGCGGGTATCTGGCTGGCGTGGCGAGTATCTGATCCGGCAGAAACCTCATAGCTAAGTGCCGCTGGGCACATATTGCTATAGACTCAGAAGACAAACGACCTGCGTAATCAAAAAGGACGCTATAAACCCGCTCCTATATTCTTTGCATTTCAGCTGAGAAATAGCTCGTTTTCGTTGGTGCTCTAGGAGAGAGATAATCTAGGCGAAGAGCGCCCGAATCTGGTCTTCTCCGTCAAGCGTTGTGATGAAGAAAAGTTCGTCGCCACCCTCAATAACAACATCGGCGGAAGGGGCCACCGGAACGCCATCGCGCAAGATGGCGGTGAGTACCGTATCGGTTGGCCACTGCACATGGTCTATCCTGTAGCCAATCACAGGATGATCGAGCGGTACCGTATACGCCGCCAACGTCGCCCCGCCGGCCTGAAGCGTAAGCAGACGCACCACATCGCCCACCTCGACGGCTTCCTCTACGAGAGCCGTCATCAAACGCGGAGTGGAAACTGCCACATCCACGCCCCAGGCATCATCGAAAAGCCACTCATTCCGGGGATTATTCACACGCGCTACAGTGCGTTGTACACCAAACTCGCTGCGGCACAGTAGAGATACCATCAGATTAACTTTGTCGTCACCGGTTGCGGCAACAATTACATCAGCGGTATTCGGGTGAACCTGGCGCAAAACAGATAGCTCGCAGGCATCGCCAATATGCCAACGCACCCCTGGTAGGTCGGTACGTTTTTTCATCTCAGGTTTGGAATCAATAATAGTGACCGTGTGCCCATTCGCCTTGAGCTCCTTAGCGATAGATGCTCCCACGGAACCGGCCCCAACAATAAGTACCTTCATGTTATAAGCTCCTTATGCTTTCGGGCGACGGCGATCGCCGGGGTGCTGCGCCGGGTCTATCGGCTTCGCATGGAACCAATCCAGCCGCGGATCGGTACTGTACTCGACGTCTTCATCAGTACGAGGCGACCGCGAAAGAATCCGAGAGACTTCGTTAATATCGTCCGTGCGCATCATAATGTGTACGGTATCTCCCTGCTGATAGGCGGTATCTGGGCGTGGCAGCATGCCTTCACCGAATCGGGTAATGTAGGCGATGCGCACCCCGGCAGCACGCTCAATATCCACGAGTGCATGACCTGCCCATTGTTCATGCAGTGGAATCTCAGTAAGCATGAGCCTGCCCGATGGCTCCCGAAAATCACCCTTGAGTGCCTGCTCCGGTAACAGACGACGAAGCACCTGATCCGTTGACCACCGAACGGCGGCTACCGTGGGAATACCTAGACGCTGAAAGAATTCAGCACGATTTGGGTCGTAGACTCGGGCAACAACATTTTTTACTTTGAAAGTCTCACGCGCTACGCGGGCGGCAATAATATTTGAATTATCTCCCGAAGATACAGCAGCAAAAGCGTACGCGTCCGAAATACCCGCCTGTTTGAGCGTTTCTTGGTCAAAACCGACACCGGTCACCAACTGCCCGCTGAACCCTTTACGCAAGGGCTGGAAAGCTCGCTCATCTTGATCGATAACGGCTACCGTATGCCCCGAAGCCTCTAGAGTACGGGCAAGCATAACTCCCACACGACCAGAACCCATAATGACGAAATGGGGCATGTGCTTTCCTCCTCAACAGACGACCGGTTTTCCTGTTAAGTGTACCGAGTAAGACCTCTAAACGCCCGATGACCTGCGAAACACGCGGCAAATAAAATTGAGCTTTACCCCGCAGGCGGATAGCCTTAAACCTGTGAAATATCGTTGGGAAAAATTCGCAGCGCCTTCACCGGTAAGCCGGTAGATTCGCGTCAAGTAGCGGCCATGTCGCTGCCTAAGCGTTTTGCCCTACCCCTTTTCGGCTCTGACGGTATTTCATCTGTCGCATACGCCGCCGACGAGATTATTCTGATGCTCGCCGTTGCGGGTAACGCAGCCATTGTCTATGCCCCTTGGGTTGGGTTAGCGGTCGCCGTCGTAGGTCTTATGATCGTAGGAACCTACCGATACAACATTAATCAGGTTGCTGCTGAAGGCGATTTTGAACTAGTGCACCGGCGGTTGGGCAGTAAACCCGCCGTTATTTTGGGGGCCTCGGTACTTCTTGATTTCGTGCTTACGGTTGCCGTTTCCATGTCGTCGGCTGCAACATTCCTGGTGGCACTTTACCCAGAATTACAAGATCATCGCAGCGCCATCGCAATACTGCTCATCATTATTTTGACCGTAGTGTCTCTGCGCGGTCTACAACTCATGGGAAAGATAGCACACTGGCCGCTCTATATTTTCCTCGCGATCCTAGGCGTTACGCTGTGCATTGGAATTATCAAATCCTGGATGGGTGTGCTTGCTAAAGCAGAATCGGCAAACTACTCGGTACTCCCCGAAAACGTCGATTCACAGCTGATTGGCATAGCGTTCTTCTTTTTGATCTCACGGTCTTTTTCAGCGGGTGCCGTTGCGCTCTCCGGAGTTTCCACGATCTCAAACTCCGTGCGTTTCTTCCGGCGCCCCAAAAAAACATAATGCCGCCCTCACCCTCATGATTATGGGTACCATAACGGGTGTGCTTCTCGTCAGCATACTTTACATAGCCCAAGTTACCGGCGTTACTATGGTGCATGACACCACACAATATTTGTTGATTGAGGGGCGCGCGCCGGGCGAATTCTTCCACCAGAAACCCGCGCTCTATCAGATAGCACTCGCTATCTATGATGGTGCCCCGCTCATACCTCAGCTGCTTGTTTTTGCCACCGTTGCAGTGCTGACCATAGCGTCTTTTACAGCTTTTATTGGTTTTCCGTTGAGTTCATCTGCTCTCGCTGATCGCAGGTATCTGCCAGTTCAGCTACGGAGTATCAACTCTGTGGGCCTCTACCGTAACGGGGTTCTCCTGCTGGCCGTTATGGCAACATGTCTAACGTTGCTTTTTGGCTCGGATATTTTCTCGCTCATTCAGCTCTATCTCGTGGGTATGTTCCTCTCGATGCTGCTCACTCAGGGATCGGTAGTGAGCTACCGCATCCGAAAACTGCGCATTACACTGGCATTTACTTCGCGCCGACACCTGATCCGTGACTTAGCCGTCAGTATCATCGGGGTTATCGTGACCGCCGCTGTACTCATTACTGTTATTGTCACTAAGTTCATGGCAGGTGCCTGGCTTTCGCTTCTTATAATCGCTACCTTGTTCGGGGGCATGATGATAACCCGTAAACACTACGATGCCGTAATCAAAGCGGCAGAAATACCATATGAAGATCTAGAAACCGCCGATCTATCCTCGCTGCCTTCACGGGTGCACGCCATTGTTTACACGAAGGACCTCAACAAACCCGTGCTTCGTGCCCTAGCCTATGCGCGCGCATCCCATCCTTCAACGCTGGAAGCTCTGACCGTTAATAACGACCAGGCCACTCTTGACGATGTGAAGACTCGCTGGGATCGCATGCGGATTCCTGTACGACTCTTGGTGATTGACTCACCCTACCGCGATACCGTCCAAGCCGTACATAACTATGTGCGCCGTATTCAGAACAATACATCGCGGGATGTTATTGCTGTTTACATTCCAGAGTTTGTTCCGGAACATTGGTGGCAGCGCCTCATTCATCCGCGAACTGTCAAACAGCTTAAGAAAGTTTTAGAGCAAGAACCTAATGTTATTCTTGTGACTGTTCCGTGGAGCATTCATGAGAATACAACGCCCATTGATACCGAGGACATTGATACCTCCATTCACTCTCATAAAAACGATACGATGTATCGGGGCTCAACCCACACAGAAGAAACGTGATATTCCATGAGAACCCTTGAGATTTTCTCATGCTTATGGCAGGGTTGAACGGTTATTTAAAAATAAGCGGTGTAGAATGCTTCACATCAGAATTCTGTAAGGAGAAGACGCGTGAACACCCCTGAAACCAGCACAGTACGTGACTCCGGTGCGGATAACGTTACCTCGGAGCAGGGGTACACTATAGGCGATCTAATCCAGGTAACCTGTGAGACACCCGCCCACGGAGGTGCACTCGTTGCACGTACGCACGCCGGGGTCGTTTTCGTAAGGCACGGTGTAGTGGGTGAAGAAGCCCAAGTTCGGATTACCGCAATAGGCCCAAAAAACCGTTTCTACTTTGCAGATGTTGTAGCCGTCAAAGTGCCTGCACCAGTGCGCCGTAAGCATCCCTGGGCACAGGCAGATGCCCTCAAAACCCCCGAAGAACGTCAGAAACTCACCGGCATAGCAGAGCTTCTTGGTGGGATGGAATATGGACACCTAGAACCCTCTGAACAACGGCGTTACAAAGCCGAGATCGTACGAACTCAGCTTCATCGCCTAGGCGGCATCCCTCTAGAATCACCACTCTTAACAAACCTTATCGTTGAGTCTATGCCTAATCGAGACCTCGTCGAAGGCGACCTCTCCTGGCGATCTCGTATACGGTACACCACCGCTAAAAGCATTGAAGACGGTACCACGTATTGGCGCATCGGCATGTACCCCTACCACAGCTCGCAGCCGGTACCCGTCGTTGATTTTCCCCTCGTGGCACGCGAATTACGTGATCTAGAACTTCACAAGCTCAACCTGCGGGGCGTTCGAGAACTGGAAGCAACACTGTCTTCACGTGGGCGTATTCTGCTCCAATTCATGGTTGACCCCCGGTTTGAGACAACCCATGTCGCCAAAGAGATTGAAAGGCAGTGCATCCAGCTTTGGGGCGAGCTTGCTAAGCGTAAAATCTCGCTTTTCTTCACCCCCTATAGCGGATCGAAAGCAAAACCGAGCAAGCGTTCGGGGCAGCCCAGCGTGCATAGCCCTTATCGGCGTGTGCGTCAGGGAGATATACTCCTTGGCGGTGGGTTACGTTCCGTAACCGAAGAAGTAAGTTTTGGTCCGCGAAGGTTCAGCTATCAGGTCTCCGCAGGTGGCTTCTGGCAGATTCACCGCTGTGCCCCCTCAACTCTCATGGGCACCATGTTAACCATGCTCCGCCCAACCTTAGGCGAATGCGCCCTCGACCTATACGCCGGTGCTGGGCTATTTACAGCAGCGCTCGCGGATGCTGTCGGATCAGAAGGAACGGTTATCAGCGTTGAAGGTTCCCCGGTAACGCACCGTGATGCGCGTTCCAACTTCGCGCCGGATGGTCCTTCCCGAAGCGATAACTCCAAGGAACCCGTGTTGAGGTTATTCGCGGAGACGTTGCACAAAGCCTTCAAGATCTTAAAGCAGCACATAGCCTTGGTCAGATACCTACCCCGGATGCCGTGGTACTTGACCCATCTCGTGAAGGGGCAAACCGCAAAGTTTTGGAACGCCTCAACGAACTCAAACCCAGGCGCATTCTATATGTGGCATGTGATCCTGCAGCCTTGGGACGCGATACAGCTATTTTGCGTGAACTAGGCTGGGATCTCGTACAGGTACGGGCATTTGATATGTACCCTAATACGCATCATGTTGAGACGCTCGCTCTTTTTCACCGTGCGCCTGCGCGTATTCGTCCAGCGCGTCTGTCAAAACGTCATAAGTAAATTCTCGTAGAGACAGCAAAACTGTATGTACCTAAGATGGCGAACACGGTAACCATGACTTTTTTCGGCAACCTTCAAATGGGTATATATAACCTAACCCGTTAGAATTTAACTGTTAGACCTAGAGGTACATTGTTGACCTCAACCGTGCAGAAGGAGAGTGTATGTCTGCTGAGAACGAGGCGAACAAGGAATCCTCAGGGCTCTTGTCCGATATTCGTGAACCTCGGGATTTGCGCCCCCTCAGCTACGAGCAGCTGCGTGAACTCGCTGAAGAGATCCGTCAGTTTATCGTAACGAATGTTTCTGCAACGGGTGGTCATTTAGGCCCCAATCTTGGCGTTGTTGAGCTGACTCTTGGTATCCACCGTATTTTTGATTCGCCCCACGATTCTATTCTCTTTGATACAGGGCATCAGTCCTATGTACACAAGCTGGTGACCGGTCGTCACGCCTTTGACACCCTGCGCCAAAAGGGTGGGTTGTCGGGGTACCCGGATCGTGGCGAGTCTGAACACGATATTATTCAGTCCTCGCACGCTTCATCATCAATTTCCTGGGCTGATGGTATTTCACGCGCCTACGCTCTCAACGGAGAAAATGACCGCTATACGGTGGTTTAATCGGTGATGGTGCGTTGACCGGGGGCATGGCCTGGGAAGCCGTGAATAATATCGCCGCTGACCGTAGTCGTAAAGTCGTTATTGTAGTCAATGACAATGGTCGATCGTATGCGCCTACTATTGGCGGTTTTGCTAACCAGCTGACGGCACTTAAGCACGAGGTGCAGCAGCAGGTTGACCGTATGCGTCTTGACCATCGATATGATCGGGCGCTTGATGCTATGCGCCGTGGTCTGCAGCGTGGCGGCCCGCTGGGGCAGATGATTTACCGGGGGCTGCACGGTATGAAGGTCGGTATTAAGGACGTTGTGGTCCCCAAGGGTATTTTTGAAGACCTCGGCATGAAATATGTTGGTCCAATTGATGGGCACGATCAAGAAGCTGTTGAGACCGCCTTGCGTGCCGCTAAGAACTACGGCGGGCCGGTGATTGTGCACGCTATTACAGAGAAAGGGCACGGCTACGCTCCGGCACGTGCGAATGATGATGACCAATTCCATGCGGTAGGACGGATTGATCCTCTTACCGGCAAGCCTGTCTCAACCAGCACCGAAGAGTCATGGACGAGTGTTTTCGGTCGTGAGATCAAACAGATCGCGGATGAACGCGAAGACATTGTGGGCATTACCGGTGCCATGCTCATTCCTGTTGGCCTACGTGAATTCGCGCAAGCGCATCCGAACAGAGTCATTGATGTTGGTATCGCAGAACAGCACGCCGTTGCGATGAGTGCGGGCTTGGCATACGGCGGTATGCATCCTGTGGTGGCACTCTATGCAACATTCTTAAACCGTGGCTTCGACCAGCTCTTGATGGATGTTGCTCTTCACAAGGCGGGCGTGACTCTGGTTCTTGACCGCTCCGGCATTACTGGACCTGACGGTGCAAGTCACCACGGCATGTGGGACTTATCGCTTCTGCAGTTTATTCCTGGGTTAAACTTGGCGGCCCCACGCGATGCTGCGACGCTTCGTGAAGCGCTTCGTGAAGCCGTTGCTATTGATGATGCGCCGACCGTTGTCAGGTACCCAAAGGGGTCGGTGGGTGAAGATATCGCTGCCCTGGAACGCCGCTCTGACGGGGTGGATGTGCTGACCCGCACCGGGCGGCCGCATCCTGAAACTGGGCAGCGCGATGTGCTGTTTGTTGCCGTTGGCGCTATGGCACGGGTAGCGCTCGAAGTGTCTGAGCGCCTTGCCGAGCAGGGCATCCATTCGACGGTGATTGATCCGCGATGGGTTATGCCGGTTCCGCATTCGGTGGTGGATTTTGCGCGAGACCACCGCATCGTTGTGACTCTCGAAGATGGTGTGCGTGCGGGCGGTGTGGGTTCACGCATTCGCCAAGAGATGCGTGCGGCTGGCGTGGACACGGCGTTGAGTGAGCTCGGCTTACCGGCAGAATTTATACCGCATGCGTCACGTGAGGAAATCCTGGAAGATGTTGGTTTGTGCGCGGAAACCATTACTGCCGATATTCTCGCCCAGCTTGCGGGCGATAAGGTTCCCTTCGCACGCGAGGAAGGACAAAAGCCTCGGCATACTCAGTAATTTTTTGTGGTGCTTGACCGAGTGCAAAAAATAAAACGTTGGGGTGTGTAGATTTTCACACACCCCAACGTTTTTATTGACATGAAATCTAGACGTTAAAAACTAACGTGCCGCCAATACTAATGTGTGAAAGATACCTAGCCCCCAACAATGATCCTACCGTCTTTCACCTCTGCCTTATAGGATTTTAACGGTGACTCGGCCGGTCCGCCTTTGACTGAGCCATCGGCGAGCGCAAACTGAGAACCATGGCAGGGGCACACAATTTGGCTGCTGTTTTGTACGTTGAGTTGGCAGCCCTGGTGGGTGCAGGTGGAGCTAAAAGCCTTGAAGACACCGTCTTCAGGTTGAGATACGATAACGGTAACACCGCCTTTGGTAAGTTTCGCCGCTTTGCCGACGGGTACCTCCGAAGCTGCCGCAATATCGGTGGGGGATTCTGGCCCGGCAGCACCGTTACCGCCCCCTCCGCCACCACCGCTGGAACCTTCGGCACAGGCGCTTAAAGCAAGAGCCCCTGCGGTAGCTGTGGCCCCCGCTACGAGTGCATTTCGGCGCGAAAGTTTATGCTCCAGCTCCTGAACGCTCTGAGAGTTTGGCTCGTGCGCAGAAATTTCTAATTGTGCGCACGAACAGGTGCACGATGGTACTTCGTTCATCGTTCCTCCTTGAATTCTCCGGTGTGTGAAGCCGGGCTTGTGTGATGCTGAGGCGACCGTACCTGTGGGATAGCTGCGTGTCGCTCTCTTATAAATCTAGAGGATAAGTCGTATGCACGCGAATAAGCCGTTTTGTTGTGTGGCGCGCGCCTCCATATTTTTCTTGGGTTGAGAGATCCATGTGTTAAGGCATTAGCCAAGGTGTCGCTGGAAAACTTCATGAAGATCCGGGGCAAGAATTTCAATCTGCCACGGGCGCACATCATGCGAGCGAAGAGCCTCAAGAAGGGCCTCTTGAGAGTAAGGCTCGGGCGGATCCCAGCACAGACGCCGTATGCAGTCAGCGCTGATAATATTCTGTGCTGGAATATTGAGCCGCTCTGACTCCCGTTGTACTATCTTCCGCACTTCGCTAAGAATCTCTAGTGAAATAGGGCGTTTCGTTTCCCAAGCCTTAAGCGGGGGAGGGGCGGTTGCCGGAATGGTGTAGGGCGCCGGGTCCTCACCCCGAGAAGCTGATACTATCGCACGCACCCAGCGGGGACCTTCACGTTTCAACAGTCGAGTACGGAACCCCGGAATCGCCATGATAGCTGGTACATTACGAGGCATTTTCTGCGCAGCCTCAACGAGCGCGGCATCTGAGAGTAAAGCCTTAGAATCTATATCTTTCTTCTGCGCTAATTTATCGCGCTCGAACCAAGATTCCGCAGGGCTGTTAGTTGCGGTACGGACCGGAGCGTGTTCCGTCCCTTCGTTTTCCTCCACCGTTCGGCTTTCTTCGCAGCAGGGTCGGCGGGCGGCAGTGAACAGAGATAGGCAAATTCCTGGCGGGCATACTCAAGTTTTCCCTGGTCTTCTAAAACTTCTTCCAAGGCATCGCGTAAATCTGCCAGTACATCAACATCAAGGCATGCATAGTTGAGCCAAGACTCTGGCAAAGGACGCTGTGACCAGTCTTCTTGGGAGTGCTTTTTCTCAAGTTTGTACCCCAGAAGCTCTTCGACAACAGCTCCCAGGTTCACCCGTTCCAGGCCCGCTAAACGCGCACCGAGCTCGGTATCAAAGAGAAGACGCGGTCGCATTCCAAGAAGATCCAGACTTGGAAAATCCTGGGTTGCCGCGTGAATAATCCATTCGGCATCTGCTAGAGCATCGTTGATGATCCTAAGGTCAGAAAAAGCTTCGGGATCGATCAGGTAGAGCTTATCTTCGCGTTTCAGCTGCACCAAGAAAGCCCTGATCCCGTACCGTATACCCTGTGCGCGTTCCGTATCGACTGCAACCGGACCGGATGCAGCACGCAAAGATTCAGCAGCACGTTCAAGCGCCCTCTCCGTGTTGATAATGGAGGGGACCGGAACTGACGGGGTAGTTAGCGGAATAACATCAGGAACCGTGAAATCAGCAGGTAATCCGAGCATAGGGGGAGTTTGATAGGCTCGGTACTCGGGCTGAGACTCATCTGAAAGTGGTTCCTTGAATATCCGTTTCTGGTAGCTCCCTCGACGGGGCTGAAAACAATAACTCCACCATTCTACCCGTTGCCGCTGTGCGTTACATGTTTCTTCAAATATACCGAAAACCCAAGGACCGGCACCGGGCTAACAGCAGTATTGTCTCGTAAATAGCTCTAGCTTACGACTTCTGCGGTTCCAATGTGAGACAGACAGAATTGATGCAATACCGCAGATCAGTCGGAGTATCGTATCCTTCGCCTTCAAACACGTGACCCAGATGCGAATCGCAGGCGGCGCAACGTACCTCTACTCGGCGCATCCCTAACGTGGTGTCTTCCAGATACCGCACACGATCTTCGGCGAGTGGAGCGAAGAAAGAGGGCCAGCCGCAGTGCGACTCAAACTTCTCAGCAGAGCGGAAAAGCTCGGTCCCACAGGCTCGGCACGAATACACACCCTCGGTTTTCGTGTCCCAGTATTCGCCGGTGAAAGGCTCGTTCGGTGCCGCCTTCACGCAGTACCGCGTATTCTTCGGGTTTGAGAACTTCACGCCAATTCTTCGCAATTTTACCGGCACCCGGTAGTGAGTTTCCCACTGCTACTCCTTCAAATCTTCTCTTATGAGCTGTCGCCGTTATAACGGTGCTGGCTCGGGTTTTGTTCCCGATGGTACAGGTCCGTGACCCACTCGGTGACGGGCAGGGTTCAAGCCGTTTAGTCGCGCCTCGTAGTTGCTGCGCTGGTGCATCCCCAAACGTTGAGCCACTGCCATCGACGCCCGGTTGCGGGCGTGAATAACAGCAAATACTTGCTGATGCCCAGCCTCCGCAAGCTCACCCATTACCTGCTGGGCGGCGCGGGTGGCGATGCCCTCACCCCAGAAAGCGCACCCAAGCCGCCAAGCCAGCTCAATCTCTCCGACCGGACCCCAATCATTCAACCACCGGTGGGCTCCGGTGAAACCAGCCACCTCACCGTTGGCCAGCACCGTGTAGAGGCAGAAACCTTCCCGCTCGTATTCGGCGCGAGCCCGCACCACCATATCCTCATAGTGGGCGAGTGAATCTGCGGGTCGCCCCAAATACTCCATGACGCGCGTATCCCTGAACAGCGCATACCATTCGGCGGCGTCCTCCGTTGCAGGGATCCGCAGCTCAAGACACGGCTGCTCAGGCGCGAAGAGGCGCATAGTTGCCGCCGGTGAGTTTAAGCAAGTCGGCGGGGGAGAGCTCAATATCAAGCCCGCGTTTACCGCCAGAGACCAAGATAGTTTGATACTGCTCGGCGCTGGCATCTAAGAGTGTGGGGGAAGGAGTTTTCTGCCCTAACGGCGAAATACCACCCACCACATACCCGGTGCGGCGCTCGGCAACCTTCGGATCACACATGGAGGCACTCTTCCAACCAAGGGCGTGTGCCGCCGCCTTCAGGTTTAGCTGCCCGCTCACTGGCACTACCGCCACCGCAAAATCTTTGTCATGAACAATCAGAAGCGTCTTGAATACCTGCTCAGGATTGGCGCCAAGTTTCTGCGCGGCCTCCAGCCCAAAGGAGGTTTCTCCCTCCACATGCTCATACTCACGAATCTCAAAAGGAGTCTTAGTTTCCTTCAAGAGCGCGACCGCAGCGGTGGAGGCACCTTTCTTGCCGCTTTTATTCTTTTTAGCCATGAAGACTATTCTACGAAAACGTGAGGTGAACCCCTAAGGTATGTATCACCTTTACCTGCGTATGGATGGGGCGCCTGCAAGCGTTAGGCTACACAACGTTTTCCAACATAGCGGGTTTCTGACTAGGAGAATTAGCCGATTCATCTTCAATTGAGATACCAAAGTCGGTGACTGTACTCAGATCGTGCTCTGTCATGGTTGTGATCCCTGCACCGCGACCAGCAGAATTGAGGATTCCAGATCCCACAATATTGCCCTGAGCATCGTAAAACCAGAGTTTATAGACCTTTCCTTCGGGTAGCGCAGGCAGATTTGTCGTTGAAACACCCGCCATGTTGTGGGAAGGGGAGTACATGACCGATACTGGCATACCGTTGACTTTACCTTGGGCCATTGAAAGGTCAGGAGCCATGCTGATTTGCTCGACGATCGACTGGTCGCCAGGTCGTGCAGCTGCCGGATGTGCTGGAGCCGAAGAGGACACCCTCGCGGCTTGAAGCTCCTGGGAGGTACGTTCTAGTTGCTGATGCTGCGTGAAACCCCATATGCCCAGACCAGCAGCGATAATAATACTTGCCGCAGCCGTCATGCGAGATGGTGAGAATTTACCCTGAGCCCCGAACCAACGCCGTTTAGCTCGTGCATAAGCGGAATCCTCTGAGTCTGCGATAGCTTGAGCGTTGTCTGCATTATCTGATGCAAAGTAACCTTCGGAATCGGCATGATCACTCTTATGCTCGGCATTCACGTCATCTGTACCTAGCTCATTAGCTGGCTGGATTTGCTCGGTATGCGCAACCTGCGCCATCACACGAGCTTTAAGCTCAGCGGACGGCTCTTGCGGAGTGAGCGAAGTACCAAAAACCTCAGAGAGGACCGCAGCATCGGCCTTAGCATCTTCGCGTTCGTGTTTGGGGGTCCACGATTCAAACGCTATACGTTGCGTTGGTGAAAGCGTGTGGAGGGCGTAGTCGAGTTTATCGGGGAAATCTTCGGGATAGTCTTTAGTGCTCACGGGTGCCCTCCAATCGTTCACGTAGTTTCTGCATGCCAGCGCGCATGCGGGTTTTGACAGTTCCTAGAGGAATGCCCGTTTCATCGGAGATCTCGCGCTGTGATTTACCTCCGAAATATGCCATGGTGAGCAGCTGGGCTTGTTCGCGTGGAATACCCAGATAGAGCATGGTGAACCTCCTCCGTATCCATAAAAGCAGCTATTGCGTCATCAACGTGATGATAAGATTCGCGATACTCCTCAAGACCGCGTGTGAAATCACGTTCTGTGGAGGCTGCAACGGAGCGCACCCTGATCAACCGCACGGCGGTGAGCAATAGTTGCAGCCCACGACAACACAGTACCCCGTTCTGCACGGTATAAAGGCGCTTTTTGCCATATTTCTAGAAAAACTTCTTGAGTAACTTCTTCCGCATGCGTTCGGTTATGAAGAATGCGGTTAATAAGCGCGTACAGACGCGGAACAAGCGCATCGTATAGAGCTTCAAAACAATGTTCGTTTCCTGCGGCAGCACACTCCATCAACGCAGTTAAGCGCTGATATTCCTGAGGAATTTGGGTGGCTTTTTGAGCTTCTTGATACGCCGAAGTCACCTGACGATCCAAAAAAGTCATGGTCATATCATCTCACGCCCTATGATGACATTTGATTATTGTGTCGGTGATAAGCGAAGTTTAGGTATGTTTTACACCCTAGAAAATATTCCAGGGTGTAAAGCAGCATACCGGCAAAATATTACTTCGACATGGCGGAAGCCGAAGGAGACATCATGGCGTCTTTGTTTTCCATCTTGCCTCCTTTGTCACCGTCCATCTTGTTGTCATCATGCTTCATGCTGTCATGATCTCCCTGCATTTTATCGCCGTCCATCTTGCCGTGGTCGCCATCCATCTTGTCCCAGACATGGCAGACTGGCTCGGCATAGCTGAAGGCGACATCATAGCGTCTGAACTCATCATGGCAGAAGAAGAGGGGGTGGATGATGCAGAAGAGCTCGACGATGCGCTCGGCGATGAGTTCTGATCAGAAGCGTTAGAAGAACATGCAGAAACACCAGCAACGAGGGCTAGAGAAACAGCTGCAAAAGACGCAGTGCGAAGAATAACGGACATACGTAACTCCAATCTTATATCGGCACAGGTAACGCGGAGGAGCGCCCGTACCATTGCAAAATATTCAGAATCCTAAACTGGACTCATTAGGTATTCGGAACATTCAGCCCGCTCGGATTGCAAAACCTCAGAAAATTTTTTAAGTGATGTATCTGACTACCTCTCGCAACACCTTGAGAAAAACTTCCATGAACTTGAATATTGCGGAGTAAAAGGCCTCATTAAGATGCTGTCAATTGTGCAGGCATCGCTATAAAAATAATTTCAACCAAACCGAAACCGCAGTTCGTTCCGAATATAACCATGACAACACGTGAGGCAGCATCGCCTCGCATTACCAATCCATGAGGAAAATAACTATGCTGTTATCGCTCATCATCCTAGGCATACTCGGTGGTCTTATCACTGGGATCTCGCCCTGCATCCTGCCTATCTTGCCCGTTATTCTCGTCACTGGCGGTGCAGATTCAGCGCGCACTGCATCCACCGAATTTGGACAAACAGGCATAGCAAAAGATTCTGCGGACAATGTGCAAGCCTATTCTCGCGCAGAAGCGCAGTTCTCGGAAACGCAGCTCCAGCACCCATGCAGCGTACTGCATCACGCTGGCGTCCCTATCAAGTTGTAGGCGGGCTCGTTCTGAGCTTCAGCCTCTTTACCCTGCTCGGTTCGGTTATTCTTGCTGCCCTGCACTTGCCGCAAGATACGCTGAGGATTTTAGGTATCACCTTCCTCATTATTGTTGGGCTGAGCATGCTTATACCCCCGTTGGAGCGCCTGCTTGAAAAACCTTTCGCGAAATTCTCAAAACTCGGAGCGAAACGCAGCACCACACGTGGCGGCTTCCTCATGGGGCTTGCTCTCGGTCTCGTCTATGTGCCCTGCGCAGGTCCGGTTCTTGCAGCTATTACCCTTGCTGGCGCAACCGGAAACATCGGCATCGAAACCGTAGCACTCACCCTATCCTTTGCTTTCGGAACAGCGATCCCGTTGTTGATCTTTGCTCTTGCGGGGCGGAGCATTGCAGAACGAGTTAAGACGTTCCGCACCCACCAGCGTGGAGTGCGCACCGCCTCGGGTGTACTCTTGATCGCTCTTTCAATCGGACTAGTATTCAACGTTCCCGCCCAGCTACAGCGCGCAATTCCGAATTATACGGAAGGGATTGAGCAGACTATCAGTCAAGATACGCAGAATAATATTATTTCTTCTTCCATCGGTGGGTCGATAAGCTCGTGCCGACCCGATGAAGAAAAATTGCAGGACTGCGGCTCTGCCCCGGAATTAGCAGGTGGCACGGGTAACTTCAACACTGAGAATCAGCCAAGTATCGCCCATATGCGCGGAAAGGTTACACTCGTTGATTTTTGGGCATACTCGTGCATTAACTGTCAGAGGACGGCACCGCACCTGAATGAACTCTACGCCAAATATCATGATTATGGTCTAGAAATAGTGGGAGTACACACGCCGGAATATGCGTTCGAACACGAAGGTAAGAACGTCCAGGCAGGCATTGAGAACCTAGGTATTAAATACCCGGTAGTTCAAGACAACGACTATGCTATTTGGCGTGCTTACAGCAACCGCTATTGGCCTGCACACTATCTCATTGATAGTGAAGGTAAACTTCGTGCTGTTCACTATGGTGAAGGTGGGCATAAGGTGACTGAGGCACAGGTACGCGAACTTCTCAAAGCCGCAAACCCACAAGTGCAGCTTCCAGACCCTATTCACAAGGATGATGCACAAGAGGAAACACAAAACGCGCATGATGCGCGAACCCCTGAAAACGTATCTGGGCTCTAAGCGCGCAATGTACTTTGCGGGGCAGAAAGCTACTCTAACGGAACCCGAACCTTCAAACCGGCAGATCGTCTAGCTGTTGACCAATACGACCTCAACGGTACGTGGTCTATAACCCCCGAACGTATTGAGCCTCAAGGAAACGACGGCACTTTGCGGATTAACTATCGTGCCCACGGAGCGCAGGTTGTTGCCGGCGGCAGCGGTACCATCGAAGTGCGGCGCAATGGTACAACGGAAAAGATTCATGTAGACGGCGCTCCCAACGCCCACCACATTGTGCGCGGCGATGAGCAAAGTAGCGGAGTTATTGAGCTCAAGGTCTCGCCCGGAGTGCAGCTGTACTCGCTCACCTTCTCATAAGTCTCTGCCGAATCTCACGCAGAATTCACCCCTGACGACTAAACCCGGGACTGTGTTTTCAAGGTTTTAGATCACACATGACTAAAACCACGTAAAACGCATAGTCCCGGGTTTTACTGCGTTTTCACCGCATCTGTACCCGAGGGAGAGAGCACTCCGAGTACCGGGCTGCGGCAAGCTCAGCACATCCGTACTAAACTTAAGACAAGTAACATAGACGTCACTCAGAAAGTTATATCGTGCCCGTCACCTACGAACACCTTACCGAACGTATCCCAAACGTCTCAGCAGAAGAGCTTCTCGCTGGGTTTCGTCCCTCAGAACGATTCGGTGAAGTGTCATTCGACAGCTATATTCCCGATCCAAACCAGCCCTCCCAAGCTGAAGCAGTACAAAAACTCAAAACCTTCGGCGATAAAATCAACAAAGGAGGAAATTCCGGCGGGTTCTTCGGCAAACTTTTTGGCGGTAAAAAGAAAGACTCCGCAAAATCCGGGCTCTATTTAGACGGCGGCTTCGGTGTTGGGAAAACCCACCTTCTAGCCTCCCTATGGCACTATGTTGACGGGCCCAAAGCCTTCGGTACTTTCGTTGAATACACCAACCTGGTTGGTGCCCTCACCTTCCGCAAAACCGTAGAAGCGCTCAGTGGGTACAAGCTCGTCTGCATTGACGAATTCGAGCTTGACGACCCCGGCGATACTGTCCTCATGTCCCGCTTGATGCGCGAACTCGCAGATGCGGGCGTCAAACTCGTAGCAACCTCCAACACTCTGCCCGGTGCCCTCGGCGAAGGACGCTTTGCCGCCGAAGACTTCAAACGTGAAATCCAAGTACTCGCCGAACAATTCGAAGTACACCGTGTGGATGGTGAAGACTTCCGTCATCGCGGTCTTCCAGCTGCACCGGAACCCGTAACTCCCGACGCGTTCGACGCTAAGGTTGAGGAAGTATTCGATGGAAAAACCGTGGGTATCGATACTTTCTCAGAGCTTGTCGAACACCTAGCGAAAGTGCACCCTTCCCGTTACCGCCAGTTTATCGACGGTCTGCAGGGTATCGCTTGGCGTGATGTACACCCGATTACCGAGCAAGCGGTAGCGTTGCGCTTTGTTGTGCTCGCTGACCGTCTTTACGACAAAGACCTGCCGATCGTCTCATCCGGTGTACCTTTCGACCAGGTCTTCACACCCGAAATGCTTGCTGGCGGTTACCAGAAGAAGTACTTCCGTGCCGTCTCGCGTCTGACGGCGCTCGCTCGTGAAGGCTTGCTAGGGGAATCAGAGGCTTAGACTTCATGGCATTGCGGTATAGCGTAGAATGCTGTGCTTGATATTTGCGACCTTGTTTGTGTAGAAGGTCGTAAGGTTTTTGGTACTGACGCTCGGCCTAAAAAGTGCGGCAAAAGATTTGGCAAACGACGAAAAAACCCGTATAGTATTTATCTGTCAGTGCGACGGGTAAAGCCTGTTGTTGATGCTTGAAAAGCACCTGATAAGCGGTTGTAGCTCAGTTGGTAGAGCACCACCTTGCCAAGGTGGATGTCGCGAGTTCAAGTCTCGTCAACCGCTCGTAGGACTCCTAGAGTTCGAACTCATCTCGCGAGAGATGTATGCGGTGAGGTGGTCGAGTGGTTAGGCAGCGGCCTGCAAAGCCGTGTACGCGGGTTCGAATCCCGTCCTCACCTCGCAACAATACATTGATGTTGTAGGCGCGATTGGCGCAGCGGTAGCGCGCTTCCCTGACACGGAAGAGGTCACTGGTTCGAACCCAGTATCGCGCACAAGTAAAAAGTCCCGGTTCTTAGAGAACCGGGACTTTTATGTTGCTTATAAACCTTCTTTAGTCATCAGAAATTTGAATAGCCTCAAGACCTAATTCAGGAGAGTAACGAAGAAGATAATCGACGAGCTTCACCTCGTAGAAACCGGAATCCTGTAGCTCAAAAGGCAAAATTAGCTCACCGGCAAGCATAAAAGCTTTTTCTGCCACGAGTCAATGCGCTCGTCTTCTAACCCCTCAATGGCAGCATCAAAGCGGAGTTTTCCATTAACCCTGTTCTTTGGAGAGTCTGAGTATTGGTAGGGCAGACGTATAGCTGATGCTAATAACTCGAAGGCTAGGGGCTTTGTGGGCTCCTCTGGATCCTTTGCATTGTGCCAGTCAATATCCTGGTTTTTCCGTGTAGCGCTGGGAATCGTACGGTAGCGGTCAATGTAGCCGTCTCCATCGCGTTCAACCACTATCGCAATCACCTCAAGAGAAGCGTCACTATCGCGTACACGTGCCTCACCAATTTGGTCTTCTGAGAGTGTTCCGTTTTTGGTGTTGATGTAATTATTCATCACATCAGCCATCACTGTTTGGGTTTGCGCACCTGGATGTTTCAGTAAGTAGGATTGCGCCCTATGCTCAGCGGTTTCCCGGTTCTTATTGAATTCTTCGCATGCTTCCTGGTATGCATCGTTCCAAGCATCAGGGTACTTTGGAGTATCTTCGTATGCTTTCTGAACAAGCTCGCTCATATCCGCCGGAATGCGCAGAGCTTTGCCGTCAAAATAGGGGAGTAACTGCGCATAACTGCTGAGCAGGATAGCGGGCTCGTAGACCGAACGTGAACCTTTGGGGAACTCGGGGACTTGAGTTTCAGAACCAAAAATTTCAACACCACGAACGTAGCAGATGGGTGAGCGATACTCGGAAGGTCGTTCTGAGTCATCACGCTCATGACGGTGCAGGCGGCCTAGCCTTTGAAGTACTAAATCTACCGGGGCGAAGTCGGTCACCATGACATCAAAGTCGAGGTCGAGAGACTGCTCGATAACCTGTGTTCCCACCACGATTAAACGTTCTGGGCGGCCATCACCTCGGTGAGCGCCTTTACCGAGCTGCGAAACTAAATCAGCTTCTTTCTCCGCACGATGTTTAGAGGTAAAACGGGAATGGGTCAACATTACGTCAGTGCCAAATTTTGTTCGAAGATGCTCGTAAACGTTTTGAGCCCGACCCACCGTATTACAGATAACTGCGGCACAGCCGTGCTCGCTTTCTAAGGGTTCCAGCACTTTATCAAAGTCGGTGAACTCGTCACCTATCTGACGAATGGAGATTGTTACCTGCTCTTCGGGGGCAGTTACCTGCCATTTACGTGGCGTGTAACCATCCTCGGCTGTGAGCGTATAAATAACTGGATAATCTAGGTCGAGAGAAGGCTCGGTAACATTCTCTGAGTCGAAATCATCAAAATCCCATTCAGTAGAATCCTGAATTTCAAGACCTTCCGCGTAACTTTCCATCAAAGAGGTGCGAACATGTGCAGGTAGAGTAGCCGACATGAGAATAACGGGTGCGTTCATCTGACCCAACCAATGGAGTGCCTCCTTGAGATAAACACCCATATAGGCATCATAAGCGTGCACCTCGTCAATGATGACGACTTTAGAACCTAACCCAAGGTGGCGAAGCATCACATGGCGTGACTGTAGAGCCATCATAAGAATCTGGTCGATAGTACACACAACGAAGGTCGAAAGAATGCCGCGTTTCCGACCGCCTATCCAACTGTGACGTGCTACTGAAGTATTAGGGCGTATACTCTGTTTCCCTTCAACGTCGGCTTCTGAATCGAAGATATCAGCTCGTTGTAGGTAGCGGAAGGAATCTTGCTGTTGGTTTTTCGCATGGCCTAAAAACATAGTGTGCGGTTCAGAACCTCCAGCAGGCCCTTGCGCCCATGCTTTGACCCGATCAAAAAGTGCGTTTGATGTCACCTGAGTAGGGGCAGCAAAAGCAAGCCCGCTGCGTCCTGTTTCTTGGGCTAGAATTTCGGCAGCGATGAGTCCAGCCTCAGTTTTACCTTGTCCCATAGGGGCTTCAATGCACATCATGCCGCCGCCCTTCATCGAACGTGCGGCTTCGACAACAACTTCTTGCATAGGTCGCAGAGTGGGATTTTCCCAACTAAACCGTGAACTGTACAGATCGGAAGTATCACTGTTTTCAATATGAGCAGCCCAGGGATGTTCGAGTCCGAGAGCTTCCCAGCCTTGATTTAGGCGCCCATGTTGTGCCTCAACACTAAATGTGCCCATGGGGAAATACTCGGGATTAGACGCGATCCAATCCGCCATAATTACCAGGCCAGTGAGATAAAGCTGTACGGAAACAGGGATTTTGGTTCCTGACATGAGTTTCTTAAGAACCTGATCTGCGCCGGTTTGCTCCAGTGTCATCTCGAAAAGCTCTTGCCATGCTTGATGCCACTTATCGTTAAGCCCCTCAAAAATTGCACAAGCACGTCCGGTTTCTGGAACATATTCTGCAGGCACGCCATGGTGAGCACCAGCAATACTTGCAATTGTTTTGGCAGTCTCTACATCGTCTGTGTAACGTTCAGTAAGCAGCTTGATAATGATGCTCTGGCTATAGGTTGAGTGAGGGCATCGGGTTCCTGCAGGTGGTGTTGTGAGGTGAAGAGGAAAATTAAACTTGTGTTCTTCAATCCTATCTCGAAATACGCGGAGCTCTTCTTTGCCACGTGAATCTAACTGCCCCGCAAACTCTGGTGTCGCTTTGCCCATATCGTGGGTGGCGGCAACCCAACAGGCGAAAGACTTGGCCTCATTCTGTGTGAGGTTGAGTAACTCCATGATGCGCTGTTTAGCACCAGGGGAGAGCCACTTATCCCAAAGCTCAGCAGCTACAGATCCTGCATCCGTCATATGCTGCGGTAGGGAAAGGCCAACACTTGGGCTTTCTTCCGAACCGGTTTTTGCCCAGAGAGATGATGCTTCTGCCGAGGCAAGCTGGCTGGGACGGGTGAAATCTTTGACTATCATTCTGACTCCTGATCAGTTAGACTTATAAGCCATTGTTCCCGCGAGGCGAGAAGCGCGGGATGAGCCTTTTGTACGGTTCCTTCTTAAAATGTTCCCCAGACAAGCAGGAGAAGAGATTGAGTACTTCTGGTAGTACTGAACCAGTCGGAGAGAGGAAGACAGATACCCCACCAAATCCAAAACGGTGGCTGCTTTTGTGGACTCTAGCGACGGTTCAGTTCATTATTTTTCTTGACGCCACCATTGTTAATGTGGCTTTGCCGTCTATCGGCAGAGACTTGCAGATGTCCAGTAATCAGTTGACGTGGGTAGTCAATGGATATCTGCTGGCTGCTGGTAGCTTGCTCCTTCTAGGAGGGAGAATCGGCGACATCGTTGGGCGCAGAAAGACTTTTGTTGTAGGAGCGCTAATGTTCGGAGTTGCCTCCATGGTCGCTGTTGCTTCTACATCCGGTTCTATTTTGTTGGTTGGAAGGGTTCTTCAAGGGGTCGGCGAAGCTTTAGCGGCACCAGCCGCGTTGGGGATTATTGCCTTAACGTTTACTGACCCTAAAGAGCTGCAAAAAGCGTACGGAATTTGGGGAGGACTGTCAGGCCTTGGGGCCGTTGCGGGCGTCTTGCTAGGCGGTGTTATTACAGAATTTATTAGCTGGCGCTGGATTTTTGGCATTAATATTCCTCTAGCGATAATACCCGCGTTGATGATCTTCGTTCTTGTGGATGAATCCAAGATGCGTGGGAAGACTTCAGACGGTCCATTGAGTGCCCTTCTCCTGGCTGGAGGAACTGTGTCTTTGGTTTACGGAATTCTTCAAGTGCCAGTCCTTGGCATCAGCGCTGCATCGACATGGGTTCCACTTAGCGCCGGTTTGATTCTCTTGTTCTTCTTTTTCGCTCTGCAAGCTCGTTCGTCCACCCCGCTATTACCACTTAGCTTCCTCGGCGACCGTGTTAGGGGATCCGGGTATCTTGGTCTTGGACTACTAAACGCGGCTACTAGTGGCATGTTCTTCCTGGTAGCTATTTACATGCAGAATATCTTGGGGTATTCCCCTCTGCAGAATGGCCTGGCCTGGATACCTTACTGCGTATTCTTCCTCGCCGGGATTCAGCTAACTATCTCCCAGATGCCAAAGCAGGGTGCAAAGATAATGATGATAACGGGTCTTTTTATTGCAGCATTAGGCATGGCTTTTCTGGCTGCTCGGCCGTTCGGAATCGGCTTCTGGGAGGGTCTGCTTCCTGGTCTGATTCTGGTCGGAATGGGGGGAGGAATGACTTTCCCGGCGGCGCAAACCACCGCAATGGATGGCCTGTCAATGCAGGACGCAGGGCTCGGGTCAGGGGTTACAACCACGATTGGGCAGATTGGTCAAGTAGTAGGTTTGGCAGTTTTGACGTCCATCGCTTTGGGGACGGATCAAGGAAGTGAGCTGGTCGCCAGCGGAGTAGGAAAGGCGATGTTTGTTTCAGCGGTCATCCTTTCTATCGCAGCCGTAACTGTAGGATTCACCTGAGAGGAAACCGAGCCGATGTCGGTAAAGTTCCTGCATAAAATTTCCCCAAGTCGCCACGGTTCTGTAGCATTGCTTTTCCCCGCCGCCGGGCGCGGTTCAGTAGCCTACCTTGGTAAAATCGACTTACCGCTCGAATTATCAGTGGTCGTCTTGCCGGGGCGTGAACGAAGAATGGGAGAAACACCGGCTACGAGAATGGATGAGGTTACAGGTCAGATTTGCGACGAAATAGATTCTATTTATCCGGAGCGCGAGGTGATTCTTCAAGGACATAGTCTCGGTGCTTATGTGGGGCACGCTGTTGCAGCTGAGCTAGAGAAACGCGGTCGTAAAGCTGCGGCTTTAGGGGTGGCAGGTGCGGAGGCCCCTATTCAAGCTCCTCCATCGCCCAAACACGATCTTAGCGATGAGATGTTTATCAGCGCAGTTGAAGAACTAGGAGGTACGCCTCCAGAGCTCTTCGCCGATCCAGTTCTGCGTAAGCTTTTTCTTCCGACTTTGCGTGCGGACTTTGCCCTGGCAGAGACGTATTCGCCTGGAGATGCAAAAGTAAGCTGTCCTATTTTCGCGAGTTATGGATTCGACGACATGAACGTAAATCCGCTTAATGTAGAAAAGTGGAAATACTTGACGAGTGCGAACTTTATAAGCCAAGGCTTTGATGGAGATCACTTCTATCAGGACAGTCATATTAACGGCATCCTGCGAATTACCGCGGACTTAGGTGACGTCGCGAAAACCAATTGGATTCTCTGAAGCCATTTCAGAATTTAAGATTGAGGCTTTCTCATCAGGTTTTGTGTGGTTGAGGTGGAGGACGGTGAGTGCGAGTTGGTAGATGGTTGTGTCCGGCATCGGTGCGTGGGCGTGAGGTGGTGTAGCGACGTACTACTCGTTGGGTGTGGATCAGGTTGTAGGTTTTATCACAGTCGCTAAGATTTGGGTCTTTTGCTGGGTTCTAACATATCCACCTGCGCCTTGTACCCCTTATCAGCTAGTACCAATGGGCAATCAGTTGTGGCTTGTAGCACCGGTAGGGTGTGTTGACGAGCTGCTGTAAGATCGTGGGTTGATCCTGGGGTTACCTGTGAAACCCATATCGGGTATCCGGTGGAATCTGTGATGACTTGAACATTACCTCCGAAGGCTTTGTGTTTACTAAGAGTACCATAGGTGACGACGGTTTTTGGATTGCGTTGAGCGATACGATCAGTGTGGATGAGGGTGCCGTCTAGGCAGATAAAAGGTTGTTTTCTGTGGTGAGTTTTTAAGCACGTGGGCAGGCGTGGGTGATTTTTCTGCTACCACATCCAGTGCTTCGTGGATACACCGGTAACCAGTTGCTGGAGATACTTTCGCATCCCTGGCAATCGTAGTGATATTAGTACCGTCTTTGAGTCAGCGTAGCAGCATGATTGTTTGCTTCCAGCAGCTGGCTGCGCGTTGCCAGGGGCGTTGATCGTTTTTCTTCCGGTGGGCTTTCAGCTAGGCGCTGATGGTGTGAGCGGTGGAAATTGGAGCCTCTAAAGTGGCAGGATAGAAGAGCACGCGGGATGTTTCTATCAGCATGGTTTTCAACCAAAAATCAGCTTTCAGAAAGGACATCCCGCGTGCCCTGTGTTACGACACACCCACCACACCCCAAAAACCACAGGGTATAAAACCACACAAATTATCCTGATGAGAAAACCTCAACGTAGTAGAATTATTTTCAATAGGAGGGATAATGCACGTAGTTTTCTACAGAAACCTAAATCTCGGGCACTCAGGCTCGCCGAACCGCGAGCAGTTGGAGACAGCTTTGCTTGATGCTGGCGCCAAGCGCGTGAGGTCCTTTCAAACAAACGGAACTGTTTTGATAGAAGCAAACAATCCGGCTGACGTCGTTGCGAAAGCTGAAAGGGGAATTCGCGACGCAAGTGGATATGAAGACGCTGCGTTCGTACGGAATTTAGCAGATTTAGAGAAGCTTCTAGCCTTAGGAGTTTTCGAAAAGTATCCTTCCCCCAGGACTTACAGAGAGACTGTAACCTTTTTCAAGGGAGACCGAACTCCTTCCTGGCCGCTTCCATGGACTAACCACAAAGACGACGTAGACGTGCTTTTTGTGGACGACGGAATAGCTTTAAGCCTTATCCGAAAGCCAAGAAATTCTGCCGGCAGCCCTACATACGAGATCGAACGTGAAATTGGCGGCATAGCTACAACTAGGAACCGGGGAACTCTTGAGCGTTTGTTAAAGGCTGCTTCACAATGGGGGTGAGCTTTTTCACCACTTCCGACGCTAGTGGAAACGTCTGACTGCGATATACAAGCGATGCGATCGTGACACAGGCTGTCAAAGACAGCATAACTCGAGATCTCCTTGAGTGGAGAGGCATTCTCCTGCTCATGATGAATAAATCATGGAAAGTAGGACTGAAATTCAATCGTAGCCAACCCAAGTCGCATAGTGCTATGTAAAGACAACTTCTGCGATAGCATAGTTGTGGAGAACTTCTTCGGGAACTCGCAGGCCACGATGTATCAGGGTGAGCGCTTAACCAATGCGGGCGACTCGTGAAGCGTGGACGAGTACTGTTTTTAACACTATGTTTTCCAACTCCAACAAATACTGAGTGACTTGACCCCGATGCGATATCAGCGATCAAGCCTCGAAGCCCTTACAAACCATATCTAAACCAGCGCTGCTTTCATGGGCCAGTTCATTATTGCGGGGACTTAGATTGTTTTGCCGCTTGAACGGACCTTTCCCGGTTTGAAAGTTACAGGCAGAGACTTTAGCCGATGTACTGTAATGGAATTAATCCAAGTAAGCTCGCTGGGATCGACAGATAGTCTCAGATCCTCAAGTCGGTCAAGTGTTTTCCTTAGAGCTACTTTTCCTTCCAGTCGAGCTAGGGGGCACCAATGCAGAAATGGATAGACTTGCCGAAACTCATGTGAGGGTTCGGGCTGCGGGTCGTATCGAGGTGGGCTGGGCAAGTGAATATCTTCTCATCATAGTTGGCGGTGGGGAGTGCGATTGCTACGTGTTCACCTGGAGCAATGTTTGCACCACAGATGGATGTGGCTTCCTTTGCAAACCGGTAGGTAATGGCGGAAACAGGTGAGTCGAACCGAAGAAGTTCTTCCACTAACAAGGAGGTCGATTCCTCATCTTTGTTCGAAATTGCATAGTCCAACTGCTCCTTATTCTGGAGCAGAGCGGACAGTCCATTGGCTAGCAGATTGACGGTAGTTTCATATCCTGCAGACAAGAATAAGAATGCATTTGATCGAGCTTCAAGGTCTGTTAGGCTGCCTTCTTTTACTGCTTGGGCCATTACAGACATCAGATCGTCCTCTGGCTTCTTCATGCGTTGATCCAGCATTTTGCCTGAAAATTCAAAGAACCACTCGCCCGCCTGCTGAATGTCAGATTGATCTTGCCCGTTTCCTACCCCTGTAATCACAGAAGCTTTCGCCTCAAAAACCGACTGGTCTTCTTCAGGCACCCCCAAAATCTTGCTGATTACGGCAATAGGGAGTGGAAGGGCAATTGTCTGAATAAAGTCTGTCTCGCCCGATTCAATAAAGGCATCGATAAGGCCATCAACGAAGTCATTCATCCAAGGACGAAGTTTCTCAACGCTGCCTCGAGTAAAGGACGGATTCAATACTGCCTTCATTCTGCTATGGTCATCCCCGTCTGCAAATAGAATATGTTCAGACAATGGAAAATCTCCTGCAAGAGATAAGTAGGGGCGAATTGCCGGATCCGCTTCGAGGGCGTTTCGAACCAGTTGTTTGCTCGATAGCACCGCTTCCACTGCTTCCTGCCCCACAGCCAACCAGCTCGGCATTCCGTCAGGCAGAACTACCCGGACACAACCATGTGTTATGCCTGTCTTCTTGTAGATTGTGTCTGCCGATGCAAAGTCACCGTCTCCTAGCTGGACTATAGCTTTGTTTTGCATGCTTTCCCTTTCGGTCCTGCTGTTTATTTGCATTCGGAGTTTCTCAAGTGCTGGTTAGGAGAGGGGAAGGCGCAATGAATTTCTTTTAACCTACTTTTATCGGCTACCTGGAAAATTCAACCAGTAGAACACGTCCTCTAGAAAAGGAAAACAATGGACAACAAGTTGAATCCAGATAATACGAAGGCCTCCGCTTGCCGCATTTACGACACACTTATCGGTGGGGTGAATCTGCAAGAGATAGACAAGAAGTACTACGACACACTTCTTGAGATCAGCCCTGGAACCCCTCACCCGCGGGGATGAGCCCAGATGGGTCAGTCTCTAGAATGATGACCTTACATGTTCCCCGCACCCGCGGGGATGAGCCCCGTTTGTCCGGTTACTTCTACATAAAAATTTGATGTTCCCCGCACCCGCGGGGATGAGCCCTTTGCAGGCACGGAGGTAAAACCATTGAGTTCATGTTCCCCGCACCCGCGGGGATGAGCCCCTAAAAATCCGGATACATATTCAGAAATCCTATATGTTCCCCGCACCCGCGGGGATGAGCTCGTCGAGCCGTGGGTACCGGGGTACCTGAACGCATGTTCCCCGCACCCGCGGGATGAGCCCTACACCAGCAAGCTCGCGCAATGCTGTTTTTAATGTTCCCCGCACCCGCGGGGATGAGCCGAACCCTGAAGAAGCAGCTGCCACACTCTCGCTGTTTTCCCCGCACCTGCGGGGATAATTTTTCAACCCTATGAGGAATACTCCCTTAAATCTAGTGATGCATATCATGCTTATTGGAGTTGGTGGGGTATTCCCTTAACTGTATAGTTATATATGTTGTTCGGGCGGGTCCCGAAAAAGCAGTCCGGCCCCATCGTATAGCGGCCTAGTACTCCGCCCTCTCACGGCGGCAACACCGGTTCAAATCCGGTTGGGGTCACACTAGGAAAAGAGAATTCTCCCGGTTCAGCCGAACCGGAGAATTCTCTTTATCTTTTATAAATGCCCAAGACGGGTCAGGATTTTCAAAAAGCACTTATATAACCTTTTCGGCAAAACCTAACCCGCTCGCATCATAATGTGAATAACTAGAAACGGGGGAGCAGCCTACTTATTCTCCCCGCCCGTACTCGCAGACCCTTGCGCACTGGCAGAAGCACCCGCTGCGGCAGGAGCACGGTGCACCATACGCCACGTTCCCTCAAGATAATGAGCCGTCACCTGGCCCGAGACAGCCCCGCTCGGCACCTTAAAAACCTCAGGAAGCGGCTGCGAACGGTTCGTCGTCTTCGTATACACCGCAGACTCCCGATTAACCTTCATCGTTGTCTTCCAGGTATAAAATCCGTTCTTCTCATCCTTCGTTGGGTGATCTGTATCCAAAGACATCGTCAACGGGTTCTGCACGCCAGTCACCCAGCCGGTCTCTGAAGCGTACATATCCTGCATGAAATCGGCAATAGTTGTGTAATCGCCCGTATGATCAATATTCGTGAAATAGTTACTGTCACCCGTCAAAAGCATATAATTCAATGTCGCGAGCCAGTAGGTTACAAAGGCATATAGGCCCTCAACCGAATCTTCACGCAGTTTCGCGGGTTCCACCGGAACAGGCACATGCTGCGCCGGATGCTCCTGCGTGCCGGGCTCAAATTCACCAGACGATCTGTAGTTCTCCAACTTCAACTCGCCCTTAAAACTAGGACCAGAAGGGGTAGCAGATGCAGAGGCAGAAGCAGTAGAATGTGATGGCGATGTAGCCTTGGCAGATGCGCTAGCACTTGTTGCCGCATCCTTGTTCTGCGACGAGCACGCGGTAAGAGTAGCTATAAAACCGGCACCTACAACAGTGAAAGCGCCACGACGCGACATTGAGCTCATGAGAAACCTTCCCATCAAAAAACGTTTCCGCCTGCGCGAAAAACTTCACAAGAATAGAACGTAAAAATATATACGTTCTCTATAAAATCTACCGATAAAACCCTAGCACACCTAAAATGTGTGGAGATCTCTAAGGAGCCTTAGTGCCACCGGGCGAAGCCTGCGAACCGTCGTCCTTGAGCATGCGCCATGCCCCATTCTCATATTGAGTGATCACCGAGACCCTAGACCCAGACTGCATAAGGTCATTAAGGGGGTAAGTCTCCTGAGTCTGCGAATTATAGATTTCAGTACCTTCACCAAACTCAACGGTAGCAATCCACATATACGATGTTTCACTCCGTGGATTCTTCACCGGTTTTGCAGAGTTGAGTGAAATTTTCATAGGATGCTGTTCCCCAAGAACCCAGACTACACCGCTGTCGTACAAGGCTTTATAAAGATCAATACTTTCGGTGTAATCGTCAGCCGGATCAGCTTTACGCAACAGAGCACCGTCACCCGTTAAGTAAAGATAATTTTGTGCCTCAACCCAGAATGCAATGAATGAGTACATGCCGTCCACAGACTCTTCATGCATATTTTCTGGTTCCACAGGAGCCGGTACGTTCTCTGCCTTATGCTCGCGGGTGCCCGGTTTGAACTCACCTTTAGAATCGTATTTCTCTAGTTTTACAGGGTCCTTGATAGTTCTTCCCAGAACTTTGCAGACCATCCGATGCTGATGGGGAAGACCCCGCCGCCGAGGCTGCGCTCTCAGCAGATGCGGTACCGCCGGGCGATGGAGAAGCATCATTACCTGCCGGCTGAACCTTTGGCGCACAGGCAGTAACCGTTGCCGCTGCGAGACCCGTACCAGTCAAATACACAGCTTGGCGACGTGAAACTAGAGTCATGATGCCCTTTCAAATCTGTACTAATTCCATCATAACGTCATCCTGCACGTGAAACATGGAAAATTTCTATTTCTCAAGGATAGATTTACGGGGGTTCAAACTCTCCGTGGGGATAATAATGGTCTGATCTGTATTTAGTCTTTCAAAAGATGAGCATATTGTTTGCGTACTTTCGCTACCTTAGGCCCAACTACTACGGAACAGTACCCCTGATATGGGTTCTTCGCGTAGTAATCCTGGTGGTACCCTTCTGCTTCCCAAAACTCAGTCAGCGGTTTAATCTCGGTGACAACTGGGGCGTCGAAGAATGACTGAGCTCGCTCTTTCGCAGCCTCAAATGCAGCCTTCTGTTCGTCAGAGGAATACAGCAGCACGGAACGGTACTGCGAACCACGGTCGGCACCTTGCTGATCCCAACTTGTCGCATCGTGTGCGGAGAAGAAAATATCCAAAATCGCGTCTTCACCTATAACCGATTCATCAAAATCAACCCGGACAACCTCGTGATGCCCAGTCGTTCCCGAGCATACAGACCGATAATCGGGGTTTTGGGTGTGCCCGCCCGCATACCCGCATACGCTTGCTTTCACACCCTGGAACTGCCGAAAAACAGCGTCAATACACCAAAAACAACCGCCGCCAACAACAAAGCTTTTCATAAGACCTCTCCCACAGATAGATGTACATTTCTTTACAGCGTAGCTGTATCAACTATTATTCCCCGTCCTACCTGAGGTCTGCTACGGGACGTGTAATAGCTCGTCTTTCTGCTGCTAGATGCCACAATAGAATCATGACAACACCTACGCTATCCCACATTGTTGATACTTTTCATGGCCTGTATCCGCCGCACCTTGCCGCTAGCTGGGATTCTTCTGGGCTAGTTTGCGGGCGTTTACAGGCACCCGTCGAACATGTGCATTTTGCGGTTGATGCCATATCAGCAACCGCCCAAGAAGCTGTAAATCTTGGGGCCGGTCTTCTTATTACTCACCACCCGCTTCTTTTGCGTGGTACCAGCTTCATACCCGACTCCGATTACAAAGGCAACGTGCTCCATACCCTCATTGAAGGCGGATGTGGCCTGCTCGGTGCGCACACCAATGCTGATGCCGCCGTCGCCGGTGTCAACGAGGCTCTCTGTGAAGCGCTTAATCTGCAAGGATACGAACCGCTGACTGATCAGCAGCAACAGGAACTTGTGGGCGAGGAATATAGCGTTGGAACAGGCCGTGTAGGTGTTCTTGCCCGCCCTCTTACATTGCAGGAACTCTCTGAAGAACTAGCTGCTGCTCTTCCCGCAACAGCGGGTGGGCTGCGCGTTGCGGGATCCCCACAAAAACTTATTCGTCGTGTTGCTCTCTGCGGAGGTGCCGGTGACTCGTTTGTTTGAAGCCGTGCGGGCGTCTGAAGCAGATGTCTATATCACCGCAGATTTACGGCATCACCCCGCCAGCGAGTTCCGTGAACAAGAACTTGTGCGAGGTACTGATACTGCGCTTATTGACTGCTCGCATGCTGCAAGTGAATCTTTATGGTTGAACCGTGCCGCAGAACGTCTGCAAGAAACCCTAGCGGACCAAGGATACAGTATTGAAATTTCGGTATCCTCACTAAATACCGACCCCTGGGATTTTCATGTAGATACCGGACCAATCGCTGGTTCAGCAAGCACACCTCGCTAAAAATATTCAGAGCAGCTCGACGGGACTTCTAAAATAAATGTGAGAAAAATTTATATTTTGTAGCATTACTATTTTTCCTGAATAGTATTTTGGTGATAATGCAACGGTTATCAATAAGATATAAGTATGGCGTGCCCCTTATTGTATTAGGAGCACGCCATACTTTTCTAAAATCCGATTGTTAATGTTTCATATGTGCATAACGATAAATAAACGCCGCCATTGCTTCACGTGAAATAGGCTCATAGGGATGGAAAGAACCATCTGACCACCCGGTCGTAATATCTGTGCTGCGAAGCCAGGTAATCTCTTTATAGAAAGGCTCGTCTGGGCTCAAATCCCAGAAAGGAGAGACAGCAGGTGCCTCGAACTGAGGGCTGCCCGCAAAGCGGTAGAAGAACGCCGCCATAGCATTACGATCTACCAGGTCATGCGGGCGGAAAGTTCCATCAGACCAGCCAGTGGTAAGACCCTGCTGATGGAACCAGACCATTTCCTTGTACCACATATCGTTAGGAGAAACGTCTGTGAAAGGTGACTTTTCGGGAAGGTCAACTTGCGGGGAGCCTGCCAGGCGATAGAAATAAACAGCTATACCCGAACGCTCAATATAATCTTTCGGGTGGTATGTGCTATCGGGGTAACCAATCGTGATTTTACGGTTAAAAAAAGCCAAGTAATCTCATTATAAAAAGCAGAAGATTCAGGAACGTCAATAAAACGTTTCTGGGGCGAAACGGTCTGCGGAGTTGCGTTACCTTCCACCTGATTTAGGGGTCGAGAGATCTTCCTGTGCAATAACGGCAGGCTGCCCCTGAGAATCGGTGGTTTGGGGTTGCTGAGTCTCTGCAAAGACGGGGGTACTAGGCGCAAGAGTAGCGCCAACTAGGGTAAGCGAGCATATAGTTGTGGGAGCTTTACGAAGTTTAAAAGTGAAAGACATACAATAATCCATCATGGCTAGTGCGATATGACTCCCTACAATGTACCAGGGATGTCATATATGGTAAAGGATCTTCGAAGATATTTATAAAACTGTTATAAACCTTGTGGGAAAATTCTCTGGACACATTCTTAGAAAATGTGCCGGGTATGCAGAATCTATTTCCTCCACACTTCGAAATTAAGAACAACAGTTCTTTCTCAGGGTGTTGATAGCGGGAGAATTCTCGTAGATACCAGAAGAGTACACACTATATTCACACCTGAAAAATCTATTCACGGATAAGAAGGGTCAGTGTTCCTGCTTTCTTAGGTGTCGGTAAGGTACATTCAAGGTCCCAATCGCGGTCAAGCGCCTCTAAGAGTTCTGAAATGCCCGCTGTGCCTTCAAAAGGTCGCTCAGCAAGGGCATGAGTGATCACGTAACGCGCTAACTTTCCGCGATAATGCTTTGCCATATGTGAGACAACCTTGCGTGAACCATCTTCTGCAACGCGTTCAACACGAACCGCTAATGTCTGGGCTGACGGCGATACCCACGATTTTGCGTAAGCGCTGGAGCGGCAGTCAAGAATGAGCTGCCCCTGCGCGTATGCGGTCAACGCATTTCCCAAAGCCCCGCGCCAATATGTGGCCAGAGCCCCTATAGCGCCAAGCTTGGTTCCCATAGACAGACGATACGCAGGAATATGATCTTCAAGTTGCACCACACCCCATAAAGCAGATGAAATAAGAACGGACTTCTGAGCCAACTCCCGTTCATCGGGGGAGAAACTGGCGTAATCCAGCGCCTCAAAGAGCACGCCCGTATAGACTTTAGCCGCCGGATGAGCAGGTTCCTCCACTAACCGCGTGTTTCGTTCAATCTCCGCCGTGAGTGATGCACCCACCCCGAGGACATCTAGAGCGTCTTCCTGAGCGGAAACTCGCATGAGTTCTTCCAGCACATCTTCACGTTCGGTTGTGAGCTCTGGAAACGATAACTCGGCAAGATTAACTGGTGCGTGTGTGCGAGGCGCAGGGGTCTTACCCTCAGAAGGAGGCAGAAGAATCAGCATGCTTCTTATTCTACCGGGCAGAAATAGAGCAGCGATAATAACTCCGCTAGAATAGAAGGCTGAAGCAGGGTGCCTGGGCAATCGCGAGATACCTCTTCTGAGGGGTATATCGAGGAAAGTCCGGGCTCCACAGCACAGCATGGTGGATAACATCCACTCGGGGTAACCCGCAGGCTAGTGCCACAGAAAGTAAACCGCCTCATCGAGGTAAGGGTGAAAGGGTGGTGTAAGAGACCACCAGTGGGCGCGGTGACGTGCTCAGCTCGGTAAACCCCATGCGGAGCAAGGCCAAACAGAACACGCCATGACAGGGTAGTGCGCCCGAGCCAGCGGCGCGTGTTCGGGTAGGCTGCTTGACGCTTATGGCAACATAAGTCCCTAGATAGATGATTGCCTTAGGTACAGAGCTTTTCAGCGGTACTGATGACAGAACCCGGCTTATAGGGCACCCTGCTTCTCATGACGCTCGTATACAACACCGGTGCGCCTAATTCTGTGTATCAAGAATCAGGCGCACCGGCAGTGTAGATGATTTTATGTTTTTAATGTCCGAAACGGGTCAGGATCTACACCGGGCATCCAACTATTACCCTCAACAGTCCAGCCTTCGCGTTTAACAACTTTCTTCATGCGAGAGGTCCATTTTTTATTAAGACGATTCACATATAGTTTTCCATCAAGATGGTCGGTCTCATGCTGCATACAGCGGGCAAACCAACCGGTTGCCTCAAACCTGAGCGGATTGCCTTCGACATCAAATCCATTGACAGTAACCCACTCAGCACGTTTGAGAGGAAAACCGTAGCCTGGGAACGAAAGACACCCTTCTTCTTCGTCATGGGGGTCGGGCTCTGCCGCGGACACCTTGCCGAGAGTCAGCCTGGGGATTAACGATGCACCCGCGGGGAGTAACACCATCTTCATTTTCCATCTGATAGGTAAAAACTCGTAAACCTACCCCGATTTGAGGAGCCGCGAGACCCACTCCGTGGGCTGCATCCATAGTTTCATACATATCGGTAACAAGAGCTTTGAACTCATCGTCAAAGGCCGTGACCGGAGCAGCCGGGCGGTGCAAAACGGGATTGCCATAAATAACAACAGGGCGAATAGCCACAGGTAAATCCTTCGTTCTCGAAATCACAAGGTAAAGAGTTATTGATAGAGTATATTGGCGTCTACTCAGCGAGTAGGTCAAATCCTATGCTATCGCGCAGAAGCTCGTTTGTACCCCCAAAAATAGGCAGTAGCCGTGCCGCGAGGAACGCTTGGGCTGCAGGATGCTCATTAATATAGCCATAGCCGCCGAAAAGCTGCAGACACCGATCGGTAATTGTGCAGGCTTTTTCAGAGGCAAAGACCTTGGCTTTAGCGGCGTCCTCAGCGGTAAGCTCCCCAGCGTTAAAGCCGCTATAGCGCGTGCCACGTAGAGTTCGGAAAGTTCTGTATTCATGAGAGCATTAGCTAGTTCAAAACGGGTATTCTGAAAATCTGCCACACGAGACCCAAAAACCTTACGTTCTTTTACATACTCTAGTGTGGCGTTGAGAGTAGTCCTGCTGATGACGGCGGACGCAGCGGCAATCGCTAAACGCGCTTGGGGCAGATGCTGTTTGATATAGGTCAAGCCTTGACCGGGCTCACCGATAAGGTTCTCAGCGGGAACACGTACATTCTCGAAGAATAGTTCGGCAGTATCTGAGGCCCGAATACCCATCTTGTCGAGCTGCCGTCCCGGGGTGTAACCTTCAGATTTTTCGACGAAGAAGAGGGAAAATGAATCCTCAGAAGCACGTTCAGAGGAACCATCAGTGCGGGCCAACACGAGGGCTGCATCCCCCGAAATACCGGATCCGATAAAAGTCTTCTGCCCGTTGAGAAGGTAAGAGTTCTCATCACGTACTGCGGATGTGCGGCATGCCCGCAGGTCGGATCCTGCACCTGGTTCTGTAAAAGCACATGAAGTTACAAGGTCACCGCTTACCATTTGGGGTAGCCAACGTTCCTTTTGCTCATGTGTACCGTATGCGAGTAAATAGGGGAGCACCAGATCCTGTTGAAGATGCACTGCGAGCGCAAACCCATATCCTCCAACGGTTGCGAGTTCTTGGGTTAGAACTAATTGATACTCGTAATCGGGCAGCTGGGCTCCGCCAAATTCTTCGGGGACCGCAAGTCCTAATACTCCTGCTTCTCCGGCGGCTTGCCATACTGAGCGAGGCATAATGTGTGCTTGTTCCCATTCGGGGTAGTGAGGGGTTATTTCGTGTGCCACGAATTCACGGACTGCTTCTCGGAACAGCTCATGGTCTTCAGAAAATGTCAGAGTTGATTGCACAGAAAATCCTCTTTCCTCAGGGGAATAAAACATATAAATTCTAGTAGGTAAAGCTATAGGGCCGCTATGGGGATTACCATAACGACCCTAGTGACGGGGTGATCGACGGGGGTTGAACCCGCGACCTCCTGGACCACAACCAGGCGCTCTGCCAACTGAGCTACGACCACCATGTACATCATGCGGTTTCCCGCGCGATTGCAACGGATACTACTCTACATGAGTTCGATAACTTGTGACAAATCAATTCAAGGTGATACGCGGCACGCTATATGCGGTTTTTAGAAGTTGTGGTGTTGAATTCTAGAAGGGCGCCATTTCAGATATTTGATCGCTTTGTTTCTCATGCTCAAAACTATTTGTAGGTTCTGAAGATTGGTGAACAGTCTGGTGCGTATCTGTAGATGCTGAAACAGTGTTTTTGGGTTGTGAAAATTCCCGTTGAGGTGAAGATGCTGTTCCTCGTGGTCCAGCTTCTTGAAGGGTGCGGTTTGGGTATTGCTGTGTACTCGATGGTTGTGGGGGAGCGGCATGGCCGTCCTGCGATACATCCTTCTGAATCGGGTTTGTTGCGTCATTCTGAGTGCGGGATTGCGTGCCGCTGTGCTCTACAGTGCGTGAGAATGTGCTGGTGCCGAAGGTAAGGTCAAGACCGATACTGCTGGCATCAACTTCGACGGATGCACCTTGAGAACCATCTTCGCGTTGCCACTGTTGTGTGCGAACGCGCCCGGTGAGGGAGTACGGGACTTCCCACTGTGAGGGAGGCAGCAATATTTTGTGCCAGCTTGCGGTAGGCGCAGACAGTGTACCAGCTTGTTTGTCCCTCGCGCCAGGAGTTTGTTGCTGAGTCAAACCAGCGTGGCGTGCTTGCCAACCTAAAATTGACGACTGGAATTCCGGTCGGAAGTGTGCGTAGCTGTGGGGCGGTTGCGGTAAACCCGCGTAGGATAACGGTATCAGCCATGATAGAGCTCCCTGAGATGTTAGGCGGTGTGTTAATCAGATAATGTGCATCCCCTGTCAGAGTGGGGCGCGGTTTTTCTAGTGTGCCTCAATGTAGTGTGATAAAGAGAGCGTTGTATGTGCACCTGTGGATAGCCTATCTGAACGGGACAAGAATTCTGATCCTGTGGATGAACAAGAGAGGCGGGGAACTTCTGATACGTGTCACAATATTGGTAAAGAAAACCCTTTACCTCTGGATTTCTTTCTAGCTCTATAAACCCCTATCCTTGTAGTGCAATACCGGTGAATCCGGTTTTTAGCATGAGATTTTTCTCATTCGTAAGCTTTATGAGCGCACTGAATCTAACAGCATATCTATGCCGCAGACGTACTGGAGAACATCGTGACAAAGTCTAAAAGGCCTCCTACGCCGAATCTTCGCGATTTTAAGAAGATTGCCGATGTCGACCCGCGCAAGATTTTGCCTCCAGATATGGATCCTAAGAACAAGCGTTTTCTCTATACTGCTTTGGCTATTCTTGTGATCATCGTGCTGATTATTGCCGTTATTTATATTGGGCGGCATAGCCAAGGCGGGCTGTTGGGTAGCCCTAGTGCCCCATCTTCTGCTACAGGGGACGGCGAAGAGCAGAACGTCAAAACTGAGTCTCTGGAAGAGGTCAAGAACCCGCATGATGCGGTTGATCCAGCCACAGCATATGCACCTAACTTATCGACGGCGAAGAAGGAGCTTGCTGCCCTGCCTGTGAAAGAGCGGGCATCAAAAGCCGGATATACACGTGAGCAATTTGGTGCTGCCTGGGACGATGTCGATCATAATGGATGTAATACTCGTGATGATATTTTGCGTCGTGATTTAACAAATATTCGTTTCAAAGCGGGAACTCGTGCTTGCACTGTACAAACCGGAACTCTTGACGATCCTTATACCGGCAGGACAATCGAATTTAAACGAGGTAAGAAGTCTTCAAGTGCCGTTCAGATCGACCATGTGGTGGCGCTTTCGAATGCGTGGCAGACCGGGGCTCAAGATATTGGCGAGGAAACGTCGTGAGCTCGCGAACGACCCCGAGAACCTGGTAGCAGCAGATGGTCCGGCAAATATGCAGAAATCTGATGCCGATGCTTCTGATTGGCTTCCTGGCAATACGACCTACCGATGCACATATGTGGCGCGGCAGGTGCATGTAAAAACAAAGTATCAGCTATGGGTCACTGCCGACGAAAAACGCGCTATGGAGAACGTGCTGAACTCGTGTAAAGACACAAACCCTGTGAAGAAATAAAGGTACATATCTGTTAGCGACGATGCACAGGCGGTTACGGGGTTATCGGTACAAGCACGAGCGCCGCTCCCTCAATCTGAGGGAACGGCGCTCGTGTGTACGGGTACCCCAGGAGGGAATCGAACCCCCGACCAAGAGATTAGAAGGCTCCTGCTCTATCCTCTGAGCTACTGAGGCATGCATTTCACTGTCTTCGATATCGGTGTGAAATACATTTATAGAGTACACCGAAAAGTCACATTATGGTAAACGAACTCGAAAAATGACACAAATTTATGGAAAAAATCCTGAATCGCCATAGCCTGGTTCCGTGCCATGACAGGGGTTTACGCCCAAGTATCCGCCGAGCTTAATGTTTTTGTAATATTTGACGGGTGCGCCGCGCACGGAGCCTTTCACGTGTCTGAGGGAAGAGCTGCCACCACATCCGTGTGATAGTTCGCTTTACCTGATGTGGGTGGAAGCTCAAGTACACCATACGTCGCGTTGCCGGGTCTAACGCCATCAGATAGACGATATAGGCCAGACAGATCAAAATGGCGATAAGACGCGCCATTCCCTGGTTGAAATCGTTCAGATATGGTGAGATGTACAGCTGATCGCATACCGCATACGCCATAAAGAACAAGGTTGTCACGAAGTACCACATTAGCTGGAAATGAGAGCGCAGACCTGTCGCGGCAATCATAGGAACAGCCCAGAGAATATACCACGACTGAATCATCGGGCTGAAAAAGAGCATGGCGAGAATCGCGAGACCTGCGTACCGCACCACATTACGGTATCGACCGACAAATGCGAAGCTTAACGCGCTCAGGATGCCTAGAAGTTTGCCAATATTCTCAAGAATTTTCTTGACAGCATCGAAGGAATCACCGTGCGCGAAAAGCCCAATAAAACCGATCACCAAGCCAATGGGAGTGTACCAAATGTACTGACCGCCCGTAGTAGAGAGCGCGCTGACCCAACCGAAACCAAGGTCGCTTATATAACCTAAAATAGCGAGCTCGGCAAGAAGAATAATTCCTGAGATAAACCAGATAGTGAATTTGCGTACCCAGCTGGCGTTATTACCCGCCCACAGCAAGCCAACAAAGGGGAGTACCACAAGCGCTAGAGGCTTCACCCCGACGCCGAAAGTCACCATCGTAACGCCAAGAACGCCACCATAGACATTGGGGTATCGCTTCGCAAAGTAGAGACCTGCAAGCATAAACATGGTCATCAAGGAATCGTTGTGACCACTCGCTATGAAAGAAGCTATGAACAGGGGATTAGCGCCTACCTGCCAGAGCGCTCGCGTTTGATTATATTTGTAAAGCTGTGCGAGTTTTACGACAAAGAACAAAATGCCGATAACGGCGAGGACACTGACAAAACGAAACAAGAAAATGGCGAGATCGATATTTCCATCGACGATGCGAGCGATGAATTCTTCGATTTTGAGTGAGATAGGCCCGTAGGGCGGAGGAGACTCAGCCCATTGCGGGTCCGCACCATTTTGCATGAAGTTCGCTATCTCAGAAACCCCCTGTTTATAGGGGTTCAGTCCGTGAGCCATAACCATGCCCTGCCCATAGTAGGAAAACATGTCGCGGCTGTAAATAGTAAGAGCAAAAACCTGGGGCAGTGACCAGCAGGTAACAATTGCGATCATCCACCTGAGCGAAGAATTATTCCAGGTACCCATCTTCTGATAGATACGCAGCCACTCACGGCACATAATCATGGCACCTAGCGAAAGCGCGATAATACAAACGATTACCCACGAAACTTCATAACGTATAGTGCGTATCAGATTGTTGCGCCAAAAACCTGAGCTATCTGCAATCCAACCAACGCCGTATGAGCTGAGAGTGATAAGAATAGAGCCAAAGGCACCCAGCAGTAGCGTGCGAAGACGGTTACTGTCAATGTACTTTTGCAGACGCGGCGACGTTGCGGTGGGCTTTGTAAAAAATCTTGACCGCCACTGCATATACCGCGTTTTCATGCGTTAGGAATCCCTTCACTAGGGGTTTTAGCTCTACATCCAATACGCTCTCCATAATACCCGAGCACCTTCATTGTCTCCTGTGTGAAACCCACAAGACTACCGTTCTTCGCACGTGTTTTAGGTCGCGTGTGGAGAAGGTTTAATTCTCATATAGGTCACAATCAGACTTTTTAGGGCGGTAGATACAGAAAAATAAGAAAGCTATGAACTGCTGTAGCTGGGAGAGTACGTAGAAAATCTGTAGAGTTAAAGCGTGAGTATTTCAAGTGAACGTATTGTATGGATTGACTGCGAAATGACCGGGCTCGATCTTACACAGGATGCACTGATTGAAATAGGTGTTCTTGTGACGGATTCTGACCTCAATATTTTGGGTGAAGGCGTGGAGCTCGTGATCAAACCCGGTTCTGAGGCACCCGCTGGCGCTCTCGAGAACATGAATAGCTATGTGCGAAATATGCATGAGTCTTCGGGGCTGCTAGAGGACCTTGAACACGGCGTATCTATGCATGAAGCGCAGGAAGCAGTTCTTAAATACGTCAAGAAGTATGTTCCTGTAGCGGGCAAAGCGCAGTTGGGCGGAAATTCAGTCGGCATGGATAAACGCTTTTTGGAGCGCGATATGCCAGATCTTATGAAGCATTTGCACTACCGCGTAATTGATGTATCGACGATCAAAGAACTCGCTGCTCGCTGGTACCCGGCTGCTCGTCATAATGCGCCAGTTAAGACCGGAAACCACCGTGCTCTTGGAGATATCAAAGACTCGATTGATGAACTCAAATACTACCGTCGCGCAATTTTTGTTCCAGATGCGCCGGATGCGATTACCGCAGCTCGTATAGCTCGCGACGTAGAAGTGGAACGTCAGACTCTTGAAAGGCGTAAGAGATACGCCCTCTTAGGCTCTGAAAACGTGCTTCGATAGAAGCTCGTAGTTGCCCACCGCTACGGCATCTGCCATAATAAAAAACTGTGTTTGCACTGGGCACGCCCCTGCCGTAGGGGGAAGAGCGACCATAACAGTGCGGACCTTAGAACATCAATCATGTTCTAAGTTAATAGAACTTCTATCCACCTCTTGGGCGATAGATTTAATCGAGTCTATTTGACCTGCGGCAGATGACTCAGGAGAGCAACACATGCAAACTCTTGACTTCCTCGACAAGAAGTCCCTTCGTGACGATATTCCCGAATTTGCACCCGGCGACACCCTGAACGTTCATGTGAACATTGTTGAGGGTAAGAACCGCCGTGTTCAGGTTTTCAAAGGTTTTGTTGTTGGACGCCAGGGTGCTGGTATTCGCGAAACCTTCACCGTACGTAAGATTTCCTTCGGTGTTGGTGTTGAGCGTACTTTTCCGGTGCACTCCCCAGTAATTGAGAAGATTGAGCTTGTTAGCCGCGGCGATGTTCGCCGTGCCAAGCTATACTACATGCGTGATCGCCACGGTAAGGCAGCTCGTATCCGCGAGAAGCGCGAGTTCTAAGACATATCAAGGTCTTATACATATGGAGCTAGCCGAATCTTCGGCAGAACCTCAGATGAGGCGTCATTCCGTTAGGGGATGGCGCCTTGTTCTTGTGGCTTGCGCTCTTGCACTATGCATTATGCTGGGTATCCGTACCTTTATAGCGGATGTTTACTATATTCCATCTGACTCTATGGAGCCTACCTATATGCCCGGGGATCGTGTTTTAGTCTCGAAGCTGTCTGATAGCTCCCACATACATCGAGGTGATATTGTCGTTTTCGATGGTACCGGGTCACTGTCGCCTTATAAATCAGGGGACGGGTTCTGGAACGACCCAGTAAAACACACCGGGCAGTGGTTGGGTCTAGCTCCTACAGAAACCGTTTATATCAAACGAGTGATTGCACTTGAGGGTGATACCGTATCCTGCTGCACCGACCAAGGCGAGATAACTCTCAACGGAGAGCCTCTAGACGAGCCTTATATCTACCCACAAGACTCACCTTCAACCACAAAATTTAACGTTGTAGTACCGCGCGGACGCATGTGGGTCATGGGCGATCACCGCTCGGTATCAGTTGACTCTAGGTCTTTACTAGGAGCACCTGGTGGAGGGCTAATCCGAACCGATAAGATTATTGGAACCGTGGATTTTCGTCTCCATTTTTGACATCTGTGTATGTCTACAGGCGTAAAACCCTCAAATAAACTGCATTTGAAGGGCAGACACCTATACAATAGCTAAGAACCATTCGCCCCTAGAAAGGTCTTCGATATGGCTAACCAGTACGGCTCATCACGTTCATCACGCGATGAGAACTCCGTCCCAGCTAACTATCAGCCGCGGAGTCGCCGTGAGCGCCGGGAGCTTGAAGAGCGCCTGGTCTATGAAGAACAAGAACAGTCGTACATTGAGTCGCAAGAAGATCCAGAGGGCGAGTATACGGATTATGCTTATGAAGACGAGCAGGATGTGTATGAACCGGAAGAATACGATGCCTCAGAGTATATGGAATACCCGGAATATGAGGAAGAACCAGTAGATTTCGAGGAAGCCTCAGCTGAATATGACGATTATCCTTCCGAATATGATGGTAATGATGAGGCAGAATATACGGAAGAGATAGAAGCTGATGAGGAAGAACTGGAGACAGAGCCCGCTCCAGCTCTCAGCGCTAAAGAAGAAAAGAAGCGAAGGAAAAAAGAGAAACAGGCTTTGACCCTCAAACAGGCGCAAGCCGAGGGACGAGTAAGCGAATGGGCTTGGACTCAAGTTCGTGAAACAGGCACGATCATCCTTTATGCTCTGATTATCGCTTTCGTTATTAAAACATTCCTGATTCGCGGCTTTTACATTCCCTCAGGGTCTATGGAAAATACTCTGCAGGTTAACGATCGGGTCTTCATCAACGTTGCCGGGTCGTATTTCAATGACCCCAAACGTGGTGATGTTGTTGTCTTCAAAGACTCACAGGGCTGGATTCCCTCAGGGCAGAAGAGCTCCAACCCCATTTCCGATGGACTTACCTTTGTTGGTATCCTACCCGACACATCCTCAAACTACCTGGTGAAACGAGTTATCGGTCTGCCCTGGTGATACGGTAGAAAGTGATGGCAGCGGAAAGATCAAGGTTAACGGTGTTGAGATCACGGAACCCTATCTACATCCCCGGGTCAAACCCCTCAGACATTCCCTTTAAGGTGACGGTACCCGAAGGAAAGTATTTTATGATGGGTGACCACCGCGATAACTCTGCCGACTCCAGGTTTCACATTGCCGACGGGCACGCCTTCATCCCACGAGATGACATAGCGGGAACAGTTTCGTGATTGCCTGGCCGCTGAACCACTTCGGAATGTTGGATGACGAAAAGAAGGTCTTCGACTCGGTCCCTAACCCGTAATTGACCAGTGTGAACATATTGCCCATTCACGAGGTGGAATAGGAAGAAAATCCTATTCCACCTCGTACCTATAAAACGGGTATACCTCATATACACGATGTTTATATAAGCGATACCAAGCCTCTCGTCCGTTGGTATTTTCACGTGGAAAGATAAGACTACACATGCATAGCGCGAATCTTGAGTATGAACAAAAACTTTTTACCGCAGGGTATCGCTTGATCGCTGGTCTAGACGAAGTCGGGCGTGGAGCATTAGCAGGCCCCGTAAGCGTAGGTGTTGCTGTGTTAGACCAACAAAATCAGCAGATACTTGAAGGACTCACGGATTCAAAGGCCCTAACCCCAAAACGCCGTGAAGCCCTTATACCGCGTATCCAAAAATGGTGTTCCTACGCTATTGGGCACACTACACCCGCCGAAATAGACGTTTTAGGAATGACCTACGCACTACGACTGGCGGCGCAGCGAGCGCTCGCCGATCTTGCGCATCGAGGTTTATACCCTGAGGCTGTACTTTTGGATGGGAAACATGATTGGCTCAGCCAGCCGCCTGCGAACCTGCTCGATTCTATGGACCCTGTATACCGTCGGTATGAGGAATTGCTTCACCGCGTATGGAACGGTGCTGACTCGGCCGTAGAAAAAGGTTGGAGTGGTCCAGTCACCACGATTATTAAGGGTGATTATCAGTGCGCTTCTATAGCTGCCGCCTCGGTGGTTGCCAAAGTCGATCGTGATGCCTTCATGGAATCCTTATCGGCAGAGAACCCACACTACGGCTGGGCGAAGAACAAGGGGTATGGGTCTGTGGCGCATCGTCAGGTTATTAGCGAGTATGGACCTAGTATTTATCATCGTCTTTCATGGTCGTTACCGGCTACAGAAGAGCAACTGACGAATACACGTATCGGTCGCAGCGAAGTATTGAAAGTTTCGAGAGAAGACGGGGAAAGTTAATGAGTGCAGAAGAACTGGAAAACTATGAGACCGATGCTCAACTAGCATTATACAGGGAGTACCAAGATGTTATGTCGCTATTTAGCTATGCCGTTGAAACGGACCGCCGGTTTTATCTCGCAAATAAGGTCGATGTAACGCCTCAGATCCGGGAGGGAACCATATACTTTGAGGTCGTGATGAATGATGTGTGGGTGTGGGATGTTTTTCGCACTAATCGGTTCGTCAAGAATGTTCGAGCTTTTTCGACTCGTGACGTAAATGTTGAAGAACGGCTACCAAATCAGGACTTTACGGTGCCAGAAATTGCTGATCTCCCCGATGATTTAGGATAAAAGCGACCGTAGCGCGGCAAAAGACTGAGCTTAATATAGCGGTTTATAGCCGGCTCTCAGATTCAAATTTTTGGGGGTTAATAGGAAGTTTTCGCATAAATCGCTGTGGATAACAAAGAAAAGTGTCCCACTCCCTTAGGTTTTCCACAAATCTCAGAGTAGAGCCCGCGTACTATGGATACAGCGGTCATAGTAGAGGCAAGAACATCTGCTATGCGCCAAGAATCTGGGGAGCTAGTGAGCTTCGCATGAGTTTTGGTGTTCTCATGAGGAGCCACTATGACAGCTATAACGTCGCGCACGCCATCGAGCCGCACACTGGGAAAGCCAAGCTGGATTCGTAGACCTGCGAAGGCACATCGGGTGGGGCGCTGGGGCGAAGACCTAGTTGCCCAGATTCTTAGTGTTAATGGGTACCGGATTCTGGAACGTAATTGGCGTCCGCCCGCAGGGCTAGATATTCCGCTGCGGGGAGAGCTAGATCTTATTGCTATTACTCCCCAGGACGAGCTGGCTTTTGTCGAAGTTAAAACTCGATCCTCAGAAGAGTACGGGCATCCTTTTGAAGCTATCAATGGTGATAAGGCTAAACGCACACGTGAACTCGCTATACTATGGTGTCGTCTACGCGAGAACCTTGATTTTGGGCATTTTCGTGTTGATGCTATTGCGGTGACAGGAACTCCTGAAAAGTTCACCTTCGAACACTTGATGGGGGTGGCGTAGTGGGGTTTGCACGTACGTACTCTGTAGCTTTGGTTGGGCTTCACGGCCATATCGTTGATGTTGAGGCGGATGTCTCTCAAGGGCTTCCCGGATTTGTGCTCTTGGGCCTTCCTGATACAGCTCTTAACGAATCTAAAGAGCGTGTTCGCTCTGCCGCTAAGAACTCGGGTATTTCGTTAACACAGCACAGACTCACCATTAACCTGACACCCGCAACACTGCCTAAGCGTGGCTCTGGGTTTGATCTTGCGATGGTAATCGCGGCTCTGCAAGCTGAACGAAATTTACATCCTAGCGGCGATTGCGTTTTTCTTGGGGAGCTAGGGCTCGACGGTTCTTTGCGGTCTGTTCCTGGCATACTGCCAGCTGTAAAAGCTGCCGCTGATGCGGGGCACTCGCGCGTAGTGGTGCCCCATGCCAACGTTGCAGAGGCATCGTTAATTCCGGGAATTCAGGTTGCCGGATTTCGGTGTTTGGCAGAAGTATTTTCTGCTTTCGGAGCGAGCACAGAGAACCTGAAATATCCACCAGCGCCGGTTGAGTCGATGACTCCGAATCCTTCTGCGCATACTGCGGTATTAGCTGATATGTCTGATGTTGCGGGGCAACAACAGGGAAGATTTGCCCTCGAAATTGCTGCCGCCGGGGGACATCATATTTTGTTGCAGGGTCCTCCCGGATCTGGGAAAACAATGCTGGCAGAGCGGCTTCCTACTATTCTGCCTCTTCTTGATGATGAAGCAGCTATGGAGGTAACAGCGATTCAATCGCTCTGCTCATCGGACGCATCTTTGAGCGAACTAGTGCGTATACCGCCTTTGAAGCTCCGCACCATAGCGCATCTGCACCCGCTATTTTGGGAGGAGGCAGCGGAATCCCGCGACCGGGTTGCGTTTCAAAAGCTCATCGCGGAGTACTTTTTCTGGACGAAGCTCCAGAGTTTAAACGTACAGTGCTCGATTCGTTGCGCCAGCCTTTGGAGAGCGGAGAAATAGTTCTTGATCGAGCTGCGGCCTCAGCAATTTACCCGGCCCGGTTTCAATTAGTTCTTGCTGCCAACCCTTGCCCTTGTGGAATGAACGTAGGTACCGGTGCTGATTGCACCTGTACCCCTCGTGAGCGACGCTCATATTTCAGCCGTTTATCGGGACCACTTCTTGACCGTATAGACCTCAATCTGATGGTTCCTAAAGTATCCTCCGCCGAACTTGCCAGCCAAGAACGCGGGGAAAGTTCTCGTAGCATTCGAGAAAGGATTATCACAGCTCGTGCTGCCCAGGTGGAAAGATTATCTCCCTATGGGTTACGGGTTAACGCTGAGACGAATGGAAATTCTACGCGGACCGCTTCGGCTGAACTCAACCTTGGTACAAGGTCTTAACCGAGCCGTAGACCGGGGCACTTTAACAGCGCGCGGATACGATCGCGTGTTACGCACCGCATGGACTCTGAGCGACTTAGACGGCACGACCTCACCCCAACAGGAACATCTTGATGTGGCTTTATTCCTGCGGCAGCAGGGTGGGCATCAAGGGCTATAAAAATTATCCACGTTGATGGAATAAACGAGCATAGTGAAGAGAGAACTATCATGCCAGACGTACTTTTAGACGTAGAAAACCATACATATTTTCAACAGCTAATGATGTATCGCCGGAAAGAGCTTGAAAGCCTAGACCAAGCGTACATCCCGGAACCTTTTGAAAGTTCAACACCGTTTCAGTGGCGAATAAATGCGAAGTTGCAGGATGAAGAAGCCGAGCTGCTATTTGAGGAAAACCTGGAACCGGAAGAACGGATACGCCAGGTGCGAGCCTATATTCGGTTATGTACCGCCCTTATTATGCGCTTTGCTGATCCTGCGGACCCTCTGATCGTTGAGGGACTAAAAACTTTGGGGGCTCCGCTTACTTTGTATTGCGTGACTAATCCGGAAGGAATGACGGAAACGTGGTGGAATGGGGGAGAACCCAGCGAAGAAATTGCCGATGTACTTCGTGCCGCAGGGGTCAGTTATACACCCGGTCAGCATTCCATGAGCTATGAGGACTTTACTCGTGGTATCGCAAAGAAGCGTAGGAGATGGCAGGGACGTCAGCGATTTGAACCTCGACGTGAATGCGCTATGGCGGTATCTTGCGGCATATGGCTTGTAACCCCTGTTGATGATTTTTGGCCTAACCACCTGCAAGATTTAGGGGATGAAACTCCGTATGGTCTGTGGGGCAAGGGTGATCCCGCAAAATTACGGATACTAACAGAGTATTTTCAGAAATGTGTTGCGGTCGTTGGTTCGCGCGATGCGAGCGTGTACGGGGCTGATGCAACATCATATTTAGTACACGAATTAGCGCAGAAGAGTCACATTATTATCTCCGGTGGGGCTTATGGCATTGACGTGGCTGCCCATCGTGCTGCGCTTGCCGCAGGAAATTCTGCGGTTCCTACGATTGCGCTCATGGCTGGAGGCCTGGATCATTTCTATCCCGTGCAGAACAGTGAGATTTTGCACCGTATTGTGGAGGAAGGTCTTATTCTGAGCGAAGTATCTATTGGAAATACACCCACACGGTGGAGATTCCTAGAGCGTAACCGTCTTATTGCCGCCCTTTCACACGACATTGTGGTGGTGGAAGCACGTTGGAGGTCGGGCGCCCTCAACACCGCCCGGCATGGACTTGAAATCGGACGGGAACTTTGGGCTGTTCCAGGGAATATTAACTCTCCAAACTCTGTAGGTTGTCACAGGCTTATTCGGGATGGCTATGCTCGTATCCTGAGCGAGATACAAGATATTCTGGAAGCTCGTGAAGGGTTCGATGCTCTGCAGGAAGAAAAGCAAAGTCATGATCACGAGCAAGCACAATTCTCGATACCATGTCGGAGGCGCAGGGACGGCTTTGGGACATGATGTCCCCGCGGACCTATCGATCGGCGGAGGAGCTTGCGGGCCACATCGGCTTGCCTTTGCGCGGTACTATGGTAGAACTGAGCCAATTGGCGCAACAAGGTCTGGCAGAAACCGATGGGTTCGGGTGGCGTAAAATACGGCAGGCAGCTCGTTCAGCATCATAGCTTAGTACATGGACTTGCTAACCTCGCAGAAGAGATAGGGGCAGAAGGGAGGAAGGAGAAATGACAGCAGCATTTTGGGATGATAATAAAGAGCTTTCAAAGACTTTACCTATGCCCGATGCAGTTTTACCGGAAAGTTCATTAGCCCCTACCCTCCCCATATCAGCAAGCCAGCAAGACTCCACCCCAGACCTTGCTCCCGTCTTATCTGGAGAAGTATTTTTACCTATTGTCGAGCATTTCGAACGTTATCTCAGGTACGAGAAGTATCGTTCCGAAGAGACTATCCGATCGTACATATCTGATCTCTACGGGTTTTTCGGTTTTATCGGACGACGGGGAATTAGCCGTGTTGAAGATATAAACCTGCAGCTTATCCGTGAATGGCTGGGGTCTATGCACCTAAAACAAAATGCCAAGACGACTGTAGCTCGACGTGGTTCGACCCTGCGCACTTTTTTCGGCTGGGCTCATGAGGAAGAACTCATCACAGAAAATCCTACCCGGGGAATGAGTACGCCTAAGCGTGACCGACATCTTCCTGCTGTCCTGAGTCAGGAACAGATGAGCTCCGTTTTGGACACCGTAGCACTGCGATGCCGCGAAAATCCGCAGGATATCCGGATGCTGAGGCTTTGGGCTGTTCTAGAGGTTCTGTACTCATCGGGTATGCGTATCTCAGAACTTACAGGCTTGAATCTATCGAGTATAGACCGAGCTAATAAGACGGTTCGCGTTATCGGTAAAGGTAATAAAGAACGTGTTGTACCATTGGGAACCCCCGCGATGAAAGTTCTTTCACGGTGGGTCAAAATAGGGCGCCCGTATTGGATAGCCAAAGGTTCACGCGATGTAACTGCCCTGTTTATAGGGCCACGCGGCAAACGTGCAAACCCTCGACAAATTCGTGAAGATATTAGCCGAATCCTACGTACACTTGAGGATACCGAGGTTTCAGGGGCACATGTCCTTCGTCATTCTGCTGCAACTCATCTTGTTGACGGAGGGGCAGATATTCGTACCGTTCAAGAGCTGTTAGGGCACGCATCGCTCTCAACGACACAGATCTATACCCATGTCTCCATGAAACGTTTAGCAGATACCTATACTCGTGCTCATCCGCGAGCTTGATTGTACGGAAGCGGAAAAGGCTATTGAAGTTTTTCGTATGCTTGCCCTGCGCGGTAAGCGAAAAATGATGACGTTACAAGAAGCAGCTGGTACTTAGAAGGCATAAGATATCAAGACCAATATCCAGCGGAGCCTGTGGTGGGCGCTTATGGGATATACCGGCTAGGACAAAAGATGAGTAGAATATCTCTGGAGCGTTTATCATAATATGTGGCATTTTGAGCTACTCCGTACGTTGATAAAGCGATAGAATACTATACGCGAGAGCGTCATGAGCTATTTGAAAGGTCAAGAATGTACGCTATTGTCTGCCCCGGTCAAGGATCTCAAAAAAAGGGCTTTCTCACTCCTTGGCTTGAGATTGTTGGAGTTCGTGAACACCTTGAGCGTCTCTCACAAGCAGCAGAGCTTGACCTTATCCATTACGGCACCGAAGCCGAGGAAGAAGCTATTAAAGACACCGCTATTGCCCAGCCTTTGATTGTTGCTGCAGGTATTGTCACCGGGCGTCTAACGCTTGCTCGTCTAGGATCAGAGAATCTACTTTTCGCGGGGCACTCCGTAGGAGAAATTACAGCAGCCGCACTTTCTGGAATTCTTAGCGATGAAGATGCTATGCGTTTATTCGCGTTCGTGCCACCGGCATGGCCCAAGCCGCCGCTGCATCCCCAACCGGTATGGCAGCAGTCCTGGGCGGCGATGAAGAAGAGGTTCGTGAAGCAATTAAAGCAGCGCAGCTAGTTGCAGCCAACTCCAATGGCGGTGGACAAATCGTTGCAGCAGGCGCACTTGACGCTCTTGAAAAATTCACTGAGAATCCACCGGCGCGTACTCGTGTTATTCCACTTAAAGTTGCTGGTGCCTTTCACACAGAAGCTATGGCCCCGGCCGTGGAACCACTCAAGAAATTTGCAGACACGATCACGGTTGAAGATCCAAAGCACAAAATTTTGAGTAATCGCGATGGCTCTGCGGTCGCTTCCGGACAGGAATTTCTCGATTCTCTCGTCAAGCAGGTTACAAACCCTGTGCGGTGGGATCTGTGTATGGCTCAGATGTTGCAAGACGAAGTCACCGATATTATTGAGGTAACACCTGCAGGAACCCTCGTCGGATTGGCAAAACGCGCAATGCGTGGTGTACCTTTCACCGCCATTAATGCTCCTGAAGACCTCGAAAAATTTGGTGCATAGGTTTAAGGCGTATCAGATCAGACCCACGAAGAAACAGCTCAAGGAACAGTAAACACGTGACTACCCTCAAACAATATGAGAACAATCGTTACTCCCGCATTTTAGGCTATGGGGCTTCCCGTGGTGAGGTGATTGTTCATAATAACGATATCGTTGAAGCTATCAACTCGTCTGATGAGTGGATTAAGCAGCGTACCGGGATTTCAACCCGACATCGAGCGAGCGAAAACCAAACCGTTAATGACCTTGCAATCGCAGCAGCTCATGATGCGCTCGCCAACTCACACGTGACGGGTGAACAGATTGATGCGGTTATTATCTCAACAATTTCCCATCCGTATGCTACTCCGTCACTGGCTGTTCTGGTTGCGGATGCCATTGGGTCTCGGTGTCTGCTTACGATATTTCTGCGGCCTGCGCTGGCTTCTGCTACGGTATAGCTCAGGCAGATGCTATGGTTCGTTCTGGTATGGCGCAGAATGTTCTCGTGATAGGCGTTGAAAAACTCTCAGATTTTATAGATAATACGGAACGTTCTATCTCATTCTTGTTGGGAGATGGAGCGGGTGCGGCTGTTGTTGGCGTATCAGATGAGCCTGGTATCGCCCCAACTATTTGGGGATCAGACGGCTCTCGTTGGGGAACTGTTGGAATGACCCATTCCCTCCTCGATATCCGTAACCGTGATTTTGTCGCTAACCCCGTGCAGGAAGACGAAAAGATTTGGCCTACCCTGCGTCAAGATGGACCTTCAGTCTTCCGCTGGGCCGTGTGGGAAATGGCAAAAGTTGCACAGCAGGCTTTAGAATCGGCAGGTATTACTCCGGATGAGCTGGGTGCATTAATTCCGCATCAGGCTAATGCTCGCATTATCGATCAGATGGCAAAAACCCTGAAATTGCCTGAAAATGTCGCTATTGCGCGAGATATTGCTGATGCTGGTAACACGTCTGCCGCCTCCGTTCCTTTGGCAGCGCATCGTCTTTTGCAGGAACAGCCTGAACTTTCTGGAAAATTTGCACTACAGATTGGTTTTGGGGCCGGTCTTGCATATGCGGCACAGGTTGTTGTTCTTCCGTAAGTTATCGAGATCACTCTTAAGGTATCTGAATATACCTTTTATGAGATAGCTCAAATTCGTACCTGCAAACACTAGATTTACAGTACGAATTTGAAAAACTCGGGGTTATTGTGTGAGATACTTACACAGACACGATAAACTCGATTATGCACATGCTCTTAACCAGGAGCGTGCTACCACTTCTATGACAAAGGAGCCCTTCATGGCTAACAAAGAAGAGATCCTCGCAGGTCTTGCTGAGATTGTAAACGAAGAGACCGGTGTTGAAGTTGAAGATGTTCAGCTGGATAAGTCCTTCACCGAAGACTCGATATTGACTCTATCTCGATGATGACTATCGTAGTGAACGCTGAGGAAAAGTTCGAAGTTACTATTCCAGACGAAGAGGTCAAGAACCTCAAGACTGTTGGTGACGCAGTAGACTTTATCGCAAAAACAGCCTAAATTAGGCTGCCGACGATGGGCGCGGGCAAGTAACCGCGCCCATCTGTCTAGTTTCACCCTCCACCGATATAACCAAGAAAGTGTGAAGATGTCTCGAAAAGTGTTGGTGACCGGTCTCGGCGCAACCACTCCTATTGGCGGCGACGTCCCCACCACCTGGGCAAATGCGCTTAAAGGCGTCTCGGGTATCACTAAAATTGATGAGCCCTGGGTAGAAGAATACAGCCTGCCTGTTTACATCGCTGGGCGCCTCGCAGAGCCTGCTCACGAGTCAGAACGACTCACCAAAGTTGAAGCAAAGCGCTTAGATCCTTCAGGACAGCTAGCACTTATCGCTGCTCGTGAAGCCTGGGAAGATGCTGGTTTTTCGGGTTCCGACGCTGAATCCGCAGAAGAAGTTGATCCCTTACGCACCGGTGTAGCATTTGGTACTGGTATCGGTGGTGTGTGGACCCTGCTTGATGCATGGGATACATTGCGTGAGAAAGGGCCTCGAAGGGTTCTTCCCATGACAGTTCCCATGTTAATGCCTAATGGTAACGCAGCCGCTGTGTCGATGAACCTGAAAGCGCGCGCCGCTGCTCAAACCGTCGTATCTGCCTGTGCTTCTTCAACGGAAGCTATGGAGCTGGGGGTCGATATGATTCGCACAGGTAAAGCAGATGTGGTTGTTGTCGGCGGTTCCGAAGCAGCAATTCATCCTCTTCCTTTAGCGGCCTTTGCACGTATGCAGGCATTGTCATCGCGCAACGATGACCCCGAAAAAGCCTCACGCCCTTATGATATGGATCGTGACGGATTTGTGATGGGCGAAGGCGCTGCGGCTATGATTCTTGAGTCAGAGGAGCATGCCCGAGCCCGTGGAGCGCGAGTCTATGCCGAGCTAGCAGGTACCGGTGTCTCTGCTGATGCCTTCCATATAACCGCTCCCGATCCTGATGCTCTAGGAGCCACACGAGCTCTGCGTGAAGCACTCAAAGATGGGGATATTGACCCTGCTACAGTTGTGCATATTAACGCACACGCAACCTCAACTCCTGCGGGGGATCTACCGGAAGCAACTGCTATGCATGCTACTTTCGGTGAGCATACAAAGAATATTGCTGTTTCTGCAACCAAGTCTATGACGGGGCATCTGTTGGGTGGTGCAGGAGCCCTTGAAGCAGTGCTTACCGTATTGGCGATTTACAACCGCAAAGCTCCAGCTACTATTAATCTGGAAAATCAAGATCCGCAGATTGATCTTGACGTTGTGACACAGGCACGGGAGCTTCCTGAAGGAGAGATTGTTGGTATCTCGAATTCCTTCGGCTTTGGTGGACATAACGCAGTCGTCGCGTTCCGTTCTGTTGAGTAACTCTGCATAATACTGCATTGGGGTCTTCTCAGGAATTACCTGAGAAGGCCCTTTTCGTATCTGTGTACAGCTGAAGCCACGAAAAAACAGTGAGGTATGCATACCTAACGCAGCTGTCATATCTGAAAAGTACAGCGGGTAATAATATCAGGGAGGATTCCCACAGTTTTGTGGGGAATCCTCCCTGATTATTAATGAGAGCGACTATTTTACTTGTGCTTATAGCGGTAGATAAACGCTGCCATCGCGCCCCGTTCAACAGGTTGCCAAGGACGGAAGGTGCCATCAGCCCAACCGGTAGCGATACCAGTATCTTTGAGCCACATAATTTCTCGATAAAATTGATTGTTCGCTCCGACATCTGAGAAATTACGGCCTGCAGGCACCGCTGGCTTCCCCGCAAAACGGTAGAAGAAAGCTGCCATCGCATCGCGGTTGACACTATCGTGCGGACGGAAGGTGCCATCAGCCCAACCGGTAGCGATACCTTGCTGATGCATCCAGACAATTTCGCGATAGAACTGGTCTTGAGGCGCTACATCGCGGAAAGGTGAACGTGCTGGAAGATTAACCGGGGGAGAGCCAGCCATACGGTAGAAATAAGCTGCCATCGCAGCGCGTTCTACACCTGCGTCCGGTCGGAAAGTGCCATCCGGCCAACCAGTAGTAATTTTCTCGTTGGCTAACCATTCAATTTCTTTATAGAAAGGCGAGCTCTGCGGAACATCCCGGAACCGGGTCTTAGGAGCCGTTTCTACTCGGGGCGCGGGTTGAGGATGCCATGAACGGTTCTTTGCCCCCGCATTGGTGGCTAGTGCACGTAAATCGTGAACCGTACCCGGGAAGAAATTCGAGTCTCCAACAAAAGGTCCTTCAGAAGAGAACTGCCATATATCGTAATTACCCCACCCGGCTGGCATAGGACCGGGATAGTAGTTGTAATTTGCCAGATGCAGGAGGTGGTTACCGAACTCTGTTGCGCCTACGCATTGCCTCCACCAGTAATTAGCGGTATAAATCATAGGATATCGACCGGTGAGGCTGCGGTAGGTCTCCATGAAATCACGAATCCACCGAGTGAGATCGGCACTGCTCATGTTGTAGCAGGTGTTGCCCAAGACTCGGATATGGGTTGTATTCAATATCGAGTAGGCCGGGCATTGTAATTCCGTCGTTACTCCATCCACCGCCGTGTCTGACGAAATAGCGTGCCTGTTCAGCTCCAGAGGTGGAGCGTGGGTTGGCAAAATGATAGGCACCACGAATCATGCCCGACTGTGCGGAACCGTTGTATTGCTGAGCAAAGTAAGGGTTAGTGTAATAGTTACCCTCTGTTGCTTTTGTGTATGCAAAACGGGAGCCCATATTATATGCACGGTTCCAGTCTACATTTCCTTGGTATGAAGAAACGTCCATACCGAGGGTCCCACCTGTGGGAGTCCACGTGGAAGTGGCATTAGGGGAGATCTTGCCAAGAGTTGAGGATTGCGACTCTGCAAGGCGAGCTCGCTCACCTGCACCCATTGGAGTATTCATTTCCTCGTGAGCGGGAATTTGAGCTGTAGCAGAAGCATCAGAAGTATTTTCATGAGCTACTGCCGGGCTTATAGTCCCTAAAGCCAGCACCATAGCGCCAACGGCTGCTAGGGTCTTTGAAATAGACTTTTGCCGGTTAAAAAGTTTCATGTTTACCTGCAATTTTATTTAGTTGTGTATGTGAGAGTGATATGTGTTGTGCATGATTTAAAAATGCGAAGAATATTTTTCGATTCTTAAAAATGCACTGCAGATCATGCTTCTCAAAGGAAGCGTGAACGAAGAGTATTCTAAAGATAATTTCCTATAAATTTCAAGTATTCAACCCTTTGTAGCATGCGTTTTTTGCGGAAGTATGAGTATTTTTTTAAGTGTCAAGTATTAAAATATCCTGATACTCCAGAGTAATATCATTAAATTGTATGTTAAACCTCATATATGGTGGAAAAATTGTTGTATATTTTTCAATATAAACAGGCAAGGAGAAAAAGTACATTCTATTTGAGAGTGCATAATGTCTAAATCATAGAATTAAGGGTAAAGAAATTGACATATCTTTAGCCCATACTGTGATAGCGCTAGTGCCTTCCTCAAGACCTGCTTTTGGCGATCTTGCGTGGTATGCCATAATTGACCCGTAATCGTGCTCCGGGGTCGGTGAAATTCCGAACCGGCGGTGACAGTCCGCGAACCGTGCGTATCAGTTATTGTGATGCCTACGGCCGAACCGGTGAAACTCCGGTACCGACAGTACAGTCTGGATGGTAGGTAGCACGAGCAGAAAGCACGGGATGCGGTCACGGTATATATTCGAAACCGCTATCTGACGTTCCAGCAATTGCTGGAATCAATGCATTTTGTTCTCCCCGGAGTCGCCGCAATGACGATGAAAGGGAGTAACAGTGAACGTTCTGCGGTGGCTCTTCGACGCACAAATACAATTTGGAGACCAGATTCTTCTTGTGCGCGAAGTTTTAGGTAACCTTTTCGGTTTAGCCTCAGCGTTTGGGCGGAATGCGCCGTAAAGTCTGGGCATGGCCGATCGGTATAGCCGGAAATCTGCTGCTTTTTACCGTTTTTATGGGTGCCTTCTTCGGCAGCCCCAACCCCATTAATATGCTTGGTCAGGCTGGGCGCCAGATTATGTTCATAACTGTTTCTGTATGGGGCTGGTATCGTTGGCGGCAATCCTGCAGAGATCAAGGAATGCGTGCCGAGGGAGCAGCGGTAATTCCCCGATGGGCATCCGGGCTGGAACGTCTTAGCATTATCTCTGTACTTATTCTTGGCACGATAGCTTTAACTCCAATATTTCGTTCTCTAGGGTCATACGAACCCGTATGGTCAGATGCTTGGATATTTACCGGTTCGCTTATGGCGACCTATGGTATGGCACGAGGATGGGTAGAGTTCTGGCTAATTTGGGTCGCTGTTGATATTGTTGGTGTTCCGCTGCTTTGGGGCGCAGGCTACTATGCCACCTCGCTAATGTATGTTTTCTACGGATGCTTTACTCTTGTAGGCTTCTTCGTATGGTGGAGTACTCGGAATCGTGAAGAAAAAACCCGAGTTCAAACGCAATTTCCGGATATTACTGTTGACGTGGAATCGAGCAAATCATGACAACGTATCTAGGTCCTGAGATGTATACGCCCGTAAATGATCTTGACTATTCTGCTGCGGAGTACGGTCATCTTCAAGGAATACCCGCTTCGGTAACCGTGAAGGTCCCTGAAGGGGCATTGACCGATGATCGTGCTATGAGTTTAGCTATAGAAGCCGCTCGCCAGGGTATACGAGGGGCTAACCCACTTGTTGGAGCGGTTATTACAAACTCTGCCGGTCAAGTACTGCATATTGGATGGCATCGCGGGGCAGGAACCCCTCACGCTGAAGCTGATGCCCTAGCTCAAGCCCGCGCGGCTGGCACGGATATGAGCGATGCAAAAATGTATGTTTCGCTAGAACCCTGCAATCATACAGGCAAAACCGGTCCGTGCTCGCATGCTATCAAAGAAGCTGGAATTTCTCAGGTCTTTTATGCATATCCAGATAGGAGCGCTCAGGCTTCTGGCGGAGCAGAATATTTACGCTCTCACGGAATCGTAACAACGTATATGCGAGAATTTGCTGACGACTCGTACGCGCTAAATGAACGATGGTTTATTTCGGTCGCAGAAAAACGACCATTTATTACCGTTAAATCTGCATCAACTCTTGACGGTTTTATCGCGGCAGCAGACGGCACCAGTAAATGGATAACTGGTTCACAAGCACGTGCTGATGGGCATCTCATCCGAAAACGCGCAGACGCCGTGATGATCGGAACCCGCACTACACTCCTTGATAATCCCTCACTAGATGCCCGTGATATCTCAGGGCAACGCTACAAGAAACAGCCTTTACGGGTTGTCATGGGAGAAACAGATATACCAAGCACCTATAAAGTGTGTGGTCTAGGTACAAGAGACCCAGAAAATTACATGCAGGTTTACACTCACGAGCCCCGAGTCCTTCTTGACGAACTTTACAGTCGTGGGGTGCGACACCTCATGATTGAGGGAGGACCGGGAATGGTTGGTCTATTTACCGGGGAAGATCTTCTTGACGAACTTGTTTGGTACCGCGCTCCTATACTCATGGGGCACGGTAAAAGTGCAATGTACCGACTTATTACCAACACGTTGGAAAATGCCCCTCGTCTGCAGCTTGATGATCTTGGGATGTTTCCATCAGTTCGGGTCTTAGGTGAAGACACCGCAACGCACCTGATACCAAGCCCACGCAGTACCGCAAAAAATACACCGGGTATTCGTCGTGTACTTCCCACGTTTCACGCACAAATATTTTCCAGATCCACGAGAATAAAAATTACAAAAGTTACGCATAATTCCTGGAAACAAAGTGTAGGAAAGGGAACATCGTCTTTTGAGATCGTTCCGGTATGCACCTGCACGATATTTCGGGAATAAAAGGACTCATCTTTATAGTTGTAGTGCAAGTATCGTAGCGGCATCTGAATTCCATCCTGGTACAGCTGCCACAGAGGAGAAGACACACATGTTTCACAGGAATTATCGGTGCGCTAGGTACCGTTGAGTCCGTTCAACCAGTCTATAATGCTCAAGGGACTTCGACCGGAGCTGCATATATCACTATTAACGCTGGTGACATTGTCTCTGACTTGGACCATGGAGGATCCCTAGCTGTCAACGGTGTATGTCTAACTGCCGTCGATGAGGATAGCATTGAACCGCAGCAATTTCGCGCTTATGCAATGGAGGAGACGCTCACTCGGACTAATCTAGGCACACTAGCTCAAGGATCGATCGTTAACCTTGAACGGTGCATGCCTGCCAGCGGAAGGTTTGACGGACACGTAGTCCAGGGACACGTAGATGGTATCGCGACGGTTACATCAATAACTGAACATGATGCATGGTGCACTGTTCGTTTTTCCATTCCTCAAGAACTTGCTCCGTATCTGGTTGAGAAAGGTTCTATCGCCGTCTCCGGCGTATCGCTGACAGTAACAGCGGTTTCTGCCTCTGCTGAGAGCGCTCCCTGGTTTGAAGTCGGTTTGATTCCTGAAACTCTTAGCGCAACTAATCTAGGGCAGCTTACCGTAGGAGACACTGTCAATCTTGAAACAGACGCGCTCGCTAAATATGTAGCCCGGTTGATGGAAATGAGAAATGTAGATTTCCATGAAACTTCCGTAGTTGCACAAGAGCTGGATTCTATTCAGGAGGCCATTGAGGCTATCTCCGCCGGTCGAGCTGTCGTTGTAGTGGATGATGAAAACCGTGAAAATGAGGGAGATATAATTTTTGCGGCTGAATATGCTACAGAAGAACTCATGGGATTTACTATCCGCTATACTTCCGGAGTGATATGTGCTCCAATGAGTCACGAACGCGCAGACAGCATGAACTTGCCGCCGATGACCGCGCACAATGAAGATCTAAAGGTACTGCATATACGGTTTCTTGCGATGCGCGTGTAGGAACCACAACAGGTATTAGCGCCGCCGATCGTGCCCGTACAGTCAGAGTTCTTGCAGACGCCTCAGCGGGCCCTGAAGATTTGAGCCGTCCGGGGCATATATTTCCCTTGCGTGCCGTAGCTGGTGGGGTTTTGGAACGTGCTGGGCATACAGAAGCGGCCGTAGAACTTACTCGTGCGGCAGGTCTTTCGGGCGTAGGCGTTATCGCCGAGCTTGTTCATGATGATGGAAGTATGATGCGCTTTGAGGCTTTGCGCTCTTTTGCAGCTGCACACAGCCTCCCCATGATTTCGATCGAAGACCTTATTCAGTATGTGAAGGAACGAGCATGAGTGATACCCCAGAAAAGCAGAGCACTCAGCACAAGCACATACCCTCAGAGCTCGAATTCGAGAAACGCGATCTTGCTGAGAGATTTGCCCACCAATACACAGCTTCGCCTTTAGACTTAGTGCCTCATCCCAGCCCGCAACTGGTGGAATCGACCGTTGAGGTTATTGTTCCTACACCCCATGGAAACTTTGGGGTACGTGCTTGGCGGTTTGCCGATGGTGCTGAGCATATGAGCATTCGTGCTATAGACGCCCAAGGGAACCCTATTGCATTTTCGGGAGAAGCTCAGATTCCCGCAGTGCGAATCCACTCCGAATGTGCTACTGGAGATATTCTGGGCTCCTTCCGATGCGACTGTGGTCAGCAGCTTGAGAATGGGTTAAAAATTCTCTCGCGTTATGGTGGTTGGATGCTCTATATTCGCAATCATGAAGGGCGAGGTATTGGGCTTGTAAATAAGCTGCGAGCCTATGCACTTCAAGACGTTGGCCTTGATACCCTAGACGCAAATTTAGCGCTTGGCTAGACGAAGATATGCGTGATTACACGCAGGCGGCACTTATTCTGCAAGAACTCGGGGTTCATAATCTGCGACTTATCACAAATAATCCGGCAAAGGTTGACGCGCTGACCGAGCTGGGGCTTGAAGTACATGAGGTAATTCCTGACGAAATTCCGGCGCGTGCTGAGAACGCCAAGTACCTTGAAACAAAACGTCGGCGTATGGGGCATAGGCTCCATGGGCCTAGTATATAGTTCTTCTGGCTGATAACAGCTTGCTGTGTGGTCAGAGGACGACTTTGCGATATAAACCAACGACACCAAGGAGTTAAGAAATATGAGCGGCGCAGGAGCAGCAGATACCACTCTCAATCCTGAGGACTACACTGGATTCAAACTAGCTATTGTCGCGGCAAGCTGGCACACTCAGGTCATGGAAGGGTTACTCGATGGGGCGCAGCGCGCCGCCGCTGATGCGGGGCTGGAGCCGACTATTGTGCGTGTTCCGGGGACTTTTGAACTACCTGTTGCAGCAACCCGTCTTGCCGAAAAATACGATGCGATTGTTGCCCTCGGCGTTGTTATTCGCGGTGGAACTCCTCACTTTGACTTCGTATGTCAGGGCGCTACGAGCGGTCTGACCGATGTTTCCGTGCTGACTGGTCGCCCGGTCGGTTTCGGGGTACTCACTTGCGATAATGAACAACAAGCTCTAGACCGTGCCGGACTTCCTGGTTCCTCTGAAGACAAAGGCTATGAGGCAACGGCGGCAGCTTTGCAAACCGCAGCGACTCTCAAACGACTGAGCTAATTAACAGCGCGAAGTGTCAATTTTGATACTTCGCGCTGTTTGTTCAAACCACTGTTAGATGTGGTGGAACTTGTACACTAATACGAGAGCCCCAGGCAACAGTTTGGGCATCAGCAATCAAGCACGAAGGATTAGTCCTATGCAGGATTTGGGCATTATCTCACCCTCTCTTGAAGAATTCCGGGAACGCGCGGTGACTCACCGAGTTATTCCGGTGTGCATCAAAATTCTTGCAGACTCGCTCACACCCATTGGTATTTATCGTTCGCTGGTTCTACACGATGGTGCCGCTGATCCTGGAACTTTTTTTGCTTGAATCGGCTAAGATCGCGACCGAGGGGAATCGGCAGCTTGGGACCGGTATTCTTTTATCGGCGCTTCTTCTCGTTCAACCCCTGACCACACGAGACGGCAAGATATATTGGCAAGGGCAAACTCCGGCGGGAGCCCCAACAGAAGGCGACCCCGTTGAAGCTATCGATCAAACCCTTCGTATGCTTCATACTGAACCGGTTCCTGGCCTTCCACCGTTAACATCAGGGGTTGGTAGGTTACTTGGGCTGGGACGTAGTACGCCGCTGGGAAAACCTGCCGTATCCGCCAGCTGATGACGTGAATCTCCCAGAATTTGCCTTGAATATGGTTTCTGACATGGCAATCCATGATAATACTGACGGTACAGTGCTCTTGATCGCAAAATGCCATTAACTTCAACGGTACCGATGAAAATGTGGATGATGCATACGTCGATGCGGTCGAACGTCTGCACCGTATGCTGCAGCAGCTAGAACAGGGTGCCTCTGAAACGGCATCGGTTTTAACCGGAGTTTCTGAGGTAAATGATCGAATTCATCGTGAGGTTACTCAAACCTGGTCGGTGCAAGGGTATCAAGACGCAATTGATCGGTGTAAGAAAAATATTATTGATGGCGACGTCTTTCAGATCGTGATCTCACGTCGTTTTGAAGTTGAAACTGGCGCAGATGCGCTTGACGTCTATCGCGTCCTTCGTCAATCTAACCCTTCACCCTACATGTACCTCTTTAACTTTGAGGATGCTGAGGGTATTCCTTTCCAAATTGTTGGTTCTTCCCCAGAAGCCTTGGTGACCCTCAAGGAGGGTCGTGCGACCTCGCATCCTATCGCTGGTTCCCGGCCTCGCGGTGCAACTCGTGAACAGGATATAGCTCTTGCTGAAGAGCTTCTTGCCGATCAAAAAGAGCGCTCTGAGCATTTGATGCTGGTTGATTTGGCGCGTAATGATCTGTCTCGAATTGCAAAGCCTGGAACGGTCTCTGTTGATGAGTTCATGGTGATTGAGCGGTTTAGCCATATCATGCATATTTCTTCCTCAGTGAGTGCTGAACTTGACCCTCAATTCAGTGCTTACGATGTACTTCGCGTTGCTTTTCCGGCGGGGACTCTCTCGGGGGCTCCCAAACCGCGGGCCATGCAGCTTATCGATGAGTATGAGCCGACCCGCCGTGGGGTTTATGGGGGTGTCTGCGGATATTTTGATTTTGCTGGAAACATGGACATGGCTATTGCAATTCGTACTGCTGTTCTCAAGGGAACAAAAGCTTACGTACAGGCTGGAGCCGGTATTGTGATGGACTCCAACCCGGAGTCCGAGACTGAAGAGACCGTAAATAAGTCAGCTGCTCCGCTCCGTGCCGTATTGACGGCATCGGGTCTGAAACCTCTGCAGACAAAACGCGTTACCACAGCAGATTAAGAACCTGCGGGAGGGCATAATCCCATGAATACACAGCGGCATAAATCCTCGTCTTTGAATCAATCGAATAACTACGAGACAACGAGTACTGCTACGGCTTTTAGTGCGGCGGATGAAAACTTACACTCGAAACCTGCGCGACTACAAGCGCCTGGACTGGTGCTTTTAGCAGGGCTTGCTGTGGCTGCCCTTGCCTTTAGTACGACGCTTTTTCCTTGGGTCCAAGCGCATGTGAACGGGGTCTTGGGGGAACAAAACCTTGACATTAACGGGTCTCAAGCGGCGCCCGCAGTAAGCGCGCTGGCGATGGTAGCTTTAGCAGCTCCTTTAGCGGCACGCATAGCCCCTCAGCTTTTGCGGTATGTTATCGCATTTGTAAGTTTAGGATCCGGGGTGGGTATTATTTTTTCTGCGCTGTCGGTGGTGATGAATCCCGCAGATGCGGTTGTAACTGAGACCAGCAAGGTAACGGGAACCGTGGCGTCTACAGGTGCGTATGATGTGACTGTTTGGCCGTGGATTTCATGCATATCAGGTTTTCTTATTATGTGCGTGGGACTTTGGACTCTTGTGGTGGCTCGACACTGGCAAGGTGGGCGTAAATATGACCGCACAGTGCGTAACATGCAAGAAGCTCCCGGTGAGGTCGACAATATGGATGCATGGGACCTGCTGAGCAGGGGAGAAGACCCTACCGCAGAGAAATAGTTTTAATAGTAAAAAGGTTTCAAACGCTGCGAGTTGTACACCCATGCCTGCCTAAATATTTGTACGATTCTCACCAGCAAATTCACAGAAGACGAGGTCATGACCTAAAATCGAAGAAAGGACGTCTGTACGCATTATTCGCGTATCTGTGCACACACATGAGGAGTTTTCGTGACGGAAGAGAAAGTTGTTATTGTTCCTGAACGCCCGTATGCAAATCACGGTAGCACCGTAGCGTCGTGGGTTATGATCGCCATCATGACGACCGGGGTACTTGTTGGTGCCGTTGCGTATGATCTGGCTCAGCCCGTTATCGTCTTTGTTGGTGCTGGCATTATCGCGCTGGGTCTAGTGGCTGGATTGCTTCTCAAGAGTGCTGGCTACGGCCAAGGTGGTTCTAAAACCAAAAATACTGAGCGTCACTAGTAAATACGCTATGAGCGCCTCGCCCATGACGAGGCGCTCTCTCTTGTGCTATCTCAAACTTTTGGATATTTGATGACTATGAGAAGGAACACTGTTGAGTACCGTACTAGATGAAATTATTGGTGGAGTACGTGAGGATTTAGAGGATCGTCGTGCAAAACATCCTCTGGAAAAGGTGCAGGAGCTAGCGCTCTCTACGGCACCAGCTCTTGACGCTGTATGCGCTTTACGTGGTGATGGCCAAACTGTGCGCATCATTTCAGAGGTGAAACGTTCGTCTCCATCGAAAGGTATCCTGGGGGAAATAGCGGATCCAGCGGAACTAGCGGTGAAGTATCAGCGTGGAGGAGCAGCAGCTATTTCGGTGCTTACCGAAGAACGCCGTTCGGCGGAAGCCTGGAGGATCTGGATGCGGTTCGTGCTCATGTCAGTATTCCCATATTGCGTAAAGATTTTATTGTTGATGAGTACCAGATTTGGGAGGCACGTGCACACGGCGCAGATCTGGTGCTTCTTATTGTTGCTGCCTTGGAAGAAGATACCTTGAGTGCTTTCTTAGAGCTTGCCGAATCGCTTGGTATGAATGCTCTCGTAGAAGCACATACTTCAGAAGAAATATCTATCGCTCAGCGTGTCGGAGCCAAAATTATAGGTATTAACGTTCGCAACCTAAAAACTCTTGAAGTCAAGAACGCGCATTATGCAGAGCTTGCGGCCGACCTGCCGGAAAGCGTTATTAAAGTTGCAGAATCTGGTGTATCTGGGCTGAGCGATGTACAGAACTACGCGCAGGCTGGTGCTGATGTCGTGCTTATTGGTGAGACTCTGGTCAAATCTGGAGACCCGGAGAAAACTGTACGTGAATTTTCGGCTGTACCTCATCTCTAATGCAGATTAGAGCTATCTTACGTAGATGACAGTTTTTCACATGTGAATAATCATAGGGCTTTTCTTTATATACGCTGACGCTATGTCATTCCGCGTAGAATAGTAAGAATACGAACAAGCCGTACCATGAGTTAAGTGTACAAACCTAACTCATGGATGAAAATAAAAGTACCCGGGAAGGACAACAATGAGCGAAAACCTGGCAGACGCATTTCTTGAGGGGAAATCCCTCAAAAATGCACCCGGTCCCTACTTCGGGCAATACGGTGGGCGATGGATGCCTGAATCGTTAATTGCCGCCATGGATGAGCTTGAGTCTACCTTCCAGAATGCTAAGCAGGATCCAGAGTTTATTGCGGAATTTCAGCGACTCTCTGCTGAATACTCGAATCGTCCTTCATTGCTAACGGAAGTTCCGCGGTTCTCAGAGCACGCTGGGGCTCGGATCTTTCTGAAACGTGAAGATCTTAACCATACCGGTAGCCACAAGATTAACAATGTTTTAGGACAAGCACTTCTCGCAAAGCGCATGGGTAAGACACGTCTGATCGCAGAGACCGGTGCTGGTCAGCACGGTGTAGCAACGGCAACGGCTGCTGCGCTTTTCGGTATGGACTGTGTGATTTACATGGGTGAAGAAGATACCGAGCGGCAGGCTTTGAACGTGGCGCGTATGCAGCTTTTGGGCGCGAAAGTTATTGCCGTTCAGAATGGCTCCCGTACTCTGAAAGACGCTATTAATGAGGCTCTTCGAGACTGGGTCGCTAATGTCGAGAATACCCACTATCTGCTGGGTACAGCGGCGGGAGCACATCCTTTTCCTACGATGGTGCGTTTCTTTCATGATGCTATTGGTTCTGAAGCACGCGAACAAATTCAACAGATGACTGGGCGTCTTCCCCACGGAGTTTCTGCATGCGTTGGTGGGGGTTCAAACGCCATTGGAATCTTCCATGCATTCCTTGATGACCGCGATGTAAAACTTTACGGTTTTGAGGCGGGGGGAGACGGTGTAGAAACCGGACGTCACGCCGCAACTATTAATCTAGGCCGCCCAGGAATGCTTCACGGTGCCGTAACCTACCTGATGCAAGACGAAGATGGGCAAACTATAGAGTCGCATTCGATTTCTGCTGGCCTGGACTATCCCGGCGTTGGGCCCGAACACTCATACCTTTCAGACTTAGGCCGTGTCAGCTACCAGCCGGTGACCGATACTGAAGCTATGGATGCTTTTCAACTGCTTTGCCGTACTGAAGGTATTATTCCTGCCATCGAATCGGCGCATGCACTTGCCGGTGCGTTACGGGTCTGTCAGGAGTGGGCGCATCAAGATTCTGAGTCTGCCCGTGAAAAAATAATGGTGGTGTGCCTATCTGGTCGTGGCGATAAAGACATGGAGACCGCCTTGAAATGGTTCGATCTAGGGAAAGCAACCCCGTCATCTTCTCTCATGACAGGCAATAAAGAGGCAGTTGCTGAGAAGGCAGTGCAGGCAGAAAGCGAGGCGCACGCATGAGCTATCAAGACGCACAGCCGCATGCGGCAAAGTACGAAGTCCTTGACGGTACCTTCCCACCCCAAAACCCGAACTCGCTTCTCGTGCAGCGGTTACGCGAATGCAAAGAAGATGGGCGTGCAGCACTTATCGGGTACCTCCCCGCAGGTTTTCCCAACTTTGAAGATTCTGTGGCAGCAGCTATCGAATTAGGCAATAACGGTGCCGACATTATTGAGCTGGGCGTGCCGTACTCGGATCCGGTCATGGACGGCCCCGTTATCCAGCATGCCACAGGTGCCGCATTAGAAGGCGGCTTCAAACTTTCTCGGGTTTTTGATGCTGTACGGCGCATTACCGAGGCAACCCAAGCTGTCGTTGTCGTGATGACGTATTGGAACCCCGTACTTGCCTACGGTGTTGATAATTTTGCACGTGATCTTGCGGCTGCTGGAGGAGCTGGAATGATCACTCCAGATTTAGTACCCGATGAAGCATCGGCTTGGTTCGAAGCCTCTGAAAAATACGGGTTAGATCGTATTTTCTTGGCGGCGCTATCATCATCACCTCAACGTTTAGAGACTATCGCTAAGGCTTCGAGCGGGTTCGTTTATGCCGTTTCTGTCATGGGCGTTACAGGGGCTCGCACCTCAGTCTCAGAAGCTGCCCAAGGACTTGTCGAAAACCTTCATGCTGCAGGCGCTGAATACGCGTGTGTTGGTTTAGGCGTTTCAACTCGTGCCCATGTTGAAGAGATCGGAACTTATGCAGATGGTGTGATTGTAGGAACGGCACTTGTAAAAGCTCTAGCTGATGGAGGTCCTACTGCGGTGGGAGCACTAACTCGTGAACTTGCAGGACGTGCATAGTATGAATGTTATATTATCGGAATCCTTTACCTCAGCAGTATCCCTTCCTCTGGCGTCAATTCCGTCGCCGAGTGTATCTTATCTTCAGCTTGGGCCGTTTCGTATCCATTTTTACGCACTTTGCATTTTAGCCGGAATAATCGTGTGTCTATGGCTTAGCGCTCGGCGCTGGGCACAAGTTGGCGGCACACGTGAGCGCGTATATGACGTGGCAATGTGGGCTATTCCCGCTGGAATTATTGGGGCGCGTGCTTACCATGTGCTCATTACAGACCCTGGCAGCTATTTTGGTCCCAATGTCTCTGATCCTTGGGCTTTCCTGAAGATTTGGGAAGGCGGCATCGGCATTATGGGAGCGGTGTCCGTAGGAGCCCTGGGGGCCTGGATCGCTTGTCGCCGATACCAGATTAACTATGCAGCATTTGCGGATGCAGTTGCACCAGGTATTATTTTGGCGCAGGCTTTTGGTCGTTGGGGCAACTGGTTTAATCAGGAGCTTTTCGGTAAGCCTACTACCCTTCCGTGGGGTTTGGAGATTAGTCAATCGAGTGGGAATTTTCCTGCTCAATATCCCGCAGGAACTCTCTTTCACCCCACGTTCCTTTACGAATCATTGTGGAATCTTGTGGGCGCATTCCTTCTAATTTTCCTGGGGAATAGGTTCCTGAAGCGCGGACAAACTTTTTGGCTCTATGTGCTGTACTACGGTATTGGACGGTTCTTCATTGAAGTGTTCCTGCGTATTGATACCTCTGAAACACTTCTGGGGCTGCGGGTTCACGTGTGGACATCGGGTGCCCTGATTGTACTAGGGTTGATCGGCTTTGTTGCCGCTGGTATTCGCGCTAGGGCTAAAGCTGCAGCGGGCATTGCTGAAGCTCCAGTTCAGGGGCCATCTGTTCAGCATACCCCTAACTCAGAGAAGACTGCCGCCCAAGATTCGGATGAGGTTTCTAACCAGGGTAAAGAGACCTTGGAAGAATCTCGGATATCTGAAAAGAAGGTAACGGAAGAGAAGAAAGCTACAAAAGACAAAGAACCAGGCACCCAGGAAGAGCCTGCAGATAGGGTTCAGACCGGTGATAAGCAGGATAAAGCTCCTGAGATCCCGTGGAAAAAATCTAAATCGTAAATTCTTGGACAACTAACCTTGGGTCCTCTTCACTATTTCAATGGTGGAGAGGACCTGACTTTTTCCTTGATGAAAGATAAAAGGAGGGGGTGGGCCGCACACACAAGACCCACCCCCTGCAACCGAATACGTTATCGGCGCGGCCTCGCACCCGCATCCGGAATCAAAAGACCGGAGGAGGAGAGAAAACCTCCGGCCAAGCTTAATTTTGGTAACCTGCTATGCAATATCAGAGGAATTTGGATATTGCTTCAACAAGTGGTTTTAGAGACTCTCGGTTGGTGTAATCCGCATGACCGGTTTTATAGCACTCAAGCATTTGCTGAATACCTTCGTTGGGGTTTGGATTAGCCATCAACCAGGCGCGAACCGGACCTTTAAGAGCGGTCTTATGAGCAAGTGAAAGCTCTGAAAAATCAATCCCACCACGTAAATGGAAAGTCGGGCGTCCATCGGTGAGTTCTGCGGTATAACTTTTAGCGACAGCCTTGTCGAGCAGTTTCTTGGAGTACTCGCCTGTGAAGGAAACCGTGAAGAATGCAGTACGTTCCTTTTTAGGGAGAATAAAGGGAACAATCTTCTTCTTGAGGCTGGGAGCGCCTGTAAGGAACCCACCGTAATCGCTACCGCCAATAATAACGGAGTCCGCTGCTTCCACAAGTTCAGGGGTTACTTCTGTAGCCCGTAAAGTATCGACTTCAGGAGCCTGTGGTAATGCTCGCAGATCTTCTGCTATCCAGTTCGCATAACGCTCGGTGTACCCATAGGTTGAACCGAAGATAATCAGCACACGAATGGTCACTGAAGCCTCCCAAAGCAAATTTGCATACAAGATACTAATTATTGATTCCAGTCTATGGCAGGGTGGTGATAAATGTGATTGCTTAGCCAATACTGGCGTGTCGTTTTTATCACATGGAAGAAGGGGTGAGTGATGAACATCAAGGTGTGTCATACATGATGTGGGCATATTTGTTTCTCGGACAGGAGCGCTTGGCCATAGTTTCAAATGAGATGTCAGAAAACAACTAAAACCTAATTATTGTTCTGAGGGGCAGGTAGAGAGCACGTGAGTCTTGAGTGGGCAACATGGTTCGAGGTTAAAACAAGGATTTCCTGAAAATACCGAGAATTTTCCTCCCGAAAACGCTTGAGAAGGAATATACTAGAAGGGATGCATGCCGCACATGCCATGTTGTGTATACATGGTGTTGTGTGGGAATAATTGGGATTCCTGATGAGAAGGTTCCATCTATATTATGGGTATCTTTCTTAGAAGGCTCCACCCCAACACACGAAGGTTAGGTACATGAGGCGCGCAAAAATCGTTGCAACCATTGGTCCGGCTATTTCTTCTCCCGAAAAAATTGCGGAAGCGATCAAGGCGGGTATGAACGTTTCCCGTCTGAATATGAGTCACGGTGACCATGACGTTCACACTAACTCTTACACAACTATCCGTGAACAATCCGCAGCGTTGGGGAAAGAAGTAGCTATTCTTGCTGATCTGCAAGGTCCTAAGATCCGTTTGGAGCGCTTTGTAAACGGGGAAGAATATCTAAAGCCTGGCGCTGATTTTACGATTACTTCTGAGGACGTTGAGGGTACCAAAGATATCTGTGGTACGACTTATAAAGGTCTTCCTGGCGATGTGAAGCCTGGCGATAAACTTTTGCTGGATGACGGTAAGATCCAGCTGGAAGCCGTTGAAGTAACTCCAACTCGTGTTCGCACTCGTGTGATTGTAGGCGGACCTATTTCAAACAATAAAGGCATCAACCTTCCTGGGGCGGCCGTTTCTCTTCCCGCACTGACCGAGAAGGATGAGGCTGACCTTCGTTTTGCCCTGAATTTGGGCGTAGATATTATTGCTCTTTCCTTTGTACGTAGCGGGAAAGACGTAAACCGCGTTCATGAGATCATGGCCGAAGAGGGTATCCGTATTCCGGTGATTGCCAAGATCGAAAAGCCTCAAGCCGTTGATAATCTGCAAGATATTATCGACAAGTTTGATGGCATCATGGTTGCCCGTGGCGACCTTGGCGTGGAACTGCCGTTCTCTGAGGTGCCACTGGTTCAGAAGAAAGCTATTGAGATGGCTCGTCGCTGGGCTAAGCCCGTTATCGTGGCAACTCAGGTACTTGAGTCCATGATCTCTAGCCCGACTCCTACGCGCGCGGAAGTCTCTGACTGTGCAAACGCAATCTTGGATGGCGCCGATGCGGTGATGCTCTCCGGCGAGACTTCGGTGGGCAATTACCCCATTATTACCATTGCGGCAATGGCCTCCATTATTCGTGATACTGAGGAAAAGGGTCTATACCGCGTACCACAGCTGGACCGTAAGCCCCGTACCCGTGGTGGTGCCATCACGCGTGCAGCTGTAAACATTGCGGAACAATTGGATGTAGATTACATTAGTACTTTTACCCAGACGGGTGACTCAGCACGCCGTTTAGCACGTCTACGCCCTGCGCAGCCGGTACTTGCTTTCACCCCCAACCCAAAGGTGCGTGCTTTTATCTCACTGTTGTGGGGTGTTGAAGCTGCGCATGCGCCGGTGGCGACCAACATTGACGGTACGACCGACATCGTAAATGACTACCTGGTCGAGCATAAGCTCGCAGAACCGGGTGATCTTATTGTGATTGCTGCAGGTTCGCCTCCCGGGGTGGCGGGATCAACCAATATGGTTAAGGTACACCGTATTAAGGAACAGGGTTCCGGCGAACATGAACCGGAAGAGCGTGAGCACCTGCGCCCCTACGGGGAAGACGAACACAAGTAAGGTTCTTCTTTATCGTGTAAACATTTTTCGAACTGAATCTATGAGAAGTCCCGCCTCTTTGATGCAGGAGGCGGGACTTTCTATATGCGGAAAGACCCACCATATGAGTTGCGGGTACACAATCTATTGAACTGGAGCTCCAAGAAAATAAAAACTCGTCTCAAAACCATAACTATGGTCAAGACGAGTTTAGTAAATGTGCCCGAGGTGGGACTCGAACCCACACTCCGAAGAACCTGATTTTGAGTCAGGCGCGTCTGCCAATTCCGCCACTCGGGCTTGTACTCAAAGGTACGCATAAGATTCTACCCTATCGATTGACAGAAAATCGAATTACAAAGAGCAAGAAATATCCACAGTATTCTTTGAAGCCTCGACGATAGTTTTTGCTTCTAGACGAGAAACATACAAATTTCAACCTTACACAGTAGATGAAGTTTTATTAACTACTGTAGAATAAAGGCGACTGAAAATAGACCAAGGAGAGAGTTATGTCAGAGAAGACCGCTCACGAACACGAGGGAGATCAGGTCTCGGCGCGCACCGTTGTGGTTGCCGAAGACGAAGCATTGATTCGCCTGGACATCGTCGAAATCCTGAAGGACCAAGGGTTCGAGGTCGTGGCAGAGACCGATAATGGTAAAACCGCTATCGAGCTTGCCAAAAAACACCATCCCGATTTGGTGCTCATGGATGTCAAAATGCCGATTATGGACGGTATTACAGCCGCCGAGGAAATCGGAAAGGAAAAAATAGCGCCTGTGGTGCTCCTGACCGCTTTCAGCCAGAAAGAGCTGGTGGATCGTGCTGTTGAAGCTGGGGCCATGGCATATGTGGTCAAGCCCTTTACTCCTAATGACCTTTTCCCCGCTATCGAGGTGGCGCTTTCTCGATATGAACAGCTGCGTACGCTAGAGAAAGAGGTCACAACTATTCGTGATCAGTTTGAGACTCGAAAGCTCGTAGATCGTGCCAAGTCTTTGCTTATCACCAAAATGAACCTCACCGAACCTGAGGCATTCCGGTGGATTCAGAAGACCTCAATGGACCGTCGCCTCTCTATGCGAGAGGTATCCGATACTATTATCAAGCAGCTGTCTGAGTAATCTTCTTGGGACCTTAGTGTCAAGTCCCAAACGATGATTAGCTGCTGCTCTAGAATATAAAATTCAGGAGTGTGGATTTTCAGGACAACAAGACTCTTGTTGTCCTGAAAATCCACACTCCTGCTTTACGCTTTTATTTGCTCACGACAGCCTTGAAATGAATGTATTAGCGTCGCATTATGCGGGTTATGTCGTCATCGTCATCACTACCATGAGGACCTTTAATCGGGCGTGCTGTTGGGGACCCAGCCCAGAGTAAAACGCCGGCTGCCATGAAAAGTCCTAACCACCAGAAACTTCCTGGATTTCCCATAGCGGCAACCCAACATACCAGTAGAGCAGCTATGGCTAAGGGCAATGTAATACGTTTTGCACGGACGATTTTTGGATAGCGTTTGGAATACGGTTGGCGCGCCATATCAATCCTCTATATGTCTGCTTTAGGGTCGTGGAATGATCATATTAGTTATACGAGCTGTACAAATAGTTCGATCGGACTCATCCATAATCTCTATAGTGTGTACGCAAACGGTACGTCCCAGCTTAACTGCCGTACAGATTCCCGTAACGTGGCCACTAATGGCGGGGCGCACGTGAGTTGCATTGAGATCTACCCCAACGGCTATGGAGTCAACTCCTCCATGGATACCTGCTGCTAATGAACCAAGAGTTTCTGCAAGAACAGCCGAGGCACCTCCGTGGAGCAAACCGACAGGCTGGGTATTCCCCTGCACAGGCATGGATGCCACAGCTCGCTCAGCAGTTAGCTCACTAAAGATAATTCCCATACGGGGGATTAGCTCTCCCAAACCCTTCGGAAAGAATTTATGAGCCTCTGCGGGTACACCGTACTCGTTGAGCTGCGCTATAAGGTCAGCAGATAGTTTAGGGGTAGATTCAGTCATGCCTTCAAGTGTACTCCCAGTGATAGGGTGGAGTAGAAAAAGAGCTCTTATCAAGTATGTGTTTGTCGGGATTGAGAAGAAACGAGATTCCTGCTTTGGAAGGTGTAAGAATATGGATGATCATGCACGTATCTATGAAGAATGGCATCGGTACGCTAAAAACCGTGATACTGAAGGACTGCTCAGCCTTATGCTGAGGACGCAGTTTTTGAAAGCCCCCTCGTGCCAGCAATAATTCCCGGAGCTGGCGGCGGAGTTTTGCGGGGACGAGAAGCGATTAAGCATTTTCTGGAAGAGGGCACCCACCGTCGTCCGAATGAACTTGTACGTTGGTACCGCACGGGGGAGTATCTGACTAATGGGAAAACTTTGGTGTGGGAATATCCGCGAGAAACTCCTGAAGGAGAACAAATAGATATCTTAGAGCTCATGGAAATATCCGATGGGCTTATTGTGAACCATCGCATCTATTGGGGTTGGAAAGGATGTCAGCATATTAGCGAAGCCCTCGTACGGAATAAGTAAGGTGTAAGTAAAGCTCCATATGAATAACGGGGTGCGCATCCAAGGTTTCTGGACGCGCACCCCGTCGTTTAGATCAAGGCTATGCCGAAATTGCTTCTGCTTTTTCGATGTCTTCATCGCTAATCCCGGCAGTTGGATCAACTCCCAATATCTTAGAGATACGTTCGGTAAACGTTGCAATGGTGGCATCTCCGGTGACATTAGTTGCGGTACCGAAAGAGTCTTGCGCAAGGTACAGAGCAATCATGAGGGCGATCATGGATTCATTGAAACCAAGCATCGACTCCAGCAGCCCAATGGCGGTCATCACGCCTCCGCCGGGTACACCCGGGGCCGCGACCATCATAATGCCTAGCATAAGCACTACTGGAGTTACCGAGGCAAAATTGGGATTTTGCCCGGTCATATACAGGACTGCGACTGCACATGAAGTAATCGTGATCATAGAACCCGAAAGGTGGATGGTAGCGCATAGCGGAATAGCGAAATCAACCACGCGAGGAGAAATACCAGCCTTCTTCGCGGATCGAACCGTTACCGGGATGGTAGCTGCTGAGGACTGGGTTCCGATGGCCGTGAAATAGGCGGGCATCATGGTCTTGAGCATCCTAAACGGGTTGCGTTTTGAAACGCTTCCGGCAACTGTGTACTGTAGCGTTAGCGTTATCCAGTGCAAGATAATGACCATAATGAATACCATGCCGAAGACCGAGAGAATCTTAGCAACCTGGCCTGCAAGGGTCATATTCGCAAAGACGCCCACGATATGGATGGGCAGAAGCGGGATAATAACGTAGCTGAGAAGCTTCTCAATGATAACTTGAAAATCCTCGAAGAGATTGAGCATGCTACGAGTCTTGAGGGCTGTTATTCCCAGACCTAGGATAAAGGACAGAATGAGTGCGCTCATCACTCCCATAATGGGGTCAAGCTCAAACTTGATGTATCCTGTCGAGAGTGCATTTTCAGGGTTATCAAAAGATTCTAACCGTTGCCCCTTCAACAAAATAGGGTACAGGAATAGTGCCGCCGTTAAAGCTAAAAATCCAGCAACAATACTGGAAAGATATGACAGAGCTACGGTAATGCCCAGCATCTTACCTGCACCTTGGGCTAGCGAACCAATTCCTGGAACGATAAAACCGATAATAATAAGCGGGATAGAGAAGCTCAGGAACGCACTGAAAACAGTAGAGAACGAGACAAAGATCTGAACTACAACATCGGTAGGGATAGAGGTACCCAGCCCGCTATTTATGCCACCGATCATCCCAGGAGTTGTAGCACCGATAAGAACACCTGCAAGAATTGCAATCACAATCCAGGCAAGGAGAGGGATCTTTTTGAGTAGTTTCATAATTTCCTATGTGTGTTGGGACCGATAAGATCCATGCCGCTCATCCCCGGTATTCTCAGGGAACACTCAAGTATAGAGTTATATCCTAGCGTGAATGAATATGTTTATCCAGCGACAGGACAGACGTTCATGACATGAAAACGCCTAGCCGGTACTAGGCCTTTTAGAAGTTTTCAGGCGTGTTGCGTTCACTATCACCCCCGCCGTCGAAAACCTCTAGAATGGGATTGTGAGTAACTCAGAAAATACCCTGCTCCTTATTGATGGACATTCACTGGCCCTTCGCTCTTTCTTTGGCATTTATACAATGGCAGAGAAAACGGGAAACCATGTTTTTGTGCGAAGCGACGGGCAGCATACGGAAGCAGTTCATGCCTTCCTGTCTACCTTGCTGAACATTATTAAAGACCATAACCCTAGCCATATTGCGGTGGCATTCGATCTGCCCGGTGGTACTTTTCGCACGGAGGAATACAGCGAATATAAGAGCGGTCGTAACGTTATCCCTGAAGCCTTCGACGGGCAGCTTGATCTCATCAAGAAGATGCTCGGAGCTCTGAAAATCCCGGCGCTCACCCAGGAGAATTATGAGGCAGATGATATCGTCGCGACCCTGACACGGCAGGGATCAGAAGCTCAATACAAAGTGCTCATTCTTTCAGGAGACCGCGATATTTTCCAGCTTGTTACGGACGATGTTACATTGCTGTATCCCGTGACGACTGGTCCCTCCAAGGGTATTCAGCGTATGGATCCTGCAGCGGTTGAGAAAAAAACAAAAGTACCACCTCGGCTGTATCCGGATCTCGCTGCGCTCACCGGTGAGCAAGCCGATAATCTGCCTGGAGTCCCCGGAGTTGGACCAGGCTTTGCTGCTAAATGGCTTCACGAGTACGGTGATCTTGAAGGTGTACTTGCTAATAGCGAGAACATCAAAGGTAAAAAAGGTGAGGCTCTGCGCGAAAACATTGAGAATGTGCGCAGGAACCGTCGCCTCAACCAGCTTGTTGACACGCTCAATTTGGATGTTGAGTTCGATCAAATGCGGTTTATTCCGGACCTTCAAGAGCTTGAAGCGTTCTTCGATGAAGTGGAATTCCCGCACTATTCGTAAGCGTGCCCAGGATATATTAGGGCCTGTCATACGTGCTTTGGGTGCGCAAGTTCGTACCGCAGGTGAAGAACCCATGACAGATAATGGTGTTCCGAGTGGTCCCACCTTTGAGCCGATTCGTACCGATGAGGCGATCACCGTGACATCGGCCGCAGACTTTCGTTCATGGTGCGAGCATGCAGCCCACGTTGGGTATGGGCATGACGCATCGGGTAATGCCATTGAGATCCCTGAAAGGCTTAAAGGCGCGGTTACGCTTTTCCCTGTGATTGATGTGCCTGTAGCCCGTGAAGGTGTGAAAGTTACCAAGACTAAGATTCGCGCTGCTGAAGAGAATCCGGTACTGCGAGGAATTATTCTGACCTCGAAAGAATCATCGCTGTGGATCAACCTGACGAATATTTCCGAAGATCTCGCCTCAGCATTTGCGGAGTGGGTTTCTGACCCTCAAATGCGTAAGATCGTGATGGATCTCAAAAATCAGCGGAAACTCTTACGTGAGTACGGATATAAACTCAATGGAGCCATTGAAGATCCGTCACTATCCTCATATATGTGTGGATACATAGCAGCTGCGAATCGTAGGCTCTTTGCTGAACGTATTGAGGATTTAGCTGAGAAATATCTTTGGATTCCCCAACAGGAATTCAGTGAACTTGTCTTCCCAGAGGAAGCACCCTCACTTTTTGAGATGCCCGGTGAAGAGAACTTACGTTACTTTACCCAGGTTTCACGGGTTATTCACGAACTGGCGCGTATTCTGCACTTCGAAATGCAAGAACAGGGCCAGCTTAAGATTTATGAAGATATTGAGCTGCCGCTTCTGTACGTTCTGGCTGATATGGAGCAGGCGGGTATCGCTGTCTCAGATGCCTTACTAAACGAGCTTAATGATACGTTTAGCTCACGCGCATCCATGGCCGAGGAACAGGCGAAAGTACTTATCGGCGGTGACGTCAATGGTGAGCCCCTCAATCTGGCATCTGTGAAACAGCTCCAAACTGTACTCTTTGAGAGGCTCGGTCTTCCGAAGACCCGCAAAATTAAGTCCGGGTATTCAACGGATTCAGAATCTGTGGCTGACTTGTTGACCAAAGTATCGCCGGAATCAGATGGTGCTCAATTCTTGATTGCGCTCCAGGCGTACCGAGATAATATCAAGCTCAAGCAGACTGTCGAAGGTCTACAAAAAGCGGCAGTCACAGATGGTCGTGTACACACTACTTTCCAGCAAAATGCTGCATCAACGGGGCGTCTTTCCTCGACGGCACCGAACCTGCAGAATATCCCAATCCGCACTGATGAAGGACGACGTATCCGCGGTGCCTTTATCGTGGCTCCAAAAGTTTTAGACGGTGTAGAGTATGAAGGTTTGCTCACCGCCGACTACTCGCAGATTGAGATGCGTATTATGGTGCATCTTGCCGCCGATGAGAAATTAATCCAGGCTTATGCGGATGGTGAAGACCTGCATCGGTACGTTGGCTCTGAGGTGTTCGGGGTTGCCCCCGAAGAGGTGACACCCCAGATGCGTGCGAAAGTTAAAGCAATGTCTTATGGATTGGCATACGGTCTTTCTCGGTTTGGTCTCGCAAAGCAGCTCAATATTAGTTCCGATGAGGCAGGGGAGTTGCGTACCAACTACTTCAAACGATTTGGTCGTGTGGGGCGTTTCCTGCGCGGGGTCGTCAAACAGGCTCATAACGACGGTTATACCGAAACTATTTATGGGCGCCGACGTTCACTGCCAGATCTTGACTCTCCAAACCGAACTCGACGTGAGGCAGCTGAACGAGCTGCCCTCAACGCTCCAATTCAGGGGACAGCTGCAGACATCATTAAAATCGCAATGATTAACATTCACCGCCGACTTCAAGAAGAGAATCTCAAGACCCGCATGCTCTTGCAGGTTCACGACGAGATTATCCTCGAAGTTGCCGTCGGTGAACGCGAAGCAGCGCAGCGCATCCTAGTAGAGGAGATGAGTGAAGCTATTGAGCTGAAGGTTCCTCTCGACGTGCAAGTTGGCTGGGGCAAGTCCTGGGAAGAAGCCGGACACTAGTCAGAAAGCCGCGAAGAGAGATGAACGATGCCGTCGGACTTATTCGGAATATATTGCACACAGAATAGTGCAAGAAATACCCGCATCGATGCGCGTCGTTCATTGACGACACGCCCGAAAAACACGTACACTAGTAATCGCGTGTATCAGCATCCCTATGCACCAGAGGCATGTACCTACGCATCTTCCGGATGATACGCGCGGTAAGTATCCGTCAGACTCGACGTCACCTCTCATGCTTTTGAGTAGGAAACAGTAAGTGAGCGCTCGCAAACTTGCCGGAGACGTCGACCTATTATTAATCCAATTGGAGCCCTAACTACATGAGCACCAACATCCCTCAGGTCGCAATCAACGACATCGGCAACGAGGAAGAATTCCTCAAGGCAGTTGACGAGACCATCAAAGTACTTCAACGATGGCGATCTCGTCTCCGGTCAGGTTGTTAAGGTTGATCACGACGAGGTTCTGCTCGACATCGGTTACAAGACCGAAGGCGTCATTCCCTCTCGCGAGCTTTCTATCAAGCACGATGTAGATCCCGGTGAAGTAGTCGCAGTTGGCGATGAAATCGAGGCTCTCGTCCTGACTAAGGAAGACAAGGAAGGTCGCCTGATCCTCTCCAAGAAGCGCGCACAATACGAGCGTGCATGGGGCGACATCGAAAAGATCAAGGAAAACGACGGCGTCGTCACCGGTACCGTTATTGAGGTTGTCAAGGGCGGTCTTATCCTTGACATTGGTCTGCGAGGCTTCCTGCCCGCATCCCTCGTTGAGATGCGTCGTGTTCGCGATCTTGCACCCTACATCGGTCAGCAGCTCGAAGCTAAGATCATCGAGCTTGACAAGAACCGCAACAATGTTGTTCTCTCTCGCCGTGCATGGCTTGAGCAGACTCAGTCCGAGGTTCGCTCCACTTTCCTCAACCAGCTCGAAAAGGGCCAGGTACGCGAAGGTGTTGTATCGTCTATCGTCAACTTCGGTGCCTTCGTCGATTTGGGTGGCGTGGACGGTCTGGTTCACGTTTCCGAACTCTCCTGGAAGCACATCGACCACCCCTCCGAAGTTGTCGAAGTTGGTCAGCCTGTAACCGTTGAAGTTCTTGAGGTTGATCTGGATCGTGAGCGTGTCTCGCTGTCCTTGAAGGCTACCCAGGAAGATCCGTGGCAGGCATTTGCTCGCACCCACGCTCTGGGTCAGATCGTACCCGGTAAGGTTACTAAGCTCGTTCCCTTCGGTGCGTTTGTTCGTGTTGAAGACGGTATTGAGGGTCTGGTTCATATCTCTGAGCTTGCTGTGCGCCATGTTGATTTGGCAGAGCAGGTTGTTTCGGTGGGCGAAGAGCTCTTCGTCAAGATCATTGATATTGATATGGATCGTCGTCGTATCTCCCTGTCCCTCAAACAGGCTAACGAAGGCGTTGATCCCAACGCTACCGAGTTCGATCCCGCACTGTACGGTATGGCAGCTGAATACGATGAAGCTGGCAACTACAAGTACCCCGAAGGCTTCGATCCCGAAGCTAACGAATGGCTTGAAGGCTTTGACGCACAGCGCGAGGCTTGGGAAGCACAGTATGCAGAAGCACAGGCTCGTTTCGAGGCACACAAGGTTCAGGTTGCTAAAGCACTTGAAGCTGACGCAGAGGCAGCTGCTGCTGCTCCCGTTGCCGCAGCTGAGCCAGCACCCGCATCATCTTACTCTTCCGATGAGAAGTCTTCCGCTGGTACTCTCGCATCTGACGAGGCTCTAGCAGAACTGCGTAAGAAGCTGACTGGCAACTAAGGTTTACTCGTTTATGTAGTAGCCTCTAGTTCTAGAGTATAAGTATCACGCATGAGGGTTCCCCAAACCTGGGGAACCCTCGTGTAGTATTTGTGCGCTTTTTCTCACGTACAGATCTAGACCTCAGCACGTAGCTCGTCCCAGACCTTTTGAACCTGTGCTTGAGTATCATCACGAGATCCACTATTGGTAATAACCCACCGAGCAATGGCGGAGCGCTGTTGATCGGTGGCTTGAGCAGAAATGCGTGCTTGAGCTTCTGCATAAGACATATTCCGATTTTTGCTAAGTCGCTCTAGACGAATGGGGAGATCTGTCTGTACCGCAATGACACCGTCGAACTCTGCAGCGCGTTGAGTCTCAACCAGTAGAGGAATATCATCAATGATAATGCCCGAAAAGTTGGGGGAGTTTACCACGTCGTCAACAAGCTCAGCGGCGCGAGCACGAACTTTGGGATGCACAATAGCATTGAGTTTCTCTCGCTCTGCGTCATGGGCTAAAGATACGTTCCGCTAAACGAGCGCGATTAAGGGTTCCGTCTGCATTGAGGACGGACTCTCCGAAGAGGTTGACTGTGCGAGTGAGGACTTCCTGCCCAGGCTCCATGAGTTCACGCGAGATCGCATCTGCATCAATAATAACGGCGCCTAGATCCCTGAACATCCGCGCAACTGTGCTTTTACCGCTTCCAATGCCGCCTGTCAGAGCGTAGCGACGGTACTGTGTAACGCCCATGAAACCCCTAGAATAGTAGTTGTGAGTACTCAAATGTTCCAAGAATCCCGCGCACAACGATACACAGTATTGCATGGAATAGAACCCTATGAGAGTCTTCTTGAGATTAAGCGTAGCGAATTTATTGGTCATGTTAAACGCGTATATACAACAGATGAGGCACGTGCTTACATAGATTCGCTTCGGAAGAGCTATCATGATGCCCGCCATGTGTGTTCGGCCTTTGTTCTTGGAGCGGACCGTGAAATTCAACGTTCATCGGACGATGGCGAGCCTGCCGGTACTGCAGGAATTCCAATGCTTCAAGCTCTTTTAGCACGCCAGACACGCATTGATGAGGGCGGCACTGACCTTTCTGATCTTGTGGCCGTTGTTGTGCGTTATTTTGGGGGTATCAAACTGGGCGCTGGCGGATTGGTGCGTGCCTATACCGATGCGGTGGTGCAGACTCTCGATAACGCCCATTTTGATTCTCGGGAACGGATGCGGGTAGGCACCGTTTTAGTTTCTCTGGCTGAGGTTGGGCGAGTGGAGAATGAGATTCGAGCATCAGGAATTGAAGTCTTAGGTACGGATTATCTTGTAGACGGCGCCCAGATCTCTCTAGGTGTTTTCGACCGGGAGCAGGAGAAGCGCGAGGCACAGGAACGTGTTATAGCAATAACTTCTGGTCGGGAAAATATCGTATGGGGCGATACTCGGTGGGTAGATATTCCATGTTTTTAGCCCAGCCATATTAGATTTAGAGTATACCCTAAATTTTAAACTAGGCTAGGCATAGTATCTTGGTGCTGATTGTGGTACGTTGAATACGGTGCAGCATTGTCTGCCACATACACCGCAAGTGAAAGCCGAGAATTTTCCCGTGCATTTTAACTCTGAACAGCATAGCTCCGTCACACATACGTCTAAACCCGATGTTGAACCTGCGACTGTTGAGCAGATTCTCAATGCTTATGCGCAGGGTAACCTAGATACGCTCCTGAACGTGTTGGCGCAGCGGCCGCATGATTTTGCGCAACAGCTTAACCGTATTTGCCGTGCTTTTCCTTCTGAAATTGAACGTATTGCAGTCACTCTTCAAGAAGTAGGCGAAAATCTTCCTCAAGGAACCCTAGTTCGCCTCTATAATCAGTATTCCAACGCAGCTCGCGGCGTGGGGGAGAAAATCTCTCAAGATAATTCTCGTATGCTGCATATCATCCAGACCCCTGTGATAACTCGTGCTCATGCAGCCCGCTTGCTTCTAGCCCTAGAACTCTGTCTGGCACCTAAAATGCGTGGACTAATTGTGACCATGCCGCCTCAAGATTTTTACCAGCCTATGGAAGTCGAACCTCAGCCGGTCTCATGTAATCCAGCGCTCGATGGTGCAGTTAACCCCTTTACACCCAGTCTGTGGGAAACTTTTCCGTTGGGAAACTCCAATGAAGCTTTGGCGCTGAGTGCTACAGGTATACGCGAAATTCCTGACGGGTATGAGCTATCTGTTATGCTCCTCGACGATGACTACCAACGCGTGCATACCATAGAGCGGGGTGCACCAGATACATGTTTCTCATGTTTCTGGGATGAAGAAGTAGAAGATTCAGAGAACGATATTCGATGTGGGCTTGAGCTGGGATACCGTGTTGAAGAATACGCTGAAATTAACGTGCACCGCGCCATGAAAATGGGAGCGCGGTATATTGTGGTGACGGCTCTTGTAGGTGAGTGCTTTCCTCAGAGCACTGATGAGGATGATACCTGTAATGCACCGTCGCAAAATGGCGCTCCACGGTTTGATTCTCGGGTTGCGCCAGATCTGCGATCTTTGATTATTACCCCGGATGAAAATATTCGCCCGGTTGCGCATCGCGGCAATTTTCACGTTCTGGATGTTCCAGGGCGCACGGTTTGTGCCGTACTCGATCTTTATAAGCAACGAATTACTATGCCTGCGGTCGGCATTCCAATGAAAGCTGACGAAGACGATACGCTCGCCGCTCTCATGGGAGCGCTAAATGGCTACCTGCCCATGACAGTACGAGATTTCATGCAACTATCGGGAGCTATAGTTAATAAGTATCAAGTTTGGATCGTGTGGAATATTGAACCCATCAATTTCTTAGATGGTGGCATACATCTTCCTAGAGTGAAACCCTCTGATTTCTCGAATACATCAACTAGAATAGATGTATGAGTCTTGCTCCGGAGATTAAACGAGTCGTAGCCCCTTTTGAAGTTGTCAGTCCATATCAGCCAGCTGGTGATCAGCCTAAGGCTATTGCTGAGCTTACTGAGCGCGTGGAGAACGGTGAAAAAGATATCGTTCTGATGGGTGCCACCGGCACCGGTAAATCTGCTACGGCGGCATGGCTGGTCGAATCTGTGCAGCGCCCTACGCTTGTTATGGTGCAGAATAAGACTCTTGCTGCCCAGTTAGCCAATGAACTGCGTGAGCTCTTGCCCAATAACGCGGTCGAGTATTTCGTCTCATACTATGACTACTATCAGCCTGAGGCCTATGTTCCGCAGACGGATACTTTTATTGAGAAAGACTCCTCGATCAATGAAGAAGTGGAACGCCTGCGGCACTCTGCTACGAACTCCCTTTTGACTCGCCGCGATGTTGTCGTGGTCTCGACTGTTTCGTGTATCTACGGTTTGGGTACGCCCGAAGAATATGTGGAGCAGATGGTCACTCTTAAGCGCGGGGATGAGATAGATCGTGATGACCTGCTGCGCCAATTCGTGAATATGCAGTACGCCCGTAACGACATGGATTTTCACCGTGGAACCTTTCGGGTGAGGGGCGATACTGTCGAAATCATCCCTATGTACGAAGAGCATGCTATTCGTATTGAATTCTTCGGCGATGAGATTGAGGCTATTTATACTCTGCACCCGCTCACGGGTGAGGTTATTCGAGAGGAAGACGAGATGTATGTCTTCCCAGCGAGCCACTATGTTGCCGGTCCTGAGCGCATGGCTCGCGCTATTGCCTCTATCGAAGACGAACTCCAGGAACGTTTACAAACGCTAGAATCTCAGGGGAAGCTGCTGGAGGCACAGCGACTACGTATGCGTACCACCTATGACCTTGAGATGATGGAACAGATGGGGTTCACTAGTGGTATTGAGAACTATTCACGCCATATCGACGGTCGTTCAGCAGGTTCAGCTCCGCATTGTCTGTTAGACTATTTCCCCGATGATTTCCTGCTTATTATCGACGAGTCACATGTGACGGTACCTCAAATCGGTGCCATGTACGAGGGCGATATGTCTCGTAAACGTACGCTCGTGGAACATGGGTTCCGTCTGCCTTCTGCCATGGACAACCGCCCTCTAAAATGGGATGAATTCTTAGAGCGCATAGGACAAACTATTTATCTTTCGGCTACTCCCGGCAAGTATGAGCTTTCACAGGCTGATGGTTATGTTGAACAGATTATTCGTCCAACAGGACTGGTGGACCCAGAGATTATTGTAAAGCCCACGAAGGGGCAGATTGATGACCTTCTTGAACAAATTCAAGAGCGTACTGAACGCGACGAGCGTGTTTTGGTGACGACTCTAACCAAACGTATGGCAGAAGACTGACCGAGTATTTGGTGCAGCATGGAGTACGTGTGCAATATTTGCACTCCGATGTAGATACTCTCAAACGCGTAGAGCTGTTACGTGAGCTTCGCCTGGGCACTTTTGATGTTCTGGTAGGTATTAATCTGCTTCGTGAGGGACTGGACCTTCCTGAGGTTTCACTGGTGGCCATTTTGGACGCTGATAAAGAAGGATTCTTACGTTCGACGACCTCGCTCATCCAGACGATTGGTCGTGCAGCGCGTAACGTCTCGGGGCAGGTACATATGTATGCAGATACTGTTACCGATTCAATGCGTACTGCTATTGACGAGACGAACCGTCGTCGAGAGATTCAGCAGGCGTATAACCGGGAGCATGGCATAGATCCGCAGCCTCTGAGGAAGAAAATTGCGGATATTACAGATGTTCTCGCTCGCGAAGAGGAAGACACACATGAGCTTTTGCAATTACGCAAGAGCGGTAAGAAAGGTTCTCGAACAGTTGAAGCCGGAGCGAAGACAGGGTCAAGTACTTCTTCGAAGATCGTAGCAAGTACTCCAGAGTCGGATGCTCTTCTTGCCAAAGCTCAAGACCGTGTTCGCGCCGATGGCCTCGCAGCTGAGCCTGCTGAGGATCTGTTGGAACTTATCGAACAATTGAGTGAGCAGATGCGTCTGGCTGCAGAAAACCTGCAGTTTGAGTTAGCGGCACGTTTACGTGATGAACTTACCGATCTCAAAAAAGAATTTCGGCAGATGCGAGAAGCTGGGCATGCGTAATGTCTTATTAAGAATGAAAATATAAAGGTTCAACCTTATACTTGTTGAGATATTGTGTTTGCCCTAAAATTTAGAATATTGCTTCGATGAAGATATGCGTCATTTTCGCTTCACAGATGTATAGGAATTTGCGCGTTATAATTACTTATCAGCAGAGAAGCAATTACACTCACTCACAAGATATGCGTAGGCATTCAAGGAGAAGCTTTTGCCCAGAAATAAGTCAATATCTATTAATCGACGTGCTGTGGCTAAGGGCGTCGCATGGGCTACCCCGATAGTGGTCGCTTCTACAGCGGTTCCAGCAGTTGCTGCATCCCGATGTGATCCTAAGAGCGCCCCTGGATTTCGCCAGGCGGGTTCGTGGGCCATTAAGAATCCAGACAGAGGAAAACTCAAGTCCGCTGGATCTAATCGTCCGAGCACGTTTCATGGAAAAGAATATTGGATTTCAAATACAACTGCTTTAGGCGAAGAACCCGCTACTATTAGGATTACTGCGGGGTTTGAATCAGGAACTGATGACAGCAGTATTTTAAATACTGAATGTGGTATGTATCGTGTACGTATCTATATGACGGCTATAGAAACACGAGCAGCTTCCGGAGAATACCGTGGTAATCCTAAAGTAACTATTACCCTGAGAGATCCTCGAGGAAAACTTATTAACGGAAAAACTCTTCGATATACCACTGACCCCGCTGGACAACCTGGGGGGTTTATTCCAGTTCCCTTAGGTGAAGATATACAGGCACAAGAATGGACTCTCAAAGCAATTCCTGGAGTCTATAGGTTTGAGGCTGTCTTTGACGTTCCTGCCGAGGGCCTGGAGTCTCGTCGAGTCCAGAATCGTGGTCTTGGCTTTACTGTGCCAATTTTTGAGCCAATGTAAAGTAGATTATTTTGCATAACCTTGTACATGCACAGAAAGATAATAATGTCGTAGTGCATATGCATAGATTTACACGTATACCTACACTCTGGATGTGTTCTGGTTCCATAAGGGTTTAGGTGGTCATCAAAACTTGAAAGAAGGAACAATACCTGTGCGAACCGGTGCGTCGCAGAGCTGCGATTACAGGGCAAATCGCCGCACTGTTACTAAAGGTTATAGCCTGGGCGGTACCTGCAGTGCTGTCAGCAGTGACAGTACCAGCTTTTGCAGCTTCCGGCTGTGAAGATGTACCTGGACCCAGTTTTGCCCAGCTGGAGCGGTGGTCTATCTCCAATCCTGCATCCGGGGAGCTGATATCGCCTGCCTCGAATGGGATAAAAATTATTGGTGGGCAGGAATACTGGATGTCGGAAAGTACCGCAGTAGGCAATGAAAAAGCGAGTATTGTTTTGCGCACGGCGTACCGTGCTGACTACGATTCAGAAGCTCAGCTACGACCAGGATGTCGGTATTCTTTTAAATACTCTGTAGCGGCACATGACGCAGACCATGGTAGGCGCAAAGGCAAAGGTGACGTCAAGTTGGGTGTTTACCTCTATGACCCTGATGGGGCCCAGGTGCGTAATAGTGGGCATACCTATACGACAAAGCCGAGACAGAACACTAACAAATCAACCTCTGTTCCTCTTGGCGGGCAGGTGTCTGCGCATGAGGTTTATGTAACTGCTCAGGAAGGGCTTTACCGTCTCGAAACTGTTATTACTGTTGCCGCAGAAGAAAAACGGCGCGATAAAGTCGTAGCCCGAGCAATCGGAATTACCTCACCCTGCTTTGAATTTGCGGGGTAGATGCTTCCTGCCTAGGGAAAACTATGAGGCAACAACGTTCCGATCGTAACGTTCGCGGGCGGCGAGAACTGCATCCATATTAGTTTCTGCCCACTGGCGTAAAGCATTCATCGGGGCAATAAGTGTATTACCAAGCGGAGTTAATGAATAATCTACACGTGGTGGCATAGAAGCCGTGACCGCGCGGGTGAGCAGGCCATCGCGCTCCATGGAGCGCAAAGTCTGGGTAAGAACTTTGGGGGATAACCCTTCGATATGATCCTTAATCTCCCCAAAACGAGCACTTGGCTGATCGGCAAGAACAGCAACAATCATAGGAGTCCAGCGGTCCGTAAGATGTCGCAATACAGTACGTGAAGGACACGCGCTAGCCAGAATATTGGCGGGGGCTCCATTATGTGATGTCAGAGTTGCAGCCATAACTACTTTCCAGTCCAAAAATTGAGAAAGTTTCTATAATTACCTTGAGGTATCTGGTTACTAAAGGATACTATTGTCTCGGAAGCCCGGCAAGCTGGGGGGAGTACAAGACAAAAATCCGAGCTATTGGCGTGCTTGGAAACAGGAAAGGATATACAGATGAACATCGCGGTTATTGGGGCAACCGGCATGGTCGGGGAGCGCACTGTGGCAGAGGCAGTTGCGCGCGGGCATCAGGTCGATGCATACAGCCGTTCTGGCAATGCTGTACCCGGTGCAGAAAGCAAAACTGTTGATCTAGCTAACACCGACGAACTTGTCTCAATCGTTAACGGTCACGACGTTACCATTATTGCTGTTTCTGCCGGTCGCGGTACTTCTGCAGATCCGGTTATCAACGCCCATAAAGCGCTAATTGCAGCCAAGCCTGCTGGCCGTCTACTGATTGTAGGTGGTGCTGGTTCCCTCATGGACGAAAATGGTGTGCGTCTCGTTGATACCGCCGGGTTCCCCGAGGCGTACAAAAATGAAGCCAAAGCTTTCTGTCAGATCCTTGAAGAATACCGAGCATCCGACGGGCTAGCTTGGACGTTGCTTTCCCCCGCACCTCTGATCCGTCCCGGTGAGCGCACCGGAAAATACAATGTATCGCTTGACACTCCTGCTGGTACTGAGATTAGTGCTGAGGATTTTGCTGTTGCTCTGCTTGACGAAGCGGAAACCCCGAAACATCCCGGTGTTCGCTTTTACCGTTGCTCACTAAAATATAGGGTTGGAAATACTAAAATCCGGTACAGCTTCGTAAGAAGCTGTACCGGATTTTAGTATTCATAAAGAATTTACTGATTATGGACCTCGGCTAGCATATTCTTCAAATGGCCCAAAATAGTGAGTGGATCGGAACCAAAACCATCATGATGATGAGTTTTTGAGGTCCATACCTGAGTATTACCAACCCAGCGGGCTGTCTCCATTGAGTTCTCAAAATCCACATAAATATCTGGGTTGTAAGCTGCAGCAACTACCGGAACCTCATTCCGATGCAACTGCTCATGATCGTAGAGTCGACCCCAATCTTTCTTCTCCGCAAGAATTTGCGCAACATCTGCCAGAGGGCGCAGGGCAGGATCTTCTTCGTAGTACCACGGGAAAATGTGCTCGCCCGTGAAGAAGAGAGTATCGGCTTCAGGCGAAAACTCGGGGCGCTGTGCCGCTACCCGTGCCGCTGCCCAATTAGTGGGGGCGGGCGAAGGTGAGAGCTCATAACCCGCAATGCCCGGCAAGGTACCGTCAGCGGGACCATCTGCATAGATCGTCTCATGCATAGAGGGCGTAGAGAGGATTTGCCAGGAAAGAAACTTCGCTGCTCATGGATGAGAGGAACTGATCTGAGAGGCGATCGTCTCCTTCAGCGAAAGCAGTTTCTAAGAAGTAGTGCAGACCGCGCTCGCGCCAGCGCCCACCTAAATAGTGACCAGCCATCTGAAAACGGTGATCGGTCAGACGCTCACCCGTGGGAAGGTACTCTTCGTGGGTGCGCAGATGTTCTGCGATGCGAGTAGCGAGAGCTGCATCCTCGGGAAACCACTCATAGTATTCCTTGTTGCGCTCAGCCATACGATCGAAGGTATGCTGGTACACGTTGTCTACTGTGGTGCGAATTGGTGCCAAACCCGCAGTAATCCTCGAATCACGCAGTGATTGTGGGGCGAAGGACAGGTAAGACAGAGTCAAGAATCCGCCGAAGGACTGACCGATGGTTGACCACCGCTTGTCCTTACGGCTGGCGAGCAAGACCTCGCGTATAGCTTCCGCATCTGCGATGATAGAGTCTGCTCGGAAAAGCTCAACATATTCGGCCTGAATCTGGGGGTCACCCACCGCTGTAATGTTGCGTGCGGATAGGGGAGAAGACATACCGGTACCACGCTGATCCAGCAGGATAACGCGGTGAGTTTTAGCCAGCTCGGCTATCCACCCACCGATGGAACCGGTCTTAGGGGAACCAAACCCAGGACCGCCCTGTAGATAGACGATATAGGGACGCTTCTCGACGGGAAGAGTCAGAGTCTCGCTTGTATTGATGACTTCACGAGCAAAAATTTTGATGCTTTGATCTGCAAAACGTGAAGATAGCGCGGCATCACGCCCTTTGGAAAAAATCAGGCCGTGAGTGAGCGGAACCTGAAACCAATGGTCGATAATTTCGTATCCATCATGTTTGACGACAGTGCCTTGGCGGTATTCAACTTGAGGAAGTGCAGAAATGGTCAACGGTGAACCTTCTTTCATACCTATAAACTCATCGTGTGTATAGTCTATCGCGCCCTACCTCTTAAGGCAGAGCGCGATAGTTTTATGGTAGTGCAAGAAGTCAGATTCGCTTACATGTGCGTACTCAATGTGTTAGGAAAGCTTGCACAGCGAAGACTCAGCGGTTCCATTAACACGACGACCTGGGGAACCCGGGGTCGTGCCTGAAGAAATATTAGAGTTATAGACTTGCGAGCTATCTACATATGAACCGCCTGCGCCGCCGCCGCCCGAAAAAGCAGAGGCACCCACAGGAGACCATGTACGGGTAGTCCACGGTCCATATGTTTCACGAGTCCAGCTCTGATCGGTGATGTAGCCGCCCGATGTAGTTACCGAACCTGAACCACCGCCTCCATAACCCCCACCACCGGTTGCGCCGTGGAGAATAGAACATTGGTTAACTTCTTCATCGGATGAATTCGTCGTGTTCACCATGCCGATACCGACGACACCGGAACCCCCAGTACCACCGTTGGAACCATTACCCGTTAGACGTGCATCATCTCCCATGCTACCCGCAAGGTACTGGTTTATTGTGGAATGCTCGGCATTATTCTCATAGGAAACCGAAGTGATATTCCGTGTATTAACGGTACCGCCAACAGTGCCGCCAGCACCTCCGCGCCCGTCACGGCCACCAAGTCCACCATTCATTTTGAGTCCGAGACCTGGAAAATAGTGGTATATTTCTTCATAACTACCGCCGTTCGTGTCGCCAGAGCCTCCCGTACCACCATTAGCGACGGTACCCGGAGTGAAATAAAGGGATTTAAAGTCTGCTGGGCGAGGTCCAAGGCTATCTTCTCGCCAGTCCGTATAAAGCGTCTGGCGACCGCCTCCTGCACCGCCACCGCCAGCGATAGCGATAACAGTACCGTGTTGAGAAGAACCGCAGATGCGCCTCCGCCCGTAGGAGCATAGAACTCCATCAATCCGCCTGGATGCTCCTGAAACCTTTGTACCTGACTATTAGTGCCAATATATGCACCAACATGGGAACCACCGTCTGCCCAACCGCGTCCCGGCGTAGAAGCAGTAGAACCATAAGGGCCGCCTCCACCGGCCACAATGAAGGTGATAACGTCACCTTCATTGACATTGACAGCACCAGAGACTGTGGCTCCCGCACCCCCGATGCCACCTTGGGCAGACCCCTGGTACGAGCCTCCAGAGCCACCGGTAATAGAAAATTTGAAGGCCTTAGTTTTCTTATCTACCGTTACAGTATATGTACGCGACGTACCGTCGGCTGAGGTATTTGCAAAGGCCTGTTCGTAGCCGCCATATTCACATTCCACCGATGATGCGTAAGCGGGAATGGTAGCGCTTGCTGTCACGAGGGGGACAGCCCACGCCGACCCCTGTACAAGAGTTCGACGAGATAAGAAGGGGGAGGATTTTGCTTTCATGGGATTAACTTCTTGAGAAATTGATATAAAGATTTGCGAAGTGCAGTAGGGGGAGAGAGAGCAATCATACGTATAGGGTAACTCCCTAGTTACACGCATTAGAGGGATAAGAAGTACGGTGCGAAATACGTACAAGTATTTCGCACCGTACTTTATTTACTTGGTCTTCTTATCTGCTGTGAAATTACGGCATACCACAGCGGTTGCTGCGCCATTCACACGCATACCGGGCTTACCAATGTTACTGCCGGTAGTTATATTGGAGTCATAGACGCGAGAGGTATCGACGTAGGACCCTCCACCGCCACCTGCGCCGGAGAACGCCGCTGAGCCAACTGGTGACCAGTATCCCCCCTCGATGTAGTTCCCATCAACCCAACCTGTGACAGAGGCGTAGGATTGATCCGCGCCATAACCGGCAGCAGTAGTCACTGACGCGCTACCGCCGCCGCCGTATCCACCGCCGCCGGTTGAGCCGTGGAGAATGGAACACTGGTTCAGATCACTTGTGCGGTACCAGGTAATAGCCATACCGATACCAACCACGCCTGCACCGCCTTGACCTCCATTATTTCCTTGGGAATTTTTTGTGAGGGTAGCATCGGCACCTGCGTTACCGGCAACGTTTTGGCTGAATAAGTAGCGCTCTTGTGAACCCTCAAAGGAAATAGCGCTGTTGCTCTTCGGATCAGACAAAGAACCTGCAGGTGCACCTGCTCCGCCCTGCCCATTACCGCCGCCAAGACCACCGTTCATGTTGAGGGCAGGTCCTGGGAAGAACAAGTAGGTTTCTTGGTAGCTGCCGCCGCGTTCACCCACACGTCCGCCAGAACCGCCGCTTGCCATATCGCCTGTATATTGAATTTGAGACCTTTAAAGCTTTCAGGCTGCGGACCGTAAAACTCCTTATTCCAAGAAGTACGCGAAATCTGGCGAGCCCCTGCACCGCCGCCGCCGCCAGCAATAGCAATAGGAGTACCATTCAAGAGAATTGCTGATGCACCGCCGCCAGTAGGACCATATAGCTCGTTTATTAGGCTCTTGCTAGAATGTTCCTTGTACCGCTTCGTGTACTCATTTTCATCCACGATCGCTTCACTATGAGAGCCACCGTCAGCCCAGCCTTTACCCGGTGTAGACGGGGTATTATTATATGGGCCTCCGCCGCCAGCAATGATGAAGGTTACCTCATCGGTTGGGTTAAGATCGAGGGTTCCGGTAACAAGAGCACCAGAACCACCGTGGCCATCGCGGGCATTGCCTTGATAAGTACCACCAGCTCCACCCAAAAGGGTGAAGGTCATGACTTCAATATTGCCAGCGGTGAAGGTGTGGGTTACAGAATCCCCGTTTGTTGTAGTGTTAGTGGGTACATCCAGGGTAATACCTGGGGTGCACAGTGATGATGCGAAAGCTGGTACAGAAGCGCTTGCTACAACCATAGGAGTAGCCCACGCAGCACCTTTCACAACGTTGCGGCGAGATATGGAATGCTTCATTGTATCCTTCCAGTGTTTGATGTGTGAGTGATATGAAAATCTTAGCGCTATTTTTGACGCACTATCGAATGATGGCATTATCACCAATGTCATTAGTAGGCGATAGGTGCCATTATCCTTGGTATCTCTGCAGATTTATCAGCCAGAGCTGTTAAACCTCTGATATGAAACTGCTCTGCGGAGATGAGAAAGTCCTAAGTTATTTTGTGTAGCGGTGTCTTTCGAGGATAGATATAGTGCGATCATTTGAAGCGCATGGATTATTTAAGGATTATAGAGTATTTTCTCTGTGAAATGTATTTCCAAAGTTGAGAATATTATAAAATTCACTATTTTACGTCAATATTGATGTGATATTTACAAATCTCTCAACCTCTTACGGAATGATATCGAGTAAAAATATTAAGAATGTGTCATGTAGTGAATGAGGGAGCATGATGAAATGCATGAGAAGAGATTTTGATATAGGGAGCATCTAGAAATGATTTATTAGTAAAGTTATTTTTGATAAAATTTATGGCTTGCGATACACACATGAAGTCAGATTCGAAATAGTATTGATGTAAAGTTTTACTTATTTGAGGTATATGAGATAAGGCTTTGCATGGTCGAATATCTACACATGCAAAGCCTTATCTCTAGAGAGCACCGTAACGCGTAAGCATCATCATATGCTATTCGGCGTTGTCTTTACTTACTCACCTTTATTGTCTTTATTATCCGAGTTTTCTTTCTTGGGGTCCTCGTTGTTGGGGAGGCGGCACCAAGAAAGTTCTGCTACTGCGTTAATACGGCTCAAAGCAGTAGCCGGACGGGTGGCCAGATCCGGTAGGATCTGCCCTTCAAGGAGAGCATCGTCATGGGTTAGGTATGAACCGCCCGCACCCGCGCCGCCAGACACAGCGGCAGCACCAACAGGAGCCCAGCCGCCTCGGTCGTATTTAACCCAGCGCTGATCAGAAGCATAAGCACCTGCGGTTGTTACGGAGCCAGAACCGCCCCCGCCGTAACCCCCGCCACCGGTTGAGGAGTGCACAAGCGCGCCCTGGTGCAGATATTTGTGGGTAAACTGACGGTTATCGACAAAGGCGCGACCAACTACGCTGCCACCACCTGTGCCGCCGTTATTGCCGAGGCTATTTCTGTCAAGGGTAGCGTCTTCACCCGATTTGCCAGCTACATCCTCGTAAAATACGTCGTTTTCATCGTTAGTTGCAAAAACAATGGAAGCATTGGAATCCATATTGCGCAGACCACCTGTTGCTGCGCCAGCACCACCCTACCATTCTCTCCCGCAAAACCACCGTTTGCTCTTATGCTGGGACCGGGGAAGAACTTGTAGATCTCAGAGAATGAGCTGCCATTTGCGCCGTTTCCAGCGCCGCCGCTGCCGCCTTGGGCAGCTTCGGTTGTTTCAAGAACGAGAGGGAGAAACTCTTTGGGTTGGGGGCCGGACTGCATATCGTTCCATACGGTGTAGGAGTAGAACCTAGTTCCCGCTCCGCCACCTCCACCGGCGACAGCAATGAGTTTGTCATTGAGGAATACCGCAGATGCGCCACCGCCTGTAGGACCGTAGTACTCCTCGGCAGTGTTGGGGCCTTCAAAGAATTTGACGGTGCGTGCGTCGGTCGTTTTGTAGGATGGCCCGTGTGAACCGCCATTAGCCCAGCCCTTACCTGGTTCCGTCGGCTTATCACGGTTATAGGCGCCGCCCCCAGCAAGAACAAACTTGAGAACGTCATTCTCCTTGACTGCAAGAGTCCCAGTAATGAGTGCGCCTCGGCCGCCGGAACCATGCATTGCAAGACCACGGTAAGAGCCGCCCACACCGCCAGTAATGCGGAAAGTAACGGTTTCAACACCAGCAGGAATGGTGAAAGCTTCTAGGGTAGATGACCCATCATTAGTGAGGTTCTGGTTAACCGGGACAGAAATGTCGGGAACGCATTTTTCGCGGGATGATGCGTATACAGGAACGGCGGAGCTGGCGATAACAATGGGGGTTGCCCATGCGGTGCCCTGAATAACACGACGTCTAGAAATTGAGCTTGCCACGTATGATAATCCTAAATGTCTGAGATGTAGTGATAACTGTCTTTCCCTGTTTGCCTATCAGAGCAAATTCTGGGATGCGTTACTGAGCACAACAGACGCAAAGAATTACATAGGCGAACCTTAATCTGTAATCAACAATATATGTCAGGTATAAGTATATACTTGGCAGAATATATGCTGATATTAAGGTTAGATTCTTGTTATCTGTGTGTTTTGAATCGTAACTGTATCTATAGTTTACGTGGTTGAAGATTGTAGTGGTCGGAAGCGTAGAGAGATTTTGGTAGTGCACTTCCATAAAATTTGTTTCAGATCACAAAAAATTTAGGATTTATAGAAGTTTTTGTGATGTAAGATACTAAATATTCTAAAAATCTAGGAATTTTGGCGGAAGTTTGTGATTTGTAACATACTTATTCTAAATAAAGAAACTATTCTTAATATTTGGAAAATGAGCGTGTTCGATAAACGCGGTATGTGGACTATGAAATGTTTAAACAATGCATTGAAAGTACGCAGCTGATCGCACATATTTTAGAATTCACCCACACTTAGGATCTTCAGAACTGGGTAACCAGCATCATCGGAGGCAGCAAGATTTACCTCCGCCCGAATACCCCAGTCGAAGTTGTCCTCAGGATCAGCAAAGGTCTGCTGTACTTCCCATACTCCAGGATGTTCCCGCACATCATCGTCAATCTGAACGAGCTTAGGGGAGCGAGCCTCAGCATCCGTATAGATATCGTCGTAGGCATCAAAATAGTCATCCATCGCATCTGCCCAAGCGTCAGCATCCCATCCTGAAACCTCATCTAGTTCCCCAAGTATGTTCTCTCGCTCATCGGCGAAAAGCTCCACACGGCGGAAGAGAGCATTGCGTACCATCACCCGGAACGCGCGTACATTCTTCGTGACGGCTGGGGGAGTATCATCCTCAATCTCGGCGGCGGCACGATCAGCTGCCAAAGATGCAGCATCCTCGCCAGCAGCAAGTTTCTCCCACTCGTCCACCAGCGATGAGTCAGTTTGGCGCACTAGTTCACCCAGCCACTCGATAACCTCCGCAAGATCATCGTTGACGGCCGACTCGGGTACCGTTTGCCGCAGCGCCTTATACGCATCCGAAAGGGTAACGCAACAGTACGCCCTCACCACGTTCTAACGCATAGTACTGCACAAAGTCATTGAAGCCCATAGCGCGCTCGTACATATCACGCACCACAGATTTTGGATGCGGCTCAAAGCGTGCCACCCAGGGTGCCGACTGCTGATACGTAGTGTATGCCTGCTCGATTAACTCAGTGAGAGGCTGAGGGTAGGTTACCTGATCGAGCTCATACATACGCTCGTTATACTCCACACCGTCTGCCTTCAGCTGCGCTGAAAGCTCGTTCTTAGCCTTACGCTCCTGTGCATATAGCACCAGGTGAGGCGGCTCCAAAGTTGCCTCAATCAGCGAAAGAACATCTAAAGCATAGTTGGGAGAATCAGGATCCAAGAGTTCAATGGCTGCCACCGCGAACGCCGAAAGCGGCTGATTTAAAGCAAAGTTATCCTGTAAATCCTCGGTAAGCCGCAGGTATGAGCCGTGCTCATCCGGGGTATCTGTGCGCTCAATAACCCCGCCGGTCAGTAGTTCCTTATAGATACTGACTGCTTTACGCAAAAGTTCCCGGCGACGTTGCGGCGGCTCATGATTCACCTGAAGAATGCGATAGGCTGCGACCACCGGGTTCTGCGGGCGTTGCATCAGGTTCAAAAGCATTGAGTGGGTAATATCGAACGAAGAGGTCAGCGGCTCAGGCTCTGCCGCGACCAGTTGATCGAAGGTCTTCTCTGACCAACCCACAAAACCTTCCGGCGCTTTCTTGCGTTTAGACGACAGTGACTGATTAATCTTCTTTGTATCGTCACCGAACTTCGCCTGTGCTTTGGCCAATAGGCGCGCATTTTCTATATCGTGTTCGGGCGCCTGCACCACTACGGTACCGGCGGTATCAAAACCAGCTCGACCGGCACGTCCCGCGATTTGGTGAAATTCACGTGCGCGCAGACGGCGATTCTTCGACCCATCAAACTTCGACAGGGCCGTGATAAGTACGGTGCGAATAGGCACGTTAATGCCTACGCCCAAGGTATCGGTACCGCAAATCACCTTTAACAACCCAGCCTGCGCAAGCCTCTCCACAAGGCGACGATATTTAGGGAGCATTCCCGCATGGTGAATACCGATACCAGCCCGCACCAGTTTATTCAGCGCCTTGCCGAAACCCGGACCGAACCTGAACTTCGCAATAAGCTGCGCGATCCGCTCTTTCTCTTCCTTCGAAGCAATAGCTACTGGCAGCAGCGCGTTTGCCTGTTCCAGGGCGGCCTTCTGTGAGAATGAACAATATAGACAGGGGCTTGCTTAGTCTGCACAAGCTCCTGAACCGTTTCCTGAATGGGGTCGGTTGAGTAGTAGAAATGAAGCGGAATTGGACGTTCACTACTGGCAACCAGCACGCTTTCGCGGCCGGTGAGCGTCGTCATCTCTTCCTGGAAGCGCGTGGTGTCGCCTAGGGTCGCGCTCATGAGCAAGAATTGCGCCTGCGGAAGCTCCAAAAGCGGCAGCTGCCATGCCCAGCCGCGTTGCGGATCGGAGTAGAAATGGAACTCATCCATAATAACCTGGCAGACATCCGCAGACTTACCCTCGCGCAGAGTAATATTCGCCAGGATCTCGGCGGTACAACAGATAATGGGGGCATCCGCGTTAATAGCCGAATCCCCGGTAATCATACCGACATTTTCGGCACCAAAAATCTCGATAAGATCAAAGAACTTCTCGGAAACAAGCGCTTTGATGGGTGCGGTGTAGTAAGAACGCTGCCCAGTCGCCAAACCGGTAAAATGCGCCGCCACCGCCACTGTAGATTTACCAGAACCGGTGGGGGTAGCCAGCACCACGTTATGCCCCGCCGCAATTTCCAAGACAGCTTCATCTTGAGCCGGGTAAAGCGTCATGCCTCGGCTGGAGATCCATCCGGTGAACGCCTCATAGATTTCATCCGGGGTGAGCGGATTGCCAGTATAGTCGCGCCGGTTGTAACCGCCGGGATTCTCCGCGAGTTTGGGGGAAAGGTATTCAAGAATGCTCATGGTGCTTCAATTTTACCGAGCCTAGAGGCAGAGAGTTAGCAGAATCCGTCAAAATCAGCGATGCGCACAATATTGGGTGACTATTGCGTTGCGCAAGATATACACGCCACAGGAAACTTAGGTTATGGTCATTTTTTTACGCTAGCAGAAACCCCTCTGACTGTTAGACTTGCGTATAGCGAAGTGCGGTTAGTTTCCCTTCTGATAAGGAGTACGCAATATAGCATGAGAATATCCTTAAAGGACACACAAATAGCGGGATACTGGGCGACCGCAAGGAAAAATACTCTTGATGATTGTGTGTCAGAACTTCACCATTTTATGACCTCGCTTGAGTCACTGTACCCGGGCGGACACTGGCGTATCATGCGCGAAGCTCCTCAGCGGTTAGGGGCTAATGTTGAAAACGCTATTCCTGGATTGACCGATCTGCTACTGGGCCAGCTAGAGGGCGCGAAAACTCCAGATGCAGACGCCTCATTTGGGTACTACTTTAACCTTGAATATCTGGGGCCGCTCCCAATAATTGTCCAAGGATGCGTGGGAATACAAACCGACAATAAGAATTTTAAAAACTTTGTCCTGATCAAATTTTGGCGAGACCCCGAAGTGCCAGAATCTTCACAGGGAGAACCCACTCTTGAATCCGGTCACCAACTGCTTGAAACAATTATTCGTTGTTGGTCACCGCACTTAGCGACATGGACAACACCCGCCTGGTTACGTGCTGTACCGAAGAGAGAAGCGTATACACCATCTCTAGGGTGGAAAACCTATTTCAGCGAACCAGCAGCATGCGAACTAATCAGCGACTTAGGAAAAGCCCCTGCATCAGGGGAATACTTCTTGAAACCTCATCGGATATTCACGATGTCACCCCGGAGAAAATTGTGGCGCTTGCGCAAGAACTATCGAACCGTGGAATAGAGAATGTACTCTACCGCGGCACATGAACGTATTGAATCAGCATCTTGAATCTTCGCACCAAAAATTACTGCGTGACATCCCTGCTGAGTATGTTTCATCTAGATTGTCTACAAAACTATCGTAGCTAGTTTTCTGTAGGCCCTCGTGAAAATAAGCGGTACAGCAGAAAACTATAAAATCTGCAATGCAACATGTCACATATATAAGGTAAATGTGTTAGCCTCAATATTTAATGAAATAGAGGGTATAAGCGAGGCACATATGGCGAATGCGGACGAGCAGTATCACCAAAGAAGTACAGAAGAAGCTCCCACTAGTACAAAGACGACGCAGAACCAGCAGAAAAATCATACACAGTCCTCACAAACCCCCAAGGTAGGTATTTCTGACGATGACCTGAAAAATCGGGTATCTTTACGCGTGAGTGCCCCCGGGTATACATATCCCTGGTACCGTTGGGTTATCCCCATGCTTGGAGAAACTACTGCGGGTATCGGCGCTATCGGCATTCCTGTTGTCGTGGGCACTTTTATCAATCACCAAATCGCAGGACACACGGCTGATGCCTGGCTGCTGTTTTGGGTCGTTGTCGTCTCCATCGGGTTTATCGCGCTCAACGAATACTTTTGGGTGGGGCGCATCCATGAAATTTGGTGCCGAGCTAGACCGCGACTGGCGCACCTATATTAACGCCCTGCTCAACCGCGCAGCGCATAAGAACAATGCGGGTGAGATGGTTACCGTTATGAGCAAAGACGTGCGCCGTATCAGCGCAGTATTCTTCTCAATCCCTCTCTTCACCAACGCCATGATTATCGCAACTTTAGGCGCTATACAGTTGTGGCTCATTAGTCCGCTCACTGCGGCGGTGACTCTTACCGGAACAGCCTTAGTGATATGGGTTCTGGCGAAATACTCCACCTTCATGGAAAGTAAAGTGGGCGTCTACCGCGCGAAAGATGGTGAAAATTCTTCGCGTGCCTCAGATATAGCAACAGGACTACGCACCATCACAGGACTGGGCGCTGAACAGCAAATGCGCGAGCGCTATCACCAGGGAGCAGATGACGTTTTCGACGCTCTCATGGAATATGAGAAAACTCATCGCTGGATGTTCCTTATCCGCGTATTCCTCAGTGGAACAGTCACCCTGCTTGGTATTGGTTTCGCGCTGACGGGACACGTTGAGAACGGACGCTGGGTACCTGATGTTCCAGCTGCTTCCCTAGTAACGGTTGCTTCTATTATCGCCATGATGGGTGGGCCCGTCTGGATTTCACAAAACTTTCTCACCGAATGGCGTTACGCCAAGGTGGGGCTGGCTAAAGTCGCTCGGCTTGAAGGGTACGCCGGGGTACGTCAAGGTGTGCTCAAAGAACCGCGAACAGATACCGAACTTGAAGCATATATGAACCATGAGAAAGAACACGATATGCCGGTCGTCGATATCCCGCAGGATCCCGCAAAGGCACGCAACGCGCGCATTGTATACATCAATCCTCGACATTGGCAGCTGACTGCTCAAGAGTATGCAGAATCGCTTGTCGAACATGTGCGTGCGCTCGCTGCCGAAAAACTGCCGGATAAACAGCGAATCCTACTAAGTGAGCCTAACCCTATGATTTTCGCCGGAACTTTGCGGAATCACCTACGTCTGGGCACCGTACCGCCCGAAGATACTGTAGCTGCGCAAGCGAAAGATGAAGCTCTCCTTCAGATAACCGACTCTAGCGAAATTGCTTACCGTTTGGGTGGGCGAAATCCAGATGAATATTTTGAAGCGCTGATCACTAGCGAAGGGGCTAACCTGTCGGGCGGACAACGCCAACGTTTAGCTCTTGCGCGTGCGCTCGCTCAGGACACCCAAATACTCATTTTGACTGAGCCCCTTAATTCTGTGGATGAGCCAAGCCAGAAATATATTTACGACAGACTTGAGGAATGCGTGGGCACGCCTGCAGCACCAGAGCTCTATCCTGGGCTGCTTGCGGGCTTTTGAGACTATTTACATTATTTCGACAACTGCAGAAGTATCTCGGCGTATTGCGCGAGATAACAATATCGAAACCCAGAGGGTAAATCATGTCTAAGTTACCAACCGAACCGCCCCGTGTGGTTGTGCAGAAAATGGGTTCTTATATTGTGCGTTATAGAGGGCGTGCGTTCTTCACTTTTATGGTTTATGTGTTGAGCAGCGTCATGGGCGCGGTAGTGCCTCTGCAGATTGGTGCAACTGTTGACGACGTTGTGGCTGGTAAGTATGCGCAATTTCCGTGGAAACCTGTATTGATCATTCTTGCCGCTACTGTTGCTCAAGCCATCGTGATGCTTTTGGCTATGTACAGCGCCGCCCGTCTTGGCGCCCTCGTAACACGCCAAGCAAGTATAGATACCATCGATGCAACTCTAAATCTTGATGCGCGAACCGTCGAGGAATCCGGCAGCGGCGACCTGCTCACACGAGTAACTGATGACCTGTCTTCAGCCTCGAACGCCGTCAGCTTTGACCTGCTCGAAATTCTTTTTGTGATTCTGTATTTCGTAGTTTCTATGGTTTCACTTGCCGCACTCAGCATACCTCTGAGCGTTATCTTCCTGCCTATGATTATCGGCTTGGGCTTGCTGATGGGATATTTCTGCCGCGTCTTGCCCGTGAAAATCAGAGCGTGCAGGAGATTACGAGCGAGCTTAATAGCGTGCTGACCGAGAACGTCCGGGGCGCATCCACCATTCGTGAACTTGGGGTGCATGATGCCCGCAACGAAACATTCGAGGCTGATAACGATCGGCGTTATCGGGCTACAATCAAGATGGTGCGTATACGCCAGAATTATTACACGCTTGATGCTCTGAATGCGTGGTTCCCTACCGTTATCTGCTTGCTCTGGGGGTCCTTCTGCGTCATGCAAGGGTGGGCAACCTGGGGTGCCTTGGCGACTGCATCCATTATGGTTTTCAGCCTGAGAACTATGGCGGATATTTTGGGGCATCACGTGGGCAATATACGCATAATGCTGGTTAATATGGGGCGTGTGTTTGGGATTATTAATCTGGCGCAAGCGCAGCGTGCTCGGCGCAAAGATATTCGTAAAGCACAACATCATGAAACTTTGGGGAATACCGCACATGTAATCGAGTGCTCCCATGTTTCGTACGGTTATTCTTCAGATGCGCTTGTACTGACTGATATTAATCTGAAGATTGCGCCTGGGGAGTGCTTAGCGTTAGTTGGGCGTTCTGGCTCTGGAAAAACCACGCTTGCAAGGCTCATTGGCGGTTCCTTGAGCGCGCTTGACGGTACAATCCGTGTGCTGGGAAAACCAGTTGGCAATGGGGAATTTCCAACCGACAAGTACGAAGATGGTAGGCCGCGACTACTGGTTTGTACCCAAGAAGCGCATATTTTCTTTGGTACCGTTATTGATAATTTCACCGCTGTAGTACCAGAAGCCACCGAGAAACAGATCGGTGACGCTCTGGATGCTGTTAGCGCTCGTTGGTGGCGTGAGCTTCCCCAAGGGTTGAAGACGCGCATCGGTACGGGAGAGCACGAACTCACCCGTGACCAGATTCAGCAGCTTGCTTTAGCGCGCATCGTCGCGGCAAACCCTCACGCGGTGATTCTTGATGAATCGACCACCCAGCTTGAGCTTGTGGACGCGACCGAATCATTACAGGCCGTGCTCGCGAATCGTGCTGTGTTGATTATTTCGCACGATGCGCGTATCGCATCCCTGGCAGACCGCGCCGTTTTGCTTCAGGAAGGCATGATTACCGCTGAGGGCACGCCCGCTGAGATTTTCGCTCTGACCTAGAAGATGATAGTCAAAACCGTACACTCTCTGTCCTTCTTGTAGATGGGCACAACGGCACGATAGAGAAGAAAAGTGTACGACGCTCGGGCAGGTTATAGAGTTTGTTGGGATTTATTTTTTCTTATGGAGCCGCCATTCGGTATCGCCTGCTCCCGAGTCATCGCGATGCCAATGCTGCCCTGTCACTGGGTCAGGCTGCGTTAACTTTGGATTCGGGTTATTACGATCGGGCTCATCCGGATGTGCTGGGCATCCTCGAGCACCAGGGTCTTCGTGGCAGGTTTTACCTACAGAATGCACCTCGGTATCCCACACGCGTACTAGAGTGGGATCACTGCGAACCGTAAGCGAGCCAACAATATTCCAGTCTCCACCTTTGAGACGGTACCGACCCTGATAGGTGACAGTAACGTAAGCATGATAGTTGCCGGATTCTTTGAAAGCATAGCTGGTGTCGGTGGGTTTAAAGTTACGTTTGCTCTTGTCCCAGACAGAGCCTTGCGCGGTTCCTGAATCCCGCGTTGTGTACACAGGGTCGCCGGCACCGTACTCATAGGTATAGGCAACGGGAACAGCTTCTATCGTGACTTCTTCATCGAGGATAGTAGTATCACGTGCTGCGGTTTTAACACCGGTCACATAGAAGTTTGTGTTGATCCCGGTATTGACGTGGGGCTCATGCCCGTCGAAATGTAGTGCGGGTTTTGTGGTGGTAAGTTCGGCGAGTTGCTCCCGAACCTGGTGCTCTATCTTTTGGGTGCGAACTTGAGCGTCATCGGCAGTAGGTTCGTTTTCAGGTGTGTTTTGGTCTGCCGGATCGTTGGGAACGCACGTTATACCGCCGTTTCCTGACTGAACGACACCGTATTGTTTATAGTTGCCTGAATCGTCAATGGGTAGGGGAACACGGGCTACTTTACCGGGTTTCCCTTGGTAGAGACAGGGCGCATCTTTAGAAGCATTGCCATTGTAGACATCGAAGGTATTTCCTACATTACTCACGGTTGCGGGAGCGTTAGAGCCTGTATCAGGTGTAACTATGGGTGCTTCTTGGCTCTGATATCTGTTAAATTCAGATTGCTCGTATTCATTAGGTCCTTGCTGGTCAGGTTTATTGGATGAAGAAGACCGCCCAATGACTGTTATTTTTCCTCCTTTAGCATCGCCAGAATAATCAGTAGCGAAGGCAGACATAGATAGTGTTGGACAGAGAAAGAGCAACGTTGTGACGCAGAAGATGTATTTCTTATTTGACATTGACATCAAGTTTCTCTGTACCAGCAAATGACCAATGGCCATTACTTGTCTGGAATACAACACCAAACTCAAGAATATTGTCGTTTTCTTGAGAAGCAGGGAATGAGAACGTTTTGTACTGCTCGTTATCTAAGATAACGTAATCATTCGAAATTATTCTGCCAACAATGAGGTACACATGATCGCTGGGAGAACGTAAAGTTGAGGGATCGGCGACAATCTTGCGAGTGCCTCCTACGACCCAGCCTCCCTTATCGTACAGACGCTGCATATGGTTACAGAATTTTTCAACTTCTTTGTACCCTGCGGCAGTGTAATCTGCGTAAGTTTGTACATCTCCGGTTTGGGTAGCGTAGTTTCCTAAAGCATTCCAATAATCGATGAAGTGCATAAGCGCCTCCGGTGTCTCAATCCCAATATCTTCGGGCTTTTTGGGCTTGGGGACGTTCTGCGCGGGTCCTTTTTCGTCTGCGGGACGGTACTCACCTTTGGGCGCTTCAGAGCCACCAGAATAACCCTTAGTGAAGGTCGGATGCGCCTGGGCCTCAGGTGAGGCAGATTCGGTACCATGTGGGCTGGAGCTACCGTCTGTGGTGTCGGATGTTTCGGCACGAGCAGGTGCCGTATCATGTGCTTGCTCTCCGCAAGCGGTCAGGAACTCAGTAACGCAGATCCCCGATGCGAAGGCTATCAGGGCACGACGGTTGAGGACTTTTTGAGGCACACTGTTGTGCCTAAGGGCAGGAATGCTCATCAGTGAACTTTCGTGGTTGGGTGAATATACAGCAGGCCGCGGGGGAGCGCGACCCTTTTCAACAGTACTGTTACATGTCAAGAATAAGAAATATTACTTTATAAGAGTTTGAAAATTACCAAAACTTAGAGATATGTGCACGGCAATGACACATAAAGTCCGTGAACCTATTGAGCCCAACGGTATATGCTACAGTGAAAACGCGATATGGGGTGCTCCATTTTGTAACGGATACACAGCACGGCGCTGTTGTCTGGAGCTGAGATATACCCATTGAACCTGCTCTAGTTAGAACTAGCGAAGGGATATCGAACTGTGGCAGAGCAGCCTTAACCTTCTTTCTGAAACACCCGATTCATCATTATCTCAGATAGCGTGGTGCGTTTGCAGCGATACCACGCCCATTCCCAAGGAGACTTATAGCTATGACGCTATTAAACACATCTACACCTCGCGTGCTTTCCATTGCCGGAACCGACCCTACAGGCGGTGCTGGAATCCAGGCCGATCTCAAGTCTATTGCCGCAAGCGGTGGTTACGGTATGTGCGCCACAACCGCGCTTGTCGCACAGAATACACAAGGGTTCGCAGCATTTTTGCTCCACCCACCGAGTTTTTTTACAAGAACAGCTTGCGGCAGTTTTCGACGATGTGACTGTGGATGCCGTTAAAATTGGTATGCTCGGCGATGTTGAAACTATCACTACCGTCAAGACCTGGCTTGCAGAACATCCGGTACCAGTGGTGGTACTTGATCCGGTGATGGTTGCCTCCAGCGGCGATCGCCTGATTAGTCAAGACGCCGAGCAGGCACTGCGCGAATTGGTGGCGCAGGCAGATGTTATCACTCCGAATATCGCCGAACTCGCGGTGCTCTGTGAGAGCAACCCTGCCCAGACTTTGAAGGAGGCGCATAACCAGGCGGCTCAGCTCGCGGGGAGCACTGGCACGATCGTGATTGTTAAGGGCGGTCACCTGACGGGGGAGGACGCCGGAAACTCGGCTGTTTTTCCTGATGGAACTCATACACATGTGGCTACTGCTCGCGTCCAAACGAAGAATACCCACGGTACCGGGTGCTCACTCTCATCAAGTCTTGCTACCCGCCTTGGACTTGCTCTTGTGAATGGCAATAATGAGCTGAGTGTACGAGTACTCACGAACGCGCTGGCATGGAGCACCCGGTGGCTCAACGAGGCTATTATCGCGGGTGAGGAACTGCACGTGGGTAGCGGGCAGGGTCACGGACCGGTCGATCATCAGGCACGTGCTCGCCGTTTGGAACATGCAGCCGATACGAAACCGTGGGAGCACTTATACGCTGATAAAAATCTTACGGGCGAGAGCCCCAAGAATTTGGTGAAACCTGCGCAGCGGAAATCCCCAGAGTCGAAGGTAGCCCCGGCGGGTCCGTGGACTGCCGCCCTGTGGCAAGCTACCGGTGATATTTGGCGTGACATTCTCGATTTGCCCTTTATTCGCGGGCTGGGCGACGGCACGCTTGACGAGGATTTATTCGGCTTCTATTTAGACCAAGATGCGCAGTACCTTGCCCAGTATTCTCGCGCCTTAGCTACTCTTTCGGCACGTGCCACCTCATCGCAAGGTCAGGTGCATTGGGCTGCGGGTGCCCAGGCGGCAATTGTTGAGGAATCGCTTTTGCACGATGAATGGTTGGCGGCGCATCCCGCTATTCCTGCGGAGCAGGGTGGTATTCGGCGTGGTGCACCTTCGGCAGTGACAATGGGGTACACGAACTTTTTACGTGCTACTGCTGCTAGCGAGGATTATGTGGTGGGTGCAGCTGCGGCGCTTCCATGCTACTGGCTGTACCTTGAGATCGGTTACCGGCTCTTGGAGAAAACTCACGAGGAACATCCGTATAATGCCTGGATTTCGGTGTATGGCGGCGAAGAGTTTGCTGCAGATGTGCGCCGCTGCGTGGCGGTTGTTGAGGAAGCATTTGAGCAGGCTTCCCCCAGTCAGCGTGTTGCCGCCGCGCAGGCATATATGAGCGCATGCCTATATGAACGTGACTTTTTCGACCAGGCTCATAGAGCGTTGCGGTAACATCCCACTGGTCGGCCCGCATACGACAACGTAAAAGGCTCTTTATCCATATAAAGCGTATTTTTCACCGCTTGATTCGGATAAAGAGCCTTTTTAGCAGGTAGAAGGGACTATGCCCCCAGAGCCTCCAGACGCTCAATCAGGCGCTTGCCGTGATCCTCACCGATTGCGCGAGCAACAGCGGGGTTATCGGGGTCGCCGGTTGTGCCGTAGCTGTACAGTGGTTCTTCAAGAGGCATACCGGTGAACGCTGCGGTGTTCTCAAACTCGGTCAACGTGGCAGATACGTCGCGTGGCAGCATAGTGCGGTAGACATCTTCAATAGCGCCAGCGGTTGCAGAGATCAGAAGCTTCTTACCCTGCAAAGCGGTGCCGTTTTCTCCATACGCGAAGCCGTACTCGAAAACGTCGTCAATCCACTGCTTCAGCAGAGAAGAAATTGAATACCACATTACCGGGAACTGCAGAACGATGACGTCTGCTTCCACAAGTGCCTTCTGCTCAGCAGGTACGTCAAACTTACCGTTTACACGCAGCTTGTCGAGCTCACGAATCTTGACGTTATCGCCGAACCGTGCCCGCACGGCATCAAGAATAGCCTTGTTAGCGTTAGAAGTCGTAAGGTCAGGGTGCCCCGAAATAATCAGGATATTAGACATAGTCATCCAATCTATTAAACATCAGAATCATGAGCTTGTGAGTGCTGATTCAAGTATAAGCTCAAGTTTGCCACCTTCGTATATTAGCACGCTATTCCCTATGTCTGCCTGTGAACATTATGCCGAATCTAATACATACTGCTAACAAGCTTTTAGTTTTCCAGAAGGTGTACGATGCACAACATTACCCATAAAATGCATGACAAATACCTAATGCGATGGCGCCGAAAAAGAAAATAGCAACCGCAATATACTAAGCCCGCAAGGATTCTAACCTGGCGATGAGCTTGGTGCCATGATTCTCACCAATAGCCCGTACCGCTGCGGCATTCCCCGGATCGCTTGATGTGCCGTAGCTGAAAATAGGTTCTTCCAACTCCATACCCGTGAAAGCGGCAGTATTCCCAAAGTCGGCGTATGTGGTTGTGAGCTCATACGGCAAAGCATCACGGTACATATTCTCGGGAGCTCCCGCAGTTGCAGAAATCAAGAGCTTCTTACCGCGCAGCGCCGTGCCTTGCGAACCGTATGCGAAGCCATACTCGAAAACGTCATCAATCCATTGTTTCAGCAATCCCGGCACCGAATACCAGTACACAGGGAACTGAAGCACCACGATATCTGCTTCCGCGAGTGCCTTCTGCTCGGCTGGAACATCGAATTTACCATTCACGTACAGCTTGTCGAGTTCACGCATGTTTATCGCATCGCCAAAATGGTTTTTTACGGCATCAAGAACCGTCTTATTTGCGGTGGAATCTGGCAGGTTCGGGTGACCTGAAATAACAAGAATCTTTGACATGATAAATCCAATCTGTGTGCGATAAACAGGAAAGTTAGGAATCCAATATATCGAGCCTCAAGTAGAGCTGCTAGGTTCCTTGCTTATTTTCACGATTTCTACGCCCTGAGGTGAATAGGTTAAAGAAATATCCGGAACAAGCTATATTCTCCGAGTCTGTGGGAAAGAACTGTTCCGGATATTTCTGTGATATTTATCGAAGGCTGCTGTTACTTTTCCTCGTGAGAAGCACCCTTCAAAGCCCCCATAAGCGGTCCCACAATATCCAGCGGAAGCGGGAAAACAACCGTCGAATTCTGATCAGCACCCAACTCCAAGAGAGTCTGCAAATACCGTAACTGTAACGAAGCCGGTGAATCACTGAGAATGTCAGAAGCCTCCTTAAGTTGAGATGAAGCCTCAAGCTCACCACGTGCCGAAATGATCTTGGCGCGGCGTTCACGCTCAGCCTCGGCCTCACGAGCCATTGCGCGCTGCATGGCCTCAGGAATCTCAATATCCTTGATCTCAACCAGCTCGACTTTAATACCCCACGGGCGGGTGCGTGAATCAATAATGCTCTGCAAATCCGCATTCAAATCATCACGATGCGCCAGCAAAGTATCAAGATCCACACGCCCCAGCAGTGAACGTAGTGTAGTCTGAGCGATCTGAGAAGTAGCGATCGGGTAGTTTTCGACCTCAAGTACGGCGTCTTTTGCACTAATCACACGGAAAAGTACTACCGCGTTCACGCGCGCAGGAACGTTATCTTTTGTGATAACTTCCTGCGGGGGAATGGTCAGCGTAATCACACGCATGTCCACGCGCTGCAGAGAATCGATGAGCGGAACCACCAGGTTAATGCCAGGTTTCAGCTCGGAACGCAGATGACCGAAGCGGAAAGAAATACCGCGCTGATATTCAGGGATGACCCGAAGGGTACGAATAATCAGAAAAGCGACGATTACAAGAATCGGAATAACAATCGAAAGAACGGTAAGAGAATCCATCATGTCCTCTAAAAATATGTTGGTAACGGTCAGTAGGAATGACCTGTGTAGATGCGTGCTGAGAAAAAATCTAGATGCGGTGACAATACGCACCCCGATCTCTAGGTTACCGATTCATCAACGACGGTACCTTAGAAACCGGGGCGCGCATCCTCACACTAACGAGAGACTTCTTCGAGATTCTGCTCCTGAATAACCTCTGCGGTAGTTTTATGCAGACGTGGGGTAGAAGTCCCCTCGCCGCTCCACGCCGGACGATCAGGATCAATCTGCGAAGAACGCACAGGCAAAGTTGCAGCAGAGATTATCTGCTTACGAGCATCGTCGGTGCGGCGCTTACGCTCATTGCCAATACCGCCCCACTTAGCGGCAAACCTATCCATCTTAACCGCCACCGATTCATCCGCAGTAGACCCAGGAATATGTTTAGGATCTGCCACAAAGTTCTCAGGCGATTTGATGAGCTTGATGGCTAGGGGATAGGTGAGTGACAAGCAAGCCACAATAACGGCGGCTTCCACCAGCAGCTCCAAGGGAGCATGCCAGGCCAGAGCCGTAGCACCCACGATAATAGGACCGAAAAGCGCAACCGTCACGGCAAGACCGCGATGGAACTTACCCGACTCCGAGTAAGGCCACTCATCAACCTCACGCGTAAGTTCACGCCCATTAGACGAGACGGTGCAAGTGTCCTTAATAGGACAGGTATTGCACACGCTCGGCTTGGCGCGGTAGCGCATCACACGATTATCCGTATCAAACGCTACCGGCCACAGCCACTGATCCTCGGGGCAGAGCCACGCATCGTTACTCTCGTGGTAGGTGAACCCGAAAGTCCGGGATGCCACGAAACGTTGGCTTGTGCGCTTAGCAAGAATATCGAAGCCCCACCCGACGGCGACTAGCCCCAGCGCATAAACGCTGGATAGCCACACCATCAGGGATACTCCGGCAATTTGCTCAGGCATGATAGTCAGCCTCGACGATCGCTACGGTACGGACTTGTCTGTTCGGGAAGCTCGTCAGCAGCCTTAGCACCCGCAAACTCGGCGATACGCTCGTCATCCACCAACTCGTATAGCGGCGGCTCGGGGAGCTCCAGAACGGTTTCCTTGTTCTTCTGTGAGAAGTACGAAGTTATACCCAACCATGCGAGTTTGAGCAGCGGCATGATACCAGCCAAGAAGATCACGTCGCCCGGTAAGCGTAGCCAGTCCATAATCACAGTTGAACCATCGTGAATAAACGCGAAGGAACGGGCCTCGTAGTAGCCTTCACCCACGGACTTATACAACTGAGCGACACCCAGCGGCAGAAGCGAAATGAAGACCATCCAGATCAGACCGATGTTCAAGGCCCAGAATGAGAACTTCAGCCCCTTCTCAGGCCATTTATTCTCAGGAATCAGGTAACGCAACGCGAACACCGCGAAGGCCAGTGCCAACATACCGTACACACCCATCATAGAGCCGTGCGCGTGGTTTGCGGTGAGTGCGGTGCCGATTTCGTAGTACGAAACAACCGGCAGGTTGATCAGGAAGCCGAAGACACCTGCGCCCAAGAAGTTCCAGAAGCCTACAGCAATAAGGAACATCACAGCCCAACGATGCGGGAACGGCTTGGTGCGGTTGGAGTACTGGCGAGCCCCCAACTGCATGAAGCCCCACGCCTCAACAGTCAGGAAGGTCAACGGAATAACCTCTGCTGCCGAGAAGAACGCACCGAATGCCATCTGTTCCGAAGGAGTACCAGCGAAGTAGGTGTGGTGCATAGTACCAACCACACCACCGGCGGAGTAGAGCACTGCATCCATCATGATGATGGAGATAGCGATGCGCTCGCGCACCACACCCAAGAGTACGAAGACGTAAGCAACCATCACAGTGGTGAAGAGTTCGAGGAAGTCTTCAACCCACAGGTGCACCACCCAGAAGCGCCAGAACTCGGCGACTGAGAAATGGGTGCGCTGACCAGCGAGCATACCTACGGCGTAGAACATCGGAATTGCCAGACCTGAGAAGAGGAACAACCAAGGCATGGAGGTTTTCTTCCCGCTCTTGAGGCGTGAGCTAAGGGTACGCCAAACAATGACAATCCAGATGAACATACCAGCGGTGAGCAGAATCTGGAAGAAACGCGGCAGATCAAGGTACTCCCACTGCTGTGCAAAGATAGTGTTCTCGGGTATCCAACCCTTTTGCGAGAACCATTCGTTGAGGAGCGAACCGAGCACCACAATAACCACGGCCACGAAGAGGACGACGGTGAGCAGACCTTGCTTCTTCGGCTCTTTGCGGGTAATAAGCGGGGCAATGAAGATACCACCAGCTAGGAACGCCGCAGCCGTCCAGAAGAGGGAGAGCTGTACGTGCCACGTTCGAGACACGGTGTAGGGCAGTAGCTCACCCATATTGATACCGAAGAACCCGTCTATTTCAACGCGATAGTGCTCGGTGAGAGCGCCCACCAAGGCTTGCAGGAGGAATAGAACAATAATCGTGATGAAGAAGAGTCCAGCTGCCTTCTGGGAGGGGGTGAGCTTAACTTCATCCGGCTGCCGAAAGTCAAGGACTGGGGCTTCTTCGCCGTGCCAACCGATGGTGCGCGACCAACGACCATATATGGCAAACAACAAGCCGGTACCACCAATGAGGGCGATGAGCGATAGAGCCGACCAAACCATGAGGTCTGCAGTAGGTTTATTATCAACGTTTCGGCTCTGCGGGCCAGTTATTGGTGTAGGTGTAATCCTGGTTAGGACGCTCGGCAGCCGACGCCCATGCCGTCCACCCAAAGAATGCCGTCAAATCGTGCAGTTCTTCGTCGCTCTTAATAGCGTTAGGGAAAAGACCTAAGGAAGTATCACCACGGGTAAGGGTGTCCTTGTAGTGGTCTGTCATCAAGCTGAAACCCTTGGTCTGTCCTTCGGTCCAGGTGAGGGTTTTGCTGGATTCGTCGTATTTATTCTCGTGACGCCACTCGTTTTTAACGATTTCGCGCGGTTCTTGCTTGCCTTCTGCGCGGTATTTATCAACGGCGGCATCGGTGGTCTTGCGCAGGTATTCTGCGGTGAAGTCCGGACCGATGTACGCGCCGTGACCCAGAACAGAGCCGTACTGCTGCAAACCGCGGCTCTGATAGAGCTCCTGACCATGCTGAATCTGTTCAGCAGTTGCGATAACTTTACCGTCATTGCCGACGATCTTATCTGAAGCGGCATGGAGAGCGCGTAGGTGCGCATCGCCAAGACGGCCATGATGGTAAAGCCCAGGAGCATCACAAACGCTACAGCCTGTACCCAGCCTTTTCCGGCGTAGGCACCGACTGTATCCGTGCGGCGGGTGATCTTGGCGATCTCCCCGCGCGTTACGGTTTTCTTAGCCATTTTGATGTGTCTCCAGTGTGCGTGGATTGATTTTTGTTAGTGCTCGCGGTAAGCATCCCCATAATTAGGAAACCCACAGGGGCACTTAGTTTTATTCTTGCATTACGAATACGAATTTAGAAAGTTTACAGACACGGTGTCATTATTATGAAAGAAATTACACAGGTAAAGTAAGAATAGTTCTCATGTTGTGTATTATTTTGATACAATTTAGTGCCTCAGTTTTATGTTTAGGTGAGACTTACCTAAGAATTAAGCAAGATTTTTGTACTCTAATTCTGGTGGGGTTCCGTAAGAATATGCATCTGCTTGAAATAATAAGAAAGTGAAAGGAAAACACTCCATAGGTTTTCATAATATCTCTGCTGATTCCCGAGAAAGTTACTACAAAGCGTCAAGCCTATAAAATCCGTATGGAATAATAAAGAACGGAGAAAACCACCAGAACCATAAGGAGTTCGGACATGCTGGCGTACAAGGCAGGGCAAAAGGTAGTAACGGGGCTACTGCGCACTGTATTCAGGGCACGGGTGACCGGGCTTGAGCATTTCCCAAAGAAGGGGCCCGTAATTGTGGCATCTAACCATTTATCCTTCCTCGACTCCATTATTATCTCCGCTATGATGCCCCGCCGAGTAGCATTCCTCGCGAAGGCAGAGTACGTCAAATACACCGGGTATTCGAGGCAAAGCCATGAAGGCTTTTTTTGAGGCCGTAGACATTATCCCCGTGAACCGCTCCGACCGTTCGGAATCCCTTAAAGCACTCGATCTAGCTCTTGAAAAACTTGAAGAGGGTAAAGTCTTCGGTATCTACCCTGAAGGTACACGATCTCGTGACGGGTTTTTATACCGCGGCAAAATTGGTGTAGCCTGGCTAGCCCATATGACTGGAGCACCAGTAGTTCCTGTGGGTCTTATCGGAACCGAACGTCTGCAGAAGCCCGGCTCAAATATGATTTACCCTCACCGGTTTACCATCCGCGTGGGGGAACCCATGCATTTTGAGAAGACCGGCGAGAAAATGACCGGTAAACAGCGCCGTCAGACCACCGACCACATCATGGATGCTATCGCTCAGCTCTCGGGCCAAGCCCGGAAGAACGAATACAACGTTTCGCCCTCCGCCGAGCGTGACGCAGGGTAGCGCCTGCCCGTCTAAAAACGAGTACACTTAACCGCGCATCCTGATTATGGATGCGTGGTTATTTTTCAGTACTACACCGTGAGGAGCGTTCGTGGCAGACCCCCAAAGCTATCGCCCAGCCTCCGGCGATATTCCAACGCATCCCGGTGTATACCGTTTTCGTGATCCCCACGGCAGAGTTATATACGTAGGTAAAGCGAAAAACCTGCGCAACCGACTGAACAGCTACTTTGTAGCCCCGGAACGCCTGAGCCCGAAAACCTACGCTATGGTGCATACTGCCGCCAGCGTGGAGTGGACGGTAGTCGGCAGCGAACTTGAATCTCTGCAGCTTGAATACACCTGGATCAAGGAATATAAACCCCGCTTTAACATAGCGTTCCGAGACGATAAATCCTATCCCTATCTTGCAGTCACAATGCGCGATAAATTCCCGCGAGTGCAGGTCATGCGTGGTGATCGTAAAAAAGGTGTGCGGTACTTTGGTCCTTACTCGCAGGTGTGGGCTATTCGTGAAACTTTGGATGCGCTTCTGCGCGTATTCCCAGTGCGTACCTGCTCGTCAGGAGTCTTTAAACGTGCCGAGGCTTCGGGACGCCCGTGTCTTTTAGGGTATATCGATAAATGCGCAGCCCCGTGTGTAGGGCGTGTGAGCCCCGAAGAACACCGTGAACTAGCGGATGGGTTGTGCCGTTTCATGGCAGGGGGTGCCGAAAAATTTATTACCCAGCTTACCCGACGTATGAAAGAAGCTGCAGCCGATATGGACTTCGAACGTGCGGCTGTATTACGTGACGATATTACCGCGTTAACAAAGGCATTTGAACGTAACGCCGTGGTTTTATCGGACTCTGTTGATGCTGATCTTTTCGCCTTTGCTCAGGACGAGTTAGAGGCATCAGCGCAGGTGTTCTTCGTGCGCGGTGGGCGTATTCGAGGCCAACGTGGCTGGATCGTTGAGAAGGTTAATGACGGTGGCGAAACTGAGCTAATAGAGCAGCTTCTCGTTCAGGTTTATGGTGAAATGGCAGCAAATATTGCTAGCGCTGCAGCTTTTGACGAAGATTCCGGGTTAGACGCTACACAACATGAGATCCCCCGACAGATTTTAGTTCCTACTATGCCGGAGAATACCCAGCAGCTTCAGGAATGGCTCTCAGGTGTGCGTGGTGCCAAAGTCGATATTGCAGTACCGCAGCGCGGCGATAAAGCGGCACTGATGAAAACGGTCGCCGAGAACGCCCAACATTCCCTGACCCTGCACAAGAGCCGTCGTGCTGGGGATATTACCACCCGTTCAGCGTCGCTCGTGGAACTCCAAGAAGCCTTAGAGCTTCCGGACCCGCTCATGCGCATCGAATGCTACGATATCTCCCATGTGCAAGGTACTAACGTGGTGGCCTCTATGGTGGTCTTTGAAGACGGCATGCCCACCAAAAGTGCCTACCGTAAATTCTCGATCACAGGGGATGCTGCTCGCGACGACACCGCCAGCATGTATGACGTCATCACCAGGCGATTTAAACGTTATCTCACCGAGCAGCAGCAACGTGCGGAAACACCTTTGTCCTCGGGAGAAGTTACGGCTGATGAGTCGGTACAAGAACCAGCTAAATTTGCGTATCCGCCGAATCTGGTCTTAGTTGATGGCGGCCCACCTCAAGTTGCAGCCGCTCAGTCCGCCTTGAGTGACCTCGGTATTGAGGATATCTACGTGGTAGGTATCGCAAAGCGCCTCGAAGAGCTGTGGTTACCCGACGATGATTTCCCAGTGATTCTGCCCCGTACCTCTGAAGCGCTATACCTTGTGCAGCGTATTCGCGATGAGGCACACCGTTTTGCTATTACGCTTCCACCGCGCAAAACGAGGTAAAGCTATGGTGGCTTCTGCTTTGGACTCTGTGCCCGGATTAGGCAGTGTCAAGCGTGCAGCGCTTATTAAACATTTTGGGTCGGTTGCTAAAGTACGGAATGCCTCGATTAAAGAACTCCAACAGGTTTCAGGCGTGGGGCCTGCGCTCGCGCAAAAAGTGCATGACCACCTCAACCAAAAGGAAACTGCCTGAGGCAGCACCCCGGGTATTTATGCACAGATAGCCGTCCGCCATAAGGGGTTGTCTAGTATGATGGAGAACTAAAGACAATTCGTATCAAAGGAGAAACTGCATAATGAGTGACGAATTGCTAAATAAATCGCAAAAACCCCAGATATTGGTAATTACCGGTATTTCAGGCGCAGGTCGTAGCACTGTTGCTAATGTCCTTGAGGATGAGGGCTGGTATGTGATTGATAATATTCCGCCACAAATGCTGGAATCGATCGCGGAACTCGTTACGCAGGACGGCGCCAAAGTTCCGAAGGTTGCACTGGGGATTGACGTACGAGCCCGCGCGGTTTTCGACGACTTACCAGCGGCTATTGAAACTCTTCGCAAATCTGACGTTGATTTCTCGATGCTCTTTCTAGACGCCAAAGATGAAACTATCGTGGCTCGCTATGAGGCACAGCGTCGCCCCCATCCGCTTCAAGGAGAAGGTCGCGTACTTGACGGTATACGTGCCGAACGTTCCCTCTTCGAGGGGCTTCGACTCGCCTCTGACCGCACGATTGATACCACGGGCATGAACGTGCACGAGCTTGCACGTACAGTACGCGAGATGTTTGCTGACGGACCGGATAAAAAACTTAACCTTACTGTCATGAGCTTTGGGTTCAAACATGGATCACCCACAGACGCAAATTTCATGGCAGATATGCGCTTTATTCCAAACCCGCACTGGATTCCTGAATTGCGTCCGCTCACCGGACAGGATGCCCCAGTACGTGACTACGTGCTCAGTAACTCTGGGACTGAGGAATTTATCAGCAACTACTTGGAAGCTCTGCGTCCGGTTCTGGAAGGGTACCGTCGCGAAGGAAAATACTACGCCACCATCGCTATAGGATGCACCGGCGGGAAACACCGCTCGGTCGCTGTCACGGAAGAAATCGCTCGGCGCCTGAGCGCATTTCCCTGAAGTTAATGTGCACGTGTTGCATCGTGATAAGGGGCGTGAGTAATGGTACGCATCGGTCATTCACCTGACCTGCCTGTCGGCTCTGACACCCAGGGAATCCCGAAACTACCCGCGTTACCAACTCAGGCTTTACGGCTTCTTAAAAGTACTCACCGCGTTACCAAAGTAACAGCTTTGGGGGGTGGGCATGGACTTTACGGTTCGCTGTCCGCGCTTCGGCATGTCACAACAGATCTAACGGCTATAGTAACGGTTGCCGATGACGGGGGCTCATCGGGCCGCTTGCGTAAAGAGATGGGCGTACTTCCTCCAGGAGATCTGCGTATGGCTCTCTCGGCCCTTTGCGATGATACCGATTGGGGGCGAACGTGGCGAGACGTTATGCAGCATCGTTTTAGCGCGCCCGAGGGGTATACTGACGAGTTTCCTCTTGAATATCACGCCCTTGGAAACCTGCTTATTACGACGCTCTGGCAGCTTCTTGAAGACCCCGTTGCTGGGCTTGACTGGGCGGGAGCTCTGCTCAACGCTCGTGGTCGGGTGCTTCCTATGGCATTGGATCCTATGGTTATTTATGGTACGGTGCTACGGGAACATGCTGGCGGTGGCATCGAACGGGTGCGTATTAGCGGGCAAGTTAACCTCTCAAAAGAAAAGCAAGTGCACGATATTGGGCTTACTCCCAAAGACGCGCGCCCATGTCCGGAAGCGCTAACCGCTATTGAGGAATCCGATTGGGTAATCTTAGGCCCCGGGTCGTGGCGCACCTCCGTTCTGCCGCACTTGTTGTTAGAAGCACAGCGCGATGTTATCTGCCGTACAGAAGCTATGCGCTGTGTAGTTATGAATCTTTCGGATGACGAAGAAACCGCTGGATTCACTCCAGCCGCACATTTAGCACTCTTGAAACGATACGCCCCGGATCTTCGATTGGACGCGGTTATTGCTGATGACGAAACACCCAAGTCTGTACGTAGCGAACTGGAACGAGAATCAGAATCTATGGGAGCGCGTGTGATGTGGGCACCCGTACGAGCATCAGCTGAAAACAATGTACATAATCCTCTGAAACTTGCAGCGGCGTATCACGAACTATTTTTCGTTCAAGTTTTAGAGGTAAGAAGCGTGGAATTTATTTTTCTATTTCTGCCACCTCAAGATACACCGTTTCTCTAAATAGAGCATGTAGCATAGCTGAGTGCATTATCAGCACATCACATCATACGAACCTCACGGTGGGAAGGAACAACAATGGCTCTTACCGCGCTCGTTAAGGATGAGCTGGCCAGATACGAAACGAGCAAAGCATCAGTACGTAAGGCGGAAATTTCGACTATTCTGCGCTTTACTGGTGGTTTGCACATCGTTTCTGGGCGGATTGTTGTTGAGGCAGAAGTTGATTCCGAACAGACCGCGTTACGCATGCAGCAGACTATTGCTGAAATATACGGGCATGAGGCTGAGATAACGAGCGTCAGCGGTGGCGGTTTGCGCCGCGGCGGGCGTTATATAGTGCGTGTTGATGCCGGGGGAGAAGCACTTGCTCGACAAACCGGTCTTTTAGATTTGCGAGGGCGCCCGGTGCGGGGGCTGCCGCCTGCTGTTGTCAACGGCTCCATTCAGGACGCCGAAGCGGTCATGCGTGGTGCTTTCTTGGCACATGGATCGCTCACAGAGCCTGGTCGCTCATCAGCAATCGAATTTACGTGCCCGGGGCCGGAAGCAGCGCTTGCTCTTGTGGGAGCGGCCCGGCGTTTGGAAATTATTGCTAAAGCGCGTGAGGTTCGCGGAGTGGATCGTGTTGTGGTCCGCGATGGCGAGACTATAGCCCGGCTTTTGGAGCGTATGGGGGCTCAGGACGCCCTCAAGGCGTGGCGTGAGCAACGTACTCGTAAGGAAGTTCGGGCGACTGCGAACCGTCTGGCAAACTTTGATGATGCAAACCTGCGTCGTTCTGCTCAGGCAGCTGTGGCCGCGGGTGCCCGTGTAGAACGTGCTTTGGAGATCCTGGGAGACGATGTTCCAGATCATCTGCGCTATGCGGGCGAACTGCGTGCCATGAATAAGCAAGCCTCTTTGGATGAGCTGGGACGTATGGCAGATCCTCCTCTGACGAAGGACGCGATCGCTGGACGTATTCGTCGTTTGCTAGTCATGGCCGATAAACGTGCAAAAGAATTGGGGATTCCTGGAACTGAACTCCCGAAGTCTTCATAAGTAATTGTCGTGTCAAGGGCGGGTTATCTGGACTCTCTACAGATAACCTGCCCTTCTGTTGCGTAAAAAATCTTTTATAGATAAGGGCAAGCTAATCCTACTTTGATGTGGTGGCGCGTGGGGTCGTGCGCTCTTTTACAGAAGAGAAGGTTCTAAGTATAAAGTCTTTATATGTATTTTGTCTTAGTTTGACATCAGTTGCGTTTGAGTAGCTACAACCATATCCCAACATACAGAGCCACTGAACTCAACGTAAAACAACAGAAAACAAAGGGTTTTTGGTAAATTTTGTAAGGTAAATCACAAAAATACCCGATAAAAACACACCCAAACGCACATAAACTAAGGTACGATTATAACAACACCGGCGGACACGTAACCAGCGTGAGACGAAAAACTCTAGAGACTCTTGCATGAGACCCATGAACAATGGCTCTAGTCCGTCAAACTCAATGCACTGACAAGGAGATACTCCAGTGACTGTACGCGTAGCTATCAATGGTTTTGGTCGCATCGGCCGCACTTTCTTCCGCGCCGCACGCGCTGAGGCTGAGGGCTTTGAGATCGTAGCAATCAATGATCTTACCGACCCGAAGACTCTTGCCAACTTACTTAAGTATGATTCCATTATGGGTCGTCTGGGGGCCGACGTAGAGGTCAAGGACGATGCATTGGTTGTTGACGGTAAAGAGATCAAGATTCTTGCTGAGCGCAATCCTGCAGATCTTCCCTGGAAGGACCTCGGCGTAGATGTCGTGCTTGAGTCCACCGGTTTCTTCACCGAAGGTTCAAAAGCACAGGCGCACATTGATGCCGGCGCTAAGAAGGTTATTATTTCTGCACCCGGCAAGAATATTGACGGTACCTTCGTGATGGGCGTGAACGACGAGCAGTACGATCCGCAGAACCACCACATTGTCTCCAATGCATCCTGCACTACCAACTGCCTGGCTCCTTTGGCAAAGGTTCTCAACGATTCCTTTGGTATTGAAAAGGGTCTGATGACTACTATCCACGCATACACTGCTGACCAGCGTCTGCAGGATGCTCCCCACTCCGACCTGCGCCGTGCACGTGCAGCAGCTGTCAACATGGTTCCCACCTCCACCGGTGCGGCAGCAGCAGTTGGCCTCGTGCTTCCCGAGCTCAAGGGTAAACTGGACGGTTTCGCAGTTCGCGTTCCTACCATTACCGGCTCCATTACCGACCTTACCTTCACCGCATCCCGCGAGGTGACCAAGGAAGAAGTTAACGCTGCTCTGAAGGCTGCAGCCGAGGGTCCGATGAAGGGTATCATCATGTACAGCGAGGATCCCATCGTCTCGAAGGACATTGAGGGCGAAGGAATCTCCACTATCTTCGATGCGCCGCTAACCAAGGTTATTGGCGACCAGGTGAAGGTTATCGCTTGGTACGACAACGAGTATGGTTATGTATCCCGCTTGGTAATGTTCACCAACAAGGTTGTGGCTTCTCTCTAAACCTATCTACGCAAGGATAGCTACTTTACGAGCTGACGAGGAGACCCCCCAATTCTACAGCATGTTTTTACCGTAGAGTTGGGGTTTTCTTGTACCACGAAGTAAAAAATGAGGCGTGTATGTATGGAATATCGGTAGAACTTGCCTAAACCACCATCCGCGCCGCACCAGGCTAAAACTTGGTCATTTCAGCAGACTTACGGCTGTGTGACCACCAGACTTCTGTATTATTGAAAATACACACATCCCCACTAATGTAGGAGGAATTTCCCATGGCTAAGGCACTTGCAGAGCTGCTTGATGAAGGCGTAACGGGGCGTTACGTGCTGGTTCGTTCCGATCTTAACGTTCCCCTAAAAGACGGCGTGGTAACCGATGACGGTCGTGTGCGCGCATCCCTGCCTGTTATTGAAAAATTGGCTAAAGCTGGTGCTCGCGTTATTGTAACCGCGCATCTTGGGCGCCCCAAGGGTCAGGTAGATCCCCAGTATTCGATTGCTCCCGCAGCTGCACGCCTTGCCGAGCTTGCATCCGTTCCTGTAAAGGTAGCGACAGATCTTGTGGGCGAGGACGCAAAGGCGAAGGCTGCGGATCTCAAAGACGGTGAAGTCCTTGTTCTTGAGAACGTGCGTTACGATGCTCGTGAAACTTCTAAGGACGATGCAGAGCGTGGTGCATTTGCAGATGAGCTCGTTGCTCTCACCGGTAAAAATGGCGCATATGTGGATGACGCATTCGGTGCTGTTCACCGCAAGCATGCGTCAGTCTACGATGTGGCAAAGCGTCTTCCCGCGTACCTTGGCGACCTTGTTAAGAAGGAAGTTGATGTTCTCTCAAAGGCTCTCAATAATCCTGAGCGCCCCTTTGTTGTCGTCATGGGCGGTGCGAAGGTCTCTGATAAGCTCGCCGTGATCGACAACCTGATTGGCAAGGCAGACTCCATTCTTATTGGTGGCGGCATGGGATATACTTTCGCCTATGCGCAGGGTTACGAAGTCGGTAATTCCCTGCTTGAAAAAGACCAGGTTGAGACTGTAAAGCGTTATCTAGAAGAAGCTCCCAAGAAGGGAACTGAAATCGTGACCGCTGTTGATGTCGTCTGGGCTGATGACTTCTCGGCAGAGGCTAACACTGAGATTCGACCCGTCGAAGATCTCACCGGCGGTAAACTTGGCGCTGAAGCAGAAGGTCTGGATATTGGGCCGAAGACTCGTGAGCTTTTCGCAGAAAAAATTAAGAATGCGAAGACTATTTTCTGGAACGGCCCGGTGGGCGTCTTTGAAATTGCTCCCTTTGCCGGTGGTACGAAGGCCGTTGCGGAGGCAATTGTTGAGTCTGATGCATTCTCCATCATCGGTGGTGGCGACTCTGCATCGGCTGTGCGCAACCTTGGCTTTGCTGACGAACAGTTCGGACACATCTCTACGGGTGGCGGTGCATCGCTCGAATACATTGAGGGTAAGACCCTGCCCGGTTTGGACGCTCTAGGCGCATAACTCTTATCGCGCTGCCGCTAGGAAAACGCACCCGGCTCTCAACCTCAAGGACGTGCCGGGTGCGTTCCTATATGCTCATAGATAGATAGCCATAACCCACATCGCAAGGATGCATTCCATGGGATTTTTCTCTAAATACTTTGGTTCCCGCGAAGCTACAACAGTCGCAGACTATGAACGTGAAGTGCGGCAAGAAAGACAGGCATCCGCTCAAAATCTGAAAGAGCCTCGGAAGATGGGCGAAGCTAAAGTCGCATCAGCTTCAGAACATCCGGATTATTTGTATGGTGCCTCTGCTGATAACCCGTCAGATTTTTGGGAAAACTCGGCAGCTGATCGGGACCACAAACTGACTATCACCATGCTGCAAGCACAAAAATCTAGAGATCTTATTCAGACACTAGCAACTGACCTTGAAGATCAGCTGGATGAGCTCCCTAGCCATCTAGAGAAAACCGTGACGGAGCTTCATCAGAAAACCACTCAAGCGCTCCTGAGCTACTACACTTATAACGCTGCATGGGAGATAGACCCACAGAACCCAGAACTTGCTGAATATTATTTTCCGGGGTATCACGCGGCATGCGATACTGTGAAAGTTGCTTACCGGTGTCTGCAGAATAATATCTGGAATACTACTAATATCTCGGGGCAACAACACGAGATGATACGTATTTTATTTGAACGTGTGCAAGATACGGCACAGATTATCTCAGAGATAATACCAACAGTTATAGATTCCCCGAGAGTCATGGCTCCATCAAACGCCTTTCTTATTTCTGCTGAAGAACGCCAGAGCATTCTGGAGACAGGACAGCGTCTTGCCCAAGAAGCAATAGTACGCACTCAGCATCTTGTACAAAAAGCCGAGTCACAGCGTGAAACAAGCCTCTATGACCTTGCACTCGCTTATGAATCGGGTGCTTCAGATCTTGTACTTGCCCTTGAAAACTATGCAGACTGTGCGCGGGAGAGCCAACTGCTGCATGTTGATTTTGTTACTGTATTTCGTCAAGTGGTGAGAATTTTGCGGGAGACTTCTGACGATGAACAGTACATTCATATACTCGAATATCTCGCGAGATTAGAGTCTATATCGATAAGAGCATTGGAAGATTACTCTCTTGCTGACGACGCTGATACTGTGCTCTACCTTCTGGATCTTGTGCAATCGGATGTTCCTGAACAGACCTTTACAGAGATTTTGGGCTGTTTGCTTGAACCGTACCGGCGCTACCTCACAATGCTGCTGACTCAGTGGGATATCTATGCTCTAGGAAATTTTGCTCCGCTTATGGTAGCGACCTATGCGATGTATACCCATGCGCGTATATGTTATGAGGAAGCATTGGCTGAGAATGGAAATACCCTACAGGCCTGGAGCCTCGCCCACAGCGCTCATGAAGCAATCGTGATGGCGCATCGTTATGCGTACACTGATTACCGTGAGATGTTTCAAGATTACGACGAAGAAGAACTTGATGCTCTAATACTGCAGAACATGTCGGAAAATACTCGGGAATTCTTCATACAGGAGACAGAACAAATGGCAAACGCCTGGAAACTTGATCTGTAGCTTTTCGGAGTAGGCCTGACTAGCCTAAAAATCCAGATAAAACCTAGAGCATTTAGTGTTTTTTGAGTGATCAAACCATTAAAATAGAAGATAGAAATTTCCGAATCTATACCCTGATTTTTTGGGGGATTGGAGCGAAAATATGTCGCGCAAAACCGCTGATCGCCGGTAACTGGAAGATGAATCTTAACCATGCTGAAGCCGTTACGTTGGTTCAGAAGCTAGCATGGACTCTTGATGATTCGAATTTTGATTTTTACAAAGACTGAAGTAGCGGTATTCCCTCCCTTTTACCGATATTCGCTCCGTACAAACCCTCATTGAAGGTGACAAACTGAGTATTGAGTATGGCGGTCAGGATCTTTCTGTACATGAATCCGGTGCGTATACCGGAGAGATCTCTGGTGCTTTTTTGCAAAAACTTGGTGCGAAATACGTTCTCGTAGGACACTCTGAGCGTCGCACTTACCATCACGAAAGTGATGAACTATGCGCTGCTAAGGTACAGGCTGCTTACACCTATGATTTGACTCCGGTACTGTGCGTTGGTGAAGCCCTGGAAGTTCGTGAGGCTGGCACTCATGTGGACTTTACCCTTGAGCAACTTCGCGGTTCTATTGCAGGCTTGAGTGCCAATCAAGCAGAAACTCTCGTGGTTGCGTATGAACCTGTATGGGCAATTGGCACTGGTAAGGTCGCAACTGCCGATGATGCGCAGGAAATGTCTGCGGCTATACGTGCTGAATTTGAAAAGCTCTACTCCGCAGACGTTGCTCAGAAGGTTCGTATTCTCTACGGTGGATCGGTTAAGTCTTCTTCGGCGCCCTCTATTATGGGGAAGGAAGACGTGGATGGTGTGCTGGTAGGTGGCGCATCCCTTCAAGCTGAAGAGTTTGCAGCAATTGCGCGTTTTGATGCATAGCTAAGCAGCAATTCGTACTTAAAGGCGTCTAGCATACGTGTATTCGTGCGCTAGGCGCCTACCATTTTGTGTAATGTTACGAACATGAACAGAAATATTCTCATTCCATATTTAGAGAGGCTGATATCAATGCAGGTTGAACTCACCAGATTCCGAGTACGTAAAGGTCAAGAAGAGCGAGCTGTAGAATGGATGCGTTTTCTTCGTCAGAATATGGATGCCGTTGAGCAGACCTTAGCGCCCGAAAAAATGTATGTCGAAACGATCTTTTCGGAGGTTCGTGATGAGCATATGTACTTGTACTGGTACAGCGTACAGGGTCAGGGAGCACAACCTGTTGAAGAATCAGAACACTGGGTAGATAAGGAGCATTTAAGGTTCTGGCACGAGGTTATTGACCCTACATTTCCGGGAGAAGATCTAACGGTGGAGGTTCTGATGATGCTACCAGATGTGCATAAAGTTGTCTTAGGGTAAGAGAACGCAGCCTCGGGGCAAAATATGTGGTACCGAAAATTTTTCTGTAAAAATGTGGAAAGTTAGCGATTTTCGGTATAGATCTACGGCTAATATTATTATAATAATATCTAAAATATAACAAAATGATTAAGGGTTTGAGTTATTTTGATGCAGTTAGCTGTGCTTTATTTAAATTTAATTTAATTGAATATAATTTAAATTATTTTTATATGTTTAAAATGTGTGGTTTTGTAAAAGTCTTCGAGATTTGTTACACTTATGCCTAAGCGTTTTAGGAGGGTGAGATATGAAATCACGCAAGTATACGTCTGTTTTTATTGGTTCATTAATTATTTCATTAATATTAGTGGCTCTGGGCTTTGTTCCGGGTTACGAGGCAGTTTCCAAAAATTGGAGGTCACTGATCGGGACTGACTTCGGTTGGTTCTACCTCTTGCTTGTAACTCTTATAGTATTGGTCTGCGGGTTTTTTGTTTTAAGCCCCATGGGACAGATTAAACTTGGGAGAGCCGGACTCAAAGCCCGAGTATTCAACCGGTTCGTGGATTGCCATGCTTTTCTCGGCGGGTATGGGTATTGGTCTGGTCTTCTATGGTTCAGCTGAACCGCTTTCGCACTTTGCTAGCAAAACCCCGCATGCTGAACCCGGGTCACAGCAAGCAATGGCGGACTCTTTTCAATTTACCTTCTTCCATTGGGGTATTCACGCTTGGGCTGTGTACGGTATTGTCGCTATGGCTCTGGCATATTTTGGATTCCGTAAAGAAGAAAAAGTATCTTCTATCGGTAACTCTTAAGCCCCTTTTTGGTAAAAAAACTGATGGTTGGCTTGGCTATATTATCGACATTATTACTGTGGTAGCTACGGTTATTGGTGTGGCGACTACACTTGGCTTCGGTGCTATCCAAATCAATGGTGGGTTGAGCTATTTAACTGATAATGCCATTCCCAATGACATGTGAGGTACGCACTGTTATTATCGTAGTGACCACTGGACTCTTTTGTGCTCTCAGCTCTTTCGGGGTCTGGGTAAAGGTATCAAAATCCTTTCAAATGTGAATATGATTCTGGCTATCGCACTTGCTGGCGATCGCTATTGTAGTAGGGCCCTACCGTCAAAATCTTTTGATAACATGTCGGAATCTATCGGTCTATACATGCAGAACTTTTTCGAGATGAGTTTCCGAACCGCCGCATTTCAAACAGTGACGAACGTTCTGGATTGATACCTGGACCATCTTTCTACTGGGCATGGTGGATCTCCTGGTCTCCCTTCGTTGGCACTCTTTCATCGCCCGCATCTCCAAAGGCCGTTCAATACGTGAGTTTATTACTGTAGTACTTCTGATACCTACCGTCTTGAGCTTCATCTGGTTCTCCGCTTTCGGTACGATGGCTAATACGGTACAGCAGAAATGGTCTAGCAGATCTGACGAAACTAGAGGATGAACAACTGCTGTTCGGAACGTTTAAACACTACCCGCTGGGTATATTAATGTCGATCATCGCAATCATCCTGATCTTTACCTTCTTCATTACCTCCGCAGACTCAGCAACCTATGTGCTCTCAATGCTTTCTGAAGATGGGCGTCTTATCCCCACTAACGGAAAGAAAGTTGTGTGGGGTGTTATCGTCGCGGGTATTGCAACCGTGCTGCTGTATGCTGGCGGGCTAGACGCTCTGCGGAATACGCTGATTATTATTGCGTTACCCTTCGCCGTTGTGGTTGCGTTAATCGTGGTGGCGCTAATAGTTGAGGTGTATCACGAGAAGGTTCAGATGGGTCTGTCGATCTCGCCTAAACGGTATCCCTGAAAAGGGACAGCCCTTCAAATCTTATGAACCTTACGAGGTTGAAGACTCTGAAAACGATCAGATATCAGAAGAAAAGTCTGAAGCAAAAGTGGTTCAAAAAGAATCATAAATTTTTAGCATCGTAAAATAAAAGACCTTCCCAGGTGTTGGTTATCACTCCTGGGAAGGTCTTTTATTTATGGATTAGCAAACTGTAGCTACCCTATAAGCTAAGTTCCTGCATCCCGGAAACTCAACCCGTTAGACTTTAACTATGTTTGCAATTATATCCCTTGTCGTTGCAGGTCTTTTGGCGGTCATAGTGGTCCTCATTATTCGAGGCCGACGAGTCTCTGCGCCTACTGCTGAGACTCCGCAGATCGTGTATTTTGAAAATAAACGTGATAGTTTCCTGGACTGGCTGTACCATCGTACAAGTTCCCCAGAAGTGCCCGTTCAGGTAAAACTACGCGATTGGGTAGACTTGGGATTCTATGCCGAAGGCGGCAACTACTGGGGTGTAGCCCAACAATTTACGTACTATCTTGTTCAGGGCGGTTATGTTTACGCTTACGATACTGAGGGAAATCCACTTGATGCGGGGCGAGCACTGCGAGACCGTCCGGATGCATTTCAGCTTACCCCCAGCGAATATCAGCGGCGTGTCACTCAGCTTAGGCAGTAATTTAGCCCTTCGCTCTACGCGTTATTACGTGTTAGAGAATGACCACAGAGTCTCTATACCGTATAGTTATTAAAGTCTGCCATGGGACAGGCTTTATTATCGACCTATTAGGAAGGCCCGCTGTGGACATCATTATGAATGTGCTTTTGGTAGTCATCGTGATTACCAGCATTATCACCGTGCTTCTGGTGCTCTTGAACCGCGGTCAGGGTGGTGGCTTGTCCGATATGTTTGGTGGCGGTATGACCAGCTCACTGAATTCTTCAGGTATGGCTTCTAAGAACCTAATCCGTCTGACCATTACAGTTACCGTTATTTGGGTTATTGCCGTGGTGCTTTACGGCCTAGCACTACGTTTTAACGGACAGTTCGTCATATAGACTTTATATATTCCAAGAAGCCCCGGCAGGTACATCTGCCGGGGCTTCTTACATGTCCTACTGTAGTAATTATGGAGATTGTCGGTGCATAAGATGACGGAGGAGTAAGTCATGACGAGTGTCTGATATAGAGACAAGCAGATAATATTTTCCCTAGGATGACGGAAAAGAGGCCAAAACTTTCGGGGTTCAGGCATAGTAGTGATAAGGCGAAAACCTAGCATATCCAACCACTGAAGGGATCGCCATGGCACAGACTCTAACCTATACATATCTAAAACCCTTCTTTACTGCATGAACAAGACGGCAGTCTTGGACTTGCTTTAGCAACTAGCGGTGGCAGCACACCGGAAGGCGCGGCGGCACACCCTTACTTCTTCTCAGGATTCATGGAGCACCCTGATGTAATCGCGGCGTCGCTATTGGTGGTTGCGCGCGTGGCCCGCACCCGCTACTACACCCCACCCGGCATGGTCGCCGCCATTTTGCGGGCTGCCGACCCGGTAGTGACCAGCACCAGCGAGGGACTCCGGTTTGAATCCTTTAGCGCCTGCTGCGGTGTCTACGCCCGACTTGACGTAGACTCCTCCGCCCTAGATGCCACCCACAGTGCTGTGGGCGTGACAAATGTGGACGTGAATCCGCCGCTTCGCACTGCTTTAGCTTCTCTCCGGGCTGGCGAACCTCTCCACATGGATGTGGGGAATGAAGGGTTGCTGACCACCACCCTAGACGGTGAAGTGAAGGAAGATAAAGTGCCCCTGCCAGTACGCTGGCTCAAAGGGTTCGCCGAAACACAGATGCTCTCATCCCTGATGAAGCCCACTCATTCTCTGGATGCGGCAGCAGCCCGCATGTTCATCCAGGGGCTGCCGCGCCGATCCGCCACGAAAAGCGTCATGTGGGCAACCCGTGCGGTGCGTTCACTGAGGCTGGCTACCCGAGCCACCGTTGGGTCGGTGTGTGTGGCCGGACCGGAGCGGCTGCGGGCGCTTGAGCCGCTCATCCGATTCATGACCCGCCTAGAAGCATACAGCGAACCGGTCACCTCAGGTAACACCCCGGTGTCAAGCGTGTGGGTGGCCCACTTGCCAGGCGCGCGCCTGAGCATTGGGCTGAGCCCCGAAAAATCACGCGGATTCTCAGGAGAAGGTTCTGTGTTGCAGGCGCTCTCCGATCCGTCAGTTGCTGAAAATGCAGATATGCTCAGTGTGCTTCTGTCCTTTGAGCCGCGTATTGAGGTGCCCGTCATGTCTGCACGCAGCGGGCTGAACGATACTCAAGTACGCGACGCCCTCGCATTACTGGCATCCTCCGGACAGGTCGGTTTTGATGTGCAGGCAGGGGAGTACTTCCACCGGCCGCTGCCCGTGCAGGCGGATGCCCTGCAGGCTATGCATCCGCGGCTTGTGAGTGCCCAGAAGCTTATTGACTCCGGTGCGGTGTGGGATGACGGAGACGGCACCTATCGCGTACAGTCGCGGGATACGTTCTACACGGTAACCCCTGCCGAGAAAATCGAAGAATACCGGTGTACCTGCCCGTGGTGGGTGAAATACCGGGGCACCCGAGGCCCCTGCAAACATGTACTGGCGGTAAGTATTAAACGTCGTGGCGGGCTGAATTAGCCCGATACCGGGTTGCATCCGTAAAGAAGCATATTTTCCGTACACACCCAAATATACAAACAGGTAATGATGGACGAGAAGAACTATTCGCAGCACACGAGCCTTGGAGAGCGTCGCGCCCGCCTGCGGGAGCTCATGAAACGTGACGACGCCACCTTCTGGCAATACCATGAAGTTCTCACCGGTGCCACCGAGGATGAGCGCAAGAGCCTTGCACGCACACTTTCCATTAAAAAGCTCATAGACCGCTACAGCCGTGAAGGAACGACCGAGCAGCGGCTTGTGTGCGTCTACACGGCGGCCGCACTGGGTGGAACCTTCAAACATGTGGGTGTTGAGCTCTTAAACCTCATCGGCCGGGGATTACCCGGTGAGGCGAACTGGAAGTTTTCAACCGCTGAATCGGAACAATACCTTAGCCAACGCACAGAAGCCATGATGCTTGGACTCAGCGAACGTGATAACACCTGGATAACCGGGTTCGTTAACGAGCGTGGCTATGGCAGGTTTGGTTACGACTTGCCCACGCTCTGGGTGCAGATACATCAGCTTCTTCACGAACGCGGACTCACCAATACCACGCGCTCCTACCTCTGGGGGTTCGTGACGGCCGTTCCTGACATGTACATTGGCTCATCCGAGAACCGGGAAGAGGTTATCTCTTTCTTCAAGAACAACCCTCAGACGCTAGAACACGAAATGTGGGCGTGTTTCACAGATGAAGGGCTTCTGCGGAAAGAGTGGTCAGGGCGTGAAAACGCGGACACGCTCGCTCTCTTCCACATGCTGCAGGAGAATTTTGACGGATTCCGTGACCGCCTGTTTACTGAATGTCTGAAGGCGATGCTCCGCGACTTTTCTGCCAAGAACACCAGTATCTTTCACCACATCTATCGGGGGATGAACCCCACCCCAGACGAGAACCTTGGTAACACCAATCTGCTCACCTCAGTGCTCACTACCGTTCCCTCAACCTCCGTGGGATTGGCTCAAGAAATGTTGATGTCATGCGTCGAAAAGCTGACCGAACCCCAGATTCATGACTTACTTAATGTCTCTCGCACCGTGATGCTTCGCACCGAGAAGAAAATACTCCGGGCGCAGATCGCACTCCTTGGCGCTATTGCTAGAACGCACCCCGAGTATACTCAAGATGTGGACGGCTTGATGAGGGAAACCGCAGAATCTCTCCCGCCTGATCTGCAGCCCGCTGCGCAAACACTCATGTCTCCTGCTGAAGCCGCGGCGGATAAAACTAGCGCACCGTCTCACGCGGAGCAAGTAATGGGCAGCGTCATGATTCCCGAGAATCTGCCGCAACTTTTAGAGCAGCACGTTTCAACCCCACAGGTGCATATTTATAAGAGTGATGCTGAGTTTATGGATGGTCTTATTCCCTGTCTCCAGGCACAGGTGACGGTTCGCAGCTCCCGCAACTCATTGATTATTTAGCGCATAATCCTCGCATTACTCTTGATACGGCCCAGCAGGACTTTCTGGCTGAACGATGCGTGAATTCCGGTATCCGCTCGGGTACTCATGCGTTAGGCAACTATCTGATGTACCGGGTGATTGCCCCGCACCGAAAACTTTTTAAAAAACTGCCGCAAGGTTTTACCGGGTACCGGCATGAATTCCATACCGACCCCCAGACTGGCGAAACCATCCAGCCCTACCAGGTTGAACACACTGGATCTCTGGGGCGTCAAAAACCCCGTATAGAGAAAACGACCACAAATTATCGTGGACCGGCGGGGCTCTGTCAAGAGCAGATTAACTGTTTAGAACATCCAGAAAACCTTGTATTTGCGCCTATACCTCACGCAGAAGAGAGCACCTGGACACGCCATGTTGAACCTCTCACTTACCGCCCGCGTCCTCACAATATGTACGACCAAGCCTATGCTGAGGCTCCTAACGGCAGCCTGATGATGTGGCTTATTGAAGATCACGAACTACCGACCGCACAGATGCTTTTCGCACAGGCGGCTCTGAACACGGCAGGCATTCCGGAAGAGTTTATGCACCGTGCTGTTCAGGCAATCGACGATTTTCACTGTACCCTTATGCAATGGTATGCGTGGCTTCTGCAGAATAACCCCAATACATTGGCAGCGCAGAGCATGCCGTTCGTCACTACAACAGGATTCCAGAAACACGTCAAGGGGCTTGACGCCCTACTGGATACCATCACCCACACACATCAGGTTCTGCAAGACCCCGCCTATTCCGTGTTGGGCTGGCTAACTGGTGCAGCAGCAGCTGAGCACAGGGCTCTCACCGCCGAATCTATTGCCGCTCTTGCGGGTCGCGGAATGCTTGACACTTCTTTACTTGCGAATGAACTGGCCCTACCTGCTCCGAGGGGGATGGGTTAAACCGATACGGGCAGCCAGCTGTTTACAGGACGCTGCATCCATTAGCCCGTTGGCAGGGTGGCGTATCGTGCAGGTGCTAGAGAACATGTTGCCAGCGGTGAGCGATATTAATCGTGGTGGTTCCTTCGTGCAGCTCTTGGCGCAATTAGCAGGGGAGTACGGGGTGAGCGTCGAGATTCCTGAGCGCTTTGCAGCCGAGATGAAAAGGCTCGACCGTGCTTGCAGAAGAATCTGCGTGCGCTCGAAGAATTGCGACCGCATCCGACCGAGCTTGCGGAAAAAGGCGGCAGCATGCTCAGAATCTTCTAGATAAGCGCTCTGGGCGGGGATATTACCGTGAAAAAAGGAGGAGGAATGCAAAACTAACCCCGTTATGACGCTTAATAAGCGGCGAAGCATAAAAAGCTGGCTACAAAATCCGGAGGCAACTGTTGAAGAATTTCATGCTCTTTTTAGAGGACGCTACAGAGGATGAACGTGCCGTGCTGGCTAAAAATCTGCCTCCAGCCAAGGTTTTAGGGCGGGGGAACCGGGCTGTTTTGAGTCCTGTAGGCGGCTATCTTTTAGCAGCTTTGGGGACAAACCCTCGCAGGACACATAAGCGTTTCGTGGATTTATATACAGACAGTTCATGGGCGGCGCGCCGAAGGGACACTGACTCTTTCAATAACCCTCATGACGCTATCATGCGCGGTTTATACTTGGGGCTCTCCGGACGCAGCGATACGTGGATTCTGGATTATATAGCGGCAACCCCCGCTATGGAGGATAACGACGCCTACGGAATATGGCGCATACTACACACGCTCGTACGGGAACGGGACCTCCACTGTGAAACCCCTTCTTATCTTTGGAGAGCCTTACGTACCATATTCCCAGAAGAAAACAGGGCTGAAGGGCACCCGGAGATACCCGCCACCTACCAAGAGGCACTTGAGCATATCCGCCAGGATCCTCTCCTGATTGAACGGGAACTGTGGACCTGCTTCCGCGTCGGAACAGCACTAGGTGCGGCAGCAGATTTCAAGTTTTTAGATTATCTAGATTGTCACCTTGACGGGTTTCGCGGCCGTTTTCTCACCGAATGTTTGCGCTCAATGCTCAGAGATTTTACGCCCAGGAAAACACGGGTCTTCCATATGCTTTACTGCGGCATGAAACCACTATCGCGGAGAATCTGCGCGCGCTCCGCAGCTAACCGCTATTTTACAGACACAGCTATCCACGTCGGTAGGCCTAGCACAAGAGATGCTTACCCCCATTGTGGAGCAACTTTCTACGGAACAGATCGACGCCCCTGTTAGACGCATCAGCAGCAGTACTTCTCCCGTACTGAGAAGAAGCTGGTGAAGGCCCAGCTAAATATCCTACAACAGCTGATTAAACATCACCTGAATACACGAACCGGGTGCACAGCATGATAGCTGAGATTGAGCGAACTCTACCTTTGGAGCTTCAAGAGCTGGTGCAAAATGTAGGATCTAAAAGATAGTACGAAGCCTACCCGACGTGGTGTAAAGAAAATACAGGAGCCCCAGGAAATACAGCCGGTAGAAGCACTACAGACGCAGGAACCTATTCTGATGCCAGATGCCAACCCCACGCCCACGGGCTCCGGGGGAACTCTTCATGGTGGATGCCCCTATTTCCAGTGACACGGAACTTTTTGATGTGCTGGTTGCCATGGTGACCGGTACAGCCCCCGAGACGGAACTGGTGCGTGCTCTCGCATATCTTAACCAGACAGAAAGTATCCGCTTTAACGAGGCACAGATAAAATACCTTGAGTCCGTCAACCTGAATTGGGGACGGCATATCCACGAGTTTGAGACCGCGGGAGAGGATATAGCTTTTCTGATCCTAGCGATATACGTACGATGTGCGGGTACGCGGCCAATAGAATTGCCACCAATTACGATGGGTTACCGCGACTTTCTGTGGCTCGATAGGAACGGCCAGCACATTATCACAAACAGTATGGAGTACCGCCCTTAGGGGCGAAAAACCAAGCAGGATCTTGTGGTCAACACTCGCGGGTTGACGGGCCTTTACAAAAGCAACTTCTCACTGATTCCCTCCAGCGGATATGCTGAAAAAATTTATACAGAACCTTTTGAAACACGAAATCATGCCATGCGACGCACCACATGGTCAACGGGATTAACACAGTACGCAAAACAAAGAATTATCAACAGCGATAGCGAGATACCCTATAACAGGAAACTCCTTCTATGGGAAGACCCAAATGATACTTCTGCCCCTAGTGACCTAGGCTTTGAAGACGCAGCTTTTAATACTGGTGGTGTGCGAGAAGATTACGGTCACCGTATCCATACGTCAAAACGTTATACCTATACCTCGCAGAAATACGCTGTCGGTTGGTATGCCTGGCTCATGCAGAATAATCTGGATTATGCGGCAGCGCAGATGATGCCTGCCCTGATGACAGCCCTCTACACGCGAACCGTTTTCGGGCTGAATGCGCTCCTCTACGCTCTTGGTAGTACCCCATGCCCTCTGGGCGCGCCTTCGTATAGCGCCTTGGGAATTGCGGCATCTGCGTTAGCACAAGATATTCGGGCCTTAACAGCTGAGTCTCTCGCCCACCTGGCAGAGCGCGGAATGCTAGATTCTGCACAATTTGCTGAAGAAGTAACGTGGCTTCTGCTACACCAGGATGTTCTGACTAACCGTGCTCGGGACCTTCAAGACGCCGCATCTATCAGCCCATTGGCGGGGTGGCGTATCGTGCAGGTGCTAGAGAACATGTTGCCAGCGGTGAGCGATATTAATCGTGGTGGTTCCTTCGTGCAGCTCTTGGTGCAATTAGCGGGGAGTACGGGGTGAGTATCAAGATTCCTGAGGTTTTGCGACCTAAAATGAAAGGCTCAACCGTGCTGGCGAAAAAGTCTGCGTGCGCTTGAAAAGGCTAGCAACCGTATCCGACCGAGCTCGCGGAGAAAGCACGGCAAGAAGCAAGTAACCTCAATACTTTCAATAGGGTGAATGAGACTAGGGACGCGAAATAAAAGTGGGAGTTATAATCCTAAGATTGTAACCCCCACTAGAAAAATTTGTGGATCCTAAGCTAGCGATTCTTCCGTCGCAAAAATCAGGGTCTGTTTCTGCCCACGAGCCCCGATAGCTGGAGTTTCTAGGAGCATATCGGCAGTAATGTCCTCAGTAGGAACCTGTGCACCCTTGAGAAGACGGGTTGTCGCATCCTGTTTATCACCGCCGGTAATCAAAAAGAAAATATGGCGCGAATTATTGATAACCGGCAGCGTGACAGATACACGTTCGCTAGGTGGCTTAGGGGAATCCTTGACCATTACCGTCACAGCTTTAGCGCCGTCCACAGGATCCTCTGGTAAACCTGTGCCCAGAAGGACTTGCTGCCGGTTGGGAAACAGCGAAGCGATGTGACCATCAGGCCCCATCCCTAGGAGCGTAACATCAAAAATGGGGACAGGCCATATATCCGAGCCGCCGCCGCATCCACAACCACCGCATCCGCAGCTGCCTCCAGATTGCTGAGAAGCAGATCCCCCGTGCCCTCCCGCTAATGGAAGCTCGGATGCCCCCCTCAGGCATCTCAACACGCACGGGTTCGGCAGAACCCGCAAAATTGCGCATTTCGTAGGCATAGTGCTCGGCAGCAGCTTCAACATCAATCATGACATCGGAAGGACCCATACGATGCGCGTTTCAACCGGAAAACCAAGATCTACTAAATCTGCGAGAAGCGCCTCGATTACTTGTCCATCGTTCCGATCCGGATCACGCTCAGGAACAAAGCGTTCATCCGAGAACCAGAAATGAACGCGCGACCAGTCAATATCCTTAACACGTGGAGACTGAGCCCATGCACGAAGAGTAGCAATGCCCATCGTGCCACCTGTAAGAGAGACATGAGCCACGGTACGTTCGGTGAGTACATGCTCAATAACATCTAAGATACGCGTAGTGGCATCAGAGGCAAGCGCCTCCCGAGAAGGATGCGCTATTAAAGTTGGAGTACTCTCACCAATATTGTTGATCTTAGGCATCAAAAACCTCGGGGAATTCAGAAGTATTAAGGAAAGGTTCAGCATCGCACTGAGCAGGATGCATTTCCAGAGTAGGGAATGCCGACTTTAAAACTTCCCCATACATAGTGTCAGGGTCAAGTCGGCGTAACTCCTCAGAAATACAATCCGCTAGAGTACGAACTGGTAGTGGAATCTGCTGATCAGGTGTATACGGAGTCTCAATAATAGCGATGTTTTTGCCAGGACGGAACATTATCGTTTGTCCATCTTCACGCTCAATAGCTACACGGTAAAGACCCCGTTCTGCTGCGCCGATAGTTGCAAGATGAACCTCAGCCTCGAGTTTCCAGCCAAGCCAAGCGCCAAGGAGCACAACCGAAGGAGACTTCTCAGACCCCCAAACCACTACACGCTTAACAGGGGAGTCAGGCATCTGCTCCAAAAAGAGCTGCCAGTTGGGTACGCCACAGCGTCTAAACGTGTCCAGGCAAGATCGCTATCTCCAGCCTGATAAACCTTAGAAAGATGCGTAAGAACAGCCATCGGATCATATGCGCGTGCCGAATCTGTGATACGGCGCTGTGCAATCCTACCAATTGAATCCTCACCCGGATTCTCAGGGACGGAATGCGGCCACCACACAACAATAGGAGAATCCGGCAAAAGCAGGCCAGAAATCAACGATTCTGTCGGCCTTGAGGCGGTGCCCCAGCCGCGCAGAATAATAAGTTCAGAAGCGCCAGCTTCACCGCCCACATGAATCTCAGCATCCAGCTGATCGGGCGCATCACTATTATGCGCAATATGCACAATGATCCGGCTCGGATGCTCGTGCGAAGCGCGGATAGCCGCATTAATAGCCTCGCGAGAATGTCCTTTTTCTGCTAGTACCACCAAGGTAAGTACACGGCTGCTGCTAAGACTGCCGTTTGAAGCCAGAAGATCAGAAAGTTCCTTTGAAATAGCAGAAACATTCGTGTGTTGCAGATGCGAAATCACGGGCGCCTCCAGGCACGGTTATCACGCTCAAGCATCTTCTGAGCCGAGCGTGGACCCCACGAACCGGACTCGTAGGGCTCGGGTTTAATTTTGTTCTCTTCCCAATATTCCTCAAATGGATCCAAGATCTTCCACGAAAGTTCAACCTCCTCGTGGCGCGGGAACAGCGGCGGCTCACCTAAGAGCACATCCAGAATCAAACGTTCATATGCCTCAGGAGATGCTTCGGTGAAGGCGTGTCCATACCCAAAATCCATATTGACGTCGCGGATCTCCATCTGAGTGCCAGGAACTTTAGCTGCAAGACGGATCGTCATACCTTCATCAGGTTGCACACGGATCACGATAGCATTCTGGCCCGCAGGAACCTCAGTCTCCTTACCAAAGAGACGGTCAGAAGATTTCTTGAAGAGAAGCGCAATCTCGGTTACTCGGCGACCCAGCCGTTTACCCGCACGCAGATAGAACGGAGTTCCTGCCCAGCGGCGGTTGTCAATATTGACTTTAAGAGCCGCAAAAGTTTCTGTGCGTGAGTCCGCAGGAATATCTTTCTCATCAAAGAAACCATTTACATGTTCGCCGCCTTGATAACCGGGGGCATACTGGCCGAGCGCGAAAGAATTTTCCAGATCATCAATACGTACAGCTTCCAGTACTTTAGCCTTTTCAGCGCGAAGATGCTTTGAATCAAGACTAAGGGGCTCTTCCATCGCGGTGAGCGCTAATAACTGTAGCAGGTGGTTCTGAATAACATCACGTGCTGCACCCACGCCGTCATAATAACCCGCACGTGAACCAATACCGATATCCTCTGCCATAGTAATCTGCACGTGATCTACATAGTTGGCATTCCAGATCGGCTCGAACATTTGATTAGAGAAACGCATCGCCAGAATATTCTGAACGGTCTCTTTACCCAGATAATGGTCAATACGGAACACTGAATCCGGGGGGAATACACGTTCCACAATTCCATTAAGTTCACGCGCTGACTCTAAGTTGTGACCAAACGGCTTCTCAATAACGACACGACGCCATCCGTTCCTGGGATTATTGTTCGCGTTATCGCGTGAGGCTAAACCGTGCTCGGCAAGCTTCGACAGCACCTGTTCGAAAGCCTTCGGCGGAATAGAGAGGTAGAACGCATGGTTCCCCTGGGCGCCAAGTTCATCGAGCTCAGCAAGAGTATTTTTGAGACGTTCAAATGCGGCATCATCATCAAAATTACCGCGAACAAACCGCATACCCTTCTGAAATTGGTTCCAGACATCCTCACGGAATGGGGTACGCGCATTTTCTTCCACAGACTTACGCACATAGTTACGAAAATCATCGTTATCCCACTCGCGGCGCCCATACCCAACAAGACCAAAACTTGGGGGCAACAAACCACGATTCATTAGGTCATAGACCGCAGGGAGCAGTTTCTTGCGGGCAAGATCGCCCGTGACGCCGAAGAACACAAGTGCGGAAGGACCCGCAATACGAGTGAGACGTCGATCGCGCGAATCTCGTAGCGGATTCGACTCATGATCGGTATGCAAGATAGATTCCTTTGATTGCTGATAATGTGCACATTCACCCTGCGATACTTTATGTACCTCTGGGGCACGTATCCCTGCATCTTACCGTTTCAATGGCAAACGAGAGATATCTGACAGCGAGCGCCGAAGCTAATTCTGTGCTATTTATAGCGACAGCGCTCGCCTTATGAACTTTAGAGAACGGGTATAACGAAAAAATTATTCACTAGTCACTAACGTGACTCACTAAGTGCTTTCCGTACGGTCTCCAGAAGCTCTTCCCACGAAACGTCAAACTTTGCAAGACCCTCGGTTTCGAGCTTATCCACAACCTCTACATATGAGATACCCAGACGCTCGATATCGTCCAGAATCTTGTTGGAGCTCGTATACTCACCGGTTACAGTATCTCCCGTGATTTCACCATGGTCAGCAACAGCGTTCAGAGTTGCTTCAGGCATGGTATTGACAGTGTGTTTAGCGACCAGACCGCTAACGTAGAGAGTATCTGGAAGCGCCGGATCTTTGACTCCAGTAGATGCCCAGAGAGGGCGCTGAACGTTGGCACCATGAGACGCCAAACGTGCCCAGCGTTCAGAAGAGAACATCTCTTCAAAAACTTCATATGCCAGACGAGCATTTGCCAGACCGGCCTTACCCTTAAGCGCTAAGGCCTCTTCAGTACCGATTTCATTCAGACGGGTATCTACCTCGCTATCTACGCGGGATACGAAGAATGATGCGACCGAATGGATCTTAGAGAGATCCTTACCATTTTTGAGTGCTTCTTCAAGGCCGAGCATGTAAGCGTTAATGACTTCACGATAACGTGTTAGTGAGAAAATGAGAGTCACATTAACGCTGATTCCGGCTGCAAGAGTCTTGGCAATAGGCTCCAAACCTTCGACGGTTGCGGGAATCTTGATCATGACATTCTCACGGCCTACACGCTCGTAGAGTTCTCGTGCCATTTTCTGGGTTCCCTCGGCATCGCGGGCAAGGCGAGGATCAACCTCAATAGAAACCCTGCCGTCGTAACCTTTAGAAGCAGAATATATGGGTTCGAATACGACACAAGCAGCACGTACGTCGTCAGTAGTCGCTGCGAAGACAGCTTCTTCAACGTCTGCGCCGGATGCGGCAAGCTGACGCATCTGCTCAGCGTAAGCAGCACCTTTTGAAAGCGCACCGGCAAAGATAGTGGGGTTGGTAGTGACACCCACGACGTTCTTAGCGCTGATGAGCTCTGCAAGACTGCCACTGGTAAGACGGTCGCGGGAAAGATCATCAAGCCAAATGGAGACACCAGCGTCAGAGAGCTTTCGAGTTGAATCACTCATGAAATAAAACCTTCAATCTAAATTAGTTAATATGGATGGGTGAGCATTAATGAGCTATGCAAGATGCAAGTAGCACCAGGAATCACCGAAAAACTTTAACTTGCCGACTGACTATTTGACCGAAGCGATAGATTCTTCAGCAGCAGTCACTACGGCTTCAGGGGTAATACCAAACTCACGGTACAAAGTCTTAGCATCGGCAGAAGCCCCAAAGTGCTCAATTGAGACAGCACGACCTGCAGAACCGAGCAAATCGTACCAGCTCATGCCCAAACCGGCTTCAACTGAGACGCGTGCTGCAACCGAGGAAGGCAGAACTGATTCTCGGTATTCGTCTGACTGCTCGTTGAACCATTCGCGGGAAGGCATTGAAACAACTCGGGCTGCAATGCCTTTTTCTGAGAGCTTGTGGCGAGCTTCGAGGGCAATTTCAACTTCGGACCCAGTTGCGATTAGGATGACATCTGGAGTTCCCTCGGTGTCAGCCATAACATAACCTCCGCGGGCAGTTCCTTCTGCGGAAGCAAATTTTTCGCCTTCAGTGTCTGAATGAATATCCTCACGAGCCCAAATTGGTAGGTTCTGGCGAGAAAGTACTAGGCCGGCAGGGCGGTCTTTCTTCTCAAGAATAGTACGCCAAGCAACCGCAGTTTCGTTCGCATCCGCAGGGCGTACAACGTCGAATCCAGGAATTGCGCGCAGTGAGCTGAGATGTTCGATCGGCTGGTGGGTGGGCCCGTCTTCGCCAACACCAATGGAGTCGTGAGTCCAGATATACAGTGCAGGTACACCCATGAGAGCTGAAAGACGGACTGCAGGACGCTGGTAATCCGAGAATACGAAGAATGTCCCAGAGAAAGCACGGGTTGGCGAAGATAGTACGATACCGTTCACAATTGCGGCCGCCCCCTGCTCGCGAATACCGAAGTGCAACACACGACCGTAGGGGTTGCCGGTCCAATCCTCCGTACTGTGCGAAACCGGGTTGAATGATTCGGCGTTGTTGATGGTGGTGAGGTTAGAACCTGCTAGATCGGCAGATCCACCCCAAAGCTCAGGGAAAGTATCAGCAATAGCATTAATGACTTTGCCGGATGCTGCGCGGGTTGCTAGTGAAGTACCCGGCTCAAAGACAGGGAAAGCAGCCTTATAATCAACTGGCATTTCGCCTGACACCAGGCGGTTGTACAGCTTTGCCCGCTCGGGGTTAGCCTGAGCCCATGCCTCAAATTTTTCATTCCAGACCTTATGCGCAGCAGCACCGCGTTCACGAAGTTCGCGAGTATGCGCCAGAACCTCATCCTCAATGAAGAAGCTCTTTTCGGGGTCAAATCCTAGAATTTTCTTGGTTTCAACGATTTCTTCGGCCCCCAGCTTTGAGCCGTGAACGGACCCAGTATTTTGCTTGTTGGGTGCTGGGTAACCAATGATAGTACGCACCTCAATGAATGAAGGCTTATCCGTGACCGTTTTCGCGCGCTCAATAGCGTTGTAGAGTTCCTGCACATCTTCAACGTAGTTTCCGGTCTTGGCCCAGTCCACGCGCTGCACATCCCAGCCGTAGGCCCGGTAACGAGCTGGCACGTCTTCGGTGAATGCAACGTCAGTGTCTTCTTCAATAGAAATGTGATTGCGATCCCAGAGTACGATGAGATTGCCCAATTCTTGGTGCCCAGCAAGCGCACTGGCTTCTGCCGTTACGCCTTCCTGAACATCGCCTTCGGAGGCGATACAGTACACATAATGGTCAAAGGGAGAAGCACCAACCGGGGATTCGGGGTCGAAAAGACCACGCATATAACGTTGAGCATATGCAAAACCAACGGCAGAAGCGAGACCCTGACCCAATGGACCAGTCGTAATTTCTACACCCTTAGTGTGCTTATATTCGGGATGTCCAGGAGTGAGCGCACCCCATGTGCGAAGAGATTCTAGATCCTCCATCTCAAGACCATACCCACCCATAAATAATTGGGTGTAGAGAGTCAGCGATGTGTGACCGGGGGATAGGATGAAACGATCGCGACCTTCCCAACGGTCATCGTTGGGGTCTTGGTTCATGACCTTTTGGAAGAGCAGATAGGCAACAGGAGCAAGGCTCATGGCGGTGCCGGGGTGACCTGACCCTACTTTCTCAACCGCATCGGCTGCCAATAAGCGAGCAGTATCAACCGCACGCTGGTCTACCTCAGTCCATTCGAACTTTTCGTTAGGGTTAGTCACGTATTGTCCCTTCGCTTGGTGGTACGTCATGCATGAAGTACACAAACAATAGTAAGTAGTCTGTGAACGCTGACTGCAGCAGATATAACTCAAAAGACAGGGTGCGTATTCCATGAGCACTCTCAACGAGCAATCATGTATATAGCATCTATAAATCTATCGTGAAATTCTACCTTCTTAAGGATAGTTCACCATCCTAGCGTTTATAGCATGTTCGTATGGTATTTAGACGACTTATGCCTCACGCTGAACTTACATACATAGGATGCTGTAGCCTAAGCTCCACGTAGATAAGTTTCAAAATAGACCACCCGTATCTTGAGATAGCTGCTTTACTCGTCTCAAGATACGGATGCTCTTAGAAAATAAAAGATTCTAATATTGGCTGCCCAACAAAAGGATCGATTGCCAATGCAATGAAAAGAATCGTTAGGTATGTGATGGACCCGAAAAATACCACCATAGCGGTACGGCTTGTCGCTACCTGCTGGAGAGCTAAATAGTGGAGCTTGTGGCAGTGGTAGAGGAACCATGCACCAGCGGTAGCCGCGCTAACGCTGTACACCCAGCCCGCGCCTCCAATAGGGATCAGTAGAAGCGAACAGATAACCATAGCCCAGCCGTAGAGTACGACCTGTACAGACACTGCTTGAGCGGGAGCGATAGCACCCAGCATAGGAACACCGGCTGCTTTATAATCCTCCGCGTATTTCATAGAGAGTGGCCAATAGTGCGGAGGAGTCCAGAGAAAATTACTGTAAAGAGAATTAAAGCTGGCCATTCAATGGTATTACGAACAGCTGCCCATGCAATTAGGACAGGCATACACCCAGCAATTCCACCCCACACAATATTCTGAGCAGTGCGCTTCTTTAAATACATGGAGTAGAAGACTACATAGAGCAAAATAGCGGCAAGCCCTAAAAGCCCAGAGAGGGGATTTACCATAGTCCACAAATATACGACGGAGATAACAGCAAGTGCCCATGCGAAGATGAGTGCTTCTCGGTCTGTTAGCTCTCCGGTAACTAGGGGGCGTTTTTCGGTTCGCTTCATTTTTCGGTCAATATCACGATCGATATAACAGTTGAAAGCGCAGGAAGCGCCAGCCGCCATGGCTCCGCCAAGAAGCGTATTTATGACTAACCAGAAACTGGGCATACCGTGTGCCGCAAACATCATTGTAGGGGCGGTTGTTACTAGAAGAAGCTCAATAATTTGGGGCTTTGTCAGGTGAATATACGCTTTTATTTTGCGTCCCAAGGTCATGTCCCTTGTTGCCCGCGGAGTAGGTACAGTCACCTCTGACGCCGCATGCGTGGAGGACGGAACCTCCTGAATTGTGTAACCCTTCATGATGGGCTCCTTGACGTGTGTGCGTGTGCCTAATCTGCGCGTATCAATCTGTGTGGGTAGGAGGTACTCACAGATAGGCATACCTTCGGCTCAAAGACGTGCAGGCGCAGGAATGCTCCTTAATAGTGTACGCCTAACCTTAAATAGCTACCAAGGCATGCCAGCAATAAACCCATATATGACATTGTGCGCTTACCGTGTGAATAACTCAGCTCTACGAAGTTGCTAGCCGCTGTTGAGCTAGGGCACGGGCCTTCTGAGAAGATAGGGTCAGCTGCCTTTCGATCAGCGATAGTGATGCCCAGGTAAACATACCCGACCCCAGCATATGTGCCTCAACGAGTAGAGGGGGAAGCCCCGTATTGTACTGAATATAGCCAATCGCGCCCTGATAGACCATGATTGCTGCCAGTACAAGTAAAGATGATAGGAAAGCGCGTGGCATGGCGTACTTCCGCACTAAAACAAACATGATGATCAGCAAAAGAAGAAATGCCCACACCGCCCATGCATGAGCACGGGATACTGCGATAGCGTCGAACTCGTGGCGATGCGTGCGTGGATCACCCGCATGCGGACCAGTCCCAGTGACTACGGTACCCATGAAAAGTAAGAACGAAACTAACGCCAAACCAATCCAACCAAGTAGGCGGATAACACCACTTTTTTGTGGGGGAAATTCCCTAGTAATATCTTCGCGCTCAGAGACACCTGCCCTAAAATAGCGACGCACACGGTTTACCAAGATTGCCGCTAGTCCAATCATGATGGCAGAGGCGAGGTAATGGGCTGTTACCATCCAGGGATTGAGCCGCTGCCATACAGTAATGCCACCAATAACGGCCTGTAGCGGAATACCCCACAGGAGCAGTAAAGTCAGATTGAACAGATCACTGTACTTTGATTCGTGCGCTCGTAATCCCGTAAAAAGCTTTGGAAAGATTGCTTTGACGTGGTGCACATCAGGCAGCGCAATGCGGAGAATCGCTAAGAACGCAAGGATAGTGATTACCATGAGCACAAAAGTGAGCATACGGTTACCGAATTCAACGAGCCCATGGATACCGTCGGCAGGGGTAGTTGTCCACTGTTCTGCAGTACACCGCGGCCAGGTATCGCATCCTAGGCCTGATCCTGTAAGGCGCACAACGGCACCGGTTACGATGAGTAAGAGATTGCTCAGAGCCGTACCCACCGCTGTGTATAAAACCCAGGGAGTGTACTGGATGGGGGATAGCTTATTTTTGAGGGTAACTAGCATAAGAAAAGCCTTTTAAACCGGGGGTGCACCATAGGTAGCCACTAATAATACTCGATGATTCTAGGGTTTGTCGCAGAACCCTGAACCTAAGAGCGCTAATCGGACCATTTAAATTTGCGTGAAGCAATAAAACCAATCACTAGTGTCCAGGCAAGTAGCACAGCATGGGGAAGAGGTAAGAATATATCCTGTAGATAATCACCGCGAATCGCTTCACCTAAAGCGCCTGAAGGCAGGCACAGAATGATAATGCGGTACAGCTCAGGGAAATTATCCATTGGAATAAGGATCCCACCAGCGCTGGCCAGAACAACCCAGGCGATATTCACGATAGCCAAAGTTGCCTCAGCCCTCACCGTCCCAGCAACGAGTAAGCCTAGGGCTGTAAACGCGGCTGCCCCGAGCAATAAAGTACTAAAAGAGCGATACATCGCAAAAATATCCGGACGCCATCCAAGACCGAACCCAACAATAGTGACCATAATAAACTGTATGGCGATAACGGTGATAACTGCCAGCACCTTGCCAATAATAAGCCCATTGCGTCCTAGAGGAGTGGTAGACAGAAAACGAAGAACACCGTACCGGCGGTCAAAACCAGTGGCAATCCCTTGACCAGAAAGTGCAGTTGAGACAACACAGAGAGCCAGTACCCCCGGCACTGCAACATTGATGCGGGTCGTATTCAACGCATCAGCGTAAGAATCCAGAAAGCTTGTATAGCGAAGTCCAAAAAGCGCCATCACGGGGAAGGCAATATTGAGCATCAGCTGTTCGCCATTTTTAAGCATGGCAAGGGTCTCATATTTACCTTGAGCTAGAATACGCTGAAAACTAGAAGCAGCGCGCGGATACGGATACTCGTTACCTTCTGTCATCTGCTGACTATCAGGGGGCAGTGGGCAGCTCTGCATTTGTGGGGTTCATCGAATATCACGTCCCGAAATATCCAAGAATACGTCTTCCAAAGTCTTCGGTTCCATCGTGAGAGAGTTAGGCATAAGGTAGTGATGTGCTAGGGCTGTCGTGAAAGCGGAAAGATGCTCGGGTGTAAGGGGACCACGGAGCTCATATTCGCCTAAGTCGCCTAGTGAGTATGGCATATGCTCGATAAGCTCTACATCCGTACGAAGATGTACAGGCAATAAGTCGTCACGCGTAGGTGAAGGGGCTTCTAACGTGAAATGAAGACGTACAACCCCGTCTCCTGATACAAGTTCAGGGACCGTGCCTTCACGCACCGTTTGACCATTATCAATAATATAGACATAATCCGCGAGCTTTTGCGCATCATCAATGAGATGGGTTGTTAAGATAATGGCGACTCCAGCCTCACGCTGCTCACGAATAATGTCAAAGACGACATTGCGAGACTGCGGATCAAGTCCTGCTGATGGTTCGTCTAAAAAGAGTACCGAAGGACGCCCAAGAAGGGCTGCTGCTAATGAGACACGTTGTTTTTGTCCCCCAGAAAGGCGTCGAATATTGGTGCCGTTAAAAGCATCTATTCCTAAACGATCAACAAGTTCACCGACAGGATAAGGATTGGCGTACATCTGAGCAACATGTTCAAGAAGTGGTACGGGACGTACGGCATTAGGAAGCCCCCCCATCCTGAAGCATGATACCGACGGAGGCCCGCATCTCTGGGGATGCCAGAAGAGGGTCTTCTGAAAGAAGCTGAATAGTGCCGGACGTAGGTTCAGTAAGCCCCTGGGCACATGCAAGAGTTGTAGTCTTACCTGCACCGTTAGCACCCAAGAGTACAACAACCTCGCCGGGATAGACTTGAAGACTTATGTCAGCAACTGCGCGATGCATACCCTGAGCGGTAAGACGTTCAGGGTGTTTCTCGCGGAAAGAACGAGAGGGCTTAAACTCTTTGACGAGATGAGAAATCTTGAGTGCAGGATCGCTGCTAGTACCGCGAGCTGCTGAAATGTCTAATGCGGTAGCTGCTTGGTGTTGATAAGCTTCAGTTTCTGCCACCTCTCTATCTTAAGCCCTCAGAGAGTAATCTCTATGTTTCCCTCTAGCGATAGCATCTTTATGACGAGAGTTAGATCACGTCACAGTGAGGATATGAACCGCTTAGCACCCTCATGGAAATGCCCGAAGAGCAAAAATACCTAGAGGCCTAAAGGCGGTATTATCTTTCACCGGTTCTTATGGCTTGCCGCAGCTAAGCAAGAGACTAAATGGTGTGGTGTGTGCAAGTAGGAAGACCTTACTAGCCAAGATTGAAGTAATTAGGACATACTTTAGTTGTGTATTCCGTGAACAAGACATCTCATCGAGGGCTTCAACAGCAGCCTTCCTCGCATAAGAAGTCAAGCTCTGGCGCACGTAAAGCGGAAGTTGAAGAACGCACCCGTGACCGGGTTCTTCGTGGTGTCCTGAACCATGGTCCCGTGTCTGCGGCAAGCTTGGGAGAACTTTTAAGCTTGACCCCCCGCCGCTGTGCGTCGGCACCTTGATGCGCTTGAACAAGCAAACATGATTGAAGTTGCTTCTCTCAAACAATATGGGGCAGGTGCAGGGCGCCCAGCTCGACGGTACGTCATCGCACCTCAAGGTCACGAACGTCTAGGAAATGACTATTTGATGATTGCGCGCAACGCTCTTGAAATGTTGCGTGACACCGTTGGGGAGAGCGCACTTGAAACTTTCGCATCCGCACGGGCAGCCGAAATGGAGGCGCGATACCGCCCTGTTGTGGAAGCGGCAGGGGAGGATATTGCGGCGCGAGCCCAAGCTCTCGCTGAAGCCATGAGCCGTGATGGGTTTGTGACAACAGCGCAGATTACAGAACCACCTGCCGGTCGGCTCGCGCCGGGGAAATTGCTAGCTAGCATACAGCTCTGCCAAGGGCACTGCCCAATACGCGATCTGGCTGAAGATTTTCAGGTTTTCTGCGAACAAGAGACTGGGATTATTTCTGATCTTCTGGGCGTTGACGTACGTAGGCTATCAACGATGGCTGGAGGGGCTCACGTATGCACAACTCACGTTCCACTCAATCACTTAACAGAACGTGTGAATTCTGAAAAACCGGAAACATCAGAAAGCATGCGGGGTAATTCGGCACGGTAGAAATTACCCCAACCTAGAGTGTGTTATTCCAAAGACTACCGAGCCCGCATCTGCGGAGCCGGATAAATTTCAATCCATCTAAGAAAGGCCGTAATGACTGAGCAAGTTGAGCAGAGTGCCAACGACACTGTCATTTCAGAGATTCTGGAGTTGAACCCTGAACTCGAGGGCATTGGCAATTACGAGTATGGTTGGGCAGACTCTGACGAGGCGGCCAGTCCGCTAAGCGTGGTCTGGACGAAGCCGTAGTGCGTGACATCTCTGCGAAGAAGAATGAACCCCAGTGGATGCTGGATATGCGTCTGAAGGCATTGAAGTTTTTCGAGCGTAAGCCGATGCCAACCTGGGGGCAGATCTTTCTGACATCGATTTCGATAACATCAAATACTTCGTGCGTTCTACCGAAGGTCAGGCTGAGTCTTGGGAAGAGCTTCCTGAAGATATCCGCGTGACATATGAACGTTTGGGTATTCCGGAAGCGGAACGTAACTCATTGGTCGCCGGCGTTGCCGCTCAGTATGAGTCTGAAGTCGTGTACCACCAGATCCGTGAAGACTTGGAATCTCAGGGTGTTATCTTTGTCGATACCGATACCGGTTTGCGCGATTATCCTGAAATATTTAAGGAATACTTCGCCTCTATTATCCCTATCGGCGATAACAAGTTCTCCGCTCTTAATACTGCGGTGTGGTCTGGCGGATCATTTGTTTACGTTCCGCCGGGGGTGCATGTTGAGATCCCTCTGCAGGCGTATTTCCGCATCATACTGAGAACATGGGGCAGTTTGAGCGTACCTTGATCATTGCAGATGAAGGGTCATATGTTCACTATATTGAGGGCTGCACCGCGCCTGTATACCGCTCTGATTCGCTGCACTCAGCAGTTGTCGAGATCGTTGTTAAGAAGAACGCCCGTGTTCGCTACACTACCATTCAGAACTGGTCGAACAACGTGTACAACCTGGTGACTAAACGAGCAGTCGCGCATGAGGGCGCCACCATGGAATGGGTTGATGGTAACATCGGCTCTAAGGTTACTCAGAAGTATCCTGCAGTATATATGGTCGGTGAACACGCCAAGGGCGAGACTCTGTCAATCGCGTTTGCTGGTGAAGGGCAGCATCAGGATACTGGTTCCAAGATGGTGCATATTGCTCCGAATACTTCTTCAACGATTGTTTCGAAGTCCGTGGCTCGTAACGGCGGACGTAGCGCATACCGTGGTCTGGTTCAGGTACGTGAAGGTGCGAAGCACTCGAAATCATCCGTGGTGTGTGACGCTCTCTTGGTTGATACTGTGTCGCGTTCAGATACCTACCCCTATGTCGACGTTCGTGAAGATGACGTTACGATGGGGCATGAAGCTACGGTTTCACGCGTTTCTGAAGAACAGCTCTTTTACCTCATGCAGCGTGGGCTGGCCGAGGATGAAGCAATGGCTATGATTGTGCGAGGCTTCGTTGAACCGATTGCTCGTGAGCTGCCCATGGAATACGCACTTGAACTTAACCGCCTCATCGAACTTCAGATGGAAGGATCTGTGGGCTAATGTCGACTAACGAAGAGACCTTGGGATATCACAGCCCAATTATTCCCGGTATGGACCAGGAAGGCGAGAAGCTCGCCTCTGAACATGTCCATGATGATACTATTCTGCGCGCTACCGAGGAACACCATCAAGGCTCAAACCCTAATAACGTGCAGAAGGTTCTTGACGCTTCCCGCGCAGAACGGAAAACCTCATATAACGTTGAAGACTTTGAGCCACTTACTGGACGCGAGGAAGATTGGCGTTTTACCCCGCTGAAACGTTTGGGCGGTCTTCACCTTGACACTCTGCAGGCACAAGCCCCAGCTCCGAAGATCCAAGCACCTTCTGAAGTTATCCTTGAAGAAGTATCCCGTGAAGATGAGCGCATTGGTACAGCAGGTGTTCCTGAAGACCGTGTAGCTGCAAATGCATGGACTCATTTTAAGACAGCTACTGTGGTGACTATTCCCGCCGAAACCGAGCTTACTGAGCATATCGAAATAGATATTGACGGACAGCATCGTGATGCTGCTGCTCAACATATACTGATTGAGGCTAAACCATTCTCAAAAGCGGTTGTTGTAATTCGGCATACCGGATCGGCTGTTTCTGGCGCAGAACATAGAATTCCTGGTACAAGATTCTGCACAGTTGAGCGTTATTACTCTTCAACAATGGAATGACGATGCGATCCATGCCTCTGCGCAGTATGCCAAGCTAGGGCGCGATGCTCGTTTCAAACATGTGTGTGTTTCATTGGGCGGTGATATGGTGCGTGTTACCCCTTCAACGAAATTCACGAAACCGGGCGCTGAGACAGAGATGTACGGTCTTTATTTTGTGGATGCTGGCCAGCACATCGAGTCACGTTTGTTTGTGGATCATTCTGTGCCCAACTGCAAGTCGCGAGTGACTTATAAAGGCGCATTGCAGGGCAAAGCAGCGCACTCCGTATGGGTTGGTGACGTCCTCATTGGTAAAGAGGCGGAAGGTACGGACACCTATGAGCTGAACCGTAACCTCCTCTTGGAGATTGGTCCGCGCGCTGATTCCGTACCGAACTTGGAGATCGAGACTGGACGTATCGAAGGTGCCGGTCACGCATCAACAACCGGTCAGCTAGATGATGAGCATCTATGGTACCTGCGGGCTCGTGGTATTCCGGAAGCTGAGGCGCGTCGTCTAGTGGTCCGCGGATTCTTAAACGAAATTATCCAGCAGATTCGCGTACCAGAGCTTGAAACAGAACTTACTGATGCCCTTGAAGCAGAACTTGCTCTCAGCAACAACTAAGCCTTATTAGGAGAAACAATGTCTACCCTTGAAATCAAGGATTTGCACGTCTCGGTCATTCTTGATGATGAAAAAACTAAGCCTATTCTCAAAGGCGTGAACTTAACCATTAACTCGGGCGAAATCCACGCTATTATGGGTCCAAATGGTTCCGGTAAATCTACTCTTGCCTCAACTATTGCCGGTCACCCCAAATACCAGATTGATTCCGGGCAGATACTGCTTGATGGTGACGATATTACCGAGATGAGTGTGGATGAGCGTGCTCGTGCTGGATTGTTCCTCGCCATGCAGTACCCAGTCGAGATCCCCGGTGTCACGATGTCTAACTTCCTGCGTGCTGCTAAAACTGCTGTGGACGGTAAGGCACCTAACTTACGAACCTGGACCAAAGACGTTAAAGAAGCTATGAACCATCTGGACATTGATCCTGCGTTCGTTGCTCGTAACGTCAATGAAGGTTTCTCCGGCGGTGAGAAGAAACGTCATGAGATTCTGCAGCTGGAGCTTTTGAAGCCCAAGTTCGGTATTCTTGATGAAACCGACTCCGGCCTTGACGTTGATGCTCTTAAAGTCGTGTCTTCCGGCGTGAACCGTGCTCACGAGGAAAATAATATGGGTGTTATGCTGATTACGCACTATACCCGTATCCTGCGTTATATTAAGCCCGAGTTTGTGCATGTTTTTGTAGACGGCAAAATGGTCGATCAGGGCGGTCCTGAACTTGCAGATCGTCTAGAAGAAGAAGGCTATGTAGCATACACTGGGAAGAAATAATCTTACTCAGTACGAACTACTTGTAAGAGGTGCATCATGACTGAGACAGTGCAAGCTCGTCCCTCGCAAGAGGAAATTGAGGAAGTCCTCAAGGAAGTCATTGACCCTGAACTTGGGGTAAATATCGTTGATTTGGGTCTGCTTTATGGCATGCGCTGGGATGATAATGGAGTCCTGATCCTGGATCTAACGCTTACCACAGCTGCATGTCCGCTACAGGACGTTATTGAGGAACAGGTGGAAGCAAATCTCGATAGTGTCGTTACTGAATGGCGCGTGAACTGGGTATGGATGCCCCCGTGGGGGCCCGAACGCATTACTGAGGACGGTCGCGATATGATGCGCGCTCTCGGCTTCAACATTTAGCATTGCCATACGTTTGTTCATGCTGTAGAGGGTGGGTGCCTGAAATATTCCAGGCACCCACCCTTTACCTATAATTCCACCTGATATAACACCAGTCGTTCACAAACGAGATAGGCCATGCTTGATTCTTGCGCAGCTACTCTTTGGTAATGCCTAAGAGCCTGAGCGATTTATTGTATTTCTTCGTCAGACGTTTGCGAGTATCTTCATCAAGGCGGGAAACACGTTCCGGGTCGGTGTTATCGGCAATGTCAGCACGTTTGACCCACAGCGCAATTTCATTAGCGCGAACTCTCGCCATAGATGACTCCAGGGGTTCATGCGGACGTTTGGTGAGCGCATCAACGGCATCAATAATGCGGGCTGAAAAGTACCGAGCAAGGTAAGGGAGAGTGACTTCTGTATCCTCTACGGTATCGTGCAATAACGCCACGATCTGTGCTTCTGTGCGAAGCTCTTTAGGGGCAATTTCGCGCACTTTAAAAGCAACCCGTCGTGGATGAGATATATAAGGCCAACCGTTTTTATCGACCTGCCCAAGGTGGGCGTTGTCAGCGATACTATCCGCGAGACGAATCATTTCTTTGAAATATGAATTCATCGTTGTCTCCTTCATCAATGTGATACTTCTAATGTACTCTGTACGTCATTGTGCTGCGTTACTGCTTGTCATTCATCAAGGCTTCTAGCTGGATGCATGTGAGATCTTCACATGTTAAAGGACCGGTCTCCAACCCATATATAACTTCCTACTACTGTGCGCCCTACCCCTTGAGCATTGCGCAAGGACGGAACATTGTCGACATGGATTGTTCCCCATAGCATATCTTGAGGATTTACCTGAGGTAATTTGAGGAGGTTTTTAATACCGTGACGTAGAACTGCATTCCCTAGCCCTTGTCTGCGAAAAGGCGCATCTAGACATAGCTCTTCAACGCTAAACCCTCTAAGTCCTTGTTCGCCTCTGCGATCTAGAGTCAAAAATCCTGCCGAGGAGTTATCCACTGTAATATGCCAACCTGTTCCTTGACGTATAGCATCTTCAAATGATTCTTCTCCCTGAGGAGTGGCCCACTCAAAAAAATTAGGGTTCTTAACTGCAATAGATTCATATATGCGCTGCGTTTTGTAACTGGCAGCAGAAGCATCAGCAGGAGAAAGCGGGATGAGCTCTACTCGATCATAATTCTTCGGCCACGGGCGTTTGTCTAACTCACCTAGAGTCCCGGCGACAATGTGCATGTCAATAGTTGTTGCACGAGAACCAGGGACTGAACCAAGGCCACGTACAAGTTGATCTACCTTACCTGGCACAAAGAAACGTGTGCATATAGGACGGAAGCTTTCATAGTGGCGAAGCAAAGATTGGCTTAGAGCTGCGATATAGACTGTAGTACAAGGAATATTCGTAGCTATTACATCTATAAAAGGTCGATTCAGATCTTGCCCACGGTATCGAATTCCTGTAAGCGCTTGGTATGTGGCATGTGAATCCGTTATCGAAAAGAATCTATTGGCCCAGTCTCGTGTGTCTTGCGTAGGCATGTAGTTGAATTGGTCCTGTAGAAGAGGACTTATATGATCTCGATACCCCGCACCAAACTCTGAGGAAGCACGTTCCGTAATGTCTGCCGTGAAGTCTTCTGTACACTGCCGTGAAATCTCTTTGGCAGAGTAGTACATATGGAAATTCTGAGGGACCCAAGAACGAGAGAGAAAGTCTTGTGCTTGTTCTGCGGGAAGATTTCCTAGTATAAACATAGAGATACCCTAACATATGTGATGTGCAGCATGCTTATATTCGATTTATGAAACTTATTCTGTTTTAAAAGAGATAAAAATCATAGTATATGGATGTCAAATAACAGATAGGTTTGAAATACTTTGAGGGTATATCATGTGAATTGCTTAAGATGCTTTAGACTCGCCCCAAATCTAGCGTAGAAATCTGTTGTATGAGGCAGAAACTAACCGAAAACTCAGGTAAACTGGTGGGAATCAAGCATCGGAGACACCATGGCGGAACTCTATAAGAAGTTCACCTCTTTATATCCTTATCCGCACCTGCGGATAGCCCCTGGCGCTCCCAGCAGTTACATTCACCATTTGTATCTTAACCGTTTGGCGGATGGGCGAACCTACGGGTTCACCCCGGTTCTGGTCGTACTTGACGATCTTCTTCTGTCTACCATCCAGAACAATATATCGGCACGCACGAAAAACCCGCCAGCGGATATTAACGCTGAGTACGTTAAATCCTATGCCCAAGATATATTGACAGAACACCAAAAACGCCTTGATAAGGATTCATTAGAAATTCTTGTGCGTAAAATATTAGCTCGGGCTGACTCGACTTTATTCGAGAACTATTATGAAGGATTTTTAACGTCGCAGGTAACGGTTCCTCGCGGCATTGCACCTGCTCTACGTGCGCCTGCCCATCTGACATTCGTATCAAGCCTGATGAACGAAGATGAGACTCTGGATAATTCAGCTGAAATTATCTTGCTTGAAATCCCTACAGCGTACCCATCAGACGTCTTTGCGTATCTGCCGTTTGGCGGATGGGAAGACGTCCCAAGTGCGGAAGACATGCTAGCACTTGCGCAGTATTGGTATGAGCGGGATAGTGCTATTCCGGCTGTTATTGCAGCGACCTACCTTGAGTTTTACACTGCAGAGCCAATCACAACATTGCGCGACGCCGAGGTGCTTGCTTTAGAACAGGGGATAATAAGTCGAGCGCTAAAGCCCACAAGTTATGAGGATCTCTCATGTGTCGTGAAAGGGCTTTATAACAAACCTTCGTGGTTCGTATGGTGGGAATAGTTTTGCTTAGCCGGGAATGATGTTTCTGGTGCCGTAAAAGAAAATTCCTTTTAGAGTTCTACGCCCTCGTGCGGTTAAAACGTCCCCGGTTATTTGGGCATATCCTACTGTTTGTACCACAAGAGGTACAAGCAGTCGCCAAGTGGAACGTTTGGGCAAACCGCGTGCGTGAGCGGCATGTTGTAAAGCTCCCCAGCTATCCATAATGGCGGGGATAGACCGTATGACCAGAGCGAGCATCAGTCCCATACGTTTGGGAGATATACCTAGAAGTTTAAGCGGTGTGAGTAACCAGATGATTCCATCAAGTAAAAGAGGTAGCGGAGTAGTCGTGAGAAGAATTCGTGAGATTAGGATGGCGCCTAGCATAGTGCACATGACGTCTACCGCATTTTGCCACGTACCCCAAAAGAGATAATAAAGTCCTAAAAGAATTATGAGCCATCGCAGCGTATAGACGATTTTTAAGAGCGTGCGGATGCGCATCCCAGCTGACCAAGACAAGATAAAACAAAAGAACAGAACGTATAGTGCTACTTCCCAACCGGTCACCGCGAGCGCGAGCAGTAAACAAGCGCAGAGGAGGCTTTTGCCCCAAAGCGGCGTGCGATGCAACAGCGAATTCCCCGGAGCGTAGCTTCCAATAAGTAAGTTACCGAGGAAAGTCGCATGGTGCGACCTCTGTGCGGTTCGAATCACGTGGTTGAATCCTTCCGAGATTGCCTGGCTCGTATATTATGCAGCAGGGTTTTCGTTGGGAAAGCCTTGTTCACAATATAAACGGTATTGTTGAACAGCTTCGTGCGCTTCGCCATGGTATATAAGCTCTCCATTATGGATAATGACTGCTTCATCGCATGTCTCCGCTAAGTCGAGGTCGTGGGTACTGATAATAAGCATCTGCTTGAGACTATTCAGAAGGTTTATCAGCCGTGTTCGATTACGTAGATCAAGAAGAGTCGTAGGCTCATCAAGTAAGAGGATTTGTGGTTCTACCGCTAAAATCCCAGTGAGGGCTACAAGTTGTTTCTCTCCGCTGGAGAGAGAAAAAATGCTCTGATCAGCCTTGTCGTCGAGACCTTGTTGAGCAAGCAGCTTATGTGCTTGCTCTAGGCGTTGAGTTCGGTTGAGAGAGCTATGCCGACGGAGGCTAAGCTCTAGATCTTCGAGGACTGTAGGCATGATAAGCTGCGCATCTGGGTTAGCGAAGAGCATACCTATAGACTGACGAGTTATCTGGGGACGTTCGGAGATATCTACTCCACATACCTTTATGATTCCCTGGGAGGGCCGAGTAATACCGTTAAAAAGCCCTAAAAAGGTTGACTTTCCCATGCCGTTAAGCCCAATAATCGCAGTTTTAGGTGCGGTTAAAGAGACTGATACATGGTCGATAATATTTCGAGTTTGTCCGTGAGCGTCTTCAGCTGACACGGTAACTGCATCAAGTTCAAGGGACGGGGGAGCGGACGGCATCGTTGGTGCTTCGCGCTCAATTTTGGCGCTACTTTTCTTGGAAAAAAACATCCTCAATTACCTGCGAGATTTTGAGCGCACTAACCCAGGAAATGCCCGATGCACAGCAGACGATACGATAGACGCAACGATAGATTTAAGAAGGTCTGGAAGAGCAAATGAAGCCGCGATAACGAACGCATGGGTAAATTCCATATGTCCGTTGGTCATAAGCCCTAAGATACCTCCTGCAGAAATTACAACGAAGCCTACCATAGCGCAGAAGATGCACAGGATAGCGGTAAGCCAGGGGTTGAGCTTTCTGCGGATTACTGTATAAGCTAGCGTCCCAGCCAATAACGCGCCCAGAGGATACGCCAGAAGATAGCCACCGGTTGGCGTCGCAAGCGTACCAAACCCTGAAGCACCTTTAGCAAAGATTGGTAGCCCTAGGCACCCTAACAGTACGTAGAGGAGAGTTGCTATAAAAGCTCGAAAACCACCGAGTACTAGAGCGGTGGTGTAGATAGCGAAAGGGCCAAGAGCTAAAGGAATCGGGACACCTGGGATTGGTAGTGCCAAAGGACTAAGAACCGCGATAAATGCTGCGAAGACTGCTATAAGAGCTATATTGCGCCCTGGTGATTGATCTGGGGCATAAGAGTTAGGCACGAGAGTTGATCCTTAAAAATATGAAGTCGTGTGTGGCTGATTATGACGTTCGGTGTCAAAATCGAGGGTAGTACCGCCCTCGACGCCGCTGGGGTCTTATATATATTCTTATATACCTTCCTACCATAGAAAACGCATTATGTAATATATATGACGTTTTACGGAGACTATCGGGTGTCAGCGTCTTCTAGCGTAACTCACGTAGAATAGATGGGTTGTTAAACTCCTCATTCACTAACTGTTTTGTTGATCCTCGGAAGGGACATGTTGTGATTTCAGTACAGAATTTAGAGCTCCGCGCGGGTGCCCGTCTGTTAATGGAAGATGTAACCTTTCGGGTAGATAAGGGGGACAAGATCGGTTTAGTGGGGCGTAATGGGGCCGGGAAAACCACTATGACAAAAGTCTTGGCGGGATTAGCTCTACCAGCAGAAGGTACAGTCACCCGGTCCGGCTCTATCGGATACCTTCCTCAAGACCCCAAAGTCGATGATATGACTCAACTGGCGCGTGACCGTATTCTTTCAGCCCGCGGACTTGACGGAGTAGCCAGGAAAATGCGCCAAGCTCAAGAAGATATGGCGAGTGAAGATGAGAGCACACGTACAAAGGGTATGCGGCGCTATGATCGTCTTGAGGCTGAGTTTATTGCTGGCGGCGGCTATGCCGCAGAATCTGAAGCCGCAGTTATAACCTCCAACTTGGATCTGCCTGAACGAGTACTCGCGCAACCTCTTGAGACTCTATCTGGTGGGCAGCGTCGTCGTGTGGAGTTAGCACGTATCTTGTTTTCAGCTGCCGATACGATGCTACTTGATGAACCAACAAACCATTTGGATGCGGACTCCATTTTATGGTTGCGTGAGTTCCTGAAAAATTTTTCGGGTGGTTTGCTGGTTATTAGCCACGATGTTGAGCTTATGGAGTTGGTAGTTAACCGTGTATTTATCTTGATGCAAATCGTTGCGTGATTGACCAGTACAACATGGGGTGGAAGAACTATCTGAGCCAGCGTGAGCAAGATGAACATCGTCGTAAGCGTGAGCGTGCTAATGCTCAGAAAAAAGCTCAAGCACTCATGGAACAGGCTAATAAAATGCGGGCAAAGGCAACTAAAGCCGTGGCGGCTCAGCAGATGATAAAGCGTGCTGAACGTATGATGCGGGGGCTGGAAGACGAACGCCAAACAGATAAAGTTGCTGCTATCCGTTTTCCTGAACCTGCCCCGTGCGGTAAGACCCCGCTGTCTGCACAAAGTCTTTCAAAATCTTACGGCTCACTTGAAATTTTTACCGATGTTGATCTGGCTATTGACCGCGGTTCTCGTGTTGTCGTCTTGGGGCTAAATGGGGCTGGTAAAACTACTTTGCTACGTATGTTGGCTGGCAACACTGCTCCCGACACCGGCGGAGTTGTCTATGGGCATGGAGCTAAGATCGGGTATTTCGCGCAGGAACATGAGATTCTCGATGGTGAGCGAACTGTTTTAGAAAATATGAAATCCGCTGCGCCGGATCTTGACGATACGCGGGTACGCACTATCCTCGGATCATTCCTTTTCTCTGGTGACGATGTGGAGAAACCAGCAGGTGTACTTTCCGGAGGAGAGAAAACTCGTCTTTCATTAGCAACTTTGGTCGCTTCGAGCGCCAATATACTTCTCTTGGATGAACCGACTAACAACCTTGATCCTGCATCTCGTAAAGAGATTCTGAACGCGCTCAAGGCCTATAAAGGCGCTATCGTTATGGTATCCCACGACGAAGGAGCTGTGGAGGCTCTAAACCCCGAACGTGTTCTTTTGCTTCCGGACGCAGTTGAAGACCTCTGGTCGAAGGAGTATCAGGATCTTATCTCACTTGCCTAGACGCAATCTGCTCTTAGGACAAGGAAAAGGTGTTTACCTAGGCATCTGTATGTGATGTAACGCGTGGGAATGCTCCTAATCTTTGTGGGTATAGGTGTGTATGTAAACTGGCTCATAATTGAAAATGCTATGAAACTTTGAATATATCCTTAGAGATTTCGCATATTATGTTGGCTATGTGGGATTTTCTGGCTAGAAGACACCCTCTTTACTTGATTTAATGCTATATTGTGTGGGTTTTATAAAAATATAGTGTGTACCTGCCTACATTGTGCGTTTTTGGCTGGAAAACCAATACATGAGCGGGTTAGACTTGAGTTGTTCCCGCAAATGCGAGGATGCAAAAGCACAGATTTTCGACTCTGACGAGCCGGATTAGCGCAGGTAGAGAGATTCTATCTGTTCGTAAAAGGAGAACAGCCTATGCATAACACTGAGTACGAAAAGTACCCCACCTCCGGTGAAGAGAACGTCGAGGTTGACGTCTTCTGGCCCATCCAGGATGCTTAAGCCTTGGTAAGATCGAGGTAAGAGGTTTTATCTCCCGCTCCTAACCATATGGTTAGGAGCGGGAGATTCTTTGTATGATGCTCAAGAAATACTAAAGTTGTGGAGTGGGTAAGGGCAGAAACCTAAAAGAGCTGCCGTGTACCAAACGATATAACAGGTTAGGCAGAGAATAAAGGATCTTTTCCCGGATGCTTCCTGCATCACCTAAAAGTGGGAGTGCCATGTAGCCGCTTTTCTTCCAGAGGGAAGAGGCAACAAGTGGTTTAATCGTAATAGGGTATAGCGGGAGAATACCTCGGGTGGTCAGTGCGTCACCTATAACATGTAAGGTTGCGCCCACTGAAATGGCCCAGGGAAGAAGCTCTAAAGAATGAGTGGTATACGCAGCATAGCCTAGGGCGCAAGCCCCAATCCAACCTCCTGGAGCTCCTAAAATCCGCAAAGCCAGACCTCCTGAGAATGCGGCTAGAGCAAGGGACAACCACGGAATACCTTGGTAAGTGAGTGTACTGCCAAAGTATGCGATAGCCCAGAACGCGATGATCCCTAAAATTGAGTGCGTTCCCTTTCGGTGCCCTCCACTGATAAGGCCTACAATCCGGGCGATCCAACCTGATACAGGAGGTATAGAACGAGCGATAGAACCATTATGATGGTCGATATCTGGTAATATTCCTGCGCCAGCACAGGCAAGGGTTGTAACAATCAAGGGTAGGAGTATTAGGGATTTGGATTACACCAAGTTCTGAGAGGACCAACCAGCCAGCGGCAGCGCTGACGGTATGAGAATAACCCATCATGTGTGACGAAACCCCTCGTATTATTTCGAAACTATATATGAGATCTTAGATCCAGTATACAGGGAAAATTCGAAAAAAAGGTTTCGATTTTTATGATGGGTTACTTCCCATATCCCTGCAGGAAAAGCCTGGCGGTTACGGCCGTTCTAACCTGTCCAGGAAAGCGTCTTCTTCCTCTTCATCGGTCAGACGCGAGTGTTTCTTGGCAGGGCAGGGGGCGTACAATAGATTTCATATGCGAAGGCATATCGTCGATCATATCCATCTTGCGAAGCACAACGGTTTCATCCTCATGCCCAATATAACTGCCATCCTCGGCATAGAACTGCCTATAATAGCGTTCTAGCTCCTGGGCTACCTGAGCATCTAATTCATCATTACGAACTTTTTGCCGTGCACTCCAGGCATAAACAGCATAAATAAGAACTGCAAAAGCATACCATTGCATAGAATAGGACAGATTAGGTCCATTATCGAGTTCAGGTTCGGATTTCTGTACAGGCCGTTGTGCAGGCGTAGGTTCTTCAGAGTCCAGCAGACCGTAAGCCCCAGCGGCAACAGGTAAATGCGTACGTTCGCCGATTTCCTGAAGGTTGATAGACGCGACTTGGCCTTCGGGAGCATCCTTACCTGTAGCGCTCTCTCCTTGGTGGACTCGCGCCACAACAATAACATCATTTGCTGGTGGTGCAGGGACTTCGGTGCTGGGGCGTGAAGCATCTGAAGAACTCGCCGACATCCAACCCCTATTGATAATGACTATTTCACCAGTATCTGCACGAAAAGGGACCAATACTTCGAACCCATTTTGTCCTTGATAAGGACGGTTGCGTACCAGTAGCTGTTGATCGGCGATATACCGACCACGAAGGGATACAGGGTGCCACTGCGACCCCGAATCAAAGTCTTGAAAAATTGTAGGATGGTCTTGGAAGTTATAGGGAGTTGCGTGATAATTCTGCACGATTAGTGAGTTGCGCCAATCTAAAGCCTCTTTTCGGCTCATCTGCCAACCAGCTAAATAAACACAGATTATCGAGAAAATGATGCACAGCACGAAAGAGCCTATCCACTTACCTGTGAAGAGAAAACGGTATGCACCCATAGCGAATTCCTCATGCCTTTCGAAGCTGATATGAGCCTATAAAAATAGATGTGTATATAGAGACGGTGGTGTACCTGTATTACTTATGGTAGGGGAGAAGATTCGGACAATACAGTGATATGGCGGTCCCTATCTAAATATGGCTGAAATAGAGTTTATGAAGCTAGGACTTTTGGGGAAACGGTAGGGTCTGTTTCCAAAGCTCCCTCTCCCGTAAATAATTCTCAAGCCATTGAACGTGCTCATGACAAGCCAACCAGACCTTGCGGCGCTCAGGAGTGTGAACCTTCGGGTTATTCCAGAGAATCTGGTACGTTGCCTCGTTGTGGCAGCCTTTACGTGAACAAATATCTAAACTAGGGGAGGAGCTCCCCGCTAAAGAGCCCAGAAGATCCACTGACACCTCCATCTTTTTACTACTATATTGCGCGTAACGGTATTTATGCCTGTTGAAACTATATTTCAGAAATATCTATGACATCGGTTCGATTATAAGGCGACGAAGAATCCGCATCTTGTGCGTAGCAATGAGAGTTCTCAGAGGCGTCGGACTCATTATCTGCAGTAGATGCATTCGACGCTGCTCCTATTTCTAAAGCTCGCCGATGATGCTCAGGCAAATAGGCAGTAAATCCACTCGATTCCTGTTTTGACTCACCATTCGCAAGTACTACAGCCACCCAAGGCAACAGTACTGCACCTGCGACGCATATCCAGCGCAGGGCACCATCTGTAAATACAGCGCCTACAATACAAACTACACGAATCGCCATTTTGAGGATGTAGTCTCGAGCACGTTTATCTACACGCTCCGATAACGGAGCAGAAGCATTACTGATTTCGTATGTCACTAAAGAGTCTTCAAATCGTTCTACGACATCAACTGTAGATAAGTAGTAACCATGAGCCGCGAGGTCTTCGGCTGTCCAGTGCTTTTCAGCAGTCATTGACACACCTCCCTCAGAATTACAGTAACGAACTCTCTATGATAGACGTTTTAGCTTCGATTCACATGGTGGTAATTACCTGTACTGATTAGTCTAAACCTTCTATTCCTTATGGTGTTAAGTGTTGCAAGAACAGATGCTCACCACATCATATAGATAACGGGCTAGAATAGGTATGACCAGTAACCCCAAATTTATAGGGAAAATAATGAGTGATAACACCCCCAAGACCGTTCTTGTTACCGGTGGTAATCGTGGTATCGGCTACAAGATCGCGCAGGAGTTTAAAGCATCAGGGCACAATGTTTGTGTGACCTACCGTAGCGGGGAAGCGCCCACAGAGTTCTTTGCTGTTAAAGCTGACGTCCGAGACGCAGACAGCATTAATGAAGCTTTTAAAACTATTGAAGCGGAATACGGTCCTGTAGAAATCCTTGTGGCGAATGCAGGGTATTACTCGTGACATGCTGCTTATGCGCATGAAGGAAACGGATTTCATGGATGTTATCGATACCAACCTCACTGGTTCTTTTCGTGTAGCACAGCGTGCGATCAAAGGTATGATCAAACTCAAACGAGGCCGTATTATCCTCGTCTCCTCTGTTGTAGGGCTATATGGTTCTCCAGGACAGGTTAACTACTCATCGTCTAAAGCGGCTCTTGTTGGTATGGCTCGTTCCATCACCCGTGAGCTCGGAGGTCGAAATATTACGGCAAATGTTGTAGCACCGGGATTTATTAACACCGATATGACCGATAGCCTGCCTGAGGAAACCAAAGAGAATTACCTGAAAACTATCCCGGCAGGACGTTTTGCCGACCCTGCTGAGGTAGCACGGGTTATTCGCTGGTTAGCTTCGCCAGAGGCAGATTACATCTCAGGCGCCGTTATCCCTGTAGACGGCGGTCTAGGTATGGGACACTAGGTTCTTCCTATCACATGCCATAAACGTCTTACTTTCAGAAAGCACAGAACCAACAAAGGAAAATGTATGTCACAGCTCGCCGGTAAAACCGTTATTATCACAGGGTCTTCACGAGGTGTAGGTGCAGATACTGCCCAAATCCTAGCGGCTCAAGGGGCAAACATCATAGTTAACTATCGCTCCAAAGCCCCTCGAGCCAATAAGGTCGTCAAAGCTATCGAAGAAGCTGGCGGACACGCGACCGCCGTACAAGCAGACGTAACTAAGTCTGAAGACCTCACAAACCTTGTGAATATTGCTATCGAAACCTACGGCTCCTTGGACTATCTCATCTTGAATGCATCGGGCGGTATGGAAACTGGTATGGGTGAAGACTACGCAATGCGTCTCAACCGAGATGCACAGCTTAACCTTGCACGACTTGCAGCTGAAAAAATGCCCAACGGAGGACGCATCGTCTTCGTCACCAGTCACCAGGCACACTTTATCCGCGAAGTTGAAACCCTGGCAGAATACCAGTCGGTTGCAGAGTCCAAGCGAGCAGGGGAAGATGCGCTCATCGCCGAAATACCTGCGCTCACTGAGAAAGGAATTTCACTTGTCGTCGTATCAGCTGACATGATTGAAGGAACTGTGACTGCAACTTTGCTTAACCGCCTGCATCCTGGGGCTCTCGAATATCGTCGAGAGACAGCAGGTAGGCTCTACACTGTCAACGAGTTTGCCCATGAGGTAGCAGCCATGGTTACCGCAGATGTTCAGACTGGACACGTTGAGCTGGTCGGTGGAGCCCGCGGGTTCATCGATTAGAAGTACGTATAGAGCGAAGAAGCAGGACCCCAAAGGGCTTGCTCCTTCCCACATAGGTAGAGATCATATCGTAGAAGAGAATAACCATGAGCACTGTACTTAATCTTCAAAACGTGAGCGTCATGCGCGGCGGTCGCAATATTCTCGATAACGTTTCCTGGATTGTCAATGAAGGCGAACGTTGGGTTGTCTTGGGTCCAAATGGTGCCGGAAAATCAACACTTTTATCGGTCGCAGCGGCGCGTTTGCACCCCACAGTCGGACAAGTAGAGATCTTAGACGAGACTCTCGGCTCCGTTGATGTCTTTGAGCTTCGCCCGCGCATCGGGCTGTCATCAGGAGCAACCGCCACACAGATCCCTGACCGAGAGAAAGTTTCTGATGCTGTCATGACGGCCGCGTATGCTGTTTCAGGACGTTGGAAAGAGGAATACGACGCCCTCGACGGCGATCGCGCCCAAGAACTTCTTCAAGACTGGGGCGTAGATGCTTTGGCAGAGCGTCAATTCGGTTCACTCTCCGATGGCGAGCGCAAACGTACTCTTATCGCACGCGCTCTCATGACCGACCCCGAACTCCTATTACTTGATGAACCTGGGGCCGGTATGGATATCGCTGGACGCGAAGATTTGGTAGAGAGGCTTACAACACTCGCCGTTGATCCTTACGCACCGGCTACTGTACTCATCACGCACCATCTTGAAGAAATTCCTGCAGGCTTCACACACGCTCTCATGCTCCGCGACGGTCGTGTGGTAGCATCTGGACCTATTGCTCAGATCATCACAGAAAATAATCTTGCATTAACATATGCGATGGATCTAGCTTTAACAGCCACTTCGACAGGGCGCTACAGCGCTTTTAAACGCTAAGCTTTATCTTGCTCCCACCATACATACGTACGTGGTGGGAGCAAGTTTATGATCCAGTAGTATCTTTATGAAGAAGAAACAATTATCACCCCAAGAACTGCAAGCACGGGCAGAACGAGTGTACGCAATATCGTCTGTGGTGCCATTAGCTCAAGCGCCTGAACAAACACTTCGTTATTATACCCACCTAACTGATGTGAGATTACGTTCTGCCCTCGAACCTGACTGGGGTATTTATATTGCGGAGTCATCAAAAGTGGTACGGCGTGCTTTACATGCAGGACACCGTCCCCTCTCATTCCTTATGAGCGAGAAATGGGCAGATGATCTTTCCGACATACTGACGAAGTATAATAATATTCCTGCCTTTGTAGGATCGGAAGAAGAACTTGAACGAATAACTGGCTTTCATCTACATCGCGGAGCTTTAGCGGCAATGGCGCGCCCTGCTCCTCAAACCGTAGAAGATATTATTTACGGGGCTCACCGCGTCGCAGTCTTAGAAGATATTGTTGACCACACGAATGTTGGGGCTATATTTCGTTCCGCAGCGGCGCTAGGCGTAGACGCAGTGCTAGTTACTCCACGATGCGCTGACCCGCTGTATAGGCGCTCTATCCGCGTTTCTATGGGAACTGTATTTCAAGTACCTTGGGCCAGAATTACCCTCTGGCCAAAAGACCTGGAAATTCTACACGAGCACGGATTTGAAAGTGCCGCACTTGCACTAGATGAGGACTCTCTTACCTTGGGGCAACTTTCAGCACGTCAGGATAAGAAGTTAGCTTTAATCCTAGGAACAGAAGGACACGGACTCTCACCGCATACATTGGCGCAGACAAAACACACGGTTATGATTCCTATGACCCACGGCGTCGATTCTTTGAACGTGGCAGCTGCGTCAGCTGTTGCGTTTTGGGAAACGAGGCTGCGTTCGTAACAACAAGCCCTCTAAGAACATAGCGTTACCTCTTTAAAGGTGGTATCCTTGATAGTTGGCTGTGCATTTTAAGCCGGTCTATGGTGCGCTCTGCGTGCATCGTAAAACCTACTCCATCTATTTAGGGTTACTGGCAAAATCCAGTGACAGAAGAAGGTAATTAAGCATGAAGGCAGATATCCACCCGGAGTACCGTCCGGTACTATTCCGTGACCTTGCATCCGGTAAAGTTTTCTTGACTCGTTCCACGATGACTTCGGATAAAACCGAGAAGTGGGAAGACGGTAACGAATACCCCATCGTTGAGGTCGAGATCTCCTCTGAGTCGCATCCGTTCTACACCGGTAAGCAGCGTATCATGGACTCCGCAGGTCGCGTCGAACGCTTCAACGCACGTTTTGCAAACTTTGGTAAGAAAGCGTAAAACGTAGAATGCAATAAAGAACACACCCCGTAATATAGATTAAAAATCTGATACGGGGTGTGTTTTTATTTTCTACCGTTACAATGTGAAGGTAACTCACTTTGTAGCGGTATTCTTATGCGGGTTATGCCGTTATCACATCACTCGAAGGAAACAAACCCATGAGCGAAGCGCTCGCTGAAAAACCCCGTCGAAAGACTCTTAAACGGGTGCTAATTATTCTTGCTATCCTTATTCTTACTCTTATCATCGGAGTGGGGGATTTACCTGTGGAGCATTGGGCATACCTGGGACTCCAAGACTCAAAAATTTGATTCCATTACGAATTCACAAGGAGATTTAGACTCTTTAAGAAAAAACCTGGGAGACCCGAATAATGATCCAAATATTGTGGGTCCCGATGGTAAAACGGCAGATTCTCTTGCTAATGACCTTGACAAGAATGGGTAACGGAATTCTTGACTCCTTAGAGGGTGGTAAGACGCGTCAGGTCGTAAAAGGCGAAGGAACTAATATTCTTCTTCTTGGTAGCGATCAACGTTCAGGGCAAGAAGCTGCAACAGTTAGTGGGGCTCGGGCAGATACTATTATGCTGATGCACATTCCTAAAAACGGGGAAGGCGTTTATTTAGTTTCTATCATGCGTGATTCGTGGGTAAGTATCCCCGGGTATGGAAACGCGAAGGTGAATGCAGCTCTCAACTATGGAGGCATTAGCTTACAAATTGAGACCATTGAACAACTAATTGGTGTCAAGATTGACCATGTAGCAGAAATAGACTTTGATGGGTTTAAAGGGCTTACTAACGCTCTAGGTGGCGTTGATGTTCAAGTTCCTTTTGCTTTCCAAACAGGCGTTTGGAACTTTACACCGGGTACCATGCATATGGATGGCAGCACTGCTTTAGCGTTTGTGCGTGAGCGGTATTCTTTTGCATCGGGTGATTATCAGCGTGTACGTAATCAACGTGCATATTTACGTGGACTCTATACGACCATCCAAAAACAGGGGTTTTTGGGTAACATCACTAATTTTAAGAATATGGTGGATGCCTTTAGCGGCTACGTCAAGGTTGATAGCGGTTTAGGTTCTGGTGAGATTCTTCGAATTGCGGCACCTGTCATTAATGGTGGTTCGGCTGCTTTACATATGACGACGCTTCCTAACGCAGGCCCTGGCTGGTCTTATGATGGTCAGTCAATCATTATTATTAATCAGCCTGCTGTTGATTCGTTGACGGAGGCTTTGAAAGCTGATCGTATGCAGGATTTTATGAATACTTATGGGTCTGACTAGGTATGTCTATATACGGGTCTATAGATCCTGCAGATAAAATTTGGGGTAGTCAGCACAGTATCTGACGTGCTGACTACCCCAAATTTTATCCGTATAACGCTATTAATGTTGCACGTGTGTTCTAGCTGGTATAGGAGTTACGGTAACAGTCTGGGATGCATGTTCTTCAGCAGCCAGTCTGAGTAACCGACGACCAAAATACAGAGCGACCGAGTAGAGAGCTCCGCCCATAATTGCTATGAGGACTCCAAGAAGAACACGCCAAATTGCAATTGCTAAGCCAACTATAAGAAGGGTTATACCTATAATTTTGACGAGGGTAAGCAGGCGCGTGTGTTCTTCAGGAAGATCATCGAAAGATACGGGTTTAGCTGCTTTCTCCGGGATAACTTCGTGTGCCGTGATCGCCTCGCTGACTCCGTTTTTTCCTGCAACAGAGGTGATAAATCCGCGAATCTTCTGAGGAAGAATATGCTTCCCTTGAGTGTTTTCCGCTTCAGCTGGGACAAAAGCATCAGGGAACCTCATACTTCTTGGCCTCAGGTAGGAGCTCAGGTACATCGTTGGGTAAATCTTTGTACCACTGTTCTGGGATATTCTCTGACCGCACCGCCTGAATAGTTAATGAAAGCTCGAGCCTGTTACCACGTATCGTGCCCCAGACATTGGTGAGTTTGTCATGTTTCGCAGCATGTTCAATGACAGGAATAAACTGTTCTGATATTTGGGAGCTTAAACGCCCTACATGAGTATCCTCATGGAAAACTTCTACCGAACTGACCATGTGCCCATCTGGGTTTTTAACCTGTTGTACTTCAAGTCTTAAAATTACCCGTCCTTCACCTGTTGGCGGCAAAATACTGTGAAGATATTCAGCGTGTCCATTCTCGTCAAGCACCTTGATTGAAGGACCTTGAGGAAGAATAGTTGCTCGCGCTGAGGCATGGTTGAGAGGAAACAGCAAGGTTGGTGACGACAGAAAGAGTTTTCCTACACTTTTAATGTGCGGTCCGCTATCAGCTCGTAGAGCAATAGCATTGAGTTGCAGCTGTGCTGTAGGAGAGAAACCGGAAGCAACAACGCGGGTAATCGCGTTCCAATAGTTTGCAGAATCGTCACGACTTAAACGTCCCACTTTATGATCCCCAACGTATACAGCAATGCTGTTTGCCTCGTAGGGGTTATCAGGTTCTGGAACAAGGCGAGCCTTGCCTTGCCAGGACTGTTCACGGTTGACATGGAGCTCTTGAAAGACTTGTAGAGTCTCAGCCTCATAGTAGTTGTCGGTGACAATTGTGAGGGTTCCACGGTCGCCGAGAGCATAATCGACCAAAGCAAACTCCTTAGGTGGTGATGAATATGTTCTAATTCTCTCACGTTTTTGGGAATAACTAGTACCCTACACGTAAAGTAACTTTTGGGTGACGTTTAAGGAATTGATGAATGTGGTCAAAATCTTGCTTCACGTTAATGAAACCTATAGATAGGCTACAGCCCAGTACAGCGGCGTGAAGAAGAGATACTGTACCAGGCTGTAATGCCTAGAAAGTGCTAGTCGGATAAAGAACTATTGAATTGCTGACCGATCATATTCCGATGCGCATTATCTTGTGCCTCCAAAATGAGCCGACGTAGTGCGGAGGGGGCTGATGGATTCTTGTGTAACCATTCTTGGGCTAGAGCAACTGAAGGATTATCGCTAACCCCGGTTCCTTCAGCGGATCCGTAATTGTAGAGCGAACGGGGGTATAAACCGCGAACTATACGAGTGGCCATACCAATGGAACGGGTGTCCCACATTGATAGGAGCGAATCGAAGAAAGGCTTATAGTAAGGAGTCCGCAGCTCAACATCCCCTCGCAAGAAACCATTTGCTGTTGAGGTCAAGGCGTCGTTGGATAATGAAGAGTCTTCCATGATGCGTTTATAAGCGGCTGCTTTGTGGTCGGCATCAGGAATAGCCGCGATCGCAAATGCGTAGCCATTCTTTGAGATTGATGACGGATTGTACTGTGCAGCTCGGTCTAAATCAGCAACAGTAACAAGGTTACGCCCCGCCAGGGTACCCAAAGCACTCCATCCAAGATTCTGATCGTAGGGGATACCAGTCGCATCGGCAATATCTCCCACAGTATCTTCAAAAGCCCCTCGGGCGATATCGCGGCAGAGATCTTCACCTTGAGTTGAGTAGGAAGAAATAGAGATGAGTCCTCGAAGCAATATGAGCTGCGTATCGGAGCCAGGTTTGGCGGCAGCGAGCGCTTTCGAGAAAGACTCATAGAGAGCATCATACAAAGGCTGTCGAGACTTGGGGGCACCAAAATTAGTAATAGCGTTTTGGCTGTTCGACACCATACTTCCCAAAAGGGATGCACTGCTCTCACAGGATACGTTCCGTACTGCCGCGTCTACGAAAGTGGCAACAGGGAAGTCGGGCATCGCGCACGCTTTCCCAGAGAGATCCCCAGATAAGACCGCGAGAAAGAGACGATTCAAGAGTGGATACTCCTGCAATTGCCGCTTGAAGACCATCCTCATCGGTGAGCATGATCTTTGCGTAGGTGTGGTCTTCTGCATTGAGCATAAGTAAGTCAGCTTCACCTACAGTCTTCTTGTGCTCTTGGGGCAAAGAGACACGATACTCTGCGATAGGATCGGCAGGGTATTCAAGGGAGAGAGTGCCTGTTGAGACAAGTTTTTCTTCTTGAAGGATAAAAGTTTCAAGCTTTACCACATGCGGGCGACCGATACCGGCTGGCTGAGTGTCGGGTAGCTGCTGAGTGAGGTACAAATCCTGGAGCTTACCATCTTCGCGGTAAACACGTCGAGTACCGAGGGTAGATAGACCAGAAGTCTGTAACCACGCTTGAGACCAGGTCTGCATATCGCGACCTGAAACCTCATTAAGTACATCAAGAAAGTCTTGAAGCGAGGTGTTCCCCCAAGCAAAACGTTTGAAATAGACGCGTGCCGCTTCGATAAAGGTATCAAAGCCTACATAGGAAACAAGCTGCTTCAAGGTGGAGGCACCCTTGGCGTAAGTTATGCCATCGAAATTTTGGGCTGCAGCTTCCAAATGAGGTATATCCGCGACAATGGGATGCGTCGTAGGAAGCTGATCTTGCAGATATGCCCAAGATTTACGGTGATTCGCGAATGTTACCCAAGCATCGTTAAAACCATTAGCTTCAATAGCACCTAGAGCACCCATGAAATCAGCAAATGACTCTTTAAGCCAGAGATCATCCCACCATTTCATAGTGACAAGATCTCCAAACCACATATGTGCCATCTCATGGCAGATAGTGTTTGCGCGACCTTCAAGATCATCTTCGGTAGCACCAGAGACAAAAATGAAATCCTCAGTGAATGTTACGAGACCGGGGTTCTCCATCGCGCCGATGTTATATTCGGGTACGAACGCCTGTTCGTACTTCGGGTAAGGGTAGGGATAGTCAAAGAGATCCTGGAAGAAATCTAAGCCGTTCTTAGTGACTCGGAAGATATTATCGTAGTCAAAATGGGGCTTTAGAGAATGGCGGCAGTACGCCACTAAAGGAATATCGCCGCTGTTAGTAATACTCTGGGGTTTATAGGTATCGGTGACTGTGAAGTATTCACCTGCTAACACTGCGGTAATGTAGGTAGAAATTCGCTCGGTAGGAGCAAAAACGCGCTTAACGATATTTGAGTCAGTCGGGTCGGACACCTCAGATTCTAGAACCCCGTTCGAGCTGACAACCCAGTCTCGTGGGGCTGTGATTCGGAAATTAAAAACAGCTTTCAGATCGGGTTGCTCAAAGTTGGGGAATACACGACGGCAATCGGCGGGCTCATATTGGGTGTAAAGATATACACGCCCATCCGAAGGATCAATATAGCGGTGCAGACCTTCTCCCGACCGTGAATAGTATGAACGCCCGTGAACAGTAAGTTCGTTTTCCTCGGCAAGCTCGGGCAGCATGATGCGTGAGCCATCAACAACCTTGTTGAGGTCAAGCTGCGCGCCATTAAGCCTAACAGAATCGATAGAGTGGCGAATATAATCAATGAAAGTCTGGGCACCAGGCTTACGGGATTTAAACTTAACGGTTGTAACTGTAGGGTATGTCTCGAAATTTTCATCCTTGGCATGGGTCAAATCAAGGTGAACATGATATGAGTCTACGGTAATGAGCGCTGACCGTTCTGCAGCTTCTTCGCGTGAGAGGTTCTCGTTATTCATAGTTTCTATTCTAAACTCTCACATGCAGTACTTCATGGACGTGACCCGAACACTGTACTGTATGTTACTAGAAAGGAACATGGGGAGTACTAAATGTTTAAAAGTGACGGATAACACGTTATATAGATTTGCCTGCTTGTACTTGCCAACCGTATAGTATTACTTGTTGCTTTGAGCAGGCAAAGCCCTCTCAAAGGTAACCTGCGCGGGTGGCGGAATAGGCAGACGCGCTAGCTTGAGGTGCTAGTCCTCGTATTAGAGGGTGGGGGTTCAAGTCCCCCCTCGCGCACATTATAAAGGGTCTCTGATAAACATCAGAGGCCCTTTTCTATTTCACTTTTCCACAATAATAATTAGAGCGCCCTATACTCTGACAGACAGAATATAAGGCGCTCGCGACTTGCCTGTAAGGCTACAAGAAAGTTACCTAGGGCAAAAGCTGCGGATCGGTAGTGACGAGGATCTTTACGGCAGTCTCGTTGTGGTTAATCAACGTGTCAAATCCCTTGTCAATGAGATCTTCAAGAGGAATCCTGCCAGTAATGAACGGCTTGAGGTTAATCTTGCCTGACTCTACAAGTTTGATAGTTTCCGGGTGGCTGTTCACGTATGCAATGGTTCCTCGAATATCGAGCTCCTTAAGCACGACCTTCTGAACATCCAACGATGCTGGTTTACCCCAAATGGATACGATCACGGCTTTACCGGTAGGCTTGAGTGCATCCAGAATGAGGTCTAGTGCAGGCTGTACAGAGGTGCATTCAAAGGCTACGTCTACACCCTTATCATTGGTCAGCTTATGAATTTCTGCTAGGACATCAACCTCAGCAGGGGAGAAGGCATAGTCTGCAACTCCAGAATCCAATGCTTTCTGACGGCGTAGCGAGGACAGCTCAGAGATAATGACCTTCGCCCCCTTAGCTTTAAGCACGGCGGAGGTAAGCAGACCAATGGGGCCAGCACCAGTAACTAGCGCAAAGTCACCGTCTTTGATTTCTCCGGCGCGCTCAACTGCATGATAACCGACACTCAAAGGCTCAATCAGTGCAGCTTCATCTAACGGAAGGTCTTTAGAGATCTTGTGAACCCAACGGCGTTTTACAGATACCTTCTCTGATAGTCCGCCTCCACGGCCAGCAAGACCAATAAAGTTCATGTTCTTAGAAAGATGATAGGTCTTCGAATCTGGGCCGACATCTACAGAGTCTGCAATAATGTATGGCTCAACCACAACATGATCTCCGACTTCAAGATCGGAAATGCCTTCGCCTAAAGCTTCTACGATGCCTGAGAATTCGTGACCAAGGGTTACGGGAGAATCTTCTCCTGAGATTGGATGCGGATGCCCATGTTTAGGGCAGAAAATAGGTCCATCAAGATACTCGTGCAAATCAGTGCCACAGATACCACACCATGCTACTTTGACCAACACTTCACCGGGTTGTACTTCGGGGGTGGGTATGTCCTCAATGCGAATGTCATTACGGTCGTAAAAACGAGCTGCCTTCATGGGATAGACTCCTTTACCTTTGAGGCTCTATATGATGCGCCTAATGCTGAATACTCTGTTGTTATCACGCAAACCGACCTGTTACAGCACTAGGTTAGTTAAGCGCAGGCTCAATAGCCTACATCTATAACGCTACTCTTCCATGCCAATGTTTACTAGGAAACATAGAAAAAATACTTTATATGACATAAACGTGTAGTTTCAGCCCAAATATCGTATAAACCCACCAAAATTACCAAACTTGTAGCCCACTACCAGACAATGTACGAAAACTACTCTTCGCAATAGTATTCTAGCTGTGAGTTCCTCTAGATGTGTTTGGGCTTGGGAGGTTCCCTCCCCCCAGAAATAAGGGTTAAATTATGTGATATTAATCAAAAAGTCATAAAGCCCTTATATGGCTTCTTGGGAGAAAAATATGGTCTTCTAGTAAAAACTCACATAAAAAATCGTGAAAAGAGCAACTAAACCAACATAAACCCCAAAGAACAAGGCATAATAGATAATGGGAACTTCAGAAGACACTCCGTGCTTCTGCCCACATATCAGACAAATCAACAACCCCAAGACAGGGCGGCGACCCAATGAACAACGTAAAATCTACCACTAAACTCGGCATCATCGGCGCAGGCGGTGTCGGATCTGCAACCGCATACGCAGCAACCCTACGTGGCTCTGCAATGAAATCGTCCTTTACGACATTGACGGCAAACGAGCACACGCTGAAGCCCTCGATATCGCCCACGGTTCTATGTTCGCCCATGAAGCGCAGCTCACCGGCGGAGATGACCTCGAAATCCTGCGTGACTGCGACATGATCATCATTACCGCAGGTGCCCGCCAAGAGCCCGGGCAGCCCCGCCTCGAACTCGCAGGAGCAAACGTACGCATCCTCGAAAAATTACTGCCAAACCTCATGGAAATGTCACCCAACGCAATTTACATGCTGGTTACCAACCCCTGCGACGTACTCACTGTTGTCGCCCAGAAGATCACCGGGCTACCCTCACACCGAATACTATCCTCCGGTACTGTACTCGATTCTTCTCGACTGCGCTGGCTCGTCGCCAGCAAAGCCGGAGTCTCCATCAAGAGCGTTCACGCAAATATCATTGGCGAACACGGGGACTCGGAGTTCCCTGTCTGGTCGGCAGCTAACATCGGCATGGTACCCCTCATTGACTGGGAATACAACGGCACCAAAGTATTTACTGAAGAAGTACGTGCAGAACTAGCGCACGAAGCGATGCGCGCAGCCTATAAAGTCATTGAAGGTAAAGGATCCACCAACTACGCCATCGGTGTTTCCGCGGCACGAATTGCAGAAGGCTTCCTCCGAGATCAGAACGCCGTACTGCCAATCTCCACCATTGCAGCAGGCGAACTCTACGGCTTCAAAGACGTAGCACTGTCCCTACCCTCCGTCGTAAACTACGAAGGCGTACAGCGAGTCCTCAGCGTTCCCATGAACGACGAAGAACACAATAAGCTACGCGCCTCCGCAGAAGCAATCCGCGCATCCCTGGAAACCCTAGGATTCTAAAGAACATTCCTAAAACACCCTTCTAAACGCGTGCCCAAACACACTGGGTACGCGTTTGTCATACCTTCACAATATGACACTCTCCAACCACAATAGCCATAAAAGATAGTAGACTAGACACATGAGCACTGACCCCCGCACCGAACTCACTCGTCTACTCGACGCCCTCGAAACACACCTTGACGCCGTCGCCCACCGCACCCGCGAACACGACCCCGTAATCGACGAAGCCTATGTCGAAATTGCAAACGCTTTTGAAGCCTACGAAAATGCCCTCTTCGAAGTACATAACGAAGTAACACCTCTTAGCGTCTACGGAGATGACGACGAAACTTCGACGAATTCCTCACCGACACCGACGACGAAGACGACGATATCGAATACGAAAAAAACTAACCACACAACCAAACCCTCAGGCCCCGCATCCTAGCCACCTGCCAGAATGCGGGGTTTCTCTTCACACACCACAAAAATAAAACCATGAGCACCCCAAAACACCTTCGAGACCACGCCCTCATCCTCCGCACCCAAAACCTAGGCGAAGCAGACCGCATCATCATCATGCTCACCCAAAACAACGGAGTCATCCACGCCGTTGCCAAATCAATCCGCAAACCAAACTCAAAATTCGGTGCTCGGCTAGAGCCCTATATGCACACCGACATATCCCTCACCCGAGGCAAAACAAACCTCCACACCATATCCCAAACCGCAACCATACATGCCTATACAGCGACTCTCATGGGTAACTACAACGCCTACACCGCCGCAAACACCATCGCTGAAATCGCAGAGACACTCAACACCAACAGTACCCCCCACGACACCAACCCACACTACCACCTCACTCACGGAGCAATCGCCACACTAGCTCATAACAAACACACACCACAGCGCATCCTCACAAGCTATATCTTACGTGCCATGAAACTCGCAGGCTGGCTCATCTTCACTGACACCTGCACATACTGCAATCAACCCATCACCACTGGGTACCACCCAGCAGGTACACATGGCATAACAGGAACCCTCTGCAAAACTTGCGCCCACCAAAATGACACCCCTACAACACCCATAACACCCACCGAATATAACTATATACAAGCCCTCTATAAAGGGAACTGGGACACCATAGACAACGCCTCACCTCTCGCGGCACGCAAAATACTCAACCTCACCCTACACACCACCCAAAACTACCTCGAAACCCCCCTCAAGACCCTCACCTACCTCGAACTAGAAACCTAAAAACACCATCAAACACGGTAAAATACTGTAGTAACACACCATCAACCCGGAAAGAATCCCATGCCACAAAAACCACCGGCACACCCCTCCGGAACAACCCCACCCCCCATACCCAAAAAATTCATCCCTCAACACGTTGCCGTTGTCATGGATGGCAACGGACGCTGGGCCAACGAACGCGGACTCCCACGCAACGAAGGACATCGAGCAGGCGAAGCAGCCCTCCTCGACATCGTTGCAGGAGCCATAGAAATGGGCATACCCTATATCAGCGCCTATGCCTTCTCCACAGAAAACTGGAAACGCTCACCCAGCGAAGTATCCTTCATCATGCGTTTCTCCACCGAAGTCCTCAACCGGCAACTCGAAACCCTCAAATCCTGGGGAGTACGTATCCGCTGGGCAGGACGCCGCCCCAAACTCTGGAAAAACGTCATCTCACAACTCGAACAATGCGAACGCGAAACTATCAATAACACCACCTGCACCCTCACTATGTGCGTCAACTATGGAGGACGCGCAGAAATCGCAGACGCAGCCGCAACCATTGCACAAGACGTACAAGCAGGCATCCTCAAACCCTCCTCTATCACAGAAAAAACCTTCCAAAAATACCTCGACGAACCAGACCTACCAGACGTCGACCTCTTTCTCCGATCATCAGGCGAACAACGAATATCCAACTTCCTCCTCTGGCAAAGCGCCTACGCCGAATTCGTCTTCATGAACGTACTCTGGCCAGATGTAGACCGCCTAACCCTCTATAAAGCCGTCGAAGAATACGCCAGCCGCGACCGCCGCTACGGAGGCGCCACCGACAAAATCCCCAGCCCCAAAAACTAACACCACACCACAAGGAGCAAACAATGCGACTATACCCAACCTTCTTCAAAATCTTCTTCGCAGGCATAGATCCCGAAAAAGCACACCACATCGGCTTCTGGGGAGTACAAACCCTTAAAAACCTAGGCATCACTCGCATCCTCAAAAGCTACCTTCAACCCAATCCCAGCCTCCGCACCACAGCCATGGGACTCACCTTCCCTTCACCCTTCGGACTAGCCGCAGGCTTCGACAAAGGCGGGAAAGGTATCGCAGCCCTTGCAGGACTAGGATTCGGACACATCGAAATCGGCACCATCACCGGACAAGCACAACCTGGTAACCCACAACCACGTTTATTCCGCCTCATCGAAGATAAAGCAGTCATTAATCGTATGGGATTCAACAACGACGGTGCCGCAGCTGCAGGACCCCGAGTCGCATCAGCACGTGCCGATCTAGAAACCGAATACCGTCCCGAGAAACGCCCCATCATCGGCGTCAACATCGGAAAAACAAAGATTGTAGAACTAGAAAACGCCATAGAAGACTACCTAATATCAACACGTACCCTAGCCCCACAAGCAGACTACCTCGTCGTCAACGTAAGCTCCCCCAACACCCCAGGACTACGTACACTGCAATCCATCGCAACACTCCGCCCACTCCTACAAGCCGTACGAGAAGAAGCAAACCGAGTCTCACCCCACCGCCACGTGCCTCTCACCGTTAAAATCGCTCCAGACCTTGTAGACGAAGACATAACAGCTGTCGCTCGCCTAGCCCAAGAACTAAAGCTTGACGGGATCATCGCAACCAACACCACAATCGCACGCGAAGGCTTAGGACTCCACACCACCAAAGAAAAAATTAACGCTATAGGCGCAGGAGGACTCTCAGGAGAACCACTTAAAACCCGATCACTCGAAGTCCTACACCTCCTCAAGAAAGAAATAGGCAACAAACTAGCCCTCATCTCCGTCGGAGGAGTAACCAACGCCCAAGACGTACAAGAACGACTAGACGCAGGCGCAGACCTCGTCCAAGGATATACCGCCTTCCTCTACGAAGGCCCCTTATGGGCCGCCCACATCAACCGAGGACTCTACAAAATCCGTCGCTCGCGCCAAAAATAAACCTCACAAAAAGGGTGAGAAACCAAACACGGTTTCCCACCCCCCAGAAATCATTAAAGACACAGTATCTACTTTTGGATACTCCCCATACTTAACAAGAGGATAAGGCCGCCGCATCCGACGAATCATCATCACACGGTTGAACGCATACATACCACTACCACGCTGTACCTCGCCAAACTTAGCAATAACCATCTGTTTAAGCTTGCGCCACATCAACCAGTAATCAATAACCCACAACAGCATCAGAGCATACATGCCATACATAGTCCCGTAGTAGACAGGAGCAGCAGCTACGCCAAAACCGCTCACGACCCACGACGCAACAAGAAACAATGAGCAAAATAAGCATTATATCGCCCAAATTCCGGCGAGCATCAATATAGTCGCGAATATACCGCCGCTGAGGCCCCTTATCCACTATCGGCAGATACTTCTCATCGCCAGTACGCATAGCCTCCCGTTGCCGTGCCCTAAGCTCAGCAGCAGCCTCACGATCAGCAGTCTTCGCCGCGCCACGATCAGCACCGACTATAGGCCTCCTTCGCGCCGCAACCTGCTCTTTACGAGACGGTGTAGGACGCCCTTTCTTCGGCGTGAACTTAGAGTTCTCAGGAACCTCATGCTGTTTCTCTTCTTCAGGCTCGACAGCAGCCTCCTGCGGAGCCTTACCTTTTTTACGACCAAACACCCTACTAGAATAACCAAAAATAATTGCCTACGCCGAATACCAAGACCAAAAATAAAAAGTATGCGCCACCCCTGTATAAAGCGTATTGTTAGACGCATGGCCAATTTTCCTCATAAATTCCCAGAATATGATGCGCTCACAGAGGCGCTTGAAGCCCATTTTGATGAATATCTTACTGAGCTGAAGGATCTAGTCTCTATCCCATCTATCGCGTGGGAAGCTTTTGATCTAGCTCAGGTCCAACGAAGCGCTGAAGCTGTGTACGAGCTTGCGAAACGGTCAGGCTTTCAAGAGGTAAAAATCCTTTCTGCGTCGTACCACGATGAAACGGGGGGAGACACATCAAGGTATGCCAGCGGTAATTGCCACTAAACCAGCTGTTTCAGGGTATCCCACAATCCTGTTATACGCTCACCATGATGTACAGCCTCCTGGCGATAACACGCAGTGGGAAACTGACCCGTTTACCGCAGTTCAGAAAGGCGCTCGCCTCTATGGCCGCGGTGCTGCAGACGATAAAGCAGGGGTTATCACCCATATGGCGGCTTTCCGTTTAGTATCGGAAGTATTAGGCAATGATTTCAACGTTGGCGTAAAGATCTTTATCGAAGGGGAAGAAGAAGCAGGGTCACCCTCTTTCCGCGAATTCCTAGCTGCCTACCAGAAGGACCTAGCCGCTGATTATATTGTGGTAGCAGATTCTGCCAACTGGCGAGCTGGAGTTCCGGCATTAACTACCTCATTACGTGGCGTAGCTAGCGGGGATATTGAAGTTCGAACTGGTAATCACGCAGTGCACTCTGGTATCTTGGAGGCCCTTTTCTAGACGCACATACGGTATTAGCCCGTTTGCTGGGTACTCTTCATGATGACGAAGGTGCAGTTGTTGTAGAAGGTCTGTACCGTGGTGAAGACCCTAAAGTCGAATACCCTGAACATGAATTCCGCGCAGATTCTGGAATCTTAGACCAGATGTCTCTAGCAGGATATGGATCAATTACATCTCGGCTCTGGCAGCAACCTGCACTTTCCGTTATAGGTATGGATATTCCGTCAATTGCCCATTCTTCAAATACACTTGCTGTTACTTCGCGGGCACGTATTAGTGTCCGTTTGGCTCCTGGTGATTCTCCCGAGAATGCGCACAAAGTTCTGGCAGACCATATAAAGAAGCATGCACCTTATAACGCGCAAGTTAGCTATACTCCTGTCGACTCAGGGTTACCCTTTGCCACAGATGTTGAGCAGGATGGAGCTCAAATCACCTTGTCAGCAATGGCTCAAGCTTGGGGTATATCTCCTGTGCAGACAGGCATGGGAGGCTCAATACCTTTTATAGCGGATTTGAAGGAGAACTTCCCCGACGCCCAGATTCTAGTAACTGGTGTTGAAGACCCAGACACCCGGGCACATAGCGCCAACGAATCGCTGTATGTACCTGATTTTAAACGAGGAATTTTAGCGGAGGCACTGATATTGAGTGCTCTCAGCAGGAGTAAGTAGATTAGGAAAGGAAAGCAACTCAAGGAATATACCTCACACACTAAGTACAGAATTCTACAAAAGTTGGTATTCTGGACGTAAGAGACCTTGATGCCCCTAGTGAACTTGTGAGTCCGCTGTTGTCGTGAAGAAGTAGGACAGCGTAATCTGACTTTACGAAGGGGAATATTGTCAGGAAAGGACAAACATGACTGAGACTGTAACTGAGCTACCAACACACGGGGTTAACCTTACTGAAGTTGCTCAGAATAAGGTACGTACTTTGCTCGAACAAGAAGGACGTACCGATTTGCGCCTCCGGATTGCTGTACAGCCCGGTGGCTGTTCCGGGCTAATCTATCAGCTCTACTTCGATGAGCGAGTACTTGATGGTGACGCAGTGCGTGATTATGACGGTGTGCAGGTTATCGTAGATAAAATGAGTGCCCCTTATCTAGATGGCTCAACGATTGATTTTGAAGACACGATTGAGAAACAAGGATTCTCAATTGATAATCCGAACGCGGCAGGGATCATGTGCCTGTGGCGACTCCTTCCATTAGGAGCATGGATATAACAGAACCCCTAAAAAACCAACTTTAGGGGTTCTGTTACGTTAAAATTCAGTAATTTTCCAGGAAACTCACAATTTCAGTGACAGAGTGTCACCGTAAGAGCAGAATTCGCGGTAAGCTCTAAGGGATAAGTTTTTTTATAATTGCCTCAGGTTTACCTGTAGACCTGAGCACTAGCACACACTGCAAGAACAGGAAGGGCCGTCTGTGAGTTCGCAATATCGAACCGGCAGTCGTCGTAAGCGTGCAAGTCTTGTTGGCCTCGGGACTACAGCGACGCTGCTGATGACTGGTTGTTCAATGGATAAGGCAGCTGTAGGCTGGTTACCTACAAAAGCTGGGCATCCGGCTACTGATAATGCCGAGAACCTCATGCATCTCTGGGTAGGTACTTGGAGTGCAGCTCTTGTTGTCGGTCTTATTACTTGGGGCTTGATGCTATGGTGCATCATTGCCTACCGTAGGCGTAAGAACGAAAGTGGCTATCCTCGTCAGCTCAGCTATCACCTGCCTCTGGAAATTTTTTATACTTTCGTTCCAGTCGTTTTGATCGTCAGTATGTTTACGTTTTCAGACCGAGTCGAGCGTCAAGTAACTGGTCCTAAAACTGGTGCCGATCGACAGGTCACTGTTGAAGTGTATGGCAAACAATGGGCCTGGGATTTCAACTACACAGATGAAAACGTGCATGTAACTGGTGTACAAGCTCACCTTGATGGCTCACCAGGTAAAGAAGCAGAACTTCCAACGCTTTATCTGCCCGTTAACTCAAATGTTGACGTAGTCCTCAAATCGCGTGATGTGATCCATTCGTTCTGGGTCCCGGCTTTCCTAGAGAAACGGGATACGATCCCTGGTATGACGAACCATATTCATATCACTACCAAAGAAATTGGTGATTATAAGGGTAAATGCGCTGAACTTTGCGGTGAGTACCACTCTGAGATGTTGTTTAATGTCAAGGTGGTCTCACAGGAAGACTACGACAACTACATCAATTCCCTTAAGCAAAATCCCGAGAATCAGGGTATCGCTGGGGACGAATACAACCGTAATCCCAACCAGAACGCGACTCCGCGTCCCGCTAACCAATAAAGGGGTGAAATAGACGTGACTACCCTCGAATATTCAACTGAGAGTGCAACGGCTGTTGCGCCGCGCGTGGTTCCTAAGTCCAAGGGACGCATCTTTGTCAATTGGATTACTTCCACGGACCACAAGACCATTGGGTACATGTACCTGATCTCTGCCTTCATCTTCTTCTGCATGGGCGGAACTATGGCTCTGCTGATGCGTATTGAGCTTTTTGAGCCCGGTATGCAGATCCTACAGACGAAGGAGCAATTTAACCAGCTCTTTACGATGCACGGTACCCTTATGCTTCTCATGTTCGGCACCCCTTTGTTCACCGGTTTGGCGAACGTGCTTATCCCGCTCCAAATTGGTGCTCCCGATGTGGCATTCCCGCGCTTAAACGCATTGGCTTTTTGGTTCTTCCTTTTTGGGTCGCTAGTAGCGATTGCAGGTTTTATTACCCCACAAGGCGCAGCCTCTTTCGGCTGGTTTGCATACGTCCCACTAAATAGCACTACTTACAGCCCGTCTGTCGGTGGTGATTTATGGGTCTTTGGTCTTGCGTTGCAGGGGTTCGGCACAATTATGGGTGCGGTTAACTTCATTACTACAATTGTGGCAATGCGCGCCCCTGGCATGACTATGTGGCGTATGTCTGTGTTTACGTGGGCAACTCTGATTACTTCAATCTTGATTATTATGATCTTCCCGCCTCTGGCATCCGCTTTGTTTGCTCTAGGTATGGATCGCCGATTCGGAGGACATATTTTTGATCCGGAAAATGGGGGAGCGGTACTCTGGCAGCACTTGTTCTGGTTCTTCGGGCACCCTGAGGTGTATGTGCTTGCGCTACCTTTCTTCGGTGTGACTTCGGAGATTATCCCTGTATTCTCACGTAAACCCATTTTTGGTTACAAAGGTCTTGTTACAGCGACCATTGCTATTGCGGGCCTGTCTGTAACTGTATGGGCGCACCATATGTACGTAACTGGAGCGATTATGCTTCCGTTCTTCTCGTTCATGACCATGATGATTGGTGTTCCAACCGGCGTGAAGTTTTTCAACTGGATTGGGACTATGTGGCAGGGGTCCATTACGTTTGAAACTCCATTATTGTGGATCTATGGATTCTTAGTAACCTTCCTCTTTGGAGGTCTGACGGGTATTATCTTGGCTACTCCGCCTCTAGACTTCCATATCTCGGATACTTACTTCGTGGTTGCACACTTCCACTACGTGATTTTGGAACCATTGTGTTTGGTATGTTTGGTGCATTCTACTTCTGGTGGCCAAAATTCACTGGCAAGATGCTCAACGAACGGATCGGTAAGATTCACTTCTGGCTGGTATTCTTCGGGTTCCACGCGACCTTCTTGATTCAGCACTGGGTTGGCGTTGATGGTATGCCTCGTCGATACGCTGACTATCTGCCCGAAGACGGTTTCACCTGGATGAACCAGTTCTCAACTGTTGGATCCATGATTCTTGCCGTTTCAATGATTCCCTGGTTCTGGAATGTTTACATTACTGCTCGGTATGCTCCGAAAGTCGAGGTAGACGATCCCTGGGGATTCGGCGGATCTCTCGAATGGGCGACTTCTTGTCCTCCGCCCCGCCACAACTTTACTGCATTGCCTCGTATCCGTTCCGAACGCCCGGCTCTAGACCTACATCATCCCGAGCTTTCAACGAATCATGATGTTGCCGCTGCAGCTCTTGCAGCACAGAAGGGAGAGTAAACCGTGAAAGTTCTCGGGAAGGTCTTCCTGTACCTTGGTATCTTCTTTATTCCTGTTGGAATTATTTATGGGTTTATGACCAATTTTGATGAGTGGGCCCGGGTTTCCCGCGCTCCTCGTGACGGCGCTCATGTGCTTCTTCTTGGCTTTCTTCCTCATGTTTACTGATAAGAAGCTAGGAAGCCAACCCATGGATAACTACACGGGTGAAATCGCTGAGAGTGCTGGTGAGTATGGGTTCTACTCACCATGGTCTTGGTGGCCGTTCATGATCGGTTTAACGTGCATGATTGTTGTTCTTGGGGCAGCGATTGCTTGGTGGGTACTAATTCTTGCTTTGCCTATCGTAGCAGTCGCCGTTATCGGGTGGGTATATGAATACAACCGCGGTGATCACGCACACTAATCATATACAGTAAAAGGTGGGGTTACATCATCTATACGGATGATGTAACCCCACCTTTTCTATATTCCAGAGATTCTCGAATAAAGTTCTATCTGCCCCAGACATGTACTAAAAAGGGAGGTAAGAAAAAGCTAGTTGGATTAATTGTCTGTATTGGCAGTTTATCTGAGGATCATCGAAGCAGCGAGACGCACCAATACCGATCGGATGAATCTTGGGAGAGCAACCGCCCATATAATCGTGCCCATCGCACGATAATAGTTTTTGCAGAGGCAGTTTCGCTCGCTTATCAGTACGCTCGGCTCGAAAGAAAAGACGGCAATTATATGCTCGCAGAAGTGCTCTCTCTGCAAGAATTCTAGAGTCTCAACCTCAAACCTAGGTTGTTGCTACTTTTATCTGTTAATCCGCTAGGCTCCTTCCTGCCTCTAAGACCAGCGGCATGATAGTTTGTGTAAATTTCAGGGACGGGGTGTGCTTAGCACATATGAAGTTATTCCATTATGGCATCAGGTATATAGCGATCGCTGATAAGTAAGCAAAGATTCTTAGTTTCAGGAATAGGGCCATGCTGCTTATGAGAATTTTTCATGAGAAAGTCTGGACTCCTGGCCTTAGAAGATGGATATGATATTGGGTCAACAGCAACATTGCTGGAAGAGATACATGCGGTACAAACGTTGAGGGTTGGTCCCACAGTTTTGTGGCACCAACCCTCAAGTAAACTTATGAAGTTGTAACTTTAGCCCTTAATCTCGGGGCTATCAAAGGAAGCGCCCTCAACCCTTTGAGCTTCATTATGTTCATGATGAGCTTCTTCTAGCTCAGTAGGAGTTACAGGAAGAACACGATCAGTAAAGAACAACTTCGATAAGGTGCCTCGTGCTTTCTCAAGCATTGTAACCTTCCCCTTAGCATTGGGGCGTGCAGGTATTACATCTGGTGAATCGAAACTAACTAGCTTGTACCGACGATACTCGTCAAGAGGCTTGTGCACCTCAATAAACTCACCATGGGGGAGTTGCACCACTTGACCAGTTTCGATGCCATGAAGCACTAGCTCACGATCTTTACGCTGCAAGGAGAGGCAAATCCTTCGGGTAATCTCGAAACCAAGGATGGGTCCAAGGAAGAAGAGCGCACGCAATACATAAGCTACATCATTTAGCGAGACGTGGAAATGTGTTGCGATCAAATCAGAAGATGCCGCGATCATCAAAACTGAGTAGTAGATGATACCGGCAACACCGGCGCCTGTACGGAATGGAGCGTTACGCGGGCGATCAAGAATATTATGAACCCGATTATCTTTGGTGACCCAACGTTCGATCCAAGGCCACGTGAATAAGAATCCCATCAAGACGCCTGCGAGTGCAAAGGCAGTAGGACATTCAGAACCCATGTTCCACCGAATTGCCATTCCCATGACCATGGCCAAACACCAGGCCATAGACGTAATGCACCGTCACCAAAGCCTACGTACCAGTCAGGCTGAGTACCTGCTTGAACTGGAGATGGATCGTAGGGACCATAGTTCCATATTGCGTTAATAGTGAAGGTGGAAGCTAAGAAAGCGATGATACCGAAAACTATGAAGAAGAAACCGCCTGCTTTTGCAGCATAAACCGGACCTACAGGAAAACCAACAACGTTATTGTTGGTACGACCTGGCCCTGGATATTGGGTGTGTTTATGCAGGACAACCATGAACATATGCAGTCCAACGCACAACAACAGAACTGCCGGAATGATCATAATATGCAGGCTGTATAGGCGGCTAATAATGTGTTCACCTGGGAACTCGCCTCCGAAGAAGAAAAGCGAGAGGTATGTACCTACAAGCGGAACTGCGACCATAATGCCATCGACAATTCGCAAACCGTTACCAGAGAGCACATCATCGGGGAGGGGAATACCCAGTAAAGCCCGCCATAATACCCGTGACAAAGAGGACGCAACCTACAACCCAATTCAGCTCACGTGGACGACGGAAAGCCCCTGTAAAGAAGACACGAAGCATGTGGATACAGATGGCCAACATAAACATGAGAGCCGCCCAGTGGTGAATCTGACGGATCAACAGGCCTCCGCGAATATCAAAAGAGATATCTAAAGTAGACGCAAACGCAACAGACATTTCTGTACCCTTCATGGGTACATATGAACCGTCATAGGTAACTGCAGCGGTTGATGGGTTAAACCAGAATGTTAAAAAAGTTCCTGAAATAAGGAGCACTACAAAGCTGTATAGAGCCACCTCACCGAACATAAAGGACCAGTGATCTGGAAAGATTTTTCGGCCAAATTCTTTAACAACCCCAGACATGCCAACACGCGTATCAACAAAATTCGCGATACGCCCAGCGTTGCTTTTAGGTTTGTACTCGTAGCCAGTTGTTGTAGACATTACTTATTTCGCCTCCTTCTCACGCTCTGCACGCATTTCTTCGACGTGCTGACCGCGTTCCCAATACGCGGGACCAACTGGCTCATGGAAGTCACTCTGAGCCACAAGATAACCATTATCATCGACTGTAATCGGCAACTGTGGGAGTGCGTGACCTGCAGGACCGAATACAACCTTGCATTCATCTGCCGCATCAAAAGTAGACTGATGGCACGGGCACAGCAGATGGTGCGTTCGCTGCTCGTACAGCGCGATGGGACATCCAACGTGTGTACAGACCTTCGAATAAGCGACTATACCGTCAACGTGCCAGTTTTTGCGTTCTTCCGAAATCTTCATCTCATTGGGGTCAAGACGCATCAACAAGACAACTGCTTTAGCTTTTTCCTCTAGATAGCCATTTTCATGGCTGAGGGACGTGATGGTCTCCGGCAGAACGTGATAAGCGGATCCGATCGTAACGTCAGAAGCTTTAATCGGAGTCCCAGAAGGGTCGCGTACAAGACGGACACCCTGATCCCACATCGTGTGTTTAAGAACGGCAGGATCATTCGGCCCCAGATCGCGCAGGAACGTAATAAAAGTTAACGGAGCCAGAATAACTGAGCCAATGAGAGTATTGCGCAGGAGAGGACGGCGTTTAATACCTGACTCATCAATAATAGTTTCGATGATTTCTTCTGCCTCGGCGCGATCCTCTTCAGGACGCAAATCGTGCCGCTCCTCAACGAGTTCATGGTCAGGCATAAGCGTACGTGCCCAATGAACAACTCCAATACCAATGCCGAACATAGCGAATGCTATACCTAAACCAAGCAAGAGGTTCTGCAGCTGCAGTTTACTGGTAGGCTCCGTATTGTTTACATCAAAGAAGTTACCTTCAACTGATATACCGAAATACGCGACCCAGAATAACAAAGAGCCGAGCATTGATAGTACAAAGAGTAGAATAACTTGGCGCTCAGCACCTTTAGCACGCTTCGAATCCACATCTGTCAGACGTGGACGATGTGGAGGCAGCCCAGGATTCTGAAACTGCTCCTTTGAATCCTCTGAAGAGGTAACTACGGTAACGCTCTGAGCGTCTTGACCGTCACGATGGTTTCCCATGTGTTGCCTCAAATCTTTTCCGATACGAATAGTATGTGCGTATTTATGCTGAGCGAGAGGTCAGCCAAATAACAAAGATAAGCACGATCCCTAGACCGACGCTCCAAATCAACAGACCTTCAGCGACAGGACCTAGAGAGCCTAGCTTAAGACCACCAGGGGAAACATTTTTTTCCTGTGCTTTCAAATAGGTGATAACATCACGCTTCTCTTGCGGGGTAAGGTTTGCGTCGTTGAAAACAGGCATATTTTGAGGTCCAGTTTCCATGGCTTCATAGATATGTTGTTCGCTAACACCCATGAGAGAAGGAGCAAACTTCCCTCGGGTAAGAGCACCACCCGCACCAGCCGCGTTATGACACATTGCGCAGTTGGCTAGGAAGACACGGGCACCATTTGCGGCATCGCCTTTGGTGGTATCTAGATTCTCTGCTTCAGGTATTGCAGGACCGGCGCCCAACGAAGCAACATATGCAGAGAGCTGCTTCGTCTGTTCCTCGTTGAACTGACCAGGTTTGACTTGAGCCTGTGTACCTTGCATCTGCATAGGCATGCGGCCGGTACCAACCTGAAAATCAACTGCGGCTGCACCAACACCGATGAGCGAAGGACCATCAGCGGTGCCTTCAGCGTTCATTCCATGGCAGGTTGCACAGTTGGCTTGGAAGAGTTTTTGACCAGCGTTTACATCATCTTGAGTGTATGCATGGCTTGACTCGGCCTTGGCCTGATTGGTGGCAGTGGCAACTGTGTAGAGACCACCAGTAAGGATGAGAGCCAACGCAAGCAACACAATAGCTGCAAGCGGGTGACGCCGCTTCTGTGAAAGTGCCTTCACGTCTTTTGTTCCTTGTGTGTGCTAGTAAAAATGGATACGGACGGGGCGAGAGTGTTGGACTGTTATTTGACGAAGTACACTACGGCAAATAGAGCGAGCCACACGACATCTACAAAGTGCCAGTAGTACGAGACAACGATTGCACTAGTTGCTTCGTAATGACCAAATCGCTTAGCGACAAATGCGCGACCAATGATCAGGAGGAAAGCTACTAGACCAGCTGTCACGTGTAACGCATGGAACCCTGTTGTGATGTAGAAAGCGGATCCGTAAGCGCTAGATGCAATGGTTACGCCTTCTGAAACCAAGGTTGCGTACTCATAAGCCTGACCGCAGACGAAGATTGCGCCCATGATGAAAGTCAACACAAACCATTCAGCCATGCCCCATGCCTTAATATTCAGCAAAGAACCGGAGCGGCGTGGTTTGAGCTGTTCTGCGGCAAATACGCCCATCTGGCATGTCACAGAACTCAGCACAAGAACGATTGTGTTGATAAAAGCGAAGGGAACGTTAAGGATATGTACATTATCAGCCCAAATGTCAGGACGTGATGCCTTAAGGGTGAAGTACATAGCAAAAAGCCCGGCAAAGAACATCAGCTCTGATGCCAACCACACGACGGTACCAATGGCGACCGTGTTGGGTCGGTTAAGAGCCGGATGTGCCGGCCTGCTGGGGTTATTGGTTACAGTTGTCACATAGACATTATGTCGCTAAAACTTGCGAAGAGCGAATACATAACCTCTTAAATCTTGCGGTGTGTTGGGAAAATCCTTAGAGTTCCCTGTAAACTAGCGGTTTTCACGAGATTTGTGCGACACGCTCTATGTGTAATGTTTTGGTAAGTTCGTGGGGGAGAGAAGCCTCAAAGCTGTGGCACCCTATGCGCTGGCAGCAGATGAATCCTGCAGGAAGGTTAAAATCGGGAGTATGGATATAACTGCACATGAGTCATTAACCTGGAAATACATTTTGAATCAGCTCATCTCTGGGCAGGATCTCGGTTCTCGTCATGTGGACTGGGCTATGGATGAAATTATGACTGGTTCAACGCCTGAACCTATACTCGCTTCCTTCCTGACATCGCTCCACATGAAGGGGGAGACCTCTGAAGAGTTAGGCGCCCTTGCGCGAGGAATGCTTGCAAAAGCTGAAACTATTGATCTTGACGTACACGCGGTTGATATTGTAGGCACTGGCGGAGATCAGCAGAATACCGTCAATATATCCACCATGGCAGCCTTGGTTATTGCTGGTACAGGTGCGACAGTTGTTAAACATGGTAACCGGGCGTCAACCTCTAAATCAGGGTCGGCAGATGTCTTGGAGGCGCTAGGTATTCAGCTAGATATGCCGATTAAGTCTGTTGCCGCGTGCGCTCGGCAGGTAGGGATCACCTTTCTATTTGCAATGACTTTTCATCCCTCCATGCGGTTCGTAGGGCCGACTCGAAAAATGTTAGGTATACCAACGGCTTTTAACTACCTAGGACCCATGACAAACCCTGCGCGAGTGTCATCATCTGCAATTGGGGTAGCTAATCCGCAGATGGTAGAAAAGATGGCTTGGGTTTTCGCGAATCGAGGTGACCATGCCCTTGTATTCCGGGGGGATGATGGGCTTGATGAATTGACAATTGCTACAACTTCCCAGATCTGGGAAGCAAGTGGGGGTACTCTTCAGAAATATGTCTTCAATCCCGAAGGCTATGGGATTGAGCGTTCTTCATTAGATAACCTGCGAGGGGGAGACGCTGAGTATAACGCCAGTGTGTTTCGCGCAGTATTAGCTGGGGAGGGCGAGTCGGCAAAAGACTCGTTGCATGCAATTCGCAATGCAGTTCTTATTAATGCGGCGGCCGGTCTGATAGCTTACCGAAAAAACGACGGCAGGAGTTTTGAGGAACGGTACACAGAAGCCTTGGCGGATGCACGCCAATCTATTGATACTGGGGCAGCAGCTCAAGTTTTGAACGCCTGGGTAGAGTTTAGCCACCTGGTGGTAGAAACGCCGAGTCCGTAAAGCGCCTATTCATGTAAATAGAAGAGTTTGGTGTATCTGTAGCTTTACTGGACATTGAGGAGAAAGAAGCTGCTGGGGTGAGCGCACTGGCAGCTAATCCGGTTCAATTACACGGAAGGTTGAGTGGGCTGGGGTGTGGTTTTCTGACTCTACTTTACATAATGTATATTATCGGCTATTTGTGGTGTTGTGAGTTTGTGTGAGTAAACTCTTTGATTGGTGATGCACCTCATGGAATAATGTTTGTATGGCTTGGGCGCTCTATACGGTGGATTATTGTGCCTACGATGAGGAGGAAAAAATATGGATTGGCTCTTTGACAGCCCATGGACATTTTGGCTGATACTAGCTTTGCTCTTTGCGATAATTGAGATGCTGTCTCTCGATCTCTTTTTCTTGATGCTTTCCCTATCTGCCCTCATCACATCGGCTATTTCACCATTTATCGAACATTTCTTCGCTCGAGGAATAGTTTTCGCGGTTTTGTGCATCCTTTTTGTGCTTATTCTACGTCCGCCTCTTCTGAAACGCCTCAACCGCTCTGCCGGAAATACTGTTACAAATGCCAAAGCTCTTCGGGGTAAAACTGTTCTTGTGACAGAGGATGTCACTGCTGAGTCTGGTTTAGTGCGTCTTGAAGGCGAAATTTGGGACAGCACGTACTTCAGGAGCTCCTATCCCTTCCGGCTCCTACGCCCAGGTCGAAACTATTAACGGTGCTACGGCGTTTGTGTACCCGCATGTATCAACTTTGCCAGAAGGATCAGCTGTTACCCCTGAAGCTGAATAAAATGTTCCATCTACACCCCTAAATTTTGTTATTAATCACCGAAAAAGAAAGTAGGTAATGAAGATATGGTCCCAGTTATTCTTCTTGTGATTCTCTTCATTTTTGTTCTTATCTTGTTGGCTAAAACCATTCGAGTGATTCCTCAAGGTCGAGCAGGAATCGTTGAGCGTCTTGGTAAGTTCCGAACCGTGCTAGAACCCGGTTTGCATATGGTGGTACCGATTATTGACCGCGTGCTGCCTCTAATTGATGTCCGTGAGCAGGTTGTCTCGTTCCCTTCGCAGTCCGTGATTACCGAAGATAACCTTGTGGTTGGGATCGATACCGTTGTTTACTTTCAGGTAACAAGCCCCAAGGACGCAACCTATGAAATTACGAACTATATTCGTGCTGTTGACGAGCTCACCAGTGCGACCCTCCGTAACGTAGTCGGTGGTCTAAACCTTGAGCAGACCTTGACCTCTCGCGATCAAATCAACGCGGAATTGCGTGGAGTTCTTGATGCCACAACCGGTCGTTGGGGACTACGAGTATCTCGTGTCGATATTAAAGAAATTCAGCCTCCACACTCTATCCAGGACTCAATGGAGAAGCAGATGCGTGCAGAGCGTGATCGTCGTGCTGCCATTCTGACAGCCGAAGGCCAGAAGCAATCAGATATTCTGACGGCTGAAGGTGAATCTAGGGCTGCTATCCTTCGCGCGGAAGCTGAAAAACAGGCTCAGATTCTTCGAGCTGAAGGTGATGCTCAATCTGCAATCCTTCGGGCTGATGGTGAAGCTGAAGCTGTTCATAAGGTATTCGAAGCCATCCATCAGTCTAACCCGACCCAGCAGCTACTCACTTATCAGTACCTGCAAACCTTGCCCAAACTCGCTGACGGCCAAGCTAATAAACTCTGGTTTATCCCCACAGAACTTGGCGATGCTCTACGAGGTCTTGGCAACGCATTCGGCAATTTGCCGGTATCGGACATAAACGATGGATCGGCAAAAGCAACATATACAAAGCCTGATACTTTTGAGAACCCATCTCAAGGATATGGCTTCAATAGTTAAGATAGTTTAGCTTGACTTCGCGAATAGCTGTCTCTAGTAGTTGGGCGGCGGAGAATATTCTCGATATAATGGATGTTTTAGACGTTCGAGGGAATAGCTCTCCCCCGCCCAACGTTATGCAGCCGCTGAGTATCTGCGGAAACCCTTTCTGGAGTCTGGAGGAATTGTGAGCGATCGTAGCCTGCGTGGTATGCGTCTTGGAACTCAATCTATGGAAACCGAGTCCAATGTACAGCCTGCACCCCGTCAACGTGTAGAGTACCGAACCACTGATGGTGACCGCGTATTTGTGACCTTTGCTGCTGAAGCTGAAATTCCACAGGTCTGGGTTGCTAAAACTGGTAAAGAAGCATATCTGGTCAACGGCGAGAGTGACACCCAGAATGACGATGATAAGCCAGCTCGTACACACTGGGACATGCTGATGGAACGACGTAGCGTTGAAGAGTTAGAGAAGACTCTAGAAGATCGGTTGGAATACTACCGTTCTCATTATGCACTGTAGGATACATTCATAATGCATAAGGGAGAGGAACCCCTTTTAGAGGTTCCTCTCCCCTTCTTGTGCACATGAGAAATAACTAGTCAATCATATGCTCTACCTCCATCGGGACCTCGCCTTTGAAGAAGGCAGGACGGAGGCAACGTTGATACACCATAACGCAAATTCCTAAGAGAAGAATCGCGACACTTAAGCAGAAAACTAGTCCGACTCCCCCAATTTCAGACCCCGAGCCATGATGGGGATCCATGGAATCATAGGTCGTCTGAATGAAGAAAACAAGAAGCATAATGCCTCCCAAAAAGGGAAACAAAAACTTGTTCACAAATGACTTTAAAGCCTGATGAGAAGGCCACCTTTCGAAAATACCATACACAGGCAAATGCCGTCACGCCGTAGTATAAACAGACCATCAAACTCAAAGCGGAGATAGTATCCCAAAGCACAGAGGTTGAAATAAAACGCATAAGAACGTAGAACAAGGTAGCAATCAGACAGGAAGCGATGGTCGCATAACTAGGTGATTGGTACTTTGGGCTAATACTCGCAAACTTAGGCCCGAGTGCCTTGTAATATCCCATGGCTAGCAATGTTCGAGCTGGTGAAACTGCCGTGGACTGTAAGAGGCTAAGGCCGAAATAAGAACTGCAAAAGACATAATAATTCCGAAAGAACCTAGTACAGGCCCCGAAAGAACAGCAAAAATATTCTCCTGGTTATCAGAGTTTCCTAGACCCAGACCTTCTGAGGACGTACCCGCAAATGCCAAAGTCCCCACAGAGATTAACAGGTACAGCAGAACTACTGTGAGGATAGTGCCAACAGCTGCGTGACCGCTAGTTGTATGCTCACCTTCTGTTTCTTCATTCATAGTGAGGACAGCGTCCCAACCCCAATATATGAAGAAGACAAGAGATATGCCGGAAGAGAAAGCTGAGAATGACTCGATTCCGAAGGGGTTAAACCATTCAAGAGTCGGAGCAAGGTTAGCAAACCCAGTATTTGTGACCGCTTTATAGAGGGCGACACCCGCAAAAATAGCGAGTACGACAAGCTGGAAAATAATGAAAACAGTTTGGATTTTCTGAGTCGCATCCAGCCCGCGGTATGTGATGTAACACCCGAAACCCATCAAGGCTAAGAATGTGCCGATATTGATAAAGGTATTACTTGAAAGCGTCGCTAGATCTGGGTTAGAAAAAACCTGAGACAAAGCCAGGTAAAAGAAATCTACAGCTATACCTGCGAGGTTTGAGAGAACCAAGATGGTAGCTGCTAATAATGCCCAGCCTCCGAGCCAACCAACCCACGGACCAAATGCTTTGGTTGTCCAAGTGAATGTTGTTCCCGCATCCGGCATAGCAGCGTTAAGCTCTCGGTAGCCAATAGCTACCAATAGCATAGGGATAAACCCAACGAGAAAGATCGCGGGCATGTGCTCCCCTGCTACAGCTCCTACAGGACCCAGGGCTCCCGATAATGAGTATGCTGGTGCTACCACAGAGATACCAATAATAATGGAGCCAAAAAGAGATACAGATCCGGAAGATAATCCCTTTTTGTTAGCGGCGCTTGTATCAATAGCACCGTGGGGGTTATTTGATGCAGAATCTTTGGCTAGATTCTGACCTTTATGTAACTTGTGGGGTTGATTATTCTGAGACAAGGTGCTCTCCCTCTATCGGAGTGTCGTCGCCAGACGGTGTGTGCTTATAGCGACCTGCTCAATATGCGATTTAGTCTAATTGATCCAGAACAGTAGTAAAATCACCTGAATTTTTGTCTACAAGGTGTGCGCATAAAATAGCTATAGGTAAATAACTGGCGCATGTGTGGAATAGGATTAGCTGTGACAAGAGCCCCGATCGCTATATGAGATATGACCGGGGCCCTGTAAGCCTCCAAAAAATTATGAAACGCTTCGAATACCTTCGATAAGAATATTCATTGACTGTTTTAGGAGCTCATCACTGATAGTAAGCGGAGGAAGCAGACGAATAATGTTGCCGTAAGTACCACAAGTAAGAATGAGTACTCCTCGTTGCTGACAGTAAGCCGCGATATCCTTGGCCGCCGTGGGATGCGGGGCTTTCGAGATAGAGTCTGCTACGAACTCCAGTGCGAGCATAGCACCGCGTCCGCGGAAATCCCCTACAATGTCTAGCTCATCAACAAGCGGGGCTAACGCTGCTGTCACCAGTTTCTCAATATGCAGAGCTCGTGCGTTCAAATCAAGATCCTGCATAGTTTCAATAGCCGCAAGAGCAGCCGCACAAGATACAGGATTACCACCGTATGTTCCGCCTAATCCTCCTGGTTGAACTTTATCAAAAAGCTCTGCCCGACCAGTGACGGCTGAAAGCGGCATACCACCAGCAATGCCCTTAGCGGTGGTGACCAAATCGGGTTCAATGCCCTCGTACTCACTCGCAAACCATTTGCCAGTGCGGCAGAAACCAGTTTGTACTTCATCAGCGATAAAGACTATACCTTTTTCGCGTGCCCATGCAACCAGCGTTGGTAAGAAGCCATCGGCGGGAACAATGAACCCTCCTTCACCCTGGATAGGCTCGATGAGAATTGCGGCTACGTATTCTGAACCAATTTGCTTCTCGATCATATTGATGGTGCGTTGAGCTGCCTCTTTACCATCCATGCTCTGATCGTCCCGGTAAGGGTAGCTCATAGGAGCACGATAGATTTCAGGAGCAAAAGGACCGAAGCCTTTCTTATATGGTGCTACTTTTGCAGTCAACGCCATTGTTAAATTGGTTCGCCCATGGTAGGCATGATCAAAAACAACTACGGCATTGCGACCGGTAGCTGCACGAGCAATTTTTACAGCATTTTCAACTGCCTCCGCACCAGAGTTGAAAAGTACTGAGCGTTTCTCAAAAGCGTCCGGGTATTAGCTCGTTTAGTTTTTCAGAAACTGCGATATACCCCTCATAAGGAGTAACCATAAAACAGGTGTGGGTGAAGTGTGTGACCGATTCTTGAACTGCTTGTACTACCTTGGGAGCTGATGCACCAACAGTTGTGACTGCGATACCCGCTCCCCAAATCAGCCAACGAGTTACCATCAACATCAATAATGACGCCACCGTCTGCATCAGCCGCGTAAACTGGGAGCCCAGAAGCGACAGATGCAGGAACAGCTTGTGAGCGACGATGTGCAAGAGCACGTGATGAGGGGACCGGGAAACTCTCCCGGTAAGTTTTATCTCTTGAGGAAGACGATACATCTCTACCATGAGACTACCTTTCAAAGGAAAACGTAGCATAAAGCTACATGGATAATATGTGAATTGTGAAGAGGCGGTACAGCACCTAGACAACAGAGCTGTACCGCTCCACAAGCTCTTCTCTAACGTGTGATGCAGGAGCTCTTTTTGCCGAATTGAGCTTGGAGAAGCTATTCTTTATGCGCTCAAATCACTCATGACGTGTTTAACACGTGTGTATTCTTCAACGGAATACAGGGAAAGATCCTTACCGTAACCCGAGTATTTGAATCCGCCATGAGGCATTTCAGCAGTCAGAAGTACGTGTGTATTAATCCAAACTGCTCCGAAATCAAGATCGCGAGAAACTCGCATAGCAGTACCATGATTTGACGTCCAAACTGATGACGCCAACGCATAATTTACATCGTTAGCAAGCTCAACTGCTTCCGCCTCTGTAGTAAATTTTTGGAGCGTAAGAACTGGTCCGAAGGTCTCTTCTTGGACAACAGCATCGTCTTGATTGACTCCGCTCAGCACCGTAGGTTCCACAAAAAAGCCACGGGTGCCGCACTGTTTGCCACCGGTTTCAACTGTGACGTGTCCAGGGAGGCTGTTGAGCTTATTCATGACGGTCTTAAAGTGATTGATGTTGTTCAACGGACCGTAGAAGTTCTTTGAATCGTCTTCGTGCCCAGTAGCTGTGTCTTTTGCAGCAGCTACCAGCAGATCTCGGAACTTGTCGTAAACGCTGTCTTGAACGAGTACGCGAGTGACTGCTGTACAATCCTGACCAGCATTGAAATAACCGAAATCTGCGAGCATGCGCGCAGTACGAGGCAAATCCGCGTCTGCAAAAACAACTGCTGGCGCTTTACCGCCAAGCTCCAAATGAGAACGTTTCAGACCAGCTGCAGCGCCGGTAGCAACTGCCTGACCTGCGCGTACTGATCCGGTAATAGAAACCATGGCAGGGGCCGGGTGCCCTACCATAGCTTCACCAGTTTCACCGGTCCCCAGCACAACGTTGACAACACCGGCAGGGTATATTTCCCCTATAAGCCTTGCCAACTCGAGGGTGGATTCTGGTGTGGTGTCAGATGGCTTGAGAACTACAGTATTCCCGGCAGCGAGCGCGGGACCCAACTTCCATAATGCCATCATGAGGGGATAGTTCCAGGGGGTTACTTGGGCGACGACGCCGATGGGCTCGCGCCGTACGTATGAGGTATGTCCTTCCATGTATTCGGTTGCTGCTTTTCCTTCTAGGGTGCGTGCTGCCCCTGCGAAGAAACGTAGCTGGTTGGCGCCGACGAGGACTTCTTCGTCACGGATGAGTTCTCGGGGCTGTCCGGTGTTGCGGTGTTGGGCTTCAACGAGTACGTCGACGTTTTCTTCGAGCGCGTCTGCGAGTTTGAGGAGAAGTAGCTGGCGATCTGAAGGGGTCGTATGCTTCCACGTTTTGAATGCGTCTTGAGCCGCATGCATGGCGGCGTTGACGTCGTCGTTAGTGGATATTGGTGCTTGTGCTATGACTTCGCCGGTTACGGGGTATACGATGTCGAGTACCTCATCAGAGGTGGAATCGACGAACTTGCCGTTGATGAAATTCTTCAAGCGCTTCATAACGTTCTCCTTTGGGGTTTGGACTTACGTAGGTTTGTAAGTTTGTGTGTGCTCGTTTTTCCTTGTGGGAAGGTAAAACGAACCCTTCGAGAAATTGTTGTGTTGTGCGTATCTTGGATGGTTTTTGGGTGGTTTAGCTGGCGTATGGGTCTTTGATGCCGATGTATTGTGTGTAGGTGTATTCGGCGATGCCTTCGGCGGCTCCTTCCCGTCCTAGTCCGGAGTGTTTAACGCCTCCGAATGGGGCTGCGGCGTTTGACATGATGCCGATGTTGAGACCTGTCATGCCGACTTCTAGGCGGTCTAGTGTTCGCAGGGCGCGGGATGTATCTGTTGTGTAGACGTAGGATGCTAGCCCGTATTCTGTGTTGTTGGCAAGTTGGATTGCTTCTTCTTCGGTAGAAAAGGTGATGATGGGTGCTACGGGTCCAAAGATTTCTTCTTGGATGACGCGTGCATCGTGAGGAACGTTGATGAGGACTGTGGGTTGGTAGAAGTATCCGGGACCGTCTTGGGGATAACCGCCGACCAGCGCTTGGGCACCTCGGTCGAGAGCGTCTTGTACAAGTTCGTGGATGGAATCTACTGCTTTGTTCTATGAGGGGGCCACAGGTGGTGTCTGGGTTTAGACCGTTGCCGGTTTTGAGATTTGCGATTTTCGTCGCTAATTTGGTGGAAAATTCTTCGGCACGGGATTCGTGGACTAGGAATCGGTTTGCGGCGGTGCAGGCTTCGCCCATGTTGCGCATTTTTGCTCCCATGGCGCCTTCAACGGCTTCGTCGATATTTGCGTCTTCGAAGACGATGAAGGGGGCGTTTCCGCCGAGCTCCATGGAGGTGCGTAGGACATTTTGCGCGGCTGATTTTAGAAGGGCTTTGCCAACGGGGGTGGAGCCGGTGAATGAGAGTTTGCGCAGGCGTGAGTCTGCAAGGAGAGGATCTGAGACGGCTGATGCAGTTGCTGATGCAACTACGTTGAGTACTCCTGCTGGTAGCCCCGCATCGAGCATGGTTTGTGCGAAGTATTGTGCGGTTAGGGGTGTGAGCCGTGCAGGTTTGAGGATCATTGTGCATCCTGCTGCTATTGCAGCTCCGGCTTTGCGTGTTGCCATAGCTAGTGGGAAGTTCCATGGGGTGATGAGTAGGCATGGTCCTACGGGTTTATGCTTTACCAGTATTTGGTTTTTACCTTCGGGTGTGGGCTGGTAGCGTCCGTAGTCGCGTACGGTTTCTTCGGAGAACCATCGTAAGAATTCGGCTCCGTAGACTACTTCTCCTCGTGATTCTGCGAGGGGTTTTCCCATTTCGAGGGTCATGAGGGTGGCGAATTCTTCGGAGCGATCGGTGATGAGGTCGTATGCCCGTCGTAGTATTTCTGCACGTTCACGCGGCGGCGTGTGTGCCCATTGGTCTTGAACCTGGCATGCTGCGTCTAGGGCTGCTATTGCGTCTTCAGGTGTTGCTGAGGCTAAGGCCGTGAGCTTTTCTTCGGTCGCTGGGTTGAGGACATCGAACGTCTCCCCTGCGGATCCTTCACGCCAAGTGTCGCCGATGAGTAGCCCAGTGGGTATTTTGTTAATGAGTTCTTGAAGATGTTGTTCCATTGTTTTCCTTTCCTTGGGATGATAGTACGGCGGTGTATATCACGTGAGGAACCGGGCTATTGTTTGATGATAGGGATTGAGCCTGTCCACGGCTGCTGTTGGGAGCCCTTGCGTCCAGGGTGGTAGTCGCGTGGTACTACGACGAGGGGAATAGGAAGTTTGGTCATGATTTTTGCGGTTGTTGAGCTTAGGAAGAGTTCTCCGCGTTGGGCTAGTTTGGAGGATCCGGCCATTAGCACGGAGTCTTCGTTCCAGTGCACAGAATCGACCGCTTCTACGATGGTAGTTCCTGCGCCTACTGCGATGCTTAGCTGTTGTGGGTTTATTGGTTTGACTGCGGATTGGTCTACGAGGTCTTGGATGATGCTGCGATAGGTTGTATCGTCTAGGTCTTTTCCTTCTTCGTAGAGTGAGACTAGGCGTACTGGTATGCCTGTTCGGTTTTGGGTTGCTATGGCTTCTTCGACAAGGTTTATGGAGTCGATGTCTGGGGATACGGCGCAGTCGAACTGTTTGATCGTGTGTGAAGCGCTGTATTTACGTGGTGCTAGAGCGACGGGAATGCGTGAACGGTGTAGAAGAGCGTTCCCAACCGCGCCTAGTGAGTGCCAAAGCCAATTTCCGGTGTTACCGCCGCCCACTATAATGAGTCCGGCGTCTATAGCGTCGGCTAGTTCTAGTAGGCCGCTGACTGCGGAATCGGCGCGGCGTAGGTGGAAGCGGGCGATTACTTGAGCAGGCACGTAGTGCTGCGCCTCTTCGAGCCATTGAACGGCTTGCTTTTGGAGTAAGTCTTCGAAGTTGGATCGTGGCGCTGCAAGGCGAGGACTTTGCGGTTTAATGACGTACACTACGTCCAATTCTGCACCCAGGGAGCGAGCTAGTACGACTCCTAGTTGGAGAGCTGAACGGCCCCGTGCATCAGGCGAATATCCTACGACGTATTTCATGTTTCCCATCCGTATTTTGGGGAGCTTTACTGGGTGTGTCATTCTTTGGTTCACCCAGTAAAGCTGCCCGTGTGTGCGTTACGATGCGAATGATCTTATTTGAGTTTTGCGGCTAGCAGTTTTGCTGTTTTTTCTCCCATGCGTATAGCGCCATCGACATGCTGGTAGCCTTCGGCAGCAATGTCTGAGCATGACCAGTAGATTGGTCCTACTGGGGTTTCTTGGTCTGCGCCGTAGCGATGCAGTCCCCCAAGATCATAGCTGGCTGCGTATGCACCACGAGTCCATTCTTCGGCACCCCAATCTGATTCGTAGTACACCACGGGATTTTTTGTTTCTTCTCCGAGCATTTGCGCCATGGAGTCTAGGATGCGTTCTTTGCGTTCCTCGGCGCTGATGGTGAACATTTCATCCGCTGCTTCATCGGAGACGAACCCTACTAGAGTGCCGCGAGCTTCTTCTTCTCCAGTTGCTGGGTCGTAGTTAGTGTTGTCGTAAATCTCTTGTACCAGGTTATTAGCGGCAAAACAGGTTCCTGAGAGACCTTTGTCCCGCCAGAACGGTGTGGGGTAAACAGCATGCACTTTGATAACCAAGCCAAGGGACTGGTGCTGATGCATTTGATGCTGTCGGCGGTCTAGCGGCGGCACAAAATGGATACGTGAATATAGGTTCGGAGGAACCGCAACAACAGCGTACTTTGCTCGAACAATGATGTTTTTTTCAGGTGAGGTCTCTCCACCTTCGGAGAAGGCTTCAGCTTCAGCAAGTACGGGGTATTCTCCGTCTTCTTGCCAACGTAGAACGCGGACCGGGTGTTCAAGAATTATATTCTCTTGTCCTACTTTTTCTGCGAGGGCTAAGGAGACGGACTGCATGCCACCCAGAACACGTTTGTCGAGAATAAAATCTTCATCGACAAGGTTAGAGAACGATCCTGCAGATGCAGCCATAAGTACTGCCTGTAAAGCTGAGAATGCGTGAGCCGGCTTAGTGAGCATGCCACCAGCAATGAAGAGCCCAATATTGTTGCATGCTTCTTCATCGTTGGATTGTTCGCGGAGCCAATGGTGAAAGCTAATTGTATCGAGTTCGCGTGCCTTGGGGTGCGCCCAAGGTTTCTCGGCCCCGATCTCTGCCGCAAGCTCATCTAAAATTCCGATGAGTCGTTCCATTTCTCGTTGAGTGTGCTCGTTGGCAGGAAACATGTCTCCGTTGTACCGGTGCATGGTACCGTCAGGATCGCGATAGAGATTCTCACCTTCGCGGTAACGAGAGAAGGTCTTAAGTCCCGAGCTCTTCAACGAGTTCGGTGAGAACAGTCTGATCGGGGGAAATCCATTGTCCACCGATTTCAAGGAATGCGCCGTCAATATGGTTGTTCCATGTGCGCCCGCCTACACGTTCACGCGCTTCAAGGACTGCAACGGTATGTCCTGCTTGCTGCAGTCGGTATGCTGCAGTGAGTCCGGAAGGACCTGCGCCGATAATTACGACATCGCGGGTCAGTTCATTCGTAGTTTCGTTCTTGGCCGTCATGGTTAAACCCTTTCGCTCAAAGAATCACAAAACGAATTGTGTTCGTTTTAGTGTATCCCAGAACACAGAAATTACAAATCTAGGGGCATTTATGAAGCGTAAAATTTCTGATGGTATGTTTTATAACTGCTCACAGACGGGACGGCAGTACACGCCGAAAGCAAAGAAATAGTAAAGGATTTATCGTGATCTCTTCCCCCATGCGACGCGCTGGACGTCCCTCTTCGACAGTGTTAAGCGCATCCAAAATTGTGCGGTCAGCACGTAGACTTTTGGCCGATCAAGGAAATTTCACTATGAGCGCACTTGCTCAGAAACTAGGCGTCGCCCCCTCTTCCTTATACAATCACTTTCAGTCTCGTGACGAAGTACTGGGAGCTATAAGCGATGCGGTCATCAATGACATTACGCTGGAGCCCCTGATACGAGCGACTAAAATTCTTAACGAGCAGCACCTATCCCCCGCCGAAAAGCTAGAACTCTGGACTGAATCTTTGAGTCTGTGGGGGAAGTCTTATCGAGACGCGTTCAGTGAGAGCACCGATTTGGTAACAGCGCTCGCATTGACCCCGATCGATCGGGCCCCTCAAACGTTACATATGTATGACGTCCTCATTCAGACGTTAAGAGCTTTTGGGTGTCCAGAATATAAAACTTTAAATGTTATTGAATCTTTAGAGGCATTCCTGCTGGGATCTGCAGTAGACGCCCACGCCCCCGAATCTATCTTTAACCCTGCGGCTTCAGCAGATGAGTATCCGTATTTACAAGACGCATATACAGCGATGCAGCGTAGCTCGCAGACTCCAGCAGAGAACGCATTTAGCTTAGGGCTCGAAGCGATTCTTCATGGTCTGGCGCGTACAGCTATACAGGAATACAACACGAATACAGAGTGACATTATACAAAAGTGCCCGAACTATCAAAGGGTAGTTCGGGCACTTATTCTTGTGAAGTTTAGTTATTTGCCTAGCTTCTGTTTGAGCTTATTGATGCGGTTAGAAACGCCCCAAGTCGTCACTTTACGCATAGAATCAAAAATTATATTTCCGGTCATCTTTGATGCTCCGACCTCACGCTCAACAAAGGTAATAGGAACCTCAACAATTTTGAGCCCTGCTTGCTCAGAACGCCAAGCGAGGTCTACCTGAAAGACATAGCCCTTAGATTCAATGCCTTCAAGATTCAAACGTTGTAGTGCTTCACGCCTATATGCGCGGAAACCTGCTGTGATGTCTTTGATCGCAGTCCCTAGAACAACCCGCGTATAAATATTTGCTCCACGAGAAAGAATTTGGCGTTGAACGGGCCAGTTTTCTGTTTTTCCGCCGGGTACATAACGGGAGCCAATAGCTAAATCTGCCCCAGCTTCAACAGCATGTACTAGCGATGGTAACTGCTCGGGCTGGTGAGAACAATCAGCGTCCATCTCAATAAGGACTTCATATCCCTCATTGAGACCCCAATCAAACCCCGCAAGATAAGCTCCACCAAGACCGTCTTTCACGGTACGGTGAAGAACGTGAATCTGTGAATCTTGCTCAGCCATAGCATCCGCAATCTGACCTGTACCGTCAGGGCTATTATCGTCAACTACTAGAATATCGACGTCGGGTGCTGCCTTACGAAGACGTTCAACAACAACGGGTAAGTTTTCCTTCTCGTTATACGTCGGAATAACGGTCAGTACACGCATAATAATTCCCTTGTTTTTCCTTTGTTAGAGTGAAGGTAGGGTCTAGGTTTACTAGTATAACCGGCGAAATACGGCGTAAGGGCGTATTCTGCAGATGCACGGTATATTTTCAGGTAACTTTTACGAGCTAGGAAACGTACTATTCCCTCCCTAGTGTACATGCGATCTAATACGGGCAATGGCACATCTGAAGCAAGAACCGGTAAAAGTGGAATACGAGCACGGGGATCAGTACTCCACGAGGCTACGCGAGAATCCGGGGCTTGGACCATAAGCTCAGTGACGTTCCAGAGTGCTATATTCGCTGGTGTGTCAGGGAGTATTTGGCCCGCAAAGGGGTTCTCGTCGTGGGCTAGCCGGTAGACTCCTCGCGTAAGTGCTGCGAAACCACTGCGTGCTGAAATACCATCTGCCGGTTTTATAAGGGCTGAGATGAGCTCCCATCCAAGAGGCACTTCAACAAGAGATGAGTCTGACCCTAGCGCGAACGCGGTACCAGCTGCATTCGCCCGGTGGGCTAACTTTGCAGTCTCAGTATCAAAGGTTGCTTGGATACCTAAGTTGATCCGTGCATCTGCGAGATCCTGAAGACGTTGATCATCAATGACTCCATGAACCATATCAAGCCGGATGTTAAGCCAAGGATGCTGTTCCCTAACGGCTAGCGCATAGCTAAAGGCATTAGTGAAACTATCTTGGGTGTTGATGGAGAGTACAAGACCATGTTCTGCTGCTTCGGAGGCCAGAGTAGGTAGGTGGTCTAGATTTGTGGCGTGAAATCCAGTGAGTGCTATAGATGATTTATTGAGCAGGTCTTGGGCTGTGGTGACGAGCTCAGCGTACGATGCGGAGGTCGCTTGTGGCTCTGGGATTATGAAGAATCGTACGTCTGGGGCTGTTGCGTGTGTTGTATAAAACGTGTCGAGTGATGCGCGTAGGGTCGGGATGTCTCGTATTGTTCCTGCGAGTGTGTGGGTATGGTATCCCTGGGTATGTGTTCTGAGGAAGTACTCGTAGAGTGTTTTTTCGCTGTGGTTGTTTATGGGTGCGAAGGCACGTGCGAAGGTGGGCGTGATGAGTTTGCCGTTTAGATCGATAGCTCGCATGCGTTCGTCCGTGATGGAGCGAGCTCCCGCATCTGAGCCTATCCAGGTTACGGTACCGTTTTCGGTGAGGAGCGCTGTGGCGTAGGGGTCGGCGGGGCTGTAGATGCTCCCGTTGGTATAGATATAGATGCTCATGTTCTTTCCAGCGGTTTTAGGAGTCTAGTGCGACGACTCCGCGGCGGATGAGGGCTATAGCTTTTTCGCAGCTTGCTCGTAGGTTTGGGCTTATGGTGGGGATATGGGCGATCTGGTCGAGGGCGTCGATAACTTGTTTTGCCCAGCGTACGAAGTCGCCGGCGGCGAGGTCGGTATCTTCGAGTGCTTTGCGAGGTGCATACCGCGAGCCCAGCGGTAGATAGGTGTGACGAGGCCTAGGTCGCAGGGTGGGGTTTGATCTAGTTTGTGACGTTCTTCGTGGGCGTTGAGCCGGGCTAGTTCACGGTTGATGGTCGCGATGGGTGCTTGTAACGAGGGATGTGGGTAGCGTGGGAGAATTTCGATGGTTTCCTTTTTGCCCTGGTATGTGAGTGCGGCTATGGTTGCTGCTATAGCCGCAGGATCCAGATCTGTGAGGAAGCCTTTTTCGAGACAAATAGAGGTGAGAAGGTCTTTTTCCCCGTAGAGTTTGCGCAGGGCTTCCCCCTTCGTCGTTAGCTTAAGCCCGTTATGGGAGTCAGCAGTAACGTAGCCGTATTCAGTGAGGAGCTTTGCGATGCGGTTGAAGACCTGGGCAATAGTGTTGGTGCGTCGGGTAATTTGGCGGCGTAGTCCTTCTGTTTCTGCGTTGAGTTTGCGCCATCGTTCTGCCCAACGTGCATGGGTTTCCCGGTCAGAGCACCCGTGGCAGGGGTGGTTACGTAGTTGGGTGCGTAGTGTGTCGAGTTTTTCTTGGGCATCGTTATGACGTGTGGCGATGGGGGTATTTCCGAGTTTGCGGGGGTGGTCGTTCATCGATGAGCGCTTGACGCATCCGTGAGACGGCGTCGCGGCGTTCTTTGGGTGTTTTAAGGGTTATTTTCTTGGGGATCTTGATATAGGAGACGGGTTCAATGAGCCCCGTGAAATCACGTGCGCTTGCGGTGCGCTGCTGATTGTCTTCGGTAAGGATACCAATGCGTGGGTCTGTATTGGATTCGGCACGGGTGATGACGATAGCGTAGCCGCGGGAGCGCCCATGAGGTATGTGAATGATGTCTCCGGGCATAAGTTCTTGGATGCTTTGGTGGGTTTGGGCGCGTGCATGTTGTTGGTTGGCTTTGCGGGTTTTTTTCTCTAGATCTTTGATGTTTTGCCGCAGGCGCATATATTCTGTAAAGTCTCCAAGGTGGCACTGCATGGAGTCTCGGTATCCTTCGAGCGCGTTTTCGTTTTTACGTACTCGTGCAGCTGTTCCTACAACTGATTTATCTGCTTGGAACTGGGCAAAGGATGATTCGAGGATTTTGCGGGTTCGTTCGGCACCATAGGCTGCGATGAGGTTCGCAGCCATGTTGTAGGTGGGGCGGAATGATGAGTTAAGGGGGTATGTGCGAGTGGATGCGAGGGTGGCAACCTGTTCTGGTACAAGACCTGGACGCCAGAGGACTACGGCGTGTCCTTCAAGATCGATTCCGCGGCGCCCTGCCCGCCCGGTAAGTTGGGTGTATTCTCCGGGGGTGATATCGACGTGGGTTTCACCGTTGAACTTGGTGAGTTTTTCGAGGATGACGGTGCGGGCTGGCATGTTGATGCCGAGTGCGAGGGTTTCGGTGGCAAAGACTAGTTTGATAAGACCCTGCGCAAAAAGTGTCTCAACAACTTCTTTGAAGAGCGGCAGCAGACCCGCATGGTGGGCTGCCACCCCGCGGATGAGTCCGTCTCGCCATTCGTAATATCCAAGGGCATGAAGGTCTCGGTTATCAAGGTGTGCAGTGGTTTCTGCAATATAGGCACGGATGGTTTGCTCCTGTTCCTCGGTGGTGAGGACGATATTCGCGTTGACGCATTGGGTAACGGCGTCGTCACATGCTGCCCGTGAAAAGATGAAGCATATGGCAGGCAATAGCCCTTGCTTGTCTAGGATACGGGCCATTTCAGGGCGAGATATGCGGTGCGGACGCAGAACGTCGGTGTCTTGGGTGAAGGTTTTATGACGGGATCGTTCGAGTGCATGTGTGTGTTTGTCATGCCGGTTGCGGCCGCGTCGGAAGCGCTCGCGTTTGGGTGCATTGTGCCGGGGGGTGTGCCGGTCGAAAGCCTGGCCGCAGTTGTTTGAGGAGCGGGTTAATGCGTAGCCCCGCGGGAGCGTTTTGGGGTGATTTTGTGTGGTTTTTACGACGTTTTGTAGGTGAAGCCTCTTTCTGAGAAGTTTCATCGGGTACGAAGAGGTCGATGACACGGTTTCCTACCATGAGGTGCTGCCAGAGCGGGACGGGGCGGTGCTCAGAGAGGATAACATCAGTATCACCCCGTACGGTATCTAGCCATGCTCCGAATTCTTCGACGTTGGATACAGTCGCAGAGAGTGAGATGACAGTGACATGTTCGGGAAGGTGAATAATAGCTTCTTCCCAGACTGCTCCACGGAACCGGTCGGCGAGATAGTGTACTTCGTCCATGATGACGTATCCCAGACCTATGAGGGTCGTAGATTCGGCGTAGAGCATGTTGCGAAGGACTTCGGTAGTCATGACGACGATGGGGGCTTCGGTATTGATGCTGGTGTCACCGGTGAGCAGACCCACGCTTTCTTCACCATATTCACGCACAAAGTCATGGTATTTCTGGTTGCTGAGTGCTTTGATAGGGGTTGTGTAGAACGCTTTTGTTCCAGTTTGGAGGGCAAGGTAGATGCCGAATTCTCCAACAACTGTTTTGCCAGCACCGGTGGGTGCAGCAACAAGGACTGCATGCCCGGCTTCGACGGATTGACATGCCTGACGTTGGAAGCTGTCAAGGGGGAACCCAAGAGTCTTTCGAACTTCCCAAGCGCTGTTTTTGCGTGAGCGTTACGTTCTTGCGCTGCCTGATACTGCGCAGAGTAGCTCGGGCGGTCGTTCGAGCCGTGAGTGGTTTCTTGGGGATTTTCAGCCATAATTCTAGTGTACCTGCGCCTAAAAATCCTCCGTCTTGAGTAGACGGAGGATTCTGGAGTTTTACTTTTGGGAGGGTTCCTCTTCAAGCTGTCCTAGCTTTTCAAGGTCTTCAGCGCTGGTGGCCGTATTGAGCTCGGTCTCTGTAAGACCCTTTGCTAGTTTAGCTTCGCGGCGGTCGCGCCGTTTATCGTTGAGCAAGCATATTGCTATGGCGAGGAAGAAGAAAGTTAGGAGCGGAATCATCAGGTAGAACATCATCATGATATCCGTTCCGGGGGCCGTCATAGCTGCGATAAGCGCTACAAGAACCACGATCCAGCGCCAAGATTTGAGGATAGTTTTACCCCGAATAACCCCCAGCATGTTCAATCCCACGAGGATGACGGGGATAATAAATGCTAGTGAGAAGAAGAAAATAAACTTAACGATGAAGGAAATATAGGTTGGAGCGTCAATGACGTTCGAGCCGCCGGGCGGGGTGAACATTGTGAGTGCACGAACAACGCCGGGCAGACTATACCAAGAGATGAAGACACCGCAGGCAAAAGCAAAGATTGAGCCGCTGAGGAAACCAAAGAGGTATTTTTTCTCTTTGGTATGCAGCGCCGGAAGTAAGAAGCGCAGCCCTTGATAGAGCCAAACGGGTGCAGCAAGTCCAAGACCGATGTACGTACCCACGCGAATGAGCTGGTCAAAGGGTGAAGAAATTGAGCCGTAGTTTAAGGTTGCAAAGCGGTTATCTGCTGCGTTGATTTGCTTGAGAGGCTCAGAGATTGCATCAATAAAGGGCTGGTACAAGAAAATAACGGAAAGTACGGCGGCGATAGCAGTTGCAATAGCCGCTTTAATGAAGCGGTCACGAAACTCACGCAGATGTTCCTTCAGCTCCATACGGGCTTCAGGATTTAGTTTGCGGTTGCGTACATCCTGATCCGGTTTTGCCATCGTTTTCCTCGTTTTATTCTAAGCTCCGCCTCATACCTGTTATTCAAAAATTATCGATATGGGTAGATAAACTACTGGACAACCCGTGCCACCAGAGAGGTGGTCGCACGGGTTGTGTTGTTGTACTGAAAATTAGTTTTCAGACTTTTCGGACTTAGCTTTGTTGTCAACAACCTCAGCGGTGACAACATCGTCCTTATCGTCTTCCTTCTTACTATCGCTCTTCATACCCTCGACTTCGGACTTGAAGATACGCATCGACTGACCAAGACTACGTGCCATACCTGGGAGCTTGGGAGCACCAAAGAGCAGAACGATGAGGAGGATGACTACGATAATAGTTGCCGGGTGACTGAACAACTGACCCATAAGGTATGAACCTTTCTGTGCTTAGAGCAGGTCTCCGATATTTTGAGGTTGGCCGAGTCGATCTCGTCGGGAGACCCGTCGCTTGATTCGCTCAGACCTGCGTGTCTGTTTCCTTGTTCGTATTCATTGTACGCCGTGGTTACCGGGGTAAAAATTCCTAGGCTTTGCTCGTCAGGCAATTTTCGGCGGGTATTCGCTTGCGCTTCATCGAAACGAGTTTCGATGGATTCCATCCATGTTGCTACAAGATCGAGTAACATGAAGCCCCGTGTGAGTGCACGATATACGAACCACGCTAAAAACGCTAGAGAACCTATCGTTAAGGTGCCCCATAGTAATACCCAAAACCACCACGGCATAGGAATTATTATACAAGGTTGTTATTCTACTTATAGATGTCTGGGCGTGTCTTTCGTAGATATCTACGCTAGAAGCGACATCAGACGATCTTTAAGTAGAGACCGTACAGATTCTGGCTCAAGAATCTCTAAAGCGCCTTCATACGCTACAACGAAATGCAATATTTGCTCAAGGCTGCCTCGCTTTCACCAGGATAGTAGTGCAGCTCATGGTAAATCAAGGGCGTTTCAGGTTTAGAAGGCTGGGATCGTGAAACGTGAGTACTCCGCCGTTTCAAAGTACGGATAGTACTCTCTCGCCGCTCTGTTCTGAGACTTTCAACGTGGATTTTGACTCGAACATAAGGGTGTTCTGTATTTGTCTGTTGCTGCCGAGACCAAAGATGCGGGGTGTTGGGAATCTTAGCGGCGACGGCCTGATGGCTTTTACCGCCAAGCCGCGCATTTCTAATGCGGTCAAGAGCAAAATTTCGCCAGGCATTAGAATCGGCAGCTTCACGCCACAGCCCATGCAGATAAAAACGATTATTTTCAAAGATCAGTGAGCAAATATCAACGGTACGCTGCACCCCTGCATAGTCAAAAATAAGGGTTCGTTTCTGAGAGACTGCCCGATGTATTAAAGGAATAAGATGGTGTTCAGGAGTAAAAATTAGGCTTCCGCGCAAGCGCTCAGCATCCTTTGGGTAGCTCACCAACAGCAGCTCACGAATTCTGGAAACGCGTGCATCGTCTGGGTAGAGAACCTCAGCAGCTGACATCGAAAAGAAGAGCATGGCACGCTCTAAAGCTGACAGAGGAACGCCCTGATAAATCAGATCGTCACATGAATAGGTTAGCTCGGCGTATAGTTCATGATCCTGACGGGGTGTGAAGACTATAGGAGTCGCAAGATCCAACTCTGCAGCTCCATAGTCCTCGCATACATCGGTAAAATCACTGACAAGGTTGCTTTTAGACTTGCCGTTATCCACTTGTAGAAGTGAAGTCGCTGGTTTAAAAGGAACGCCCCCTTCGGACCAAGCCGCATCGTCTTGGCTTAGACGATGTAGTACCAAGAGCATATCGATAAAACGGTCTGTATCATCATCGCGTTCACGGCGAGAATTCTTACGCCATGCTTCAGGCAAAACAGCCTTGTGATGATGGGTAGAAAGCAAACGTTCCACCAGGTTGTGCTGAGCTCGATATGCATCCCGGGCCCGTTGAAGGTCTTTGCCCGAAAAATCTGCGGACGATTTTGGGACCAGTATTTTCAATCCGCGTGCGGTGGCTTTCACCGCAGTTTCTCGAACACCATATGAGTCAAGAAGCAGCTGCTCATGTGAATCTAAAGACAAGGCGGGCACGGTACGGGCATAGCCCTGAAGGTTTTCAGAAAGCATAGTTTGAAAATCAAACGTTTCACCAGGCCGAACAAAACTTTCTTGCTGCTGTTGACTACCGTTGATGCGCATACTCTGAATGCGCTCAAAACGGTGAATATACGCACAATTCGGTTCTTCCTCCGGAGCCTCAGAACCCTCGCGAGAGGGATAGTGCGCCGTAAAATACCAATTGCCGTAACGATACCCTATCCCCCACACGGACAGATTCTCGCTATGGCGAGTATTGAGGTCCCCATAGTCCATATCAATGGTTTTATGCTCGCTAAAGGCACTAAATCTCTTCTAGATGGGAATCATCACTCAGACGTATACGCTGGAGCGGTTCCTCTAGTTCCTCTAAACGTATAGAAGCTGAGAGCGTGGGAACGCTAAGAACGATCTTACGCATCATACGATGTGCAGAGCTCTCAAGCTCGGTACCTTCCCAGGCACGGCACAGGCTCATGAGAAATTGTGCGTCCTCTAACGTAAGTTCCCAATCAAGAAGCGGATTAGGGGCCGGAGTGTACACATAATAGCTTTTGCCGTCACGTTCAACATGCTTAAACGTGATACCAGCATCACGCAAACAGTCCTTTGCACGCTCAAACTTTTTAGCGATGGTCTCAGCTTTTCGTTTATTCCCCGAGCCAAAGATGGTGTATTCGTCTAAACCGTATACTTCTAAAAACTCTGCGCGAGAAATACCGCGCCGCGAGCTATTGCATAGCCGATGATAAATCCTAATCAACGATGAACTAGACGAAACATCTCGCGCTTTTGTTGCCATACATCCATCATACGGGGATATATAAAACCTTAAACAACTCAGGGGCTGCTGTATTCGTACCCGTAAATTACGACAGCAGCCCCAAAGTTTAAGATTTTCTAGCTAACGTCTACCAAATCCACTACAAAGATCAGGGATTCACCAGGTTTAATGACCGATCCTGCGCCGCGGTCACCGTAGGCCATGCTTGCAGGAATTTCGAGGCGACGCCGACCGCCAACCTTCATGCCTAACAGTCCTTCATCCCAACCGCGGATAACCTGCCCCACGCCAACCTGGAACGGAAGCGGCTCGCCGCGGTTCCATGAAGCATCGAATTCCTCACCAGTGGAAAAAGCAACACCTACATAGTGCGCCAAGACACGAGAACCGGGAACAACCTCAGCCCCCTTACCTTCGATAAGATCTTGGATAACAAGTTCGGTCGGGGCATCGCCCTCGGGAAAATCAATTTCCGGCTTTTCTCGATCAAGCTTACGCTGGCCAAAAGACATAATATGTTTCCTTTTCTCTCAAGTGCCCTACCGAAGACGGGTACAGCGCTTATCGGCAGAGCTCGAATAGAATTTACTGTTTGGTAGGATCAGCCGTAGGCGCCAAGCTAGACGGGATAGCTGTGGGGGAAGCTGAAGAAGGCTCCTTAGCCTGCTGAGAAGGCTGCGCTGAAGCGTGGGCTGGGCTCATGGGAACAGTCGCTAAAATATCGACAACAAATACTAGGGTTCCCTTGGGTCCACCATTCTGTCCCTCTTCCCCATAGGCAAGTTCAGCAGGAACAACAAGCTCAACTCGAGAACCTACTTTCTTACCCTTTAAGCCCTGTTTCCAACCCTTAATAACTCCGTTAAGCTGGAAATTTGCGACCTGTTTATCGTAGTTCCCATCAAAGACCTTACCATCAGACCACTGAGCGCCAATATAACGCACATATACTGCATCGTTCTCATTGACTTCGGCACCGGTACCAGTAATCAAATCTTGAGCAACAAGCTCATGCGGAGCCTCTCCCCTATCATCTGCGAACTTCAGCTCTGCCTTACCTGTAGTCTCATTCAGAGAGAAGGCAGGAAGCTTCGGATTGGGAGTTTGCTCAGTACCCTGAGCATATTTAGGAAGATCCTTCTCTGTGGGAAGCTTCCGAGCTACGGTATAAACCTCAAGATTGGTTGGTGCACCAGCTTCGACAGTTGGCCGTACTGAGGAAGTAGACTGCTGTTGCTGCTGCTCGTGGGACACGTTCGTACTATATACAAAAGAACCACCAACCTTCATCTTCTTCATAACTTCGTAAATAGTGGGTTCTATCGTTTTTAATCGACCAACTTGAATGGGTATAGATTGCTCATTTTCGTTATAAGAACTGCCTACCAATGAACCATTTTCACCATTAAAAATTGAAGCATTGACGAGAACAGTATCGCTATCCTGAAGGGAGTCACCTGTACCTTCATCCAGTACCCTGGCAACCTCCCGATCTGTAGAAAAAGGTGTAGAAAAAGATACAGCGGGAACCTGAGTTCCGCCCTTAAGATCTACCTGTACTTTGTCAAGTGCTTCTGAGCTACTCACAGTGTTTTCACTAGTAGAAGCGGACGGCGAAGATTCGTTTTGACCCGAGTCACCAGCGCCGCAAGCGCTTAGCAACATCGAAAGAGTGAGTACTGAAGCAGCCAAGGCTTTTTTCGACACAAAGGTTCCTTCCCTAGGTTTTCTTTATTTCGGAGTTGAACGTTTAAGATACACCGAAATTATGTGATGCTCTATAACTCAATATTAAACGGGCGAAAACCCGACAAATACAACGGTGTAGAGCAAATCAATAAGAACATAAAACATACGTAAAGTATCAAACCCTAGAATAAAAAGCTAGTTGTAGAACCATATTGTGGAACATTACACCAAAGGCGGAACGGACTGAGGAGGGTTCTTATGGCGAAGCATCTCAAGAACCTTTGTGAGTTCGGAGCTCTCCGTCTGAAAAGGATCTTTAAATACTAGGGTGTGCTGTGGGTATGCGTTGAGTTTAAGGTGTACCCAATCTACGGTAGACTGCTCCCCCGCATCTTTAGCCGCCTCTACAAACTGTGAACGTAGTCGTGCGCGGGTTGCCGGGGGCTCCTGCATCGCACGCTGTGCGGCATCAGGCGGGAGGAGCGTTGTGATGGCTCCACGCCGGGCTAGAGCATGGTAAACCCCGCGGTGGGGGTCAATATCATGGTAAGCAAGATCGAGCTGTTGGATGCGAGCGCTCGCATAGTCTGTCGGAGTTCCAGCCGCGTTGCTACGGGCGATGTATGCGTCTAGGAGTTTCTTTTTGATAGCCCAGTCGATTTCGGTGTCAATACTGCTGTAGTCACCGGTTTCGATGGCGTCGAGGGTGCGCTGCCAGAGGTCTAGTGCGTAATCGACACGATGGTGGTGGGTCCCGTATTGCGTGATGTATTGGCGGGCAGCGTCGAGGTAGTGCCTTTGAACGCTTAGAGCTGTGTAGCGTTGTCCGTCTGTGGTTTCAAAGCTGCGGTTCCGGTGAGGTTGTGGCTGATGGTGCGTAGAGCTTGCGGGACCGATGCGAGTTCTAAGCTGGTGACAGGAAATCGGTCTTCGAGCATGCGTAGCACGAGGTCGGTGCTGACTATTTTGAGCAGTACCGTGGGTTCCGCCATATTGGAGTCGCCGTTGATGACATGCATACGGCGGTATCGTGAGGCATCGGCGTGGGGTTCGTCGCGGGTGTTAATGAGGGGTCGCGTGCGGGAGGTTGAGGTGCTTGCTGCTTCCCAGATATGGTCTGCTCGCTGTGAGAACGAGTACGAAGGTATGCCTGTAGTGGCTTGTGGATCTGTTGAACCTGGTAAGGGTCCTCCGTGGGGGTGGGTTTTTCCTGCGCCTACAAGGATTTGACGGGTGACGAGGAATGGTACGAGTTGTTTAACGAGGATGGGGAATTCGAGTTTGCGGCTGATGAGGTAGTTTTCGTGGCTGCCGTATGAGTTTCCGGCGGAGTCTACATTGTTTTTGAAAAGGTAGATCGTGCCGTTGAGAGGGCGATCGTGGTGTGCGCGCAATTGCTCTTGGGCTTGTTGCGCTAGCTGAGCGAAGAGGAGCTCGCCCGCGCGTTCTTGGGCGAGGAGTTCGTCGATGGTGGCGCATTCGGCGGTGGCGTATTCGGGGTGTGAACCTACATCGAGGTAGAGCCGTCCACCGTTGGGCAGGAAAACGTTAGTAGAGCGCCATTCATCAAGGACGGGCTTGAAGAGCGCTGCAGCTGTTTCTTCGACGCTGAGCCGTCCTAGCCCCTGGGGTACGTAGCTAAGTCCGAATTCGCTTTCTATGCCAAATATGCGTTGTTCCATGGTGTGTTTCTAGTAAGGGGATGAAAGTGCTTTGAGCAAGTCTTTGAGTTACTGACCGCCCTTTTGGACGAATCCGGTGACGAATTCTTCGGCGTTTTCGGCGAGCAGCCCGTCGATTTCGTCGAGGATATCGTCGATTTCGCTTATGTCATGTACAACGGTCGTGTCTTGTTGGGTGAGGGATTCCTCCTGTTCAGTGAGTTCTTCGTGGTACTGGAGCTCTGAAGCGTGGATGCGTTCACGTGACATGTTTTCTCCTAAAGGTCTTTATGGGGTGTCGTGTTCTGTTGGAGGAGTTGAAGCAGTTCGTCGGAGTGGGTAACTCGTGGTAAGAGCGGGTCTACTTCAGATTGAGTGTAGCGTGTGGGCTCTGGCATGGCGAGTCGGGTAAGTTCGTGGGAGTAACGCCCCCGGCAAGATACGGTATCCCAGTTGATACCAATGATTTCATCGGGCCATCGGCTCATCAGGGTTCCTCGGAGATAAGCACGGGTGTCTGATGGTGGGGTGCGGGCGGCGTCTTCGATGTCTTGAGACGTGAAGAGGGTGCGCATCCGACCACGCGCAACGAGGCGGTGGTAAAGACCCCGTGTAGGATCTATATCTGCATAGTGTATGTCAAGGGCTTTGAGCTTTGCATCGGTATAGGGAACACCTTTAGCCACATAGCTGCTGACGAGCGCATATTTAGCGACCCAGTCGAGACGATCTGCAAGTGCGAGAGGATTTGTTTCTAGAGCATCGAGTGTTTCTTCCCAGAGGGCGAGTATTTGTTGGGTGTCGTTATCGACTCCGGTGGGGTTCTCTTGTTCGTGGCTTTTGCAGGCGTTGAGGTATGCGCGTTGAATTTCTAGAGCTGTGGCGAATTTGGTGGTGCTGTCAGAATCTTCTGTGAGCGGGAGCTGAGCACTGAGTGATAGGTCGTGGCTGGTGGTGTGTAACGCTGTTACTGAGTCGGCGAGGTGTAGGTTTGGGGCGCGTCCGGATTCTATGAGGTTTAGTACTAGAGTGGCTGTGCCGAATTTAAGGAGGTTTGAATAGTGGGAAAGGTTGGCGTCTGCAGGGATGACGTGCAGACGACGGTAGCGCTCGGAGTTGGCGTGGGGTTCATCGCGGGTGTTAACGATGGGCCGTCGAATAGTTGTTTCGAGCCCGATAGGGCGTTCAAAGAAGTCGGCCCGTGAGCTGATTTGGAATCCTGGAATTTCGCCGTTAACACCTATGCCTACGCGGCCTGCTCCGGTATAGATGATGCGTGTTGCAAAGAAGGTTAGGAGCGTGCTGGCAACGTCTTCGAAAGGGATATCGCGGCTGATGAGGTAGTTTTCGTGTGCACCGTAGGATTGTCCCTTGGAATCGGTGTTGTTTTTGTAGAGCTTGATGGCGGGTAGGTTGTCGTTGCTGTGCTGCGCTACTTCTGTGATGGAATCGTAGGCTATTTTGTCACCTGCAGCGTCGTAGAGCACTGCTTGGAGCGGGGTGAGCACTTCGGGAGATGAGTATTCGGGGTGGGCATGATCGACGTAGAGTCGGGCGCCGTTGGCGAGCATGGCGTTCATGGTGACTCGGTCCCAGTCGAGGCGTTCCGGATAGCCTCCTCGTCCATGGATAAGTTCTTGGGAACCGTCAATTCCTGCTTCCCGTAGGGCTTCAAGCGCTATGTCTTCGCTTGTGAGTTCTCGACGGGTGTGTGTGAGTTGTGAGGAGTGTGCCTCTTGTTCTTTGACGGTGTGTCCGAAGACGTCAGTGAGCGGAGACTCAGATTCTGTAGACCAGCGCGTGCGCTGTGCTTCTTGCGCGTTATTCTCGATGGTCCGGCGTAGAGATTCTGTGCGCTTCGCTTCCAGTTTTTCGTACGTATTGACCACGATAGCGGAGAGTATCGTGGGGTTCGTGTCAGGGGCATCCGGGGATATGACACCGTATTCGGTTTCTGCTCCCATGATGCGGTGAATACCGTAGACGGGCTGGAACATGAGGTTACTTTCTTGGAACGATTAAGGTGTAGTGGCGGTATGTGGCGGCGTGATGGAAAGAATCCTGCCTCGTATTCCGCGTACGGTGAGTGCATCTTCAACATCAGGTAGGGGCGGCAGCTCAACTTGATCTTCAAATTCTGCGCGTACCGCTTCGAGAAGGTGTCGTGTGGTAATACCTTCTGGTTGGGGTTCATGGGCAATACCGGTGGGAGGTGAGCTTGTGTAGCTGAGGTGTTCCTTGATGGCGTACTTTTTAGCGCGATCCACAATGTTGCGGATAACGGCGCCAGAGACAAAGTCACCGCGATATAGGGTCTCTTCGTGCAGGCGGGGATTATCTGCCGTGTTAATACCCTGGTCCAAAGTTGCTGCTACATAGGCGTTAGCGGAAGTACGAGCGTAAAGCTGCGCGACGGCGGCAGAGATCATGGCTGCTAACGTCGCATCTGCTGAACCGTGCTTGGCTACTTCGTGGGGATCTAGAGGCAGATCGTCCGTGAGATATAGCCCGAAAATCTCGGTAGCGCCAGAGGCATCTGGGCGGTTAATACGGATTTTCAGGTCAAGACGGCCTGGGCGCATAACTGCGGCGTCAATGAGATCTTCACGGTTTGTGGCACCGATAACGATAACATTCTGTAAGGATTCAACGCCATCGATTTCAGCAAGAAGCTGCGGAACGATGGTGGTTTCTATATCTGAAGAACGCCCCGTGCCGCGGGTACGGAATAGTGACTCCATTTCGTCGAAGAACACAACGACTGGGTGACCAGCTTGGGCTTTTTCCCGTGCTGCCACGAAAATATCACGGATCTGCCGTTCGGTCTCCCCCACAAATTTATCGAGCAGCTCGGGGCCTTTGATATTAAGGAAATAACCGCGAGTATTTGTACCTGGGTTTAACGCGGCAGCGCGCGCCGCTAGTGAGTTCGCCACAGCTTTGGCGATCATGGTCTTACCGTTTCCGGGTGGTCCGTAGAGCAATATACCTTTGGGTGGCGCCAAATGGTAACGCTCGAAAATTTCTGGGTGCAGGTAAGGCAGCTCAACGGCATCGCGGATCTGCTCAATTTGCGCTCCGAGGCCACCAATATCTTCGTAAGAAATATCCGGAATTTCTTCGAGGACGAGTTCTTGAGAGCGGCTTGCCGGAACTATCCCGGTAACCATCCGGATGCGGCTATCTAGGGTAACTGCATCACCTGTGCGCAGGGAATCGACATCAAGCTCCCCAGAGACACGGGCAACTTGCTGAGCACCAGACGCAGTATCGATGAGTACTTTCTGGGGACTCAGAACCTCACGAATCGTCACAACGTCCCCATAGGATTCATATCCAAGGGATAGAACAGCTTCAGACTGTTCATTGAGGAGCACCGTCATACCCGGTGCCAAGTTTTTACGGTCCAAAAGCGGGGAGAGCGGAATACGCATAAAACGTCCCCCGATTTGGACATCAAGGTAGTCCTCGGTTTCAGCGGGGCTCTTATCGTCAGCAGCCTGCGCGTAGGTCATACGCTGTCCCGTACTGACTGCGAGAATAATTCCCGAGTTCAGCGGGGGCATGATCTCTTGTGCTAGTGAAGCCCGTAGCCGCTCAATCTCATATTTGAAGTGAGTAAGTGCCTCAACCAATTTACGATTTTTCTCAGAAGCGGCTCGTAACTGTCGGTTCATATTAGTGCGGGTAGACTCAGCGGCGCTTACACGCCTCAATAAAGCCTCATACTCTTGGGGGCTTACCGCGCGCGAGGAAGGTATTGGCACCTGACTCTGCGCTGCAGAATAATGCGGCGCGGGGCTTGGCTGACGAGCCGACGACTTGGGATCTGAAGACGATTCCCGAGACGGATTTATATGTTCAGGCGTCAAATCCTTTTCCTCTCATCAGCAAACTTGTCATGGACGGTGTTTTTGCCCACCGCTGCGGGCCAGGAATACTGGTCAAGCCTACTCGGGTTTATCTAAACCATTGGGCATAGAAGTTTCTTCCTGAGATTCAGCTACAGCCACCCGATGGGCATGCACTGCATGCTCCGCAAGATTTTTAGCGTCCCGTAGAGCACGGCGCACCTTCTTATCAGTAACCTCTCGCTCCCCCACATTCATCGGAATCCAGGCATTCATATCATCATCGGTGAAGTCGTTTTTAGAAGCCCGACGCTTCGGAGAAAGACGAACTGCACCATCTGCAAGGCGCCGGGCTACGATCAGAAAAGCTGTATGCGCAACCATCCGGTGATCTGGACGAACCGCTAACCCCTCAACATGCCAGCCGCGTACCATAGTTTCATCGCACTCAGGCTCTGTAAAACGACCATCCGCACGCAGCCCTTCCACCAGACGAGACATTTGGGTTACCGTTGCCACATAACAAATTAACACCCCGCCCGGTGCAAGAGCCTGCGCAACAGCATCCAAACATTCCCAAGGCGCAAGCATATCAAGTACCACACGATCGACACTGCCGGGCTGCTCAACTTCGGGAAGTCTCTCTTGGAGATCGCCAATGCTCAGCTTCCACGCTGGATGCGTTCCCCCGAACATAGTCTCAATATTTGCACGCGCGACCTCAGCGAATTCTTCGCGACGTTCAAAAGAATGCACACAGCCATCATCGCCTACAGCTCGCAACAAAGCGATAGAAAGAGCACCGGAACCAACACCGGCTTCGACAACACGAGCCCCCGGAAAAATATCGGCCTTCACGATAATCTGAGCGGCATCTTTGGGGTATACCACGGCAGCACCACGCGGCATAGACAACACAAAATCTTTGTACAGAGGGCGCAGCGCCTGATAAAGAAACCGTGAGTGTTCTCAATAACAGTTCCTTCAGGCGCACCGATGAGTTCATCGTGTTTGAGGAACCCTCGATGTGAATGATACTCCCCGCCTTGCTGCAGGGTGATGGTGGTGATGCGACCACGCTCGTCGGTTAGTTGCACGCGCTCGCCGGGGCGGAATGAACCACGGCGGTTAATGGCACCGGTGGGAGTGGTCATATGCTGTGTGTCTCCTTGTCACGTAGTTTATTTCTATTCTACCGGTTCTATGGATAAACAAAGGTTCCCATATCAAGACTCAAAGCTTAGTACGGGAACCAGTCGTTCATAGTAGAACCTGTTTTAGAGCACAACTCCTAGGCGTGCTGAGAGCGTATCTCGAATAAGTTCTCCGCCGCCACAAGACTCAGCGTTACCATCGCGCACCTGCTCAAGAGTCGAAATAGCCCAAGCGTCAAGTGCCATGAGCGCACCTGATGTTTTCAGATCATCCGCCAGATACTCCCGTACCTTCTCTAGCGCCTGTTCAGCCGCAGATGGATCAGTACCGTTAGCGCTTTCAACCGCCTGACGGTAAAGATCTAGGCGAGCCTGAGCCTTCTTAAGATCCTCATCAGTCCAGAACCAATCTTCACGGTAGTGGTGATCCATAATAGTGAGTCGGATCGTATTGGGGTCAACACCCGCTGCACGAAGTTTAGAAACCAGCACAAGGTTACCGCGGGATTTACTCATCTTATGACCATCAAGTCCCACCATCCCAGTGTGCGCGTAGTGCAAAGCATGTGGGCGGTTCGAGACGGCCCATGAATGTCCGGCGCCCAAATCATGGTGCGGGAATTTTAGATCGGAACCACCTGCTTGAACCGTCAGCGGACCATCTATAAATTTACGAGCAATCATCGTGCATTCAATATGCCAGCCGGGACGTCCCTCCCCTAGAGAGCCTGCATCCCACGAAGGCTCACCTTCACGCTTAATACGCCACAAAAGCGGGTCTAACGGGTCACGCTTGCCCGAACGCTCAGGGTCTCCCCCACGTTCAGAGAAAATATCGAGCATCTCATCGCGGCTCATGTGGCTGACTTCGCCAGGAGTCCAGGAATATCCGTCCTCATTCTGTGGAAGTGCCTGTACCGCCTTTAGATCAAGATAGATATCACCGTCGGGGTGCTGCACACCCTTTTCATCGACATACCCCGCCACACGATACGCCAGGGAACGTTCAACAAGATCCTCAATCACCGGGAAAAGCCATTGAATGGATTCAACGACGCCCACATAATGCTCAGGCGGAAGCACATGAAGCGCCTCCATATCGGTCCTGAAAAGTTCAGTCTGCTCTTCGGCAAGTTCTTGCCAATCAACGCCAGTAGCAGTGGCACGCTCTAATAGTGGGTCGTCCACATCAGTCACATTTTGTACATAAGTGACATTTACCCCGGCATCACGCCAGGCACGATTGAGCACATCAAAAGCAACATAGGTTGAAGCATGGCCCATATGCGTTGCATCGTACGGGGTTATCCCGCAGACATATAACCCTGCGTGTTGGGGCTCTTGAAGCTGAACCACAGTGCCCGTCGAAGTATCAAAGATCTGCGGTAGTGGCGCCGACCCCGGCAGAGACGGAACTGTGGGCGTATCCCAAGCTCGCATAGGGCTTCCTTTCAACGACCAAAAATCTACCTACAAGCATACCCGCCCAGCTCAACCTAGCGGACGGGTATGACATGGTGAACGCTCAAAGCGTACTACGACGTAATAAAGCCTGTACCCAGGCCTACGAAAATTAGCGTGCCCAGAATAATGCGGTACCACACGAAAATACTGTATGACCGAGTCGATACATACTTGAGGAACCAACCGATGATCAAATAACCAACGACAAAAGCAATCACAGTTGCGATGAGCGTGGAGAGCAAACCGTAATACTCTAGGTGTTCTTGACCGATAACCACTTTACTGGCCTTATAAAGCCCAGACATATACACAGCAGGCATCGCCAGCAGGAATGAGTAGCGGGCTGCAGCCTCACGAGTGTATCCCATGAACAAGCCAGCCATAATGGTGCCGCCCGAGCGAGAAACACCTGGGATAAGAGCTAAGGATTGTGCCAAACCATAGACTAGACCATGATTCATATTGAGGTCTTTAAGCTCTCGTTGTTCCTTACCGAAACGATCGGCCACCGCAAGGAAGACAGCAAAAACGATCAGAAGCGCCCCGACAATCCACAAAGACCTGAACGAGGTGTCGATGTAGTCTTCCAAGAGGAAACCCAGAACACCAATGGGGATTGAACCAATAATAATGAGCCATCCCATACGTGCATCAGGGTCATCTCGCTTGACTTTACCGGTGAGCGAACCGAACCAGGCACGAATAATACGCACAATATCACGCCAGAAAAAGACTAGGACCGCCGTCTCAGTCCCCAACTGGGTAATAGCGGTAAAAGCGGCACCAGGATCAACATTTTCGGGCAACAGTTGACCGACAATGCGCAAATGGGCAGACGACGAGATCGGAAGGAACTCGGTAAGGCCCTGTACGAAACCTAGAATAATTGCTTGAATATACTCCACGATAATCAAGAATACCGTACCTGATAACGCATGTCTGGGTTTGTGAACCGTCGTCCTCACGCGTTCCCTAACAAACAGCAGGGTTCTAGCAGCACATGTACCACTAGAACCCCGTGTTTACAGGCAGGATTTACCTTTAGATGGATGATGAATGCGCTTCATCACGCAACGCACGGTTCACAGCTGAAACCATAGCCTTCAGCGCTGCACGCGTGGTCGAGTCATCCACCCCGATGCCCCAAAGCACACGCGCATCAATAGCAACCTCAATATAGCAGGCAGCGTTTGCGGTTGAACTGGAGGACATGGTGTGTTCAGAATAATCGAGCACACGCAGATCTACGCCTTCGTCACGAAGAATACTCTGAAGCGCATCCACGGGACCAGTTCCCGTACCGGTACGGGTAAAGAGATGACCATCAATATTCAGCCCTACGCGAAGGGATGTCGAGCCCGTGTCAGCAGACTCAATATTGATCGACTCAATACGATACTTACCCCAACGAGGCTGATCATCAGGAGCAGGCAAGTATTCATCCGTGAAAATATTCCACAGATTTTGCGAGGTCATCTCGCCGCCGTCGGCATCAGTACGAGCCTGCACAATCTGTGAGAACTCAACCTGGGCACGCTTGGGCAAATCCAGGCCGTAATCCTTCTTCAGCAGATATGCAACACCGCCCTTACCAGACTGCGAATTCACGCGGATAATAGCTTCATAGGTGCGTCCCAAATCTCGTGGATCGATAGGAAGGTACGGAACTTCCCAGAAAACCTCGTCCACAGTCTTACCCTGCTCGGCCGCACTAGTTTCAAGAGCTTCAAAACCCTTCTTGATAGCGTCTTGATGCGAGCCAGAGAAAGCGGTAAACACCAGATCGCCGCCATAGGGGGAACGCTCATGAACCGGCATCTGGTTACAATATTCAACGGTTTTGCGGATTTCATCAATATTAGAGAAATCAATCTGAGGATCGATCCCCTGGGTATAGAGATTCAAGCCCAGAGTAACCAGATCGACATTACCGGTGCGCTCCCCATTGCCGAAAAGACACCCCTCAATGCGGTCAGCACCCGCCAAATATCCTAATTCGGCGGCGGCAACACCCGTACCACGGTCGTTATGGGGGTGTAGGGACAAAACGATGTGGTCACGGTGATTGAGATGACGGTTCATCCATTCCACAGAGTCTGCGTAAACATTAGCGTTGCCATCTCAACGGTAGCAGGCAGGTTTACGATGAGCTCGCGACCATTGACGCCGACCTCAAGCTCATCTGCGACGGCATTACATACGCGCGCCGCATACTCAAGCTCGGTCCCCGTAAAAGATTCCGGCGAGTACTCATACAGAACCTTGGTATCCGTAATCATTTGCTCTTCGTATTTCTTACACAGGCGTGCACCCTGCAGAGCAATATCCAAGATACCGTCTTCATCTTGACGGAATACTACGCGGCGCTGCAGCACAGAAGTTGAATTATAAAAATGAACAATGGCTTGAGGAGCGCCTTCGATGGCTTCAAAGGTACGAGCAATCAGATGCTCTCGTGCCTGTACCAAAACCTGAATGGTGACATCTTCCGGAATATGTCCGTCTTCTACCAGAGTGCGCACAAAATCAAAATCAGTTTGTGAAGCTGAGGGAAAACCAACCTCAATTTCTTTGTACCCCATACGAACGAGTAAATCGAACATCGCCAGTTTGCGTTTTGTGTCCATGGGATCGACCAATGCTTGGTTGCCGTCACGCAAATCAACTGCACACCAACGTGGCGCTTGAGTAGCTACATGTGAAGGCCAAGTACGATCCGGCAGATCAACTTTAATCTGCTCGTGAAAAGGACGATACTTATGTACTGGCATGGACGAAGGCTGCTGGAAGTTTTGCATACTAAATTCCTTGAGAATCGTGCCTTGAAATTAGGCTCATAAACGGGTGTGATAAATCGCGAAAATGCGCCGCACAAAATACCCGGAACGGGTGCGGAAATAACTAAGCCCCGTTCCGGCGAATAAGGAGAAGCAGATGCGAAACTGCACAGTCGCCGAGAGTCTTCATACCTCAACGCTACCACGAGACAGAAGAGGAGCTATTTCCCAACACTCCTCTCGTCCATCATATGGAATAGAAATTTTCCAAGACGTACCTGCTGAAGCAGAAGCGGGAGGTGCAGCCTAAGGTTTTAAACCTTAGGCTGCACCTCCCGTAAGGTAGGCGTCAAAGCCTTACTACATTAGTAAGCAAATGCATGCTGGCAGGTGGCCTGATCAGCAGTCTGACCGGCAGCTCCACCCGCGATCTGCGAATCTTGTTTCTCCATCGCATCGCCACTGGGGAAATCGGTGCCGATGGTAAGCGTTACGCCGGTAACCTGAGCGTTCGGCTCTACCCGCGTGATATTCATCTTTGCAGCAATTTCGCGCGCCTCAGCTTCGTAACCCTCGCCATAAGAAATTGTGGTGGTAGAAACAGATTCGGCAGTACTTGCCGGGGTTACACTTGTGTATCCAAGATTACCGATGATACGAGCAAGGGCTGCAGCACGACCGTCAATGCCCGTAGCGTTATACACGGTGATAGGTATCGACTTATCAAGCTGTGCAGGTGCACTATCGCCTTGCTTCGCTTCTTCAACCTTCAACGACTTATCATCACGAAGGCGCTGGAACACCGACTGCGCCTCAGAGGTAAGCTGCAGGCGGTTGGGATCTTGGTTCCACGGCTCGGTTGGGATAGTTGCAAAACCACCTCGGACAGGTCGATGCCGCCAATGGTCGCACCGATACCAGCAATCTCGTTGGGATTGCCCAGATCATCATCAACCGTGACGTTCTGGGTGATAGCCTCCGCAATATTCAAAAGTTTATTTGGATTATCGAGTGTTCCCTCTGCCTTGACCTTACGAAGCAGAGCTGACAAGAACCCCTGTTGAGCTTGAATACGACCAATATCAGAGCCATCACCAAAGCCGTGGCGTGAACGCAGGAACGCAAGCGCCTGCTCTCCCTCGACCTTCGAGTTGCCAGCGGGTAGATTCAATCCGCTGTACTCGTCGTTGACGGGGTTATCTACACAGACTTCGACGCCGCCTACTACGCGAGAGAGTTCTTTAACCGCATTGAAATCTACCAGCATGAAGTGGTCAATGTGTACGCCTGTGAGTTTGCTGATAGTAGCTGCCGTACATCCGGGACCGCCGCGTGCCAATGATTCGTTGATTTGTATATCGTCCTCAGCTTCATAGGCTTTATTAGTCTTAGGGTCGGTGCATTTTGGGATCGAAACCACCAAGTCACGAGGAAAGGACAGCACATTTACGTTCTTACGATCTGCACTGATCTGCAGGAGCATCATCACATCGGAACGAGCTTCTGAGTTGCGGTCATCATCGTTCCCGTAGGCGCCATTATTACCTTTACGGGTATCCGATCCAATAATCAGAATGTCGAGTGCACCATTCTCAACCGCACCCGTAAAGTCACTAATATTCAGCGGTTCAGTATGCAAATTTGCGCGCAGACGCAGCAGAATAGCTCCGCCGAAGCCCATGAGGACGACCAACATGCAGACGCTCAAGAGCGCAATCCACTTGTTACGCGCCGACTTCATGATGCCGTGGCGCATATGGCGACCACTACTCTTCATAGAAGGTGCCTGAGGCATACCAACTCTCTTTCTATGTATCAGGACCGCTTAAAAACCTAGACGATTCAGCGCTCGGGGATCAGATTGCCACTCTTTAGCTACCTTGACATGAATATTGAGGTATACACGAGTGCCTAGCATAGCCTCAATCTGCTCACGCGCTTGTGTACCAATCTTCCGAAGATGAGAACCACCCTTGCCGATAATAATGTACTTTTGCGATTCGCGTTCCACAAACAGGTTAACATGTACATCCAGCAAGGGGTTATCTTTTGAACGGCCTTCTCGAAAGTTCATTTCCTCAACAGTGACGGCAATAGAATGAGGCAGCTCTTCACGTGCGCCTTCTAAGGCGGCCTCACGCACAAATTCTGCGATCATGGTAGCTTCAGGTTCGTCTGTAAGTTCACCCTCAGGATAGAGCGGAGGTGAAACCGGCATGTAACTTGCTAAAACGTCAGCAACGGCATCGACTTGAAAGTGCTGTACCGCTGAAACCGGGATAATATCAGCCCAACCACCTGACCGTCATGGACTGTGGGCTCATAATTTTTGCCAGTTCGTCGTTGAGCTGCGGGACCTGAACCTTTGGCAAAAGGTATATTTTTATTGTCTTTCTTGCTACGCGATACACGATTCTCACGATGCGTAGCCCGGCGGGCTCGATCGGCGCGTTCTGCGCTCATTACCTCTTCGCCAAGAGCCTGCACCGCTATAAGCTGTTCAGAAAGCTGATCGTTACCGACAGTATCAGATTTTGTGACTATTGCCACGACAGGTTTATTACTTGAAGCTACTAACTGAGAAGCAATATAACGGTCACCAGGACCAATTTTCTCGTTTGCCGGGATGCAAAAACCCAGGACATCCACCTGAGAAAGAGTACCCGCAACAAGATCATTAAGTCGCTCCCCCAAAAGGGTACGGGGGCGGTGAATACCTGGAGTATCAACAAGGATCAGCTGGTAATCGTCTCGATGTACAATACCGCGAATCGTGTGGCGTGTTGTTTGGGGGCGACTTGATGTAATCGCCACCTTCTGCCCTACCAAAGCATTAGTGAGGGTCGATTTTCCAGCGTTGGGACGCCCCACTAAAGATACAAACCCTGCACGATAATGCTCAGGGAAAGCAGGCTGAGCAGAGTCGCCACGTTCGATATCCATGATTCCTCGTTTCTGATGAAATGCTAAGCGTATAAAAATTAGTTGAATGTTTGCTGAGAAGAAGATAAATCTAGCGGCGTATTGAAGCCTGTACCCTCCGGTGAGTTTGATTCTTCGCCTAAGTGAGGCTGCGATTCTTGACGGTACACTCGTAACATATCGACTTGATGGCGCCGCCCGCTGCTACCAATGGCACGAATGGTAATACCCTCAACCGTAACTTCAGATCCCACGATAGGTACTTTCCCTAGGTGCTTCGCTAACAAACCGCCTACGGTATCTACATCTTCGTCGTCAAGGTCAATCCCAAAAATTTCTCCAAGATCTTCAACGCTTAGGCGCGCCGAAACTTTGAAGCTTCCATCTTCCTGAAGGGAATACTCAGGTTTCTCGTTGTCATATTCGTCCGAAATATCGCCAACGAGCTCTTCGATAAGATCCTCAAGCGTGACCATACCGGCGGTACCGCCATACTCATCAACCACGACGGCAACGTGCGTTGATTCCCGTTGCATTTGTCGCAAAAGATCCATAACTTTCTTCGATTCAGGCTCAAAACGTGCCTCACGCATAAGAGAGATAATGCTAGGCTCTGGCGCATCACCGCGGCTATGGGCAAGATGAGCCTGCATGCAGTCCTTGAGATATAGGATGCCAAGCACATCGTCGTTTGATTCCCCAATCACCGGCATACGCGAATATCCCGAACGCAGAAAAAGGCTAAGCGCGTTCTCGATACTCTCATTAGCCTCAACAGTCAACATATCTGTGCGCGGCACCATAAGAGAGCGGATGCGCGTATCATCAAGCTCGAAAACCGACTGGACAATCTGTGCCTCATCATCTTCAATAGTCTCAGCATCAGAGGCACGGTCCAGGAACTCGCGAAGCTCATCTTCGGCAAAAACACCGGCAGGACCATCTAAAACACGCTGTGGTGCTGCCTTATGTACAAGTGCATCAAGAAAAGACGACAACCACCCGAGAGTAATCGCGGTGAAATGCACAGGAGCAGCAAGACCTTTTAACATCACAACCGCGCGGTTACGGCCTAAAGCCCGGGCCAACACCGTAAGCAGCGGATATCCCACTAACGCGACACATGCCAGAGTAATAAGCCCAGCCAGCCAGTGATGCTCGACTATGCTAAGGATAGCGACCATAAAGGCAAGAGTAGCCACCCCGGTCGTAAGAACCCGCGCCAGCCGCAAGGGATGCGTATACCGCTCGTCATTTCCGGTACTTGCTTCGGTCAAAACCCGCGCAAAAACACTATGTGGGTGTTCTTGCGCGACTTCCTCTGCCTCAGTGCGCGGTAAATAGACAAAGGCGGTTTCCGCAACAGTGATTGTAAACGCTAAAACCGTTGCGATAAGAGCAAGGATAAAGAGTAATAGCCCGGCCATAAATACCCCTAATGTCGAGTCTCGACGGGGGCAGCACGTCCCAAGAAGCCTTCAAGCAAAGAGCGTTGAAGCCCAAACATTTCAGCTTCTTCCTGTGCACTCCCATGATCATACCCCAAACAATGGAGAATCCCATGCGTTGTCAGCAGACATAGCTCATCAAGCGTGGAATGCCCGGCGTCAGCACCCTGACGAGCCGCAACCGACGGGCAGAGCACAATATCGCCCAGCATACCCTGGGCAAGCTCATCTTCAGTGCCGGGAACAAGCTCATCCATTGGAAAGCTCATGACATCGGTTGCCCCAGGTAAGTCCATCCATTCCAGATGAATCTTCTCCATCTGCTTCTCCCCAACAACGGCGATAGAGAGATAAGTATCTTTGCTTATGAAAAGCTTCGCGAAGATGTAATCCACCAGATTGCTGAGAACTTCGGTATCTACTGACGCAAAAGCATCATGAACAAGCTGAGTCGTGACGTTACCAGGCTTCTCATTAGGGTCCTCAACATGAAAATCAAGTACAGCCACTAGCGTTGTCCGCCCTTCTGCTGTGATTGGTTCTCCCCAGACTCACCACCGTTAATTCCGGCTCGATCCAAAAGTTTCTCAGCCGCAGCTTCAATCGTGGCGCGCTTAACTTTACGATTACGTTTACGTTCCATAGCCTTTTGATCTTCGCCCCACTGATCGTACGCGGAGACAATGTTAGACACTAGACTATGGCGCACAACATCAGATGAATCCAGGGTGCTAAAAACAATGTCATCAACCCCGGTCAAAATATTACGCACCTGTTTAAGCCCCGAAGCTTGGCCACCCGGCAAATCAACCTGTGTAATATCGCCGGTGATTACCATCTTGGAGCCAAAACCTAAACGAGTCAGGAACATCTTCATCTGTTCAGCCGTCGTGTTCTGTGCTTCATCAAGGATGACGAAAGCGTCATTCAATGTACGCCCGCGCATATATGCGAGGGGTGCAACCTCAATTGTTCCTGCCTCCATAAGCTTAGGGATAGCCTCCGGTTCAAGCATGTCGTGTAGAGCATCATAGAGAGGACGCAAATAAGGGATCAATCTTATCGTTGAGAGTTCCCGGTAAAAAGCCTAGACGCTCGCCTGCTTCTACTGCAGGACGAGTCAGACAATTCGGTTGACCTCGCGGCTTTGTAGGGCTTGCACTGCTTTTGCCATAGCCAAATATGTTTTACCGGTACCAGCGGGACCAATGCCGAAGACAACCGTATTTGCGTCAATAGCATCCACATATTTTCTTCTGGTTTACCGTCTTCGGGCGAATCGTCGTACCGCGTGTTGAAAGAATACTCGCTGAGAGCGTATGCGCCGGATTTGAAAGTTCATCACCGAGCATACCCATCAGACGATGGATAACTTGTACTGTAATCTGTGTACCGTGACTAGCGAGTACACGAAGTTCGTTGAGAAGCTTCGCAACCGTGGTAACAGACACGGACGGACCGGAAATAAGAAGATCAAGGTCTTTGGGACGAATTGAAATATTGTCGAAATAGTCCTCAACAATAGTGAGATGCGCGTCTTGAGGGCCAAGAACCGCTATCATCTCTGCGGCGCTTTTGAAAGATACGGTACGTGCCGTTGAGAGGGGTCGTGAGGTAGTCGTCAAAAAGTAAGCTCCTTGGCTTGTTGGTTCTTAAATAAGTGTAACGTTACTTTACCAGCGTCCCAACACTACGTTGATAGTGCACAGTGCTGCGGCACCAGCAGTGGAGGCTCGCAGAATTTCAGTTCCTAACAGTGCCTTGTGCGCACCCGCCCGCGTGAAAAGTTCGATTTCCCGCTCGGCGATGCCTCCTTCAGGGTCCCACAAGAATATAAATTCTGGTGGGACTATCAGGGCTGTACCCAATCTTTCGCAGATATTCGCTTAAGGGTTCGGTGGCCTGTTCATGCAGAATATAGACATACGCTCCTTGAGTCGTGAGCTCGCGTATGTGTTCTGCGAGTTCCTGCGAAGAATGCAGCTTTTCTACGGTAGGAATGAGCGCTCGACGCGATTGCTTAGCTGCGGCAGAGACAGTATTTTGCCACTTTTGATGAGCTTTAGCAGCACGTTCCCCTTTCCACCGCACGATAGAGCGGTCGGCGCTCCACGGGATAACGCTTCGAATCCCAAGTTCGGTGCCGGTCTCAATTGCCAATATGTCTCGGTTATCTTTGGCGAGTGCCTGCACAGGGAAACTGAGAGGCTGTTATCATCCTTATCTAGGTTTTGGACTGTAACTTCAAGTCCTTTAGAGGAAATCGCTGAAACAATACCGTGGATACGATGCCCTTGGCCGTCTGCAAGGTCAAGGTTCTCCCCTATAGCTAAGCGTTTCACCTTGGCGTGATGCGCTTCCGGGCCAGTTAGAGTAAATGTACTCCCTGCCGTGCAGCTGGCTAGCTCTTTGGCGGTAATGTAGAAAATGGGGGCGCTCATAAGATCCTTGATAAAGCTGTATCCGAAGTGTTTCATCTTACCGTACTAGGATTTTCAGAACACTTCGGATACAAAGAGTGTTTGTCTATTTAAATTGGTCTTTGAGTCGCGAGAAAAGACCATGTTTTTGCTTGACATGGGTGCCTTCGTGCAGGTCTTCTCCACGAAGTTCAGCGAATTTTTGGAGTAACTCACGTTGTTCGGAGTTTACATTGGTCGGTGTTGTGACCTGAATACGGACCTGTAGGTCTCCGCGTTTATCGGAGTGAAGGCGGGTAACACCTAAGCCGTTCAAAGTTACGATGTCGCCGCTTTGTGCGCCTTCAGGGATGGTGATCTCTTGAACCCCATCGAAGGTTTCTAAGGGTACGGTGGTTCCTAAAACGGCTGCGACCATAGGAATATTCACCGTTGTGGTGAGATTATCACCATCGCGAACAAAGTATTTATCGCGCTTAACGTTGAGGTCAATGTAAAGATCGCCATTGGGACCACCATTGAGTCCAGCTTCGCCTTTACCTCGCAGACGGATGCGGGCTCCGTCATTAACACCGGCGGGAACTGTGAAGGTCAACGGGAGTTTTTCGCCCACACGGCCCTGTCCGTGGCATTCTGGACAGCGGTGTTTGATGACGGTGCCGTATCCCTGACAGCTAGGACACTCTACCTGCTGCATGACGGTTCCTAGGATGGATTGAACACGGCGCTGCATGAATCCCTGTCCATGACAGGTCTCACAGGTTTCGGGGTGGGTTCCGGGAGCGGTTCCTTCACCCTCACAGGATTTACAAGTGACGGCCGTGTTAAGCTCTACAGTCTTTTCGACGCCAAAAACTGCGTCTTTGAGGGATATTGAGACGTTGATAAGTGCGTCTTGTCCCTGGCGTACGCGGGATGCGGGACCGCTTTGTCCACCGCCTCCGGTAAACATATCGAAGAGGTCTTGGAACCCGAAACTTCCTGAGCCAAAGCCGCCGAACCCTCCTGCGCCTCCAGGGAATCCTGCACGACCCTGTTCATCGCCGGTAGCGTCGTAATTACGGCGTTTCTCGTTATCTGAGAGTACTTCGTAGGCGAGGGTTACACGTTTGAACTCCTCGGCTGCCTCTTCGGATGGGTTAACATCGGGGTGCAGCTGACGCGCCTTTTTACGGTACGCTTTTTTGATCTCTTCGGGGCTTGCATCCTTCGAGACTCCAAGAGTTGAGTAGTGATCGCTCACGTGTTTCTTCTATCCTTTTCGTACCGGAGTGCTCCGGTATGGTGTCAATATACAATCGGTAAGTTTGCGGGGTTCTGAGGAATTACTCGCACGATGTCATGATGCTCGTGTGCCTAAGACATGACCTAGATAGCGAGCTACCGCGTTCACCGCCGCAATGTTACCACGGTAATCCATGCGGACTGGACCCACCACGCCAAGTTTTGCCGTATGCTTCCCCAAGGCGCCTTCATTGTCTGGTAAATGTTGTTTGCCGTATGAAACTACAACGGGTGAATCGTATTCACCAGTGACAATAGAAGCTCCTTGAAGCGCTTGCTCCGTATTCTCGTGACCGATCCTTACACTGTACCCGGCTTCTTGAACCGATGCGTGAGACAGCACGCGAAGCAGCGTAACTTGTTCTTCGAGCGCATCCAAAATGGGGAGCTATGCTCGCCGAGAAGTCGTCGTGACTTCGTGCTAGGTTTGAGGTGCCAGAGATCGCGAAGCGAATATCTCGTTCAAAAATAAGGCTGTGCTCGCAGATGATCCACGATAGCTTCGGTGAGTTCCGGAGAACGGCCTCGCAACGCTGGATGATGCGCTTCTGGCAGCAATGCACTTATGTTTTCGAAAGGTAAACCCCTGAAGCATTTTTAAAGCAGGTTTTCTTTAATCGCTGCAAGAGCTGATACAGTTTCATCATGCGCTAAGGCTGTAGTCTCTGGCAGTATCACAGTGACCCGGTGGATTGTGCCAAGATCACTGATAAGCAATGCTAAGAGCGTGCGTGAATCTAGGGGTACGAACTCAAGATGCAAGAGAGTTCCAGCGTTACGTGTTGGGTACTGGATAAGCGCCACCTGATGCGTGAGATGCGCAAGTGTTCGGGTGGCGGCTTCAATCATATCTTCTACGCTGTGTGCGCTTTCAAGAATTTGCCGTAACGCCGACACTTGGGTTGCAGAGAGAGCACGCGGCGCGGCTAGAGTATCGACGAAGAACCTGTATCCCTGTTCTGTAGGAATACGCCCAGCGCTGGCGTGCGGTGCGCTCAAAAGTCCCTGTTCTTCTAAAGCTGCCATATCATTGCGTATCGTGGCACTGGATACTTGAAGATGGTGGCGCTGTGCCAGCGTCTTTGAACCTATGGGTTCGCCTGTGCGCACGTAGTCTTCAACGATTGCCTGCAATATGCGCATGCGGCGTTCGTGTGACATGGTACTCCTTGCGACCCTATCAGTGGTTAATAATCTGGCAAAGCATAATCTGGCACTCTTGTTGAGAGAGTGCTAAAAACTACTTTTATCATAGCCGGGTAACCCCTAGCGGTACTAGTCTTTCGCCAGAAGCGAGTTATCAATACTTTAGAATTGGATGGGTTCTGCCAAAAGCTAACCTGCGGAAACCAGGCAATATCCGTGGTGCCGTTGTACGAAGGATGCAAGATATGAGTGAACGATACGCTTGGGGTGCACAAGATCTATCACGTGCCTCAATAAATAACAGGCCTGCTCCTCCTCGTCGGGTCGAGCTAAAACGCGGGATGGTCCTTGAGGATCTTAACGGGTGGGTTGGCGAAGTAGTGCGTGCCGAACGTATCGGTGGAGAAATATTTTTCGGGCTTGAAGACGCTCACGGACGGGTCAAAAATTTTCCTTTAGGAATCGGGTACTTTCTTGAGGGCGAACCGGTTGAGATTGTTGCCCCAACACCACGAAAGACCTCAGGGCGCAAAATTTCTCGTTCTGGTTCGGTAGCAGTTGAAAACGCTCCAGCACGGGTGGCGCGCGCATCCAGAATCTGGGTTGAGGGGCTCCATGATGCGGAACTCGTCGAGAAAGTGTGGGGCCATGATTTGCGGGTTGAAGGTATTGTGGTCGAGCCCCTTCATGGTGTTGATGATTTAGCAACTGCCGTTAAAGAGTTCTCCCCCGGCCCAGAGCGACGACTTGGAATTCTTGTGGATCATCTTCTGAAAGGCACCAAGGAAGAACGTGTTGTGGCGGAGGCTTTAGCTGTTCCCGGCGCTGCTGGAAATATTAAGATTGTGGGGCACCCTTTCATTGATATTTGGCAGGCCGTCAAGCCGCAGGTTCTCGGAATTCCGGCATGGCCGCAGGTGCCTCGAGGTGAGGACTGGAAGAAAGGAATTCTACGTCGGTTGGGACAGCCACATCAAAACCAGGAAGACGTGGCAAACGCCTGGAAACGTATTCTTTCCCGAGTTGACTCTTATTCCGATCTTGATCCTACGCTGCTAGGACCTGTTGAGTCGCTCATTGATTTCTGACTGAATAAGGTAATGTGAGTAGCTCAGGTTGTCTATGCCGCGCCTCTGGCGAGGTGTTCGGTAAAACACGTTACAATAAATAAGGATTTTAGGTTGTACAGGTGCACCAATTGAGGCATGTGTACGGCAGAGCAAAATAGACGAGTAATAATCAGGATTTCTGTGGTTCAAGATACTCGCCCGGAGGGGCATAAACGAAACATTACACCTTTGCCTGTGTCGCAGGACCGGAGCATGGCGACTTTTGCTCACTTTAGCGGCATCATCGGGTTTTTGCCTGCCGCTGCTATCTACTATTTGTATCGTGACCGCGCCCCCTTCACTGAGCAAGAGTCACGTGAAGCCATGAACTTTACGCTTCTGCCTTCAATCATGATTCTTGTTCTTCTCATTTTGAGCTTCGTACCCGGCATGGCAAGCCTCATGATGTTCTTTACTGCTATTCTGTGGCTTTATATGGCGATCAGTTCCGTAATTGCGGGCATCTACGCCGCCCAAGGAGAACCTCATAGGTACAAGCTCAACCTGCGTATCCTTGACCTTTTCCTCAAGCCTGCTGAAGACTTCAAAGAAAAGAAGAAGCAGCACCGAGAAGAAATGGAAGGGCAACAGCAACAACAGGCAGCCGAGCGCCGCGTATAAACAGACTTATACATCGTATAAGGCACCCCGGGTCACTATTTCGATATGGAATATGTGGCCCTTTATTTTTATGCGCATATTACATACCATATAAAACACCTGTTAACGATTGAAGGCCCCTGATACACAAGGGACCTTCAACCGTATTCACTCAACTTCAGCAAAGACGACAACACGCTGTAACATATACCGTCCTGCCAATATAAACTCTACCTTAGTTTCAACCTAATGTCTAGTAATTCAATTATTTATCCTGAAAGTTAAGGCAATTATATTTTTGGGGTAAGTATTCTCGCATATTTTACGAGACATTTATTTTATATCTGGAAGTAATTCTCGAGTAACAGCATCACCTAAAAGTCGGCCCTGCAACGTAAGTTTTACTGAAGCATCAGGGTTGGGCGCACCAGTATTTGTAAAAATGTCGGGTTCAATAAGTCCTTGCGCGAGCAACCATTGTAAAGAATCCCCCAAGTCAGCGGCAGGATGCACGGCCAGAAGCTCGCTCATAGGCAAACCTTCACGTACTCGAATCAGCAGCATAATTGCCTCAAAAGAACGAGTTCCTGAGTCTAAAACTTCTCGCGCTGCGGCCGGCGATTCCCCAGCCCGAACACGATGCGCATAGGGAACGGGATGTTTAATATTCCACCACCGGGTACCGTTTATATGTGAATGTGCTCCCGGTCCTATTCCCCACCAGTCTTGATTACGCCAATACGCCATATTATGGTCACTTCGAGTATGCTCAGACCGAGAATAATTCGAGACCTCATACCACCGATATCCGGCTTGCATGAGAAGATCTTCTGCACGCAAATACATATCTGCCATGAGGTCATCATCAGGCATTGTATATTCACCGCGCCGAATTTGTGCGGCAAGTTTAGTACCGTCTTCAACAATCAAAGAATATGCAGAAATGTGGTCTGGCTGATAAGAAATCGCCGCTTGCACACTTTGCTCCCACTGCTCCAGCGTTTCTGACGGAGAGCCATAAATTAAATCTATCGATACTTGAAGACCAATATCTCGCGCCCACGCCACAACTTTAGGAACATTTTCGGGTGTATGGGTACGGTCAAGAACTTTCAAAACCTCGGGCACAACAGATTGCATACCAAAAGAAACACGCGTAAATCCGCCGTCTTTTAACGTCTGCAGATCCTCATAGGTGACAGAGTCAGGATTAGCCTCGGTGGTGACCTCAGCACCATCTTCGATACCGAAAATATCAATTGCAGTTTTCAGGATGCGCACCAAATCATACGCAGGGAGTTTCGTGGGCGTACCCCCGCCGAAGAATACCGTATGCAACGGCCGCTTTACCACCCCGGATGCTTCAAGAGTGCGAGCGGCAAAGAAAATCTCAGCTGTAGCATCGTCCGCATACGTACCCAGCCCTATCCCGTCACCAAAATCTTCGGTGGCATAAGTGTTGAAATCACAATACCCACATCGCACCGAGCAGAACGGAATATGTACGTAGAGGCTAAAATCACGGTTTTGGCACCCGTGCGCACACGAGGCTGGGATGCGTCCATCACGCGGCGCGGGCGCGCCAACCGGTTGCGCGGGTGCCATACAATGCCTCCTTCATGAGAATCTAGCCGAGTGCGTGTGCGTAAAAATGATGGGTAGAGACGCTCTTTTCTTGGAGTCAGGTCTCTACCCGCAAGAAAGACGGTAAAGATTTACTTCTTTTTGTCTTTCTTCTCTTTCTCTTCGCCCGAAGATAGGGCGGCGATGAATGCCTCTTGCGGTACCTCGACGCGGCCGACCATCTTCATGCGCTTTCTTGCCTTCCTTCTGCTTTTCCAGCAGCTTGCGCTTACGCGAAATATCGCCACCGTAGCATTTTGACAGCACGTCCTTGCGCATAGCGCGGATATTCTCGCGGGCAATGATGCGAGAACCAATAGCAGCCTGAATAGGAACCTCAAATTGCTGACGAGGTATTAGCTCACGGAGCTTTACTCGTCATCATCAAACCGTACGAATAGGCCTTGTCGCGATGGGTAATAGCCGAGAAAGCATCCACTTTCTCACCCTGAAGCAGGATATCGACCTTCACCAGGTCAGCCTCTTCCTCACCATCGAACTTCCAGTCCAAGGATGCATATCCGCGAGTACGGGACTTGAGCTGATCGAAGAAATCAAAGACAATCTCGGCCAGCGGCAGGCGGTACCGCATCTCAACGCGATCCTCAGATAGGTAGTCCATGCCGCCCATTTGCCCGCGGCGCGACTGGCACAACTCCATGATCGCTCCCAATATAGTCGCTGGGAGCAATAATCGTACATGCCACCATCGGTTCACGAATGGTTGCGACTTTACCCTCGGGGAACTCGCTTGGGATTAGTCACGCGCTTTGCATTACCCGATTCGTCCACAACATCGTAAATAACGTTGGGGGCGGTCGAAATAAGGTCGAGATTGAACTCGCGTTCCAAGCGTTCGCGCACGATTTCAAGGTGCAGCAGGCCTAAGAAGCCACACCGGAAACCAAACCCGAGTGCTGCAGAAGTTTCGGGTTCGTAGACAAGCGCAGCATCGTTGAGCTTGAGCTTGTCTAGGGCATCTCGCAACGCCGGATAATCTGAACCATCAATAGGAAATAGCCCAGAGAATACCATAGGTTTCGGGTCTTCATAGCCGCCTAGTGACTCTGCGGCAGGCTTTACAGCAGAGGTTACGGTATCGCCCACGCGGGATTGCCGAACGTCCTTCACGCCAGTGATCAAATAGCCCACTTCACCCTACGCTCAGCCCTTTGGAGGGAATGGGGTCGGGTGAAATTACCCCAATCTCAAGCAGATCGTGTTCTGCGCCGGTAGACATCATCTTGATTTTTTGGCGCGGTTCAAGTTTTCCGTCTACGACGCGCACATAGGTGACCACTCCGCGGTAGGAATCATAAACCGAGTCAAAAATCATGGCGCGGGCCGGCGTGTCCGCCTGTCCCAACGGGCGCGGGTATGCCTTCGACAATACGGTCCAGTAGAGCTTCTACACCCTCACCGGTTTTACCCGAAACCCGCAGAACCTTCCTCAGGTTCGCAGCCAATAAGGTTCGCCAGCTCCTCAGCATATTTATCGGGCATAGCGGCGGGCAAGTCGATCTTATTCAAGACAGGAATAATCGTAAGATCGTTCTCCATTGCCAAGTAGAGATTGGCGAGAGTTTGGGCTTCAATCCCCTGTGCCGCATCAACAAGAAGCAGAGCGCCTTCGCATGCGGCAAGTGAGCGAGAGACTTCATAGGTGAAGTCAACGTGTCCCGGAGTGTCGATCATGTTGAGCGCATAGGAAGTACCGTCGATCTCCCATGGCATACGTACTGCCTGGGACTTAATGGTGATGCCTCGTTCACGCTCAATATCCATGCGGTCAAGGTATTGTGCCTTCATATCGCGCGGCGCGACAACGCCAGTTGCCTGAAGCATACGGTCAGCGAGCGTGGATTTTCCATGATCAATATGTGCAATAATGCAGAAGTTGCGAATAATCGCGGGGTCGGTAGCCGCCGGTATTGGCGGATTTTTCGACAGAGGAGCCACTCGCATATTCCTTTCATGGAGGTTCATCAGGCAGCTGGCACAATTATCTTTTATTTTCCCATAATGCACACTGGAAGCGCGAACCGGCACGGTCGGCGGACACAAAGAATTCCCCGCCGGGAGAGAACCGACGGGGAACCCCTATCACTTCGCAATGCGCCTCATACAGAGGCTGACATTAGGAAAGTTTGTTAACCAGATGCGCTAGACCGGACTTCTTGTTAGCAGCGTTCTTCTTGTGCAGAACGCCTTTAGAAACAGCCTTATCCAGCTTGCGGCTCACAAAACGCAGTGCCTCTTCGGCAGCTTCCTTGTTCTGTGCCTCAACAGCTTCCTTAACCCGGCGGGTTGCGGTCTTCAGCTCAGATTTAATAGCGTTGTTACGCAGACGAGCCTTCTCGTTGGTGAGGATGCGCTTTTTCTGGGACTTGATATTAGCCACGATTAAACTTTCTGTTTGTCTTATTGGTCGGTGAGGCTATGCTGACCGATCATCGACTGAGCGGCGTGGGGATGCCTATGGCAACCGGCCAGCAGTGCCTGATGACCACCAGACACTCAACCACAAATCATAGCAGATAAATGCCTGTAAGAATACCTGTTATTTCAAGGATGATATATGATTTTTGCGCTTTTGAGATAGGTACAACCGCAGATTAACGGCGGTTGTAGGCTTGTTCGATAAGGCGGAAAGTCTCGTGAGGCATAATTGCCCCTTCACGGCGCATGTTCTCAGGACGCACCCGTAAGACGCGATTGAGTTTGACCTCGGAGGCCCGACCCTGGGAATCCCAAGAGCCTGAACCAATATCTAGATAATTAGAATCTGCATGATCGCGGTTGTTGTGGTCTTTGCTGGTCATCATGAAGGCAAGCAGGTATTCCCCGTCACGCCCTACAAGTATGACCGGGCGGTCTTTCCCCTGAGTATGGTCTTCTTCGTAAGGAACCCAAGTCCACACGATCTCACCAGGATCTGGATCGCCGTCCAATGAGGGAGAATACTCAAAGTCAATAGACCCGCGATAGTCTCCTGGATAGTCTGAGCCCTGTCCCTGCGAACTCTGCTGTTGAGAGGGCGCAGACTTAGAAGCACCGGGGCCTGGTTTCGGCGCATTTGATGTCTGAGGTTGTTCAGAATCGTGGTTGGTCTGTGCTTGCGACTGTTGTGCATTATCGCGCAGAGCATCTTCTGCTGCTTTCCGAAGCGAAGGCAAAACGGCGAAGAATGCTTTTTTCAGTGTTTGTAGCATGGAGTCCATTATGCCTTATGACGCAAATCTTTCCCTAGCTCATATATGAGCAAAATAAAAATGCATTTATGAGCGGTTATGAGGCAACGCAATGGCAAGTACCGCGCGTTCAACCGCATATACCGGGTCTAGGCCCTCCCCCTTGAGCTGTGCGTCGGCATCAGCAAGTAGCTGCACGATACGGGCGATCTGTTCCCCGGTGAAACGCCTTCCGTCGCGTTGCGCCTGTTCAACCTGCCACGGAGCCATACCTACCTCACGGGCAAGTTCCTGGGCACTGGCACGCACATGATGCACGCGGGCAATATTGCGAATACGCATGGCAAGTGCCCCAACAGAGGGATAGGTTCTGTTCCCGTTGCTAAAGCATGTCGCAAAAGCCTAAGCGCTTCTGCTGCGTTTCCCGTAACAGCGGCGTCTCCCACCCGAAAAGCGGTAACTTCGGTTCGCCCGCCATAGTAACGGTTCACGATCTCTTCGGTAATATTTCCCGCAACATCTGCTTGAAGTTGAGCACAGGCGGAGGCAAGTTCGGCGGTGTCGTTGGTGGCGGCTACGAGTAGGCGTAGGGCGCCGGGATCGATAGTGCGTTTAGCCGCTCGGAATTCACCGGTGACAAATTCCGTTTTTTCGCGCTCGGCTTTGAGCGGTTTACAGGGAATAAGAACGTGGTTTTTACGTATGGCATCAATGAGTTTTTTGCCGCGGTTGCCGCCGGAATGCTGCATGATGAGCATAATGTCGGATTCTGGGGCAGCAATGTAGCTGAGAACATCGTTAAGGAAGTCTTCACTCATGGTGGCGACGTTGTCAGCATCTATTATTTTGGCAGTCCCGAAGAGCGACGGGCTCGCGAGGAGAGTGAGTTCCCCCGCAGTGTAGGTGGAAGCGTTGATGGTGACTAGGTCTGCATTTGGATAGGTACTATAAAAAAGCGGTGCGCAGACGTTCACGTGCTCGTGAGGCGAAATACTCTTCGGAACCGTGGAGCATGATGACCGGTGCGGGATTTACGGTGCGCCATGCGTTATCAAGCGCTTTATTAGCGCGTTGGCCGCGGTAGTTGCCGCGTGATGAGCTTCCCCTGGGAGTCACGGTACCTCATTGCTCGTTCGGTGTGTTGCTGTTTCTATCATACCGAAGTGTCTTTGACCGATTTGGTGCGTTGGTTATTGACGGTGCGTACTAGTTACATGCCGAGTACCGGGTATACGTACATAATCGAGGTGAAGCTCGCGCTTGTAAATACGGTAATCCCAGAGCCATATCAGCAGGCTACCCGCAAAGACAGTAACTCCAGCAAAAGCTACAGATGCCAGAGTAACATCTACATCGAGTGGATTTGCGGGTGCGTGTGCAAAATATTTCGCTATGTATTCGATGCCCTGTGCCGGTATTCTACCGAGAATAAGAGCAATATCCGTGATGGCCGTGAAGTTGATGCTGTAGCTCAGGAACGCGGCAAGACCAGCAAACATGGTGATCGCGGTTAGTGGAGCGGCAAGCATATTTGCGGGAATGGTATAGAGCGGTATTTTGCCGCTGATACCTAAATCACAGGGGTACACCAGAGCGAGGCGCTGGCGGAAGCTGCTATAAGTTCGGCGAGGGTGTGCGGTAGGACGCGCATCAAGAGACGCGTGAGTGAGGGTCCGAGCGCTATCAGCGATGCCGTAGCCACGGTGGAGAGCACAAAGCCGAGATCACCAGCGAGTTTCGGCGCAGCGATGAGGCAGAACACGATAGTGGTGGCGAGCGCGCTAAGAGTATTTCTCCCGGTGCCGCGGAGCATCGCCAAAGCCCCTAGTGACCCCATGAGAATAGAGCGGATTACGGATCCCTCAAAGGTGAGAATCGTGGAGTAGAGAACGACGGCGGTAATACCCATTCCGATCATAAGGCGGCGTGGAACACGCACGAGAATTCCAAAACGGTAGCCAGCCATGAAAATGATGGCGATATTTGCTCCAGAGACTGCGGTAAGGTGACTGAGCCCGCTAAGCTTATAGTTTTCCTTACTGGTGTTGGGCATCGCGGAGTCATCGCCATAGGCGGTACCTAGAAGTAACGCCGTGGTTTCGGCATCGAGGTGTCGGCGGGCATAATCGCGCATCCTGGTGTTTAGGGCGCGCGTGTGCTCAAGATCTTGGTTCGGTTGAGGGAATATGCTTGCACCTTTTAGGAATGCGGTGGTGCCTTTATTTTCAAGGGTTCCGAGCGCGTTAACCCGGGTTCCGGGGTTAAGCTGCTGTTTTTGCGTGTTGTTGTAAATACGAATATCTTCATGAATTGGTGCTCGAAGATTACGGTATTGAGCTGTGTCGGTGCTGAGAATGATCATATTCGTATGCGAGTCAAGAGGGCGTATTTCCCTGATGACTCCGGTTATACGTAACGAGGCTCCTTCGGCATCTCTTAGGGTCGTGCGGCTGGAATCCGTTCCGGTCAGCATGAGCAGGACAGCTTGCAGAGTCACCAAGAGCATAATGAACATGAACTGCCCGAGGATAGGACAAAGAATATGGGCGATTTTGCGTCCATAGAAGGTATTGAGCGTTATGGTGATTATTCCGAGCAGGCTAATAGCCACTAAAACGCAGTATTTATAGGGCTGAAAAGTACCGTGATACATGGCGGCCAGCGTGAAAATCCAGAGTACGACCGCCGAGACTATAAGCCGTATATCAAGGTGAATAATGGCACTGACAGCGCGAAACCATTCGCGGTTATGGTCGCGGCGATAGCGCATCCACTCGGTACGGGCGAAATTTCGGGTGAGATATGGTTTGAGCTTAGGCGGAATGTGCAGAAAACTCATGATGCGGCTCATTACCTATATTGTTTGACGCTAACGGATTTAGACTGTGACGAGCGGGCGCAGCGAACTCATGAGAGAGGGACCGATGCCGGGTACCGCATCCAGTTCATCAACACTTTTGAAGCCTCCGTGAGCATCACGCCAAGAAATAATGCGGGCGGCCAGAGAAGGACCAATGCGCGGCAAAGTCTGCAGCTGCTCAGCAGTCGCAGTATTCAGGTTGATAGGAGAACCCGGTGCGCTCTGCTGCCCAGTGCCCGCGGAAGATTTCGGTGCCGCAGGATTTGCGCGGCTCCCGGAGAACCGTTGGGTGAAGCACTGTTTCCTCCGGCTGGTGCGGCAAGTACCGGTGCAGCGGTCTCCCCTGTCTTAGGGATATAAAGCTGTGTGCCGTCGCTAAGGCTGCCCGCGAGGTTCACCCGGTTGAGGTCGGCATCCGGGGTTGCGCCTCCTGCGGATTCAAGGGCATCAATGGCGCGGGCATCAGCAGGGAGCGTTTGCACGCCAGGAGTTTTGACTGCTCCAGCTATATGCACTCGAATAGTGCCATTCTTATTCGCAACCTTATTCTGCGCAGATGAATCCGAAGGGGTGGCACTCGGAATTACGGATGAGCTAGTCCCTGGCGCCGTCACCTGGGCGCTACTGGTAGACTCTTCGTTTGCTTGCAGAGTGGGTGTAAATCCTAGCAGCCCCCAGAGAATAATTCCTAGAACGCCCAAGGCTAAAACGAAGACGGCATAGGGCGGAATCTTCCACCGGAAAGCACGGGTTTTCGTTGGTGTTTCCCATTCGTCCCAATCGTCCTGAATGAGCTCTTCGGGCATATTCTCGCGCTGTGCAATAACGTGAGTAGTGTGCTCGCCGCGCTGTTCATTGGCAGGGTTGTGCGCAGGTTTTACCGCAGAGATCTGCTGCTGTGTACCCTCGTAGTAGCTTTCCGCCAAATCGTCTGGTTCGGTGCTATGAGTGACGCGTTGTCTAGCTCGTCTTAAGAGCTGTTCAGATGCCGACTCATGCTGCTCATACATGGTTTGTTCGTAAGAATCTGAGTAGAGTCTTCGAGAGCTCTTTCCCCACCGAGGCAGAAGAAGCAGAGCCCTTCCGCAAAATCATCATGCGGCATAAGACGTTCTGTGGGCTCGTCATCCCAGATCTCATACGGGGCTTTGCTTCTCTGTCTGAGCTTCCTGCGCTGGTACCGACGTCTCAGCTCTTTCGGGTTAGCGTCTGCATAGAAGAGCTTAGTGGATGAAATGCTTGGTGGGCGTTATCGCGGGTCATAGTGCAAGCCTAGCCGTGTGCTTGCTCGCCTGCCGAGCGGTTCCTATATTCTGTGGATAACTATCCGAGCGGGACACAAAAACCGGCTATCCACAGGGATTGCGCCAATTTTTGCGGGTGAATCGGGTAATTTTAGCGGCTACACAAAGAAATATGACATTCTCACATCGTATGGCTAATAGATGACAGCGGCAAGTGCTCCCAGTCCGGAATGCGCCGCTAATACGGGCGGGAGAGAGCTGAGAACCGCGTCCGAAGCGAAGGCGCCCAACGAATCTTGCAAGGCTTTAGCCTCCGCAAGGTTACCCATATGGTGAAGCGCTACCACGTGACCGGTTGGTCGTACGTCGTGCTGCGCAGCCGCAGCTGCAGGATGCTTTTTTACCGATTGGTGCTTGGTACAAACGTCACGAATAATCTGCGTGAGGCGTTCTTTCGCGCGCGTTGCGGTACGGGGGCGCTCAACATAGGTCAGTTTTCCATCCGCGACCGTGCCGATAGGCTTGATCTGGAACATCTGCCCGACCATCGCCAACGCGGGCGAGACACGACCCCGCGGCGAAGCGCATCGAGAGTAGGAATGTAGAAATAAATATCGGTCTCGGCGCATATACCGGTAACTACTTCGGCAAGTTCCTCAGGACTATCGCAAATATCGGCTATATCATGGGCGTGCAATGCCGCATGCCCATAGGCTCCGGCGACGGTACGGGAATCAAGTACGGTCACTCGCGCTTTAGAAAGCTGTGCACCCACTCGCGCTGATTCAACGGTTCCAGAGAGCTCTCCCGAGAGGTGTATCGACAGAATATGCTCGTACCCTTCATCAACGAGGGCATCGTAGGTATCGGCAAAGACACCGGGGGCAGGACCGGAGGTATGGACCGTATTTCCGAGGACATGCGCCATTAAAATGGCTTCGTCAATTTCCTCGAGGCTAAGACCGGTTAAATCGCGGGTATTCGTCTCGGTTCGTGTGCCCCTGATGCCTGCACGTGCGGGTGTCTCTTGAACGGATACCGGCATGGGTACCACGGCAAAGCCACCGCGTTCTTGCCGCTCCTTAAGAATTTCAGGGGTAATGGCAGCGGCTGAGTCTGTCACGACAGCGATGCGTCCCATAAGGTACCTCCTGAATCTTAAAAATACGGCAATTTGCAATAACCGACTTTCTCATCATAGCTAAAAAGAATGGTGCCGCCGGAAGAAAAACCCGAAAAGTTTTCTTCCGGCGGCACCGCATCAACGTTCTGAAAACTCTAGATGACGATATTCACCAGTTTGGGGGCTCGCACAATCACCTTACGGATTTCGGAGCCTTCCACCAGCTTCGCGATAGTCTCGTCCTCCAGGGCTTGTTTTTCAAGCTCAGCTTCAGAAATATCTTTTGATACCTCAAGGCGCGCCTTAACTTTGCCCTTGATCTGTACGATTGCGGTGACGGTATCATCCACGAGCAGGGATTCATCTACCTGCGGGAAACCTGCGGTCAGTACCGGGTTATCGTGTCCCAGCGCGTGCCACATGTCCTCGGCGGTGTACGGCGCGTAGAGTGACAATAAGATCGCAATAGTCTCGGCGGCTTCGCGCACCGCGGGGTCTGCTCCCCCAGGGCCCGAATCGATAGCTTTACGGGTAGCATTCACCAGCTCCATAGTCTTGGCGACCACCACGTTGAACTTACCAGTGTCAAGAAGCTGTTTCACATCGTGTACGGTACGCGCCACCAGCTTGTGCAGGTTCGCATCGCCGGATGCCGCATCCACGCCAGGTTCGGAGGTAACGTCTTGAGCAATACGCCATGCGCGCGCCAAGAACTTCTGCGAACCGGCGGGCGAAACATCCGCCCAGTCCACATCATCTTCGGGCGGCGAAGCGAAGATCATGGTGGTGCGCACTGCATCCACACCGAACTTATCAAGCTGCTCACCCAGGTTTACACCGTTGCCGAGCGACTTTCGACATGGCCTTACCGCCGTTGAGAACCTGCCCCTGATTCATGAGAGCCTTGAACGGTTCGCTATGCTCAATCAGCCCCAAATCACGAATAACTTTCGTGAAGAAACGCGCATACAGCAGGTGCAGAATCGCATGTTCCACACCGCCCACGTACATATCGACCGCGCCCCATTCCCTGATCGCCTGCGGGTCGAAGGGGCCTTCGGCGTAACGGGGCGAAACATAGCGCAGGAAGTACCAGGAAGAATCCACGAAGGTATCCATCGTGTCGGAATCGCGGCGGGCGCTCTTACCGCACTGCGGGCAGGGAACTATGGCCCAGTCATCGGCGGCAGCAAGGGGCGACTGTCCCTTGGGCGCTAGCTGTTCGCCACGCAGATTATCTGGGAGCAGAACCGGCAGCTGTTCTTCAGGAACCAGTACCTCGCCACAGTCCTCACAGTGAATCACGGGAATAGGCGTGCCCCAGAAACGCTGGCGCGAGAGCAACCAGTCGCGCAGGCGGTAAATAACCTTACCTTCGCCGGTGCCAGCAGCCTCAACCAGCTCGGTAGCCTTCGCAATAGCCTCTGCCTTAGGAAGTCCGGTTAGCTCACCGGAGTTAATGAGCACCCCATCGCCCGCAGTGGCGATACCCGACTCGGCAGGGTCTTCCTCGCCCTCAACATCGAGCACCGTCACGATCGGCAGGTCGAATTTCTTGGCGAAGTCAAGGTCGCGCTGATCGTGCGCGGGCACCGCCATAATAGCGCCGGTACCATAATCGGCAAGCACATAATCTGAAGCCCACACCGGCAGCTTTGCGCCGTTCAGCGGGTTGATTGCGTAACGCCCAGTAAACATACCGGTCTTTTCACGCTCGGAAGACTGGCGGTCAATATCGCTGAGCGCCTTAATCTGCTCGCGGTAGTCCTCTAGCGCCTGTGCCTGTTCGGGTGCCACAATCTGCTCGGCAAAGGTCGAGTCAGCGGCAACAACAATAAAGGTTGAACCGTAGAGGGTATCTGGGCGGGTGGTGAAGACCGTGAAGGATTCGGCAGGCTGCGCCTCGGTAGCCTCAATCTCGAAGCGAACCTCAGCACCTTCGGAACGCCCAATCCAGTTCCGCTGCATCAGCAGAACACGTTCGGGCCATTTGCCCTCAAGCTGCTCCATATCATCAAGAAGCTGCTGGGCGTAATCAGTAATCTTGAAGTACCACTGATTTAGCGACTTCTTGGTAACCGTGGTGCCGCATCGTTCACAGGCGCCATTAACCACCTGCTCGTTCGCGAGCACGGTCTGATCTTTGGGGCACCAGTTCACCATCGAGTCTTTGCGGTAGGCCAAGCCCTTCTTATAGAACTGCTCGAAAAGCCACTGGGTCCACTTATAGTATTCGGGGTCTGAGGTGTGCAGGCGTCGATCCCAATCCACGGCGATAGCGTAACGTTTGAAAGATTCTGCCTGCGTGTCAATATTCTTGTAGGTCCACTCTTTTGGGTGGGTACCGTTCTTGATAGCAGCGTTTTCTGCGGGCAAACCGAAGGAATCCCAACCGATAGGGTGCAGAACATCGTAGCCGCACTGCTTGTAGTAGCGGGCATTCATGTCTCCAATAGCAAACGCTTCTGCGTGGCCCATATGCAGGTCACCTGAGGGGTACGGAAACATGTCTAGCACATAGCGGCGACCTTTCGCGGCGTTGCCGGTTGGTTTGAAGACACCCGTTTCTTCCCAGTAAGGGCGCCATTTCGCTTCCTGTGCACGGAAGTCATACGCATTCTCGGTGCGTTCGGTCTCTACCTCAGCAGACACTACGATTCCTTTGACGTTTGATTTTCGCTAACCAACCTATTCTAGCGTGTACCCACAAAGGTTTCTTGATGTATTCATAAACTCACGAGTTCCCGTTTCATATCGTGGATGCGCCTCACCACCCCGCAGTCTCGCCTTTGTTGCCGCCAGAGTAACCCCGCGCGTGTAAACCATTTTCAGCCGTATACGACGAAAAACTCTGAATATTGTTTGACTTTTCATTTGAATCTCCAGCACCTACACAGAAATTCCACGTACACTGAGAGAACTCATTGCGTGTGTAAGCCGGTTTATGCACGCCCTCCGTGAATCTCTCTCAGGGATTTACAGTGACCGAGCCCGCAACACACGAAAGGCACCCGCCGTGACATCACCCAGTACCGTTCTTGAAGGTGTGCCGGGGGCACTCATCCCGGGCACCAGATTTGAAATAGAGCTGCTTGGGGCAACTACACGGTATTGGCAGTACGGTGCGGGCATGGGCACCGGCGTTTTTCCCTCCGAAAGCTCTCCAAAGATCCTGCTGATTCACGGGTTCCGCGGCGATCATCACGGGCTTGAGATTATTGCGAACAGGCTTCTGAAGCTTTTACCCGAAGCTAGTATTATCAGCCCCTGACTTGCCGGGTTTCGGGCGTTCAGAAGACCTGCCCATGACTGTTTCTTTACAGGGCTATACCGCATGGCTGCACGCGCTTATTGGGCAGATAAACCCTGCATGCCCCTGATGGCTCTGATATTCACGTGGTAGGACACTCGTTTGGATCTATCGTAACCGCCGCTTATGCCGCCGAATATCCGCATGGACTTGACCGCCTAACGCTCATTAACCCCATTAGCGAACCCGCACTCGAAGGGTCACAGAAGATTGCCTCGCGGGCGGCATCGTTTTATTATCGCGTGGGCGCGGCTCTTCCCGAACGGTTGGGGTACCCGCTGCTGCGTTCGCAGCTGATTACCCGCGTAACGAGCGAGCTGATGATGCGCACCCGCGAACCCGCCATGCGCCGCTTTATCAATAACCAGCACGCCGCATATTTTGGGTCTTTCGGCTCGCGTAAGGGTGTTTTGCAGGCGTATGAGGTTTCGATTTCGGCAACCGCCGCCGAATTTGCCCCGCAGATTCAGGTTCCCGTACAAATGCTTGTTGCCGAAGACGATGATTTGGGTACTCCGCAGACGGCGCGCGCCATGTTTGCCGCGCTTGAGAGGCGCCCGCACTCCCCCGGTGAACGTTTTGAGATGATTCCTGAGGTTGGGCATTTGATTCATTATGAGACGCCTACAGTGGCGGCACGTTTGATTGCAGAATTTACGCACGAAGATTTTACGGTGTAATCCCGAGGAGAATCCTATGAAACTTATGGTTGACGCCCGTTATACACGCATTGGCTTTCACGACGGCATTAGCCGGTATACCGCTTCGCTTTTGAGCGCGTTGAAGGATTTGATGGATTCCCGGTGCTCCCGAGGTGGCCGATCTGCAGTTGGTGATGGTGATTAGTGATGAACGCCAGCTGCAGATGCTCCCGGATTTGCCGCATGTGAAGATTTGTTCGCCGACCGGTCCCTTAGAACCGACTGCGGCTCTTCAGCTCAATAAGTACAACCCTGATGTTGTTTTTTCGCCCATGCAGACGATCGGTTCGGTGGGGCGTAAGTTCAAGCTGGTGCTGACCCTGCATGACCTGATTTATTATGCACACCCGACCCCTCCGGGGTTTTTGCCTGCACCGGTGCGTGCTGGGTGGCGGCTGTTCCATAAGAGTTATACGCCGCAGCGGTTTTTGTTGAACCGTGCGGATGCGGTGGTGACGGTTTCGGAGTCTACGGCGCGGCTGATTCGTGAGCACCGGTTGACGGAGAAGCCGCTGCACGTGGTGCCGAATGCTCCGCAGCCGGGGTCTGTGGTGAGCGAGGATGAGGCTCTGCGCCGTGCAAAGTCACGGGCTGAGGGCGTGAGCAGGCACCTGGTGTATATGGGCTCATTCATGCCGTATAAGAATGTGGAGACTCTGCTGTACGCCATGCGTGAGCTGCCGGAGTACACGCTGCATTTGCTGTCAAAGATGCCGGATGCGCGCCGCGCCGAGCTCGAAGATCAGGGGTTACGCTCTCCCCTGGCGGCGGGCTCGAACGTGGTGGTGCACAACGGGGTCTCTGATGAAGAGTATGCGGAACTGCTAGAGTCTGCGCATGCACTGGTGACGGCTTCACGAGCTGAGGGGTATGGCCTGCCCGTGGTGGAGGCACAGGCGGCGGGCTGCCCCGCTGTGATTAGCGATATCGATATTTTCCGCGAGATCGCCCCGCACGCCGTTTTTGCACCTGTGACCGATAGCCCGCAGGCGGATGCTCCTGCCTGGGCTAAAGATATACGATCTTTAGAAGATGATGCTGTGCGTGAGAAAATTATCCTTGATGGTTTGCAGGACGCATCGCATTACTCTTGGCGGGAATCAGCGCTAAAACTGATGCGGATCCTAAAATATTTATAGAATAAAAATTTAATCCATAAATAGATTAAATATACAAATACTGATGGTTAATTCTACAGTAATTTAAAAATGTATATATTAATTATTAAATAAGGTTTTATCAGATAACTAAATTTCTATACCCAACATCATATTATAGTGAGCTATATGACCATTTTTTTCAAAAACCATCTTGAATGTATTAAGCCATACATCATTTTTATAACTACCTTCCATATAAGGATCATCATCCATAATAGTATGAGATCCGCTATGTGCCCATGAAATAAGTGATTCATAAATAATATGCTCTTCGTATGACATATTTTTACCAAGGTCTGCAATATTTTGTGTACCTAAAGTTGTAAAGTAACTTTCCAGGATCCTACGAAGAACGTTCGGTAACCAGGGCATATTTACTCCTGGATTTTGGATAGCTGCTCCAGCCTGAGACCAAAGCTCCTGATATGATGTTTTAATAGGACTTGAAGTGCCAGAACACTCCAACTTCTCAATAGAATTTGGGGAAGGAGATAATTTAATAATTTTGTAGAACGTTGAGCTACTATAGTTATTATATGTAACCTGATGAAGGAATTTTGTGTTATGTGTCAGTAAAATTAATTGGCGTACTCTTTTTGAATTTTTGTCTTTTATATCTTTAACAAGACCTCGTATCAGTGAAGAAACCGCATAAAGTATACCGCTATCTAAGCTTGATATAGGATCGTCAATAACAGCGAGTACATCATTATTTTCCCCATCCTCAGGTACTCCCTCGAGAGAATAAAGAAAATACAAGAACGTTATAAACGTCCTTTCACCTTCACTAAGATCATTGATGTCTGCTATTTTTCCATTACCTCGTTTTAAATAGTATCCTCCATCTCCATCAACAGTCTTAGTCATCTCAAGACGAAAACTATGAAATTGCATCATTTTTAATAAACTATTTATGCGTTCAACAGCATACTCTGAAGTTTGTGCAGATTTATATAAATTTTTTTATCGATTTATCATAATCAGCATTTTTCTTTTTCTAAAACAGATTTACCTTTTTAATTTCTTTATCAGATTCTATACGATTTTTTTCTATCTATATAATCATCAATATAGATCTTTAGAATATCTGTATAGAATATACTCCATGCCTCTTCTTCTAATTCAGATAGTCTTTCTTTTTATTATTCCTGTCTTTTATAACAGAGGCAAGCTTTTTCATTTGCCTTAATCACTATTTCATTTAGATTTTCAAGATAATTATCAAAATTAGATATATCTATACTAATATCTCATCGGTTTTTCTGGATATTTAATCTTTTCATTAAATATACTATTAATATTATTGCAAGAATTAATAATTTCCAGGAATGAGTTATTTACACCTTCCATATTGTCAGTTAATTCAGCAATAGATTTTCCGTATTGTAATTTATAATTCTGAATATGTTTTATAAATTTTTTCTAGTACATATTTTTCGTGTCTGAGATTATCAATAGACTCAATATAATCTTTAGATACTGCATTATAAATCTGTGATAACAATGATTCTTCTATATCTTGAGAACAAAATAGACATTTCACTGCACCTTGCCTAGACGGATGGTCTTGCTTATTTTTAAGAATCTCTATACCTTTTATTATCCAGGATAATTCACTGTATTTAGCGTGAAACTCACCTATTTTAGTGTTAGTAGGATTAACCAAAAGAACAGTTTACTATGGTTTTAATATCATCTAAATTTCCTTCATACTTAATATCGGGAGATTTATCCCAGTATTCTGGCAGAGAATCGCCTTGTAGGCTTCTAATATCATAATCTATATCATCTAAACTGCGATTCTCTCCTTCATTCCTGTCGCTATTTGCACTACCATTTTTATATTCTTCCAATTGATTACGCACTGTAAGGATCTTATCTAAAAGTTTTACCCTTGTTAGATTTTTATATTTTTCATATTATCTAATACATCTTGAGGAAGCACTTCTCGTTTTTCCATATAACATCTCATGCATTTTATTTTTCCTCTTTTAATTTATCATCGCATTCTTCTATATCGTTCTTGGAAATATTTTTTATTTAAGGAATTTATTTTTATCTTGTAACTCATTGATTTCATCAGTTATTTCTTGTACATTTTCGCCTAGAAGAAATATGCTTTTTCACTGCCAGATTTAGAAAATGCAGAACGGACATAGTCTCTATTATATACTTTTAATTGTATAGGGATTGTTATTATCCCATTTCATCGTCGGACTAATAGTTCCTTTGCGGGACATAAGATTGCTAAGGGTTGTTTTTCCAGATCCATTTGGTCCCGTATATGTAATTTACTTTTATTTAGTGATTTAATTTCTAAGTTATTACTAAAGCATGTCGAATCCTGTATAGTTATTTTTGTTAGCATTATTTCCCTTTCAAGCTTTATGTGATTGCAGAGTTCCTGCGGTCAGAGAGCAAGTTACATCTGTAGGCTATCGAAAGTTTATGTAAGAATCAAGAAAACACTCATACGTGTATGAAATATTTCTATAACTTTTAGAGTAAAAGTAAATGTTATTTGTGGAAAAGGTTACCGATTAGATAACGTCCAGCCCATCACAGCGGACCTGCACCGCTCCGACACGCCGTAACGCCGAAAAGCGCCGCACGCACGGAACGCAGCTCGTGGGTAACTTTCGGTGCCTGAGCATAGGGAGAAGAAGAGAATAGCGCGCCAGTCGCCGGGAACCGCATCCTCATGGGGGTTAGCAGCAACAGGCTCGGAAGTATCACCCTCTCCCCCGCTCTCGATACCGGCATGCACAGACTGATGCGCAAAGAAATCTTCGTCCAACGGCACAGGCCCGGTCACCCGAACACCTTCTGGCAGGTTCAGCTCTTCCAGGAAGGCCTGGACATCATCCTCGGTACCCGTAATGGCCGCTGTGCGCACCGCCGGGGGCAAACCGATCTGCGATCGCTCATCCAGCTCATACAAGGCAAACCATGTGGGATCCCACCGGACGAGCGCCTGCTCCACCGGGGATGGAGATGCGGTCGTCACCACAACCCCACCCTGAGCAGCAGAACGCACGAGCGCCGCAGCGTTGAACCAGCGCCTTAACGCGGCCTCCGGGGCACGCAAAGAATCAAAACGCAGCATAGAATCGGCGTCCAGAAGCAATGCCGCCGCATAACCGCCGAACGCTACGGGTTCAGCCCCGGGGGTGGCAACCACCAGCGCAGGTTCGGCCCCCACCGAAGCACGCACATGGTCCCCCGCCGAAGAAATTACCGGGACACCCCGGAAAGGCACGCCCCAGCTCCTCCGCCGTACGCAGCGCCCCACGGTACCCGAACGCCACTGATCATACCCGCACTCTGCACACCGCCACTGCTGCGCCAAACGCCCGCACCACGAACAACTCGGCACCGAAGCACCCGCCGCCAACGAGAGCGGCCCCCGGCACGTATTACAGCGCGCAGGGCATGCGGCACCGCTGGCACGAAAACGACGGGACATAGCCGCTGCGCGCAACCTGCACCAACACCGGGCCATGCTGCAGAGCCACACGCGCACGCTCAAACGCCAACCGAGGAATACGTGCCACAGCCGCCAACGGGTCACGCGCCAACTGATAGTCATTACCCGTCGAAAAAATGCGCGGCGAAAACTCGTGCACCGTCGCCCGAGGTGCCCGCACATGCGAAGCCCACCGGGTGCGTACCAATCGTGCCGATTCGCTGCTCATCGCGTACCCAGCGAACAGCGCCGCCGCATCTGTTGCTTGGGCACGCAATAGCAGCACATCGCGCGCATGGCAATAGGGCGCACGACGCTCCACAAGCGAGGAATCGCCGTCATCCCAGCACACCACCAACCCCAAATTGGCAACCGGAGCGTAAGCCGCCGCACGAGTACCGATCACAATGGGCACCAGCCCTAGGCGTGCCTTCAGATAGGCGTGATACCGGCTATGCGGTTTATCACTCGAACTCAACCGAACATAAGCACCCGCCGGCACCCGACGTTTCAGCGCGGACTCAAGCCTATCGAGAGTCTTCTGATCGGGAGCCACCGCTAAGGCGCCACGACCATTTGCAGCCGCCGTCACCACGGCAATAGCCAGCAGCTCAGCCCAATCGAACTCAGGGATGCGCGGGCAGCACATTCATGACCGCGCGCGCCGGAGACCCAGCCGCCAGATCCTCTAAAAACTCAGCGCCATTCTCATAATCGCTAAAGGCACGGGAGTCTTCTGCCGAAACCTGGGCGGCAGGAGGGTGAATCTGGTAGGGCGCGAAACCGCCCAAGAGGAAACCACGAATATCATCGGTCAAAGAGGGCGAACCACTGGTCGGTGATTCTTCAGGAGCTTCCTCCTGCGGCTCGTGGTCGGTATCTGAGCCATCTTCGGCGACCGATTCAGAAGTGCTGTCTTCCGCCTTATCGGCGGTTTCATCAGATCCTTGCGGCAGACCCATGAGCTCGGAAAACGTGGGCAAAAACTGGGCATACTGTTTATCAAGAGATGCCACGCGCGGCGTCACCGCAAGCCGCAAAACATTCGCCACGGTTGAGGCGTACCGGTCGGCAAGCGCCTCTGCAAGATCAAAAATCTCGGCAGAAACCGCAGGAATCCTCGACAGGACCGATAAAAGCGGCTGCAGACCCTTAGCAACATCGGTCGTTTCAGCGCGCTCCGCAATAAAACCCGTAACCCGCTGCGAGCCGAACCGCACACGCACACGGGCGCCGGGAACCGCGTCTTCGCTCAGCTCAGCGGGAACCTGATAGTCAAAGGTACGGTCAAGATGCGGCAGGGTGTTATCTAACCGAACCCGCGCCACCGGGTACGGAACCCCGCTCTGAGCAAGCTGCCGGTGCACATCAACAGGCTCAGGCTCGGGAGGAATCAGGGCATCGCGGAGAGCAGGAAATCCCTGCAACAGATCAGGCTGTTGCAGGGATTCCTGCTGAGCGGGCTCAGAAGTCGAAACGTTCATCGACGAAGTATCGGTAGGGTTCTGAGCATCCGCGTCATTGGGCTGCATACTCGCAGGTTCACGCATTAGGATGCTGAAACCGCCGAACGCAGAGCCTCAACACGGTCCAAGCGCTCCCACGTAAACTCGGGTTCATTGCGGCCGAAGTGACCGTGAGCCGCGGTCTTTTTATAGACGGGTCGGCGCAAATCAAGGTCATTGATAATAGCCAACGGACGCAGGTCAAAGACCTCACGCACAGCCTTCTCAATCTTGAGGGGATCAACCTTTTCGGTTCCGAAAGTCTCGACGTACAGGCCCACAGGTGCCGCCTGCCCAATAGCGTAAGCGACCTGAACCTCGGCACGGTCAGCAAGACCAGCGCCCACAATATTCTTGGCGACCCAACGCATGGCGTATGCCGCAGAACGATCAACCTTCGAGGGATCTTTGCCCGAGAACGCGCCGCCGCCGTGACGAGCCGAACCGCCATAGGTATCAACAATAATCTTGCGCCCGGTCAAACCGGCATCGCCTACGGGGCCGCCCTGCACAAAACGACCGGCAGGGTTCACAATAAACTTCGTGTTCGAGCTATCAAAATCGGCGGCATCCAGCACCGGAGTAATCACGTGTTTGATAATATCCGCACGCAAATCCGCTAAATCGTAATCGGCGGTGTGCTGGCTAGAAACCACCACGGTATCAACCGAAACAGGCTTATTATCGGCGTCATACCCCAAAGTGACCTGAGTTTTGCCGTCCGGGCGCAGGTTCACCAGCGTACCGTTTTTACGAACATTCGTCAGACGCTCTGAGAGACGATGCGCCAGCCAAATCGGTGCGGGCATCAATACGTTCGTCTCGTTCGAAGCGTACCCGAACATAATGCCCTGGTCGCCCGCACCCTGGCGGTCATAATCATCAACCGCGATACCGCTGCGAGCCTCTAAAGACTCATACACGCCAGCATTAATATCGGGTGACTGCTCGCCAATTGATACCGATACGCCGCAGAATTCACCATCGAAACCGCGGGTTGATGAATCGTAGCCAATACCTAGAATAGTTTCACGAACGATCGATGGAATCTCAACATAGCTTGAGGTTGTCACCTCGCCAGCAACATGAACCTGTCCGGTTGTTACCATTGTTTCGACAGCAACGTTCGCGGTGGAATCCTGCGCGATAATGCCGTCAAGAATCGCATCAGAAATCTGGTCACAAATTTTATCGGGATGCCCTTCAGTCACCGACTCGCTGGTGAAAAGGCGTAGATGGTTATTACTCACGGTTTCTACTCTACTAGGTTTGGGGCACGCGGGATACAGTACCCAAGGATGTGAACTCGTGTATCAATTATGACAGAACGTTACACGGGTTCGGAGGGAAGCAGTCACAAACTTAATCGGCTCGTATTTCTGCTTTTCTCAGGGCTTTACATACTGTGCAAGAGTGCGCAATATCTGATCGGAAACGACCTGTTTAGAGCCTGAAAAAAACGGGTTCCCGATCTGTGAACGAAGAGAGCAACGTAATCGTATTATCATCGGTTCCGAAACCCTGGTTTACGCCCACCGTATTGAGAGCCAGAAAATCACAGCCCTTACGCGCCAGCTTCTCGCGCCCAAGCTCAAGCGGGGTTCGCTCAGCTGACCCAGTCTCTGCGGCAAAACCCACAATCAAGCGCGCACCGGCACCTGTCTTCTGTCGAAGCTCCACGACTTCACGCAGAATATCCGGGTTGCGTACCAGCTGAATCGTGGGAGCGTCCGAAGAATCTGCGGTCTTCTTAATCTTGTACTCGGCGTATTCGGCAGGCCGAAAATCTGCAACCGCTGCAGACATAATAAGCATATCGGCGTTGTTCTGAGCTTCCAGCACGGCATCGCGTAGTTCACGGGCGCTCACCACTCGGGTTACCTGTACGCCCTCGGGCACGGGGACTTCAAGATTAGCGCCTATTAGATGTACCGATGCCCCTAGATCACGCGCAGCCTGTGCCAAGGCCACACCCTGTTTACCTGTTGAGCGGTTACCCAAAAAACGCACCGGATCCAAGGCCTCACGAGTGCCTCCCGCCGTAATCACGATGCGTTTCCCCGCCAAAATTCCAGGCTCGGGCTCAACACCTAACGCAAATGAGCTGCTAGGCTCTTCCGCCGAGCCAGTGTGAACCGGACGTGTGGGCGTATATCCCGGAATCTGCGAAGGATGCTGCTCCCCCTTCGGGAACTCGGCAATTACGCGCTGCGCCGCCTCAAAAATATCTTCCGGTTCCGGCATGCGGCCCACACCCGAATCGGGACCCGTTAGACGCCCAACCGCCGGTTCAATCACGTGATACCCAAGTTCGCGCAAAGTCTGCACATTCGTTTGCGTTGCTGGATGTTCCCACATCTGAGTATGCATAGCGGGAGCCATAATCACCGGAGCGTGAGTAGTCAGTACCGTAGCAGAGAGCAAATCATCGCAGCGCCCCGCCGCCAACCGAGACATCAAATCGGCGGTCGCCGGTGCTATAACAATCGCATCCGCAAGCTCGGCCTGGCGAACATGGTTAACCTCAGGGAACACGCTCAAAAACGCTCGTGGAAACCGGGTTGCCGCTCAGGGCCTCGAAGGTAGCTTTACCCACAAACTCCAAGGCAGCTTCGGTGGGCATGGCAATAACCTCATGCCCATCTTTTGCGAAAAGACGAAGGAGCATTACCGCTTTATACGCGGCAATGCCCCCTCAATACCAACGATAATGCGCATGGTATTTACAAACGTTCCTTACTCAGCGGAGTCGTCAATAACAACCTCTTCAAGAGCAATAACCTCTTCGGTACCGGCAGGAATGTACTCCTCCTCAATAGCGCCGAAATCGGCGTCGCCCAGACCCAAGGATGCGAATTCCTCAGGAACCAGGTAACCATCTTCGTTGAAGTGCCCATCCGGCACGTGATCGGCAACAATCTGATCTGCCATAATTTCACGCATTGCAACCGAAAGAGCCTTGTCATTAGCCTCAGACTCAACCAGAGGACCAACGTGGTCGCCCGCACTCTCCTGCAGATTCGCGTAATAAGCGTTAATCTGGCGAGCACGACGAGCACCGAAAATCACCAGCCCGTACTTAGACTCAGCCTTCTGAATCAGCGCATCCGCGCTGGGGTTCACAATCCCCTCGGGAGCTACGCCATCAACGAAGTTGTAGTCTTCGTGCTCTTTGATTTCGTTTACCACAGAAACTCCAATATGTTGTCTTTGTACACTGCTGACATTCATGTACACGAACTCAGCCAAAACTAAAGCAATATTTTACCGCTAAACTCGGTAAAAATCACGTACCCTAACGAGAAAGCACAGTAATACCCGGCACGCCGTCAAAATACGTACCCTATGCTTCAGCAGATTCAGCACCCACGATGTGCGCAATCTCCTGCGCCGCGCGCTCTACCGAATCATTGACCACGGTTACGTCGAACTCGCTTTCAGCCTCAAGCTCGATTTTTGCGGTCTCAAGACGCCGCTGCTGTTCCTGCTCTGATTCAGTACCGCGCCCCACCAGTCGAGACACGAGCTCATCCCAGCTGGGCGGTGCCAAGAAAATCAGCTGTGCCTCCGGCATAGACTCCCGAATCTGCCGAGCCCCTGAAGATCAATCTCAAGGATTACTGGGCGACCAGCATCTAGAGCTTCCTGAACCTTAGCACGCGGAGTACCGTATTTATTCTTACCGTGCACCACCGCATACTCAAGCATCTGCCCGTCAGCGATCATCTGATCAAATTCCTCATGCGAGACAAAATAGTAGTGCACGCCCTCTTCTTCACCGGGGCGAGGGTCACGAGTAGTTGCCGAAACGGAAAACCAGACGTTCGGATAGTGCTCACGAATATACTGGCAGACGGTTCCCTTACCCACGGCGGTGGGACCAGCCAGAACGGTAAGTCTAGGTTGAGCAGTCATCGGGTTCTCCCTGCGGTGTGATGTAATAATGCGTATTTTATTCGGCGGCGAGAACTATCGACCGCTGCGGCGGCGTGTATGCCGAACATTGCGGTTAAAATACTCCACCATTTTACGGCGTTGATGCACGCCAAGACCGCCCAAACGACGGGTCGGCGCGATCTGCAGCTCTTCCATAATTTTCTCGGCACGCACAGCACCAATTCCCGGAAGGGCACGGAGCATTTGATCGACAGGCATCTTTGCAAGAGCTTGGTCGTCATCGACCAGATCGAGTACCTGACGTACCGACAGCTCACGGGTAGAAAGTGCCTGCTTAACTTCCTGGCGGCGAGTACGGGCAAGCAACGCCTTTTCACGTGCTGATGCACGCACCTCATCGGTTAGCGGCGTAATCGGCATGGGGTCTCCCATCAAGCGATATATGTATATAAATCAGCGTTCTTACGTTTTCTAACTTAGCATGTTGCACTGTAAAACGATGAACTGAGGTTCGTAACGTAAAGCCTTTCAGGCTCAACACAGCGCAATGGCGCACAGAGCAGATAAACTCTGTACGCCACCACGCGATCACAACGACGTTACGATGTACCACGTGCACGCACTAAATCGTCACGTGCACTCTGCGCCGCCCGCGCCAGGTCAGCCAGCTGCGGACCTGCAGAGAGCACGCCACGGCTGGAATTCACCAAAACCTGAGATTCAACACCTGCAAAAATTCGGTATAGGTCCTCAGCGCTAGCCCCCTGGGCACCATATCCCGGCGAAAGAATGGGACCGTTGAAAGTGCTCAGGTCTATCGCCAATTCCTTGAGGGCCTCCCCCACGGTGGCACCCACAACTAGACCGCATGAACCCATGCGTTCCCAAGTTTGCGCAGTGTTCTCTGCAGTGGCTGCGGCAATAACCTGCTTCGCTACCGCGCCGGTATCTTCTGCTTTGCCCACATGCTGCACACTCTTACCCTCAGGGTTTGAGGTCAGCGCCAGCACGAAAGTTCCACGCTGGTTCGCAGTTGCCGCATCCAGCGCTGGGCGAAGCGACTCGAACCCCAAGTACGGGCTTAACGTGACCGAATCCGTGCCGAGTGGTGAAGAGGTACCGAGCCAAGCATCCGCATAGGCTTTCATAGTCGAGCCAATATCACCGCGTTTTGCATCCGCCACGATCAGAAACCCGGTCTTCAGCGGCGCGAGCAAAGAGCTCTTCCAACACAGCAAGACCTGCGGAACCGTGGCGCTCAAACAGGGCAACCTGGGGTTTGAGCGCTGCGGCGTAGGGGGCGCATCCTTCGTAGACAGCTGTGGTGAAGGTACGCAGAGATTCTGCAGAATCTTCCAGTCCCCACGCCTGCAGCAGGTTCGGATGCGGGATCAATACCCACACACAACGGACCATATTCGTCCATCGCAGCCGCAAGACGATCGCCGAAGGGGATCACGAAAGTTCCCCCTCACGCACCTGTTCGCCCTTGTCCTGCCCCTGCTCGCCGGTGCTGGCGGTCCGCAAGAACTCACCATGTTCTTGCAGATTTATAATCTCCCAGCTACGCTCGCGCAGCGCGGTAATAGCTTGAACAGCAGCCGCGAACTCCGAAATCGTGGTCATCACAGGGCAACCAACACTGACTGCGGCCGCACGGATTTCGTAGCCATCGCTACGAGCTGCACCGCCGGCAGGTGTATTCAAAATCAGATCAATTTCGCCATTGCGCACCATATCAACGATCGAATGCTGACCGTTTGCCTCCGCAAACTTGGAGGCAACCGTGGAATTCACACCATTGCGACGAAGCACATCTGCAGTGCCGCCGGTGGAGACAATCTCAAAGCCCAGCTGTTCAAGCATCTTGGCATAGATAATCACATTGCGCTTATCATGGTTAGCCACCGAAACGAAGACCTTGCCCTCGGTCGGTAGCGGTGACCCCGCACCTGCCTGGGCTTTCGCAAAGGCAGTGTCGTAGAGGGTATCAAGACCCATGACTTCGCCGGTCGAGCGCATTTCGGGGCTAAGTAGGGAATCAACCACCACACCCTCAGGAGTGCGGAAGCGGCTAAACGGAAGAACCGCTGCCTTAACTGCAATTGCAGTATTCTGCGGCAGGGATGCACCATCCATGTTCTTAGGCAAGTATCCCTCTGCCTTCAGTTCAGCAATGGTCTTTCCCCAAACCGATCATCACGGCCGCCTTAGCCAGCTGCACGCCGGTTGCCTTTGAGACAAACGGTACGGTGCGAGATGCACGTGGGTTTGCCTCAATCACGAACAGATTCTCGGAGACGTAAGCAAACTGAATATTAATCAGGCCCCGCACTCCGGTACCACGCGCAATAGCCTCGGTTGCTTCTTTAACCTTGGCGATCACATCGGGACCCAAGGTAATTGGCGGCAAGGTGCAGGAGGAATCGCCTGAGTGAATGCCGGCCTCTTCAATATGTTCCATAACGCCGCCCAAGTAGAGCTCGGTGCCGTCAAAGAGCGCATCCACATCAATCTCAATAGCGTCTTCCAGGAACTTATCGATGAGCGCTGGCTGAGAGGGAGAAACCTCGGTCGCATTTTCAAGGTAGCGTGCGAGATTTGCTTCGTCATAGACGATCTCCATACCGCGCCCGCCCAGCACATAGGAGGGACGAACCAACACCGGGTACCCAATCTCATCGGCAACGCGTTTGGCGCCCTCGAAGGTATATGCGGTACCATTCTTCGGCGAAATCAGACCACCTTCCTCCAGCACGCGCGCAAACTCGCCGCGATCCTCAGCAAGGTCAATAGCTTCGGGAGTAGTGCCCAAAATCGGGACACCCAGCATCTTTGAGGGCTTTCGCGAGCTTTAGCGGAGTCTGTCCGCCCAACTGCACGAAAACGCCCAACAAACCGCCCGTGCGGCGCTCAGATTCAACAATTTCGAGCACATCTTCCAACGTCAGCGGCTCAAAATACAGACGAGTCGAAATATCGTAATCGGTCGAAACAGTCTCCGGGTTACAGTTCACCATAACCGTCTCGTACCCCAGAGAACGCAGCACCAGAGAAGCGTGCACGCAAGAATAATCAAACTCGATACCCTGGCCAATGCGGTTCGGCCCCGACCCCTAAAATCATGATCGAGGGAGTCTCATGGTGAGCGACCTCATCCTCAGAATCATAACTAGAGTAGTGATAGGGGGTAAACGCCTCGAACTCAGCGGCACAAGTATCAACAGTCTTGAATACGGGGCGAATACCTAGGGCATGGCGCACACCGCGCACAACGTCCTCAGAAGATCCGATAATCTCTGCGATTTGCGGGTCGGAAAAGCCGTGGCGTTTTGCCAGCTGCAGGATTTCAGGGGTCAAGTTATCGCGATTTCCCGCACAATCCCGGCGACTTCATTCAGCAGCACCAGCTGATCTAAGAACCATGGATCAATCTTGGTGGCTTCAAAAACCTGCGCGATAGATGCGCCCGCCAAAAGTGCCTGCTGTACCTGGTAAATACGCTGCGTGGTGGGTATCTTGGTCTTCTCGATAAGCGCGTCAAGTTCTTCGGCGTTCAGTTGCTGCTTCGTGAACGAGAAAGAAGCACCTTTCTGCTCTAGAGAGCGCATAGCCTTCTGGAGTGCTTCGGTGAAGTTACGGCCCAGTGCCATTGCTTCGCCCACCGATTTCATGGTGGTTGTGAGAGTTGGATCAGCGGCCGGGAACTTCTCAAAGGCGAAACGCGGCACCTTGACGACCACATAGTCGAGGGTCGGTTCAAAGGATGCGGGCGTTTTCTGGGTAATATCGTTCGGAATCTCATCCAGGGTATACCCCAACGAAAGTTTAGTCGCAATTTTAGCGATCGGGAACCCGGTAGCTTTAGACGCAAGCGCAGAAGAGCGTGAAACGCGTGGGTTCATTTCGATAACGATGATGCGCCCGGTCTTGGGGTCTACGGCAAACTGAATATTGCATCCGCCGGTATCAACCCCAACTTCGCGGATCACGTTGATAGCGATATCGCGAAGTTTTTGGTACTCACGGTCGGTGAGGGTGAGGGCAGGCGCCACCGTGATGGAGTCGCCGGTGTGCACGCCGACCGGGTCGAAGTTTTCAATCGAGCAGACGACCACGACGTTGTCATTTTTGTCGCGCATCATTTCGAGTTCGTATTCTTTCCAACCAAGAATAGATTCTTCGAGCAGAACCTCGGAGGTAGGCGAATACTGGATACCTGCGCCGGCAATGCGGTAAAGGTCTTCTTCGTTGTAGGCCATGCCGGAGCCAAGTCCGCCCATGGTGAAGGAAGGACGCACGACCATGGGATAACCGAGCTCTTTAGCCGCTTCAAGGGCTTCCGGCATAGAGTGCACAATGATCGAACGTGCCGATTCGCCGCCCGCGCGCTCTACCACGCCTTTGAACGCTTCACGATCTTCGCCTAGGTTTATGGCTTCGATATTTGCGCCAATGAGTTCAACATCGTATTCGCGCAGAGTTCCCTGCTTATCGAGAGCGATAGCAGCGTTGAGTGCAGTCTGCCCGCCCAAGGTAGGAAGAATGGCGTCTGGACGTTCTTTTTCGATAATCTTAGCGATGACTTCGGGAGTAATCGGCTCAATATAGGTGGCATCTGCAAACTCAGGGTCGGTCATAATGGTCGCCGGATTGGAGTTTACGAGGACAACGCGCACACCTTCTTCTTTGAGCACGCGTAGAGCCTGAGTGCCGGAGTAATCGAATTCGGCTGCCTGACCGATGACGATCGGACCTGAGCCGATGACAAGGACGCTGTTAAGGTCGGTACGACGTGGCATTTAGGCTTCCTTTGCAGTCTTCTTGGTGGAGGTCATGAGGTCGATAAAACGGTCGAAAAGGTATGCGGAGTCGTGCGGACCTGCGGCTGCCTCCGGGTGGTATTGAACCGAGAACGCGGGAATATCTTGCAGGTTAGCCCCTCGACCACGTTATCATTCAGCCCTACATGGGAAACCATGACCTCGCCGAATTCGGAGTTGGGGGCGGTTACGTATTCACCGATAGGCGCATCGACGGCGAACCCGTGATTTTGGGCGGTTATTTCAACTTTGCCGGTGGTTTTATCCATGACGGGCTGATTGATCCCGCGGTGTCCAAAGGGCAGCTTGTAGGTCCCGAACCCGAGCGCACGGCCGAGAAGCTGATTGCCAAAGCAGATGCCGAAGAACGGGGTGCCCTGGCGCAGTACACCCTGCAGGAGTTCAACCTGTTCGTCAGCAGTCGCCGGGTCGCCGGGACCATTGGAGAAAAATACGCCGTCTGGGCGAAGCGTATTTACGGTCTCAAGGGTTGTGTTTGCGGGCAGTACATGTACACGCACGCCGCGTTCCGCGAAACGCTGCGGGGTCATAGATTTGATGCCAAGATCGAGTGCAGCAATGGTAGCAACCGGCGGAGCGAACCAGCCGTATTGGTGAGGTTCAACTGTGTAGGCTTCCGTCACGGAAACGGTATCGGCAAGTTTACGGCCCGCCATCGGCTCGGAGGCGCGCACCGCTTCCAAAAGTTCGGCTTCAGGACGATTGGCGTGGCGTCCCGAAAAAATACCTGCACGCATTGAACCGCTAGAGCGTAGGCGGCGAGTCAGCGCACGAGTATCAATGCCTTGAATGCCCACGATACTTTGGGTCCTGAGTTCGTCATCCAGGGTACGTTCTGCACGCCAGTTGGAGGCAACACGTGCGGCATCTCGTACCACGTACCCGGCAACCCAAATTTTGCGGGATTCTGCATCTACCTTGTTCACACCGGTGTTACCGATATGAGGCGCGGTCTGCACCACGATTTGCCCAGCGTAGGATGGGTCGGTCAGCGTTTCTTGGTAGCCGGTCATGCCGGTGGAAAATACTGCTTCGCCTAAGGATGCGCCAATTGCACCGTACCCGTAGCCTCGGTAGATGGTGCCGTCCTCAAGAACGAGTAACGCGCGGTCCGTGCCCAAAGCACCGGAACGTGTCATCTCAGTCATGCTCTTACTTTCCTTTTCTCGGTGGTCTGTTCCCCTGCTTGTGCCCGTTATAAGTGGAACACTGTGTGCAGGAAATTCTTGGTATGCCGTTCGCAATTAGCGGGCATTTTGTGGGTGAGTTGTCTGTGTATTAGTGATGTGCTGTCTCTTCCAGCACCCATTTTTCGGGGCTATCGACCGCATCCGGCGAGATCTCGCGAAGCTTCTCAAGTGCGATTTTTTTCTGATCGGCATAGCGAGTGCGAAATCCGGTCTGCACGCGGTGGCCGTCAAGAGTCCAACCGATCACGATAAGTCCGTCACGTTCTACAACCTTGCCGATCATTCCCCGCCCGGTGGTAATGACCGCAAGTTTCTTCGCAGAATCCACAGGTCTTTAGCCCCGTTGCGGGTGAAGATAATGCCGTCCGAGTAGATCAGGAGCGTGGATTTTGTTTTGAACCCTAGCTGGTCGAACCCTACACGGTTCAGTTCATCACCGAACATCGTAGTGCTCACATACTCCCCCTCAAACGCCGCCTCGGCTTCAAGCCCGTCGTAGCGTTCGGGAACGTCTTTGAGCGAACCGAACATCGTGGACTGCCGCTTGAGACGGGATTTCCAGCCGCACCAAATACCGAAGAAGCACAGCGCCACCACGGCAACGCAGATAAGGGTGGGAATCAGTTTTTCCACGGTTCTTCTTTCTCCTCGGTTTATTGCAACGGTTTTACCCCTGTATTAGGAACGATCAAGCCTGCCGGTGAGGGCTCGCGAGCTCGCCATTCAAAACGGTCGGATGCCCCGCGTAAAAAGTTGCGCGCACAGCACCGGGAACCTCCATCCCACAATACGGGTTGTTCTTGCCCTTTGTGGCCTGCTCCTCAGGCTTAATCACACGGGTAGCCTTCGGATCAACCAACACGATATTTGCTGGTTCACCTTCGGCAAGCGGACGGCCCTGCTCAGCATCCAGGCTGCCAATTTTCGCCGGAGTTTCGCTCATAATCCGTGCGACATCAGCCCAGGTAATATGCCCTGGCTCCACAAGGGTCATCTGAATAATCGAGAGTGCCTGCTCAAGACCGGTCATGCCGTTTGCAGCACACGCCCATTCACATTCTTTGCTTTCTGCCGGATGCGGTGCATGGTCGGTACCAATAACGTCAATAATGCCGTCGGCAACAGCCTGGCGCAGAGCAAGCACATCCTCTTCGGTGCGTAAAGGCGGGTTCACCTTAAAAATCGGGTCGTAGGTGCGCGCCTTTTCGTCGGTCAGAATCAGGTGATGCGGGGTGGCTTCGGCGGTTACCTGCACGCCGCGAGACTTAGCCCAGCGCACAACCTCTACCGAGCCTTTAGTCGAGAGGTGGCAAATATGCAGACGCGAATTCAAATGCTCAGCCAGTAGAACATCGCGGGCGATAATAGCTTCTTCCGCGACAGCGGGCCAGCCGGTAAGCCCCAGGTCGGCTGAAACCTTGCCTTCGTTCATCTGAGCGCCCTCAGTGAGGCGGGGCTCCTGCGCATGCTGGGCGATCACACCGTCAAAAGTCTTTACGTATTCAAGAGCACGGCGCATAATCGCCGGATCGTAGACACACATGCCGTCATCCGAGAACACACGAACCTTCGCCTCAGAGGTCGCCATAGAACCAATGTCCGAGAGGAATTCGCCTTTTAGCCCAACGGTCACCGACCCGATAGGCTGCACACGGCACCAGCCGGATTCCTTACCCAGACGATCAACCTGCTCAACCACGGCTGCGGTATCGGCGACAGGAAGCGAGTTCGCCATCGCAAAAACAGCCGTGTAGCCGCCCAAAGCCGCCGCGCGGGTACCGGTCTCAACGGTTTCAGAAGCCTCATATCCGGGCTGGCGCAGGTGAGTATGAATATCGACCAGCCCTGGAAGAGCAATCTGACCGGAAGCATCAACGACCTGAGCGTCCTCAGCTTCTAAATCCTGGGCCAATACGCGCAATTTTGCCATCCTCAATCAGGATATCGGCAACGCGCTCACCCAGCAGGGAGGCGCCTTTAATAAGGTACGTGCTCATGTGTATTCCTTCTTTCGGATAGCGTTAAGATTCGTCGCCGGAGTATAGTTTCTCGCTTGACCCGTCAGTCAAGAGCAGGTACAGCACCGCCATGCGAACCGCCACGCCGTTACTGACCTGGCGCAGCACCCAAGCGTTCTGAGAATCAGCGGCTTCGGCGCACAGCTCCAGCCCTCGGTTCATAGGGCCGGGATGCAGAATTGCGACTTCCTGAGGCTGCGCCAGCAGATTCTCGAAACGTTCTTTGGTGAGTCCCCACAGGGCGGTATACTCCTCTGCTGAGGGGAAATAGGCGGCGTTCATACGCTCTTTTTGGATGCGCAGCATCATCACCGCGTCAGGTTTTGTGGCGATTGCGTCATCGAAATCGTGGAAAACCTCAAGTCCCCAATCCTGCTTCCAACGCTCAGTATGCACAGGCAAAAGCGTAGGCGGAGCCACAAAAGCGACATCGGCCCCCAGATTTTTTAGCAACCACAGATTCGACCGCGCCACGCGAGAGTGCAGAATATCCCCCACGATCAGCACACGCATACCGTTTAAATCGGTTCCTCGCGGTGATTCCAGACCATCACGCTGAGCCTTAAACTGGCGCAGCGAAACCGCATCTAAAAGAGCCTGCGTTGGATGCGCATGCGTGCCGTCCCCCGCATTTAGCACAGGAATATCGGTCCACCCGGCCTCGGCAAGACGCTGCGGAGCACCCGAAGCCGAATGACGAATCACGAAGGCATCCGCACTAATCGCTTTGAGAGTCTGAGCAGTGTCTTTGAGGGATTCTCCCTTAGAAACCGATGAACCACGCGCAGCAAAATTAGTAATATCGGCGCCCAGACGTTTCTCTGCGGATTCGAAGGACAGTCTGGTACGCGTTGAGTCTTCAAAGAAAAGGTTGACTACAGTCTTGCCGGCAAGCACATTGAGCTTCCGGTTTTCTGCCTTAACCTGTGCCATATAGTCAGCAACATCGAGTATTTCAATGGCCTGAGTTCGTGTGAGATCGCGAGTGTCAAGCAGATGTTTCATGAAAGCTGTCCTTCCAGCTGAATGATATCAACGCGGTCTGTGGCGTTATCCGTTTCTTCGAGTACCACACGAACCTTCTCTAAGGCACTGGTCGGAAGGTTTTTCCCCACGTGGTCGGCGCGAATTGGGAGTTGCCGGTGCCCGCGATCAACTAACACGGCAAGACGCACCAGAGCCGGACGTCCGTATTCGTTAAGGGCGTCCAAGGCGGCCCGAACAGTGCGGCCGGAGTACAGAACATCATCGACGAGAACCACATTTTTGCCATCAAGACCCCCACCGGGATCAAGGACTCCCCCGCGCTGCGGTTTTCATATTCCTCATCGGTGAGGTCATCGCGATACGAGGTAATATCGAGAGCGCCCAGGCCATTTTTGAGATCAAAATTTGAGTCATTCGTCTGGATGCGCTGTGCCAGACGCTGTGCCAACGGGTATCCACGAGACCGAATACCTAAAAGCACTAGGTTATCAGTTCCCTTATTAGACTCAAGAATTTCAAAAGCAATACGTGTAAGAGCGCGACGGATCTCATCGTCGCTAAGGATAGTGTGCCCTTCATTGGGCGTTTTTATTGGCGCGCCTATGGGATGCGCACCAGGCTCATAGGGTACAGATGTCCCCGACACAGCCGACTCCTTCCCCGCCTCACGGGACGGATTTAAAGGTCTCTTGCTTTTACCAAGACTACCATACGTACCACGCAGTTCAGGGGTATGTGTTTCTGAAGTTTTAATTTTTTTGGAGTCAAAAATCCTCTATATATCATGCAATAAACGCTCATGTTCCCTGAACAAAGACTCATAAAACGTCGAGAGTCCATTATGCTAGTAAAAGCATCACCGATAGTACAACCACACCGAGGACTGCATCATGGAAGATCTCTTTGAGGGCCTGGTAAGAATTATCTTTGGGATTCTTGCAGCCCCTATCGTTTTCGTGGCGCACCGCTACTTTAAGCGCCGCAACCGAATGCGCACCCGGCAGCTTACGGAGCTTGGCTTTGCTTCTTCCACTCAGGTGATTCGGCATACTCTTGGAGAGACTCAACGCAACTCATACTTCTCGGTTATCGGTGCAGTCCTCTTCGGACTATGTACTCTCATCATGGCATGGATTTGGGTATCTTCCTCTTTTGACACTATCGCTACTATCCTACTGAGCGTCGTTGCTCTATGCACTCTTATCTTCATCTGGTACTACCGCCGATCCTACGTTGAGTTCAGGCTATACGAGTTTATGAGATCCCGGCTTGGCGAGGGCGTTATCACTCTTGACTACGCTGATATTGATGCCTATACATTTACCTACAATAAGTTTGAAACCGCTCTTAAAATCACCACGGTATCCGGCATATCATTTGAGCTCGATCCCGCTATTCAAGACTGCCGTTACCTCTGTGCCATGATCGCTATGCGTATGCGTTCTAATCGCTGGCCCGATCCGTCCTCAGACCGTGATATGAGCGTTGTGCTTCATATGATGCGCACACAACACTGGCTCAAGTTCCTACTGCACGTACGTGAAGGGTCTAACCTTGCTGCTAATAATCTCGCTTCTACCCAGCATCGCAATACTCGGTACACCCATGAGGGCAGCGAACTTTTTGAAGAGGCTAAACGCCAGCTCGGGTTCTATGCATAACCCGGCTTGATCCGTATGAATGTATACTAAAAGCCGCCTCAAACCCCTAAAAAGCAGGGGTTTGAGGCGGCTTTATAACTGAGCTGTTTAAGCAAGCAGAGTCGGTTTTACCTGGCGCAGCTTATCCAAAAGACCGTTAACAAATTTCGGTGAATCGTTTGTAGAGAGCACACGCGCCAAACCGGTTGCCTCCGAGATAGCAACCGCATCTGGAACATCATCATTATAGAGAAGTTCCCACGCGCCGATCCGCAAAATTACGCGGTCGACAGCTGGCATACGCTCAAACGACCAGTCACGCGCATAGGTCTCAAGGTATTCTCGAATCTCGTCATCATGTTCACGTACGCCGCGCACGATCTCTTCGGCATAGGCCGAGATCTGAGCGGCAGTATGCAGACGGCGTCGCTTCAGCACATCAATAATGTCTTCTTGACGCTGATCGGCTTCAAAAAGTACCTCGACGGCACGTAAGCGGGCTTTGGTACGAGAGTTCATTAGTCGTTAACACGGCCCAGGTAATCGCCGGTACGGGTATCAACCTTCACCTTGGTGCCTGTCTCCAGGAATAGTGGAACCTGAATTTCATAGCCGGTCTCAAGAGTTGCAGGCTTATTGCCACCAGTGGAACGGTCACCCTGCAGGCCAGGCTCGGTGTAGGTAATTTCAAGAACAACAGAGGCAGGAAGCTCAACATATAGCGGAGTACCCTCATAGAGGGCTACAGTCGCGGTCTGCGACTCCAGCATGTAGTTAGCAGCATCGCCCACCACAGCTGCAGGAACATTAATCTGATCATAGGTCTTCAGATCCATGAAGACGTAGTCTTCGCCGTCCTGGTAGAGATACTGATAGTCGGAACGATCAACAGTAGCAGTCTCAATCTTAGCGCCAGCATTGAAAGTGCGGTCGACAACCTTACCGGAGGTTACGTTACGCAACTTGGTACGCACAAACGCACCACCCTTACCGGGCTTTACATGCTGGAACTCAACAACGGACCACAGACCGCCATCAATCTTGAGGATTGCACCGTTTTTAATATCAGTGGTAGATGCCATGCGGCTCTCCTTCGTATTGTCGACGCTTACACACAACACGATGCGTGTTGCCGCAGGCGCTAAGTTATCAATGAGCAAATAATGTCGCCCTTTAGTTTACACTATGGCACCGCTACTATGACATATCTAAGTAAAATTCCCATCACGTTCTGCATGTTTGACTGCCTAGACATGGGTACCCCCCTGTAAAAGCACCTAAATTGCAGTTAGTTATTCGGCGATTTCTTGGTATGTCATATACAGGATGGAGTCATCGGGAACCTCATAAACACGCGGTTTACCCAGTTCTTCCAAAACGATAAAACGCAAAAGCGAGCCGCGCGCTTTTTTATCCCGGCGCATAGTTTCGAGAAGCTCTTTCCAGCGATCCCCCCGGTATCCCACTGGAAGATTCAAAGATTTGAGAATGGCACGGGTGCGATCAACAATTGTTTCATTAAGATACCCAGCGGCAAGCGCGAGCTCGGCCGCATACACCATCCCCACCGCAACGGCTGCGCCGTGGCGCCACTGGTATCGCTCGGCACGTTCAATAGCGTGCCCTAAGGTATGCCCGTAATTGAGAATTTCGCGGCGACCGGATTCGCGCAGGTCTTCAGAAACAACCTCCGCTTTCACCCGAACGGCACGCTCAATCAGGTCACGCACTATTGACGACTGAGAATCCCGAATCTTTTCTGGGTTAGCCTCAATACTGTCAAGAATCTGTGGGTCAGCAATGAACCCACACTTTACGACCTCCGCCATACCTGTTAAAAGCTCATGCTCCGGCAAGGTACGCAGCGTACCAATCTCGCAGAGCACTGCAGAAGGTGGCCAAAATGCCCCCACAAGATTCTTTCCCTCGGCGGTGTTAATACCTGTTTTTCCTCCCACAGCGGCATCGACCATGCCAAGAAGAGTGGTCGGAATGTGAATCACACGTACCCCGCGCAGCCAGGTTGCCGCCACAAAACCGGCAACATCAGTAATGGCTCCGCCGCCCACTGAAATAATTGCATCCGTGCGTGTAAAGTCGTTCTGACCTAAAACCTGCCAGCAAAATGCGGCCACTTGATGGTGCTTAGCTTCTTCAGCATCAGGAATTTCAGCGCTAAAAGACTCGTAGCCAACTTTACGCAGATCTTCCATAACAAGCTCGCCGGTAGCCCGTAGGGCGCGCGGGTGGATCACCAAGATTTTATGCGCTGTGTTACCTAGAATATCGGGGATTTTCTTAAGCAAATTATGCCCCACCAGAACATCGTAGTTCTCGCGTGGTGAGCTGCCTGTGACGGGTATATAGGTAATGTCTTCCTCACCGGAAGCTCCGAAAGTTGGAGCTACAGAGGTTTCGGACTCAGCGGCGTGATGTGACTGTTCAATCATGAGAGTGTTCCTTTCGGAAGGCAAGAACAAAGTTCTGAATTTCGGCGGTCATAACGCTAATATTTTTTTCTCCACGCGCATCCAAAGTATGCTGTGCAAGTTCCTCATACCGATGCTGCCTATGCTCAAAAATCTCAGACCAGCGCTCTACCGGGTTAGGCTCTAGAAGCGGGCGGGTTTTATTGCCTGTAATGCGCGGCTCAACCGTATCCACATCGACCAGAATGTAAACCACGCATTCGTCACGCAAAAGGTCAGCAACCGCATCAGTCATAGGGGCACCGCCACCCAGCGAAAAAACTGTGTTGCGATAGGTTGGCGAGGTCAGCACATCTTCAATAGTCTTGCGTTCAAGTTCCCGAAAATAGGCTTCACCAAAGATTTCAAAAATCTCGGATACCTCACCATAACGTTCCACAATCAGCTGGTCGGCGTCAAGAAACTCATAGCCGTAAAACCGTGCAAAATGGGTGCCAATATAGGTTTTTCCCGCCGCCATAGGACCGATGAGAACTACCGGACGGGCACGTTCGGCAAATTCTTCCTGAAGCTCACGTACCTGCTGCGGATGTATGCGAAGGGTATTTTCTCGCTTTTCTCCTTAGAGATGCTTTCGCGCTCTGATTCTAAACTAGCAGTGCTATGCCTCAGGTGTGCAGCCTGTGCCATACGCGCTGTAATCGCGGCAAAACTTGCGGATTCATGTGGCTGTTCAGACACAGGTGCCCGTTCCAAGTCATCATTTTTACGTGAAGCCTGTTCCGCAACGATGCGCGGGCGTGCGAAGATTGCGGGCGTCGGTATAGTGTCTGATTGCTGACCGCGTGCTGCCTTGTTCGTCTCCAATACTTCAGACTCTTCAGGAACTTGAGGACTCCCCTGTTCGTCCTGCGGTTTATGAGGTTCTACAGTAAAGCCCGCCAATTTCACGAAAAACGCTTGAAGCGAGAGGAGCGGGTGTATCCGAATCAGATGAAGCATATACCCGTACCTTCGACGTAGCGCGAGGGACAGCTTTCCCAAATTTCCCAAAAACCGTGAGTGGGCTGGGAACAGCCGCTTTGCGAGCAGAATGAAGTTCTTGAGTGTGTGAGCCTACCTCATGCTGTTCAGCCGTATTCTCCTCAGGTTCCGAAAGCTTTGACTGCGGGCGCGATGCATTCCCCTCTCGGGCACGGCGCGCTGCTTCCGCTATGCGAGAGAAAGGGTTCGTCTCCGACGATGCGCCCCCGGAAGGCGCTGGATCCTCAGCAGCCACAGTCTAGGAATCCCATCCCGCAACATTAGATTCCCAAGCCAGCGATTCGGGAATCTCTGCCAGATAAGAGTCCATATTTCGACGTGTCTCGCCGATGGAATCGCCACCAAATTTCTCCAGTGCTGCCTGTGCGAGTACAAGGGCGACCATAGCCTCCGCCACCACACCGGCGGCTGGTACAGCACACACATCAGATCGCTGATGATGCGCCTTCGCGGGTTCCCCGGTTGAAGTATCAATAGTTTTGAGTGCCTTGGGAACGGTAGCGATAGGCTTCATAGCGGCACGAACACGCACAAGATCGCCTATACTCATGCCGCCCTCAATGCCGCCGGCTCGGTTCGTATCACGAGTCACGCCATGTTCACCGACCGAAATCTCATCGTGTGCGACGGTACCAGGGCGGTCGGCGGTCGCAAAGCCATCACCAACTTCGACACCCTTAATAGCTTGAATCCCCATCAGCGCTGCGGCAAGGCGAGCATCCAGACGACGATCCCAATGCACATATGAACCGAGTCCTGGGGGCATACCATAAGCCAAAACCTCGACGATACCGCCGAGTGTTTCTCCATCTTTGTGCGCCTCATCAACCCGGGCGACCATAGCATCTGAAGTAGCTTTATCGAAGCACCGAAGAGGATCAGCGTCAAGAGCAGCAACATCACGGGGAGCAGGCACTGACACTCCATTGGGCGCGTGTACGCCGCCCACTGCAACAGTATGCGATACAAGCTCAACACCGAGTGCTTTTTAAAACCTGAGCGGCGACCACGCCTAGAGCTACCCGAGTCGCAGTTTCACGTGCCGATGCGCGCTCAAGAACAGGACGAGCCTCCGCAAAGTTGTATTTCTGCATACCCGTAAAATCCGCGTGACCGGGGCGCGGGCGTGTCAGGGCAGCATTGCGGGCACGCCCTTCAATAAGTGCGGGATCTACCGGATCTGAGCTCATGACATCAACCCATTTAGGCCATTCAGTATTCGCGATTTCCAAGTGCTACGGGGCCACCCTGCGTCAGGCCGTGCCGCACCCCGCCCAGAATACGCACTTTATCTTCTTCAAACTTCATACGAGCGCCGCGACCGTACCCTAGACGGCGGCGAGCCAGCGCATCACGCACCATCTCGCTGGTAAGCTTCACGCCGGCGGGGACTCCTTCGATAATACCGACCAGCGCTTCACCGTGAGACTCCCCCGCGGTCAGCCAACGTAGCTCCATATATTTCCTCATCTCCGTTTTGCCGTCTTGAGAGTTCCGGCACCGTCAAAGTTTGAATCTGTATATAAATTCTAACGTCTCTTTTAACACACAATGTCAGGAAGCTGTTCACGCGGAGCAAGATTTACAGCGGCACACATCGCATTGAGCACATCAAGCTCGTGCGGGAGATGCTGATCTATAGCATGCCCTGTAAAAACGCGTACCTGGTCGAGAGCCTGATAGAGAAGCATTTCAAGGCCCGATACGACGCGCCCGCCGCGCCGCTCCCAAATCTGCGCTAGCTGAGACGGCCACGGATCATAAGCTACATCCAGTAGAACAGCGTGCGGGTAGACCTTGTGTATGTTTTTAGCAAAATTATCTGCAGCATGAGCGGGGAGAGTCGAGATCACCGAGTAATACGCGGCGCTGCCTTCCGCAAACCGGGCAAGAGGCTCTGCCTGGACCTCAAGACTTAGACGTTTTGCTGCGTCATATATGGCAGAGAGCTTATGCAGTGAGCGCGCATACACCGTCACACGAGTGTACCCCAAACGGTGTAAGGCGGCTAGAGCAGAAATAGCGGTTGCGCCGCCGCCCAGGATAGCCGGTTGTGTCGTTGCTTGGTGAGTTTCAAACCCAGCATGTAGAAGTGCATTGACGATGCCGCCGACATCTGTATTATGACCATGCGGCAACGGTACTTCGGTATCTTCCGTCTTTCTCCAGAAAACGGTGTTAACCGCCCCAGTCACCTGGGCCAAAGCGGTTGTTGAGTGAAGATACCGAATAATATCGGTCTTGAGCGGCATTGTGACCGAAAACCCGCAGATTGCTTCTCCGGCCTCTGCCTCATCCATGAGATCCGGAAGATCCGCGGAGAGTGTGTCACGACGGGCATACGCAATGTTCTCTTTGAGTACCTGGTACGCAGCGGTATGTAAAACTGGCGAGAGCGAATGCGCTATAGGATGCCCCAGCACATAGGCTCGTCGTGCTGCCGCTGCCTTAGTCATGGTATTCCCTTCCCACGAGATGCCATCTAGATTGTCCGTCACTTTACGCACATAAACGGAACGGATGCTCCTTCCAGTTTAGTGGAAGGAGCATCCGTTCCGTCTTACGAAGAACCGTACAGAACCTACAAATACGGTGCCTCAGTACTGACCATGCAGTATCTTATTTACAGCGACCTGAGTGTTCCTCACACCACTGGTTGTACTCGTCAACGTACTTCTGGTGTTCCTTATAGGTGCGGGAGTACTTCGTCTCACCCGTGTCAAGGTCAACCGTTACCCAGTAGTAGTACGGGTTGTTCTCGGGATTTGCTACCGCTTTGATTGAGGATAACCCTGGCGATGCAATCGGGCCTGCAGGCAACCCTGTATTTGCATAGGTGTTGTACTTATTATTCTTATCTGCCTTTTGCTCTTCCGTGAGGTGATATGAACGTACACCCAAGCCATAGGTCACGGTAGCATCGGACTGAATCAAGCCGTTAGTCTCACCCTTGGGGTTATTGAGGCGGTTATTGATAATGCCCGCAACGGCCACATAGTCCTTAGGCTGTGCTTCAAGCTCCACGATAGAAGCCTTAGTCAGGACCTCAAAGGTTCGTTGGTCTCCGCTAACTCCTGCTTCCTGCAAATCAGCCTTTGTTCGCGAAACCATAGCCTCAATAATTTTCTTGGCGTCGGTCCCTTCCTTCGGAATTCGGTATTCGCCCGGGTGCAGCCAGCCTTCCATAGAGGGGAAGTTCTTCGGGATACCGTATTCTTCGGGGTGAGACATAGCGGCTTCAATATCGCGACGACTTATCTTGCCTTCGGTAGCTTTAGCGATAATATCGACCGTCTCGTTCATACGCTTACCCTGCTGAACCGCGATATAGAAAATATTATTATCGCTATCTACCAGGTTCTTCACGACCGAAGAGCTGCTCATTTGCTTCTGCAACTCATAGGTACCAGCCTTAAGAGTTTTACCGTTAGCCTCTTTCTGGTACACGTCAATAAACTTGCCGGGATCGGCAATAATGTCTTTTTCTTTGAGCGCCTGCGCAATCTGCGCAGTACTCTCACCCTGCTCAATCGTGAAGCTTACCGGTTCGCCATTTCCCGATCCCGAGTAGTCACGATTTTTGAAGGGGTTAATGTCGTAACGCTGCACGAAGACCACCCCAAGCACAATAAGTACCACGGCAAAGACGCTCAAAGCTGTTGCCATGATGGTGTGGCGGCGACGCTTACGTGCGCGTAGCTCCCTAGCGGTTACCACCTCATCCTCAAGGGTGATACCGCGAATGCCAGCCTGGCTTTCGGCGAGTGTCGGACTGAGAAGCTCGCTTAAGCTACTCTCTCGCGTCCGCTGTTTTGTAGGTTCTTCGGTCACTGAAGGTTCTCCGTTTCGTTGACGGGGCCGTCTATAGTCTCTTGCAGATGAGAATCTTCGCGGGGTGATTCATACACCAGATATCCAGCGACAGCTTGCCCAGCTTTAAGAGCATCCAGACTGTACTGCAATATGTTAACAGCAGCAACCTGGTCAACCATAGTCTTGAAATTTCGGCTGGATACACCAGCCTCGTGGAGGGAACGATGCGCACTCACCGTGGTGAGACGCTCATCGACCAGCCAAATGTTGATGTGTGTATTTCCTTCTGCATCCAATTCGGAGCGCAAAGCGTGGGCGTAATCCCGTGCCATGCGGGTGGAGTCCGACTCTCCTCCCCGCATGGTTTTGGGAAGCCCCACAAAGATCTCTTTCACGTCGTTAACCTCCACAAGTTTGCGGAGAACTCGACGGTCCGAGTTCTTCTTGCTGTCACGACGGAGTGTCTTGAGCGGAGTCGCCAGAATGCCGTCTGGATCGCTCAATGACGTGCCAACGCGGGCATTACCCACGTCAACACCCATCCGTACTCCTCGTTGAAATTCAGTCAAGTTATGCCTGCGCTATCGCGTTGCGAATAGCATCCAGTGCTTCTGAAACCTTCGAAGCATCCTGTCCGCCACCTTGTGCAACATCGTCTTTACCGCCGCCACCGCCGCCGAGTACACCTGCTGCGAGTCGCACCAAGGCACCGGCTTTAATGCCAGCTTCACGGGCACCTTCATTTGTGGCGACAAGAATAACCGGGCGACCATTGGTCACGCCAGTCACCGCCACAACGGCAGCTTCAGAGCCGAAGCGTGAACGTAAATCTAACGCTAGCGAACGAACACCGTTGGCGTCCAGCTCTCCCGCATGATGCGTAAGAACTCGTACGCACCGATGGTTTGCGCGTTTTCTAAAAGCTTACCAGCCTCAGCCTGAAGCTTCTCGCGGCGCAGCTTTTCAAGTTCTTTCTCAGCTGACTTTAGTTTCGCCAACGTCTGGTTTATTTTCTCGGGTAGCTCGGACGAGGACTGCACCTTCATCATGCCGGTCAGCTGATTGACTAGGGTACGCTCAGCGGCAAGATGCTCGAAAGAATTCATACCGACCAGTGCCTCAACGCGGCGGTTACCTGAGCCCACAGACTGTTCGGTGAGCAGAGTCAGAGAACCAATCTCAGATGAAGTTCCTACGTGGGTGCCGCCACAAAGCTCACGCGAGAACTCTCCACCGATTTCGACCATACGCACGATGTTGCCATACTTCTCGCCGAAGAGGCTCATAGCGCCTAGGGCTTTAGCCTCGGCAAGAGGCATCTCACGCGCAATAACTTCGTGGTTATCCCGAATAGCGAGGTTTGCTACCTCCTCGACTTCACGCTTAGCGGAGTCAGATAGGCTCTCACCCCATGCGAAGTCAAAACGCAGGTAGCCTTCCTTATTGAAGGAACCACGCTGAGTTGCTTCATTACCCAATACCTGGTGCAAAGCCGCATGAACAATATGGGTACCCGAATGTGCTTTTTCACCGTCTCGACGTCGCTGCACATCAACCTGCGCCACAACCTCAGCGCCCGGATGCGCTTCACCTTCACGAACAACGGCGCGGTGAACGCTCAAGCCCTTGACAGGCTGCTGCACGTCCTGAACATCAATCACGAAACCGTTTCCAGTAATCACGCCGGTATCAGCTGCCTGTCCGCCGCCCTCCGCATAGAACGGGGTTTCGTCCAAAACAACCTCGATCTTATCGCCCGCTTTAGCTACGGGAACGGAAACCCCATCCTTCAGCAAAGCACGAAGATGAGTTTCGGTACGAAGTTCGGTGTACCCGGTAAAGATAGAACCACGTTCATCCACGAGCTTACGAAGCTCAGAGAGGTCTGCGAAAGAACCTTTTTTAGCCTTAGCATCAGCCTGAGCACGGTGACGCTGCTCAGCCATCAGTTCGCGGAACGCCTTCTCATCAACCTTTACGCCTGCTTCAGCAGCCATTTCAAGGGTTAGGTCGATTGGGAATCCGTAGGTATCGTGCAGTGCGAATGCTTCTGCCCCAGAAACAGAGTTTGACCCGTCTTTCTTAGCCGTAGCAACGGCTTCTTCCAAACGCTCGGTGCCGGTTTCAATCGTATGCAAGAATGCCTTTTCCTCGGCATACGCGATGCGGGAAATACGCTCGAAATCATCCGCCACGTAGGGGAAAGCACCAGCCATCGCATCGCGAGAAGCGGGGAATAGAATAGGCAGGCACGGTTCAGTAACGCCCAGCAGACGCATCGCACGAATAGCGCGGCGCATCAGGCGGCGTAGAATATAGCCGCGTCCTTCGTTGGAGGGAGTCACGCCATCGGCAATCAGCATGAGAGAAGAGCGAATATGGTCCGCGACCACACGCATGCGCACATCGTCTTCATACCCCGGATCTTCGGGAGATTCAGAGCCGTGGTATTTTTCCCGGAGAGCTTCGAAGCGGCGTCAAGTACCGGGCGCACCTGATCGCTTTCGTAGAAGTTTTCAACACCCTGCAGAAGCATCGCCAAACGCTCAACGCCTAAACCGGTATCAATATTCTTCTTGGGCAATTCACCCAGAATCTCGAAGTCTTCCTTACCGATCCCTTCACCACGCTGATACTGCATGAACACAAGGTTCCAGATCTCAATATAGCGATCGTCGTCTACCGCCGGACCGCCTTCTTTGCCGTATGCGGGTCCGCGGTCATAGAAAATTTCGGAATCGGGGCCTGCAGGACCAGGCTGACCTGTAGACCAGTAGTTTTCCTTCATGCCCATGCGTTGGATACGTTCTTCGGGGAATCCTACGGTTTTAGTCCATACGTCGAAGGCTTCGTTGTCTCCTTCGTAAATGGTCACCCACAGACGTTCCGGGTCCAACCCGTAACCGCCTTCATCCTGACTAGCGGTGAGTAGTTCATAGGCGAAAGGAATAGCTTGCTCTTTGAAATAATCGCCAAATGAGAAGTTACCCGCCATCTGGAAAAAGGTACCATGACGGGCGGTCTTACCTACCTCTTCAATATCTAGGGTACGAATACACTTCTGAACGCTTGTTGCACGCGAGAACGGAGGAGTCTCTCGTCCAAGAAAATAAGGGATAAAGGGCACCATACCGGCAATGGTAAACATGGCACCGGGCTCGTTTGAGATGAGTGATGCAGAGGGCACCACGGTATGTCCGCGCTTCTCGAAAAATTCGATCCAACGCTTAGAAATTTCCTGTGAGAGCATCGCTTTCCTTAGACAATTCTGTGTGAAATTCTACGAAATCTATCAAGTTCGTCATGCCGTCATTACGGCTACGTTACAGTACCAACTAGTTAAAGAAATCTTCACCCAGCTCTCGATCACGTTGGATGCGGGCGGAGCGAAGTTCTTCCTCGGTGGCGGCAATCCGCGATTCCACGTCGAGCAGTTCCCGTTCGGCGGCGGCTCGATTTGCGGAAGCAATTTCTTGCTCACTCATCTGACGATCCCAAGTATCTATAGAACCGGGACGTATATCCTGTTTCTGTCGCTCAACTTTAGCATGAAGTTCAGCTTCTTTTTCTTGCATACCCTCACGAACACGCGCAGCAAATTCGACAGCTTTAAGCGCATAGGGTTGAAGAGGCTTACCAACGGGTGAATCGAAAAACTTTCCCACCTGTGACTCGGGTTAAGAGCGAGTGTACCCTGTTGGTACTGAACAAGAGCGCCTGTTTTCTTTTCGGGCGATGCGCTGGCACGTTTTGACGCGAAATAGCCTACCGCCGCGCCCGCTCCCACAAGAAGAACTGACCGAAATAAACCCAATTACTGTTCACCTCCCTGTGAAGTACCAGCTGCACGATCGTCGTCACCAGGCTTCTTACCGCGGAATGCCTGACGGACACCGTATGAGAACGAAGCAACTTTAATAAGGGGCTGCCCCACAGTTGAGGTCACCAAAGAAGACAGGGCAGAAACGTTCGCGGAAGCATCGGATACGTTAGAGGTGATACCGTCTACCTTCTCAAGCTGCTCATTCGTGGTAACGACTGTTTTAGTAACTTCGTCGATCAAAGGTGATGTGCTCTGGTTGAGCGAACGAATGGTCACGATAAGTTCATCGAAAACTTTAGTCAGGCGAATAATAGGTAAAGCAAGTAACGCCACAAGAATTGCGAAAACACCGGCAGCTATCAGACCTGCAATGTCTCCACCACTCATCACGACCTCTTTCCTATATCAACCAGTAAAACACAGTGGGCGCCCGCGAGAAACGAGTTTTGAAGCGAGCACACAGAAAAACCGTACCCACGGCTTACTCCATCATAAATGAAAAACCTTGTGCATGCCCATTTTGAACGCCGCTTGTCGTCAAAATATACAGCTCTACCAGGGGTTTTATAAAAAATTTACACTTCCTGCGACATCTCGTTACAGTTCAGATTCCACGTTTATTACCCTCATCAAACTCTATAAAACATGCATAAGATGCAACATCAAGGAATAATCCTCAGGTTTAGTCATACACCACCGACCTGAATTTTGGGTTCCGAAGCAAGTAAACACCTTCAATAAAATGTTGTACCGTCTATTAAACTGGTAATAGCTCACAAGACATTATGCAATAAAAATAACCCCTCCTACAGCCGAACCGTAGGTAGGGGTTACCCTTCTCGAAAATTCGAGATTATGCTAGGCGTGAGTAGTACTCAACAACCAGCTGCTCATCGCAGACCACAGGGATCTCTTCGCGCTTGGGGGCGCGTTCGAGCTTAGCGTGCAGCTTCTCGATTTCGACGTTCAGGTATGCCGGAACCTCAGGCAGAACTGCCTGGTTCTCGCCCGCAGCTGCGACCTGGAAAGGAGTGGTCTTCTCAGACTTCGGGTGAACGTGAATCAGCTGGCCGGGCTTAACACGGAACGAAGGACGATCCACGCGCACACCGTCAACCATAATGTGACGGTGTACAACCATCTGACGAGCCTGTGCAATGGTGCGAGCAAAGCCCGAACGCAGAACCAGAGCGTCAAGACGGGTCTCAAGGTGCTCAACCAGGTTCTTACCGGTCTGACCCTCGACACGCTTGCCTCAAGGTATGCGCGGCGCATCTGTGCCTCACGAATGTTGTACTGAGCGCGCAGACGCTGCTTTTCCTTCAGCTGGGTAGCATAGTTAGAATCAGCCTTCTTGCGGGCACGACCATGCTGACCGGGGCCGTAAGGACGGCGCTCAAGGTACTTTTCTGCCTTTGGGGTCAGTGCGATGCCCAAAGCACGGGACTGACGCACAGTACGGCGGGTGCGGTTATTTTTAGCCACAATTACCTTTCATAGTGCAGAACCCTCATGTATTCACGCTAAGGGCTCTTATCTTTTTGGAGCTGGCCTCCTCGGTTTACCCGCACCGGGTGGTGGGGCGGAGAGTTTGGGGCAGAGTACCCCAGCACTACGTCAGCATTATCCCCACTAGAACACAATATACTGCGCTATATAGTGGGTATAACGAGACTGCCAGACCCATCAAGTTTACCGTGGTTCGCATTCAGAATCTAGCTGAGTACCGCACAAATTTTGTGTTCTCAACCATGCGCAAGAACACATTATGACACTCCCTCAAAACTTTATGACAGAGGTTCCTTTACCGAATCTTTACCATGTCATAGAATAAAGGCAGTACACCGGATGTGCGACCGACTTCCGGGCTCATGAGAGTCTGGTGCGCATTCGGAGTTTATCTATCACATCTCACTCTAGCGGTATACACCACGGCCGAGGTGGTGCATACCGCTTTCTGTTCGGTTAGCTATCGGCTCGATTCAGAATTTCTCGGATACGCTCGCGCCGTTCAGCCAGGGTTCGTTCAAATCCATACTGCGTCGGCTCGTAGTAGACCTTATCCCGCAAGGTATCCGGCAAATACTGTTGAGCCGCCACATGCCCCGGCTCATCGTGCGCATAAATATATCCGTCACCGTGACCCAAATCGGTGGCGGCCGCATAGTGGGCGTCCCGAAGATGAGCTGGAACCTGCCCCGAAAGCCCAGATCGTACATCCGCTATTGCCTTATTAATAGCCACATATGCCGCATTTGATTTGGGCGCTAAGGCACAGTAGATCACCGCCTGCGACAGAATAATACGCGCCTCTGGCATGCCGACCAACGCCACCGACTGGGCGGCGGCGGTCGCTACTTGAAGCGCCTGCGGATCGGCAAGGCCGATATCTTCACTCGCCGCAATCATAATGCGCCGCGCCACAAAGCGTGGGTCTTCGCCGCCTTCGAGCATACGCGCTAGATAGTGGACGGCGGCATCAGCATCGGAACCGCGTATGGATTTGATGAAGGCGCTAATCACGTCGTAGTGCTGATCGCCGCCTTTATCGTAGCGAACGGCAGCACGGTCAACGGCTTCCTGGGCATGTGCCAGAGTAATGCGCACGGGTTCTCTAGGGTTTACCTCTCCCCCAGATTCCGCGTTCTCGTCCGGGGATTCGACCTGTTCATGCTCGCTGAAGGCTATGGCGGCGGCCGCTTCTAAAGAAGTCAGCGAGCGGCGTGCATCGCCACCGGAGACTGCGGCAAGGTGGGTACGAGCATCTTCATCAATCACAGCAGCACCCTTGAACCCGCGGGGGTCTTCGAGCGCTCGGTTAATTAAAGACTCAATATCGGCTGGCTCCAAAGAATGCACTCGAGCCAAAAGTGAACGTGAAAGAAGAGGCGAAATCACGCTGAACGAGGGGTTTTCCGTCGTTGCCGCCACAAGAATAACCCAGCGGTTTTCGACTCCGGGCAGCAGCGCATCTTGTTGAGCCTTTGTAAACCGGTGAATCTCGTCAAGAAAAAGCACTGTTGTGGTGCCGTACATGTCACGGTCTAAAAGTGCTTGGTCCATAACGGCGCGAACGTCTTTAACTCCGGCGGTGATAGCGGAAAGTTCGACGAATTTACGCCCCGGCGCACGTGCGATGACATGCGCCAATGTGGTTTTCCCGGTGCCGGGAGGGCCGTACAAAATAACAGATGAAGGTCCTGCTGGTCCAGACTTATCGGCACCGGCAAGCACACGAAGCGGAGACCCCGGGGTCAGCAGATGGGCTTGTCCAAAAACTTCATCGACGTGACGCGGGCGCATACGCACTGCCAAGGGCGCTTGGGATGCGGTACGTGAAGACGGTGCGGACGCAAATTTTACGCGATCTTCGTCGTCTGGAAGGTCAAGGTCAAAAAGCGAATCTGCCATATTTCAACTCTACCGTGCGTACACGCGGTATCTAGAGGGTTTCGCTATCGAGAATGAGGGTTACCGGTCCGTCATTAACGAGTTCAACCTGCATATCGGCGCCGAAAACTCCTGTTTCAACACGGAGCCCGATAGCGCGGAGCTTCTGGACAAAAGCCTCAAAAATCGGCTCGCTGACAGCGCCCGGAGCCGCTTTCGACCACGACGGGCGCCTGCCTTTTTTCGCATCTCCGTAGAGCGTGAATTGACTAACGGCGAGAACGGGCGCATCAACCTCAAGCGCGGATTTTTCGCCCTCAAAAAGGCGCAGGTTAGCGGTCTTATCCGCCATTTTCGCCAGCTGGGTCTCGCCGTCCTCATGGGTAATACCGACGAGTGCAAGATACCCGGTTTCTTCAATCGCCCCAACGATTTTATTCTCTACACGCACGGATGCGCGGCTTACACGCTGCAAAATAACTCGCATGGGTATGCTCTGCCTTTCGATGTTTATAAGACGTTCAGATACTTCCGCGAAGCTGTACCGCTTGCAGAAATTTCTCTGCTTCACGGGGTGTTCGGAATTCGATATATCGTTTGTCAGGGTGATTTCTGCGTGCTTCGGCCATCAGAGGCGCATATTTAGGGTAGCTGCTCCAGGTGTAGCGAATCATATTTTCGGGGTCGGTAAAAACGCTCCACAGAGGCGGCTCAGTATTTCCGGCCCAAAGTTCTTCACGAGTCACTGCTCGGTGCAGGGTTCTTCGAATAACCCGCTGCTCAACAAACCATCTCGGATAATGCAGGTAAATGACGGTATCAGCACGCTCTAGAAGACGCTCACGTACCTGCGAATACTGCCATTCTGTAATCCACGAATCCTGCGCCGCGAGCTCATCCACCTCTGCTTCAAAACTGGGGCGGGGCGTCCAGTTCTCGCCCCAGTGCAAAGAATCCATTTCGGTATGCGGTATGCCTAAAATCGCACCAAGTCTTCCGGCAAATGTGGTTTTGCCGCTGCCACTGGCGCCTGTCATGAGGATGCGCATAGGTTCATGCCTTTCGTGCGGGACTCTTTCCAGAATAGCTAACCCATACACGAATGCGCGCCGAAACGACGAAAGCGGGCTGCATATACACCGTGTGTATCTACAGCCCGCTTTCCTCTCAGCGCTCACACGCAGGAATTTTCAAATAAGAACTACTTCTCGTCTTCATCCTTCTGCTTCGGCTTGAAATCAACGCCTGCTTCCTTGCGCTGCTGCGGCGTAATCGGCGCGGGTGCGGCAGTCAGCGGGTCATAGCCGTTACCGGTCTTCGGGAAGGCAATAACCTCGCGAATCGAATCTACCCCCGCAAGAAGCGAGATAATGCGATCCCATCCAAATGCGATACCGCCCATCGGAGGTGCACCGTACTTGAAAGGCGTCCAGCAGGAAGCCGAACTTCTCCTGTGCTTCTTCCTCGCCAATTCCCATGACCGCAAAAACACGTTCCTGCACGTCGCGGCGGTGAATACGGATAGAACCGCCACCAATCTCGTTACCATTGCAGACAATATCGTAGGCGTATGCCAGCGCCGAACCGGGGTCCTTGTCGAAGGTATCCAAGAACTCGGGTTTTGGCGCCGTGAAGGCGTGGTGAACGGCAGTCCATGCGGAGTGCCCCAGCGCGACATCTCCTGACTCGGTGGCCTCTGCGGCAGACTCGAAGAGAGGCGCATCCACAACCCACAGGAACGACCACTCGCCGTCCTTGATAAGGCCGGTACGGTGACCGATCTCAACACGGGCAGCGCCCAGCAGAGCACGCGCCTGTTTAGCTTCACCGGCGGCGAAGAAGATGCAGTCCCCGGGGTTGGCGCCGGTTGCTGCAGCAAGACCTGCACGTTCCTCATCAGTGATGTTCTTCGCAACAGGACCAGTCAGTTCGCCGTCTTCCTGCACGAGTACATAGGCCAGACCCTTCGCACCGCGCTGCTTTGCCCATTCCTGCCATGCGTCCAGGGTGCGGCGCGGCTGAGAAGCACCGCCGGGCATCACCACGGCACCCACGTAGGGAGCCTTAAACACACGGAAAGTGGTGTTGGCAAAGTAATCGGTAAGTTCGGTCAGCTCAAGACCAAAACGCAGATCTGGCTTGTCGGTACCGTATTTCTCCATCGCTTCGGTATAGGTCATACGGCGAATAGGACGGGGAATCTGCACATCAATCAGGTTCCAGACAGCCTCGACAATGCGTTCGCCCAGGTCAATAATGTCGTCCTGATCTACGAAGGATGCCTCAATATCGAGCTGAGTGAACTCAGGCTGACGGTCCGCGCGGAAGTCCTCATCGCGGTAGCATCGAGCAATCTGGTAGTACTTTTCAATGCCGCCCACCTGCAGGAGCTGTTTAAACAGCTGAGGTGACTGCGGCAACGCATACCAAGAACCAGGTGCCAAACGCGCAGGAACCAGGAAGTCACGGGCACCTTCGGGCGTTGATCGGGTAAGAGTGGGGGTTTCAACCTCTAGATAACCGTCATCAGCAAGCAGGTTGCGTGCCGCGCGGTTAGCGTCGGAACGCAGGCGCATGATGCGAGCGGGTTCGGGGCGGCGAAGATCGAGGTAACGGTAGCGCAGACGCGCCTCTTCACCAACCTCAACATGCTCGTCAATCTGGAATGGAAGCGGTGCCGCAGTATTGAGAACCTCGACCGCAGAAACTTCAACCTCAATTTCACCGGTTGCAAGATTCGGGTTTTCATTTCCCTCGGGGCGCCTGGTCACCTGACCGGTTACACGCAGAACGTACTCATTACGCAGGTGTTCAAAATCATCTTCGTTATGGAACACGCATTGGGTAACGCCCGCGCGATCACGCAAATCGACGAAAGCTACGCCGCCGTGGTCACGACGACGAGCTACCCAGCCAGTGAGGGTTACGGTTTCTCCGATGTTGGCGGCGGTGAGCTCGCCATTGGTATGGGTGCGAAGCACTGCATTCCTTTCATTGCAGGCACCTCACGACTATAGACAGTAGCCGGGTGCATGCGCTTGATTTTTAAGATACGCACACTGCGTGCGCATTTTCCCATTGTAATGCCGCCACGCACTATAGTGTGGCGACACCCTCAATATTTTATGAGCTGATGCTCTCGGCAGGCACTACACGCACGTTCAGGTCTTCTTCTGGCGGCATCCAGCTCGCGGGGTCCGCAGTAACTTGTTCCCCCGAACGGATATCCTTAACCTCGTGCGCCAGCTCGCCGTTATCCCCCGTCGAAATAAACCATACGAAGGGAATACCGCGTTTTTCAGCATATTTGATTTGCTTACCGAATTTGGCTGCATTCGCCGAAACTTCACAGGCGATACCACGCGACCGGAGTGCATCAGCAACATCGTTAGCGGCAGACCAGCCTTCATCATTAGTGAGGGCGATAAATACCGCAGAGGGAACCTTACGGGTAGCCTGCGCAAACCCCTGCGAGAGGATGCGCGCCACCAGGCGGGTTACCCAATTGACAGCCCGACTCCGGGATAGGTTTTCTTCCCGTTCGAGGCCAGCGACTCGTACCGACCGCCCGAGCAAATCGACCCCAACGATTCATGCCCCACGAGCACAGTCTCGTAGACAGTACCGGTGTAATAATCCAGCCCGCGTGCAATAGAGAGATCGGCGAGAACTTTTCCGGGGGCGCGACGGGCAGCCTCATCGATAACTTCCGCAAGCTCGGTAACACCCCGATCAAGAAGTTCATGCTCAACTTTGTACCGTTCAGCGAGTTCACGAACCTGAGCTACAAAAGATGAATCCTCAGTACGAATCTGCGCAAGCTCTAGGGCTGCCTGAGCCTGTTCTTCAGAGGCACCAACCTCACGCTGAAGTTCCTGCGCCACCGCATCTGCGCCAATTTTTTCAAGTTTGTCAATGGAACGCAGCACCGCGGCTGTATCGGTAAGTCCCAGCCCAAGATAAAAACCCTCAGCAAGCTTGCGGTTGTTCACCCGAAGTTTGAAATCGGGAATAGGAAGTTTTGAGAGTGCATCCACGACAACGAGAGCGAGGGTTACATCGTAGCGGAAAGGCAGTTCACCATCACCCACAACATCAATATCAGCCTGGGTAAACTCACGTGCACGCCCTTCTTGTGGGCGCTCGCCGCGCCAAACTTTCTGAATCTGGTAGCGAGAGAATGGGAAATTCAGATACCCGGCGTTTTCAACGACGTACCGCGCGAAAGGCACGGTCAGATCGAAATGCAGAGCAAGTTTTTCTTTAGCTTTAGTGGCGTTATCATCCAGCAGGCGAGAGACCGAGTAAACTTCCTTATCAATATCACCCTTGCGAAGAAGCTGCTCAATAGTCTCAACCGAACGGGTCTCAATCGAAGAAAAACCGTGAAGCTCGAAGGTCTTACGCAGAGTGTCAAGAACATGGTTCTCAACAAGTCGTTCAGCCGGTAAATACTCCGGAAAACCAGACAGCGATGCCTTACGAGCCATATGCTTCTCTCCTTGAAATCGTGGTATCAGATGTGCGCCATATTATGTGACGCGCACAGCCTTTTAATCATAGCAAGGATGCGCCCACAGCGAACCGCAAAACTTCGCGCTTATTCTGGCGCGTCACATGCCACTATAGGATGTATAAACCGTATACACCCGCTATGCTGTATAGATGCGCTATATGTTTCGGCCTATAGCCATGAGACGTTTCCCCGGCATGACATAGAGCCTATTCTTCCGATTGGTTTTTCATGCCCCTAGTGAATGAGAGTTATAGCGGTGACTATTAAATCCGACGACACCCAGGTAAACCTTGAGCAGGCACGTAAGTTTGGTCGTGTATCCGATGACGGTCATGTTTTTGTGATTGTTGAGGGTGAAGAGTACGCCGTAGGGCAGTTGCCCGGTGCCTCCGAAGAAGAAGCCCTGGCATATTTCGCCCGCAAGTTCGAGAACGTTGAGGCACAGGTCTCTCTGCTCGAATCGCGTGTTGAGAATAATTCCCCAGCGGCAGATCTGCAAAAAGGTATCTCCTCCATCGGTGCGCAAATTGGTGTGCGCAATATGGTGGGCGATTACGCAAGCTTGCAGGAGCGCCTGTCCGCATTGAACGAACGCATTATTAAGCTGGGCGAGGCTCAGCAGCAGGAACGTGCCGAGAACCGTGAACGTGCTCTGGCGGCGCGCGAAGAGATCGTTGCTGAGGCTGAGCAGATTGCGGCTCAGGATGTTGAGAAAATCCATTGGAAGAATTCTCACGCCCGTATGAACGAGCTCTTCGATGCGTGGAAACAAGCACAGCGTGAAATTCATTTGGCGAAAATCAGTTGAGGACGAGCTGTGGAAACGGTTCCGCGCCGCCCGCACCACCTTCGACCGCAACCGTCGGGCGCATTTTTCGCAGCTTGACGACCGTAACGCCCGCATCAAACGCGCGAAGGAAGAGTTGATCGCTCGCGCTGAACAGCTGTCTTCTTCAACCGATTGGTCTGAGACCTCACGTGAATACGGCAAGTTGATGCGTGCTTGGAAGGAAGTTCCGCGCGGTTCTCGCCGTGAGGACGATAAACTGTGGGCGCGTTTCCGTGCCGCTCAGGATGTCTTCTTTGATGCCCGCAACGCCGCCGAAGCACAACAGGACGAAGCATATGCCGAGAACCTCAAGGTTAAAGAGGCTCTGCTAGTTGAAGCTCGCGCCCTGTTGCCGGTAACCGATATTTCTGCCGCTAAAAAGGCTTTTGAGAAGATCCTTGATCGTTGGGATGCAGCCGGTCGAGTTCCGCGCGCAGATTTGCGCCGTATAGATTCTGAGCTTCGTAAGATTCAGGATGAAATCAACGGTGCAGAAGCCGCTAAATGGAAGAAGAACGATCCCGCTAAGGCAGCCCGCGCAAACTCGCTGCTCACCCAGATCCAGGATTCGCTCGCCGAGCTTGAGTCTGAGCTACAGGCAGCACAGGCCTCCGGCGATGCTAAGAAGATCGCCAAGGCGCAGGAGGCTTTGGAGGCGCGCCGCGCTGGGCGGCAACCCTTGAAGGTTTCAACGCCTAAAGCTTGTTCCTCCTTTCTTACGAAGGTACAAAAACTCCGGGGTGTTCCCTATCGGGAGACCCCGGATTTTTTGTGTTTATCTGCCAAGCTATGCCCTGCTTACACGCTTTACACACCCTGCGCAGATTTTCACGCACCTACTGTAGACTATGCAGCCGCTGGTTTGGCACCGGTGAGACGATACGCCTTATAGACGCCCTGCAACGTTACGCACAACGTTCAAGACATGCTCCAGCATAAACCTGTCCCCTAGCTCAACCGCAAACCGGTCGATGACGGTACGATCCTCAGAGGTATGCACGCGCGCATCCAGAATGCTTACTCCGGCCTCTGAAATAGCTCGGATGAGGTCGCTGAGCAGACCCTTACGGTCCAGACCCTCCACCTGAATCTGCACGCGGTACATGGCATCCGGTGAGGAAGCCCACTCCACCGTGGTAATACGGGGTTCCTCATCAGCATTACGCATATTGGGGCAGTCGCGCCTATGTACCGAAATACCGTTATACCGAGTCACCATGCCAATAATGTCATCGGGCGGAACCGGCGTGCAGCATCGCGCAATCTTCGTCAGCACGCCCTCGGCCCCTGGAACGACCACGCCGTTATCGCTGACGGCACGGTGAGTCTGCTTAAGCAGGGTCTCATCAAAGTCGCTAACCTCAACCTCAGATTCTTCAATCTGGTCGCCGTTATAGAGCTCGACAAGAGAATTAATCACCTGCTTTGGCGATATTTCGTTCTCACCAATTGCCCGGTATAGTGTTGCAACGTCATTCTTGTGCAGCTGTTGAGCTACCTGCGTCATGAGCTCCGGGCTCATCATCTTCTGCAGCGGCAGCTCATTATTGCGCATGCTCTTAGTGAGAGCTTCACGCCCGCGATCCAGAGCCTCAAGACGGCGTTCTTTTGCGAAATGCTGACGAATCTTTGTTCGCGCTCGCGATGAACGCACGAATTTGAGCCAGTCTTCGCTGGGGCCAGCATCCTCATTTTTGGTGGTCGTAATTTCGACTGTTGAACCTGTGGGCAGCACTGTATGAAGTGGCACTAGGCGCCCATTCACCTTAGCGCCAACGGTACGATCCCCCACTTCAGAGTGAATAGCATAAGCGAAATCCACAGGGGTTGAACCGGCGGGAAGAGCGATTGCTTCACCGTCGGGGGTGAGCACCACGATCTCATCAGTATCGAGAGTTTCCGCCAAAGACTCATAGAATTTATCTGACTCAGGGTTGGAATTAGAGATTTCGGCAATAGACTGCAAAATCCCCACATTCATGGCAGAGGTATGCGCCCCCGGCTCGTGTTTCTGCTGGGTTATTTTCTCGGCCCCGCGAAGCCGCTTTATATCGCCAGTGTGCAGCAACGCCGTATTCCGCTTCCTCATGCATCTTATAGGTGCGGATTTGAATTTCCAACGGTAAATTACCCGGCCCATAAACCGTCAAATGTAATGATTGATAATTGTTATTTTTAGGATTCTTAATATAATCTTTGAAACGCCCCGGCATAGCGGGCCAGAGTGAAAGTATATGCCCTAAAACGGTGTAACATTGTTCTTCCGTTTCAACCATAATGCGCACCGCGAGAATATCGTTAATCTCGTCAAAACTACGCCCTTTGGTTTTCATTTTTTGATGGATGGAATAGTAATGCTTCGGGCGACCCGTCACCGTAGCCTCAAGACCCCACCGAGTCTAAACGCTCTGTAATCTTGCTGCGTGATTCATCAAGAAATTTTTCAAGTTTAGGGGTACGCTCCCCCACCATGCGCACGATTTCGGCATATATTTCGGGGCTCATCGCGGCGAAATGACAGGTCCTCAAGCTCCCACTTGATGGTGTTGAGTCCCAGGCGATGGGCCAGCGGAGCATAAATTTTAAGAGTTTCTTCAGCTTTCCGCGCCGCCGACCCTGCAGCTACAAAACGCCAAGTACGTGCATTGTGCAGACGATCGGCAAGTTTGATAAGAAGCACGCGAATATCTTTACTCATCGATAGCACGAGTTTGCGAATAGTCTCGATGGATGCGTGCTCGCCATAAGTCATTTTGTCGAGCTTTGTCACGCCATCAACAAGGTAAGCAACCTCTTCGCCGAACTCCTCTGTGAGCTCTTCCATGGTGTATTCGGTGTCTTCGACTGTGTCATGCAGAAGCCCCGCTGCCAAGACAGACCGGTCGCGCCCATTTCAGCAAGAATCGCGGTCACGGCAACGGGGTGGGTAATATACGGATCGCCACTTTTACGTTTTTGACCTTCGTGATATTTATTCGCTATGTCAAAAGCACGCTGCAGAACTTGAATATCTTCATCTGGGTGATATTTCCGCACGGCGCGTACAACAGGCGCCAAAAGCGGTGAGAAACGTACAGACGCACTTTCGTTGGCTCCCCCAGATGTTGAAAGCATGCGGCGACCAAAAACCAAACGGTTAGGCACACGTCCGGATGCCGCCATCACACGGTGAGAGAGCCACGCACAATTTTCTTAGGCGGCTGCGTCTGCATGCCGCCTTCGTTATCGGGGATTACGGGAGATCCTGCTGCGCTCATCTTTCTGCCTTCTTCCTCGTGCCCTCCACGTATTGAGAATCATCGTCGACCCACGCATCACCATAAAACCTGCGATATTACGATATCTTGAGTGAGACTCTCATGTGTTTATTTATCCTACTCACTGTTGTGCAAATGCGGCAAACTCATACAGTGAAACTTTCAAGATTTATTGTAGGTGTTACATAAACCATAGGGGGCGCTCTTGTGAGAACGCCCCCTATGATTATTCACTTATATGCCCCAGTCAAGTTATTGGTCTGCGTTTATAACGTTGACTTCAAAACTCGGTTTACGGCGTTTACGCGGTTTATCATCGTCATCCTCAGATGCGGCATCCGCCTCTGCCTGACCACTCGCGCGGTATTCCTCAACCTTACGTGTGTGGGCGAGGATCTTCCGCTCGCCCAAACGTAGGGTTCCATAAAGCGGCGCCGATACGAAGAGTGTACCGACCATGCCGACCAGAATACCGACGAACAATGACAGTGAGAGATCTTGCAGAGTACCGGCGCCCAGCATAAACGCGCCGATAAAGAGGATCGAACCCACCGGAAGAACACCAACAATAGCGGTGTTAATTGAACGTACCAGCGTCTGGTTAACCGCAAGGTTAATGTCTTCCGCAAATGTCCTGTCTTTACGGGAGAAAGCATCCTCGGTGTTCTCACGGATCTTTATCGAAAACCACCACCGAGTCGTACAGTGAGTAGCTCAAGATCGTCAAGAAACCGATGATCGCACTCGGGGTAATCTCGAATCCGAGAGCCGCGTAAATTCCTACCGTAACAACTACGGTAAAAAGCAACCCGGCTATAGAGGCCAGCGACATCTTCCACGTGCGGAAATAGAACGCCATGCCGATCAGGGCAAGGATCACGAACACGATCAACCCGAAGAATGCCTGGCGAGTTACATCTTCGCCCCAGGTAGGACCAACGTAAGAAGAGGTTACGTCGTTCTCGCTCACGCCATAAGCATCTTGCAGAGCTTTCTTAACACTGAGGGTTTCATTATCAGAGAGCTTGCTCATTTGAGCACGGATAGTTCCGGGGGCGATATTTGTAACACGCACATCCGATGCCGAGGGTGCATGCTCTTTCACGGCGTTTTCGCCCTCAGATACCTCAGTGTGGGTGGTTCGAGATACCACAAATTCCGAGCCGCCACGGAAATCAATACCCAGGTTAAATCCACCGCTTACAAGTGGTATGGCAACAGATACCGCCATCAGCAGAACCGCAAGTAAGAGCCAGAGGCGACGCTTGCCGATGAAAGGATAAGACCGGGCACCCGAGTGCAGGTCATTACCGAAGCGCGCAAAAACATTAGGCTTAACTTCAGCAGCCATGATTACGCCTCCTTCTCATCATTTGTTGCTTCTCCTGCAGCGGCGGCGCGCTCAGCACGTCGACGCTCCGCAATACTGAGTGTAGATTCCTTTGACGAGCGGAAACGACCGGCGCCTCGGTATAGGGGCGCTGCCCCCAAGGATTCCGGTGAAAGCCCGGAATGGCGGTGCCCCTCGCCAAAGTATCGTGTATTTGCAAGCAGAGTAAGCGCGGGGTGGGTGAAGAGATACACCACAACCAGGTCTGCGATCGCGGTAAGACCCAGGGTAAATGCGAAACCCTTCACCGAACCAACTGACACCACGTACAGCACTACTGCCGCCAGAAGGTTCACAGCCTTTAGAAGCCAGGATAGTTCGGGACGCTCGCTTCCACCCGTGACTGACAGCCGCCGGTATTGTACGTCCGGCACGAATCTCATCACGAATACGCTCGAAAGTACACAATGAAGGAGTCTGCTGTCGCGCCAATTGCCACAATCAAACCAGCAACACCAGCCAGGGAGAGTCGGTATTTCAAGGCCCATCCCAAGAGCACAATAGCTTCATACGAGATAATGCCCGCGACCACCAAAGAAGCCATTGTCACAAACCCGAGCAGACGGTACTGGAACAGTGAGTACACGAAGACCAAAAGCAGACCAATCAGACCGGTCAGAATACCCACTTTAAGCTGTTCTGCGCCCAAAGTTGCAGAGATCTGCTGCTCTGATTGAATAGAGAAGCTAATCGGGAGAGCACCGTACTTCAGCTGATCGGCAAGATTCTTAGCTTCCTGCTCTGAGAAGTTACCGGTAATCTGCGGCTTGCCGTCTGCAATAACCGCCTGCGAGACTGGCGACGACAAAACCTTACCATCGAGCATAATAGCAAAGCGGCTGCGGGGATCGTTCGGGCTCTGACCGCGAATAGCGTTCAGACGAGTTGTCACGTTCTAAAAGTTTCACGGGCCGAGTCGTTGAACTCAATATTCACGGTCCAGCGACCGGTGTTAATGCCCTGCCCGCTAGTTTCTTGCGAGTGACTTGCCGTCGAAATATCGTTACCGTTGAGTTCTACCGGGCCCAAAATGTATTTCTCGTTGCCATCGGTAGAGCACGCCACGATAGCTTTCTTGGGGTCTGCCGCTTCCGCATCTTCATTATTGCCCGCGGAGCAGTCTTTAGCCTCAAACTCTTTATAAAGCTCGGGAGTAATCCAGTTGGTATCCGAACCATCCTGTGGCTCTGCGGTAGGCTTTGGGAGTTTATCGTCAGGAGTGCGTGATTCCTCAGGTACTGCTGTACCGGGCGATGAGGACTGCAGCACCGCGCGGAAGGTCATGTTGGCGGATGCCTGAATAAGCTCACGGGTTTCTGGGCTGATATTTCCAGGAACCGAAACCACAACGTTGTTTCCAGAGCCGAAGGACGTTGTAACTTCTGCTTCCGAAACGCCCGCACCGTCAACGCGCTGACGAATAATTTCAACGGCCTGTTTCAGCTGCTCCTGGCTAACGTTGGTGTCGTTCGACCCGTTCACTTTGGGTGAGAGGATCATCTGGGTACCACCAGATAAATCAAGTGCTAGTTTTGCTCCCCACGACCCACCGGCTTGCGTGGTACCAAAAATACCAGCGGCCATAAGGATCATGAGCAAAACCATCGAGACGAGGGCGCCTCGCGCGGCTGCAAGCGGTGAACGCCTAGCCATATGTGCCCCTTACTAGTTCTATGTTCTAGATATTCTTATGTGCATGAGATAAGGAGCTCCCCCTTTTAGCGGCGAAACTCCTTGACCAGTTATTCTTTGGTCTCTGAAACGTCAGAGCTTGTTTCTTCGGATGCGCCAGCACCTTCGGCAGAATCTTCAGCAGCCGTAATAACCTGCGCAATCGAGTGTGGGTTAATGGTGATGACGGTGCCTTGAGCAATCTCAAGTTTGGCTTTCTGCGCCTCAGCATCAACGGAGACAATTTTGCCGTACAGACCACCACGTGTCATGACTTCGTCCCCGGGTTTAGCGAAGCGATCATATCCCGCAGCGCTTGGAACTGACTCTTCTGCCGCCTAAAACTGCTGTAAATCAAAAACCCAGCAAAGACGACGACAAGAATCATCATAAGCGAATTGACGTCCATATGTTTCCTCTCCGTAGGCGCAAGCCCACCGCCGCAGGTTGGTAATTCCTACGGATATTTTGACGTTTTATCTGTGCACTACCTATCCATCCTACGCGAGAGGGCTGTGTTTCCCTACTCGTTTCATGATCTGCGTGTAGATTTTCTCAAGCAATATTCGCCGTTTTGACAATGCTCGGGCACCTTTTATGCGGATAGCTAACGCACCATTTTTAGCTTATAACCCACACAAAGGTGTATCGCAACGAAGACGGTGTCTGTACTTGGTTTCCGATCTCGCTGAGCAGCAGCGGGTACTAGAGGTTAATTTCAGGTGCCTCAAGCCCCAAATGTTCCCAAGCCGCAGGCAGTGCTACGCGCCCGCGTGGGGTGCGACCGATCAAACCCTCACGCACCAAGTAAGGTTCAGCGACAGTTTCTACAGTCTCGGTTTCTTCCCCCACCGCAATAGCAAGAGTTGAAAGGCCCACCGGTCCCCCACCGAATTTGTGGATAAGAGACTCTAAAACGGCGCGATCTAGACGGTCGAGGCCGCGCGCATCCACCTCATACATATCAAGGGCGGTCGCGGCGTCATGAGAGTTGATATCGTGAACATCATTGACGAGTGCCCAGTCTCGCACACGGCGCAGCAAACGGTTTGCGATACGCGGGGTTCCGCGCGAACGACCGGCGATCTCGGCATATCCTTCACTCGTGATACGCATATCCATCAAACCGGCGCTTCGGCGAAGTACAAGTTCTAACTCGGGCACAGAATAGAACTCAAGGTGCCCGGTAAAACCAAAACGGTCACGCAGCGGACCGGGAAGCAGACCTGCCCGGGTTGTGGCACCTACCAACGTAAATTGAGGAAGCTCAAGCGGAATCGAAGTTGCTCCGGCGCCTTTGCCAACCACAATATCCACACGGAAAATCTTCCATCGCCATATAGAGCATTTCTTCTGCTGGGCGGCTCATACGGTGTATTTCGTCAAGAAAAAAAGTACCTCGCCCGGTGTGAGCGAAGACAGAATCGCAGCCAAATCACCCGAATGTTGAATTGCTGGCCCGGAGGTAATACGAAGCGGTGCCTCCATCTCAGCGGCAATAATCATTGCCAGGGTAGTTTTGCCCAGCCCGGGAGGGCGGAAAGCAACACATGGTCGGCACTGCGCCCACGCATTTTTGAGGCTTCGAGTACAAGGGAAAGCTGCTGACGCACGCGCTTTTTGCCCCACGAAGTCGTCAAGCGACTTAGGACGCAGTGCCGCCTCAATCATTTTTCTCCTCAGGTTCTTCTTCCATTGCAACCAGACGTTGCCCAGGAACCTGCCCTGGCGCGTATCCGCCAGATGTAGCGTTATCGTATGGATTCTGAGTCACAATATCGTCCTTTATGGGAAGAGAACACCGAGTCTTCTTAGCCTACGGCACTGGCGTACCGCTAATGCCGCCCCACCGTATTCTGCGCTCCCAGAGAGGCAAGTACCCTCGCAGAGCAACGCCCACGGCTTCCTTTTTCTGCAGCTGGGTTATGCTGCACGTAAGCGTCGATTGCGGCATCTGCGTCTTTTTCGCTCCACCCTAAAGAGGTGAGCGCATCCATAACCTGGGGCTTCCATGCGATGCCTTGGGCGGGAGCGTTTTCTTCGGCCTGACCTTCGCTCAAAATGAGTTTACCAGCCAGTTCTAGCACAATGCGCCGCGCACTTTTCGGCCCGATCCCCGGGACTTTGGTAAAGGCTTTATCGTCGCCGGTTGCAACGGCTCGCTCAACCTCGGTAGCAGTATGCACGCTCAAGACGGCAAGGGCGATACGCGGGCCAATCCCCGAAACCGAAAGCATCATCTCAAAGACCTCTCGCTCTGCAGGTTCTGCAAACCCGTAGAGAGTCATGGAGTCTTCGCGCACGATCATAGAGGTCAACAAGGTTGCAGTGGATCCCGTGCGCAGATTTGAGAGGGTACGTGCTGTGGCCCGAACGAGCATACCAAACCCATTGACATCAAGAATTACGCTCTCTAGCCCTACATGGGTTACATGCCCCGTTAACGACGCAATCATCTTTTCCCTCTCTTGTTAACTTGACCCTGCCAACGTGGGTGCCATCATCCAGTATATTAGAATATTTTTCTGAATGTACAGTTTATAACAATCTTTATCGAAAATATTTCCGATATAAGTTTAGCGTCGCGTCTTTGCCTCAGCTTCAAGCCAGATTCGTTGTGCTGGTGTCAGCTTTGCATGCTGTGCACGCACTGGGCGTGATCCCTGGTGAGTCTGCGTATTCGCTGACATATTAATGCCAGAACCAATGCCGCCACCGCGCCAGCCATGACAGATTGCAATCGCTAGGGCGTCTGCCGCATCGGCGGGTTTAGGAATTTTTTCCAGCCCCAAAATCTTGGTAACCATACGACCGACCGAGGCTTTATCTGCACGCCCCGAGCCGGTAACGGCGGCTTTCACTTCAGAAGGCGTATGAAAGAAGACCGGAATGCCGCGTACTGCCGCGGCAGAAATAACCGCCCCAGAGGCATGGGCCGTACCAATCACCGTATTGACCTGCTCCTGCGCAAAAATGCGTTCAATAGCAAGAGCATCAGGTTGATAGGTATCAAGCCAGGTTTGCGTCACGGTAAAAATCCGCAGAATACGCTCGTCAAGAGGCTCAGCGGCGGCGGTTCCCGCGATCCCCACGTTGATGAAGCTGGCTTTGCGATTGGCGGTCATATCTATCATGCTGAGTCCACAGCGGGTAAGCCCCGGATCTACACCCATAATGCGGGTGGTGCCAGCAGAGCGCGGCTCATTGCGAAGAGGATGGTTTTCTTGCGTAGATGCGTTCATGGTCCTCTTTCGTTGTTGCGCTGGCGGGGCTGTGTATATAGTTCATGCCCGAGTGGCTGCGATGCCGGTGTCTGGCACCGTATCGTAACCGCGCTCGGGCATGAGGAATTAAAAGGCTTTTACTCTGCCTCTAGCTGTTCCATGACGTCGGCAGAGACGTTGGCGTTGGAGTATACGTTCTGCACGTCGTCAAGTTCTTCGATGGCGTCTGCAAGTTTGAGGAATTTCTTAGCGCCTTCGAGGTCGAGGTCTACCTGCATGGTGGGGCGGAATACGGGGTCGTCGTTGTTGTAATCAAGTTCCGCTTCATCCAGCGCTTTGCGGATTTCAGGCAGGTCAGTGGGAGCGGATACAACCGTGAAGACATCGCCTTCGTCGAGTACTTCTTCGGCGCCTGCATCAAGCACAGCCATAAGAACATCGTCTTCGGTCAGACCGTCGGTCTTGGTAACTTCGGCAACGCCCTTGCGTTCGAAAAGGAAGGCGACCGAACCTTGATCTGCCATGGTGCCGCCGTTACGGGTGACTGCCAGGCGAACATCTGACGCCGCACGGTTACGGTTGTCGGTAAGGCACTCGATGTAGAGTGCGGTGCCCTGAGGCCCGCGAGCTTCGTACAGGATCTCGGTGTAATCGATGGTTTCACCGGTGAGCCCAGCGCCACGCTTAATAGCGCGGTCAATGTTGTCGTTGGGTACAGAGTTTTTCTTTGCCTTGGAGACGGCTAGGTCGAGTGCGGGGTTACCAGAAATATCTGCGCCGCCCATACGAGCCGCAACTTCAATAGCTTTAATGAATTTTGCGAAAGCCTTTGCGCGCTTAGCGTCAATTGCGGCTTTCTTATGCTTTGTAGTGGCCCATTTAGAGTGACCCGACATTCGTATCTCCCTTGTCTCTTCTTCGCCCGTGGCGGCGTACTTGCCCTGTTGCCACGTCACAATACTTTTACACTATACCGGTTTCGCGCGGTTCTCGGATAGTTTCATACCTGCGTTTCGCGGGGTGCATACCGTCAAAGTTTTGGTGTGCACCCCGCGGTTTCTTTGGATGTTGTGGCGAGTATCTGCCCTAGCGGGGGCGTTTCATAGCGGATGCGCGCGCTTTTTCGACCATCGAATCATCAATTTTTTCAGGGGTGAACTCCCCATATTTGCGTTGCGCTGCCGCCTCAATCAGATAGTCCGAAATCTTCGGGTTCTTCGGCAGAAGCGAACCGTGCAGGTAAGTACCCACCACGTTGTGCACGCGAGCGCCTTCGTGATGATCTGTCGAGTTGTTCCCTACGCCTTTGGTCACGGTTGCCAGGGGCTCGCATCCTGCGCCGAGGTAGGTTAGTCCCGAGTGGTTTTCAAATCCCACGATGGTGCCGAATTCTTGTGAGTCTTCAACGATGTTGCCAATCAGACGTTCGTTGCCGCCGACCGTGTAGGCGTCAAAGATGTTGATACCTTTGAGGGTTTCGCCTTCGTGGGTGCGGAATTCTTTGCCGAAGAGCTGGTAGAGCCCGCAGATCACGAGCATGGGCATGCCCTCTTCTGCATTCTTTTTGAGCTTGGCTCCTATGGCGTGCAGGTCTTCTTGAATTACGGTTTGTCCGGAGTCTTGGCCGCCGCCTCCGATAATAATATCGACGTCGTCGGGGAAGGTATCTCCGGGGTTGTAGTCGAGAATTTCAACGTCGAACCCGTGGGCGTGTGCGCGGCGTGCCAGCGCTAGGGTGTTTCCCCAGTCCCCGTAGATGTTCATATCTTTGGGGTATAGCTGAAGAATGCGCAGGGTTTTGCCGTTATTGGGGCTTGAAACCGGTTCTCCTGCAATGGTGTGGGTCATTACGAAACCCTTTCGACGTCGGTGAATTTGGTGAGCTCTTCGCGTAGGGCGAGCATTGCGGTGTAAGTACAGAAGATTCGCATGGGCGCGTCACCGCTGGTGGTGATGAATTTCCTGAGGGCTTCGCTGAGGTTTTCGTTGACGTCATCCACTCGTACACCGTCGTGTTCGAGGCGCAGCGCCATGTCCCAGGCGCGTACCCCTGAGACCATGTCTACACCGGTGTCGCTCAGCGAGTCGAAGTCTACGTCCCATAGCCATGAGACATCACGACCGTCTGCGTATTGGTCGTTGATGGTGATCATGGTGGCGTAGTCGTCTGCGCTGGCGCTGGCGAGTGAGAGGCGGAATCCGCTGGGGTTCTTAACAAGCAGAAGCTGCAGCGGGCGGCCATTGATGTTGAGGGTTTCGCCGCGACCGAATGCCGGGGTGATTTTAGCGAGTTCGTCGATGAGGGCTTGTTTGTTGAGTTTTTCGCCCAGAACCGCACGGGTGAGGGCAATGGCGCCGGCGGCGTTGTAGATATTGTAAATACCGTAGAGGTTGATGTTTCCTTCGCAGGTTTCACCGGCGAGATCGAAGGTTGCGCTGGTACCTGAGAACGCGGTGAGGGTAACGTCTGCGGAGGGCAGTTCGCCGCGATTGTTATTGATTCCGGCGCGCATTTCGTCGTCCGAGGGGAAGAAGGAACGCAGCGTTTCGTTGAGCCCAAAGTAGCTGATGTTTGTTCCGTTTTTACGGATTGCGCAAGCGAGAGGATGCGCGGGTCTTCCCGGTTGAGTACCACAGTATCGGTGGTGGCTTCGGCTACAGTGGAGAGCATGCGGCGGGTTGTGTCAATTTCGCCGAATCGGTCGAGCTGGTCTCGCAGCACGTTCAGCAGCAATGCGTAGTTTGGTTTGACGGCTTTGACGAAGTGCACGGCGTGGGCTTCGTCAAGTTCTAGTACGGCAATGTCTGCGTCGAGTTTGCCGCTAAGGTCCATGGCTCCGAGCAGTGCCGCCGCGACACCGCGCACGAAGTTTGATCCAGTGCGGTTGGTGAAGACTTTGAGTCCCTGTGCTTCGAGGAGCTGCACAGCCATTTTGGTGGTGGTTGTTTTGCCGTTGGTTCCCGAAACGACGACGACGCCATAGGGCAGTTTGGCGAGTTCTTCGGCAACAAATCGTGGGTGTAGTTTTTCCATCACGAGACCGGGGAATGCTGATCCGCCGCCGCGCAGCGTGCTGGCGTAGCGAATGCCCTGTCCGAGAAGGCGAATTAGGGGTTTTGACATGTTCACCATTCTATACCGTTTGTGGTGTATTCCTGTGCGAGGGTTCTTCGCAGCGTAGCATCAGCTATACACCGGGCTGGATACCGCCTTCCCTGTTATAAGGGCTAAGTACGCGACGATATTCCCCTGTCTGAGATCCTCCAGAGAGTTTTGAACACGACGACCTAGAAAAGCGAGGTCTGTACCGTGACGGCGCTGAGGGTATCTGCCGGTTCCACCACATAGTTAGCGAGTTCTGCGGTGTTGATCAGCACGGCGGCATCCGGGTCTCCAACGTGAGCGGTCACGAATTTTCCTGCGGCTCCGGTGCAGAAGAAACCTGCCTCGCGGGTTTTGAGGATGCTGGGGAATGCGTCGAGTGGTTCCGGGTTTTGCGCACGCAACGCCGCGTAAGGGCGGTTCATTGCCACGGAGGGAACCCAGGGTTCATCTAGGGCGGTAAGCTGCGCTAATAACCCAGATTCGGTAAGTGCTTCATGTGCGCGCTCCACGGTGTTTTGATGCGCCGCCCGCAGTTGAGCCCCGGGCAGCGGCTCAGTCCAGGCTCGGTATTTACTCGCTACCTGTTTGACCTGCGGAATATTGGCGATGCGAGTTACCGCATCCTCAGCTTCACGAATCAGCAACCCATCGGGCGCCTGGGCTATATAGGTTGCTGTGGCGACGGCCTGCTCATCCAGACGACGCGGTGTTGAGTGTTGCGAGCTGGTGCCGACTTTAGAGCTTCCGTCAGGAAAAGTGGCGATATAAAGCCTGTGGGGTTGCTGTGCGTAGGCGCGCATTCCGGGTGTCAGCGTTCCCGCGTAAAGATGCGCGGTATGCAGAGCCGTGAACTCGTCATGCGCGGCGCAATATTCGCATTGTTTCCCGCTCTCTAGGCGGTTTCCCTGTGGGCACGCTACACGCTGTATCTGCCCGGTTTCTGTATTGCCGCGTGTGTATCCGGCGCAGAACTTTTGGAGGTTCCCAGCACCGTCCAGCGCGAGCCGCAGTCCAAGAAACGCACCCGGAGTCACGGGAACGGTCATAACATCACTGCTGGGTTTTGTGCTTGTGCCGCCTGAGGCATCCGCCAACACCATGGGTTCAAGGCGCAGAAAAGGCTGCCTTTCACGCCACTGCACATCACGCCAGATAAGGGCATGTGCGTGTTCGGCTGCTGTGGAAACATCAAAAATTGAGTCCAGCAGGTTGGGGTACCTCATACGTTCAGTGTAACCCTGCCTTTCACACGCGAATAGAGCTGTCGTTTTCCTCTGAGGCTAGTACTCCTCATTCTTGAAGAATTCGTCGCTGCTGAGCGAGACGGAAAGCTTCTTCAAAACTTCGAGTTCTTTAATTTTCCAGCCTTCGCCCTTCACATAGACGAACGTGGCTTTCATTTCTCGGTTCATACCGCGGTTGCGGTAGATTTTGTTGTTTTGCAGGCTTTCCTCGTTATACCAGGCGTAGCGGTTGCGTTTGTAGGAATACGTCACCACCCATTCAGCAGAGTCCCCAGAACCGACTTTTTCCGAGCTTAGAATCTCTACCTTATAGAGTGGGTTCACAGGCCAATACCCCGCCGAGGTCATATCGTCAAACTTCATGGACTCTTCGGGCGTATCCCCGCGGTCTTCGGGGGTGCGGGTGTCAAACGTCGAAGGACGCTCGGTAAATTTATAGTCTTTGGTGAAGAATTGCAGCGACTCTTCATCAGTCATTTCGTGGTTCGTAAGAATCTCATACTCATGGAATTTTGCGAGACGTTTAAGCAACGTTTCTGGCCCTTCAATACCCTGCTCTTTGACTTTAGGGTCGAATTCAGGCTCGTGAACGTTATACGCGGGGTGCTCCTCGGTAGCCGCGACAAATTCCCCGTTGTCATAACGGTTCTGTTCACTGGGTGTCAGGGGTGCTTGTGCGCCGCTGGGCAAGAGTGCAGGCCCACTGGGCTTGATCTTAGCGGGGGAAGGTTCTGCTGTCGGCGTCGGGTTGCCGCTGGCGTCGTCATAGGAGTTTCGGTTGTCCTCAGATGCCGTGGAATTTCCGCCGCTGTGGCTCATGGGGAGGATGCCACGCATCCAGGCGTAGCTAAAATGCAGCCCGTGAGAGCGAGAGATAAAAGGGTACGCTTGTACCCAGCGGCGGATGTTGTCATCAACAAACCAGCTTTCGAGAGTGGTTGGTATGCGGTTAATGTTGAAGCCGGAAGAGCGCTTCAAGCGGTGATGTTGCTATCTCTATCCTGCCACATGCACACGCTAAAAGCATTAATGTACCAGATGATGGTTTAGTGTGGAGGATTTCAAGAGCAATTTTGCGATTAAAGAGCAGGTCACGCGCGTATTTTTACGTCGCGTTAAGACTTCGGAACACTCATGAAGTATACCTGCATACGCGGTTTAACGTGAATGTTTCATGGCCCCTTCAAAGTAACATAACTGTCGGAAACGTTCAGGCGGGGCTATGAGGGCATGCGAGCGAACCCGTCCGCGATAATCTGGCGCATGTCATCAAGGGTTCGAGACATGGTTTTTGTATGGGCAATAATGGGCAGAAAATTGGTGTCACCGCTCCAGCGAGGAAGAATATGCTGATGCAGGTGATCGGCTATACCCGCTCCCCCAACTTTGCCCTGATTCATGCCGATATTGAACCCGTCATTATGGGAGACTTCGCGCAAAACCCGCATCGCACGCTGAGTCAGGCACGCCATTTCGAGAGTTTCTTCCTCACTCGCCTGATCGTACAGAGGAATATGGCGGTACGGGCAGATGAGCAAATGCCCGGGATTATAGGGGTACAGGTTGAGCAGAGCGAAGGCGTGCTCTCCACGATAAACAATGAGCGATTCCTCGTCGCTGCGTGAAGGGGCTGTGCAGAACGGGCAGGTTTTCTCAGTATGGTCCTGCTGCCCGCCGCTCACATAAGCGGTACGATGCGGTGTCCAGAGCCGCTGGAACGCATCGGGCACGCCGGGACAGCTCGAAGTCATCGGTGACGTTCGTGTTCTGGGCATTCTGGTTTTTCGCTCATACCCCTATTAAACCGTATATTTATCTCCGCGAGCGGCTCATGTGTGCTCTAATCTGAATCACGTCCCAGGCGCACCGCGATCTTCTGACGAATCACCGTGAGCGTCTGCTTAGTCTCTTCCAGCAGTTCCATTGGTTGTTCGGGCTCGTGATCGTCTTCTTCGTTATCAGCATGCAAGATTGCGGTGGGAGGCGAGAAATTCCTGGGTGAGTTCTTCGGGTGGATGGTGTACCGTGCCGTCTCCCATACGGATGGCGAGCATCGCCTTTCAGCTCGGCGATTTCGGCGTGAAGTGCCTCAATATCGGCTTTCGTTGCGGCGTGGTCTTCTTCGGTGACTCCGCTAATTTTTTCGATCACCCAGGTAGCAAGCGCACCGGTAATCACGCCGAACAGACCAACCCCGTAAATCATGACAACCACGGCAATAACCCTGCCGGGCACGGTCACCGGGTATACGTCACCGTAGCCCACGGTCGCCAGTGTTGCGAGAGTCCACCAGTACGCCGTCCAGATATCTTTGATGAGGGCACCTGGGGCACCTTGCTCAATAGAGAAGATAGCGAGGGCTGCCATGATCACGAAGATCAGTGTGTATCCAAAGAGTTTAACGGCCAGTTCTGAGAGCAGTTTGTACTGGCGGTTGGCGGTCATGTGGAGCATCGCCAGGAAACTCACAATACGCCAGGCTGGCAGAAGCACAATGGCGAGGTTCATCAGGTTGTGCGTGAAGAAGTAGATGCGCCGGGGCGCCAGGTAGAGCCGCACACAATAATCGACCGCGAAAAGCGCCCACAGTATCATTTGAAAAATATTGAGGATGCCGTCAAGCGGTGCGCTAATGCGCGTACTTACAATAGGCGCGGCGTAAGCAACAAGGTACAGGAGCGAGGCAATAAAAAGCGGTTTATCGGTGCTGCGCTCCCATTCGGTGAGTCCTTCTTCACCGCGGGTAATCTTAGGGCGGCGTTCATGGTGTGGGTGGTCAGCTGCGGTATCGGCGAAGGCAGCGTTCTCAGGCTCAGGTACGGTACGGGTCTGTGGTGTTTCTGTACCGTTTGCCTCTGCCATACTGCCCAATCCTTACATGCTCTTCGTTGAAGCAGGTCTGCCGCGAATTGCTGGTTCACGTGCAAACCTTTCTACAGCCATCATATCGGTTTTTTACAGGTATCTGTGGATGCCGATTACCTCACGTGGGGACACTCGCCACGCGGGAACGTGGGTTTGCTTCGGAGGTTTGGCCCAGACCAATACGTTACAGAGAAAAGCCACATCTGAGAGACTAGAACTATGAGTTCTTCAATCTCTCAGGCAGTCCGTGAGCTAGCCGAACCAAAACTGGCGGAGTTCACGGCGAAGCTGATTCCTACGGTTGATCCTGCACGGATTTTAGGTGTGCGCATGTCCGCATTGCGCAAGCTTGCTAAGAAGCTGCTGCGTGAACATCCGCAGGAAATTACGGAGTTTAAAGCGGCGGTTCCGCATGATTTTCAGGAAGAAGACCTGCTGCATGTGCTGCTTCTCAACGAGGAACGCGGATTTGCCACCTGGCATGCGGAAATTACTAATTTCTTGCCATATATGACGAACTGGACTCTTACAGATGCCGTCTCCCCGGCCTGTGTGAAGGGCCGCAATGCAGCCAACCTGCCGCAGCTGGAGCGGTCCTGCCTCGACTGGATGCTTGATGATCGCGTGTATGTGCAACGTCTAGGCGTGGTGGTGCTCATGTCACTGTTGGGCACCGAGTATTTCTCGCCGGAGCATCTGCGGGCGGTCGCAGCGTTGGCGGGCAGCGATGAGTACTATGTTCGGGTTGCTGTTGCCTGGTATTTTGCGGAGGCGCTGGCTCGCCAGGAACACGCGGCTCTCCCCTGGTTCGCGCTCGCCAATAGTTCCGGCAGCACCGATTCGCCTGGTTTGCCTGCGGTGACGCTTCGCATGGCGATTACGAAGGCTATCGAGTCGCGGCGTATTTCGGACGAACTGAAGGCAGAGTTAAGGCAGATTCGTTCCACGCTCCCCCGCCGTTCCTAGACTCTACTCAGAGCGGTTTTAGGAGAACATAGGTTTGCACAGATTACTCTGCCGGAAACCGCCGAGTAATATCTAACAAACCTCTAGTCACGGCAAAGAGCCCCTGCTAGTCTGAGAAACCAATAGTCCGCTGAGTGCTCGCCACGCCGTAAGGTTTTACCGCACAGGGCAGGTCACTACTGCAGGCTATGCAGCCTATCAACCATAGTTAAGGATCGGCGAATGTCTTACCCTATCCCGGAACACCAGCAGGCCCCGCGCCAATCGCATCTGGAAGAAAATTCTACGGCAGAGGATTGTACCTACCGTTCTATTGAGGTTGAGGCTGAGCAGACTCAGGGTTTACCGGGTGAATACCTTTCAGCATATTCGGCGAAGGACGACAAGCTCTATGTTACCGGTATTTTCAATATCACTCCGGAGCACGGTTCAACGGTGGCGACGATTGCCCGCGTGAACCCGCATACTTTGGAGATTGAGGCAACCGCGAAAATGCCTGTTGCCGCCGAGGTTCACCCGAATCTTGCCGGGCAGTACCAGTTCCGGGGCGCTTTCGGCATAGATGTTGATGATGAGCATGGCACGCTCTGGGTGACCGATGCCGGGTCGTATTGTGTCTCAGTGTACCGCCAAGACGCTTTAGAACACGGGACTCTTAAGCCGCTGTGGACTAGCTATGATCCCGCGAAGGGGCTGTTCGAGCAAGATATTACGCATCCCCGCGAGGTTTATGTAGACACCAAGACCGGCAAGGCATTTGTTACGGGCATGGGTGGAGTGTGGGTGATTGATACCGCCACCTATGAGGTTCAGAAGATTGACCCGACTCCGGGACGGCTTACGCACCCGCTTACCTTCGGGTATGACCAGCTGAGCGGGTACCTTTACGCGACTGACTACTATCTGGATACCGTCTATGAAATAGATCCGGCAAAGAACTCCATGCTGCGCACTCTGCATGTACCCGCAGGGGATGTACCGCATTTTACCCGTGTGAAGGTGCATGCGGTGGGGGTCAATAGTTCTTTGGGCGAGATTTATGTTTCGACTCAGGGCTTTGAGGGCAAGAATGCGGGCATTCAGGTGCTCGATCAGGGTACCGGCGAGTTTAAGCGGTTTATACGGTACGGGGTGAACCCGACCGACATGGTGGTTGATGATTCTCGTGACCTTATTTATCTGGGCGATTTCGGTACAGTTCACGCAACGGAACCTAGTGGCGGAACCGTGGCGGTGATTGATGCCCGCAGCGGTGCCGTGCTGGGGCAGGTTCGGGTTTCTTCGGCGAGGATTAATCATCTGACTTTATTGCCTGATAGTTCTGTGATGGTGCTTGATAAGGCGGGCGACTACCCGAACGTGACGGTTGATTTTCATATTGATGCTCTTACGGGTGAGTTCTCGTCGGCCAGTGCAGATGTGCATTCGGATGTTTCTGTGCCTATTCATGCGGATGCGCTGACGAAGATTACGGTGCACGATACCGGTACTCAGCCTGGGCATGTGGAGTCTCGCCCTGCCGATGTTCCGTTCACAATGGCGAGCAGTGAAGACGGTTCGACGCTTGGGGTTCCCGCCACGGTTGTGCCCGGTGAGAGCGTTGAGCTTTCGGGCGTGGGCTGGTCGGCTGGCGAGAAGAAGCACCCGGATGTTCCGCCGTATTTCCCGGGTTTGAAGGTTCCCGCACAGTTAATAGTGAAGTTTGACGGCGAATCTGTCGCAGAGTTTACGGGTAAGCAGCTGGCTCTTGATACGTATTTCGTGACGGAGGCGCATATTCCACAGGGCTGGCAGCCTGGCGAAGAGCACACAATCACGGTCGAATCGGAGGCTACAGATAGCGCTCCCGCGCAGTCAGCGACGGTGACGGTGCAAGTGGTGAAAAGCCACGATAACCCGCAGATGCAGTACTGTGTTCCGCCAGCTCCCACGGAAACAATTCCGGCACAGGTGCCGTTTGTCGGGTACCCGCCGGTGGGCGGCGGAGTTTCCGAAATGGTGGGTGAATAAAACTATCTATAGTTCAACGTCATATAGAGGTGGTCCGGTTCCATACGGGTATAGTAGTAACAGACTATTCGTCTTTTACTATCGATGGAGATACCCGCATGACCGTCGCTCAATTGCAACCGGAATCTCCCCAGATTGAGCTTCCTCGACTGCATGAGTTTATGCCGGCCATACTTACATATTTAAGTGATGGATCAGTTCGTACCAGTCAAGAAATACGTACCGCTGTGGCTGATAAATTGCGCCTATCCCCGGAGCAGATGACGGCTAGATTACCATCTAGAAGGCTTGTATATGCAGATCGCACTTATTGGGCATATAAATGCCTTGAACATTGGGGCGCACTAACTTCGCCCAAACACGCTCACTTTGCAATCACAGATAAAGGCCAGAGCCTTATTGCCAAGTACCCTAGCGGGCTGCCGGTTGAGGTTGCTCTACAGATTAGACGGGACAGCCTCACTCGATATAAACACCCCAAAGAGACAGAGAATACAAGCACAAGACTTCCCGCAAATGGTGTTTCTATTGAATTAACGGATAGTACACCCGAAGAGCTTATTGCTGAGAGCATCGCTCAGCTGGAGTCGGCGCTCACGCACGATATTGTGGAGCGCGTGCGTGTGCTCTCCCCTAGTGCCTTCGAGCAGTTGGTGGTGGACATTCTGCTGTCAATGGGTTACGGCGGATCTGAGGGGCGTGGCATGGTTACCCAGGCTTCCAATGATGGCGGTATTGACGGTGTGATCGACCAGGATGCGCTGGGTCTGTCAAAGATTTATGTGCAGGCTAAACGCTATGGCGAGAAGAATTCGGTGGGCCGCCCCGAGGTTCAGTCTTTTGTGGGTGCAATGCACGGACTGGAGGGCACAGGGCGTATTTATTACTTCCGGCTCTTTTACATCTGGTGCACGCAACTATGCACAAAATCTTGGCGGCGGTCTGTCTCTAGTGCTGATTGATGGTGAGCGCCTGGCACGCTTCATGATCAAGTACCGCGTAGGCGTGCAGATAGCACAGACTTATGCTGTCATGAAACTCGGCTATCTCTCCTTAAGATAGACTTTATTTCCTTTTTTATCAACCATTATACTTATATTGCCTACATGATATTTTTTACCATCATAATTATCTATCTTATTTATATATAAAGCTCGCACATCCCTTACAGTAAATTGTTTGTTATCTCCTACAATCAAGTTGATAAAGTCATCTAAATTAATTACATTTCTTCCAGATTCTGTAAGTTTATTTATCACATTATTTGCATTCCAATGAATTATGTATAACTGTGGCTGATTGGCCGATAGAATCATAATAACAAAAGCAAGTCCTGCTATGATTATTGGAAGCATATTTGCAGAATATCCATTCCAATTTTCAATACTGATCGCTATATAAGAGATCAGGACAGAACACATCGAAATATTTATTCTATATCTAGGATTTTTGCAATAAAATACAGATTAAAGTTAACATAGAGCTAAAAATATTAAAGTTGAATAAATCCAAGACGCTCCATCCAAAAATCATAGATCCAAACATATATGCAGAGGCTATTTCGGCAATAAAATCGCTGACCCACCTATAGTCATAATATAGAATACGGCATAGTCTTGATTCCGCAAATCCATAACATCATCAGTTTTATATAAAAATATAACTAATATTATAGATAACACAATTAAAACAATCGGTCCAACTAAATATTTTTGCTCCTTTGAAATTTTGTAGGAAGATAAATAATTCTGCAATTATTAGATATATATACATCATTCTTGCATAATATAAAGACAATCGAAACATTCTTGAGCGAGAATTACCATCCCAATTATTTATCACCTTTTAATAGAATTTTTCACAAATTGAGTTATTCATACTTGTTATAGAAATAGAAATTATATCTAGAGACTCTGAGTATTTTTTAAAAATAATTTTTATGATTTCCCAAAAATATTATATTCAGGTGTCAAAGAGACCTCGATATAAGGATTATTATGTTTAATATCTGGATGCACAAATCGAGAAACTATATCCCTAGGAGAAAATATATCTATCCATAGACCCCTAAAACTAGGCCCTTCTATTCCATCCTTAAAAGGACTGCGGGGGAGTCTAAAAATTCAGTCCATGATATATAGATACTAGGGGTATTATAACTGGAAATGATATAAACGTACTCGCAAGTAGCGTCGATATAGTACTAGAAACGCCCAAGCCATCAAATATATTGATAAGATACTCATATATTGGTTTTTATATAGTATATAGCTAAAAATGTAATGCACAAAACCATATATAAGGAAGAAAAATATTTCCACAACCGAGAATACGCTGAATATATATTTTGAAGAATTGTTACTGGTCTTAGACCACTTTGAACCGTAATTAATCTAATAAGAATCCGTCTTTGAATATAGTTATTAAAATTCAAAAGATATGTGATGGGATATATAACCACCTAAAGAATGTCCTACAAGGATTATCTCATCTCCATCTTCAGTATTTTCTTCGATATTACTACAAATATTACGGATTATCGCGTATTCTCTTGTATGTATATCATCAAGTATATTATAGATATGTGATATCCAATTACACTTAGGCCATACCATCAAACATACAGCTATAAACCCAAGAAAAATTACAACAGGCAAAATTCCAAAATTAAAAATTATCCACAATACGGAAAATATTGCAAGAAATAATATCCCTATTCTACTTATTGATCTAGCATTAGAAATTGTACTAACAGGATCACTCATAAATAATTTTTGCTATGACCCTTTTTCCCTGAGCGGTTCCTCCTCGTTCTCATCTCCACGATCTTTTGCTAAAACATACAATAAGAGAGGCAAAAATTAAATATTCGTAAGATATTCTTAAAATTATATTTAATATTTTTCCTACTGTAATCACACATTTTATACCAATTTATATAATGGAAATTATATATATCTCCGCTTTAATTGGACAGTTGTTTTTCTTTTTGTGTTTACATAACAACCATTGTTCTTACTTAAAAAATTTTCTGCCAAATCACCTATTTTTCTCTGGAGTTTTTCATCACTTTGAACTCCAACGCCATGTATAAAAAAATATGTTTATTAGACATTATTTACAAGTCCTCTATTCTCATAATATGCAACAGTGATATTGAGTTACATAAACTTTTATGAAATTCAATACCATCATAGGTGGTTTAGGATCATGCAATAAATACTGTAAGACTTCGTATCTCTACACCTCCCCACTCGGCTTCGGGTCTTCATTTACCCTGTTCCGAATATGGTCAACAATACGTGCCACCGCCTCATCAACGGGCACACCGTTTTCCTGTTTGTTGCCGCGGAAACGGAATGAGACTGCGCCAGCCTCCGCATCCTCGCCGCCAGCAATCAGAATGAACGGCACCTTCTCGGTAGAGGCGGTGCGAATCTTCTTCGTAAAACGGTCCGAGCCGTAATCAACCTCAACGCGCACGCCCTGCTCACGCAGCTTATCCGCAATCTCAGTCATATAGTCGTTGAAAGCCTCCGCCACAGGCACACAAATCACCTGCACCGGTGAGAGCCACGCCGGGAACGCGCCCGCATAGTGCTCAGTCAGCACACCCAGGAAGCGCTCAATCGAACCAAACTTAGCCGAGTGGATCATCACCGGCTCCTGAATCGAACCGTCCGCAGCCTGGTACTCCAAATCAAAGCGGCTGGGCTGGTTGAAGTCATACTGCACGGTAGACATCTGCCAGGTGCGGCCAATCGCGTCCTTCGCCTGCACCGAAATCTTCGGGCCATAGAACGCAGCCCCACCCGGGTCAGGCACCAGCTCAAGGCCGGTCTCCTTCGCCACCTGCTCCAGCACGGCGGTAGCCTGCTCCCACTGCTCATCGGTGCCGATAAACTTATCCTTCTTATCGCCCTCAGTGTCGCGGGTTGAAAGCTCCAGGTAGAAGTCCGTCATGCCGAAATCTTCCAGCAGGCTCAGCATGAAATTCAGCAGGTGCCGCACCTCATCGGGTGCCTGCTCCTTCGTCACATACGAGTGGGAATCGTCCTGCGTAATCATGCGCACACGGGTCAAACCCTGCAGCACGCCCGACTTCTCGTCACGATACACGGTGCCGAACTCGAAGAAACGCAGCGGCAGCTCACGGTACGAACGCCCACGCGAACGGTAAATCTCGTTATGCATGGGGCAGTTCATGGCCTTCAAACGGTAGTTGCCGTTATCGAGCTCCATCGCCGGGAACATGCCGTCCGCGTAATACGGCAGATGCCCGGACGTGTAGAACAGGTCTTCCTTCGAGATATGCGGGGTGCTCACGTACTGGAAGCCCTCAGCAATATGGCGGGCGCGCACATAATCTTCCATCTCGCGCTTAATCACGCCGCCCTTAGGGATGAATCACCGGCAGGCCGGGGCCAATATTCTTCGGGAACGAGAACAGGTCAAGCTCCTTGCCCAGGCGGCGGTGGTCGCGGCGCTCAGCCTCAGCAATACGGTGCTTATACTCCACCAGCTCATCCTTCGTGGGCCAGGCGGTACCGTAAATACGCTGAAGCATGGGGTTCTTCTCAGAACCGCGCCAATACGCGCCACCGGCACGCATGAGCGCGTAACCGTTAGCAATCAGCTTGGTATTCGGCAGGTGCGGACCACGGCACAGGTCATTCCACAGCACCTCACCGGTTTTCGGGTGCACATTATCGTAAATCGTGATCTCGCCCGCACCCACCTCAACCGAGGCACCCTCGGCGGCATCAGCACCCGAACCGGGGCCTTGGCTGAGCGAAAGCAACTCGAGCTTATACGGCTCGTTCTTCATCTCCTCAACCGCTTCAGCATGGGTCACCACGCGGCGGCGAAACAGCTGGCCCGACTTGACGATCTTAATCATCGACTTCTCGATCTTCTTCAGATCCTCGGGGGTGAAGGGCTCAGCCACATCAAAATCAAAATAGAAGCCATCGGTAATATAGGGACCAATGCCCAGCTTCGCGTCTTTGCGGTATTCCTGCACCGCCTGCGCCATCACGTGCGCCGCAGAATGGCGCAGCACATTCAAGCCGTCAGGTTCGTCAATGAAAACGGGCTCAACGGTATCTCCCTCAGACAGCTTGTGAGAAAGGTCAACCAGCGTGCCATTCACGCGGGCAACCACAATCTTCGCATTATCCGCAAAGAGCTCAGCGGCGGTGGCGGCAGTAACCTCGCGCTCCTTGCCGGATACGCTGATCTTAATAGGTGCTGACAGTTCAGCGGCAGACATGTGTCTCCTTTAGGTTAGGCACGGTGCCTACTCCCCCAGCGTACGGGGCCAGGATAGGCGCAGCCGCGCAGACTAATCCGCACTGTACAGGTGCACGGACATCACCATTCTACGGCGTTCACAGCAAATTTTCAGGTAACGGCTCAGGGTGGACACAATATCAACGATAGTTTCCCGTCATAATGCCTCAGTAAAACGTGTATTTCGGCGTGTAAGCCTAGCCAAAGCTAAGCAGACATAACGTGTGTAAAAGCACATACTGGAAGGATAGGAAGAGAACTATGCCTACACCGGTAAGGAGATTATGGCCCATGACAGTTGTATCCAATACATCCGAAGCTCTGAACTCCCCCTACACCAACGCCCTTGAGCATATGCTCGCCGAAACCCGCGCGCACGCCCTCGATTCCAGTGTCAAAGAAATTGACAGGCTCGCTATCTCGCACGATGCCTCGCATTACCTGCTGGTACCCGCTGGAATCGTACGCCCCGATTCTGCGGAGGCGGTCGCCGATATTTTCCGTGCCGCCAGCGCCTTCAACCTGCCGCTCACCTTCCGGTCGGGCGGCACGTCTCTATCCGGTCAGGCAAGCGGCGACGGGCTGATGGTCGATACCCGCCGTAACTTCAAGAAAATTGAGGTGCTTGACGGCGGCAAGAGGGTGCGCGTTCAGCCCGGCGCCACGGTGATGGCGGTCAATAATATGCTGGCGCCCTACGGGTATAAGCTCGGGCCTGACCCGGCCTCATGGTCGGCATGCACTATCGGCGGGGTGGTCGCCAATAACTCCTCGGGCATGTCTTCCGGCACCGAATTCAACACCTACAACACGCTGGAATCTATGGTGTTCGTACTCCCCAGCGGAACCGTTATTGATACTTCTGCGCCCGATGCCGATGACCGCCTGCGCGCCCTCGAACCCGAGATTCACGAGGGGCTGCTGCGTCTGCGCAAGCGCGTGGTCGAAAACCCGGAATCGGTTGCGCGCATTCGTCAACAGTACTCCATGAAGAACACCATGGGCTACGGCGTAAACTCCCTGCTGGATTACAGCATGCCGGTTGATATTCTTCAGCACCTTCTGATCGGTTCTGAAGGAACGCTCGGGTTCGTGGCGTCTGCAACCTACCGCACTCTGCCCATTCATAAATTCGTTTCAACCGGTCTGCTCGTGTTCGATAACCTCTTGGATGCTACCCGTTCGGTGCCCGAGCTTGTGGCTAACCGCCTGGCGACGGTTGAGCTCATGGATGCCACCAGCATTCGCGTGGCGCAGCGTACCGGGCAGGCGGCGGAGGCTCTTGCTGCTATTGATGTGCGTGATCATGCGGCTCTGCTTGTGGAATTTCAGGGAAACTCTGAGCAGGAGCTCACCGATCTTGCCGCATCTGCCGCACCTATGTTTGATGCTCTCCCGGTGGTGTCGCCGGTCGAAATGACCAGCAAACTTTCTGAGCGTAATGCGCTCTGGGCTGCACGTCGCGGACTGTACACCACAGTCGCAGGCAACCGCCCCACCGGTACGAATGCGCTGCTTGAGGATGTGGTGGTCCCGGTGGACGTACTTGGTGCTACTTGCCGCGATTTGACCGCCCTCTTTGATGCCCACGGTTACCAGGACTCAGTGATTTTCGGGCACGCAAAAGACGGCAATATTCACTTCATGCTCAACGAACAGTTCCGCGATGCCAAGCAGCTTGTGCGGTACCGCGACTTCACCGAAGAAATGGTGCAGCTCATTCTGGAGGCTGACGGCTCACTCAAGGCAGAGCACGGAACCGGGCGTATTATGGCGCCGTTTGTACGCCGCCAATTCGGTGACGAGCTCTTCGAGGTCATGCGCGAGATTAAGCGCCTGATCGACCCGAAGGGTTTCTTGAATCCGGGTGTGGTTCTTGCCGACGAAGACACCGATTATGCCACCGATCTGAAGGTTGCCGAAACCGTTGAAGAAGAAGTCGATCGGTGTGTGGAATGCGGGTACTGCGAACCGGTGTGCCCGTCTAAGGATTTGACGCTGACCCCGCGCCAGCGCATTGTGCTGCGCCGCGAAATTGCTGCGGCAGAAGCTAACGGTGATACTAAACTTGCCGAACGCCTACGCCAAGAATACGAATACTACGGTGTGGATACCTGCGCGGTAGATGGCATGTGCGTTACGCGCTGCCCGGTACTGATCAACACGGGTGACTTGGTGCGCCGTCTGCGTGCCGAGAACCAGGATGCCCTCGGTGCCGCCGGGTGGAAATTCGCCTCGAAACACTGGGGTGCGGTCGATAAAGTGGCGGGTAAGGCTCTCACGGTCGCAAAAATGCTGCCGTTCCCGGTGGTACGCGGAGCCACCGATATTGGTCGTAAACTCTTCGGTGACGATATGGTGCCCGCCTATAAGAAGGGGCTTTCTGCCGGTGGCGCGCCGCGCGTTCCTCATGCGGAAGCGAACCCCGATATCGTGTTCTTCCCCTGCCTGCGTGAACGCCATGTTCGGCGGTGTTGATGGTGACGGTAAGCACGACCCGGTGAATGCGACTCAGGCGTTTATTCGCCTCTGCGAACGTGCGGGCGTGAAATACCGGGTTCCCGAAGGTATCGACCAAATGTGCTGTGGCACGCCGTGGAAGTCCAAGGGGTACACAGACGGCTACTCGATTATGAGTGACCGCGTGCTCAAAGCGCTGTGGCAGGCGACCGACGGCGGGCGCATCCCGATTGTGTGCGATGCTTCCTCGTGCACTGAGGGCCTTGAGGTGATGCGCGCGAAAGTTGCAGCCGCTGTGGAGCATAAAATCACGCAGGGTTTGGGGGCAGGTGAAGCAGATTACGCCCAGTTGAAGCTTATTGACTCGGTGCAGTTCGCCGCCGATACGCTGTTGCCTAAGCTCACGGTGTCGGCTCCCCTGCCGTCGCTGGCGCTGCACCCTACCTGCTCGATGACTCACTTGGGTGTGCAGCCAGCATTTCGAGAAGATTGCAAACGCCATGAGCGAGCAGGTGTACGTTCCCAAGAACTGGGGGATGCTGTGGTTACGCGGGTGACCGCGGTATGCTGCACCCCGAGCTCACGCAGAGCGCTACCCGTGCCGAGACTGCTGAGCTAAACGAGCACGAGTTCGCCGCATATGCGTCATCAAACCGAACCTGTGAGCAGGGTATGACCGAAGCAACCGGACATACCTTCCAGAACGTACTGCAGCTTCTAGAGCGGGCCACTCGGTAAAAGCTTTGCTCCGTTAGAACCGTAGGGCTGTGGGGCGGCATCGTAGGATGCTGCACCCACAGCCCTATGTTTGTAATGCTTCTTATTTCAACAGCTCAGGAGGCCGGTTTATATTCTGCCTCCCCGGATATACAAAAACGCTATGTCCTGTTCCTAGCGTCAGAGCTAAATCTTCAGGACATAGCGTTTTTAGCGAAATCGCTAATAATCGTGTTGTGCGGTGCGATATAAGAGCAACCCGGAAGTTTTGTTGCCCAAGGTAACCCTTCAGAACTACCTCACTTCTAACATTAGCCTTATCTGTAAGCGAACTTCAAAGATATTCGGAAATTGTAACCAAATCTTTATGTTTAGCGAAAAGTTCAACCTTTTATCAACATTTTGGTAGTGTCATACTAATTTTTACGACAGGGAGTATACGAGACTTTCTCCTGTACAATAAAACAGTTTTTATATGTGAGGTATTACTCTTTATATACTGACAATCTGTTTACATGTTGGGCCAGGTCGGGTGCAACCGACCCTCACTATCCCCCACCCCCACATCATCCAGATGCCACCGCTGACCCGTATACACATCCACCTTACGCAACTGCGGATTCGGATTCTCAACATCAGGCTCCTCCGCATGACCCGGACACCCCCTTCGCACCCGGGTCCTCAGTACAGGTCTTGCCCACCGAATGCACCTCAGACTCCCACACCCGCACCAGCACCGGCTCACTGATACGGGTGATCTCGGTTCCGAAAAACTGCCACGGCCCACCATCAATACTGTACTGACCCGCATACCTCACCGTGACATAGGCATGAAAATTCCCCACCTGCGGATACACATAACTCGTCGACGTCTCATGCAAGGGTTGACCAGAATACTGTGAAGACACCGGGCTACCAGCACTATGTGTTTTTAGGTCGTGCCCGTCTCCATACTCATACCGATACGCCACCGGCACCGCACGAATCCTGGTGCGTCCAATCGGCAAATCCCCTTCAAAAATATTAGAACTGCCCTTCTAGAGTGGTGTAGAAATTCGTTTCCTCACCCTTACTCGTATGTGGTGGATGCGCACTATCCAAAGTCAGGTGTGGGTGCGCCGGGATCAACTCCAGCAAATGGGTGCGCATCTCGGTAATGATCCGCTCGTACTCACCCTGGGCTTGCTGTGCTGCTTCCGGGTCGTTCAGGGTGCAGGTATCACCGAACAGATGATTCGTAATCGTCTCCCCAACAGGTTTAGCCTGACCATCATCAGTAAATTCTTTATACTGGCCTACACGCCCATCCCGACTAACACAGTACGAACCATCATTGGCAACATCAAATCTAAACGACTTATTAGCACCACTTTTATCTTGAGCGAACCCAAGATTCCCATGATGATGCTCCCTATACCATCTCGTCCACTCATCTTGCCGACGTTCATTATTCTCCTGAGACGTGTGCAGATCGGCATTTGGATACTGGCCTGTATTTTGCTCTGGCGCTTGTCCCCCGCCGCGCCACTGTTGGCTTTGAGATATCTCCTGCTCTGAACACCATAGTGAAGCATCCGAATTACCGCAGAGAGGATCACCCATAACCGGAACACCTTGAAAAAGTGAGGCACATACCAATGATGTAATATTAGGCGTGGAAGAGCTCTATTCATCATTCTTCTCACCCTTCATATCCAAGAACTCAACGCTATCGATAAGCCACCGATTCCCATCATGGTGAAGAGTCATCATATACCAGTTATTCTCGTAATCTTTATTAATAACTTCCTTATAGTGCTCTCCATCAGCCTCAATATAGATGAGATGTGGCCAAGCCATGAAGAACTTCCACTTATATTTACCACCGCCGTGGTTAATAGGCTCACCATGGAACTCGTAGCCGTGCACATCTCCACCTACAATCCAGCCGCCCTTTTTATAAAGACGAGTATCAAAATCATAGGTCTTCTGTTCATCTGTGAAGTTCTTACTGATATATTTATAGGCCTCTTTGAAGTCCCCAGTCTGAAGCCCGTAGTTACGCCATTCCGTCCAGGCTTTTACCGACTTAGTCATCCCCTCTAACGAAGCATTCGTATACCCCTCCTCCGCCTTTGGCTTCGGAACATTCTGCGCAGGACCATACACATCAGCGGCACGAAATTCTCCATCTGGTGCTTTCGAGTTCCCCGAATAATGCGCAGACACATTCGACGACGGCGAAGGGCTCTCGCTTGAAGAAACAGACGCAGAACCGGAAGCACCAGCACCTTCCGCACTAGAAGAACGAGAACTCTCAGTAGCCGCTCCAGCAGGCTTCGCACCCTCCCCACACGCAGATAGCAACACAGCAAACCCAGAAACGCCCAAAGCGCTCATAAGGGCACGACGAGACAAACCAGGGGTACGAGTATTCCTCGATGAACACATCCTAAAAATTGTGGCTGGGTGAATAAAATATGGAAGCACGATTCGTTCCCACCTCATAGGTTCATGCATCTCAGATATCCAACGCTGGAATCCCAGATACCCCTACGGTTAGTAATGGCGGGAATTTATCGCTTAGTAGCTACTCTACGATGATTCAAAACATTTAGCGATTCACCCGCGACATATATAACCATTTATTAATAAACAACTCTGTGGATTTTATTCAAAACATTAAAGATATTAGACTTTCGAGTTTACATTTAAAAACTCAACTTCCACGCAGAACCACTCTTAAGAATTGCACCCAAAAGACTATATTTAGATAACGCGCACAATGACACACGCCCTATACACTTTGAATACAACAGAGACCCTTATACAAAACCCGCCCGGCGCACCTCATAGAGTACGCCGGGCGGGTTTATAGTCTAAAAATTGCTTATGCTGCGTGCTGGCATGTGGGGCATGCGCAGTCATCACATGCGCAGTTGGCGCAAGAATCATTGCAGTGTGCGCATTCGCAAACCGCATGGTTACAGGTCGGGCAGGTGCAGTTATCGCAGGTGCAGTTGACGCACAGGTCAGAGCAGTTGCCGCAGGAGCATACGTTGCACTCATCGTAGTGCCCTTCGTGCTCGCGGTGTGCGTGCCCGTCATGCAGGTAGTCTACGTGATCTAAGTGAATGACTGCCTGGTGACCACATGAAGGTCCGTGGGTATGTGCGTGGCTTTCGGAATGACGGTGGGGTGCAACGGTGGTCATGATCTCTCCTCAGATAAACCGAGCTAATCGCCGGTGTGTTTCGTATGTTCGTGCACATCCTTCACAATGTGACTGATGTGGTGGTCTAACAATTTGTAGATAGTGGTTCTGCCGTGCTGCTCCCCTTCAACAACATGCGCCTCTCGAAGGATGCGCAAATGATGCGAGGCGAGCGGCTGCGAAATACCCAAGCAGGTATGCAGTTCGCTCACACTATGCGGACGCTCCACCAAATGGTGTGCAATCGCAAGTCTTAACGGATTAGCGAGTGCTGAGAAAATTGCTACGGATGCACCGAATTCTTGTTCCCAGTCTCGTGGTTCCGTCTGACCTGAACCGTTATCCATAAACATAATTTTATATAAACGCCTTTTTATAGGTCAATACGCTACAAACTTCTCACCAAATTGTGACATTAACGTACTGACTAGGCGTTTTCCTCCTTTACATGAAATATAGGCTGTCCCAAGACGTCACAGTCCTCTTAGACTATGTGCCCCATCGTTTCCGTTTATTCTCACTCTAGCAGGCCCCCTTCTCCGTCAAACCTTAGGTTACGTTTCCTAACACCCCCTTATCGCGCACAAAGGTTCAGGTCAACAAAAGTACCTGCATCCTCTCCTTTGTATGGGTGAGAATGCAGGCACCTTAAATACAAAGCCAGGAACGAACGCGCAGACCATACGGTACTGGACTCTTTTGCAGCGTTTACCCAGCCATCTGAATAAACCTTGTGTTATTCGCTATAAGGCTGCGAGCACCTGTTACTGATAGCGCCAATTCCTTCAATGCGGGTTACGAGAGTCTGCTCAGGCTTAAGCCAGTTCCGTGGGTGCAACGAAAGCCCTACTCCGGCGGGAGTTCCGGTAGCGATGAGGTCGCCCGGGTTCTAGGGTCATGAACTGCGAAATATATGAGATAAGCTGTGCAGAAGTAAAAATCATGTCAGAGGTATTACCGTGCTGACGTATCTCGCCGTCAACTTCGCAGGTAAGCTCTAATCCGCGAGTCGGGTCAAGTTCGTCCGTCGCAACAATATAGGGGACCAAACGGTGTCATGCTATCCCAGTTTTTACCCTTGAAACCATTCGCTGGTACGTCCCTGCCAGTCGCGCACCGAAACATCGTTGAGAATGGTGTACCCCAACAGTCCAGCGAGCGCTTCTTCTTCGTCTACCCGGCGCATCTTTTGCCCAATAACAAGGCAAAGTTCGACCTCCCAATCTATTTTTGTGCTTCCGGTTTCGTTTGCAGAAGGCATCTGAATTTCTTCATTGGGACCGATGAGCGCATTCGGATATTTCGTGAAGATGGTGGGATATTTTGGGATTTCGAGTCCCATTTCTTCGGCATGATCGCGGTAGTTGAGCCCGGCACAAAGGACTTTTCCAGGGCGGTCCAGCGGTCGTACGAAAGGTAGGGTATTCCAGAGTTCTTCGCCGTGCCCTAGAGTTGTAGCACCGTTTTCGCGGAGGATGCTCACCGCGTTGGCAGGGTTGCCGAAAGTTGGTGCGGTAACGGCTGTAGAACTGGAGTAGGGGTGAGAGTTTTGCGGGGAGTTCATAGATGGTTTCTTCGTGCATGCAGACGGCGCGGCGGCCTTTGTCGTCTTGGATTTGTCCCCAGCGCATATGCTCTCCTTGAGGTGTGAGGGCGGTCGTATTACCAGTCTACGGTGAACTTGTCTTTATTGTCTCGCTAGGGGTGCCGTGCAGCTGCATGGATTATGTGGGAACCGCCGGCTGTCTTAGCTAGTCATAAGGCGGGAACGCTGCCTTGGTGCATAACGGCTATTTGAAGCCGTTCTGTGCATAAATCTCTAAAATCGCGTCTTCGAGGTCTTCCATGAGCAGAGCGGGGTTTGCGTCTTCGGCGGCACCTACAGTTGCAGGGTTAAGAGGGCATGCCAGAGCATCGTATACTCGCGAGGTAATCTCGCGTAGAGATGCCGAAGTGTATACAACGATTCCGGTGCTGAACCACCAGCCACCCTGAATAACGCGCTGTGCGGTCCCCACAAGTTTGATGCGCTCCCCAGAGTGTTCGCCGCCTAGCCGGGCGTATACGGAGTATTCACCCGGGCAGTATTCTTGGGGGATTTCGCCGACTGCCGCATCCACCCCGACGAGTTGCAGGGCTTGAGCGTACATTTCTCCGAAAAGTTTGTAACGCAGGTTGTTGCCGGTTTTTGCGTCTTCGGCGGGCTGAAAATGATCGATGACGAGGCAGCCGGTGTGGTAGGCGGCCGCGTGACCGCCTACTTTACGCACGAGTATGTCGTACCCGAGATCACGGCACGCCTGCGCGGCGGCGGTAAATCCTGGATTGAGCTCATCGCGACGACCGAAAGCGACGGTAGGGTTCGGCTGGTAGATACGCAGGGTTGCGGGGCGTTTTCCCGCTGCGACCTCGCGCAGCATTGCCACGGTATCGTCGTGGTGCATCAGAAGTTCACCGGATTTTGGGCCTTGTTCACGAAGGATTTCCACGGATTTTATTCTACCGGGTTGGCGCATCATTCCCGACTGTTCAGCGAAAGTAAGGGAAACCAAGGCAGCCCTGTGTTTTTGCAGGCAAACCCTTTTCTGAAAGGTGAGTCTAGACGTAAACTTAAAACGTCTGAACGGTATTCCCACACAAACCATCAGATACCAACACATTCACAGCATAAGAACGCTGACGAAACCGTATGCACACTGCACGTGTGCGCCTATCAAGTTTCGTTTCAAAGGAGTACGGACATGAGCCAATCGTCCTCGGCATCCGAACCCGATGCCACCGCTCGCAATGAGCAATCGCAACCTCCCGAAAAACCCAAGCAGGCTAATATTGCTCTCATCGTCAAAGTTGCGGTGATTCTCGCGGTTACTATAGCCATCTGGTTTATTCCCGTACCCTCGGGGGTGGAACCACGTGGCATGCATATGCTCGCTATCTTTGCCGGTACTATCCTAGGTCTTATCTTCCAGCCGCTGCCAACCCCATCAGTGGCGCTTATAGGTCTCGGCGCTGCAATGATCACCGGTACCATGAACGCGAAAGAAGAAGCGCTTAAAGGCTTCGGCAATGACTCAATCTGGATTATTGTTGCCGCGTTCTTCATTGCCGATGGGTTCCTCATTACCGGGTTAGGAAAGCGCATCGCCTTATTGTTCGTGCGTATGCTCGGTAAGTCTTCTCTCGGGCTTTCTTACGGTATGGCGATCACAGATCTCGTGCTTGCACCGGCTACTCCTTCAAATACGGCTCGCGCGGGTGGCGTGATTTACCCGATTATTCGCTCTCTTGCTGAGGTGAATGGCTCTACCAACGAGACCCCCGAGAAACGCCGCAAGCTAGGCTCTTATCTGCTCATGACCGAGGCGCAGGTCAATACCATCACCGCCGCAATGTTCGTGACGGCAATGGCTGGTAACCCGCTGGCTCAAAAATTTGCTCAAGAAAAAGGTCTGCACCTGGACTGGGGCACTTGGGCACTTGCCGCGTTAGCCCCCGGCCTGATTGCCCTTGCTATTATGCCTTGGTTTATCTCGAAGGTATACCCGCCGACCATCAAGCACACCCCTGATGCTCCCGACCATGCGCGCAAAGAGCTTGCCGAGATGGGCCCCTTAAGCGTGTCGGAATGGATTATGCTCGGTACCTTCGTACTGCTGTTAGCCCTATGGATTGGCGGCACGTCCTGGGGTATTAGCGCGACCAGTGCAGCTTTCTTCGGCATCGCAATTCTTCTCGTGACTAAGGTGCTCACCTGGAAAGATATGGCGAATAACTCCAGTGCTTGGTCCACCCTCATTTTCTTCGCGGTGCTTGTGGGCATGGCGGATCAGCTCAAGAAGCTCAAGGTTGTTGAATGGGTAGGCGATCGCGCCGCGCACAGCGTTGCGGGTATGTCCTGGCCGCTCGCCTTCGGCATTCTGATTCTGGTGTACTTCTACATTCACTACATGTTTGCTTCTAACACCGCGCAGATTGTCGCCCTCTATGCTGTGTTCCTGGGGGCAGCAATTTCGGCGGGTACTCCCCCCAATGTTCGCCGCACTTTTCCTCGGCTTTACTGGCAACCTTATCGGCGGTATCACTCACTATGCCTCTGGACCGGCAGGGGTGTACTACGGATCGGGGTATTTCAGTGTGGGCGAATGGTTCAAGCTGGGCTTCCTGTCTTCGCTCGTAAATATTATTATATGGGGTGTTGTGGGCACCGCGTGGCTATTCGCTCTCGGATACGCTACTCCCTAGTGAGCGCTCGCTAAGCTCTTCCGATCTATTCAGCCACATAAGCTCCGGGCGCTGAATCCTAGAAAAGGGTTCACGCCCGGGGCTTTTTATTTCTGCCGACATTCTGCATGCTGCCTGCACACCCAAAAAGCGCCCAATACAGCGCGGCGTAAACAAAGCCGATACACCAGGGTTCTAGCGTTGAAACTTAAGCCATCTTCCGTAATCTTACTGCTCATCCCTGCAGGAATATGCGCTAAAACTGTTAGGGTTGTTGTACAACAACGGCGATGTGTTCTATCCGCCATATACGTATTCCCCATCTAAGCATTAACTGTCCGCCATCTACGGGAGAGCCCCATGCATCAAGACCAGCATTTCACGCATGACACCCAATCGCTGCCCATCATCAAACCCCACCTGCACGGCGCGTTTCCCCCAAATTTTCTGTGGGGAGGCGCTTCCGCAGCCAACCAGTGTGAAGGTGCCTGGGATGGAGGCGGCAAGGGTCCCAGTATTCAGGATGTACTTCCTCACGGAGGGCTAAACCCACGAAGTGCCGCGCCCACGCCCGATAACCTCAAACTTGAGGGCACCGATTTCTACCACCGCTACCCCGAAGACATCGCACTCCTTGCGGAAATGGGGTTCAAAGTATTCCGGTTCTCCATCGCCTGGTCACGTGTCTTCCCAAACGGTAACGAAACAGAACCAAATGAGGAAGGCCTCGCCTTCTACGACCGTGTGCTTGATGAACTTGAAAAATACGGCATCGAACCGCTCATCACTATCAGCCACTACGAAACACCGCTTTACCTTGCAGAACAATACAACGGCTGGGTAAGTCGCGATCTTATCGACTTCTACGAACGATACTGCCGGGTACTCTTTGAACGCTACGGCCACCGCGTAAAATACTGGCTCACCTCAACGAAATCAATTCGGTACTGCACTTACCGTTTATGTCTGGCGGTATTAACACCCCCAAAGAACAGCTGAGTAAGCAAGACCTCTACCAAGCAATTCATCATGAGCTTGTCGCCTCAGCGCGCGCTACCCGTGCTGCCCGTGAGCTCGCCCCTCACGCCCAGATTGGCTGCATGATTTTAGCAATGCCCACCTATCCGCTCACACCATCACCCCAGGATGCGCTCGCCGCCCTACACGCCGAACACGCTAACTTTGCCTTCGGCGACGTGCACGTTCGTGGAACCTACCCCGTATATTTCCTACGCATGCTCCACGAAAAAGGTATCAAGCTCAACATTACCGAACGAGATCGGGAAGACCTCAAAAATACGGTCGATTTTGTCTCGTTCAGCTACTACATGTCCACCTGTGCCAGCAGCGACCCAAGCCGCGGCGAAAGCAGCGAAGGGAATATTCTCGGTGGAGTGTCTAACCCGACATTGACCGCTTCCGAGTGGGGATGGCAGATCGATCCTGTCGGGCTGCGTATTGTACTCAACCAGTACTGGGACCGCTGGCAGAAACCTCTTTTCATCGTCGAGAATGGCTTAGGCGCACGCGACGAACTTGTTGAGGTCGATGGTGAAATGACCGTGATCGACGATTACCGTATCGATTATCTGCGGGCACACCTGGAACAGGTGCGCGAAGCTATTGCCGATGGCGTGCAGCTACTCGGTTACACTACGTGGGGCTGTATCGACATGGTTTCAGCGTCTACAGCGCAGATGTCGAAACGCTACGGTTTCGTCTATGTAGATCGTCATGACGATGGTTCGGGGTCACTCTCCCGTTACCGTAAGAAGTCTTTTGATTGGTACCGTCGAGTGATCGCATCTAACGGTGCGGAGCTTGAGAGCTCCTAGTAAATCTTGTGAGAAATGCGGGGTTGGTCTTCGGGATAAGTTTCCGAAAGACCACCCCTGTGTTGTGGGCGCTCGCTGAAATTCTCTGACTCTCGCCGAAAATTTACGAACTTTACGATGCTTCATCGAGCGGCATATCATGCATGCTCGTTGAGACAAACTCCCACCATGTAGGGATGAACCCGGCCGCCAAAGCCACACGCTGTGAGAGCACATGTGAAGGACTGGTTCCATAAAATGGAAGATACCCATCGGCAAGAACCATTCGAGAAAGTTCATATACAAGATGCGCAGCAAGCCCGCGTTGTCGTACATGTGGCAGCACATCAATACCGATTTGACGCATCAGTGGCGAATCGTCACTTGCACCCGCCATTGCTAAAGGTTCTGCTAAAGCAAGGTCGGCGTCAGAGTCAAACGCGGCAAGGACCATAATATCGGGGCGACGATCGCTAAACCCTAGAGCGTTCGCATACCGTGGATCACCGCGAAAACGCTCGTACTGCTCAGGTTGAAGGAGCTCTATTCGCACCGAGAGTTCCGAAGCCGCCATATCATCTTCGTCTGCCTCTAAAGCATCTGCCGAGGCGTTCGGCGCTTTCGTCACCGTGCGAAGACCGCAAATATGTTGCCGTAAAGATTTTCGAAGCGCCCCGCTATCTACCCGGCGCATCATACCGATTCCGGGTACCGCACATTTAACCTCTTGCGCCGGAACATCCGGCGGAACCACAGATTCAAGCAGGTTGCGTGAAGGCGTGTAATATACGCTTGTTCCGCTCACCTGCTGGCTGTAAGGGGTCAAGAGTTCATTCAGCTGGCGCAATGGTGCGTAATCGCCCAACCAATTTGAGAGATCCCCACGCATATACTCAGTGGCCGTTTTCAAAACTCGGGGATACTTTGCGCAAAGTAACCCCACGCCCAGATAGTTACCTACCCGAAGTTCCCAGGTATCAGCGTTGCAGCGGCGGGATGCGCCCATCTCTTCTGTTGGAAGCTGCAGTGCGCTCAGGACCTCAGCACCCAGATTCCGTGCTTGAGAGATAGCTCCCGCAGGTAAACAGAAATCTGCCTCTAACTGAGCAGCAAGAATATGGCGCACTCTGTCGAGAGTTGTTACAGCACCGCGCATCTGCGCTCGCAAATGATCACCTGAAATATCACTCATACCAAAAGTTCCTTGATGAAACGTCCGGTATGAGACTCCTCAACCTGTGCGACGTCTTCAGGCGTTCCTTCGGCGATTACGGTGCCTCCACCATCGCCACCTTCCGGACCCATATCAATAATCCAGTCGGCACATTTAATGACATCAAGGTTGTGTTCAATCGTGATAACGGTATTGCCCTTATCAACGAGAGACTGAAGCACAGTTAAGAGCTTACGGATATCCTCAAAATGCAGGCCTGTTGTAGGCTCATCAAGCACATAGATCGAACGACCGTTAGAACGCTTCTGCAGCTCTGCGGCAAGTTTCACGCGCTGCGCCTCACCACCTGAAAGCGTGGTTGCGGGCTGCCCCAGACGAATGTAGCCAAGCCCCACATCAACCAGCGTGTTCAAGTGCCGAGCGATCGGGGTGAAGGCCGCAAAAAATTCTGCAGCTTCCTCCACCGGCATTTCAAGCACATCAGAAATAGTCTTACCTTTGTAATGCACTTCGAGGGTTTCGCGGTTATAGCGTTTTCCCTGGCAGGTTTCGCAAGGCACGTACACATCCGGCAAAAAGTTCATCTCAATCTTGAGGGTGCCGTCACCCGAGCATGCTTCGCATCGACCGCCTTTAACGTTGAAACGAGAACCGTCCGGGGGTATATCCGCGCACTTTAGCCTCATTCGTCTCGGCAAAGAGCTTACGAATATGGTCGAACACGCCGGTGTACGTCGCAGGATTTGACCGCGGAGTACGCCCAATAGGCGATTGATCAACGTGAATAACCTTATCCAGATGTTCCAGACCGTCTACCTTCTTGTGCCGTCCTGGAACCTGTTTTGCACCGTTGAGTTTATTCGCCAGTGAGGTATAGAGAATATCGTTCACGAGGGTTGATTTACCCGATCCCGATACGCCTGTGATCGCGGTAAAAACACCTAGGGGGAAGGTAACATCAACATTTTTGAGGTTGTTCTCGCGAGCTCCATAGACCTTTAACACACGTTTACGGTCATGTGGGCGGCGTTTCTTTGGAACTTCAATAGAGCGCCGACCCGCCATATAATCACCGGTTATCGACTTTTTATTGGACAAAAGTTCCTTGTAAGTGCCCGAATGGACGATTTCACCGCCGTGTTCGCCCGCACCTGGTCCGACATCAACAATCCAGTCGGCTTCCCGCATCGTGTCTTCGTCATGTTCCACTACAATGAGGGTATTTCCCATATCGCGTAGCTTTTGTCAAAGGTATCGATTAGACGTCGGTTGTCGCGCTGGTGCAAACCTATAGAGGGCTCATCCAACACATAAAGCACGCCAACGAGCCCGGAGCCAATCTGGGTTGCCAGTCGGATGCGCTGGGCCTCCCCGCCCGAAAGCGTGCCAGCGGAACGTGATAACGTCAGGTAATCGAGCCCTACGTCCAAAAGGAATTGCAAGCGTGCATCAAGCTCTTTAAGTACCTGATCGGCGATCTTAGCCTCGCGAGGGGTCAGCTTTAGGGCGCGCATAAAACCTAAGGCGGTACGAAGTGGCATAGCGGTTACATCCGCAATGGATTTACCCTCAATTTTGACACTGAGAATAGTAGGGTTAAGCCGCGCACCGTGACATACCGGGCATGCAACTTGACGCATATATTGTTCGTAGCGATCACGCGCAAAATCAGATTCAGTTTCTTGATGTTTACGCATGATATTGGCTTTAACACCCTCAAACCCGGAGGTATAGCGGCGTTCGCGCCCAAAACGGTTGCGGTACGAGACCTCAACTTTAAAATCTTTGCCCTCCAGAATTGCTTTGCGAACTTTGGCAGGAAGATCTTTCCACGGAGTATTAAGATCAAATCCAAGTTCTTCGCCGAGACCTGCAAGAAGACGCAGCCAATACTCGGTGGTAGATTTTCCCTGCGACCAAGGAGCAATAGCACCTTCACCCAGAGTCATATCTGGGTTGGGTACTAAAAGATCCTCATCAACTTCAAGCCTGGACCCAATACCATCGCAAGCTTGGCATGCGCCGAAGGGCGAGTTGAAGGAGAAGGCACGCGGCTCAATAGTGTCCACCTGCAGGGGATGATTGTTGGGGCAGGCAAGGTTTTCACTAAATGTTCGGGTGCGTTCGGGTGAATCTGCTTGTACATCTACGAATTCGATGAGCAAGCGGCCATCAGCTAGTCTGAGTGCGGTCTCCACAGAATCGGTCAGTCGCTGGTGGATGCCCTCCTTGATTACGATGCGATCTACCACAACGTCAATGGTGTGTTTGTATTGTTTCGCTAGTTTAGGAGGATCCGAAAGTTGAACTGTTTTTCCATCCACCCGGGCACGCGAATAGCCCTGTGTCACCAGGTCTTTGAACAGATCAACAAACTCACCTTTGCGAGCTGATACCACGGGGGCAAGAACCTGCAAACGCGTACGCTCGGGGTATTCCAGCAGTGCATCGACAATCTGCTGCGGGGTTTGCTTGGTAATTTCTTCACCACAGACAGGGCAATGCGCACGTCCCTACACGAGCCCACAGCAGGCGCATATAATCGTAAATCTCGGTGATGGTGCCTACCGTCGACCGCGGGTTTTTTGAAGTAGATTTCTGGTCGATAGAGACCGCTGGCGATAGCCCCTCAATAAAATCAACATCAGGCTTATCTACCTGCCCAAGGAACATACGCGCGTAGGAAGATAGTGATTCAACGTACCTGCGCTGTCCCTCTGCGAAGATGGTGTCGAAAGCAAGTGAAGATTTGCCTGATCCCGATAGACCCGTAAAAACTACCATTGCGTCACGTGGAATCGTAAGATCAACGTTCTTGAGGTTGTTTTCGCGAGCACCCTGCACACGAATGCTGCTCAGGTCGATTTGACCGCAAAGGGGTGGTTGCTGATCCAGCGCGGGGAGGCATCGAAAATCCTTTCGTCTATCTTCGAATCTACATTCTACGCTCTTTCGGCGGGGATAGCATGCTTTATGATGCAGGTTTGACTCGTGGCGAACGTTTTTCCTGGTGACTTTCATTCCCGTTACCCCCTTATACCTGCCGCTAGAAACGGGATATACACCGCATCAGTACACTGGATATATGGCTACTTATCCCGAATCAACTCTTATCTTCGAAAATCCGGAATTTACGGTACGTGCCCTAAGCGTCTCAGACATGGATAACAGCGTCTACCTGATCACGATTCGCCATACTGGTGAGCAAATGCTGATCGATCCCGCTTATGATGCAGAAGCACTGTATACCTTCACGCTTGAGGCAATCATGCAGGACTGCCCAAACCTAGCCCTTACAGAAGAGAACGACCGCCGAGTGCGCATTCTCGAATCTGAAGAAGATTTCGAGCCTATCCCCCGCCGTGCTCTTGGCGTGACGGGTATTATGGTCACCCATGGGCACTGGGACCACATTCGTGCTCTGCGCGAGCTTGAATCTCTCACCGGTGCCATTACTTATGCAGGATCCGCGGACGCCGAGGCCATTCGTGCGCAAGAAAATTTCACGGTCGAAAACGAGTTAAACGGCGGCGAAGTTTTTGATTTTTACGATACAGAGCTGCAGGTGCGCGCTATTTCCGTTCCCGGGCATACTCCCGGATCCATCGTATATTCTGTGCAGACCACATGGGAAGATGACTCCCCCGCTACCCTGCTTTTCACCGGCGATGCGCTCTTCCCCGGCGGCGTAGGCAAGACCGATTCTCCCGCGCAGTTTGGCGAACTTTTCTCAAACGTTCTTGAAAAAGCTCTTTGGAAACTTTGATGATGAAGCGATTGTGCTTCCGGGTCATGGGCGTTCCACAACATTAGGCACCGAGCGTCCACACCTTGAAGAATGGGGTTCACGGGGCTGGTAGCCCAGTACATCCTGTAGGCTTTCTAGCAGCACAAGTCTGGTTAAACAAAACGACCGCGCTACCATAGCGCGGTCGTTTTATGACACCCGGGGGTATCTATCACTCACTCAAACACAAGCAACTCGAGGACAATTCATGAAACCTTCGATCACTTGATAACTCAAGTTTAGCCTACTTTTGGGTCGGTTTTCTACATGGTTTTTACTCCCCAAAAACCTTAGATAAGCTGAGCGCATATTTGTAACCATTCTGTTATTTTTACCCCGCGTGAAAGCAGGGCATTTAAATACCAATCGAGATTTTATTGATTTTTATATGGCATAAATCACTAAAATTTTTTTCTGGAAGTTCCGCGTCATACGGCCATTTTTCAAGGTACACCCCTAAATAACAGTATTGTTAAACCCGCGTAATCATGCGGATTCTATACACCAATTGGTCTGTTTGAATGGTTTTTCGCAACACACACGAAATCGGTAAAAAGCTACCCCTCGGTACAGCCCACGAAGACACAGAAAAGGTGCCGTGCGCATCCCAACATAACGAGGATGCCCACGGCACCTTATCAAGCTTGCCTTCGCCTTTTATGGGCGAAATATGGCCCAGAAACCACTACGAAAGACCGATCATCGTACCGTTTTCATCAAAACCAATACGCTCTGCAGCAGGGCTCTTGCTCAGACCGGGCATGGTGCGCATCGTGCCGCAAATAGCGTAAACATAACCGGCACCTGCGGCAAGACGAACCTCGCGCACAGGCAAAGTCCAGCCGGTGGGTGCACCCTTGAGGGAAGCATCAGAAGAGATCGACAGGTGGGTCTTTGCAATCACCACAGGTAGATGCGAATACCCCAGATCGGCAAAACGCTTAAGCTGCTTTGCCGCTGCGGGAGCAATCGAGATACCGTCTGCCCCGTAAACCTTAGTGGCAACCTTCTCAAGCTTAGTTTCGAGAGAATCCTCAAGGTCGTAGGTGTACTCCAAGTTCGAAACGTCGTCGCAAGCCTCAGCAACCACATTTGCCAGGTCAACCGTGCCCTTGCCGCCCTCAGCAACACCATGATGGATAGCCACGCGAGCGCCAGCCTCTTCGGCAATACGGCGAATAGCTTCATGCTCAGAATCGAAATCGGTGGGGAACGCGTTAATAGCCACCACCGGCTGCACACCGAAGTCACGCACAATCTCAATGTGCTTCTTCAGGTTAGTAGCCCCTGCTTCAACGTCGGCAGGGTTCTCTTCAAGCATGCCTTCGGGCAGAGGCTTGCCCGGTACGATCTTGTACAGCCCAGAGTGGGATTTGAGGGAACGTACGGTGACAACCAGCACAGCAGCATCAGGCTTCAGCCCTGAGATTCGGCATTTAACGTTGAAGAAACGTTCAGCACCCATATCTGCCCCGAAGCCTGCCTCAGTAATCACGTAGTCGGAGTATTCCAAGCCAACGTAGTCAGCGACAACTGAGGAGTTACCGGTAGCGATGTTCCCGAAGGGGCCCGCGTGAATAAGTGCCGGAGTGTGTTCGAGAGTCTGAAGCAGGTTGGGGTTAATGGCATCCGCCAGAATAACAGCCATTGCGCCATCAGCCTTCAAATCGGCGGCGGTGACTGCCTCACCATCGTAGTTCAGACCGATAACAATCTTCGCCAAACGTTTGCGCAGGTCCTCAAAGGAGGTTGCCAGCGAAAGAATCACCATGATTTCAGAGGCACTGGTAATATCAAACCCGGTCTGTCGGGGCACGCCGTCAATACGCTCACCCAGACCGACTACGATGTTGCGCAGGGAGCGGTCGTTCATGTCGATAACGCGGCGCCACTCGATAGCACGGGGGTCGAGGCGCAGGTCATTACCCTGGTGCAGGTGGTTATCGATCATGGCGGCCAGTAGGTTGTGGGCTGCGGTAACGGCGTGGAAATCACCGGTCAGATGCAGATTTAGCTTCTCCATGGGAACGATCTGCGAGTAACCGCCGCCAGCGGCACCGCCTTTAATACCGAAGGTTGGTCCCATGGCAGGCTGGCGAAGCGCCAGCGCAGCTTTACGTCCGGTCTGGGCGAATCCCTGTGCTAGCGAGACAGAGGTTGCGGTCTTACCTTCGCCGAGCGGTGTGGGAGTTACAGCGGTAACGACAATGTACTTGGAACCGCGCTTTTGGGCGGTTTCTGCGTTGGTGCTTTCGTCGAGCAGGACCTTGGCAACATATTTACCGTAGGGCTCCAAACGATCTTCGCTGATGCCGTTCTCGGCGGCTATTTCGGTGATGGGCTTAAGCTCAGCAGCGAGAGCAATTTCGAGGTCGGAAGGGAAAGGCTTGTTCGTCATCATTGTCCTTAACAAGTAGAAACCAACAGTTCCATATCCCATTCTATGCTCTAGCTCACGGATTGTCGCCTAAATTTATATGTGAGATATACGGCGAGGAAAATGTGCCATCTTGCGGAAGGTCTCTTGACACAATGTTCCCAGGTCAAAGACGAAGCAACTCCCACGCTCATGATTCAGTTGTTCATGCTCGCAGGAGTTTCTTCGCTCGACAGTAAATATAGTTACTACATCGTCAGCAGCACCTTGGTCGCGGTGCGCTGATCCATTGCCTCATAGCCCTTGGGAGCTTCGTCGATAGGGCAGTTCCAGATCGAAGACCTTACCGGGCTCAATCTCACCCTTATAAATCAGGTCAATCAGGGTCGGCAGGTATTTACGAACCGGCGCGGGGCCTCCTTCAAGATGAACCTGTTTGCCGAAGAGCACATCGGTACCGATCGAGCTGTCGTGGGGCACGCCTACGAAACCGATGTAGCCGCCGTGGCGTACGCATCCGAGGGCTTTGGTCAAAGGCCTGCTGAGTACCCAACAGCCTCCACCACGCCGTGCGCTCCCACCCCGTCAGTAAGCTCTAGAACCTTGGCGATGCCTTCTTCACCGCGTTCTTCCACCACATGGGTTGCGCCGAACTGCTTAGCCAACGCCTGACGTTCGGGGTTGCGAGACATGATGATGATCTTTTCAGCGCCCAGCTGCTTAGCCCCAATAACTGCGCCCAGACCAACGGCACCATCGCCAACCACAGCAATGGTCTTACCTGGGCCGGCTTTTGGCGGCATCGGCTGCGTACCAGCCAGTCCCCAGCACATCGGATGCCGCCATCAGATGAGGAATCTGCTCTGCGGTAGGGTATGCGGGAGTCTTAACCAAAGTGCCGTCTGCGAAAGGAATACGGGCGTATTCCGCCTGGGTACCGTTCGAGCGCATACCAATGAAACCATCGCCTGCAGCAATGGCGTTCAGGCACCGTGACGGGTAACCATCCTGGCAGGTTGCACACTCACCGCATGAGATGCAGAAAGAACCAACGACAAAGTCGCCAGGCTTGACGGTCTTAACATCGTCGCCAACTTCGATAACCTCACCGATATATTCATGACCCATCTGCTGATGGTCTACAGGCTGCGCGCCACGGTAGGGCCACAGGTCAGAACCGCAGATGCAGGATGCGGCAAGTTTAATAACGGCATCCGTGGGTTCCAGGAGGGTGGGCATGGGGCGGTCTTCTACGACGACCTTACCGGGTTCTTCCATAATGACTGAACGCATTAGCTGTACTCACTTTCATGTAAATTCTTTAGGTTTTAACCAGCCGTTGTATTAGAGTACGCCCTTCGAGTTACTCGAAAGCAAGCACCATGGAAGATAAAAGGTATGTTATTCCACATCTATTTTTGAGAATAAAACTTAGTATCTTATACCTTTGGGGTGCCGTGAGATACTGGAATTATGAGTTACAGCGTCAAAGAAATCTCAGAAAAGCTTGACATAAGCCCGCATACGGTACGGTATTACAGCGACAAAGGCCTTATTCCCACTGTGCAACGAGATGAACATGGACGGCGTGTTTTCACCGAAGAATGCGTGGGGTGGTTTGAAACGATTCACTGCTTACGTGCATGCGGTATGAGCATTAACGATGTCAAAGCCTATGTAGACCTCAGCCGTCGTGGCGTGTCTACAGCATCGGAGCGTTTACACATTATCGAATATTACGCACACGTTGCCCGTCAGCAGCTACTTGATGCTCAGCGAAGGATTGATTTTGTGGACCGAAAAATTGCGTACTACCAAGATTTAATGGCGCAAGAGAATAAGAAGCATGCATAACCTAGCGCTCAATTTATTAGTGAATATCGAATATAAATCGGGGTACCTCACACCATTTTAGGTGAGGTACCCCGATCATTATCCTCTCAGAGAGTATGTGTGAAAGACCCGTCTACCCAAGCTATCTTTTGATACTCTCTAGCATTGGATCTCGCCACCTTACACAGGCTGGATCTTCTTCTTATTCATGAAGGGTTACCTGTGATGCAGGAAGCTGCTGCACCTTCAAAGACGATGCAGGAGCATTGGTGTAAACCCTTACCTTAACGGTGCGCCCTTCCATGGTGCATTTATCGGGCGCTCCAAGCACGGATCCCTCAACAGTGGCCACGTGGAGAGTACCGTTACTTTCAGCAGCTTCGGCACGTACATCAAAACAAGTTGCGGTACCGGTCGGTACGCTAAAGGTAATCTCGTGATCACCCGTCACCTCATAATCCGACCAGTTAACAACATGTTCATGTTCCAAGGGGACGGAGTTCGAATCATGTACTGCCGGAGCTGAGATACCTGCATCCGAGCTAGTTGCCGGAGGAATGACCGGAACGAACGCCTGCACATATGCAGAAGCTGCGGGGGCGGACAGCATCGAAGCGCCCAACGCGAGAGAGACGGCGCCGACCCCGACCAGGGTGGCACGCCGAACGGCTGACAGCGTAGTCTTTAAACATGAGCATCGCTCCTTTGCTCGACAATTGCTTGCACCTCCACCCTATAAGTTTTTAAATCTCAAGTGAAGAGTTACATAAAGATGACACACCCAAGATTTAAAAAATTTTTACGAGTCTCCTAGACTCCCCTGAATTTGACGCACAAAACCCGTATATTCCCTATGTTTTCAAGGAAATATACGGGTTTCTTAAAGTTATATCTTCCTGATCTCAGGATCAGTTTTTGAGACTAAAAATCCCAGTCCTCATCCTCAGTGTTCACGGCTTTACCGATCACATAAGATGAGCCAGATCCCGAGAAGAAGTCGTGGTTCTCGTCGGCGTTGGGCGAAAGAGCCGATAAAATAGCAGGCGAAACATTGGTCACGCTCGCGGGGAACATCGCTTCATACCCCAGGTTCATGAGAGCCTTATTCGCGTTGTAGTGCAGGAACTTCTTGACGTCTTCGCTCCAGCCCACACCGTCATAGAGTGAATGCGTGTAGGCTACCTCATTCTCATACAATTCGTACAGCAGGTTGAAGGTGTACTCCTTAAGTTCTGCCTGCCGTTCCGGGCTCTCTTTTGCTAAACCACGTTGGAATTTATAGCCAATGTAGTAGCCGTGAACAGCCTCGTCACGAATAATCAGACGAATCAGATCGGCGGTATTCGTCAGTTTAGCGTGTGCCGACCAGTACATGGGCAAGTAGAACCCTGAGTAGAACAGAAAGGACTCCAGCAGCGTAGAGGCAACCTTCTTCTTAAGCGGATCATCCCCCGTGTAGTATGCGAGAATAATCTTCGCTTTCTTCTGCAGGTGCTCATTTTCGGAGGCCCAACGGAAGGCATCGTCAATCTCTTTAGTCGAACTCAGAGTCGAGAAAATCGAAGAATACGACTTAGCGTGCACCGACTCCATGAAGGCAATATTGGTGTATACGGCCTCTTCGTGGGCGGTGACTGCATCCGGCAAAAGAGACACGGCGCCAACGGTACCCTGAATAGTATCCAGCAGAGTCAGCCCCGGTGAAAACACGCATGGTCAACTCTTTTTCTTCTGCCGTCAAGGTTTTCCATGAGGGAACATCATTGCTCAGCGGAACCTTTTCAGGCAACCAAAAGTTACCGGTCAAACGATCCCATACCTCAAGGTCTTTATCATCTTCAAGGCGGTTCCAGTTAATAGCTCAATCGGGTGGTCGACGAGGTGCACTTTTTCACTCATGTGTATCTCCCAGATTGGATGTCACGCCCACACAGGCATGTAATGTTTTCTAAAGTTACTAATCGAGTCTGTTTCGGGGTGCAAGAAGAACCTCTTGCACCCCGAAACCCGTAAGATGCTGATTCATTTACAGCATGCAGGATACGCAGCCCTCAACTTCGGTGCCTTCAAGAGCCATCTGACGCAGGCGAATGTAGTAAATAGTCTTGATACCCTTACGCCATGCGTAAATCTGGGCACGGTTAATATCGCGAGTGGTCGCAGTATCTCGGAAGAAGAGAGTCAAGGACAATCCCTGATCCACATGCTGCGTTGCCACGGCATAGGTATCAATGATCTTCTCGTACCCAATTTCATAGGAATCTTGGAAGTATTCCAGGTTATCGTTCGTCATGAACGGTGCCGGGTAGTAGACTCGCCCCAGCTTGCCTTCCTTACGAATCTCAATCTTAGAAGCAATCGGGTGGATCGAAGAAGTCGAACCGTTGATATACGAGATAGACCCGGTGGGCGGAACGGCCTGCAAGTTCTGGTTGTACATGCCGTATTGGGCTACATCGGCGGCAAGCTGAATCCAGTCTTCGCGGGTCGGAATATGATGCTTAGCAAACAGCTCACGCACCCGTTCGGTCTGCGGTTCCCATTCCTTCTCAATGTACTTGGCGAAGAACTCACCGTTAGCGTACTTTGAACTCTCAAACCCTTCAAAGGTCACGCCGCGCTCCTTGGCGATCTCCATGGAAGCGCGAATAGCATGGTACGTCACCGTGTAGAAGTAAATATTGGTGAAGTCCAGACCTTCTTCGGAACCGTAGTAAATGTGCTCACGCGCCAGGTACCCGTGCAGGTTCATCTGCCCCAGACCGACCGCGTGGCTCATATCGTTACCGCGTTCGATAGACGGCACGGAACGAATATCGGATTGGTCGGAAACTGCGGTAAGCGAACGAATAGCGGTTTCAACGGTTTTCCCTAGGTCATCACCGTCCATGGTCATTGCGATGTTGAGAGACCCAAGGTTGCACGAAATATCTTTCCCAATTTCGGCGTAGCTCAAATCGTCGTGGTAAATCGACGGCTTTGAAACCTGCAGAATCTCCGAGCAAAGGTTAGACATGATGATCTTGCCTTCAATCGGGTTAGACCGGTTAACCGTATCCTCAAACATCACGTAGGGATACCCGGACTCGAACTGCACCTCAGCAATGGTCTGGAAGAACTCGCGCGCGTTGATCTTGGTCTTGCGAATCCGCGAGTCATCCACCATTTCGTAGTACTTCTCAGAAACGTTGATATCTGAGAAAGCTACTCCGTAGATACGTTCTACATCGTAGGGCGAGAACAGATACATATCTTCGTTACGCTTTGCCAGCTCGAAGGTAATATCAGGAATCACAACGCCCAAAGACAGGGTCTTGATGCGCACCTTCTCGTCCGCGTTTTCACGCTTAGTATCTAAGAAAGCATAAATATCGGGGTGATGCGCGTGCAGGTAAACCGCGCCTGCACCCTGACGAGCACCCAACTGATTTGCATATGAGAACGCATCCTCAAGGAGCTTCATCACAGGTATAACACCGGATGATTGGTTCTCAATCTTCTTGATGGGAGCCCCAGACTCACGTAGGTTCGTGAGGGCGAACGCGACACCACCTCCACGTTTTGAAAGCTGCAGGGCAGAGTTGATGGAACGGCCAATCGACTCCATATTGTCCTCAATACGCAGCAGGAAGCAGGAAACGAGCTCACCACGCTGCTTCTTACCAGCGTTCAGGAAGGTCGGGGTTGCGGGCTGAAAACGACCGGAAATGATCTCATCTACGATCTCTTCTGCAAGTTTTCCATTGCCTTCAGCAAGAAGCAGAGCCACCATGCATACACGATCCTCGAAACGCTCCAGGTAACGCTGACCGTCGAAGGTCTTGAGCGCGTAGGAAGTGTAGAACTTGAAGGCGCCTAGGAAGGTGGGAAAACGGAACTTGGCAGCATAGGCACGTTTGAAAAGAGACTTCACAAAGTCAAAACTGTACCGGTCGAAGAGTTCCGGCTCGTAGTACTGATTCTCAATCAGGTACTCGATTTTTTCTTCGAGATCGTGGAAGAAAACCGTGTTGTTATTAACATGCTGAAGAAAATACTGACGTGCGGCTTGACGGTCGGCGTCAAATTGGATCATGCCGTTTTCATCGTAGAGATTCAGCAAAGCGTTCAGCTCGTGGTAACTCATACCTTTGAACTTGTCAGGTACCGCTTTGGAGCTGTGTCCGGCACCGAGAGTCTCTAGCGCTGAAGGCAGTTTTGCGTCCAAAATTCTTCCAATCCTTTGTTTACTTTTTCGACATCTGAGGAGGTTCCCATAAGCTCGAACTTGAAGAGCAAGGGAACATCGCATTTCTTCGCCACAATATCTGCTGCGATTCCGAAGAGAGATCCGAAGTTTGTATTTCCCGATCCAATAACACCGCGAAGCTGGCGACGGTTCTCTTCGTTGTTCAGGAATTTGACTACCTGCGGGGGAACATTGCCTGCACCTTCAGGCTTCCCGTATGTGGGTACGCACAGCACATAGGGTTCGTGCATAACGGGAGTCTCATCCTTAGTTCGCAGAGGAAGGCGCACGTTTCGTGCCTGTAGTTTCTCAACGAACTTATGAGTGTTGCCTGAAATTGAGGAGAAGTAGACAACGAGCGGCGAATCCTTACCCAACGAGCTTTGAGTCGCTCGGCCCTCAGCGGCATCACGTGCCTGAAGAATAATCTTCTGAATCTCAGCGTTCTCATGCGTAGGATTTTGTGCGAGGGGGGTGCTCATATTTCTCCTTACTCCACGATCGAATACCCACGGAAATTCTGTGGGTTGAGTCGTGCTTGACGCTGCCGCCTATGCTAATACAAGCGCGTTAATCTTGTCAGGCTGGAATCCTGACCAATGCTCTTCACCGGCGATGACGACTGGTGCCTGCATGTATCCGAGGGACTTAACCATCTCTAGCGCCCGGGAATCTTCCGTAATGTCTACTTTGTCGTAGTTGATGCCCTTGGCGTCTAGCGCCCGGTAGGTCATGTTGCACTGAACGCACTGCGGTTTGGTGTACACGGTCACTACCATCGGTTTTCTCCTTGTCAGCCCCAAGGCGGAGCGTAATTGCGTGAATACTTTGTGTGCAAGGCAGAGGATTCTTGTGCTTGATGAGACTTCCTTTAGCTCTAGAAGACTGGAAGCATTTCGTCATCGGCCGCGCAAAGAATCGAGCCGGGTATTAATACTACATGTTGTGTCTGAAAATTTCTCTGGCACAAGATGCTGTGGTGAAGTGTGGATGTTTTGTTCGAGAAACCCACACGCGAGCACAAGGACATTCAGTTTATCCACACCTCAGGAGAGTGTAATTCCGCTAATTATTGCGGACAATACAGAGTTATCCACATATCGGCTCTGTGAGCGGAACGCGCATCGCTCTTTTAAACTGAAAATCTGTTCTGTTTTTTCAGGGCGAACAGGCCTTTGTGTGAGATTTCTGGCATTGTTTCCCTCTTGATTTTTAAGCTTTTATACCCATTCCTTGATTCTCTGCGGAACGAGGCTGAAAAACTCGACTGGAATCCACCTACATGCGTCGTGTTGGAAGTTTTTTATGGCTTTTGAGAGTATGGCAAAGATGTGATTAAGAAATTTTTGAAACATTCAGATGATCGGCGTGTTGTTGGGTTTTTGTGAGAGAAATCGTCAAACCCATTAAAACCCACATCTCGTGTGAGGTCAGTACAGTTCGCCTGTGGATAAGCGTAATGATCTACTTGTCTCAATAGTTGATCTTCCCCTGCCAGCCCTCAAGATGAGGTCAGCTCTTCCCCACACCACAGAGAACAGCCATACAGATGTACAACCTAATACGTGTTTAGAGAAGTCCTCGTTCACGAAGCAGTCGGCTCAACGTATGCCCATCATTCGCTTCCATCCACAATGGAGAATTTGTCATTTTTTGCGCTCTCTGATCGCTCCAGACCCGCCCAGAGGCGAGAACGCTCTCCCCCACCGTGAGGTTACGAATCATGATAGCGGCGACGTTCTGCGGGTAGCGCACCGCAAATCCGTTGTATATATCCGGGTCACGCTGTCCGTCGTCGCCGATAAGAATCCACTGCATCTGGGGAAATTCTTGGGCAAGTCGTTTTAGAGAGTTCACTTTGTGTTGGGACCCCGACCTAAACCAGCGGTCAGGAGTTGGCCCCCAGTCTGTTAATAGGAAGGTTCCACGCGGGTAGCCGTTGCGGGTCAGAAAGCGGCGCAGTGTCGGTGTAATATTCCAAGCGCCAGTGGAAAGATACATAAAAGGTGCCTGAGGATGTGCTCGATGAATGCGGTCCATGAGCACCGCCATGCCCGGGGTCGGAATGCGCGCGTGCTCATCCAGTACAAAAGAGTTCCACGCAGCGACAAGAGGACGCGGCAACATAGTCACCATAACGGTATCATCGACGTCTACGATAACCCCGATTTTCTGGGATTCCGGAACGATATAAACGTTAGTTTCAACGGCGCGGGAACCCGGTACATACATGATGACCTTATGCATTCCGGCCGGTAAGCTAGGTCAAGGCGCACATCCAGCACTCCACCACGGTCGGTTTGTACCTCAAACGTATGCCCCGCAATAAGAATAGTCACATACACATCCGACATGGCAACGGTGGTAAAAGCCCGCCACCCGCGCGTCGGGTTATCGGTATCTTCGGTGCCTTCCACCACATGCAGGAGTTTCAAAGGCAGCCGTTTTATAGAGGGCACGCCCAAGAATACGCACCCACCCGGATTCAGTATCTGTGGCTACCCGTCCATATCCTTCAGAAGGCACCACAATAGGCTCACGCCCGTGAGCCACAGCTCGCTGTTCACGCCAACGATGCACGGCATCGCCCATACGATACCCTAGGTTAACGGCTTCACCGGCAACTTCGGTGACCACGCTGCGCAATTCTTGTGAGCCTAGATTCTCCATGCTTTCTAGTTTTCCATATCTTGCAAGAAAACACCCTATTTTCAAGTTCGACTTCTAAAGCGTCCTCATCAATTAGTTTCATAGCCGCTCAACCTTTTTCTCAGGGGGTATTCAAACGGGTTAAAGAGAAAAGGATCTCGGTTCCCCTCTACTGTGGAAACCGAGTCCTTCTCTTTCGTCGTTAGGGCTGCTACGGATTTAGTGTGTGCGATAGATCAGATACTCTCAGCCGATGAAGGAACAAGTATCAGTTCAGTGCTCACCACTTTCTAGTGATGCTCAGACTGCCCGGATTCTTCAGTATGCAGCTGGAATGGACCTGAGCTGAGTTTTACCTGGCAGTACGCCGAGCCTTTACCTTCTGACTGTTCTACGTGGTGCACAGGCTCTTCTTCACCGGTAACTTTGATACCGCATTTCACCACGTCATTAGGGTTATCCGCATAAACAGCTACCTGAATGACCTTGCCAGCCAACTCATGGTTATCAGTCGAAGTCAGTCGATAGTAGTTAGTTTTCGCTTCTAGACTCTGTTCGGCAGAGTTGATTTCTTGACCGTCTTGAAAGATCCGAAGCTTTCCAGTTTGAGCCTTATAACCATTATGTTCACTGCCGTTTAGGATCTCGGCAGAGACGGTAATATCGCCGCGATTTCCATAGTCTGGAGCGGAATTCAGAGACAAACCGGGCACAACTTCTGCGGAGCACCCGGTGAGTAACGCAACCGAAGCGGCCGCAACGAGAGTAATTTTCTTGACCATATGTCCATGGTAACAGTAGGCTACAGGCGAAAACGCTAGATGATGCAAGGTTTCAGCATTGTATCCGTACTAGTTAAAATCTGACACTTTCGCAAAAGCGTCGATTGTCATCTCTTGAGCTAACCGCACGTTATCCTTAAGAGTATGCCGCACTCTCCTTCACGCCGTCTGCTTCTCGCTGGTTCTCTCGGTGCATTAGCACCGATTATTTTTGCCTCCACGCCCAAGACTATTAATGCGACTACTAGCGATTTTTCCTCTACCGCTCATGAAACACAGGATAATGTTCCTGAGTCGCTCACGTTCTCTCCCGCAGCGCCGCCAAAGCCGAATGAAGGTTTCAACGTAGCAACTATTGCGAAACAGCCGTGGTCTGCCCCTATGACCCGCCTGCCGGGTGAAGGACGTTATATCGCGTGGACCGTTGACGATGGAGTCAGCCCAGAAACAATTCGAGCCTACGCAGAATTTGCTGCGCGTACCGGTGTGCGCCTAACCTTCTTTGTCAATATGACCTATGTGGGGTTCACTCAAAATGTTGATGTGCTCAAGCCGCTAGTGCAAACCGGACAGCTTCAAATTGCAAACCACACCTTTAGTCACCCCGATTTAAAAACTCTCAAAGATGATCAGATTAAGCACGAACTAGAGAAGAACGAGGCTGAGATTCAAAGAGTTTTTGGGGTCTCGGCAAAGCCTTATTTTCGTCCCCCCTACGGCAGCTATGATGCGCGAGTGCTCAAAGTAGCCGCTAGCGTAGGATACACGCGCCCGGTGCTGTGGGAGGGAACTCTCGGAGATGAGGCTAAAACCTCAGCGCGTGTTATCTATATGCGATCGCTCAAATACGTTCTGCCGCAACGAATCCTGTTAGGGCATCTGAATTTCACGACCATTATTCCGCTTCTTGATCGTCTTGCTGGGCTAGTCGCCGAGCGTAAGCTCATCACGGTCACACTCAACGACTATTTTGAGGGGCTAACCGAGGAAGAACGTAAGGCCTCCGAGCCAAAACCCGAAGATAAGAAGGACGAAAAGAAAGAAGAACCAGCTTCCCCAGCTCCGGCCGCGGGATCTGGCCTTGGCACCACCGGAAATTAGAAACATACAGGATTTTAAGAAATATGTGCATCTTTGACCGTAGGTACAGCAAACGGTTAAAGAGGCACATGTTTTGATCCAGCGTCATTCGCTTTGGCTGCCGTAGGAACAGCCATACCCACCGAATCCACAGGTTGTTCCTTCCGCTCTCCCCTGGAGGCGTCAGAGCTTTGAAGCCGTGTTCGGTCGTACGGGGCTCATAATTTAGGGCTTGTGAGTTTCAGCCCAAACCCGGTTGAGTCCTTCCAAAATTGCTGCAGGCGGTTGAGCCCCGTTAATAACCCACTGCGCCTCGACCAAAAAGAAGGGAACACTCGTAATACCCAATTCCTGTGCCACACGTTCGTCAGCGCGCACGTCCTCAGCATAGTGATCAGCCGCGAGTATTTCATCAACTTGACGTGAATCGAGACCGATTTCAGCGGCAATCTTCCGTATGGACTCGTGTTTTTCGATGGAGCGTCCCTGCGTAAAATATGCTTTTTTGAAAGCCTCTTGAGCCTCTGCGGCTTTTCCCTGTGCAGTTGCGTGATGAATAATACGGTGGGCATCAAAACTATTGCCGTACTTTGCGTTGCGCCAGTTAAAATCCAAGCCCACTTCTTGGGCACGTTCTGCTATTCCTTCTTGGGTAGCGATAGATTCCTCTAGGTTGAGAGAATATTTCGCGGCAATACGTTCAGCAAGCGGCAAAGCATTATCTTCCCGGGCATTTTGGTCGAGCTCAAAGCTATGCCAACGAACCTCTACTTCATCACGGTGCTCAAATTGGGCGAGAGCTATTTCAAATTCCTCTTACCTAAATAGCAGAAAGGGCAAACAATATCTGACCAAATATCTACGCGCATCATGTACCTTTCAAGAGACTAACGATTACGCTGGTAAAACTTGCACAGCACTAATTTATCCCAGCGTACGTTCTACCCGTAATAGTCGCGCAAGGTTACGGGGGTAAGATTCCGTTCGTCCAAAAGCATTTTGATCTTATCGAGCACTTCAATAACTCCGGGGTAGTTCAAATGGCCAATGAGAATAGTCTGCGAGTTCGCATATTTTTCGGAATATGCGTATATTTCTTCGGCAGGTATGGGTGAAGAATCAGCTAAAGACCCGTACCAGAGAACCGCCCTGTCGAATCCTACACTTGCCGCAGCCTCAAGCACACGAGAATCATAGTATCCATATGGTGGGCGGTAATATGGTTTAGAAGACACGCCGAAAAGCCGCTGTATCTCTTCGTCATTTTTCGTTAATTCTTCGGCAATTCCTGCATCATCTAGTGTAGTCAGCGCCGCATGCGACCACGTATGGTTGCCGATTTGAATCTGTCCTGATTCTACCAACGGTTTAAGAACGTCTAGGTTCGGTTCAAAAGCGTTATATGACCCGTTGATAAAGAAGGTAAGCCGGGTTCCCGTTCGGGCGGCAAAATCTGCATAGGCGCGCACAACATCAGGGCTTTTCCCGTCATCAACGGTCCAAGCAATATAGTTCCCTGCACCTTCCAAAGCGGTTTGCGGTTCATCCCACGGGTGCGCCACCTCTATGGGATTTATCGACTCCGGCAAGGCCGCTTTCTGCGGGTCATCCTCTTCTGAGGAATCTAACGCTGGCGCCGAAGATGCAGAGGACGAATCTACCCATGATGCTGATTCTTCAACGCCCGCGACCTTTTCATCTCGTGTTACGGCATAAGGCACGCCTGCGCCCAAAAGCGGGGTGAGCATACCTAAACAGCCGCTCGGCGTGGTATACGGGTGAAACGATCCGCCGAATTACGATGTGGAGTTTCTTTGCTTGGACTCTGGTGTTTATATGGGTACATATACTTCTACCCTATCGTGCTCTCGTGCAGAGACATAGTGCTTTTACATAACTTATAAAGTTGGGCGGGAGCGTTCCCACCCAACTTTTTATAACGTAGTTATTAGGGTTTATTTCTTTTTAGGTTCGCAGGCGATACCATCACCGTCTGAATCAAGATGAGTTCCATACCCCGGCTGTCCGCGGTATAAAGGCGCAGCCCCTGCCGCCCGTACAGCAGCACAATTTTTGTAATAGACACCACCACCGTTATTTACAGGCGCAGGCTGTTCTGGAACCGGGGCAATATGCCGTTGCTGCGCCGAAGTCTGCGCAGGCACTGGAGCAACAGGTTGCTGCTGCACGGGATCCTGTCGCTGTTGAACCGGAGAAGGTTGTTGAGCTGCCTCGGGCTGAGGGGTAGAAGTAGAGGCGTCATCAAGAGGTACCTCGACAACATCCTCATGCTGTTCAGCGTCAGCAGTGGCAGCTGGTTCTGGCGTTACTTCAGAAATAGTGGGAGATGTAGTTGGAGTAGGGGTTAGTGACGGAGTTACAGAAGCCGTAGGGCTTGCAAAAGTGCTCGTAGAGACCGTCGCAGAGACTGATGGGGATGAAGAAGGGGTTTGTTCTTTGCGGGCATTATTGCCGGAGCATCCGGTAAACAACACGGCACCAATAAGCGCCACCGCGACAATGTGGTTTCTCATATACAATTATTCCTCATGAATGAGTGGTGAATAAATCCTCATGGAGAGCTACCGTAGCTCTCTGTACTAGTTTAGCCTAAACTTATGGTCTCTAATACTCCGTGTTTTTATATTTGAGAAATTCCCAATGGAGTCATATCTTGACATATGTTTCTTAGAACAGGTTCATTATTATAAAGTTTTTTTATCTCTGAGTTATAACGAATGTCTTCTCAGAAGATCTTCAGATTTTTCCCTAGAAGCCTCACAAAAATTCAGCATAATATTCTTGCTATCGAAGGTTTTTCGAGAAAATTATCGAGCTCGGCAGGGAGCACAGAACCGGTATATATGGGCTTGTACTTCTGGATGCGCGCATGCCGCCATAATACGCGGCAAGCTGTCGCGCCTATAGCGCAGAATCCATTTCCAAAATTCTAGGTTCTCCGGGGAGCGCCGTAACGCACGCATACCGCATACGCGAGCGCTAAAGTCTAAGAGAATAACCGTATCTGCCGCCTTGAGCCGTTCTAATAGTTTGGTGTCATATACGCCTAAATCACCGTCTATAATCCACTCAGGTTCAGAGATGATCTGCTGATGAATAATATTCCACTGATCTACTGGAGTAGGCGTAAGGTCTTCATCCCAGAAATACTGGTCTAGCTCGAAAACAGGTAGTTTATAGCGGGTAGCAAGATAGGAAGCCAGGGTACTTTTGCCGGCACCACCGCGGCCTAAAATAGCAATACGTTTCATCATGACACCTTATAAATTCTCAAAGACTAGTAGTATTCGAGTTCGTCAATGCTGCCCAATACGGCAACATCCATAGTTCTCAGGGCCTCAAGATTTGTAATAGTGTCATCTTGATCAATCAGATATACAGTGTATCCCTCGTGTCTCATTCTTCTCATAATTTCTAGAAGCATATGCTGGGCGACCTCATCCACAGAATAAACTCGGGTAACATCAAGCGCTATTCGTGTTCCCATGTAGTGTGTATCAACAATTTCACGGATAACTCGCTCTGCACCGGCAAATCTAATTCTGCCCTGCAGTTGAATTACCTGGGTTATTTTCTCACCGGAGCCTATTCGGTAGTTAGCTCGTATTGCGGACCGAGCAACAGTGGGTATGTTCATAACGTGCATGCCCATATCTGAGGAGAATCGTTCGAAGAGAGATACACCGCGCACGCTGTTGCCGTGTACATCTAGGCGTGGTGAAAATGTTGCTAGTCCCAGCTGGCCCGGTACGGCGCCAATAATTCCCCCGCCTACCCCACTTTTAGCGGGAATTCCGACCTGCGTTGCCCAGTCCCCTGCAGCGTTGTACATACCGCAGGTGAACATAACACTCAGTACCTGGCGCACCACTGTCTTAGGTACTACCTGTTCCCCGGTAACGGGTTGAATTCCGTAGTTTGCCAGAGTTGCCGCCATCATCGCCAAATCCTGCACGGTTACCAGCAAAGAGCATTGACGGGTGTAGCCTTCGACTACACCGGTGGGGTTCTCCGTGAGAATGTCGTGACTGCGAAGCATATGAGCGATCGCTAGATTACGATGCGCGTGCTCGATTTCAGATGAGTACACCGCTTCATCAACGTCAAGGGAACGGCCAGCGAAGGCAGAGAGCCCAGAAATCACACGTTCCATACGCTCTGCCCGATTCATTGTTTCTGTACCGACTAAAGAATGCGTGGTAATTGCGCCGGCGTTAATCATGGGGTTTAGCGGACGACCAGAGCTGTCTTCAAGGGAGATCTCGTTGAAGGGCTCCCCGGACGGTTCAACTCCAACTTTGTCTAAGACTTTCTCAAACCCGCGATCAGCAAGTGCTAAAGCATACACGAAAGGCTTTGAGATGGATTGAATGGTAAATAGCGAATCAGTATCGCCGGAAGCATAGAGTTCCCCATCGACCATAGCTATAGAGGCGCCAAGACGTTCAGGATCAACCTCGGCAAGTTCAGGAATATAATTCGCAAGCACACCCGTTCTATCGGCCGCAACGCTTTGGAGAACTTCGTCAAGGTAGCTCGGTATCGGTGAATGCATGAGTTTCCTCCTGAAGGACAATATTTTCCTAATACACGGCGTGAGGTTCTTGGGCGTAGAAACTTCATGCGTCTTCGCTGTGGCAAGATTCCGCCTATGTCCCAGCTTCTTGAAGTTTAGCTTTTACGCCTTAAATACTCCAAATATGGCTTAACTATTCCATCTGTTCGTAGGTGTATTCTCCTTTCCTCTTCCCAGTGGCTAGGGCAAATTCTGCTTTCAGGTAGTTTTTCGTGTCCTGCAGGTCTTTAGCACGACCGTATATTGTAGCTTTGACATTGATACGAAAATTACGAAAGGAGAATCATGTCCACATTGATTACTGGTGCGTCTTCGGGGATCGGTGAGGAGTTCGCACACCGTTATGCCGCTCAGAAACACGACCTCGTCTTAGTCGCGCGAACCGAAAGTAAACTCCAGGCTCTAGCCGAAAAGCTGCGCGCCGAGCACGGTATTACAGTAACGGTAATTCCTTGTGACCTTACCGCGCCGGATGCGGCTGAGCGACTCTGGGAAGAAACGAACCGTGCCGGGTTAGAGATTGATGTACTCGTCAATAATGCAGGGTTTGGAACCTCCGGTGACGTCGCCGATGAGAACCCTGAGCGTCTGGAACAAGAAGTACGCCTTAACTGCCTCACATTAACAGGTCTGACGGCTCGGTATCTGCCCGCCATGCGTAAACGCAAAAACGGAACCATCATCAACATTGCTTCGACTGCTGCCTTTCAGCCACTGCCGCATATGGCGGTGTACGGTGCCACCAAAGCATTCGTGCTTTCCTTTACTGAAGCGCTCTGGTCCGAAACCCGAAAAGACGGCATCCGCGTACTTGCGGTCTGTCCCGGCCCCACCGATACCTCATTCTTTGAAATCGCCGGTGAATCTGCAGCAGTCGGAAAAATGCGCTCTGTCCATCAGCTGTTAGACAACACGTTGCGTACTCTAAAAACCACGAAACCCAGTTTTGTGGATGGAGTGGGGAACGCCATTGTGGCACGATTTGTAACCCGTGTGGTGCCTAAGCGCTTCGTTATGACAATAGTCGATCGTGCACTTCAACATAGGAGCTCTCAATAAGATGCATACCCCCTCTCTTTCCTGGATGAAGGAGCACATTCTTTAAACTCTTTTTAGAATCTTAGCTAGGTTTTTAAATGTATTGTTCGGGGTAATCGCCATACCCCTCTTATCTCTTCGCACTATTAATTTCGTGTGAGGGACAAATACTATTACGCGCCAAAGGTACATTCATGTGAAAGCACCATGTACTGTTAGAAAAATAATAAAATACCGCCCAGTCCTTTTGGACCAGACGGTAAATAGTGGAGATAAGGGGACTCGAACCCCTGACCCCCTGCATGCCATGCAGGTGCGCTACCAGCTGCGCCATATCCCCTCATATAGTTTTGCGTTGCCTTAGCAACAGAAAACATAATACACATCTTTCTGCCACGCATGCAAGTTCTCGCACTGGTACAGACATAAAATGCAGAGCACCGCCGAAGATACCAAATTCTGGTATACCTCAGCGGTGCCCGCATGGTGCAACAAAATTGTTACTCGTCAGCAGGAACGACCCGAGACGCTTCCTCGTCGCTTTCGCCTTCTAGGTCAAACGGAACTTCATGGGTAACTCCTAGTTCAATACGCGGAGCCTGCGCCCACAAACGATCCAGAGCATAGAACTCGCGATCTTCTACATGCTGAACATGCACTACGATGTCCCCAAAATCCAGGAGAATCCAACGACCAGATGCACGTCCTTCTCGGCGTACAGGCTTCAAATCAGCCTGTTCTCGAAGCGCATCCTCAATTTCATCAGCAACCGCGTTGACGAGGCGCTCATTATGTGCCGAAACTACCAAGAAACCGTCAATCAGCCCCATAGCGTCAGAAGCATCCACCGCAAAAAGCTGGGTTCCTTGTTTTTCTTCTGCCGCTCGGGCGGCAATGCGCAGAGCCTCACAAGAGGACTGTGCAGCAGTCATTTTTTCCTTTCTTGCCGTCAGATTTCTCTGACGGACAGGCGCCAAAGCAAGCAAATGCTTATACCAATCGTTACCTTTGATTGGAAATAAACATGTACACACCCAGAATAGCTAGGATAATGCACCCGATAATTACGATCCAGGACAGCAGGGACAAGGACTTATTTTCGCTTGTCTCAATAGATTCATACTTCGACACTGTTTCATCCGTGTTCGTTGCAGGGACCTGTTTCATGCTTGCAGTATTTCCAAGCCTACGAGGAGACTTAGCAGCGTTGACCTTCGCGATTGAGGAGGTCATCGCTTTTTCCGTACGTGCAGACACACGCTGTGCGAGTTCAGTTGCTTGGTCTGACGTCAGGTTCTTGCCATCGTTCAGAGCTTTATCAAAGCCGGGCTTACTCTTCGAAGGTGCAACAGGCTTTGCATCCTTATTCTGAGGCGATGGCTTAACAGAAGAGGTAGAACCCGTTGCCGGAGATTTAGCGGGTGTAGAATCAGACTTCTTCACTTGCGAGAGCGAACCAGTACGCGCATTTACCTTCGGGGTGGCGCCGGTACGCTCGGAAACCTTCGGAGTCGAACCAGTACGATCCGAAACCTTCGACATCGAACCGGTACGAGTAGGTACCTTAGGCACAGACCCAGTACGCGAAGAAGACACCTGCGAGACGGAACCTGTACGGGTGTTTACCTTCGGGGTGGCGCCGGTACGCTCGGAAACCTTCGGAGTCGAACCAGTACGATCCGAAACCTTCGACATCGAACCGGTACGAGTAGGTACCTTAGGCACAGACCCAGTACGCGAAGAAGACACCCGCGATACAGACCCGGTACGCGGTGAGACCTTGGGGGTTGATCCGGTACGATCGGACGCCTGCGATGGTGAATCTGCGCCCATCGGATTCTGTAAACGGACAGTATTCCAGGGGTTTACAACCTTCGGAGCTGCATCTTTCTGCTCAGAAACCTTGGGGGTTGATCCGGTACGATCCGAGACCTTCGGCATAGATCCAGTACGGGCAGGAATCTTAGGAACGGTACCGGTTGCCGACGGTTTCCGTTTAGCAGAACCGTTCTTTGCCGCTTTCTGCGCAGGAAGAGCACCAGTCTGAGCATGCTGCGCCGAACTCTTTGCTGCGACGGTATCGTTTGTTCCTTAGCCTCAGAGCCAGCTTGAGCGGATGCGCTATCTTGCTGAGATTTCTCGTCCAGAACCGACAGGTCAAGTCCCTGAGCATCCATCGCGCGGATGGGCGAAGGAAGGTTCAACGGCACAGGAGCAACATTAATGCGGTTCTCATCGGCTTCACTCTGCGCATCAGCTGTATGACGGCTTTGCTGAGCTTTACCGTCAACGGGTTTTACCGTAGGCTGCGGTGCAGTTGCCGGGCGAGCCTGCGAGGAAACAGTTTGATCCTCGGTCTCAACGATCTCAGTATCTTCACCCTCGACAACAGGCTCATCGCGCACCATGTACTGGTGCATCTTCGGGGAATTATCAGGAGAAATAATCGGGATTGACGAGGTGAACGTCAAATCGTCTGCCTCCACATGGAGGGAATCCTGAAGCAGGGAATCTTCCGGCTGTGGCTGAGGAGCAGGCGCCGGAGGCGCGGCAGGGGCAGCAGCTGGCGCAGGCTTATTAGCTTTAACCTCTTCCGGGCGAAGAGCACGCATAGTGCTGGTTAGCGGCTCAGGTTCATGCAGTTTCTCTTCATCATTCGCATTCAGCTTAATAGACCCCTGAGTAGCGAGTGCAGCAAAACGACGCTGTACCGCCAAAACGCGTGGATCTATATCGTGGGTATTTGCCAAAGACCCCATATTCTCAACAGGGTTAGGGCGCTCGCCACGACCCATAGCGCGCAGATAGTTCGCCACGTCTTCGCGATAACGTGCTAGACGGCGCGGACCCATCACACGCGTGGGAGGCGGCACCTCAATGCCGTCCTCAGTCACGTATGTTTCGTAGAGGTACGCGTCTCCCTCGCTGTAGGGCTTCTCTTCTTTGCCCTTAGCTTCAGCCATGTAAAACCTCTTGTTCCATTACTTTGTCTTCACTAGTTGGTTGAATATCTGTTGAGTCTTTCTGGCGAGGCAGCCCGCCGCCGTAGTGCGTGGCAGCATCCTCAGGAGAATACAACCGATACTTATTGATGTACTGCACCACGCCATCAGGAACCAAATACCAGATAGGGGCACCCTTAGAGGCGCGTTGGCGAATATCGGTTGACGATATTGCCATCGCGGGAATTTCAAGTGTGGTAATCTGCCGTCCTTCGCTAACGGAGGATCAAGCTCGTGTCCCGGACGGGTCACTCCCACAAAGTTAGCCAACTCCCACAGCTTATGAGCATTACGCCACGTCATGATCTGGCTAATCGCGTCTGCACCGGTGATGAAGAAAAGATCTGCATCGGGTCGCAGAGCACGTAGTTCATTAAGGGTATCAAAGGTATACGTTGCGCCGCCACGATCTATATCTATCCGGCTTACCGTAAATCGTGGATTAGATGCAGTCGCAATCACCGTCATGAGATAACGATGCTCGGGATCGCTCACGTGCCTCTCCCCCGTCTTTTGCCACGGCTGACCAGTCGGTACGAATACTACTTCGTCAAGATCAAACACCGCCGCAACCTCGCTGGCGGCTACTAAATGCCCGTGGTGAATAGGGTCAAAGGTGCCGCCCATAACTCCTAGACGTACACGCCCAGGAGTTCGCGACGGAATCGACTCAAGGCTGAGCCGCAGAGCTTGAAAAGTCACGATACTTTCCTTAGCGACTAGCGGTTATGCTTCTCGCTATAGCTACGCAATGCCTGTGCTTCGTCACCTTCCATGAGCTCCGGTGTGTGATCGGGCCGTACAATACCGCGTCCGCTGTACGAGAGAGTAACAAGCAGCAGAACGGTAAATACGACGGCAGCAACGATGCCGTAAACATAGGTCGGGATGCCGTTAAGCATTCCCGCAGTGTGCTCAGCACCGTGAGCTGCTAGGACAACCGAGTTCATGTGTGTGCTTCCTTTCGATGGTTAAGCTACTCTCTATGCTACCGGTTAGGGGCGAAAATACGCGAAACGACGGGCCTATATATGCGTGATAGTTGAGACATCTTCCACGTCGTCAGGCTGCCTAATTCCCCGACTTACCGGGCTACTGTTTGGCCTCAGGCATATCAATACCTTCAGCTTTACCTTTTTCCTTGAGCTTACGGCGATATTCCACCGATTCAGTCCACACACCCGCAACGCGCTCTTGCTCAAGCTCGGCGCGAGCCTCTGCTTTTGCATCCATGCGTTCCTTATATTCCTCACGTTTTTGGGCTCGGGTGGGGCGAATAATCTCTTCGAGGCGAGAGTCAGTACCACGAGGGGAAGACAGAAGTTCAGCGCCGCCTACCATAGTGGGTTCCCAGTCAAAGACCACGGAGTTATCATTTTCACCGATAACCACGGCATCTCCGGCACGGGCACCGGATTTAAAGAGTTCGTCCTCAACCCCCAGTTTTGCCAGGCGATCCGCCAGGTAACCAACAGCTTCATCATTATTGAAATCGGTCTGCTGAATCCAACGCTCCGGTTTCTCCCCAATAACCCGAAAGAGCGGCTCCAAATTACGTTCTTCGCGGCGAATAATAAATTCTTGTTTTTCTTGGAGCGGAATCCCTGGGGGCGAATAACTGGGGCTTCAATCGTAGAATTATCTTCTTGAGTAACACGCTTCTGACGGTCTTCTTCCACAAGGTTTGCCATTGCAAAGATGAGCGGTTTAAGCCCTTCATGGGACGCCGTCGAAATTTCAAAAACTTTGTACCCCATGTTCTCAAATTCAGGTCGCACGAAATCGGCAAGTTCACGTGCTTCAGGCACATCAATTTTATTGAGAACAATGATCTGGGGACGGTCATTGAGCGGCACAGTTACCCCAGCAGTGGGGTCTACCGCATAGTTTTCTAGCTCACCACGAATAACTTCAAAGTCGCTGATGGGGTCACGCCCGGGTTCTAAAGTGGCACAGTCAATCACATGCACTAGTGCGGAGGAACGTTCAACATGCCGTAAGAAGCGGTGGCCAAGCCCTTTACCCTCGGAAGCTCCCTCAATCAGACCAGGAACATCCGCAACGGTGTACCGAACATCACCTGCCTGCACAACACCCAAGTTTGGGATAAGAGTGGTAAAAGGATAGTCAGCGATTTTAGGCCGAGCCGCAGAGATAGCAGCAATCAGTGAAGATTTACCAGCTGATGGGTATCCCAACAAGCGCAATATCGGCAATGGATTTGAGTTCTAGGACAATATCGGTTTCTTCCCCCGGAATACCGAGGAGTGCGAAGCCAGGTGCTTTACGTTTGGTGGATGCTAACGCAGCGTTTCCGAGACCGCCCTGGCCGCCTCGTGCAGCAGTATATTCGTCACCCACATGCAACAGGTCGGCAAGCACGTTGCCGTCACGATCTTTGACGACGGTTCCCTGAGGTACGGTAAGCACTAGGTCTTCGCCGTTGTAGCCGTGGTGCATATCGCCGCGGCCGATATCTCCATTGGGAGCGTGTTGGTGCGGGCTGTGATGATACTCCAATAGTGTGGTGGTTTGGTTATCAACACGCAAAATCACGTCCCCGCCGTTACCGCCGTTACCGCCGTTGGGGCCGCCGAGAGGCTTGAATTTTTCTCGACGTACAGAGACACATCCGTTGCCTCCGTGACCACCGGATATATGCAGGACCACGCGGTCCACGAATTCTGCCACGGGTGTTCTCCTTCTGGTAAATTCCTGGTTCGCACAAGCCTGAAATACACGAGATTGCTTGAGCTTGGCGAGGGGCGCATCCTCAAGTAGATGCGGAAAATCTTATGGTAAGAGGGGGTAGACTTTCGCCTACCCCCTCTTCCTAGCGTGAGCGAGTTTTACTCAGCTGCTGCCAGGATGTTAACGACCTTGCGGCCCTTGCGGGTACCGAATTCGACGGTGCCTGCTGCCAGAGCGAACAGAGTATCGTCGCCACCGCGACCAACATTCAGGCCGGGGTGGAAATGGGTGCCGCGCTGACGAACAAGGATCTCGCCTGCATTGACGGTCTGACCGCCGAAGCGCTAACACCGAGGTACTGGGGGTTCGAGTCACGACCGTTGCGGGTGGAGCTTGCGCCCTTCTTATGTGCCATTCTGTTTTCCTACCTTAAGGTTTGTATCCGGTGGTTAAGATTACGCGTTGATTGCGGTGATCTTAACGGTGGTCAGCTCAGCGCGGAAGCCCTGACGCTTCTTGTAACCGGTCTTGTTCTTGTACTTCTGAATAACGATCTTCGGACCGCGCAGGTCTTCAATCTTTTCAGCAGTTACCTTGGCGGAAGCCAGGGACTTTGCGTCAGCGGTGATCTTGTCACCGTCAACGAGCAGCAGTACGGGCAGCTCGATGGTGCTACCGGGTTCACCTGCAACACGGTCAAGGGTAATTTTGTCTCCGACAGAGACTTTTTCCTGGCGGCCGCCAGCGCGTACAATCGCGTATGCCACTTTGGGACTCACTTTTCTCGACATCTTGCTTCTTCGTATCTCACACGTGCAGACAGTCTGCGCTTTCATTGCTGTGCGCTCCACGGGTATCTTATCTCTCTTGGTGAGTAATAAGGAGTGGATGCGACCCGCGCTCCTTGTGGGATTGCCCAGTTGGATGCGCGCTCGGTCTGCCGGTGGTGTCTTCCGGAAGTCCTCACTATGGGGAAAACCAGAAGCGGTATCTCCCGCTGACCCTGCGTCGATAGGGCTTCACTGAGATAAATACCAATCGTTAAGGATACTGTATGCGCGGGGTCATGCGCAATTGTATCCCTAAACTATAAAATAACGTTGGCAATACAGCCTCTAGTCCTGCATTGCCAACGTTATATTCATCATCTACGGCAAGGAATCATATACGGTTAGTCTTCCTTACCAACCCGCTTAATATCTGCAGCAGAAACACCGATACCGAAGAGAGTCGGAGCCTCAGATTCGACGGGTGCTTTCGCATCTGCCACAGAAGCCGAAGCCACGACCGAACCGTGAGCCGACTCGGTGGCGTCCACCGTCACGACTTCGACTGCGCGCCCGCCGACGAAGCGGCTCGACGGGAGCGACGTTTACGCGGTGCAGATGAAGCAGCTGGCGCAGCTATCTTCTGCTGAGAACCATCTTTATCGTTCTGAGTCTCAACCGAGTTAGAGGCAGACCCGCCGGGGGTAATCACACCGGACACACGCGGAGCACCGCCAATAACACCGCTTACACGGGGGGCCGAAGCTGACTCTTCCGCACGTTGCTCTTGCCCTCGGCCTGAACGCTCCTTCTCAGAGGAACGGCGCGAACGGCGGCGCTTACGTGGGCTCTCGTGCACATCTTCAACCTGCAGATTCTCACGCTCGGCGCGAGGCGACTTCTGCTCTGCTGAAGACTCGTCACCCTGATTTGACTTAAATCCACCGCTCTCGCTGCGGGTAATGCGGCCAGCTTTCTGTGAGGCACGAGCCTTCGCCTCTCCAGCGCGGATAGCCTCCGAACGGGAAGACTCACGGGTAAACCGAGCATCATGTTCTGGATTCAAATCACGATCGAATGCCCCAGCAAGCTGTTCCAATGTGAAGTCACCCTGCTCACCAATCCAATCGGTCTCGGTTACCTCAGCAACCTTGTCCTCGCGGGATGAGACTTCGCGGTGTGCCTTCGCCCCCGCTTTGATGCCTTGAATCTCCTGCTCCAGCGAAAGCTCGGCAGTTTCGGTACGACGAGAGCGCTTACGACGTTTACGCTTCTTACGGTTTGCTTGGTCCTCAGCTTCAAAGCTCATCAGCCGAGTGCGAGGCTGCAGCAATAGAGGCCATAGCGTTGCGGCGCTCTGCCTTCTTCTCGTCCTTCTCTGAGTCCACGCCCTCAGCGGCATCACGGGTATTATTGCGCGAAGCCGCTCGTGAACGCTTACGTTCGGTGCGCTCTTGACGGTGAATGAAATCGGAGGCGCCGCCGGAACGTCCGCTTAACGGCTGATCATGCACCAACAAACCACGGCCACCGCATGAGTCACATTGCTCAGAGAAGACCTCAAGAAGACCTGTTCCCAAACGTTTACGGGTCATCTGCACAAGACCCAGCGAGGTTACTTCAGCAACCTGGTGCTTAGTGCGGTCACGCCCCAGGCACTCGATCAGACGACGCAGCACAAGATCACGGTTTGATTCAAGCACCATATCAATAAAGTCGATAACAATAATGCCGCCAATATCACGCAGACGCAGCTGACGCACGATCTCCTCTGCCGCCTCCAAGTTATTCTTGGTGACGGTCTCTTCAAGGTTACCGCCGCTACCGGTAAATTTACCGGTGTTAACATCTACCACGGTCATAGCTTCGGTACGGTCGATCACCAGGAACCCCCGAAGGAAGATATACCTTGCGGTCTAGTGCCTTCGCCAGCTGCTCATTAATGCGGTAATGGTCGAAAAGATCATCTTCGTCTTCCCACTTCTGCAGGCGTGAGAGCAGATCAGGGGCAACATAGGTCACGTAGGCCTCAATAGAGTCCCATGCGCTCTGGCCCTGCACGATCATAGAGGTGAAATCCTCGTTGAAGACATCGCGCACGGTCTTAATCATCAGGTCAGGTTCCTGATAGAGCATTTCGGGGGCAAGCACCTTGCGGGAATTCGCTTTTTCCTGAATCTCTTCCCACTGCGCACGCAAGCGATTAATATCGTGGGTCAGCTCTTCTTCGGATGCGCCTTCCGCTGCAGTACGCACAATCACGCCCGCGCCATCGGGCAGCTTATCCTTCAAAATCTTTTTGAGGCGTGCACGCTCGGTATCGGGGAGCTTACGCGAAATACCGGTCATTGAGCCGCCGGGCACATACACCAGGAAGCGACCGGGAAGCGAAACCTGACTCGTCAAACGCGCGCCCTTATGACCGATCGGGTCTTTGGTCACCTGCACCAGCACGGAATCGCCCGGTTTAAGTGCATTCTCGATCTTGCGGGGTGCACCGTCAAGACCGGTAACATCCCAGTTCACTTCACCCGCATAGAGAACAGCGTTACGACCGCGCCCAATATCGACGAATGCTGCCTCCATGGACGGAAGAACATTCTGCACTTTGCCAAGGTAAACGTTCCCAATCAAGGAATCCTGCTGGGTTTTAGAGACAAAGTGCTCTGCCAGCACGCCGTCTTCGAGAACTCCAATCTGAATGCGCCCCTCTTTTTGGCGCACAAGCATCTGACGATCTACTGACTCGCGACGCGCCAAAAACTCTGCCTCGGTCACGATGTGACGACGGCGACCCCAGCGACCGGGACTCGCGGCGGCGCGCACGTTTAGCTTCAAGACGGGTAGAACCACGCACGCCAGTCACGGTGTCAGAAGCATGAGAATCTGCAAGGCGAGGAGTGCGGACCTTGGTAACGGTCTCAACCTCGTCATTGGCGTTACCTTCAATTTCTATATCTTCGGTTCCACGACGGCGGCGGCGACGGCGGTGACTCGTCACCTCAGCTTCAGCTGCTGCCTCTTCACGACGGCGCTCCATACGGTCGCGGCGCTCTTGTTCCAAACGCTCGGCACGCAAACGCTCGCGCTCCACAGCGACTGCAGAAGCAAGCTCAGAAAGCTCAGTGGGTTCGGGCGAATAGAATAGGGGCATAGCGCCCGGGCGCACCGATTCGCGCAACTGCGCAATCTTCTCATTCTGTACGTCACGCAAAGTTTTTGCTGGCTCCGCCGTTTCCTCTTCGTCTGACTTTTCATCTTCGAATGTGCTGGCAGTGCTCTCTTCGTCTGTCGGCTCAGAAGTCTCAACTTCATCCTCTTCAGCGTCGTAGGTCGCTTGAGGCTCAGAGTCTTCATCGTTCTCTGCCACTAATTCCTTTGACTGGATGGTATGAGGCTCGTCAGCATCTTTAGTGTTTTCTTCCGAAGATATAATGGCTGTCTTATCTTCTTGAGCAGCTTCTTCAGTCTGGGCTTCTTCACGGTTATCAGAGACAGGCTCTGCTACCTCAGTCTGTTCGGCAAGTTCGGACACCTCAGTGTCCACTTCGGGAGAGGCAAGGTTTTCGGCAGAAGAATCGCGGGTTTCAGTTTTCTGAGATTCGGGTTGGGGCATAGTTTCATCAGCTGATGCTGCAGACTCGGCGGCTTGGGTAAAAAGAGTATCAAGAGTGTTCGCTACTTCTTCGGCAGAGGCCGCAGCCACAGTTTTCCTTGGTGCAGGGGCATGCTTAGCCTTCTGATTGCGTAAATCCGTTAATCCAGCCGCAACAGCGTCTTCGGGCGTGGGTTCAGCAACTTTCTTAGTGCGCGATGAGTTTTTACGACGCGATACTGCCGATACTGCAGATTCACTACTCTTCAGGGAATCTGCCTGCTTTTCAACCCGGGTATTATTTTTTTCCTGATGAGTTCTCATCGTCTCGCCGGAGACATCCTGTTTATCAGCGAGAGAGATCATGTCAGCAAGAACATCCATATTCATGCTAGATTGATGGGCGTTCTTTTCGTCAGCCATTCTTTTCTTTCTTCTTCCTTCAAGAATTTTACGCCGCATCGTAAAACTCTCTGCATCAACGCGTTAGCGTGTCATAAGCCTAATTACCAAGAAATACGTGGCTCAAGCCTGCTCTTTGTGTCTGCCTTCGTTTGCTTCCGGGCGTACAAGACGGCGAGCACGAAGTCGGCTTACTCCGCAAATACGGCGGATGCGTTTCTTCATGATGTTCTCGGCCAGTATGTTTAACCGAGATGTCACTAAGATGCCAATGCCTGGGGTCATCATCCGATAACGTCTTATCTAAACTTTTGCTATGACGGATGCGCGTGCACGTTCTCTCGGTCAATATACTGGGTATCTTTTATGCGTGCGGGGCATAAAAACGTACCGCTCATCATTATACCGTGTGCAATCCAGAACACCCTATACATGCATAAAAAGCGCAACGTTGGTGTGACCAACATTGCGCTTATCACGAGAGTAAAAACCTAGCCGAGACCTAGTTCAGCATCACGTTTTTCGCGTGCTTTCTGCGCCAGTTTTGGGTTACTAGGCAGATACTCTGGCCCGGAACCTGTGGCAAAGGGAATACCGAGGATGAAAGCGAAAGGAGCTGCGATCAGTAAAATAACCCACACCATCGAGAACTTTCCTGCGGTCAGAAAGAGTAGCGCCGCCAAAAAAATTACTGCTGACGCCAGCATCAATGTTGTGCCAAAGCCTTTCACGGATTCTCCTCGGTGATTGAACAATAACGCTACGATTATACGCCTCTTCTTAAAAATTTCGATGGCGTAGCTTGGCAGAAGCACACATGTCGGCGCCTCTTTCCCCTATGATATTGAACAACCGCCACAGAATGAACGCAAACAAGATAGAGGAAAATTATGACCGAAAAGACCCTAATTCTGGTAAAGCCTGACGGTGTTGAACGCGGGCTTATTGGCGAGATTTTGAGCCGCTTTGAGACTAAGGGTTACGTGATTGAAGGACTGAAAATGCTTCAGCCCACCGAAGAACTTCTCGCCCAGCACTATGCTGAGCACGCAGGCAAGCCTTTCTATCGTTCCCTCGTGGATTTCATGGTTTCTGGTCCCGTGGTCGCCGCTGTTCTCAGCGGAGATCGTGTAATCGAGGGTGTACGTACAATGCTGGGGGCCTCGGACCCAACGACGGCAGCACCGGGAACAATTCGTGGAGATTACGGACGTGATTGGGATGAGGGTGTGCAAAAGAACCTGGTGCATGCCTCAGATTCCCCCGAATCTGCAGCCCGTGAGATTGCTCTTTGGTTGTCTTAGAGTTGAAACCATATAACAGTGAGGGTGGGTCTTCCATAATCTTCTGGAAGACCCACCCTCACTGTGTTTACATAAAAATTAGCGCATCATATTCATGATCACGTCAAAGAAGCGGATCACAATAATCCCAAAGATGAGAATGAGCACCAAGGTGATAGTAAACCAGCTCCACGTACCGATACTCTCACGAATGTTCTCAGGGGCAGGAATAACGTTATGAGAAATATTGCGTACCGTCACTTTTATGAACATGGTAATCGTCATAACCCACACGATCATGCAGAAAAGACATAGTGCGTTAATGTGGAAGGTAGTCTCAAACCAGAGCCAGAAGACAAACGCTGTCGCGAGCGCTAAGCCGATGTTGGTGGCTACCCAGAACCATTTTTTGAAGGTAGCTCCTGCAAGCATGGCGGCGGCTATCGTCATAACGATGGAGAACCCTGTGAGTCCGATGAAGGGGTTGGGGAATCCAAAAGCTTCAGCTTGCGGGGTGCGCATCACGGTGCCGCAGTTAAGAAGGGCGTTGATGTCGCAGACCGAGGTATGCCCCGCATCCACGAAAATCTGAAGACGCTCAAAAACAAGGGTTGCCGATGAAGCCAGGGCTATAGCTCCCGTCATAAAGAGCCAGATCGCTAAGGAACGCTCCGATCCTTCTGCCGTATCTCGCTCACGAGAGGAAACCTGGGAGTCTATAACATCTTCAGATAGTAGATCGTCGGTTTCCGATGTTTGCTCAACGGCACCCATGTGCTGCTCCTTTACATATACCTGTTTATCGGTGATAAGTGACGCATCATACCGCAGCCGCAGTATGATGCGTTAAACCCTTTGTAGCTATCCTAACGTGTTCGGCGCCTAGGGTTAAGTTTCTCGTCATAAAGACAGGGATTTTTATACCTATATCTTGGTGTTGCCCAGCGATCATGGCATAATCGCCTGTATCGTTGCTTACTCACTCTCATGTAAGTTTTTACGCTCCCATTCTTCTTGTTCGGCGGCGCGTATTTCGTTTTCGGCGTCGATGCGGGTACCGGCGTGTAGCGCATACCACCAGCAGGCAACAAACGGGATTGTTACTACGAGCGAGAGGGGTAACGCAATGACTGAGGCAAGAAGCATGGCGCCTTGAAGCACCCAACCAGCAGAGTATCCCCACGGTTTTGCCAGCTTAGCGGGTAGGAATATACACGCACCGGCAAGAACCAAACCTGCAACCCAGATTATAATTTTTACAGTGCTCGGATCGTTGAAATGAAGTCCGAAAACGGCTAGTGTGCCGAAGAAAATCGTGAATGCTTCGAGTACCAAAATGGTGGAAGCAAACATGACTTTCGTAGAACGTGGTTTCTTAACCGTCCCGGGCTTCCAATCCCGTTGAGCGCGTGTCATAAACTGCTTTTTTGCCATATAGTCTTAGCTTTCCTCAGGATTATCGGTGCCGTCTGCCAGAGGCAATCCCAATGAGTCTTCTAACGGGATTTCACGAGGTTCCTCCCCCGCCAGCTCAGCCATAATCTCGCCGAATAGTTCATCGGAATCGGTTTCTGCAGCCTCAGCGAGTTCTTCAGGCTCGGCGTTGTGCTGTGCAGTGGATTCTTGGGCGGGTTGTGCCAGCAGGGCACGCGCCTCCCCAATGACCGTGACCGATCCTGTTACCAACACACCAGCAGTTTCCTGCTCAAAGAGGGCATTCTCCATGGCAATGGCAAGAGCCTCATCCAGGTGGTCATATACCGTAATAATGTTTTCGTCGAACCCGGCGTCGAGGGCGATCTCTTGAAGTTCTTCCGGGGCAATGGCTCGGGAAGATTCTGAGGCAGAAAGATACAACCGGAATGTGGCATCGGTTGAGTCTACGTATTCTTCACGAAGTACTTCAAAAATACCGAGAGCGTCTTTTTCGCCTAGAATACCGACGACTGCATGCACATGGGACAGTTCAAATGCCTCTTTAAAAGCCGTAGATGCGGCGCGCACCCCATGCGGATTATGGGCGGCGTCAAGCACTACCAAAGGCTCGCTGCGAATCATCTCAAGCCGCCCTGGCGAACGTACCTGGGCGAATCCGGCGAGTACTACATCTCGCGCAAGGGCACGATCCCCACCGAAAAATGCCTCGACTGCGGCAAGAGCTAATGATGCGTTCTGCCCCTGGTGCTCACCGTGTAGGGGGAGCTCAATCTCGGGGTATTCTCCTGCTAAACCTCGGAGAGTCAAAAGCTGCCCGCCGACCGCGCGGGCACGCTCAACCACACCAAATTCAACACCTTCGAAGGCGTACTTGGCGTTTCTGCTTACGAGCAGTATCAAGGAGTATGGTCGCTACTTCAGGGTCTTGCGCCGCAGAAATAAGGTATCCGTCGGGTTTAATAATCCCGGCTTTTTCCGTTGCAATCTCAGCCAGAGTATCCCCCAGCATATCGGTATGGTCAAGGCCAACGGGTGCCACGACGGAGACAATACCGTCGGCTACATTCGTAGAATCCCACGAACCACCGATCCCGACTTCTAGAATCACCACGTCCACGGGCTCATCGGCAAAAATAGCGAAAGCAAGCACGGTGATGGACTCAAAGAACGTAAGTTTTGGTTCTCCGCGTGCAGCAAATTCTTCGTCCACAAGAGTGAGGTATGGCAAAATTTCATCCCAAACGCGCACGAACGTGGCATCAGGCACCGGTTCACCGTTAATGCTGATGCGCTCAGTAACGCTTTCGAGATGCGGGCTAGTAAAACGCCCGGTGCGCAGATCATGAGCCAACAAAAGCGATTCAATCATGCGGGCGGTACTGGTTTTACCGTTAGTTCCGGTGATGTGGATGACCGGGGCGGCGCGGTGCACATCCCCGAGGATTTCAACGGCTCGACGAACCGCATCCAGCCGGGGAGCCATCTTATTTTCGGGGGCGCGTGCCAGCAATTCACCGTAGACGCGTTCAACCCCTTCGGGGTCCGGGATTGCTGGGTAGCTCATCTCGCTCATAGTGTTCTTTCCTTGGCTGGTATCAAGCTGTGCGGCCAGCGTCTTTACCAGGATTCTGCCTTATGTACAGATATATATTTGGGTGTATAGCCACCCCAGCACGGTACATACCGCGGTGTGTTATATGTGCTGGGGCGGCTTAGAGGCTATATTGCCCCTATTCTATGCTGCCTTTGCGACCGTAATGGTCAGGCTCTCGCCCTCCGTGAGGTCCAGGGAAACCGCTAGGGTCTCGCCAGTGACCAGTTCCTCGTGGGTGCGCAGAGCCTCCAGGGTGTCCTGCGGGCGCACTAACCGTTAGGTTGATGCGGTCAGAGACATTCAGTCCGGCATCTTTTACGGGCCTGCTGAATAGCGCGAATAGTATCGCGGGCAATACCTTCTGCTACAAGTTCATCGGTTAATTCGATGTTCAGCACTAGGAAACCGCCGGGCAGCACGGCTGCCGCTTCACGCTCGGTACCGTCATCCGAGGACGCTACCACGGTTGCCAGCTCATATTCGCCGTCAACTAGTGCAAGTCCGCCGTCGATGGTGTTGAAAGCAACGGTTACGGTACCGTCTTCGGCGATTGTCCAATCGCCAGATTTCGATGCCTTAATAGCTGTCTGAACCTGTTTACCAAGGCGGGGACCTGCGGCACGGGCATTCACCTTCAGCTGTTGCGAGATACCGTAGTCGGCAGGGTTAGCGTCCTGTGCATTCACGAGGATAACCTCACGCAGATTCAGCTCGTCTTTCACAATCTTGGCGAAATAATCGGCGCCCTTAGTGCCGAATGCGGTTTCCAGCTGTGCGAACTGCTCGTTGGCAATGGCCGCCGTGAGCGATTGCAGAGGCTGACGCACACGGATCTTCTTCTCTTTACGCAGAGAAGACCCTGTAGAGCATACCGCCCGTACGGTTTCCATGAGCGAAAGCAGCTCAGATTCATCAGCAAAGTCTTCAGCGGCAGGCCAGTCGGCAAGATGTACCGAACGCTCGCCGGTCAAGCCACGGTAGATTTCTTCGGTCGTGAGCGGCAGAAGTGACGCCGTTACCTTTGCTACCGTCACCAAAGCGGTGTACAGGGTATCGAAGGCATCGGGGTCTTCGTCAAAGAAACGTTCACGTGAGCGGCGCACATACCAGTTGGTAAGAGCATCAGCATAAAGACGCAGATGCTCGCAGGCACTCCAGATATCGTAAGAGTCCATGTCCGCAGTAACCTGCTGTATCAGCTCCCGGGTTTTACCCAAAATAAAGCGATCCATCACATGCTGCGAATCGTACTTCACCTGTGCGGTATATCCCGCGCCTTTGTTGGCAGCATTCGCGTAGAGAGCGAAGAAGTGATAGACGTTCCAGAGCGGAAGCATCACCTGCCGCACCCCTTCACGAATCCCCTGCTCGGTTACAATCAGGTTGCCACCGCGCAGAATCGGCGATGACATGAGGAACCAGCGCATAGCGTCCGAGCCGTCGCGGTCAAGAACTTCAGAGACATCCGGGTAGTTACGCAACGACTTTGACATTTTCTGCCCGTCAGAACCAAGCACGATGCCGTGGCTGACAACATTCTTGAAGGCAGGACGGTCAAATAGTGCGGTCGCTAAAATATGCAAAGTGTAGAACCAGCCACGGGTCTGACCAATATACTCAACGATGAAGTCCGCCGGATAGTGGTTCTCGAACCAGTCCTTATTCTCGAAGGGATAGTGAACCTGTGCATACGGCATCGACCCAGAGTCAAACCATACGTCCAGCACGTCTTCGACGCGACGCATCGTAGATTTACCCGTTGGATCATCAGGGTTTGGACGCGTCAGCTCATCAATATAGGGACGGTGTAGATCTGGCTTCCCCTCCTTGTTCAGCGGCAGGCGACCGAAGTCAGCCTTGAGTTCTTCGAGCGATCCGTAAACATCAACACGGGGATAATTTGGATCGTCCGAAACCCAAACGGGAATAGGAGAACCCCAGAAACGGTTGCGCGAAATTGACCAGTCGCGAGCGTTCTCAACCCACTTACCAAACTGCCCGTACTTGACATTTTCGGGAATCCAGTTGATCTGCTCGTTCAGCTCAGACATGCGGTCTTTGAACTCGGTCACCTTCACATACCAAGAGGTAATGGCGCGGTAAATAAGAGGATTACGACAGCGCCAACAGTGTGGGTAGGAGTGCACATAGGATTTCTCCACGATGAGCGCCCCATCTGCCTTAAGAGCATTAATAATGGTGCGGTTTGCCTCGAAAACCTGAACTCCGGCGATACCCGCAAGCGCAGTAGATCCTGAGGGGCTAGGCTGTCCGAACAGGGGAAGGAACTTGGCGCCTTCATCTACCGAAAGCACCACGGGAATATCGTAGGATTCACAAACTTTCTGGTCGTCTTCACCATAGGCGGGTGCCTGATGAACGATACCGGTACCGTCAGTGGTACTTACGTAATCGGCAACGAGAATCTGCCAGGAGGTTCCTGTGCCCCATTTCTCGGCATCGGCGAAAGTAATCCCACAGCGGGAGTGTAGCGCACGCCTTCGAGCTGGGCCCCTGTGTAGCGCGCTATGATAGCGGCTGCCGCATCCTCGGCGGGGCTCTCCCCTGCATACCCGAGGTCTTTCGCATAGGTTCCCAGCAGATCAGCTGCGATGAGGAAGCGCCGTCCGCTGAGCTCACCGGCACCGGGAACTACGACATATTCAATATCGGGTCCGACGGCGAGCGCCTGGTTGGTGGGTAAAGTCCAGGGGGTGGTGGTCCAGGCAAGTGCCTCAACACCAGCAAGTTCAGCGACAATATTTATTGGCGGCAAGCGAGTCGTCTGCGGTGAGGGTGAAAGCTACTGTGACGGTCTGATCCTGGCGATCCTGGTAGACGTCGTCATCCATGCGCAGCTCATGGTTCGATAACGGGGTTTCGTCTTTCCAGCAGTACGGCAGAACACGGAACCCTTGGTACGTGAGCCCTTTATCGTAGAGACGCTTGAATGCCCAAATCACGGATTCCATGTACTCAACGTTGAGGGTCTTATAGTCGTTCTCGAAGTCCACCCAACGCGCCTGCCTGGTAACGTATTGTTCCCATTCGTTGGTGTATTTGAGCACGGAGGCGCGTGCGGCATCGTTGAAATTATCGATGCCCATCTCTAGGATTTCTTGTTTATCGGTCATGCCGAGCTGTTTCATGGCTTCAAGCTCGGCAGGCAGACCATGAGTGTCCCAGCCGAAGCGGCGTTCTACTTTATGCCCGCGCTGAGTTTGGTAACGTGCTACAAGGTCTTTCGCGTAACCTGTGAGCAAGTGCCCGTAGTGCGGCAGACCATTTGCAAATGGCGGGCCATCGTAGAAGACGAATTCGTTATCGCCGTGGGGCCCGGCTTCGCGGTTATTGATAGATGCTTGGAAGGTTCCGTCTTTCTTCCAATAGTCGAGTACAGCTTCTTCGAGTTTAGGGAAAATTGCGGTGATGCGCTCACGCCGTTGCCTGCGGCTTCGAACGCGCTCACCTTGGGGTAGATGTTCTCTGACATGTCAGTGCGCCCTATTTCTGTTCAGGTACCCTCCATCGGGTACTTCTGGTGCACCCAATGCCGGGAATGGACAAACGGGTGCAAGGACGCCTTCATCGTGCGCCCCTCATGGAGCGTATATGCTGGCGCGGTACCACCTTGCTTACTGATACAGACAAACGCACCGACCTCCCCCGGGGCTATGAACTGTTCATCAGGAACGTTCTTACGCCCCCGGAGAGCGGCGCGTTGAGCGAGTATCAGTCGCTTATTAACAGCTGTATCGGGCTTAACCGTCCGGGTCTACTAAGACTGCATCTGTTCCGCTAAGGCGCCCCTCGCCGCAGCGAAAAGGTGGGGTCCCGCAGGTGCGGTCTGTTCTTCCGAATTGCTCGCCGGTGATCGCCGGGTCTTTGCAAACATCTACATTCTATGGGGTTTGCAGCTACGGGTGCAAGCTACAAAAAACCCAATTTTTACCCGCCTTCAGACCCTCTGTGACGCATCTCGGGCGTGTCGTAAATGCATGTTTTTACAGATATACTCAATGTTTTCATGCACTTTCAGTTGAATATTAACCCTCGACACTAGATATTGGGGTCATTCTTGCCAGCATCCACTAAATATGCATTTTTACGTGCTCTGTCAACGAAAAAATTTTCGTTTATCTAGCGTTTATACAGCACATGGGACGTCCTGTTTCTCTGAAGAACACGCCCAGAATGCTGTGGGAAAGTTCACGGGTCTCCCCACATCGACTTCCTTCCTCAATGATGCACTTCTGACCTTCCGCACCAGTTCGGCGCCCCCTCTGAAATAAGGGGTTATTGAGTCTGAAAAACATATTTTTTAACAGAAGTCGCTAGCCCCTGAATGCTCTGCTCGGGTAAGTGTAGCTCGCGTTCTTCATGTGCACGGCAAGCAGAGTAGTCTCGGTTGCTAATTCGGGAAGCCCCAGAATCTCGGAATTCTCCATAGAAAGCAATCCGTTATGTTCTATTAGTAATACTTTTGGGGCTATAGAACAAAAATCATTTTTGTGACAATATTTACGCTTCCTGCTAGCAGGAACAAGTGACGGCTTCTAGACTGTATGACATGGAGAAAACCCGCACGAAACCTCCCGGAACACCGCTGTTTATTGGAGCCGCTATCGCAGGTTTATTGCACGCTGCACCCAGCTTTTACTGGATGTGCGGCGGGATGTGGCTGTTAGATACCGTGGGGCCGATGGCTGTCAAACTACAGCAAGAGGGTAACGTTCCGGTGCGGTTTTTACTGGCTGCCGTGTTTATCGCCAAAGTTACGGGCGCACTTGTGCCGCTTATAGACCATCTACGACCACCTGCGCACGCGTGGGTTCGCATTGTTTCTTGGGTGGGCTCTATAGTGCTTATAGGCTGGGGCGGCCGTGGAACTTTTACGGGGTGGCAGCGTGTAGTAACTGGCAAAGCTTCCCTGGATAATCCAATCATCGCGGGGCACACCTACTTATGGAGTCCCCTTTTTCCTCATTTGGGGACTGCTGCTGTGCGGGGCGCTATTCGTCTCGCGCGCTCGACGCCAGAAAGTGTCGTCAACAGGCTAAAGACCACTCGGCGTATGACCTTAAGAGATGTTGAAGGCATCTGCCACATCGCTACTACATATAACGTTTTGGGTAGAAATGGAGGCTTAAATTCCCTCGGCAGAAAGCTTCTTAATGTATCCGGTTAGTTCAAGGAATGTACAGTCGAGGATTTTTACATAATTATTATCTTCTGGCTCCCCGAAAGTATTTGGGGAGCCAGAAGAATTTTTGAAAATTACTTTAGAGATTTCTGCGGCTAAAACCGTAAGAGTAATGTAGCTAGGCAGCGGAGGAAGAGCTGTTGCCATTTTCAACAAGCTGAGGATATTTTTGCTTCAGATAGGTATTGGTAACGTACTTCCACGATCCACCATCGTACATGGTCACCATGTAGATGTTATCCGCTGTATCTGCTGGCTGGTCTGCCACTTCTTCCTTGCTGAGGTGGGCTTTATAGGCTTCAAACTTTTCACCATAATTCCAAGCAACAGCAACGATATCGGATTCGAATACTACCATAGGCCTTTTATCAAGAATCCAGCACTTGAGGTCGTACCCTTCCATCCAGCCACCACCGTTATAAATGTCGCGATACAAGTCAAATTGTGGTCGAAGATTCGGATCATCTTCATGGCTGAGTTTCTTCGCATATTCAGAATTTCCGGTAAGAACCGCGTAAAGGAATGATGCCTCATAGGCGGCAAGAGCCTTATATGAGCCTTCCAGGGTCTTCTGGCGTATGGCATTCTCGTCAATATCAGGTTCGGGAACGTTCTTTGCAGGCTCGGTGTTGGTTGCGGGAGTATAACCGCCTTTATCTTTAGTCGGAAGTTTTATGTCTCCCACATATTTATTCCAGTCAGCAACGAACTTTGCGTACTCTTCCGGTGAGGTCGAGTCGCTGGGTGAACTTGTTGACGAAGCGCTAGAGCTTGAAGAGGATGAGCTGTTGCTCGGCGAGTTTTGAACACTCTTGACGGAGGGGGCGCATCCGGCGAGGGCTGCAATCCCAAAAGCCCCAAAACCAATAAGAGTAGCGCGACGTGAAGGAGTAGAGGTGAAAGTGGTGTATGGCGAATTCATTGGTTTTCTCTTTTCAGTATGCGTATGTTTTTGAGTGATTACTCTGCACCGTAACAACCGCGTCTGAAAAGACCCTGAACTTTCGTACCCACAACCTGAGAGTAGCCTAAAAGTTACAGAACAAAATTCTAAGAATTAGACCTGCAGGTAAATATCGCCGTCTCGCACTTCTAGAGGGTACACACCGATCGTATAGTCAGCGCCTGAGACACACTCACCCGTAGTGAGATCGTATACCTCTTTATAAAGAGGTGAGGCGATAGTTGAGTGCCCGTCTTTCTCTCCAACAATGCCGCGAGCAATCACAAGAGACTGACTATTAGGGTCACGATGATCGCATGCATAGTACCCATGCTTAGTTTTAAAGATTGCATACTGCTGACCTTTGACGAGGGCAACTTCGCCCCAATTTTCTTCGAGTTCACTTTCGGGACAGATGCGAACCCAGGAAGATGCTACGGCGGCATTTTCAGTCATACGGCTCTACCTTTCGACAGGTGCTATCTATGCAACCGGTCACAGTCAAGAGCTACATATCAAATCAGCATAGACAGAAGGCGGCATACGAGAGCACAAGTATTTCTTGTGTGTTCTGTTTGGAGTCTACCCTATAAAAACCACAGATAAAAATATGACATACCTAAGCTACTAAAGGTCTGAAAAACCCTTAAACACACAGCACTTTAGGGAGTTTAGGCTTACCTAAAACAACAATCCTTAGGGTCAAAAACACCCATTAATCCCTAGATATTTCAAGGAATTTCCTTAAAATTTTTCTCAAAAATACCGATTTTGGCACTTTCGTCGTATAGCCTCTGTGTAAGATAAAAACAGCGACTTTTTACAAGCAAGAATCTGCGTATAAAACAACATAATCCCACACTCTTGTTGTTCTGGCTCAAGGTTTTGTTCCCGGTTTTCCTGCATTGCCGGTTCCTAGAGACAGGTCATTCTTTGCTGAAGTCGGTATACACACAACTAGGAAGGACAAATATGTCTCAGAACGGCCCTGGGAACACCGCCCGTAATATTCTGGTCGTCGGTGCAGGACCCGCAGCATGGCGTTTTGTACGCGCTTATCATGAAGGTGCCCAAGACGCTGGACGCGCCTCTGACACCATTACCGTTCTCAATGATGAACCGTATATTCCCGTACGACCGCGTTGCTATCGAACAGCTTTTTAAAGATACCGACAAAGACCTTACCCTTGGCGACCCAGCGCTCTGGGACGAGTCCACGATCAACCTGGTTAACAATACCCGTGGCGAATCGCTCAACCGTGACTCGCGCGTTGTTAAAGGTTCAGACGGCGTAGACTACCCCTACGATGTGCTTGTATTCGCTACCGGTTCAAGTGCGGTGCGCATTCCGATTCCTAACGCAGATTGCGCCCATGTATTCCGCACCGCAGACGATGTTAAAAACATGGTCTCCGAAGTTGAACGGTTGCAGACTAAACTGGGCGCGCACCGCGCGGTATTGTTGTCGGCGGAGGCCTTCTCGGGCTGGAAGCCGCAGAAGGTCTCAAAGACCTTGGTGCCGAACCCACCATCCTCGATGTTGCCCCGTGGCTTCTCTCCGTGGAGGTCGATCAGGGCGGCGGTTACGCGGTCAACGCCCAGATCAAAGCAACCGGGATCGACATCGAAACCGGTGCGTTCATATCCGCTATCAACAAAGATGCCTCAGGCGAGGTTATTTCGGTCTCCGTAGCAGATTCCACCTCGGACGAAGCCGTTATTCACCAGATTGATGCAGACCTCGTGGTCTTCGCTGCAGGTATTCGCCCCAACGATGAGCTGGCACGCGCCGCTGGACTAGAGACTGGCGAACGCGGTGGTATTCTCGTCAATAACGCATGCCACACAAGCGACGAGCATATCTGGGCGATCGGCGAAGTAGCCTGCGTACTTGGACGAACTTGGGGTCTGGTTGCCCCCGCCAACGCGATGGCGGATGCGGTCGCCAAGAATCTGCTCAACGGCAACGAAGATGCTCAGGTCGAAGAATTCGATATCGCCACGAAACTCAAATTCTCAGGCGTACAGGTTGCAGGCTTCGGTGACCGCCGCGGCACCACGGAAGGCTGCCTCGAAATTCTCTTCGCAGACCCCGCGCGCGGCATGTACCAGAAGATCGTGACCAGCGGCGACGCCAAGACTCTCCTCGGCGGCGTTTTCGTGGGAGACACCGCTCCTTTCGATTCCCTCAAGCCGCTGCTGGGACGAGAACTCCCGGCAGAGCCCAATGTGTATCTCACGGCGGCAGGTGGCGGCGACGGTATTCCCGATACAGAGCTGCCCGACGATGCCATTCTCTGCTCGTGCAACAACATTAGCTTCGGCGAAGTCCGTCAGGCAGTGGTTGACGGCAACCACGACGTACCCGCCCTAAAGGCATGCACCACGGCTGGCACCCAGTGCGGCTCCTGTGTGCCCATGCTACAGAAAACCCTCGAACAGCAGATGAAAAAGATGGGTATGACCGTCTCTAAGGCGCTGTGCGAACACTTCGATTTCTCCCGCGCAGAGCTTGCGGAAGCGGTACGCCTTACCAACCTCGACGACTTCGATTCGGTCATTGCACGCTTTGGGCACGGCGGCGACGGCTGTGCTATCTGCAAACCAACGGTCGCATCCATTCTTTCATCTTTCCGCAACTCCTACGTGCTCGATGCCGGTCGCGGCGGCCTACAGGAAACCAACGATCGTGCTCTGGCAAACATGCAGAAGAACGGTACCTATTCGGTTGTGCCGCGCATCCCCGCAGGCGAAATTCCCGCTAAGAAACTGGCCGTCATTGCTGCCGTTGCGGATGAGTTCAACCTCTACGTCAAGATCACCGGTGCGCAACGTATCGGTATGTTTGGCGCCCGACTGGAGCAGCTGCCCTACATTTGGGAGCGGCTGGTTGATGCTGGATTCGAATCCGGTCAGGCATACGGCAAGTCGCTGCGTAACGTTAAATCCTGCCTCGGCTCAACCTGGTGCCGCTACGGTGTTCAAGACTCGGTGGGTATGGCCGTCGAGTTGGAGAATCGCTACCGCGGTCTGCGTTCACCCCACAAGTTCAAGTTTGGTGTCTCCGGCTGTAACCGTGAATGTGCTGAAGCACAGGGCAAAGACGTGGGCCTGATCGCCACCACCAACGGCTGGAACCTATACCTTGGTGGTAACGGCGGCGCGAACCCCGCGCATGGGCGCTTGTTCGTCAAGGATGCCTCCAGTGAAGAAGTTGTTCGTTACATCGACCGCTACCTCATGTACTACATCCGCACAGCGGATAAGCTACAACGCACTGCCCGATGGCTTGAAGACCTTGACGAAGAGCACGGTGATGGTTTGGCTCATCTGCAATCCGTACTCATCGAAGATTCTTTGGGAGTCTGCGAGGATCTGGAACGAGATATGCAGCGCCACGTGGATTCTTACCAGGACGAATGGGCTGCCACCCTCAAAGACGAACGCCGTCTGCGCCGCTTCCGCGCCTTCATCAACGAGCCCGATGGCAGCGATGAAGCAGCGCACCTGTTTGTTCTTGAACGTGAGCAGATCCGCCCAGCAACACCCGAGGAAATTGCTGCCGCAGAGAAGGGTGAAGGCAATACCGTGCTGGTGACGGGAGCGAAAATCCCAGTCGGCCCACCCAGCGCGCATAATCCTGTTCCAGCGAACGCATAAGGACCCGCCCATGTCACCTAAAATTCCGCCGTTTCCACCGCGCGAATTTGCGACGATAGATGAGGTTCTAGCCAATATTCCGGCGGGTGTTGCTCAAGACGCGCTTTAGTTCCAAGCTCCCGGGCAGATGTACCCGGTAAGGTGTACATCGCCGGGGGCGGTCCCGGTGCTCTCGATTTGCTGACTCTACGTGCCGTCCGAGCGCTCGGTGAAGCCGATGTCGTGCTGCTAGATCATTTAGCTCCACAAGAGCTTGCCGAATACGCTCCAAACGCCCTGATCATTGACGTGGGCAAAGTACCCGGTAAGCATGCGGTGCCGCAGTCACGCATCCAGCAACTCATGATTGACTATGCACTCGCGGGCAAAACCGTGGTGCGGCTTAAAGGCGGCGATCCATATGTATACGGTCGCGGTGCTGAGGAGCTAGATGCTTGTTTTGCAGCCGGACTGGATGCTGAGGTTATTCCGGGCATTACTAGCGCTATTGCGGTGCCTGCCCGCGCTTCTATCCCCGTGACTCTGCGTAAAGTATCGTCGATCTTTACTGTAGTTTCGGGCCATTCGGGGCTTGATGAAACCGATATACAAGCTGTTGTTTCAACGCTGCGCGCTCACGGTACCGTGGTGCTTCTGATGGGCGTGCGTACTCTGCCGGATACTATCGAGCAGATAATGTCGTGCGGTGTTGAAAGCGATATGCCGTTGGCCACCATTGAGAAGGGCTTCACGAACCAAGAGCGCGTTATCGTCACGACCTTGCAGCAAGCTCCTCAAGACTGCCAAGACGTTAAATCACCTGCTATTACAGTCATTGGTGAGGTCGTCTATTATGCACGCGACGATCGGCATCAGTTCATCAGTCATGTACATGAACGGCTGCGTGAGCAATCCACGTCTTGAGTTCTCTGCCGCTCAGAAACTTGCTCCATAGTGGATTGATTATCCGCTAATTCTGGCGCATACAACGTGGCTTCCGTCTTCGTTTTCCTAGTTGTCGAAGGCGGAAGCCATTTTATATGCTTGACCGTATTTGAGTATTATTCGGCAGCGGCGACCAACACCTCGTCAAGACGAGATAGAGCGCACTGAGCAATAATGCGTGCGGAGGCAATATCGTGAGAGGATACCAACGGTGCAGCCACTATAGTTGAAGCGCTAACCGCCTCGATATCACGTCTCATCTTTTTGGCAAAAAATCCATCTGCAAGCAGGTACGGGGACGCGAACCTTGGTTGCTCTTGACGAGCTATATCAATTATTGTCGGCTCAATTGCTGCGATAAAAGCGTTTCTGGTAGGTGCGTGAAGAACTTCTGCGAGCAAATCGGCGGCGCGCTGCATATCTGCTCGCCCATCTTGGCGGGATGAGCCCGCAGCCCCTTGAACAATCGGTGGTGCGGCAGAACCGGCAGCTATTTTTTCATGCCATCCAACTTCCTCAAGCCGAGTTCGCTGAAGATGGGCAAGTCGCGCATCCGGCCCCAGAGAGGCAGCAATATGAATATCTTTAACTCCGCTGGTACGTGCAGCGCGCCTTAGATCAACCTGGGTGTGAAATCCTGTGGACAGTAGAACCGGCACAATAACACAAGGCTCGCCATCCGGTAAGGCTTGAGCGGCTTCATCTACACTCGGTGTCTGCACGTCGACATAAGCTTCGTGAACTTTATATTCTCGCCCGTCAGACGTGCTTCGTTCATGAAGTAGCTTTTGAAGCTCGGCGCGCACGAGGGCAATCGCTTGGCGCCCTTCTGAAGAGTCGGTACCGTGAGAGGTCGCAAGAATATTGAGAACAGACATAGCTCAAGTGTACGCGTCTGAAGAACCCGACTCACCTATAAAGGTAATTACCACCTTATAGAAGGGCATAAAGGATGGGTACCCGTACGATGCGGATACCCATCCTTGTACCTATTCACAACACACGGAATTCGTGTGCTTTCCCTATGTGATAACCTGCGGACTACCGCAGAGGTTCTTATGCGTTGTCTTTCTTACGACGACGAGCCGCAACGAGAGCGGTACCTGCCACCAGCGTTGAGCCGCCAAGCGTCGTGAAGAGTACAACGCCGTCAGCACCGGTACGAGCCAGGTTACGCTTATTGGCTGAGGTCGTAGCTGCAGAGCTCGAGTTACTGTGCGCATTACCAGTATTGGCGTCCGGTTCAGCTTGTACTGCATCGCCTTCTGCAGATCCGTTCAGAGCAGCTGCACCGCCTTGTCCGCCGTTGTTGTGTCCAGCCTTCTTAGCGCCGGGGCGGGTTGCGGCGACGTTGGCATTGTTATCCTCACCACCGGGTGCCGGGTGCGAGTCATCAGAAACCATCGCTACTGTGTATGCCTGTACGTGTTCTTCACCCTTGGGATTGCTAATCGCGACGATACCGTATGAGTACCCTGGACGCAGCTTTGCAGCTTCAACTTCCAGCTGTGCAGTGAACGAACCATCAACAATTTCTGAGGGTTTCACAAAGACGCTCTTGATGGCTTCGCCTTGTGCTTTACCTTCGCTATCCAATTCGAAGATAGTAACTTCAACGCCTTCTGAGACGTGTTCGCCGGTAAAACCAGTACCCCGGACTACAACGACGTTAGTTGCTGCATCGCCAGAGAAATGTGCGCTATCGACACGCAGAGAAGCCTTATTCGCTACATCCATCGTGGTTTCTTCTGCAGGCGATGCAGGGGCGGGAGCTGAAGAAGTTGCGGAGGGACTAGCAGATGCGGTCTCTGAAGCTTCAGCAGATGCACTGGAGGGGGTTGCACTAGCTGATTCAGACGCGCTGGAAGCCTCGCTCTTCCCTGTATCAGCGGATACGCTCGGTGCGGGAGCCGCGGACGACTCTTGGGGTTTGGGAGTTACTGTCTCTGTAGGTTTAGGCGCCTGGGTATTCTCGGGCTGCGCCGGTGCGGCAGTCGGGGCTTTTTTGTTACTAGATTCCTGAGGAGCCGGAGCCTCACTCGCTACAGTATGAGCAACGCGGCGCTGCTTGAGTTCAACGATGGTACCTGCTACAAGGTGATCTTTACCGCCGGGGTTACTGACAGCAACAATTGCATAGCTCTTATTGCCTTTCAGTCTGCTTGAGCTGACGTTCACAGTGGCGGTAGCAGTACCATCAATGAGTTCTTGGGCAGAGACACGACCGGTTGCAAGAGGGGAGCCTACAGGGCGGCCTTGAGCATTTACTTCCTGAATGCGAACCTCTATAGAGCTACCAACGCGCGGACCGTAGAAACCACTGACACGCACGGTGAAAGGGCTAAATTCGTTATCGGTGTAGATAGTGGCGGAATCAACAGAAACCTTAGGAGCGTTCTGGCGCCCCTCTGAGGTTTCATCACCCTCATTCTCAACCCCGATAACCTTTGTGCCGGGAGTAGCCTTTGAGGTTTTCTCGGTCTGTTCTGGAACGGCAGAGGTTTCAGATGGTTTAGCTTCAGGGGTTGAGGCTGAAGCAGTCTCAGAGGCGGTCGGAGATTCGGATTTTACCGGTTTTTCCTGTTCAGGCACCTGTGTAGAGGCCGCAGAAGCGGTTTCCTGAGCACCTGCCGGTTGAGCAGATGCGCTGGATTTTGCCCAAGGGATAGTCTGAAGCGGCAATGAGGAATTCTCATGCGTCGATTCAGTAGCGGAGGTATCTGAACCGGTCGAACTACCTGCTTCAGATGCAAAAGTAGCAGGAACATAGCTTAACGTTCCTGCTGTAATAACGGTCGCGGCGGCGAGTGCGTAGACACGGGTTGACTTCTTTGGAGCCATGTTTCCCTCTTTGAAGTTATGTGAGTTGAGCTACTGCATATTTCTGTGATGTGAGTGCCAGATTCAGTTACTCATTGACCCATCTCAATTTATCGGTGACGCCCTAACACTAGCATTCGTGAGGGGCTTGCAATGAGAAACTGTACCACCACCCCAAAAGTGTTACCAAATATTTATTTTTACCATTACTTAATCCACGTTAAAATCAGACCAATAGCGCATATATTACGAATATTGGGAGTAAACCTCAGGTTTCTCTTGAAGGAGTAATAAGAACGCCAGATACCGCGTGCGAAACCTTAGTTTTGCACGCGGTATCTGTAACACCTCTTTAAATATCTACGAAGACCGGATGACCTGAACTGGCTTGCCTGAGCAAGCGGGCGCAAAGTCACATGATCAAGATTGATATGGTGAGGGATATTCAATGCAAAAACTACTGTCTGAGCAACGTCTTCTGCCACCAAAGGGTTCTGTACCCCGGCATATACCTTTTCAGCAGCTTCCACAGACCCCAAGCGGTTCAATGAAAATTCTTCTGTATGCACCATACCCGGGCGAATCTCAATGACGCGCACATTGTGCTCAGCTTCCTCAAGGCGCAGAGCCTCGGTAAGTCCCCGAGCACCGAATTTCGCGGCGTTATACCCTGCACCTCCTTCATAACCGCCTTCGGCTGCTGTGGAGGTCAGGTTCAGAATACTCCCCTGACCGTGAGCCCTCAGTGCGGGAGCAAAGGCACGCACCGTATGTAGAATTCCGAGCACATTCAGGCGGTACATCGCTAGGTAATCATCCGGATCTCCATCAGCAACACGATCAAGACCGATCGCTCCCCCAGCGATATTAACCAGCGCATCAAGCTGTGAGTGCTCCGTTATGATCTGCTTTGCAGCTGCGTTTACTGCCGATTCATCAGTAACGTCACAGGTTATAGGATGCGCTCCGGTCTCTGCTTCAAGCGTGCGAAGACGTTCGGTACGGCGAGCAAGCGTATAAACCGTCCATCCGGTAGCCGTTAGCTGTTCAACGGTTGCGCGACCGATGCCACTGGAGGCTCCTGTTACGACGGCAACTTTACCCTCACAAGCGTTGGGGGCAAATGGATTGGCAGGAATACGAGTATTGTCTAGCATCATGAACTTACCTTTCCACGTCGGTGGTGAAAGTCTTATTCATCTATGATGCCATACACAAAATTATCGTATAGAAAGATAGGCAATGCGCGCTAACAGAGTCACACGCGCATCGTACATCTGCGGGATAGCAGACAGCATTATCGATTCTTCCCACTCTCATGAACGCTCACCTTTAAAGGTGCATAACGCAGTACTTTTAGCGTTTCCGCTGGGGAAAACCCCATTTAGAACGTTTACCGTCACGGAAACCCAGACGATGCTCAAAATGTCGAGAGCTGCTGCCCGTCTTCGTAGTATCGGGAGGAACGGTTCCTGCTTTTGCTGACATGAGGTATAAAATCCCCGCTCCCGGCAAGAAAAGCACAAGCGGAAGTATCATGTGCAGACGCTCTTCGTTGTATCCGGTTCGCGTTGTTAAATGCCAAACGCAAACCGCAACGATCGCGAGATGAAGAGCAAGTACCGTCATAACAGGAGCTGATATCTCAAACATGGAAGTCCCTTGAAAAGTTTTCCTGTGTGATACTCACCAGTCTACTCTTATGCGGTATCTTGTGATAGGGAATCGAGAGATAACACACGGTGAATAGATAAATACATCACATAAGGCACGGAAACTACAGATATACCTATGGATCTTTTAGCATTTCGCTCTCGCAGCGCACGATGCAATGCTCTCTATACCCGCCGCGAGCAGCTTCGTGCTCGGGCCGAGCAAATCCGTGCAAGAACGCGTCGCCCCTGGAGCTCCGATCTACATTTCCTCTTTGGACAGACCTATCGGGACCCAAAGTTCTATCATTATTTTTCGCATCTTCCACGCCGGGAACAGCGCCGTTTTCTCTCCTCGCAACGCGAGCTTATTGCACGAGTTGAGCGTGCATTAGCAGAGTACGAAACACAGGCATATGGTGCGTGATAACCGATATTTCTGCGCTACACAGGAATCTATACACTTACTCAACATAAAGGCGCTAACCTACGCTATGCGATACACCGCCACAGCCCATAAAGTATGAGAAAATAGCCCCTATGGCTGAAAATACTCAGGGCTCAGACTCGCCCGCACAGATTAACGTTCCTGATCGTCCCGCGCTTGAAGGCCTCGAAGAGAAACTCTCCGAACGCTGGGCACAGCAGAAAACCTATGCCTTCGACGAGAACACGACGCGCGAACAGGTTTATTCGATTGATACCCCACCGCCGACCGCATCCGGCTCGCTCCATGTGGGGCACATGTTCTCCTATACTCAAACCGACGTTATTGCCCGCTACCAGCGTATGAGCGGTAAGAATGTCTTCTATCCTTTGGGCTGGGATGATAACGGTCTACCCACCGAACGTCGCGTACAAAACTACTACGGTGTACTGTGCGACCCTTCCGTTCCCGATAGCCCAGATTTTCGCCAGCTGATTCCGCTCAAGGCCGATGGCTCACCCAAACCCGACCGCAGCCAAGCAAAGTGGCCACGTATTTCACGCAATAACTTCATTGAGCTATGTGAAGAACTCGCTGTTGAAGACGAGAAAGTTTTCGAGCATCTTTTCACAACCCTGGGGCTTTCCGTCGACTGGTCCCATACCTACCGCACCATAGATGCGCATTCACGCAAAGTCTCACAGCTTGCATTCCTCAAAGACCTTGAGGCGGGTAATGCTTATATGGCGGAGGCGCCGACTATGTGGGACGTTACCTTCCGAACCGCCGTAGCGCAGGCCGAGCTTGAAGATAAGGAACGCGACGGAGCCTACCACCGTATAAGCTTCCACCGCGAAAATGGTGAAAAAGTCTGGATTGAGACTACCCGTCCCGAGCTGTTGCCTTCCTGCGTGGCGTTGGTGGCGCATCCCGATGATGAACGGTATCAGCCGCTCTTCGGAACGAAAGTGACTTCTCCTCTATTCGGCGTTGAGGTCGAGGTGATGGCGCATCCGCTGGCTCAGCCCGATAAAGGGGCTGGCATCGCCATGATCTGTACCTTCGGTGATACCACCGACGTTACATGGTGGCGCGAATTGCAGCTTCCGACCCGAGCCCTCATCGGGCGTGACGGCCGTTTCTCCCGCGAGACTCCCGAATGGATTACCTCTGCCGAAGGCTGCGAGCGCTACGAACGCATGGCGGGTACCACAGTCTTTACCGGTCAGAAGACCGTAGTTGAAATGCTTGTTGAAACTGGCGAGATGGAGGGCGAGCCTAAAAAGATTAAACACCCCGTCAAGTTCTATGAGAAGGGCGATAAACCCCTTGAGATCGTGGCTTCACGCCAGTGGTATATTCGCAACGGTGGTCGTGACGCTGAGCGCCGTGAAAAGCTTATTGAGCGCGGACGCGAAATTAACTGGGTCCCTTCATTTATGCGCAGCCGCTACGAAAACTGGGTGGAAGGTCTTAACGGCGACTGGCTGATCTCCCGTCAGCGTTTCTTCGGCGTTCCGTTTCCGCTTTGGTACCCGCTTGATGCTGAGGGTGAGCCGGATTATGAAAACCCGATTCTGCCGACTGAGGATATGCTTCCTGTGGATCCGGCTTCGCAGACTGCCCCCGGATATTCGGAAGACCAGCGTGGTGTACCTGGCGGATTTATTGCCGATCCAGATGTTCTCGATACATGGGCTACTTCTTCACTCACCCCGCAAATTGCAACCGGCTGGGCTACAGATCCTGAGCTGCACGCGAAGACCTTCCCGATGGATCTTCGCCCGCAGGGACACGATATTATTCGTACCTGGCTTTTCTCCACCGCTGTGCGCGCCGAAACCCTCGCGTCCTCTGTACCTTGGTATAACACCGCGCTGTCGGGATGGATTCTTGACCCCGACCGCAAGAAAATGTCGAAGTCTAAGGGCAATGTTGTTGTCCCGCACGATGTACTCGATAAATACGGTTCGGATGCGGTACGTTATTGGGCGGCCTCGGCCCGCTTGGGCGCTGATACCGCCTATGACGAAGGCCAGATGAAGATCGGTCGCCGCCTAGCGATTAAACTTCTCAATGCCTCAAAATTCGTGCTGAATCTGGGTGCTACCGAGAATTCAGTGATTACCTCGCAGTCGCAGGGACAAGTACTCACGAACGCACTGGACCGATCCCTGCTTGTGCGTTTGGCGTACCTCATTGAGGAAGCAACTGCAGCTTTCGAGAAATACGAATACGCTCGTGCCCTCCAGATTGCGGAGAGTTTCTTCTGGTCATTTACCGACGATTTCGTGGAACTCATTAAAGACCGCGCCTACGGCGCTCGCGGCGAGACCGAGCAGGCTTCCGTGCTGGCGGCTCTCGCCACCACTCTGGATGCGCTTCTGCGGCTCTTCGCGCCTTTCCTGCCGTTTGTGACCGAAGAGATTTGGTCGTGGTGGCGTGCGGGCAGCGTGCACCGCGCATCCTGGCCTCAGGCTCTGCCGGTTCTTGAAGGTGCATTATTGGCGGAGTATGCAGCAAACAACCCAACTGCCGGTATTTCGGCACAGTGGGTACTTGCTGATGTGAACCCCGCCCAGATTGAGAACCTCAAGCAGGTCCTTCCCGATGTCGCAGAAGCACTCGGCGGTCTGCGTAAGGCGAAGAGTGACGCAAAGGTTAAGCAGCGTACCGAGGTTGAATCTGCTACGATTGCCGCCTCTCAGGAGCAGCTGGAGCGCATCCAGTCTGGTCTTGAGGATTTGCGGGCGGCAGGCAACGCTCGCGAGGTTTCTCTGGTACCTTCGGAAGGAGAACTTGAAGTTCGTGACGTAGTGCTTGTTGTGGAAGAAGCTGCCGAGTAGTCTCTCTAGAACAGCCACGTTCTCACGTTGTTTCTGGATATGCCGCATGGCATAGACTCCGTGCTGGAGCGAAGAATTAGGTTCTTCGCTCCAGCATTTTTTTATACGGTGGGGAACGGTTCAGCGAAACGACGCCCTATTGCGCAACGCCCCTATGGTAGCCTGTAGAATTCACATAAGCGCCGAACGCGCAAACGCACAGATTATGCAGGCAGAAGGAATCCCCATGTCACATAAACCTTCTGACATTATTGATGAGGGTGTAGCAGAAGAACATGTTAAGGCGAGCAAACCTGTAACGGTCGCGCCTCCAACATCTCCTCCAGTGTATCGGGGCGACTTTGAGTCGCGCGGCGAGCATAAGGATATTATTCCGAGGACCTTCTGGGTTGGTATTTGGGATACGGCTTTTTTTACGCTGGCAGGTATAGCCTCTGTGGTGCTTACCGTTCTGATCCTGCTTAATACCGTGGGACATTCTTGGTGGGGCATTCCGATTGCACTTTCGTTCTGGGCAGTCACCGCTTATTTGACGCTCCCCCGATTTCACGCGATCATGACGCGCATCTATGTTCCCGACTATTTTATTGGGCGCACCCGCACCCCGGATGGATTATTAGGCGACCCCGTCAATATCGGTATTATCGGCTCAGAAGAGCAAATTCACCAGGTGATGCAGGACGCTGGCTGGACTCGCGCGGATGAAGTCACCTTTGGTTTCCAGCTGGAAGATTATTGTTTCGACAATTACCCGAAAATCCTATAATGAAGCACCGGTATCTCCTCTCAAGATTTTTGGGCGCGTACAGTCTTTTGCGTATCAGCAGGAGGTTGACGGGAACCCGGAGAAACGCCACCATGTGCGGTTTTGGCGAACTCCAGATGGCTGGCTGCTTCCCGGTGGTCACCGCGTCGATTGGCTGGCGGCAGGAACCTACGATTCAGGGGTCGGCTTTAGCTTTTTCACCCTGCAGGTGACGCATCGGATCGATGCCGATACGGATTTTGAGCGTGATTATATTGTCGAGTCTATTCAGTATGCGCATCCGAGCACACGGGTAGATATTATCGAAGATTTTTCGACCGGCTACCACTCTCGAAACGGTGGTGGAGATACAATTCGTACGGACGGCGCGCTGCCTATTATCACGTTGAGCAATGAGGGCGTGAAAGACCCGCGCCAGGTTAAAGACCTAAACTTGGCGAGCGCTCATGACCTAGCTTATGAGATGCCTGCGGGTCTGCTGATAGCCTCTGTGATGATGATTATTTCAACTCTCTTAGAGCTTGCTAACGCTGTTCTGACTGTAGTTAATCATCAGGAATTACGCAGCACGGTACTCAGAAGCGATGCGAGTGAAGAAATTACGGCCTTGCTTGCCGGGGAACAGGGGCAAACATTTTTGACGGTGCTGAGCGGTGTGCTTCTTGCGGTAACTCTTGTCTTTTCTCTCGTGCACCTATTTCTGCTTTGGAGTACGCTCCGGGGTTCGTCGAAGGCTCGTCGTCTGGTTCTCTTACTCCTTGCGGTGAGTTTTACAGTAACCGCTGGCGGTGTTATGTGGGGGCACCAGCATATGCCATTGAGCGCGCTTTTCTTCCAGCTTGGAGTCAGTGTTTTTGCCATGCTGGGTTTCACCTCGGATGCGGCGGTCAGCTATACGGCTGCACGCACATTCCATATGCGCGATATTCGCTTGCGGCATCGGGGTTCTCGGCGAAAGCAAACGAGTAGCTAATTCAAATACGCATAGCTGAGCCGTTACGCTCCTCCAGAGAAAGCGTAACGGCTCAGCTATAGTACATGGTAAATCTACTACCCATCTTCACCGTGGAAGATAGGTCCCACGGTACGACTGCGCTTGAGCTCAAAGAACCCAGGATACGATGCCATTGCTACGGCACCGTCAAAGACCTTACCGGCTTCTTCACCATGCGGTGAGGGCGAGAGAGCACGGGACCGAAGAAAGCTACATCGTTAATCGCAAGAAGCGGCACGCCAACATCATCGCCGACCTTATCAAGCGCCTCTGCTGTCGAGGCGCGTAACTGCGTATCGTATTCGTCGGTGGTAGCGTACTGAATCAGGTCCGCAGGCAAATTCGCTTCTTTGAGAGCTTCCTCAATAGCAGGCAAAAATTTGTCTCCTTCAGAGATGTTCTTCTGATGGTGGATCTGCTCGCCCAGAGCATCGTAGAGAGCCTTCAAAACGTCGTCACCGTGGAGTTCGCGGGCGGCAGCCACTACACGGGCGGGGCCCCAGGTGTTGTCGATCATAGCGCGGTATCCAGGATCAAGCTCGCGTCCTTCATTCAGAACAGCGAGTGAGAATGGGCGCCAATGCACCTGAATATCACGCACCTTCTGCACCTCGCCAATCCAGCGCGAGGTAATCCAACACCACGGGCAGGTAGGGTCGAACCAAAAATCAACGGTTGTTGTCACGAGGGTATTTCCTTTCATCATTGTATAAGTTCAAACCTCATCGAGACCTCCAATATTCCCGCCAGGTTCTCACCTGCACGAATAACCTACGCAGCCTTCTTCTTGGCACGAGTACGAGCACTCTTAGAGGACTTTTCATCAGCTTCAAGAACGTATACGGGCTCAGCACCGGTGCGCACGGTATCTTCTGTGATTACCACGGAGGTAACGTCCTGACGGTCAGGAACCTCAAACATAATTGGCTGCAGAATACCCTCCATCATGGAGCGTAGCCCGCGTGCCCGGTCTTACGGGTTTCTGCGAGCTCGGCGACCGCGTGCAAAGCATCATCTTCAAAGATAAGCTCAACGCCATCAAGCGCAAAGAGATGCTTATACTGCTTCAGCAAAGCATTTTTAGGCTTCGTAAGAATCTGTTCAAGCTCTTCGGTGGTGAGCTCTTTCAACGTAGAGATCACAGGCAAACGACCGATTAGCTCAGGGATGATACCGTAATGGGTCAGATCTTCGGGCATGATCTGCGAAAGCGTCTGATCAGTATCCGGTGCGGCGGTCAGCTCGGCCCCAAAGCCTATGCTGGTTCGATCGGTGCGGGCTAGGATCCTGTCTTCCAGCCCATCGAAAGCACCAGCGACAATAAAGAGAATATTTGAGGTTTCAATCTCAAGATTGGTATGTGCCGGATGCTTACGCCCGCCCTCTGGAGGAACCGTTGCCAGAGTACCTTCAATAATCTTCAAAAGCGCCTGCTGCACGCCTTCCCCCGAGACATCGCGGGTAATAGATAGGTTTTCTCCGCCTTTGCGGGCAATCTTATCGATTTCGTCAATATAGATAATGCCGTGCTGCGCCTTCTCGACATCACCGTCGGCGGCGTTAATAAGCCGAAGCAGAATATTCTCGACATCGTCGCCAACGTACCCAGCTTCGGTGAGCGTAGTAGCATCGACAATGGCGAAAGGAACATCAAGCTTCTTTGCAAGAGACTGCGCAAGATAAGTTTTTCCGCTGCCGGTGGGACCAATCATCAGAATATTAGATTTTCCCAGGTCTACGGATTCACCCGCAGTTGCCGAAAGGGTTCGGGAGTGAAGTACCGGATTGTTTAAGTCATAGATGCGCTTGTAGTGGTTATAGACCGCCACCGCCAAGGTGCGTTTTGCAGAATCTTGACCGATCACATAATCATGCAGATAGCTGTAAATCTCGCGAGGAGTAGCGAGTTTCTTGATCTTTTTGGTCTGCGGCTTCTTTGTTTTTTGCCGTTCCTCATGCAAAATCTCGTTGCATAGTGCAATACATTCATCGCAAATGGAGACATGCGGACCGATCACAATCTTGAAAACCTGGGTACGCGTCTTAGAACAGAATGAGCAACGCATGCGGAGCAACAGTTTTTCTTGTTTTTCTTCCGTACCACCGGTGTTGTCGGTGTTAGCCACGCGCCCTCTCCTTTCTACGAGTGTTTGCAAGCTATCACAAGGTGCTTGTTACCAGGCTACCCTAGTTTTTTTCGCTGAGGTGTGAAGACAGGCTGTCACTGTGATGCGGCGTGTCGTATTCGATGTAATTTGACAATTATGACGCTGTGTAACTTGAGGTTTTATGTACTTTTTGGGGTACAACGTATAGGTGCCGCATCCTCAATTTTGAGGATGCGGCACCTATAACATCTTAACGAGTTTACATCCGTAATCCCACGCTATTTATCATCGTGAGAAGTGGCAGTATTCGTAATGGGCTTATTAAGCTTACGCGACTCCAGTACCTTATCTACCAAGCCGTACTCCTGAGCTTCGGCAGCAGTCAGGATATTATCGCGCTCGATCGAACGGTCGACTTCCTCATAGGTCTTGCCGGAGTGCAGAGCCAGGGTCTGTGCAGTCCACTCACGCATACGCATAACTTCGTTCGCGTGAATCTCAAGGTCAGATGCCTGCCCACGCTGCTGACCGCTCAGGGCGGGCTGGTGAATAAGCACGCGAGCGTTCGGAAGAGCCAAACGCTTACCCGGGGTTCCAGCAGCCAAAAGCACTGCCGCAGCCGATGCAGCCTGCCCTAAGCATACGGTCTGAATCTCGGGGCGAATAAACTGCATAGTGTCATAGATGGCGGTCATTGCCGTAAAAGAGCCACCGGGAGAATTAATGTACAGGGTAATATCGCGGTCGGGGTCTTGAGCCTCAAGCACAAGAAGCTGAGCCATAACATCATCAGCAGATGAGTCATCAACCTGAGTACCCAAGAAAATAATGCGATCCTCAAATAGCTTGGCGTACGGATCTTGACGCTTATAACCGTAGGGGGGGTACGTTCCTCAAAGCTGGGGAGCACGTAGCGGTTTGAGGGAACCTGCGGCGCAGAGCCGTGAGACAGATAGTTCATATATATTTCCCCTCTTTACTTACCCTCGGCGGTCAGATTACCGCCAGTAGTTGTTGCTATGTGGTCAAAGAAGCCGTATTCCAAGCCTTCTTCAGCAGTAAACCAGTTATCACGATCGCTATCTTCAATGATCTGGTCTACGCTCTTACCGGTACGTTCAGCCGTAATCTCTGCCAAACGTCGTTTAAAATCTAGAGTCAGCTGCACCTGAGTTCGGATGTCAGAACCGCTGCCGCCAATACCGCCAAGCGGCTGGTGCATCAGGATGCGCGCATTGGGGGTGGCATAACGCTTTCCTGGAGCTCCAGCGGTTAGAAGAAGCTGCCCCATAGATGCAGCCATACCGGTAGCAACAGTCACCACGTCATTCGGAATGAGCTGCATTGTATCGTAAATAGCCAGACCAGCGGTCACCGAACCACCGGGAGAGTTAATGTACAGGTAAATATCTGCTTTAGGATCCTCTGCTGAGAGAACCAACATCTGCGAGCAAATTAAGTTTGCGTTTGAGTCCCTTACTTCAGACCCCAGCCAAATAATACGTTCCTTAAGCAGGCGATTATAGACGTAATCTTCCTGCGCGCTGGCGGGGTTCGTAGCCATAGTCGGGGTGTTATTCCCAGACCCAATAGGCAGAGGCATGTAGCTAGACATCTTCCCTCTTCTTCTCGATGGGTTTCACGCGCTCCCTACCATGCGGGCCCGTGAAAATATTCATTGCTACTACAATACCGGGTCATGACTGTATTCGGGCGGAGTTTCGCCGTAGTTCGCCAAAGGGCGAACGTCACTCAGCCCTCAGCACATCATATCCATTTCCGCTGTTGGAGCGTGTGCCAAAACTTAACACAACAATGCGGGCGTGCACCGCAGGATTCTTTCCTGCGCATGCACGCCCGCATCCGTTATAGGTACCTGCGGCGAGAAGGACTACTTCTCGTCTTCTTCACCTTCAGAGAGGAACTTGGAAAGGTCTACAGCCTTACCCTTAGTGTCTTTGACGACAGCCTTCTTAAGAACTTCGCCTAGAGCCTTGGAGCGGCGTACCTCGCCCACAAGCATTCCAGCCTGGCCGGAACCGTCAAGCATCTGTGCGAACTGGTTCGGATCCATGCCGTACTGCGAGCTCATGGTGATGATGTAGTTGATCATCTCATTCTGGTTTACTTCAACTTCTTCAGCATCAGCAATAGCATCAAGCACCATCTCATTCTTAAAGGCGGTCTCGGTGTTCTCACGAACTTCCTGACGGTGCTCTTCGGTGTCGTGGTCTTCACCGGCTTCGGGGTTGTTGAAGTGCTGCTCCAGCTGTTCTTCAATGACCTTTTCAGGTACGGGAACCTCAACCATTTCGATGAGCTTAGCCAGCACCTTATCGCGTGCCTGTGCGCCCTGCTCGGAGACCTTGGCCTCGGCAACCTGGTTCTTCATGTCTGCCTTGAGCTCATCAACAGTATCGAACTCAGAGGCAAGCTGCGCGAACTCGTCGTCAACCTCAGGAAGCTCACGCTCCTTAACGGCGGAGAGCTTCACCTTAATGGTTGCATCCTCCCCCGCGTGATCGCCGCCGGAAAGCGTGGTCTCGAAAGTTGCATCTTCGCCTGCAGACAGGCCCATCAGGGCCTCATCAATACCGTCCACCATGGTGCCGGAACCGATCTGGTAAGACAGGTCGTTTGCTGCGTCAATTTCCTGACCATCGATTTCAGCGGTGATGTCAATGGTGACAAAATCATTCTTAGCTGCGGGACGCTCAACGTTCTTCAAGGTACCAAAACGCTCACGCAGAGCTTCGAGAGCTTGCTCTTCGTCTTCTGCAGTAACCTTGATTTCGTCAACCTCAACCTCGATACCCTCATAGTTGGGAAGCTCGATTTCAGGACGAACGGTCACGGTGATGTTCAGCTTCACGTCTGCTTCACGGTCGTTCACCGTGGGCTGGCTCTGCACATCAAGTTCGGGCTGTGCCAGCGGGGAGAGCTCGTTCTCGCCCAATGCCTGTGAGTAGAAGTCGTTCAAGGCGTCGTTCAGAGATGCTTCGACAATGTAGTCGTAACCTGTGCGCTGCTCGATGAGCTGCTTGGGCAGCTTGCCCTTACGGAACCCAGGAACGTTAATCTGCTGAGCCAGGTTCTTGTAGGTGCGGTCCAGGTAGGACTTGAACTCTGCGAAGGGAACCTCGACCTCGATCTTCGCGAGGGTCGGGTTGAGCTTCTCGACGGCGGTCTTCACGTCCGTGTTCTCCTCATATAGTCGAATGCGGCACAAGCCTGTGAACCGCAGTTGGTTACTGGAAAAGGGCGCCGCATATGCGACGCCCGCTTCACGTCGGGGCGACAGGATTCGAACCTGCGATCTCCTGCTCCCAAAGCAGGCGCGTTAGCCAAGCTACGCCACGCCCCGTGAAACGCGAATGCTTTTAGGCATTCGGTTTTTAAGTTTACCGTGTACAAGGATAAATGCCTAACATTCGAATGTCTAATTTAGAACACGAAAACCTTAAGTCTTTCTGAGGAATTATCTGAGTACGCCCATCTATCATGCATGCTGGCTTATTCAGACGCTTCTGCACGTCCCAGTCTCATCGGATTGCCGCGTTAAATAGGCTCCTTGTATTCAGGAATTTTTCTAATTCAATACCAGGATGGATACAATCGGCTCTTTGGCGAGAGATTAAAAAAACCTGTAAGAGATCCCTGTTTTGTCCTTTCAGTAAAACAACCCAGCGCGAAAACACTAAGATCTTTTTATTCCCGAGAGGGGGTGACGAGCTGAAGGGTACGTATTCTGAGCAAACGAGGCACCAAATCCGTGCCCGTCAGCGATTCCCGCCTCAGATCCTCGGCATAAGGAAAACGCCCCAGTGCGAAGCACCAAGGCGTTTTATGTATACCGAGGGGATGACGGGAATCGAACCCGCGTCATCAGTTTGGAAGACTGAGGCTTTACCATTAAGCTACATCCCCGCAAGAACTAGATAAGATTACCTGCCTGTGCTGGAGACTGTCAAGTTCGGCGCGCATCGTTTGCAGGGACCGTAACTAACGCTATTTCTGGCATCCAGGGCACCAATAGAGTTTACGGCCCGCGATTTCCTCCATACGAATGGTGGTGCCGCATCGGGGGCAGGGTTCTCCGTGGTGCTGGTAAACGTAGTTAGCATGCTCAGGCCAGGCTTCGGTTTCATGGATTCCCGGGCGGTCCTTCTGCTCGGTGGTGATGATGCGGCCGACACGCACTCCGATGGTGAGCAGATGTTTGTTATCTTCCCAGAGTCTACTCAGCTCATCATCGGTGAGAGTCTTACCGGGGCGAAGAGGATCTATTTCTTGGCGGTAAAGCGATTCGGCACGAAAAATATTGCCCACGCCTGAGATAGCGGCCTGATCCATGAGGATCACACCGATAGGCCTTGAGCTTTTGCGGGCTGCGGCATAGAAACGTTCGGGATTTGCATCGGTGTTGAGAGGATCTGGCCCAAGTTTGGCGCGTACCTGGGCAACTTCGTCTGGGTTTAAGGTTCGGCAGATAGTGGGACCAACGAGGTCAGCCCAACCGTGTTCTGAAACGATGCGGCACCGGGTAGTGCCTTTCGGCGCGGGCGGTCCGGTATATTCTTCGGCCTCCCCCGCCGTATATTCTTTTTCGCCGATCTTCCGGGGTGCGCCTATGCTGGATGCACCCGTAAAGGTTTCGTCCCCTCCAAAGCTCCAGTTGCCATAAATGCCAAGGTGCACGTTGAGGGTCAGCTCATTGTTGAAGGGCACGAAGAGATGCTTACCGTGCGCATATGCGTTGAGAATGCTGGCTCCGTCAAGAAGGGCTGCGCCATCCGTATAACGCCCCTGTGGACTTGAGACTCGCACGCTCTCCCCCGTGAAAACATCGTTGAATTGGCGGGCGATACGATGTATTGAGTGTCCTTCGGGCATGGGATTCTCCTGCGAACGCGTGTCTGTGGTTGTATTTTGGTGCATGCATCTGGGGTCTAAACTTTAGAAGCCGCACCTTTAATACGGTACACCGCATATCATTCGGACGGCGCCTTGGGGGTGTTTCATACACCTATAAACTAAACGGCGAATGCAGCGACATTTGTTATTCCCCCGATTTTTCAGGGTACGCTACCGCCGCATCCGTATAAAAAATCTGTGGCTTACTGATCTACGGTGCTATGAGTCGATATGCTTACCTTCAATACGACCGGTTCGCTCGTATTCGGCAACCTGACCGATGCGGCGGGCGTGGCGCTCTTCATTCGTCCACGGGGTGGAAAGGAAAACCTTAATAATCTCTAGTGCTTCTTCATTGCTGTGCTGACGACCACCGACCGCAATGACCTGGGCATTATTGTGTTGGCGGGCAAGGGCGGCGGTATCGTGATTCCAGGCCAGTGCGGCGCGAATTCCTTCTACTTTATTAGCGGCAATCTGCTCACCATTGCCAGAACCGCCTAGGACGATGCCCAGTGAGTCAAGCCCCTGCTCACGGTCTCGTTTAACGGCAAGTGCGGCGTTAATGCAGAAACTTGGGTAGTCGTCCAGCGGGTCGTACTCTTGGGGCCCGTGATCGATCATGTCGTATCCTGCGGCGGTGAGCTGTTCAATCAGGTATTGACTCGTCTCAAGACCTGCATGGTCGGTGGCGATATGTACGCGCAAGGGGTTCTCCTGGTGATATTCCGTGGCGCTCACAGCATGGATATTTACCTGTGCAGTGAGTGGTGGACTGGCTTCCCGAAATGTGCACGGCGATAGTCGTCTCTATTCTGGGCGCCCTCAGCTGTTGTGTCTCTATAACTGTAGCGAATTTAAACTTATTCCTGTAACCGGTATCGGGGCAATGGCAGGTACTATTTCGGCACATATTTTTCTGCCCACACCTGCCCTTACCATCGGCACGTATTTTGCGCATGTGATGAGTAATAATGTGCTCTCTGACGGGATGCGTTAGACTGTGGTACTAGGCACTTTTTGTCGGGGCACATACACATATCTGAGTTTGTTTGATGCCCATATTCTTGAACTTAGTTTTGCGCTGTTTCTCCTGGTAGGTCCGCTGCAAAACACTACAGGAAGATTTATAAACACATATCGAGAAAGGGAATCATGCCCGGTCTAAATTTAACCCGCGATGAGGCGATTGAGCGTGCGGGAATTATTAAGCGGGTTCACACCTACCGTGTTGATCTCGACCTTCGCACAGACAAAGATGTTTTCTCGTCGATTGTTGAGATTCGGTTCGATGCTGAGCCTGGCGCATCCACGTTTATTGACGCTATTACCTCTCAGGTAAATTCGATTGAATTAAACGGCGAGCGGCTTGATCCTGCTCTTGCCGATGGGGAGCGCATTACTCTGCCAAATCTTGCAGCGCAGAATGTTCTGAAGATCGATGCAGAGATGTTCTATACAAATACCGGTGAAGGTTTGCATCGTTTTGTGGACCCGGCAGACGGTGAAATTTATCTGTACTCACAGTTCGAGGTTCCGGATTCTCGCCGTGTTTTCCCTGTATTTGAGCAGCCAGATTTGAAGGCCGAGTTTGAGTTCAGCGTGCGTGTTCCTTCGCACTGGGTTGTGGTTTCTAACCAGCCCGAGGTGAAGATTGAGCCCAAGGACTGCGGCTGCGGTCGGGCGCAAACATGGTATTTCAAGCCTACCCCGCGTATGTCTTCGTACATTACAGCCATCGTGGCGGGCCCATATGAGAAGGTTACGAGCGAACTGACGAATTCTGAGGGGCGTGTTATTCCGCTGGGTGTTTACGCGCGTAAATCGCTGATGCCCTATGTAGATGCGGACGATATTTTTGAGCTGACTCGCCAGGGCTTCGAGTTTTATGAGGAGCAGTTCAAGACGCCGTATCCTTTCGAGAAGTACGATCAGCTCTTCGTCCCCGAATTCAATGCGGGTGCTATGGAAAACGCAGGGTGCGTAACCTATCTTGAAACCTATGTGTTCCGTTCCAAGGTTGCAGAGGCGCTGCGTGAGCGCCGCGCCATTACGATACTTCACGAGCTTGCGCATATGTGGTTTGGTGATTTGGTCACCATGAAGTGGTGGAATGACCTGTGGCTGAACGAGTCATTTGCCGAGTTTATGTCTACACTGGCTGCGGCTGAGAATACCCGCTACGCTCAGGAGGCATGGGCTACGTTCTCTGCTTCGGAGAAGACCTGGGCGTATAGGCAGGATCAGCTCTCCTCAACCCACCCAATTGTGGCTGAGATTCGTGACCTTCATGATGTGCAGGTGAACTTTGACGGCATTACCTACGCGAAGGGCGCATCGGTACTGCGGCAGATGGTTGCGTGGGTTGGTCAGGAAAACTTCATGGCGGCCTTGAAGAAGTATTTTGACAAGCACGCTTGGGGTAACACGGTTCTTGACGACCTGCTGGTCGAGCTGGAAGAGACTTCCGGCCGTGATGTACGCGCGTGGAGCGCCAAGTGGCTTGAAACCGCAGGGGTAAACACGCTTACGGTCGAGGTCGCCGATGATGCCGAGGGCAATATTACTTCTCTTGGTATCCGCCAATCCTATGCTGCCGGTTATGAGACGCTGCGCCCGCATCGCACAGTTATCGGTTTCTACAATCTGACAGACGGAAAGCTGACTCGCACCGACCGCATTGAGCTGGATATTGACGGCGAGCTGACCGAGATTGCCGAGGCCGTAGGCAAGAAACGCCCCGACCTGATTCTGCTCAATGATGAAGATTTGGCGTTTGCCAAGGTTCGCCTGGATGAGCGTTCTATTGATACTGCGGTGAAGCATCTGGGCGACATCGATTCGTCGGTGGCTCGCGGCGTGGTCTGGGGTTCCCTCTGGGATACCGTGCGTGACGCCCAGATGCCCGCGCGGCAGTATGTAGAATTTGTGCTCAATAACATCGGCAAAGAGACCAATTCAACTGCACTGCGAACCCAGCTGGGTAACCTCTCCATTGCTCTGCGTTCCTTTGTTAATCCTGAGTTTAGGGATGAAACTCGTGAACGCGCCGCCGATCGCCTGTGGTCGTTGGCTTGCGCCGCTCAGCCGGATTCAGACTCGCAGCTGCAGCTGGTTCAGGCGTTTGTGAACCAGACCCGAACCGAGGCGCAGTATGAGATTGTGCAGCGGCTTTTTGAGGGCGATATTGTGCTGGACGGCTTGGAGATTGACACCGATTTGCGGTGGACCCTAATCTGCCGCCTGGCGACGGGTGGTCGTGTGAGCGCCGCGCAGATCGATGCTGAGGCGGCGAACGATAACACGGCAACCGGTCAACAGTATGCGGCCCAGGCATATGCGTCTCAGCCGAGTGAACAGGTGAAAGCCGAGTACTGGAACAAGATTATGGTAACCGGCGAGCTGTCTAATATGATTCAGCGCTACGCCATTTTCGGTTTCAAATCGGGCGAGCCCGAGCTCATTGCGCCGTACATTGAACCGTATTTTGAGCTAATTGAGGGCATTTGGCGTTCGCGGTCACACGAGATTTCGATGCAGATTATTGGCGGCATGTACCCTTCGGAACCCACCGCCGAACTGCTGGAACGCACCGAAACCTATTTAGCGTCTTTGCCTGAGGATGCGGCGGCTCTGCGACGACAGATTGCGGAGGCGCGCGATGGCGTGGCTCGTGCCTTGAAGGTTCAGGCGGCTGACGTTTAGGGCAATAATCCCCTAAGCTCGCTGTCCCCAACCTATATAAAAAGGTTCTTGATGTGAAACAAACCGCGAAAATTACGCTTATTTCACGTCAAGAACCTTTTTTTAGCGCCCATGGGTTATGTTGGGCCAAGTGGATCTTGAGAGTTATTGTTTTGGGCAACAGTTCTATTCGCTAAGATCCTTGAAATACCGAGCAACGGGCCAGCGAACAAATCCTTCGGATTCATAGAGTGCCCGGGCCGGTGCGTGCCCTGAATCGCCGCCGGTTTCGACCATCACCATGCGCATCCCGGCGTCTTTAATCTGCGCATAGGCGTGCTCCATGAGCTGCTGCCCCACGCCGCGCCGCTGGTACTCGGGATCGACAGCAATCACATAAATCTCACCCATCTGATCCTCGGGGTGAATACGCGTGCAAACCCAAGCGACCGGGTGCTCACCCTCAATCGCAACAGACACATTCTGAGGCTCCTGATCGAATACTTCCTTCAAATCGCTAAGCTGTCGCTGCTGCCATCCCTGAGGATAGAAAGCATCATAAACGAACTCGGGGACGTCGTTGTGCATCCGCGGAAAAACGGATCCCCAGGCGCGAAGTGAAATATCCAGAAGAGCTTCCCGGTACGCAGGGCTGTAAGAGACAATACGCATTGTTACACCCTATAAAAGCAACGTCTGAAATGCAATGCTGTCTTGAACTATGCCCGGTTCTGCATGGCACGTGCCGCACGCTCGAAATAGTCCCACATGGTCGCATCAATCATCATGGGAAGATCGAGGGTATCCATTGCCTGCCGCATATATTTCAGCCAGGTATCGCGTTCCTTCGCACCGATCGGGTACGGGTTATGCCGGATGCGCAAACGCGGGTGACCTCGCTGTTCCCTGGTAGGTGCTGGGCCCGCCAAAGTACTGAATCAGGAACATTTTTCAGCCGCCGCGCCGATGCATCGAAATGGTCAGTATCGCTTTGCTTCAATCTCGGCGGTCTGTTCCTCTGTGAGGTGCTCGGGCGGAAACGGGTCAAAAATCCGGGTACATGGCAGAAAACTCGGGGTCGGCCTTTCACGAGCGCATAGAACCTGCGGGTGAGCTTATCGAAGGTTTCCTCGCCGCCCACCTGGTCGTAAATGCTGACCTGCTCACCCGGCTGATTTGCAGAATAACTCATGCGAGCGCTCCCGAGCCCGAACGCACCAGCACATGCCCGCCGGGGGCGGCGATGCGCACCCAGCCGTCGGAACCGGTACGGGCGGCATATATAGCGAGCTCACCGGTGAAGGTTTCGGGAAGGAATCCGAAGACCTGCAGGGCGAAAGCTGCGCCTGTAGGTATAGGGGCTCGGTCAAACTCCGGCAGGTGCTCAAGCACCATGGGAGATGACCAGATACGGGTTCGCACGGTGGTGAGCACTGCGGCACCAGGGTTTTCGGGGAGTGCTTTTTCGACGGCGGTAAGTCCGTCACGGCTGGCGCGGCGGAACTCGTCTGCGTCTATGATTCCTAGTTTTTCCCATCCTTGCAGGGGCGCAGCTTTTCCAGCCCATTCGGTGTGTACGGTAACGGGCGGCAGGTACAGCACCATCTCGGATTCTTCAATGCGTGCCAGGCGTTCGAGCAGGGCGGCTGAATCTACCACAATATCAAGGGTTGATGGCTTTGCGAGGTTGAGGGCTCGCATCCCCAGAATGGTGGGGGTGTTATCCAGCATGGTTTCGGGGGCGAGAGAGCACGCGAAAACGGCAAGTACACTCCCACGGGCGGTAAGTCGTATTGCCGCTTGGGTATCGAGGGAACGTGCGCGTGAAATATAAGTGCTGAGGTCGGCAGCGGCGGCTATACCTTGCTGGTTGTTGGGGAAGATAAAGTAGGGTTCGTCGATGCCTTCGTGCGGATTGTATTTGAGGTCTATACGCCGGGTGTTGGTTGTGGCTGAGCGTGGAGGTTCTTGCGGTTCCGGTTCTGGCAGAGGTGCTGCGTCGGGTGTGTGCAGGTCATCGGTCATGTTTTGCCTCTCGCTCGCATATTTTCTTCGATAAATCATCCTCAACTTTACCCCTTCGTGTCAGAATTAAAGAATGACGAAGCCCACCCCCACCCAGAACTTGATGACCATGCTGAACCTGACCCCCGCTGAGCCGGTGGGCGGTGACGACGCTTTTACCGCTGTGACGCTAACCCGTGAGACCCCGCGCACTTATGGAGGGCAGGTGCTCGCTCAGGCGATTATGGCGGCTGATAATACTGTTAGCGATAAGGTGTTGCATTCGATTCATGCATATTTTTGCATCCCGGTGATATTACGAAAGAGCTTATTTTTACCTCACAACAGCTCAATAATGGGCGTTCTTTTGCGACTCGCCGGGTTCAGGCGCTTCAGGACGATATTCCCATTTTCTCTGCGATTGCATCATTTCAAAAACCCAGTCGCGGCCCCGAGCATACGGCTGTTGAGATGCCGCAGGTTCCCGTTCCTGAGGGGCTGCCAAGCGTGAGCGACTACATTGGCGAGGTGGCGCATCCGGTAGCGCAGGCTGTTGCATGGGAACGCCCAATTGATATTCGGTATGTGAGCCCGCACCTGTATACGGCCCCGGATTCAAGCTCGCAGAAACCGGTTGCCACGGTGTGGTTTAAGACTTTCGATCCGCTGATTGATGCTTCCGGCGCCCCGGTTTCGGATGCGATGCATCGGGCGGCAATTGCGTATGCTTCGGATTATCTTCCCCTAGAACCAGCGCTGCGCAGGCACGGCAAGTTTTGGCTTGAGCAGGGCATGAAGTCTGCCTCTTTGGACCATGCGATGTGGTTTCATCGTGAGGCACGTGCGGATGAGTGGCTGCTGTATGTCATGGACTCTCCCACGGCGCAGGGTGGTCGGATGCTCGCTCGGGGCTCGATTTTTACGCGCGAAGGTAAGTTAGTGGCGACTGTTGCGCAGGAGATGATGTTCCGTTTGCCGGAGTATCGGTAGTTGAGGCGTTTCGGCCGTAGTCAATGTAGGGAGCGGACCGCTGTTTGGCAGCACTCGCGGTACTCTGAGACCAGGCAAAATAACGTCATAAATAGTACGCATCTATTGTCGAGAGCGCGGTGTGCCCTATGCTAAAACTAAAGCCTTCATCAGGCATCCCTAACTATAAGCCATAAAACCAACGGAGGATTAGCGTGGCAGTTGTCAAGATTAATAAGCTCAGCGTGCAGGAAGGCATGGGCGAGGAGCTGGAGCGCCGGTTCAAGAACAATAACGAAAAGCTCAATGAAGTTCCCGGGTTCCTGAGCTTTGAACTGCTACGCCCCACCAGTGGCGGTACCGAATATTTTGCGATGACTCATTGGCAGGATGAGGAGTCGTTCCGCAACTGGCTTGCAAACCGGCACGTGGTGCGCGATAAGCCGGTGGTGAGTGCATCCGAAGGAATTCTCGGGTTTGACGTGGTCGATTTCGACGCTATCGACTAGCACCTGCTTTTCTCGCAAAGATGTCCCGTCTCATGGGTGATGAGACGGGACATCTTTCTATGAAGCACAAGTTATAGCGTTTAGCGAGTAAGCTTGCGATGCACCACGCGGTGCGGCTTCGCAGCTTCCGGTCCCAGACGTTCGATCTTGTTTTTCTCGTAAGACTCGAAGTTACCCTCGAACCAGTACCACTGATCCGGGTTTTCTTCGGTGCCTTCCCATGCGAGGATGTGGGTTGCCACACGGTCGAGGAACCAACGGTCGTGGGAGACGACGACGGCGCATCCGGGGAATTCCAGCAGAGCGTTCTCAAGCGACGCTAGGGTTTCCACATCAAGGTCGTTGGTGGGCTCGTCCAGCAGCAGCAGGTTACCGCCCTGTTTGAGGGTCAGCGCCAGATTCAGGCGGTTACGCTCACCACCGGAGAGCACACCCGCTTTCTTCTGCTGATCCGGCCCCTTGAACCCGAACGCCGAAACATAGGCACGCGAAGGCATCTCAACATTGCCGACCTGAATATAATCCAGACCGTCCGAGACGACCTCCCACAGGCTCTTTTCGGGGTCAATGTTGGCGCGGTTCTGATCAACGTAGGAGATCTTCACGGTTTCGCCGACCTTTGAGCGAGCCGCCGTCAAGCTCTTCCAAACCGACGATGGTCTTGAACAGGGTCGATTTACCCACACCGTTCGGACCAATCACACCCACAATGCCGTTCCGCGGCAGCGAGAACGACAGACCGTTAATGAGCGAGCGCCCGTCAAACCCCTTCTGCAGGTTCTCGGCCTCAATCACCAGGTTGCCCAGGCGTGGTCCCGGCGGAATTTGAATCTCTTCAAAGTCGAGTTTGCGGGTCTTTTCAGCTTCGGCCGCCATCTCTTCGTAACGTGCCAAACGTGCTTTCGACTTCGCCTGCCGGCCCTTCGAGTTTGAGCGCACCCACTCTAGTTCTTCGTTCAGGCGTTTAGCGAGTTTCGCGTCCTTCTTGCCCTGAACTTCAAGGCGGGCGCGCTTCTTCTCAAGGTAGGTGGAGTAGTTGCCTTCGTAGGGGTAGAGGTTGCCGCGGTCAACCTCGGCGATCCATTCGGCAACGTGGTCTAGGAAGTAGCGGTCGTGGGTAATCGCAATGACCGCGCCTTCGTAAGACTGCAGATGCTGCTCAAGCCACAGCACCGACTCGGCGTCTAGGTGGTTGGTGGGCTCATCCAGCAGCAGCAGGTCTGGTTTCTGCAGCAGGAGCTTGCACAGTGCCACGCGGCGGCGCTCACCGCCGGAGAGGTGGGTGACGGGGGCGTCGGCGGGTGGGCAGCGAAGTGCCTCCATAGCTTGTTCCAGCTGGGAGTCTAGGTCCCAGGCGTTTGCGGCATCGATAGCTTCCTGCAGCTTACCCATTTCTTCCATGAGGGCATCAAAATCGGCGTCAGGTTCAGCCATGAGCGCGGAAATTTCGTTGAAACGGTCCAGCTTCGCCTTGATCTCGCCCACGCCTTCTTCGACGTTGCCGAGCACGGTTTTCTCTTCGTTCAGTGGCGGTTCCTGAAGCAGAATACCTACGCTGTATTCGGGCGAGAGGCGTGCCTCGCCGTTCGAGGGCTGATCCAAGCCAGCCATGATTTCAGGATGGTCGACTTACCGGCGCCGTTGGGACCAACCATACCAATCTTGGCGCCCGGGAAGAACGACATGGAAACGTCGTTAAGAATGACCTTATCGCCCACAGTTTTGCGGGCTTTGGTCATCGTGTAAATAAATTCAGCCATAGTGTTCTATTCTACCGCTATTTTTGGGATGCGCACGCGGTTTTTAGTCACCTTCAGCTTGTGCGCGTTTACGTTCATAGGAGCGGGCAGCTCGGATGCGGTCGCCACAACGTACGCTGCACCACCTACGTCGTGCGTGGGTTCGTAGCATTATGCGGTCGCAGTCAGGAGCTTCGCATTGAGAGAGTTTATCTCCTTCTTCGCCAGTCAGTAATGTGATGGCATCGTAGGCGATGCGCGCGATTGCATAGTCCACCTCTTGGGTGAGGGGGGTCTTCAACTCGCCGGGTGTACCGCTGGTTTTCCGTATCCCAAGCTAGAGCGTTCATGGTGAGTGCTTCATGTGCTGTCTTATTGACGGCGTGAAGCGCACCCGGGTAGGGAGGACGCTGGTTTAGATACGCGTCAAGAAGTTCTTTGATGACGTACCGAAAGCTGATGAATCTGCTGGTGCAATAGCCTTGCAATTCATATGAGTCATTCACGATGTGGTGTTCGTGCGCCCATTCGGTAGCTATTTCTGGGGTTGCGAGCAGATCGTATTGTTCGCCACCGGGTGTTTTATGGAGGGTATTAGCTAGCGCTATGCAGGGGTGTTCTTGACTTCCGGGTGCCGCCGGAAGGTGGGAGGTTCGGTGAGAATTTTCCATATTTCTCATGGTATCACTTGCCTTTCCATGAATGACCCTATTGTTAATCACGGCAAAAATATATTTTATCCATGAGAGGACTATTTTTATGCCTACGATTAACGTCATCACCGGCCCTACCGTCCTGATCGAATACGCGGGTTTGCGCTTCCTGACCGACCCTACCTTTGATGCCCCTCAGGACTACGACATGGGCATTACCGTTCTCAAGAAGACTGCCGGCGCACCCATCACCCCTGAGTCGGTTCTCCCCATCGATGCAGTCCTACTCTCGCACGACACCCACCCCGACAACCTCGACACAAGTGGTCGCGCCCTCCTCCCCGAGGTTGGTCACGTCATCACCACCAAAGACGGCGAAAAGAACCTTCAGGAAGAAGGCCTCACTAACGTCACCGGCCTGGCACCTTGGAATACTTTCATCGTGTCAAAGGATTCTGCCGAAGTTACTGTCACCGCAATGCCCGCACTCCACGGCCCGGATATCCCTGCAATTCAGGAGAAGGCCGGTCCTGTCATTGGCTTCCTCCTTCAAGCCGAAGGAGAACCGACCGTATACATTTCCGGCGACAACTCCGAGCTCCACATTGTAGAGGAAATCGCTAAGCGCATTGCCCCCGTTGACGATGCTGTTCTTTTTGCAGGGGCAGCCCATCCCATTGGTCCGGAGTTTGATATGACCATGACCGCTGAGAATGCCGCAAAGACCGCGAAGCTCTTAGGAGCTCAACGTGTATACATTGCTCACACTGATTCCTGGGGCCACTTAGGTGAAGATCTGCAAGATACAATTCGAGTCTTTACCCAAGAGGGACTTGGCAATAAGCTCATGAATAAGTAGATCATTAAGATTTCTGGGGTGTGTGCAGACTATTGCATACACCCCAGTTTTTGTGTGAACACTTTTAAGGCTCACTTATGACCAGTTAGACTCGAAGGTATGGGTACACCGAATTCTCACGAAATAACCGCCGAAGACCTCCATAAGGTTGTCGATCAGATTGCGCTTACTATGCCGTTGGCGACCTCCGATCAGCCTTTCGGACCACGTAATACGGTGTACCGCATTAGCGGCAAAATTTTTGCGATGTACACGGACGGTATCGGCTACCCGATCGTGAATCTGAAGACCGACCCCGAAGAATCCGAGGTTCTGCAGCGCATGTACCCAAGCATTATTCCAGGGTGGCATATGAATAAACGGCATTGGATTTCGGTCGGCGCAGGCAAGGGTGTTACACGCCAGCTTCTTGAAGAGCTCATCGAAGATGCCTACCTGCGTATTATGTACGCCCTGCCCAAGGCAAAACGCCCTATCGAATTCCGCGAGCGCCCGGTTCCCGAAAAACATTAGATACTGCAGGCTCACATGTATATTCCTGCCAGCGATCCCGTTCTCTTTCTGAAGCTTTCTGCTGATTACAACTATGCATACATGGCGCATGGACGTACCGGCGGGGTGGTCTTGCGCGCCTATGATAGGTTTCAGAAGGCGCATGCTCTCGGTATTCCTGCGGTTCCGTGGGGCTTTTCATGCCCTGAGAAAACGGTTCGGCACATTCGCCAGGAAATTCTGCGTGCCCGTAAGCTAGGCGGTGAGCTGGAAATTTTGATGATCTATCGTGAGCCTGATCTGCCGGTTATTCCGGCGCCCGAATCGCACGGTTTTGAGAGGCGTGATGATGTTCCTCAGCTGATGCCTTCCAAGTTGCGTGATAGTTGGTTGGATGCCGGTTTTTCGGCGGAACGTCACGGTAGTTTAGAAGATCGGATGCTTGCTCTCGCTCAGGTAGAGGAATTTACTGACCCTGAACCTCTAGATCTTGCCCGCTACGAGCATACGAGTACTCACCGCCCGTTATCATTGTCGATGCGCGGCTCGCTCTCCCGTGCCCTGGGCGGTAGGTATAAGCCTGCGGAAGATCCGGGTGCCCCGAGTAAGATTTATTGGGTTCAGGGGCGCGCCGTTGTTTACGATATTCTCGACTTTGAACGTTTTAGTTTTAGCCATCAACTGTAAGGGGCTTCAACGAATGCAACGGTGCGGGGTGTTAGAGCTCTTCCGGTTTAGTCTGCTTGGCGAGATTTGGGGAAATGTACACCGCGCTCGGCAAGAAAATGTCGGTCTTTCTTATCCCAATTTTCTTCAGGATACGCCTCAAAAAGATCGGGGCGGCGGCTCATGGTACGTTCAATCTGCTGCTCGCGCCGCCACCTGGCAATAGCACCGTGATTGCCCGACAGCAGGATAGGCGGAACCTCGTAGTCGCGCCACTGCGCCGGTTTTGTATACACCGGGTACTCCAAAAGCCCGCCGGTGTGCGACTCTTCTGCAAGAGATTCTGGGTTTCCCAATGCCCCAGGAATTAGTCGAGTAATAGCCTCGATCATCGCCATGACCGCTACCTCTCCGCCGTAGAGCACATAGTCCCCCTATCGAGACGGGAAGCACGCGGAAGCGGGTTTGTGCCCAGTCGAGCACACGCTCGTCAATACCTTCATAGCGCGCGGGTGCGAAGGCAATATGCTGTTCTTCAGCGAGTTCATAAGCCATTTGCTGGTTAAAAACCGTGCCTGCTGGGGAAGGAACAATCAGGAGAGGACGATTATCCTGCGCAGGCACGAGTTTCTGAGGACTCGAATTTTCCTCTGCTCTTTCTCGCTGTTCTTCCGGCTCATCGCGATTATTTTCGTGGTGCTCCTCCCCCGCCCGCTGCGGTGAATTCGCAAGCACTTCATCAAGCGCAAGCCCCCAAGGTTCCGGTTTCATGACCATCCCGGCACCACCGCCATAGGGGGTATCATCAACCGTGTGGTGGCGGTCGAAGGTATAGTCACGCAGATTATGCACGCGCAGATCGACCAAACCGTTTTCGCGGGCTTTCCCTACCAGCGAGAGGTCTAACGGTGTCAAGTACTCGGGAAAAATAGTGATAACGTCGTAGCGCACGGGCTACTCCCCCGTATTTTCTGAGTTCGATGCGGCAGATTCTGCTTCAGCCACGTTGATAAGACCGGGTGGCGGGGTCAGAAGCACGAAGCCGGGTTCGTCCTCAGCGGTGGTCACAACTTCAGGAACGATTTCTTCGACGAAGGGAATCATAATCTCGTCACCGCCGTGCTCGGCAGCAAGTTTAACGAGCAGTATATCCTGCGCGGGCATGGTCTGCAGACCGGTAACCTTCCCCAGAGGCTTCCCCGCTTTAGGATTATTGACGGGGTTCTCCCCCTCAGGAACCTTCACCAGAAGATATACAGGCAGGTTCACGAGTTCCTGTTCGTAGAAGCCTTCATCATCTTCGTCCTCGGGAACCTCAAACATCAAGCGGCTGCCCCGCAGCTCTTCCGCTTGGTTGCGGGTAGTGACTTCCTCAAACGCACCACCAGAATCTTCTTATTCCAACGATGCCCCGCTACTTTAAGCCTGCCCGTTGGTGCAACAGTAGCCACAGGGCTTTTCGGGGTGAAGTTTTCCAAGTCGAGAACTTCTCCGGGGGCAAAGCGCTCCTCGGGGATATCTGTGAAGAGTTGAACCGTAACTTCACCGCGAATACCGTGCGGTTTGCCGATGCGCGCAACCAAAACCTGCATGTTGTAAACCTCTAGAAAAACTGGGGCTTGTAGACACCTAATATTCTACCGGCAGGTCCGAAAAAGCGCAGACTCTCACAAGCTGTGGAGGCACCCACCTGCTGTGTGATTGCCTGCTGAAAATTCTCATGATTAAAGCAGAACGTTCCAACACCTTGTCGGTGATGGAACGCTCTTGATGCTATATCAGCTAACGTTTTCTGTCGGTGTCGATAATATCGATCCGAACCTGATCGCCCTCAGAAATCGCATCCATCACGGTGCGAATGCTCTTAGCGGTTCGGCCCGAACGACCAATCACTCGACCCAAATCATCGGGATGTACCCGAACCTCCAGCGTCTCGCGATGGCGCTGCTGGCGCAGACGCACTTTCACATCGTCCGGATGCTCGACAATCCCTCGAACCAAGTGTTCGAGTGCATCAGCCAACATAATTACTCAGCTGCTTCCTCGGCAGCCTCTGCTTCAGCTTCAGCAGGAGCTTCCTCGGTTGCTTCCTCAGCCTTATCGGCCTTGGGGGGTGATAGCCTCAGGCAGAATAACGGAACCCTTCTGGGGAACAACGAATTCAGCCTTAGGTTCAACGGGCTTGATGCTGTTCTCAGCCTTCTCGCCCTTGAAAGTTGCCCAGTCACCTGAGAGCTTCAGCAGAGCCAAGACCTGTTCGGTCGGCTGTGCGCCAACAGACAGCCAGTACTGAGCACGCTCAGAGTTAATCTCGATACGCGAGGGCTGCTCGGTCGGGTGGTAGATACCGATCTCTTCGATAGTCTTACCATCACGCTTCACGCGAGAATCCGCAATCACAATACGGTAGCGAGGATCGCGGATCTTACCCATACGCTTGAGACGAATTTTAACAGCCACTGTAGTGGTTACTCCTGTTTCAATACTTGGTGCGAAACCGCGCTTCAGCGCCCGTGGGGCGGGCCGTTCACGAAGTCTCTATGGACACAACAAAGCGCGAAGAGAGGGGTCACGCAATGTCGGGTACTCAGATAGGGTAACAAATAGGGCGATTTAAATCTAGCGGATCCCCGCGTTTTCGGGCATATGTCGCTGTTATAGCGTTAATCGTCGGAGCTTATCTCAAGAACTTCGCCGGTTTCGAGGGCTTTCAGGGCTTCTTGCAGCCGCCTCACCATCGCCGGGCGCACATAATCGCCCAAGTTTTCGCCAGACCACCCACTCATAGGTCACCAGTTCATCATTCTGCAAAGTAATGGGGGTGTCGCGCGGAATAACGCCCGCATCGTACATGTAATATGTGGAATCGCCCCAGACACCTAATGCGAGCCCATGGAAAATAGCCACCAAACGACCCGGAGTCAGGGTAAGCCCTAGCTCTTCCTGAACCTCACGGAAGCATCCTGTTTTCGGTGCCTCGCCCGACTCGACGGTTCCGCCCGGAAGAATCCAGCCGTCCTTGTAGTTCGGCTTCACCACAAGTAGTTCGCCTTCTTCATTACGAATAAGCGCCCCGGCGGCAAGCCGACGTGTTGGAAGTGATGCGATAAAAGCTACCAATTCCTCGTGGCTTAAATATGTATCTTTCATAGATTCCGCTTTCGTCTGTGTTTAGCATGGTTCTTAGGAGCGTTAGAGAGTTTTAGGAGAAGAACTTACGAACGGTACGACGTACCCGCTCTCCTAGCTCTGCGGTGGATGACGTATCGGGCGCGGAGTTCACGGCCTGTGAGCGGGCTTTGCGGGACTTACGCGGAGATTCCACATAGATGCCGTCACGCAGGTCATCAACTAAGGTTCGCCGGTGCAGCCCCTCCGACGATGCGCCCTGCGGGTTATCGCCCCGGCGCACGAGCTCCGCGCTTACGGGATCATCTGACGCCGTTTTACTGCGATGCTCATCAAGTTTCTCGCCAGCAAGCCGAGCAAGACGAGGCGCTAAGAGAATCTCACTCGTGCCGCCAGCTGCGAGAACAGTACTCAGAGCTGTCAAAATTGGGGCGCTCTTACCCTGCGCTTTTTTGCGGCGCGCAACAGTCCAAAACACGGTTGCCAGCCCCAGCTGCGCGGTACCGTCCACCCGAAAAACGCGCGTAAGCAAACGATTTTTGGGATCTTTTCCGGCAGAAGTCTCACCAGGCGATTCCGAGTGTGCGGGCTGCACTGTATGCGTTGAAGAGTTCGTCTCAACGACCGCTTTGTTTGATGCACCGCTAGGGCTAGACGCATCCACACGCGGACTTGAGGAAGGCTTCTTCACCAAAGACTCGTTCTGCTGATTATCACGTTGTTTGGTGGTACCCACATGAGTATATTCGTAAGGAATCTCGCCACTTTGAGACGCAGCAAGCCACTCCGCAAGAGTCACACGGCGGTTTGTAGCTACCAGACGATAGCTGCGTTTTAAAGCCTCTATATCGGGAAGTTTATCGGACTGGTAATGCGCAGACAGTGAGTTATCGTCACTCTGTGCCGGATCCATGTCTGCTTGAGACGAACTTTCGTCATGAGGTGCCGCCAGCAATTCAGCAGGGTCTTCGCCGAAACACACGAGCGGTTCCAATCGCACCGATCTCAAGCCCTTCCGTCGGTACCGCTGCCAGCTCAACGGGAACATGCAATAGCTGAAGCACCGATTCGAGAGCAAGAGTGTTCTTCGTATCTCGCAGATAGCTCTCAAGGCGCCTTCCCGCAGAAGTTCCAGAAGGAACACCGAAAAAGCAGGGAAAGCTCAACAATAGAGCGAGTAAGCTCGTCTTGATCCAGACCAAAAAGGTTCGGGCGGCAAACCTGGCAGACTCGTCAGAATATCTTCTAAAGAGCCCTCATAAGAATCGCAATGTTCACGAGTCATAGTTCGTGTGAGAGTCTTCGGAACAGACTGCCAGAAGAACTCCAGAATGGTCGAGTCCTTCTCCTCCGGCTCGCCCAGCATCCAGGCAGGTGCGTTCTCGTTCTGCTCTAGCTCTTGAGGGGCCTCCATAAAGATGAGATGCTGTTGATGCGCATTCCCCTCCGCAATCAAGGCATGACACTTTGCTTCGGCAATAACAGCCAAAATGTCATGCGGATCGCCGCTAATAATCGTCCATGTTCCCGCCGGGGCCGCGACAATCTGGCGTTCCGGCTGGGTGAGGAGCATGCTGGTGAGTGCATCCAGGTTAATATCTAGAAGCGCCGCGGCATCGCCATCAACTAAAAATTCGATCTGGTAAACATCGTGCGGTACCGGTACCCACATCCCGGGTTCTTCTTCAAGAGCAATACCGGTTACTGGCATGCGTTCAAGAAGCCACTCAACGTATTCTTCCAAGGGCTCACCCTTGCGAATCTGTCCGTGTGCCACATGCAAAACGTTCAAATAACCTGCGGGATTAAGCGAACACAAAACATATATCTGAACCTCACGCTCGCCCATCTCATAGGCGATAAGTTCGGGCCGTTCCCGAGTCAGCTCTATAAGAGCCTGAATCACATCATAATCGCTGGCGGCGCGCGCTAACATGCGGCGACGGTGCAGGTTCTCATCCTCAACGTCAGAAAAAGTCACATCAAAGATTTCTTCGGGAGAACCCGCATGGTCATGCCGAGGAGCCGAATAATGTTCTCCGTCTTCCTCGGAGCTATCCGGATCTTGGGGAGCCGGAGTATCCTGCCACATCTGGTTAAGTTCTTCGACCGTCAGATCATCATGGGCTAGTGAGGCGGCAACATCATCTACTTCACGCGGATCAATACGGTGTTCTTTTTCCTCATGAAGTTGTTTCGCCCGCCGGATCAGGTCAATAATAGCGCTCGCAACATCCGCAGTTTCAGGATCAGCATCATCACTAGAGTCACTGGAATAGACCACTTTAGAACCGGCGATGTCGGGGGTGTTTTCACCATACTCTAAAGACAGACGAACCCATAAATAATCCGGGACAGTGCCATTTTGACTGGCAGATGCCTCCGGCTTGGTGTAAGTCCAAGGGTTGGCAGTTTCATGGCGCTCACGACCGTTCTGTTCAGCGCCGCCCTGCGCCGAGTCTCGGTGATGTTGCTCGTTGTTCTGCATTCTTCCCCTTAATAGCGTTCTGCCGTTTGCCTCATCTGCCCCGCTACTAACGCCGTAAAACCTTCTGCTAATTAGTAGGCACGGTTTACATTCAAGGCATAGCCGGTGAGAAACGGCGTTACGAATCATCGGATGCACACTGTAGAGATCTGCATTCCACGCCTATCAATCGGATCCGCTTTTCTCATGCAGGTTTTCAGCCTGCAGCACGTGACCTGATGGTGTGTGTCATAGGCGCGGTATTATCGAATCCTCTATACCAGAGTAACGCGTATGTCTTCATGATGTGTGAATACGGAGTGAGTCGTCTTCATACACCGGTAAATTCTTGTCAAACAACGTTCACGATGTTTGACGGCTCCTTCATAAAGCCGCCAGAACACCGCGAACACCATTTCACAGTCCCTCTACTGTAGGAACTTCTCAAAGCCCTTCGGCAGATTCATCTTCGAAAGATCAAGATCTTCTTGCTGCTGCGCCTGCTGCCCGAAAGCCGCACCCTGGCGTGCCTTCTGAGCGGCAAGTGCCTCTGCCTCTTGCTGCTTACGCTTCATGGGGTTGCCTGAGCGACCCTGCCTTCTTCTTGTTATTATTTTTCTTATTCTTTTTACGGTTACTTCCGCCAGCCGCGGCCATACCGGGCATCTGCATGCCGCCGGGCATACCAGACATCTTGCCGGTGGCAAGCTTCTTCATCATCTTCTGTGCCTGAGCAAAACGCTCCATGAGCTGATTCACCTCAGAAACAGTCACGCCCGAACCTTTCGCGATACGCGCACGGCGTGAGCCGTTAATGATCTTCGGTGCCACACGTTCATGCGGGGTCATCGAACGTACAATAGCTTCAACGCGGTCAATTTCACGTTCGTCAAAAGACTCTAGCTGCTGGCGCATCTGGGCGGCACCGGGCATCATCATGAGAAGTTTCTTCATGGAACCCAGCTTGCGAATCTGCTGCATCTGCGCCAAGAAATCATCAAAGGTGAAATCTTCCTGATCAATGAATTTCTTGGCCATGCGGTCGGCTTCTGCCTTATCCCACGTGGCCTCTGCCTGCTCGATCAGAGTGAGCACATCGCCCATATCCAGAATGCGGCTGGCCATACGGTCGGGGTGGAACTGCTCAAAATCATCCACGTTCTCACCCGTGGATGCGAACATAATAGGTTTGCCGGTAACCGAAGCAACGGAAAGGGCCGCACCACCGCGGGCGTCACCATCGAGTTTAGAGAGCACCACGCCGGTGAAGTCCACACCCTCGTTGAAGGCATTTGCGGTATTCACGGCGTCCTGACCGATCATCGCATCAATCACGAACAGGACTTCTTGAGGCTCAATAGCATCGCGGATATTACGCGCCTGCTGCATGAGTTCAGCATCCACACCCAAACGGCCTGCAGTATCAACGATCACCACGTCATGAAGCTTCGCACGCGCTTCAGCAACGCCATCTCGTGCAACCTGCACAGGATCGCCAGTAGGGGTATCAAATTCACTGGTCACGCCCGGGTGAGGCGCGAAAACGGGCACGCCCGCACGCTCACCCACAACCTTCAGCTGGGTTACCGCGTTCGGGCGCTGCAAATCAGATGCCACCAGGATAGGGGTATGCCCCTGCCCCTTGAGCCACTTTGCGAGTTTACCCGCCAGCGTGGTTTTACCAGCCCCCTGCAGACCAGCCAGCATAATAATGGTGGGACCGGTCTTCGCCATGTTAATGCGGCGAGTCTGCCCACCCAAAATGGTAATAAGCTCTTCGTTTACAATCTTGACGATCTGCTGTGAAGGGTTGAGCGCCTCTGAGACCTCAGCACCGAGGGCACGCTCCTTAATATGTGCAGCGAATTCACGGACAACAGGCACGGCGACATCCGCATCCAGCAGGGCGCGGCGAATTTCGCGGACGGTTGCGTCAATGTCTGCCTCAGAGAGGCGGCCCTTGCCACGCAGGTTTTTAAAGGTTGCCGTCAAACGGTCAGAGAGAGAGAATTGAACACGAGCCGTGATCACTTTCTTATCGTCGAGGAAACGGACTGCACCCAGCTTGAAACCAAGATGGTCGCCCATTTTTAAGATGCTTACTCAATCTCCAAGGATACAGGATGTGCCAAGATCTACTGTCGATGACACCCTCCGATGAGCGTTTGGCGAAACTGTACACAATACGCAGTTAGATAATAAAGGTATGGATTTTCGAACGGCAGCTGCAGGATATCAGTACGGTGTGCGAGCTTCGGCACTGATCATACACGCCGGTAAGCTCTTGACCTACAGTCACGACGGCAAATATTTTGTGCCCGGCGGCGCTGTGCAGGTGGGTGAGCACAGCACGGATGCGGTGCGTCGCGAAGTACGCGAAGAACTAGGCATCGGCTGCACGGTTCGGAAGCTTGCGTTCGTAGGAGAGCACCTTTCACAGTGCACGATATACCGAACCACCGCATTGAATTTCACTACCTCGTGGAGGTTGATTCTGAAGCGGTTCCGATAACCACCTGCGAAGAGGAGCATCGCTACCCCTGTGCCTGGCTGCCGCTCGATTCCCTGGCGGATTATCCGCTCAAACCAGAGTTTCTTACACATGAGCTGCCGCAGTGGAACGGAAAACTCAAGCACCTGGCAACCCATGAATAGGGTGTTCTGGCAAGCGAATACACAAACCGGGAGCGTTTTCTTCATCTGGTAACAATTTAAGATCAAGAAAACGCTCCCGGAAATATCGCCTCATCATGTGCTCCGCTAAAATGCACGACGCACAAGAGCAGGGTTCAGGAGCTAGTCGAGAAGCGCATCCACGAAGCCTTCGGGATCGAAGGGCGCCAGGTCGTCCGGACCTTCGCCGAGTCCCACGAGCTTGACGGGAACACCCAATTCTTCCTGAATAGCCACCACGATGCCGCCCTTTGCGGTACCGTCGAGCTTGGTGAGCACAATACCGGTCACGTCCACGATTTCGCCGAAGACCTTCGCCTGCACCATACCGTTCTGCCCGGTAGTCGCGTCAATTACCAAAAGCACCTCGGTCACGGGGGCTTCCTTTTCGATCACGCGCTTAATCTTGCCGAGCTGATCCATCAGACCGGCCTTATTCTGCAGACGACCCGCAGTATCGACCAGCACCGTGCCGATGCCCTCAGCCTTAGCGGTCTTCACCGCATCGAAGGCAACTGAGGCAGGATCAGCACCTTCCTTCTCGCTGCGCACGGTCTTCACGCCCACGCGGTCACCCCAAGTCGTCAGCTGTTCGGAAGCCGCAGCGCGGAAGGTATCAGCCGCACCCAACAGAAGCGAATTTCCATCTGCGACCATCACGCGGGCGATCTTACCGACCGTCGTGGTCTTCCCCACGCCGTTCACGCCGACCACAAGCACCACGCCGGGGTTACCGTCGGTGCCCTCGGTCTTTAGCTCACGATCCATTGTGGGACCGATAATCTCAAGAAGCTCTTCATGAAGCATCTTCTTCACGGCGGCAGGGTTATCGGTTCCCTCCACACGCACCCGCTTCTGAAGCGCCTCCACTAGGCGAGTGGTCGGCTCAGCACCCAAATCAGCCATGAGCAGAGTCTCTTCGACCTCATCCCAGACATCCTGATCGATGCGATCTCGTGAGAGCAGAGCCAAAAGCCCCTTGCCCAGCATGTTGTTCGACCGCGCCAAACGGGCACGCAGCCGCACCAGACGCCCCGCCGAAGGATCAGGAATATCGTAACGGGAGGCTGGTTGCTCGGTCTCTTCCGATGTGTCTTCCGCCTGCGTATCATCAGCATCACGTGTGCTCGGATACCCGCCACGCGGCGCTTTAGCACCGCGTGTAAAGGCGAAAATAACGCCAGCAATCACTAATACACCCAGCACAACTGCCAGGATTATCCACATTGATTCATTCACACTACTAGCTTACCGGCTGGTATGAAGATGAAAAGGGGACTGCGCAGGAAAAACAATTCCATAGCGTGCGCTTCCGCATAAAATAATTCTTCACTCAGGCGTTTCGCGGTAGGCGAGGAACATACAAAATTCTCCTGCCTGACGATTCTTATGAAGAGTAGACTAGTGAGAGCGAGCGGTATCAGGCAAGATTCTGATGCGCTCCCCCTAACCAACACGCACGGCAGCTTCGCTGCCAGGGTGGTTCTACCGCCAAATACTCAGAAAGAGTTATGACCCCGCACGAACACAACGCACAGTCCCGAGGCTCCTCCCCCGCAGAAACTCAGCAGGATACCGGGAAGAAACGAACCTTCCAATACCGGCAGCACGCAGCAATGCACACCGGACTACATGAGTGCAGCAACCGGTGCGATCCCTATCGTCAGCCCCGGAGCGGATGCCATCGCATCCGCAACTATTGAGGATGAGAGCGGCAGGCGCATCCAGCTCACGAAGGCTGACGAAACTGAAGGTGCACCGCCTGAAACCCCTGCAAAAACTCGTATTCCTACCGGGTTGAAGGTACTCATTGCCGCATCTTTTATGATCGCGCTCGGGTACGGACTCGTAGCACCTGTACTCCCCTAGTTTTGCGCGTAGCTTTAACGTGGGAGTAGCGGCAACAACGATTGTGGTCTCGGCATTGGCAGCCATGCGGTTAGTCTTCGCACCGGGGGCGGGCAAGCTCATCTCACGGTTTGGTGAGCGCCCTATCTACACCTGCGGCATGGTTATTGTGGCGGTTTCGTCCTTCGTAAATGCCGCTGCCTGGGATTACTGGGTGCTGCTCGCTTCGCGCGCATTCGCAGGTATCGGTTCGGTCATGTTCACGGTTTCTGCGATGGGTCTTCTGGTGCGTTTAGCACCTTCGCATATGCGCGGGCGGGTTTCGGGATACTACGCTACCGCATTCCTGCTCGGGAACATTATGGGGCCGGTCGTCGGCGGTGCACTCAGCGGCTTGGGGATGCGCCTGCCATTTGCCCTCTACGGCTGCTCTCTGCTAGTAGCTGGGGCTATCGTCTGGTTCATGATGCCTCCTGCCGATCAGATTGATGCCGAACGTGAGGCATATAGCCTTCCCACCCAGCATGATACTGGCTCCAACGCCTCCCCCGATACTAACGATGCTTCTGCAACCGATGTACCGACTTCGGGCGAGGAATCACCCCGGCAGAAACCCCCTATGCCAGCCACGATGACCGTTCGGCAAGCACTCAAATTTACGAACTACCGATCGGCGCTTTTCACGAACTTTACGATCGGCTGGGCTGTTTTAGGCATACAGTCTTCTCTGATTCCTCTGCTCGCGGCGTATTTGGCGACGGGCGGCGATGCGTCTAGGGCACCGGAGGGAACCGTCCTTGCCTCTACGGTGATGGCGGTCGGTTCGTTAGCAAAATGCTCTTACCCAAACCGTTTCAGGGCGTCTATCAGACAACTTGGGGCGGCGCATCATGATTTTTTTATCGGTTTGCTTATCGCCGGAACCGCCATTTCGACTATTGGTATTTCTTCGGCGCCTTGGATGCTTGTGGCTCTCATCGTGGGTATGGGTGCTGGTGCCGCACTGATCACGCCCTCGCTGCAAGCCTCTGTTGCCGATGTGATCGGTAGCAAACGCGATGGTGCACCCGTACTTGCAACCTTCCAAATGCATAGTGATTTCGGCATGATTCTGGGTCCGCTTCTCGCCGGTGCTGTTGCCGATACGTGGGGCTTCACACCTGCATTCATGCTCTGCGGAGGTTTACTCCTGGCAGCTTCACTCACCTGGCTACCGTTCCGTACTCCACACTGGCCCCGCGAACTGGCGGATGAGAACTATACCGGAAGGTAGGGGAACATTCACAAAATACTGTGGGCTAAGAACATCTTCGAGCATTCTTAGCCCACAGTATTTTTAATTTTGCGCCTAGAAAACGTTAGAGCAGCTCGCGCAGCTCATCCATATTTTTGTGAGATTACAGTCGAAACACCGTTGCGCATCGAAACGCCGTAAAGGGTTTGTGCAATCTGCATCGTACGTTTTTGGTGGGTTACCACGATGAGCTGCGAGCGCTCCCCTAGTTCTTGCAGTACTGTGAGGACTCGCCCTAGGTTGCGGTCGTCAAGGGCTGCTTCTACCTCGTCAAGGGCATAAAACGGTGAGGGGCTTGCCATAAAGATGGCGATTAACAATGCCAGGGATGCGAGCGATCGTTCCCCTCCGGAAAGAAGCGAGAGACGTTTGACTTTTTTGCCAGCCGGACGGGCATAAATATCTACGCCTGAGTTAAGAATATCGTCCGGGTCGGAGAGTTCCAGGCGTCCCTCGCCTCCGGGGAAAAGTATGCCGAAGATACGTTCATAATGCTCGTTTACGGTGTTGAATGCCTGCGTGAAAACTTCGGCAATGTGGGTGGTGACTTCGTCCATGACGGTCATGACATCGCCGCGAGATTTTTTGAGGTCAGCGATTTGTTCTCGCAGGTAGGTGTGTCGTTCGGTGAGTGCTTCGTATTCTTCGAGGGCGAGGGGGTTGATTTTGCCGAGCTTTTCGAGTTCGCGTTCGGTGGCAGCAAGCCGTGTTTGAATGGTCTCGGTGGGTACATAATCTTCGGCGTTTTCGTCTGGGTTGGGGTGTGTCTGCAGAATTTCGTCGAGAGGCAGCTGAGTCAGAAGCCGTGAGCGTTCTGCCAAAGTCTCACGACGGGTTTCGAGGCGTGCGAGTTCGGTTTCGGCGCGCGAGATGAGGGCGAGGGCTGCTTGGTGGGCTGTCGCAAGGTCTTGTTCTTCGGTGTAGGTTTCGGCACGTTGTTCGGCGGTTTTGCTCATGCTGTGAGCGATTTCGTCAAGACAATTTTTCCAGGTTTCTGCTTCAGCAGCTAGAGCATCAGCTAGCGCGTGAGCTTGGCGCTGTTGTGACTGTGCTGCGGTAGCTAGGCGATGCGCTTGCTCGTGCGCTGCCTGCGCTGCGGTGAGAGCCTGCTCGGCACGAGCATGGATCTCTCGGGCGCGTTCCACCGAAACTTGTGCGGCGCACATCTCGGCAGCCCGTTGTGCAACCGTGGCTTGGATGCGGGCATGGTGCTGTTCTGCCTTATGCAGTGTTTTGCGTGCCTGCGCGAGAGAGCCTTCGAGATCGGCAGGGTTATCCGGGGTACCGTCGGCTTCGGCCTCTGCACTCCCCATGATGCTATGCGTTATACGAGCTTCTTCATGGGCGGTCAGCTCGTCGCGTGCCTGTTGGTATGCGCTCTGAAGTTCCTGTGCTTCATCTGCGGCATGGTGCAGTTTTTCGGCAGCGCGCGCGATCTCGGCATGCAGACTTTCGGATCGGCTTAGGATGCGTGCATGCTCCGCCTCGGCGCGGGCGCGGGCGGCACGGGATTCACCTAGAAGTTTGGCGGTGCCGCGTTCCGCATCGAGTGCATCGGTGAGAGCGCGTTCGGCAGCCGTAAGCTTTTTCTTGGCACGGTTGAGTTTTTCTAGAGCTTTTTCGGCGTCGTCACGGGCAGTCTGCGCGGCGGCGGCAAGTTCGAGGGCACTCTGTTCGTGTGCCGGGTGCAGAATACTGTAGGCGGTGTATTCGATTCCCTGCCTGTCGTAAACACGGTGAGCGCCGGCGGTAAGCGCTAAGGCAGCTGCGGGCGCATCCTGCACAAAGTAAACTCCGTGCAGGCGTGCGTAGAGTGCCGCGTTAAGAGCTGTGCGGGCGGGTTTATCGAGTAGATTCTCTGCCGAGTCTGTGGCAGGAGTAATGGCTGATAAGCGCCGCTACGGCATCTGGCACATCTGGAAGATCCAGAGTTTTTTCCGCTAATTCTTCTGTCTTTCGAGATGTCTTCTTAGTCTTCGCTGTCTTCTTCCCAACATCAGAGATAAGACGAGAAATATGGGTGTCTTGCGGGGCGTTAATTGCCGCCGATGCAAAGGCAGCCAGTGCGGCAGAGGCGGCGCGCTCCCAGCCTTTCTCGATGGTAAGAACCTCAAAAACACGCACGAGCTGATCGAGATGTACCTCCGAGAGATTGTCGCCTATCTCTAGGCTTTGCCCAAGGGCTTCTCGCAGAGTTGTGGCGCGTTCATGGGCACCAGCATATGTTTGGGAGGCCTCTAATACCTGGGCACTGAACCTTTCTCACGGGTTTCTTCGGCTTTAGTTCGTACGCTAGCGGCGGCGGTGAGATCTCGCTGGTGAGTTTCTTCTTCCGCTGCCGCCGTCTGCAGGACAGCCTCTGAGTGCGCTACGGTCTTAGCCATACGCGCAGATTCGGCGGTCAAGTCTTCGTGTTCAGCACGGCGGGTCTCTTCCATGGCACAAGCGCGTTCATAGGTGGCGCGTGCCACGGCGGTAGCTTCAGCAAGTTCGGCACGGCGTTTTCTAGCGCGGTCACGCTCAGCCTCGTGTTGAGCACGGGTGTTTTCCAATGTGGCGAGAGCACTTGTAAGTTCCTGTACTCGACGTTCAGATTCCTGAGCCTCCGTCTGCGCTTTTTCGTGCTCAACAGCCGCGCTGTCACGATTTTTTTCATCCTCTGCAAGGCGTTGTGCACAGCGCTCAACTTCCTGCCGATAGTCTTCAAGAGCAGGAGCGTTTTCTTCCGCTTGGGCACGCTCAGCCGCTACCGCAATTACCGCGTTAACCCGTGCCACAAGCTCGCGGATGCGCGCTAGATGAGCGTTCGCCTCCGTTTGCTCGCGGCGGGCTGATTCAAGGTTCTCGTCGAGGGTTTTTCGCCGCGTCCGTATTTTTTCGCGGCTTTCATCGAGTTCATGCGCCTGCTCACTCGTATCGCTAAGTCGCCGGGTCTGTTCCTGTACTTGGGCGTTGAGCGCATGGGTTTCTCGGGCGATTAGTATGCCGTGCAGTTCGCGGATGCGCGCTTGCAGTTCACGCGCGGTTGCCGCAGACTCTGCTTGATCCCCAAGCGGTTCCAACTGGTTGCTGAGCTCGGCAGCCAAGTCGTTCAAGCGGGTCAGATTAGCACTCATGGCCTCAAGTTTGCGGGCGGTTTTATCCTGGCGGCGGCGGTATTTTAGGATTCCAGCGGCCTCTTCCATAATTTCGCGGCGTTCGGCGGCAGAGGCATGCAAAATTTTATCGAGCTGACCCTGTCCGATAAGCACGTGCATCTCACGCCCCATTCCAGCTTCCGCGAGAATATCATGCACATCGGACAGACGAGCAGGCGACCCATTAATCTCATATTCGCTGCCACCGGCACGGAACATAGTACGTGAGATTTCGACAGTGTCGGCGGGTATCGACAGCGCACCATCTGTATTATCTAGGCGCAAAACAACTTGGGCACGCCCTAATTGGGATTTTTCCGCCGTTTTCGGCTCCACTCGTACCAGAACCCGCAAAAATAACATCCTGCATGGAACCACCACGCAGAGTTTTTTGCCCCCTGCTCCCCCATAACCCAGGCGAGCGCATCCATAATATTTGATTTTTCCCTGAGCCGTTAGGGCCTACCACAGCGTTAATGCCGGGGGCGAATTCAAATGTGGTGGACGATGCGAAAGACTTGAAAGCCGCGTAGGGTGAGCGAAGTCAGGTGCACGGATTGCCTTTCATCGGGTGGAAACCGCGCCGGGGTTTTAGCAGGCGCAGAGTAGTTCTATTGTACTCAGATGCATCATCAGCGTTCCGGGCGTGAAACGAGCTCATCCAGATTTTAAGGATGCACAACGGACGTTGCCCGGCTTTAGGAAAGTTTGCATCCTGAACTGCCGGGAAGCGTCGGCTTCCAGTTGAAGGTCTTAAGCGATAGGTGAACGAATATTCCGTATCTCGAAGCCGCCAAGGGCTGCACAATAACTTTACGCCTTGATATTCTAGGGATGTCTGCCATGCGGCGCACGGAGTCATGAATGCGGAATTTCGGACTTTAGGGCGCGGGTACGGTAGATTTAACTAAGTCGACGATGCGGAGAGCGCACCAGCGCCTCCGCTATTTCTTCGTTGTACCCATCATAGACGTACCTCCCTGTAAAGGTCATACAGATTGTCCGAACACACTGCAGCCGCGACTTCTGACGCAGATAAACCCGGCGTAAATTCTGATATCCGGCATCGTAACGCTGCTTTACTTTCTATCGCGCATGAACTTCCTCCCCGTGTAGTTACAAGCTCATATTTTGACGAACAATTGTCCAACACCTATAAGCGTCTGAAGATGCCTAAGGGGTTACTGGAGCGTCTGGCGGGTATTAGCGAACGTCGTGGCTGGGCTGAGGGCCAAACTTTTGAAGATGGTGCCGTTGCTGCAGCAGAGAAAGCGCTTCAAGCTGCGAAGGTTGACCGGGACCAAGTGGGGCTGCTCATTAATGCTTCTGTAACCCGCGACAATTTTGAACCCGCAGTATCTGTGGGTATTCACGACCGCCTTAATCTGCCTCGTCACGCCCTAAACTTCGATATTACGAACGCCTGCCTAGGGTTTGTAAACGCTATGACTGTGGCATCTACGATGATCGATTCCGGTGCCGTTGACTACGCTCTCGTTGTTGCCGGTGAAGATCCTTCCCCGTGGCATCGTACCGCCCTGCGGATTTTGAGCCAGCCTCATACATCTCGTGAGGATGTGCTCGCCCAGTTTGCTACCCTCACCCTCGGCTCGGGCGCGGCGGCGGCGGTACTCGGTAAGGCAGATGCGCATCCCGAAGGGCACCGCATCATCGGTTCGGTATCGCGTGCGGGAACTGAGCATCGTAATCTGTGTATTGGCGGTGAAGCTGATCAGGGCATGAATACTGATGCCGCTGGTCTTCTTGAGCATGGTCTGCAGCTGGTAGCTCAGGCTTGGGAACAAGCTCATGAGGACGGCTGGGAGTGGACCGATATGGATTCCTATGTAACTCACCAGATTTCTAACGCTCACACCAACGCTATTATCGAAGCCGTGGGAATTAAACGCGACCGTATTCCGCTGACTTTCCCCGTTTGGGGTAACGTAGCGGCAGCGGCACTGCCCATGACTCTTGCGGAATGCGCCCCCACCTATAAAAAAGGTGACCGTATTCTATGCATGGGTGTGGGTTCCGGTTTGAATACTGCGCTCATGGAAATCGACTGGTAATGTGAATTAGTATCGTCTCATCGCGTGGGAGCCTCGGCAGGTGCGGGGCTCCTCACTGTATCGGTACATAGCCCCACGCCAAGGTACTCTGAATATCACCGGCGACGAGCCGTCGCAACAGCAAGGACAGTATATGCGCCACCTTAACTTCCCGAAGACCCAACCACCATATAACCCACACGAGTGGACGGGCGTTGATCCTCGCTACTCGCACATGCTTGAGGTACCTACCACCGCCCCGATTGAGGTGCGGGCCGCCCAGGCGCAGGCACGACGGTGGCATTACCTCGACAATACTCCAGCGCTTCAGGAACATGGGCTTGACCCTATCGGCACGATCCTGTGCGTACACGGCAACCCCACCTGGTCGTATCTGTGGCGTACCGTACTCGATGCCGGCGTGAACAGTACAGCACCGTGGCGTGTTATCGCTGTCGACCAGCTCGATATGGGGTACTCCGAACGCACTCACCTCGATCTGGAGGACGAACGGCGCTCGCTTGAAGACCGCATAGCAGACTTGAGCGATTTTACCCGCGAACTCGGGCTGGATAAAACCGATAAACCGGTGGTGACCCTCGCCCATGACTGGGGCGGTTTAATCTCGCTGGGCTGGGCGATTGAACACCAAAATATTCTTTCGGGCGTCATGCTCACGAACACAGCCGTATATCACGATGGTGTTGAGCGCATCCCGGCGGCGCTGCGCTAGCTTTGGGGGTTCACGAGCTGGGTACACGAGACTCTACAACTTTTCTAGACGTTACTCTGGGGCTGGCGCAGAACCAGGGCCGGGTGCCCTCCGAAGGTGAGCCAGGCTCTTCGGAACGGGCTCTAGCCGGGCCACAGGAATCCCAACCGCGTGCGCTTTACCCCAGCAAACTTCACGAGGGGATTCGCCGCACCTACCGGGCGCCTTATGCGCATCCGGCGTGGCGCGAAGGTATCCGCAATTTTGTGGGCGATATTCCCACCGGAACCGATATACCCTCATACGCTCATATGGTGCGCATCGCGGAAGGTGTTCGGGATTTGAAGGTTCCCGCATTCTTCCAGTGGGGTACTAAAGACCCGGTTTTTCAGCGGCGCTACCTCTTCGATCTGATGGATCGTTTTCCCCAGGCCAAGGTACACCGCTATGAAAAGGCGTCGCACCTAGTTGCCGAAGATGAAGATATTGCCGCCCCTATCTTTGCTTGGCTGGGGCAGAACTTCGGCACGCTCGTTGAGGGTTATCTAGAGAAACCGGTCAACGCAGAGGCGCAGCATCGTGAGGCTCGGCGAGCTTTGGACGAACGTATTCGGAATCTGAAAACTTCCGAAGAAGCAGCACACGAAGAATTCCGCCCGATGATAGCAGCGTTGAACGAACGCGCGCAGGACACCTCACTCGCAATTGTAGATATGGACTCCGCAGGCGATGGTACCCAGGTTGCAGCACAGCTTACGTGGCAACAGCTCGCAATGCATGTAGATGCGGCGGCGGCGCGTCTGCACGCCCTAGGGGTACGTCCCGGTGACCGTGTGAATCTAATGGTGCCACCTGGGTCACGCCTGACAACGCTTATTTATGCGTGCCTTAAACTGGGTGCGGTTATTGTGGTGGCGGATACCGGTTTGGGGCTTACGGGTCTTACGCGCGCGCTCAAGGGCGCCAACCCGAAATTTATCGTGGGCATTCCCGCCGCTCTCGCCGCCGCACGATCCCTGTTATGGCCCGGGCACCGCATTTCCGTAGAACCGCTCGGTAAGTTCCAGGATCGGGTGCTCGGTGTAGAAGGTTCTGTCTTTGAGTCCGTTCACAAACGTTCGGCACGTTCTAAAACATCCGAAAACACACTCAGCGCCCCTATTGCCACTCCTGCGGTTATCGAGTTCCCCGACCCCGATCCGGATGCGGATGCCGCTGTCCTGTACACTTCCGGCTCAACCGGCCCCGCAAAGGGTGTTGTGTACACCCAGCGCCAGCTGGCGGGTATGCGCGATGCCATCGTCAACACCTACGGGTTCAAGTCCGGGTCAGGTCTGGTGGCTGGATTCGCGCCCTTCGCACTTCTAGGCCCGGCACTGGGCGCTACGAGTGTTACCCCGAAGATGGATGTGACCAAGCCCAAGACGCTCACCGCAACCGCGTTAGCCTCCGCGACCGAGGCAATTGGCGCATCCACCGTCTTCGCCTCCCCTGCGGCACTCGTGAACGTGGTGGCCAGCGCCTCCGAACTCACCGATTCGCAGCGCACAGCCCTAGCGGAGGTCACCACCGTGCTGTCGGCTGGGGCGCCTATTCCTGTTCCCCTGCTTGACGAACTCTCGAAGCTGGTGCCTCATGCCTCACTGCACACCCCTTATGGTATGACCGAGGGGTTGCCGGTTACCGATGTATCTTTGGATATGATTCGCCAGGCACTAGCTGAGGGAACCCCAAATGCCGAGGGCGATATTCTTGATCCTTTTGCACGAGATGGGGTATGTGTAGGGTACGCGGTATATGGTGCGGCGGTGGCGATCGCTCCTTTGCAGGAGGATGGAACCGTGGCTTCGGAGATGACTCACGAACCGGGGGTGACCGGTGAGATTTTGGTATCGGCTCCCCATGTTAAAGACCGTTACGATACTCTGTGGGTGACTGAAGAACAATCGATTTCGACCCCCGGCTGGCATCACACCGGCGATGTGGGGCATCTGGATGCCGCCGGTCGTCTCTGGGTTGAGGGGCGCTTAGCGCATGTTCTTTTGACTGCCCAAGGTGTGCTGACCCCGGTTGCCGCTGAGCAGTCCGCTGAGACCTTGGATGCGGTACGCCGCGCCGCGCTGGTCTCGGTCGGTCCTGCAGGTACCGCCGCACCCGTGCTCGTCATTGAGGCCGCCGACCGCAAACTCAAGCAGGGTCAGGCACCCTTCGAGCTGAGCCGACAGATCCGCGAGCGCGTTCAGGACGATACGGGTATCGAGCTGGCGGCTGTGTTGGTTATCAAGGAGCATCCGACCGATATTCGCCATAACTCGAAGATTGATAGGCCTGCCCTTGGCGAGTGGGCTTCAAAGGTACTTGCGGGTGCTTAGTTCTTAAGATAGCGGAGAGAGGACGCAGGGAATCTGCCTGATACTGTTCTCCCGTTGTGTTTTCGCATGTAGATTCTTGAAGATCAGGAGAAACCTGAATTTTGGAGGCTTTTATGGCTACCCCGGCTCCTTTAGCGGCTCGGTATACCGACCCTGCGCCGCGGTCTTTGCGTCCCGTCGATGAATCGTATTTTGCTGCCCGTAGCGGCGAACGTGTGCTTATTACCGGTGCAAGCGGTATGCTCGGTCGTGAAACCGCCATCGCGCTGTTGCGTGCTGGGTATGATGTGCGCGTATTCCAGCGCAGTGATGCGGGTATTGCAGCGCTGCTGCCAGATACGATACGCCCCTCGTTTCGAGCAGGTTCGCGGTTCTCTTAATAATGCTGAGGTTATTGAGCAGGCTCTTGTGGGAGTGGACGGCATTGTGCATGCCGCTGCGAAAGTCTCGGTTTCGGGCGATTGGGAGGATTATGAGCGTACCAATATTGTGGGCACGCAGGCTCTTCTGGATGCCGCTATAGAGCGTTCGATTTCTAAGTTTTTGTATGTATCTTCTCCTTCGGTTGCTCATGCCGGAACGGCTCTCATCGGCGAGGGGAACGGGGCGGCATCCCCCGAGCATGCTCGCGGAAACTATGCTCGTTCCAAGGCGACGGCAGAGCTTGCGGTTTTGGCGGCGAACGGCACGAAGCTCGCCTCGGGATCTACCTTGCGCGTGGGGGCGTTACGCCCGCATCTGATTTGGGGACCGGGCGATACTCAGTTGGTGGAGCGCATCCTAGATAGGGCTCAGTCCGGGCGGCTGCCCCTGCTTTCCGGGGGCACAGGTCTGATCGATACGCTCTATATTGATAACGCGGCGGATGCGCTGGTACGTGGTTACGAGCGCCTAGAGTCGATAGCCGGGCGCGCGCTGGTGGTCACAAATGGTCAGCCCCGCACGATTGCTGAGCTGATGAGTGGTTTCTGCACGGCGGTTGGGGTTCCTGCGCCGCGTTTCTCGGTTCCCGCACCGACGGCGGCTTTTGTGGGGCGTTTGATCGAAAAGGTGTGGGGGCGTCTGCCGAAGTCGGTAACAGCCGGGGATGAACCTCCCATGACCGAATTTTTGGCGGAGCAGCTTTCAACGGCGCACTGGTTCGATCAGAGGCTCACCCGCGAACTTTTACAGTGGGAGCCCGCCGTTACGATCGACGAGGGGTACCGTCGTCTGGGTCTTTTCTACGGGGATAAATATTCACGTTCCTCTTCAGCAGTATAGGAAAAACGTTAGCTGATTTTTAGCCCGCGCGGGGTGCGTTGGCAGTGCGGTTTACCGACGAACGGTTCATAATGGTTCACGCACAATAATGCTGGTTGCGCCCAGCCTCAGCACCGGCGGCGGGGTTCGCCGGCACGGCCCGTGGCCGTTCAGGACCTATCAAAATAACCAGGCTGCCCATTGACGTTCATGGAAGCGCATCGGTGGTCCCGCCTGCGTGTGGCGCTTCGGTCGGTACACGGTGTACGGCGGCGAATAACTCCCGGGTTTTGAGCGGCACTGAGAGATTTGCGGGTTTTTGCGTAGTGTATTCTGGCACGCCGAAACGCCTCATCCGCATAAATATTCCCGTCCAAATACCACGGACTGATTCCAGAAACGGGCGTTTAATGCCTTTGGAGGTACGCAGCACATGATGCGGCGAATCTTTGCCACATCAAAGTATGGATCTCGGGTCATAGCCAATAACTCAACGCTTCAGGAACCAAGAGCTCCTCTGGTATTTCCTCCCGCACCAGCGAGCGAGGCGCCCTGGGAATGCCGGGAACTGCTTCCGAACATTCCACCAATACGCTGGTCGACAAACCTTAATTCGATGGTTTACCAATATCACCATTGGCGGGTTCGAGTTCGAAGTACGATTTTGAGGTGCTTCTCGGCGAAGGGTCTAGATGTTCACGGTAGCTGCCCACTCATCCCCAAATGAATAACAAGCGCGTACGGCAGTAACGTGTCATCCTTTGTCTGGGTTTCGGAAGGCTCGTCATCAGAGGCAGAAACGAGCCATATACCTGCCTATGTGCCCGCAGATACGGGTTCCTTCTAAACGCATCGTAAAATCATAGAACCCCCGATATGGCGGCGAATAGGCGTTCATCCGGTGCGTACCGCTCGATTACACAACCGACAACGCATGATGATGCACACCCTGCACTGATCTCAACCTCGGGTAGCTCGGCATCTCTCCCCTTCACAGCGTCATGAACTCGCCACTCGGCGCAAGAGCTAGTTTCTCCCACCGGGCGGCGCAAACTTATTTTTGAACTGGTATGCGATAGGCAGCTTCTGCGGCGAGACGCTCTGCTTCCTTCTTGCTGGGTCCGCTTCCGGTACCCGCGGTCTGCTTTGCCACGATAGCGCGGGCAGTATACACGCGAGCATGGTCGGGGCCTTCTGCTTCGATCTCGTAGGTTACATCTCCCCAAGACCGCGAGGTTACCAGCGTCTGCAGATCGGTTTTCCAGTCGCGTCCGGAATTGAGAATTTGCTCGTCTTCTAACATGGGCGCAATCAACCTCAGAACGAGCTCACGGGCGGCTTCCCGCCCCAAGCTGATGTACGTTGCTCCAAAGATAGCTTCCATGGTGTCGGCAAGAATCGAATCTTTATCGGCACCTCCCGTAAGCCTTTCCCCCTTACCTAGACGGATATGCTTACCCAGCTCTAGTTTACGGGCGGCTATTGCCAAAGCGGGAGCCGAAACCACCACATGGTGCAGTTTCACGAGCTCACCTTCGGGAAGTTCGGGGTGGCGGCGGTACACCTCCTCTGCAATGGCGAGAGAAAGTACAGAATCACCCAGGAACTCTAGGCGTTCATTATGCTCTACCCCGGGGTTTTCAAAAGCGTAGGAACGGTGTGTGAGAGACAGCAAAAACGTCTCGGCGTCAATATCGACACCGAGACGTTCAAGCAACTCCCCAGCTTCGCTAGGAATGTTAGTCATCAGGAATACTCGCGTGATTAAGCGTCGGCGACCTTACGGCCCTTGTATTCCAGGAACAGGGCATTGCCTGCAGCGTCGGTTACAACCTTTGCCTGGTGAGGCAGGCTGTAAGTCACGCGACCGTTTTCAACAGTCTTAACCAGCGGCGGCACAGATGCCTTCCACTGGGAACGACGCGCGCGGGTGTTAGCGCGGGACATCTTGCGCTTGGGAACAGCCACAGCTATCTCTCATTCTCTCGTAACAACAATTTAGTTTTCGGTATCCTCGCTCAGCAAGCCCTGTAAGGCTGACCAGCGCGGATCCAACACCTCGTGATGATGCCCGGGGTCTTCCTCCAGGCGCGCTCCGCATTCAGAGCACAGTCCCTGGCAGGTTTCCCGGCAGACGGGCTGGAACGGCAGTTGAAGGATTACTGCATCCCGCAGTGCCGGCTCAAGGTCAATAGATTCACCTTCAACGGCATACTGCTCATCGTCTTCGTCTTCGGGGCCGCCAGAGGGGGCCTTCTCGAAAACAAAAAGCTCTTGTATGTTGGTCGACATTTCGTAATCAATCGGATCCAAACATAGGCTACACTCGCCGTGTACATCCACTACGGTTGTGCCGCTTACCAGGATACCATCTACTACCGACTCCAGCCGAATGTTCAGATCCATGTCGGTGCCTTCTTGTACACCAATCAGGGCATTACCCATCTCAGCGGGTGCCTGTACAACCTCGTCGAGGGTTTCCATAGATCCGGGACGGTGCACCAGATTTTTGACTGACACCACCAAATCAGAGGAGTTTTGAGGTGAAATGGCATATCTCCTTATACAAAATGCTTAAACCAAAGAGATATTCTATCCCCTCAACCGCCGTTAATCAAGGTTCGGGCGGCAAACTATGACATTCGACGCATCAAAATTCACATAAAATACGCGCAAAACCCAGGAAAAACGCCCTTGATCGTGGGAGAATCGCGCATAAAACTACGCAATCGTGTTATCGGTCCGAGGCCTGTGAGTGCTTAGCGACGAGCGCATCCGAAACCACACGCGGCACATAAACCGAAACGTCGCCGCCTAAGGATGCAACCTCACGGATAATCGTCGAAGAAACCCCGCCGAAACGGTCTTCCCCCGCCAAGAACACCGTCTCCAAGTTTGCCAAATGACGGTTCATACTCGCCATTGGAGCCTCATACTCGTAATCCGCCCCCGAGCGGAGGCCCTTAACAAGCACCTGCGCCCCGTGTTCCTGAGCCCACTGTGCCAAAAGTACCCCCGGCGGAATAACCTCAACCTTCACGGTGGTAATACCGCGCTCTGCTAGGGAACACTCTACTAGGTTCACGCGCTCCGACAGAGAAAAAAGGTATTTTTTAGAGGAGTTATGCGCGACCCCCACGAGCACCTCATCAAAGAGCGTAGCGGCACGAGCAATAATCTCCAGGTGTCCATGGTGAATCGGGTCAAACGATCCGGGGCAGATAGCTAACATGAAGCATTCTCGCTTTCGGCGGGTTCAGAACCAGTATCCGTATATGATTCATCTGGTTCAAGATAGTACAGCACCGTCTCGCCATATTTCTTCATTGCAAACCGGTGCAGCTGAGAGTTCCACGCAGGTTCCGCATCGCGTGAGGAACGCTCCACGACCACGATGGCACCCTCCGCTAAATTCGGGGCGATGACACGCAAATATCAAGAACCTGCTCTTGTGTAAACGCATATGGAGGGTCAAGAAATACAAGATCCCAGGGGCCGCTATGGACCGCTACATAGCTTTGCGCGCTCCCTTGAGTCACTCGGGTAATACCGGTTGCAATTTTCGACGTTGCCGCAACATTTCGGCGGGTTATCTCACATGCCTTTGGGTACTTCTCCACGAACTCGACGGATGCGGCGCCCCGCGAGAGCGCTTCGCATCCGAGGGCACCCGACCCGGCATAAGCATCAAGAACACGCGCTCCCTGCACAACATCATAGCTCTCCAGTTTCGAGAAAAGTGATTCCTTCACCCGGTCGGTCGTGGGACGAGTGTTCTCCCCCGGCACCGAGGCAAGGCGTAGACCGCCAGCGGTTCCGGCAATAATACGGCTCATGCGTTCCTCACGTCTGTTCGTCGATAGTCTCTAGTGGCGGAGGCCCAAGGTAACAAAACCGCCAAACCCGTGTGTTAGCCACGCCCCAAAAATGCCTCACGGTCGGCATCAAGCGCCCGGTCAATCGTACGTGCCAAGTTCGGATGCTTCGCCAGCGTAGGATCCGCCGCGATCAGCGCCCGCGCATCCTCACGAGCGCGCTCAATAATGGTTGCGTCAGCGAGCGCCCGCAGGAACTTAAGGGTACTCTTCTTCCCGGACTGTGCGGCACCTAGGATATCACCCTCTCGGCGCTGCTGCAGGTCTATCTGCGAAAGTTTAAACCCGTCGGTGGTGGCCGCTACCGCGTCTAGACGCTCGCGGGATACTCCCCCGGCCTGTTGCCGGGTAACAAGCAGGCAGGTTCCGGCAAAACCGCCACGCCCTACGCGACCGCGAAGCTGGTGCAGCCCGGAAATACCGAAGCGATCGGCGTCCATAATCATCATGAGGGTTGCGTTCGGTACGTTCACACCCACTTCAATAACAGTGGTGCTCACCAGAATATCTATCTCGCCGCGTTCAAACGCGGTCATTACAGCAGTTTTTTCCTCGGGGTCCATACGCCCATGCAGGCTTGCAATCCGGGTTCCAGTCAGCGCCGGATTCTGTTTTAGATAGGCGGTCATCGCAGTCACGGAGGTCAGGCGTGTTTTGCCGTCAGAACTCTGAGAACCTTCACGCCCGGCATCGCCGAAGAGCTGCTGGCCTTCTTCAAGTTCTTCATCGTCATCGCCAATTTTGGGAACTACCACGTAGACCTGGTGCCCAGCATCGATCTCTTCGCGAGCGCGTGTCCACAGGCGATCTGCCCAGGTCGGTTTTTCGGCAAGCGGCACCACGTGGGTTGCGGTCTGTTGCCGTCCGGCGGGTAGCTGATCGAGTACGGAAACATCAAGGTCGCCAAACACGGTCATGGCGACGGTACGCGGAATGGGGGTTGCCGTCATCACCAGACGATGGGGCAGCTCGCCGTTGTTCCCACGCAGAGAGTCACGCTGTTCCACGCCAAAACGGTGCTGTTCATCGACCACAACCATGCCAAGGTCGCGGAAGGTGACCGCATCCGAAAGCAGGGCGTGAGTACCGATCACCACGTCGGCGGTGCCGTCGGCGATCTCGGCGAGTACGGCACGCTTGTGTGCACTAGGCATTGAGGCACTGAGTAGCCTAACCCGCACGCGATGCGCGGGTTTTTTACTTTCTTTTTGGTTTTGAGGGTGAAAAAGCGTAGTCTCATATCCCGGTATACCCTCGGTATCCGCTAAATCCCCAAGAATATCGAGGATCGAGCGGAAATGCTGTTCGGCGAGCACTTCGGTGGGTGCGAGCATCGCGGATTGCCCACCAGAGTCGGCTACCTGAAGCATAGCGCGAAGGGCTACCACCGTTTTGCCCGAGCCGACATCGCCTTGCAGAAGCCGATTCATGGGTGACGGTGAGGCGAGATCACGGGAAATTTCCTTGCCCACTCGTTGCTGCCCCTCGGTGAGCTCATAGGGAAGCACGTTCAGCAGAGCATCTGCTGCCCCATCCGGCAGAGCGGGCCGGGCCACGGTGGCGTGGGCGGCACGTGCGGCGTGTAACCGGGCCAAGGCGCTCTGCAGAACAAAGGCTTCTCGGTAGCGCATCTGAGCTTGAGCGGCGCGCCAGGTGTCCTCACTATCGGGAGTGTGCAGGGCGCGATAGGTCCACTCCAGCGAAGGGACTTTTCGGGCGCGGCGTATTTTATACGGTATTGGGTCTTCAAGCTCTTTTAGGGGCACAGATTCGATGAGCTGAGCAATAGCGGTCGCGATGCGATCCGTTGGCAGTTTCACCGGAGCACGATAAACGGGAATGGGCGCCTCGGCACGTTCGGGGGCGTTCGCATTTCCATCGTCTGAAAGCAGGGCGTAATGCGGGTTTGTCAGTGTATACTCCCCGCGATAAATCCCCACCTTCCCGGAGAACATCATGGTTTCGCCAGCATGGATCTCGCGTGCCGCGGTCCATGCGTTGAAGAAGGAAAGCTTCATGGTGGAGCCCACCCGCCCGGTTCCTGATATATCCGAACCGCCGAATATATGTTGCGGCACGCCGAAGAAATTATTCCCGCTGCTCTGTTGTCCGTAGGAATCCGCATAGCCCGAGTAACCGGCGGAAGGCGCGGCTAATCCGCTCACGCGCGGGTTGGTTTTACCCGCAGGCATTCGTTGCGGTGTATTGGCCCTGCCCTCGCGTACGGCAAAGGTACCTGATGAAGAATTATCGACCGAATTCTGGTCGGATTCTGCAAGGGTATCGGTAATCGTGACTTCGGTGATTTTTCCTCTGCGTGCCGCCATGGTTCGGGTCGAAACGTTCGTGACCCTGGCGATAATTGTCACGTCCTGTCCCTCAACAAGGTCGGCAAACCGGCTAAGTTCTCCACGAGGCAGGTATTTCCGTGGAAAATATTCCAGCAGCTCCCCCACCGTGCTTATGCTCAGGTGAGTTTTGAGGGCGCGTGCCGTTGCCGTCGGCAGGTAACGTGTTAAGGGTGCGTTTTCCAGGCGTTTCTCATCGTTATAGCGTGCTAAAACCTGCGACCGTGCGGCACGTTGCTGTTGCTTTTCTTGCTCTTGAGAAGAGTCCGAATTATATTTTATATTCCGCACTCGCGCGGCTGGCTTATCTGTTTTCTTTGGGTCGGCGGTTTTCTTGCGCGCAGGTTTCTTTGCCGGTGTTTTTACGGTATTCTTTGGTTTGCTCTTTTCCTGATGCGACTCTTCCACATGAGAATCGAGGCTATTTTTTTGTTCCGAAGAGGAGGTCTCTGCACCTGATCGAGTATGCTTAGATTTTTTTGGATTGGTTCGTGTGGGTTTCGCTTTCTTTGCTGCCGGTTTTTGCGATGCTGTTTGTGTGCTCTTCTTGGTTTTTCCTCGGATAGACGTTCCACGCTGGGACGGTGCTTCGGTACGTGCCGTATACGCAATATCAGCCAGTTCGTACAGTTCCGCTGTCTCCATATTCTGAGCCGCCGCGCCCAAAGAAGCACGCAGAGCATCCACAATACGCTGATACTCCGAGCTTTCACGCTGATGCGCGAGGGTGGAGAGCTCCGTTAACGTTTTAGTACCGCGTGCATACTCGGCAAGGTCGCGAACCGTTACATATTCATGGGCTACAAGTTCGTCCTCAGAGAGAATGGCAGACGATTTGGGGTCAGAATGCTCGGTATCGGTGGGTTGCTGTTCGGCAGCTTTCTTGGCTGTCCAAAACCGCTTTCTAAAAATTCATCGGCAAAAAGGCTGGGAGTCGCGCCCTCATCATGCGCTTCTTTCGAGTTTTGAGGTGACACGTTTTCCCTCCTTTCTGCTCGCAGCACTCAGTCAGCCCGAATATATTGTTCCAGCTCAAACGGCCGTATAAGACGTAGATTTAATACTACCGTTGCACATTTGGGGCACGCTACGAACCTCCGTCAGCTCATGTCACCACGCAACGCATGTCCTGATCGCCCGCCCTCCCCGTGAACACAGGCTCTAGAAATCTTGAGAGCAGGATGGCGCAGTACTTTCATTCTCTTGGGCGCTCAGTGAGCTCACCCGTTCATCGTCCAATACGCCGTAGCGCGCGATAACTCTGCGGGCTTCTTCCAAAGACGGCACATGCACGTGTAAGGTCCACATATTGTTCTTAAAATCGAGCGGGGTGAGCAACAGCGAGTCGCCAAGCTCTTCTAATTCTGCTCGAAGCTGTACGAGAGTAAGGGGGTCTATAGTTAGCGTCCCCATGATTTCCCAGATTGACCCTGGGTTTTCCCGAGTACCGGTCGCATCATTATGATGCTCTGCTTGGTCCTGCGTTCCTTCGGTCTTTCGCGCTTTCCGAGCAGACGTACTGTTCGGCTTTGTAACATCTGTAGGAGGCTCCGCCAAGGCATAAACCTCCTGCGCAGGCATACGCGAGCTCATCCAGCGCGGATTTGATTGTACCGCTGCCAAATAAAAGCCTAGGGCACCTGCATCTACGTATCCCTTGAGTTCTGGCAGCGGCGGATTCTGCGCCGTGCCCTCAAGCGCTCGGCGCATCGTGGCGCGACGAAACTCTGCACGTGCCGTCACATCGGTGAGCTCCGATCCTGCACGATAGTGAAAACGGTAATCTGCGAGCGCAACCATAATCGCTACCATAGTGCCCTGCTCTAGGCTTTCATCCGCAATAATACGGCGTACTCGTTCGGCGGCAAGCGCTAACGCATAGCTCTCACGGTACGCGCTCTCGCGTGTACCGGTTTCCGTAACGGGTGTTTCGCGGTACATCGCCTCAAGCTCCTGAAGAAGTGTCAGATTATGTGCCTCTTCGCCCAGCTCTTCTGCTAGACGACCGGGAAAATTCCAGTAGGTACGCACTGCCTCCAACGCCCAGGCGCACAGGAGCGTCCCAGAATTGCCGCGAGCCATCCGACTGGCTTGCACGAGAGCGTTCTCATAGATTTCACCCAGACGTTGGTTAACGCTCTGTATATCCGTCGTGAGAGCGTGAAGATCATGCAGAAGGGTATCAAGCTCCTCACTAAAGGCCTTATTGAGGGCCTCTAAAGTGTGTACCAAATTCGAGCCTGTGTCCTGGTCGGGAACAGGGAAAGCGTTCAGAGAGTTAAGTGTGTCGCAATATGCTCGCACCGTTGAGAGCGCCTCGCCAATCCACGTGACCCCGAAGTTAAGCGGGGTTTGTGCGGCAAAGTGCTCGCTCGTCATAACGTATCCTTCCCATCCGGGGTTGGGTAACCGTGCTCTTTCTAGCATACGACGGTTATGCTCGGTAATGTTCCCAACCATAGTTTTGGAGCTCATATCCATCGCACAGAATTCGTGATGCACTTCGTTCTTGAGCACTGCAAGAGCCTAAAGCGACAAATCCCTCAGGAATCGTGGCACCCGCCGGAAAACATGCTAAAAGCCCGTGGTCCTCGCCACCGCCCAGAACGCATTCACGGGCCAGGCTGACCGCAGAATCACCATGATCGTTATGGAGCTGATGCTCAAGAATAAGACTTGCCACTGGTACCAGCTCACGTGCCAGCTCGGTAATCGCAGGATCATTGAACACGACATCGACGCCGGATGCTTCGGCAATTCGACGCGCGTCTTTAACGAGTCCGTCTGAAAGGTCTAGCATAGCGTTGGCGCCGTACGCTGCAGCGCGTCGCCCTGCGGGTATGGGCGATACGGGCCTTAGCTGATGGGTAACAGCGCGTTCGATACGTTCTTTCTCCGTGAAAGGCAGCTGCTCTATCGAGTCGAGAGAGCCTGTGATTGTCAGTAGCCGCAGCCCGGCATCAGCCCACCCGGTACAGCCCGCCAAAGCTACGGTATCTCCCGGTTGCGCCCCAGACCTCAACACGGGGTTTTCGCATCGTCCAACAGCCGTTATGGTAACGCTGGCATCACGTGCGCTACCTAGATCACCGCCGCCTACCGTACAGACTGTAGCGCCGCATGCATGCAGCGAGTCGAGGATACCGCGGGCAAAGTCTTCAACCCAACCATAGGGGGTTTCGGGCGGCAGACTTAGAGATACAAAAAGGCTAACGGGTTCAGCACCCATAGCCGCAATATCGGCAAGGTTCTGGGTGGTGGCTTTCCACCCTACCTCGTAACCGCCGCTACGCGGACCGGCAGGCCAGATATCGAGAAATCTTGCCCATGTACCAGAGTATCTGTGGTGATAACCGTGCGTCGATTATCGCCCGTGAGCACTGCGCAGTCGTCACCGGGACCTACTTCAAGCACCGGTTCCTGCCCATGTGCGGAGGCAACCTGGATTACGGAGCGGTTATGCTCATCCAGCATGGGCATAAACAATTGCAAAACACGGGACTCCCCCAGCTGAGCCAATGTACTCTTCCGGAGTGAACTTTCCCGTGCTTTATGCTTTTTGGTCCGAGGGTTCATTCCCCAATAATCGCCCATACCCTGTTACCTGGCACGGATAAAGTACCGAATCGCCACAATGGTAATCGCAAGAATTAGCAGGGAGAAGAACGCCAACGGCACGAAACCTGAGAGTCCAGGGCCACGAGAATCCGTTGAACGTTCCTGAACACTCTTAGGGCTATCGCCGTTCCGTTGCGCTTGCGAACCAGCGGACGTTGCAGGCGGACGGGCAACCGGGTTCACGGCAGATGGAACAGAATAAGAACCGTTTCTAGACTCCTGTGGGTTCGCCATTCTCAAAGTTGGCGAGCCATTCCGGGCGTTCTCTCCACGGGACAAATATCCCTGTACCCAGTCCGCGGCGCCGGGGAACGCATTGGGGAACCCTGAATTTGTTGCAAAACGCCCCAACGTCGCAATGCTATTGGGGAAGGGTTCAGCAGATGTAGACGGCGCGGGTGCTGGAGAGACATTGCTCGACGGCGTTGCCGAAGGGCTGGCATCTGGAGCTGGCGAATCGTCAGACCCCGGGTTTCCATGCCCCGAAGGGACTCGGGCTAGGAGTTGGAGCTGCCGATTCGGAAGCACTTGGGCTCGGGAACGGAACAGGCTGGCTAGTAGGCTGCTCCGAAGGCGCAGGGGTCCACCCAGGATCCTGAGACGGTGCGGGTGCGGGGTCTGCAGGAGTAGGTGTTACGGGCGACGGGGTCGGCGAGACCGGTACCGGTGTGGGGGTCACGGGTGTTGGCTTAGCCGGAGCCGGTGTTACGGGAGTGGGGGTAGGATACACCGGTGTCGGGTTGGCCTGTGTAGGCGTAGGGTTCGCCGGGACCGGTGTGGGATTCACCGGAGCAGGGTTAACCGGAGTCAGATCCGGACTAGGCACAATGGTCGGTACCGGATCAGGCGCAGGGTTAACTGGTGTTGGGTTGGCCTGTGTAGGCGTAGGGTTCGCCGGGACCGGAGTAGGGGTTACCGGTGTGGGATTCACCGGAGTCTGATCTGTAGGAGCCGGAGTAGGCGTCACAGGAGTAGGGTTGGCAGGCACAGGCTCCGGGTTAACCGGGGTCGGATTAACCGGTGTGGGCGTAGGAGTTACTGGTGCGGGATTCACCGGAGTCTGATCTGTAGGAGCCGGAGTAGGCGTCACAGGAGTAGCCGCTGGTTCTTCTCCGAGATCCGGGGAAGCTGCCTCAGCGTCCTCAGCAGGAAGGTTCTGAACGGGAGCAGCAGGAGTTGGAGTTACAGCCTCTGTTTCAGAATCCTCAGTAGGAACTTCGGCATCATAAGGCTGTGCCTGTGGACTCTCATACTCGGGCTGACAGGCTGAACTTCCGCTTCATCTTCATCAGTTTTCTGAGCCGGGGTAGCTCGTTGCGCAGGGGTCTCGGTAGCCTCAGGAGTCCCGTCGTCCTGCTGGTCATAGTCAAGCGGAGGTGCAGCGGCAAACTCGGCACCTGCAATGGGAGATTCCGATTGCAGAGCAACGGCGGGTTGGGCAGCATAGGTCACGTTGCCCGAGGCCATGCCATACATAGTCAAGGTAGCGGTTGCAGACGGCATGGGCATAGGAGTCACGGCATTTTTCTGACCTAAAGCTGCAAAGGTAGCTGGTACGGCAGGCTGCGTGATAGCTTGACCGGGCGCGACAGCCTCAGAGGTCGCAGGATGGTTTGCGACCTTCCCGGAAGCGCCACGTGCCTCCTGTGTCAGCGTTGCGGCGATCGGCACACTACCGAATGCAATCAATGCAGTCGCTAGGCTAGCCGACGCTACTTTGCATTGTCTGTTTCCCAAAAAGTGTCCTTATACCGAATAGCTACCGAACAATATGCGTGCTTGGGTGAGTCTACACCCTAAATAACAAGGATGTGCTTCTCTCAAAAGTTTATCGAATTTTAAGAATCTTTTCACGATCAACTATTAACTGTTACTTTCATGGTACCTGGACTATGGGCAAATTGTCGTGACTTTGAGCTTTAAATTGGTATTCAAATTTTTGCTTTCCTCTGATCTGCCGCGCTATGTTTCTGCGACACGCCAGTGAATATACCGTACGTTAGAATGAAAGAGTGACTTTTACGTCTTTTAACTTTTTCGTCATGTCCCCAGCGAAGCGAGCAGGCTTGGGTCTTGCGCTCACCGGGGTGCTGTCGCTCAGCGCGTGTGGAGCGGGTAATGTCAATCTTGATCCGGCTCCAGATGCCGCCAACCCCGTATGCGCTTATGCGATGGTTGCTATGCCAGAAACTCGTTGGCTTACAGCAGCGTGAAACTACGGCGCAAGGAACGACCGCTTGGGGCGAACCAGCCTCCGTGATTCTCAAATGCGGTGTTACCGTTCAGGAACCCGTATCGGATCCATGCGCTGAGGTCAATGGGATTGATTGGGTACTGCGTCCCAAGGATGCGCCAGAGAACTCAGCACCGCCAGTCTCAGCGTCTTCCTCCGCCGCTGCAGGCCCTGAAAACCGTGCGACGGGAACGTGGACGGCAACCACGTACGGACGAACGCCTGCCATTGAAGTAACCTTCGACGCAGATAAGGTTTCATCATCAACTCTTCTTGCTGAGCTCAACTCGGCGGTCAAACAAATTCCGTCTCAGAAGAAATGCACGAACATCAACGATACTCTCAACGGTGTCAAAACCGGAAAATAGAGGATTCAAGACCTCTGGATCCTTACCGTCAGTTCGCTTCACGCAAACGCAAATTTTAGAGCCCCCAAAACCTGAGGTCTTGAGGGCTCTAACACTGGAATTTCCTTCTCTATTTAAGACTTCATTAGCGTAGCCCTAAAGGACGCTCCAGTGCAAGAGTCAGCAGTTCATCAATCAGTTCGGTATAGGAAATTCCGGTGTTTTCCCACATGGTTTTGTACATTGAAATCGGGGTAAATCCTGGCATAGTGTTCACCTCGTTGATCACCAAACGACCATCCGGGGTGTAGAAGAAATCTGCGCGGGACAATCCTTCGCCGTCAAGGGCCAAACGCCTTAACCGCCAGAGCACGCAAACGCTCCTGCATATCCTTCGGTAAATCGGCGGGGCACCGGGTAACTGCCGAAGACTTTGAGATATATTTAGCATCAAAATCATAGAAACCGTGGTTCTCATCAACAACCTCGATTTCGCCAGGGTATGATGCACGCGGCATATCACCGTGGTGACCGTCTAGGACGCCGCACTCGATTTCACGCCCCACAATGCCAGCTTCCACAATAATCTTTGCGTCATGGCGGCGCGCTTCGTCGATAGCCGGAACAAGTTCCTCAAATTTATCCACTTTGGTAATGCCGAAGGAAGAACCCGCACGCGTGGGTTTAACGAACATGGGGTAACCAAGGGCGGTTATACGTTTAAGCGATTCCTCGCGCTCATGAGTCCATTGGCGATCGGTCACCACCTCATAAGGCCCAACCTCCAGCCCAGCCGACTCAAATGCAACCTTCATAAAGTGCTTATCCATACCTACAGCTGATGCCGTCACGCCGCATCCTACATAGGGCAACTCAGCGAGTTCCAGAAGACCCTGAATTGTTCCGTCTTCGCCGAAAGGACCGTGTATGAGGGGGAATACCACGTCAAGGGCAGGACCATACTCAAGATTTCCGTCAGCATCTACTAGGTGCACTCGCGAATCCCCGGCTCCAAGAGGCAGGAAAACCTGGTGCGAACCACCCGTAAACTCTGCATGTGCAGGGGCAGCGTCGAGAAGTGCGCTCAGCTCTTCCAGATTCGTCAAATACCAACGACCGTCTTTTGTAATGCCAATAGTCACCACGTCGTAGACGCTGCTGTCAATGGCGCTTAGCACGCCTACGGCAGTAATCAGAGAAATAGGGTGTTCCGAAGAACGTCCGCCACACAGTAGAGCAACAGTTTTCTTCTGTGCGTTTTCGGTCATTGTATCTCCTTCGTAAGAGGGCGCCCCTCAAGCGCCCATGTCTGCGCACACGTGCTGTATTAGTTGTTTTATCTGCCGCAAAAATTTTCTTGCGGAAGATCTTGATGTTATTGGCCTTCGTGTTTCAGGCGCCGTCCCAGTAGCAGCGGTGCCAGCTGTCCGATCTCGATGCGTCCAGTCAGGACAGCAACGACCGCTTCCACGATAGGCATTTCGACTCCGTGACGGCGTGCCAATTGCGCTACGACGGGGGCTGATTTGATGGATTCCGCTGTCTGGCTCATATGTTCGCTGAGTTTATCCGGGCTTATCCCTTCGGCAAGTAGACGCCCGGCAGTATGATTTCGTGAAAGCGGCGATGAACAGGTAGCAATCAAATCTCCCATCCCCGCAAGCCCGCTCATTGTTGCTGCTTCACCACCCAGTGCGACCGCAAGACGAGTAATTTCGGCAAGTCCGCGCGTCATGATTGAGGCTTTGGAGTTATCACCGTAATTGCGGCCTTCACAGATGCCGACGCACAAGGCGATCACATTCTTCACCAAACCACCGATTTCCGTACCCACCACATCGGTATTCGTGTAGGGGCGGAAATAGCTACAGGCACAAGCCTGCGCGACAATTTCTGCGATGGGCAGTGTGCGTGCCGCGACGACGGAAGCAGTTGGCTCCTCCCCCCATAATCTCAGTAGCAAGATTGGGCCCTGAAAGCACGCATACCCGATGCGGTATATGCCCGATAGTGCGGATGTCTGCGCCGCGCATCGCCAAGGCTTCCTCAAGTTCCTCGGTAATCACCTGGGACATGCGCAAACCGGTACCGGTTTCTAATCCCTTCGCAAGCGAAACCAGCAGGGCATGCGGCTCAATATAGCGGGCATAAAGTTGAAGCTGCGAACGTAGCACCTGTGAGGGTAAAGCCAGTACCACCAAATCGGCGCCAGTGAGCCCGGTAGGAGCATCCGCCGTAAATTCCAGGTTCTCGGGTAGCTTCATCCCCGGAAAATATTTACTATTTTCCCTAGTCTGAGAGCACTCTGCCATAGCTTGTTCGCTGCGGCCAATAAGGACTACCTGAACGCCCGTTTTATTTTCTCGTGCCGAATCAGCCACAATTTTGGCGAATGCGGTCCCCCAGCTTCCCGCACCCAAGATCGCAATTTTTACTACCTTACGTGGAGCCGGTTCGCTGTTGTCAGCGGAATTCGTGAAAAGAGCCATAACCTCGCCTCCTATTTAGGATCCGGTTCGCCCAGGTTACCAGCTATCCCGGTCATTTCACCGGGAGCTTCACGACGCTTGGTTCGGGGATTCCAACGACCGATTGGCGCCTTTTCACCACGTATATCTTCCAGCAGCTCGGTCACGGCATCAAGCATAGCGTCGGTCACGACCCCAAGCTCAGTGCGCGTATGCTTTGCCTCCGGCGAAGGATCATCGATTAAAGAGGCGATATCGAGAGGCTTACCCACTTTCACTTTGACCGTTTTACGGGGAAATAGGGAAACCTTACGATGCTCTTTGACGCGGCCACCATCCACGGTTTCGTAGTCATACCCAAGAATCTGCTCATCACCCCAGTGCGCCACCGGTACTACGGGGGCACCAGTTGCGAGGGCAAGACGGGCAGCACCCGTACGGGCCTGCATGGGCCAGCCCTCGGGGTCGCCAGTAGTTGTCCCCTCAGGGTAAATCACTACAGCGCCGCCAGCCTCTACAACTTTACGGGCAGTAATAAGTGCCTTGCGAGCGTCTACAGAGCCGCGTATCACGGGAATATGCGCCATTTTACGCATAATATATCCCAGAACGGGCGCTCGGAACAAAGAGTCCTTCGCTAAAAACCGCGGGAAGACTCCGTTATTGAAAATAGGGAGTGCAACGGTCACAGGGTCTATCTCGGTGGAGTGGTTAGCAACCACGATATAGCCTCGGTCGGTCGGGAAGTTCTCGCTCCCGATAATTTCGATGCGGGCTATGCCTTTATACACCACGCGCGCAGCGTTACCAAGAACTTTAAAGAGCTTATCTCCTTGAGGGGTAGGCTCAAGTGTGGGTAGTGCTTTTTTCCCCTGTTGACCGCTCATACTAGCCCTGTACCTCAACCTCTTCTGGCACAACAATCTCAATTTCTGCATCGGGCTTAGGAGTCTTGCTCTGTTTGCGGGCAAGTACCTCAAACTTTGCGCCCAGAGCTTCGAGTTTCTTTTCAAAGTTCTCGTAACCGCGCGCGATAATTTCAACACCCGTAACGTGGGATGTACCTTCTGCTGTCAGAGCGGCGATAATATGCGAGAATCCACCGCGCAGATCGGGCACCTCAATGTCAGCGGCCTTAAGCGGGGTAGAACCGCTAATAATAGCGGAGTGCCCGAAGCTCTTACCGTGGAAACGACAAAACTCGCTGCCGATGCAATCGCGCATAACCACAATATCGGCGCCCATCTGTTTGAGGGCATTAGTAAACCCAAAACGCTCTTCGTACACGGTCTCGTGCACAATGGAAGTTCCTTTTGCCTGCGTCAGCGCAACGACAAGCGGCTGCTGCCAGTCGGTCATAAAACCGGGGTGCACGTTGGTCTCAAACACGATAGGGTTCAGCTCTGCTCCGGGGGTAATCACGCCGGGGTGAGTAAAGCGGATTCCTTCCGGGGTAACCTCGAATTCACCGCCCATCTTCCGGAACTGGTTGAGGAACGCAGTCATATCCTTCTGTGAAGCGCCGCGCACAAAAATATCTCCGCCGGTTGCCAACGCGGCGGATGCCCAGGAAGCGGACTCATTGCGGTCTGCCAAGGCGGTGTGGTCGTACCCGGTTAGGGCGTCAACCCCTTCAATAATAATGGTGCGGTTTTCGTTAATGAAGATGATTGCGCCCATCTTCTGCAAAACCGCAATAAGATCAATAATCTCGGGCTCAATAGCGGCGTTTCAAAACCGTGGTGCCGCGGGCGCGCACACCGGTCAGAAGAACCTGTTCGGTAGCGCCTACGGAGGGGTAATTGAGTTCGATTTCAGCACCGTGCAGGCCTTCATCGGGAGCGTTCAGAGTAGTGCCGCTTTCATCGTCTTTCTCGACGACGGCACCAAATTTACGGAGCGCATCCATATGGTAATCGATAGGACGATCACCAATTTTGCATCCACCTAGATTAGGGATACGCGCGGTACCGAGCGTATGCAGAAGCGGACCTACCATCAGGATCGGAATACGTGAATTACCGCCGAAGAGTTGAATCTCTTCAGCGTTATCGGCCGCAGTCTTCGCGTCTTGGGCGGGATCTAACGTGAGAATACCGGCTTCAGGATCATAGTTAACTTTCGCACCGTGAAGTTCAACAAGGGTAGTTACAATCTCAACATCGCTTAGGTCTGGTACGTTACGCAAGGTCGAACGGGTGGATCCGTGCAACGCTGCTACCATCGCTTTAGGTACGAGGTTTTTGGCGCCTCGAACGTGGACTTCGCCTTTAAGAGGGGTACCACCCTCAATGCGAAGTTCGCTGATGTTAAGGGACATAACTAATCCTTCGAACGGTCGGCTCGGTGGGGCCGACAAGAACTGCTGTTAGTGCTGAGGTCCGGCGCCATTAACAAATTATTAATAGGTCTGCACAGACTTTCAAGCTATCATTTTACGTTCTCGAACGGGCTGCTACAAACGGAAGAGCTGTGCAGAACCTGTGCTTCGCAATGTTTATCGAGATAGTTCAAAGATGCCGCTCATAAACTTTCTTGAAGAACCACCTCACATAACCGTCAAACCCACAGCAACATACCAATGATGTGTTTCTTATACACCCCGTAACGCTCGGTGAGGTGCGTACCCTGATGTCACAGGGTACGCACCTCACCGAGTATCCAGATCTAGACTTCCTGAGTTCGGGGCATCCACGCGGGGCGGCGCGCCTCGTAGTCTTTAATGGCCTCAATGTTCTGAAGGGTCAGACCCGATATCGTCAAGCCCTTCCATCAAGCGCCACCGCACATAATCATCAATCTGGAAGGGCACGACGAGGGCACCCACAGTTACCGTCTTATTCTCTAAATCAACGGTAATTTCGGTACCGGGTTCCCGCTCAAGAGCCTTCCAAATCAACTCGACATCATCCTGAGCCACCTGAGCGGCAACGAGTCCTTGTTTACCCGAGTTACCACGGAAAAATATCGGCAAACCGTGACGATATAACGACTCGAAACCCGTAATCCTTAAGCGCCCAGACCGCGTGCTCACGCGATGATCCCTGTGCCAAAATCGGGGCCCGCCACCAGCACTGACCCATTTTTATAAGGTTCCTGGTTCAGAACAAATTCGGGGTTCTTACGCCAATTCACAAAGAGGGCATCGTCAAAGCCTGTTTTCGTTACGCGTTTGAGGTAAACCGCCGGGATAATTTGGTCGGTATCCACGTTCGAGACGCGCAGAGGAACACCAATTCCGGTGTGTTTAATAATCGGTTCCACAATGTTCTCCTTTACGCCGCCGCAGGGGCATTGTCTGCGTGTGGTTCTAAGTCAGAAGGTGATGAGAGGGTTCCGCGAACCGCCGTTGCGGCAGCGACTAGCGGCGAGACAAGATGGGTTCGTCCGCCTTTACCCTGGCGTCCCTCAAAGTTGCGGTTTCGAGGTAGATGCGCATCGCTCCCCCGGTGCCAGTTGGTCGGGGTTCATGCCCAAGCACATAGAGCATCCAGCAAAGCGCCAATCTGCCCCAAAGTCTTTGAAGATTTTATCTAGGCCTTCTTCTTCGGCCTGTGCGCGAACTTTCTGTGAGCCGGGAACGACCATCATACGCACGCCTGAGGCAAGGGTACGCCCACGAATGATTTCGGCGGCAGCACGCAAATCCTCAATGCGTGAGTTAGTGCACGAACCTAAGAATACGACGTCCACCGGAATATCTTTCATGGGAGTTCCGGCTTTAAGGTTCATGTACTCCAGAGCACGGGATGCGGCTGCCTGGTCGTTTTCATCCTCAAAGTCTTCAGGTGCGGGAACCGCTTGGCTCAGCGGCACACCCTGACCGGGGTTTGTTCCCCAGGTAACGAAGGGCTCAAGCTCGTCTGCGTTAATAAAGATTTCTTTGTCGAAAACAGCCCCTTCGTCGGTGGGAAGTGTCTTCCAGTAGGCGAGCGCGTCCTCCCAATCTTGGCTCTTGGGTGCGTGAGGACGCCCTTTAACATACTCGAAAGTAGTCTCGTCGGGAGCTACCATACCCGCACGAGCGCCTGCCTCAATCGACATATTGCAGATGGTCATACGCCCTTCCATAGACAAGGAGCGTATCGCAGAACCGCGGTATTCGAGTACGTATCCCTGCCCGCCTCCGGTACCGATCTGAGCGATAACGGCAAGAATAATATCTTTGGCGGTTACTCCGGGTTTTAGGGTTCCTTCAACATTGATTGCCATTGTTTTAAAGCGCGCCAACGGCAGAGTTTGGGTTGCCATCACATGTTCAACCTCAGAGGTGCCGATGCCGAAGGCAAGTGCACCGAAAGCACCGTGGGTTGAGGTGTGCGAGTCACCACAGACGACGGTTATTCCGGGCATGGTCAATCCCAGCTGCGGGCCGACTACGTGTACGATACCCTGTTCAATATCGCCGAGCGGATGGAGGCGCACGCCAAATTCCGCGGTGTTACGACGCAGGGTTTCGATCTGGGTTCGCGAAGTAATATCCGCAATGGTCGAAAAAATATTTTCGGTAGGAGTATTGTGATCTTCAGTTGCGATCGTCAAGTCGAGACGGCGCAGAGGCCTGTTTTCGAGGCGTAGTCCTTCAAAAGCCTGGGGCGAGGTCACCTCATGCAGAAGATGCAGGTCAATATAGAGAAGGTCGGGTTTGCCATCTTGCCCGGGCACCACGACGTGGTTCTCCCAGACTTTTTCGGCGAGAGTACGCGGGCGCTTCACAGATGTGGGTATAGCGCTTGTCGCAGCAGTATTGTCCCCTGCCATTTTTCCTCCTGCTTTGATATGGCGGGCTTTCCGCCCATCATAGATATATAGTGCCTTATAACACATATATTCTTGACCCTGGAATATATTTCAAAAATTTGGTATTCAGGGTTCCTCCATCATGGGCAGGTTCAGAGGAAGAGTCTATGAAGTGCGCCCTATCTTCCACATTTTGAGATGCACTGAGCTAAACTAGAGTTATGACATCTGCACCATCGTCTACACCGTTGCCTGGAGCACGTCACCCTCGCGATACGTCGGGGCTTTCGACTCCTTTGAAGACTCCCCATACTCTCACGGATGACCAACAGGTTGTTGAGGTCGAACCAAACATCTCCTCTGGCGTGGGGGTACTTGATAAAGCCGCGCTTATTCTTTCATGTCTAGAGGCTGGTCCGGTCACGCTGGGGACAGCTTGTTAAAGCCACCGGATTAGCTCGTCCCAACGGCACATCGTTTGGCGGTGGCGCTCTCTCACCACCGTATGGTGGCACGCGATGTTCAGGGACGATTTATGTTGGGTCCCCGCCTAATGGAACTGGCGAATGCGGCTGGTGCCGATCATCTCCTAGCGGTTTCGGGAGCGGTTTTAAATCAGCTTTGCCATGTGACCGGCGAATCGGCGCAGGTTTATCGGCGTCAGGGAAATTGGCGCGTATGCGTAGCGTCCGCAGAACGTCCCGTTGGGCTGCATGATTCAATTCCTATAGGAACGCAGCTCTCTATGAAGGCTGGTTCCGCAGCCCAGGTACTCTTGGCGTGGGAAGATCAGAGCCGCCTTGTTGAAGGTCTGCAAGATGCGTATTTCAGCGCTGCCATGCTTGCTTCCGTGCGGAGATTAGGCTGGGCGCAGTCTGCAGGTGAACGTGAGCGCGGCACGGCTTCCGTGTCTGCTCCTGTACGTTCACCGTCGGGCAAAGTTATTGCAGCCGTTTCTATTTCCGGTCCTATCGAAAGACTTGGTATGCAGCCCGGTCGCAAATACGCCGAGGTTGTTGTTGATGCAGCTCATAAGATTTCACAAGCGCTTCGGAACGTATAGTAGCTTAGGTCAAAACCATAGAGGGGTGTGGAACCGATTAGTTGGTTCCACGCCCCTCATGTTGTTTAGGTGTTCATTCTTATGTCAGAGCCTGCCTATAGCGCCTGAGCTTCTCGTATTCTGCCAATACGGGCGCTACGATAACCTGCTGTGCCGCGTTTTCACACTGTTGGATCATGCGCATTCGCAAGGAACGCCGGTATGCACGGGCACTCACATTTACCAGTGCCCTACCCAATACGGCACCCAGGATTCCTAAAAGCACCCCCAAGATAAGTAGAAGTGTGGGCACCGGCACAGGGGATCCTTCGGGTACGGGCGCAGGCGGCAGAGGTATCTGCAGGTAGCTTGCAAACGCCATTGCAGTCAGCCAGGCTACGCCTCCCAAAAGGCTTAGAAATGCAATCCATTGCACCGTGTTAAGTAGCTTCCACCAGAAACGTGACTGGGTAGTGTTGTAGTCTACACGCGCGATCGCCCTTTCAAAAGCCTCCGGAAAAGTCCTGTTCTCGGGTCAAGGAGGCGTTCTGGATACGTTGCTTCCAGGGAGCTTCAATATTTTGGGCTACAGACTCACCATAACCGCGCGCTGCCTGAGCTAATGCTGCCTGCTGAGCTGGAGTAAGCGGCGGTAACGAACTAGCCGTTAGATGCATCGGAGATTTCTGTGGTGCAGATTCACTCGCGCTCTGGGTACCCGCAGTATCGTTTCCAAGATGCAAGCGTTTAAGCGGGTCGGCACGGAACTTAGCAACCCACCGCGTAGCTATCCATCCTGTGTTGGCAACGGCACGACGACGATACGAGGCTTCTGCAGCATCAAGAACTTCAACAGCCCCACAGGCTTGAAAGCAGCCTTCCGTCAGCTCATCAACGGCGTAGTCAGGCTCACGAAGAGGTGCTTCACCGCCCTTATAGGCTGCAAGATCACGGCGAATCGCATATAGCTGTGCCTCAGTACGCTCATACGCCGCATTTTTCTCAGCCGCCACTCGTCCTAACAACGACCGCAGAGCAGAGACGCCTTCACCAGTACGCGCTGAGAGAGCGAACGGAGCGGTAATGAGCAGCGGCGTAATGCCGTCCGCTTCTAAAAGCTCCGTGAGCGCATCAAGTACTTGTGGAACCTCATGGGAATCTAGGGTATCTGCTTGGTTCAGAACGCATACCATGCGATGTCCACGAGTGGAGAGAGGAGCCAGAAAATCGTGGTGCACCGCCGCATCCGCGTACTTTTGGGGGTCGAGGACCCACACCAGCACATCCACATAGGAGAGCATGCGCTCTACCTGTTCCCGGTGGTGATGCGCTACCGAGTCAAGGTCGGGCAGATCCAGCAGGATCAGCCCGCCAGATCGTGTACGGGTCTGCCCACGCCCAACCGCCGTTTTGAGCTTATTCCACATGCCAGGAACGGGCTCTACGATTTCGTGGGGTGCTGCAGAATCTGCCGCCGAATTTTGTGTTTGGGTACGAATCTGGCGTATCGATTCGTTCTCCTCGGGATAGACCCTATGTTCGATCTTAAGCCAGTCCAGAAGCTCTTCGCTTCCGTCCCGTCCCCAAATCGCCGCCTGAATTTCTGAGGTAGTCGGGCGTGTAACGGCGGTACGTGCCAGGGGCATCCCAGCAATGGTATTGAAAAGGGTGGATTTTCCACTTCCGGTGGCCCCGAAAAAACCAATTATAGTGTGTTCTGCCGAAAGCTGCCGACGTTCCATGACACGGCTCAGCGTTGCGGATGCGTTCTCCTGCACGGTATCAGGAATAACGTCAAGCCCCAGGCCGAGCGCATCGTGAAGGCGAAGCGCACGTTCTTCAAAAGACCCGCGCAGCGTAGCGGATGCTAAAGATGAGTTCATCGTGTGTGCTCCTGGCGAGAGTTCTTAACAGGTAATGGCTGTGTTGTATCATCATGCATGTGCTGAACGAGCCCCGAGTTTTGAGGCGAGTCTTCACGCCGAGCCAAGGGATCATGATCTAGTTCTTGACCTAAGTCATGAAGCTGTTCGGCAGCGACACGAATTTCGTCCGGCTGTACGTGCGGTTCACGGGAAGAAAGCACCTGCCGGTAGTTTTCGGATTGCCGTTTGAGCAGGGTTTCTAGGCGTGCCACTAGATCACTGCGAGCGCGAGTCGCCATGCGGCGCACAGCATCCTCGCCGAAGACCGATTCAAGAAGCTTAGATCCAACGACCCCAGATCCTCCCGCAATACCAATTTCGATGCCGGTGAGTCCGCCAGTCGCCGAGAAAAAGCCACCATCATGAGCAGCACCGCCGTCGCGTTAACACCCAGGGAGAGCACGCGCGCTCGCTGGCGTTTGCTGCTGCCTTCAGCACGGATCATATCAAGTACAGAACTTTGCCAGGCTCGTATTTCTGCGGCGATAGTCTCATCAAGCTCCGCACGAGCCTGGGTGCTGTGCGGAGGGTACGGGCTCTCGTCAATATTCTGTAAGAGTACGCGCCCTGCTCGTTCCGCTCCCCAGCTTCGACGGATAGTCTCATGCGCACGTTGAGCAGCATCAAGAACAACGGCGTGCAGACCCGTTTCGAGAGCCTGCTCAACCCGCGTGGTCGCTGCCGGTTTACCGGTCAACATTCCGGCAAACCTGTCCCGCAGCCGTCCAATGCGGTTCTCCAAAGAGCGGAAGAAGTCGCCCGTTCCCACAAAATCGTGCCACCGGGCCAGAACCTCGCCGCGAAGCAATGAGCCGTCAGTGAGAGAATCTTCCACACGGGCGAGCGCATCCTCATAGGCTAAGGTCACCGCAGTTTCTAATCCGGTGTAGGTTTCCACCTGACGGGTTTGTGCATCAGCAAGTTCTTGCAGAGAGTTACCGGTACCGGTGATAGCGCCCGCCAGGGTGCGACGCGCGATCGCTGCACGGGCTGGCGCATCCGCACCAAGCTGCTCAAGCCAGGATGTTAGAGGCGCTACCGCTTCTGCGGGCAGCATCCCCTGTTCGTCCCGCGGCTGTTCATGGATACTATGCAGAATAACCGGTGTTATACCGGCTTCGGTGAGCATTCGCATAAGGTCGGACTCGATCTCACCCGCAGCCCCTTCGGGAACTCGGTTGAGAACGACTGCTACAGCAATATTCCGCTGGGCAGCGCGATGCAGCAAATCCCAGGGTACGGCATCCGCATAACGGTTAGCAGTTGTGACGAAGAGCCACAGGTCGGCGGCAGATAAGAGCTCGTTGGCAAGCCTGCGGTTCTCGTCGGAGACCGAATCAATATCGGGGGCATCGATCAGGGTGATGCCGCGCGGCAGAGCGCTAGTTTGCACGCTGATAAGCGTATCTTGCAGATGATGTTCGGCACCTGGCAACTCCTGAACGTCACTCTGGTGTGGTGAAGTTTCAGAGATAGTTGGCATCTCCTGCCGTTCTAGGGTAGGCAGAAAACGTTCGGGGGTCAGGTATTCGGAGTCTTCAGCACGATAAAGCAAGATTGGCTGCCGAGTGGTGGGGCGAAGCGCACTGGAACGGGATACGGGGGTTCCCATCAAGGTATTCACCAAAGTCGATTTACCGGCACCCGTAGAACCACCAACAACCACGGTAAGGGGTGCTTCCAAGGCGTTAAGCCGCGGCAGGATGTAATCGTCGTACTGTTTACTCAGAGAACGCACTTGTTCCCTCGCCCGGGTAACATCGGCGGTATCGAGGGGTAGAGTGAGCTCATTTAGGAGTTTGCGTGCAAAGTATACACGCTCATCGTTTGTGTGTTGCACGTGCGCTATTGTTTCACACTTTATTGCATGCTTGCTGAGGAAACTTAGAGTGTTTCCTGTGAGTTTAAGTTGCTTACCTCACGAATTTTAGGTGCCGTAAACAGAGTCGAAGCGCTGTATTTTGCGTAACTCTAGCCTAATATCACGGTTTAGGTCGCTGTACGTTTGTGCTTTCACCCACCACGCCCTAGTCTGGTTTTACACACTAAACCCGGGTTTCAGATTTTCTGGAAATAACGATATTTTGGGAGTTGCTATGCGCCCTTCACGTCGCCAGTTCTTCGTCTTTACTGGCAGCACCGTTGCCGCCGCGCCATTATTAGTTTCATGTGCCTCTAGCGATTCCTCTGATTCTGCCGCTGGTTTAGCAACCGCTGAGGGAGCATCCCCCTCAGAGACAGGCGCGCACTATGGAAATCTTTCGGGAGAGCTACTCTGGCAACGTTACGATTCCGCCACCCCGGTCACTCCCAGTATGAACCCCGAAACCGGAGAAAAGGTCGTTCCGGTTCCCCAGGCAGACCCGGCAACTGCCGATCACAAGGCTCAGAACGTTCCCATCCCCCAAGAAGACGACCTGATGTTCAAAGAGGATTTTCAGGGGCTGCGAAACACCTTCGCCTATTATGTGGCGTGTATTAACTATGCACGCATGACTGGAGATCTCACCCCTGCTCTCAAAGTGGTACACAGCGAAAACACCGTCGATCTTGAGCGACTTAAGACCTGGGAAACTCTGTACGCCGAGCCTAATAATAGTTGGATCGTTGGAGGTACCTGGAAGATCTCCGTCTCGGAGAAACCGACAGAGCATAACGGCAAATTCTCGTGGGAATGCACCGCTACCCAGGAAAACGGAACGCTCATCAATAAAACGACAAACGTGACGAAACCGCTTTCGCAGGATGAAATACGCGATTTTACGGCTCTCTACGCACAATGGGTGAAGGACAGGTGGCTCATCATCTCCCCACAGCAGTTCGACCCAGCGGCAAAGCCCACACGAGCCTATACACCCGCTCCACAACCGACTTCTACCTATACCCCAAAGGTGAGTACCATACCCGCCGATTACTAAACCCCTAATCCTTTATTTCTCAACGTGAAAGGTTCCGCGTGGTAACTTCACTTCCCTATTCCCGACGCCGTGTATTACGTACCGTTGGGGCAGGGTTATTCGGCACCGCCGCCTCTACTTTGATAGCCGCATGCTCTCGACATCAGCAAACTCATGCTACAAGTGACCCTTCGGTAAGTCAGTATGTGCGCAGCGATTTTAGCGGTGAGGTGGCTTTCGAGAGCTTCAACACCTCAGCAGGTACTTATGTGCCCGCAAACGCAGAGCATCCGGCGCAAAACGTTCCGGTCCCCATCAAAACAGAGAATATGGGCAAAAACTCCATTGCAGGTTTTTACGATACCATCGGTTACCTCAATGCGGCACTCAATTATCTCTTGGCTACCGGTGACACCAATCCTCTGGAAGTCATCACTATCAACCCCGAGTTCACCAAAGCTCTCCTGCTTTTCACTGACGAGACTGGTGAGAGTCAGGCTGCCAAAAGCTGGTATGTTTCTCCTCAAGCCACGCTCTCCCTCACCTCACGCATGCCAACAGCCGTGAACGATTATCGAAAAGATTGGCGATACACCCTCGATATCAGTTTGGGAGAACAGCAGGTCGTCAACTCTCAGGCCAGTGCAATACCTGCCGAGCAGCAGAAATTCCACTATGCGGGTACTATCCAAGGCACCTTCGAGAAAGAAGCCTGGTCACTCACGCTCACAGTTCGTGACCCGCAGTCCACGGCAGGCGCGAGTCCGTCCTAGAACTAAGAAGGCTCAGCGGAACCTCCGCATGAGAATATAGAGACATAATATTTTCTTCTCCAACCGCATCCGGGTGAAGGTGCCTATGCGCTTTAACCCTCATAATCATCGAAAGGCTTCCATGTCACAGCACTTAACTCGCAGGCAAGCTGTTACAGCCGTTTTAGCAGGTGCCGGACTCACTATGCTCGCCGCTTGTTCCTCGAACAGCTCCACCAACACATCAAACGGCAATAACGCTAACGGCTCTGCACCAAGCCCAAAATCCTCAAACCCACACGGGTATAGCGACGACGGCAATAACTATTCCGGGCGTATTACATTTGACAATTTTGAACCGGGTAGCACTTATGAACCAGGCAACACCGAACATCCCCCACAAAACGCACCTATGCCTAAGCTGCCTGATAACGCCAACGAAAATAGCGTGACAGGCTTCCACGCGACCGTCGCTTACTATGCTGCAGCCATGGATTACCTAGTGAAAACCGGCAGCCTTGACGCCGTAAAAAAGGTCAAACTTGCAGGTAACGATGCCCAAGAAAATGAGGCGCTTGCTAAATCCATCGCTCAAGGGATCGAGCAGAAAACCTGGTATGTAGATCCATCTGCCTGGTACGAGCTCAAGGAATCACAGCCCGCTATTATGAGCGATGGAAATCTGCTCTTCAAAAGCGTCTACACGTTCGATTACGGTGCTGAAAGCGTGGCAAACGGCGAAATAAAACCGGTTAAGGAGGAAGAGCGAGTCTCTACCCAGGACTGTGATTTCCGTGGTCGCTATAACCCCACCACGAAATCCTGGGAGCTCAATCTATCCTATGGCACGAAGAGCTCGGGAAATGCGGCAGCAAGTCCTGCTGCATCGGCAACGGGTGGAGCCTCGGACCCTGCGGCAACCGGAGAACCGGCAGCTAATCCCGAGAAATAGTAGCTGTCGTTATCCTTGCCCAGCCTCCGAGGCTCTGGTGATGCAGGAACCCGGAGGCTGGGTATTTTGAATTCCTGCTCTTCACCTTGCGTTCTTCAAAGTCAAACTAAGGGTTTTATGTCTCGACATATACCCTCTAGATATGTATTTTCCCTCACATGTCGAAGAGCCCTGCATATACGGTATTATCTGCGCAGCAGTGTTACTTTCCCTGTGAACTATTGGGGTTCCTGCACAGCAACGTATAACTATTTCGCGGGTCCCCTATATCTATCTTGCCAGGGCGTCTTCTATGTAGAGCTACACTTGAGAAGCTAGTGCTATTTCAACGTTGAAGGGGCATTTTATGTCTTTCACTTTTTCGCGCCGAATACTCCTGCGCACCACCGCCCTCGGTACTGTTGGACTGGGCGGAATCACCGTACTCTCTGCGTGTAGCAATACGTCGCAAAACAGCGCCGAAAGATCGAGCTATAAGGGCGAGGCTAAGCTTGATAGCTACGATACATCTGCCGGAACTTATGAATTAGCGTCACGCGAGCATCCGGCACGGAACGTACCCAAACTGTCAAGCCTAATAATATGAATGACAACTCAGTAGCAGGCCTTTACTCGACTATCGCGTTCTTTGCGGCTGCACTGCAATACCGGCTTATTACGGGCGATGCCCAGTACCTCAAAGAGGTCAAGCTAGAACATACTGTAGATTCCATCGAAGAGATCACCGATGGTTCTACCTGGCTCTCCAATCCCACGGTTACGATTGAGCTCACTACCGATCAACCGGAGCAAAAGGACAACGAATACTTTTGGCCTGCAAAGCTCACACTCACCAAGGGCGACTGGGCGGTCGCTCAACACAGAGCAATCAACGTTCCAGAAAATGAGCAAAAAGTCACAAGTGAAGGAAAAATCAAGGCGAAATACACCGATGGCGCATGGGCTATTCGGGACATTGCTGACTAGTCTTCACCGGATTCTCTAGAGAAAAATACGGGACTTCTAAGTCTGCGCTGGGCATGGCAATAAGCCTTTGCCCGGGCATTTTAAGTGCGTATGAGACCCATGCCCTCTCCATGCCAGGTATTACCTTATACGGTAACGTTACTCACCTTCGGTTAGGGTTAGGTCACATTCCTCGGTACAATCAAGTATCTCGTTTTGTTTTACGTTTAGACTTATACGGGATTAATGCATTCACACGAAAGGTATAACGATGTCTTCGGCTCTGAATCGTCGTGCAGCATTGGGGATTCTCAGTATGGGAAGTGTCGCGTTCTTAGCGGCGTGCGGCAGCGATAAGAAAGAAGAATCTAATTCTTCAGCCTCCGCAAGCACTTCTCAGACGAAGAGCTCCAGCGCTTCCTCTTCAGCTTCTGCTACCCCCTCAGCTTCCGAATCACCTACCCCCACCCCGACTCCTACAGAACTCGTCAACGACGGTAAAGACTACTCCGGAGTCGCTAAGCTAGAGCAGTACGAAACCCCCGGAGAGTACCAGCCCGCTACGGCGGAATCTCCCGCGCAGAACGTACCCACCCCCGTTATTCCCGAAGCAATGCACCAAAACACAGTTGCAGGATTCGCCTCTGCGCTTGCATATTTTGGTGCTGCTGTCGATTACCTCCTGCAGACCGGCGATATGAAGTATGTTCGGGAAGTCAGCACCGATGCTGATACCCTGAATGCACTCCAGAAATACGCCGATCGTACAGCGAAGGGTATTGAAGAAAAGACATGGTACGAAAAGCCTTCGGCCACAATGGTTATTAGCAGCAAGCAGCCTACTATCGCGCAGGGTGCCTATAACTGGACCGTCGATTTCACCATTGATTTGGGCGAAAAACTCTTCAATAAGGGTAAAGAGCAAGACACCCCTTCTGATAAACGCTACGTACGTATGCAGGGCGAGGCTGTTGGCCGCTACATCAATAACGTGTGGGATCTACACATGGATATCGACTAATAGATATCGTTCCGCAAACACAACACCGTATGCTCACAAACGTTGAGTATACGGTGTTTTTATATCTTTCCGATTATTTTTCAAATCTCTTTTCTGTACCGCACACCAAAAATATGTGCGGCAGAAAAATATTTATGTGAGGCTCCCCCTACCCGCCAAAGCAGCAGTCTTCGTACCGAAAAGATACCAATTAACAAGAGTCCAGCAGACGACACAACGCGGGTATCAGGATGTGTGCGACGACTCTCTCGATTCTTGTGCTTAACTCTAGTTCTACAAGCAGCTGGCAGTCAGTCACTTGCTCGTCAAGATGCTGTCTTTTCACGCTTGTATAAATGCGACTCGAACAAAAGCGTTTAGAGTGCGTGTTAACTTTGTGCGAAATACATTAAAAGCTTGTACCAAATAATAAAGTTTAGGTAAGCTAAAACCATCACCAACACATCCCATGAGAGAGGACTACTTCATCATGCCTACTTCCGGGGTATTTTCCCGCCGTAACACGCTCAGATTTACCACTTTAGGAATACTGAGTCTCGCGGTTATTCCAACGCTCACCGCATGCGGCAAAGATTACCAAGGCGAAGTCAAACTTGATTCCTATGACGAATCTGCAGGTTCTTACGAGCCCGCGACAAAGGAGCATCCAGCGCAGAATGTTCCAAAACCCAAGAAGCCTCAAGACATCAACGATGATTCAACCGGCGGGCTATACTCAACCCTCGCTTTTGCCGCCGCTGCTATGCAATATGCACTGCGCACTGGAGATACGAGCTATCTTCAAGAGGTCAATATTCCTGAGAGAACCAAAGTATTCTTTATGTCTAACTCCCCTTTCCTCGGGGGTACTACGTGGACCGATAACCCCGTTGTAACCATCGCCCTCAAAGCTGGTTCTCCCACCAAAGATGGTGACACATATACCTGGCCGGGTCATTTCAAAGTCGATTTTGGCGCATGGACTGTTAAAGACGGTACGGCAACCGACACTCAAAACAACAGATTAAATCTAGATCAAGATATCGATATCAAAGCAAAGTACCAGAATAACGCTTGGACTATTCTTTCACTCGACCATTAATACCGCTTAGAACCTCGAGAAGGAACGCCGTGCCGTATAATTTTCCAATGGGAAATATATACGGCACGCGGACTATTAAGGGTGAAAAATTATTGCCTGCTACACCACCGCCAGCGTTTTTATTCCCAAATCAGCAGCATATTACGAACTGTGACGGGTAAACTTACACCGCTACCCACAGCGTAGTAAAGTTTCTCACGTACCCAAGGTTCCCCGGAAAATCAATAGGATTTTTCACCACATACTAAAGGATTAAATACTGTGGCAGAGATCGTAAACAGCATTGTTGATGCTATTGGTCAGACTCCCCTTGTTCGACTCAACCGCCTCGATGCTGGTTTGCCCGGCAACGTAGCCGTCAAGCTCGAATTCTACAACCCCGCAGGCTCTGTGAAAGACCGCATCGGTCGCGCCATCATTGATGCCGCTGAAGAAGCAGGAGCCCTCAAACCCGGCGGCACTATTGTCGAAGGTACTTCTGGAAACACTGGTATTGCACTTGCAATGGTTGGTGCAGCACGCGGATACAACGTTATTTTGACAATGCCCGAGACAATGTCGGCTGAACGTCGAGTACTGCTTCGCGCTTATGGTGCGAAAATTGTTCTTACTCCCGGCACCGACGGCATGCGCGGCGCTGTCGAGAAGGCACAGGAAATCGTTGCCACCACGGACAACGCAATTCTCGCATCGCAGTTCTCCAATGAGGCAAACCCTGCTATTCACTATAAGACCACCGGCCCTGAAATTTGGGATGCGACTGACGGCAAGATTGATATTTTCGTATCGGGTATCGGTACCGGGGGTACTATCTCTGGTGCAGGCAAGTACCTGAAGGAGAAGAACCCTAACCTGCAGATTGTTGCCGTTGAACCTCAGGATTCACCGCTCCTGTCTGAAGGACGCGTTGGTCCGCACAAGATTCAGGGCTTGGGCGCTAACTTTGTGCCTGACACCCTCGACCGCGAAATCTATGATTCGGTCATCGCAGTATCTGGTGAAGAAGCGATCCGTACTTCCCGCGCACTAGCAACCCAGGAGGGTATCCTGGGTGGTATTTCTTCCGGCGCAGCCGTCTATGCAGCATTGGAAGAAGCTAAGAAGTCCGAAAATAAGGATAAGCTGATCGTTGCAGTTGTTCCCGACTTCGGTGAACGCTATATCTCTACGGTACTCTACGAAGATATCCGTGGCTAACCTTCCTCAAGAAACAACGCCCCACGCTTCCGTTCGCTACGGTGCTGTGGGGCGTTTCCTCTGCTCAGAGAAGAATAGGGAATTTCAGCATTCTTTTCTAGTTGTACGCAATAAAGGGTCAACATCAATATTGTGCGGCGCAGGCGCGCCTAATATGAAAACAGGCTTCGATGTTGGTACCTTGGGGAAGTATTTACTGTAACAGAAAGAAGATTATGGGATTTTTTGCCCGTCTGCGCGAAGACATTGAAAATGTTCGAGAGCATGATCCAGCGGCGCGTGGGAGCTGGCGAAATCATGCTTAACTATTCGGGCATGCATGCGATATGGGTCCCACCGGCTTACACACAAACTTTGGCAGAAGGACAGCACGAAATCTCTAGCTCGTACCCTCTCGCAGCTCACCCGTTTTTTGACCGGTGTCGAGATCCATCCGGGTGCTGTCATTGGGCGGCGTTTTTTTATCGATCATGGCATGGGTATCGTTATTGGTGAGACCGCCGAAATAGGTGATGATGTGATGCTCTATCACGGCGTTACTCTCGGTGGCCGTTCGCTTGAAAAAGTTAAGCGCCATCCTACGATTGAAGATAGAGTAACAATCGGTGCTGGTGCTAAGGTTTTGGGGCCAGTAGTTATTGGGGCAGATAGCGCTATCGGAGCAAATGCCGTGGTGGTAAACGATCATCCGCGTGATTCCATAATTACGGGTATCCCTGCGAAACATCGTCTGCGTACACCCGAGAAGAAGAAGCCTCTGGTCGATGCTGTGGAATATATCGACCCAGCAATGTGGATCTAATCTTGAGTGGTGCTCTCTATGAGGTTTGTGGTGTTTATCTATGACGGCATCTCGCTGCAAACCTCAATAGTGCAACTACTACGATATAAGGTTTCTGTACCCTGAATAAGGTCTTAAATCCATCTTTTAGGGAAGATAATCCAGTGTCACCTTCCATGTGGTACTTTAAATTTTCTTAGACAGACGGAGGAGCATCGCTGATTGCCAACATGTTTGTGAGGCTATCACTCTGACCAGCCGCTGAACCACCTGCATTGATAAAAAAATAAAAAGGGGTGTGGCTGCTTTCTTTTCTCACGAAGCGGCCACACTCCTTTTATTGACGCTTTTCTTAAGATCCAGGTTCTAGTGAACGTGGATATCTGCAGCGTTTACTTCTGAACGGTCACCACTCCACATAGTGTGAAATGCGCCTTCTGCATCCACACGTCCATAGGTGTGCGCTCCAAAGAAGTCACGCTGCCCCTGAATAAGGGCTGCGGGCAGACGGTCGCGGCGCAGTCCGTCATAGTAAGAGAGCGCCGAGGAGAAGACCGGAACCGGCACACCCAACGCGGTAGCCTTTGCAACCACACGGCGCCAAGAAGGAACAAGCTCTTCCATCAGATTCTTGAAGGCGGGTGCGAGAAGCATATTGGCCGGTACCTCGCCCGCATAAGCCGCCATAATATCGCCCAGAAGCTCCGCGCGAATAATGCATCCGGCACGCCAAAGCGATGCGATAGTGTCAAGGTGCAGTTCCCAGCCGTATTCCTGCCCGGCACGAGCGATCATATCCATACCCTTGTGCATACGCCACCAGTTTTGAGGCAAAGAGCGCACGGCGCACGTCTTCGACAAATTCGGGATCGCCTGCACCGACTCCGGTGGTCGCGATGAGACCAGCAGGAAGTTCCTGCTGAGCCTGTGCACGCGCCTTAACATCTGAAGAAGACAGGGCACGAGCGAAGACAGATTCAGCGATAGCGGATACTGGAGCTCCCAAGTCAAGAGCAGCCTGAACGGTCCAACGACCGGTACCCTTCTGACCGGCCTGGTCAAGAATAACGTCTACCAACGGTTTACCGGTCTTCGCATCAACCTGTGCCAAGACTTCCGAGGTAATCTCAATCAGATATGAGCTGAGGTCGGTCTCATTCCATTTCTTGAAGATTTCAGCCTGCTCGGCGGGTTCAATACCTGCAACAGAACGTAGAATATCGTAGGCTTCGCCAATAACCTGCATATCGGCGTACTCAATTCCGTTATGCACCATTTTGACGAAATGTCCTGCGCCATCGGTAGAGATCCAGGCACAACAGGGAGAACCATCCTGCGGCGCTTTTGCTGAAATTTCTCTAACATAGGACCTATGTGCTTGTAGGATTCAGCCGAACCGCCCGGCATAATCGAGGGTCCCCAGAGGGCGCCTTCTTCGCCGCCAGAAACGCCGACGCCCACAAAGTGCATACCTTTTTCTGCAAGAGATCGTTCACGGCGAATAGTATCGGGGAAATGAGAGTTACCGCCGTCAATAATAATGTCCCCCTCATCAAGAAGAGGAGTTAACTGCTCAATAACAGCGTCTACGGGGGCACCCGCCTTCACCATAATCAGGATACGGCGGGGAGATTCGAGCGAGTCCACCAAACCTTGAAGTGACTCGGTGCGGATGAAGTCACCGTCTGCACCGTGCTCAGAGAGCAAGGCATCGGTCTTCTCAACAGAACGGTTATGCAGTGCTACGGTGTACCCGTTACGTGCCAGGTTGCGCGCTAGGTTAGCGCCCATGACGGCAAGCCCGGTAACACCAATCTGTGCCTTCTTGTTTTCAGTCATGTATACAAGAATACGCTGTTTTACGTTTTATCCGCGTGTATCCAAGGAATTAAGCGTTTGGATTAGACAGGAATAACATTCGGCAGTCTTTGAATAATTATTGTGAGCATTCCACGATATACCCATGATGCACGGAGAGAGTGGATATAAAGGAAAATCCCGTACCGCCTGTTACGGTACGGGATTTATATGTGTGGGTCCTACCGGGATCGAACCGATGACATCCACGGTGTAAACGTGGCGCTCTACCAGCTGAGCTAAAGACCCAATTTTCGCTATAAAAACCTTTGTTTTCCTGCGAACAAGGTAATACTATACGGGGTTTCTCATGTACTCGCAACTGAGATGTGCATGTTATATGTCACATAAAAATTAGACGGTGGTTACTACGTCCTCAAAGTCCTCAAAGTCTTCACCCCATGACTATACCCCTCATAAAACCACATAAACACAAATAACAACATGCCTCAAGGTGTCAAATTTTAAGGGTGAAAGCCCCTATATCGGGAAATTTGCACATTTTAGGCAAATTCTTACCGCGGAATATCGCACCAACCTGCCCACTTTCATTCATAACCCAAAGCCTCCAACGAAAAAACCTCAAAAACAGTCATCGGAGATCAAAATAAGGTCTAAGATAGTAGAGAAAGAAGTATGCTCCTAGAACACTGTGCGCATGCTTACCGAAGGGTGCCTCGCACCAGCGCCACAAGCGCCTTCACAATTGGATAAGAAGAGAGGTTGGATTAGTTTGGCTAACGTACCGAACGAACACTCCCTGAGTACTCTACTTGACGGCCTCAAGGACGTCGACGTTGAGGAGACTCAGGAGTGGACCGAGTCCCTTGAGGACCTCATCAAAACTCACGGCACCGAACGTGCCGAGTACATCCTGCGATCCCTAATTCAGGAAGCAGGCAAGAAAGGCGTTGAGGTACCGGTTCTAACCAAGACCGACTACATTAACACCATTGCAGTCGACCAGCAGCCTGAATACCCCGGCGATGCTGATCTTGAAGAACAATACCGTAACTGGATTCGCTGGAACGCTGCCATTATGGTGCAGCGCGCACAGAAACAGGGCATCGGTGTTGGTGGACACATCTCCACTATGCAGGTATCGCTGATCTTTATGAAGTTGGGTTCAACAACTTCTTCCGCGGACGCAATCATCCCGGCGGCGGTGACCAGGTATTCTTCCAGGGCCACGCCTCTCCCGGTAACTATGCGCGTGCTTTCGTTGAGGGCCGCCTCAGCGAAGAGGACATGGATGGCTTCCGTCAGGAGAAGACCAAGGGCGAGCACGGCATTCCCTCTTACCCGCACCCCCGGTGCATGCCTGAGTTCTGGCAGTTCCCCACAGTATCGATGGGTCTAGGCCCCCTTAATGCTATTCACCAGGCTTCCTTTAACCGCTACTTGCAGAACCGCGGTATCAAGGACACCTCACAGCAACACGTCTGGGCATTCCTCGGCGATGGCGAGATGGATGAGCCCGAGTCACGCGGTGCACTGCAGCTCGCGGCTAACGAAAAACTCGACAACCTGACCTTTGTAGTGAACTGCAACCTGCAGCGTCTCGATGGTCCCGTGCGTGGTAATGGCAAGATCATCCAGGAGCTCGAAGGGTTCTTCCGCGGTGCCGGATGGCATGTCATCAAGGTTGTCTGGGGCTCCGAGATGGACGAGCTTCTCGCTAAGGACAAGAGCGGTAAGCTCATCCAACTGCTGAACGAAACCTTGGACGGCGACTACCAGAACTTCCGCGGCGAAGACGGCGGTTACATCCGTGAGCACTTCTACGGCAAGTACCCCGAAACCAAGGAACTTGTTGCTGACCTGACCGATGACGAAATCTGGGCTATTCGCCGCGGCGGTCACGACTACAAGAAGATCTACGCTGCATACAAAGAAGCGCTGGAGACTAAGGGACGTCCGACCGTTATTCTGGCACAGTCCATTAAGGGTTACGCTCTTGGCCCCTACTTCGAGTCCCGTAACTCGACCCACCAGATCAAGAAGTTCACCATGGAAGCGCTCAAGGGCTTCCGTGACCATCTGAACATCCCGATCTCTGATGAAGAGCTGGAGAAGGACCTCTACAACCCTCCGTACTACCGTCCCGGTCAGGACAACCCGGCAATTCAGTACATGCTCAAGCGTCGCGAAGAACTCGGTGGTTTCCTCCCCGGTCGCCCCAATACTCAGCCTGAGATTCAACTGCCGGACGACAAGGTCTACGCGGGTACCAAGAAGGGGTCAGGCAAGCAGCTTGCCGCATCCACAATGGCATTCGTGCGTCTCATGAAGGACCTAATGCGTGTCAAGGGCTTCGGCCACCGTATTGTGCCTATTACTCCCGATGAGGCACGTACCTTCGGTATGGACGCATTCTTCCCCTCAGCTAAGCTGTACAACCCGAACGGACAGAACTACGTTCCTGTTGACCACGAGCTTATGCTCTCCTACACGGAGTCGCCGCTGGGTCAGATTTTGCACGTGGGTATTAACGAGGCTGGCGCAACCGCAGCATTTATCGCGACCGGTACCTCCTTCGATACACACGGTGAGCCAATGATCCCGATTTACATCTTCTACTCGATGTTCGGCTTCCAGCGCACTGGCGACGCTTTCTGGGCTGCTGCCGACCAGTTGGCACGAGGCTTTATTATCGGCGCTACTGCGGGTCGTACCACGCTTTCCGGCGAGGGTCTGCAGCATATGGATGGTCACTCCCCCATCCTGGCAAGCACCAACCCTGCCGTGAAGCACTACGACCCTGCATACGGCTACGAGATCGGGCACATCGTCAAGCGTGGTCTTGAGCAGATGTACGGTAACCTCGATGAAGATCACGATGTCATGTACTACCTGACCGTGTACAACGAGCCGATCCACCAGCCTGCAGAACCCGAGAACCTGGATGTTGATGGTCTGCTCAAGGGCATCTACAAGCTCAAGGATTCTGAGCTTACCTCCGGACCCAAGACTCAGCTGCTCGCCTCCGGTGTTGCTGTACCGTGGGCTCTGGAAGCTCAGAAGCTCTTGGCTGAGGACTGGGGCGTTTCGGCCGATGTATGGTCGGTAACCTCGTGGAACGAGCTGCGCCGCGAAGGTCTTGCTGCTGAGGAAGAAACCTTGCTCAACCCCGATAAGCCTGCACGTGTACCCTACGTGACTCAGAAGCTTGCCGGTGCTGAAGGTCCTATTGTGGCGACCTCCGATTACATGTCGGCTATGCCTGACCAGATTCGCCAGTTCCTCCCGAACGATTTTGCAACTCTGGGAGCCGATGGCTTCGGTTTCGCGGATACCCGCCCCGGTGCACGTCGCTTCTTCCACATTGATGCTCAGTCAATGGTAGTTCGTGCCCTGCAGCTGTTGGCAAAGGACGGTAAGGTGCCCGCCGATGCGGCTGCCAAGGCGTTTGCCAAGTACGATCTGAATAACGTTAACGCAATTCAGGCAACACATACCGACGACTAGTTCCATTGTGTTCTAGCCGGTCTTTCAGCGTAAAGCCAAATTAACTAGTTCCCTCGCTCTTGTACGGTGCAAGAGCGAGGGAACTTTTTACCCTTGAAAACCGTCCAGTACAACTTCCGAGGGGCTTCTATCACAGGTGGAGCTTTATCAAATAAATATGTTTTGATGATATTTTTTACTCCATGTCTCGGTATATAATTGGAAGGTCAGAATCACCACAATCACCAAGGGACTTCAGTGTCTAACAACCTCCAGGCAAACTTTAAAAGTATAGACGCGGAGATTACATCGTCGTGGGCTTTTGGAGAAAGTATCCACGATTCCGAATTTGTATCTTTTTATACTTTTGTCGAGAAAATTAAATCCGCACAACAAAAGAATACTCAAATACTACCGAGTAAACCTTTTAATGGCAGCGTGCAGGTATATTATTCCTTTAAATACAACGACACTATCGTTCAAACAGAACATGCTTTCTACGAGAATATTTGGCAAGGTTTTCGGGAAACTCTGCGCATGATCCTTGACGGCCATGACAACCTGCTTCCGGGTGGCATGAACCGTATTATCGATCGTCAAATTAAAGCTGCTGAGAATCAAAACCCTAATATTTCTGCACTCCAGCTTGTAGAGTGCATTCCTCTTTTTAATACTGCAGTACAGGAAGCCCATAAACGTTCACAAGATACAGTAAAAAAGTTTTCCATATACCGCGATATTCGTATTTGCATCTATTTTGGAAATTCTGCCGGAATGCCCTATTCCCGAGTTCCTGTACAACTTCAGAATCTCATTTCGCAGCATATTAAACCTCTAATCGAAACCACCTACTCAACGGAAAAAACCCACGCCTAAAGATTTTGAGAATACCCTCAATGCTGTTGAAGAAGAAAGCGGTAGGTTTTATCCCACTGGGCCTGTTGCAAAATCTCTTTTTAAAAATAAATGTGTTGTTCTTGAGGGAGTCGCGGGCTGTGGAAAGTCTTACCAGATCAATACTCTCTCACGTGAGGATACTGGGTACGGCAAGGCCAACATTACAACGGTAGTCTTCCACCCGTCCACGAGTTACGAAGAGTTCGTGAGCGGTCTGCGTCCAAACTTTTCACGCCAAGAAGATGAGCCTGAATTTGTGTCTCACGAAGGTGTATTTCTTCAAGCCTGCCGAAAAGCTGTTGAGAACCCCACGACACCACATCTGCTTTTCATTGACGAGATTAACCGTGCCAATACCTCTCGTGTTTTCGGCGACCTTATGCTCGTTATTGAAACGTCAAAGCGTGTTTCCGTAAAAAAACTTCAGGATCATCGTGAAAAACTTTACGGTTCAGTATTTGCGGCTGATGCGGATATTCCCCAGGGTTTCACCTATGCGACTTTGCAAACTCCGCTTTATTATCAGAATAAAATATATAACCGTTTAGTAGTTCCAGATAACCTGCACATTCTGGGAACTATGAATTCTACCGACCGCTCTGTGGGTACCATTGATTTGGCTTTGCGCCGTCGCTTTATCTGGATGGAAATGAATCCTCACAATGAAACAGATTTGCGTACAGAGCTTGAAGCTGAACGAGGTGCTATTTCTGAAGAATTAGACATCGTTATAGAACGGTATGCGGATATTAACGCCATTCTTGAATCCGAGGTTGGCCCGGATGCACGTCTAGGACATTCCTATTTCTTCTCTCGAAATTCCACCCCCGAAGACATTGCACGGGCTTTGTTAACCCAGCTTGCGGAAATTGCAGCGACTTTCAATATCAGTTCCGGCATTCTCGAAAAGATCGGTTCTATCAATGGGCTATCCGTCAAGATGGTGGGCCAGCGACTCGGCAGCCGCCCACGCGTGGTTGGTTCATGGAGCGGTCCCGGTCTGCCTTCTGCTCCTAAGCCCGCAGGTCAAATTCCCTGGTTGGAAGTAACGAGTGGTGAGTGAAGTTCGCTACTTTCAAGCGAGCGCGCGCGGTAACGGTGTCGGCGTTACGATCCTAAAAGCACACGCATCCTCAGCCGGGTGCCGTGCATACTCTGGTTATCCATGTGTTGCCCAAGCTCTGGTGCAAACAATGGGTATCGGCTGAGCAGCCGGAGGTTATTGCGCCTTTTAATGTGAAAATCGCCCCTGAGGCAGGCGGACAGTTCGCCTCTGTGCAGGATCCTGAGTCTTCGCTTTACGAGCATAGCGATGACGGTACGTTATCTCTCTATGTCTATGAGACTGAGATTCTGGTGCTTCCGAAGCCTTGGGCTGGGTATTTAGAGACGGTTTCGGGCTCTGCCCTGCCGCCGCTATGATGATAACGAGGGCGGTGCCTCAGATCCACTGTGGACAGCGCTGGAGTACCCTGAAAAGCCTGTCTATGCAGTGGCTGCTACGGTTTGTAAACGAATTTTAGGACCAGCTACGGCCCGTGAGAATATGGACTTTTCGGCAGGCGGTCAGGGTACCGGTTGGCAGAAGGTTTCTTTGTTATGGCGTATGCTGGCAGAGCATCATGAGGAACAGGCAATTATTCAGGGGCATCGTGACATTACCCCGCAGGGTTCCGAACTTTTTCCGCATATTCCTTCGCTCAAAGAGGCTATGTACCGCGTTTTTGTTGATTCAAGCGGGCAGGCTTTGGCGCATCGTCGTCCGGTTTTTGAGCCTGAGGTGGATGAATTACTTTTTGTGCGTGGTCGTATGCTTCCGCGCGAGCTTGTAAACCGGCGGATTAACCGACGTATTGGGGTTGTTTGCGAGTTCGATTCTCTGACGACGGATACGCATTTATGGCAAATGATCCGCGCCGGATTACAGCAGGTGGCAACTCATGCCGCCGATAATGAGGTCGTCGACGATGCTTTAGGGTACGAGTCTGTGTTGCGTGATGTGAGCACGCAGAATATTCGTAGTCTGCTGACCGAAACGCTCTCCCCTGCTTTTGCTATGCGATTGTCGGCACAAACTCTGCGCGCTTACCACTATGCGCAATCTATTTTGTCGCAACAATATGGTTTTGGTTTAAGCGATAGCCCGTATGAGGCGGGTGTGCTGGCAAATATTAAATTTGATACTTCGTCATTATGGCGAAAAATGTTGGTGCGTGCCCTCACGGATACCGGTTTAGAAGTGCGTGTGGAAAGCCCCGTTGGTATGCTTTATCACCGCAATGCTGAGGGTCGCCAGCAGGGTGTGGCCTTTGCGAAACCAGATATGATGCTGTATTCCCGCGGTATTCTGGTCGCAACTCTCGATGGCAGGTACACCATGTATTGTGAAGATTTAATGCAGCGGTCCGAGCATGAACGGTACCGGATGCTGGCGGTCGCGTACCGCACAGGCGCGGATGGTTATACAGCATATCCAGTAGCTCACGGTCCTGGAACTCTAGGCAGGATCCTGACGGTAGGCGAGCCCGGGGCGTATCCTCAGGCGCCTATGTCTTCGGAACATCATGTGACGACCTGCGGGGTACGTTTCCCTCAACCCGAGGATGGACGCACTACCGCTGATGCCTCGCATTTGGCGAAGGTGCTTAGGAAGGTTCCTGCTGAGCCTTCATAGAGCGCAAAAGGTCCGCAGGCGTGACTTATGCCGAACTCCTATCGCTTGTGGTGCTCTGTTGATGTCTCTGTTCTTCTCCCCAATACCCATGGGGCGCTTTTAGAAGGCTTCTGCAGTAATTTCGGGAATGCGTTCCGGATTCACCAGATCGGGGTGGGTACCGTTCTTCAACGTGACGGTACGGAACGAGCCCGCGTGAGGCTCCCAGCCGTGCGCATCCAGATAGGGTTGATCGTCATGGTTCACTCCAATCAATACGACTTTTCCGCCAAAGTTAAGGTGGTTCGAGCCGCGCATAAGGGCGGCAGAGGCGCGCATTGACTCCAGACACACCCCTAACTTATCTTCAGGCAGATATCCCATAGCCGACCCGGCATCTCGCAGTCGTTCGAGCGTCTGCGGCAGGTCAAGAACGGTCTGCGCCGATACCTCGGGAAGACCGCCCATACGTAAGAGGGCACGAAAAGCTCTCTTGCTCGTCTGGTTCAGGAATCCCCTGCCATTGTTCGGCGGGGTATGCATCCAGAAGCGTAACCTGTTGTACATCGTAACCGGCAGTCTCGGCAAGCGCGGCTACCTCGACGGCGGCAGTACCGCCAACGGACCAGCCCATCAGGGAAAATTGTGATGGAAGCTGACGTTCCTCAAGGGTTTCACGAATACGCGCAAGATACCCCTCGGCGAGTTCACGAAGGCTCTGGGCGTAGCCAGCATTTGGGTTCGTGAATGCCTCATGTTGCAGTGCGTAAACCGACGGATGCCCGGGCAGATAGGGCAGGTAGGCGGCATAGCACCATCCCAGGCCGCCGGCAGGCGGCAGGATAAAGAGCGGTACGGTATTTTTCGATGTTGCGGAGTCCGTCGAGTCCACCTCACGCAGAGGCAGAACCGGGGCGAACTCGATATCAGGAGAATCCTCGTTCAAGACCGCAGCGAGCCCCTTGACCGTGGGATTAGCGAAGAGGGCACCAATACTGAGCGTCTTTCCAAGGTTTTCTTCAATCTTGGCGATGACGGAGAGTGCCGCAAGGGAGTTACCACCCGCTGCGAAGAAGTCTTCGGTTACGCCGAATTGTGAGCGTCCCAGCACACCCGCGATAATCTCGCTAATTTGCTGTTCTAAAAGTCCATGGGGGCCGTCTGCGGTGTTGGTGGTATCAAAGGTAAACTCGATCTGTGCCAGGTTTTTGCGATCTGTCTTGCCTGAGGGGCTAACCGGGAACTCAGCCATGGTGTGCCATAGGCGCGGTACCATATAGTCCGGCAAGGTGTTCTCACAATGTTGGCGAGCTTGAGCAACGATACGGTTGCGTTCTGTTTCAGAAACGTCACCTATCTCTAGGAACGCCGCGAGAGCAGGTTCGGGCATCTTCGTGTAGAGCAAAACGACGGCGCTATGGACTCCCTCAACGTGGGAGAGTGTAGTTTCGATATCGCCAAGCTCTAGACGTTGCCCATGTAATTTTACTTGGTGATCGGCACGACCACGGTAGAGGATGACTCCGCGAGGGTTTTTGTCCAGGGTGCCGGGTTCCTGGTTTGTGGCGGTGAGGTTCCACTCGGCAAGATCGCCAGTACGGTAAAGCCGCTCCCCCGTAGCGTTGTCCAAGATAAAGGCTTGTGCAGTTGCCTCGGGATTGTTCTGATACCCCACAGCAAGCTGTGCACCCGAAAGGTAGAGTTCCCCTACGAATCCGGGCGGTATCGGCTGTAAAGCCTGGTCGAGAATACGGGTTTGGGTGTTCCAAACAGGCTGGCCGATAGGAACAGTACTGCACTCTGGGTTTTGGGAGCTATCCCAGAAGGTAACATCGACGGCGGCTTCCGTAGGTCCCATAAAGATTTAAAGGGTAAACACCCATAATATTATGCGCGCTGAGAATCTGATCCTTCTGAAGTGCCTCGCCCGAGCAGATAAGATAGCGCACATGGTGTCGCTGCTCCCCCGATCCAAAACCTGCTTCAGCTAAAGTACGTTGAGCGTAGGGAGACTCTAGGAAAGCGGTGAGCATCGTGGGTACGAAATGCAGACAGGTGACGTTCTGTTCGGCGATAACACGCGCCAGGTAGGCCGGATCTCGGTGCCCATCAGGAGCGGCAATAACGACGGCGGCCCCTTCCTGAAGCGGCCAATAAAGCTCCCACACATGAACATCAAACGAGATAGGCGTTTTATGTAAGATGCGGTCCCCCTGCACGGTCTTGTGTGGATGCGCCGACCGGAATCTGTGACTGCTGCCAGCGTAACCGGTTATCAATGGAACGATGACTAATCGCAACACCTTTGGGTCGCCCTGTCGAACCCGAGGTAACAAGATATACGCGGTATCATCCAGTGCTGTGCCGATACCCGGGAATGTTTTTGCCTCGGGCACATGTGTAAGGTTTAGAGGTTTTCCCACAGGGGCTGTTAGAGCGGTAAATTCAAATTGCTGCAGCCCGCACAAACTCTGCGTATTTGCCGGTTTTAACTCGGCCTCTGCAATAGGACTCAGCCCGGAACCATACACAAGCGCCGAACACTGCGCATCTTCCATCATGGAGCTCACACGTTCGGCTGGCAGATCCGGCAAAATCGGCACATAGACAAACCCTGCATAGAGCGCCGCATATAAGGCGATATATTGTTCAAGTCCTCGATGAAAACGTAGGCCTACAGCAGTTCCAGGGCACACGCCAGCTTCCAGCATCGCCTTTGCTAGGGCGCGGGCTCGCACATCCAACTCGTGATATGTGAGCACCTGCGAAAACTCATAGGCCTGCGAAGATTGCGGAGACAGCGTACCGTCCTCATCCGGCGTGCAGGCGTAGAGTGCGGGTTCGTTCGGGTAGCGTGTGAGCGCATCCTGAAAACGTTGAAGCAAAGTTTTATACTCTATCGGGTGCGCGGTAGCGTTAAACGATTCCAGCAGCTCTACCTCATGCGGTAACGCAGTCGTCAGGGTATCCATCGACCGCTCCTCAAGGGCAGCCTGGGCCCAAGATTCCAACCAATTTTGCAGGTGCCGGGCGTGAAATTCTACGTGCTCGCGGGTATACAGGTTCGGGTTGGCATCAAGCTCCACAGAAATTGTGTGACCGCGCCCGGGTATGCCTCGCAGGGTAATGGTCATATCCGCAACTGGCCCCGCAGATATGTTATGAATATATCCCACAGAAGCAGGCGCGTTTTCGGTAGGTGCACCTAGCGGTAAAGCGGCATCAAACGGTACAACATTGATCTGGGCACCAAAGAGGCGATTGTCATCGGACTGCGCTAAACGTTCTAGGTCTTCTTGTCGAGCAAGCGGATGTGAGGCGTTTCGTGCATACTGGTTCTTTACGCTATCGAGTGCCTGTGCAATACTTCCCATACCTGAAACCTGTACAGGAAGCACGTTCACGGCGGTGGTTCCAGTCTGAGCGCTGGTCTTGCCGAGAGCACGGGTTTCTGCGGGAACCTGAGCCCCAAATATACGGTTCATCTGGGGTATACCAAAAGCAGCGCTTCTATGCCCACCAATACGGGCCAGATAAGACCCTACGGCACCGGTTACAGTAACGGGCCAGGAGGTTCCGTACATTTTGCCAATTTCCAGCATATCTCGCTGTAATTTATCAGGCAGGGTCAGTACCTCACGCAAGGCCTGTGGCGCCGGTGATGCACTTCGTGCCGCCAGCGATGTATCGGGCTGGCTAAGTACTTCCGCTTGCTCGGAAGTCCACAAGGCCAGGTCCTCTTCTCGGGCATGTTCAGCAGCGTGGTCAGCCCGAAGAAGCTCCATTAAAGAGGCGCGTTTAACGGTAGGCAGAGGCTTTTCGGCGCTCAATGCACGATAGATAGCCGCTACGCGAGATAGACCATTAAATGCTGCAAAGCCGTCTGCCACCACATGGCTAAAGCTGTGGTAAACCCAGAGTTTACCCCCATAGTATGTGGCAGCGGAACGTACCGTAACACCCGCATCGGTCCTCAACGGTTCGCTGATCAGCTCGGATGCCCAGCCACGCACCGCTGCCGGAATGGGGTTCTGTTCTTCCGTTTCTTCCTGAATCTGGAGGGAAATTACCGGAAGTACCTCAAGATTAGTCAGAAAACTCATCAAGTGGCACGACTCGTTGCTCTGGACGCCCAGTCTGCACGCGCGTCTGCACCCGGAAACCTTCATTTTCACGATAGAGCTGAATAAATGCCTCACGCAGGTAATCAAGATTCGTCTCGGGTGGGCATTCCATGATCTCTGCCGTGTTATAGCAGGGATTTTTGGGATCGATAATAGCGGCAAGATAAATACCTTGAGCGCTTTTGGTCAGGGGAATCCAGTCATGCTTGGACCCACTATGCTCGGTGATGCTCATAGTCCGGTCTATTCTTTCAGGCGGTGTCGTGTGTTGGTTGGGTGAGTATCGGCCTTATACAGGTACCGATCTCGTCAAAGTTAGCTGATGCGAGTGAGCAAAAATTCGACGGTCGGGTTTTCTACCAGTTCAGTGAATTCGATAGTAATCCCCTTGCCCGCGAGGTCATCGAGCAGGGCAAAAGCGCCCATTGAGTCCATCCCCAGAGAAAAAAGGTCGGTCGTAGACTCAGAAAAGGCGGTATCCAGCGAATCCGCCTCGTGGATGTACTGAGCAAGCAGGGGGCGAAGAGTAGTCTCTGCGGACATCATGTTCCTCTCTGGCATCATGTCTTATGTATGCCAAAATTTAGATATACATAAATTGTAAATGAGGTTACCCTATATGAAAACTATGTAAACCTTTACATCACCGTCATATAGCGGGTGTTGACCACCTATACGTGACTATTATTCTCTGCGCATGCCTCATAGAGCACCTGCTTTTGAGTTAAACTTCCGGGGTAAGAACCTCAAGATTCTTACCCCGGTATTATGGTATCCGCACGCTTATTTAGCCCGCGCTAATGCTTACCTTAGTTACTCTTACTCCTGAGCCAGCATCTCAACTAGTTTAATGCGAAGTTCACGGCGTGAGATCTTACCCACGTTTGTGGTTGGTAGAGAGCTCAATACCTGTACACGTTCGGGGATCTTAAAACCAGCCAGCTTCTTTTCGGTGAAATACTCATACATGGTACGGCGCGGATTCTCACCGAGCGATTTCCCAGCCTGAGGTACAACTATCAAGCAGACGCGCTCGCCCACGGCTTCATCAGGCAGACCGAGGGCTACCGCATCCAAAATATCCGGATGCTCTAACGCCAACTCCTCAATTTCATCCACCGAGATCTTCTCACCGTTACGGTTAATTTGATCTTTAGCGCGTCCAGTAACTTCAAGATACTTTCCCGCGACTATACGCACGATATCGCCCGTGCGGTAGAAAACCGTCTTCAGTAAAGCTGAGCTGATTAGCGTTTTCTTCGCGATAATACCCGCGAATCGTATAGGGTCCCGCGCGTGAGGAGGTGACCGCTCTGCCCTGGCTCGACCGGGTTATCCTGTTCATCCACCACGCGGATTTCATCAGCCGGGCTGATAGGGTATCCCTGAGTATTCATGCGTATATAGGGTTCATCACGCAGACGAGTGTAATTCACCAAGCCCTCCGCCATGCCGAAAGACCTGTTGGATGCTCACACCTAGGGTTGTTTCGAGCTCCCCCGCCACCGTCGGAGCAAGTTTCGATCCGCCCACCTGAAGCACGCGGAGCGAAGGCAGCTGCACGTCACGTTTCTTTACAGACGCCAGCCAGGCCTGCGCCAAGGGCGGTACGAGTGAGGTGAAGGTAACGCCTTCCATCTGAATCAGATTAAGCGCCGTCTGAGGGCTAGGATCAGCAGCAAATACGAGCTTACCTTGCACACACATTACGCCCAGGATTCCGGGCGAACTCATCGTGAAATTATGTGCCGCAGGAAGCACCACCAACATGGTTGTGTTGTTATTCAGCTTGCAGATATCGGCGGAACCACGCACCGAGTACAAGTAGGCTGCGTGAGTGCGCGGAATTAGCTTTGACATACCGGTTGTACCGCCGGAAAGCTGCAAACGCGATCTGTTCGCTTGCCAGAATATTCTGGGTATTCTGCACAACACCGGGATGGAACGGTTCAGCCAGCTCCGCCTCGCTCAACGGAGTTACCGGGAGCGCAGCATCAAGGGCAATAGGCGGTTCTAGACCATCAGCGCGCATCGTCTGTGCCACATCGTCGGCGAGCGCTGCAAAATCTGCTCCCGGAGTTTTCGAGGAAAATATATGCGCAGCGGCATCAGTGCGGGTTGCAAAATGGACAAGCTCACTCGTGCGGTGCTGTGGCAGACAAAAGACCGGTAAGGCACCTGCCCAAAAAATACCCATGAGATATATCAGGTATTCGGCGATATTTCCCAACTGTAAAAGCACACGATCGCCGGGTTGCACCCCGGCATTCTCTAGGCGACGTGCTGCGGCACGAGCAGCCGCCTCCAACTCGCCATAGCTCAGTCGAATCTGCTGCGGTTTGCCCTCTGCGTCGCTCTGTGCATGCGAAAGTGCCACTAACGCCGGAAAATGTGGCTTTAGCACGGCAGGCATCAAGCAGAAACTCGGGTATGGTCTGATCGATCCAGTACCCTTCTTCACGGTAACGCCGTGCGAAATCCTCAGGAATCAGTGGGGTTTCAAGCAGTTCGGAGCGTTCCACAATCTGTTCGGTCATGTTTATGTCTTTCTCGGCTATAAGATTTTAGGGGTTGGGCATAAGAATGCGATTCAGCGCGGGTATGATAGCTCCACGCCAGCAGGCGTAGTCGTGGCCGCCGTTGAATACAGTGTAGTTCAGGTGTGTGTCCACAGATTCGAGTTCCTGAACAAAACGCTGATGCGGCGGCAGCAGAATCCATTCCTGCTCGCCTACCTCGACCTCAAGGTGAAGGTGGGACAGACGGTGTAGTTCATTGGCTTCACGAAGCTGTGAGAGTTTGTCGAAAACTTGGGGCTGCCACAGTGAAGACGACTGGGCAATTGCGGCTCCGAAGGATTCTGGGCGTGAGAAAACCGCCAGCAGAGAAGACAGCCCTCCTAAGGATTGTCCGTTGATGATAATATCCTGTGGCTCTGGCCGCAGCCCGTGATGACGCCTCAAATGAGGAAGCGCTTCTTCCACAATATAGTCGGCTATGGGGCTGTCTCCATTGAGCTCTTGCCAGCGGCGTTCTCGGCCGCCCGAGTGCAGAAAGAAGACATTCATATCCGGAATACGCCCGGCGGCACAGGCTCGGTTGAGCATATGCTCCATACCGTGCCCGTACCAGACTTCACCGTCGAAAGAGGATAAAGAGCGGAGAATCGGGGCTTGGGTTTCCTACCCGTCCCAACAAATATTGGTGTCCGTCCGCAGTACTCATCCAGCGTGGTTCAGGAAGGCTGTCGAGTTCCTGCTGGGTGAGCAGAAACTCATGAACCGGCGCATCGGCAAGCTCAACCACGCCCATACAACGGCCAATACGGTTGCAGACGGTCTTCGGGTTAAAGCGGGTCGCCTTCACCAGAATCGAGAGCGGTGCGCAGTGTCACCTGATCGTCCTCCCCAGCCAGATCGGGCGTTCCCCTGGCAGTGTGGGAATAAAGTTATAGGAAGCCCGCCAGTCGGTGCGCATCTGGAAGCTCAGCTCCCCACCAATCGGTGCCTGGAATACGTTCCATCAGAGACAACGGCAGGTTTTTTTCTCATCTGTCAGTCGATTGACAAAAATGAGAACCTGCTCTGCCGTGGCATGCTGATACAGGAATGTGACAATGCGTTCGTTCTCATTCGCTGTTCCGTCGTCATAGTAAGCCTGCTCGATAAGTGGAGTCCCATCCGCTACGATCTCTGTGATGCGGGCGTTAAGTTCTTGCGTGTCCACGGCTTCGTTTACGATGCGCGTCATAAGCGGGCTGGGTACGCGCGGGGCAGGTGTTGGGCGCGGGGTCTTAGGCGGCATAGGACGCGCCATGATCTTTGACTTGAGATTCTGTGTGGTTTTATGTGGAAGGGTCTCAAAATCACCCATAAAAGGCTCCTTAGTGACCTTCGCGGGCGGCGGCAATTGCGTCCGCGGCAATAGTAATCTCTTGGTGAGCTGCCGGAACTACCAGTGGTGTTCCGGTACAGGGGTCATCGCATATAACAGATTCTAGGTCGAAAACTTCCTGAATTAGCTCGGCAGTGACAATTTCCTGAGGATCACCCTGAGCGATAATCCTACCTTCCTTCATGAGCACCGCATGAGTGGCGTATCGGAAAGCCAGGTTCAGATCGTGCAGCACAACCGCAACGGTATGCCCCTCAGAGTGGAGCTTCTTGGTAAGGTTTAGCACCTCAATCTGGTGGGTAATATCCAGGTAAGTGGTTGGCTCGTCCAACAGAATCAAAGGCGTCTGCTGAGCAAGGGTCATGGCAATCCACACGCGCTGACGCTGACCGCCGGAAAGCGCCTCAATAGGACGTTCGGACAGTTCCAACACGTTCGCGGCTTCCATAGCCTCAACGCAGGCAGCCTCATCTTTCTCAGACCAGGAACGCAGAAGGGATTGATGCGGGTACCGGCCGCGTGCCACAACATCCGCCACGGTCAACCCGGTGGGTGCCTCCGGCGTTTGAGGAAGCATGGCGAGAATCTGCGCGATGGAGCGGGATTTCATCTTTGAAAGCGGCAGACCATCAAGAAAGACCTTTCCGCCTTTGAGAGGATTCACACGCGCCAGAGCTTTGAGCAAGGTAGATTTACCGCAGGCGTTAGGACCCAAAATAACGGTAAGCTCACCCTCAAGCACCTTGAAGTCTATACCGCTGAGCACTGTGTGGTCGCCATAGGCTACGACCATGTCTTCGCCTGCGAGTCGGCTTTCGCTAATCTCTGCACGAGCCTTCACTAGCTCTTCTTCCTTTCAAGGTAAATCAGATAAATCAGATATAAACCGCCTAGGGCGCCGGTAACCACACCGACTTGTAGAGTACGGCCGGGGATTGCAAACCTTCCAATAAGGTCTGAGGCCAACACCATCAACGCACCCATGAGGGCAGATCCGAAAAGGGTAACGCCGCCGCTTCGCCCCAGGGTTTTCACGATATGCGGGGCAGCAAGTGCCACGAATGCTATGGGACCGGTAGTCGCGGTGGCTAGGGATACGAGAAGCACACCGAGGAAGAGCGCACACACCCGATAAGCGTTGACATTCACGCCTAGTCCCGACGCCACGCTATCGCCAAACCGAATAGCCCCGAGAGGGCGTACCAGGGCGAGAAGCGCGGGAACTGTGACGATCAGAAAAATCATCAGTGTAATCGTACGCGGCCACGACATATCATCGAGAGAACCAGCAAGCCAGGATGCCGCCGTCTGCGCCTGAGTCAGTGATGCCCGAACTACTAACAGCGAGTTGAACGCCGCAAGAGTCGATCCTACACCAATACCCACAAGCACTAGGCGGAACCCGCGTAAACCTGTATGTCGAGTCAGTAACCACACCGTAATGGATGTTGCGATACCGCCAATGAGGGCACCGATAGCAACTTCTACCGGGCCAGAGTCGAAGACGATAATCTGCAGGAGTGCACCAGTTGCAGCACCGTGTGTAAAGCCGATAATATCCGGTGAGCCCAGCGGATTACCTGAGATTACCTGGAACAGCGCCCCTGAAAGCCCCAGAGCTGCGCCCACAAGCAGAGCTGCCACGATGCGCGCTTCACGCTTCTGCACTAAGACCACTGTGATGCGTTTACCCCGCCCAACGAGAGCATTGATGACGTCCATCGTCGTCACTTTGTATTCGCCCTGTTGCAGCCCCCACAGGCTTAGTGCCACGATGAGAGCGATCAGCACAATGTTCAGCGTCAAAACCCGCCAGGGAACCTGCGCCTGAATGAGTCCGCGTGAGTTAAGAACGAGCCTGCCAGCCAAGTCGTGACCGCGCCGTGCGCTTCGAGGGCGCGAAGTTTCCTGTTTTCTGAGTCTTGAGGTTCGTCGCCCTAGTCTGTGTATCTGTCATCAGAGAGCCTCCACCTTACGACGAGTCATCAGGAATAGGAAGAGGGGTGCCCCTGCAAGGGTAGCGATAATTCCTACCTGAGTTTCCTGCGGGTGCTCCGGGGTCGCCATAATAACACGGGCTAAGACATCGGACATGAGTAGCCAGACAGGACCCTAGAAGCGCGGAGCCGTAGTTAACCCAGCGCACATCATTGCCCATTATGGCACGCACTACGAAGGGAACTGCCAAACCGACGAAGGAGATTGGTCCGATGGCAGCGGTTGCTGCACCTGCAAGAAGCGTTACGGCAAGAAGTGTGAGGTTTTGAGTTTGATACACTCGTACGCCCAGGGAGATAGCGGCTTCTTCACCCATACTTAGCGCGTTGATCGAGGGTGCTACAAAAAAACGCTAAAAGGAGACCCACAAGGATCACTGGGGGCAACGGCCTGTGCAACTGATATATCGCGCCCTTCTAAAGACCCAGTAACCCACACACGAAATTCGTCAAAAAGCATCTTGGTTCGAGAGCATAAGTCCCTGCGCTACAGCGGCAAGGGCGGCAGAGATAGCCACACCGGCGAGAGCTAACTTTAACAATAGAGCCGTCTCGACCACGCCCGAGGGTATAGACGACAGTGGCGGCTATAGCGCCCCCAACAGCGGCGGCAATCATATATTGCCAGATACCGAGAACACCGAAAAAGTACAACAGTGAGGATGACTGCAACGGCGGCACCGGCGTTGACACCCATCAGACCGGGTTCGGCGAGTGGGTTACGGGTGAGTGATTGCATGAGTGATCCGGCAACTGCGAGGGCCGCCCCGCAGGCTATCCCGATGAGTGTCCGCGGAATGCGCTGCTCAAAGATAATGGCATGACTTTCGGGGGTTGATTGCCCCGCTAAAGGTTTCTACGATGCTGTCGGGGAGAGTGATTTTAGCCCAATAGTTAGCGAGGCAAGAATACTCACGCCGAGCAGAACCGCAAAAATAATAAGCCAGGTTATTCGTCGGCCATTTTTTTCGTTGCGCCCACTTTTCATGGTTCGTGAGGCTCCTGTGCGTTCCAAGGTTACGCTCAACGAGACTCCTTTATTATATGTGGTCTAAGATACAGTGCTATCAACAACGCTACCGTAAAGATAGCTAAGACCGCCTTATCTCGATACCGTGTCTTGTTCCTTATGGCGTTAGGGTACCTTTGGTTCTTCTCCTGAGCAAGAGTGCCAAACGCGCGTCGCAAAGGAGCGTTATCTCCCCTGCGGCGCGCGCCTACCACCATTGTCTATGGACGCTTCCGAATAATCAGTACAGCAATAGCACCGATAATAGCAACGCCAAGCACAGATACGCCCAGCCACGGGAATTCCTGCCCGTACGTTACCGTTGTGTTACTGGTTTTATGGCTATCTGCCTGTGTCTTTGCGGAGCTAGAGGCCGACGCGCTGCTCTTCGCACTGCTGGATGCAGAGGCGCTGGCGGTCTTCTTCTGCTCGCCCTTGCCAGCGTTCTGGTCGTTTTTCTGATCGGAGGAATCTTTATTACCGCCCTCGTCAGCCTCAGCGTTCAAGCGATCATACTCTTCTTTAGAGATAGGGTTGCCATCAGCATCAAGATAGACGGTCTCTTGCTCAGATGAACCACCGTTCTGTGCCGAGTTACCGCCGTTACCTTCGGAACCATTATTACCCGAACCGTCAGATCCGGCGTTATTGTCGGACGAAGAATCGGAGCCGCCCTTAGAGGACCCTCCGTTATTTGACGAGCCGCCATTATTGCCGCCCCCGTTATCGGGTTCTCCAACGGTAAATACAGGACTCTTATTGGTATACCGCCCTCCCGTATTACCTTTATTACGACCGTTGGCGTCTTTACCTCCGCCTCCTCCCGTTGCAAGGAAGCGAAGCGTATGGTCGCCGGAGCCTGCGTTAGAGAGCACAAATGAACCGTTTAGGTTCCCCTTGCTATCCGTTGTTTGCCTATGCACGACGCCGTCATCATCTAGTTTGACGGTAACCTGCGTGTTTTCAGGGAAACCTGTCAAAGTGAAGTTAACTACGCCTCCGGGAGTCACATGAGGACTTACAGTTGAGCTGGTTCCTGGGGTATTCTCTGATGCTCCTCCAGGTGGGATCGCATTCGCAGCTCCCATCCCCAGGCCAAGACTAAGGGATATTGCCGCGCAGGCAGTGAGCGCCTTTGATACTGTCTTTGTGGTTCGCATGAGTTTCCTCTTCTGTGCGACTAGTGGTAATTTATACCGGTTCCCTCCCCCCACCGACGGTGTGAGAGGGAACCCTGATGTTTGAGATATTGTGTATATTTCCTCAGGTGTGAGAGGTGATTACGCCCTCTTGCGGAAGGTTAGTGCAAGCACCAAGATAATCAGACCCGCGATAGAGAGCAACACGTTATTTGCATTGTTCGCGAACCAGCGGGAGAAGCCGCTAAGCTCAGCGCCAATGATATTGGGGGCACTATTGCTGTCGGACTGTGTTGCTGCGGTAGTTGCATTGCCCTGGGTACCGTTTTTACCGGGCGCGGCCTTGGCCGTGTGAGTTTTCTTGGGTGCGCTCTTGGCGTGGGCACCGTTGTTACTACCGTTCTTCGCGGCAGCTTTAGCGCGTGCCTGCACACGGTTAATGAGCGTATCGTTTTCCAGTTCAGCAGCAGCCCCAAGAGAAGCCTGCTTCGTAATGCTGCCTTGACGGGCTGCATAGTTGATTCCGGAACTCTGGGTGGGAATAGGTGCCACAGAGCCATATCCTGATCCGTTGTTACCCGACCCGGCACCATAGCCGCCTGCGCTGTAGCTTGAACCACTGTTAGAGGCATTATTACCTACAGGGGCTGACGTGGAGCCGTCAGCGCCAGCAATCGTAACGGACAACGTCACCGAATGCTGCTCGTCGCCCTTCTGCAAACTGCCGCTCAGGAACGTGATATCGTGAACGGTGCCCACTCCCCATTTATCACTATTTGGGAACGGCAAAGTATAGGTAAACTTGCCATCAGCATCAGCCTGAATAATGGCCACAACACCACGAGACGCATAGTCTTTACCGTTATAGATCACGGCACGGTCAAGTTTAATGTCACCGCTATCGTATTTAACGGCGATAACGCTATAGGGACTCCATCCAGAACCTGTAACGACGATTCCCTGACCGTGGGTCACAGTCTTAGGACCGGTTACGGTAGCATCACCGTCGGACACAGTCTGAGTCTCAACGACAGGAGCAGCAGTGCAGTAGGTGCAGGTGCATTATTTTGTGCACCCTGGTTCGCAGTATCGCTTTGGTTATCTTCTGCACCGCCCTGATTACCTGCTGGGCTAGGCTGAGCGCCGGTGTTACCGTCTTTCTGATGATCCGGTGCAGGAGGTTCGGTAGGCTGCCGAGGCTCTGGTTTCTCGGTGTCATTAGCTGAAGGGTTACCTGGCTGCTGACCGTTATCCTTTGGATCCTCGGCAGCGGCAGGAGCATCGCCTACAGTCACGTTGAGAGTTACCGAATGCTTCGCAACGTCGCCCTTTTGCAAACTGCCGCTCAGAAAGTTAATCTCGTGCTGTGAACCGTCCGTCCACTTCTCAAATCCCGGTTGAATTCTCAGCGTTCGGGAACGGCAGCTTTGCGGTGAACGTACCATCAGGATTAGCCGTAACGACGGCTACAACACCGCGTCCAGCCAAATCCTTACCGTCATACGTTACGGGATTCGTAGACTTGACTTCACCGCCGTCGTACTTCACGGCGATCACAGAACCGGTACCGTCGGCATTCTTCCAGCCGGTACCGCTAACCTCGATTTCCTGACCATTTTTCGCGTATTTCACACCGGTCACGGTAACGCCGTCGGACTCAACAGTCTGCGAGTTCTCAAAAGCGGCAGGAGCAGGATTATTTTCTGCCGGTTGAGGAGCTGGTTTCTCTTCTGCCTTAGGCTGCTTCTCTGCTTCGTTCTTAGCAGCGTCGTCAGCTTTGGGCTGTACCGGAGTTTCCTCAGCTTTAGGGGTCTCTTCTGCCTTCGGAGTATCAGCAGGAGTCTCATTCTTAGCTGCCTCATCAGTCTGAGGCTGCTGTGCAGGCGTTTCTTCAGCCTTTGGAGCTTCTGCAGGGGCCTCAGTTCTTGGGGGTTTCTTTCACCTGAGGCTGCTCAGGAGTCTCCATCCTTTGGAGTCTCTTCCGCTTTCGGGGCTTCGGCTGCCGGAGCTTCTTCGCCCACGGTTACCGTGTGAGTTGCTGAGTGCTTTTGATCGCCCATCCTGCAGGCTGCCGCTCAGGAAGTTAATCTCGTGTTCTGAACCGACGGTCCAGTTAGCATTAGTGGGGAAAGGGAGGGTTTCGGTAAAATTACCGTCCGCATCTGCATGAATAACCGCTACAACACCGCGTGCCGACAGATCCTTACCATCGTGCGTCACCGGTTCTGTGGGTTAACATTACCGTCATCATATTTCACAGCGATAACGGCGTTGGCACCCCACCCCGAGCCACTAATCTCAAGGCCCTGACCGTTCTTAATAACCGTAGAGCCTGCAACGGTCGCAGTATCGTTTGCTTTCGCGGCGGGTTGTTCTACCTTACCTTGAGGCATTCTCTCGTTGCCTTCACCCGGAACCTTCACAGCAGGATCCTGTGCCTGCACGTTATTACCGGCTTGGGCGGGGGTAGCATCCGGAGTTTGGCCCGGATCTTCAAGAGCGGTTGCGGGGGTTGTTACGCCGGGTGCAAGCAAAGCCCCCGCAAGCGCTACCACGGCACTGTAGCGGGCGGCGTGATGTGCGTGCTGTGTCATCGTTATGTTCCGTTTCGTGTATAAGGTTTTCAAACTCTTTCAAGACAGCCCCAGGGGCATGTTGCTGTCTTTCAAAAGCATTTTGTGTATCTTCAGCGTATTCGTCGTTGAGTATTCAAGAGCCTAGATGCGGCACCTCCTCAAGCGAGGTGCCGCGTCTAAAATCTAATCCTACTGTCCCTGATTGTTGTTTTGATTTTCAAGTAGTTTGCTGCGAACATCCGCAACAATACCGTTCATCAACAGGGGACCACCGGTTGAGGTCCATTTAGAACCCTCAACCGTAATAATATGTTCGTTCTGGTAGGCTTCAAATTCGTGAAGCCAGATGTGGCCTCTGCCTTCTTCAAAACTTCTGATGCACCATTAGCGCTAGCATCACCTTGAACATTCGGGTTCTTCTGGCTTGCGCCACCCAAAGTACCGATAAACATGTAGTCGGCGTCAATATCCGAGAGGTTCTCCAAAGAGACCGGCTCTGAGTGACCCTGCCCTTCACGATCCTGTGCCGGGGGACGCTGCAGCCCCAAATCTGAAAGCACCTGACCGGCTGGGAGTTCCTTCAAGATCAGTGCAGGACCGTTACCCGCCCAACGCACGATCGAGAAGGTCTTATCACCGTACAGAGGTTCTAGCTCCTTCTTGAGCTGCTCAGTAAGTTTTTCGTAGTCTTCCTCAACCTTCTTACCCTGGTCTACCAGGTTAAGAGCATCCGCTACCCGCTCAAAGTTGATAGTCCAATCGCCGCCAGCGTATCCGGTGTACACCACGGGAGCAATATCCTGCAGAGTCTTGTATGCCTCTGAACGTTTATCCACGCCTGTGGAATCAGCCAGAATAAGGTCGGGCGTGAGGGAGGCAACCTTATCGTAGTTAACATCAGACACAGAACCGACAAGTGTAACGTCGTCTCCTACCTTATCTTTGAGGTAGTTAGGCACAGTCTGCTGACCGCGACCAGAAATAGCGCCTACAGGCTTAACGCCAAGTGCGAGTACCGCATCCAAAGTAGGTTCTGAGAGAACTACAACGCGCTGCGGTTTAGTAGGTACCGTAATTTCTTCCTCATCTACATTCTTAACAACGCGAGTCTCACTTTCGGGAGATTCCGAAGAGTCAGAAGTCGTAGATTCCTGGCTGCATGCTGCAAGTGTGAATGCAGTGCCTGAAGCAAGCGCCATACCTAGAAAGTTACGGCGATTTACCATGAATTGAGCTAGTGACGCTGGGTGTTCAAAAGACATATTTCTCCTAAGACAAATAAACTCTACCTAACCTTACCGTCATATATGCCCTACTTCAAGGAAAAACTCTCATGGTTAACGTTAAGAATCGTCAATCTTTTTACCGATATGTGGTTTTTTCATTGGAAATACAGGTTTTTATAGTCATTACATAAAGCTATAAAGACGTTATGTCATCAAAAATATTTCACGCTTTAACCGTTTACAGCGTCACAATACGCGCACAATGCACTCAAATTTTTAAGAACAACTGCATCCATCAGAGAGATTTATCCCGGTGTGAGGATGTGACCTCCACGTCTTTCGTGCACTCTCCCCTAGAGAACGCAAAGCAGCAATCGCGGTCTGCGGATCTTCTGCCCCATACACCGAGCTGCCTGCAACGAAACAGTCCGCTCCGGCTTCCGCAGCTCGCACAATCGTTTCCTCCGTAATCCCGCCATCAACCTGAAGCCGCACCGGGATACCGGACCCTTCAAGCGCTGATGCGGCACGACGGATTTTAGGCAAAGTGACATCAAGGAATTTCTGCCCGCCGAAGCCTGGTTCCACCGTCATAATCAGGAGCATATCTATTTCTGTGAGTAGATCGAGGTATGGTTCTACGGCAGTTGCCGGGCGTAATGCCAACCCAGCTTTTGCCCCGGATTCTCGCAGAGTACGCGCCAGCTTAATAGGTGCGGTAGCCGCCTCCGCGTGAAAAGGTTACCGATTCGCTGCCCACGTCGGCATACTGAGGAGCCCAACGATCAGGATCATCAATCATCAAGTGCACGTCAAAAGGGACGGGCGAAACTTCGCGCAGACGCTTAACAACCGGAGGTCCCCACGTCAGATTCGGTACAAAATGGTTATCCATCACGTCAATATGTGCCGCATCCGCAGTCGAAATGCGTTCCAACTCGTGCTGTAAATTTGCAAAGTCGGCAGAGAGTATAGACGGATTAATAGCAACAGACATGAGAAAACCTCCTCAACATGACATACGGATGTTCGGATAACAATAATCGCCGCACTAAAAATACGGTTGTATTGCGCGATTCTAATTCTTACGGAAAAGCGCGAGGAACATAGCATCAGTACCATGAGTATGCGGCCACAGCTGTGCAGTCGTTGATGCTTCATCAAGAATATCTTCCTGACGAACCGAGGAGGATTTTTAAGGCGTACCTGTGGACGATAGCCGGGAGCCTTATCGCCCGCAAGAGTACTTTTGTCCATCAGCGCTCGGCAGGGCAACGCTTTGAAGTATCGACTGTGTATCCAGCAGACGCACTTTTCCAGTCTCCAGTATCTCCGCAACAATATTTTGAGTCTCAGCAGCATGCGGTGAGCAGGTTACGTACGCGATCACACCGCCAGGCCGCGTAACTTCACACGCAGCCTCCAGAAGCTGACGCTGCAGAGGAAGCAAATCGGCAATATCACGCGGGGATTTACGCCAGCGTGCCTCCGGACGCCTGCGAAGGGCACCTAGCCCCGAGCAGGGAACATCAACCAGCACACGGTCAAATTTCTGTTCCGGCTTGATGCCCTCGGGTAACCGCTCAGCATTTTGTGCAAGCGTTCGGGAGATCTCACGCCCGTCTCCGGTGAGAACAACATACTCGTTGTGAGAAAGCGGCCGTAAAGATTGTGAAACCAGTTTTGCACGATGCGTTGCCGACTCATTCGCCACCACCCGAGCACCACGCTGCGCGCCCAAAGCCGCCAACAGTGCAGCCTTACCGCCCGGACCGGCGCACAGGTCAAGCCACGCAGAGTCTTGCCCTTCAAGAGGAGCTGCAGCAAGCGCGCGAGTAACCAGCTGCGAACCTACATCCTGTGCACGCACAGTACCCTCGCGAACACTTTCCAACCTGCCCAAATCGCCAGCAGAATATAAAGCGGAGTCCTCCACCAGTTCGCCCTCTACCGCACCTTTCTCGAAGGCTTCCTGCAAGTCGCCTATCCCGGGAAGTGCTATAAGATTTACCACAGGTGCCTGGTTATCGGCATCAAGAAGCTCTTGGATTTCAGCCGGAGACCTGCCATGAGCCGCAAGCGCTTGGCGCATGGAACGCACAATCCAGGTTGGATGCGATTTTGCGAGTGCAAGTTTTTCGGTGTCGTCCTTGGCATCAGTCTCCAGACGGGCGTACCAGTCATCACGGCTGCGCTCGCTGACGCGACGCAGCACCGCATTCACAAAGTTCGCGGGACCGCCGCCGATCTGTGCGCGGGCTAATGCGACACTTTGGTTAAGAGCTGCATGGGCGGGCACGCGCATACTCAAAAGCTGATGAACGCCCATACGCAGTACAACCAACGTGGTTGTACCGATTTTCTCCAGCGGACGATCCGCGCAATGCGCCAAAATGGCGTCGTAGGTGCCTTGGCTACGCAGGGTTCCGTAGGTGAGTTCGGTAGCAAAGCCCGCATCCCGATGATCAAGATGATGGGCACGAATCATGCCGGGCAACACGAGATTTGCGTAGGAGTCGTTTTGCGCTACCGCATTGAGAACCTCAAATGCGACGAGGCGCGCGGGGTCTGCCGAGCGTGAGCGCTGCGAGGGCGCGGTCGCAGAGAACTCGCGGGATGAAAGCTTCTTACGGTTGCGCTCATGTCCGCTCTTATTACGTTTGGAAAGCACCGCCTCCGCCACGTTTCATGCCATCATGGGAGCGCTGGGCGCGTTCGTTTCGGCGTTGTTCGCTGGTCTTACCATCAAATCGTTTTCGATGATGCCCCGCGATTTCGCGGATTCCTTGAACCGTTCTTTGTCGTTATAACGTCGCTCTGTCATGAGAGCATTACCTTTCCTTCGGCGAGGTTATTACCGAGACCGCGTGCCCAGGCGAGCGCATCCATCATTTTTTTACCGGCAGGTTGTACACGTACCAGTTCTAAAGCGCCATCCGCCGTACCCACATAGAGTTTTTTACCACGAAGTTCAAGCTGTCCAGGAGCCAGAGTACCGGCCTGATCGCTCAGACGCACACCGCCGATCTTGAGTCGGTTCCCCGAAAATTCACACCAGGCGCCGGGTTCCGGGGTTACTGCGCGAACTTGGGCAAGAATTTTGTGGGCGCTTTGGGTGAAATCTATGCGCGCATCGGCGTTGGTCACCTTTGCCGCGTAACTGACGGATTCGTCCTCGTTCTGCGCGGTTCCGTGCTCGCCTGCCTCAAGCCGTACAAAGGTATTCGCCAACAGCTCTCCCCCACTTTGCGCCAAACGTGTGAGAATGCTCCCGGCAGTATCGTCTTCCGTCACCAGCGTAGATTCTTCTTCGAAGACCGCGCCAGTATCCAACCCGGCTTCTAGAAGGAAGGTATTCGAGAAAATCTCGCTTTCTCCCGACATGAGGGCACGCTGTACAGGTGCGGCACCTCGCCACGCAGGCAGCTTCGAAAAGTGCAGATTAATCCAGCCGTAGGGAAGCATATCTAGTGCTTGCTGGGGCAGAATTGTGCCATATGCGACCACGGCGGCAGCTTCGGCCCCCAGCGGGGCTATCTGCTGTTGGGTTTCTAGCGACCACCGGTTCGCTTTAACGATAGGCAGCCCGAGCTCTTCAGCGCGTTGTGCTACGGGCGAGGGGGTCAGGATGCGCTTTCGACCTACCGGCGCATCCTCGCGCGTGAGCACTCCAACAACCTGAACCCGGGGGGACTGGACAAGCGTATCGAGAGGATACACGGCGATCTCAGGGGTTCCCGCGTAGAGAATTTTGAGGGTCATGGGTGCCTCCTTAAACCTGGTGGAATACGGTATGTCTATGCTCTGAAGCTGCCTAGGGAGGCACCGAAGCTTCCTCCAACCCGCATTGCTCGTTCGGCAGAGGTCTGCGCTGCCACCTTGTTGTAGTCTGCAGCTCGGATGGCGCGCATAACCCGTTTACGATCTTCGCCGATAAGGCGGTCAATAAAGAGCTTGCCGTGAAGATGATCGGTTTCGTGTTGGAGCATACGCGCGAATAGACCTTCCCCTTCAAGCACTAGGGGCTTTCCCGTCTTGTCTACGCCTCTCACCCGTGCCCAGTTCATGCGCGGAGTATCCGATTTCATACCGGGTACCGACAGGCATCCTTCCCCTCCCTCTTGAGGCTCCGTTCCGGTCTCAAGTACGGGGTTGATAATATATCCTTCGCGGTCGTCAATACCACCAAAGGTAAAAATTTGTTTGGAGATACCAATCTGAGGCCCAGCCAGCCCGACTCCCTCAACGTCGTACATGGTGTCAAGCATATCGTCGATCAGTTTGGCAAGCTCCCGATCAAAAACGGTGATAGGCTCACATTCGCTGCGAAGAACGGGGTCGCCTACGGTGCGGATACTCAGAATTGTCATATGTCTCCCTGACGCGCTTGTTATGGTACGCAGATATGCTCCGATTAGGGTGAAGGGCTGTCAAATACCAGCATTCTATTGTACCGGCTGAGGTATTCGTCCAAATAGAACACTCGTGATTATTTTGTTTTTTTCTTCTACCAGGGTTTACTAGGCTACCTGTGTGTGATCTCCCGAAGGCGGTTGACCTGCCACGGGAGGCGGAACTACCGGCATGAGCGCGTCGTCCGGGAATTCGTGAACTGTACGGTTATATTCCCAGACCCTCCGCAATGCACAGAATTTATACCAGTTCTGTTCAAGAATCTTTGGATTTGCCTGATGCGGCACCACCTGCGTTTCGCCCAGCGCCACGCCCATCAGGATGGGGGCATCACCGTATTTCCAGGGTTCCCAGGTTCCCGCGACAGGGTCTACCAGCGATTCTTCGGCTTTGAGCCCGGCAACCAGCTGCATAACCACCTTGTCGTCAAGGGGTTTAACACGCCCTCGCCGGTCGGTGCCTTTAGTTTTATAGTCAATAATGCAGGTTCGTCCGGCGATCTGGGCGACAAGGTCCAGCGTTCCGGCGTAACCTACGGACTTATTCCAGATAGTAATTTCTGCGGCGAGTGGTTGAGGGCGAAAAGCGTCCCACCATTCATCGAACCTATCCGCATAGGCTTGTTCGCCGTTGAGGATAAGCTGTTCTCGACATTCTTCGACATTGTGTTCCGCTCCCATGGCGCGTAACGCAATATTCTCGGCGTAATTATGTACCCTGTCACCGCGCTCGGCTGCAGCATCTCGGTACCGTTCGGATGCGGCGGCGGCATCACGAATAATAGCGTACTTGAGCCCCGAGGATCCGGCAGCACGATAAGCTCTCTGGTCTTCGAGAGCAGCTTTTGCAGCCATATAACCGTGCCATCCGCTCATATCGGTAGCGTGCTGACCGATAACGGTCGTGATGGAAGGAACTAGCAGCTCTCCGCCGCGTTTACGGGAGTACATGCGACCGTAATCGGTTGGATTTGCTAGTTCTGGTGCTGTCACCGAGTACCTTCTTGATCTGCGGATAGTGATTGGGGCTGTATACAAAAACCCCCGTTGTGGATGTACAAACGGGGGTGGCTCGTGCGTGATACTGGGTTCGAACCAGTGACCTCTTCGGTGTGAACGAAGCGCGCTACCACTGCGCCAATCACGCCTACAGGTAAACACTATACCGAGTGGGAAGATAGCGCGTCAAATATGGGTTGTTGCCCTTGTTTGAGGCATCAGAAGGGCATTTGGCGTCCCGCCAGAAGCAACAAAAAATCCCCAGATCTCCGTGATCTGAGGATTATTCCTAGTGTGACCCCAACCGGATTTGAACCGGTGTTGCCGCCGTGAGAGGGCGGAGTACTAGGCCGCTATACGATGGGGCCATAGCATCGAGTGATGCTCGCTGGGGTACCAGGACTCGAACCTAGAATGACGGTACCAGAAACCGTTGTGTTGCCAATTACACCATACCCCACTATTTCATTATGTTGTTCCGGTAAAACCTCAACGATTTTCGCCGCAACGAGTAATAACTATACCGGTGCTTTGTTGCATCATGCAACTTCGTACCTTGAGATGGTCGTCACAAAAGTCTGCCCAAAATTTATACCCCGCTTCCAGAACCTCCGAATGCACGCCATTCGGGTGAAGGCATCCCAAGAGATGCCTTCACCCGACGCATACATGTTATTCAAACGGCAATATAAACTTACCGACTAAGCAACGATAGTCATCTCACCCGCTATGCGCTATTTTGCGGGTGCTGGCACTGAAACCTTCACGGAATCGAAAATTACCCATGTAACGCATCACATAGGCTGCCATAGCATCGCGCTTGACCGAGTCATGCGGGACGGAACGTACTATCAGGCCAACCGGTGGAGAGCTTCGAGAACTGGAACCACGAAATCTCCTTGGCAAAGGGGTTTCCCGAAACATCCGTAAAGGTTGCTTTCTGCTGAACTTCCGGGGATCCTGCGGCACGATAGAAGAAGGCCGCCATAGCCTCGCGGTTTATTGAGTCCTCAGGACGGAAGGTACCGTCTTCCCAACCTGTCGTAATACCGGTTGCCTTCAGCCACGCAATTTCCTTATAGAAGGGGTGGGTTGTAGGAACATCACTGAAAGGAGATTCTGCGGGTGCCTCAAATTCAGGAGAACCCGCCAGGCGATATAGGTACGCTGCCATTGCTCCACGTTCGATGCTCTCCAAGGGATGGAATCCGCCATCGGGGTAACCAGTTGTAATGCTCTTCTCCCCGAGCTTGATGATGTCGTTCTCAAAGAGGTTACCAGCAATATCGTTATACGACACGTTGGTCAGGGTCCTGTTATCGCCGCCCGTCAGAGGGACGGGGTAACCCGCAAAGGTTTCCTGCTGCGGGGTGATCTGCTTGATCTCTACCTCTGGATTTTCCGCCGTCACATTCTCCGGGGTAACCTTCATCTTGGTAATAGAATCAGCAGTTTCTTCTTTGGAGGTTAGAGTTCCCTGGGCGTAATCCATGCCGAAGGGAATGGTCGTATCGGGAGCAAAACCATCCTTATTAGCGATATAGACCTCACCATCAGCACCCAAGGTAATATCGTTGGCCCCCTTGGAGGCTGACTGCGCTTCGCCGATAAGACGATCTGCGCGACCATCAATCACGCCAACCTTACCGGTAGCAAAATCCGTAACGTATACGAGGTCACGATCTTCATCGTTGACAAGCGAAAGTGCCTGCTTACCGAACGGAATGGACTTTCTTGTATTCTCCAGTTTTGAGGTCATACACGGTTACCCCGGAATTGCCTTTAGACTCGCCAGTTTGACGGTCATAACTTCCCTGCGCGGAAACGTAGATTTCCTGTTCAGAAACATCAATGGCAATATCGGAAGGAAGAACATCAACGCCTTCGACATCAGCGTGGGTCTGGATTTCCTGCAAAACCTTAAAAGTGCTCGTGTCAATCACATAGATTTTGCCGGTGGTGCGCTCGGGAACGTAGAGTTTACCATCATGAATAGTGGTATTCATGCTGATGTAGCGCTTACCTTCTTCATCTCCACCCACCTTGATCTTCTCAACCTTATGGGTCTTCAGATCAATGGCAGATACAAAGAAACGGCCCGTTACGAATGCTTTGCCGGAGGCAGCATCCACCTTTACCTCACGCGGATGCTCGATCCAGTTTTCATCTCCCTCTTGAGCGCCGTAGTTGGTCCACAAGAGATTGAGATTATTTTGGTCGTACACAGACACAGCGTTATCACGAGTATTCGTAACCCAAATGGTGCCATTCTCATCATCCACGTCAATACCAAAAGCACCCAAATTCTTATACCCAGCGTTGTATCCGGTACCGGCTCGGGTGATAGGCAGGGTAGCTATAGCTTCTATCTGGAGAGTCTTCTCATCCAGACGCGCAATAGTCGATGTGGACATATCGCGGTTAGAGCCAGCAATGAAGATCTTGCCGTTCTTTGAATGGCGAATCTGATACTGCCCTGGGAATCCCCTGCACCTGTTGAGCCTGAGCAGCAGTAATCTGTTGCGGAGCGGGAGGCTCTACCGCAAAGGACGCGGGCACTGCAAAAGGTGCCCCCATGAGCGACATCGAAAGTGCCCCAACAGTAGCTGCTTTGAAAGGCTTACGCTGAGCTTTAGTGAGCAAAAGAACCATATAAACTCCCTGAGAGAATGACGGACACTAAAAATTAGTTACCCTATAGTTAAAACTTAGGGTAGGAGTACCTAAAAAGGTGTACCCCCTATATTCACGCCTTTCCTCCCCAAAAAAGCAATAGAAATATCATCTATGACGTTTATTTTCTTAGAGACTTATCGTCATCAAAATCTTGGGAACGCAGCATATTCCCCGTTTTTTCTTCGAAGAAGCAGCAAACATATACGCCAGCACGCTTTCATGAGATATACAAAAAAAGCCCTGAAGATTACTTCAGGGCTTTCTCAGAGCGGTTGACGAGACTTGAACTCGCGACATCCACCTTGGCAAGGTGGTGCTCTACCAACTGAGCTACAACCGCAATATTCTGTTTTCACAAAATAACGAGCCGGAACCTTCATTCATTCCGACGCGCTCACAGGTAAATACTATACTGTACCGTTTGATAACCCGCAACTCTTACACGCATAAATCTTTTCATGATATTCTCCAGCTCACTATTTTCCTCAGACCTACATCATGCTGACTAGGGCTTATAGACATGAGAGCAAGCACGTATATTTTCTATATGATGCCCTTTACAGGCGTTTAGAGCACGCCAATACGCTGCAGGATGTTACAAGTTCGAGGATTCCTGCCGGCGATGATGCTGATGTCCCAGGTGATGCGCATGCTCAGCAGAAGACTCAACGGCAGCATCCGCGATGGATTCCGCACGAGAATTACGTTCGGAACCCGTACCGACCCCAGTGCGGCGCTCCCCTTCGCTGGGCGTTACTCCATCCTCAGTCATCTCATCTACCATGCGGATCAAGAACGACTTCGCATAAATAATGCCAAACCCAAAGAGAAGCGCGGCCAGAACCCAAATGACGAAGGTTACCCAGTCCCAGTGACCGCCCAACCAAACCTTTACGCCTATGTAAACTGCCAATGCTACGGCAGACATGATGGCGGCAAATGTTACATCGCGTCGAGTCATGCTTTATCCTCCTCACCAATTTCCAGCCGCTCTTGGGCGTTTTCTATGGGTTTGTCCCCCCACCAGGGCTTCACCTCCCGGCTGGTGGCCGCCTGCTTCGCGTTCACGTGCAATCTGTTCATCATCAAACTTAGCTTCATGATACGCCGCGAAATACGCTAAGGCGCTGGCTAACACAATTATCACAATGGTCCAGATAGATCTCACTGCATCCGCAATAGTGGCAATAAGCAACACAATTGATGCATTCGCAAATGCCATCACGGTTCCTTTGCGCAAAGCACGCACAATGTATTTGTTATGGTTCACCTTCACCTCCCACGATGCACGACTGTATAACCAGCATAAGCCGAGAGCCCTACATTCCTCTAGCGCACAATGTGTAGGCGTCTCTTGCGCGCAGAAAAACCCGGTGGCTCGCGCAAACTCGTGAACCACCGAGTTCCTCTTTTCAAAAAAAGATACGGCTATGCGTTCGGGCTACGCCCCGAGCTCAGCAGCCAAAGCCCGCACACGGTTGAGAGAAGATTCCTTCCCCAGAATCTCCATGGATTCAAAGAGCGGGGGCGAAATACGCTCACCCGAAACGGCGATACGCACCGGCCCGAATGCCAAACGCGGTTTGATCTCAAGCCCCTCCACGATAGCGGAGCGCAGGGCAGATTCGATACTTGCCGCATCCCAGACTTCGAGGGGTTCAAGTGCCTCTAAAGCGGCAGCAAGAACCTGAGGGGCAGATTCTTTAGCTGTTTACGGGCGTCATCAGCAACCGTGATCTCTTCATCAGCTTTGAAGAGGAATGCCAGAAGCTTCGGGGCTTCACCCAAGAGCTGCATACGTTCCTGTACCAAGGGAGCAGCCTCTGTCAGAATCTGCTCTTCACGTGCTGAAAGTTCCTCACCAACAACACCAGCGGCCTGCAGATAGGGCACCAGGCGGTTTCGGAAATCGTCCGCCTCCAAACGACGAATATGATCGCCGTTAATAGCCTCTGCCTTCTTGACGTCAAAACGTGCCGGGTTGCCTACCACATCGTGAATGTCGAAGTGATCCACTAGGTCATCGACTGAGAAAACGTCCTGATCTGCGGATAGTGACCAGCCCAGCAGAGATAGGTAGTTCAGCAGACCTTCCTTGATAAAACCGGCATCGCGCAGCAGGAAGAGATTCGATTCGGGATCGCGCTTCGACAGCTTTCTTATTACCCTGCCCCATCACATAGGGAAGATGCCCAAACTCGGGGATAAATGTGGTAACGCCCATATCAATCGAGTGCCCGGTACAGTGCAATTTGGCGCGGAGTTGAAGACAACAGATCTTCACCGCGAAGCACGTGGGTTACGCCCATCAAAGCATCGTCCACAGGGTTCACGAAAGTATACAGGGGGTCACCGCTAGAACGCACTACGACGTAGTCCGGGACAGACCCGGCTTTGAAGGTAATCTCACCACGCACAAGGTCGTTGAACGTAATATCCTCATCGGGCATACGCAAACGCCATACGGGTTTACGGCCTTCGGCGCGGAAAGCCTCTTTCTGCTCATCGCTCAGGTGACGATCATAGTTATCGTAGCCGAGCTGAGGATCCTGCCCCGCTGCTTTACGGCGTTCCCGCACCTCATCGGGGGTCGAGAAATCCTCATAGACATACCCGCCCTCAATGAGCTTCTCAAAAACCTTCTGGTAAATGTCCTCACGTTTACGCTCAGACTGACGATACGGTTCATGAGGGCCGCCTACGCCCACGCCTTCGTCCCAGTTAATGCCCAGCCAGTGCAGACTGTCGAGCACTTGGTTGAACGATTCTTCCGAATCGCGTGCCGCATCGGTATCCTCAATACGGAAAATGAGCTTACCGCCGGTATGGCGCGCATAAGCCCAGTTAAACAGGGCTGTACGTACCATGCCCACGTGCGGGGTTCCGGTCGGTGAAGGGCAAAAGCGTACGCGAGTTTCGCGTGGATCGTGCAGATTAGGACCGGGATATTCGGTCATAGTAAGTTTTCTCCTGAACTTGTGTATCTCAAAATCATGCTGCTGTGCGTTCTATAGCGCTGAGGAATCTATGTTTAGCACTCTCAGCCTAAACTGGGCTCTAACTGCGGATACGGGTTACCAGAGACCCGACGCCTTCAATCTCGACCTCAACCTCATGACCATCGCGAAGAACGCTGGTACCCGCAGGGGTTCCGGTCAAGATAATATCTCCTGGAAGAAGCGTAAAGATCTCAGATGCGGCGGACACGAGCTCCGCCACCGAGTAGTGCATATCAGAGGTGTTGCCTTCCTGCACCACGTCACCATCAACCCAGCTCGTGATATTCAGCGAGTCGGTATCAAGCTCCGTTTCGATCCAGGGCCCCAGTGGGGTTGAGCCGTCAAAGCTTTTCGCACGAGTCCACTGCGTGTCCGTCTCCATAACGTCACGTGCCGTCAGATCATTGGCCACGGTGTACCCAAAAACGACCTCATGCACACGTTCCAGCGGAACCGACTTTGCAATACGACCGATGATAACCGCCAGCTCGCCTTCAACGCTGACCGCCTCAGAATACTCGGGGAGAGTCACTGGATCACCAGGGCCGACCACCGTCGTATTTGGCTTGATGAAGAACTGCGGGGCGGCAGGAGCCGGGGTACCCGCCCAATTAGCAAGAGCACCAATCACCTTGGAGCGTGGAATGATGGGGGCAAGCAGGCGAACGTCCTCAAGCTGATAAGTCTTCGAGGTGGTTTCAACACCGGAGTAAAACGGATCGCCCGCGAGAACATGCAAAACTTCGCTGCCGTCCTCTCCTTCAACCACACCATAATGAAGATCGTTATCTACGGTAAATCGTGCAATACGCATACCTTCTAGAGTACCAGTCATTCATACCCCTCTCGATACGCAAAAAGTGACTTTCCGATTGAAAAGTAGAGCTTATCGTCGGAAAGTCACTCTCTGCACGTTTTCACGGATGCGCCCGGCGCAGTAACCGGGAGGTTATTAGACGAGGCGGGTCAGCCAGCCATGACGGTCCTCTACCGTACCGGTCTGAATGCCCACGAGCTCTTCACGCAGGCTCTTGGAAATCTCGCCAAATCCTTCGGAAGCCGCAGGAATCTCAAAATCAGTAGCCTTGAGCTTTCCAATAGGGGCAATGACCGCTGCGGTACCGCAGGCACACACCTCTGTAATATCGCCGGATGCCACACCGTCACGCCACTCGCTGAGGGTGATGGGGCGTTCCTCAACAGTCATTCCGCGATCCTTCGCCAGTTGCAAAATTGAGGAACGGGTAACGCCCTCTAGAATAGTTCCGGTAAGTTCGGGGGTTACCAACTTATTCTCTTTACCGTAGATGAAGAATACGTTCATGCCGCCCAGCTCTTCAAGAGCATCGTTGCGGTGCGGGTCTTTGAAGATCACCTGTTTACAGCCGTTTTCTTCACCTTCAAGCTGGGCGATCATGGCGGCAGCATAGTTACCGCCGCATTTTGCGGTGCCAGTACCGCCTTCACCAGCGCGGGCGTACTTCGTGGACAGCCAGATATCCACCGGCTCTGGGGTGCCAAAGTAGTTACCGGCAGGCGACCCAATCACATGATATTCCACGTGACTAGCAGGGCGAACCCCCAGATATGCCTCAGTCGCAATCATAAACGGACGGAAATAGAACGCTTCTCCCTCACCGCTGGGAACCCATTTTTCATCCGCCTGCACCAGCTGTTTCAGGGATTCGATAAAGGTCTCTTCGGGCAGCTGAGGCAACGCCATACGATATGCTGAGCGGTTTAGGCGCGCCGCATTCTTCTCGGGTCGGAATGTCCACACTGACCCATCCGAATGACGGTAGCCTTTAATACCCTCGAAGATTTCCTGGCCATAGTGAAAAACCGCAGCGGCGGGATCTAAACTGAGCGGACCGTAGGCATGCACCCGCGCGTTCGACCATTCACCGCCGGTTTTATAATCACCGTTCCAGTCGATGCTGACCATATGATCCGTAAAATAGTCACCAAACCCGGGGTCGGCAAGAATCTCGGCTCGGCGTTCGTCACTCGCGGGGGCGGGGTTCTTTTCACGGCTAAATTCAAGTGCCATGGTGTAATCCTATTCTGTCAATTCTCTCTGCCAATAGCATCGGCGGCGCGAACCTCAAGGTGGGAGGCAGAAGCGGCATCGCTTACGAAGCTCATCAGTGCGGCTTGTGACCACGCCAGTGGACGACGGGGCGGATGTGCCCGTTGCACCTGTTTTAGAGTACCTGATGAATAGGCACAACGCACACGCAACCCACCGCCGCCCATATCGTGAAAATCGAAGGCGGGGCGTAAGCTGCCTCAGCCTTAACTAGCCTAGGAACCCTAAGACATCGTTACCAACTTCGTCGGTGCCTCGGGTGCGGGCGCCGTTGGCACGCATATCAGCCTCGACCGCATCCTCAATACGGACCGCCGTCGACTCATAGCCTAGGTGCCGCAGAAGCATTGCTCCCGCGAGGATTGCGGCGGTTGGGTTTGCTTTGTTCTGCCCCGCGATGTCGGGGGCTGAACCATGCACGGGCTCAAACATTGAGGGAACTCCCCTACCGCGTTGATATTGCCTGAGGCCGCGTAGCCAATACCTCCGGTCACTGCACCCGCCTGATCGGTCAGGATGTCGCCAAACAGGTTATCGGTTACGATCACGTCGAAACGTGAGGGATCGGTGGTCATGAAAATTGTTGCCGCATCAACATGCAGGTAATCGGTTTGCACTTCGGGAAATTCGCGCCCGATCTCTTCAAAAAGACGGGTGTACAAACGACCAGCGTGTACGAGCACATTTGTTTTTGTGGATGAGGGTCAGCTTCTTACGGCGAGACTGTGCCAGTTCGAAGGCGTACCGGATTAGCCGACGAACACCGTGTGCGGTATTGATGGATACTTCGGTTGCGATTTCGGCATCGGTGCCACCGCGAATCGTTCCTCCATTACCCACGTAGGGCCCTTCGGTACCTTCGCGTACCACCACGAAGTCGATCTCTCCGGGGTTGCTCAGCGGCGACACTGCCCCCGGGTAAAGCCGTGCGGGACGCAGGTTAATGTAATGGTCAAAAGAGAAGCGCAGCTTCAAAAGCATTTCACGTTCGATCAGCCCTGAGGGAATCTTACCGCTGCGCGGATCGGCACCAATAGCGCCGAAAAGAATCGCATCGTGCTGTTTGAGAGACTCCATCGTACTCTCGGGCAGGGTCTCGCCGGTTTTAAGCCAGTGCTCGGCGCCAAGTTTATAGTCGGTGGAATCTACGCGAATAGAATCAAGCTCGCAGGCGCGTTGAAGCACACGCTGCGCCTCGGTAATAATTTCAGGCCCGATGCCGTCGCCAGCGATCACGGCAAGGTTGATAGAACGTTCAGTAGTCATACCTCTACCCTACTGCTGGCACGAACAATTGCGCAGATTTTAGGCCATGATTCTCAGAGTATGGGCATATATATTCCCGCATAATCTCGCAGTTTTGAGAGGTCTTATTCCAGATTTTACAGCCTCATGACTTACACAAATACGCGCAGAATTCATCCTTCCGAGTGATTACCTGTTTTGAGGGCGAACGTTACACTTAACCCATGGATCTAACGAGCCGAATCAACAACTACATAGATAGGAACTACCGCTGGTTTAATATCACGGTAGTTGCTTTCATGCAGATGTTTGTTCTGCTCATAGCTCTTGCAATGTCCTATAAGGATAGCGGCATTACTTTTTTCATTGCATGCATCAATACGACCGCCCTTTATTTTCGGTACCGGCATCCTTACGGGGCAATCTGGTTTGTTCTCGTCTCCACCGCTCTCACTCTATTTATTCCGGATGTTTTGCCCGTTCATCTGTATTTCCGGTAGGCGTAGCGGCTTATCATATCGGCAGGCACTGGAAGAAGAAGCTGCGGGTCCGCATGTTTATTGCGGGCTGGATTGGTGCCTTTGCGGTAGGGGTTCAGCTTTTTATTATGCTGCTTCCGCGGGGCGAACAATTTGCCGCTGTTATAAGCTCGATTATCATTACAACCTTATGCGGTGCGATTTATTCCGTGCTCTGGTTTATCGGTGATTCAAGGCGTACCCGCATTATTCGCCAGGATGAGCTTCGAGAGCGAGCGATGCGCCTCGAATTTGAGCAAGAACAGGAACGGCGTCTTGCGGCACAGGATGAACGCACCCGCATCGCCCGAGAAATGCACGATATTGTGGCGCATTCGCTCTCCAGCATCATCACGCAGGCTGACGGTGCCAGGTATGCCGCAGCCGCGATACGGACCACGACGACTCAGCCCGCCGAAGCGACTAACCTTCAGGAGCATGACGCCTCTATCGCGGAGCAGACGCTCGAAACTATTGCGGTCACCGCACGCGATTCTCTCACACAGATGCGTTCCCTCCTGGGGGTTCTTCGTACCGACGAAGACACCATGTACGCCCCAGCGCCTACAATTCACGAAATTCCCGCTCTGGTTGCGCAGGCTCGCAGGTCGGGAGTTAATATCGACTTTGCTGGCATTACCGGTACCATAAACGGCGCCCTCCCTCAGGGAGCTGATCTAGCGGCATATCGTGTAATCCAGGAAGCGCTCACCAATATCGTTAAACACGCCCGCGATGCTGAGATCGTTACTCTCTCGGCTACGTGGAAACGAGATGGCCTGTATTTGGACGTGTACAACAGCGCTCCGGCCCATCACAATAGCTCGGATGCTCCATATTCCTTCGTGCCGGGCAGCGGTAACGGTCTCTTGGGCATGCGCGAGCGCATCACAATGTATGACGGAACCCTGCATTACGGCCCGGATCTGCAGGGTGGTTTTAGCGTGAAGGCTTGGCTGCCGTACCGCGAAACGTAACGGAAACCCAGTATTGTAAAAAAATGACAGAACATTTTGAAGGAAATCCTATGAACGAACAGATTACCGTGATGCTGGTTGATGACCAGCAGCTTGTACGCGGCGGTTTGAAGATGCTTATCAATTCTCAGCCCGATCTGCAGGTTGTTCTCGAAGCTGATGACGGCGCAGCGGCGGTTGATAGCTATGCCCGTATGGCTGAAGAAGGTACTGCCCCTCAGGTGGTTCTTATGGATGTTCGTATGCCTATTATGGACGGGCTGGAGGCTGCAAAAAGTATTCTAGAGCTCAACGTTCCTGATTCCAGGGTTATTATGCTGACGACCTTCGACGTCGACGAATATGTCTATGCTGCGGTACGTGCCGGGGCAAGCGGTTTTTGCTGAAAGATGCGCCTCCCGAAGAACTTCTGGGGGCTATTCGAACAATACATCGCGGTGATGCGGTGATCGCCCCTTCCGCTACACGCCGCCTGCTGGAACATATGATTCCGGTGTTGGAGGTTCATTCGGAACAGGATTCTGCCAATATTGCCCCCACTTCTCAGGAGGAGCCGCAGCTTCTGCACCAAGAACTCATGCAGACTCTTTCACCGCGTGAGCATGAGGTACTTCGTCTGATCGCGCAGGGCCTTTCCAATGTGGAGATCAGCCGCGCGCTCGTACTGTCAGAGGCCACGATTAAGACCCACGTCTCGCATGTTCTGGCAAAACTTGATGCCCGCGATAGGGTTCAGGCCGTGATTATGGCGTATGAGGCTGGGATCGTTTCGTAGACTCCTTGTCTACATCTACCGTTGAGGACAGAACCTGTGAAAAGGCTGAAAAATCATTCTTGAGAATGATGAATATCCGTCAAGCCAACATTTACGGTTATACAGTAGACTGATATTTATGATGTAGTACGCCACAGGATTTTTTACATGATCTCCTCTCTGCTCTCGCTGATATATGCAAATCTTCGTGCGTCCTGGCGTAAATATATTTTGACGGGACTGGGTATTGCGGTTGCAGCTTTTTTCTTGAGCGCAGTGCTTCTTCTCAACACAATTATTTCCGCCACATATATGGCACACTACGGCAATCAGGTACGTAATAGCGATGCGGTGGTTGCTACCAATATCTCGGGACAAGCCAAGGAGAACTCGTCAGGCGTTCTCTCGGTTGAGGAAGTTGAAGATATCCGTAATAGCCCCCAGGTGGCTGGTATCCGGGAAGACTCAGTAGTTTCAGCTATGTATCATGACGCGCCGGGCGACCCTGTGCCCTATGCGATTTCTCAAGCTCCCACTGACCCGGATTTGTTTCCTTATCAGATACAGGGGCGAATGCCACAGAATGATCATGAAATTCTGCTCCCAGAGTCGCTTCGTGAGTCTTTGCATCTCAATATAGGCGATAAATTTCACGGCATTGACCCGGTCGCAACAATAAAGCTGCCCACTCCCACATCCATTACAAATTTTGAGGGCGGCACACTATCTTTAGAAGATTCCTTGCCCACCAAGGAATATACGATCACTGGTACTTTCCACTCTCCGCCCCTGGGATCTGAAGATTCAATAACAGTTTTTGCCGGTGGCACTATGCTGACAACGACATCTAAAATTGCTCATCGCGAGCATAAAACAAATATTGTTCATGATGCGCATATAGTTGCGGTCAAGCTTCGTGAGGGTGTTTCGGTTGAAGATTTTAAGCGGGAATTTACCGCGCACCACGACAATCATGGGCGTGTGGTACCAGCGCATGAATATGCCCACAAATTAGAACCGGACATAGGTTTTGCCAATGATCTGCTCACCGCAGCCCTTTTAGGTCTAGCAGCGTTAGCCCTCATGGTCTCTGCTTTTGTTATTACCAATACATTCAGCGTGTTGCTTTCTCAGCGCACCCGCGAGCTTGCTCTCCTACGCACTTTAGGAGCCAGCCGCTCCAATCTTCTCACTATAGTGCTGGCAGAATCTACGGTTTTGGGAGTTCTTGCAGCTTCTTTAGGTATTACACTTGCCTATGCTCTTTGGGCGGTTATCACGTCGTGGGCCGCTCATACATTGGTTTTCACTTTTTCCCTGGTTCCTTTGGGAGTTACTCTGCCAGTGTGTGTTGCCGTCACCTGGATCGCCGCTCTTAAACCTGCCTATGCTGCATCAAAAGTATCGCCTGTGCAAGGGCTTCGTGATGGCGTAGTACAGCAGGTTTCTACCTACGGTAAGCGTCAGGGGATTATCGCTCTGTTATTGCTTGTGGCGAGTATTGTGGCGTATGCAGTCTTCATGAGTAAATCCTCTGAGCACGTGCCTGATGGCATGGAGGGCACCCATAGCGTTCAAGTGTTTGTTGTGGGTATTATTGCTGCTGCTCTCTTATGCTTTGCTATTTTGACGGCAGCCCATAAAATACTTTCACCGCTTGTGAAGTTCTGGTCCTCTCTGATAGCGCGTACCCTAACGGGGTCTATCGCGTGTAAAAATGCATTGCGTTCTCCGGCACGTATGGTGTCGACCGGGCGAGCCCTCCTCGTAGGAATGATGCTTATAGCTATGGTGCTTACAGGTTATGTGACCCTTAAGGCATCTGTCACAGGCTTTATACAGCAGACAGACCGTCCGGCAGCGGTTCTAACGTTTAATGGCTCCAAGGATACGGAGGGTAGCTCCTCTACTGCACGCAATTCTCAGAATTCTGGATCCACTGCAGAACGGTATATGCGCCAGGCACAGGATGCGCAGCGCAGGATCCAAGAACTGCCATCCGTACAGTCTGAAGCGTTTGTACAATATGCGGGAAACCTCACCTGCGATGATGATTCTCATACTCTCACAACTTCAGATGGGCCGGTGAATGAAGCAGGCAGTAATCCCAGCGCTGCAGCTGGCGCTCCTGACCATACTGATCTTCCCGATGCCTATGCGGTTTCGCCCCAGGATATTGACGTAGTATTGCCTGGTACCTCGGAAACGATATTGCAGGGTGATGTGGTGGTTCTGCCTCGCTCAGAACAACATGCCTTGCAAGGGCATAAGCCACCTAGTTTTACACTTCACGGTCCACGTGGAGACCTACGGCTTACTGCGGTGTACTCGCAAACTGATGACCATACCCCCTATATCTCACGTGAGACCGCCGCCAAGGTCCAGGATCTTGATCATCCCCAGCTTCTTGAAGGTTCTTCTTCCACTGGAGAGTCCTATGTGGTAGTGCGTGCCAAACAGGGATTGAGTTCTGATGAAAGTACAGAATTACGGAATGATCTAACGGATATTGCCCGTACAACACACGGATTATATCTCGCGGGCATTCTAGAGATGCGTGCTGCTGTCGAAATTTCCCTCATCATTATCATGTACGCCATTCTGGCTATTATCGCTCTTATGGTACTGATTTCGGTGTTAGGGGTAAGTAATACCTTGATGCTCTCGGCCCATGAACGAAGCCGCGAAAACGCACTCCTCCGCACTCTGGGGCTTTCGCGTCAGCAGTTACGTTCAGTCATTATGATTGAAGCTATTCTTATCACGCTTTCATCGCTGCTGGTTGCTCTCATCGGCGGCACGCTTGCCGGGTTTATCCTGACACGCGCTATCACGCCACAGAACATTGAGATCATCTACCGAATTCCCCTGACGGAATACTGTATAGCATTCTTCGGCGCTTTAGGAATTGCTGTCTTAGCTTCGTGGGTTCCCTCCGTACGCGCCTCAAAAGTCTCACCAGTTCAGGCGCTTCGAGAAGACTGAGTCTGTGCAGATTCTATGCAGCATATAAAAAATTACTGTACTATACCAAGTATTTAATAGAACATATTCCTATTCATATATATTACCTTCACATACATTCCTGAGAAAGTACTCTATTTATAATATTGCCTGCACTTTCACTAACTTTACCTTGAAAATAGTTACGGTTATTTTAGAGACAGAACTCCCAAAAATCACCCAAAAGTATGATAAAACCTCCCACAGGTTTTCATTCTAGTTTGGGATAATTGGTGTTATGACTACTACATTAGATACTTCTGTCAAACCAGCTGTTACCACCCAAAACCTGAGCAAGACTTACGGCACAGGTGAGGCGACGGTACATGCCCTCAATAACGTAACAGTTTCTTTTGAACAGGGTAAATTTACCGCTATTATGGGGCCTTCCGGTTCCGGTAAATCTACCCTTATGCAAACTTTGGCCACCCTAGATACCCCGGATGTTAACCCCAACACCAGCATCAAAATTGCCGATACCGAGCTATACGGTCGGCGGGATAAAGAGTTAACCGAGTTTCGTCGCGAACATATCGGCTTTATTTCCAGGCCTTCAACCTGGTACCCACCCTCACCGCCGGGCAGAATATCGACTTACCGCTTGGCCTGGCAGGCAAAAAGCCTGATCCTATTTGGCGCGATTATCTTGTGGAGACTTTGGGTCTAACAAAACGGCTCAGCCACCGTCCCGAACAACTCTCCGGCGGTCAACAGCAACGCGTTGCTATTGTGCGCGCACTACTCTCCCGCCCGGACGTCGTCTTCGCCGACGAGCCCACCGGCAACCTCGATTCAAACTCTGGCACCGAAGTACTCAAGCTCCTGCGAACCGCAGCAAACGAGCATCAGCAAACCATCCTCATGGTGACCCACGATGCACACGCAGCATCCTACGCAGACCGCGTAGTCTTCCTCAAAGACGGTACCATAGCTGGCGAAATGCTCAAACCTACCCACGATGCTGTTCTAAACGCCATGGGACAGTTGGAAGGTGAATAACATTGGCTACAACGCTTAATACGGTGGGACGCGCTAATTTACGCGCGTCTAAAGGAAAATATATTCTTACTGGAATCGGTATCGCAATTTCTTCATTTTTTATTGCTGCCGTTATTGTATTAGTCAGCTCTTTGCAGGGAACTCTAAATGCATCGGTAAATGGCATTCTTTCCAAAGCAGATAACGTTGTTGTCTCTTCCTATGCGCGCGATAACTCTAACACTGAAGCAAATATCTATCTGGATGAAGAGAGCATCAAAAATATTCAGAATGATGATTCAGTCGATCAGTCGTGGATTGTCTACCAGGGCCGGGGTAAGTTTGGTCCCGATAAAACTCAAGTTTCTTATACCCAAGCGCCTAACAGTGCAGATCTTTTTCCCTTCGACTTTGAAGGTAAATTGCCGACCTCAGACACCGAGCTGATGGTCTCGAAAGATTTTGCACAAAAGCATAATCTTCAACTTAATTCTAAGGTCAGTTCCCCCGATGTAGTCGCGTCGATCTCTGACCCAAATACAGGAACTACGCGCGAGTACACCATCACCGGTATTTTTGATGTCGGATTCTCAGGCTCCGATACGAATAACGCTATGTTTATTGGCGGAACTTCCTATGGGGAGGCAGCTAACAAGGCACTCAAAAATGCTGGGGGTGCTTCTTCTGCAAACTACGCCGTTCCCGGTGCCAGCATGGCATACGTCAAGTTCAAAGGAACGGACGACGCTGCTGCTCGCGCAGAGCTGCAGAAGAAACTCAACACGGGTGACAAAAAAACTGAGCCTTCTGTTATGTCCGGTCCTGAGTACATGGAGGTTGTGAAGAAACAGCTCTCCACGATGTTCACATTCCTCGGTGTCATCTTAGGCGCCTTTGCCGCACTAGCGCTGCTGGTTTCTTCGTTCGTCATTTCGAACACCTTCGCGGTGCTCGTGGGGACAGCGCATCCGCGAACTGGCGTTGTTACGTACTCTAGGGGCACAGGGCTCGTCCTTGGTACGTATGCTTGTGGTTGAATCGCTTGTTGTGGGCGTCATTTTCTCCACTATCGGCGCGGTTCTCGTGTATCCGATCGCGGCATTGCTGAGTGCGCTATCCAATAATAGTTTCATGGTTTCTTACGATCCGATGGCTTTTGTTGTCGGTGTTGTACTGTGCACCTTGGTCACGGTTATTGCCTCGCTCGCTCCGGCACGTACCGCTTTGAAGATTTCTCCCATCAGCGCGATGGGCGAAACTACGGCTCAGGCGGTCAAGAAGCCGAACATCGCAGGCCTTATTGCGGGTCTTGTTATCAGTGCTGGCGGCGGTGCACTCATGATCGTTGCGTTCAACACCATCACGCAGAATAACGATAGCTCAAATGCAGGAACCTCTGTTCTTCTCGTTATGATTGCCGCGCTTCTGCTGGGCATTGCGGTCTTTATGCTGACCCCGTGGCTTCTTCTGCCCCTTGTTCGTGTCCTGGGATCGGTCTTCCGCAACCAGACCGGAAATTGGCGGTAGCAAATGCATTGCGTTCCCCGAAACGTACCGTTTCGACCGGGCGCGCGGTCTTGGTAGGCGCGCTTGTCGTCACCGCAGTACTGACCGGATATTCCATCATGACGTCCACCGTGGCGAACGCGATGGATAAGCTATACCCGATCTCTGCGGCAGCCACCTACGGTACCGGACCTACAGCAGGATCTGAGAGCGTCAATAAGGCGCGCTCTGTCGCTGATAAAGTTCGCGGTTTGGAAAACGTCGATAGTGTTGCTGTGGCTTCTGCAGCGGGTACCGTTGATTTCACGGTCCCTCCGAAAGACGGTGGTGAAGCACAGAATCGCACCGAGAATCTGGTAGCACTCAGCCACGACGATCTCACAAAGGTCATTCCGACTGAAGGGTCACATCAGCTTGAAGATGATACCGTGCTTGTCTCGGCTGCCCTTTATGATAATGCCCACTTCAATGACTCCACTCGCCTTAAAGCACGTGGTCCCTTGGGGACGGTAGAGTTAAAACCCATCAAGTCCACCAGCAGCAATATGTCGCTATATATTGTGAATCCCACGACCGGTACCAAGCTGCAGAACGCCTCAGATCCAAAGCCTCTGCTGGATTCATCACAGGCTCCTGAAAACGCTCAGGTTCCTGCAGAAGCTACCCCAGATGCTGGGGAGCAGGACTCTGCTGCATCATCGACAAGTGGTGCTACCGGTGCCCAGACTATGGTGCTCGTTCACGCCAAGTCACCGCTTTCCTCAAGTGCAAACTCGACTCTTCAGGAACAGCTCACCAAGGCTAATGACGGTAACGAATTCACCGGTGGTTTGCAGGGACGCCAGCAATTTGATCAGATTATGATGATCATGCTGATCTTCACATTAGTTCTTCTTGCCCTGGCCGTAGTCATCTCGATTATCGGTGTAGCCAATACGATGACTTTGTCGGTGAACGAGCGTCGCCGCGAGAATGCGATGCTTCGCTCACTGGGTCTCTCCCGCAAACAGCTGCGTCGCATGATTTCAGCCGAGGCAATTCTGATTACCTTAGGAGCCGTGATCCTAGGCATCCTCGCGGGTGTTGGAATTGGTATTGCCGCCGCTAAAGTTGTGATTGCAGGTACCAGTTCTTCTACCGAAGTCGTCATTGATCTTCCTTACCTTGGATTGTTCTTTGTTCTGCTGGTAGGTCTGGTATCGGCGTTCGTTGCCTCGATATTACCAGCGGCCCGATCGGCCCGTCTCTCCCCTGTGGAGGGCATGCGAGGCTAGTCGATTGGCGAAATAACCTGCATCGAAAAGGGCGAACTCCCCACATTAGGGAGTTTGCCCTTTTATGTGGTTCGTGCTCCCGAATTATTTTTACGTGTAGAAGTCCCGGATATAAAACTTAGAAAACCCACTTTTATAGGTATAAATAATCTATATATTCTTACTTCCTAGGAATCAAAATACCGTTCATAGTTACTACACAGACTCTAAATTTTTTATTTTAATTATTTTTCTTCTTCGTGTGTATTTTCATCCTTACGGAGGCTTGCTTTTTTCAATCCCTAGTATTTCTCATCCAAAAGTATGAGTGCCATTTATTTTCGCCTTCAAGAATTTCAGCTCAAAGGATGACAAATGTCAGGGGATATATTTTTGCAATCTTGAAACAATTAAATCATGAGCACATCAACAATTCCCGCATACGAACCTGCGGTAGCAACACGTAATCTGTCCAAGACCTACGGCACGGGCGAAGCCATCGTTCATGCCCTTAACAATGTGAACATCGACTTCGAGTACGGCAAGTTCACCGCCATCATGGGGCCTTCCGGTTCTGGTAAATCAACCCTAATGCAAACTCTCGCCACGCTCGATACTCCAGATCGTAATCCAGAGACGATTATTCGCATCGGCGATACCGACCTCTACGGCCAAAAAGACAATCAGCTTACCGAATTCCGCCGTGAGCATGTCGGGTTTATTTTCCAAGCCTTCAACCTAGTTCCAACCCTTACCGCCGGGCAGAATATCGATTTGCCGCTCGGCTTGGCCGGTAAAAAGCCCGAATCGGTGTGGCGCGACTACCTTGTTCAAACCCTAGGGCTGCAAAAACGTCTGGATCACCGTCCCGAACAGCTCTCCGGTGGTCAGCAACAACGCGTCGCCATTGTGCGTGCACTGCTCTCCCGTCCGGACGTCGTCTTCGCCGACGAGCCCACCGGCAACCTCGATTCAAACTCCGGGGCTGAGGTTCTGCGGCTTCTTCGGGATGCAGCAACCGAGCACCAGCAGACCATCCTCATGGTAACCCACGATGCACACGCCGCATCCTACGCAGACCGCGTGGTCTTCCTCAAAGACGGCATGATTGCTGGCGAAATGCTTAATCCCACCCACGACGCGGTGCTTCAGGCTATGGGTCAGTTGGAAGGTGAATAACATTGGCTGCAACACTTAATACGGTGGCGCGGGCAAATATCCGCTCCTCCAAGAAGAAATACATTCTCACGGGTATTGGTATCGCCATTTCATCATTCTTCATCTCGGCGGTGCTGATGCTTACCGCATCGCTTCAGGCCACGATGGATGCGACTGTCGGCGATGTCTACGCTAACTCCGAGAACATGGTAGTCTCTGCGGGTGTCATGGACCAGGATAATCAGAACTCAACCGCTAAGTTCCCGATGTCCAATGACACGGTTAAGAAGATTCAGGAATCTCCTGAGGTTAGCTCATCCTGGATTCTATACACTTTTTTTCCGGCACCTACGGAGCCGATAAGGAGAAGGTAGCATACGGTTCTGCGCCACCGTCAAAGGACCTTTCGCCCTTTGATATTGAGGGGAATCTCCCGTCCACAGACACCGAACTCCTGGTCGCTAAGAGTTTCGCCGAGAAACACAACCTGAAAATTGGCGATAAGGTGACCATGCCCAATATCGTCGCCTCAGCCACCGATAAGGATAACGCGAAAGACACCGAGTACACCCTCACGGCTACCTTTAACACCGGTATCTCAGATTCACAGATGAGCGACAATGTTTTTATTGGCGGCACCGGTCTTGCGGATACCGCGCGTCAGCTCGCCGAGGAAGAGGGCGGGATCGTCTCAGACCCCGCTAAACCCATGGCGCCTCAGGCGTTCATTAAGCTCAAGAACAATACCCAGGACTCGCGTGACGCCCTGCAGAAAGAGCTGAACACCGGTGATAAAAACACCACCCCCAAGGTGCTCTCTAACACGCAGATGATAGATCACCTTAAGAAACAGTTCTCAACGCTCTTCAACTCGCTGAATACCATTCTTATCGCCTTCGCAATTCTGGCTCTGTTGGTTTCTTCGTTCGTCATTTCGAACACCTTCGCGGTGCTGGTGGGGCAGCGTGTGCGCGAACTCGCCCTGCTGCGTACTCTAGGTGCCCGCGGTGGTTCGCTGGTACGGATGCTTCTCATAGAATCACTGATAATTGGGGTCTTCTTCTCGGTCATCGGTTCAGGACTGGTATACGCGGTCGGTGGCATTCTAAACGCGATGTTCAGCTCGTTCATCGTCAATTTCTCCCCCACGGCGTTTATTGCAGGCGTACTCATGTGCACCGCTGTGACCGTACTCGCTTCACTTATACCGGCGCGCACCGCACTGAGTATTTCCCCTATTAGTGCCATGAGCGCAAGCACAAGCCAGGCGGTCAAGAAACCTAGCGTTTCTAGGAGGAATCTTCGGTATTCTCTCCGCTCTTGCAGGCGTTATTATCGCTATCGCGGCTATAGGGAATAAAGACGGCGGATCCGCTATCTCTTCCGTACTGCTGGCATGCCTCTTCCTCGGCATAGCAGTCTTTCTTCTCACCCCGTGGGTTCTCATCCCTCTGGTTCGTTTTTTCGGCGTAGCTCTGCGCGGGCAAACGGGTAAACTGGCGTTAGCAAATTCCTTGCGCTCACCCAAACGCACGGTGTCCACTGGGCGAGCCGTGCTGGTAGGAACCTTGGTTATTTCCGCTGTTCTCACCAGCCACTCAGTGATGAGCGCCTCCATTGCCCAAGAGATTGATAGGATATCGCCGATTTCGGCATACGCTCCTTTCGGTGAATCTACCGCAACTAACGGCAGCGCAAGCGTGACAAAGGCTCACGAAGTTGCTGATAAGATCAGGGGCACGAAGAATGTTGAGGCTGTCAGCGTCGGCTCGGCTGCGGGCGTTATCGAATACACAGCAAAGCCCGATAACGCAGACTCCGCCAATCTCAAAGACAATGTAATCGCACTTAGCAACGATGATCTGCACAAGGTAGCAACCGGAGAATCAGGTACAAATGTGAAGAATGATGAGGTACTTGTTCCCCAGGATATTTGGGATCTGGGTAAGTTCGATAACAACACTCGTCTTAAGGTCAGCGGCCCTCTTGGCGAGATTGAGCTCAAACCCGTCAAGGCAAACACTAAGGAACCGTTCTTCGTGGTATCACCGGAAACCGGTGCCCAGGTTCAGAATGCATCTGATCCGCAGGCAGCTAGTAATCAGGCATTGCCGGACGATCCCGCCGCCCAAGAAGCGCTCATGAAAGCGGCTCAAGAAAACCCTGCTTTGGCGCGTAGTTTCGCAGCACGCGGTACAGCAACCATGGTTCTGGTGCGGGCAAGCACTCCACTGTCATCAAGCGATAATACCGAGCTTCAAGGGGAGCTTGCCAAGGCAAACAACGGAACTGACTTTCAAGGTGGTCTTCAGATTCGCAAGAATAATGACCAAATGCTGACTATTATGCTCAGTGGCGCCTTGATCCTGCTGGCACTGGCTATTGTGATCGCCATTATCGGTGTGGCGAATACTATGACCCTATCGGTGAACGAACGTCGCAGGGAGAATGCGATGCTCCGCTCGCTGGGCCTGTCCCGCAAACAGCTGCGGCGTATGGTTTCGACCGAGGCTGTCATGATTACTCTCGGCGCGTTGGCGATGGGTATCGTTTCGGGTGTGGGTATAGGCCTTGTACTTTCTCAAGTACTGGTACACGCCACTCGTGAGTCCATGGCGATGGCAGTAGTTCTACCTGTCAGCGGTCTGGTTCTCGTGCTCATCGTGGGTATCATCGCTGCGTTTGCAGCGTCGGCTATCCCAGCTTTCCGGTCAGCGCGACAGTCCCCGGTGGAGGGGCTGAGTTCCCACTAATCAGGTAGGCTAGATCCTGCAACAGGTAAGGGCTCCCGGTGTTTTAGATAATACCGGGAGCCCTTACTACCAAAAATATCCCGGAACCTCTTTGGAAGTTCCGGGATATTCTGTACTTTATAGTGTGATTCTATGCCTCTTTTGGCGCTTCGTATCGCGGGAAAACCGGGGTCGGTGCAGGAAGCTCCTTCCCAGCTGTCAGGTTCTTAGGGAGCGCAGCGAAAAGGCGTCCCTCCCCTTCTGCTACCCCCAGCAGGTCAAGAAGTTTCTCCATCGAACCGGGCATCACCGGCTGCATCAGAATGGCAACTTGGCGGACCACCTCAAGAGTCACGTAGAGTACGGTATTCATGCGCTCAAACTCGCCGTTTTTGCGCAGAGTCCACGGTTCCTGTTCCGCAAAGTAAGCATTCGTATCGGCAAGCACAGTCCAGATGCGCTCTAGGGCACGGTGGAACGCCTGCTCATCATAGTCTGCCCGCACCGGTTCATAAAGTGCGGAAGCATCGGCCAGAATCTTGCGGTCAGCCTCAGTAAATTCTCCAGGGGACCGGTACCCTACCGTCGCAGTTCTTCGCCACCATCGACAGTGAACGCTGCGCCAGATTACCCAGGTTATTCGCCAAATCAGAATTAATACGGTTGATAATGGATTCTTCGGAGTACGAGCCGTCTTGTCCGAAAGAGACCTCGCGCATCAGGAAGAATCGGACCTGATCCAGCCCGAACGCTGCCACAAGATCCGCGGGGTCCACCACGTTGCCCACCGACTTCGACATTTTCTCACCATTCACCAGCAGGAACCCATGCCCAAAAACACGTTTGGGCAGCTCAAGACCGGCAGACCAGAGGAAGGCAGGCCAATAGATAGAGTGGAATCGAGTAATATCCTTACCGATCAGGTGCAGATCAGCGGGCCAATATTTCGTGAACAGTTCCCCGTCCGTATTGGGGTAGCCAAGCCCGGTCAGGTAGTTAGTCAACGCATCCACCCACACGTACATGACATGTTTATCGTTGCCAGGCACAGGAACGCCCCAGTCGAAGGTGGTGCGTGAAATCGAAAGGTCGTTCAAACCACCCTTGACGAATGAGATCAGCTCATTGCGACGTGATTCAGGGAAAACATACCCTTCATTCTTATAGAGTTCTAGAAGTTTATCGGCGTACTTTGAGAGGCGGAAGAAATAAGATTCTTCCTCAGTCCATTCGACTTCCGTTCCGGTAGAAATGGCGTAGCGCTGCCCGTCGCGTTCTTCGGTCTCGTCCTCAGCGTAATAGGCCTCATCTCGCACAGAGTACCATCCGGCATATTTATCGAGGTAGATATCCCCGTTCTCTTCCATACGCTTCCAGATTGCTTGGGATGCCTCATAATGGTCCGGATCCGTAGTGCGAATAAAGCGATCGTAGCTAATACCGAGAGCATCGTTCATCGCTTTGAAACGGGCGGAGTTCTCATCGGCGAGTTCTTTGGCGGTTTTCCCCTGTTTCTCAGCGGTGGTCTGCATCTTCTGCCCGTGTTCGTCGGTGCCCGTCATAAAGCGCACGTCAAAACCGTCGAGTCGCTTGAAACGTGCCAGCACATCGGCGGCAATGGTCTCATAGGCATGACCGATGTGGGGGTTTCCGTTGGGGTAAGAAATCGCAGTCGTGATGTAGAAGGGGGGTAGCACTCATAATTATTAATCTTACCGCAGTTTTTCAGCATAGATGCGGCGAAACAGTAATGCGACAAGCCGCCGTCATGTACCCGCGCACAACCCCAGCTGCAGTAGCAGATCCCCTCGCACATATTGCACGCTACACCCCGTGACGGTGCTCAGCACGCAGAATGTGTTTACAGCAGCGCGCCGAGCCCGCTAGCCGCATGACCACTCATAGAAGACCTGCGAGAAGTCACGGGCTGCCAACCGGTCCGGGGCAATCAGCCAGTTCGCTGTACCAACATCGCCCCAGAGCACCGTGTTCCCATACGAATCCATCGTTAACAGGTTCACGGTACGCCTGCGAATATCAGAGTTTTCAGGGTATTCGCGGCGTGGATCGCCCTGCATGAAGTGCGGTACCCCACCAAGCCTTGAGTAGTCCCCTGAACCAGTAAAATCCTCAATATCTTCCACATCATATACATCAAAGTCATCAAGACTCGTAATAGCCTGTTCCGGGTATGCCTGGTTCCATTTCTCAACCAGCGGGTGATTTATCGAATCGTTCGGGGCAAATATTTCGCGCCCAAGCGTCGTAAATTCGAGTGCACACTCATGTTTGATAGGCCACCAGAATTCCCGCTCATGATCCTCACAAGTCGCTACTGCATCCGGGTTCGCTTCACCCAGCTGAGGATAGTAGATCACACGGTGGTTCTCTTCCTTATCTATCCCCCACCCTGCGTTTGTGCTCACCCAGAACTGCACCATGCCGGTGGGCGGATAAATGGGATTCTCAGGCAGTTCAGTACAGTTGATTTGCGCAATCATGCCCATCGGCACCCCGTCTGAAGCGGTGGGTGCCTCCACGCCGATGGGAAGATACGGCACTCCCCCGAACTTCGAGACGGTCACCGGCAGCGGCTCAGCAGCCTCAGAGGGCTTAATCCTAATAGTGGGTAATGGGTTTCTCGCATAGAGCTCTTCAACAAGGGCAGCAGCTTTCTCAACAATATCGCTCACGGGAAGCTCTCCTTCAACGGTTCTATCTATGGTCATTGCTGGGTTGTGCAGGTGTTTCCGCCTGCGCCCTAGTTTAATGAGAGCACCTTCCCGAGCCAATACACAACCGATTTCGTCATTACCTGTTTTGTCCAGTAGCAGGAACAGCACCATATAGCTCCAGCCGCTCAGGTAGGTGGTATATACGGCAGGAAAGAAATTTCAGGGCGTTACTATTAGTCACCGTGAATATCTCAAAGGCCAAGCACACACGAAGGGGTGCCTACCATCATGATAGACACCCCCAGAAACGCTAGTAGCTTAGTGCTTAGCGAGCCACCGAACCTTCGGTATAGTCATCGTCAACAGTGTTCCACGAGAACAGCTCGCGCAGTTTGCGACCGGTAGCTTCAATCGGGTGAGACTCGCCCTTAGCACGCAGTTCCTTGAACTCGGGTGCGCCTGCGGCCTGATCGTCCATGAAGCGCTTTGCGAAGGCGCCGTTCTGGATATCGGCGAGGACTTCCTTCATGTTCTCCTTGACCTGAGGAGAAATCACGCGAGGACCGGAGACGTAGTCGCCGTACTCTGCGGTGTCGGAAATGGACCAACGCTGCTTAGCAATACCTCCCTCAATCATCAGATCCACAATGAGCTTGAGTTCGTGCAGAACCTCGAAGTATGCAATTTCAGGCTGGTATCCTGCCTCGGTAAGAACCTCGAAACCGTACTGAACCAGCTGTGAGAGCGAACCGCACAGCACCGCCTGCTCACCAAAGAGGTCAGACTCGGTCTCTTCGGTGAAAGTGGTCTTAATAACACCTGCACGGGTTGCACCGAGTGCCTTAGCGTAGGACAGAGCAAGTTCCAGAGCTTTACCGGACGGATCCTTCTCAACGGCAACGAGAGCGGGCACACCACGACCTGCTTCATATTCACGACGCACGGTATGGCCGGGACCCTTCGGCGCGACCATAGCTACATCCACGCCTTCAGGAACGGTGATGTACCCGAAGTGGATGTTGAAGCCATGTGCGAAAAACAGAGCGTCGCCAGGCTTCAGGTTGGGCTCAATGCTCTCTTTGTAGACCTGAGCCTGTACCTGGTCCGGGGTCAGAATCATGATGAGGTCCGCTTCAGCTGCAGCTTCAGCAACGGTAGCTACACGCAGACCTTCTGCTTCAGCCTTAGCGCGGGATTTGGAGCCCTCAGCCAGACCAACAATAACCTTGACTCCAGAATCACGCAGGTTCAGAGCGTGTGCATGTCCCTGAGAACCATAACCGATAATCGCAACGGTACGTCCCTGGACTGGGGCGAGGTCTGCATCGTCGTTGTAGAAAATGGTTGCTGCCATTTTGTCTCCTCAAAATAATAGGTTTAGCCCGAACTCAGGCTCAGGCGTTAAGTTTACTAGACGTGGCGCCGCTCATGGGCGTTCTGTGATAAATCTCAGGATGCGGGAAGTATCAAACCGCGGGCGGTGCTTCCCACATCCTGACAGGGTTTTAGCGTTAGATACGTTCACTCATGGAACGTGGACCACGAGAGAGTGCAATGGTCCCAGCACGCACGATCTCTCGCACTCCGTAAGGTTCAAGAACATCAAGCAAGGCGTTGAGCTTTTCGGGAGAACCGGTTGCCTCAATCACCACGGACTCGGTAGAGACATCAATAACCGAAGCACGGAAAAGGTCAGCGGCCTGCACAACCTGCAGGCGAGCGGCGGCATCCGCCTTGACCTTAACCATGATGTGATCACGCTGTGTTGAAGTCTCTGGGGCTAGCTCCACCACCTTAAGCACATGGATCAGCTTGTTGAGCTGCTTAGTGAGCTGTTCCAAAGTCTCAGGCTCACCATCAGCAACAATTGTGATGCGCGAAACGTCAGGAACCTCGGTGGGTCCCACCGCCAAAGACTGAATATTGAACATGCGGCGAGAGAACAAACCGGTCACGCGTGAGAGCACACCGGGTTTGTCTTCAACTAAAACGGATAGGGTGTGCAGGCTCATTAGTTTTCTCCCTCTTCTCGACCGAAATCGGGTGACGTGTTTTTAGCGATTTGGATGAGGTCGTTCGATACGCCGGCAGGCACCATCGGCCATACCATGGCATCGGGGCTCACAGTAAAGTCAATCACCACTGGACGGTCGTTGATAGCGAGCGCTTGTTTGATAACCTCGTCCACATCTTCGTCCCTCTCGCATCGGAAAGTGGCGCATCCATAGGCGTCGCCAAGCTTCACAAAGTCAGGGATGCGGTCGGTTCCGTGCCCGGTGCGCAGGTGGGTGTTGGAGTATCGACCATCGTAGAAGAGCGCCTGCCACTGACGCACCATACCCAGCGAGGAGTTATTGACCACGGCAACCTTGATGGGAATGTTGTTCTGTGCGCAGGTGGCAAGTTCCTGGTTGGTCATCTGAAAACAGCCGTCACCGTCAATAGCCCACACAATTGAGTCTGGGTTGGCAACTTTCACGCCCATAGCGGCGGGAACGCAGTATCCCATAGTGCCGAGTCCTGCTGAGCTGAGGAAATGCCGTGGTTTCTCTTGGCCGATGAAATGTGCGCCCCACATTTGATGCTGTCCCACGCCGGTCACGTAGAAAGCATCGAGGCCGGTGAGGGCGCTCAGGCGCTCCAATACGTGCTGGGGGGATCCCAAGCCGTCGTCGGTCTTGGTGTACCCAAGGGGATAGTCGTTCTTGATGGTATCAAGTTCAACCCACCACTCGCCCAAGTTCGGCAACTTGTTGGCGAACTCAGTGGAGAGCAGTTCGTTGAGTTCGGGGAGCACATAGCGCAAATCACCCACGATCGGCACGTCTGCGAAGCGAATCTTGGAGATTTCTGCCGGGTCTACGTCAATGTGGATGACCTTGGCTTCGGGGGCGAAGGAGTCGAGTTTACCGGTCACGCGGTCGTCAAAGCGAGCCCCTAGAGTAATCAGCAGATCGGATTTCTGCATAGCGAACACGGCGGGAACGGTGCCGTGCATACCAGGCATGCCCAGGTTTTGCGGGTTGGAGTCTGGGAAAGCACCACGGGCGTTCAGCGTGGTCACCACGGGAGCCCCGGTAATTTCGGCGAGCTTTGCCAGCTCCTCGGATGCACCGGAGCGGATAATACCGCCGCCAACGTACAGCACGGGACGTTTGGATTCACTGATGAGCTTGGCCGCTTCACGAATCTGCTTGGAGTGACCACGGGTTACGGGGGTATACCCACGCACCTCAACCTTGGGAGGCCAGTTGAACTCCATCATACCGACCTGCGCATCCTTGGTGATGTCCACAAGCACGGGGCCGGGGCGTCCGGTGGAGGCGATATGGAACGCGGCAGAGAGTGCACGCGGAATATCCTGCGGATCAGAGATCATGAAGGAGTGTTTGGTAATCGGCATGGTCATGCCCACCACATCCGCTTCTTGGAAGGCGTCGGTGCCCAGAAGTTTGGTGGAAACTGACCGGTGATAGCTACCAGCGGAACGGAGTCCATATTGGCGTCCGCGATCGCGGTGATCAGGTTTGTGGCGCCCGGCCCTGATGTTGCAATACACACGCCGACTTTGCCGGTAGAAGTTGCATACCCTTGAGCCGCATGCCCTGCCCCCTGCTCATGACGAACGAGGATGTGGTTAATTTTGGAAGAATCCATCAAGGGGTCGTAGGTGGGCAGAATTGCGCCACCTGGCAGACCGAAGACATCGGTAACACCCAAAAGTTCGAGTGTACGAATAATCGCTTGCGAGCCGGTCATGCGTTCGGCAGCAGGGGCTTTTTCTTCAGCCTGCCCACTACCCGCGGAGTTAATCGAAAATCCCGTGGTCATAATAATGATGCCTCGTTTGTATTGTTTTCTAGTTCTCGACAGATGCGCATGAAGCCCGCCTGTTCGGGTATCTTACGCACTGTTTCGCTCGCTGTAGGCTCCGGTCGGGTGCCTTTAGCTATAAAAATACCCTTCGCTATGGTGTTGCGAAGGGCGCACATTCTATTCACAGAAAATCTACCTTGTGAAGCGCCCTAGGCGACGACGACAAGGCTAAGAATTCGCTGCGTCTTGCGTGTTTGCACCTTTATATAGTCTCGCTCTTGATGTCATGAGTCAAATTTCCACGCCGTTTTTATGAGAGTTTCTCTAATTTCTTCGCATTGCGTGTACTTTCGATATATTTTCGAGCGCTTACTCAACGCTTTGGATACCGTGTTGGGGTCCCTGCGTTCGAGATAGCTGTAAAGTATTCAGTGCGGCGCAGGCAAGAGTCTCGTATCCTAGACTCTCACGGTAATCTGCGAGCTCCAGGAATCCCCCAGGTAAATATGTGACATGATACAGTGACGCAGAACGCCTTCGCCGGTAAGATGAGTACATGACCGACTCGCAAAACCTGGCTGCTTCACCCTCCCCTACACCGGAGCAGTCTAACCAACCACAGAGCGCCGAGGCTCTTACGGGAGAACAGCTCATCAAGGTGCTCCATCCTGCATTCGATGAGCAGATTATTAACTATGGGGCCTACGACTTGGTCTACGCTACCGGAAGCGCCATCTACCGTAACCCCGATATCGACCAACACCAAGAACCTATGCAGGAGCATTTTTTGGTGGGCTACCAAGAGGTTCCTGACGAGGTTATTATCGCCCCTATCCGCATGCCAGATGTTACGCCTGCTGGCACCGCATCCACCATTGATAACACAAATGCGCTGCACGCATACCGGGTAGGTGAACATTCGGTGGCTATTGAATCGGTGAACGGCAGCTCTTTCCTGCTTATTTTTGAGGATGCGCCTGAGATTACCACCATTCACGGAACCGGCGTTCTCAATCAAAGTCATGATGTCTCTGCCTTCCGCGAGTTTGTAACCTCACGCTGGCCTGTTCTCTAGGCTCTTAAGCGGCCTGTACCATACAGGACTGTCTCGGATAATGCATATACACTAATAGCCGGACTATATAAAAAGCAAACCCCGTCACAGATAGTGACGGGGTTTATTCTGTGCGCCCTCTGGGACTCGAACCCAGAACCCATTGATTAAGAGTCAATTGCTCTGCCAATTGAGCTAAAGGCGCTTAGGTAACAAATATTGCAGCTTCGCAACGGCAACAGATAAATACTATACGAGCATCAAGCACGTTTTGCAACTTACGAATACGGCTGTAGTCAGCGATTTTGGCGAACATCAACATCCAGCATCACGACTGCAAATCACCATGGTATACAACAAAACCCCGCCATAACCGACGGGGTTTATTTTGTGCGCCCCCTGGGACTCGAACCCAGAACCCATTGATTAAGAGTCAATTGCTCTGCCAATTGAGCTAGAGGCGCTTACTTGGGGTGATGTATCGCATTCGTACGACAACAGATAAATACTATACGGATAATTAATATTTCACGCAAGTTACATATAAGTGACGCTTCACACAAACTCTCATTTCTTGCTGTCGCTCATGCTCTCGATGGCACCGCAGCACCTCATCTCATGGCACACCCTCACAAAAAATACCCCAGAGATCCTATAAACCCCGTACACTAAAGAGAACGTTTACGGCAACACATGCAATACCGAGAACCTCTACTTTTAAGGAGAAACCATGAGCACCCGACTAGAACCAGGCACAAAAGCCCCAAGTTTTACCCTGGAAGATTATACTGGTCAGCAATATTCCCTAGCGGATTACGCAGGGCATAAGGTCATTCTCTACTTCTATCCCAAAGGCATCAACACCCGGATGCACTAAAGAAGCCTGCGATTTTCGAGATAACCTTGCCTCTTTGAAATCACTCGGATACATTGTCTTAGGTGTTTCTCCCGACAAGCCCGCAGCTTTAGAGAAGTTCACCGCCAAAGAGTCTCTCACCTTCCCCCTTCTCTCCGATGCCGATCACGCTGTCGCACTCGCCTACGGTGCATGGGGCGAAAAGAAAAACTACGGCAAAGTCTACGAAGGACTTATCCGATCTACATTCGTCATCAATGAGCAGGGCATCATAGAGCTGGCGCAATATAACGTACGCGCCACCGGCCATGTTGCTAAGCTACGCCGTGACCTTGGCATTGACCCCAAATAGTCGGATTTTTCCGTTTGTATAGTCTTATATCCTCGTGTAGACTTTCCTAGGTAGCTTTGCTCACCGCGCGCGAGTGGTGAAATTGGCAGACACGCAGGATTTAGGTTCCTGTGCCTTACGGCGTGGGGGTTCAAGTCCCCCCTCGCGCACCAATCTTGAGTCCGCAGCGTCTTCCTTACCGAAGAAGTTGCGGGACTTTTTGTTATATACCGCACAGCAGAGTACCCTGGCGCTATATCCCTAAGCCTATAATTCACTGTAGAGTCGTGCCTAAAACCCTCTTTGAGTATCGCGACGTTTAAATCGTGACGTTGTATTCTAAAAGAATAGTGTTTTCGCCCAGACATAAACGCCTTATCAACCACGCATTACCTATCACGGTTCAGTAATCACCATGAAAGGGCTTGTCCGTGAATCATCTTTCCCCAACCGATGCCTCCGGTATCAGCTATAGCGGTATCAGCCGCCGCACTGCGCTGCGGTTAGGGTCTCTTCTGGCAGCAGGTTATACCTTGACGGCCTGCGGTGATTCGACGCCTAACAACGATTCAGGAGACAGCCCGCAGGATCTTTAGATTTGCTCAAGGCGCGGCACCTTACTCTCTTGATCCCGCCTTTGACCCGGTCTCTCCGACGTACCGTGTAACAGCACAGATTCTTGAAACTCTCGTGAGTGCCGACCACTACACAGGTACTCCACAAGAGGCGCTCGCCTCCTCGTGGACGATTAGCCCAGATGGTCTGACCTATACGTTTACGCTCCGGGAAGGGGTCTCATTTAGCGATGGCACTCCCCTCACTGCAGAAGCCGTACTGCGTAATGTACAGCGGTGGCAGGCGTTAGCAACATCCCCAGAAACGGCGGCACGCTGCGTTCCCTTTCAGCCGCTCTACGGCTGGGGTTTTGGTAACATTGTGCACTCCAACTCGCCACACGCAGGTAAAGCATCACAGGAGGCAAGCTCTTCACCGTCTGCCGCCGCAACGCAAACCCCTTCGGCTCAGGAAGACACAGATACACCCAAGGCCGATACACCAAAGACTGATGAACACACCGAGCAGATACCTTTACGTTATGCTCCCCTCGTTTCCGATGTGCGCGTCACCGACTCCAAACTTGTGTTTACGCTTGTACGTCCTTCACAAGCGTTCTTGCGGATTCTGACCCAACCGGCTTTCGGCATCGTTTCACCCGAGGCACTTACCGAGAACCACCGTATCAAAGAGATGCCCATCGGTACTGGGCCCTTTAAAATCTCAACGCCCGCTTCGCAAAATACCGATATCGTTCTCATACGCAACGATAAATTTGTGAGTATCAAGCAGGAAAAGATTGAACTCGACGAAATACATTTCTCAACTCTCAATTCTTCCGACAAGCGTTACTATGCTCTCGTAGACAATAAAGTTGATGCCTGCGATCAAGTAAGCGGCAATGACTTAGGACCTCTGGGGCGTGAAGGGTTCCTATACCCGCTGCGTGATCCCTTCTCGCTTCTTTATCTGGGGTTCAACCTTGCGCATCCGGTTCTCTAAAGATATTTCGGTGCGCCGAGCTATCGCGCGAGCTGTCGATCGCGGTGCCCTCATCCGATATTACCTTTCTGGAACTTCTGAAGCACTGCACCTTATGCCTAGGCTTTTTCGTACCTCGGATGACTCTCTGGAACGTCTGTATAAGCGAGATGTTGACCAAGCAAAATCGTTGCTCGCGGCCTCAGGTTACACAGGCGAAACTATCGAATGCTACTACCCTATTGATGTTTCGCTTCCGTGGATTATGTCACCCCAAAAAGTCTATTCTGAGATGATCGGAGCTCTTCTCGATATTGGGCTCAATATTAAACCTATTCCGCTGAACTGGTCCGATTATCATACCCGCGCTACGGAAATAAATACTACTCGCGGCATTCTCCTCGGTGGTTTCTACGGAACCTATCGTGATCCTTACGCTTTCTTGGGCCGGTTCTTGCACCTCTTCTGGTGGCGCAGTGGATCGATGCTATGGGATTAAACCCCGTATCGCACGATACCCCCGAGGCGAAGGCGCATCCTGCCGATTCTCCGACTCCATCACCGTCAGCAAGCGCTGCCCCGAAGGACAGTTCCGAAGCCGAGACATCGCCTACCCCGTCTCCCAGCATTACTCCTGCAAAGGTAGAACCTGCGCCTACGCTGGAACAGATTATGAGTAAGATCCGCGAAGCCGATAGCGCCACTTCTTTAGACGAACAGCGTGAAAAATATCGTTCCATCAACCAGGATTTAGCGGCATTTATGCCTGCGGTCCCACTTTTGAACGTTACGTCTAACATAGGTATTAATCGACGTATTATTGGCTACGAAACCGAACAAAGCGCTATCGAGCTCTTTGCTAAAGTGCGAATTTCCTAAGGCTTCTGTTGTGGAATTTAATGTATTTTGCAGAATTTCCTCACTCTTTTGTGAACTACATTACTGATTCTGGATTTTTCTCAGTGGAATGTGTACCTGCAGACCCTCAGGGAGTACGCTAGAGTCATATAACTGTCATATGACCGTGCCCAAAGCTGGGCACCAAACCCCTGGGAGTATCAGTGGTAGCACGTACTGAACAGACCGATGTCGTCCTTGTGGGCGGCGGTATTATGAGCGCAACGCTTGGTATCCTTTTGAAGGAATTGGAACCCACCTGGAATATTATTCTTCTGGAACGCCTTGATAAGCCCGCACAGGAGTCCTCGAACCCGTGGAATAACGCTGGCACCGGTCACTCTGCACTGTGCGAGTTGAATTACGCCCCCGCTGGTCCCGACGGAAAAGTAAGCGCCGATAAAGCCTTAGGTATTAATGAGCAGTTCCAGATTTCACGTCAGTTCTGGGCTTCCCTTGTGAATGAAGGTATTCTGCCCAATAACGATTTCATCCACCCTGTACCCCATATGTCCCTTGTATTCGGCGAAGATCATTCCAAGTACCTTGCGGCACGTTACGATTCTTTCCGCCAGCAGAAGCTCTTCGAGCGAATGCAGTTCTCCAAGGAACGCGACCAGATCGCTCAATGGGCACCCTTGACGGTCAAGGGCCGCTCCGAGGGAGAACCGGTCGCAGCTACCTGGGCTCCGGAAGGTACCGACGTTGATTTTGGTGCGCTTACCTCCGGCATGATCGACTATCTGCAATCTCAGGGAGTCGAAGTACGCTACGGCTACGAGGTTAAGAACCTTGATCGTGAATCTGACGGTACGTGGACTGTCTCTGCCATTAACCGCATTAATACCGAAGAGCCCCTGAAAATCCACGCTAAATTTGTTTTTCTCGGCGCTGGAGGCGGTGCTTTGCATCTGCTCCAAAAGTCTGGGATTGAGGAAGGTAAGGGATACGGCGGCTTCCCGGTTTCGGGTCTGTTCCTGCGCAATACCAATGAAATTACCGCCGCTAAGCATAATGCAAAGGTGTATGGTCAGGCATCCGTAGGCGCTCCTCCGATGTCTGTTCCGCACCTGGATACTCGATATGTTGATGGTAAGCGTTCTCTGCTTTTTGGACCTTATGCTGGGTTCAAGACCAATTTCTTGAAGCAGGGGTCTCTCCTCGACCTGCCCCTCTCACTTCGTCTGCACAATATTTATCCCATGACTCGTGCGGGTCTCGATAACCTGTCGCTCGTCAAATATCTGCTCACCGAGTTGGTTAAAGATAAGAATGCGCGTCTGGAGTCCCTGCACCGCTACTACCCTGAGGCTAACGGCGACGAGTGGGAACTCATTGAAGCGGGTCAGCGTGTGCAAATTATGAAGAAGGATGCGAAGAAGGGCGGAATTCTGCAATTTGGCACCGAGGTTGTTTCTTCGGCCGATGGTTCTATCGCCGCCCTGCTTGGCGCATCACCGGGGGGCTTCAACCGCAGCACCCATTATGCTGAACCTACTCAAGAGGTGCTTTCCCTCTCAGTTTGCGGGTTGGGAGTCGCGCATCCGTGCTCTGGTTCCGGGGTATGGGGTTAAACTCAACGATAATCCGGATCTCGCTGACGAAATTATGGCTCACACTGCACATACATTAGATATCGCCAACTAAGATACACTTGAGGTGCTGACTCGAAAACCTTCATCCTGTTCCTGCCATACACAGGTTTTTGGATGGAGGTTTTCGCTGTTAAGTAATAGTAAAACTCTTCAGTGGAGAGAACTCATACGTGCCGCGCTCTATCGTTCCTCCTCATGAGAAAAACTATTTCCTGTATTATTGCCACAAGTACTTGGTACTCCTAAGCGCCGCAAGCAAACACCAAGACAAGGAACGCTCCTATGGCACGACGCCGCAAAAAATCACTTCCTCATTCAGAATATGTAAAAATACGCGAATTTCCTCAGGGCAGTATCGCCTATATTTTTCGACGCGCGGGTTTTTCCTTTGGAGCGCACGGGGGAACAGATCTAGCCGCAGCGCTCACCTATTTCACGGTGCTCTCTGCATTTCCTGCTCTGCTCGCGATCCTGTCACTCCTGGGAATTTTTGGGCAGGGAGAAGACAGCGCCAAGGTAATCTTAGGGTTCCTCCAAGAGCGTGCCCCTCAGCAAATGTACTCGATTCTGGAAGGACCTATTCATCAGCTAACCAATGGACAAGGTGCCGGGTTTGCATTAATCATTGGTATTCTCAGTGCGCTCTGGTCTGCCTCCGGATATGTAGGGTCTTTCGGGCGTGCGCTCAATAACGTATACGGAGTACGCGAAGGACGACCCGGGTGGTTCCTCAAACCCTATAACGTACTCATCACTACCGGGGTTATAGTGCTTGTGGTTCTCATGATGCTGATGTTCCTCTTGGGAGCATCAGTTCTCGACTGGGTTGCGCCCTATATGCCTGGAGTAGATATAGAACTCATCAAGGTTCTGTGGCTCAATGGACGTTGGGTTTTAATTCTCATTCTTGCGGTATTTCTCATTGCGATGCTCTACACTGCAACACCCAATGTGCGGCGTCTTAAAATTCGGTGGACCTCGCCGGGAGCCGTTATCGCCTTGTTTGGCATGGGATTAGGCGGATTAGGCTTTACCATCTACACCAATAATTTCAGCAAATATAACGCTACCTACGGACTTATCGGTGGTGTCATCGTCATGCTGGTGTTCCTCTGGATCATGAACAATATGCTGGTCTTTGGCGCTCATGTCGATGCTGAATTTGAACGGATGCGCCAAATTGTGGCGGGTGAGGATATCGACGGAAAACTACGTGTAGAGCCCCGCGAAACCCGAGCCATTACCAAGTACCAGGAAAAATTAGAGGCCCTAAGCTCAAGTGCCCAAGAGATCCAAGACCTTGCAAGCGGTCAGCAGACGCTGCCCAAACCGCCCGAGCCCTCAATCCTCGAACGGGTGCAGACTGCTGTTTCTACCAACACTGAGATGCTTCGACAGGCTGTTTCCGATACCCGTGCAGGGGCGACGGAGGCACAATCCTCTGAGGATTCTAGGGACGTGAAGGAGAAAGCTTCGCAGTCCTCTCAAAAACATACCCGCGATTCCATGCCACACAGCGATAATCCTCAAAACGGCAGCTCCAAGCGTCAAGACTCTTCGCGAGACACGCTTTTTTAAGTGCAGCATGAGCGGCACATGCACTACCGGATAGACCTGCGGTAGTTGGCGGAAATATACCGCACCCACCACGATTGTGATTGTCATAAACGTGATTTTTCGCCCCACACGTCATATATATTTTCGTCTACGCAATCAGCGCGCGCAGGTGCAAAAATATACATATGTGTGAGACTCCCATACCGCCTTTTGAATACACCCGCTACACACCTGCAGACGCGGAAAAAGGTACAACTCCCGTTCTGTTTCTACACGGCTTTGCAACCCGTAGCGACCAGCTCTGGGGCGGTACCGGCTGGATTCGCCAGTACATTCGGGCGGGTATACCCGTGCTGACCGTCGATTTACCTTTTCACGGGCGAAAATACCTCAAAGACTCCAACTTTACGGTAGATGCCAAACTCCCGGTGGGAACAATCGAAGAACACGGTATTTTTCCGGTCGTCCAGACCACAGTGTCAGAAGATGGTTCACCGCAGAACGGCATGGTTCTCTTTCGCTGATACGCTTTCTGCTCTCCTTGACGAACTTGCTATCCAGCAAGTACATGGTGTGGGTTTTTCCTTCGGATCTAGGGTAGGGTGGGAGCTCGCTCTGAGGCACCCATCTCGCGTTGCATCGCTTATTCTGGGCGGTATGCCCCTGCACAATCACCTCGAAGCCCTGCGCTCTATGCTTTCTGCCTCGTGTGCTGATGATGCCATTACCCAAGATCCTGCGACAGAAGAAGCCTTTACCAGCATTATTGAATCCTCACCTTTGCGCACCGATGCTCTTCTTGATTTTGTGCATATACCCTTCGGCGAGTTCTTCTCACTGCCGTCTGCGCTTGCAGACTCTACGCGCATTCCTGTTATTCACGCTGCTAACCCGCCTTTCCCGTACCCTCGTGTTCCTCTGCTGATCGCAATCGGTTCCGAAGACTCCATCGCTGCCGACGGGCGTAGGCTATATCCCCTGCTCCAGAGAGTACATCCGTATCTAAAATTTCTTGATATTCCGGGGCGGGATCATGTGAGCGCCCTGACCTCAGGCGTTTTTAGGCGCAACGCTTTAGCCTTTGCGCGCGATTCTCAGGGAAGTGACCGGCAAGCAGTATAAAGCTTTCTGCGCACCAACACGCTTAGCTTATAGCTATTCATATGTACAGACCCTAGTGATAGCCCTAGAATGGAAAGACGTATCAAGAAATCTTGATGCGTCAGAACATGCGGTCATATATGCTCTATGCGACGGGTAAAGCCGCACGAGGTCCCGAAAACTTCTTCAACGATCCCGAAGGGAATAAGCCAAAGCATGCACAAGGTTAAAGCTGTTGTAGCGCTCGCTAAGAACGAGCCCGTTACCGTAACGACTATTAATGTACCCGATCCCGGTCCGGGCGAGGCTCTCGTGAAGGTTCTTACCTGCGGTGTTTGCCAGACAGATCACCACTATGTTGCAGGCGGTGTGGGCGATGATTTCCCCTACCTGTTGGGGCACGAATCAGCAGCCGTAGTGGAGGCAGTTGGCGATGACGTAACCGATATTGCCCCCGGAGATCTTGTGATCCTCAACTGGCGTGCGGTCTGCGGTGAATGCCGTGCATGTCGTAAGGGTGAGTCACAGTATTGCTTTGCTACCCATAACGCTACCCAGAAAATGACTCTAGAGGATGGCACCGAGCTCACTCCTGCTTTAGGTATTGGCTCTTTTGCTGAGAAAACCCTTGTCGCAGCGGGTCAGTGCACGAAGATTACCGCCGATATTTCTCCCGAGCAGTACGCCGCTATTGGATTGCTCGGGTGCGGTGTGACCGCAGGCCTGGGCGCCGTTCTCAATACGGGTGCGCTCAAGCGCGGAGAATCTGTGGCCGTTATTGGGTGCGGCGGTGTGGGTACCGCAGCAATCGCTGGCGCGCAGCTGGGCGGAGCAACTACCATTATCGCCGTTGATATTGATGACGATAAGCTCGAACGCGCACGTCAGCAGGGTGCAACCCACACCGTAAACTCAGCCAAGGTAGACCCGGTCGAGGCTATTCGGGAGCTGACCGGCGGGTTTGGTGCGGATCTGGTAATAGATGCAGTAGGTATCGCCTCCACCTTCAAACAGGCTTTCGAGGCACGCGATCTTGCCGGGCGCGTGGTACTTGTGGGAGTTCCTGAGCCTGGCACCACCTGGGATATTCCCCTGGATGAGGTCTTCGGGCGCGGCGGCTCTATTAAAAGCGCCTGGTATGGTGACACGCTGCCTTCGCGCGACTTCCCCGAGTTCGTGGACCAGTACCTGCTCGGTCGCCTCGATCTAGACGGCTTTGTCTCCGAGCGTATTAAGCTGGAAGACGTCAATGATGCCTTTGAAACCATGAAAACCGGTCGAGTGCTGCGTTCCGTGGTGGAACTTTAAAACCGGGAAAGGAACTCTCAATATGAATGAAATTATTGAACGGGTTGTTACTCACGGAACGTTCTCGCTCGACGGCGGCACCTGGGAAGTCGATAATAACGTGTGGATTATTGGTGATGACCAGCGTGTGACAATCATTGACCCCGCGCATGACGTCGATAAAATCGCAAAAAAGGTTGCCGGGCGCACGGTCGAGAAGATTCTACTTACCCACGCTCACGATGATCATATTCGCTCCGCGCAAGAAGCCGCCGAGCGTTTTAAAGCATCTGTCTACCTAAACCCTGAGGATCGGGTGCTCTGGGAAATGGTGTACCCCTCTTGGGACTTCGACGAGCCCCTGCATGACGGGCAGAAAATCAGTGCTGGTAATACCGAGCTACATGTGATCGCTACCCCCGGACACTCTCCCGGGTCGGTCTGTTTCTACGCGCCCGAACTCAGCTGGGAAAACAGCGAAGGCGTACTCTTTTCAGGCGATACTCTCTTCAAGGGCGGTCCCGGAGCGACTGGGCGTTCCTACAGCGACTTCGACACTATTATCGACTCCATCGAGTCGAAGCTGCTCACCCTGCCCGAATCCACTGCGGTTCTCACGGGTCACGGAGACTCCACAGGCATCGGTGTAGAGGCACCCGATCTAGACGCTTGGAAGAAACGCGGGCACTAAGAACCTCACGGCTCTTTTGCTCATATATGAGGTGGTACAGGTTTTCCTCTCGAAGACCTGTACCACCTCATTATTATTCATATGGGTAAGTCCTACTTGCTGATCAGCCGTCTAATGGCGCCAGTTGTTCCTCGTAGCGGCAGCGCCAGAGATACCCGTAAAGATGCCCCATGCAGAAGTACAGGCAAGCGGCAACGATCGGAACGATAAAGGCGTTACGGTAGTAGGGCCCGCTTCCCAGGTACCCTCCCCAGGTAGCGCCAAAAGTAAGCCCTAGTGCCATAGCACCACTAATATAGAAGCTCATCTGGGTGTCGGGAGTGCGTACCAGCACATGCGCCAAAGCTAATTTATGGCCGCCAACAACAATTCCTAACGCCACGCCGTAGATTGCTAGGCCTACCATCATCATTGATATTCGATCGACAGTAGGCAGTAAAAGTGCAGCCAATGTGAGCACAACGCCGCTCGAAAGCCAACCGTGCCAAGGAACAATTTTATCTGCGCCTAAAAGCACCGGAAAGCATAGTGATAACAGCCGTTCCCCAGACATATTGTAATCATCAAGGGGTAGAGCGATAATGCATTGTGATTGAGAGCGAATCCCAGCAGAGCTGAACCGATAGATCCGATGCATCCGCTGATAACCATGAGTCCCAAGATCAGAACCATACTTATAGAATCTGAGGGTGTCTCCTGTACATGCGGTTGTGCGGTTCCATCTGCTCGCGCCACGTCTGAATCTGAGGGGAGCGACTTTGGAGTTCTAGGAAGTACGTTGGGGATAAGAACGACAACAAATATTAACAAACCAGCCAATAAAATAGCCGCCCAGAACCCAGCGTTAATACCCATAAGGCTGTTCAGAAGCACCAAGACAAATGCAGCCAGAGGATACAGCGCCAGCTTTTCGACATTCGTCCATGCAACCATGGCAAAAAGCCACTCAGGATCAGAAGTTTTTGTGGGATTATACCGAGCTTCATGCACAATCACAGGCCATGGCGGAAGGGTATAGCCCGCCAGCATACATGCCGCCGCATACTCAAAAGTCGTGACCGAGGCTGCGGCCTCCGTAGCCAGCATATTTGACAGATGCATGAGGTACAGTACCGCAGGAATATGCAGAACCGCGCTGCCTCCTAATACGAGTCTAAGACCGCAATAACGCTCCAAAATCGGGGTTGTCGATATCTTGAGGGTATAGGCAAAGGCAAGAGCCCCTACAGCATAGCCGCCATCATGCACTGTATGCAGATTTCGCGCAATTACTAGAAAAAGGGTCATACCGATCAGGGCAACAGGCATGTGCATCATAACGTCAAATGCGCTGTAAAGAAATCCTTCTTCGCGCCGTGTGCGGATAAGGTATCTTAGGCGAATCCTCAACATTCCCAGAAAGCTGCGACCGTGAGCACGGGTCGCTTCTCGCAGATCGTATTCTTCGTGAGGAACCACAATATTTGTCTGAAGCCCAGAGCTCCAGCGGGGTACTCCGGTCCCTAAAGAGCTATGCCGCTGTTGCGAGGGCTTGTTAGTAATGCGCGTACCAGACGCACCAGAACCTAACGGTGTAGGTGAGGTTCTCTCACCGCCGTCTCTTCCGGATGTGGTGGGGCGCATCCTGTTCTCCTTGGGGGTGTTTGAGGCCGGTCTTCTCAACCGTCTAAGTGATATCTCTTTGGATAGTTTACCCCCGCATTCGTCCAAACCTAAACGTTAACTCGAAGAGTCGAGCCATTTTGTCGCTTTTCTATACTGACTTGGGCAGAAATACGCTCTTTCATATCTTCAACGTGTGATATAAGTCCAATAACACGACCGTTCTCTCGAATATTCTCCAGCGTTTCCATTACAAGCTCCAGAGTCTGCGCATCGAGAGTTCCAAAACCTTCATCAATGAAAAGTGTTTCAATCTCTATACCGCCGTTACGTGCTTGAACAACTTCGGCAAGACCCAAGGCTAATGAAAGCGATGCGAGGAAAGACTCGCCGCCGGAAAGAGAATTCACCTCACGCTGGTCGTTATTCCAGTTATCCTCAACGCTAATACTCAGACCACCGCCAATACGCGCTCGTTTCTCTCGCTTTGTCGCTGAGTACCAAACGGTAACGATTATCGCTCATACGCTGCAGATGCTCAGAAGCCACTTGCAAGACTTGCTCAAATTCACCGCCGAGCACATAGCTCACAAGATCTATCTGATGGTTTTTATCAGGATTGTCACCCCGAGCGATGCGCGCCAGCCCGGCGTAAAGATTGGCCTGTTCCACGGCATGGGCTGATTCCCCTTGCCGTTCTTGGTAGTCCTGAAATAGAGCTTCTAAAGTTTCAATACCATTTGTACGAATACCCTCGCGTGTCATCAAAGTTTCATACTGTTGCTCAACATTATCGCGTTCTTGACGTATGCGGGTAAGTTCTTCTTGGGAAGGAGCCTTCTGTCCATGCTCAATAAGCGTGGCAACGGTACGCATGGCTGGTCGGTCAAGAGAGGCTTGAAGAGTGGCATGTTCTTCTCGATAAGCCGAAATAGCCTGCTCAAGATGCTGTTGCTGTACCTCCGTGAGAACCGCCTGCTGAACCGCCTCGAAAGTCTCGAAAACCGACCGTTCCAGACTTTGCTGTGCCTGATGGGCGCTCTCTGCGGCGCTAATTGTGGCGTCGTCAAGACGACGGCTTGCATCAACGGCACGATGCGCCTGCTCCACGTAGCTTTCAAGCAAGCGTACCCGGTCAGCAAAACTTATGGTAGCCACCACCTGACAAAGTTTTTTCTCAAGCTTTTTCAGGGTTTGCTGCTCACTCGCCTGCTGAGTCTGCAGTTGGGTTAAAGATGTACGTGCACGGGTCTGCTCTTCCAAAATTTTCTGAAGTTCAAGCGTCTCTTTTTCCTGTTGATGCTGCGCTTCACGCTTGTGTGTTAAGGCTTCTTGAGCCTGGTTATAGATATTTTGTGCTTCTGTCACCTGACGCTGTGCTTCTTGAGAATCAGGTATGTGAAACTCCTTGAGCTGATCCATAACGGCCTGGGTTTGCGCCACGGAAGTAGCTGCTACCGATGCTTTCTGCTGCTCCCGGTGGGCACGTTCCTCGGCGGCATCAATCTCAGATTGTTCCACTAAGGTAATGCCGTTGACACTAGGCTGGGCCGGTTGCGGATGCTCCCGAGAGCCGCACACCATGCAGGGCTGCCCCTCGTCCAACTCCTCTGCAAGAGTGAAAGCAACCTGTTCTAAGCGCCGTTTGAAGCCTCGTGTACTCTTCTGAAGCGGTGATAGATACCCGCTGAATTAGCTCATACGCCTGCACGGCCTGGTCGTGAGCAGTTTGCGCCTGCTCTAATTTTTCTGCATGGGCAGCGACTTCTTGCTGGGTCTTTTTCGCAGTTTCTAGGGCAAGTTGGGCCCGAGCGTAGTTCTGTTCAACATCGTGCAGGGAGCTTAGCCGCTTGCTAATATCACTGAGTTTTTGCTGGCTCTGGAGCTCGCGTTTCGCAATTCCTTCCACCGTTCGTTGCGCTTTCTCGGAGTCCCGCTTGAGCGCTGTAAGGGCTGCTTTTGCCTCTTCTAAAGCTTGTTCATCGTGCTGGTATACCCGAAGCTGCGCCATCACGCTTGGAGCTTGATTGAGAACCCGTTGAAGATCCTGCGCCGTGTCTATCCGGTACAGTGAAGCCTCAAGGTGCTCGGTGCAGTCCCCTAGGGCTTCTAGAGCTTGTGAGGCGCTGCTCCGAGCCATGTTCAGCGTATCCTGTGCGTGCTCGGCGGCGTGCATCCGGCGTTCCTCATCACGACGAGAACGTTCCAGTTCAGCCTCCACAGGGGCTGCTGCCCGAGAGTTACTGAGCGTTCGGCACTGTTTCTTATGTTCCTCTTCCTGGGATTCGTGTCGCACCCATGCCGATTGCAGTTTCTCATATTCCGCCCAATCCTGTATTCGCTGGGCTATATCCTGCTGTTGCGCGGCAAGTTTTTCACGTTTATCTTTGAGGTCGGTCAGGGCGTGCTCATCCTGCTGTTCTTGCCGGCGTACAGCGTGAAGATGCTCCGTGAACCACCCCTCGAAATCATGCCGTGCAGTCTCAAGATCGGTCGCTAGGTCAAGTTTGGTATATGCTTCAGAAACTTCACGCTCCTGCGCATCAACGATATTTTTGTTGTCGTCAAGGTCTGTGCCGCTACGCGAAAGTCGTTCACATAGTTTTGTGTACGTCATGACGGTCTGCTCAAGAGTCCTGTCTAAAGCATGTTTAATATCCTGTACAGCACGCTCACTAATCTGTTCTTCCTCTCGAAGCCTATTCATTACCTGTTCATAGGTATCAACCGGAAAAAGCTGTTTAAGCAACGGAATTCGGTCTTTACTGCGAGCTTTAAGAAAATCGGCGAATTGCCCCTGCGGTAAGAGCATAACCTTCAAAAACTGTTCTCGGTTGAGTCCTATAAGTTTTGTCAGGTAGTCCGCCGAGTCTGCCATGCCCTCCGCGGCTTTACGCCAGGATTGTTCATCCTGCGGGTCTCTGCCCGAAATAAGTTCAGAAACTAAAGCCTGCGGATTTTCGAGGGTGGGTGTTCCTTTATTTTTCCCGCGTGTGATGAGCCGACGATACGCTGGGGTTCGGTCGATCCTTAGACGACGATTCTGTATGCTCAACTCCAGAAAAATATGGGGTTTTATTTCTCCAGGGGGCACATGGGTAGAGTACAAAGATCCTATATCACGCTCGGAAGAGGGCATTCCGTACAGCGCATAACAGATAGCGTCGAGTACGGTCGTTTTTCCCGACCCGGTGGGACCATTAAGAAGAAAAATACCGGCTTCGTTGAGGGCATCAAAGTCTATGACCTCTCGCTTGGGGTAGGCCATGAATGCTTCAAATTCTAGGCGATGAAAAATCATGCTGACCTCCCGCTGCTGATAACCTCATCAACAATATGTTCAAGGGCTCGGGTTTCTGCCGCCTCCAGCGGATGCGCCCGCACAGTAGCGTAGAATTCCTCGCACACATGCGCCGGGTTAGTGGTTTCGGTGATGCGCGGGCGAGTATTTGCGCGCGGTTGTTGATGCAGAGGCTCAAAAACGAACGAGGCAATATTCTCATATCGTTTACGGAGCTCGTCGAGAGTGCCTACCGGCTGCTTATCATCGCGCAGGATAATACGGCAAAAATACTCGGTTTCGTAGGGCGAGAATTCGTCACTTTCCATCAGTTCATCGAAAGTTCCCGTCAGGGTCTTGAGGGGCAGCCGAGTGCGCCATTCATGAGATTCAACCTGCACCTTCACGCACCCTTCGCGTGCTGTGAGGTTCAGCAAATAGGCTCCGTTCTTATTAGCTTCTTCGCTAAAGGAAAAGGGCAACGGCGAGCCGCTGTATCGTGTAAGATCCGTCACCGGATAGCGGCGATGAATATGTCCCAAGGCCGTGTAATCGAAGCCGTTGAAGAGCGCAGCTGGCACCCAGTCCACACCGCCTACGCTGATATTTCGTTCCGAAGAGGAACGCACAGATTCATTGAAGTCACCGTGCTCGCTCACGGTGGCATGGGCCATGACAATGGTGAAATCTGCGGGGTTCTCCCCTGCGTTCCGTTTCTCATTGTCTTCTCGAATTCGTGTGCAGACCTCTCCCAGCACGGCTGCATGGGTAGGGTCGATATCAAGCTGACGCCCATAGTATCGCGGGTTTAGGTAGGGTATGGCGTAAATACGCACTCGTATATCGTCTCGGGTAAGTTCTACCGGTTCAAATGTTTCCTTCAAAGTCGTCACAGGATATATACCCTGCCGCGCTAGAGTACCTGCCCCGTACCCTAACCTACGAGCGGAATCATGATTTCCCGCGCTCAGAACTACCTGAATTCCCGCGAGCCCCAGGCGGTCTAAAGTCTTGCCAAGAAGTTCGGTGGTTTCGGCGCTGGGGTGGGCACTATCGTACACGTCTCCGCTGATGAGGAGCACATCAATCTTTTCGGCAGTCGCATAGTCGATAAGTTCATCGATGAACTGCTGGTGCCATTCGTGCAGGCTGTGCCGGTGGAAGGTACGCCCTAAATGCCAGTCGGAGGTGTGCAGAATCTTCATAGTTTTTAGTATTGCATTGGGTGCTGGAACATGCACCCTGATTTCATCATGTACGTAACTTATGCCCGTATTTTGGCATTGTAGGGTATGGGATAATGTGCGTTATGGGTGATTTTACTCGGGTTCCTCATATTTCCTCTCCAACGTATGCCGAACGCCTTCGATCTGCCTTGATTGCGGGTACACTAGGCGATGCGTTCGGGTATCCTTTAGAGCTTCTGAGCGCCACCGAGATCGCGGAACGCCCGCAGAGCATCACAGCGGAAAATACCCCGCTGGTCTTTAGCGATGACACCCAGCTGATCTGCTATACCGTTGATGCCCTGACCGAGGTTTTGGAATGGAACAACCAAGGGGCAGCTGCCGATGAAGCGGCATGTCTGTGGCTCGCCTATCTGCGCTGGTACCGAAGTATGGGTTTCGTTTTACCCGAGAATGCTCCTTATGCTCTGCCTCGTACCATCGATCATGGTACGTATATGACCCGGAGGGAAGGTCCAGGGAAAGCAACTCTGCGTGCTTTAGCAAGTGGAGAGATGCAGACCGCTACGCAGAACATTAATCCTGAGGGGCTAGGTTCTGGTGCTCTTGTACGGTCGGTTGCCTTCGGGTTTTTACCGGTGGAGCAGGAACGTACAGTTGTATCGTTGGCGGTACGTGGTGCGGCGCTCACGCATGGGCATCCGGAGGCGCTAGTTTCTGCAGCGGCATATGCTCTGCTGGTTCGTGATGTTCTGGGTCGGGTAACTTCGGACCAACCTTCACGATCTTCAGACATACTCGCCGCATCAGTAAAGACAATTATCAAGTGGTGCGGCACGGTAAATGCGGATGGTGTGTTTCCCGGTGACGGTTCGCAGACCCGCGATGTTCTAGAGCAGGCGCTTCGTCTCGGGAGCGGAGAACATCCTGTAGAGCCCTCTGCGGAGGCAGTAGCACAAGAGTTCGGCACCGATTGGATGGCTACGACGGTGTTGGGGATCGCCGTGTGGGTGGCGCTCTACGCGGAGTCGCGCGCCCGCGCCTCCTCCGGTCTAACCCGTCATATTTTGCTCGACGCTTACACGCAGGCCATATCGGTAGATTCCGATTCGGATTCCATCGGGTCTGTGATGGGGTCTCTCGTGGCGCTCTGTTTTCAGCTCGGCGACTTGGTGGAACCGCAGATAAAACGTGTTCGGGGTCTTGATGAAGTGCAGACCGTTGCTGAGCGGTTTCTCACTCAACTTGGACTATAGACTATATTTCACGCAAACAATCGGCGCGAAGCAGCTATCCGCAGGACCATTCAAAAAGGACTTTCGAGAAGTCTCGGTTTTTCAGCTGTTCCGGGGTTATCAGCCAGTTTGCAGTGCCCTGATCTCCCCAAACAGTAACAAATTTTTCGGCATCCTCAGAGAACATGGTGAGCAGGTTGATTGTGTAGTTATCGAACCCATCATGCTCTTGACGCGGGTCCTGCTGGGTAAACTCTGGGTGCCCGCCAAGTTTGTGGTAACTTCTCTGATCTATGTCGCGGTAGAACATCGCACTCGGGCGTTCCTCATCTGCGAGTGCGTATGCATCAACACCCGCAAAATCGCCGATAGGCTGCTGGGGGTATAGTTCATTCCACAACTCTACAAACCGGCTCTGGTAGACCCACCAATTCTGTGGGGTTATTCCTTCTGAGGTTTCTTCAAAGCTGAGTCCGATTTCCCATCCCTGATCCATGTGTACTGGCCAGGCCATAAATTCCATCTCGGTTTGTTTCTCTTGATCTGGCATAACAAGAGTGTGGGCACATGGGTTTGTGTCTTCACGATGGGGATAATAGATCACGCGAGTATTGACCTGCGACACCGGGTTCTTCAGGTCGATGCCCAGTCCCAACTCATCATACGGATCCAGCCAGAACTGAAGTATCCCGGTCTTGGGGTAAAGCTCATTTTTGGGTAACTCAGCACAGTTAATCTGCGCGACCATACCCAGCGGCCTACCGTCCTGGTTGGTGGGGGCCTGCGCCCCGGCGGGCAGGTACGGCACTCCCCCAAATTTAGAGGCGGTCACCGGCACAGTTCCTTGAACTGCGCGAGGAATGATGCGCACAGTGGGTTTACGATCCTGCTGGCTCAGCAGATGATTAAGGTGCTTGACCCGCTCAAAAATAGTGCTCACGGTGTATTTTCTTTAGCTACTACTCCACGAATAAAAGACCTTCGAGAAATCTAAATTCTCCAGCTGCTCTGGGGTAATCAGCCAGTTTGCCACTCCAGCATCGCCCCACATGATGGTTATGGTGTCAGCTTCATATGCAGAGACAAGAGTGAGCAGATTAATCGTGTAGTCTTTCCATTCTTCCTTGTCATCGCGGGGGTCCCAGTCGATATACTCGGGAACACCGCCCAGCTGGTGGTGATCAAGATCTTCATAAAAGGTGCTCGCAAGGCCATCGCCTTCAAGCCCTGCAAGCTCATCAAGATCCCAAGGACTTTCAATCTGCTCCTGCGGATAACGTTCATTCCACAACCGCGTAAATAACTTCTCGGTACTGTACTGTTTGAAGTTCAGCCCGGGCTCTAGATTTTCAGGCTCGAAGCTTAGGGCGTATTCTCCGCCCACAAGAGGCCATATAAAGCCATTATCCTCGGTAATAACTAGTTTATGAGCCTTCCTGTTCGCTTTTCCCAGCTTGGGATAGTAGATCACGCGATCATATCGTGATGAGGTGTAATCTTCCGTATCGGTCTCGGTCGGACTAATCCAGAACTGCAGCAGCCCCTCCGCCGGGTAAATACTATTCGGTGGCAGGTCGGCACAGTTAATCTGCGCAATCATATGCAAAGGTTCACCGTCAACGTCTACGGGACCGTCCTGACCCTTGGGCAGGTACGGCACTCCCCCGATTTTGGAGGCGGTCACCGGCAGCGTCTTGTACTTAGCGAATTGTGTATTGATACGCATTGCGGGAACTTGATGTCCCACGTTCATCTCAGCCAGTAAAGTGCGAGCCCGTTCTAGTATTTCTGTCTGCTTATTCGTCACGCGTTCTCCTCGTTGGGTTGGGTGCCCAATGTTATATAAAGATGAATCACACCTTAGCATGAAGCATTATCTTTACACCCGGTCGGAGAAGATACACGCCGGAGAAATTTATGCGGACAGCCAGCTGATCCTAAGTATTGGACCTTATGACCATTCGAAGAGAACCTTCGAGAAGTCTCGGTTCTTAGCTGGTGCGAGGTCACCATCCAGTTTGCGGTTCCCATATCGCCCCACATAATGCCCTCATGGCTCCCTGACTCCACCCGTGATATAAGCGTCAGCAGATTCACGGTGTACTGAGTAAGAGCCGCATCACCATCACGCGGATCGCGTTGCTCGAAGAGGGGGTAACCACCAATTTTGTGATGGGTATAGCTTTCGGGGGTGCCCGTCATATCGCGTAAAGTCTTGATGGTATCAGCACCGCCGTCGAACTTTCGAAGGTCCCAAATACTCGCTATAAGCTGCTCGGGGTACATATCGTTCCAGATTCGAGTGAATTCCGAATGTGGGCGTCCGTCAAAAATCCATTCTTCATTACTCTGGGTTTTAGCGATAAGACCATACCCATGACGTCCGCTGACCGGCCAATATAAGTCATCATGAGGATTATTAACTATAAGTTCCGTTACGGCGGTACCGACCCCGGAGTCTGGCGCATCCAGAGTCGGATAATAGACAACTCGAGTTTTTTGTTGGCTGGTGGGATCGTCTAAGTTTAGCCCCCACAAGTCTTCGTGCGGATCAAGCCAGAACTGTAGGATTCCGGTTTCGGGGTAAATATCGTTTGTGGGAAGCTCAGAACAATTAATCTGGGCAATAAGCCCCAAATTCTGTCCACTGCCGTTGGTCGGCGCCGCAGTACCAACCGGAACGTAGGGAATGCCTCCAACTTTAGAGGTGGTCACTGGCAGAGGTTCTGATGTCTGCTGAGTGTCAAAGAAAATAACAGGCGATATCTGCTGTGCATTGATGCGGTCAATAACGTTCAGGGCTTGTTGTTCAAGAGCGGTCTTTTCAAGAATACTCACAGTATCGTCCCCTATCGGTGATGTGGATGTGGGATGCGGTTGTTGGTTGCATTTCCGGAAAAATGCGGGTTCGTTATCTTGTGGTAACCACTACTTCTAGGTAATCACAGATAAACACGCTATGCCATACCTTGCGTTCCGTGTCGTGTACTTGCAGGGTCGACTTTATACGCACGAACATGCCTTAGATTTGCGTTGTTTACCACCGCCTTGTTAGCGGGCCCTTCCAAGCCGCGACAGCGCGGTATTCAAGGCTGCGAGTTACGCTCTTTCACCCTCAAGATAGATTTCAGTAGGGGTGTTTTCTATTCGCATACTGCTTAATTGTATTAAGTGTTATACGTAAGTGCGCCCATCAGAAAGGTCTGATGGGCGCACTCAACACGTTACGACTAGGGGTATTGTCTCTAGTCTAGATAGTCACGTAAAACCTGCGAACGCGAGGGGTGACGCAGTTTCGACATGGTCTTTGATTCGATCTGACGAATGCGCTCACGCGTCACGCCATATACCTTGCCAATTTCGTCTAAAGTCTTCGGCTGACCGTCGGTCATGCCGAATCGCATAGCAACCACGCCCGCTTCACGTTCGGAGAGCGTATCGAGCACCGAGTGCAGCTGCTCTTGAAGAAGAGTGAATGACACCGCGTCAGCCGGAACGACAGCCTCCGAATCCTCAATCAGGTCGCCGAACTCGGAATCGCCGTCCTCACCCAGCGGCGTGTGCAGAGAAATAGGTTCGCGCCCGTACTTCTGCACCTCAATAACCTTTTCGGGAGCCATGTCCAGCTCTTTACCGAGCTCTTCGGGGGTGGGTTCACGCCCCAAATCCTGAAGCATCTGACGCTGCACACGGGCGAGCTTATTAATGACCTCAACCATGTGCACAGGAATACGAATAGTACGTGCCTGATCCGCCATTGCACGGGTAATCGCCTGACGAATCCACCAGGTGGCGTAGGTGGAGAATTTAAAGCCCTTCGAGTAGTCGAATTTCTCGACCGCACGAATCAGACCCAGGTTACCTTCCTGAATAAGGTCAAGGAATAGCATTCCGCGGCCCGTATAGCGTTTAGCGAGTGAGACCACGAGGCGCAGGTTCGCTTCCAGCAGGTGGTTCTTCGCACGCTTACCGTCATGGATCACCCAGCGCAGTTCCTTCTTGAGCTTCGGATCCATGTCGGGGTTGTCGGCAAGCTTGTGCTCCGCATACAGGCCAGCTTCAATGCGCATCGCAAGATCGACTTCCTGCTGCGCGTTCAGGAGCGAGACTTTACCGATCTGCTTCAGGTAGTCTTTCACGGGGTCAGCTGTTGCTCCGGGGGTAACGACGCGTTGAGCAGGTGCATCGTCATCATCGCTGGCGGTCAGCACGAAGCCAGAGCCTTTAGCCGCTACTTCTTCGGCAGCTTTTTCTTCTCTTCCTTTTTGGCAACGGCTTCTTCATCTTCGTCAGCGTCTTCGTGCTCTTCGCCGTCAACGTTCTCGGGATCTAGCTCGTCGTCAAGGTCAAGATCAAACTCGTCCTCGTCGGTCTTCTTCTTACGTCCACCGGTTTTACGTTTAGTGGTTGTTTTACGCGCGCGCTTAGGTTTCTCTTCAGGCACGGCCTCGGCAGTGGCTTCGACCGAGTCCTCTGCATCAGATTTTGCGTCTTCTTGAGTTTTGGCTGCTGCGCGTTTCTTAGCAGGCGCTTTTTTTGCAGGTTTGGATGTGGCTGCAGTTTTTTTAGTGCGGGTTGTCTTTTTGGGGGTTTCGGCTACAGTCTCTTCAGAGGTTTCACCGGTCGCGGTCTTCTTGCTGGTTGCAGGTGCCACAAGAACCCTTTCTAACTCGTGTTGGGGTGCTTTGTCTGCAAAACACCTAAGACCCTGTCAAGTCTTGCTCCTCACATTATTGGTGAAAGCAGGGTTAGCGGAATAAATATAACCGCTAGATACTGGGGATTATTCCCTGCGTTTTCACCTCATGAAGGCGCGCGCAAAAGCACAGACTTTACGGGGTCATCATCAAGTATGGCAGAATCTTATTTTCTTTCAAATAAGGCTCGCCTAGACAACCCTGTTTTATTCCCTGCAAACACAACGTTCGCTACCCTGCCTTTGGCTCAATCGTCTCTACCTTGGCGTCGGCTGCTCGTGAGGCAATAGAGTACTGAAGTAAAGGTCACCGCGCCAACACCGCACGGGATCCGTAATCCAGAGCGGAAATACAGATTCTGATAGGGCCTGAAAAAGAGGCATATCTTCATCACAGTGAAGCCTGGCGATATCGGCGAGAATACCTGCATAGGTATTTCCGCCACGTAGCCAATTTATCCAGGCTTGAAGAAGCCTCAGTCGACCATACTGTTCACCCGATTGAACCGCATGCACCAACAGATTACAGAGAACTTCGAGAGCGTTAAGACGGCTCCAGGCCGGTTTATAGTCCTTTGTTAGACCGCTCAGAAGTTCCACCATCCGGTCTATCTTCGTTATGTGTTCTTCCGGTCTGGTCTCAGACGAGTCGCATGTGTCGTCTAAAATCTGCTGTTGAAGTATACGATGCGTACGCCGTATCCAGTCGTGCCAGCTCACGCGACCGTGCCCGATACCTCCGATACGGGGGCTTTCGCCCCGAAAAGTTTGATAAAAGGTCTCCGGCAGCGTCGTGCGCCGACGAGTTGTTGGTTTGCCGTAGCATAGAGGTTCCACCGGTTCGTATGATCCTTCACCGCATGCGGCATGCATACAGTCATATCCGTCTAGTACCCCCAATGCTTCCGGCAGGTCTTTAGCCGCTTGGTACAGTATAAATTCTGGGGTTGCCTGGGTATTCATGCTGCACAGCAGATAGCCGGCTATTTCGGGCGATATCAGCGAACGTAAACGATCCCCAAAACTTATGGCGTTATCGTGCTCTTCGGCGTTTTCAGGCGGATAGGTACGCATTACCCAGCGTACAGCCTCAAGGGCACTTTCCCAGTAGCAGAGTTCAATACTTTTCTGACGGTAGTAGCCGGGATGTTCTAAAACAGTATGCCGACCCGTAGCTTGGTTAAGTTCTTCTTCAAAGGTATGCATCCACAACAGACTTGCTTGTTCCCATTCTGTCACCTCATTCGTGGAGGCACTGGTTGCAGTATCCCAGAGGCATTGCGTATATGCAGACAGGGGTTCTGCGGATACTCGGCGTCCCTCATACACCCGATCGAGATAGTACGAGCTATGCATAATGTCTTCAATAGGGCCGCGGTAAGTGAGCGCAAGCTGGTTTCGATCAAGTGACCATCGCGATACGGACCCGCAGTACAGCACATCGTAAAGATCAAGATGAACATTGTTGCAAGCTGCGTAGAGTGTGGGCAGCCACTGGTTGAATGAGATTCCGGCGCGATTATCGATATACAAATCCGTATTGTGTAAGACAGTGCGTGTAGCAGGTGAAAGTTGCCGCTCTCGAGTTGCCGCATTGCCGCTAAAGATCAAAGCAAAGACCCCAGTAATGGGCTCGAACCCGTCAACGGTGGCGGGTACCAGATTCGCTAACTTATCAAAATATTGTTCTAGATCTTGTTGCTCATCAGGAAGATTAACGCGTATACACGGCCCTACGGCATGCTTCGTCACGCTTAAAAGCACCAGCGATTCTTGCGGCCAGTATCCAAACTGATGCAGCACGAGAGCTATCAAGTCTTCTTCGGTATGTAAGCTATAGGTTGTCGTTAGGTTACTCGTTGTTGTCATATCTTTACTATGGCAAGATTGCTCACCTTAAAAGTTCGCAGACCAACTAACCTGTGGATAACCCAGGTGCATTCGCTTCGTTAGGACACATATTTCGCTTCTGTGGATAAGAATTAGCTGTTTTCTATCCAAATATTACGATCCATACCCACACGAGCAGCACAAGGCATACGTGACCCCTAAAAGTTTAGGGATGACCCACCATAGCTTGAATTTTTCTATGTTGCGTGCACCCCTGAGTTAAACCATGGGATCTTTTGAGCCTTACTTATTCTTCATGCTCCTCAAGGAATCGCTCAAACATGGCACCGATTTCATCACGTCCAGGAATCTTATGGGCGTCGCGCTGCGAGAGCGGAATAGCGACGTTTGAGGTACGGAAGTTTTCATCGTAATTCGCTTCCATCGTCGAAATCATACGCCCAATCTCTGGGTTCTCCTTGACCTGCTCATTAATTTGCCCATGAACAGCCCTCGCAGCCTCCCTAAGCTCATCACTCGGAAAAGCCAATCGGGTTGCCATACTCACGTGTTCAAGCGCGGTCAGCGTTCCCTGCGGTAAATCAGCATCAGAAACATACTGGGGAATATTAATACCGAATCCCACAGTGTCGAAGCCGTTCTCGGTGAAAAGAACCTCTAAAAGATTCGTCATATTAGCATGCAAATCAGCTTTAGGACGCCATGGCGAAATCCCTTCAATGAGGTCTTTCCGAGAGCCATGCGCCGTCACCGGCATAGGACGTGTATGCGGCACAGGCATTGGAAACGCCGACACCAGCACCACAAGTGAAGGATCCAGCGTCCGCACAATAGACAACAACGCCTGCTGAAAACGCTGCCATTGATAATCAGGTTCTGAACCGGTCAAAAGCAAGAAAGGCTTATCAAGGGTATCTTCGACCGCATAAAGCTTCAGAGCAGGCATAATTGGCTGCTCAAAATGGTCTTTATTGAAGAAAATATGTGGTCTGCGGCTACGGTAATCATGAAGCTGATCCGTATCAAACTCCACAACCTCAATATTCTTAAGTTCCTTGAGAAGAAAATGCCCCAGCTGCCCCGCTGTGGATCCTGCATCCTGTGGGCTTGAGAGAGCAATAACCAGAGTGAGATTTTTCAACCGTGCATCATGAAGAATTTTATTATTCGCCAAATATAAATCTTCAGGGTTTAACATCTTCACTCCTTTCCCTCGCCGGGTTTAGTCTCTGAACTTTTTATTTTAATGTATGTGTCTAACCGCAACAGTACTATTTCCTAGTCTCTCGCGCGAGGCGAACACTCGTAAAAGCGATAGAAGGGTATTTTCACCGTACTGTTCGTCAAGATTTCCGATACCCGCAGTGTACAGTAGAAACACATTACCCAATATCAATATTCCAACCCATTCGCGGAGGAACTATGTCGACAGCACTTTCTCTTCACACCAACGACCTGCAATCGCTGAATGCTGAGGTACTTGTTCTCGGTGTCTTTCGGGAGAAGACGGACCTTACCTAGCCTCAAATTCACTTCCTGATGATTCAGCGCAGAGCATCAATAAACTTCTGGAGTCTCTAGGTGCCACAGGTGCTCTCGACCAAATACTTCGCCTCCCCGGCGTAGAAGGGGCATCGTCCGACATCATCGCTCTCATCGGTTTAGGCTCAGACACCACAATTGACCAGGAGCGCCTAGATGCCCTTCGCTTCGCTGCTGGCTCGGCAACCCGTCAGCTTTTAGGAACTGCACATATCGCGCTCGACTTCGGTAGTACCTCACGCGACGAGATTGAAGCTGTAGCTCACGGTGCCGTTCTCGGATCATTCTCCGAAGAAGGAGTACGCAGCAAAACTGCAGATTCTGTTCGAGACGAAGCGGAGTCCATCACCATTGTGGCAAAAGCCGATGCCAGCGAAGCCGAGCCCGCCCTTGTGCGCGCCGTTATTCTGGGCGAAGCTGCCAAGGATGCGCGCCGCCTCGTCAATATGCCCCCTTCACACCTGTACCCGGAATCTTTTGCAAATCTCGCCACAGAGCTTGTCAAAGATTATTCAGATGTCAGCATTGAAGTCTACCCTTATGACCGTTTGCTCAAGGAAGGTTTTGGAGGCATCGCAGGAGTCGGTCAAGGCTCCCCGCGGAAGCCCGCACTCGCCGTTGTTAAGTACACCCCCGAGAGCCCTTCTGCACATGTGGCTCTCGTTGGCAAAGGGATTACTTTTGATACCGGTGGAAACTCCCCTAAAACCTGCGGCATCTATGATGACGATGAAATGCGACATGGCAGGTGCAGCATCGGTTCTGCACGCAGTTCTTGCGGCGTCCGAGCTGGAAATTCCGGTTGAGGTCACCGGATACCTTTGCCTCGCTGAGAATATGCCCGGCGGTGCTTCCCTGCGCCCCGAAGACATCATCACTATTCGTGACGGCCGCACGGTTGAAGTTCTCAATACCGACGCTGAAGGCCGCTAGTCATGGCGGATGGTATTGCTCTTGCATCCGAATCAAACCCTACCGTAATCCTGGATATTGCAACGCTCACGGGTGCAGCTATGGCGGCGCTGGGATTGCGTACCGCCGCACTTATGGGTGATGAGGATATTCGCGACCGTGTACAACAGGCAGGGGCAAAATCCGGTGAGGCATACTGGCAAATACCACTCGAATCATATCTGCGTGCCTCTATGAATTCCCCAGTAGCTGATATTAAAAATATGGGTTCGCGCTACGGTTCCATGATGATCGCAGGGCTCTTCCTGCAAGAATTTGTAGGTGAAGGCATTCCCTGGGCACATCTCGATATTGCTGGTCCTGCCTTTAACGAAGAAGGTGCTTATGGGTTCACCCCTAAGGAAGGTACCGGTTTTGGCACCGCGACCCTGGTGAATTTCATCGAATCGTACGCACGGTAAAGGAAATATCCGCCTTATATCGGGGTCCCTAGACTGACGGTCTCAGGGCCCCGATACTGCTCTTCTTCTACGTGCAAAATCTCACATCATAAATTCCAGGATGGTTACGCTCTTCAAAAAATTTGCACAGTTTGTGCGATTATTGCCCCAAATTAGCGTCAGGTGAACTTAAAGGGCCTAAAACAGGGGTATTGTTGTAGTGAGTGTTTTTCTGCTCTCTCATAGATGCGCGCCCTCACGCAAACCGGAAGGTGCGGGTCTGCTGTTTGACAGAAAAGCAATATAGATAAAGAACGCATTGCACCGGGGTTACAGCCCCACAATCTATGCAAGGGAGCAACATCGTGGCTCAAGAATTCGACATCCTCATCCTTGGCGGCGGTTCCGCTGGTTACTCTGCCGCTCTGCGCGCGCGCCAGCTGGGTTTTACCGTTGGCCTCGTTGAAAAGGAAAAAGTAGGCGGCACCTGCCTGCACACCGGTTGTATTCCGACGAAGGCATACCTACACGCCGCAGAATTGGCGGAGGACGCTCGTGAAGCCTCTAAAGTAGGCGTAAACGCCACCCTAGAGTCCATCGAAATGGGTAAGGTACGCGATTACAAAGATGGTATTGTCGCAGGGTAAATTCAAGGGTCTCTCCGGTCTTTTGAAGATGAAGGGCGTAGAGGTTATCGCTGGTGAAGGCAAGCTGACCGCTCAAGATACCGTGACCGTCAACGGTACGGATTACAAGGGCAAGAATATTATTCTTGCTTCCGGCTCTATTTCTAAGACTTTTGGCCTGCCTATTGAAGGTCGAGTTCTGACCTCCACCGAGGCTCTTGAAATGGACTACCTGCCGAAGAGCGCTATCGTTCTCGGAGGCGGCGTCATTGGCTGTGAGTTTGCCTCCATGTGGAAAGCTATGGGCGTAGACGTCACTATTATCGAGGGTTTGCCCAACCTCGTTCCGAACGAAGATCCCGCCATCATCAAGGTTCTTGAGCGTGCCTTCAAGAAGCGCGGCATCAAGTTCAATACTGGTACTTTCTTTGAGAAGGTTGAGCAGGACGCTAACGGTGCAAAGGTAACCCTGGCAGACGGTAAGGTATTTGAGGCCGACATCGTGCTCGTTGCTGTTGGCCGTGGCCCCAACACTGCAAATATGGGTTACGAAGAGCAAGGTATCCCCATGGATCGTGGCTTCGTGCTTGCTAACGAGCGCCTGCACACCGGTGTTGGAAATATCTATGCTGTGGGTGACATTGTTCCTGGCGTTCAGCTTGCACACCGTGGTTACCAGCAGGGCATCTTTGTTGCCGAAGAAATTGCTGGTTTGAACCCCACCGTTGTTCCCGATGTTAATATTCCGAAGGTGACCTTTTGCGATCCTGAGATTGCTTCTGTGGGTTACTCCGAGCCGAAAGCGAAGGAGAAATTCGGTGAGGACAATGTTGAAGTTGCCGAATACAACTAGCTGGTAATGGCAAGTCCTCAATTTTGGGTGCTTCCGGCATCGTCAAGGTCGTGCGTGAAAAGGACGGTCCGATCGTAGGCGTTCATGCTATCGGTAAGCGTATGGGCGAGCAGATCGGCGAAGCTCAGATGTGGGTTGATTGGGAAGCATTCCCCGAGGATGTTGCTAAGTTTATCCACGCTCATCCGACTCAGAATGAGTCTTTGGGTGAGGCTGCCATGGCTCTGAACGGTACCCCGCTACACGGCTAATTATCGCCTTATCAAATTATGGGTATGTCACAATAGACTGAGATGCCCTATCACCAGGGCAGAGAGTTACCCCGTGTTTTGTTATCACACGAAAATTATGCGCGGGTGGCCTTGCCCAGTAAAAGTTTTTCTAGTTCAAGCATTCACAAGGAGAATGGGAAGAGATATGTCCCACACCGTAGAATTGCCCGCATTGGGCGAATCCGTGACCGAAGGCACCGTGACCCGCTGGCTTGTAGCTGTCGGCGACACTGTAGCTGTGGACGATCCTATTGTCGAGGTTTCTACCGATAAGGTCGACACCGAGATCCCCTCGCCCGTAGCAGGCGTTGTTGAGCAGATCTTGGTGGAAGAAGACGAAGATGTTGAGGTTGGCGCTGCTCTCGTTGTCATTGGCGATGGTTCCAGTGCTCCCGCAGCTGCACCTGCCGCGCCCGCTGCCGAGGCTCCTGCAGCATCCGCTCCTGCCGCTCCTGCTGCTGCCGCTGAGTCTCCTGCTGCGGGCTCTGCAACCGGGCAGGAAGTGACTCTTCCGGCATTGGGCGAGTCCGTCACTGAGGGTACCGTGACCCGCTGGCTGAAGGAAGTCGGCGAGCAGGTCGAGGTTGACGAACCTCTCGTAGAAGTTTCTACCGATAAGGTTGACACCGAGGTTCCTTCGCCTGTAGCAGGTACCCTACTCGAAATCCGTATTCAGGAAGACGAAGAAGCAGAGGTCGGTCAGGTTCTCGCCATTATTGGTGATTCCTCCGCAGCTGCTCCTGCTGCGCCGGCCGCCCCCGCACCTGCTGCGGCAGCACCGGCTCCTGCAACTCCCGCTGCGCCTGTAGCTCCTGCTTCTGCGCCCGACACCCCCGCTACCCCGGCGGCTCCCGCCGCCGATGGCGAAGCATACGTAACCCCGCTGGTTCGTAAGCTCGCCAAAGACAATGGTATTGACCTGTCCACTGTGAAGGGCACCGGCGTAGGCGGTCGTATCCGCAAGCAGGATGTTCAGGCAGCTATTGCCGCTAAGGGCTCGGCGGCTGCTCCTGCTGCTCCCGCTGCATCGGCAGCTCCCGCCGCAGACGGTGCTCCCAAGGCAGCACATACCTTCGAAGTTTCGCCCAAGCGTGGTACCGTCGAAAAGACCGCACGCATTCGCCAGGTTATTGCAAAACGTATGCGTGAGTCCCTTGATATTTCCACTCAGCTGACTCAGGTTACCGAAGTGGATATGACTCGTGTGGCACAGCTGCGTGCCAAGGCTAAGGACGGCTTCCTCGCTCGTGAGGGCGCAAAGCTGACCTTCCTGCCTTTCTTCGCACAGGCTGTTACCGAGGCTCTGCAGCAGCACCCCGCACTGAACGCTTCCATGACCGAGGACCTGAAGCAGATTACCTACCCCGATTCCGAGAACGTCGCGATCGCTGTAGATACCCCCAAGGGTCTGCTCGTTCCCGTTATCAAGAACGCATCGGATCTCGGCATCGCTGGCTTGGCTAAGGCAATTGGCGACTTAGGCGGACGTGCACGCACCGGCGACATTGCTCCCGAAGAGCTGACCGGCTCTACCTTCACCATCACCAATATTGGTTCTTTCGGTGCTCTGTTTGATACCCCGATTATCAACCAGCCGAACGTGGCGATCTTGGGTACCGGCTCTATCGTGAAGCGTCCCATGGTGGTTAAGGACGTTGATGGCAACGATTCAATTGCGATTCGCTCTATGTGCTACCTCTCCCTCACCTACGATCACCGCGTGGTCGATGGTGCAGATGCAGGTCGCTTCCTGTACACCCTCAAGACTCGCCTGGAAGAGGCAAACTTTGAGGCTGAGCTCGGTCTCTAAAGGGGTCCTGGCATGATGTAGCATCGTGTTTCAAGGGGTGTGTTGGCGTATAAGCCAACGCACCCCTTTTTATTTTTTATTCTCCGTCGTTATGCCGAGTTTTTATTAAAGTAGACATTATAGTGACAGAGTGTCAGAATATTAGCTATGTTTCTTCTCAACAACGTTCTTGTGTTTTTGCACATCATAGGTGCCGCGATTATTATTGGGCTCTGGATTGCTCATTTTCGCACACCTAAAGTTCTGCCCGGGCAGTTTCACGCATCGCTTCTGATGCTCGTAACGGGCTTACTCCTGGTAGGAATTGCTGAGGTTACCGGCAGTCCTAACCACATTAAGATTGCGGTCAAAATTCTTATTGCATTGAGCATTGCTGCTGCCGCATTCATCGGTCAACGCAAGTACAAGGCGGGAGAACCAATTTCAACAGGCTTAGCGCATGCAGTGGGCGGTCTTGCCGTCATTAATGTTGCCGTTGCCACCATCTGGCACTAAACAGCTCTTCACTTCGGCACAATGCTCTTGCCCATGTTCCCGGTAGTTTTTATAGACCTACCGGGGATATGTTTTTAAGAGCTGCACGCTTGAACTCGCAGCTGCCTCATCTATATGCAGCTCTCCCCTGGTGGTTATTTTTATTCACGGCTCACGGACGACCGTAGGCTGCGCATCGGGCTCGTTGGGTGTTTCATCCGTGACTGGTGTTGCCGTGACAATACGCCATACCCCCTCGTCGCAATGCAGCTCAAAGATAACTGTCTGCACCGGCACACCGTCCACAAGGTGAACACCGGATTCTTTCTGCTCCGCATCCGTTGGGGCGTATCCGGGCGACTCTACTTCTGCGGTTATTCCTAAAGAGTCAGAGTCTCTGTGCAGAATACGGGTCAATGAGCGCAGTTTCAGCGTCGCCGCCCCCTGGGAGCTCAACGACTGATTGCGCTCCTCTATAACCTGAGTGAGAATAGCCTGCTCATCCTGCGGAGTACTCACAACGGCAGGCTGAGTAGCGTGAGACTCGTGATGATGCATAGCTTCCGGAACCCAGGTCGCCCCGGCTATTGCTCCAGCTCCTAAGATTATGAGACTCCCAACCCCCAGAATCACGAGTTTGCGGGTCGTAAAATTACGAGCCTTTGAATGTCCACGGCTATGCCCAACTTTGAGAGTACTCTTCCCTATAAGTTTCTGAGCGTTCTGATGTCTAACCTTGGGCAGGGTCTTAGTGCTTTTAACGGTATTCGGTTCTCGCGAAGCAACAGGGAGTTTAGACCGTACTGACTCAGGCGCGCTGGTATAAGCATTGAGAGGCTGCGTCTGGAATGCGCTGAATGCGTCAAGAACCTCCTGTACAGTGGCCTTAGGATCATCAAGCAGACGCTCAAGCTCGGTTCCCAATGTCTGCGGTACATCGGCAAGGAGCGGCAGCGGAATGCGTTGATGAGTCTGCCGAGGCGACTCTCCGGTGAGCGCATACCACAGAAGAGCCACAAATCATAAACTCCGACATGTTCATGTTCATCCGGCTGGCGTTTACTCGCTTTGACAGAACTGGGCAGACAAAGAAACTCGGGGAGTCCAGCAACGGTTACCATCACGTGCTTAGGTGCTAGATGCTCAGGATAGATATGCGCCGCGTGTAAGCTCTTGAGACCCCATCCTATGTGGTGTGCCAAGGTCGCAACCTCGGCGAGCGGTAAGGTTCCACGTGCCTGCACAAGGGATTCGAGTGATCCTGCCTCAACCGGTTCGTACCAATAATAAGTTCCTGTCTCTGTGCCAGACGACTGCCTTTCGTCCCGCGTTACGGCTAGTACAGTGGCGACACCGGGTAAGGGTGGTAAACCGCAAAGTTTTTTGATCTGGTGCGATGGTATTTGCTGAGAATCATGACTTATCGCAAGGGTGTAAAGCCCCGGGGCTAATTGTTTGGGAAGTATACGATTCTTAACCGATGAATCTCTATTTGCATGTATCTTAACTGTCCAAATACTCAGGTTTGGTTCTTCGTGAAGATTTTCAAGGTATGTGATGCTATCGGTGTTCATACTCTAGATGTACCGGATTTTAGAAAAGCACCGTGAAAGTTATCCACAGGAACAAGGTTTTTAGCGATTTCATGCTGTATAACGCGTTTCTGCTCGCCTTCTGCCTTGTTTATGACGTCATAATCTGTCACACAAAGTACGAGTTGTTTTCCTAGAGCGATGCTGCTGCCCAGAGCACGTGTAATCAGGAAGCCCTAATTTTTATCGTGGTCGTTCCGGTACTAAGGTAGAAGCTATGTCCGTAATACTTGAACGTGTGGGGTTTGCCCCTGACTATGTGAATTATGTTGAGAGCCTTGATATGCAATCTCGCCTTCATGCAGAGGTAGCGGCACGCGCTCGGCAAAACACTATTCTTCTGCTCGAACATGAGCCCGTGATTACGGCTGGCAAGCGCACTGAAGATCATGAGTACCCCACAGACCGTTCAACTCCAGTCGTGAAAATTGACCGCGGCGGAAAACTTACGTGGCATGGTCCCGGCCAACTGACCGGGTATCCCATTCTGAAACTTCCTGAACCTCTTGACGTGGTAGCGTATGTGCGCCTCCTAGAAGAAATTATTATGAATGTGCTCGCTCAGCTTGGCATCAAAGGCGAACGAGTGGAAGGGCGCAGTGGCGTATGGATTCTGGGCGATGGTATTACACCGGATAAGAAAATCGCCGCTATTGGGATTCGCGTTTCAAAGCAAACCACAATGCACGGGTTCGCCATTAACTGCTGCAATGAGACCGCGCCGTTCATGCAGTTCATCCCCTGCGGTATTACGGATGCTGGTGTCACAACAATCTCAGAGCAGCTCGGTCGTACAGTAACCCCGGCAGATATTCTAGAGACCCTTGAGCGTGAGCTTATTAAGTATCAGGATCGTTTGGCAATGCCTTTTGAGCCCCTTGTTCCGCAGGAGCACAAGGTGGCACACGAGACGGCTGCGTAGCCACAAGGCTCAAGTATTTCACCTTGTCAGTGCTGCTTATCGATATTCGGCGGGTAATCCGAATAGAGATTTGTGTGCGTAAACAAGACTTAAAGACAAATAAACCATAATCCACGCCACAGTGTTTTTCGCCTGCACGATGCGGGCGTAAAATAGGTTTCAGCCCGTTTTAAAACCGAGGGCGCATCCAGTTAGAAGGAGCAACACACATGAGCATTAAGCCTGAAGGCCGCAAGCTGCTGCGCGTCGAGGCTCGCAATGCTGAGGTTCCCATCGAGAAGAAGCCTCACTGGATTAAGACCAAAGCCGTTGTGGGGCCTGAATACAATGAAATGAAGGAACTGGCCCGGGGCCAGGGGCTTCATACAGTGTGTGAGGAAGCTGGCTGTCCTAATATCTACGAGTGTTGGGAAGACCGCGAGGCAACCTACCTTATTGGCGGTTCCGAATGCACTCGCCGCTGCGATTTCTGCAATATTGCGACTGGTAAACCTGCTGCAGTTGATTACGCTGAGCCCTTCAAAGTCGCTAAAAATGTTAAGGTTATGGGTTTGCGTTATGCCACGGTGACCGGTGTGGCACGTGACGATCTTGAAGACGGCGGTGCCTGGCTCTACGCAGAGACTACACGTCAGATTCACAAGATGTGCCCCAATACCGGTGTTGAGATGCTGATCCCTGATTTCAAGGGTAAGCCAGAGCATGTGCAGAAAGTCATTGATGCACGTCCAGAGGTTTTTGCGCACAACTTAGAGACTGTGCCGCGTATCTTTAAGCAGATCCGCCCGGCATTCCGTTATGAGCGATCACTCGATGTGATCACCCAGGGTAAAGAGGCTGGCATGGTCACGAAGTCCAACCTGATTCTGGGTATGGGTGAAACTAACGATGAGATTTACGAGGCGCTCTGCGATCTGTACGACGCCGGATGCGATATTATCACCCTGACTCAGTATCTGCGCCCCGGTCCCCTTTTCCATCCCATTGAGCGTTGGGTGAAGCCCGCCGAATTCCTGGAGTTCTCAGCTATGGCAGAATCCATCGGTTTTGCTGGCGTTATGGCTGGTCCGATGGTTCGGTCCTCATATCGTGCCGGTCGTCTGTGGGCACGCGCGATGAAGAAGAACGGCTATGAGATTCCAGAAAACCTTGCGCATATCGAAGATGGTGGTGCGGCTTTGCAAGAGGCTTCTTCCCTCGTCGCAGCGGGTTTCTAGAATAGTTCAGTCCGCAGAGACATAGATTTAGAAGGTTCCCCGGCTCGTTTCTTCCTAAAGATTACGAACCGGGGGACTTTGACTTTGTTTACCCAAAAAAATGATGGGCCAAGCGCCAAGCCTTTAGGCGCATCTGCAGGGTTTGGCTGTTGGGTGAGTTTTTTTCCTTAGGGAGAATGCACGGGCATCCAGGTCAAGAACAATCTAAGATAGAATAAATACTGCAGTCTTATACTGCATTTTTCCTACCCGTTGTCCAGAGGAAGCACCGTGGCAGAAAAAGCGCGAAGAGAAGAAAAAGCAGAAGAAAGATAAATCTCCGGGTACGTTTGCCCAGATGAAGCAGGTCTACCAGATGACCAAAAAATCTGACCCGAATATCGGGTGGATTCTGCTTCTTGCAGTGGTCGTTACCCTGCTTGTTTTTGTCCTGATCGGCGCGTTACTCAACAACATCATCACTTTTATTATTCTTGGTCTTGCGGTTGGCGTTCTTGCCGCCATGATTATTCTGGGTCGTCGCGCGCAAAAAGCAGCATTCACGCAGATCGAAGGACAACCTGGGCGTGCGGGTGCCGCCATGAACTCCGTGCGCCGTGGCTGGATCGTGGAAGAGCAGCCTGTAGCCGCGAACCGCAATCAGGATCTTGTTTTTCGTGGTCTCGGTAAGCCGGGAATTGTGCTGGTAACCGAGGGTCCGTCATCTCGTGTGCAGAACCTTGTGAAAAATGAGAAGAAACATCTTAACCGCGTGGTTCCCGGCGTTCCCGTACACGTGATTGAGACCGGTCACGACGAAAATCAGGTTGAGTTGAAAGATGTCGTCAAGACTATGAACAAGCTGCCTAAAGCCCTGACTCAGCAAGAAGTTCAGGGAGTTTCTAATCGTCTTAGTACCCTCAACCATGTGCGTAACCCCATGAACAGCATTCCAAAGGGTATAGACCCGAACCGTGTGCGCCCCGATCGTCGCGCAATGCGTGGGCGTTAAGAAACGGTACATCCTATGGTTGAGCCCCGACATCATGGTGAGGTCGGGGCTCAGCTTTTCTGTCTAATACCCGGAAAACAATATAAGCCCTCCGGCAATACAGTTCGCATCTAGCGGATGCGCACAAGTATAGTTCCTGCCGCGCGATCGTGAAGACCGCGTGAATTCGCATCCAAAATTACGGTGGGCAACACTAGCATGGTCAGCACAGCTCGGATAAGGGCTCGCTTCCAACCAACGGGCCTGCCATCTAGAGTTTGCACCTGGACTCCAACCAGAAAATGCCCCAGAGTGTGCCCCATAAATCCCACGAGTACGATCAGGTACAGCAGAAAAATTCCTAGTGTCGTTAGACCATGTATTTGTACATTTTGGCCTCCGACTAGCAGAAACGCAAGACCCAAGCATAGATACCAATCTATGATGAAACCTAGGAGGCGGCGCATTGGACGGGCTATAGCACCAGGTCCTGTTTCTGGTCTCCCCATGATCTCTCCGGGGTATTTTTGGTTACTGGGCGCGCCATTGATCCACGACCCAAGATCGTCACGTTCAATCATGGCTTTCTATTATCCTGTATCTCTTTCCTAAACGTACGCCACCCTACCACATCTGCAACTTTGTAACACTACCGAAACATAATAGACACGACAGAGCAAAAAATACCCCCTATGCTAGATAGTGGTGCACAACTCATAAACTGGGCGCCACACCAGACACCAAGGACAAAACACCACGAGGAGCAGTCCGTATGTTTACCAGTCCCCAAGAAGTTCTCGATTTTATTAAGAGCGACGAAATTGTCTTCGTCGACATTCGATTCACCGATATGCCCGGGGTGCAGCAGCACTTTAACCTTCCGGCAAAGGCGATCGACGAGGATTTCTTCGTCAACGGTCAGCTTTTCGATGGCTCGTCTATTCGTGGTTTCCAGGGCATTGCCGAGTCTGATATGCAGCTTATTCCTGATGTTAAGTCGGCGTATGTTGATCCTTTCCGTCTTGAAAAAACCCTTGTTATTATCTGCTCTATCGTGAATCCCCGCACCGGTGAGCCCTACCACCGTGACCCTCGCGGTGTAGCCGAACGCGCTGAAGCATACTTGCAGTCCACAGGTGTTGCCGATACCGCGTTCTTTGCTTCTGAAGCCGAGTTCTTCGTCTTTGAGGATGTCCGTTACCAGGTAGAGCCCAATTCCGTGTTCTATAAAATCGATTCCGATGAAGCATATTGGAACACCGGACGCAAGGAAGAAGGCGGCAATCTTGGTAATAAGACCCCTATCAAGGGCGGTTATTTCCCGGTCTCCCCTGTCGATAAGCAAGCCGATCTGCGTGATGCTATGTGCGTAGCGATGGATCAGGTTGGACTCGAAGTTGAGCGCAGCCATCACGAGGTCGGTTCCCCTGGACAGGCAGAGATCAACTACAAGTTCTCAACCCTCACCAATGCCGCCGACGACCTGCTGAAGTTTAAGTACGTTATCAAGAACACCGCCGATGAGTGGGGCAAGTCTGTGACTTTCATGCCGAAACCTGTCTTCGGCGATAACGGTTCGGGGATGCATTGCCACCAGTCACTGTGGTTAGGCGGCGAACCGCTCTTCTACGATGAACGCGGATACGCAAACCTCTCCGATATCGCTCGCTGGTACATCGGCGGTCTGATTGAGCATTCCTCCGCTGTGTTGGCGTTTACCAACCCGACCGTTAACTCTTATAAGCGCCTTGTGCCTGGCTACGAGGCCCCCGTAAATATGGTGTACTCGCAGGGTAACCGCTCTGCCGGTATTCGCATCCCGATTACTGGCGCCAATCCGAAGGCTAAGCGTCTTGAATTCCGCGCGCCCGACCCTTCGTGCAATCCCTACTTCGCTTTCTCGGCACAGCTTATGGCCGGTTTGGATGGTATTCGCAACCGTATTGAGCCACCAGCACCGATCGACAAGGATCTATACGAGCTGCCCGCCGAAGAGGCCAAGGATATCAAGAAGGCCCCCGCTAACCTTGAGGAAGCGCTGGCCGCGCTTGAGGCAGACCACGACTTCCTGCTCGAAGGCGGCGTATTCACCGAGGATCTTATTCAGGCGTGGATTGACTACAAGCGCACGAACGAGCTTGAACCGCTCTCGCTGATTCCTCATCCCGCTGGAATACCAGCTGTACTACGGTGTCTAACCGTTAGTTGCAGAAGTTAGAATGCTCCATGTTCTCATATAATGAGGGTATGGAGCATTCTCGTTAATATCTTTGTCATAGAAGCTAGGTCTGCATCTCTGACCCTAAGATATAAATAGAGCAAAAGAGCTCTCTTTTTTCTAGCGTAACGGAACCTAATGTCCGATATATGTGCATATCAAAAACTCATAATGACAGGTCCTGAGAGTTAAGAATATGACCTCTGACAAGCATATTTATTAGCTTTATAATAATTTTTAGCTATTCTTATAGTTTTTTATCTGCCTTTGCTTCATCATAGATTATGCTCATGGCGAGCATACACATACTAACCTTTCCAGAATTTGTATATTCCGGTTGTGCTTTCATATTGACAATACACTGCGGCATTGCCTAGCATAGTAGCCTTCCTCAACTAGTAAACACTGAGAAGATAGACCTATTCGCAAGTTTCCCCACTCAGAAAGAACAGCTCCACAAGGTACTTGATTCCCTCAGTGACCATAATGTGGAATACTTACAAAATCTGGAATTAAGGCTTAACCTTCACGTATGATGAAGCCGCAAGTAAGTTCTTAGGGGATTACTGCCTCCACGTTCTAAAGGAGTTTGACGTGTCGCATGTACTATCACGCCGTACTGTATGTCTATCAGCTGGTCTTACAGCAGTTGCAACTTTCGTAGGTTGCGCTTCCAGCTCGCTGTCGTCCGATGAAGCACTATATAAGAATGACCAGCTATTACCCTCTGCACCAGGCGAGCCCTATACAGGTTCCGATGAAAAGCCTATTCGCACACAAGAGCGTATGTTTATGGCGATGATGGATGCTGACGCCGAGTCTCTCCGTTCCACTCTCACTGAGGATGCTACACTCACCCACATCACAGGCCAAATCCAGACTCGCGATGAGTGGGTACAGTCGGTTGCCGACAAAACTATGTCCTACAGCAATATTGAGGTAGTATCTGCTCGCGTGGAACGAAGTGACAATGGAGCTCAGCTCGTAGCACGCACGCGCACGACCGCAAATATTAATGGGAGCGATGGAACCTGGAATCTCCAACTTGTATCGCAGATACACCCCGATGGTACGCACTTTACGAAGACTGTCGCCTCCCTATGGTCTTAAAGCTCGACCGAACTATCCTAAAGATGCCCTTATGTAAGGAGGGCATCTTCTGTTTTAAGATCTCAAACAGGATGTTTACCTACAGGGCTCGAATTTTATAAAAACAAGATAAGCTGGAGTGAGCTTACAGCGTTATAGACGTTTCTAAAATGGTAATTTACTATTCTTTCCACGGAACAGCTGTATATTCTGTGTTCTCATAGTGCCTAAGGAAATATTTCCATGAATATCCTTATCGGTCTTATACCCGCGCTATTCTGGGGCATTCTGCCGCTGTGCGTATCTAAAATCGGTGGTAAACCGACTCAGCAAATTATGGGTACCACGATGGGTGTGCTCCTCATGGGTATTGCCACTTCCCTGCTTTTCTTCCCGATTCGCCTTGACGCTTGGGCATTTTTTTCTGTGCTTCCTCTCAGGGGCAAGCTGGGCGTTCGGGCAGATGAACCAATATCGCGCATTTACCCAGATCGGTGTTTCTCAAACCATGCCTTTATCGACTGGTATGCAGCTGGTAGGTACTTCGCTGATGGGCGTGGTGGCGTTCGGTGACTGGGGTACCGTTCAAGCTAAGATTATCGGTGCAGTGGCTCTGACGCTCATTATCATCGGTATTTGGATGACCACGAAGCAAGAGAATCCTGACCCACAGTCTGGCGGGAATATGCGGGCCGGTATTATCACACTCTTAATTTCTACCATCGGATATGTTGGATATTCATTCTTTCCCAACTATGTGAGTGTAGACGGGTGGTATAAATTCCTGCCCCAATCAGTGGGTATGGTGGTAGCAGCTATCACGATGTCTATGCTGACCCGTGACGGTACCCGCCCTTGGGATAAGAAGTCTTTACAGAACATTATCTGTGGCGTGATTTTCTCGGGTGCTGCGTTAGCCTACCTAGTGTCTATTGAGCCGCATCGCAACGGTGTTGCCAGCGGGTTTACACTCTCACAGATGAACGTTATTATCTCCACTCTGGGCAGTATCTTACTACTGGGAGAGAAGAAAACGAGGCTGGAGCTGCTGTATGTGTTAGGAGGACTCGCCCTCGTAGTTATTGGCGGCGTTCTTATTGGTACGCTTTAGCTGTACACGCCGCACATTCTCACCGTATATTCTCTAGATTTCGTGTGATTCGCACACATCACGTTAGAATAATGAGAACTGTCTTTTCACCGATATGACCAACGCAGGAGAGCCCGTGTCCAAATTCATCGCCAAGCATTTTGACGAGCTGACCGCTCACGAGTTGCAGCAGATTCATATTATTCGTTCGCTGGTGTTCACAGTGGGTCAGCAATCAACTGATCAGGAGCCTGATGACGCTGATTTCGAATGCATCCATATGGTGAATGAGGACGATTCGGGAAAAGTGCTCGCGTATCTGCGTCTATTCGATCTTGAGAAGGTTCAGGATGCACGCCACCGCTACATTCCGGGCGCGTGGACATTCGGTCGTGTGGCAGTTCACCCAGATGCACGTGGTACCGGCCTGGGACGTAAGCTTTTACACGCAGCCTTGGAATGGATCCGGAATAACACGGACGCAAAAGAAATCGTGATCGCCGCTCAAGCATATCTGAAAGATACCTACTACAGTCCTGAGGGGTTTGTTGAGCGCGGTGAGCACTACATGGAGTCTGGAATCGAGCATGTCGAGATGGTGCTCGATCTACAGCGCTAACCACCGTACCTGCAAAAACTCTTACTACGAGGCTGCAGGGTTTAAGGTTCGTGGTGCCCCTTTATCAAGAAGCCGGGATTGAGCATCTCGACATGGTACTAGAGATCGAGCGGTAGGCTCCATCAAGCTTTCTACTGCGTCCCTAGAACGCACGCACCGATAAGCCGATCAAGTTTACGAATATCGGTGCCTCGCCCAACTTTAATCTTGATGTGGCCTGCTCGGGTCCACAATTCAAGTTCAGCATTGGTGTCAAATAAACCCCGAGCGTTCTCCGATGACCACATGTTAATAGAGCTATAGGGCAGAGAATACATTTCTACTTTCTTCCCCGATAACCCCTGAGAGTCACGCACGATTAAACGCTTCGTCGTAAAAATTGCTGCGTCTCGAAAAGTCTTATACGCAATAATTGGTTCTTCCCCTGGCACCATCAGGTCAAGAGCATCTTGCGGAATGGAGCACTCGCCTATGAAAGTCCAAGCAGCAATAGAGTGTAATGATGATTCCAAAATATCTCCTATGACATGAGTGAGCTTATCAGTATCATACCGTAGCGTTCTCGCCGGAGTTCAATCTATGTCGTGAGCATCCAGAAGCAAGCGTAGAATATGGAAGAGAAGGACGCGCCTGTTGGCTTTGATAGCGCGCACGGACGACAGGAAAGAAGGCAAAACGATGGCATATCAGCCGACTCAGCTCAATGGAGAAACCGTATTCCGCAACGAGGTCTTCCAGACCGGTCTTATGTCGCAGCTGCTCGACGGTGTGTACGACGGCGAAATGACAATTGGTGAACTGTTGAGCCACGGTAACTTTGGGGTAGGAACTTTTAACGGCCTTGATGGGGAGATGGTGGTGCTCGACGGCGATTGTTACCAGGTGCGCCATGACGGCTCGGTTTCTATCCCCCAACTTACTGATCGAACCCCCTATGCAGTGGTCACAAACTTCGTACCCATGATCCGTCGTGAGCTTCCGCAAAACATGCTGCGCACCTCCACCTCACAGGTTCTCGATAATTTTACGGTGTCGAAGAACTACATGTACGCTATCAAGATTTATGGCGAGTTTGAGTGGGTTCGTACTCGTACCGTGGTCAAGCAGGAAAAGCCCTACCCGAAGATGGTGGATGCAACCGAGAATGAGGATATCGTTCAGTTCGATAATCTGACAGGAACGATTGTGGGTTTCCGTACCCCCATCTATGAGCAGGGCATTTCCGTTCCGGGGTGCCACGCCCACTTTATTGACGATGACCGTACTCATGGCGGACATGTAGTCGATTTCAAATTAAAGTCAGCAAACGTAGAAATCTGCCCCGGTACCGGTTTACAGCTGCATCTGCCGCTGACTCCCGAGTTCTCTTCCGCCAACCTCTCCCCCGAAGATTTGGCAGATCAGATCTCAAAGGCGGAAAAACACTAAACCTACCTACGGCGAGGGCGAGCCTCCGAATACTTTTTTTGCGAGTATGCGGAGGCTTTTGCCTGTTTCATCAGCAGCAACAACAGGGCAGCATGCACCGTTCAAAGCGTACCGCTGAGGGCGCAAGCTGTACATCATGCTCACCACAGACATGGAAAAGTGCCTTTATCTGAATAAAGGCACTTTTTCCATGTCTGTGGTGAAACGGAATAATAAGAGGATCAGGCTCTCCTAAGCCTCCGGCACAAAGTCACCGTGTCCGAGGTCACGCAGGGCGGTACGCACCGCCTCCGCGTCAGCATCCAGTTCCTCGACAGTCACGTTAGCGAGCGCATTCGCTGGGTCATATTCCGCCATACTATCCGCTGGGAACAGATGAATATGCGTGTGTGGCACATCGAACCCGGCAATCATAAGCGCCACCCGGTCTTTATCGAAAGCTCGATCTAGAGCACCGGAAATCTTATGCGCTACTGCGAAAAGATGCGCCGCAAGCTCCGCCGGCAGCTCAGGCCAACGGTCAATCTCTTCACGCGGAACCACAAGCAGATGCCCGTGCGATGCGGGCTGAATATCCATAAACGCCACGCATTTCTCATCTTTCCAGACAAAACGGCCCGGAATCTCGCCGTCAATAATCTTGGTAAAAATACTGCTCACTCTATCCTCCAAAATCTAGAACTTGACCGTGTCACCGGGGTTTAGATGCGAATATTCGGTACCGTACTTGTTGCTAAAGGTAGTAATCAAACCCTCGATAATTCCCGTACCATTCTCATTAATCATGCCATTGTGAATGGGGTACGCATGCCGTGCTCCCACCGCGATCACAAAATCGATAACTTCTTGAACCTTGCTCCAGGGCGCGTGCACCGGCACCAAAACATGAGGAGCTTTCGCACCATGTGGCACCACGAGGGAATCACCGGGGTGGTACACAACACCGTTAATGAGGTATCCAATATTGGCGATCGTAGGGATCAGAGGGTGAATCAGCGCGTGCTGACCGCCAAAGGTCTGTACATCAAAACCGGGCACCGAAAATTCGCTATCTGCCGATACAACGGTGACGTAGGCGTTTGGCGCGGTATCAAGAATTTTCTCTGCGACAGCTTGCGGCGCCCAAATACGTAACTGTGGCTTTTCGGCGATCAAAGGCAGCACACGATCGGCATCGAAATGATCGGGATGCTCGTGTGTAATCAAGAGGTAGTCCGCGCCATCAAGCAGCTGAGCATGTTCTCCCTCAGGCGCGAAATTTCCGGGGTCAAACACTAGTACATGACCGTCGTGCTCCATCCGCACACTTGAATGGGTATATTTTGTCAGTTCCATGGTTCCAGTCTACTCGCCAGAATCGAGCCTGCTCTAGTGCTGTACCATGGCTAACTACAGGGTAATCTAGAATTTTCACCACGTGAGAGAATTAATAACTCGCACTTGATATGCAAAATTTTAGTGTAGAGTCATTAGAAAAGGCTCACAAACCCGCATACTACTTGGGTGTGCCCCACCCGGAAGGTTATGTTTTGGATACTCATATTCCCGTCCGCAAGATCGTGAAACAGGCAGAGGCGCGCAACACCAAGCAGCGCCGCATTATCAAGGCCACGATGGCCGAACTGGGCGATTTTATTTCGGCGCAGGATTTGCACCTCACCCTAGCTAACCGTAAAGAACAGGTGTCTTTGGCGACGACCTATCGTGTGCTCCAGTCTCTCGCTAATTCGGGAGAACTGGATGTCGTGAAGGGTGTCGAAGGCGAGTCACTTTACCGTCATTGTCAAGGCGATACGCACCATCATCATCTTCTGTGCCGCCGTTGCGGTAAGGCCGTGGAGCTTGAGGCACCCGCTATTGAGGATTGGGCCCTTGATATGGGGAAAAAATACGGGTTCTCGGAATTGGAGCATGTAGTTGAAGTTACCGGCTACTGCCCTGAATGCACTCTGGAACTCCGTGATGAAGAAAATCGGTTGACGGGGCGCCAGTAAATAAGACCTGAATCCTGGTTCATCCCGCAGAGTATGCGCTACTCTTAAAGTCTGTTGCCCACAACTCTTGGTTGAGTTGTGGGCAACAGACTTTAAGATTCTCTAGAAAAGAGCCGCTACTAGACGCTCGCAGGGTGATGATGTGCATCCCCTGTGTCTGCCGGGCGATGCGACCCGATGCACTGTGCCGCCTCCTAATTCCGCCAATAATGCGGCAGATAAGATAAATTACGAAGGAGACACTGGTGACATAAGGGACTAATCGGTAGCGAACCGGCAAGCGCAAGCAAAATACCGCCCACGATAGCCATTTCCGCAAAAAAATCACCGAGAGAATAAGCGCTTTAAGCGGGGATGCGGTCACCTGAAGTGCCGCGGCAGACGGAGTAATCAAGAGGGCCAGCACCAGCAGAGAGCCAACGACCTGAACCGAAAGCGCTACGGCGATACCCAGAACCACCATAAAAACCAGGGATAGGGTACGCATAGGAACGCCTTTTGCCTGAGCCACTTCGGGATCGAGTGAAGCGAAGCTCAGTGGCCGCCAGACCAGAGTCAGGATTGCGATAATTACGATGGCTCCAGCGATCATGGCGTTCAGCTGATCGCCATCGACCGAAACAATCTGACCGGTTAAAAGCGAGAATTTATTGGCGCTCCTGCCCTGGTAGAGCGAGAGAAAGAGAATGCCTAAACCCAAGCCAAAGGGCATGAGGGCACCAATGACCGAGTTTGATTCGCTTTTCTTTACGCCCATCATGCCGATCAGCAAGGCGGAGACAATAGATCCGATCATCGACCCGGTAATGACATCGTACCCCAGCAGAAGTGCCAGCGCGGCACCCGCAAACGACATTTCAGATACACCGTGCACGGCAAAGGCATGATCGCGCATCATAACAAACATGCCGACGAAACCGCCGATGATACCGAGGACTGCACCCGCAAGAATAGAGTTCTGCAACAGCTGAACCAGTTCGCTGTATCGGTCGAAAACAAAAATCCGCGAAAGTAAATCGTTCTGCTGCTGGCTTGCCGCAAGCACCGGAGAGATTACTGTGGAAAGAATCATTGGGGTGTCCCTCCGCCTTTGTGCTCGGCATGATATTTCGTTGTGTTAGAAGAATCTTCTAAGGCACCCGCCGCGCTCGCGGTTTTGACCGGTTTGCCCGAGGATGCATCATGATCCGTCTCGACTGCAATTTCTCGAAGGTCCTGATGCGCACCATGAAGGTTCTGCTCCCCACCTACCACATGGCAATGGTCGCTGGCATGGGTCTCCCCTACCACAACGTAGCGCCCGTTGGATTTCAGCACGTTGATGGGGGTTCCATAAAGATCGCTCAGGGTTTCGCTGTTCATGACCTCGGGTACAGTTCCTACGGTAAATCGCCCGTTGGCGAGATATAAGACGCGATCAACATGCTCAATGATGGGGTTAATCTCGTGAGTTACGAAGATAACAGAGCCACCCTGATCGCGGTTAAACCGATGAATCAGATCAGCAACCGCGTATTGATGGTTCAGGTCGAGAGAGAGAAGAGCTTCATCAGCAAGCAGCATTTGGGGGTTATTCGCGAGAGCTTGGGCTATGCGCAGTCGCTGCTGTTCGCCCCCTGAAAGCAGACCAACCGGAACATTGGCGTATTCTAAAGCGCCGACGGCCTCTAAGAGTTCATTGACTTTGCACGATACTTTCTGCCGCCCAACCGGATTCCCCAGCGGTGGCCGTCGATGCCCAAGCCAACGAGGTCGCGGGCACGCATCGGGGTTGATGGGTCGATTGCTTTTTGCTGGGGAATGTAGCCTACGCCGGGGTTTCCGGCGCGAGCTGGTTTGCCCAGAACAGAGATCGTGCCGGTATTCATCACGGTGAGTCCGAGGGCTACTTTGAGGAATGTAGATTTTCCGGAACCGTTCGGCCCAAGGACCGCGAAATATTCTCCTTGAGCAATGGACAGGTTGAGGTCATTCCAAAGGGTACGGGTTCCAAAAGCGAGGTTACCCCCGCGTATTTCTATCGCGGGGGTGCCTGATGGTGTCGTATTTTTCACTTAGGAAAGTGCCTTTTCGAGATTTGAAACGTTAGTCTTCATCCACGATAGGTAATCGGTGTTTTCGGGGAGAGTTTCGGTAAAGGAAACGTGGGCAACCCCCGCGTCTTTAGCCGTTTGAAGCACCTCTTTGGTTTGTGAGGTTTCGGTTTGCTCATTGTATGCCACCAGGGAGACCTGCTTCTCAGTCACCAAATCTTGGGTTTCCTTAAGCACAAGTGCCGGAACGTCTTTCTCAGCTTCGATAGATTCCGCGAATTCCTCAGGGGTTGCATTCTCTGCACCCGTGGAGGCAATCAGGTAATCCGGCACAGGTTCGGTTGAAATATATTTCTTGCCCTTACCGTTAATCTTCTTCGCTGAGGAGTCCAGAGTATCAAGTTCTGTGCCGAGTTTCTTAGCATTTTCGCGGTAAGAGTCTGCATGTGCGGAATCCAGCTGTGCCAAGTCTTCTGCTACTTCGGTGGCAACTTTCTTCATGGTGTCGAAGTCGTACCAGAGGTGTTCGTTAAACTCGTGGGCGTGTTTATGTTCTTCACCGTCTTCATGGTCATGATGACCGTCCTTGTGGTCTTCGGCGAGATGATCATATTCACTGTCAGTTAGTTTCCCGCTCAGCTTGACGGCGTTGACAACCTTCTGTGAGCTATTGTCTTTGCCTGCCATATCTTCAAGGAACTGGTCGTAGCCGCCTCCATTGACGACAACAAGACCTGCGTCCTTCGTTTTAACACGGTCTGCTGCGGTTGCTTCATAGGAGTGAGGGTCAGTGCTAGTTGACGCAATAATAGGGGTAACGTCTACGTTGTCCCCTCCCACCTGCTTGACAATATCGGCATAAACGTCAGTGGTTGCAACAACTTTTACTTTCCCGCCGTCGTTGCCTGATGACCCGTTGGAACCCGAGTTAGCGGTTGAGCAGCCACTCACCATGAGAGATACTCCAGCCAATACCGTTATGGTGCTCATGAGTTTTTTCATGTTATTTCTTCTTTCGACTGCGGCGCGAATATTTTCCGAGCGAGTTTTACCAGGCTACGCAAGGTGAAAACGATTTTCAATTACGACGCGCCGGGTTTGCTGATGCATTACCACTAAAATCACGCCATATACCGTATAAACAACTCTTTATTGTTCATCTTGGCTTATCCCTTCAGAGTGCGATGTGCCGGCTTTACGCCGCTTCGAGTCCTGTGTCGTATCACGAATTTCGCCCACAAGTTCTTCGATCACATCTTCCATGAAAGACCACACCTAATAATGTGCCCGAAGTGTCTACGACCTGCGCCAGATGCGAGCGATTCTGCTGCATGGTGGCGAGCGCATCGTCAATTTCGGTCGTCGGTGTTAGAACGGTCAAAGACCGCAGTTTATACCAGGGAAAGGGCTGGTCTGTGCGTTCAGGGGCTACGTCCAGGGCATCCTTGAGGTGCAGGTACCCCATATAGATTCCGGCTTCATCGTGGACGGGAAAACGAGAATATCCGGTGCGTGCTACGGCGTGTTCTACCTCTGCCGGAGTACATCCAAAGGGCAGTGTATGCACGTTGTCCCGACTTACCATAATCTCAGAAACATGCTTCCCGCTAAATTCGAGAGCGCCGCCGATAACGCCGGCATCGTCCTCGACGGTGCCTTCTGCCGTGGATTGTGCAACGATAGACTGCAGCTCGCCTAGGGTAAAGGTAGAAGCGACCTCGTCTTTAATATCCACCCGCATCCAGCGTAAAAGCATGTTTGACATACCGTTAAGAAACGCCACGATGGGAGCAAAAACATGCGAAACCTGTACCAACGTAGGAACAATCCACAGGGCAATACCGCGCGCTGCTAGAGTAACCGCAGCATTTTTCGGCACCATTTCACCAAAAATAACGTGCAGATACGTCACCACGATAAGGGTAACGACGAAGGCAAGAATATCGACCGTGGTGTGCGGAAGACCAAGTAACTCTAAAGGTGACCCCAGCAGATGGTGCAGAGCAGGTTCGGAAACGTTCAGAATCAGCAGAGAACAAATCGTAATACCCAACTGGCAGGTAGCCAACATCAGAGAGACGCGTTCCAGTGCGTAGAGCACCACTTTTGCGCGTTTATTTCCCCCATCCGCCAGGGGCTCTATTTGGGCTCGGCGGGTAGACATGATGGCAAATTCACCTGCGACAAAAAATGCATTGCCGATAAGCAAAATAACGAGGAGTGCTATAGCTATCCAGTCATTCATGAGCGCACCTGCCGATTCTGCAAAACCGCTGGCTGCGATACGAGCCCTTCCCCGATGCTGTCGGGAATAAAGCGGATGCGGTCTACCCGGCGTCCTTCAATATAGTCTACGCGCAGAATACCGCCAGGGATCGGTACCTGGTCACCCTGTTCAGGTATGCGCCCCAGCTGCTCCATCATAAAACCGCCCACGGTTTCGTAGGAAGGATGCTCGGCGATGACACCGGGAATAAATTCGTTAACCTCATTCGGGCGACGCAAACCTGAGAACACCCAGTCGCCGTTACCAAAACGTAGAGGCCGTTCCGTTCGCCCTTGATCGTGCTCATCGGATACCTCGCCCACAATTTCTTCAACAAGGTCTTCAAGAGTCACAATTCCCGATGTTCCGCCGTATTCGTCGAGGACGACGGCAAGTTGTAATGCTCCTTCACGCAGCTGAGTAAGAAGCGCATCCACGTGCAGCGTTTCAGGAACCTGCAGCACGTCATCAGCCAATGCACCGGCTTCCAGGGTTTCACGCACATCGGTTGGAACCCCGACAGCTTTCTTCACATGGATAACGCCCACAATATTGTCATGATCTCCACGATAGAGAGGAAAACGCGAATGCCCGGTCGCACGGGCCTGCTCTATAACCTCTGTTACGGGCGCCGTATCTTCGAGCATCGTAACCCGCCCTCGCGGAGTCATCACCTCGGAAGCGGTAAGTTCAGCAAAACTAAGCGTGCGATCCACAAATCGAGCCGTATCTGAATCCAAGGTTCCCTGCTCCGCAGAGCGACGCACCATTGCCGAAAGCTCTTCGGGACTGCGGGCAGCAGAAAGTTCCTCCTGAGCCTCCATGCCGAAGAGACGAAGAATTCTATTGGCAGACCCGTTCATCACGACGACCACAGGTTTCATGATGCGCGTAAATATAAGCTGCGCAGGCGCGACTTGCCGCGCCACCCGGTAGGGTTCAGCGATCGCAAGGCCTTTAGGCACCAGTTCACCGAGGAGCATCGATAACAGGGTGGCAATTCCCATAGCAAGCACAAGGGTCAGGGTTGAAGTTACAGCCCTAGGAAGACCCCACGAAGAGATAAATCCAGCGGTTAACGCATTAATGGAAGCGTCGAGTGTGTACCCCGTGAGCAGAGTCGTGATCGTAATGCCAATTTGGCAACTTGAAAGCTGTGTTGAGAGAGTACGTAAGCATTGAAGAACGGCGTTAGCGCGAGTATCACCTTTTCTCGTTCTTGATACACGGTCGCGGTCTCAAGCGCCACAAGTGAGAATTCGACAGCTACGAAGAAACCGGTTCCTAGAATGAGTGCGATGCCGAGAGCAAGAAGTATAAAGTTCATGCGTTCACCGCGCACCCAACGTCATCAGGACGACGAGCGTCATAAAAGTGTAATATTCGACAGTCTGTATTGGGGTAACTGAAGGGGTCATCCATAGCCCATATTCTAGCGAATGTTTAAGGCAATTTTGCAGTGGTCACTACGCTTTCCTTTAGATATCAATGTAAAACAGAGATGCATAAGCTCCCATGAGCACAATATCTCGCAGAACTTACCCACCCTCAAGGCATGTTTTGCCTTCCTACAAGCGTGTTCCCGTGAAGAACAACTCACCGTATCCGCCGGGTTCAGCTGGAAAGTTCGGGTGAGTTCTCACTAAACTAGGTTATAGAGTATTTGGTGCGCTGCAGCTCTTGCAGTCCGCAATGTATGCGAGACTTGAAGAGGCACACACAAAGCCAACTTATACTCAGCGTGATGATTCGCCCCTCGAAGATGCGGGTCGTCTGTGCCGGATTTCTCCGGACGCGACGGATAAATTCACAGTCAAGGAAGAGGCGTTTACAGTGCCAAATCTGCCAGATCACCTGGTACCTGAGGAATTTGCCGGTAACGAATGGTTCGTCGAAGAACAATATGAACGTTATCAGCAAGACAAATCTCGTGGATCCTTCGTGGTGGCCCATTTTTCAGTCCATTGATAAGGCCCTTCAAGGAACTCCGGCGGCCTCCGCCCCGGTAACAGCTATCCAAAAAGCCGAGGCGATACCTTCTGCTCCAGCCGCTGCAGCATCTATTACTACCCCGGAGCCTCAGCCTGCCGCACCAATAAAGTCGGCAGCATCACCCGCTCCTAAAACCTCATCAAAGGCAGAAAACGTGGAACCTGTAGAAGATAAAATTGTGCCCTTACGCGGACCGGCTAAAGCTGTTGCCGCCAACATGGAAGACTCGCTCACCGTTCCAACCGCTACGACGGTGCGCGCGGTACCAGCTAAGCTGCTGATTGAAAACCGTTCTGCCATCAACGCTTATTTGGCTCGAACCCGCGGCGGCAAGATTTCTTTCACGCACATCATTGGGTACGCCGTTATTCGTGCGCTCGCTGCCATGCCTTCAATGAACGTCACCTACGGTCATGATGAAAAAGGCAAACCGATTGCTATTCACAATGCGAACGTGAACTTCGGTCTGGCTATCGATCTGCCCCGCCCTGATGGCTCCCGCAACCTCGTGGTTCCGAATATCAAGGGTGCACAGACCTTGAGCTTCTTGGAGTTCTGGCAGGCCTACGACGATATCGTCAAACGTGGTCGTGCAGGCCAGCTTGGGCTGGAAGATTTCCAGGGAACTACGGTTACTCTCACGAACCCTGGCGGTATCGGTACCGTACACTCTGTTCCTCGTCTTTCGAAAGGGCAGGCCGCAATTATCGGTGTGGGTGCTCTTGAATACCCTGCTGAGTTCCGTGGTGTGGCGGAGACGATGGTAGCCCAGCACGCTATTTCCAAGATTATTACCCTTACGAGCACCTATGACCACCGCGTTATTCAAGGTGCTGGTTCCGGCGAATTCCTTAAGATAGTAGAGAGCTACCTCTTAGGCGCCGAAGGATTCTATGACGAAATCTTCCAGGCTATTCAAATTCCCTTCGAACCTGTTCGATGGAGCCAGGATAATCAGGTTAATCCTGATACTGAGGTTTCTAAGGTCGCCCGCATTCAGCAGCTTATCCACGCGTACCGCGTGCACGGTCACCTTATCGCCCGCACCAACCCAGTGGGCTACCAGCTACATTCAAACCCCGATTTGAATGTAGAAAGCTACGGTCTGACTCTGTGGGATCTGGATCGAGTATGGCCTACGGGAGGGTTTGGCGACAAAGAACAGCTTCCTTTGCGTACTATTCTGGCGCGTCTACGTGAGGCATATGCGGGTACTCTCGCGGTCGAGTACATGTACATGGAAGACCGCAAAGCCCGTGAATGGTTCCAAGAGAAGCTGGAGCATGGCTACAGCAAGCCTAGCCGCGAACGTCTGATGCATGTTCTGGAGAAGCTTGTTGAGGCCGAGGCCTTTGAGACCTTCCTGCAGACCAAGTACCTGGGTCAGAAGCGTTTCTCACTCGAAGGCGGAGAGTCGCTCATTCCTCTGCTGGATGCGATCATCAACAAGGCGGCAGATAATGATATGCACGGGGTCGCTATCGGTATGGCGCATCGTGGCCGCCTCAATGTTCTGACCAACATCGCGGGTAAGTCTTACGCCCAGATTTTCCGTGAGTTCAGCGGTACTGCGGCACCATATGAAGGTGGTTCTGGCGATGTGAAATACCACCTTGGCACCGAGGGCACGTTCACCTCTACCTCAGGCAAGCAAACTCAGGTGTATTTGGCTGCTAATCCTTCACATTTGGAGGCTGTTAACACCGTTCTGGAAGGCATCGTGCGCGCCAAGCAGGATGTTCTTAACGACCAGGGTATCGAAGGTCATCCCATTCTGCCCATCTTGATTCATGGTGACGCCGCGTTTGCCGCACAGGGTATCGTCATGGAAACCTTGCAGATGGCTAATCTGCGTGGCTACACTACCGGCGGTACCGTACATATCGTGGTGAATAACCAGATCGGCTTCACGACATCTCCGAAGGATGGCCGTACCGCCACCAACGCAACCGATATTGCTCGGATGACCAAGGCGCCTGTCTTCCACGTAAACGCCGACGACCCCGAGGCCGTAGTTCGGGCAGGTCGTCTCGCATTCGAGTATCGCGAGCGCTTTGGCCGCGATGCCGTAATTGATTTGCTCTGCTACCGTCGCCGCGGTCACAACGAGGCTGATGACCCGTCGATGACTCAGCCGAAGATGTACCAGGTGATTGATAATATGCCTTCGACCCGCACCAAATATGCAGAGGCTCTGGTGGGTCGCGGCGATATCACCCAGGAAGAAGCGGATGAGGCATTGAGTGCATACCACTCGAAGCTGGATGCGATCTTCAGTGAGACCCAGGCGGCCGTACCCGCTCCTGAGGCGCCCAATGTCGCTGGGCTTGAGCTGCCGGCCTCTCAGCAGAGCACCGAAATTGTTCATGGCGGTAACACCGCGATCTCTCGCGATACCTTCGAGCACATCGCAAAAGCATTCGGCAAAGTTCCCGAGGGCTTCACGGTTCACAAGAAGCTCAAGAAACTGTGTGAACAGCGTGTTGAGATGGGCACAAACGGCAAGGTCAATTGGGGCATGGGCGAGCTTCTGGCCTTTGGCTCTCTGCTCATGGAAGGCACCGATGTGCGTATGAGCGGCCAAGACGTTCAACGCGGTACCTTCGTGCAGCGTCACGCGGTGCTGCATGATCATCTCACCGATGACGAATGGTCACCGCTGCAGCATCTCTCGGATCATCAGGGCAAGCTACGTATCTACAATTCACTTCTGTCTGAGTACGGTGTCATAGGCTTCGAGTATGGATACTCGGTTGAACGTCCCGATTCGATGGTGGTGTGGGAGGCCCAGTTCGGTGACTTTGCGAACGGTGCCCAGACGATTATCGACGAGTTCGTGTCATCGTCTGAACAGAAGTGGGGTCAGCGTTCTTCGCTGGTTCTTCTGCTCCCCCACGGTTATGAGGGGCAGGGCCCGGACCACTCATCAGCACGTATAGAGCGGTACCTGCAGTTGTGCGCTGAAAACAATATGACGGTTGCTGTGCCTTCTACCCCGGCATCGTATTTCCACCTGTTGCGTCGTCACGCACAGCACCGCCCGTATAAGCCGCTTGTGGTTATTAGCCCTAAACAGCTCTTGCGTTTGAAGGCTGCCTCATCCTCAATTGAGGACTTCACGGAGGGATCGTTCCAGCCCGTTATTGGCGATCGTTCCGGTGTTACTCCGGCTCAAGTTGAGCGTGTAGTCTTTGTCTCTGGTCGTCTCTACTACGATCTTGAGGCTGAGCGTGCAAAGCGCGGTGATACGAAAACCGCTATCGTCTCCGTTGAGCAGCTTTACCCCCTGCCCGAGGCAGAGGTCAAGGCACAGCTGGATTTGTACTCGAACGCCACCGATATTGTATGGGCACAGGATGAGCCCGCTAACCAGGGTCAGTGGCCGTTTATGGCTTTGAACCTGCTGCCACTTATTGACTACCGGATGCGTTTGGTGTCCCGCCCTGCGTCGGCATCTCCCGCAGCAGGTACGGGTAAACGCCATGCCGCTGAAGCTGAGGCACTGATGAAGCAGGTCTTCGAAGGCTAAATCCTTGTGGGGTAAAGCTCCATCACAACCGTAGCTTCACAGCGAGTTTTATAACTCGTGCGATTGTGGAAGACTGTAGTGATGGGGCTTTTCCTATGCCTCAAGTGGATTTTTCATCACGATTGGATCAAAAATTTTCGAGGAGTTCGAAAACATAACTCGAACACCTTATGCTTAAACAAAAGGACAGAGCGTTTACGTACTGCAGACGCAAGATATCAACGGAAGAAAGAACCCCGTGGAGCAACGCAATATTCGACTTGTAGCGGTTGGAGACGACCTGCTCGCCGGTGTCGGTGACCCCCGCACCCTAGGTTGGTTTGGTCGCGTGATGGCACGTACCCCGCAAACTAGTGCATCCATTTCAGCCTATAATCTCGCCGCCCCGAATGAAGGAAGCGAGCAGTTGAGTACTCGATGGTTTGATGAGGCACGCCGCAGGTTCCTTCCCGGTGCCGATAACCGTTTGGTCATAGCTCCCTCAACTTTTGACATTGATTTGGGACTCACCAGTGCACGTTCACGCTTGAATCTTGCCAATATGGTGGACATGGCGTCTCAGAACAGCATCCGTGTACTTGTGGTGGGCCCTCCCCCGACTCTCGACCCGGAGCGTAACCGTCGCATCGCTGATCTTTCGGCGGCTTATGCAGATGTAGTAACCCGCCGTAATCACGTGTATGTCGATACGTTCAACCCTCTTTTGCACCACGAACAATGGCGCAATGATCTGGCCGCTAATGATGGGCGTCCGGGGCAGTCTGGATACGGTCTCATGGCGTGGCTTGTGCTCCACCGCGGTTGGTACAGCTGGCTTAACCTTCCCGAGCAGTAAGATCTTACGCAGACAGAGTATCTAGATCTCCATATTTTTCGCATCAGCCTGTTGGTAAGATGCATTCAAGCCGTTTCTATGAAAAAATAGACGGCGTTGCCCTATGCGTTTAAGCCTGTGCTAAGACTCGGGGCGGTTAGTTTAGAGCCTCGCTGGCTTTCTTTGAGCAGAGGTTCACAATTCTGAAGGAGGCTCCTATGAGCAAGCGCGGTCGTAAGCGCAAGGACCGTCGTAAAGGCGGCGCAAACCACGGTAAGCGCCCCAACGCATAAGGTATCTTGCTATACGTAAGCCCCGGTGGTCTTTCACCGGGGTTTTGCTTTATCGAATTATCTGGCCTTTCAGCTAATGATCGTACTGCGGATACCGGGAATAATTCATTCGAGCGAGCCGTTACATTCCCCGAAGCCTCACACGAAGGTATGCTGTACACAGGCCCCCAAAAGTCATTACACGACAGAAAAGAGCACCTATGAGCGAGTCCAACGCCGCAGAAGCGACGGCGACTCTCACACCTCGTGAATTACGTGAGCGCTTCACTGCGGATGCCATGCAATACGTCGATCAGCTTTATGCCGCTGCCTTACGCATGAGCAGGAATTCGGCAGACGCCGAAGACCTCGTTCAAGAGACGTATACGAAAGCCTTTGCCTCTTTTCACCAGTACAGGCAAGGTACCAATCTCAAGGCGTGGCTGTACCGTATTCTGACCAATACATACATTAATCTGTACCGTAAACGCCAGCGAGAGCCGCAGCAGGCACATACGGAATCCGTCGAAGACTGGCAGTTAGCCCAAGCGGGCGCTCATGATGCTTCAGGGCTACGCTCAGCCGAGATGGAGGCTCTGGATGCGCTCCCGGACACCGAAGTACGGCAGGCTCTCGCCTCACTCACCGAAGACTTCCGCATGGTGGTGTACTACTCCGACGTCGAGGGGTTCTCATATAAAGAGATCGCCGAGATTATGGATATTCCATTAGGAACGGTCATGTCGCGGCTGCACCGCGGACGCCGCATTCTGCGCGAAAAATTACTGGATTATGCTCGCGAGAATGGTTTACGCCCTTCGACTATCGCAAAGGTCGAAGCAAAAGCGGCGAAGAAGAAATAGACTCAGTTTTATAAACTCGGAAGAAAGGAGTCTGCTATGGAAGAGCAAACACCCGAGAATAGCACGGCACTTACCGAAGATTGTGGCGGCAACCCCTGTTCCACAACACTCAAAAACCTTTATGAATATCTTGATGGTGCTCTCACCGCTGAGGAAATACAAGAAATTCAGAGGCACCTTGATGCTTGCTCGCATTGCGCCGAAGCGAAGGATCTTGAGGTCCTTTTGCGTGCGAAGATCAAATCTTCGTGTGACGAGCAGGCGCCTGAATCCCTCAAAGCCAGGCTTTTGGAACATATTGATGAATTTTGTTCGGCGAGCGCCTAAGCCTTCACCGCCTTTGGTCTAAGTTCGCGGCATACTACGGCGGGGAGAAAACTCGACTACCGGGTTTCTCCTCGCTATTCTTCTATAAACCCGCATAATATTGTGTGTTCACCGCGAAAAATGATACACCGTTTTACCTGGATTCTCACCCGTTTGGGGTACCCACCCGGTAGAATGGTTGAAGTGTATGGGCGCGAAGAAGAGCGTCCTCAGGTACAGAGAACCGGCGAGTTCCAGCGCAAACACCAGACAGATTATGGGAGGCAGAGAGTTATACCGATGAGCGAATTGAGTACGGCGCAAAATACCATGGCACATGCATGGGAAGCCCCCACGTACCGGGGTGCGCCTGGGATGAGCGCACGGATGCGCATCCCCGGCTCCAAATCGCTCACCAACCGTTACCTGCTCCTCGCGGCTCTTGCTGATTCTCCCTCACGGTTGCGTGCTCCCCTACACTCGCGAGACTCAGCCCTCATGATTTCCGCTTTAGAGGCACTCGGAGCCCAGTTCGAGCGTATCGAGACAGGTTCGGAGTTTGGTCCTGATCTTCTCATAACCCCTCTAAATCTTGCTTCGGCTCCCCCAATGGTAAAGATTGATTGTGGACTTGCGGGAACGGTCATGCGTTTTGTACCCGCTCTTGCTGCTTTGCTTCCGGGTGATTACAACTTTGATGGTGATCCACAAGCCCGCAAACGGCCGATGGCGGCGCTCTGCGATGGTCTGCGTCAGCTAGGGGCGCGTATTGAACGATCGGGCAATGATTCCGTAGATACCTTGCCTTTCACCCTGCATTCCCCCGGACTTGCGGCCGCATCCGGTACTCCCGCAGAGATCTTTATTGATGCTTCGGCTTCATCGCAATTTGTATCTGCTCTGCTCTTGATTGCGCCTAGGCTTCCTCAGGGGTTAACGATTCGTCACCGGGGAAACGCCGATGCCTTCGATACCTCATATTGAGATGACTCTGCAGACTCTCCGTGACTTGGGTGTACGCGCCGAAGCTGTTGCTGATGAATACGCCTGGCGTGTATTCCCAGACACTATTTCCGGGTTTGATGTCACGGTTGAACCGGATCTTTCTAACGCTGGTCCTTTCCTTGCAGCTGCGATGGTAACGGGCAACTCAGTGACTATTCCCGATTGGCCCGCTCCTACAGCAGACGGTTCCCCCGGAACAACGCAGGGAGGTGATGAGTGGCGTACCATTCTGCCCCGTTTAGGCGGTGCCGTTGAATTCTCTAATGGTTCGCTCACAGTCACCGGGCCCGAAGATATAACCCGGCTTTCCGGGGTCGAGTTTAACCTACAGACTGCAGGCGAACTCGCGCCCACAGTTGCCGCTCTCGTTGCGCTTCTTGACTCTCCCGAGCACTCTCACTGGCATTGGGCACCTGCGTGGGCATGAGACTGACCGCCTCGCAGCTCTCGTCGCTGAGATTAACCGTTTGGGCGGGCTTGCCGAAGAAACAGCCGACGGTATTCGCGTTCTTCGCCCCGTTCGACGTCTGCCTCAAGACTCTCCTGTGACGGTACAGACCTATGAAGACCATCGAGTAGCAACGTTCGCGGCGGTTATTGGACTTCACGAACCCGGAGTGCGCATCGAAAACGTTCAGACAACCGCAAAAACACTCCCACAATTCACAGCGCTTTGGCAAAAAATGCTTTCGCAATGGAAAGGAGCGCGCTCGTGAATCCATCCCGAAACCGGTCTTTCGACGAGTGGGATGAATCCGACGTTCGAGTTCGCCCCAATAAAAAGGGTTCTCGACCCCGCACTAAGGAACGCCCCCGGTACAAGCACGCTATACGCGGTCGCGTCGTCACCGTCGATCGTGGTCGGTGGTCAGTAGTTGTCGATGAAGGCACCCCACAGGAGCGGACTCTTATCGCGGCACGGGCACGCGAATTGCGCCGTACCCCCATTGTCACTGGAGACTTTGTGGATGTAGTCGGAGATATATCCGGCGCAAAGACACCCTAGCGCGCATCGTTCGTTTGGGAGAGCGTTCTTCGGTACTGCGCCGCAGCGCCGATGACACAGATACAACCGAACGTGTGGTGGTGGCCAATGCGAACCAGCTGGTCATTGTGGTTGCTGCTGCGAATCCGCAGCCGCGCACAGGTTTTATTGATCGAGCCGTCGTTGCCGCATATGATGCCGGGATAGAGCCTATTTTGTGCATTACAAAAACCGATGTTTCTCACCCTCAGCAACTACTCGATTATTACAGTGCCTCGGGGCTAAAAATTGTACTCTCGGGGTCAGCTGACGGTCGAGCCCCAAGTGAGTCTGGAGCCGAGGGTCTTCTGCATGCACCCGTTCATAAGCTTCTCGAAGAGCTTGTGGGTAAGGTATCTGTGCTTCTCGGGCATTCGGGGGTCGGTAAATCTACTTTGGTGAATGCGCTCACTGGTGCAGACCGTGCGACTGGGCATGTTAACGCCGTTACGGGGCGGGGTCGTCATACGTCTTCGTCAGCTCTGGCCTTACAGCCCGTATCCACGCCTGAGCTTCATGTACCACCCGGAACCTGGATTATCGATACTCCGGGTATACGTTCTTTCGGACTGGCTCATGTTCCGCCGGAGCAGGTTGTACAGGCGTTCCCCGATCTGGCTCCTGGCGAGCAGGACTGCCCTAAGGGCTGTCTTCATGCGGCTCAGGCGGTAGATTGCGGTATAAATACTTACGTGCAGGCGGGTAAAGCGGGGGCCAGTGGCGCGGCGCGTTTGGATTCGCTGCGAAAACTTTTGCAGGTTGTTCCTGATGAAGAAGCTGATTCCGATAAAGAGCTTGGGGCACTCGTGTAATCGCTCGTATCCTGTACATAAGTTCCTAAGACCACACACGGTAACATTTGACGACTAATGAGAGATTCATGAACTTTACGACGTCATACACTGATGATTTGAGGCTGGCGCATATCCTGGCGGATAACGTGGATCGCGTCAGCATGTCCCGGTTTAAAGATCGGTCTTTTACCGTGGAACACAAAAGCGACGGTACTCCAGTGACCGAGGTGGATCGTGAGGTCGAAGAACTTCTGCGTGCACAACTCTCGCGGGTACGCACACGCGACGGTATTATCGGTGAAGAGCTAGGCTCAACAGGTACGGCTGCCAGGCAGTGGGTTATCGATCCTATTGATGGTACGCAGAATTTTGTGCGTGGTGTTCCGGTGTGGGCCACACTCATCGCTCTCCTCGATCAGGGTGAGCCGGTTATGGGCCTTGTATCTGCCCCGGCGTTACAGCGACGTTGGTGGGCTGCGCAGGGTACAGGTGCCTACGCAGGCAAATCGCTAACTCAGGCTACACGACTTCAGGTGTCGAGCGTCCCCACGGTCTCTGGAGCCTCGCTCTCCTATGCCGAGTTCAAAGGATGGGAGGGGCTGGGGCTCGAGCAGAAGTTTTCTCTCGCTAGTCCATGCGGTTAACAGTTCCCGTGCCTATGGTGATTTCTGGTCATATTGTCTGGTGGCCGAAGGGGCTGTTGATATTGCCTGTGAAGCTCAAGTTGCACTCCACGATATTGCCGCGCTAGTTCCGCTTGTGCATGAAGCAGGCGGGACCTTCACAACAGCAGCTGGTTACGATGCAGTAGCTACAGCGCAGGCAGAAGGTACCGCCAGTACTTTGGCTACTAATGGGACCTTGCATCGTTCTGTGATAAGCCAGCTTACGCCCGAGTAACCATTCGGGCCCTGTGGTAAGGGACAGCGAAGTCCCCGGCGGGTCACCAGATTTATGTGTGATAATCCCATCGGGGCTTTTACATAGGCTTTGGCTTCGGTGCACGGGTAAATATGCACGCATTGGCAGGCTAATTTCTAGGAAATCGCAAGAAGGTAGAGGAAGAAGTTTCCAACTATTCCTAAAGCTCCTAAGGCTCCCATGACGATGCCAAGGGAGGCAAAGGCGCGCATCCTGCCCGTCATGGGGGTAATACGTCCTTTGTTCACAGTAAAGGAAAAAATCCCCAGCCATATTGATATAACTATAGGTACCAACGCTAGAAGCATGGTATTTGAGATTGTCGTAAATTCATAGGCACCATAGCCCATGAGAATCGTAGTCGTCGTGGAGTATGGCGATCCCCAGTACCTGAAAGCCACTAAATCCGGTAAGTATGAGTCCACAAAGCGAAGCAGCAAAAGAACCTATCGAGTAGAAATATCCAGGTCCGCGAATTTCGCCGGTAGGTTCCCCGTAAGGTCGCCTGTCCTCGGGTGGAACCTCATATTGGCGAGGAGCCCTACGGTAGCCAAAGTCGTAGGCGGCAGCCACGTTTCCAACTGGGGGTACGGCTTGCTGAGCCTGAGGATGAGACGCTCCATCCGTTGTTGAAGCATAAGCCGCCAATGGCGCGTCTGAAGCTGCAGAATTCTGCATATCGTGACCCTCCTGTAGCGTTGGAGCTTCGGCTTGAGGATACGATGCCTGAGGTGTGTTTGAATCTGGCATAGGATCCTGTCGCGGGTTTTCTGTCATCTTTTTCTCCATACGCGCTGAGTCTTCTTTCTTGATATTACGTTATTCCGGGCTGAAAATCATGCTCTTGCGGCTTTAGCCGTTGCATACTTCCCATATTTTGTTCGGCGCGAAAAAGGTCAAATATAACTGAGCCGCCCACCAGCGATTCTGCTGGTGGGCGGCTCAGTTATCAGGTTCGGGTTTTAGTTCCCTGCCCCTTTTAAGGGCTTTTGTGGAGATGCGGGGAATCGAACCCCGGTCCGATGTGGCTTCAACAGGGCTTCTCCGTGCGCAGTTTGTGAAAGCGCTATTTCTCGGCTCCGATGTTTGCACAAACACTTACATCGACAAACCTATTCGTAATAAAAGTCCCATCAGCCCCTACGACGAGGGCTAACAGCAGTGGCCTTTTAAGTCGATGCCGGGATTCTGAGCCAAAGGCATGCTCAGACCGACAGACTGCAACTCGCGCTTAGGCAGCGAGTGCGAAGTCAGTGCGCTTAGATTTTGCACTTATTTTTTTGCAGAGGGCGTTAACGAGATAACCCTGCGTCCTCGGCACGCTTCACCCATCTCAACCCACATCGTCGAAACCGATCATCCCCCTATACTTTTATCAAAAAGCACCATCTACAAACGTTCTCTGCATTGCCCTGAATGCGCACAGTACCGCTCGCGATGGTAACGGTTAACTGTATCAGAGGGTCTGTCTCTACACAACCGCCAGGTTCTTTTACTACCAACACACCAGCATTATTTTACTTATGCACAGGAGGCGGAACACATCCGTAACGAGATGCTCCGCCCCCTTCATTCAGCGAAAGACTGATACCTGCCTGTTACTGAGCGGGAACAGTCATACGACTATCAGGGTTATCCCCTACCTGGCATACCTTATTGCCGTTACCATCCGGAGTACCGACCTTCTGGCATTCCTGAAGAGTCTGCTGTCCAAGTACAAAAGCGATAGTCGCGATAATAGCTATGATAATGCCCACACCACCAGTAATAATACCAGCGATGGACATTCCTTTGCCTTTGCCCAACTGGCGCGACTGGCGAAGTCCAAGAGCGCCCAAAATAATAGCGCCAATGCCGAGCAAACCTCCAACGATGAACCATCCACCCACAATGGCAAGCACACCAAGTACCAAGGAAATAATTGCCATAACCGGAGCGGCCTGCGAAGAGCCACCTGTGTTCTGAACACTAGTATCAAACTGAGAAACGCCGTAGGCAGACTGCCCATACTGCCCTTGCTGACTCTGGGCACCGTAATAGTTCTGCCCCTGGCCTGTGTATCCAGAATTTACAGGCTGGTTCTGATACCCGCTAGGCTGCGAGTAAGAGTTCTGCTGACCGTAGCTCTGCTGAGCATTTTGCTGTGCAGATTGAGAACCAGAAGTTCCGTAGGGGGCTTGCTGCGCCTGCTGGGGGTAGGAAGAATTTCCATTATAGACAGATGATCCGTTCTGCTGCGTCTGGGCAGAATTCTGACCGTAGCTGTTCTGCTGTGAAGATCCCTGTTGCTGGACGTTCTGGTATCCCGCAGAGCTTTGGTAATTCTGTGTCGGATTACTACTCTGCTGACCGGAGTTCCCCTGCTGAGAGTAACTCCGTGAATCCTGAGTCTGCTGATATTGGTTGTAACCTTGAGCTGAATTATAGTTCTGCTGTGAGGCGTAGCTCTGTCCTGAGGCATTCTGCCCGGTCTGCGAAGAGTGCTGGGGGGTAGAATACTGTTGCTGCCCCGAAACCATGTTCGAGGAGCTAGAGTACTGCGTGTTATAGGAGGGCTGCCCCGCTGATGGAGTAGGCTGCTGATTTTGTGCCTGACCACCGTAGAAAAGATGCTGATTGCCCGAGCCCTGTTGCGGCTGCTGAGGGTACTGCTGCTGGTATGAGTTCTGAGCGCCATTGCCCTGGTAGTTCCCCTGCTGGGAACTATTATTCTGGGGCACCTGTCCCTGATACTGCCGTTGCGCTTGTGAATCCTGAGTTGAGAGTTCTGATCGTGACCAGGCTGTTGCGACTGCCCTTGTGGCTTGTTCTGACCGTAAAGGTTTTCTGACATGCTTTACTATCCTTTGTCTTCGGTGAGGCCGTCGGTTATCCCGGCGTTATTGCTGAGTACCAACTTTCATTATACGAATTTTTATATCGAAAACCATTGGTTACGACACCCTAAGCTTCATAAAAATTAGGATGCTCTATCTCACCTATTCCACTATCCTTGAAGCACAAACGTGTGGGGTAGGTAGCTTTTTGAGCTACCCACCCCACACGATGAACAATAAATTGGCTACCGAACAGAAGTAGTCCCATCGGTACGGACAGTCATCTTCTGGCCGTTAATCGAACAGGTGACAGAACCGTCACTATTCTGTACACCAGTATTCTTACAATCCTGAATCATCATCACACCGATAACAAAGAAAACTGATATCAGTACCGAAATGATAAGAGCAACAGCGCTTACAACCACACCACCGATAGCCAGGCCCTTACCGCCTCCAGTACCCTTAGCAACCTTACGAAGAGCAATAATGCCAAGGACAAGACCTGTGATGGCAGTAAGGCAAGCAACAAAACTAATAACGGGTATAATGCCAATCAAGCTCACAATGCCCAGCACCAACGATGCAATCGCTAAGCCAGCGGGGGAGCTTCGTCGGAACGTAACCGTTGTAGGCGTTCCCGGCAGGCGCGACGGGCGGCGCAGCAGGAACAAATTTCGGCTGCTCGGACTGCCCTTCAGAATGACCGGATGTATTCGGGACGTTCTCAGACATAAAACTCCTCCATATTTCTGTCTGTTGTGTTAATGCATACTTACACATCTTATCGGGTAAATACGCGTTATGTCTTGGTAGTAAGTATATCCTACATATGTCTTACCGTTGCAGATTTCTAGCCGAAAACAGCTAACCTTGGTCTCCTCTGAGATTTTCTTCAGAGACATCAACCAGTAACATCTAACTCATCTAACCTAGATAACTATCCCAAATTACGGTATCGCATGGCACGTGCTGCCTCTAAATTATCCTGCCTTTCACGCAGCGCCTGACGTTTATCGTACTCACGCTTACCAGTTGCCAGGGCGATCTCAACCTTCACACGCCCCCCGCTGAAATACAGTTTAAGGGGCACCACCGTATACCCGGTTTCTTTGAGTTTCTGCTCTAACCGGTTAATCTCCGAACGATGCAGTAACAGCTTACGGCTGCGGCGTGCAGTATGATTCGTCCACGTACCATAGCCATATTCAGCAATATGAATGCCCTCCAGCCAGAGTTCGTGATCCTTCACATGGCAGAACCCGTCAGTAATAGAGGCTCCCCCATCGCGCAGAGATTTCACCTCTGTTCCTAAAAGAACCATGCCCGCTTCATAAGTGTCGACAATATTATAGTTATGTCGTGCTTTCTTATTCTGCGCAATAATCGAATTATTCGGGTCTGTTTTAGCGCCTTTTTTCTTTTTCTGAGCCATGATATTCCTTATGTTTAGCCTTCGTTAACACGGCGACCGGAGGCGCGCCAACGAATACCTTCTTCAATAAATCTATTGAGCCCCCCATCAAGCACACTTGATGTGTTGCCTTCCTCGTATCCGGTACGCAGATCCTTCACCATCTGGTACGGATGGAGCACGTAGGATCGCATTTGATCGCCCCAGCTTGCTTTAATGTCACCCGCTAGCTCTTTCTTTTTGGCGTCCTCCTGCTCTTGACGAAGCATAAGTAAACGCGATTGCAGCACGCGCAGAGCCGCAGCCCGGTTTTGAATCTGCGATTTTTCATTCTGCATTGACACGACAATACCCGTCGGAATATGCGTCATACGCACCGCCGAGTCCGTTGTATTGACGGATTGACCGCCCGGTCCAGAGGAACGAAATACATCAACCTTAATCTCAGACTCGGGGATCTCAAGCGCATCGGTCTGCTCGATCAGAGGAATAACTTCAACCGCGGCAAATGAGGTTTGCCTGCGCCCCTGATTATCAAATGGAGAGATACGTACTAGCCGATGGGTGCCCGCTTCAACAGAAAGGCGGCCAAAGCGTAGGGCGCGTTGACCTCAAAAGTTACGGATTTCAGCCCTGCTTCTTCAGCATACGAAGTGTCCAGCACTTTCGTCGGATAGCCATTCTTTTCAGCCCACCGCAAGTACATGCGCAAAAGCATCTCTGCAAAATCTGCCGCGTCCACACCACCCGCGCCTGAACGAATCGTTACAACAGCCTCACGCTGATCGTACTCGCCAGAGAGCAGCACCAAGACTTCAAGTTCATCCAGCTTCTTCCTCAGCTCTTTACACTCGGCTTCAGCCTCCGCCAATAGGTCCTCTGCGGATGATTCATCTTCGGTCTGTGCCAGCTCGACCATGACCTCAACATCATCAATACGAGACGCTAAGTTCGTTAGACGATTCAGTTCAGCTTGCTTATGGGAAAGCGCGCTTGTTACCCGTTGAGCGTGCTCAGGATCATCCCAAAGCTCAGGTGCTGAAGCTTGCTGAGATAGGTCTTCAAGAGCGCACTTGATACCCTCAAGGTCACTCACCGCAACAATTGAGGCGTATATGGAACGCAGATCCTTAATCTCAGCCGAAAAGTCGAAAGATGCCATAGCATTTAAGACTAGCGTGAATCAGGCGGAAAGTCCCGCCGAATTACTTTACAACGCTACAGACGCATTTACTTTTCGTCCTTCTGTTGCTGGTGGATGCGGGCGCGAGCCTGAGCCTTCACCTCAAAACCATCAGGAACCACAGCCGAAACGATCGGAGGATGAATCCTAGCACGTAACGTGACATGAACAGTACGGTCATCGCTAATCTGCACCGAGTCTACCTGCAAGTTCACGAATTCGTGAGAAGCTCCACTCTCCTCCAGATATTTGGCAGCAAGCTGCCTAGCTCGAGCGTTGTCTGCAGAGTTATCGGAATATTCCGAGAATCCATGCTCTATAGTTCGTGCGATAGAAATGGCTTGCGCATCCGCAAGGTCTTCGAGTCTGTGGGTTTGTACGTGAGCACCCGTGACCGCTAAAGTCACTGATGCTATCAACAGTACCAGAGCGCACATACCAACGATGAGCGGACTAATGCTCCCCTCATCATTATCACCGTCACGGCTCCGAACGGCATGAATATACGAAACTACCATCTAATTTTCCCTTACGGAGTTTCCCGGGAAGCGGATGAAGCAGCAGAACCTATCTCAGTCTGTCCCCAGGTCACCGATTGTGAGGATACCGGGATAACGCTTGCTCCTAGCCCCTGCGGAATTAGGGGAAGGTGTGCATTTACCTGAACCTGGACTCTAATACTCTCCCGCGCGCTACACGACCCTGAACAGCTCAAAGATACCGAGATATCAGATTCTGCAACCCCAAAATCGCGTGCCACAAGCGCGCTCAAACGTTGAGCCTGTTCCTGCGACATCGAAGTCTCAGGCGGCAGCTCCTGAATATATTGAGCTACCTGCGCGCTTGCGGCGTGCGCCCCCAAGATCGAAGCCTGCACTGAAAAAATCGTCAAGACCCCATACATGATAGGGAGCAGCAACGTAACACCGAGCCCGAGAAATTCAACAATTGCGCTTCCCCGCTCATGTTCATGATCGGTATTCTCTGAATCCTCTGCACGAGTCCGCAGACACAGCGCCAGGTTTCTAAGACTGAATATATGCAGCATGACCACTCACCGAAATAGAACCTGGGAACCCCCATGGCCCCAGTACTGGCAAAGGAGCGGTAATGTGAACCTCAAGAATACGAATTCCAGACGGATCGACATATACCGATGTATGTACATCTTGCGCATAATTCTCGGGCAAATTCCCCCGAATAATCTGCTCTGCTCGTTCCCGACCTTCCTCAGGGGTGCGGTCGTACAATGTTCCGTAGCGAGCGCCCGCGCTTGCCGCATCCAACAGAACATTACGTGTGTAAAACGCATAGGAAACCTGCAAAATTGCGACGGTCAGCAGTACTAAGAGAGCAGAAACCATCACGAACTCGGTACTGGCATCCCCTCGTTCTGATGGCGGTGCTGCAAGCTCTTGTTCTTGATGTCGGCTCATACGACTAGGGACGAATAAGCGCGATAGCATCGTTAAACATCTTGATCAAAGCTGGTTGGGCAATAGCTAAAATCGCGGCGACCAAGATGGCGCTCATCATGGTAATCATGACCCATCCGGGTACATCTCCGCGTTCTGGGTCGTCTTGCAAGCCTCTATAAGAGGTAAGCAGAAAAGCAATACCGGGAACAGACAGAAGCAACATACGAAGTCGAGTAAACATAGTATTTTCCTTATGTGATTGAGCTATTTGGAATCCGCCTTAGGGGCGAGGCTATGATGCGTTAAAACGCAAGTTTCATTAGCGAAAGACCGGGGAAAATCGCAAAGACTACGGTCAACGGCAGAATTAAAAATACGACCGGCGCCAACATGGCGATCTCCTTTTTCCCGGCTACTTCGAGAAGCTCGCGTTTCGCGTTGTCGCGCACATCTTGGGCCTGTGCCCGTAGAACATCTGCCAAAGGAGTACCGCGTTCGATGGCTACGGCTACACCATCGACAAATCGGCTAAGGGCTGGAATTTGTGTACTCTGTGCGAATTCGTTGAGCGCCGCCAGTAGGCTGGATCCGGCTCGCGTTTGCGCAAGAATATCGTTAAATTCTCGGGCCAATTCCCCGCGAGAAGTACGGCAAATGCGCTCCAGGGAAGCAAGAGCAGATTCACCTGCAGCCACCGAAAGCGCCATCATCTCTGCAAGCGCGGGAAACTCCGCAATGAGCTGTTTCTCACGACGTACAATAATCTGGCCCAGCCACCAGTCTCGCGCCAGAAAACCGGTAACACCACCCAGGATAATGAGCATCAGGCCGCTCCAGAGTGACAATTGGTTTTCCAACAGCCCAATAACGCTCAATACTCCTAAAGGGCCACCGAACTAACCGCCCAGAGGATTTGTTCGGCACGAAAAGCACTTACAGTCTGATCACTTCCCGCGCGGCGCAAGCGAGCAGCAAGGGCTTCGTCCCTAGACTCTGTAGAACGTACCCGCCCTAGGAACGACTGCATCATAGGTTCCAGGAACGAATAAAGGGCATCTAAAACGCTAGTTCCTGAGGTCTGATTCTCACGGTGCAGGGATTCGCGTATCGAAACGGAGCGCATCTGCGGCGCAATACGTTCTCCAAAGTTCGGCCCACGTCTCTTACGCAATGAAGATGCTATGAGCATTACACCAAACGCGAAGAAAAGCCCGAAGATAATAGCAAAGTTCATGCAAAAACCCTCCTTTCTTGAGGTAGCGCCCCGATACGGAGCATGATGCGGTACGCGATTACCGACAGTCCAGCACCCGCGAACATAAGAACGAAACCGGCAAAAGAGTTATAAATATTTCGAACCGCAGGCTGTGTGGCCATCAGCATCAGTACTACCCATGGAGCAACACAGGCCAACCGGGCGGCGTTGACAGTCCAAGATTGGCGTGCTTGAAGTTCTGCTCGGGTACGCGCATTTTCTCGTAAGAAATTACTCAATGTGCCCAGTAGTCGTCCCAAGTCACTGCCGCCGACTTCACGTGCTATTTTGAGTGCTTCAACGATATTATCGGCGACTGGATCAGCAACATATTCCTTGAGCCGATTCAAGGAAGCTACAAAGTCACCGGTTGCACGATAATCCGATCCAAAACGTGCAAAAGCCTCTCGAAGTTCATAAGGTCCGCGGTATGAAAGCTGGATAAGAGCCTCTGGCAGTGAAAGCCCAGCACGAATAGCCGATCGTAAGTGATCAACGGCATCCGGCCAGAGCTGCCAGAGCTTACCCTCACGTACTTTCGCACGGTGATTTACGACCACGCGAGGCATGATGAAACCACCTCCCATCCCTAGAAAGGCGAAACTCCACAGCCCGGTCAGGGCGAAAAGAAGCACTCCTGCTAAAACCCCACTGAGGATACTCACTCCCGGTAAAAGCCGAGGGAGTAATAGTGTGCATCCCAGCTTTACGAAGAGTTACCGCTATCTTTCGGTTCCCGTCCAGTCTTGACGGTTCCTTTGCGGCATGCTCCAGCATGACCACCATACGAGGAAAACCCCGATCCCCATTGCTAAGCCATAGATAACACCCATTAGCGTCCCACCTTTGCTGCTGCTAATACTTGTTCGGGTCGGTGCCCGGCGCGAATCCATTTCTCGGGTGTTGGGATTTCTAAGGCTACGCACACCAGTTCGCCTTGTTGACGGGTAAAAAGCGGTGACATCTCAATAACGCCGTCTTCTACACGACCGCCCAGCATATAAATCTCTTCTACCTGACGATGCCCGTGGGTATCGCGGCCACAATGAATTACGAGGTCGAAACAGCTTGCTACGGTAGGCACCACGAAGGCGGATGAGATGTTGTCTCCTGCCAGCAACGGAAGAGTACAAATTTTAGTGACTGCATCCCGTGCAGAATTCGCGTGAATAGTACACATACCCGGTAAACCCGCGTTAAGAGCGATGAGCATATCGAGGGATTCCGCTTCGCGAACCTCGCCAATGAGTAGTCGATCCGGTCTCATACGCAGAGCCTCTTTGACGAGGCGGCGAAGAGCTATTGCGCCTTTACCCTCTAGATTAGGCTGTCTGCATTGCATTCCAACGACATCGCGCAGAGGAATAGAAAGCTCAAAGATTTCTTCACAGGTCACCACCCGTTCGCGCGGCGGTATAGATGCTGCCAAACAATTTAGCATTGTGGTTTTACCCGCTTGAGTAGCCCCGGACACTAAAATATTGACTCCGCTTTCGACAGCAGCGTGTAAAAACGATGCAGCTCCCGCGCTCAGGGAACCAAGCTTTACGAGGTCGGGAAGACGTTTGGCGCGCACCACAAATTTACGAATGTTGAGGGAGGTGTGGGCTCTCGTAATATCGGGAATCACGGCGTGCAGACGAGATCCATCCGGTAACGAAGCATCGACGAAGGGAGATGATAAATCGACACGTCGTCCCGAAGGCTTGAGCATACGTTCCAAGAGCTGTTGAATAGCCTCATCGCTGAGGTGCAGCCCTGTCAGTTCACTCTCGCCAGCACGAGCCACAAAGATTTCATCGGGTGAATTGATCCAGATTTCTTCGACCTCTTCATCATCAAGATAAGGCTGAAGCGGGCCATATCCGCAGAGATCGTTACGCAGTCGATGGATAATCTCTTCGACGTTCTCAAGAGGAGGAAGGGAAGCGCGTACCATCCGTCTTTCGTAGGCGGAAACAGTACTTCTAATGAGCCCTTCGACGGCATCCCGTGACGTGTAAGGGTCAAGGTCTCCGTCGCGAATCGCATCACGGATCTCGGCATCGAGCAGAGAATAATAATCTGGCACGACAGCAGATCTCGGGGTCTCCATTGATGTTCTCCCGGTGAAGTTTAGTGTGGTTGGTATTCTCAACGCTCTCTTAAATCAAAAATTTCGCGTTGATGTCACAATATATCCACTGGAAACATTCACCAAAACTACATATATTTTATGCGTAATGTTCCTCGAATAATTTCTGACTCTCCTGCTAAGACTTATAGGGCTGTCAATTAATGCGTAGACGGGGGTGAGGGGGAGAACAACCGTTACGGTTGTTCTCCCCCTCACCCCGTCTAAACATACTAGAAACCTAGGTGTACTAGCCACGAATCATCTTGACCGCATCCTTGATGTCCCCGTCGAAACTTAAATTACCGTGGTCAAGTACTACACCGCGATCACATATCTGCGACACTAGGTCGAGGTCATGACTTACGACAACCAGAGTCTTGCCCGCTTGGATGAGCTCTTGAATCCTTGCAATACATTTCTTCTGGAAAGGTTCATCGCCAACCGCCAGAATCTCATCCACCAAGAAAATATCTGGGTTAGTATGCACAGCCACCGAAAACGCAAGACGCAGGTACATACCGGATGAATAAAACTTCACCTCAGTATCAATAAATTCCTCAATTTCAGAGAATGCCACAATATCGTCAAAGGCATCTTCAATCTCTTTTTTGGTCATACCCAGAATAGCGCCATTGAGGAATACATTATCGCGCCCCGTGAGGTCGGGATGAAAGCCTGCACCCACCTCAATAAGGCCCGCGATTTTACCGCGGTTGAGAACCTGCCCGCCTTCAGGCTGCATCACACCGGAAATCAGCTTCAAAAGGGTTGATTTACCGGAACCATTGAGCCCCAAAAGTGCCACACGTTCACCCTGTTTTACATTCAGAGTAATACCATTGAGAGCGTTAAACTTCTCAGACAGGTCACCTTTACGCCCCTTCATAAGCCATACAAAGGCTTCTTTCATAGAACGCGTATGACGCAGCACAAAGCTTTTAACGAGCTCATCGACTTGAATAACAACCGGAGCATTCGGATCAATCTCAGGCAGATCTATTTTCTCAATCTTCACAAGAATCAGAGCTCCTGAGCGAAGTTGCCCTCAAACTTACGGAAGAGCAAATCGCCGATTAGAACGGTCAGTAAGGAAATACCAATACCTACTGGGGTCCAGAAACTAAACAGATGCGGAACAATCTCAGCAAAATGTCCCGACTTTTCGAGGTCTGCCGTAGGGCGCCAAAAACCGTAGTGGAAAAGTTCAACCGCAACGGTCAGCGGGTTCAACATAAACACGTTGAAAACCCACGGATATAGAGTGTCACGTACCATGGTCCAGGAGTACAACACCGGGAGAACCATGTTGCTACCATCAGGAGCATATCAACGATATTCTCGGAGTCGCGGAAGAACACGTTTGCGACACCAAAGATGAGCCCCAGGCCGTAGGACAGAAGCATCACGATAGCCATCCCGGCAAAAATCGCGGCAATATTGCGCAGCCCAGGCCGCCACCCCGCAAAGAAGCAAGCGATGAGCATCACCACGATTTGGGGTATGAAATGTACTACCGCCACCCACACAGTTGAAAGTGAGAAGAGCTCCCTCGGAAGATAAATCTTCCGAATCAGGGCGCTGTTAACCACCATCGTGCGGGCACCGTTCCCGAATCCTTCCGAGAAGAAGTTAATCACGATCATGCCCGAAAACAGGTAGATCGCATAGTTGTGCATTCCTCGTTCCAAGCCTAAGAATAAGCCCATGGCAACATAGAACACGCCGAACTGGACGCCCGGCTTAATGTAAGACCACAGGATCCCTAGAACCGAGCCACGGTAGCGAACCTGGATTTCCTTATCAACCAGTAGCCTCAAAAGGTACCGATTACGAATGGCATCCAGGATTCCCCGCCCGCGACCGGGGGCTTTCAAAGGTTCATCGTGCAAAGTGCTCATCGCTTAAGTTCAGACTCCGTATGCTTTGCAAAAGTTTCTGCCCATGCATCATAGGAAGCGACATCGGCTGCAGCATCTTGATACTGCTTGCGCAACTGCTCCCAATCTTTAATGATCTTCGCGTGCAATCTGGTAGCATGAATCAGCTTTGACCGCAGCTGCTGGGGATCACGGCGATACCAGAACAATCCGGTTCCCTCCGCGTTCGTGGCCAGTGCTGAATCAAACTTAGACAGCGTCCACCAGTTAGTTTCTCCGTAGTTAAGTTGAATCTGCGGATGTTCTTTCGCTTCATCATCTACGGGTTTGAACAGCTGACGTGCGACCGTTCTTGCGGTCCACGGCACAAGTTTCTTATATCCCGGTGACTTGAAATTGCGGCGGCCGCGGAAAGGCGGCTTCTTCGATTTAACCGTGGGAAAATCGTCCACATTTGGCTTCATCTGAGACTCCGGGTACTCCCCCGCCAACTGACGAATTACCGGTAAACGAGCCGAAAGCGACTCATGCAGGTGCTCCGGTCCGGCCAGCAAATCTTCCAACGCCATGAGGCGGCCTGCTTGAGTGTAATACTGCATTGACAACGTGTGCTTGACGTCCAAGAACATAGAGTCAACCAGCACGCGGCCGCCCTTATCAAAAGGAGAATGCAGCAACGCGGTAATCAGACGGTTACGTTCATGGTAGTAAGCCTGCCAGCCCACTGAATCGTCCTTATCAGTCCATGAAACGTGCCATACACCTGCACCGGGGAAAGACACTGTGGGAATGCCAGCAGCCTTCGCACGCAAGCCATACTCAGCGTCATCCCATTTAAGGAAAAGCGGTAATGACAGACCGATCTTGCGGATTACCGAAGTTGGGATAAGACACATCCACCAACCGTTATAATCCACGTCTACACGACGATGCAGCCAGTGGGTGCTGCGCAGGTTGCTGCGGCCTAAGTCGTGGCCCATCGCCATATCCTCGTGAGGCTTTCGCGTAGAAGTTACGCCACGGATCAACGACTTCGCCGAATGCATGAAGTACCGAGCGGTCGAACATATCGAACATGTGCGCACCCACGATTGTGGGGTCTTTGCAATAGTTTGCGAAAGTCACCATGCGCAAAATTGCTTCAGGCTCCACGATCACGTCATCATCAAGCAGAAGCACATAATCGCTGCCGTTCTTGACTGCCTCGAACATACCGCGTGAGAAACCACCAGAGCCGCCTAGATTCCCCTGGTTAATGATGCGGAACTTACCGGCAAGGGGCTTAACGACCTCCTCGAATTCTTCGTGATCCTGCACCTTCGAACTGCCCTGATCAACAATTAGGAACTCGTGGACGGCATCAAAAATTTCGGGGTTATTGCCAAGCGTACGAATGTTGTCAATACAATAATCGACCTTATTCATGGTCGTAATCTGAACCGTTGCTTGACCGGCCTGAACATCGGCACGGGGCTCAATATCACCTAGCCAATTAGCCTCAACCAGCTCAAGATCTTCAGTTCCAGAAAGATCAAACCAATACCAACCGCCATCGCCGAAAGGCGCTAGGGGCAGGGTAAAGATTGATGTTTCGTCCCCCGAAAGGAGCTTTGCATCCACGCGCTGAATAACACCACGACCGTTGGATTTGTATACGATCACCATGCCTTCGCCACGGGTTTGGACGCTCAGTACGACCTCTTTAAGATCGGTCCAACGGCGCCAATACGATGCTGGGAACGCATTGAAATAGGTGCCAAATGAGAGACTTTGCCCGGGATTAACGTTGATGGAGCGACGACCGATAAGGCCTTCAGCTGCGGTTCGGTTAGCAGCGATATTAGCGGCGCTTTGTTCCTGTACCTGCGCCGCCTCTGTAATACTCGTGGTAGCGTCACCATCAATACGGGTTGGCAGCTGAACGCCAGCGGCTACGCCAGCATCCACATACAGGGGTACCACGTCGGTTTCAACCGCGCTAGGGAAAATAACGCGCTGCAGGGTTTTCAGAGTTTGAGTTTCAGCCATAATTATGCGTCAACTCCACCAGATTCAATCTTGGCACCCTGTGCAAAGTGCGGACGAATCTTGTTATCAAACATCGACAGCGCCGCGCCGATCGCCATATGCATATCGAGGTACTTGTAGGTACCCAGACGGCCCCCAAAAAGAACGTTCTGCTCGCCCTTTGCCAGATCACGGTACTTCAAAAGTTTTTCACGGTCTACAGAGGTATTTACCGGGTAATAGGGCTCATCGCCCTTATTTGCAAAGCGTGAGTATTCGCGCATAATAACGGTTGCATCCTTGGTGTAATCACGCTCGGGATGGAAGTGACGGAACTCGTGAATACGGGTAAAAGGAACATCCGCATCAGGATAGTTCATCACGGAACAGCCCTGAAAATCTTCAATTGGCAGAACTTCTTCTTCCAGATCAATGGTGCGCCACGAGAGGTCGCCCTCTGCATAATCGAAGTAACGATCGACAGGACCGGTGTAAACCACAGGAATCTGCCCCAGAACCTTCTCACGAGAATACTCGTGATCATCCGAGAAAAAGTCCGTATTCAAACGAACTTCAATATTCGGATGCGCTGCCATGCGTTCCAGCCACGCCGCATACCCGTCGACCGGTAGACCTTCATACTTATCGTTGAAGTAACGGTTGTCGTAGGTGTACCGCACAGGCAGGCGCGAAATAATGGATGCAGGCAGTTCCTCCGGCGGGGTCTGCCATTGTTTGGCGGTGTAGTGTTTAATAAAGGCTTCGTACAGTGGGCGCCCGATGAGTGAAATACCTTTGTCGTTGAGGTTTTGCGGGTCGGTACCTGCCAGTTCGCCAGCTTGTTCTGCGATGAGCGCCTTTGCTTCCGCAGGAGAGTAAGCAGCGTTAAAGAACTGGTTAATGGTGCCCAGGTTGATAGGCATGGGGTACACAATACCGTTGTGACGAGTGTATACACGGTGCACGTAATTGGTGAACCCAGTAAATCGGTTTACATATTCCCAGACACGCTCGTTGGAGGTATGGAAAAGGTGAGCGCCATAGCGGTGCACCTCAATACCAGTCTGCTCTTCATTCTCGCTGTATGCATTACCGCCGATATGAGAACGACGATCCAGCAGAACGACCTTCAGGCCCAATTCGGTCGCTGCCTGTTCTGCAATGGTCAGACCGAAAAGGCCGGATCCGACAACCACGAGATCCGCAGTCATTATTTACTCCTGTATGTCATGGGAACTCGCGTTATATCAGCGAATTCACCTGCCGTAGACGCCCTGTGCAAGGGAGCCAATTCTGTTGTGTTTACGGCATACGCTGCCACTGACACAACGATTTTAGTCATTATCTAAAGTTACCCGATAACACCGTCAGTTGCATATTTTCCCGGTACAGCAGACTGGGGTTTTAAACCCACGACGCACACGGTATAAGTGATAATTCCGAAATTCGAGTGTACCAATCCTACCGAAGAACCGGGCTGAGGTATACGGAGTGTCTCAACTTTTGGTTCAAACTGCACGTCTATGCAACCTCTCTCCGAGGCAATCACGCGAGCCTGCACATCACGTAATATTTCCGGTTTTTCGCCGTCATTACCAGTAAATTTCCAAAATATCTGTGGATAACCTGCTCATCACATCTGAATCTCACACGTTATCCACAGAACCACGACAAAGCGGTTGAAAGCACATGGCATACCGACTGATATAGAAATATGAAACTTCGGCTTTTCCACACCCCTGATATCGCAGATGCAAGCGCCCAGGAGCGCTTGACTGATCACGATTTCTATCCAAGCCTCTTATCTCTTGAATGTTCCGAACAGACCTCGGGGGCACAGGTACAACACATAATTTCGCCCTCTAAAAATGTATATAGTGTCTTTTCTCCTAGCGGTGATTCCACTCGTTTAGAAGATTGCGTGGCTGCAGCCGCACCTCTGGTACATGGAGCCTGGCTCAAACCCGAGCAACCTTCCGATGAGAGACCAGCATCGGTTAGTACTCTTTGCGTACTTCGGGGACCGGATGCGGGCCGCTCCTTCTCACTCCCTCGTGGGTTAACCGTTCTAGGCCGCTCCGAAACGCGTAGCGGTATTTCACTCAATGATCCATATATCAAGCCACGCCACGCCGAATTTGATGCTTCTGGTTCAGGGGTGACTCTCAGGGTTCTAGAGCCGGAGGGGACTGCGCAAAGAACCGGCTCCCGTGCGCGCCCAAAGCCTCAAATTCTACAGTGGAACAAACCTTTTATGGTAGGTACTTCACTGTGTGTCATCTGTCCTCCTGGAAAAGCCCCGGAGCTTCCCATGCCCTCACACGATTCTTCGCCTTTTACTCCGGTTATTGTTAATCCGCCCGCTCCCCGAAAACTGGGCATGATGCTGATGACTATCCTGTTACCGCTTGTGGCGGGCGTGGCCTTCGCCCTTTTTACAGGTATGTGGATTTTCTTGCTCATGTCTGTGGCTTCTTCACTTTTTATGCTGATGCATTTTTTCGGGGGCAGAGCGGAAAACCGCAGTGCCGCTGCGTTGGTGAAGAGCAGCGCAAAGCAAGAGTTAGAACGAGCACAGGCACTGCCGACAGCAGGAACACTGTTGCACGCAGCGGCCCCTGACGCTGCACGGTCACCTGCTGTAGTCCTAGGATACGGTCCTCGTCTCCCCTATATTTCGGGGCGAAACGTACGATTTGAGAAAGATTTCTCCGCATCCACAGGCTCCACATTATATTCCGGTCCCAGTACCAGGCTTACCTCACGACGTATCGCTGCGTGCCGAACATCTTCATGCTTATTTAGTACAGCTTGTAGCCCATGCACGCGATACCATCACGGTCATAACCGATGCTGAGCATGCCGAAACACCGCTTTACGGTGCTTTGCGTTCCTTAGGTGTCTGCCCCCGTGTGTTTCTTCACGAGGGTGCGTCTCAGGCTCACCATATTCTCGAAAAGATATGTGATGCTGCAGAACGTCCAGGAACAGCCTTATCGACTTCACAGGAAGCTGGAGACGACCGGCTTTTCATCATTTCCGCATCACTAGTGCGTTCCATACCGGCTGCGTTGATTAAACGAGCCGCGCAGGGGGCAAGGTTATGCATTGTTCACATGCCTATCGCCCGTGGAACCATCGATTCACCTCGCTCTGCTTCGGTATTCACCCATATATCCCACCTGCAGGTACATACCCACGGCGATTACCTAGAATCTGTGCAATATCTGCTTCGCGGCAGCATCACTGATGATACAGCCCACAAAATCACCGGCTCTTCTCAGCACGCAGGACTTATGCCTCACGAAGGGATCGTTCAGAACCACCCCTTAGACCTGCACGATATATGTGCTATAGCAGATGGGCTCAGTACTAACACATACATTCGTACTTTGGGGGCTTTATCTGCGGTCCAGGCGTCATCTCCCGCAGGGTCAGGACACGGCACCGGTTCGGTCCATGCACGCACGCTTGCTTTCTCTGAGCTTACCCAGCAGTCTACGAATCTCCTCTACGAGCAGTGCCTTCAGCGGTGGGAACACAACCGCTACGCAGAGGATATTCGTTGTCTTTTAGGGGCCACCACCGAAGGATTTTGCGATATTGGGTTCACAACGCACGGCCCACATTGGCTTCTGGGAGGCACCACCGGCGCAGGAAAATCTCAACTTTTGCGTTCGCTCATCCTCAGTGCGGCTCTGCGATATTCCCCAGAACGGCTGGGGCTTATTCTGGTAGATTTTAAGGGCTCCGCCGGGCTTGGCCCTCTGGCTGAGCTTCCCCATACCCTCAGTTTGCTGAGTGATTTCGATGTTGCCGCCGTTCGCCGCGCGCTTGAGTTTTTACGTGCCGATGTGAACCGACGTGAGCTTGATTTACGCAACTTAGGGGTAAATTCTTATCATGACTACCTGCGGTTGTGCGCTTCAACGGGCGAAATACCACAGTACCCGGAAGTTGTGATTGTGGTCGATGAGTTCCGTATGCTCGTTGAGTCTATGCCGGATGCTATGACCGAGCTAATGCGCATCGCTACTATTGGTCGTTCCTTAGGTATTCACCTGCTCTTGGCAACTCAACGACCTCAGGGAAGTATTTCACAGGATATTCGGGCCAATATTGCTACAAATATCTGTTTGCGTGTGGCATCTGCACAGGATTCATACAATCTCTTAGGGCATGAAAAAGGCCGCGCATATTTCCGCGTCCTCTCCCGGAGCGGGATATGTCAGTCTTCCAGATGGTCGTATTCTAGCTTTCCGTGCCCCACTTGTGGACGCTCTTCCGCAGCAACATGCGGACTTCCAACAGGTGTATCGGTGGGAGACTCCGGGATGGGTTCCCCTAAACAAGACACCCTCCGTACAACAAGTTCCAGCTGAAGGTGAGGATAAGCTCCCTAACCCGTGCCGTGCACAGTATTCGTGACTTATACCTGTCTTCACACAAGAGCCCTGCGTTTGTTGACCATTCCGAGCAAAATTCGAGCAGTGTTACTTATACCTGCGCACGGTATACTCCTATACCGCAAGCATTACCGGAGAATTTTCCTCTAACCCGTACCCTGCTTGATACCAGTCTTCATCAAATCCTCGGCTCAGACGGCGCACGTAGACGCGGTTACCTTTTGGGCACCGTCGAAATCCCACAGTACGGTAAACGGCAGCCTATCCGGCTGGATTTGGAGGCGCATCCGGGCGCCCTTGCCGTGCTAGGAACTGTTTCCGAACGCACCGCAATCACAAACGCGCTCATAGCCCAAGCTATTGAGCGGCAGAACCCTGTCTATGTTTTCACCTCAGATGCAGGGTATCATCGACGCCTGCACTCGTACGCAGATAGTCTTGCCGTACTCGTTGGCCCCCATGAGCCTCAGCATCTTCGATTCTGCCTCGAAAAAATACGCTCGACTCAACATTCTGCAGAACAGAAGGCTCAGCAGCCTCTGCTCATCTGCGACGGAGTTGACGGATGGCTTGAAATGCTCATGAGAGACCCCCAGACGGAATCATATCTCTACGATGTATTGGCTCAAAGCCACCGTGAGGGCTACCAGGTTGTTTTTACCTCAGCTCTTCCTCTGCGAGGCAGGTTCAATTCGGTCGCATATTCAACCCTTCTCAGCCGCAGGTTTGTGGAATCGGATTTACTGCGCAAGTCTTCTAAGAGCTATCCTCTACCGAACGCCACACATTTTGCGATCGAAGGCGGGCTCAATACCGCCCTTGTGGGTGATGTTCCTCTGGAAGCATCAACGTTGTGCCCTGTCGTGACCTCATGTGAAAAATATCATCGAGCTGCAATCGGGTAACTCCGACTTTTCATGCGATAAGTCGCTCTCACTCCGTCAGTTCCCGCGGACTTTTTCCCATGCCACAGCTAGAGACAATCGTCATGTGGCATAGAGGCTACAACGCCCAAGGAACACATATATTGTGCGGCTACTCCCGTACGGGCACTCCTAGCTTTCTTCAGGCCAAGGAAGGCGTTTTTTTATACCCGTTGTGGGTTCCCGGGCCTCAGGTAAAACGCATTTTCTCTCTGCGCTTCGAATGCTTAACCCGCATCTGGGAGCTCTCTACATCAATGGGAACACCCCACCCGACGCCCAGAAAATTCGCCAGATGTGCAAGTCGGTACAAGATCCCGAGAAAACTCTGATTCTCATCGATGATCTTGCCTATATACCGGCAGCCGCTCAGCAGGTGCTTCTTGAGCTCGGGCCGCGTTTCAGGGCTGTTTGGGTAGCATATACGCCATGGGCCCGGTGGCATTCATCCCCCATTTTGACGGCACTTTCTGGATGCTCGCGAGCGGTTCTTCTGGCTCCTGCCTCTATCTCTGATGGGGACATTTGTTCTTTGCATGAGATCCCACGCGATATGTATACCGAGGGGATGTTACCGGCTGGGCGCGGAGCACTTGTGGATGCGGGCCGTGTACAGGCTTTTCAGGTTCCCGATGAGGTGTATCAGTCTACACATGATGCCGTTCAGGCTTATCAAGAGTAAATTTATCGACCCGCATAACGGGATAATTCTCGTTCCTCTTCCTCAGTAACTTTGAGTGTATATTCTCGGGTTGCACGGGTGAAGAGGAGCGCGAATGCCGTTCCAGCTAAGAGAATTTCCACACAGTTAATCACTAAAAATGTTACGGCAGCAGCTTGTACTTCTGGGGTAAGACTAAAGTATATGGAGAGGTTAGAAGCACCTACAAAAGCAGCACACAGGCTGATGAGCATCACCCAGACACGAGCATGTCCCTGATAGAAACGAACAGCGCAGAACATGATGCCTACCCCCAAAGCAACTTGAATGAGACTGTTGACGATACGATCTGCGTTCTTCTCAGAGTCATTCATGATGAAGGGTGCGATAATTCCGCGATACACAAGCACGACGGCAAAAAATCCTAATATACCGGAGGTTATTTTTACAGTAATCGGTACGGTGACGCGTGCTTTCATCATGTTGGTGGTCTTCCCCATCGTACTCTCCTTGCGGTGGGCTCAGATGCGAGGCTTATAGGCTTTTAATTCTAACTGGCAGTCGTTAAGCACGCATGGTCTGACGTTTTATGTCGTGCATTCGTAGAAGTTCACGTAATTTGCTCTTTTTTCATGATTTTTGAACATAGTTATAGGAGTTTCTTAAGTATTGAAACTTAGATACAAGGAGACCCTAAGTGATGCAAACCTCCAAAATTTTAAGATTTTTTTCGGAAAACCCCTTGTCAGAGAGGAATATCCATGCGAAAGTTGATAAGTCAAATTTTTGCACCACTCATTGACGTAAAGATTTGCCTACACGCACACAGAACAAGTTAAGTTATCGCTTGTTGTCAGCTACCGTGCAGTAGCGAAGCACGAGCAAACCATAAGATAGAAGGAGGTCCAGCTGTGGATTGGCGTAGCCGTGCTGCTTGCTTGGATAAGGATCCAGAACTATTTTTCCCTGTTGGAAACACCGGGCCTGCTCTCTTGCAGATTGAAGAGGCAAAAACTGTTTGCCGCTCGTGCGAGGTTATTGACGTATGCCTCAAATGGGCTATCGAAACCGGTCAAGATTCTGGCGTTTGGGGAGGTACCAGCGAGGATGAGCGTCGTGCAATGAAACGTCGCGCCGCTCGTGCCCGCCGTGCTTCCTAACTATAAGCGCGCATTCTCATAGTAGAAGCTCGGTGTCATTCCTACTTCCGGCAGGAGTGACACCGAGCTTCTGCTATTTTCTTCATACCACAGTGCTACGTCGTACTAACTCAAGACGGCGTTGATAATAACGCGCGTGCCAGAAGGCTCATTCGCTTCCCAACGGATCGAGCCCGTTAAGCTCACTGGCAACTAGAGTACGTACGATCTGCATTCCTAATCCTTCATGCTCCGCTGTAGGCCGGTATGCATCCGCACCAGATTCTTCGATGGGGTCATTCCCCCATACCTCTGCCGTTGTCCGTAATAATAACGGTCAGGGTATTATCCCCCTGCTCATTGATATTCCGGCACCCTTCAAGAGTCACGCGCCCAGTTTCACCGTTCAGCCCATGCTCTACAGCATTTGCAACAACTTCGTTGATAACAAGGGCGAGCGGAGTGGCAAATTGACTGGGAAGTAGCCCAAAGTGCCCCAAGAGCTCTGTATCTACAGTCTGCCCGGGAGAAGCGAGCTCGGCAGCAATATGGAATTGCCGCTCGATAAGCTCGTCAAAATCTACACTCTGCGTTAACCCCTGTGACAGGGCTTCATGCACCGTTGCAATTGTAGCCACGCGTCGCATAGCTTGTTCCAGTCCCTGCTTTGCTTCAGGTGTTGTCATGCGCCGCGACTGCAACCGTAAAAGCGCCGAAACCGTTTGAAGATTATTCTTGACACGATGGTGAATCTCTCGGATTGTTGCATCTTTTGTCATAAGCTCCAGCTCGCGACGACGCAGCTCAGTGACATCACGGCACAAAATAAGTGCACCACGACGTTCCATCCGAAAAGTAGTGCTATGCACGAGCGGAATAGAACGCATCGTTACTCGGGTGCGGCCAATCGTAAGTTCAGTACGTATATCCGCACGGCCCGCTAAAACGAGCTGCAAAGTCTCATCAGCTTCCTCCCCAGAAGGAAGCATATCTCGGGTAACATCCGCCAGGTTGAGGTTCTCAAGATGGTCACCTAGCCCCAAGCGCGCATACATTGAGTTTGCATTGGGTGAGGCCAAAACAACCTGACCTTGTGGATTAATGACGATAATTCCATCAATAGCACGCGGATTACCACGAGTATTATTCTCCTGCGCCAGAGGATCAGGCCAAATACCAAGGTGAATCATCTCCAGCATATTCTCAGTAACCCAGTTATAGATTTCTTCAGCTTGAGACGATGCCCGCACTACAGTGGGAATCGTATGCATACTCAGAAGCGCAATAGTACGGCTATTACGCACTATCGGCACAAAGGTCACTTTTCACTCCGGGGCGCATACTGGGCCCGGCTTCCATAACATGGTGGACAATCTTTCTGGGTATGCCAAGATTTACGTGCTTCATCGCAGATATTATCGTCCATGGTGTGGTCCACAATATCGTGATGAAACAGAGTGTGAACGTTAGACGGGCGCACATGTGCTATTGCTGAAAACCTGCTGGACGCCGACGGTCCAGAAACGCTATCCGGCCCGCTCCCATCAGCCACCACATAGTCAGTGGGGAACCATACAACAAGGTCACTCTGAGCAATATCGGCAATAATCTGCCACTCCCCGATGATGAGGTGAATCCACTCGGTATCACCAGGACCGAAACCACCAGGGCTGAGATTACTCTCTGTAAAAGACATTGGGCTCTCCCAAGAAGTTGAATACGTCTAACCTATTCTACGGTTCAACCATGTTTTCTGGATATATGACGTGGAGAGTTTATAGTTTTTACGCCGTATTCATGCGCAATAGACCCTATTGTTACTTTTCGGTTTCGTATCCCGAGAAAAGGCTCACCTCAGTTTCCTAAGACCCAACGATGCGTATAGCTTTACGAATCCCAACAATCAGCGGGCTTCTGGGCGCGTACTCCAGAAGAGTCTGCCCACGAAACCATGCCCGATCCACGGTTTTCCGGTCATACGGTAAAAACCCCGAAATAGGGTTTCGCGGCCCAAAACGCTGCCAGGTATTCGCCAGTTCTCGTTCCGCGTCCCGTCCGGTTGCCTCAGCACGAACCTTGTTGAGCCAGATATGAACCTTGGCAGTATCACGAAGCGTACAGGCGCCTTCATGCATTTGGTCATACGCACGGATCGTTCGAGGGATACCGATAATATCGGCGTTTCCCAGTAATACAATATGATCCGCCATTTCAAGAGCCGTTATAGCAGCACCATTGCGGCGGGGACCAGACTGCGCAAAACCAAGCTCGGCATCTGACTCAAGACATGCTGCTGTGTCAAGAATAATGACATCATAGCGATGCGCAAGCCACTTTATACTATCGCGGAGCGCACGCGTTCGCAGCTCAGGCCAGCGATCGGGACGAGTGATACCGCTCAAAAAATCAAGATAATACTTTCCCACCCGCAGAGTGCTAATTGCCTCATCGCTAATCTGGGTGTCAAGCTGCCCACGCTCGATAAAATGACACAGCTGTGCGATACCAGAATAATCGTCTAGAAGACCTAAAAGAGGACTTAATGAGGGGTTATAGGTATCGGCATCGACTAAGCATACACGCATCCCCTCAGCGGCAGCGCAGTTCGCTAGATTAAGCGCTAAAGTGCTACGCCCAGGCGCTCCCCCTGTACCCCACACAGCAACAATAGTTCCTCGATTTTCAGCTTCTACGGCCTCGGGTTGAGGCCCAGAAAACTGTGGATAGTATTGTCGGGGCGAATCTCTAAGTTCGTTCAGCGTCGGCTGCTGCATATTACTTTCAAAGTAAACAGAGGCTTCGTAACCCTCCTGAAGCTGCGACGCTTTTAATTGCTCTTGCGAAGGGCAAGACAATGGAAAGTCCATGCTGCTTTGTTCAGTCTGGCTTCTATTCGAGTTTACTAGAGCATAGCCGTATCCAGAAGTATCGGGATGCAGGTATTCTCCTGACCCGTTGTAGAGATTCTGCGTATCATATCCGTAGTGTCCGGAATATCCCGAGTCGTACCCATACCCGTTCTCCGCTTCTTGAGGAGTTATGCCGAGTTCCTGTTCAGGCTCAGCAGATGCCTCATCAAGTAGTTTTTCCACTATTGCTGGCAGTTGATGCGGTTCCGTATCTGTTGCAAGAGGCATAACAAGATCCGGAAGCGGAGTATCTTCAGGAACCAAAGCAATAAATTTTACATCTGCTTCGTCCAGTTCGTGCAGAATAGATACGGTAGCTTCCTGGGGCAGACCCACGCTGAGAATAGCACACGCTATTCCGGCGTGGGCATAGCCTAAAGCATCCGCAAAAGTATGAGCGCTTCGAGCAACGCTAACACGCCCCCGTTGAGATTCGATAGCGTTCAGGATGGTACCGTCGTCTCCTAAAAGTACCAGAGGGATATTATGGATCACTTAGTTCCCCTCAGATTTATACTCAATAGGCACAAGGGTAATTTTTGTCTCTGATGACATGGCATGCAGAATATCCGGTAGCTTTTCGGATTCTATCCAAAGCTGTACATTGGCATGCCCGTTCGCACCCAAAACTCCTTCATCAACCGCAATAGTTGATATTTCTGCATTCTGAACAAGAGGTTTTTGTTCAGACTCATTATCCTCGTTTTTACCTTCGCCCTCAGGCACTTTCTGCTTTTCCTTGCCGGAGGAGATGACCCAAATATCCACACGCTCGCCAGCTTTAAAGAGTAGAAGCTATTCCACGATCAAGGGTTACCGTAACAAGCCGTCTGCGCTCCTGGATATTCTCGTGTGCAGATGCCGAGCTAATAAGCTCCCCCGCAGGAATTTGCCGCACAGCGATATACTTTCCTGATTCAAGTTGCTCACGTGAAAGATAGCGATCTTTACTATCACCCAGATTAACCTGTTTTTCAATCAGCATATCTGGAGTAATCTTTTGCCCAATAGAAATATCATTCTTCGCAGTGTAATATGTATAAGTCTGATTATTAATTCTAATAATTCCAATAACTCCCGCTATTGAAATCAGAATTAAGATAAGACCAACAATAAGCTTCGGGTCTTTAAAACCCGGCTTGTGCATACGCATACTACTTTCTTCAGGTTGATGCATATTCGTTCTGGAGATTTTATTATGCTTCACTGCATAGACCTTTCATCCGGAAGTGTCGCTACCCTAGTGGTTTGTAGCTGTTTTCTGCGCTTTCATCAGGGAACAAGCGTCTAAATTATATAGCACCACACTGCACACCTTGAAAGCAATTATTACAACTTTGAGCGCAATATCATCTCTTTGTGTGCATAATATCTAAACTACAAACCTATGAATATGAGATGTACAGCTAGATAATTTTTTCAGGCTTATGTGCATAAATAAGCTGGCATAAGCCTATTTAGTAGACTATACTGAAACTACACATTAGCTGCTCCTCAAGAGCACAAAGGGACCCAAAGACTCTGTAGCGGAAGGATTTTTACCATGTCTGCACCACGTTTTTTGACACTCAGCGATGTCGCCGAGGAGTTGCAGGTGTCGTTGAGCCAGGTACGAGCACTCGTTCGTAGCGGTGAACTACCAGCAATTCAAATTGGTGGTCGCAACCAATGGCGTATTGAGCGCACACGCTTCGAAGAGTACATTAACGAACGCCACGAACAGACACTAGAAGCCATCGCCTCCGGCAAAATGACGAAAATCAAAGCCAACTAATTGACCGTCACAATAGCGCATATACGGGATGTGGGGATTATCCTCACACCCCGTTCTTTATATGCCAGCGCATTGGAGTATGCGGAATAAGGTTCGCATGGAGATAACGTCATTTCGATAAAGTCTGCCCCAACTCGTGCGATAACACCTTCAAACATCGTGTTTACTGGCGAATCACAAGATACCCGCACTGGCTCTTGCGCCATCATCAAGGCGTAGCAAGCATCAGACGTGCTGAACCTATAGGCACGAGCCTGCACATCAACCTTGACCTTTGCCGCCTGATTCTCACATTCCCACCACAGGATGCTCGATTCTGGAATAAGGATATTCTCTCGTCCTGTGCTGAGCTGAATCCACCCCTGACCAATCGCTTCAAGACACCCTTCACGAACCGTCCCATCCGTGCCACAGACTTTTATCCTGCTCCCATGTTGAGCCGCACATCGCTCACGCATGGTCACCGCCAGATACTGCATGCGGGCACGTCGTTGTGCCTGGTTCTCAAGAGTCCGAAGCTGTTCCGCTTCAAACTGTATGTCTAAATCTCGGAATAATCGTTGCATTCTCATGCTATGAGCCTACTGTATTCTAAAGTCTTGAGGCATATTGCACCTCCACAAGCCCCGAAAAATCAGCATTTCTTCGAGAATTATTACTAAATGATTAAGATTCTCCCCTTCAGATTTACACCGACTATGTAGGCGGGGTAAATATAACATATAAGAACATCAACGACTACCAACGCCAAGGGGGAATACGATGAAGTCACAAGCTCAGATGAGCGTCCTTGATGGAGTGCTTAGCATCGGCGTTCCCACGCTATCCGTTCTCTCAGGGGTGCTAGCGCATAGTGTTCGCGTTATATCTGTATCTTTGACGGGTTTGGAAAACGCTATGATGATAAGCGTTGAAGTCCTCTCTGCAGCCGTCATGCTCTGGTGGGCTCTTGGCGTTATCCTCGGTGTTGGATACCTTCTGAAAGTCAGAGCCGGTTCCATACGTCTGCATCACCGTGAGGATCGTGGAACTTTTCTGCTCCCCCGGTATATACGCAACACTATTCTTACTCTAGGCGGTGCAGCATTAGGTCTTAGCGCGGCATTTGCACCTGCACAGGCCGCAGATGCGCATCCGAATATCAGCAGCCCTACAATATCTGCGCCGTCTCAGCTTTCGGATTCCCCTGCTGCCCACTCGGCTTCGTCGTCGTCAGAGGCATCTGTGGAAAATTCTACGCCCAGCACGGAGGCGAATGCTTCACCGCAGGAGTCAGCCGCAGAAACCCCTCAAGGGGTACCGTCTCAGAACTCTCCGTTCTACCAGGCTGCTGCCTCATCTCCGCAGGCTACTGGAGCCTCCGCTTCTCCTCATGAGTCTTCTGAGAGCCCGGCAGTACCCGTCCAGCAGCAACGTCCAAGTCTTTCACCCTACGCGCAGCCCTATGGTACACCGCCGCCAAACATATCTGCCGAACCGGCGGTTCCCTCAACAACCCAGCCTCAAGCAGAACATCAGAATTTGAGCCCGTTCTTCGGCGGTCAACGAGAAGGCGCACCTTCCAGAGAGGTAGCACCAGCATCCCGAAACCACACTACGCGTTCCAGCCACCAAGTTGTTGTGGGTGATTCTCTCTGGTCCATTGCCTGCCACGAGCTGAGCGACGATGCCTCTCCTCCGGAGATTCTGGAATACTCCCTGAGAATCCACTCCGCCAACCTGGACGTTATGGGGGATAACCCCAATATCCTATATCCGGGTCAAACTCTCACATTGCCTGACCGATAAGTACGCTATTTTTTTCTTCTCGACCGATATGTCCCAACCACTATGCAAAGGAGCTAAATCATGACCGCTATCAATATTTCTCTTCACGATCTCTCCAAGAAGATCGAGAGCCATCTTCTCGAAGAAGCAGCCGCCAGAGCGCAACAGGATGATATTCCCGATGTACCACCATCGACCGCGCCAGGAAATCTTGTCCAATCACAATATGGAGTAGTCCTCTCCCCGATCAATATGTATGCTCAAGATCAACAGAATAGAAAAACTCACCATATGTTGCCACAGAACACCGCTGTTAGGGCGCGCATTCGTTCCCGAAAAAGTGCATCTCACGGGCGACCTCTTAAGCGTTCCGATTCTGGGACCCTACGCATTGAGTCGCTTTGCGCAGGCATAGGTTTAGCGGTTCTTGAGGTTCTTATGAAAAAGCGATCCGCACAGCAGTTCAAACACTGGCTATCACCCGAATGCTTCACGGCGTTGGAACAGCGCCGTTGCTCGCAAGAGCAACATGCTAGTTATCTCGCTTTTACCAAGACCCCGCACGTAGCGCGGAGCCGTGCTCAAAGACTTAATGACGAGACATATGAGGCATGTATTATTCTCACGGACGGTGTTGTAACCAGGGCTATGGCAATGCGGGTGCAGGCTCGCTACGGCGGGTGGTATATTACTGCACTGCACTTTATCTAAACCGCATAACCAGATGTGGGCACCCCAAGATTTTGGGAGTGCCCACATGCATGATGAAAATAGTGATGAAGCTGCTAGTCAGCGTTCTCTACGCGAACATCGGTGCCACCTTCTTCATTGGGTGCAGAGTACTGCAAGAACTTTGGGCGGCTCGGAGACTGAAGCTGCACCGCCGAGGCCTTGGTTCGCTGCTTCGACAAATCCAAATTGAAGAGGTAACTAACGGTCTCTTCGCGAATAGCGTCAAGCATAGCCTGGTACATGCTGTAGCCCTCACGCTGGTATTCCACTAGGGGGTCGCGTTGTGCCATCGCACGTAGTCCGATACCTTCTTTCAGGTAGTCCATCTCGTACAGATGTTCAGGCCAGCGTTCTCCAATAGTCGAGAGCATTACACGACGCTCAATCTCACGCATAGAATCTTCGCCTACAGATTCTTCGCGTTCATCGTAGACAAGATGCGCATCTGCAAGGATCTCTTTGACTATCTGGTCGCGAGTAATCTGGGTTCGATCCCCGGCGTCTTCCGCCAGGTCGTCGGCGGTAATACTGACGGGATAGATGCTCTCAAGAGCCTCCCACAGGTCGTCAAGGTCCCAATCTTCTGCGTGCCCTTCGCTGACACGTTCGTCAATGGCGGTCGTCAAGACCTCGTCCACAAACCAGAGATCTGTTCCTTGAGATCGTCGCCGTGCAGAATCAGAGAACGGTCCTTATAGATGGCTTCACGCTGGCGGTTAAGAACATCATCGTATTTCAGCACGTTCTTACGCTGTTCTGCGTTACGTGACTCAACGTTTGACTGCGCAGTCGCGATAGCGCGTGTCACCAACTTCGAATCTAGAGAAGAATCTTCCGGAGCCATCGCCATGAGGCGGGTTGCAGCGCCGGTATTAAACAGGCGCATAAGTTCGTCAGTGAGTGAAAGGTAGAACCGGGACTCACCAGGGTCACCCTGACGGCCAGAACGACCACGCAGCTGGTTATCGATGCGGCGTGACTCATGGCGTTCGGTGCCTAGCACATAAAGACCACCAAGTTCCGTTACCTCATCGTGCTCGGCCGCTGCCTCTTCCTCACACTGTTCCAGAATGTCGGGCCAGCGTTTCTCATATGCTTCAGAATCGCGGTTCGGGTCAAGACCCAATTCAGCCATCTTGGCGACAGCCTCGAATTCTGGGTTACCACCAAGCATAATATCGGTACCACGACCTGCCATGTTGGTAGCCACCGTTACGGCACCCTTACGCCCTGCCTGAGCCACGATGTGAGCCTCACGCTCATTGTTCTTGGCGTTCAATACCTCATGGCGCACGCCTTCTTTTGCAAGTTGACGCGAGAGGTACTCCGACTTCTCAACGCTCGTCGTACCCACCAGAATAGGCTGTCCCTTTTCATGGCGTTTCTTAATGTCTTTAACAACGGCTTTGAACTTGGCTACCTCGTTACGGTACACCTTATCCGGGTTGTCAATACGCTGCACATCCTTATTCGTGGGAATAGCAACAACACCCAGCTCGTAGGTGCTCATAAATTCAGAAGCCTCAGTCTCCGCAGTACCAGTCATGCCGGAAAGCTTATCGTACATGCGGAAATAGTTCTGCAAGGTTACGGTTGCCATCGTCTGGTTTTCAGGCTTAATTTCGACGCCTTCTTTAGCCTCAATAGCCTGATGGATACCATCGTTATAGCGGCGTCCAGGAAGAATACGACCAGTGTGCTCATCCACGATCAGGACTTCACCGTCGATCACCACATAGTCTTTATTATTGGTAAACAGCTCTTTCGCTTTGATGGAGTTATTCAAGAAACCTATAAGCGGAGTATTCCTGGATTCGTACAGGTTCTTAATACCCAAATGGTCTTCAACTTTATCGATGCCAGATTCGAGAATACCGACGGTGCGTTTTTTCTCGTCTACCTCGTAATCTTCATCTTCTTTAAGAACGTTTTTTGCGATGCGCGCGAATTCACCGTACCAACGGTTCGCTTCACCTGCAGCTGGTCCCGAGATAATAAGAGGGGTACGCGCCTCGTCAATCAAGATCGAATCGACCTCATCAATAATGGCAAAGTTATGCCCGCGCTGTACCTGCTCGTCAACGGTCCATGCCATATTGTCACGCAGGTAATCGAAGCCAAACTCGTTATTCGTACCGTAGGTAATATCGGCTTCATACTGTTTACGGCGTTGGTCCGGGTCCATCGACGAGAGAATCACGCCAGATTCCATACCAAGGAACCGGTAGACACGACCCATCAGATTCGCCTGGTATTCGGCAAGGTAATCATTCACCGTCACCACGTGCACGCCTTTGCCACTGAGTGCGATTTAGGTATGCGGGCAGAGTTGCGACAAGAGTTTTACCCTCGCCGGTTTTCATCTCAGCGATATTTCCCAAATGCAGGGCAGCTCCGCCCATAACCTGAACCTTGTAGTGACGTTTTCCAAGGGTACGCTTAGATGCTTCCCGGACAACAGCGAAGGCTTCAGGAAGCATAATATCCAGGGATTCGCCGTCCTCAATTCGGGCACGGAAACTTATCGGTCTCGCCGCGGAGCTCGGCATCGGTCATAGACGCGAAACTATCCTCAAGCGAATCGACCGCCGCGCTATACGCTTCTAACTGTCGAAGAATTTTTTTATCGCCAGTGCGGAGGATTTTCTCTAAGAAAGATGCCACTGAGCTTCTACTCCTTGTTGTCTTCGTCCCCTCATGAGGGCGACACAAAATGCGCCCACGGCTTGAGGCTTTCCTAACTATTGTAGGGCAGAGGTATCTATCTGACAGTCACAGTCCACATTTTTACGCTCTGCGCGGGTAGAAATAATAATTATTTTCCTCACAGGAATATAGCAGAACCCGAAACACTCGCTTGAAAGAAAGCGTTTCGGGTTCTAAATCTAAATGAGTATTAATAATGAGGAGTGTCGTCTACTCTTCGGTGAGAGTGATAATACCGTAGCTCCATCCTTTACGGCGATATGCGGCTGCCGGTGCTCCTGTTTCTTTGTCAATATAAAGGTAGAAGTCATGACCAACGAGCTCCATACGATCCACGGCTTCTGCCGGAGTCAGCTTTTCACCTACAAAACTCTTGTGACGAATCTCAATTGGTGAAGCTGCTTCATCGACGAGGGTAACTTCGCTATTGTCGAAGGCTGCTTCTTCAACAGGAACATCGGGTAGCAAAATTTCCGTAATCGTCTCGGTAACCGTAGGAAGCGATCCTGTAGCATCTGCGACAGAAACAGGATGCTTACCACCGTGTTTGCGTAGCTTACGACGATCACGTGCTCGACGCAGGCGTTCCAAGAGCTTTCCATAAGTCTCATCAAAGACCGCAAATTTATCATGTCCTTGGGCTTCTGCACGAAGCACCGGTCCACGTCCAACAACGGTAATCTCAACACGAATTGACTCGCCACCAAGATGGCCATCTTTAGTAACTTTGACGTCGATATCGCTCACGTTGTCGCCAAGCTGCTCGAACTTTTCGACCTTCTCTTCGACATATTCACGAAGACGATCCGAAATCTTGATATTACGTCCGTAGATGTTGACTTCCACGATATTTCCCTCCAAAGTGTGGGGGTTATGCACCGTACTCGGTTGAGTTCGATACCGGGAGCCCGTCCTTGAGGCTCCTTGTCATTATTTTATTACATTCTTATGGTGCATGTCACCGGAAATGACAATTATTTTCGTAGTACGAACACTGTGTATCAAAACGCAGAATAGCCTTAGTCCGGGTGTACCATAAGGGCTTCCTCGTCCACTTTTTTCTGCATCGACACAGCGGCTACACAGGCTGCTCCCAGAACTCTCGCGCCACCCTGGCGCAAGACTCGTGATGCTTCAAACACGGTGGCACCGGTAGTCATCACATCATCGCACACAATGCACAGTGCCCCAGCTACACTTGCTCTGGGTGACACCCGCATCGCTCCCTCCATACGCTGGGCTCGCGCGCTAGCTCCGAGCGTTTTCTGTCCTGCTGTATTCGGTCTTATTAAACGCTGGTATATGTTTTCTTTTTCTAAACTCAAGATATGATGTGTCTTCACCCGCACTTTACGTCTGTGCAGAGCTACAGAACGATTGAGCTCGTGTTCTACCTGTCGCACAAGCAACTCAGCCGGTACGTAACCACGACGCTGCACGCTACGTTGTGATGAAGGGACGGGTATCAATAAGATGCGCGTTCCTGCGGGAACCTGCGCACGGTCAATAATCGTTGCCACGGCCCTGCCCAATGCGCGCGCTAGTTCGGGAACCGCATCAGTGCGGCCCGCATTCTTCATGGAAAGGATCACATGCGCGAGTGTTTTCTCATAGATACCTGCTGCAACCGCTCCCGGTACGGGGTGCTGCAGCACAGGAGTATGCACGGCAAAGGTTTGTTTTCTCAGTGAAGTCTCGCACCGAGAGCATAAAGCCCGGCGAGTACCGGCAGCATCTAAAAGTGCCGTACCGCCTACACCGCATCCGACACATGTTGCCGGAAAGAACAGCTCCCACGCCGCGTAAAGAGCCTTTTTACCTCTCATTCGAGGTGTTTTATTCATTGCTCTTTTACCCTGCGTACGTAATCTCACTCAGCGGACCACTTATGGGTTTCCAGCCGCGCTCTTCCAGAAGATAGCACTCTCCCGTATCAACGTGCCCAATAATATGACCGCTGTCCCCTGCCGCAGACATAGAGCGCAGTCCCTCCAACCGGTCCAGCTTTGTCTCCTCGCTATTGAGAGAGGTTAGTTCTGCTTCCCCTGTGGTTGTATTGACGACGGCAAGGGTCTGTTCCCCCGCCCAATCTACACAATGGGGAGATACAGAGGCGTTAACCCGCACTAATTCGGTAAAACTACGCGGTTTACCGCTCTCATCACGTATAATCCCCGAGATAATCAGCATCGACGTATCATCTCGGGAGGCGATGAATGCACCACGTGTACCATCCCGCGAAATTTTAAGAGAGTTAAAAACAAGGCCATTTCGCCAGGGCACAGAGATATTAAGACCTTTTTCTCTTTCCTCAACGCTATCGGATGCAGGGTTAAAGGCGCGCACCGTTCCGCTATGATCGGTAGCCCATACCCATCCATAATGGTCAATGCTGGGGCGAGATAGGTCGCGTGTTTCCCAAACTTTTGAGGAATTTGTATCGCGCACTGTATAAAGCTTTTTACGCCCCTCACTTAAATAAGCGTAGGTAGTGCCGTCATATCCGATAGTTGGTGCCGAAGGATCCTTGATTTTTTCCACTAGCGTGCGCTGCGAATCTCCAGCGTCAAAATCACGCTGTGTTACTAAACGGTCCTCATTAAGCGCCACAACTTTGGTATTAGGCTGCGTTACCAAAGATATTTCATGGAATCCTTCTGGCTTATCTGATGATGAAATTTCGTGACCGTTATAACAGAAAACTACAGTCTCAACATCCCTAAAATTGCTGACAAGATGCACAATCTGTTGGCGTAAACGAGCTAACTGAAGTTCACCTATAGATTCGCCTCCGAAATCAATCTTTATCGTATGCTTTTCAGCGTTAAAGTTGACCTCGTTAATTTTCATGGACTCCTGGGTCGCCGAGAACACAGATTCTTTGAGATACTTTGCTGGTCCCGCTATTAGGGTCTGGGCCAACGTTTTAAAAATCTCATCGCGATGTGCGAACCAGCGTAAGTCCGGCACCGCATAGGTATAGCTGGGATCATAATAATACAGACGGTAAGCTTTGAAAGAACGATAAAATTCACTGGTGTCAAGCCACAGCCCTGAGGGACAATTCTTGATACGCCATTCACCGTTTTCCTGCACCATTTCAAATGTTTCCGGCTCTGAGTTAGGAGTATCAGTTGAGAAAGAGGTACTGGTCAGGCCTCGGTCATCCACGAGACCACTTTGTGTAACAGAGACCTTATAAATATCGTTTTCACCACGCGTAATACGTGCAGTTTCAAAATATACACGAGTCCATTCCAACGGATTCCATCGTTGTGCGAACTCGGTCGTTAGATACTCTCGTGCTATTCCATAATTATCGGAACTATCGACCCCGGCGCGTAAAAATCCTTCAATAATACTTTCCGGAGTGCCACCAGCCTGTGGACTGATAGCCCGCGCTGCAGCCCTCCTCTCTTCTCTGCTGTTGAGATTATCAGAGTGCCGATGAATTCCCTCTGAAGCAGGTAGACCGGAACAAGCCTGCATCAATAAAGCAATACTTCCGACTCCGCCCAGAAGCATCGTGCGGCGTGAAAGAGTGGGCAGGGTCTCTGACAGCATTTGTTTGTGCGAAGAGTTTTGAAATATTCTGCGCATTATACCTGTCCTTCAGATGCATCATCTTGATTTGCATGACGGGTTTTACGCAATGATGTCGAGAGAGTATCGCCCGCAAGAGCGCTGTGAGCATATGCCTCTGGCTCAGGTTCTCCGGTAATCAAGACCGGGGAAGGACCGAGCTCTCCCCCCATGAACAAGTGGCAGGTTCATTGTGAAGCAAGCACCTTTTCCTTTCATACCCCAAGCCTCAATACGCCCGCCATGCAAACGTACGTCCTCGGCGGTAATAGACAAGCCCAATCCGGTACCCCCTAGAGTGCGTTTGCGTGAGGTATCTGCACGCCAGAAACGGTTGAAGACCTGTGCTGCTTCCTCCTCACTCAAGCCGATGCCATGATCGCGTACCGCCACACCCAAGTTTGTTGCATTGGTAGCGATGTAAATATCGACGGGCTTGGATTCACCATGCTCAATAGCGTTAAAGAGGAGATTACGCAAAACACGTTCAATGCGAACCCTATCGATATCAATATCAATATGCGCCTGCTCAGAATGCACAATAAGCCTGGTTCCGGTACGTTCCAGATGCGGGATAACCTCGACCAAAACATCGTTAAGAACACTCATAAAGTCTTCAGCGTCGATGTTCAAAACGGCGCTGCCTGCATCAAAGCGCGAAATTTCCAGAAGGTCAGAAAGCAAGGCTTGGAAGCGATCCACCTGGTTATGCATAAGCTCCACACTGCGCGACTGCACAGGATTGAGGGTGTCACGCGAGTCATAAAGGAGTTCGCTGCTCAGCCGTACCGTCGACAACGGTGTACGCAGCTCATGCGACACATCCGAGACGAATCGCTGCTGCAGCGTCGATAGTCTCTCCAGCTGTGTAATCTGATCCTGCAGACTATCCGCCATTTTTATTAAAGGAAATTCCTAATCGCGCAGCCTGATGTTTACCGCGAACACTAACGCGTCGATTCAGGTCACCGGCAGCAAGTTTCTCTGCCGTGATCGCAGTCAGGGTAATCGGTCGCACCGCTAAACGGGTTACAAAACCACACAATTGAAAGCACCAGAATCAACAGCACTGTAAACCCTGTACCAAGCACAACGTTGATATATGTAATGGTGGAGGATGATTCGCTAAGATCATAAACCACAAACAACCCGTAATCAGGGTTCTGAGGTATAGAAACACTTGTACCAATGATCAGAGCGGGATAGGGTTCACCATTAGATTTTTCCGGTTCTGATAGGTCTTTCTTCTCCCAAAATACTCCACCTGGAGAATCTCGCACAGTTGATTTAAAATCCTCAGGTATCGTCGCGGCATCTAACGCATTGTCACCGCTTTGTTCAGGGATAAACCCTTTCTTGGACTGTTGGTCTAAAGGCACCAAAACCCAACGCCTCTGGGTATCGCCGCTCGCGTCCAAAAGGGTAAGTGCACGGGTGACGTTACGGCGGATTTCACTATCGGTACGTGCTTCCGAAGAACCATCAAAAACGCTCTGAACATTGTCGAATCCCTTAATAGATTCTTCTAGCGCCTGGTTCTTTTTATTCTCAAAAAGCGATGTTGCAATCTGGTTAGACAGCGAGGTTCCTACCGCAATAAAAGCAATAAGCATCATGATGCCCGCGCTGGTCACGGACCGAAATTGCAGAGAATGAACCCACAACCGGTGAATTGCGCGGAATGGGTTGAGGGTTCGCTTTTTCCGGGGCTTAGACTTAGCGTCCAAGTCCCGACTATCGGAGGCTCCAGAGGTTGCGTCAGGTGTGGGCATAGGCAAAGTTACTTTCCAGACATGAAGATGCGCATAGCGGACTGAAATATCACGTTAGGCGGCACCTCCAACGTTCTCTAGGGGTACTTTATATCCGACGCCGCGCACCGTTTGGATAACCTGTTCGGCACCAATATCCGTAAACTTCGCGCGAAGACGCTGCACGTGAACGTTTACCAAAGAATCGCTCACATCGCTGTAGCCCCAAACAGTCTCTAACAGCTCTTGACGGCTCATGGCCTGCCCCGGACGGCGAACCAAAGCTGCAAGAAGGTCGAATTCCCAAAGGTGTCATAGGTACTTCAACACCTTTATACTTGAGGGTTCGACCATCCATATCCATGATGGTATCTCCCACCCGCACCACCAACTGGCGGCTCTCACGCGGGCGCAAACGAGCACGGATACGGGCCATAAGCTCAAGATGTTTGAAGGGCTTTGCGATGTAATCGTCAGCGCCAGCTTCCAGCCCTTTTACCACATCTTCAGTATCGCTTTTAGCAGTCAGCATGATGATAGGCACATTAGATGACGAACGGATCTGCTCACAGACTTCGATACCGCTCTTCCCCGGAAGCATGAGGTCCAGCAATACCAAATCTGGTGAATGCCGCATAAACGTCTCAAAGGCGCGAGAACCGTTTTCGCAAAAAACTGCGTTATATCCTTCCTGTGCCAGGACAATGCCGATCATTTCTGCAAGAGCGTCATCATCATCAACGACCAGGACGGTCGAGGTGGTGGTGGTCATGGCGTCTCTCCTCTATATTATTCGGTGATTATAGTAATTATCCTAAGCCCTCAGCCACCATTTCTGCGACTATTCGCGCATACTCTGTGGTTCTCGCCATCTGAAGTGTGGCCTCATGCGGGTTTATATGTGTAGTATTTGCACGATGTGTTAGCCCAACCGAACGTATCTCGGTTTTCTGTAGTCCAACATCATTCCACAGTCTCCACAATCTCTGTGCTTGCTGCGGTATAGCATCCGATTCTACGATGGGCAGCCAAAGCCTTGCTCCGGATTCTAGTACGGCTGCCGCTATTTCCCAGCGATGCGGGTCGCTAAGAGGCTGTGCCTGAATCAGATTCTGGCTTGCCTCGTCCGGGTCAAAAAGCAGTTCGGCAGGATTATCTGCCGTTGAAAACGTACGGGCTATAGCGCAAGCATCTGCCACAGAGCTGAGGTTCGACGTGCGATCATCAGGATACGTCAAAGGAACCTTGGTGAGGTTCAGCATAGGCGTTATGGTAAGTTCGGCAAAAGTATTGGCGCAGATACGGTAACTTTCGTAGATTTCGCTAACCGGTACCGCTGGGATAGTGCGAAAACCACTCACCGTAGGGATAGTACCCGAAATAATGCGCCCAAGTTCCGGCTCGTCCAGTTGTACCGTAAGACGGGCTTCGGGTTGGTTGAGGGCTTGGCGGATAAGAGAGATGCTCTCCCCTAGCCCTTCTAGAAAGGCATCCCGTATATCGCGTGCCGCCCCCGCATCACTGATGGCACGCTCGCCATTAGGCGCATAGACCCGCGCAGCAAGGGTGTATGGTCCGCACAGCTGAATTTTGAAACTGGGCGCAGCATCCTCAGGCACTGAAGCTCCAGAAGACTCACCGCCTACGACATCGGCGAGTGCGTTAATATCTGAGACATAACAGGATCGCGCACGCGCACTTTCGCGGGTACCGCCGCCTCTAGCGTGAACTAATCGCCATCCATAGGATGCGCCTTCAAGTTCCATTCCAGAGAGCGTGGCAATGGTGCGAGCAAGAGTAGTACCCTGCCAGCCACGCTCTGGAAGCTCCGGTAAGAATGGAAGATGCGGATGCCCCAACTCACCGCGCACACGATGCAGGGCATCTATTATCTGCGTGCCGGGGAATTCGCCTAGTCCGCTGGCTCGTACCGCAACAGTATCGCGCTCAGCAAGCTCGGTAGCGAACTCACGTTCGGGTGCACGATAATCACCCGGTAGCAGCAGGCGCTCGGGCACATACTGTTTTCGGGTGTTTTCGTCCGCAAATCTGGTAGAGAACGAGGTCATCAAATCTACGCTAGCATCTAATCTGTCTGACGGTCGAGAGAATCATCGTTTTGAGCCAGCTCGTCCTTATGCTCGTGCGCTATTTTTTCGTGGTGTCGAATAACCTCGGAAATAATGAAGTTCAAAAATTTCTCCGCAAATTCGGGATCGAGACTAGACTCTTTCGCCATAGCCCTCAGACGAGCTATCTGGGCTTCTTCTCTTCCTGGATCACCCGCAGGCAGGTTATGCTGTGCTTTAAGAACCCCAACGCGCTGGGTGGCTCGAAAACGCTCCGCAAGAATATGAACCAACGCGGCATCGAAATTATCAATAGAGCGCCGCATCGCGAAGAGTTCTTCGTAAACCTCGGCGGAAACTTCGTCTCCCATGGAGGTGGCACGCGGATCAAATTCTTGCTGGGTCATTATAGGTCCTTAGGGGTACGAGCATTACACGGCTGCGTTTTCACGAAGATCATCAAGGTCTTCACGAGCGAGTGAGTAAGCACGGGCTATAGTGGACTGTCCTAAAACTCGTGTGCCCTGGTAAAGCACCATAGTTTGCCCGGGTGCTACACCAAAGAGCCCATCGTGCAGACGCACCACGGTCTCTACACGAAGTTTTCCGGGGGTTTCGGCATCGGTATCTTCTGCCCATTCAAGATGCGCGGTACCGCGTACCGGGTCTGCATGTGCACGCACTTGGGCGGTAACATCAAAGGTCTCGCTGCGCACGCCGAGTTTTGGTTCCTGCGCAAGAAAATGTTCTGCTTCCGGAACGGGGATTCCAGCCCAGGTGGCCCGAATTCCCGCGGATTTCATCGATAGAAAGTAACTCACGAGAACCGACAATAACTTCATTCGTTTTTGGTCGGATTTCGAGAACAAAGCGGGGCTTCCCATCAGGCGCCGGAGTTCCTAAGGCTAGTCCCTTACGCTGCCCAACAGTGAATCCTTGAGCACCAGGGTGTTCCCCCACCACGTTGCCGGAGGTGTCTTTAATCATGCCAGGGCGCATTTGAATGTGCTCGCCTAGCCAGGCCCGGGTATCGCCCTCGGGAATAAAGCAAATATCGTAAGAGTCCGGTTTCTTGGCAACCGAAAAACCACGCCGTTCAGCCTCCGCACGAACCTCCGCCTTCGAGGGCGTGGTTGCTAGGGGGAACCAGGCGTGTTTGAGCTGTTCGTGGGTAAGGACGCCCAACACATAGGACTGATCTTTTGCCCAGTCTGCGGCTCGATGCAGTTCTCGGTTACCATCGTCATTCGTGATAACGCGGGCGTAATGACCGGTAACTACCGCATCAAACCCCTAGGGAGACGGCACGTTCCAAAAGCGCGGCAAATTTGATTTTCTCGTTACAGCGCATGCAGGGATTGGGGGTTCGTCCCGCTTCGTATTCGGCGATAAAATCATCGACCACATCTTCCTTTGAAACGCTCCGAGAAGTCCCATACGAAGAAGGGTATGCCCAACTGGGCGCATACGCGGCGCGCATCCATAGAATCTTCAAGGGTGCAGCACCCACGAGAACCGGTGCGGAGCGTTCCGGGCATACGAGAAAGCGCCAAATGCACGCCAACCACCTCATGCCCCGCCTCAACGGCACGGGCGGCAGCAACAGCTGAATCGACGCCGCCACTCATAGCAGCCAAAATCTTCACAGAGTTTCCTATAAACGTTGGGTACGGTTTCGTGGTGAGAATAAATGTGAGGTTCTATTGTACGCTTCTTATTGCATGTGCGCAGGTTCGCCGCAATTATCCGCCGTACCAGCGTTGAGCGTCAGGCAGATGTGAGGAAAGACCCGCTTTTGCTGCCTGTGCATAGGCTTCGGGCAGGGCCGCGAGCAACCGAGCAATGTCTTCGCCGGTGCTGGAATGCCCAAGAGTAAATCGTTGCGCACTGCGGGCGGTGTCTTCGTCCAGCCCCATGGAGAGAAGCACATGGGATGGTCTTGTTACTCCCGCGTTACAGGCCGAACCGGTTGAGGTTTGAATCCCCTGCATGTCGAGCAGAAAGAGGATGGTGTCTCCTTCTGCGCCTTCAAAAGTAAAGTGAGCATTTGCAGGCAGCCTTTTTTCACCAGGAAAGGCCTCGGTTGTTGGGTCGATGCCGCTCAGGTGAGCTTGTGGAATAACCGCCTGTACTGCCGCTATTAGCTCATTGCGAAGTGCTGCAATACGGATGGATTCTTCTTCAAGATGCTCAATCACGTGCACGGCGGCCTCGGCAAATCCCGCGATCGCAGGGGCATCTATAGTGCCGGAACGCACGGAACGCTCTTGCCCGCCCCCGTGCAAAACCGGGGTGAGCTGCGCTGTTCGTGTGGCGATAAGCGCACCGATGCCCATGGGACCGCCAATTTTATGCCCGGAAATCGCCATCGTATCAACCCCACTGTTACGGAAATTAACGGGCACCGCGCCGAAAGCCTGCACCGCATCCGTATGCATGGGAATACCGTATTCAGAGGCTATGGCGGCAATATCTTGAATGGGCTGTACAGTGCCAACTTCATTATTTGCCCACATAACGGTAACTAACGCAACATCCGCAGGGGTTCTGGGCTATCAGTTCCCGCACGCTTTCGGGGATCTACCAGCCCTTGCGAATCCACTGGAATCCAGTCGATAACCGCGCCCTCGGCCTTCTGCAGCCATTCGCAGGTTTCTTCCACCGCATGATGCTCAATACTTGATACCAGGATGCGCCGCCGCGCCGGGTCTGTTTCCCTGCGTTTCCAGTACATCCCCTTAACCGCAAGGTTGTCTGCCTCTGTTCCTCCAGAAGTAAAAATAACCTCGGCGGCATCGCATCCTACAGCTCGGGCGATACGTTCGCGGGCATATTCAACGGTGGCACGGGCATCGCGTCCGGTAGCGTGCAGCGAGGAGGGGTTACCGCCCGCACGCATCTGCTGTACCATTGCGTCTATAGCAGCTGGCAGGACATCGGTAGTCGCTGCGTGATCTAGGTAGACCCGGTTCACTATTTCCTCCTCTGGCGTATTGCCCTTATTCTATCGTTGTTCCTCGAACTTTCGGGAGGAATTCGTCATAAATGCGCCGCAGGCTAAACCTGCGAAGAGTCACGTTCGGTGGAAACATGCGCGGTACACTGGGGTACGTGTTCAAGATTCTTTTCTATACCCCCGAAATTCCGGGGAATACGGGTAACGCCATTCGTCTGGCCGCAGTAACCGGGGCTGAACTTCACCTCGTCGAGCCTCTAGGATTCAATTTTGAAGATGCGCATCTGCGCCGTGCCGGGCTGGATTATCACGATCTTGCGGTCGTAACGGTTCATAAGACCCTGCAGGATGCTTGGAAAGCCATGATGCCTGCGCGTGTTTTCGCCTTTACCACCACGGCAGCAACCTCGTATACGGATCTTGAATATCGTGATGGCGATGTGCTTATGTTTGGTCCGGAGTCCGTGGGCTTACCAGCCGATGTACAGCAGGATGAGCATATTACAGAACGCGTAAAAATCCCCATGATTCCTGGGCGCCGCTCTCTTAATCTAGCGAACTCCGCGTCCATCGCAATTTTTGAGGCATGGCGCCAACACGGATTCACGGGAGGAAAGATTTAGTTGTATGTGTGCCAACCGCCAGGTTCCCCTACTTTTTGAGGATATAGCCGCCGACCCGATGAACGCCGAGTACACGTCACGCGGGTGGGAGCCCGTATATTCGGCGAGCGCTCGATCACGCATTATTCTGGTGGGTCAGGCACCCGGGCGTATTGCACAAGAGACTCGTATTCCATGGAATGATGTGAGTGGTCGGTTACTTCGTACATGGTTGAGCGTAAGCGATGACGAGTTTTATAACCCAGAGCTGTTTGCCCTGATGCCGATGGATTTTTATTATCCGGGAAAAGGTAAGCACGGTGATTTACCACCGCGTAAGGATTTTGCGCCGCGTTGGCATCCGCGGCTGCGCGCCATGATGCCGCATGCACAATTAACCATTCTGGTAGGTGCCTATGCGCAAAAGTACTATCTCGATGGAGTTTCTGCTCCGCGGCTTCGCAGTAACCTTACGGAAACGGTGGCACACGCAGAGGATTATCTGCCGGGTTTTGTGCCTCTGGTGCACCCTTCTCCGCTCAATATTGGCTGGCGCAAGCGTAATCCCTGGTTTGAGGCCGAGAATATACCCGATCTGCGTGAGCGAGTACGTAAAATCTTGGGTGCATAGCCTAATCTTGTGAAAGCGTCCTGAAAACCTAGTCTAGGTTTCCAGGACGCTGACCTGTTAGAAACTAGGCGTTGCGGCGCCTCTTAATTTCTTCAACAGCCTGCGGGATGACAGTGAAAAGATCCCCGACGACGCCGAAGTCGGCGATCTCGAATATGGGCGCGTCCGCATCCTTGTTGATGGCGACAATGGTCTTTGAAGTATCCATGCCAACCTTCTGCTGAAGAGCCCCCGAAATACCCACGGAAACGTATAGTTCGGGAGAAACGCTCTTGCCGGTTTGCCCAATCTGAGTAGAGTGATCCAGCCAGCCTGCGTCTGTGACGGCGCGGGTCGAACCGATCGCGGCACCGAGCGCATCCGCCAGATCCTCAATGGGGGCTAAATTTCCGCCGATACCGCGGCCAGCAGCTACAACAATAGCTGCTTCTTCAAGGTTTGGGCGAGCAGATGTAGGCTTTTCGGTTATTTCGGTGATGCGCACCGTGTCGTACCCGGGCAGAGTATAGGTGGTGAGTACGCCCTCCCCCACCGCAGTGGGTGCCGCCGCCGTATCTACCGAGTTGGGGCGTAGGGTTACCAACGGCAGACCTTCAACCCGCACGGTGCTGTCGTACTCGCCCGCCAAAACATTCTTACGAATATTGAGCGCATCATCCACGTCATGAGCGCCCGTCACAACGCCTACGGGACGAGATCCCGCCTCGGAATTCCCGAGGCGCACGGCCACGCGCCCCAGAAGCTCAATCGAGTCAATATCATGCGGGGCAAGAACCACATCAGGACCAAACTCAGTAATAGCCTGTACGGCGAGTTCCACGCGGGCAGCAGGCAAAGTATCTGTCATGGATTGCGCTGGGGCAAAGACACGTGCCGCGCCCTGTTCAGCGTAAAACTGCGCAATATCAGCGGAGCCTTGGGCGAACGTCATTACTCCCAGTTGAGTTCCGCCCTGTCCAACACCAGCTCGCAGTCGTGCCAACGCTAAAAGTTCTCGGTCCACACTGCTAGGTTCGGTCGCAAAATTCGTTGTGCCGCCTATAACCAGCACACGGTATGCAGTCGTCATCATTATCTCCTGTACTGGTTAAATAAGGTTTCGGGATGCCAAGAATTCGACCAGCTGTATGCCGCCGTCGCCTTCATCCACGATGGTTTCACCTGCGGTGCGTTCTTCCCGCGCCTGCGCTTCGGTCACGGTAACGGTCGATGCGCTGCCGCCGAACTTAGCAAGCTCATCCGCAATATCCGCTGCGTTCACGGTCGTAATAGGCTTCTTTTTTGCTGCCATCAGCGCCTTTAAAGTTGGGGGTATCGCGGAGTGTTCACTTGATCGGTCACAGAAATCAAAAGCGGGCAATTCAGTTTCACAATGCTGCGAGCGAGTATCCAGATCCCGGCGTGCCCTAACAGTTCGGCCCGCAACGGTCAGCGATGCCACCTGAGAGATTCCGGTGCGCCCCAAAAGTTCGCTCACCTGAACGGGCACCAACGAAGTCTCACCTTCGGTTGATGCCATACCCGTCAGAATCAGGTCGAAGGTGCCGTGTTCCTGCTCATAGGTGGAGAGTGCAGCGGCTATGATGCGTGAGGTCGCCAGAGCATCAGCCCCTGCGAAAGCATCGTCGAGAATGTGTACGCCTGCGTGTGCACCCAGCTGCAGCGCACGGCGCAGCCCCTTAGAGGCATCCGCTGCGCCTAACGTAAAAGCGATAACTGCAGAATTCGCTGCATCGGTATCTTCCGCTTCGACAATCTGCATGGCGGCTTCCACAGCGTATTCGTCAAGCTCACTCATCACTGATTCGCTGCGGTCTACCCGCAAAGTATCGTCAAGTTTTTGTTCAAATTGGGTGTCTGGCACGTACTTGGTAAGTACGGCGATGCGATATGCGTTTTCGCTCACGCTCATCCTCCTGCGCCTCATGTGTGTGCGGCGCGTCTGTGGGGTTTAGTTAGGTTTGGCTATATTCTACCTTGCCGTGAAATCTTCAGTCAGGAAAACCCGGATATGAGAGCGGTATATTCCTGAACACAGCAGACAAAGGAGAGGCGGCGTTTCTTCATGTGAAACGCCGCCTCGGGCAGTTTTATAGCTCTGTTAATGCTGATTATCGGCGTCGCCGAGCGTCACCTTGATGTTCTTTGTCTCTGACCCCCGTTTAATCTTCATATCCACTGTGGCACCTGCTGCTTGTGCACGCACCACGCCGTTAAGGGTCTTACTCTGTTCGATGCGGTGGCCATCCGCCTCGACGATAACATCTCCCTTCTGCAGACCAGCCTTTTCTGCAGGGCTTCCGCTAGAGATATTGGTGACCCGCACACCATCCGGGAAGAACCTAGATTCTCCCTCGTTGGTCTGCCCAGGGGCGCTTTCAATATTCGCGCCTAGGTACCCATGGGTTGCTTTGCCTTTGCTAATAATTTCGTCAGAAATACGCTTAGCGTAGTTCGAGGGAATGGCGTACGCGATGCCCTCATTGCCGCCGCCTTCAGACTCGATCTGAGAGTTGATGCCCACGAGCGCCCCGCTGGAGTTCACCAAAGGACCGCCTGAGTTACCGTGGTTCACTGGCGCATCCGTCTGAATCATGGGAATGTATACGCCGTCTTTTTCTGCTTCTGCAGCACGGTCGGTGTTAGAGATAACACCCGCAGTCACGGTATCCTGCAGGTTATGTGGCGAACCAAGCGCCACCACGGTTTCGCCAGGAACGACCTTCGAGGAGTCGCCAAAGGTAATGGGTTTAAGGTCTAGCCCACTGGGGTCAATCTTAATGACCGCAAGATCCGAGGTTACATCGGTACCCACGATCTTTGCCACGCGAATACTTCCGTCATGCAAACGCACTTCGACTCTAGAGGACTGCTGGGTGCCGTTTGTAGAGACTACGTGATTATTGGTGAGAATATGTCCCTGGTTATCGAGAACTTCACCTGTACCAACGCCGTTGCCGTCGGTCAGCTTTGATCCTACGGTGACGGTCGAAGGAAGCACTTTCTTAGCTGTATCGGTTACGACTGTGGGATTTGTTGCGCTGCCTCCAGCATTTCTGCCGGTGACGGATGAACTATTGCTGCTTGTAGATGCGGCAATACCGCCTCCAACACCAGCACCTACGCCGCCGCCCACAAGGGCTGCAAGCAAAGCAGCGGTAAGCACGACACCGGTTCCATATTTCTTCTTGGGCTCTTGCTGAGGGTTCTGCCCCTGCCCGGAGTACTGGTTCTGATATCCATTCTGGGGGTTCTGGGAGCTCTGTTGATACCCGGAAGTTTGGTAATTTTGCTGGTAGCCCTGCTGTTGATAGCCCGTATTCTGGTAGTCCTGTTGAGCATAGGATCCGGGTGCAGACTGCTGCATCGGACGGGTTGCATCGTTATAACCGTTAGCGCCAGAATCTTGGTTCCAGCCACCAGGGTATTGGGTCATTGTGGTCTCTCCTTGAGGGGCTCTCAATAAATCTTAGGTGATATCTAAATAACCATATTGGCGACAGCGCCAACAGGCACGCGTCTTTTTCTACTGTAAACGCAGTTCTTGTTTTATACCTCCGTTTCTCTGAGGTTGCACCCGGAATTTCCTGGGAGTTTGCTGAGAACCCTCAAATTCCGAGGTAACTCCACAAAAATATTTCAAGAGGTACAGCCTTCCAGAGTCAATTTCACAGCCTACGCTTAAAGACGGGCTCTAAGGTTTAACGAGATCGCGTCAAGAAAGGAACAGACATGCTGACAGCACTCATTATTAGTACCATGCTGGCCGTTATTCTTGGCTTAGGTACCGGCCTGGTAGCGTGCTGTGCAGGCATAGTGCATCGTCGTTTGGCGCGTGCTCAGTCCTGTTCTTCTGCGCTTGAGCAGCAGCTTAGCTCGGCGACCAGCTTATAAAAATCACGAAGATCTTAGTATTACACGCACCAACGACGAAAGCTCGTAATACAAGCTAAGAGGTGCCGTCTACTAAGTAGGGTAACGGTCGCCTTTTCTTAAGCTTCGTAGAGTCTCTAACAACTCGTGGTGCAGCTGAGTCATATCGCAAGGTGATATTTCTTCAGAAAAATTCCCTTAAGCCGCTCCAAAACAGGGTATGTTTATTGGTATGACTATTCATCGCCGAAACACTGTCTCCCAAAATTTTTATGGTGCCACATCTAGACCCCATTCGTCTCAAAGATCTCTGACCCGTATTATGGTCACCCTCATGCTGTCTTTCATCTGCGCGTTGACCGGTATCGGCGCTAGTTTCATTGCTTACCCGACGGCGGCCCACGCTCAAGCACCTTTCGAGGTCACGCTAAATCCGCAAACCCCTATTATTGACCGGGACGGAACTCTTAATGCCTTATCGGATGGACTTGAAGACGAGCTCACCGAAGGTTTGAGTACCAGTAATACCCTTCACTCGGTAGAAGCCTATATGGTGTTGGTCTCCGGGACCAATGGCAAACCACTCAAGGAGTGGGGTCAAGAATTCCTGAGTCTCAACCATGCTCGCCCACGCACAGTAATTTTGCTTATCGATACGTCTAAGAACCAAGGCACTATTATCAGCAATGACCAGAGTTTATGAGCGATGCATGGGCACACGCCCTGTACGTTAAAGATAATTCGGGCTCCCAAAACAGCAGTATCAAGCGTGTTATCGCGGATCATGGTCTTTACGGTACCGCCGGACGCATGTTCACTGATATCTTTATCGGGGATCATGACTACTCCGCGAGCAATGACGGCAATATCCCCCAAGGGCTAAGCGATATTTCCGAAACCGATGGCTGGTTCGAAAATTTTCTTGTTGCCGCAGGCGTGTTGGTTTTTATCCTGTTTATTCTGCTTGGAATTCCTGTCCTCATCATCCGCGTCGTACGTAAAAACCGTCGAAAAACGGCAGAATTACAAAAATGGCAGAACGACCTGCCACTCCGCGATCCTTCGCAGGTACAAGTTCCCCAGCAGTATCAAATGCCGAATCGTCCCGGGCACCATATGGTGACGGATACGGAATATATGAAGAACCGCGGCTACGATCTGAATTAGCCAATATTATTCATCCAATGAGTACCGCATCGTGAACAAAAGCGGTACTCCTGGAGTAAACAGTCGACGATCGTATCCTGAGAATTAGTCCGGAATTTCTTCAGATGTGTACGCTCTGTGATGACTACAGCTCATGACAGGGAGGTGACCGGTAAGATGGAAGTACGTGTGGGTTTATTCCTCCCACGTCGTGGATAATCACCGCGCGGCATATGCGAAAGAATGGGAGTCTTCCTTTGAGTAATATCACGAATGCTGACCGTCCGTTTGGTTCTCGGCGCATCCGACATGCCCTCAGCGTAGGTGCTTTAGCTTTTGGCACCACTATGCTTTCCGTCGCGCTACCGGTGGCGGGCTCTTCGTTCTTGACGCCCGGTATCAGTACCGCGCAAGCCCAAACTCCCATGACTATCACAGGTAGAGTACAAGACACGACCAATGTCTTGGGCGATACCTCAGAACTTAACTCTAAAATCAGCGAACTCTCTAAAAACCACAATATTGATCTGCATGTGCTGACTATTGATAAGTTTGAGAGCCCCGAAGAGGCTAAGGCATGGACTGAAGAGACAGCGAAAAAGAACAGCTACGGTAATGCGGACGCCATTCTTGTCATAGCGACAGAAAGCCGCCGTGCTTACTTCGCTGCTGGAAGTAATAAGGCGCTCAGTTCTGATCAGCAGTCGGAGGTGTACCAAAAATACATCAAGCCAAAACTGCAAAGCGGGGATTACAAAGGTGCAGCTCTTGAGGCGGTCAACGGTATTAACGCCCAAAAAGGGGGCATTAGCCCCGCTGTCGCTATAGGCGGCGGCGCCATAGGCGTAGCGGGTGTAGCGGGCGCTGGGTACTACATTATGAAACGCCGTCGCTCCAAAAACGAGCCGGGAAGTACACCCGCATATTCAGCGTCTAAAGTACCTGAAGTCTCGTTGGAGGAGCTGCGCACCGTGCCGGTGCCGCACTTGTTCAGGCAGATAACTCTATGGTGCAGTCGAAGCAGGAACTTGAATTTGCCCGCGCCCAATACGGTAATGAACACGTCAAGCCTTTTGAAGAGGAGCTAACGCGCGCTCAAGAGCTCATGCAGGCATCATTCCACCGCCAGAAACTTCTCAATGATGATGTTCCGGACACCGTTGCGGAACAGCGCGCTTGGTTGAGCGAAATTATCGATAATTCTCAGGAGATTTCTGATATTTCCCGAGATCAGGCGCAGAAGCTCTCTGAAATGCGCAATCTGGAACATGAAGCTCCACAGGCTATTGCTAGGCTCCAGGGGCATATACCGGAACTTCAGCAGATGGTCGAAACCGCGCAGCATACATATGCGCGGCTCAAAGATCAGTATCTGCCAGAGTGCGTTGGAACCGATCAGTAAATCTGCAGCTCTGTTGGATTCACACCAAAGCCTGGTAACTCAGGAACTTCAGGAGGCATCTCGTTTAGTAGATACTTCCCGGTCCGAAGCTGTTGTACATCTGCGCAACGCCGAAGAGTCTGCGGCTCAGATTACCTCGCTGGCAGAAGCAGTCAGCAATCACGCCTCAGCTTTGGAATCTGCGCAATCCAGTCTTAGTACCGATATTTTGAGTATTCAACGTGACGTGGCTGAGGCTAAGAGCCTCGCGGAGTCTCAGAACCGTGCCGAACTCGCCGCGACGGCAGCCGGTATGGAGGCTATTCTTGGGCAGGTTTCACAACAGGCACAAGAACGCCCGAATGATCCTATTGCCCTCACGGAACAACTGCATCAGCTCACAAGCGAGCTGAATCGTTCCATGTCATCGCTTCGCGCCGACCGTGAGCGTGAGCAGGCGGCTAAAGAAAGTCTGTCTCGTACCTTACGTTCTGCAGAGGCTCAGGTGCGCAGCGCATCGGACTTCATTAACAACCGTCGGCGCGGTGTCGGTTCACAAGCTCGTACCTATCTGTCTGAGGCGCAAACCGCCCTGAACGATGCACACCGTTTGCGGGAGTCCGATCCGGTAAATTCGCTCAACAGGGCATATGAAGCTATTTCTTTGGCGAGCGATGCGCAGAACTCCGCAAATCAGGATGTCAACAATTACTGGGACGATAACCGTTATGGTCAAAGCTACGGCGGCGATTCCCTGGCGCAAGGCATGCTCTTAGGTGCTATTTTTAGCGCGATGGGCTCACACTCTGCTTCAGCTTCCACCGGTCATCACTGGGGCGGCGGTGACTCCGGTGGAGGCTGGGACTTCGGAGGCGGTGGCGGCGATTTCGGCGGTGGAGACGGCGGCAGCTTCTAACGTTCAAGAGTATAAGCACCAGAAACGTGTTAGGGCTCTCGTTAATCTCATGTTCTTGTACTCGTCATCTTATAGGCGATATTTTCCCAGTAATTTTTCAGGCTGACCCACGATAATAAGAAAAGTTGCGGCGCTGTACGTGCGAATAAGCTCCTTCCCGGTGCCGCGTGAAAGAAAAGGAAATAACATGGTAAAACAGTCCATTTTCGGTCGTATCGCACAGCTAGCAAAGGCTAATATTAACGCCCTCATTGATGCGGCAGAAGACCCGCAGAAAATGTTAGATCAGATGGTTCGTGACTATACAAATAACATTGTAGAAGCAGAAGCAGCTGTGGCTCAGACTATTGGTAACCTGCGTCTTCTGGAGCAGGATCATGCAGAGGACCTGCGCGACGCCGATGAGTGGGGTTCTAAGGCTCTGGCTGCCTCCAATAAAGCCGATGAGTTCCGTGCTGCAGGCGACACCGCTAACGCGGATAAGTTCGATAATCTCGCAAAGATTGCTCTGGGCAAGCAGATGCAGGCTGAACGTGAGGCAAAGGCCGCAGAACCGCAGATCGCATCGCAGACCCAGGTGGTGGAGCAGCTCAAAGACGGTCTCACCAAGATGCGTGCAAAGCTGGATGAGCTTAAGTCCAAACGCGATGAGCTTAACGCCCGCCAGAAGACCGCTGCCGCTCAGTCTCAGGTGAAATGATGCGCTCAAGGCATTCGATGTTATGGACCCCACGAGCGAGGTCTCACGCTTTGAAGAGAAGGTTCGCCGCGAAGAGGCTCGCGTGCAGGGTCAGCAGGAACTTGCAGCTTCCTCCCTGGACGCTCAGTTCAATGACCTTGAAGAGCTTGGTCGTCAGTCTGAACTTGATGCGCGTCTTGCGGCTCTCAAAAACAAGAACGCATAGTCTTAGCCTGATCGGCTGTTAGACTACGCAGATGCTCCCCAGCCTTAGGTTGGGGAGCATCTGCGTTTTATGTTCTATGCTGAAAACCTGATTCTAGAGCTTAGAGGCACGGTACAGGAACGCCGCCATAGCCTCACGTGAGGTAGCTTCACCAGGTCGGAAAGTGCTGTCAGGCCAGCCAGTAGTAATACCCTGATCTGCCATCCATGAGATTTCCTTATAGAACATAGTAGAGGGGTTTACATCAGCAAACTGCTGTGCACCCGGTGCATACGCGGGAGAACCGTTGAAACGGTAGAAAAACGCCGCCAGTGCCTCACGGCTGATAGCATCATGTGGGCGGAAGGTACCGTCGAACCATCCGGTCGTAATTCCCTGCTGTTTAAGCCACACGATTTCCTTATATGCCGGGTGGTTCGGCGTAACATCTGGGAAAGGAGAAGTCGCGGGAAGCTCCACGGCAGGGCTACCCGCAAGACGGTAGAGATACGTTGCCACCTGGGCGCGATTTACAGCGCTGTACGGACGGAAAGTGCGATCGGCAAAACCGGTCATAATGCGGCGATCCGAGTTCCAACTAATCTCTGTGTAGAACGGATTCGTGGTCGGAAGGTCGCTGTACCCCGCACCAAAACGGTGACCGCCTGCATCTAGGGATTGCGCCATGATCAGCGGCAGGTCATAATCTTGGTGGCTAAAACCTGGGATCAGTTTCATCTGGGTATTGGTAAAGCCGCTGTTGCGGTACGCAGCGTAGCCCTGTTCAACAGTCCCTCGGGCACTCCACGTTGGAGGGTTTGTTGTACCAGAAGTATCGGCGGCGCCGACCCACCAGTACATAGGCTGGTTCTTAATGTTCTGCGGTGCCTCGGTCTGCATGCGCTCATAACCGCCGCCCGCAACGAGGATAGAACCGCCGCCAGAGCGCCATGTGCCCTGACGATCCGCATTCAGTTCATAGGTGATAAACTCGGCGCCTCCAGAATAACCCATCGTCCACACCTGTGAGGGGTCGATGCCGTTACTCGAAATAAATTGCTGCGCAAAGGAGCGGAAATAGTCGCCGTTGGCGTCAAGGTTTTCCCACCAGGTAATGCCGTTACCGGATGCATTTTTATCTGGAGACACGACGGGTACAAAAACCATGTTGCGGGCATTTGCGATACGGCCCATAGCGGGGAGCATGCCCTGCTCGGGGCTGTGAATCTTAGACTGGTCGTTACGCCAATAGTCGCCATCAATGTAGAAGACTACGCCCACGGGTTTTGACCAGTCAATACCGTTTGCATACACGTGGTACTGAGAGTTAAGGCCGTTCGGCGCGGTGTAGCTGCGGTATGTGCCGGATGCGACGGTTGCATGGGCGGGTGCAGTAAGAGTAGCACCCATAATAGCGGGTACGGTGAGTGCGGCCAGGGTTCCGGCACGCATCTTTCTGATGCGGGTCATAGATAGTCCTCGGTTCTCGATTTTCTTGTCGCTATGTGCTGAATAATGTGCGCTGAATTCAGCCGCTATGTTTGTGTTGTGAGTGATAGACTCCGGCAGGGCTAATTCTGCCTACGGAGCAGTAATAATCTGCTAGGGACTTGAGATTAGTCCCTCAGATTTGGGAGCTTTACGAAGTTTGCAATAGCGGAGTAAAGCATTCAATAGAGTTAAATTACCAGTTAAATAATATTAAATAAAAACATAGGTGAACTTTTCGATATGGTACGTCGATCAAGAGGTTCTTAAGAATTCACGTTTGGCAAGAATATACAGGAGAGACAATGTGCACCGCCGCCATAGCAGAATCGCGCCATATCGCGGTTTGTAGATTTTTTTCTAACTCTTAATAGATTTTTTTAAAGTAAAGATGTCCTGCTTCTATTCTTATACCATTGCGATAATAGTCACATGGTTATAGAGAATCTACCTCTGGGACGCCCTGAAGGGTTCGCCCAGAAGCTCACGGAAAGATATTTATTCTTTCGTGAACTCCCTGAGTTTTACATGTTGGGCCAGGTCGGGTGCAACCGACCCTCACTATCCCCCACCCCCACATCATCCAAATGCCACCGCTGCCCCGTATACACATCCACCTTACGCAACTGCGGATTCGGATTCTCAACATCAGGCTCCTCCGCATGACCCGGACACCCCTCGCGCACCCGGGTCCTCAGTACAGGTCTTCCCCACCGAGTGCACCTCAGACTCCCACACCCGCACCAGCACCGGCTCACTAATACGGATGATCTCGGTTCCGAAAAACTGCCACGATCCACCATCAATACTGTACTGACCCGCATACCTCACCGTGACATAGGCATGAAAATTCCCCACCTGCGGATACACATAACTCGTCGACGTCTCATGCAAGGATTGACCAGAATACTGTGAAGACACCGGGCTACCAGCACTATGTGTTTTTAGGTCGTGCCCGTCTCCATACTCATACCGATACGCCACCGGCACCGCACGAATCCTGGTGCGTCCAATCGGCAAATCCCCTTCAAAAATATTGCTGCTGCCCTCTAGAGTGGTGTAGAAATTCGTTTCCTCACCCTTACTCGTATGTGGTGGATGCGCACTATCCAAAGTCAGGTGTGGGTGCGCCGGGATCAACTCCAGCAAATGAGTATGCATCTCGGTAATGATCCGCTCGTACTCACCCTGGGCTTGCTGTGCTGCTTCCGGGTCGTTCAGGGTGCAGGTATCACCGAACAGATGATTCGTAATCGTCTCCCCAACAGGTTTAGCCTGACCATCATCAGTAAATTCTTTATACTGGCCCACACGCCCATCCCGACTAACACAGTACGAACCATCATTGGCAACATCAAATCTAAACGACTTATTAGCACCACTTTTATCTTGAGCGAACCCAAGATTCCCATGATGATGCTCCCCATACCACCTCCTATAAGTCTCCTCAATATCCGCTGAGCATTGCTGATTGTTCTGTAGTTTCTACTCATGTCTTGATAAGAGCCTGATACTCTGAGGAGTGTCCGAGCTGCATGCTGCCACTCTTGGCTTTGCTTACTCTCTTGCTCTGTAGCACCGATAGGACCTTTCCACATTACTGCAGATGACGGCTATTGAGCTCAGGAACGGAATACCGAGAGTGTAGACAAATAAATGATGTAATCATGCTAGTATAGAACTGAGCCTTTGCTTTCATCGTTCTTTTCACCTTTTTCTCCGACTTAATAGGCGCTACTCCGTCAATAAGCCAGCGGTTACCGTCATGATGAAGTGAGAGAGTGTACCAGTTATCCTCGTAGTTCTTGTTTAAAGTTTTCTTTATAGGCTCTCCATCAGGAGCGACATGGATGATATAAGGCTACTACGAAAGAATTTCCACTCATATTTGCCGTTACCGTGTTGCATAGGTTCACCATGAAACTCATAGTTTGTGTTCATCTCCACCGATAATCCAGCCACCGTCTTTGTAAAGATCGAGCATCGTAGCTGCAGGTCATCGTCCTCATCTGCAGTCTTTACTGATTCCGCCCTTTGAAGTCCCCAGTCTGAGCTTCCATAGTTACGCCATTCCGTCCAGGCTTTTACCGACTTAGTCATCCCCTCTAACGAAGCATTCGTATACCCCTCCTCCGTCTTCGGCTTCGGAACATTCTGCGCAGGACCATACACATCAGCGGCACGAAATTCTCCATCTGATGCTTTCGAGTTCCCCGAATAATGCGGCGACACACTCGACGACGGCGATGGGCCATCACTGGATGAAGCAGAGGCAACGGCAGTCGCAGAAGAGAAAGAACTCGAACTCTCAGTAGCCGCTCCAGCAGGCTTCGCACCCTCCCCACACGCAGATAGCAACACAGCAAACCCAGAAACGCCCAAAGCGCTCATAAGGGCACGACGAGACAAACCAGGGATACGAGTATTCCTCGATGAACACATCCTAAAAATTGTGGCTGGGTGAATAAAATACGGAAACACGATTCGTTCCCACCTCATAGGTTCATGCATCTCAGATATCCAACGCTGGAATCCCAGATACCCCTACGGTTAGTAATGGCGGGAATTTATCGCTTAGTAGCTACTCTACGATGATTCAAAACATTTAGCGATTCACCCGCGACATATATAACCATTTATTAATAAATAGCCCCGATATATTTATCTTATGCATCAAAGGAAACAGAGCATAAGCTTTACCTTTAAACAGCATCCGCCTACGTTTTAGACAAACCCAGATATAGGATTATCCTATTCTGTTTAGTTTGCACGTTTCTTCTGGCAGCTACAGATATAACTAGGCACAGCACATTGAATCAGCAATACAAAAATAAATACTCCCGAAGTCTTAATACGACTTCGGGAGTTTTCCGTTGCGGGGGCAGGATTTGAACCTGCGACCTCCGGGTTATGAGCCCGGCGAGCTACCGAACTGCTCCACCCCGCGGCGACTCATACAACTATACATACCGCTCTGCAACATCTCAACTTGAAGCTATCTGCTGAGATAAACACCACAGAAAAACCCAAAACTGGATGTCTGAACGCCCCTTGCTGTTCTCATGAACAGGCACGAATCAATAATTTGAGATGACGAAGCGGGGCGCCACCCGAATGTGATGGCACCCCGCTATGACCGTCAGACCGCAAGCACTACTACATCTTATTTAGAGGTAGCTTCCCCAGAAGGACTCTGCGATGCTGAGGATGAACCGCTCGGCTGCTGCTCACTTCCCTGCTGATCGCCGCCCTGTTTCTGATCCTGCTGTTGTTTATTTTCGGCTTCAATAGCCTTCTGCAAAGAATCGTTCAGACGCTTCTGGGCCTCACCATATGCTGCCCAATCGCCCTTCTTGAGAGCGGCATCCGAATCCTGCATAGCCTTGGATGCATCCGCCAAATGCTGTTTCAGGCTAGCGGACTGGTCTGAGCCAGAGGCTCCAGAAGAGCTGGACGAAGATCCAGACGTCTTCCTCACCGTTGCCTTCAGTGCCGGCTCCCTGAGGGCCCCGACTGAGCATCCATCTTGGCACCGGAAGAACCGTTGAAGACCTGGTTGAGTGCTTCTTCCAGCGTGGGAGCAAACCCAACTTTGTCACCGAAGCTGACCAACACTCGCTGCAAACGCGGGTACCGTGCATCGCCGCTGGACTGCACATAGACTGGCTGAACATACAGAATGCCGCCCAGCCACCGGCAGAGTAAGCATATTGCCGTTAATGACCTCGGAGGACCCGCGCCGCAGGAGGTTCAGCTGGTTCGAGACCCTCAGCATCAGAGTTGAAGATATTCTGTGCCTGGCCAGGTCCCGGAACCACCGATGAACGCGGCAGTTCGAGCAGTCGCAGCTTACCGTAATCCGCGCTGCGTTCGCCGTCCTTGCCGGTACCGGCGTCACCATTTGCAGCGAGGAATCCGTACATCACGTTACGCGAGTTTGAATCACTCTGCTGAGGAATAAAGGTCGACGTCAGCGAGAAATGAGCCTTCCCTATCCCCAGGCATCTGGAGCGAGGTAATAAGGCGGAATCTGGCGACCGCTATCATTCGTAGGGTCGTTTGGAATCGACCAGACGTCATCGCCCGCGTAGAGGCTGTTCGAGTTCGTCACATGATACTTATTCAGCATCGAGCGCTGAATAGTAAACGATATCCGAGGGTAGCGCACATGGTTAAGCTCGGCGCTCATCTCTTTATAGCTCTTCACGGTTCCGGGAATACGCCCCGCCATGCCTTCAAAAATAGGATCATTTTCATCCCATGCATAAAAGGGTGACCGAACCGTCGTAGGCATCCACGGTGGCTTTTCACCGAGTTGCGAATGTAGTTCATCGAATTCGTGCGCGATTCTGATTATTCTCCTGGCTTACACCCTGCGCATATGGGAACTGGTTTGTGGTCGTATAAGCATCCACAATCCACTGCACCCGGTTATTGATAATAGCGGGGTACGCTTTGGAATCCACCTTCAAATACGGCGCAGCCTTCTGAACGCGATCTACCGGGTTACGTTCGTACAGGATCTGCGAACCATCACGAACCGCATCCGAAAGCAAAATATCGGATGACTGGAACTTAATCGCATAAGAGAGACGGTTCAGCGTGGAATCCAACCGGGGACCGCCGTTGCCGTTGAATGTGTATTTTGCATCCGAAGAATTCGTTTCATCGGCGGACTGCGGACGGTCGAGTTCCAGCTGATCACCGCTGCCGCCCACAATGGAATACTGCGGAGAGCTCATACCGAAGTAAATACGAGGCTCATAGTTTTCAGAAATAACGCCATTCGCCTTGATACCGGACTGCATGAACTTGGGGTTACCCGCACCGTCAACCTGGTTACCGTAAGCTGCAATCACGCCGTACCCGTGAGTGTACACCACGTGGCGGTTATACCAGGAATCATCCGAAGTCTGGGAAGGATTCAGCTCACGGGCGGCAATCACCGTGTCCTGAGTCTGTGTCTACGGAATAGCGGTCCACCGAGAGATTCGAGTCGAACCGATAGTATGGACGGAACTGCTGCATCTGCGCGAATGCTGAGCTTACCACGTTCGGGTCCAAAAAGACGGATGTTCGCAATAGTCTCACTAGAGTTCCCCAAAGCGCCTTGACGAGTATCGATCGTGGCGTCATAGGGAAGTAGTCTCTACCTTATCGAGACCGTAGGCGTACCGTGTTGCGTCGATATTGCGTTGGATAAACTGCGACTGTGCAGCCTGTTCATTCGGCACAACCTGGAAACGCTGTACGATCCAGGGGTACAGCCCGCCAGCGACGAGAGCTACAACCACCAGCATCGCGGTTCCCACTAGAGGCAAACGCCAACGATGCGCGGAAGCCGTAGCCAAGAACAACACAGCCACCAGAACTGCGGAAATCGCCAAAATAGAACGTACGGGAATAATAGCGTTCGTATCGGTGTACATAGCACCGGCCCAGCGCCCCGACTGCTGCTGAACTGCGGTGTACCGTTCCAGCCAGAACGCAGCACCGCGCACCAGAAGGAAGGCGCATGCCAAAACCGCAGCATGACGGCGGAACGCGGCGAAGTTCCTACACCGCCTGGGCGAACCTTTAATACCACCGTAGAAGTAGTGTATAATAGCACCGCCAATAGCGCAGAGCACGATAACAGCGGTCAAAAGATTAACCACCAGATTGAGGAACGGAAGAGTGAAAACGAAGAATCCCAACATCCAACCCAAATTCGGGGTCTTGAACGCCGAAAGTCCTGGCGGTTCAAGAAAAAGCGCCACGGTTTGCCACTGGCTAATTCCGGCACTCCCAATAAAGAACCCTAAAGCAACTGGTAGAATCACCAAGAGAATCTTGCGGATGCGTTCCATACCTCGGCGGTACCGCGCCATACTATCGGTGAAATCACGCCCGCCAAACATGTCACGCAGAAGGTCTTCAGCATCCGTATGCTCATGCTCGGTCGTATGGCGCTCATGCGGACCGGCTTTAGAAGTCTCGTGATGAGCCTGTTCCTCAGATTTATCCACGTTTTTGGCGTCTTTCTTCGCCTGAGAATCATCGTGATCAGCATGTTTGATGGCGTAAGACATCGAAGCCCAGAACGGTACCGCTACGACGAGTGCGGTTACCACAAAAGATAGAGCTCTGAAGCAAGATTTCGGTGGTGAAGACGCTGCCAAAACCAAGCTGATTGAACCATAGCCAATCCGTATACACCTGTGTGGCATATACAAACGCCATAATCAAGACTATGACCACCGCGATGGTAATACCCAAAGGACCCGGATAGCGCCGCTTTTTCTTTTTCTGGTCTGCTCCCGCGCGACGGGGAGGCTGAGGAGGTTGATGTTCGTTATCAGATGCCGTCACGGATTCCTCACTTCGTTGGTGGCTGGAACATAGTTAATAAACATTATCTCAAATGTGGCACTCTGACACAGACAGGAGCGTAGGCAAACACGCGGAGAAATACCGTATGTTTGCCTATAACCCTGACGTGCACGCCTAGATTGCCGAAAACCTTTTACCCGCAGGTGGGGAACTGATCGGGGGCGGCTCCGTTCTTAATCTTGGTGAGGGTATCCACGGCCTCATCAACGTTATCGACCGGGATTACCTGCATATCACCTGCCGGTGTTTCCCCACGATAGTATTTGAAAACATTGGGGTCGGTTCTGCGGATTTCTTGAAGATCGTCACAGTTTTCGCGCGGTGCCAAAAAGTAGTGGGCACCGTGGCGTCCGGAAGCGATAATCTTATATTTAATGCCGCCGATGGCACCGACTTTACCGCTGGCATCTATGGTTCCGGTACCGGCTACATAGCTTCGGGCTGAATCTTCGTTTCCTGCGCCTTCGGGGGCAAGCAGGCTTTGCTCGGTGAGCTTATCGATAGTACCGAGAGTGAGCATGAGACCCGCGCTGGGTCCGCCAACGCCGTCAAGGTTGTAGGTTGCCTCAAAGGGAAGATCAAAGTCCTGTTTAAGCACAATTCCAACAAGCCAGCGCCCCGATTTATCGTCACGCCGCGGCGTGAGAGTAACGTTCTTGTTCTCGCCATTCCGGCTGATTTCGAAGGTGACGGGACGTCCTTCTGAAGCTTGCACAGTTTCGGTGACATCTTTGAGAGTATTGATCTGTTTATCCCCCACTTTGAGGATGCGGTCCCCACCCTGCACCTGCCCCTCAGCGGGTGAGTCGGAGGCGGTTTGGAGAACGCTGATCTTCTCGGTCACCGGCAGTTTAAGGTAACGCGCCGCAGCAACTTTCGCCTGGGTTTGAGAATCCGCCATTTGTGCGCTGCTGACCTGGTTAGCTTGCTGGTGGGTAACGTGCGGATAAGTAATTTCGGAGGGAACCACAAGGTAACGGTTGCCGTCCGCAGCCAGCCAACTGTAGAACGCATCCGCTCCGGGGAGAATGGTGTAGGGTCCGCCGGAGACAGATACCGTGGTCATATTCAACTTCCCAGTGGTGGGATAGGTTTGCGTGCCGTTGATCTGGATAATATCTTGATCCTGGTACTGCCCGAGAATATCGAAGAGAGGTCCGGGACCCTTCTTTGCTATATGAGCTGGGCAGCACAAAAGCACCGAGCATCAGCAAACAGGTTGCGGAAGCAGTTAGAAAGCGCAGATTCAGGGACGTCGTTCTGATAGTGGAAGAGATTCATCGCTCTGCTGATGGGATTTTTCTCAAGAAAAATGCACGCTTAGCCATGCTTCTTAGAGTACCCTGATATTTTTTTGTTGGGAACACCACATGATGAGCTGGGGTACACCGCGGCGTCAGCATTGTACGCCGCCAAGGTCATAAGATGGGCTGTGCCTAGAGCGAATACCGCGAAATCACGGCAAACTCACAGGTTTACCAGGTACCCTTTACTAGACGGGTAGGGGCAGACTGTGCCCGCCCTCAATACTGAAAGGTATGTGACATGGCTGAGAACCCCACCAACGATAATTCAAATGACCGCGATCCCTTGAGGAGTTCCTGAAAAAGATGCAGGAACAGGGTTTTGATCCTAACGCCGAGCAGAACGGCAACGGCATAGCGGATAACCCGTTTGCTTTTTCTGAACGGAAATATAAACCCCTGAAGATATGAACGCTATGGGTATGTCTCTTTGACCCCTCTATGCTCCAGGGTATTTTTGCGCAGGTACAGTCAATGTTTACTGCTGGGAGCTAGTGAAAACGGGATTAACTGGCAGGGGTGTGAAAGACCAGGCTCGTCAGCTCTTAGCGACCACCGGGGAGGATCCTGCCATCACCGAGTCTTTGAGGGCGGCAACGCGCGATGCCTCTAACCTCGCCGATCTGTGGTTGGACAGCGTCACCATTTTTGAGCGTCACAATATTTCTGTTGAGGCCTGGTCCAAGGCTGAATGGCTCGATTCTTCCTTCGAATCTTGGCGTGATATGGTACAGCCCTGTAGCGGCTGGAGGTAACTCAGGCGATGGTGCTCCCTCCACCGAAGATGTTCCCGAAGAGCTGGCTCAACTTTTGGGCGGCACCGGATTCTTGAACAATATTGGTTCCATGATTTTTGGGGCTCAGATGGCGCAGGCACTGACCGAGCTTGCCGGTGAGGTATATTCTTCTACCGATATTGGATTCCCCCTCGCGCCAGGGCGCAGTGCGCTCTTGCCCGCCGGTTACACTCAGCTTGCTGAGGATATTGAGGTGCCCGCGCAGGAAATTCTGCTGTACCTGGCGGTGCGTGAGGCAGCGCTGATTCGTCTGCACCGCACAAACCCGTGGCTGCGTGAAGATATTTTAGAGCTGGTAAGCCGTTATGCTCGTGGTATCCGTGTGGATATGAATCGTATTCAGGATGCCGCATCCCAGGTAGATTTGAGCAACCCCGAGGCCGTACAGGATGCGTTCGACGGCGGCTTGTTCAACCCGCAGCGCACCGAAGACCAAGAACTTGCAGTTGAGGCGTCTGCAGCTCTTCTTGCCCCTAGTAGAGGGCTGGGTATCGCTGGTAGCTGAGCAGGCAACCCAAAACCTGCCCTACAGCCCCGCAGCTGGCGGAAACACTGGTGCGGCGTCGTATCGAAGGCGGTCCGACCGAGCGCGTGTTCGAGACTCTGGTCGGCTTGGAGATTCGCCCTCGCCTAGTGCGTGAGGGCACAGAATTTCTGGCGCACCTATGAGGAGAAGCACGGATATGAGGCCCGCGATGAACTGTGGGCAGCGCCGGAGACTCTGCCGACCGCCGCTGAACTTGAAGACCCTGATGCCTATGAAGCACGCCAGGATGAGTTCAAGGTTGAGGATATTGACTTTGACACCGAGCTGCAGAAACTTCTGGACGGTGGTTTTGATGAAGGCGAGTCCGACGGCGGTGAATCTTCCACCGGCGACGAACCTAATACATAACACGCCATGCTTCGTAATCGCGCATTAGACGCTGTGGGCGCTTGAGGGATGAGCACCGCATCTCATGCGTGATACCAGCCGATAACATGCTCTGTGGGTTCCGAAGGTTTTCTGCCTTCGGGAACCCACATTTGTTGTGGATCATCGCGGTTCTTAGTTGGTGGCTTGCGCGCGTATAAATTCCATACCCGCCAGGAATGCCCGTGCCTTATCAAGGTCGGGGAACCGAGCTTCTAGAGTGCGAAAACGAGCGTTATGGTGAAGTTCCACGAAGTGACAAAGTTCGTGGTAGACCACGGAGTCAACCACGTATTCGGGGGCTCCCCTGAAGATCATCGGAAATACGGATGGTGCCCTGAGTCGGTGTGGCGGATCCCCACCGTTTACGCTGATTCGAGACCCAACGGATAGAATTGGGAAATTTCTCGGGCACGAGCTCGGACAGATGCCTTGCAGCCAGAGCACGAGCACGCTCCGTTAGTAATCATCAGACGCAAAAATGCGGCGCCGCCGAGAAGTCTCCCCGCTGTTTCCGTTGCACGCGGGGAATCAGGCTTTCCAGATATTCGCGAATTTGCGCATCCGTACTCGCCCCGGGAACCAACAGGCGAATACTTCCATCTTCCTGCGGCTGGGCACTGACGGTTCTGCGGCGGCGAGACGAACGCACCACCAGGATTTCCGGGGTGGATGCGGTCGCCGGAATAACTTCGTGGTGCTGTCGGACTTTCTGTCGTGCCATCATATGTTGCCCTATCATGAGCGTTAGGTACGGTGTCTTATGATCGTAATTCTCCGCGAGTGCGCAGGTATTATTTAGCTGTGTCAGGGCGGATTGACGGACGGGTCAATATCATCCAGGAAGCGGGAACGACGGCGTTTTCCCTGCCCACCGGCGGTCCGTGAATCCGACCATGTGAACCACAGGTATTTGCAGGGCACGTGTAATCCCCACATAAAGCAGGCGGCGTTCTTCATCGATTTTCGTCGGAGGTTTGAGCGAAGGTAATGGGCATAAGTCCCTCGTTTAAACCGCAGAGGAAGACCGCATCCCATTCCAAGCCCTTCGCAGAGTGCAAAGAGGCTAACGTGACGCCTTCCATGACGGGAGCATCCTGGGTGGCAAGACGGTGCGCAAGCGTTGCAACGACATCGTGTACGGTAAGCCGATGCGGAACCGGAGCCCCTGCGGCCTCCGCTTGAGCGATGTCTTCGATGCGGGATAGCTTCCAGATGATCAACCATCGAGACGATCGCGGCAAGAGACTCCCATTTTTGGCGTACAGCTCCAGCGGACTGGGGCGCTTTTTCGGTGTATCCCAAAGGTTCCAGCACTTCACGCACATAACGGGGCACGTTCTCGGAACCGTCCGTTGATTTTGCCGACGCTCGCAGGGCAAGCATCGCTTGCTTGATCTCAGGACGATCGAAGAATTGCTCAGCTCCGCGTAACTGATACGGAATACCGCGATCGGCGAGCGCCGCCTCCAGAAGCCCGGACTGCCCGTTAGTGCGGAAAAGCACCGCGATTTCTGATGCCGGAACGCCATCTTTTTCGAGGAGATCCTGGATTTGTTCGGCAATGCCTTCGGCTTCACGTTCGTCATCCGTATATCCGAACCATTGGCTTTCGACTCCCGGTCCGCGCTGGGAAATGAGTTTGAGCGGGGGTGCCCAGGAGAATTCGGTGGAGTCCGGGCGCGGTCGCCGTGCCGCTAGGAGTCGGTTTGCCAGTTCGACCACTTGGCTGTGCGAGCGGTAGTCTCGGGTGAGCCGTACCGTGTGTGCGCCCCGGTACCGTCGCGGAAATTCCAGGAGGTGCCGACTGGTGGCGCCGGTAAACGAGTATATGGTCTGCGAGGCATCGCCCACGACGCATAAATCGTCGCGCTCCCCCAGCCAGGCGTCGAGAAGGCGCTGTTGGAGGGGCGAGACATCCTGATATTCGTCTACCACGAAATGTCGGTACTGTTCGCGGATGGTGGCAGCGAGTGCATCGTCATCTTCGATGATGCCGACGGTCAGGAGCAGAACATCCTCAAAGTCGATGAGGTTCCTTTCGTCTTTGAGATCTTCGTAGGAGCGGAAGAGCCGCACCATGTTCTGCGGGGTTATTCCGGAGGGCAGGTTGCGCTGGTGCAGGTGCGGCGTGAGGGTGTCGGGGGTGAACAGGCTGACTTTTGCCCACTCGATTTCTGCCGCAATGTCGCGTACAAGTGCCCGGTCGACGCTCATGCGCAGGCGCTGGGCAGCTTCGGTGATTAAACCGGCTTTATGTTTGACGATATCGGGGAATGAACCGCCGATAGCGCTGGGCCAAAAATACCTGAGTTGGCGCAGCGCTGCGGAGTGAAAGGTTCGGGTTTGGACTCCTACGGCACCGAGGGATCGCAGTCGAAGGCGCATTTCTTCTGCCGCGCGGGTGGTGAAGGTGAGAGCCATAACGCGTTGGGGAACGTATTTTCCGCAGGCGATTCCGTAGGCGATGCGGTGGGTGATAGCGCGGGTCTTGCCGGTTCCGGCGCCTGCGAGTACGCGCATCGCGCCGTTGAGTTCGGAGGCGACCCGGCGTTGGTCTTCGTCGAGACCCGCGAGGATGTCTTCGGGAGAAAGCTGGGGCGTAGCGTGATTTTGTTGGGGGCTGCTGGTGAGGGTACGGGTCGTGCCGGTGCCTGTGGAGTTTGGGAGCGAGTCGGGGATGATTTTTGGGCGGGTATGCCGAAGAGAGCTTGCTGTTTGGATGCTCCGGCGCCCTGTGCTGGCATAACGCCCCTCTCCTGGTGCTCTGCGGATGTTCACACGCTGGTTACTATTGTACCTTTACCTTAGGTGGGGTCTGTCTGCGGCGGTTAGTATAAGCATGCCCAAGGTAGGAGTATCTTTATTCCGTGTTTATTGCTGCGTGACCCGAGTTTTCAAGGGATCGCACGCGAAAATGTGTGCGAGGGGCGAACGTGCCGAACCTCATGAGGACTCATTTGATACCCTAAGAGGGTGACTTTAACGCCTCTTCAGCTTGCCGCCATTGTGTCAGCGGGTGTGCCGGGAATTTACCCTGTGGGCGCATCCGCCGTTCTTGACGACACCGCCGATTTTGACTCAGCTATTATTGTGGATTCGACCAATCGTCGCTGGCGTGTACGTGCTCCTCGTCGCCCCGATGCCAGCATGCGGCTTGAGGCGGAGCACCTTATTCTTCAGTCTTTTACCCCCGGTCTGCGTGCTCGCCTGCCTTTCCAGGTGCCGACTGTGGTGGGTACTGTGCCTTATCAGGACGGCAGCGTTTTCATTTACACGCATATTCCCGGTACCTCTTATGAGGTTGATGACCTTGCGGCGCAGAACGGTCATACGGCAGAAGGTCAAGATAACCTGGCTGTTTCTCTCGGTAAAATTTTGGCGACTCTGCACACGATGCCGCACGATCTGGTGTTTGAGGCGGGTCTGCCCTCGTATAATTCTGAGGAGATTCGCCGCCGCCGCAGTGTTGAGCTTGAGCGTGTGGCGCAAACCGGCAAGATTCCTGCGGATCTGTTGGCACATTGGCGTTCGGTGCTCTCCCCCGGTCCCACGTGGCAGTTCCAGGCTCACGTGATTCATGGTGACATGAACTCCGATAACCTGGTGCTTGATGGCTCGAAGATTGTTGAGGTGACCGGTTGGTCTGATGTTCAGGTGGGAGATCCTGCCCAAGATTTTGCGTGGCTGTTCTCTTGTTCCGATCAGGGCTTTACCGACAGCGTATTGGATGCTTACCAGCGGCAGATGCGTCCCGAACCGGATGAGCATTTGATTCAGCGGGCGCATTTCTATGCGGAATTTGCGATTGCTCAGTGGTTGGCGCACGGTGCTGAGATCGGCGATGACGATATTGTGCAGCATGCCGTCGCCATGCTTTTGGATGTGCAGGATGGTCTGCGCGCGACCGGTGGGCTACTCGGGCAAGAAGAGGAAGAAGATATTCCGCAGGTTATCGACGACGAAGACTAGAGTAGAAAACGATAGGTTTAAAGGCTGAGACGCCACCCATCAAGGTAGCGTCTCAGCCTTTATTCCGTTGCGGCTAAAGGATATGTTCCGGTTGCGCTATCTGCCTCTACTATGATGCATGGGCCAGGCTACCGCGGCCGCCCCGGAAGTTCTTCGCCCCATCCGGCACGGGAGATAATGCGTTCAAGCTGCTGTTCGTTCTGCAGACCACCGGCAATATCGGTGTCCCACACGGTCTGGTCAGAGCCAACATAGTAGAACGCCGCGTGCACACGTTCAGGGTCTATCCCCTGTATCTTAGCGAAGGCGAGCCGGTACAATGCCAGCTGGATGCGCTTATGCCGCATCGCGTGTGCGGAGGGTTTACGCCCGGTTTTCCAGTCCACGAGATCCCAGTGTTCCTGCTCCTGGAGGGTGCCGTCGGCGTTAGTGACCTGTTCGGTGCGGCGGAAGACCGCATCAATACGCCCGCGGATGTTTCACGCCCGCCACGTGAGTTTCCACCGGATATTCGGCGCGCCATATGGTGCGGGAAGCCCATTCGCTCTCAAGGAATGTCGCGCGCAGTGTATCAAGGTCGAAACTGCCGTCAAGATCGTCATCGCTATAAAGTTCGTCCTGTATATCGAGCATAGGTTCGTCCCCGAAATACTTCTCAACCCAGGCGTGGAAAAGCGTACCCTGCCGCGCTGCCGCAGATGGCTGCATCGGTACCGGGCGCACCAGGCGACTCAGAACCGTCTCTTTATCTTCTGATAACGCGATGAGGGTGGATGCCGACATATGCTCGGGTTTCGTGGGAACCGCTGGGGTAACGGCGCGCTGTGCCAAGGCAAGAAGCAGATCGACCTCATGCTCCCAATCTTGAATCTGCTGAGCTTCCTCGTCGGTGGGGCTGGTAAGTTTATCGAGCTCGTCAAGGCTTAACGATCCGCGTGCCACATTGAGAGCGGCACGCTCCACCCGTGCACGCCGCTGGCCGGGTACCGCAATAATGTCACGATTCTCGGTGCGTTCGGCGAGGTCTTTCTCGGATGCCCAGCGGATCACTTGAGCACCGTCAAAGGGGTCAAAGGGCCAGTCGGCGGTCAGCACAGAGCCCTGCTGCGGGTTATCTTTCACCCACGCCGCCGGTTCCAAGAAACGGTGCACAATCTGCGGTCGAACCCCCGGCTGCTCAGGGCCACGTTTCCCTTCCGCAAGCTGCGCTAAGGGTTCGCGGGCGTAGCGGAAATTCTCGACCGCATCCAGCCCGTAACGTTTTTTGAGCTGTTCCAGATTTTCGTCGTATGCTTCTTTGGACTCTTGCGTTTCGGGCAGGCCAGGCTCCTGCACGCCGCCCATCAGCGCCTGCTTCACCCGGTGTACCTCAGGTAGATTCAGTACCTCGGCATTTGTGATCGGGTTTCCGCCATCGTGCACAAGCGCATGCGCAATCTGCTCATAGACCGCGCTTGTATAGCGCTGAGAAGCCGCCGTATCTTCGGGGTCATCAGGAGCGGGAATAACCGGCACAGACGTACCATTTTCCAGACGGATACCCTGGGGAATACTATAGTTCTCAAGCCACAAGCAGCGCCCAAAAAGTACCTCAATGCTGGCGTCACGATGCTCAATCGCCCACCCAGAAGTGTAAAAACCAGTACCCAGATAGCCCGGATACAGCCAGGGTGCCACCTGAATACCTTCGTAAGGTTCCTCAGCATCACCCTGCGCGAATTGCACCAGCTCGTTCCAATAGGGCTCGGGCTGATAGGGGTTTATATTCGGGCCCACCCATCGGCAATTACTGATGTGCAGCAGCGAGCGGGCGCGGGTCATCGCCACATAAACCAGCCTCCGCCCCTCAAAGCCCACATAGTCATTCGCCATATCTTCGCCGTCTTCAAGACGCGCATTGAGTTCTTTATAGTTCTCTAGGGCGCTCACCTCTTCAGCCCGTTCCAAAGCGGACGGCAGATAGTCACGGTCGCCGCGTAGAGGCCAGGGCAGGCTTCCATGTTCCAGGCGGTGCCAGGTGTGTGGACGTGTGGGATATTTATCGCACATACGCGGCAGATACACATGATCCCATTCAAGACCTTTCGACGCGTGCATCGTAAGGATTTGCACCGCATCTCGCCGGGGTTCCTCTTCGGCGGGGGTTAGCCCCCGCTCGTGGTTTTGGGCCTGTTCCAGCCAGGAGAGGAAACCCAGCAGATAGCTAACACCGTTGGCAGAGAGCACAAACCGCCGTGCGGTGGGGGCGTCCTCATCAACCTCGGTTCCGTCTGCGCCAGCATAGAGCATCGCGTTGATGCGCGGTGAACTCGCAGCGTAACTTGCGGCGACCTCATGAAAAGCATCCAGATGTGCGCGAGAGCCGTAGGCGTCCCCGCCGGGGCGGGCGGCAAGCTCGATATCCAGGAGCATCACACGCTCAATCTCATAGAGCAGGGTGCCGATATCCTCAGTGGTGAACTGGCGCAGATACTCAACCTCGGCGGTGAAAGCGTGCAAACGGCGCAAACCTTCAACGCTCAGTCGGCGCCGGGATTCGGGGTAATCCGCAGGATAGATGGGATTACCGGACTCATCCACTGCGGGAAGATGCTCGATCGCTTCAATAAGCGAACCGTATTCGGCGAGGTCTTCCACAGCGTTTTTACGGGCACGCTCAAATTCTTCGTGGGCGGCACGCAGATTGGCATCGGTGTCAGTTTGAGAGCTCGGAGGTATATCTCCGCTTGTCTCCTCAGAGGGCTGCTCGCCAAAGGTTCGTCCCATATTTTTCTCGCGCGTGGTCGTCAGGTAATTCGACCAATCCCCCAGCGCAAGCAGATCCGCTGTGCCCAACCGCCAACGTGCGCCAGCGAGCAGACGCATCAGGGCATCCGAACGGTTCGGGTCTGCTAAAACCCGCAGCATCGAGACCATATCAATAATTTCGGGGCGTTCCAGAAGCCCACCCAGACCAACCACCTGCACAGGAACGCCCAGGCTCTCGCATGCCTGGCGAATGGGTTCCATCTGCGCCCGGGTACGGGTAAGCACCGCCATCGTGGGCATCTGCGCCGGAGTATCGGCGTAGCGGGCGCGTTCCTGCACGATACGTTCGGCAATGCCCTGTGCTTCCTCGGTCTCAGACCCGTAGCGTGCCAACTGCACTGAGCCGAGCATAGCGCGGTAACCTGATTCATCGGGATTAAGGATCACCGAGCGAGGCCGCAGATCGGGCACGTGAGGCGGAGCAGGGCACGCACCCAATCGGGAATGTTCTTGAGTTTAGCGGCGATCAGGTTTGCGGCATCTAAGATAGCAACGTCATTACGCCACGCAACTGTCAAATAAAGAGGCGTTTCATCGCGTGTTGGGAAGTATTGATAAAAACTAAACAGCTGACCGTCGGAGGCACCGCGGAACCCGTAAATAGACTGTTTCGGGTCCCCCACCGCCATGACCGGATGCTCAGGCTGACCGGGACGCCCATCATGCCCGTCGCGAGCGCCATATAAATCAGCGAAGAGCCGCAGCTGGGCGTGCGATGTATCCTGAAATTCGTCAAGAAGCACAACCTTATAGCGCTCCCGCTCCAGCTGTGCGGCGGCTGGCACCTCACGGGCGATCCGCGCCGCCAACGCGATCAAGTCGCCGTAATCGAGCACCTGCATACGCGCTTTCACTCGCGCATACCGCTGCACAAGCTGCGCCAATATAATTTTGGCTTTCAGCCTCTCTATGACCTTTTTTGCGTTGGCACTGGGACCGGGCGAACTGAGTGATTCGTACGCCGCCAGGTGTGCGGAACAAAATTCGATAACCTGCTGCGGGCTTACCAGATGTTCGGCGCACTCCCCCGACAGCTGCAAAAGGCTCTGCACGATCGTACTTTTTGAGGCAACTCCCGAGGCTGAGCTGGCGGCGGGCAAGTCACCGTCCCAGTACTGCACGATCTGCGCGGCGAGCTGCCAGGCTTGAGCATCGCCAAGCATTTGTGCATCCTGCTCAACACCCAGACGCAGACCGTATTCTTTGACGAGATTATTCGCGTATGAGTGGTAAGTAGAGACGGTGGGTTCGGAAGAGCCTGCAAGAAGTTCTTCCTCGCTCAGCTCAATCAGGTTACGCTCGCGCAGAATATTTAGGCGGGTACGCATGCGATCGCGCAGCTCTCCTGCGGCCTTGCGGGTAAAGGTAACGCCCAAAACTTCATCGGCGCGCACGAATTTTATTGGCCACAAGCCACACCACACGATCGACCATCGTCGCGGTTTTTCCCGAGCCCGCGCCAGCGATCACCAGCCGCGGTTCAAGCGGCGACTCAATGATGCGAACCTGTTCATCGGTGGGTGGGTTCAGCCCTAGCGCGTGCGCGATCTCGCGGGCGCTAAGTCGGGCAGGTTGGTGTGCTGTTCCCCTGGATACTCCGGATGCGCCACGGTCGCCGTCATGCTTGTGCGGCTGAGCCGGTTCAGAGGTAGTCATACGGTACGCATCCATTCCTGACGGGGTGATAGTGTCAGCTGTATCAGATGTGATACAGCCACAGGATGCAGTTTACCACCGACGCAGTTCAGAATAGAGGCCGCATGTCACCCTCTAGGCACCACTAACTAGTGTCCTGTGGGAGCCTGTCGTTTCTGCCGGGGTTGTCTGCTCGGCACACCAGCAAGCAAAATCCCCGTTGCCGAGCTAATCCTGAGTGATCTGGCGTCCCTGCGGGCATAGAGGGCAAATTTCGGGTAGGCGGCAGGTTTCCCCGGGCCGATGCCGCGTCTGCATAACAGCACCGGCGATTAGCTCCGCCGCACGCTGAACCAGCTGAACCGCCCAGATACCGGTTTCCGGGTCGAGCGCATCCTGCTCTTGGGGACGATTTCGGGAAGAAGCTGCGGTGCCGTCGCCCAGCTGCACGAGCGCGGCTCCCCCCGGATTTGCGCGTGAAAACCTCGAAACGCTGGGGCGCCGCCTCGCGGTGCTCAAGCCCGGCAGGAATATCAAGACCGTCAGGCTCAACGCCGAAATCACGGCTCATGGCATCCCCGGCGCCCGCCTCTACCGCAACCTGATAGGCAGCAAGCTGGGCATGCTCGGCGATCTGGTTTTTATTGGGCTTGGTTTTACCTGTCTTCAAATCGACAATGACATATCTGCCGTCCTCGGTTTTCTCCAACCTATCGACTCGCCCAGAAATCTGGGCGTTCACGGCATTGCCGGGAACCAAAACCCGGAAGGCTCCCTCCACACCCACAAGTTCGCGGTGATCACCCGGCATAATCTCGTTGATATACACCGCGAGTTTATCCACCATTTTCTCGGCACGTTCACGTATCTGCTGCCCCTCCCAAGTATCAGGCAACGCAAGCGTGCTCAGGCGCTCTTCAAGCTGACCGCGCAGGGTCATATAGTCGGCGTCCGGGTACTCTTCTGCGATCGCGTGAATGAGCGTTCCCAGCGAACGCGAGGTGTCGGTCTGCGCCTCGGCACGAGCCGCCGATACGAACCAGTCCAGGGGCGATTTATGAATCGTCTCGATACGCGAGGGCGATACCGGAACTGTGAGTTTTTCGGGGTCACCAGATTCAGTCGACAAGCTGTCGCGGTGTGGATGCGATGTAAACGCATTCTGCTCGGTCGAAAGAGGTAAAAGTCCCCACCACTGTTCCGGAGCTGCCCCCGGTGCCCCCGCCTGCGCTAGCCGGTTGAGCTGTGCTGCCGCAGCATTTGCCAAGGTAGGGTCTGTATCTTGAGCCTGCGCATACCGCCTCAGTTCGGCGACAAGGGCGCGCAGGGTCATGGGGCGGCGCACGTGGGTGATGTCGGCGGTGCGCGCATCCGGCACGAGAATATCGAAAAATTCGCTGGGTGCGTCTTCCGTTGAGCTCACGGCGGTGACAACGAGCCTTTCGTTCGCCCGCGATATTGCCGTGGAGAACATGCGTAATTCGTCGTGCCGCACCGCCCGCACACGGTCGCTCATGCGCACCTGCTGAGCTGCGGCAACACCCATATCGCAGATGTCGGTCAGCTCACCAGCTTTGAGGAGCGAGCCGCGCACCGTCGTATTCGGCCAGGTTCCATCCTGTAGCCCACAGACGTAGACGGTCTGCCAGTGCCTGCCCGCCGCGAGTGCCGGGGTGAGGATTTCAACCGCATCGTAGCGTTTGCCGCGCGCCGCGAGAGTATCCATGGGAAGGTCTTGGGCATCGATATAGTCGAGGAACAGCTCAGCGGAGGAACCGGGCATCTGGTCGACGAAACGAGTAGCCGCCTCAAAAAGCCCTATCATGGCGTCAAGATTTCGATGCGCCCGCTCGGCTTCCGGCCCGGTCTGCGCGCTTTCGGTCACCCAAATTTTTTCGAGTCCGCTTGCCTGCCACAGCGCCCAAAGTACGGTTTCGGCGTTGGCGCCGCGTTCGGTGAGAGCCTTATGCCCGGCGGCAAGTACACGTGCCACGCGGCGTACCGCCGCACCGATACCTTGCGCCGGAAGTGCCTGCGGGTTCAAGAGGGCGCCCAGCAGAAGATCGTCGCTACAACGGTGCCCGCCCGCTCGCAGTTCTGCGGCGCGAAGCTGCTGACGTAGACGGCGCACTTCCATGCTGGATGCGCCCCCAAGCCGCGAAGTCAGCAGGGTAATCGCGTTGTGAGCGCCGCTGCCGGGATTTGTGCGATTTTCTTCGGCGAGAACATCGGCTAGGCTTTGCCGCGCAAGCTTTTCGGCCTCATCATCGGCAGAACGTGTGCCCGCCTCCGTGACAGCTTCGGGGGTTATATTCTCCGTGAGGCTCCCGTCGAAATCGTTATGATCCGGCAGTTTCAGGTAGTCGGCGCTTTGCTGACGGGCATAAACCAGCAGAGAAAGCGCATCCAGGAAAGGACGTACAGCGGGTTCATCACGCACCGGAACCAGCGCTGCACCCGTCACGGTGGGGATGCCGGATGCCGCCAAGACACGCCGGAACCGCGCAACTTCGGTGCCGCTTCGCACGATAATCGCCGAACGCGCATACGCCGCTCCCCGGTACAGATAGTCCTCAAGAAGGAGTTGTGCTACCTGGTTCGCCTCGTCCTGAGGTGAACCCAGAAGGTACCCGAAAACCCCCTCGGGAAGTTCATCAGAGTGCCGCGGGTCAAGCAGGTCACCATCATCACTGAGGCGCAGGAGCGCAGATTCCTCATATTTACTCGGTGCGGTCTGCGGTTCGCGCGGCGTAGGTGCATTCGCAATAACGGGGAGCCGACGCGCGATATTCTGCCAGGCCAGGGTGATGGGCGCATTCATGCAGTACGAAGTCTTCAGTTCTTCTCGCTGCAATTCCGGGAAAATCTGGGGTAAAGTCGCCGCTAGGTCGGGGCGCGCACCGCGGAACCCCTGCACCACGGTTTCAGTGCAGCAGGTTATTAGTACCCGTGCGGACGGCGCAAATGCAGCCTCCACTGCCTCGCGCTGATCGCCCGTGTATGTGGCAAGAACCTGCCCCGGCTCGCGCCCTACTAGGATGCGCATCAGCCGGTACACGGAGGGGCTAAGTTCCTGCGCATCGTCAATCAGGATCAGGTCGAAGCGCGCGCGTTCTTCCCGCAAATATTCGGGGTTTGCCAGCAGGAAGGCGCATGCTTCATGGATTAACGCGGCGGGATCGTAAGCGTTTGGGGCACGCAGACGACGAATCTGCTGGTACTCGGTATAGAGCTGCGCCACCGAATGCCAGGCTGGGCGGTCCAGGGTTTGCGCCAGGTTTTCAAGTTCTTCGGCGGTCAGCGCATATTCGGCAATACGGTCAAAAAAGTCACGAATCTCCTGGCGGAAACCGCGAGTACCCAGAGCCTCATGCAAATCGGCGGGCCAGCGCACCGCCGCGCCCTTTGCCTTCGCGGTGCCCCGCCAGGATTTCGCCGATCATCACATCCTGCTCGGGCCCGGAAAGCAGCTTCGGAGCGAACTCCACTCCGGGCAAAAGTCCCGACACATGCGCGCGACGCAACAGATCGAAGGCATACGCAGCCCACGCGCGGGTGGGCGCGGTAGACATGCTGCGGTCGATACGCCGTGCCAGCTCATCGCGCACACGAGTAGCACCCGCGCGGGTAGGGGTCAGCACCAAAAGCCGCGCGGGATCGCCCCCGGCGTTCAGAAAATCTACCGCCGCCGTAATCACGCGCTCAGTCTTGCCCGTACCGGGCGCCCCCAGGATGAGTGTAGCCGTCATGGCTTTAAGTTTATCGGGGTTTCTCAGCGCTACGCAGATGTGTCCTCTGCCTGAGAACGTCACGAAGCATCGGGCATTTACACGCGAACTCCGCTAGGCTTGAGCTATGAGCTGGATAGATGCCCCTCGCGCAACCTTCGATTTAGAGACCACCGGTGTCGATGTAACGACCGCCCGCATCGTGACCGCTTCGCTGCTTCTGCTGAACCCGGATGGGAGCGTACAGCGAGCTGGCGAGTGGCTGGCTAACCCCGGCATTGAGATTCCCGAAGGTGCCGCATCCGTGCACGGTATCACAACCGAATATGCGCGCTCCCACGGGCAGCCTGCCCAGCAGGTGATCTGGGAGGTCGCGGGTGCGATCGGTTCGCTCTTCCTAGACGGCATACCCGTCATCGCGTTTAACGCCGCCTACGATTTTTCGGTGCTTCACCACGAAATGCTCCGCTATAACATCGCCCACGGCGAGCTGCCCGCCGGGAACATTCTTGACCCGTACGTGATTCATAAGCATGTTATTCCCCGCAAACGCGGCAACCGCAAGCTCGAAACCCTCACCACCGAGCACGGTGTGGTTCTAGAGAACGCCCACACATCTAAGGCGGATGCGCTCGCCGCCGAGCGACTACTCGTTAAGCTCGCCGAGCGTTTCCCCGAGATTGCCACGGATGCCGCTGCCCTCCACACGCATCAGGTTCAGTGGTCGCTTGATCAGGCACGCGATTTCCAGGACTGGCTGCGCACCAAGCCGGGTAAAGAGAACGAGGTTATCGACGGTCGGTGGCCAATACGCCGCTAATTCTCTATCAGCCTCGTTGATTTCGTCACGTTGAACAGACTCTGTTGAGGCTGCTTAACTCCCCTATTCACTATGTATCGCGAAGGTTATCTCGCCGGTTTTCAAAGCGTCCGGCACTATACCTGCGCGCCGCTAACGCCTATGCTAAAGAGGTAGGGGTTCTCGCCCCAAGGTGCAGTGCAGCGCGCCGGTTACGTATCACATCAGCATTCAGAATTGTCATGGAATATCAAGACACCAACACGTACAGTATCTATCTCGGTTCCTCCCGCGAACAGCACAAATATATCGTGTCGCAATCGCAGGTGGTCCTCAAGCTCGGCAGAATCCTCATGAAATCGGGGGCAAGCGCCTACCGTATCAAGGCATCAATGGCGCGTTTAGCGAAGGCCGTGGGGCTGCAGGAACATCACGCGCAAGTGACCTTCACAGAGATCGCCACCTCATCATATGCGGACGGTAATTTCCGTACTGAAGTTGCCGAGCAGCGCACGATGGGTATTAATTCCTACAAAATTGACCTGTTGGGTAAGTTCATTTCTGAGCTTCCCGATCGCATATCTCCATCTGAGGCTGACGCCGAGATTACCCGCATCGATTCCATGCCGCATCTCTACAAACGCTGGATGCTCTCCCTCGCCTCTGCCATAGCCTGTACCGGGTTCGCCTTCCTCAACAGGGGCGGTCTGGTGGAATGCCTCGTCGTGTTTATTGCCGCTGGTGCCGGTCAATTTTTGCGTTCTACTCTCATGAAGCGCGGCACAAGCCATATGGCGATTTGGATGGCGTGCGGATTTCTTGGGGCAGGAACCTATATTGGAATTATTAGGCTTCTGGTGGCTCTAAACCTCGTGGGAAGCGACCATATGGTGGGGTTCATCTCCTCAATTCTGTTCTTGGTGCCGGGCTTCCCTATGGTGACCGGGATGCTCGATATTTCCCGTATGGATTTCCTGGCCGGTGTTTCACGCCTGACCTATGTGGCAGTGCTTTTGGTGAGCGGGTCTTTCGCGGTGTGGGTTCTTGCCTCGCTCTTCGAGATTCCGCTTCTGCAAAATATTCGCCCGGATATTCCGGTGGGGTTATATATCCTGCTGCAGGTTATCTCATCGGGAGTTGCCGCCGCCGGGTTCGCCATGCTCTTTGCCGCATCTCCCGTGGCGTGCGTATGGGGAGGTGTCATTGCTGCTGTCGCTAATCCCGGCGCGTATCTGGCTTGTGGAGGCGGGCTGGGCTCCCCATATGGCAGCGACGGTCGCGGTGTTCGGGGTCGGCATTATGGCGGAGATTGTGGCGCCGCTGCACGGACGTAAATATTCGCGCATCTCCCTGTCGGTGCCTGCCGTGGTGACGATGGTTCCGGGTGTGCCGTTTTATCTGTCAATGTCGTATTTTTTTCGGGCGGGAATATGTACGCGGCTACCAGCGGTTTCGTGCAGTCGCTCCTCACCTTCTTGGCCCTGGGGCTGGGGCTGGCGTTTGTGCGCCTTCTTTTCGATAAGAATTGGCTCTTCGATCAGGATACTCAGGTGATGAAAAAGCTCGATAGCGCCTCACATATGCGGTAGATCTTCTGCAATAAATGCGGTCGTTTAGGTGGCGGATTCTGCAAGCTTCTGTGACGAGTCAGCCAACCTGTGCCCTATCTCGTGTGCTACGTTTGTATTGTTCCAGGGGTTTTGTGCCGCTCACACTCACCAACCAAGCGACTGCTCTTCCGGTGTCGCTCGTTTGCACGGCGTATTTTCCTCTCAACCATTTACCGAACGAGAAAGATCACCGTCATGCTACACCGTATTATCCAGCGCCCTCTGAATACTGTCTTTGACAAACTTTATGCACGCCGTGCCGCCAAGTTCCCTATAAGTCCAGATGGTGTTTTGCGCGTCAGACATCCGGCCTTGATCCTTATTTCGGTCTTCATTTCGGCTCTGGTGGGTACTCTGCTCACAGCTCTTATCGTGTATATGGTGCTGCATCCAAACACAACGCAAACGCCCCAACAATCACTCTCAATCCTGGGATCTTTTATCCTGTGTGTTGTTATCTTTTATGGCTTAGCCGTGTGGGCGTACCTCAACTATAGAAATATCTACGTTGAAACAGCGCGCGACTATGTAGAACAACGAAATGCTTTCGGCCGGGTCACCCGCATCTATTACAGCGAGGTAAGCGCTTACAGCTATTGGTACGAATACAACAACAAAATGCTGACGCTGTTCTCCTCTGATGGTCGTCAAGTTTCTTTCCGCCCCAAAATATACCGTGGGGAGCGTGTGCTCGCGGTTTTGGCGTTTAGGATGTATAACTCCCGCTGGCCTGACCCGCGAAACAGCAGCGATCAGCACATTGTCGAAACTCAGGCAGCAAACGGTATCGCCGAAAAAGCCCTCTGGAATGAGCATCCGGTCGGTAAGAACCTGTTGATGCCGCAGGACGTTCAGTAAATCCACAGTAGACGGTGGGAGCAGAAATTATTAGGTTTTTCTGCTCCCACCGTTTACTGTCAAGGGCTATATTCCGGGTGAAACTATCTGAGGCTTGCAGGTTTTACGATGCACTCCCCTGCGGTGGGTTTTGGTTCTGCTGAAAGTTTTGGGGCTGCTGCAGGTATCCATAGGAGTTCATCTGCTGGTTCGAGGGCTGCTGGTCTGGATTTAGATAACCCTCTTGAGGATACGCGTTCTGCGGGTATTGTGGCGGCATTGGTTGTTGTGGGGCAGCAGTCTGTTCGGGCGTTATAAATCCATTTACTTGAGGGTATTCCATCAAGAAATCGGTTACTTCATATTTGGAGTCTGCTAGTTTCATGATCACAAGTTCATCTTCAGGGTTCTCAAGGTCAGGCCAACGGCCAGAACGTGCCCGCGCATAGAGCAAGGCGCCAAAGATTCTTTCTTGAGGTTTGGCCGGAATACACGAGAAAACTGTGTTTCCCCAGGGATCTATCAGATAAAGATCATCGCTAAGGTCTTGAGTAATTTTCCAATGCTGTCCATCTAAGGTTTGACGTTTCCTTTTGGGACTGTATATATACCCGTCAATAGCTGCAAAGGGAATAAATTTTTCTTTCCCGAAGACGGTCCGAGTCAGAAACCCCTCAGAGGTTATATCGATATAACTCATATCATGCTGAGCAACGAGGAAAAATAAACCTAATATCAGGATGGGCCCACCATATGCAAAGATTGTTATCTTAATGGTATGCGACCCATCATATTCTCCTGAAAATATGAGTGGAGCAAAATACAGATATCCAATAACTAAAATATAGAGAATATAGTTAGCTCCATGAAAGCGCCGTACGCGGTACGGATGTTTTTTAGACTCCACCCAAGATTGTACCAGTGAGAAAATAAGGTGAATAGAACATAGCACTGCCACGGCAATCCAGGCAAAAACCATTATAGAAACTCCATATCATCGGTGATATTTCCCTACCAGGATACCCTGAGAGGTACCCAGGTATCATATACAGTTTCTCCCTTAAAAATCCTGTCGCCATCGATTAACGGTTAGATACCTGACAACCACATCTTTCGTGTACTCCGCCAGAATTTTTTCATCCTCTGAGTACCCCAGCTGAGGCCATCGTTCCTGCATACCGCGAAACATCAAGCACTGTCCCACATAATCCGGCATGGCCGAATGACGTACCTGTGTCTGAAGAATTTTTTTACCTTCGTGATTGATCACGCGGAGCCTATCGCCGCGGGAAGTATTCACAGCGTGTCGATCTCCCAGAGACACGCGAAGGGTTCCTTCGAAATCAAATCGAGCTGGGCGATAATCGTACCCTTTGATATCAGAAAAAGGAATATTATGCACTCGCCCAAAACCACTACGAAAGACAAACCCCGAAGGAACAAGCTCGATATACCGAATCGTGAGACCACGTATAAGGAGAATAATAAAGATAAAGAGTGCGAATATTAGGAACATCGGTACAGCAAAAAGTACGATGACTATAGGAGTCCCTGCGCTTGGCGTCAGAATGACAGAAAGAACAAATGCAAAGAAACTGCCAAAGCCCACCAGAAAAATATCAACAATCACTAGAACCCACCACGGGTATCGTGCCCGCCGAAGCATTGCTTCGCTCTCACGTTTAGCTCTCATCCCCAAATAGGTAATATGTAACGCTGCACAGGTAAGCAACACACCACCAGCAATACCTGCACTCACAAAAACTGATGTATTCACAGGTGTACATCCTCCCACGGTCCTTGACGTTCTATAGATTACTTAAATAATTCTTTGGTGAGTGTCTAAATATTCTGATTCTTGCAACTAGTGCCAGAGTCCCCCATTCTGTTCTTTATTGGCATTTCAAGGCTAGCATTACATCTCCTCCAATACGGGATATTTAAGTCTTAGAGGGAAGATTTTGCTCCTCCTTGCATCAGGTCTTTGACCCTCCAGCGTGCAGCCCTTCAATACAGATCGTCAGCAAATCCCATAATTCTTGCCGTTTCGCATCACTGAGTCCACCCACCATATGCTGCTCAACATCGCGGATGCGCCCGGTCGCCTGATCGAGCACACGCTCCCCTTCCGCTGTGAGTATGGTCGGTAGCGCGCGACCTCGGGGGGGCTTGCTCTGCTCGCTCAATCAAACTGCGTTCTTGAAGCCCTCGCAAAAGCGTATTCATCGTTTGGCGGGTTACGAAAGCCTGCCGTGCCAGCTCAGCATTAGAAGCACCCGGGGTAGACTTTAGGATTTCCAGGCACACGTATTGTGCAACGGTAATCCCAAGTGGGCGCAGAACCTCTTCCATGCGCGAGCGCAGCAGTGATTGCACTTCTTTGAGTCGATATCCAATAAGTTGGTTAAATTCCTCTTGCCTCATGTCAATATTCTGACATATGCTAGTAATGTCAGTATACTGACATAGAATGACCTTGTAGTTCGGGCTGTTAGTACTGTTAGCCCCGGACTCTTGGTACTCTTCACAGTTTTAGGAGGTTCTTATGCGCTACTGGGTTGGAGTAGCCTCACGCGATCATGTTTTACTCGGCGTTGCGGGCGGATTCTGCCAGGTTTGCCACGGCAAACAGGCACCGCTGGCACGTATGAAACAGGGCGATTGGATTCTGTATTACAGCCCTAAAACCGGCATGAACTCCGGTGAGAAAGTTCAGGCTTTTACCGCCGTGGGGCAGATTGTGGACGACCGAGTCTACCAGTTCCGCATGGCCGAAAATTTTGAGCCGTTCAGGCGTGACGTTGTGTTCCAGGATGCGCCGCATCCGTGCCCGATTGAGGTAGCACGCGAGCACCCCGAATGGCGGAGTTATGCGAAGCAGCTGCGGTACGGGACATTTTGAGGTCTCGCACGATTTCTTCGAGCACATTTACCGTTACATGATGGCGAGCAAGCACGAGATAACACCCGATAGGTGTTAGGCAGCCAGCCATATGGCAGCATGCAGAGCTTTACGGTATAGAAGCAAGGTGTGGCGGTCGAACACGTAAAAACTACGCTACTCGGACCTTTTATAATCGGACGGCAGCTCGCCCAAACTCGTAGGTATTGACGCAGCGTCGCTGTCCGATGACCGATAACCGCCTATCATGGGATAAGAGACTTTCAGGCGCCCACACACGAAAGGTTACCCATGAGCATATCAGCCGAACACCACCTCGCACACCAGCACAGCGAAGAGCTTTTTGAACGCTCCCGTTCCGTCATTCCCGGCGGGTAGAACTCCCCCGTGCGCGCTTTCAACTCCGTGGGTGGCACGCCCGCCTTTGTGGACCGCGCATCCGGCCCCTATATTTATGATGCTGACGGCAACGAATACGTAGACCTCGTCTGCTCGTGGGGTCCGGCGATTCTTGGGCACGCGCATCCGCAGGTTGTTGCAGCGGTTCAGGAGGCTGCCTCGCGCGGGCTGTCGTTCGGCGCTGCATCCGCGCCCGAGGCAGAACTCGCAGAGCTTGTGGTCGATCGCATCAACACTGCGATCCCTGACGCAATCGAACAGGTACGTATGGTATCTACCGGCACCGAAGCCACCATGACCGCTATTCGCCTGGCACGCGGCATCACCGGGCGCGATAAAATTATCAAATTTTCGGGCTGCTATCACGGGCATGTGGATGCGCTGCTCTCTGAAGCAGGCTCCGGCGTGGCGACTCTCGCCCTACCCGGCTCGGCGGGAGTGACCGCAGCAACCGCATCCGAAACTATCGTGCTCCCCTACAACGATCTTGACGCCGTGCGCGAGGCTTTCGCCGCGCATCCGGGAGAAATTGCCGCCATCATTACCGAAGCCGCCCCCTGCAATATGGGCGTGGTGACTCCCGAACCAGGCTTTAACCGCGGCCTGCGCGAAATTACTCAGAACAATAATGCCCTGTTGATTTTTGATGAGGTGCTGACTGGTTTCCGCGTCTCGTCCGCCGGGTACTGGGGTAAATTTGCTCCCGAAGATAACGGCTGGGTTCCCGATATTTTCACCTTCGGTAAAGTGATCGGCGGCGGTATGCCGATCGCCGCACTCGCCGGTAAACGTGAGGTGATGGAGCATCTGGCGCCGACCGGCCCCGTCTATCAGGCGGGCACGCTCTCGGGTAATCCGCTCTCAGTAGCATCCGGCATTACGACCCTCAAACTTGCCGATGATGCCCTCTACCGCACGCTGGATACACGTTCGGACCAGTTGCAGGCTGCGCTGACGCAGGCGCTTACCGATGCCGGGGGTGGATCATTCGATTCAGACGGCGGGCAACCTGTTCTCGGTTGCCTTTGGTACCGGCGAGCACGGCGTGCGCAACTACGCCGATATTAAGGGTTCTGCTACCGCCAAATACACGGCTTTTTTCCACGCCATGCTTGATGCTGGCGTATACCTTCCCCCGAGTGCTTTTGAGGCGTGGTTCCTCTCCGGAGCGCACGACGATACCGCGATGGAACGCATCATTGAGGCGCTGCCGGGCGCGGCACGTGCGGCGGCTAAGGCGTAGCACATCCTCTGACCTAGCGCTTTCCCACGAAATCTCGGCATAAATTCTGGACTCTGCCCGCCGCCAGCAGCAGCTTCTCAGCTTTGCTGGCGGCGGGTATTTTCTGAGATGTTCATCCATACTGTGAGCATCGCAAAAGCGAACAACGTAAAATGCTGTTATGGACTTTCGGGATATTTGGCTTATAGCATTCATCGTATATTTGGGGCTATGCCTGCTCATTGAGGCGGTCTATCCGGTGCGGGTGCGTAAAAAGTATGCGCTCAAAACCGAGCACGCTAAGTGGTTTTGGTCGTATAAACACTTTTTCCTGTACCTTTGGGCATGGATTGTTAACGCGTCCCTTTTCATGCTGTTCTGGGAGTTTAATGAAATACTCCGCCCCATAGCCCTATCTCTCCCGTTCCTGATGGTATATGCGGCGGCACGTATTGGGCGGCGCAACTACCGTATCTTCCACGGCGCTTCTCCAGACGACCGCGCTGTGGGTATGCCCAAAATCTACAGCGCTACCCTGGGTAAGCTCAGCAAGCCCCTACGTACGACGGGTCATCAATCTGGACTAACGCTAGATCATGACCTGAGCACTACCGCGCTGATAAGCGGCCTTATCTTTTTCGCGTCCATTGCCCTGTTTTTGCTTCGGCTGACCGATATCGATTTTGAATACGCGCCGCCGGTTCCCTATAACGCTATTATTCTGGGAATCGGATATATTGCCGGTATCGTCGCGCTCGTCTCGTATACGAACTCGTACCTTGTCTCCACCCCCACTCTTCTGCAGGTTGGCCCGGGGACCTTTCCGCAACCCGCGCGATATTCCATACCGCCAGCTGAGGAGTTACCGCGTGGTGCCTCAAGACCCAGATGCCACTGACCCTGATACCAAAGATTTATCGCAGTGGAATCTGGAATTTAAGGTACCTCGGGCCAACAAATATACGAAAGAGCTGCGCGACCCCAATCTTGAGTATTTGGTTCGGCAGATTGCCTTCCGCGTGGAGCAAGAACGCTGGGCTGACGATAACTCCCCTGCCGACCGAGAACGGCTCGAAGAATATGGCCGGGATGCGCGCCTCGTGTGCATCACTAAGGGCTATATTCCGGCCGGTAAACACGCGCAGGAGGCGGCAGATCGCGCATCCTTCAAGCAGACACATTAGAGTTTTCCTCACTCTGCTGCACAGGCACAAAGATGGATTCTCTAATGTCGTGACGCTATCGCAGAAATGCTGGTTTCACGTTTTATGGAGAGCCTATCTTTGAATATTCTTCGCTTTTTGACGATATCTTCTCAATCCGGCACTAAAAGTTATGACAGTAAAGTAAATCTTCTACATTTCTTCAACGGTTTTCTGAGAATATCCTATTAAATTAAATATTTTTTACGTAAACTTTGTGATTGGTTCGCACAAAACGTTTATTCGTCGTACAGTTGCACTAGAGGTACTCTTTTGAGGATCTTCTGCCCTGTATTGTGCGTACTGTTTTGCGCATCCGCACCATGAAATGCGGATATAAGACGCGGCTCTCGCAAGGTACTCGGCGAATCCTCAAAGATTGCCTTGACCTTCCCTAAAGAAGATCACAACGTTCTGCGGCTGGGCGCAAACCTTCCGGATCGGCTAATTCAGGCCGAGAGTATGCGTCACACCATCGTCGGTTAGCTCGCCTGCTGTGCAACACTGAGGTTCTTCTGTGGGGGTACATATCACTTCCGATTATTCACCAACCACTACAACTCAGAAAGCCAATTCACCGATGAGCATCAGCTAATAACTTCACCACCTGTACACGCCGAGCCGCGTTCGGTTTTCTAGGAGCTTCGTCTCTGGTAGCGCTCTTGACCGCCTGCGACGACGAGGACAAGCCCGGGGCACGGCCCAGCACGACAACCAGCAGCGCTGCCGCGCCTGAAACCGAGCCTCCAGAACCTGCCGATTCACCCAGTGCCGCACCCAGCTCATCCGGCCCCAAGTATTCCGGCAAGTCTAAAGCTCCTGCGGGAGAGTTCCGGGCGGCCGATATTTACGGTCCGGCACAGAATGTTCCTAAACCCACAAATCCACCTGGCTACACCGAACCCACCCTTGACGGCATGATGAAAAGCATGAAGGCATGGACGCAATGGCGCAATTACGGCATGCAGACAGGTGATTACACCGAGGCATATAAGTTTGTGTCTAAAAACCTCGTCGAAGAGATTAATGCTTACAACGCAGATGCAAAACTGTACCACGACGGTGGCTGGATTATTGGCGGTGAGCAGCGCTCTTATGATTTCAGAAATGACCCCGTTCATCAGGGTAACGGCGTGTATTCCTGGGATTTCTTCGTGGGATGGTCCTATATCATCACCGTAGGCGCAGATGGGCGGCACAAGCGCAGCAGGAATACTAACTATGCCGATAATCTTTACACGCTTACCGTTCATTATGAAGAAACAGGTTGGATTATCGACAGCATTACCCGCAAGCAAGCCCAGAAATAATTCTTAGATTTTTGCTTTCCTAGCCGTATTAATCCCCGCCGGTACATTCATGATGAATGCGCTGGCGGGGATTTACCGAAACTGTAGGCTAATACATATACCTAAAAAGGAACTCGATGGAAATCTCCAAATTGTTGCGCCAGGGCATTTTAGAAGACGGTATTACCTGGAGTTCTGAGCTACTTATAGAAAGATTCCATAGATACCGCTATAGAATTGACAACACTCACGGAACCGGTGAACCCGCTATTTTCATTGGATTAAACCCAAGTTTAGCCGGAAGCTTTAGAGCCTCCGATCCTACGGTAAAAGCTCTAACTCAGGCTATGCTGGGAACCTGTCGTTTTCTCGATCCCGCGCATTCTGCACCATTACTGCACGCCCGTACAGTGCTACTTATTAATCTATTTACCTTCGTAGAACCAAATGCACACAATATAGATTATTCCCTAGACCGGCATGCGGTTGCCGAATTAGAGACGGTACTTACCGAGTTCCCGCACGCACCGATTGTCTGTGGCTGGGGCAAAGAGAATAATTCACCTGAGAGCCGGGAAGTGTGGCATCAGCAGATAAGCGAGTTTATCCGGCGGCTCGCAGATCGTTCCTGCTACCGTCTGGAACTACCATATTCCCATGTTCCTGATGGTTCATTGGATGCGCGTTCCTGGTCACCGCGAGGTATCAACAGTGCCCTCAGGAACTTGCCGTCTGGTACCCGCATGGTCCTTGCCCGGTTTACTCCCAATAAAGTATCCCTAGGGTTAGCCTTCACGCAGCCAGCGGGCGGCTTCGGTTGCATAGTAGGTGAGAATCATGTCCGCGCCCGCGCGGTGAATCGAACGCAGAGCCTCTAACGCCACGGCGCGGCGGTCGATCCAGCCGTTTGCCGCGGCGGCCTCAATCATGGCGTACTCCCCCGACACCTGGTACGCCGCCACCGGCACAGGCGAAAACTCGGCGACCTCACGCACAATATCGAGATAGCTTCCGGCAGGCTTGACCATCACCATATCGGCGCCCTCGTCAATATCGGTCTGCACCTCTAGGAGAGATTCGCGGCGGTTCGCCGGATCCTGCTGATACGTTTTGCGGTTCCCAGTAAAGCTAGACTCCACCGCATCGCGGAACGGGCCAAAGAACGCGGAGGCATACTTCGCCGAATACGCCATAATAGAAACATTCTGGAACCCGGCATCGTCCAGCGCGGCGCGCATCGCGGCAATCTGCCCGTCCATCATGCCCGAAGGCGATACCGTATGCGCCCCGGCGCGTGCCTGAGACACTGCCATCTTGCAGTACAGTTCCACGGTTGCATCGTTATCGACAATCATGGTGCCGTAACCGTCATCGACAAGCACGCCGCAGTGCCCGTGAGAGGTGAACTCGTCCAGGCAGGTATCGGCCATAATAACAATCTCATCGCCAAAGCTCGGCCCGGCAGGCAGCGATAGCGCGGTTCAAAATACCGTTGTCGTCCCAGGCTGTCGAGCCTATTTCGTCCTTATCATGGTCAAGCGGAACCCCGAAGAGGTCGATGCATTTAATGCCCGCCTCCGCAGCCTGGCGCACGGCGGGAATTAGGGACTCTAGCGTGTGCTGGTACTGGCCGGGCATTGAGGAAATTGGCTGTGGTTCGCTAATGCCGTCGCGCACGAAAAACACCTGAATAAGCTGCTCGGGACGCAGCGCAGTCTCGGCGGTGAGGGCGCGCATGGCGGCGGTGGTGCGCAGTCGGCGGGGTCGTCGGGTAAGAATCATCGACATAACCTTTCACAAAATACTTCTATGTTTAGCGAGATGCATCTAGGCTGAATGCAGCAGTTCAACGGCTGCTAGAGCCAGGGCCTCCGGAGTGGGAGAATCGGCCGTCCTATGACGCAGTCCTAGCTCCTCGCATGTGCGGGCGGTCGTGCGGCCGATAGCCGCCACCGGAGGGATTCGTTCAGGGTTAGGGTTCTCCCCCACCAGCTCTTTGAGCCTTGACGGAGCGGTGGCAACAATAACGTCTACCGCGGCGGAATTCGAGCCAATACCGGCACCGGCAATAAGCTCACGCGCATTCACACAGGAGATCTCTCCCGCCTCAAGTACGGAGGCGGTCGCCGGCACCATCTCGTAAACCACCGCACGCACGGCACGGAAGCCTAACCCCACTAGCCCTTCACGCAGAGTTGGGCGGGCGTTTGCCCCTTCAAAGACGAGCACGCTCGCCTGAGCAGAAAGCATATCGTCCCAGCCCAATGCAGCAGATTCCGGGGTATTCTGCGGCTTACGCAGGCTCTCAGGGATGCCCAGCTCGGGGTTGGCGCCCTCGGTAGGAAATTCTGCGAGCATACCCAGAGTATCCTGTTTTTCAGGCGTGAAGTGGGGTTCCAGGCCGATCTCACGTAGCGCCCGTGCCGTTGCAGACCCCACACAGGCGATCCGGGTTCCACCATCGCGCAGCGCCCACGCAAAGGATGTGCCAAAGAGCTCGGCGCAGGAACGCACCGCATTCGCGCTCGTGAAAGTAGCCCAAAGAAAGGCTCCCTCCGCCGCTAAGCTCACCAAGGAAAACAGCGAATACTCGGGCGCAACTGTACGGGGCAGCTGCATGGGCGCAAAATCCACCTGAATCTTCGGAATGCCTCGCTCCGCAGCCAGATCGTTCAAAGCACGCTCAAAAGGCGCGCCTTGAGCCGCCGTGCGGGTCAGCAGAACACGAGCCACGCTCTATTTCACCTCAAGACCGGCAAGGGCTGCGGCGACCCATCTGAAGCAGGTCTTCGGCAACGCGAATACCCAGTCGTTCAGCGCCGGGAACATCAAGCTCACCGGTGGCGGACGTGTGGCGCAAGCTTTCGGTACCGTCAGGCGATGCGACAACTGCTGTGAGCACAAGGTCGCCGTCTTTGACGGTGGCATAGGCACCGATAGGGGCGGCGCATCCGGCCTCAAGGCGGCGCAGAAGACGACGTTCGGCAGTGACCTCAAGGTGGGTTTCAAAGTGGTCGGCAGCAATAAGCGCTTCCCCCAGGGTGCGCACGGGCCGGGAAATTTCAGAGTCGAATAAAGTCGCGGTATCGGGGTTAGCAAATTCTGTTTCGCGCACCTCAATAGCGAGCGCGCCCTGCCCGGGGGCAGGGAGCATGCGGGAGGGGTCAAGGTATTCGGTAATAACGGATTCTTTACCGAGGCGTTTGAGCCCCGAAACGGCGAGGATGACGGCATCGCAATCACCGGTGTTTTCGGTACCGATTCCACGGTGTGCAGCTTCGTCGGTTTCGGCGCTGTCACGCACGACGACTTGGCGGTTTCCGTGTTCTTCGAGCCCTTTCACACGGGCTATGCGAGTGCCCACGTTGCCGCGTATATCAACGATTTCAAGGTCGGGGCGCAGGGCACGTACCTGTGCGGCGCGGCGCGGTGATCCGGTACCGACGCGGGCGCCCGTAGGCAGGGTATCGAGGGTGAAGTTATCACGCGCTACCAGGGCATCGCGCGGGTCTTCGCGTTCAAGAATTGCCGCGATGACGAGCCCGGGGCACGGCTCGGCAGGTAAGTCTTTGAGCGAGTGCACCGCAACATCGACTCCACCGGGGGTATCACCGTCGAGAAGGCGCTGGCGCAGTGCGGCGGCGAAGACTCCGGTGCCACCGAGGGTTGCGAGCGGTCCGGTGAGCACATCCCCGTCGGTTTTGACGGTGGTGATGTCAAAGGATAGGGTGCGTTCGGCGCCGTGTTCGCGGGAGTGAGTGTTGAACACCTGAACGATGTGTTCGGCGGCAAGGGTGCTCTGGGTGAGCGCCAAGGCTGAGCCTCGGGTGCCGAGAATATAGGGGTCGCTCATGGTTCTCCTCAGGTTTTATGGGTAACGTATGTGCGGACTCATCACTACGGTTGGGATGAACCCGCACATACGGCAGCGCTTATACGCGCTCATTGCAGCAGGCGCAGTCTTCTTAGGGGTGTACTCCGCAATCACAGGTTTTTCCTGACCGCGCTGGGGTTTACAGCAGTCGGGGTCGCATTCGTCGAACCAACCGAGTTCGCCGGATATGGACTCCCCGAAAACGCTTTCGCGCCTGTCGTGACCGGATTCTGCGGGCTCAGCCATACGCTCGACAATCAGGCGGCGCAGTGACTCCACATAGGCGGGATGCACGCCGGGAGTGGGGGTGCGCACCGCCACGATACCGTGGTGACGGCAGGTTTCCATCGCCTCGGTATCGAGGTCCCAGAGGACTTCCATATGGTCAGAGACGAATCCCAGTGGAACCATAACGATGCCGTCTACGTCACCAGCGATTTTGTCGATGGCGTCGTTAACATCGGGCTCTAGCCAGGGGGTGGAGGGTGAGCCGGAACGCGACTGATAGACGAGCTCCCAGTCGGTGCTATCCAGAAGACTCTCGTCCTGTTCGCGGATCTTTGCAAGAATAGCGCGCGCCACCTGCAGGTGTTTCTCCACATAGGCGGAACCGCCCTCGTAGTCGATTCCGCGCGGGCCCGCCTCATTAGCGGCAGAGGTCGGCACCGAGTGGGTGCAGAACATAATGCGAATACGCCCATTCCCGGCGGCCGCTGTTCCGTCAGCAATGCGCTCCGCCACGGTATTGCGAACCTGTTTCAGCCCGTTCTCTAAGCCCTCAGTAAAGGCCTCAACGAACCCGGGCGCATCGAAAAATTGGCGAATCTTATCGATGCGCATGCGGTCTTGAAGACCGAGTTTCTCCAGCGCCACGCCGTAGTCTTCGCGGTATTGGCGGCAGCTGGAGTACCCGGGGTAGGCGCTGGTGGCGAGCACCAGAATATTGCGGTGCCCTTCCTCATAAGCCTGCTGTACTACGTCGGTCACATAGGGTTTCCAGTTGCGGTTTGCCCACACGATCGGAATATGCGGCCCGCGTTCCTGCATGGCTTCTCGAAGTGCTACCAAAAGCGCACGGTTCTGCTCGTTAATGGGTGAAATACCACCGTTTGCGCGGTAGTGGGTGGCGACTTCTTCCAGACGTTCATCGGGTATGCCGCGCCCCGCCGTAACGTTGCGCAGGAAGGGAATCACATCTTCCTGTCCTTCGGGCCCGCCGAAGGAGGAAAGAATCACCAGGTCATAGGGGGCAGGCACGGCGGTGCGAGAGCGTGTAATACCGCACTCCCCCCGGTACGACTTTAGCGTCTCGGGGGTGAGCACTGCCGGCCCATTGGAGGCGGTATTCGCGGGGTCTGTAGCGTTCGGGCAAACATCGTCCGGGACGTTCCCGCAGCACCCTGCGCGTACGGTCTCACTCACGCGAGCACCTCGGCGACATCGGCGGCGTTCACACGACGACCGGTGTAGAAGGGAATTTCTTCACGCACGTGCAGGCGTGCCTCGGTATTGCGGAAGTGGCGCATCATGTCGACCAGATCGACCAATTCGGGAGCCTCAAGGGCGAGTACCCATTCATAGTCGTTCAAACCGAAGGTTGCCACGGTGTTCGCGAGCACCTGCGGGAAGTCGATAGCCTTCATGCCGTGGTTCTTGAGCATTTCGGCGCGGCGTTCGGGATTCATGTAGTACCAGTCGTAGGAACGCACGAAGGGGTACACGCATACCCATGCCTCAGGTGCCTTCTGGCGCGCATAGGCGGGTGCATGGTTGCGGGTGAATTCTGCCTCGCGGTGCACGCCCATAGTCGACCAGACGATGGTAGTCGCGCTGAAGAGCGCGGTACGGCGAATCTTGCGCACGGCTGCCTGCAGCTTTTCGGGGGTCGGCCCGTGGGTCCACACCATAACGTCTGCGTTATCGCGCATAGCGGAAACATCGTAGAGTCCGCGCAGCGTTACGCCGTCCGCTTTGAGCTCTTCGATGAGCTGCTCAAACTCGGCGATAGCTTCCGCCGAGGATGCGCTTTCGGCACGCTGCCCGGCACGGGCGAAGACGGTGTACAGGGTATAGTGCAGAGTTTCGCCTTCTTCACGACCGCGTTTATTCTCATCAGCTGGGGAATGCTGCACGGCATATCCTTTGGGCGCGCCCCCGTACCCGCTTCCATGAGAGCCGTGAGCCGCATTCTGATGTTCTTCGTGAGACATTTTCTTCCTTTCGGTGAAAACCGCCCAAGATTCGCCGGATACGTCGTATTCACCTGCGAGCCTTGGTCAGACAGACCTTAATCTGCCTGCGGTTTATGCTCCTCACTCGTGAGGTTTTGTCTTCTGTTTTCTTTGGTTAACACGGTGCCTGCACTGCGCGGGCAGCCGCAAGTATCTTCGTCACTTCGAGGCGCGTTTTTGTGTTATATGTGCAATGAATTGATCCAGCTGCTCCTGAGTATCGCGCACCACGGCGGCGAGTCCGGAACCTGCGGCCCACGAACCAACCGTGCAGACGGTATCGAGTTCTGCCGCGCGTTCGCGGAAAAGCTGCACCCGCTCGCGGTACCCGGGCGTTGAGAGAGGCAGCACGCCGTTCCAGCGAACCACATCTGCATCCACAAGATTTTGGGCGGTAATGGGTACATCGAGCAGTTTCGAGGCGTCGCGCAAGGCGAGGGTGATCAGCTGGTCTTCGTCAAGAGAAACGTCGGAGAAGGTACTCTGTTCTCCCCCGCGGCCGTAGGAAAGCCGCACCACGTGGCGGTTCTTACCCGCCTCTTCGGCTACCCACGCCCATTTAGCGGTGGCATGGGTGAGCGCTTTGGCGCGCACGTTTGTCACGGCTTCGGAAACCAGCAGACCCGTACCACGCGGGTTCGAGTTAAGCGCGGGCTGATCGACGACGAGCGTTACGAGAGCAACCTCGGGGCCGGGGTCAATATTAGGCAGAGAACTTCCCTTAATATGCGGTCCGAGCAGACGCGCAGCGGTGGAACCATCGGTAGCAATCACCAAATAATCGGCACCCACCGAGGCAGCTTTCTCACCATCGCTGCGGCGGCGAATTACCACCCATTCATTGGTGATGGGGTCACGATCCACCGCAATCACGCCGCATTCGGGAATGTACCGCACGGGTGCGGGCATCTTCTCGATAAGCTGTTCGATCAGCAGGTGCATGCCCCCAGAAAGCCCGGCGACCTGCGAGCCCGCGGGTGCTTGAGCGCGTATCGCGGCGGAAGCGGCAGCTAGGGACTTATGTTTTTTCAGCCCTTCGCGTAAGCCGGGGATAACGGCATCAATATCGAGCATATCCGGGTGGGTCGAGTACACCCCGGAGACCACGGGCGCAACCAAGTTATCGAGTACTTTTTTACCCATACGGGCACGTACTAGTTCACCCAGCGTCTTTGCGTTGGCTCCAACCGAAGCAGGCAGAACCTTATCCATACGGGCGCGGCGCAAACCGCTTTTACCGAGCACACCGGCCAAAGATTTATCAGAAAGATCACCGGGAATGCCCATAATTCCAGTACTCGGGGTCTTTCGGGCACCCTGAGGCAGATACAACCATGAACCGTGGGAGTTAGGATGCACAATCTGGTCGTCTAGACCAAGCTCTTTGACGAGGTTTGTCACGGTTGGGGTTCGGGTCGCATAGGATTCCGCACCGGAATCTAGCACCAAACCGGCGACCTATGCGCGCCGAGGGCGCCTCCCAGATAATCATTCTGGTCTAGGACGGTCACGTTCACTCCGGCATCGGTAAGACGACGCGCCGCCAACAACCCAGAAATGCCGCCGCCGACTACGATGGCGCTTGGTGCATGATGATTCTTGTGCTGATGTACCATATTCATCCCCGTTAATGTTTCGGTTCTAACTGCCTCTCTTAAGAGTATCCGTTTTATGGGCGTCGAGTGCGTTCGTGAAGATATGTCACTAGATCGGTGAGCACCTGCGGATCCGTTGTAGGCGGTACCCCGTGCCCCAGGTTCACGATATGGGCGGGGGCGCTCGCCCCGGCGGCGAGTACCTCATCCGCGTGAGCATATAGAGTCTCACGCCCTGCAGCTAAAAGCGCGGGGTCAATATTCCCCTGAAGCGGCACCGCACCGTTGAGCCTGCGGTTTGCCTCATCAAGGGGCAGGCGGTAGTCCACCCCGATCACATCGGCACCGGCCTCATGCATGGCGGGCAGCAGGTCGGCGGTCCCGGTACCAAAGTGGATGCGCGGCACCCCAAATTCTTCGACCATGCTCAAGGCGGCGGCAGAGTGTTCCTGCACATACCGGCGGTAGTCAGCTTCACCCAATGAGCCAGCCCATGAGTCGAAGAGCTGTACAGCGGATGCACCCGCCTCAATCTGTGCCCGCAAAAACTGCCCCGAGGTGCGCGCGGCCCACTGCGCCAACTCGCGCCAGGCAACGGGGTCGGCATGCATCATAGTGCGGGGGCGCAGGTGATCGCGGGAGGGACCACCCTCAACCATATAGGCGGCAACGGTGAAAGGTGCACCCGCAAAACCGATAAGAGGGGTGGAACCGAGCATGTCGACGGTTGCTGCGACTGCCTCACGAATGGGGTCAAGTGCCGCATCGGTCAGTTCGGGCAGGGCACGCACTTCATCAAGCGTGCGCACGGGATGTTCGAGTACGGGACCGCGACCGGGCACAATATCGACATTCACGCCCGCGAGTTTCATGGGGATAACGATATCCGAGAAGAAAATACCGGCATCGACTTTGTGACGGCGCACCGGCTGCACGGTAATCTCGGCGGCAAGTTCGGGTGTCAAACAGGCGTCCAGCATGGGAATTCCCTCGCGCGCCTTGCGATACTCGGGCAGCGAACGCCCCGCTTGGCGCATAAACCAGACCGGACGATGCTCAGATGCGCGCCCGGTGAGCGCCCGCAGCATCGGAGAATCGGCGGTTTGAGCGGCACGCAGCGGGTGGGATGCATCCAGGCGCGACAGCTGCGCCTCGGTCAGCAAATCGCGCTGACGATCTCTCGGGTGATTACCCACTGTAGAGCTCGACTGCTGAGAATCTGCACCATTGGCGGCTCGCTGGGGCTGCTGGATTTCGGTCATACCCTCTAGTTTGACAGGTTTTCGCGCCTGTTTTTATGACACGGTGTCATAAAGTGCCGCTTCATAACCCGTGTAAATTTTGGTGTAGGTTTACCTTATTTTTAAACCTGTTTTAGCTATCTCAAAATTTATTTACCCTAAGTTTTTATACACCGGTCCTTTGCTGGGCCTTGTTGGGCATAGTTTCGGACCTTTTCACACAAACTCACACTATTGGGAGCCAGCTCACGTTAGGTTACACTCACCGACTAAAAATGTGTTTATGATTATTGTCTAGTGGCTACGTACTCATTTGTTGCATCACACAGGATCATCGATCTCACCACCGTCGCTCTACTGAGCAACGGTGCAGCTGGCATACCCGAGCTTTTTCGTACCGAAACCGCGCAAAACTTGGGCGTTACCGGCACTATTGTGCTGGCAACCTGCAACCGCCTCGAAATTTATGTGCAGCTCTCGGTGGCCGAGCATTTAGGCCCCGTTAGCGATATGCTCTACGCCGAGATTGCGCAAAAATCTGAGCTCGATGCAGAGCTTATTGCAGACAGTTTGAAATCTATGAAAACCTTGAGGCTGCCAAACATCTCTTTACAGTGGCATCAGGGCTAGAGTCCGCCGTGGTCGGCGAGCGCGAAATCGCTGGGCAGGTGCGCCGCGCGCTTGCCTACGCCCAAGAAGAAGGAACGGTTCCTGGGGAGCTTGTACAGCTTTTCGAGCATGCGGCACACACTGCCCGTCAGGTTGGGCAGCACACCACTATCGGGTCACAGGGACGCTCCATCGTCTCGGTCGCCCTGGATTTGGCGGATGCAGTCGCTGAGAAAGACTGGAAAACCCGCCGTGCTCTCGTCTTCGGAACGGGTGCCTACGCGGGTGCTACTATTGCAGCCCTGCGTGAACGCGGATGCGAAGACATTTGGGTTAACTCCCGTTCGGGCCGCGCCCCGGAGTTTGCCGCAAAACGCGATGTTCGTGCGGTTCCCAAAGGTGAAACGTATAAGGCCATGGAACAGGCGGATGTGATTGTTGGCTGCTCGGGCGGATCTGACCCGCTCTCCCCCGCCGAAATTCCACCGGGGCATCATACGATCCTCGACTTGGCGCTCTCCCGAGATTTTGACCCCGCTATTGCGGATCTGCCGCAGGTGGAGCTTATTACCTTAGAGTCCGTGCGTTTGGCTGCCCCCGAAGAAACTGAGGAGGCGGTCGCTACCGCCGAGCGCATCGTCGAGTCTGAGACTCAAGCCTTTGCTGCACGGCAAAAGACCCGCAATATTGATTCGGCAATCGTGGCGCTTCGCTCTCATACTATGGAGGTGCTGGACGAAGAGCTCGATAAGGTACGCAGCCAATTCGGTTGTACAGCCGCCACCGAGCAGCTCGAACTCGCAATGCGCCGCATGGTGAAGTCCCTTTTGCACACCCCCACGATACGCGCGAAACAGCTCGCAACCCAGGGGCGAACCTCCGACTACATTGCGGCGCTCGAAACGCTCTACGGAATCACCATCGACGACCGCTAATTGCGGGATAATCTTCTGCACGCTGCGCTTTATTCCACCGCAGCCCTAAGCCACAGGCGAATCATGCGCGCATCCTTACGGCATCCGCCTGGCAGGCACGGTACACTAAATCCAGAAGAAAACACCGCTGACGGCTTGAAGGGTCATCATGGAAATCAAAATTGGCATTCGTCACATTAGCCGCGAAGTTACGCTCGAAACCAAGGAAAGCGTAGAGACTATCCGCACCAAGGTAGCCGACGCCATTACGAACGGTTCCCTCCTTGAAATCACCGACGATAAGGGAGCAACCACCCTCGTACCCGGTGAGCAGATCGGTTATGTTGAGCTCGGCTCCGAAGAGAAGCGCCGCGTTGGGTTCGGTGTCGGCGCCTAACAGCAGGGGGCACACCCAATAGTTTTTACGAAGCCCGCGTTCACGGTTTTGCCGTATGAATGCGGGCTTCGAGCGTTCCTATGACAGTAAGCATACTCGACATATCGACCTGTAAGGGTGCATCTGACGCCAAGACGGGTTAAGATTTAAGGGTTAAGTGGATGCCCGGTCGTTCTTGATATACCAGACACCGCGTCTTTCCGAGAGCCTGAGTTCTTTTACAGCAGGTACATCTTCAAGAGCTCGGCTTCGGAACATGAATTTCCCGCGATCGGCTTCCTTCACCTCGCGCCAGCCCGGCGTTGTGAATACACCGTGCTCCCCGCAGTACTCGGGCAGCTACACGGTATAACATCTGTGCACACTCACGCACAGGTACGGGTGCGGCGCAAACCGCCCGATCAGGGCAGGAAGATATGAGATGACCGACGCTCAAAACGCGACGACCGATGAGGCCCAGCCTTCCTCAACACCACAGTCTTCCCCCAAGTCCTTTGCCGATTTTGGGGTCCGCCAAGATATTAGCGATGCACTCGCCGCCGTGGGCATTGTGAGCCCCTTCCCCATCCAGAAATGACCCTGCCGGTCGCACTCGCCGGGCATGACATTATTGGGCAGGCAAAAACCGGTACCGGTAAAACCCTCGGGTTCGGTCTCCCCACGATTCAGCGTGTGGTGGGCCGTGACGACGATCAGTGGGGTTCGCTGCAGAAGCCGGGGGCGCCTCAGGCACTTATCTTGGTACCCACCCGCGAGCTTGCAATTCAGGTGGGTAACGATTTAGCGGTAGCCTCTAAACTGCGCAACGCCCGCGTGGCAACCCTGTACGGCGGTGTTCCCTACGAGCCTCAGGTCGAGCAACTCACCAAGGGACTGGAAGTTGTGGTCGGCACTCCCGGACGTCTGATCGACCTGTACCAGCACGGTGCGCTCACCCTCACCCAGGTTAAGACGGTGGTGTTGGATGAGGCCGATGAGATGCTTGACCTAGGCTTTTTGCCTTCCGTCGAAAAAATCATGGGGTACCTGCCCACTGACCGCCAGACCATGCTGTTCTCGGCGACGATGCCTGGCCCGGTGATCACGATGGCGCGCAAATACATGACTAAGCCCATGCATATTAGCGCGGCAGACCCGGAAGATCACGCCAAGACCAAGGCCTCGATTCGTCAGGTGGTTTACCGCGTGCACCATATGGATAAGGACGAAATGCTCGGCCGCATCCTGCGTGCTCATGGGCGTGGACGCACCGTGATCTTCACGAAGACTAAGCGCGATGCTGCGCGTGTTGCCGATGAGCTTATTGCGCGCGGATTCGCCGCCGCTCCCCTGCACGGCGACCTCAACCAGGGCGCTCGCGAGCAGGCTTTGCGTGCTTTCCGCAACGGCAAGGTGGATATTCTGGTGGCGACCGATGTTGCGGCTCGCGGTATTGATGTGGAAGACGTGACCCATGTGATTAACCACCGCGTGCCCGAAGACGAGAAAACCTATCTGCACCGCACCGGGCGTACCGGTCGTGCGGGCCACGAGGGTACCGCCGTAACCTTCGTGGATTGGGAGGATATTGCCCGGTGGCGCCTCATTAACGATGCGCTCGATCTGGGCGTTTCCGATCCTGTGGAAACTTATTCTTCTTCTGAGCATCTGTTCTACGACCTGGATATTCCGCCGGGCACCAAGGGTCGCCTGCCGCGTTCCGAGCAGACCCTCGAAGGTTTGGATGCGGAGCACCTTGATGATTATGGCGACTCGCGCTCTTCACGGGGTAGCTCCCGTTCCTCTCGGGGCTCGCGTTCGCGCGGTTCTAAATCCCGCGGCTCCCGCGGCGGTTCCCGCAAGGCAAAGTCCGAAAAGCGCGGGGAGGATTCACCCTCGAAGGATACTGCGCCGAAACGTGAACGCCGCCCGCGCCGCCGCACCCGACGCGTTGAGGGTGAAACCGTTGAGACGCGCGCCGAGAAAACTGCGGGGAAATCCGCCGAGAAAAATCGGCTAAGAAATCCGGCTCTGCCAAGGATAGCTCGGTTGAGAAAACAGATTCTCAAGGCTCGTCGCGCCGCCGCGCCCGTCGCCGTTCCGGGAATAAGGGCAAGGCAGACTCGACTGCAGCTAAGAAAGCGGGTCGAAAAAAGTCTGATACCGCATCGGGTGAGGAGTAAATAGCGAGTGAGCGAAGCAGTATCCTCCGCCGATGCATCTGTGCCCAAACGATCAGGCACCGGCGATGTTCCAGTTTTCGATCCGAATGGTTCATCGCTGGTGGTTCAGGCCGATAATCTGGCGTATCTGAGCGAGCTTCCAAGTGCCTCGTTCACTGTGATCTACATTGATCCGCCGTTTAATACCGGCAAAACTCAAACTCGGCGTACCCTCAAAACCGCCCCCGCTGCAGACGGCGAAGAACAGGGTAAAGGCAACGGTAATCGTACCGGATTTCAGGGCAAAAGCTACACGAGTGCCCTGCAAACCCTTGCGAGTTATCACGATGCTTTTGAGGACTACTGGGCGTTCTTAGAGCCGCGTATTAGGCAGGCTCACCGTCTGCTCACAGAGGATGGCACCCTCTACCTGCACCTCGATTGGCGTGAAGTTCACTACGCCAAGGTTATGTGCGACATGATTTTTGGGCGCGATTGTTTTATCAACGAGATTATTTGGGCCTACGACTACGGCGCAAAATCGACAAAGCGCTGGCCCACTAAGCACGACAATATCTTGATGTATGTCAAGAACCCGCAGGAATACTACTTCAATGCGGATGCGGTAGACCGCGAACCCTATATGGCACCCGGTCTGGTGACCGAAGAGAAAGCGGCACGCGGCAAAACTCCCCACCGATGTGTGGTGGCATACGATCGTTTCGCCCACGGGTAAGGAAAAGACCGGGTACCCCACGCAGAAAGCCGCTGGGTCTGCTCAAGCGGATGATTGCTGCTTCATCACGCCCGGGCGACTGGGTGCTTGATTTCTTCGCTGGTTCCGGTACCACCGGTGCGGCTGCGGCGGCTCTGGGGCGCAGGTTTGTGTGTGTGGATCAGAACCCGCCCGCGATTGAGGTTATGGCGAAACGCCTGAACGTGGATGCCGAATCGTTTGCCGACTACCGCGGTGTGCCGCGCGGTGCGGCGGTGCTGTTTACTCCGCATCGTCACGTGGGGGTTCGCGGGGGTACCTCTCGGGATGCGCTCACGGCGGCATCGCGGCGCGCGCTGGCGGCGCAGAGTGAGAAGATTCGGGAGCGTGTGAAGCCTATAGACGGGGCGCACAGCCAGTTTGTGCGGCATCCTTCGACCGATGTTTTGGAACGCGAGCTGCGCATCCAGGCCCGCGAAAAACTGCGTAAAGACCGCAAACGCCACGAGCTGGCGAAGAAGCGGAAGCAGGTCAAGGAAACGGCGGCGTCTTCATAGCGGACTGACCCGGCGTATGCCGTACACTTTGCTGCATCTTCGTAGGGTTTAACCGTACGATATGCGGCAAAGTGTACGACTTACAGTGATTACTTTAGTTGTCGGCGGCGAGCTTTAGCTGCGAATCTGGGCGCGGATCGCCTCAACAGTTTCGCGGGCAGTGGTATTCTCCCCCAGCTGGTTTGGTTTGCCCGCACCATGGTAGTCGCTGGAACCTGTCACCAAAAGCTCACGGTCGCGCGCAAATTCCAGCAGACGCGCACGGTTCGGCTCAGAGTTTTCGCGGTGGTAGACCTCGACACCGGTGAGGCCCGCATCCGCCATCTGCCCCAAGTATTCAAGCGGCAACGCAGGCCCACGATTTTCACTCATCGGATGCGCCACCACCGGCACGCCACCCGCCGCGAGCACCAGCCGAGTCGCCTCCAGTGGGTCCATGCTCTCTTGCGGCACATAGTAGGGTGAGCCCGCATAGAGAATACGACCGAACGCCTCCTCACGGCTGGCGACGATTCCGGCGGCAATCAGCGCATCCGCAATATGGGGGCGCCCCACCGATGCATTCTCTTCACCCGTCTGTTCCTGCACATGCTCCCAGGTGAGCGGGTAGTCTGCGGATAGCAGCTCAACGATGCGCCGTGCCCGCCCCGCACGCGAGCGCCGAATTTCCTCAACTCGCCGCGCCAGCTCGGAGGATTGCGGGTCATACCCGTAGGCCAGCAGATGCACGCTCTTAGTACGCTTTCGCCCCTGCTCATCGCGGTACGTGTACCGGCACGAAACTCGGCACCGGGCAGAAAATCCAGCCCGTACTCCCCCGCCAGCTCGGCCGCCTGCGACCATCCGCACGCGGTGTCATGGTCGGTAAGCGCGAATCCTGTCAGTCCCGCCTTACGAATAAGCGGAATTAATTCGGTGAGCGGCTGAGTACCATCGGAAATTGCGGAGTGAATATGCAGATCGTAACGTTCGGTCATAGTTCTAACTCTAGCGCACCCTACGTTCGCCTCACCCGCGATAGCGCCTTGCTCAAGGCGATTTCCCGCGGAAAATAGCGGCGGTATACCGGCGATTTCTCGCGGCGCGTGGGATAGAATACAACTATGACTGAAAATACGAAGAAGAGCACCGGAGCTCCAACAACAGATCACCGCGATACCCCCAAAGCATCAGCTTTTCAGGAGTTCATCGCATCTAATTGGGAGCCCGCTGCCGATGACGGTTATACCCGCGAGCGCGTTGCCGATTTTGCGGCGCAACGTCGTAAGAAGATTTCCCAAAAGTTCCCGGGTGAGCGTCTGGTTCTGCCCGCAGGACCGCTGAAGGTTCGCTCGAACGATTGCGATTACCGTTTCCGCCCGCATTCGGCGTTTGCGCATCAGACCGGGTTGGGTGTTGATCATGAGGCTGACGCCGTACTGGTTTTTGAGCCCGTGGATGAGGGCACCGGCGATAACGGCTCGAACCATGAGGTTACCCTGTATTTCCGTCCGTTGGCTGGTCGTGATACCACGCAGTTTTATGCGGATGCGCGCTACGGCGAGTTCTGGGTTGGTCCGCGCCCCACGCTCAAGGAGTTTTCGGAGCGTTATGGTGTGCGGACGAAGGATCTTTCGGAGCTTGAAGTTGCGATTACGAAGAACGCCGGGGCTCAGGCGTTGGGCGGGGTGCGTATTCGACTGGTGCGTGAAGTTGATCCTTCCATTGATGCGCTGGTTGATACTTCCCGGTATAACACGGGCGTTGCGCTGGAGGAATCCGATAAGCTCGATTCCGAGCTGACGGTGGCGCTCTCTGAGGCCCGCCTGATTAAAGATGAAATCGAGGTTGAGAACCTGCAGCGTTCGGTTGATATGACGGTTAAGGGCTTCGAGGAGGTCGTGCGTGAGCTTCCGAAGGCGGTGGCGCATCATCGTGGTGAGCGCGTGGTGGAGACAGCGTTTTTCTCGGTGGCACGTACCGACGGCAACGACCTGGGCTATGACACGATTGCGGCGTGCGGGAATAACGCGACGATTCTGCACTGGATTCGCAATAACGGCACCGTGGATGAGGGCAAGCTGCTGCTGCTGGATGCCGGTGTTGAGGACGATACCCTGTACACCGCCGATGTAACCCGCACGTTCCCGGTGAACGGTAAGTTCACCGAGGTGCAGGCGAAGGTCTATAACGCGGTGTTGGATGCTGCGGATGCAGCGTTCAAGGTCGCTGTGCCGGGTCGTAAGTTCCATGAGATTCACGATGCCGCGATGGAGGTGCTGGCGCATCGTCTGGAGGAGTGGGGACTGCTGCCCGTTTCGGCTGAGGTTTCTTTGACGGTTGAGGGTGGTCAGCATCGCCGGTGGATGCCGCACGGCACCAGCCACCATTTGGGTTTGGATGTGCACGACTGCGCGCAGGCGAAGGCGGAGCTGTACACCGGCGCAACTTTGGAGCCGGGCATGGTCTTCACGATTGAACCCGCGCTGTACTTCAAGGATGAGGATTTGTCTGTTCCCCGAGGAGTACCGCGGCATCGGTATCCGCTTGGAGATGACGTGCTGTGCACCGAGGACGGCAATGTAAACCTCTCGGCGGCACTGCCCCGCACGGTTGAAGAGATTGAAGCGTGGATGGCGAAGCTCGCCCAGTAGTCTCTTAGTTTCGCAGACGGAAAGTCCCCGCAGCCAGTACTGTCCTGGCTGCGGGGACTTTTTCGTTGTGTCAGATGCCTCTGTGGCGTTGGACGCTAGTCTTCCTTGACTCCCTTGGGCTTAGGAGTCTCACGAGTTGGGGCCTGCCGGATAGTTTTGGCATATTCTTCCGGATCGTCAATGCGCAGACCGAACCGCTGTGCCGCTTGCGTCTGAGACTTGTGCTCGCGGGTGTCGGCGGCGGGCGAAGACTGCTCAGAAGAGTCGTTGGGCTGGGTTTGCTGCGCGGCAGTTTGTGATGCAGCGGCTTGTGTCGCTTGGGAATCCCCACCGGCTGGGCTTTGCCACGGAATCTCCTGTGCCGCTGTACCCTGTTGTCCGCCCGCATCCGCTTGCTCGGGATTCGGGTTCTTGGCAGCGCTATCGCGGTTTTCGGTGTAGCCACCTTGCTGATCCGTCACAGTCGACGGGGTGCTCGGGGTCTGCGAAGATTCACCGGCAGGCTTTGGTGTATAAGAGACATAGGGGCTGGCGGTATGGGGCAACCCGATACCTGCACTCGGCGTTCCCGAGGATGCCGAAGCTACCGCCTTCTGAAACAGCGGGTTTGCCGAGAGGATGCGCCGCGCCTCCGAAGAATAATCACTCAGGGCGTAGACTATGGTGCGTTCCGGGACTGCCTCGCCGCGCATCGGGTAGCGACCGGAACCGCCGCGGCGAAGCTCAAAAATTTTCCAGACCACGAAGACCGCAACAGCGATCGGCACGGCTGACGAGGCGGCAGCCCAGAAGTTCGTGCCCGCGGTGGAAACCAACGCTGAGTAGAACAGGCCCGCAAGAATACCCTGGATAAGAGCGACCAGAAGCGGACGGCCGTACCCCTGCTGGGTGGGGTATTCGACCTGTTTGAGTCCTTCGTTCACCAGGTAGAGCGCGGTGATGGGGTAGTTTGCGGCGGCAAGCACATCAAAAGCAGCGAAGGCTTCTTCACGGCGGCTGAAGGCTGCCACGGGTTCGCCCTGAGGCATAAGCTGTCCGTTAGCCTGCGCCAGGCGAGACGCTAAATAAGAAGACGGGGGCATATTGGGAGGCATCTGAGTCATGCCCTATATTTTACCGGCAGAGAACCCTGCAGGCGGCGGGATATTTGCGATGGGCTTAGTTCCCCACGCATAGAAAAATTTTGCGCATCGGTTAGGGTCTGCGACCCCACACCGGTCATGACTCGTAGCGTGCCTAAAGCACTGGTGAAGTGCGTATTCGGGGTTCACAGCGTACCCTAGATAGAGTGAGCAATACTAAATTCAGCGCCCCCAGCAAAATTTATATCGCCCGCCTGCTCGGTCTTGATGTCTTCGACCCCTTCGGTGACCGCCTCGGTCGCCTGCGTGATGTGGTCGTACTCAAGCGCGGTTTTGGCGCGGCGCTGGCGGCTGGTGCTCACCTGCGCAAAGGCAGCGAGCCCGTGGTTGTAGGCATCATTATTGAGGTGCTCGGCAAAAAGCGTGTCTTCATGCCAATGACTCGTGTGCGCAGCATCGACGCCTCACAAATTATTTCAACCGGGCTCGTGAATCTGCGCCGCTTTGAACAACGCAACTCCGAGACTCTGGTTGTGGGCGAACTTTTCGACCGCCGTGTGCGCCTGCTCGACGGCAGCGGGGATGCCGTGATCGAAGACGTCGCCATTGAACAGCGCCGCAACGGCGATTGGGGCGTGACCGAACTCTTCGTATCCCGTGTGAGCAGTTCCAGCGGGTGGCGCCGCCGCTCCAAAGAAACCCTGGTGGTGGACTGGGATCAGGCGATGCTCTCCACCGAGCTGGAGCCGCAGGCCGCAACCGCTTTCGTGGCGAACCACGAAAATTCTAAACCTGCCGACCTTGCCGATGCGATCCACGAGATGAACGATAAACGCATGGTCGAAATCGCGGCGGAGCTGCAGGATGAGCGCCTGGCGGACGTGCTTCAAGAGCTGCCCGAAGAGGACCAGGTACAAATTCTTTCCTACCTAGCAGACGAACGCGCCGCGCAGGTTCTTGAAGAGATGGAACCGGATGACGCCGCCGACCTGCTGATTGAGCTTGACGACGTGCAGCGTGAAAAGCTGCTGGAACTCATGGAACCGGATGAGGCAGACGATGTGCGCCGCCTGCTCGAATATGACGAGGGCACCGCCGGTTCGCTCATGAACCCGGTACCGATTATCCTCTCCCCCGAAGCCACAGTTGCCGAGGCACTGGCGCATATTCGCGCCGAAGAAATCTCGCCCGCGATGGCTGCTGCGGTTTTGGTGGCCCGACCGCCCCCTCGAAACGCCGACCGGCAAATATTTGGGGCTGGTGCATATGCAGCAGCTTTTGCGGGTGCCGCCGAGCGAATCGATTGGCCACATTCTAGACACAGACACCGAACCGGTCTCTGACCAGGCAAGTCTTGCGGAATTAGCGCGCGTACTCGCCGCCTACGACTTGACCATTATCCCCATCGTGAACGAATCTCACCGCCTGGTCGGTGCGGTCACGATTGACGACGTACTCGATGCGCTCCTGCCCGAAGACTGGCGCACATTCGACGACGGAACCCCCGTACGAAAGGTAGGGCGACGCTTTGTCTGATCAGAACCGCCGCAACGAAAACCTGAAGCACGAGGAAAATCCGAGGATCGATAAAGCGCGCATCCTCAAAGACCGTCTCGAAAAGAAATACGCCGAACGCAGCCGCGACACCCGGGAAACCAGCAGGAGCGGGAACCGCGCTGAGTCTCAACTGAGCACCCCGGCAGAGCGCAAGAACAAGCTTTTTGCGTACAACCCGAACCCGGACGCTTTCGGACGTATGACTGAGGCGTTCGCCCGGTACATGGGTACGCCTCAATTTTTGCTGTGGATGACCGTCTTCTGTGGAGTGTGGCTGGGCTGGAATACGCTCGCCCCCGAAGAGCTGCAGTTCGACCCGCGAAGCCTCAACTTCACTCTGCTCACCCTGATGCTCTCATTGCAGGCATCCTACGCCGCTCCCTGCTGCTGTTGGCGCAGAACCGGCAGGATGACCGCGACCGCGTGGTTGCCTCCGAGGACCGCAAACGCGATCAGCAAAACCTTGAGGAGACACAGTATTTGACGCGCGAGATCGCTTCGCTGCGCATCGCCCTGCGCGAGGTTGCCACCCGCGACTTCGTACGCAGCGAGCTTCGGGATATTTTGGAAGAGCTGAAATCTATTCAAGAAGAGCAGGAACGCCAAGCCGAACAGCTGCAGGATATTGGCGACGATATCGAAGAACTTGAAGATGCGGACGGGGAAGAAAAAACCGAGGCTGAGAGTCACACTGCTAATACCGAAAATTCTCCTGACGCCAAGGCACCAACGGCGCATAAAGGCGAACGACCCACATCCTAAAGCGTGTTCTGCAACCCGGTTAAGCTCTTAAGCTCGCAGAACACCAGCCTAGACAAATAATGCGCAAACGCGCATGATAGTAGCACCGCAGCCAACCATCTACGCGGCGGTGTTTTTATCGCCCGGTGCGGCATCGTCACCGCGACGATATATACCCTCTTATGAACGCGCTGAGGAGATACCATGAGTAGCCCTAACGCCACACCGCACGATCGTTCCCGCGAAAACGAACCGGCGCCCGATAATCCCCTGGAGGATGCGCTCTGGGCGGCGCTCGCGCGCGTGGAAGACCCCGAGTTGCGCCGTCCTATCACCGAACTTGGCATGGTGGAATATGCCCGGGTTCTCGCCGAAGAAGATGACCCGCAGCGGCACTATGCCCAGGTGAAAGTTCTGCTGACCATTGAGGGATGCCCGCTCAAGAACACAATCGACGCCCAAGTGCGCGAGGCGGCTGCCGCCGTCACCGGTATCGAACGCGTGCAGCTTGAGCTTGGTGCTATGAACTCCGAACAGCGCGGCGCCCTCAAATCCCGGCTCAAGCCCGAACGCACCAATCCCTTTACCGCGCCCGGATCGCTCACCCGCATCTTCGGGGTGGTTTCCGGTAAGGGAGGCGTAGGGAAATCCTCTATGACCGCAAATCTCGCGGCGGCGTTTGCTTCGCGGGGTCTTGCCGTCGGCATTATCGACGCGGATGTGCACGGCTTCTCGATCCCGGGACTCATGGGCATTACGGAAGCCCCCACCCGACTGGATGACCTCATTATTCCCCCGACCGTAGACGTTCCTGCCTCGGTACGAGGGTAAAGACGATACGGGCGGGCACGAGTTGGCGGCTGGCGCATCCGGCGGTTTTGTGAAAGTTATTTCGATTGGCATGTTTCTCAAGGATAATCAGCCCGTCGCCTGGCGCGGGCCGATGCTGCACCGGGCGCTTGAACAGTTCATTCTTGACGTCCACTTTGGCGCGCTCGATGTTCTGCTGCTTGATCTTCCCCCGGGTACCGGCGATATTGCGATCTCAATGGCACAGCTGCTTCCCAACGCCGAGTTGATTCTGGTCTCCACCCCGCAGCATGCGGCGGTGGATGTCGCCGAACGTGCCGGTACCCTCAGCCTGCAGACACAGCAAAAGGTGGTGGGCGTGATCGAGAATATGGCGGCGATGACTCTACCCGACGGCACTGTGTTAGAGATGTTCGGTTCAGGCGGCGGCGAACATCTGGCGAAACGTCTGACCGAGGCGCTGGACTATTCGGTGCCGCTGCTCGGTTCGGTTCCTCTTGATGTTGCCCTGCGTACCGGCGGTGATGAGGGTATGCCCGTGGTGTGGGGCTACCCGGAGTCAGCAACTTCTGTAGAAATTAAGAATATTGCTGCACAGCTTTTGCACCGCAAGGATTCCCTGGCGGGCAAGCCGCTGTCGCTAATCGTGTAGAGTTTCTCGGATAGCTCGCAGAAGAGCTCACAAGAATATAAGTATGCTGGGCATCGAGATTCGTATTCTCGATGCCCAGCATACTTATGCGCAACCAAACGCCTCAGGGTTTAGGACAAGAGCGTACCGGGGACCACCCACCCAAACACTCAGAGGGCAAAAGCATTAGGGTATATTCAAGTCCCCCGGACCGTGACTATGCCACAGCCAACCTACCCATATCAGCTGTAAAACAAGCCCGAAGAACACCAAAAGCCAGCGGTACGCCCTTGAGTCTTTTCCGTAGCTCATGAGCACGAGTGCAAGTGGGAAAAGAGGCAACAGAATACGGAATGTTGAGGTCTGCGGAAGCCAGAAGACACCCAGATAAACCATATAGGCAGCACACCAGATCAGCATGACGGGATGCAGCAGAGAGCGGGTGCTACGCGAAAAAATCCAGCAGAAAATAGGCGAAGAAGCCTACGGCAACCAGCAGGGCAACAGCCCACATGTTCCACTGTGGCAAATAGGTATTCAGGTTGGTAACCCACTGCACCACATAGTGCTGCCCATCATCGACGGTACGCCCGCTCCAGCCTATTTCAGTGGCAAGATAAGCGTCTATTCGCCCAGTCGCAATTGCTGCGTGAAGCGCATGCCCCAGCGCGAAGAAACACACGATCAAGGCGCTGATAAGGTGCAGGGATCGTGCCGCGAACGCGCCCATCAAGGCTTGCCCAGTGCTGAGGGGTGAAAGTCCATCAGCCGCGCGGCGAACATGGTATTCAGAAACCACACAATACAGCCACCATATACCCGCGAGCGCGCCGAGGGGCACGCCGACGGGTCGGGACTGCGTGGCGAGGAAGGCCACCGGTATAGCCCAAAGGTACCGGTCGTATGCCAAAAGTAGGATAAACAGGGCGATCGCGAAAATGGTCAGAGACTCCGCATACCCGGTTCCAAAAATAACCGCTGGCCCGCAAAAACCATAGGCGGCAACCGACCATAGTGCCAGGGAACGATGCGGTGATTCCTGGCTCGCACGAATCTCGAATACTCCGTGCTCACGCCAGTTGAGACATCCCACGAAGAGCAGATAGATGACCCATGCGAGGGCAAAGCTCACCACTACGCTGAGCATCACGGTGCTGAGGGCAAAAGGAATACCCGTGGTATCGGCTATGAACCCTGCAATAGTAGGTTGTGCAGGAAGGAAAGCCCACGTATTATGCCCAACAACTCCGTTATCGTATACGGGTAGTTGGATGGGGTATCCGTTCTTGTAAATCCGTTCATACCATTCGGCGTCCCACCACCCCTAAATATTCAAGAAGGGTGGGCACATGGCCGTCGCCCATTTTCTGCTGACCGGCAACCTGCTGCATACCGACGATCCAGAAAACGATAAACCCCCATAGGCGGCTGGGTGCCCAAATACTCAGCACCTGAGCCCAGGCCGGTAACGCAGCAAAACGATGCGCCACCCGGTGCAGAGCAGCAGTCGCGGAAGTACCGAGGGAGTCGAAAAAGGAGAAGCCGCCGGTATGTAAGGTAAAACGAGTGGGATTAAAACGTTCTGCCCTGCGCGGGTTTAGCGGCGAAATGGGGTCCCGTGGTTTTTCCGCCTCACCATACGTGGGGCTATCAAGGCTTTCGCTCATCGGCGTATTCTCCTGGGCGGTGCGGTGTCTCGGAAGTTAGGTGATGTTTTTGCTGAAGTTTTATGTTTCTCAAGGCTCTATCTATGTGACTGTCGCTAGGGCTTCGCACATAGTAAATCCCCTGCCGTAGGGCTAGGGGATCTTCCATAGAATCTAAGCCTTGTTTTAGGTCGCTTCCGTATCGTAGGGAGCGTAGGCACCGCGCGGCAGCCGGTTTAGATTTGATGCGGCGGGCTTGTTCGCTTCGGAGCGTTCTTTAGCTTCACGTGCCCGTTCTGCATCGTCTTCCGCGAAGGCTTCGCGCACAATAACGCGGGGGATCATACTGACGGGGGTCATACTGACGCCAGTTGATTTCGTTGAGTGTTGCATCCCCCAGCGTATCTTTAAACTCGTCTCGGGCGTCGAAGGCCATTCGGCGAACTGTTTTGATGAGTTCCTTGATTTGGCGCACGTATTCGGGCATGCGTTCGGGGCCGATCACGAAGAACGTGAGAACGGCTAAGACGACGAACTCAGTGCCACTAATACCAAACACAAGATATAGAGTACCAGCATCTTGAGTGCGACGGGAATTGCCACGAAGGCTTTTATGAGGTGTTTCGCACTGAGCCGCACGGTTTTATCGTCTATATGTGATGCGCATCCCGCCGTAAGCTCTCGCCGGGATGCGCCTGGGTATACCGTTCGGTTTAGGGCGGGTAGTCCCCGCCGCCCGGTAGTTGCTTCCAATGCCACAGCCAGCCCACCCAGACAAGCTGCAGAAGGGCCCCGGAACCAATCAGCAGCCACCGGTAGGCGCGCGAAGAGGATATCGCCACGATGGGAAGCATGAGTGGAAAGAGGGGCAGAAGCAGCCGGAAAGTTGAAGACTGTGGGTTGAGGAAAATCAGTAGATAGGCGCCATAGCATGCGCACCAGAGGATGATGGGACTTGCGAGAACCCGTTTCACGAGCGGGCTTGCCAGAAAGGCTGCATACCCCACGATCAGGAGCGGGAACAGGAGGATCGTGAAAGTACCCGAAGTATGCTATACCCTGAGAAATCCAGGGTGCCACGGGTGCAAGATCGCCCTGGCGCCAGGCGGTTTCGGTGGCGGTGTAAGCATCAATACGACCGGTTATTTGCCAGGCGTAGATTGGCCAAATGAGCGCGCAGAAGCAGATGAAAAGGGCACTGCCAAGCTGCGGCAGGCTGCGTAAGAAAACGCTCTCGAATCCTTCTTGGTCTTCGCCACGCTGACGGCGCTGCTGCTGTGCCTTAGCCTCTGTAATCAGGCAGGCGAACCACCATAGCCCGGCGGTGGCACCCAAGGGCACCCCAACCGGGCGGGACAGGCATGCCAGGAGCGCGACGGGCATCATGAGCAGATACTGCTTGCGCATCATCAGCAGTAGAACCCAAACGAGAAATACGAGGTTTAAGGATTCGGCATAGGGCACTTGCAGCACCGGGGCAACCGGCAGAAATGCTACCGCCGCAACCGCCCAGAGCGCCAGATTGTGCCGTGAGGTTTTTACATCCTTCTGGTCTTCGGTGCTCGACGCTGCCTCAGATACCTTTTCGCCATGCGATTGGTCTCGGTAACCCACAATATTCAGGCTCGTGGTGAAGAGCAGGTAGATAACCCATGCGGCAGCGAACCCAGCCAAGAGCGCCACTGTAGCCGCTACCGGATAGTAACCGATCCCTGTGATCCGGTTAATACCGCCAGCGATCAGGGGGAATAGCGGGTAAAAGGCCCAGGGATTTTGCGCCACCGCTCCAGTGGAATCATAGGGCAGCTTACTCGGGTATCCGGATTGCGCTATCTGCCCGTACCAGCTGGAATCCCAGGTGCTAATGAAGGGAAGGTACCCCAGATGCTGGCCCCAGGGACCAAGCAGCTGTTGGTTGCCAACCACAGAAAAAATAATGAATCCCCAGACGCGGCTGAAAGCGTAAACGAGCATGACTTGCAGCCAAGCGGGAAGTCTTAGAAAGGCATCGCCCATGCGGCGCAAACGCTCCCCCGATGCTATATACAACCATGTGATATCGGCATTGAGGGTGGAGGTTTTTGAGGGGTTTTTATCCTCATCGCGGTCGGATGCGCTGGCAGGTTTAGCCTGTGCCGCCGGTTTGTTCGCTGAGCTCCAGGGAATAGAGGGCACGGTAGTGTGCTGTTTGGGGAGTTTTATCAGAGGGATTGTTCATCGGGAATGTTGGGGTAGAACCGGTGATGAGGTCAAGGTACTTTCGTCGCTTACGGACTCCCGAGGTGCCGTTTTATCCGCGAACACGTCTAGTCCATCCCGAGCGATATAGGTCGCTAACTTCTTGCCGGGGTATAGTCGCTGGCTGGTGAGGCCAAAAGTTCCCAGCAGGGTGAGGATCAGAACCACCACCGCCAGAAGCGTGATCAGGATGTTCATGGGATACCTTTCGGTTCATGTTCGGTTCACGGGTCCTATGAGCCCTCAGATACGCCTGCCCTAGGAAACACGCGCATTTCTTAAGGCGTACCCAAAGTAGCTGCTGACCGCCGCTGCCTGCATACAATAACGCATCCAGCGGGTAAGCGGTGCATCGCGACTCATAGATTTACTCTATCTGTTCAGTCTAGCCTACCTGCCCGGCTGGCACAGATATTAAAGTGCGTATTTGTATCGGTGTGGGGTTTATCGGCTAGTCTTCGTCGACTTCGGTATGCAGCCAAAAAAGCAGATCGGTATAGCAGCGGGTAAGCGCGCTGAAGCTCACGTGCTCGTTGTCGGTGTGAGCGAGGAGCGCATCGCCAGGACCAAAATTCACCGCGGGAATACCGATCTCGCTGAGCCGCGCCACGTCTGTCCACCCGTATTTGGGTTTGGGTTCCTGCCCGACAGCCGCGATAAGTGATGCCGCCAGCGGGGTATCTAATCCGGGCCGCGCCGCCGGAGAAAGGTCTACGAAGTCGAGTTCATAGCCGTCGAAAAGCTCAGTGACGTGTGCTTTTGCCTCATTCAGGGTCTTATTCGGGGCAAACCGGTAGTTAATGTGCAGGGCGGCAGCATCGGGAATAACGTTCCCGGCGACTCCTCCGGAAACCTGCACGGCGTTGAGTCCTTCACGGTACGCAAGCCCTTCAACCTCGTAGGTTTGCGGTTCGTAATCTTCCAGAACACGCAGCGCCCCAGCGAGCTTGTGGATCGCGTTTTCACCCTTCCAGGCACGCCCGGAGTGCGCCGCGAGCCCGGCGGTACGCAGGTAGAAGCGCATCGTACCGTTGCATCCGCCCTCAATAGTGCCGTCGGTGGGTTCCAAGAGCACACCAAAATCAGCGTCGGTCAGAAGCTCACCGTGGTTGCGAATGAGCCGCGCCATGCCGGAAAGTTCGCTGGCGACTTCCTCATGGTCGTAAAACACATAGGTGAGGTTGTAGTCGGTATCGTGCTCACCCAGTTCTGCCGCCAATTTGAGCTGCACCGCGACGCCGCCCTTCATATCGGTGGCACCGCGCCCGTAGAGAATCCAGTCCCCGTTATCTTCAACGATGCTTGCGGGTACGGTTCCGAGCGATCCCGCAACCGTGGGCAGGGGCACGGTATCCAGGTGACCAGCCAGCAGAATGCGCGTGCGTTCCTCACCGTTGCGGGGGCCAAATTCGGTACGGGCTATCATGGCGTCACCATCACGGGTGAGATGCAGATGCGGATATGCGCTGAGAGCCTCATAGACGGCGTCTGCAATAGTTTTTTCTTCCCCGGAGACCGAATAAATATCAAGGAGCGTGCGGGTGAGTTCGGGCATCGAAACGTTCAGATCAAGCGAAGTAGTCATCAAGGGGTCTTCCGTGGTTGCGCAACAGTCTTCGTGTTCAACCCTAGCATTTCAACCCGTGGGAGGCCGCGCGTTTCCCTATACGGCGCCCGATAGCGCATCTATAATGGTGGGCATGTCTGAAAACCTATCTTCCGAATCCCGTTATGCTTCCGGCGTCGCACTGGTGAATGTCGTGGCTGCCGGGAATGAGGCTGGGACCGTGCTCGATGCTTGGTTCCCCGCTCCCGCGCTAACCCAGACCCCCGACCTTTCTCTCGCCGATGAGCTGGATGCGCTCGTCGCCGACCACCCCGAACGTAACGCCCGTACTGAGGTGCGCACTGCCTCCATCAACCTGGATGAGGCCCCCGAGGACGCGGTCGATGCTTACCTGCGCCTGCACTTACTTTCGCATACGCTGGTACGCCCGAACAGCATCAACCTGGACGGACTGTTCGGCAAGCTGGCAAACGTGGCGTGGACGAATCACGGACCGGTGCTCGCCAGCGAGTTTCAGAAACTTGCGCTGGGGCTTCGTAAGCTCGGGCACCTGAGCGTGAGCCATATCGATAAGTTCCCGCGCCTGGTGGATTATGTGGTTCCCGCCGGGGTGCGTGTGGGCGACGGCGACCGCCTGCGTCTGGGTGCGCATCTGAGCCCCGGTACCACGGTCATGCACGAGGGCTTCGTGAATTTCAATGCGGGCACCTTGGGTACGTCGATGGTTGAGGGGCGCATTTCCCAAGGCGTTGTTGTGGGCGACGGTTCCGATGTGGGCGGCGGCGCCTCTACCATGGGGACGCTCTCTGGCGGCGGCACGCAGCGCGTCTCGATTGGTGAACGTTCCCTGCTGGGTGCGGAGTCGGGTATCGGCATCGCGCTCGGCGACGACTGTGTGGTGGAAGCCGGTCTGTATGTGACCGCCGGTTCGCGCGTGAGTGTGCTTATTCCGGGCGAGGAACCGCGCGTGGTCAAGGCCGCCGAGCTTTCGGGGGTCTCAAACCTGCTGTTCCGCCGCAATTCGGTCTCGGGTGCAATCGAGGTTCTGCCGCGTGCCAAGAACACCGTGGAACTCAACGATGCGCTGCACCTGAACTAATGCCGCTCCCCTAAATTTTTCACACGAAAAGTCGCCTATTGGTCTCATATGTTCGACCGGTGGGCGGCTTTTCGGCATAAAAAGTATTCACAAAAGTCACGCGGATCAGGGCTAAGTGATACAGATGGTTTTCAAACGTGAAATACGCGAAGAACCTCCAGGTCAGCATACCGGTAAGACATACACAACACAGCCTCACAGGCCACGGAAAATCCGGCATGCGCATCGTGGGCGGGCTACTATATTAAGCGACGTTATCACGGGGTGAACACTCACCCACACACCATGAGGAAGCACGGGCAAAGCCTCGCGCCTTCCGCGAAAGGACAATGATGAAGGTTCTCGTCACCGGTGGCGCCGGTTACATTGGTTCGCACACCGTTCTTGAACTCCTCAATGCAGGGCACGAGGTTGTCGTCATGGATAACCTGTCGAATTCCTCCGAAACTTCCCTGCAGCGTGTTGCCGAGCTCGCCGGTCGCGCGCCCGAGTTCCATAAGGTTGATCTGCTGGATTTTGAGGGCATGAAGAAACTCTTCCTCGAGATCCGCCCGGATGCGGTGATCCACTTCGCGGGATTGAAGGCAGTGGGTGAATCAGCAGAGAAGCCGCTGTGGTACTACCAGACGAATGTCGCCGGTACCCTGAACCTGCTCTACGCTATGGATGCCGCAGACTGTCGTTCTATCGTATTCTCATCGTCCGCAACCGTGTACGGTGAGCCCGAATCCATGCCGCTCATCGAGAAGCTGAATATGGATGCACAGTCCTGCTACGGCCGCACCAAGGAACATATCGAAGACATGCTCGTAGACTTGGCGGCTTCCGATGACCGCTGGAATATCGCTCTGCTGCGCTACTTCAACCCCGTGGGTGCGCATGAATCCGGGCGTATCGGTGAGGATCCTTCGGGTATTCCCAACAACTTGGTGCCATTTATCGCTCAGGTTGCAGTCGGTCGCCGCGAGCATCTGAACGTATTCGGCAACGACTACCCCACCGTCGACGGCACCGGTGTGCGCGATTACATTCACGTCGTCGATCTTGCCGATGGTCACCTTAAGGCGCTGGATTACATTAGCGAGCACGGCGGTCTGCACACCTGGAACCTGGGTACCGGGAACGGCTACTCGGTGCTTGAGGTGCTGCATGCCTTCGAGAAAGCCTGCGGTAAAGAGTTGCCCTATAAGATCGTGGCGCGCCGCCCCGGTGATGTTGCTGTTTCCTATGCCGATCCTTCCTCGGCACTGGCTGATCTGGGGTGGAGCGCATCCCGAGATATTGACACTATGGTGCGCGATCACTGGAACTGGCAGAAAAATAACCCGAATGGTTACGATGCCTAGCCAACTGCCTCGTTAAGAGGTTCCTAAGTCGGGTGTCTTATGCAAACTTATGCATAAGACACCCGACTTTTATATTTTTAACTCTACGTAAGTACACCTGAAGTACAATAAAAACAACATAAAGTATTGCGTGAGGTTCATATATTTACATGGTATTTATTGCTTTTATATGGCTTCTATTTCGAGTCACCAAAACTATAACTATGCACAGAAGATAAATTTTTCAATAATTTTTACAGAAAACCCGGCAGCTGTTACATACCCGTTACAAACCTGACGTAAGCTAGAATCTCATTCGTTTTATGAAACCCACGTCATAGATGCATCTCACATGAAAGGGTTATCACCGTGACACAGGCATCTGCACCCGCAGAAAAACCACTCGTAGAGCTCAACGAGGTCAATAAATATTACGGCACCAACCACGTGCTCAAGAACATCAATTTAGCGGTCAATAAAGGCGAAGTTATCATCCTTCTCGGTCCTTCCGGTTCCGGCAAATCAACCCTCTGCCGAACCATCAACCGCCTCGAAACTACTTCCTCTGGCTCTATACATATCGACGGAAAAGAACTGCCCAAAGAAGGTCGCGAGCTCGCCAAGCTGCGCGCAGAAGTGGGTATGGTTTTCCAGTCCTTCAACCTCTTTGCGCACAAAACCATCCTTGATAACGTGACGCTAGGCCCGCGCCGCATCCGCAAACTCTCCAAAGAGCAGGCCGAAGCCGAAGCTATGGAACTTCTCGCCAAGGTTGGGGTAGATTCCCAGGCCGAGAAAATGCCTGCTCAGCTTTCCGGCGGTCAGCAGCAGCGCGTCGCCATCGCCCGCGCTCTCGCCATGAAGCCCAAGGTCATGCTTTTTGACGAGCCCACCAGTGCACTCGACCCCGAAATGGTGAACGAAGTGCTCGATACCATGGTCTCCCTCGCCCGCGACGGCATGACCATGATCGTCGTAACCCACGAGATGGGATTCGCCCGTAAGGCCGCCGACCGCATCGTCTTCTTGGCGGACGGCGAGATTGTTGAAGAAGCCACTCCGGATGAATTCTTCACCAAACCCAAGAGCGAGCGCGCCCGCGACTTCCTCTCCAAGATCATCGACCACTAGGGGGTGTGCCATGAAAAAATCATTCTTTAACCGCGCCGCCACCAAGTTTTTCGCCGCGAGTACCGCAGCTGCGCTTGCTCTCGGTTTCACGCTGACCGGGTGCTCCAGCGCCTCGGACTCTAAACCTAAGATTCGCATCGGCATTAAGTACGATCAGCCCGGCTTAGGCTACCAGGACGGTCAGGATTACACCGGTTTTGACGTAGATGTGGCGCGCTACATTGCTGGTAGCTCGGCTATTCGGAAGATCAGATCGAGTTCGTAGAGTCCCCCAGTGCTAACCGTGAGAATATGCTCTCCAACGGTCAGGTCGATATGATTCTGGCGACCTATTCCATTAGCGACAGCCGTAAGAAGAGCGTTGATTTTGCCGGTCCGTACTACGTTGCCGGACAGGATTTGCTCGTGCGCGCCGATGAAACGAGCATTACCGGGCCCGATAGCCTGAACGGAAAGAACCTATGCTCGGTGACCGGTTCGACAAGCGCCAAAAAGATTCAGGATACCTACGCCAAAAACGTGAACCTGGTGAAGCAGAATAGTTACTCGGACTGCGTGGTCGCACTTAACGGCGGCGTGGTAGATGCGGTGACGACCGACGATATTATTCTTGCGGGTCTTGCCGCGACTAAGGCAAATAAGGGCAAACTCAAGCTGGTTGGCAAAACATTCACCACTGAGAAGTACGGTGTTGGTCTGCCCAAGGGTACCGATAAGTGTGAAGCCATCAATAAGGCTATTAACGAGATGGTAGAAGACGGCACCTGGGAGAACCTGGTGAAGAAGCACACGGACGGCACCGGCTACAGCTACAACACCGAAAAGAATCCGCCCAAAGCCTTCGGCGTCCTGCGCTTAGGCACGGAAGAGAGGAAAACGATGTCATTCTTTGACCAACTCGGCGCTCTCTTCGCCAAATACGATGTGTTGGGCGCGTTCTGGGTGAATATTCAGCTAACGTTCTGGGCTGCGATCGGGTCTTTCGTACTCGGCGCAATCCTGGCACTGATGCGTATCAGCCCGGTACCCTCGCTGCGCTGGGCGGGTACGATCTATGTACACTTATTCCGCAACACCCCACTGACGATTCTGATGACTCTAGCGTTACTGGGCGTGTGGACACAGTTTCAGCTGTCATTCTCGACCGATTTTGAGACGAACTTCTTCGTGTACGCCGTGATCGTGCTGTCGATCTATCACGCATCTTTTGTATGTGAGGCAATCCGTTCGGGTGTGAACACGGTTCCCACCGGTCAGGCGGAAGCGGCTCGTGCCATCGGCCTCGGCTTTATGGATACTGCGCGCATGATTATTTTTCCGCAGGCGTTGCGCGGCTCCATCACTCCGCTGGGCAACACGCTCATTGCGCTGGCGAAGAACACGACGGTCGCATCGGTAGCATCCGTTGCCGAAGCCTCCGGCATGATGAAGTCCATGATTGAGTTCGATGCGAATATGGTGTTAGCGATCTTCCTGATCTTCGCGCTGGGATTCGTGGCGATTGTGGTGCCTCTAGGCATCCTAACCACCTGGTCCTCACGTAAATTGGCGGTGAAGCGATGAAATTCTTTAATTCTGATGTAACCACAAGCACCACTGTCCTCTTCGACGCTCCCGGCCCCCGTGCGAAGGCTCGCACCCGTGTCTTCAATATCGCGGCGATTCTGGTTTTTATCGCGTTCGCTGTCTATGTGCTGAGCGTGATGGGCGCTAAGGGTCAGCTTGAGGCAGAAAAATGGACCGACCTCTTCACCGCAAAAGCCTGGGGTTCCTACTACCTGCCCGGTCTGGTTTCAACCCTGCAGGCGGCGGGTATTTCGGTAATTACCTCTATCGCTTTCGGTGTTATCTTCGGCATGGCACGCTTGGCGCAGAACCGCGTGCTTCGCTGGTTTCGGCACCATTGTGGTTGAGTTCTTCCGTGCCGTTCCGGTGCTGATGATGATGATTTTCTTCTGGCTGTTCCTCAGCCGGTTCAGCTGGATTAACCCCTCACAGCTGCCGTTCCTCGCGGTCGTGATCGGTTTGACCTTCTATAACGGGTCTGTGATTGCAGAACTGTTGCGTTCGGGTGTCAAACAGCTACCGCGCGGCCAGGGTGAAGCGGGCCTGGCGATTGGCCTGACCCCCGGTCAAACCCTCCGCACGATTCTTATGCCGCAGGCCTTCAACTCCATGATGCCTTCGATGCTCAGCCAGTTCGTGGTGATCCTCAAGGACACCGCGCTCGGGTACATTATTTCCTACCCCGAGCTGCTGGCATCTGCACGACGCATCGGTTCGGGTGACGGCAACGTGCTGCAGACCCTTCTGTTGGCGGCGGCGCTCTTCGTCATCGTGAACTTCGCGCTCACGGCGCTGGCAACCTGGCTGTCCTCGTTCCTCGCATCGCGTACTTCCTCGAAGGTTCGCAAGGTGGACTTGGTTCCCGGCGAGGTCGATAACCCGAATCCGCCTACCCTCCAGATGTTCTTGCTTCCCGGCAAACGCAAATAATCGGGAGCGCGCATCCGGTATAAAAGATGCCCGGAACTTCCTGCACTGGAGGTTCCGGGCTTCTTTGTTTCTCAGGCGGTTTTATTCTCTTACGGCATTTCCTATCCCGCGCTCGCCGTAAGACGCTCAGCCGCCTTCGCAATATCCTCATCGGATGCGGTCAGCGCGATACGCACATACCCGGCGCCGTCTTCACCGTAGAAGACCCCCGGTCCCGCAACGATTCCCAACTTGGCCAAACGTTCGATAGACGCCCACGTATCCTCACCGAAAGTGGTCCACAGGTACAGCCCAGCCTCAGAGTTTTCGACGCGCCCGCCTGCGGCGGTAATAGCTGCGAGAAGCGCCTCCCGGCGCGCCCGGTACTTATCTTTCTGCGCCGCCACATGGGCTTCATCTCCTAGGGCAGCAATCAGCGCGCGCTGCACGGGTGCGGGAACAATCATCCCGGCGTGCTTGCGGGAGTTGATAAGGTTTGGCATAAGCTGCGCATCACCCGCAATAAACGCGGCACGGTACCCCGCCAGGTTCGACTGTTTTGAGAGCGAATATGCGGCAAAAAGCCCGGTAAAGTCGCCGTCGCATACGCGGGGATCAAGAATAGAGGGCACCCGCTGACCGCCGCGAGCTTCATCCCACGCGCCCCAGCCGAGTTCCGCATAGCATTCATCGCTGGCTACCACAGCACCGATATCGCGTGCCTGCCGCACAATCTTACGAAGCTCAGCAACATCACGCACCACGCCGTTCGGGTTGGCAGGCGAGTTCACCCACACCAGTCGCACGCGCCTGCGCACATCTTCGGGCAACTCATCAAGCGAATCTGCGGGCACGGACTGCGCGCCAGCGAAGCGTGCCCCTATATCGTAGGTTGGGTACGCCACGCGCGGGTAAACCACCACATCGCGCTCTTGAGTGTTAGGGTCGGTACCTAATCCCAGTAAGAACGGAAGCCACGCCACAAGTTCTTTGGAACCGACCGTGGGCATCACCTGGTCGGTGCTTAGCCCGGTGACCCCGCGGCGGCGTGCAAACCAGTCCACGATCGCTTGGCGCAGTTCAACAGTTCCGTGCGTGGTCGGGTATCCGGGGGCGTCGGATGCGGCGGTGAGCGCATCCTGAATCAGCTGCGGGGTGTCATCGACCGGGGTGCCGATGGAGAGGTCTATGGTCCCACCCGGATGTTCGGCAGCAAGTTTGCGGTAGGGAATAAGGGTTTCCCAGGGATATTCGGGCAGATCTAGACCGTAGGCACGCATGGTTCTCCTTGTGCGGCGTTGTAAACCGGCAGATACCGGCTGTTCTTTCGTGCGTAGTCATTGTATCGTGCGTTTAAGTGCTGAGGGTACGGCAAAGCCCCCGTTCCCAACGTGCGAGATTCGGGGGCTTTAACCTGTCTTAAGTTTTCAACGTGAGGGTGCGCCGGATGCGCCAGCTACTCCCCTTGCGGCGGAAGGGCGGCAATGAAGGGTACGTCTTTACCGGTTGGTCCCATCTTTGCGGCGCCGCCGGGTGAGCCGAGGTCGTCGAAGAATTCAGCGTTGGCGGTAATATATTCTGACCATTCTTCGGGCACGTCGTCTTCATAGTAAATAGCCTCGACGGGGCAGACGGGTTCGCAGGCTCCGCAGTCCACGCATTCATCGGGGTGGATATACAGTGTGCGGTCACCCTCGTAGATGCAGTCAACGGGGCATTCCTCAACGCAGGCGCGATCTTTCACGTCTACGCAGGGCAGTGCAATTACGTAAGTCATGGGTGCCTTTCTAAACCTAGCAGCGTGTGCCTGCCCTGTAATCCTGCAGGGTCGTCGTCCGGCACACGTCGTCACGAGGGTTATGACCTCGTGGAAGTCTGTGTATAAGTCTAGCTTGCACAGGGCATTTAAGCAGATTTTCGTGTCGTAGCAGACAGCCATAAGGCAGCCCTTCGCGGGTATTTTTTAGGCTAGGCTTTCCTGTGACTAAATATTATTTCCCCTAGTCAAAGCCAAGAAATTAAAATAAATACTCTTGAAAGTTATATTCATCACAACATTTTTCGTGACGCCTCTATGTCATTCCTTAGCTTCAGTACAGCTTATGGTGCAGTGCGCGAAGAATTATTAAGCATTTGAGCTCGGCGCGCTTTCTCTTCGGCCCTGCGATGGCGCAAATGGACCTGCCGCGGGGTGTTATAGAAGGCGTTTCCTTCTTTGGTACGAATGAAGACGAAAAAGGCGAGCAGAGAGATAACGGGCGTACCCAAAAGCCATAGCGTGCCGTATAAACCAATCGGCGGGTAGTCCGGGTTTACCAGTACGAAGGGCGAATCCGGGCGCATAAAGGCGAGCGCATATATCACCAGGAATGCGAAGGCACCGGTGATAACCGTTGCACCGCCACGACGCAGCGCGAGGGAAGCCCACAGTGATGCAAAAAATACGGTGGCGAAGCCGAACACGAGCCCGACAGGAAGCGGAGTTTCGCCCGTATACATGACCCAGGCGTGGTAGATTGAGCCCGCAATACCTGCGAGGGTTCCCAGAAGAATGCACGTTATCAGAAGCGATGCGATGCCTGCCTGCGTGGGGGTTTCGGGAATTTTGCGCTGTGCGTTACCGTCGAGCAGGCGGTAGGTTTCAACCGCCGAAATTTTCTGCTCTACCTTGTTTGAGAATTCAAAAGGTGGTGTCCCCGGTGACCACGATCTGCGTTCCGTGGGCTCTCATCGCTTCACGTTTGGCCTCGACTGAGCCGGTGATAGCGCATTGTTGGCGCGCATCCTGTTCTGAAATTCTCCTTCAATACCCCCAGGTCAGTATGGGGCGGTCGTTACTATCGCCCAAGATTTTTGAGTGCTTCAAGCACGGCCTGGTGCGTGCGCACATGGTCGGGGTGCCCGTAGCCCCCGTCGAGGTCATAGGTGACCAGAACATCGGGCTTAATATCGCGAATGGCATTAGCAATAGCCTCGGCCTGCGGGGCAATCGGCTGGGCGGTCAAGGAATCTTCACTCGCCTTCGGGTTCGCCACCGGTTTACCGTCTTTGCCCCACGCCATGCCGGAATCACGGTAGATGTTGAGCGCGCCCGGCGCCGTGGCGGGTTCCTCCCAGGGAAGAAACGCTTGCGCACACCCAGCTTTTGCCGTCGCGTTGTTGAGTTCAACGGTGCGGTACTCCCCCAGTGCCTCGCCGTTGTCGCTGTTGCCGGGTTTGCCCACTTCAAGATGCTGCAGCTTCGGCGGAATGACTTCTCCCATTTCGCCTCGGGTGAGGGTCAGCAAATGCACCTTGGCACCCTTCTTGGCGTAGTACGCCATCGTTGCGCCTGTTGCCGTGGTCTCGTCGTCTGGATGCGCGTGTACGAACAACATCACTGCCTCGGAGGGCGTGTAGCCGCTCGGCAGTAGGTCGCGTTTCGCGTTTTTCATCAGGTGTTCCCCCTGGGCGGGGTACTGCGGCGCGGAAGTTTCAGGCATAGTGTCAGGTGACCTTCTGTCAAAGAACAGTTCTTCTATATCTTAAAACCACAACCGGGAGCGGTACGGTTATCGTGGCTTGTCATGACGACAAACGCCCGTACTGCTCCCGGCGGTTAGCTATGCTTATGTGCCCTAGTTGGCGCGGGCACGGCGGCGGAATTCACGCACGCGCTCGTTCGCATCCAGAATAACCTTGCGGATGCGAATAGCTTCGGGGGTGACCTCCACGCATTCGTCTTCGCGGGCGAATTCGAGGCATTCTTCCAGCGTGAGTTTCTTGGGCGGGGTCAGGTTTTCAAAGCTGTCTGCGGTGGAGGAACGCATATTGGTCAGCTTCTTTTTCCTTGGTGATATTCACTTCCATATCGTCCGCACGAGGTTCATGCCCACGACCATACCCTCGTATACTTCGGAGGTCGGTTCCACGAAGAAGGTGCCGCGTTCCTGCAGGGTTAATCATGGCGTAAGGGGTTACCACGCCAGCACGGTCGGCGATCATCGAACCGTTGGTGCGGTACTCAATATCGCCAGCCCAGGGTTCGGGGTCTATCGAGTACGACGACGAGATACCGGCGCCGCGGGTTTCAGTGAGGAACTGAGGTGCGGAAGCCGATCAGGCCGCGCGCGGGTACCGCAATTCCATGCGCACCCAGCCGGTGCCGTGGTTCGACATGTTCTCCATGCGCCCCTTACGTGCCGCCATCAGCTGGGTTACGGCACCCAGGTGCTCTTCGGGCACATCAATAATCATGTGTTCCATCGGTTCATACAATTTGCCGTCGATGGTTTTGGTGACTACCTGCGGTTTACCCACGGTCAGTTCGAAAGCCCTCGCGGCGCATCTGCTCCACCAAAATAGCGAGGGCGAGCTCGCCGCGGCCCTGAACTTCCCAAGCATCCGGGCGCTGGGTGGGCAGAACCTTGATGGAGACGTTACCGATAAGCTCGCGGTCAAGACGGTCCTTGACCTGGCGTGCGGTCACCTTCGCGCCCTTGACCCGGCCCGCCATCGGAGAGGTGTTAATACCGATGGTCATGGAGATCGCCGGGTCGTCCACCTTAATAAGCGGCAGCGGCTTGGGGTTTTCGGCGTCGGTCAGGGTTTCACCAATGGTAATGTCTTCGATACCGGCGACCGCCACGATTTCGCCGGGACCTGCTTCTTCGGCGGGAACACGTTCGAGCGCTTTGGTTGCCAGCAGCTCGGAGATACGCACGTTCTTAATATCGCCATCTTGACGTGCCCAAGCGACGGTCTGCCCTTTCTTGAGGGTGCCGTTGAAGATACGCACGAGCGCCAGACGGCCCAGGAACGGCGAAGAGTCAAGGTTGGTCACATGCGCCTGCAGCACCTCGATCAGGGTTGTAGGTGGGGGCGGGCACATGCTCGATAATGGTCTTAAACAGCGGTTCCAAATCGTCATTATCGGGCAGGGCGCCGTCGGCGGGTTGGTTCAGCGATGCGGCACCGGCTTTGCCGGAAGCATAGACGACCGGCACATCGAGCACGCTGTCGAGGTCAAGGTCGGGCACCTCCTCGGACAGGTCCGATGCCAAGCCGAGCAGCAGATCCATGGTTTCGCTGACGACCTCGTCGATGCGCGCATCCGGGCGGTCCACCTTGTTCACCACCAAAATGACGGGCAGCTTCGCGGCGAGTGCCTTGCGCAGCACGAAGCGGGTCTGCGGCAGCGGGCCTTCAGAGGCGTCCACGAGCAGCACCACGCCATCGACCATAGAAAGGCCGCGTTCGACTTCGCCGCCGAAGTCGGCGTGTCCGGGGGTATCGATCACGTTGATGGTGATAGTTTCACCGTTCGCGGAGGGTCCATCGTAGAACACGGTGGTGTTCTTCGCGAGGATGGTAATGCCTTTTTCCTTTTCAAGGTCGCCGGAGTCCATCACGCGGTCTTCGACGTCTGCGTGCGCCGAGAACGCGTGGGTCTGCTTGAGCATCGCATCCACGATGGTGGTTTTGCCGTGGTCAACGTGTGCCACGATCGCCACGTTGCGCAAATCAGGGCGCGAAGCGGTGTTTTCAGACATGCGTAATTTTTCTCGCTTAAATCTAGGGAATACTAGGGGCACGCCGCGTTAGATGCGTGAGCTTAAATACGCAACGCGGATATCAGTGCGTGCATGCCCGAGCGTTCTCGTGCGGGCGCGCCAAAACGCGCCTCTGCCTCGGGCTTACCTATCCAGTGTACCACTTGCCCTAGTTTGTCTTGGGCGCAGGTTTTAGTCGGCTTCGACTCAGCACCCGGCATTTTTCTCGTGCAGCCAATCGTCCAGCATGCGGCGGGCGACCGCGTTCGTGCCAGGAAGCTCTAGTTTGGGCACTCCTTGTTTCTGGCGTATAGCTTCAGATTCGGTGATAGCCTGCGCCAACTCGGGCGCGGTGAACCAGCGTGCGGCCCGGATTTCTCCGTCCAGATGTTCCACGGGTTGGGTGTCATCGACCGTTACCCGGTAGCAGATCATGAGCGAGCGCGGGAAAGGGCCACACATCGCTCATGCGGTAGTCAAGGTTGAGAGCCTGCAGCCCGGTTTCTTCATAGACTTCGCGGGCTACTGCCTGTTCCAGGTTCTCGCCGGGATCCACGAACCCGGCGATGAGGGCGAAGCGGTTTTCGTGCCAGAGCCGGTTATTCGCCAACAGCACCCGTTCGCCGTCGCGGCTGAGGACGAGCGCCATAACCGCCGGTTCGATGCGCGGGAATACGAGCTCGCCGGATGCGGTGCGCCGCACCTGGCGTTCCCCGTCGATCAGCGCGGGATCTCCCGAGTACGCAGATACTCCATTTCAAGAAGGTAGTCGCGCTTGGCAAGGGCGGCGGCGTAGCGGGCACGCCCGGCGGGGTCTTTGTGCACGGGGTAGAAACGGAACCCGTTCTGCGATGCGGTGATGGGCGCATCCGCGTTAGTTCGGGAGAGATCTTCTGCGAGCGTGAGCAGTTCTTCATCCTCAGGTAGGCTGCATGGTGATCGGTGCCTTCCCGGTCAGAGGGCTTTCTAAATTTAGGGCTCCAGGCTGGTTTCGATGATGGTGTTTTGTGGCGCTTCAGGCAGGTAATGAACGGTTCCGTCACGGTTCATAAGGGTTTCTCCACGTCGAGAAATAACCAGGTAAAGATTCTGCTGCACGCCCATAGTTTCCACTCTACCGCATGCGGCCTTCACTCCCCCGCCTATGCGGCCTGATATGCCTAAAATCTGCCCGAAATCTGCGCACGTGATGCGCCCCCGCTCATCTGACATAAGCGAGGGCGTATTTCTGCGGTCTATTCACGTGCCTGGTGCTCTGGGGTTATGACCCTGGGTATCCCTTCCGGCTTCCACCCTGCGGCGAGAGCACGCTCATATATTGTCTCTGCGAGGGTATGTTCGAAGGCTTTGGTGAGGTGGTTAGTATCCGCGTACACGATACGTTGCCGATGACCGAGCGGCATAGACCGTCCGGGCAGTAGATATCCTTCAAATCGAGCAGATAGGCACCACGGTCTGCATATTTCTCGAAAATTGGTGCGGCGGGATTATCACCATATTTCTGCTCAATGGGTTCAGAACAGCTGCTCTTATCCCCCTGAGCCCTAATCGCACACACATACATGTCTTGAGCAAATCGCGGGTTATCGCGCAGACCGATCACCTGGATGCCCGCATCAGTGAAGACGCGCAGGGTTTCGTCGAGGTTGGGGTCTGCGGTCTCAGCATCAGCGCTTGTGTCGGTCGTGGTTGCGATAATCACTACGGTCGTCGGCTTAAGGCGCAGAATTTCTTCCGTGGCTTTCTGTGAGAACGCGATACAGCGTTTCTTACGGTCGTTGAGATAGCCCTCGGGGGCTGCGAATGGAGTAAGAGCATCCTGTCTCTAGAAGGTTCATCTGATTGGTGCCGGTGCGCTGGGCAATAGGCTCGAACGCAGCCGTCATCTGTAATGCGTGCGAGCTACCAACAACAATGGTGAGGGGTGCCGAATCGTCCCCATTCTGTTTGACGGCGCAGGATGTATTCAGAGATTCATGCATGGGAGTAAAGGGTGCGGGGCATCCCTCTCCCCAGTCAGCGAGCATGCCGTAGATGGGGATATCCTGCGGAATAGACTTTGATACGCGCGACATTTTGGTCCCGTGCCGACTGCTCGGGCGCCTGGATATCGTTGCCCTCATCATTTTTCACTAGCTCTTCAGTATGTCTGGATCACGGTGCATCGCGTTGCTGTGCCCAGGGCGCGAACGCTCAGAACAGGAGCTCCGATCACCAGCAGAATCCACGAGTACATGGGCAGGCTGATTCACCCAGAGGTGAGGGGTGAAAATCGTGGTCACGCGCAGTTTTCGAGACCGTTTTATCCCAAGAAATACGCCGGATCGGCTGCGCAGCGGCTTCTCGATATGAGGTGCTCAAAACCCACGCCAAACCGGTTGAAACGGCGATAATCACCGTGCCTTCCAGAAAATTCACGCGAGGTTTATTAACCGCAGCGCTGTAGAGCACGAGCAGGGGCCAGTGCACCAGGGTACAGGGCGTAAAATATTGCCCAAGCTTTGCAACGGCGTGGAGACTAGCAGACGGTCGATCGCGAATTTATGGTCGGTGCGCCCGGCGATCATCACCAGCGCGCCGGAGAGCACGGGCCACAGCGCCAGGTAGCCAGGGAAAGTTCGTTCAACCGGTAAAACAGCGCCGCAGGTTACTAATCCCAGGGCACCCACCCATCCCATTACCACGCGGGTTCTCACATGGCGAGGCTTCCATTTCAGCGTCATCGCCGCAAGCAGGGTACCAATCGCAAACTCCCACAGGCGGGTGCGGGTATCAAAATATGCGTAGGCGGAAATCTGCTTTTGTCTCCCAGATTGAGAAGGCAAACGAGGCCATGAATACAGTGCCGAAGACCGTTACCGCCGCGGGTACGGGCTTGAAGCGTACCCGATGCACGAAAACGCAGCCACCGCGAAAAGTATCGGCCGAGCAGGAAAATTTGTCCTGAATCGAGAGCGACCAGAAATGCTGGAAGGGCGATTTTATCGCTTATACCCTGGGCGAAATAATTGACCGCACCGTTCGCCAGGTTCCAGTTCTGGTGAGTAAAACAGCGAGGCTTGGGCATCAACGGCGCGCGCGTTCCAATACAGCGCTGGCAAGATAGTTAGAAGCCGCAGAGTCAGCACGATCACCACGGCTGCGGCGGGCAACAGGCGCGCGAACACATGAGTCCAGTAGGCCAGCAGGTTCAGCGCTTTGCCCTCGTTGATTTTCCGCATGAACGAGGCGAAAGCAAAGCCGAGATGAAGAAAAACATCCACACCGCCGGAACTTTGCCGATCCATACGTGGTAAAAGCACCACGAAGCACGGCGAAGCGCGCAAACCCTGAATTTCGGGGCGGAATCCGCGAGATTCTAGGAACGATTCATACGGCGGGTATGCTCTGCAGCGGGTACACGAATTCCCCGCAGCGGGTTTTATAGGCATAAACAATATCCTGGGTGAATGTGGCAGGTTATGAGTGAGTTTTCATGATGCACAGCGCCGTCGAGAACTTCCACGCACGCTATGCAAAAAGCCAGCATCGCTCGTGCCCGCATTACCGGATGCACCGAGGCAGGTCTATAAAGACGTCCCCAGTCTACCACCGGTATTCTCCCAAATGTACGCGCGTTTTTCGTGTACATTTAGGGGACAGTTTGCTAACCCTTGAGGGCACCCTGAGAGTTCGTAAAATCTCCCTCCAATGCGCGCCGTTCATGGGATAATGCCTGGCGGGGATTATACCGCACCCAAACGTTGTGGTCACCAAAAGCGCAGAACGCGCAAAACCTTCAGGTAAACGCCTGTATAAAGGTGACATCACCGGGTTGAAAAGAGAAAATAAGAACCATGACTATTACGAACCCGACGACCACCAGCGCGTGGTCAGCACTAACCAGCACAAAGCATCGCTCACTCCGAATTTGCGAGCCTGGTTCGAGGCAGGATCCTTCCCGCGCCCAGAAATTTGGTTTTGATGCCGCAGACCTGCGTAGACCTCTCGAAGAACCTCATCACCGAAGAGACCGTGCAGCTTTTTGCTCAAACTCGCCGAAGGGTGAACCTCGCCGAACGCCGCGATGCTATGTTCACTGGCGAACACATTAACGTGACCGAGGACCGCGCGGTTCTGCACACCGCGCTGCGCCGCCCCAAAGGCTACTCCCCCGCCCTCGTTGTTGATGGGCAGGATGTCGATAGCGATGTTCACGCCGTTCTGAACAAGATTTACGCTTTTGCCGATCGTGTGCGTTCGGGCGAGTGGACCGGCGTGAGCGGCAAGCGCATCGAGACCGTGGTGAATATTGGTATTGGCGGTTCTGACCTTGGTCCCGTGATGGTGTACGAGGCGCTTAAGCCTTACGCCGATGCCGGGATTTCCGCACGATTCATCTCAAATATCGACCCGACCGATGTTGCCGAAAAGTTTCTGATCTTGACCCCGAAACTACCCTGTTCATCGTTGCTTCGAAGACCTTCGGCACCCTAGAAACCCTGACCAACGCTCGTGTGGCACGCGACTGGCTGCTCACCGCGCTTGGCGAGGCGAACGCCCTGCAGGGAAAAACCGCAGAAGAAGCCGTGGCTAAGCACTTTATCGCCGTTTCAACCGCGCTCGATAAGGTTGCTGCCTTCGGCATTGACCCCGAAAATGCCTTCGGCTTCTGGGACTGGGTAGGCGGTCGCTACTCCGTAGACTCTGCAATCGGTACCTCGTTGGCAATCGTCTTCGGCCCGAAGGTATTCGAAGAATTCCTCGCGGGCTTCCACGCCATGGACGAGCACTTCCGCACTGCGCCCTTTGAAAAGAACGTGCCCGTACTCATGGGCTTGCTTAACGTATGGTACGTGAACTTCTTGGGTGCCGAAACCCACGCGGTTCTACCCTACGACCAGTACCTGCACCGTTTTCCCGCCTATCTGCAGCAACTTACCATGGAGTCCAACGGTAAATCCGTGCGCGCCGACGGTTCCTTCGTGGACTACTCCACGGGCGAGGTTTTCTGGGGCGAGCCCGGCACCAACGGTCAGCACGCTTTCTACCAGCTTATCCACCAGGGCACCCGCCTTATCCCTGCGGACTTCCTGGCCTTCGCCAACCCGGCTCACCCCACCAAGGATGGCGAGCAGGATGTGCACGAACTCTTCCTCGCAAACTTCTTTGCACAGACTCAGGCGCTCGCTTTCGGCAAGACCGAGGATGAGGTACGCGCCGAAGGTACCGCCGAGCACGTGGTAAACGCCCGTATCTTCAGCGGCAACCGTCCTTCGACCTCTATCATGGCCTCCCGCCTGACCCCGCGTGTGCTGGGCGAGCTGATTGCCCTCTATGAGCACATCACCTTTGTGCAGGGTATCGTGTGGGGTATCGATTCCTTCGACCAGTGGGGCGTCGAACTCGGCAAGAAGCTGGCGCTCGATCTGGTGCCCGCTATCAAAGGCGACCGCGAGGTTCTGGCACGCCAGGATTCTTCGACCGCATCCCTGATCGACTACTACCTTAAGCACCGCAAGTAGCAGTGCCCTAAGCTAATATGCGCGGTGCCCCCGATGAATGTCTGATCGGGGGCACCGCGTTTTAACCGCCGCTTTCGTTCGTCTTCCCAGTTCTACGGCATGAATGAGCCTACATAACCTTGAGGGTATCGCGCACCAGCTCCGCCACGATGCGCGCAACCACCGCCTCAGGCAGAGTAGGCACCAATTCGCCCTCTACTCCCCCAGCATCGGCATGTGCAGTAAACGTTGTCTGTGCGTCAGAGGGCTCATGATCGACTTGCGTGGCGGGAATATGCACAAACCCCGCAGGAATCCGCCGCCCCTGGCGTTCCAGAATACGGTGTACCTCATAAAATACGTGGTTGCACACATAGGTTCCGGCGGTGTACGAAATCTCAACCGGTAGCCCCACACCGCGCAAACGCTCATAGCTTGCCCGCACCGGCAGGGTCGAAAAATACGCTTCGCGTCCATCCGGGGTAATCGCCTCATCCACACGCACCACACCGTCATTATCCTCAATATCGGCGGAGTCCAGGTTGATAGCAACCCTCTCAAAGCTCACCTTATCCCGTCCGACTGCCACGCCCAAGCTGAGCACCGCATCCGGGCGAATATCGGTCAGCACCTCCCCTAAAGCTTCTGAAGAACCCGCATAGCTCACCGGAACCTCACGGGTTACAACCCGTACCGCAGATTCGTCGGCAAGTACATCAGCCACCTGCCGCGCTGTTACCCCGCTCGGGTTCACGCTCACGCCGGGAAACGGGCCGAAATAGGTGATGAGAAGGGTCTTTGCCATCGTTGTCCTTTACACGTCGTCGGGTACCCTAGAGGTATGGCACGCACACACCGTCACAAAGAAGAACCCGTTTTTCTTCTCCAGGATACCCCCGATGCCCTGCGCGAAATCGGCGTTGATGATGAGCAGGAGGCGCTAGCCGCTGTTCGTGAACCCGCACAGGCGTTAGAAGGTGCCTCGTTCCTTCAGGCGGTGGGGCGGTTTTACCGCTTCTACACACTCGGTCGCGGGCACGCCAGCCGCTCCGAAGTGCTGTGGGCATTGCTCTATTTGACACTCACCACTGGCGCGGTACTGGGGTTGACGGTCTATCTGGGCATGCTCTCAGAAGACCCTCACATGGAGTCCCTGATTCGGGTTCTCTATATGCTTATGATGACGCTCACGCCCGTATGGATTATTGTGCATATTCTGCCGCTTTCTTCGCTTCTGAGCAGGGCGCGCGGTAAAAACTAGACGCGTCCACGCCCCCTACCGACGGGTGATGCAAAAACGCCCGCAGCGCTCAGGCCACGGGCGTGTAAGTAGTTGGTTTCTCCAGAGCTTCCGGGCTATTTCCCAAGCACCTTCATAAGCTCTTCGGGAGTGTCAACAACAATCAAACGTTCCAGGTATGAAGGGCGCAAAAGCTCAGTGCTAGCCATATATTGCATCGCCTCAACGAGCTTATCCCAGTACCCATTAACATTCAGGAGCGCCACAGGCTTCGTGTGAATCTTGAGGAATTGCCAGCTAAATACCTCGAAAAATTCTTCCAAGGTTCCGGGGCCACCGGGCATCGCAACGAAGGCGTCAGCGCATTAATCATGGCGATCTTACGCTGATGCATGGTATCGACAATATCGAGGGTTGTCTGCCCGGGGTACACGCCCTCCCACTCCACGAGCTGGTGGGTGACCACGCCGTAGACTTTGCCGCCCGCATCCAGGGTCGCGCCCGCGACGGTTCCCATCAGACCGGTGCGGCCGCCTCCATAAACTACCCCCACGCCACGTTTTGCGCATAGGGTTCCCAACTCACGGGCGCAGGCGGCAAAATCGGGGTCATTGCCCATAGTAGCGCCGCAATACACGGCAAGGTTAAAACTATCTCTCATGTTCTGCTTCTTTCATCGGATGCGTTCATACACGCGACGGTGCGCGGAACGCGTGCGTCAACGTAAAATTTTTACGGGTGATTTATCCCTATGCACCCTACCGCCCCCGCGCAGCCGAGCGCAAGCCTTATCGCTCATATCGCGCATATTTTCAGCGGATTCACAGCGGCACCGATGGCGTTTCGCCAGGACTTATTCTGCAGATAAGCGGGAATATACACTCAGTGTTCAGAGGTGCCTGATCGGTATAGTCCGCTGCGGGGTCTACCCAACGTAATTCAGCAATTTCGGCATGCGGGCTCAGCTGCTCAAGTATCTTTTCCTCTTGCGGATGCGGCATATATTCAAAAGTTTCGGCACGTACCACGAATCCGCTTTCGTTCAGGGCGGGGGCGTCAAACTTGCCAAGGTACACCATCTGGGCAGGATCCGGCGCAAATCCCAGCTCTTCAGTAACCTCACGCACCGCCGTATACAAGGGGCTCTCCCCCGCATCGGGTTTACCTCCGGGCATCATAAACCCGTGTGAGGCGGCTTTACGCACGGTCAGTACGTGCCCGGCGTGATTGCGGATTACCACTGCAGAAACATGCACAATTCTCTGTGCCGTATCAATTGCTGAATGTTCATCAACCATCTTTCTACAGTAGCTTATGTACAGCGCGTATCAGCCAAAATTTCAGAGGCTCTTCAGCCGGTCTATGAGGTAATCACGCAGAATGACCGCGTGGTTGCAGGTAGGGCTCTTAGCGCCGTACAAAAGCGTAACGCGAGAGGACTGGAGCTTCTGCGCACCCGCAACCATACGCTCAAACTCGGGGTACACCTCTGAATTACTGTCAAGCTCGTTCAGATAGCGTTGTTTGAAGGATTCAAAATTCTCTGGTTTATGCCCAAAATCTCGGCGAGCCTCCGTCGAAGGAGCTAAGTCCTTCGCCCATTCATCAAGATGAGCCTTATCTTTTGAGACTCCGCGCGGCCAAAGCCTATCAACGAGTACCCGGTATCCGTCATCCGGGGAAGGCTCTTCATATATGCGCTTAATAACTATATCCATAGTGCCAATCCTACGCCGGAGAATCTGTCTGGTACACCTAACGTTAAAGATAGGGTGGCCCGCCAGGATATGTACATTATCGATGTGTGACTACATGCTCATATATATGATATTTTTCCGGACGAAAGTATTTTCTAATTTTTATTGTGGAGTATATAAAAATTTTTTCATCATCAAAAGAAAATACTGCCGCGTCTAAATCCCCAGCTTTTAGTGCGTTCATCAATTCCTGCACGGGCGAGCTTAGACCCCCATCGTGCCTCTGACCCTAAAACACGCTACGGGGGTCTTATCCTAGCTTGAGCATTCATGTCTGTGCTTTTTCCCCAGAGGGCACATCCCTGAAAACAGTGAGTGCTTCAAACGAATCTATACATCCCCGACGATACCTTGCAGGGTATTCTCATAGAGCGCTCACATAAGAGGCTAACCGATCGTAAAACCTACGCATGCACGAACCAAAGGTCAGGAAGCTTCATATCGTACATAAGAAGGTTCACAATAGTGAACGTTCTATGTCTTCTAAACATACCCTGCTCACAACACGGAGGTAAAGCATTTTCGGGCAAACTTTTATTATATCTTTATATTTACCCACGGAGTTGAAACATATATACCGTTAAAAAATGGTACTACCGCATAATAGTTTACCGTGAAACTCTTTTATCAAAATGTGATTTTATAGCAATAAAACCCGCCGAGAATACCTCACGATATTCCTCCGGCGGTCTTTTCTAATGATAATTCCGTTCGCCGAAAGTACTTGCTCGTTTTAAACCTCAAGACCCGAGACATCCACCTGTTCCAGCGGAATCAAACGGTCGCGGGTTACGATAGCGTGAATAGCCCAAACTGCCACAAAGACCGGCAGGCCTATATGCAGAACTCATCACGCCCACCCAGTCTCTCCGCAAGGATCGCCTCGTAATTCTGCCCACCGATCACCCAGCAGACACATAATGAAGGCAATAATCGGACCCCCACCGGGAAGAAGGGCGCCGTAGGGGAAGGTCGTTAAAGGTTATGCCCCTGCCGCATATATGCACGGCGGAACCTATAGTGTGCCACCGCGATACCAACCCAGGTAATGAAACCGGCTAGACCCGAAACATTAACTAGCCACAGGTAGGCCGCATCCGGCGAAATAACGGAGGCGATAAATCCGATAGCTCCCACGGCGGAAGTTGCCATGAGGGCGGGCATCGGCACGCCCCCCTTATTGACCTTCGTGAAAATCTTGGGAGCTTTGCCCTCCTGCGCGAGTGAGAACAACATGCGTGCCGAGACATAGAGGCCCGAGTTACCTGCAGAGAGCACGGCGGTAAGAATCACGGCGTTCATCGCTGCAGCGGCGAAGGCAATACCAGCGCGTTCAAAGATAAGGGTGAAGGGAGAAATGTTAATATCGCCTTCGGCTGCGGTGAGCAGATTCGGATCGGTGTAAGGAATAAGGAATCCTATAACCACCATGGCGCCGATATAGAACAGCATGATGCGCCAGAATACGCTGGTGAGTGCGCGCGGCACATCGCGACGGGGGTTCTTGGATTCTCCGGCGGCAATACCGATCATCTCGGTACCCTGGAAAGAGAACCCGGCGACCATGAAGATAGCGAAAATAGCGACGGGCCCGCCTACAAAAGGAGCTTCGCCCGTGGTCCAGTTTGAGGTAGCCGGTGATGCGCCTCCGAGAACCCCGAAGATCATCGCGATTCCCGCAATTAAGAACACGATAACGGTGACCACCTTAATAGTGGCAAGCCAGAATTCGCCCTCACCGTAGGGCTTTGGCAGAAAGAGCATTAAACCCCGTCAAGAGAACTAAGAAGATGCCCGCCCACACCCACGAGGGAGTTTCAGGAAGTAATACTTCATCACTTCCCCGACCGCTACAAGCTCGGCCGCGACGGTGATTGCCCAGTTGAAACCAGTAGTTCCACCCCATGGCAAACCCGAAGGATGATGAAACGTAACGTGTTGCGTAGGTTTGAAACGAACCTGGGACGGGCAGATGCGCTGCCATCTCACCCAGAGACTGCATGAGGAACAGCACCATAATACCGATCAGCCCGTAAGCAACGATAGCGCCGCCCGGCCCGGCGGTAGAGATAGTTTTGCCGGATGCAACAAACAGACCGGTGCCGATAGCGCCGCCGATGGCGATCATCTGCATATGACGTGCCGAAAGACCGCGTTTCAGATCAGTATCTGCGGCAGCATCACTCGCATCCGATGCTGGCGAAGACTGTTGTGAAGTTTGTGCCATTGTTTTCTCTCTATTCTGAAACTTCCCAGATATGCGGGTGTCACACAGCCATCAGCTTTCTTATGGTGTTCCCTCAATATCTAAGCCGGAAGATCCTATGTACGTATCCTCTGAAGAAACGCCGTTACGGCATCCTGAAGTATTTCTAATGATGCCTAAATTTTTCTAATCAAGCTCTAATACTACATCTCTCATACGTGCTACGCCACTTCGAAAGCTGTATGTACACTGCCCCCATCTAGGCAATAACCGCCTTTACGCACAAAAACGGGGTGGATACCTCATGAGAGAGATACCCACCCCGAATTTGTAACCTCTATAACGACAATTCGTCGTTAATTAGGCCTTGTTGCGGCGAGTCAACAGAACCACAAGTCCGGTCATCAGGGAGAGCAGACCCAGCCCAGCGGCGAACAGAACGCCACTGACACCGGTGTGTGCCAAGCTTCCTGACTTCTGGGAGCTCGCGGAGCTACCGTTGTCTGCCTGAGTGGCCTGGTTAACAGCTGCGTTGCCGCCGCCGTTCACCTGTGCGGAACCGCCGTTGCCGTTATCGCCAACGAGACCGGCGCCACCGCCATTAACATTGGGAGCATTGCCGACGAGGCCAGCGCCGCCACCATTGTTATTCTCAGAACCGTTGCCAACAAGACCGGCGCCGCCACCATTAACATCTTCAGAAGCATTGGTGTTCACGGCCTCGCTACCGCGGGATACCGCGCCAGCGTTGAGGTCAATATCGACATCGTTGCTGATGGTCACAGTACCCTGACGCTGGGGGCCGGTTGTCACCGGTCTGACCCAAACCACCCCGACCGTTGTCGGAATCGTTATCAGCAGTCAGGCCCAGTCCGCCATGATCTTGATGACGCTGCTGCTCCTGGAGGATTTCGCCTTCAGAAGTGCGAGTGTAGCTCTCGCTCAGCTGACCGAACTGTGCACCCTGGCTTTCGCTTCCGGTAGCCTGTTCAGTTTCGGTGGTGGTGTTGCCACCAACCTGACCGAGACCGCCCTGACCAGTGGTGTCAGGGAGCTACCGACTGCGGGGTATCGCCAGTCTGACCCAAACCGCCCGTGACCGTTAGGGTGCGGGCGTATTTCAGCATTACCTAGGGGTGTTAGGGAGTAGCGTTATCGCCTACCCAACCAAGACCGCCGTGACCGTTAGGTGCGGGCGTTACGGCATTATTTTTCCCCAGGAGTTACCTGAAAAAGTACCGCCGCCTTGGAAGCAGTCGTCACCGCCATTGTCCCCACTGACCCCAGCCGGGAACGGTTGCAGCAAAGTCCCAGCCACCTTGGTAGTGACCGTTGAGGTTGAAGTCACCTTCGTAGTAGCCGCCGCCACCGATGTTCCAGTCGCCGCCACCGTTGTTGTTATCGGGGAGGCTGGGATCGGGGAGTGCTGGGCTGACCGGGCTGGCCAGGCTCACCGGGGGTCACCAGGCTGACCGGGCTGACCGGGCTGACCAGGCTGGCCGGGGGTACCAGGCTGACCGGGCTGACCGGGCTGACCAGGCTGGCCGGGGGTACCAGGCTGACCGGGCTCACCGGGGGTCACCCGGGGCTGACCGGGCTGACCAGGCTGCCGGGTACCAGGCTGACCGGGCTCACCGGGGGTGCCAGGCTGACCGGGCTGACCAGGGCTGGCCGGGGGTACCAGGCTGACCGGGCTCACCGGGCTCACCGGGTGCAGGGCTGACCAGGGCTGACCAGGGCTGGCCGGGGGTACCAGGCTGACCGGGCTGGCCGGGCTCACCAGGCTGGCCAGGCTCACCAGGGCTGACCGGGCTGGCCAGGGGTACCAGGCTGACCGGGCTGACCGGGCTGACCAGGCTGACCGGGCTGACCGGGCTGGGCACTGGGGGTACCAGGCTGGCCGGGCTGACCGGGCTGACCAGGCTGACCAGGGCTGACCAGGCTGGCCAGGGGTACCAGGCTGACCGGGCTCACCGGGCTCACCAGGCTGGCCAGGCTCACCGGGCTGACCAGGCTGGCCGGGGTACCAGGCTGACCGGGCTGGCCGGGCTCACCCGGGCTGGCCGGGCTCACCGGGCTGACCAGGCTGGCCGGGGGTACCAGGCTGACCGGGCTGACCGGGCTGACCAGGCTGACCGGGCTGACCAGGCTGGCCGGGGGTACCAGGCTGACCGGGCTGACCGGGGGTACCAGGCTGACCGGGCTGACCAGGCTGGCCGGGGGTACCAGGCTGACCGGGCTCACCGGGGGTACCAGGCTGGCCGGGGGTACCAGGCTGACCGGGCTGGCCGGGCTCACCGGGCTGACCAGGCTGGCCGGGCTCACCGGGGGTACCAGGCTGACCAGGCTGACCGGGCTGACCAGGCTGGCCGGGCTCACCGGGGGTGCCAGGCTGACCGGGAGTACCGGGGGTTACATTGCCGCCGTTACCACCAATGCCGTCGCCGCCGTTGCCACCGTTGTTACCACCGGGGGTACCAGGCTGACCGGGAGTACCGGGGGTCACGTTACCGCCGTTACCACCAATGCCATTACCGCCATTGCCGCCCTGACCGGGGGTACCGGGGGTCACGTTACCGCCGTTACCACCAATACCGTTACCGCCGTTACCGCCGTTGTTACCAGGGGTGCCAGGCTGACCGGGAGTACCGGGGGTCACGTTACCACCGTTACCACCAATACCGTCGCCACCGTTACCGCCGTTGTTACCAGGGGTGCCAGGCTGAGCAGGAGTACCGGGCTGACCATTGTCACCGGTCTGGCCCTGGCCGCCCTGACCGGGAGTACCAGGCTGACCAGTCTGACCCTGACCGCCCTGACCGGGGGTACCAGGCTGACCAGTCTGACCCTGACCGCCCTGACCAGGCTGTCCGGTCTGCCCCTGACCGCCCTGACCGGGAGTACCAGGCTGACCAGTCTGACCCTGACCGCCCTGACCAGGCTGTCCGGTCTGACCCTGACCGCCCTGACCAGGCTGTCCGGTCTGACCCTGACCGCCCTGACCGGGGGTACCAGGCTGACCAGTCTGACCCTGACCGGGAGTACCGGGCTGACCAGGCTGACCATTGTCACCGGTCTGACCCTGACCGCCCTGACCGGGGGTACCAGGCTGATCGCTGTCGTGATCACCAGGCTGATCGGGAGTGTCAGGGTGATCGCTGTCGTGATCACCAGGCTGACCGGGCTGACCCTGACCAGGCTGTCCGGTCTGGCCCTGACCACCCTGACCGGGAGTGCTGGTCTGACCGCTATCACCAGGGGTGCCAGGCTGACCGGTCTGACCCTGACCGCCCTGACCAGGCTGTCCCGGCTGACCGGGCTGGCAGTCACATGCAGGAGAGGTGGGAACCTGATCCGGCACGTTAGCAAACGTAGCAGGCATTGCCACGAAGGATGCACCCAACAAGGATGCGGCGGTGCCGGTCGTAACCAGCGCCTTCTTAATTCCGGGAGATTTCCGCTGATGAGAAGTCATATGTAAACCTCTTTTTTATGTCGGCTTCGTGTGCACGGAAACTTTCAACTACCGCAGGAGTAAATCCTCAAGGGCAGCCTAGACTAAGTATCCAATTCCCAGGCTACAGGGGCTCCACTAGGCATACAAGCATGTTTATAACATTTAAGTGAACATCACTCAGCTTGCACCCTTTTTTGTCTACAATAAACACTTTAAAAATCCTGCATACCCAGGGGTCTCTTAAGGACTTTTACCCCCTCATACATCCCCTGAAATTCCAGGGATTGAAGAGAATAAGATCCTTCATGTAGCATCCACTAGAAGCACACTTAAGATTCCCGGGCAAAATCTGCACCTGAGGTTAAAAATAAAGTTTTAATAACACGTGTCGAATCCGGTCACATAGTGGCACACCCTACACAACCCCCGCTTTTCGCTTGATATATCAAGTATTTTCACTATCGAAATGCATTCTCAAAATTTACATATCAAGAGCTTCGTTGCGCAGTCGAAACCTGCTGGTAAACGTACTACAACTCCACAACACATATACCTTTTGCCGTCTGATTATATAAACCAGCATTGCTCACACTTCGATAGACTGCATCTACTGCCTCGTTGCAGTATCGAACTGCCGCCCCATCGTCTAAAGCTACCCCTGGCGGTAAAGTACCGCTTTGTAGTGTCTGCAAAAAACTTCTGGGACGACCGAGTTCGGTATTGAAATGAGGGCAGAAGCTGCCAGGCAGTATACCCAAACCGTCATTGAGCGCTTCTAAACCACCGAACGAATCGGTCAGACATGACTCGAACCAGCAAGCTGCGCCCGCACTTATACCTGACAGAACTGTTCCCTCGACATATGCTTTGCGAAGCACACGGTCAAGTCCATGCAATCTCCACACAGCTAAGAGGTTCGCAGTGTTACCGCCTCCGACATAAATGATGTCTTGACGGCATATAAACTCGTCAAGGTTCGGCTCTGTGCGGCGAAAAAGCTCAAGATGAGTAGGAATACACGAATATCTTTTGAAAGCAGTATAGAAACGCTCAATATACGCACGTGAATCTCCACTAGCCGTAGGAATAAAACACACCCTTGGTTTTCTCCGCAGGCTGGACTCTAGAAGAAACACGTCTTGATCAGTATTCTCACCGTCAGAGAACCCACCACTCAGAAGCACAATAGTGCGTTGAGTCTCCATAGGTAACCAACCTTCCACGAATAAGCCATGCCATCATAGCCCATCCTAAACACCGAGCATATCCAGAGTATATAGGTCTATATATGGATTCAACGCGGTAACACCCTACTCAGCATTTACATTATGAAACTCAACCTTCGTCGGATGCTCCACCGTACGAGAGACCGTGCAGCCTCCACGCAGCTAAGAGGTTCGCGGTGTTACCGCCTCCGACATAAATGATGTCTTGACGGCATATAAACTCGTCAAGGTTCGGCTCTGTGCGGCGAAAAAGCTCAAGATACGCAAGAGTACAGATAACGCCACAAAATTTTCAGGGAACTACTGATATTATCGGCGTAGTTCGCCTGAGTTTAGCCAATTCGATCAGTTGCTACATCACATAATAAGGAATAGGGAGAAAATATTGAGCAGAACTATCATGATCATTATTATCACTGTTGCCATTGCCATCTTCTACCTCACCTACGATGCGGTGCGCAGATCACGAGAGAAGAAGCTCCCCTACGTATTTAAGAGGAAGTATCACCAGCTTGAAGGATGGCTGAATGTGACAGCGCTAGGTTTAACAATAGATGCCTTAATCATTCCGTGGGATATGGCATGGACCGGAACGTGGAATACCATTCTTTTCGGCGGTACAGCACTACTTAGCGCGAATTTCCTCTACGCATACGAAATGGAGTACTTTAGTATTCACTCAGACGGTACTATTAAATACCATACTCGAACAGGAAAAATTATTACAACACATTTTAATTGTATCAATAAATATAGTTATTCTCCTTGGGGTAAAAATTTCCGTGGAGGTGAAGATATTTCGTTTCCTGATATTTTCCACCTCAGAACCAGAGACGATAAAACAGCAGCCAAGTTTTCAATAAAAGCTACCAAAGAATACTCCATAGCCGCGCATGTTATCTTCCGACAGGGAGAAGGGTCGGTGGGCACACATCCACAGTTCAGAAGACCAGGCTCAGATTGAAGAAATACTTCACGACAAAAAAGCCATTATCCAATATCTGACCGAAAACCCTCAAGGCACCGACCTTGCTGATGATTCTGCGCACTATATGTAATATGTTTCCTCATCAAAGCCCCCTGCGATAAATGCCGAGCAGATAACTTTTAATAATCTGCTCGGCAAAAATATATGCTTAAAGTCAAGGCCAATACAATAATCCAGCAAAGCCCTACTCAGCATTTACATTATGAAACTCAACCTTCGTCGGATGCTCCACCGTACGAGAGACCGTGCAGTCCTTCTCAGCGCTCAAACGAATTAACCGATCCACCATCTTAGCGGCCTGCGTGCCCGCCTCGGTTTCAGGGAACTGCACATCAAAATCGACCTCAACATCATCAAGACGTACCGCACCGTCCTCATGCTTCTTCAGAGCAGAAGCAAGTACCTCGAATACCTGTGGGATTTCACGGCGGGTGGTGACCGCATCCACATCGACCGAGGAGCATCCGGCGATCGCCGCTAATAAGAGCTCCACCGGAGTTAGAAGCCCATCACCCACCCCGAAGTCCAGGGTTGCCCCATTCGCACCATGTGCCCGGTACCGCAGGCGATCAACCCGTTCTACACGAACTTCGCGGTAGTCCTCAGACTCGCGGCGTACTATTGTTTTCTCAGCAGGCGCTTTATTCATCAGCAATACTCCTTAACACGGTGAAACTGTCGCTTGTACATTGAGCATAACGCAGGCACCACATCTTTATTCCTCCCCTGATATTCCGTACAGCAAAACGAAGTACATAAAACTTCCCTAAAATTGGATAGGATAATTGAAGACTCATTTTCACTCTTGCTGAGAGGCACCATGAAAGATACCGCGAAGGAAACAAGCGACGCAGAACATTACGCCGCGATCGGTCATAACCCCACCGAGAGCGGCTTCAAACAGGCTTTACGGGCATCCAGCGTGGTGCTTGCAAGTTTCGTGGTGTTGGGGTTAGGTTTGGGCGTTATTATTAGTGCTCACCATTTACCGTGGTGGCTTGCGCCCGCAATATCCCTCATCGTTTACGCCGGTTCCGTCGAGTTCCTGGTGGTAGAAATGATCGCAACCGGAGCCAGTGTAGGCGCTATTGGTTTCACAACTCTGCTCGTGAACTCCCGCCATCTGGTGTACGGTATTTCCTTCCCGCTGCAGAACGTCAAGGGTTTCTGGGCGAAGCTCTACGCCATATACACGCTCTGCGACGAATCCTACGCGCTCAACACCGGCTCCCGACCGGAATACGCTCTCTCACGCACGTATTCTATGGGTGAGTACATTCCTGCACATCAGCTGGGTGGCAGGAACAACCGCCGGGTTCTTTATTGGCGCATCGTTTCTGAGCCACCTTGAGGGTATGGATTTCGCCATGACGGCTCTGTTTACGATCCTCGCGATTGATGCTTACCGCGCTCAACGGGATAATGTCACGGCTCTTCTCACGCTGATCTCTCGGCGCGTGTGGTATTATCCTGGCACCCGGTTCCATGCTTCTGGTGTCGATGGGAACCTACACTGCCCTGCTGATAGTACGGTTCTTTATCGCAAAATCACGGGGAACACTGCCAGAACACCAGATACCCGCCCCAGAGAATAACACAGCAGTGACGGTTGCCGAAGACAGCACGACAGATCAGGTGAAAACCCCAAGCACCACGCTCACTCATCACGACAACTCGCAGGAGAACCCCCATGATTAACGGCCACATCGATAGCGGTTATATCATCAGCGCCGTTCTGGTGGCGGCGGCTGTAACCTTTGTTCTGCGGGTGCTCCCCATTGGTCTCAAAAAAGCCCTTGCGGGTTCTGAAATTCTGGATGCGCTCAGCCACTGGATTCCACTCGGGGCCGTAGCGCTTCTGGCGATCTATGCGGTAAGCCGTATTGACTTTTCATCCACACACACCGCGGTTCCCTACCTTGCCGGGTTTGTGGTGACGGCGCTCGTGCACCTGTGGAAGAAGAATATGGTATACAGCATGATCGCCGGTACCGCCACCTGCGTTATTCTCATCAACTGGGTTTTCTAATGTTTGAAAGATCTTCACGCCCCAACCGCCACCTTGGGGAGGCGCCGCAACAAACCAGCGACGAACAGGTTCTCGATATTATCGCCTCCGCAGGTCTGGCGACCAGCAGCATTCCGGTGGTGCAGGAACGCGAGCAGGATTTACGTGCGGGCAGCGCCCACAGTGTCGAGCTCCGCCGCGCTGGCGAGAGCGGATTTCGTGAGGCAATGCGCGTTGCATCCCTTGTGATGCTGGGTATATTTTCGTGGGGATTTGGACTCGGTGTTGTGATACACGGCTTGGGTTTTCCTTGGTGGCTTGCGCCCCTGCTTCCAGGAGTTTTATTCGCCGGGTCTGTAGAGTTCGTATTGCTGACGATGATGGCAGCGGGTGCCTCGCTGGTATCCGTTGCGGTGATGACGTTGCTCATCAATTCACGCCACCTCATGTATGGGCTGTCCTACCCTATCGAGCGTGTGCACGGCTCTCTCGCCAAGTTTTACACCGTCTATACGCTCATCGACGAGGCTTTTGCCCTCAACAGTGGACCGGAACGGCATACTCTAAGAGGGTCACGCATTCTGTGGATTCATGCTGGAATGCATGTGAGCGTTATCCTCAGTTCCACACTCGGGTTCTTCTTGGGGTCGAGTTTTCTGGTACATCTTGAGGGTTTCGATTTCGTAATGACTGCGCTCTTTACGGTACTTGCCCTTGATGCCTATCGCGCTAACCCCGATAGGCTCACGGTGCTTTTCTCGGTGATCGCGGCGGCAGTAGCGTTGATTATTGCCCCGGGGTCTATGCTCTTAGTGGCGATGGCAGTGTATATGGCGCTTCTGGTGGGGCGTTATGCAGCGGCGAAGAAACGCGGTTCTCTGCCTCAACATATGCTGGTCGCCGACGAGCTTACACGCCATCGCACGGAACACGATCGCGCAGAAGAGACTCCGCACGAACCAGCGCAATAGTTTCAAACGGCAGAACAAAGCAGGCACCACGGCACGGAAAAACCGAGCATGGTGCCTGCCTGATAGGCTCAGCTGCGTTTACTTAAGAGCTGCGAGCGCAGCCTCGTAATTAGGTTCGTTGGTGATTTCGGGAACGAGCTCGGTGTACACTACCTCACCGGCGGGGTTCACGACTACGACGGCGCGAGCAAGGAGCCCTTCGAGAGGTCCGTCGGTCATTGTCACGCCGAAGTCCTGCCCGAAGGATGAGCGGAATGCAGACGTGGTAATAACGTTCTCGATGCCCTCAGCGGCGCAGAAGCGACCAAGCGCGAACGGAAGGTCGTGTGAAACGTTCACGACAATGGTGTTATCAAGGCCGGCGGCTTCTTTGTTGAAGTTGCGGACCGAGGCGGCGCATACGCCGGTATCGACCGAGGGGAAGATATTCAGCACGAGGTTCTTACCCGCGAACTGGGCGCCGGTGACCTCCAGCGAGGTCGGCGTCGAGTACGGAGAATGCGGGAGCTTAGAACCGATGGCGGGAAGGTTGCCGCTGGTGTGAACTGCAAGGTTATTTTGAAAAGTAATTTCAGCCATTTCCTCATTGTCGCGCGTTCTCTGCCCCTGCGCAAGGGGAACTGTCGCGTAAGAGCCGGGCGGCGCGGTCTCGTCGTACATTTATGCTGTTGCGAAGGGAGACAGGAAATTGACAGACACCGGGCTACTATACATGACGGATATCGTGGCATTCTGGCAGATAACGTCGTCAAAGTTCTAAAGGTGGAACCTTTAACATTGCCTTTACGGCGGCTGATGTTTCTAGGTATCGAGATACTCACGGCCCACTCTACGGTTGAGAATTTGCAGACGGTATCTATGTTTACAACCTCACATGTATAAGGTAGGACTATAACGCAATGTATCCAGCAAACACGAAGCTTTCCTCTCTGAAATCCCGTCTCAGAATTATAGTTTTGGTGCTCTTCTGACGCTGTTATTTACCTCGTGCGGCGCTCCTTTTCGGAGCCGAGCAGAGTTCGTCCACCCCCTCGCGGCGGTGCGGAACGTTGACAGATCAGCGAGGCTCTCGAAAAATATGGGCAGGGAGATGCCACCCCTACACATGGGATGGAGACGCACAAGCGAAGGGCGCTCAGCTAGGACACATCTAAAAGTGCCCGAAAAATATTCCTACCAAAACCCGAGCTAAATACCACCACGATCCGTGCGCGAATTCTCGTGGATTACCATGGATCTCAAAAATGGAACGGTAGTTCTCCAGCACATTTACTGTTTTTCAGCCACTGGTGAGTTCATCGGGGTTTGCAGAACAAAAAGCCTTTTGGAAGTTTGTGCCTCACGGCTATCGCCCACGAGCGTCGAGGTTCGTTATGTATACCCCCAAAGCTGATGAATGCAACGCTTGTGCAGCAGGGGCGGGCTATTAGCGTGTATACTTTCGACCCGCAAACCGGCGGGTCTCCCGCACGGGCGAGTTGCCGCCAGTAAACTCGGAGTAACAACACGCACCGATACGAAAAGAGTTTTTCATGTCTAGATTTCCTGTAAAACTACTAGTTTTTCTGCGCTGGCGCGACGCTTCTGCTTTCTTCCTGCGGTAACCGTTTGGCGCATCCACCGATTCGGGCAGCAGTTCGCGGGCGGCACGCAGTTCCGAAAACTCATCTAGTTCTTCATCCGCTTCAACCAGCGCATCAGCCAGCCCAACTCACTCTCCCACAGCAAGCGCTACCAGTTCTTCAGCCTCTCAAGTCGAGCGTGTCTGTAGTAACGGTAACCGCCAACCCCGCAGCCGGAGGCGAAGTACCGTTACGGTAACCGCATCGTCAAATTCTAATTCAGGGGTCTTCATCCTCAAGCGGGCGTTCGGCATTGGAATCTAATGCGAGTAAACTTCGCGGTCATCATTCGTGGTCCCTGAGTTCGGCGGATACTTCGACTTTCGATTCGGTGCGGAGCTCTCGTGGATTACAGTCGGGTCTTCCGATGGTGCGTCACATATTATGCTGTTCCATCACGGAGACTACTTGGGAACCGGCACGCTCAGCCCGATTCAGGGTTTCCCCTTCGGTCTCACGGAGATTCTGCGAACCAGATTTCGGCCTCTGTGGGGTCTTCCCAAAGCGACGTTCACCTGGGTTCTGCTCAGGAAAAGATTGTTATGAACGAGGTTTACCGACCGGATGGTTCCTGATAAACCTGTGTGCAAAAGCAAGCGGTGAGCCCCGCATCCAGCCTTCTGGATGCGGGGCTCACTCAAATCTGCTATGTATTCAGTTCATGTGGGCTTTATGTGCCCCATCAAAACTGCTGACTCTAGCTTAGGCTGCGAACTTCTTCTTGTACACGAAAATGCTGCTGCGCCGAGCGAGCAAGTACAATGAGCTTCTTCATAAGAGAGGATTCCTTTCATGGGATCAGTGATTGGGTGCCCTCACGGGCCTTTCCGTGATGTCTTAGCACCGGTTCACTCATTCTACCCTGTTCTGGTATGGATTCGCTATCGTTACACGACGTGTAAGGCTCATATTGTGCGGTAGAAATGTGAATTTACTCAGTTTTAGAGGTGCGGAAGCACGCATGTGCAATGCCCTAGAGAATCCATAAAAATCATCCGGCGGTAGTAGTGCGGATGTGCAAAACTAGAATTATGAGCTTGAAGAAAAACGTATCTGAGGATTCCCGCTCCGGCGGTAAGAAACATATAGCGCCCGTGGTAACAGCCGGTTTTCTAGGGACCACGGGTGTGCTGCATTTCGCGAAACCCGAATATTACGACGCAATCGTGCCTCGTGCCCTGCCGGGCTCCGCGCGGTTCTACACCTATGCTTCGGGGGCTGCTGAGCTCGGTATCGCAGGGATGCTGACCGTCCCAACAACCCGCCGGGCGGGTGCCCTCGCGGCTATTGCACTGTATACGGCGGTGTTCCCGGCGAATGTGCAAATGGCGTGGGATTGGCGGCATGAGTCAGCGTTTAAACGTGTTGTGGCGTTCGGTCGTTTGCCTTTGCAGATTCCACTGATTCATAGCGCCTGGAAAATCTATAGGAACTCGTAGGGACGAGAGGTATCCAT